>Ga0308161_1000007_pt1 | contig 867863 bp, 751 predicted proteins | sample PhyFR2_FD_201034 | JGI IMG/M metagenome (GOLD analysis project Ga0308161, IMG submission 201034) | Phyllosphere microbial communities from UC Gill Tract Community Farm, Albany, California, United States - DLSLF.R2 | ecosystem: Host-associated > Plants > Phyllosphere > Unclassified | place... | reverse complement strand
TCTCAACTCTTCAATTAATGCTTCTTTCTTAGTTTCAAATGCTTTGGAATATACTAATTCCCAAGGTCCTTTATTTGAAGTATACCTGCTGTTATTATCATTATGATACAATAATCGCTGAGAAATATTCTCACTAAAACCTTTGTAATAGACATCAAAAGTTTTTGAATAAATAATATACACGTAGAACATAGTTAAGTCTAATTATAGAACAAAAAAAAATACCTTTCCGTTAAGAAAGGTATTTTAAAATTTAAGTCTCGTTCCTGAAACGAGAGGACTCGAACCCGTCTCGTCCGAAAAGACGAGATGACAGGCATGTATTATAACCAACTTAGACAATCTCTTTATTAATTAATGCTTCTAATGATTTTCTATTTAGTTTTTTTAATCTCAACTCTTCAATTAATGCTTCTTTCTTAGTTTCAAATGCTTTGGAATAAACTAATTCCCAAGGTCCTTTATTTGAAGTATATCTGCTTTTATTATCATTATGATACAATAATCTCTGAGAAATATTCTCACTAAAACCTTTGTAATAGACATTAAAAGCTTTAGAATAAATTATATACACGTAGAACATAGTTAAGTCTAATTATAAAACCAAAAAAAAAATACCTTTCCGTTAAGAAAGGTATTTTTTAAAAAAACTAAGCGGTCTGGACGGGACTCGAACCCGCGACCCCATGCGTGACAGGCATGTATTCTAACCAACTGAACTACCAAACCCACTGCTTATTGTGAGTGCAAAAATACAATAGAAGTTTGATTTTGCAAGGGTTTTAGCGAATAAAAATCAATAAAATTTTAATGAGCTATATTCCAATATTTTAAAATTCTGCGTTTCAATCAAAAAACAAGAATTTTCTGTTTTTTTAACCGCAAGGCACGCAAAGTTAAAAAAACAAAGGTTCGCAAAGTCATATAAAAACTTTGCGAACCTTTGTGTAAATCTTTTGCGTGCTTTGCGGTAAAAATATTTGCTTTCAGGAAAAACCAAATAGTCTTAAATCAAAAAAGCCATCCACAAAGTGGAAAGCTTTTCATTGGTCTAACTACTAAACCGAGCTGAGAGTTACAAATTCTCAGCAAAACAACACAACTAATCTTAGATACCGTATTTGGGCAAAAAAGCCTTTCTGTTAAGAAAGGCTTTTCCCAATATTGCGGTCTGGACGGGACTCGAACCCGCGACCCCATGCGTGACAGGCATGTATTCTAACCAACTGAACTACCAAACCTCTGCGTTATTGCGGTTGCAAAGATAGTACAGAATTTCATTTCTGCAAGTGTTTTTATAAAAAAAATTAAATTTTTCTAAAAATAATTATCCAAAGTTTTGTTTTTCAACCAGATAAGTAGTCAATATTTTTTCAAAATTGTCGCCCACATTTACCGGAACGTACTTAATTTGGTTCTTTGCACAGGTCAGCGCAAGGTTTTTAAAGTACTCCTCCACCCTATTTTCATATGCTGTTTTTACATTGTCGGCAAAAATCGAAACTTCTTCTCCTGACTCCAGGTCTATAAATTTCCTTGGCGTATTGTCAAAATCAAATTTCATTTCGGTTTGATGGTCCACTACATGAAACAAAACAACTTTATGTTTGTTATGTTTTAAATGCTGTAAAGCGTTAAAAAGCTTTTCATCGTCTTCCGTCTGAAACATATCGGTAAACAAAATTATCATAGACCGGCGATGCATTTTCTCTGCAATCTGATGCAGGTACGTAATTGTATCGGTAGTTTTTTTAACTTTTGGCTGTTCTAATAATTGTTCCAGTTTATTCAAAAGCATTCTGTGGTGGCGATCACTTCCTTTTTCCGGCGCATAATATTCGTAGGTATCCGAGAAAACACTTAATCCCACGGCATCGCGCTGTTTCTTTAAAATATTCATTAAAACCGCCGAAGCCAAAACCGAAAAACCTATTTTCTTTTCGTAAAATGGCTGACCCGATCTGAGTTCCGGATAATGCATAGACGACGAATTGTCTACAATAAGGTGGCAACGCAAATTGGTTTCTTCTTCAAAACGTTTCGTATACAAACGATCGGTTTTTGCAAATAATTTCCAGTCGATATGTTTGGTGCTTTCGCCTGCATTATATACTTTATGTTCGGCAAATTCGGCCGAAAATCCATGAAACGGACTTTTGTGCATGCCCGATATAAAACCTTCCACAACCTGATTCGCCAGCATTTCAAGATGCTGAAAACTCGAGACTTTCTCTATTTCGGACTCAATTTTCATTCGGTTTCCTTTTTAATATTTTGTGCTTTATAAAGCAAATCTGTTGCCTGAAATAATTTACGTTTCAGGATTGGACTAAAATTAGGGTTTTCTTTTAAGAAACGCTGTACTTCATCAAAAGCATATTTCGACGAATATTTCCCAATCGTATTGTCCAGCCAGTCTTTCGGAAAGAAAATATCTCCCGTTCGCTGGATTTCTTCTGTCAAATCTAGTGAAAATCTAATATATTTCTGCGCACTTTCCTGACGAAGCGGATGATGAATATTTGAAAGCGCCGCAGAGACCCAGGATTCTTTTTCGCGATTCGCATCGTCTTTTAAAGATTCCATAAACGCATTTCGTACCGATTTGTCTTTAGATAACGACGGAAGCAGAAACTCAAAACGTTTTACTTTATCCGGATTTGTAATTGCTTTTTTAGCTTTAATCAAAATTTCATCTGCTTTTGCATGTTTAAAAATCGCCAGATTCATTGCCATATTCGTATAATCGTCTTCGTTCAGTTTCAAATTCGGAATCACAATTTCTTTATTCCAAACTTGATATAACTTGTTTTTTCCCGAATCTGAATAAGCAATTGAACTGAATAAACCAAATAACGTCTTTTTAATATTGGCAGATAAATTGGCCTGTAAACGACTATAGAGAATCTCTTGAAGCTGGTTCTGAACTTTATTTTGTTGGTTCTCTGTGAAAAATCTCCAATAAATTGTGTTCAGATTATTCGATGCAATTCGTAAAACCAGTTCGTTTTCTTCCGTCTGGAGGCCTTTAAAAAAACAATTAAAAGCGTTCTCCGGCGAAATATTTCCAATCAACGTATTTTCATATAGATTACTGTATGCAGAAGCCCTTGCCACCTCATCTTTTAAACTGGCGATATAATTTAAATTAGTACCGTCGAGCGGAAAGACACCGTATCCAAAACCATTATAATTGTAAACTACAGCGAGTGGTTTTTCAAGTCCTTCAGCTTCTTTTAAAAATAGATTTTTAGCGGTAAAATTAACGTTTAAGGTTTTTACTTCATTTGCGTAGACCAAACCAATCTCAAACACCTGAGGCCAGATATTTTTTGAACCATCCTCTGCTTTTTGCTGAATCTCAAACTTTTTAATTTTATTTTGAGAATCATATTTTATCTGATCGGTAAAAATGGCTCTCCCAGATTTATTCACCCAGACTTCACTCCATTTTTTCATATCGAGCGGCGTTTCGGCATCGAGAATTTCCACCAGATTATTCCAGTCGGCATTGTCGTTGGCGTATTTCTTAATGTACTTTTCAATTCCTTTCTGAAAAGTCTCTTTTCCCATTGAAGCTTCTAACTGCCGCATCATTATCGGCGCTTTATTGTAAATAATAGCACCATAAAGCGAACCCGCATCTTTTAAATTGTCAAGATTTTGTTTTATCGGATGTGTTCCCAAAGACCGGTCTTCCGCGTAAGCGCTGCCATAATGCGCCGTAAAAAACTGCAGATTATGATTGACTTTCGGGAAAATCGGATTCATAATTTTATCTGCCATAAAATTGGCAAAAACCTCTTTCATCCACACATCATCAAACCATTTCATGGTTACCAGATCGCCAAACCACATGTGCGAAGTCTCATGTGCAATGAGTTTTGCTCTGTTTAATTTTTCGCTGTCTGTGGCGCTGTTATCTAAAAACAAAGAAGATTCTCTGTATTGAATGGCGCCAACATGTTCCATTCCGCCATATTGAAAAACGGGAATGGAAGCGAAATCCAATTTCTGAAAAGGAAATTTATAATGGGTATATTTTTCTAAAAAATCCAGTGATTGCTGATGCAAATTGAAAATTGTATCGGTACTTGCTTTTATTTTTTCAGGATTATTTTCGCGATACAACATCGTCATTTCTCCCGAAGTCCCGGGACCAGGTTTTTGCGTAACAGTTTTGAATTTTCCCGCTACAAACGAAAACAAATACGTGCTCATTTTATCGGTTTCTCCAAAATTATAAGACATAAAATCACCTTTTTCTGTTTTGTTTTTGACTTCGGCTCCAGCCAAAACTGCCCAGTCTTTTGGTACAGAAAGACTTAGTTTATAAGTTGCTTTTATATCCGGCTGATCCAAACAAGGAAATAAAGTACTCGCACGATCCGGAACTAATAAAGTGTAGAGAAAATCATCGTTTCTGTTTAAAGATAAATTTCCCGCAATAAAGGAAATCTCAATTTTGTTTTTGCCTGAAATCAGCTCTTTTGAAGCAATAACAACATGACCTTTTTCATGTATAATGGCGATCTTTTTTCCGTTGGCAGAAATCGATTGCAAATTGGCAGACTTCTCTTTAAAATCGAGATATAAAGGCTGTTTTAAATCGGTTAAAACCAAATTTAAAATCAGGTGAGAATAAATATTTTCATTTTTTTGATTCGGAATTTCAAATGAAAGCTCATAATTTACAGCAGAAATTTGATGCTTTCTATAAAGCGCCAGTTGTTGCAAAACACCTTCCGTAAGAAGATTTTCTTTTGACTGAGAAAATCCGATGGGAATGAGGACAAAAAATAAAAGAAAGCTGTAGAAAATTTTCATTGGGAGAATAATAAGATGTGCTAAAATAGCAAAACGGTTGATTTTCTGCAAACAATTACTGCAACAGCATTGCATTTAAAAATAAGATTTCTATATTTGCAACAACATTGCATTAGCGTGTCTAAAAATATACAGAAGAAGTAACTTCACGAATGAAAAAGAAATTTAAAATTTTAAATCTTTTAATGCCATTAATTGTATTGTTTGCAATACTTTTTCCGGCTGTGCATTCGTACGAGCATATTTTAGACACCAAGCTTTGTAAGGAGAAAACAGAATTTTCTATTTCAGAAAAACCGCAATTCAAGGCTAAACTGCATTCTTTTCATAAATGTTCTATTTGCGATTTTAAATTTAGTGCAGTTGGAACATTTGATTTTCCCGTTTTTCAATTATTTAAAAACATTACTGCTGCAAAACATATTTTATTTTACAGCAAACAATATTTTGTACTATTTAAAGGCTCCCTTTTTTCACTTCGGGCCCCGCCTTTTACCCTATAATATTTTTTTGTGTTCCAGAATGAGTCCTGTTCTGATTAATTTTAATTTACAGTATTGATGGTCTGTACCATTAAAATTCTTCTATTTATACATCTGTCATAAGTGTATTTAAATCAAATACTGTTTTCAGTTTAGGCCTTTAATTCAAAAAGAAGCTGTTGTTCTTGTATAAGATCCAACATTTTGCTTCTGCTTCTCATTCACAAAAAAAAATTCATATTTCAATTCTATTTATTGCATTTCAGCTAAACTCATTAACGTGTTTTAGCCGAAAACAGGCTGCTTTTTTTCTGTCTCACAGATTTTAAACGGCCTGTAAAAATCTCGTTCGTAATCTTAAAAATTCCTTATAAAAATGATTCAAATCAAATCAGAAAAAATGAAAACAACTCAACTAATTCTGGCTTCTGTTTTTGCCGCACTTGCATTCTCTGGCTGCAGCAACGACGATAACGACTCTGCTCCGGAGAAGGCTGTTCCCACAATTGATAAGGTCGAGCTGGGCCTTGGCAATAATGAAACCGCAACAATTGGACAGGATTTCCATTTTAATGCAGAAGTAACTGCAGGAGATAAAATCGAAAATGTACAGGTAAAAATTGTTCAAAAAAGCAGTGAAACTTATTCTAAAGTCTGGTCGCACGAAGTTACATGGACGCAATATGCAGATGCAAAAAATGCAACAGTTCATAAACATTTTGACATTCCGGAAGATGCTGCCGAAGGAAAGTATGATTTTATCATTATTGTAAACGACAAAAACGGCTCCAAACTCGAAGTAAAGAAAAATCTAACGATTTACAAACTTGAAAATCTTCCTGTGAAACCGATTGTCTCGATATTGACTGTTTTTTTAAATGATAATTTTCTATACAGAAAAGGTCAATTTTCTGATCCTGATGCAAAATTCAAAAGCAATGACCGTTTCAGTTCACAGGTAACTATGGACGGAATAAAAGGAGACGGAATTATGTATTTGCTGTTAATCAATAAAAATGCAAAACACAATCCTGAAAGTGTAGACCAGATTGATTTTAGCAAAGTAATCGTGTACGATGTGTTAGAACATAAAAACATAGCACAAACCGGCGGATTCTCAAATGTAGAGTGGAATGGCACGACTGTTATAAGGGACTTCCCGATAATGACTATTGGCGCTGCAAAAGATAATAATGTACCTGTTGCACAGGATTTAATTGCAAATAAGGCATGGGCAACCGGCAATTACACCTACCTGATTTTATATAAAAACACCACTTACAACATCAATTTTTCGCAGGCCGTAGAGCTTCCTTTTGCTCTTTAATAAAAATCATAAAAAATGAAAAATATAAAGTTTCTATTGGGCATTTTTGCTTTTGTACTTTTTTCTTCCTGTTCAGGCGACGACGCAGAAATCGACACTGAATATCCTGTAATTGATATTTCCGGTGCGAATGCATTTCCAATCCAATGCACTACAATGACGCGCGGGCAAACGATCACTTTCAAAGCCGTTTTTACTGACAATGTAGCTCTGGGGTCTTACAGTTTAGACATTCACCACAATTTTGACCATCATACGCACAGTACAGAAGTGGTAAGCTGTGAAATGGAGGCGGTTAAAAAACCGGTAAAACCATTCCTTTTCATTAACAATTATACTATTCCTGAGAATGTAAAAAGTTATGAAGCAACAGCGCAAATCACTATTCCTGCAGATGTGGATCCGGGAGATTATCATTTCATGATCCGTCTAACCGACAAGGAAGGCTGGCAAACACTTAAAGGTTTAAGTATTAAAATTTTATAAAACAGATTAATGAAGAATGCTCCAATCCTTTTTTGGGAATATTGCTTTTTACCAATTGTTTTTTTGCTGGTTTCGACGATCTCTTTTTCTCAGACAACACTATCGGGAAGCGTTTTTACTCCTCAAAACAAACCATTAGAAGGTGCTGTTGTGACTTTGTACCCCTCCAAAAAAACAGTTTTGACGGATAAAAACGGCTCCTTTTTCTGGAATGAAATTCCTTTGGGTACAAATCGCTTAAGGGTCAGCTTTTCAGGTTTTGCTTCGGAAGAAAGAGAACTGAGAGATTTTTCGAAACCGCTTATCCTCATTTTAAAACCTGAAATAAAAGAACTTAATGAAGTTCTGGTCAGTGGCAACTATATTGATAAACTGAAAAAAGAAGAATCGCTGAATATTGAAATTGTGAATAGCAATTTTATACAGCGCAACCTTGGCGGAAGTCTTATGCAGTCTTTGCAGCGACTGCCGGGTGTTAAGACTATTTCAATTGGTTCCGGAGGTTCAAAACCGCTTATTCGGGGTTTGAGTTTTAATCAGGTTATCGTGGTCGAAAACGGTTTAAAGCACGAGGGCCAGCAATGGGGTGCCGATCATGGTTTAGAAATTGATCAATACGCGGTTAATCGCGTCGAAATTATAAAAGGGCCTTCTTCATTTATCTACGGATCTGATGCCGTGGGTGGCGCGATCAACATTAAACCGCTTGCTCTTCCTTCAAAAAATACTTTTGGCGGAAGCGTGGATCTTGTCGGAAAAAGCAATAACGCACAGTTTGGAAGTTCTCTTAATTTGTTCGGAAGAAATGAAAACTGGTTCTTTGATACCCGCGTGACAATGATGGATTATGGGGATTATCGTGTTCCAGCAGATATGGTTTATGTCTACAGTTATGCAGTGCCTTTATACAAAAATCATTTACGAAACACGGCTGGACGTGAACTTGATTTTCATTTCAGTACAGGATATTCAGGCGAAAATTTAAAATCGGTTTTCTATTTCAGCAATGTGTATTCTAAAAGCGGATTTTTCGCAAATGCACACGGACTTGAACCCAGAAATGTAAATATGGTATTACACGACAAGTCGAGTCGTGATATTTTAATGCCATACCAACAGGTTAATCATTTAAAGGTTAGCAATACGACTTCTTTTCGGCTAAGAAATCATTCTTTTGAAACGCAGATCGGATTTCAGAAGAACTTTCGTAGAGAATGGAGTCATTACGTTAATCACGGTTACATGCCTGCTATTTATCCGGAGGACATGTATGCGCCGCAAGATCTGGAACGTCAATATGATAAAGACGTCTGGTCGTTTTCTGTTAAGGATGAATTTGCAATTAATCGTCATCAAATTACAGTTGGAACCAACGTCGCTGTGCAGGAAAATACGATTGGAGGATGGAGTTTTCTGATTCCCTCTTTTTCGCAGTTTAATGCCGGCGTATTTGTTTACGACAAATATGAACTGAATGACGAGTGGTTTGTACATGGGGCAATGCGCTATGATTTTGGAAAAATTAAAATGAAATCTTATTACGACTGGTTCGAAAGTCCGGTTGCTGAAAACGATCCTGCGCAAACGGATTTTTTACAGCGTTCCCTGGACCTGACCAAAACTTTTGACAGTTTTACCTGGTCGGCCGGCGTGAATTACAATCCCGGAAAACTTTCGCTTAAAGCGAATTTAGGATCGAGTTTTAGAATGCCTATCGCGAAAGAACTGGCTTCAAACGGAGTAAATTATCATTATTTCAGATTTGAAAAAGGAAATCCGAATCTGAATGCAGAACGTTCTTATCAATTGGATTTGGGACTGGAATGGCAACAGCAAAACTGGACTTTTCAATTGACGCCATTTGTAAATTACTTTCCCAATTTTATTTATCTCAATCCGACTTCTGGCCATGATATGTATTACGGCGCAGGAAATCAGGTTTTTGAATACGAGCAAAGCAAGGTCTTGCGTTATGGTGCAGAATTACAAACGAGATATTATTTTATAAAATCTTTAAGCGCAGAAATTGCAGCAGAATATCTTTATTCTGAACAAAAATCAGGAAATAAAAAAGGATATACACTTCCGTTTTCGCCACCGCCTTCTGTTTTGCTTGGACTGAATTACGAACCTCAGATTCCATTTTTAAAAGACGCCTATTTTTCTGTTGATTATCGCCTTACAGGAAAACAAAATTATATTGTTCCGCCGGAAAAGAAAACCGACGAAAGTCATGTTTTTAATCTCGCTTTGGGAACAAAACTTAAAACCGGGAAACAAGACATCAGCATAAGCGTTCAGGTCCAAAATTTATTCAATACAAAATACTTAAATCATACGAGCTTTTACCGTTTAATCGAACTTCCGGAAGCCGGCCGGAACATTATTGTATCGATGAAGATTCCGTTTTCGGTTTCACGATAATTACCACAATTAAATTGAATTATTTACACATTTTAAAACCATTACTACAATGAAAAACAATTTTTACAAACTGCTTTTTTTATTTACAATTTCCGTTTTTGCTGTTTCGTGCAGCAACGACGACGACAATCATGACGATCATGATCACGACGAAACATCAGAAGAACACACTTACGTGAGAATTTTACTTTCTGATGAAAAAACAACAGAACTGACTCTTTTTAATCCGCATGAAGACAAGATTAGTTCTTTTACAGCAAAATTCCCGAAATCGTCTTTGTACACTACAGAATCGGGACGTTTTGCAGGAATTATTCACAGGGATAATAATTTTACAGAAACATTTGACAGCGGACTGGAAATGCACGGCGATCACGTGGATGTGGACGAAGTAGCAAAATTTGGTCTTTTGGCAGGAAGTTCTTTAAAACCAACGCATTTTAAAAGTAAAATTGGCGAAATCCTGACTTTTAATGACGGAGACGGAACGCTTTCTGTTGGAAAAGAAGCAGATGTAAACAAGGCTGGTGCCACTTTTAAAACTATAAATGCTGGTTTACTTGCACATCACGGTGCAATGGCAACTTTTACAAATGGTACTTATGCTATTACCGTAAAAGACAATTCGGTTACAGGAACGCTGCCTGAAAAAGTAAAAATTATCGACAACTCCGGTAAAACTCTTTTTGATGCTAAAATTGCAACAACAGGAATTCACGGAAATGCTTCTGACGGAGTTTACGCAGTTTTTGGTTCTGCCAGCGGTATTTTGGTTGTAGAAAGCAATGGAAACCAAAAATTAATCGCGCATCCTGAAGATTTTGGAACTGCATGGTTTGGAAGCATTTTAGAAACTGCTTCTGCCGGAAAATTTATTGGCTACACCGCTGCAAAAGGGGCTTATCTAATTGATGTTGTAAACAGTACGGTTAAACCAATCGTTCAGAGTACAGCAATTATGCAATGTAAAGTAAGTTACGATCATAAGAAACTGGCTGTGCTTTTACATTCGGGTGAATTTAAACTTTACAATTTAGGCAGTTTGCAGGTAGAAAAAGAGGTTAAAGCTACAACAGAAACCGCAACAGATGCCACTCTAAAACCTCAAATGGCAGTTACAGACCGATTTGCTTATATCACTTCTCCAACAACCGGAGAATTATTGCAGGTTAATCTTTCCTCACTGGCAATTAAGAAAACAAAGGTTTCTGCTACGCCTTACATGATTACAGTTGTTGGTCATGAAAACAGCGATAGCCATAATCATTAATTTATTTTAATGTTTAATTTAAAAAGCAGAACTCTCATAAAAAAGGGTTCTGTTTTTTTTTAAAACTAAATTGTTATTTTCCGGGAGGTACATTTACCTGTGTTACCTGCATACTAGTAATTTCCCATTTATTCTTGTTGCTTTTTTCAAAAATTGCAGTTATAAATTTAGTGCTCACCGTACCTTTCTTCACCATTCCGCCGGGAACGGCATAATCTTCTTTAGCAGTTAGTGTTTCTTTTATATGTGCAAAAGCAGCATTTTTAGAAAGCATTTTAGAATCTAAAAATTCAAATTTCACCATAGTCGGCTTAATACAGCACTCGTTTATATGAGAGAATTCGGTAATGATATTTTCTCTTCCCTTCCAGTACATTCCTAAGAAGTTTATAAGTGTCGCGTCATCGCTGAATACACTTGAAAATGCTTTTATATCATTTTTGTTCCAGTCTGTTTCCTGCTGTTGAATGATCTCTTTTAAATCCTGTATTGGATTTTGCGCAAAACTCACTATTGAATTGCACATCATCATAATTAATAAATATAATACTTTCATAACTACTATTTTAAGTGGTTTTATTATTGTTTCAAATATATTCTGAGATAAAAAAGTTTGGAACAAAAAAGGCCTGACGATTGTCAAACCTTTTTCTTTACTAATTCAAAGCTATCCAAAAAAAAGAATTATTCTGTTTGTTGAAAATCGAAGCTTAAGTCTCCTGCATTATAGCTGGAAGAAACAGTGGTTGGGAAAGTTTGTGCGGTACCACCAATCCATCTGTATTCATTGAAAGTAATATTTCCAGCCACAATTGGGTATACAGCGTTTGATTTATCGACCTTGTTCTTGTTGTACCAGTCATTAGAATTCATGGTAATCATGTACTTTTTGTCCTTGTCAAGCGCCAGTTCGTTTATTTCTTTAGTGACTACGGCATCTGCTGCTACCACGTTTACTGTTTCTGAACGTAATACCGCTTTACTGGCATAATCCCAGATTGTTACACGAACCGCAGGGTTTACAGCTGGCAGTTTGAGTGTAATGGCTTTTATTTTTCCTTTTACTGTTGGTGTAAAAACAAGACCAAACTCATAATCGCCGGAATTAATGAAATTTGTAGAAGTATTGAAACCTGTTGCTGCATAATAAGCCTCGAGAGGATTTTCTGTTTTAAATTTTGGGGCATCATCTTTATCATTACTGCATGAAATAGCTAAAGCGGCAGTTATTAAAAGGGTAAAAATGGTTTTCAAAGTTTTCATGATATTAATTTTTGATTTAGTTATTTTAAAGTGATTGTTATGGTTTAGAAATTAAGGTTTGATATTAAAACGGGCACAAACTTCTTCGTAACTCATTTTAGAATAATCCGGCTTTGCAGTTTTTGAAGTTGTTGCTGCAACACCGCCAGGAATTAAGATATATCTCCAGTTAAGCGTCGTAGGAAGTCCAACAGTGGTTCCGTCTGCTGCATGTTTAAATCGGAACAGTTTAATTTTCTGTAAAGCTGGAATGGCAGTAATTGTGTTCGCAAATCCACCTGCTGTTGAGGTATAAGGCAATGGATTAGTACCGCCGCCAAATGACATATAAACGAGTATAGTTCCTTTTGCTAAAATATCTGCCGACAGTTCCGGAGCATTTATAGACGTTGATAGTCCGGAAGTTCCATCTATAGTTTCTGCCGCTGCAGTAGGAGCTGTCATCCAGGTGCTGTAAATAACATTTGCAGTTCCTGCCGGTCCTTGTGCACCGTCTACTCCGTTTATTCCATCGGTTCCGTCATCGCTGCTGCATGAAATTACAGAAATGGACAGTAAAAAAATTGTAATAATGGTTTTGAAATTTTTCATAATAATTTTAGTTGTAAAAATTTGGTCAAACGCTTCTTTTTTAATTCAATAGCTTTATTTTTGCAACAATCGTCAAGGCTTTTTTTGCTTGTGATTTAATTACAGGACAAAGTTGCCGTATTAAATTCTGCGAAAAAACCGCTAATAGACGAACAGCATTTTAAATAGACAGACGACTGATTTTTTGTTGCAAAGCCCATTGGATGATGAAAAAATACTCTTGTATTATTGTTGATGATGACGAAATAGACAGACTTACGGCAGTTTCTTATGCTAAGAAGTTTCCTGTTTTGGAGATTTTAGGCGTTTTTGAATCGGCTGAGGATGCTGTTCCTTTTTTAGAAAAAGAAAAGATCGACATCTTATTTCTGGATATCGACATGCCGGGTCTTAACGGAATCGACTTTAGGAAAAAAGCGCTCGAAGTTCCGGTTTGTATTTTTATTACCGCTCATCCCGAACATGCCGTAGAGAGTTTTCAGATTGAAACGCTGGATTTTATTGTAAAACCTCTGAAACTGGAACGCTTTACACAAACCATAAACCGTATTGAAGAATTTATGGAAATCAAAATCAAGGCGTCTCTTTTTGAAGCCAGTCTTGGTGGCGATACGATTTATATAAAAGAAGGACACGAACAAACCAAAGTAAAACTGCACGAAATTCTCTATCTCGAAGCACTAAAAGATTATACTCTGGTAATTACAGAAAAGAAAAGACATTGTGTGTTGTCAAGCATTGGGAATTTATTGAAAGAAGAACATTTTCAGTCCTTTGTGCGCATTCACAGAAGTTATGCCGTACAGAAACAATATATTCAGAAGATTAATTCTAACGAAATTATTTTGAATAATAATGTCATAATTCCCATTGGAAGAAGTTACAAAGAGAATCTAAATCTGATGGCATGAAAAGTATAAAGGTGCTGCTTTTACTTTTTTTTTCGCTGAATGCTTTTTCACAGCAGGAACCTAATTTAGCACGCTATAAAAACAGGGACGAAAAACTAAAAGTATGGCTGCGCTATACAAATGCGCTTTTAGAAAAAGAAGATTATCCCCAATTAATAATTGCAGCCAGCAAAGGAATTGAGATTGCTCAAAACCACAATGCCTATGTGAGCCGGTTTTACATTCAGAAAGGGCTTGGGTACGAATTCAGCAACAATCAGTATAAAAAAGCGCTGGATAATTATGAAGAAGCGTGGAAATATGCGAGAAAAGCCAATCATCTTAAGAATCTGACTACTACTTTAATGCGTTTAAACTATGTTTATTATTCTGTTCAGGATACGGCAAAAGGTAAGTTTTTAGCGCAGCATATCAAACAAATTTTAGACACTACAAAAAACAATTATACCAAAGCTGTTTTAAACGGAAGTCTGGCAGAATATTATCAGAACAATGCAGAGTACGAAACTTTCATTCAGTATCAGTTAAAAGCGATTTCGTATAAAAAGCTTCTTAAAAAAACCAAAGTAAACGAAGAAAACATTGGCATTTCTTACCTTCAAATTGGCAGCGCTTACACCAAAATGAAACAATACGATAAAGCTATTGAATATTTTAATCAGGCCAAACCGTATGTAAAAAATTCGCCATACGTAAGCGCTTTTATAGGCAACTATTACCTGCACAGCTATGTTGCGCTGAAGGAAAAAGACAGCGTTCAAAAATATTACAACTTAGTTTATACCTATCCTACGGCAAAAGATTCGCTTTTTATCAATTTAAGTTTTGCAAACCGAAGCATGGCAGAACATTGCACCAATCTGGGCAAATTGGATAAAGCGTATTACTATGCAAAAAAATCGGTTTTGTTTGCACAGAAATCGAATGACGAAGATATTATAATGGAAGCCAATACCATTTTGGGGAAGGTTCTGAACGAAAAAGGAGATCATAAAAAAGCAATCGAAATACTTAAAAAAGCTTCAGAAAAAGCCCTGAAATTTGACAAGGAATCGTTTGTCACCATTAATAAAAAACTGTCTGAAAGTTATGCCGCGCTGGGACAATGGAAAGAAGCTTATTATTATAACGAAATCTACAGCAATAACAACGACGAAATGATGGCGCAATCTGCCAGGAAAAGCATTGCCAATGCCGAAGCCAGATTTCAGAACAAAACCAAAGCGCAGGAAATTAAGACTCTTTCGACAGAAAATGAAATCCAGAATATTCAGATTGAAGATGCGAGACGACAACGCCTTTTATTAACCGGCGGCATCATTTTGGTTTTCATTATCGGATTGTTGTTACTAAGACAAAGTCAGATTAGAAAAAAGACCAATTTAAAACTTCAGGCACTGAATCAGGAATTGGATGAGGCCAATAAAATTAAAGCGAGATTTTTTAGTATTCTGAATCATGACTTAAGAAGTCCGGTTTCGAATCTGATTCATTTTCTGCATCTTCAAAAAGAAAATCCGGAATTAATAGATGAAGAAACAGCACTCCGTATGCAAACCAAAATTACAACCGGAGCCGAAAATTTACTGGATTCTATGGAAGACATTCTACTTTGGAGCAAAGGACAAATGGAAAACTTTAAACCTCATCTGAAAAAAACAGCTGTTTCGACCATCTTCGAAAAAACCCAAAAACATTTTGCCAGTGCAGAAAACATCGAGATGGTCTTTGAAAATGCAGATAATCTCATTTTACAAACAGATGAAAATTATTTGAAAACCATTACCCGAAACCTGACAGGAAACGCCATAAAAGCTTTAGACAAAACTCCAAATGCCCAAATTATCTGGAAAGCCTGGCAGGAAAACGGTAAAAATTTCCTCTCCATAACCGACAATGGCCCGGGTGGAACTCAGGAGAAATTCAAAGCCTTATATGATGACTCTGAGGTAATCGGAATCAAATCTGGTTTGGGGTTGCATTTAATCCGCGATCTGGCGAATGCCATAAATTGTAAAATAGAGGTCTGCTCCAAACCCAATGCGGGCGCCACTTTTACTCTGATATTCTAAAAGAAGTTTGACACGAATTTCACAAATTGCCACGAATTTTATTTCGAAACAGAAAATTTGTGAAATTCATGGCAAAAAACTTTTAATCTGTGGCAAATAAAGACAAATAAAAAAGGTCTGACTTTCGTCAAACCTTTTTTATATCAATTGCAATCGGGGTCGATTACAACAAAGCGTCTAAGCTGTCTGCGTAAGCTTGTTTCGGAGCAACTCCTACTTGTTTACCTACTACTTCACCATTTTGGAAAACCAAAACAGTTGGTATGTTACGCACTCCGTATTTTGCAGCAAATTCCTGGTTAGCATCTACATCTACTTTACCAACAACTACTTTACCAGCGTACTCTTCGCTTAATTGGTCAATGATTGGACCAACCATTCTACAAGGACCACACCATGCTGCCCAAAAATCTACCATTACAGGTTTATCTGATTTTAAAACTACTTCATCAAAAGTAGCATCTGTTATTGCTAATGCCATAATATATTAAGATTAAATTATGTCTGAATGTCTTAATTTTCAAACTACAGTACAAATTTAAAAATTTAAAACCAATCAGACACCATTACTAAATTAGTTTTCATTATAAATGTATTGTCATTAATTATATACTGTAAGAATACATTTTGTCTGTTTTATAAAGTTCGTATTAATTTGAATATCAAAAATTTAAATTAAAGTTAAATTTTTACATTATCTTTAATGTATCAAATTTAACCCGTTATGCAGCAAACTTTACACCAATTAAAGGTCTTTTTTCGATCTGAGCGTTTTAAAAAATACGCCAGACGTTTTGGATTTTTCATTGTGGGTGTCTGCTGTTTATTACTTCTTGCCTACGGTGCTTTGTCGGTTTATTTCAATCAGAATAAAACAGAAATAATTGCAAAAGTCAATCATAAAATAAATGAGGGCATTAACGGAAAATTTCATGTAAAAGATTTTCATTATAAGTTTCTAACCGGTTTTCCTAATTTCACTTTAGCCCTGAGCGATGTCGAACTCAAAGACAATCAATGGAATTCGCACAAACATACCTTACTCAAAGCCACAGAAATCGAAGTGCGATTGAATATCTGGAGCTTAATGCAAAAGGAAGTCAGCATTCATAAAATTGTAATAAGCGATGCGGCTATTAACATCTACAAAGCAGCAAACGGATATTCTAACACCAATATTTTTAAACCTAAAAAGAAAAAAACCGCCACCGATAAAGAAAAGCCTGAAACTACAATTGACGAAGTACTCCTGGAAAATGTGCATGTTACGATCGATAACCAGCTTGGACATAAATTGTTTGATTTTGCGGTAGAAAGTTTAAAATCGAAAGTCGATTATGAAGACGAAAACTGGCAAACCAATTTGTTTCTGAAAACTAAAATAAACAGTCTGGCTTTTAATACCGTGCACGGAAGTTTTGCCAAAGCGAAAGTGTTACAAGGAAATTTTGCTATTTCTTATAACTCCGACAAAGAAAAAATTGACATTGAAACCAAAAATCTTAAAATAGGAGATGATGCTTTCGACATTGTGGCTTTCTTTAATATTGGTAAAAAAAATTCCCTTTTCGGAATCAACATTGCAACCGATATTCTATGGCAGAATGCATCTAATTTATTATCTTCTAATATCAGTTCCAAGCTTAATCAGTTTGGTTTAAAAAAACCTATAAAAGTAAATTGTGATATAAAAGGTGACTTAAATGTAGAAGGCGATCCTAAAATTGTGGTTCAGGCAGACATTAGAAATAACGAATTAACAATTCCCGACGGATTATTTACCAATTGCAGTTTTAAGGGTATTTTTACCAATAACTTCAAAACCCCCGACGGATTTAGCGATGCCAATTCGGCGGTAATCCTAACCAATTTTAAAGCGGATTATGAAAATATTCCGCTGGAAATTCCGCAGGCTGCTATTAATAATCTGGAAAAACCGATTGCAACCGGAATTTTAAATTCGGATTTTGATGTTTCGAAACTCAACGGGATGACCAATGAGAAAATTCTTCATTTTGAAAGTGGTCATGCCAAAGCCAATTTAAAATTTCAGTTTGATATTGTGGACTTATACATCAATAAACCGCATTTTATTGGTGAAGTCGATGTCGATAAAACTACTTTTGAGTATCTGCCAAAAAATATCCGCGCAGAAAACACCGATGTAAAACTTTCTTTTACAGAACAGGCGCTTTACATAAAAAAGATTGCCTACAAACACAAAAACAACATCATTCGCATTGATGGAAAAATTGATAATTTCCTGAATCTCTATTACGACGCGCCCGAAAAAATGGTTGTTAACTGGAATATTTATTGTCCAAATATCGATGTAAAACAATTTTTAGGCGTTTTAAAAACCAATTCAGCGACCAAAACAGCACAGAAAAAACCGGCTAAAAGGAATGTCAATTTCTCCAATCAGCTCAAATTGGTTATAGATAAATGTACCGCTGTGATCAATCTCAAGGCAGATAAAATTACGTACGGCTCAATGACCGCAACCAATACCAAAGCCACATTGCAAATGCTGAATTCTAAGCTGTTGCTAAAAAACGGAACGCTGCAAACCTCTGGCGGCAGTATTACTTTTAATGGCGCGATAGAACCCAAAGCCCATTATTACATTTTTAGTTCGACAGCGCAGGTGAACCGTGTAGATATTGCAAGTTTTCTCAAATCTTTCAACAATTTCGGAATCAAATCTTTCAGTCCCAAAAACATTAAGGGCCGACTCAGCAGCAACGCCAACGTAACGGGTTTTATGAGCGGCAAAGGCGATTTAATCGTGAACTCCATGCGAGGAAAACTGACTTTTAATGTCAATCAGGGTGCGTTACTCAATTTTGAACCGATTATGAAAGTCGGGAAGTTTGCGTTTCCGCTTCGCGATGTCGAGAATATTACCTTCAGTGATTTATCGGGCGATTTAAATCTGCGTGGTGAACAGGTCGACATTAATAAATTAACGATTAGCTCCAGCGTATTAAATTTTGATATAAGCGGTATCTATTCTTTCGGCCGCGGCACTAATCTCGCACTTACCGTCCCGCTTAGAAATTCTAAAAACGATGCCGAACTCGAAAAAGAAGAGCGCAAAGCCGTTCGCGAACGCGGCATTGTCCTGCATTTGATCGCTTATGATAATGAAGGAAAAATGAAGATTAAGTGGGGGAAGAAGGGGAAGGAGTAATGTTTTATGACATAAATATGAAACGTCAATCAGGAAATGGTTGGCGTTTTTTTTATGTAGAAAATTTAAAATTAATGAGGCCAATTGTAAGCGGTTTAATTTTACTTACTAAAGTACATTTGCTTAAATGTCACTTAAAAAATAGAAACGTAATAAAACTCAAATATCAAAAAGATGAAATATTTAGTAGAAATAATTTTTGGAAAAGATCAAGTAAGAAAGTTTAAAAATAATGAACCTTTCAATGATTTTGAAAAAGTCAGCAATTTTAAGAAATACAATTTTGAATCTAGAGCAGAAAGAAATGCATTTTATAAAGGAATTAATGAAGCAATGGGTTGGCTTGAGTTTGAATTAGTCAAGGAATTTGAAGAAAAAATTAGTACCGAAACAGCAGATGAAGATATGTTTTTCTATTGGTCATTTATTGAGAAATATTATCCAAAATATTCTCATTGTAATAATGTTTTATTAAGTGATATTTTAACTAGAAAACTTACAGGGGAAGAAATTTCTGAGAAAGATGAAGATTATATCAAAGATTGGGATGTAAGGAAAGAATTATTGGAAGTTGACAAAGATTTACTCTGCAAGGCTTTTGAAAACTATTTTAATATTGTTTATCCGGGAAATTTGATTATTGAATAAATTTAAATAATTAGCCCCAAACATTTAGATTATCTTTTGGGGCATTTAAAAAACAATAAATAAAATCATATATTAAACTTCTTCTATCCCTAAAGATTGGAAAAATTCAAAGGTTCCATCATACATATATTTTGGTCTAGTAATATCAGTATCATTTCCATATGGAATATATATAATCATACCTTGCCTTGCTCTAGTTAATAAAACACGATAGGAATTAATTAAATAATTTATTCTTTCTCCACTAACATTTTGCCAACTTGTTCCTTTAAATTTTTTAAAATTCCATTGCTTGTTATTATAAAACAAATCTCCGTCCCAAGCAACACAAGTCCAATCTAATTCTAAACCTTGTATATCAAATTCTGTTGCAACTTCTTCTAAAAAGTAAGAAGAACGAATGTCGTCATCATCATTTAGAAACCAAATTGGCGCATCGATTTTTGTTTTAACATTTAAGCCGAAAGGTCTCAAGCGAATTGCTCCAGATGATGCAATTACTCCAGTTCGCTCAGAACCTTTTGCAGAATTTCTTAACCAGTTTCGAGCTTTATCTAAATCTCTCGTTATTTTGATTGGATAATCTTTTTTAATAAATTGAAAATATATTCGTTTGGCACGCTCAATATCATTATTAATTATTTCTTGAACGAAGTTAGACAATTGGGCGCTTCTAAAAGATCTCAAAGAAACTGATAAATGCAATTCTTCTTTTTTGGTTGCATTTCGATTTAGTAAAATCTCTAAAGCATTTTGATTTTTAATATAGTTTTTATCTTCAACTATTTTTGAAGAATAATAAATATCCCAATCTTCAAATTTAACTGCAAATGGCCTAATCCATTCTTCTAATCCTGCTTCTCCTGTATTTATTTCTTGTCCTCCACCAATTAAACAAACTATAGTACACCAATCTTTATGTCTGTCCATTACTTCAATTAGAAATTCAGGTTCAGATTTATCAAAATCTGAAAGCCCTTTATTACGTTTCATAAAATCGGTAGCTTTCTCTTTTGTCCACGCCCTTTGTGCTTCATCAAAAATAGTTACTTTTTCAACTGGAGCTTTTTCATCTTTTAAGGAGGCATCTCTAAAGTGATGAATATTTTGTATAAAAGATTTTACCTGAGAAGAAGCCAGAGATTTAGTTATAACAAAATTCTCTTCCTTTGCAGTTTTAACTTTATCTCGTGTTAATGCTTCACGCAAAACATCTACCAACGGTCCATTTCCGGATAAAAAAACTGCATGTTCTTCCTCATTATAATTAGAACGCAAATTGGCAATATTTAATCCGGCCAATGTTTTCCCTGCGCCTGGCACGCCTGTTATGAAACAAATTGATTTTCGTTTGTTCTCCTTTGAAAAATCAATAATGTAAGAAATACATTCTGAAGTCACAGACAAATTCTCAGCGCCGGAATCACTTCTAGAAATTTCGGCAACATTATGTTTTTTATATAATGCTGTTGCAGCTTCGATAATTGTTGGTGTGGGTTTATAAATCGAATTTTCCCAATACTCAATATTTATGATATCATTATTATTTTCAAAATATTGTAATGTTTGAGTTATAACTTCTGACAAATTATTTGAATTTGCATAAATAGTTTGATACAAATTATCCATGCTATGAACATATTCATTATCTATTGAAATTGCTTTATCAGCAATTAAAATTGGTATTAGAATTTTTCCATGACTTCCTTCGTGAAAATTATTTAAATCTAACGCATAATCAAAAACCTGATTTGTAGCACACTTATCATATAAGTTTGATCCAACCTTAAATTCTAAAATAAAAATGCAATTTCGAATGATAAGTAAATTATCAACTCTTTTTCCCATTCGTGGTATTGTGAATTCGAAATAAACTTTACCATTGAAACCAGAAATTGTCTTTTTAAGAATTGAAATTTGTTCTTTCCATGCGTTTGATTGTTGAATTACGAGTTTATTTAAATCGTATTTACCAGATATTTTTCCAAAAATTGTTTCAGGATTTTCATTAATAAAATCTTTAATGAAACTGGAGTAATAAGCCCTATTCATCAAATAGATCTTTAATTTTTACATTTAAAGCCCTTGCTAATCTCTCAACAACTTCAATAGAAACATTTCTTTCCCCTTTTTCGATCGTTGGCAAATACGTTCTATCGATCTCTGCTATATTCGCGAGCTTTTCCTGAGATAAACCATTTAGTTTTCTCAACTCTTTAATTTTAAGTCCAAACTTCTGTTTAATATCCATGTTAACAAAAGTTGAAAAATGTAGACTTTAAAACAACGGACTATAGTCGGGTTTTTTCTTATATTTGAAATAAAAATCTGATGTTGAGTCTAAATGAAAAAATTATTTACCTAGAAAGTTTTCTAAACCAACCAAGTGAAAATTATGCAGATAGTTTTAAAGAAGATATACTAATATTTATAGATGATTTGAATGGTCAAAATAAGTTTTTGAATTTCCTAAACAAACTTAATTCATTAGAGGAAATTGAAAATTGGGTTGATAATTTGTGTTCTAGAATTGTTTTAAAATTTGATTCAGAAAACGAAGAAATAAATGATTTTATATATGACTATATTCAGCTCAGATAATATGACGGAATATTCAAATTTAGAAATACCAACGTCACTTAAACCACCAATTAAACTTAGCGATATATTTTATAATTGTCCTGTTTGTGATTACGAAATTGAAATTGATATGTTTGTAGATGACGATAGTTTTGTTCCATGTGGAATGTGCAATCATATTATCGAATTGCAAATCAAAAAAATTTAAACTAAGCAGTTTTTAAATTTTAGTCTTTTCGGAGTTTCTTGGAAATATTCCTCCTTAAACGAAATGACAGGCAGTGTTTAAAAAACTCAGAAATTTTTCATAATCTTTCCTTAACTCGCTTGTCTTTTCTAATCAAAAAAGATAGCTTTGAGAAACAATCATTAAATTATGAACCATTATGAAAGTACAAATCAACACTGACAAAAATATTGAAGGAAGCGCAAGATTAGAAAGTTATTTTTCTGCCGAAATTGAAAAAAGCTTAGATCGTTTTGAAGATAAAATTACCCGCGTAGAGGTACATTTTGGAGATGAAAACGGAGAAAAATTCAGCCTGAACGACAAAAGATGTGTCATCGAAGTGCGTCCCGTAAAATTACAGCCTATTACGGTTACAGAACATTCAGATACTTTAGAAAAAGCTTTTAGCGGCGCTTTGGCAAAAGCCAAAAAATCCCTGACTACCACTTTTGAAAAAATTAAAGAACATTAAAAAGAGCTTCAGAGGCGCAAAGGGACAAAGGTTCAGAGAAAACTCATAACCTTTGTCCCTTTGTTTTTTTTTATTCTTCGTCCCTTTGTCCCTTTGCCCCTCTGTTCCTTTTCTTTAAGATTTCGGAAGAGGTGCTCCAACCGCGATATCACATCGGTGTCCCGGTTTTCCGTGTGGCGGGTTCATTCCGTCTGCTACTTTATTTTCTGTTCCTTCTGTACTCAATAATGCCGGAACCGGATTGGACGCTGGCGGAGAAACAGTGAAATTCTGAGAAACCGTTCCGCTTTCTGCTGGATTGGTTGTAGTAGCCGTTTTTGCTGCCGGAGAATTTAATGGCGCTCCAACCGGAATATCACATCTGTGCCCCGGCTGCCCGTGCGGTGGATTCATTCCTTTTGCTGTTTTAACCTGCGTAGTCGTAGTCACCACTTGCTTCTGATTCGGATTTACCTGAACCGCCTGCCCTGCCGTTGCCGAAACTTGCCCTTGCTGTGCAGGGGCAGAATTTAAAGGAGCACCCACTGCAATATCGCAACGATGTCCCGGCTGTCCGTGTGCCGGATTTATTCCTTTTGTATCACCCAAAACTGTGTTTGGATTTGCCATCTGTGCCGTTGTCTGCGTTGCCGGAGCTGCTGCTTTTGTGCTGTCTTTTGCCAGTCCAAGCCTTACCAGTTCTGACGTTGCGGTGCTTTCCTGCGGTTCTAATTCCTTTTTACAGGAAACTAAAACTAAAGAAGAAACAACAATTGAGGTTATTAGGATTTTTGAATTCATCGATTTGGGTATTTTTAAAGCGCTCAAATATACTTGTTTTTTGAATTTAAACCATATAAGTAATGTAAGATAATTTAAGTTTAACTTTGATTAGGTTTGTCTTTTAGTCTCGCAAAGTCGCATTCCCAAGGCTTCGGGCGCAAAGAGTATAAAAACTTTGTGTCTCTGCAACTTTTCTAGAAACAACCCTATCTTTAATTAACTTATGCTACTTATATGGTAAAAAAAGTAATAACTTTAAACTTTTAATCTATATTTTATGAAAAAAATCACTTTACTTCTTTTATTTATCGGCGCTTTCGCGAATGCGCAAACCGACAAAAACAAAATTAATCAGACTCTGGACGCCTGGCACAAAGCTGCTGCAGAAGTTAAATTTGATGCCTATTTTGCTGCACTTGCAGATGATGCTATTTATATAGGAACCGATGCCACAGAAAACTGGACAAAACCGGCTTTTAAAATTTGGGCAAAACCTTATTTTGATAAAAAAACAACCTGGAGTTTTAAGGCTTTAGAACGTCATATCTTTTTTGATAAATCGGGAAAAATTGCCTGGTTTGATGAATTGTTAGACACACAAATGAAAATCTGCCGTGGATCGGGAGTTTTAGTAAAAGTGGGGAACGAATGGAAAATTCAGCATTATGTATTATCGATGACTGTTCCTAATGATGAGGTCGACGCTGTTACTAAAATAAAAGCACCAATCGAAGACGTTTTGATTTCTAAGCTTCAGAAAAAATAAACATTTTTACTATTTCTTATTATAAACATAACTTTTCTAGCACTTTATAAGAGTCATTGCTTAATTAATTTTAATAAATTCGTTAAAAACGGTGCTTTTTTCCAACTTTAGAATACCATACTGTCAAAAAAACAAGCTGTATTTTACAAAATCAATCAAAATAAAACACTAACCTCTATTTTAACAGCCTTCAAAACGAGAATCTTTATTTTTTTTTAACTTTGACCCCAAAAAAAATAGGGTTAAACAAAGTATTTTAAAATGAAAATAGAAAAACGCTGGATTATTTCCTTTATTATGATCAGTGTCGTTTGCACAATTGGTGCATTTTGGCCAACGGTAACAGAAAATAGTTATGTTTTATCAGAATTTGGAACAACCGACCATATTGTTCCTGCCGATGTTGCCTGGATGCTGACTTCGAGTTGCCTGGTTTTAATTATGACACCGGGATTGTCTTTCTTCTACGGCGGAATGGTAGGAAAGAAAAACGTTATTTCGACCATGCTGCAAAGTTTTATCTGTCTGGGCGTGGTAACGCTTTTATGGGTTGTGGTAGCCTTTAGCTTAGCTTTTGGAGAACCGGTTGGTTTTGGTTCCGGCGATCATTTTTACAGCTTTTTCGGAAACCCGATGACTTTTGCCTTTATGGATTATGTTGGCGTTTTGCCACATAAACAATTGGCCAACACGATTCCGTTTATGCTTTTTGCTTTGTTTCAGATGAAATTTGCCATCATTTGTCCGGCTATTATCACCGGTTCATTTGCAGAGCGTGTCCGTTTTATTTCCTATTTAGTTTTCATTAGTTTATTTACCATTTTCATATACGCTCCTTTGTGTCACGCCGTTTGGTATCCTACCGGAGTTTTAGGAAGTTATTTTGGCGTTAAGGATTTTGCGGGAGGAACTGTAGTACACATGAGTTCTGGTTTCGCTGCTTTGGCGGGAGTTATTGTTTTAGGAAAAAGAAAAAACAGCCAGCATATTCCAACTAATATTCCGTTTGTTTTATTAGGAACAGGAATGCTTTGGTTTGGCTGGTTCGGATTTAATGCCGGATCTGCGCTTGCCGCGAATGGTACAGCGGCAATGGCATTTGCAACCACCACTACTTCTTCGGCTGCAGCCATGTTAACCTGGATTTTCTTTGACCGGATGAACGGCAGAAAAGTTTCTGCGCTGGGCGCCTGTATAGGAGCTGTTGTTGGTCTGGTTGCGATTACGCCTGCTGCAGGATATATATCTGTCCCCGAAAGTATGTTTTTCGGATTTGTAACGGCTTTGGTTTCTAATACTGCTGTAAATTGTAAATACTCAAAAAGATTTGACGATACTCTAGACGTTTTTGCCTGTCACGGTGTGGGCGGAATTATGGGAATGATTCTGACTGCAGTTTTCGCTCACGGCGAAAATGCAAGCTTACTTCACGGCGGTTGGAGTGTTTTCGGACATCATATGATGGCACTGGTTCTGGTTTCTATCTTTACTTTCTTCGGAGCCTATTTCTTATTTAAAGTAACCAACTTTATTATTCCGTTAAGGGTTTCAGAAGAATCAGAACACATCGGACTGGATTTATCCCAGCACGATGAAACACTCGATCCAAAATTATTAGCCGTTCCTGAAACACCGGAATATAACTAGATTTATGCCACGAATTACACGAATTTCCACAAATTATTTTAAAAACTCAGCTTTGCTGATGAGCCGTTTCAACTAAACTTAAAAAAAGAAAAATTCGTGTAAATTCGTGTAATTCGTGGCATAAAAATATAAACCTCATTTCTAAGCCAATTCATTCGTTTATATTCCTTAATTTTGCCGAAAATTTTTGTAAAAGTGGGAAGTAAAAATAAATTAAAAAGATTCAGAGAAAACGAAACATTTCAAAACGTTTTTCAACCAACGCGCGAAGAAGTTGTAGGCGATTTAATGCCGTTAAAAGGAAAATGGAATTCTGATTTCTTTAAAAATGATAATCCATTAGTTTTAGAATTAGGATGTGGTAAAGGAGAATACTCTGTTGGATTAGCAGAAAAATACCCGGACAAAAATTTTATCGGAATCGATATTAAAGGGGCGCGTTTCTGGAGAGGTGCCAAAACCGCTGTAGAAAACGGACTTCATAATGTTGCTTTTGTACGCACTCAAATCGAATTGATCAATCATATTTTTGCAGAAGGCGAAGTAGACGAAATCTGGATTACTTTCCCGGATCCGCAGATCAAATACAAAAGAACAAAACACAGAATGACCAATTCTGAATTTCTTCAGTTGTATAAAAAAATCCTTAAAAAAGACGGTGTTGTAAACCTTAAAACCGACAGCGAATTTATGCACGGTTATACCCTTGGATTGCTTCACGGAGAAGGACACGAAGTTTTATATGCCAACCATAATGTTTATAAAAATGAAGGAAGTCCTGAAGTTGTAACCGCTATTCAGACTTTCTACGAAAAACAATATTTAGAAATTAACAAGGCAATTACGTATATTCGTTTTAAAATTAAAGACTAATTTAATTTTAAAAACAAATTTTCCAATTCATTACAGTATTGAATGGCATTACTAACTCCATTACTTTCAGGCTTTGTGGCCGCTTTCATAGGTATTATTCCTCCGGGTTTGATCAACATGACGGCAGCCAAAATCAACATGAAAGAAGGAAAGAAAAATGCGTTATGGTTTGTAATTGGGGCTGTTTTAGTTATTCTTTTTCAGGTTTCGGTAGCGGTTTTGTTTGCCCGCGTTATTGACAACAGACCCGATGTTTTAACCTTATTACGCGAAGTGGGTTTCGTTATTTTTTCGATCCTGACGATTTATTTTCTTTTTATTGCAAAAGAGCCCATCTCGAAAAAGAAATCCAAGATTAAAAAGAGCAGTAAAAAAAGCCGTTTCTTTTTAGGAATGCTTTTGTCCGGTTTAAACTTTTTTCCCATTCCGTACTACGTGGTTGTAAGTGTAACGCTCGCTTCGTACCATCTTTTCGCATTCGAAAACAATGTGATTTTCACTTTTGTTTTTGGTTCTGTTTTAGGATCTTTTGCCGCGCTTTACAGTTATATCGCCTTCTTTGGCAGAATCGAAAAGAAAACAGATTACCTGATGCGAAATATGAACAAAATTATTGGAAGCATCACCGGATTAATTGCTATTCTGACTCTTTTCAATATCCTGAATTACTATTTCGGTTAGTATTTTCTCGCAGATACTGCAGATTTGGCAGATTATTTTTTATTTTTAAATCTCTCTAATCCTCTTATTCCGATAGAAATTATGCCTGAAGAAAACTTTTTTGAAAGAGTATATGTAATTGCAAGGCAAATTCCGTTTGGGAAAGTTACCTCTTATGGCGCGATTGCAAAAGCTTTGGGCGCAGGCCGTTCGGCACGAATGGTAGGCTGGGCTATGAATGCCTGTCATAATAGGGATGATATTCCGGCGCACAGAGTGGTCAACCAAAAAGGACTTTTGACCGGAAAACATCATTTTGACGGAACCAACTTAATGCAGCAGCTTTTGGAAAACGAAGGCATCAAAGTAGTCAATAACCAGATCGTAGATTTGGAAAAACATTTTTGGAAACCGGAGATTCAGGAATAATCTTTTCTGAACCATACAAGTTATATAAGTTCAATTTAGTTTCCTGCAAGGTTTCCAAAACCTTGTAGGTTTGAGTTAACCACAACGCCTTTATACCTACAAGGTTTTGGAAACCTTGCAGAAACGTCTATCAGATGAGGCAAATCACAAAGTCGGTTTTATCTTCATCGGTATTGTAACTCAGATAACCTCCGTGCGCTTCGATGATATTCTTAGAAAGTGTTAAACCAATTCCTGCACCATCCTTTCTCGTGGTAAAAAACGGAAGGAAAACTTTGTCCCGGATTTCAGCATCTACTCCTCGCCCGTTATCAGAAATAACAATAAAAAAACGGTTGTTTTCTGTGTAACCCGAAATAATTAATTTCTTTTCAGATTTTTCTTTTAAAGCATGAATACTATTAGTAATCAAATTGATAATCACCTGCTCCATCTGATTTTTATCAATTAAAATAGAACGTGAACTGTTTATTTCATTGATCAGCTCAATATTCTCGGCTTTTAAAACCGGATTCATAATTCGAAGACAATCATCAAACAAAGCATTAATTGGGGTCATTTGTTTGTTTGGAGTTGGAAGCATAGCCAGTTTTCTGTAATTCTCCACAAAAACCTGCAAATGATCGCTTCGGTTTATAATGGTCGAAATACTACTTTTGATGTCATCAAAATCATCTTCTTCCAATTGATCCTGATCGACAATGTGAAGTAAATTCTGCGAAAGCGCACGAATCGGCGTTAGGGAATTCATCAGTTCATGCGAAATAATTTTCATAAGATTGATCCAGGCTTCTTTTTCTTTTTTCTCAATTACACGCTGAATACTGTCCAGTAAAATGATAAAATATTCTTTATGATACGTTTGTGTAATCGAAGTCTGAAGCATAAAAGTCTGCAAATCCTGATCCTCAATTTTAATCGAAATCGCTTTTTTAAGTTCGGTAAAACCTACGTTTTCAATTTCAGTGCAAAGGCCCGGCAGATAGTTCTGGAGATATTTCCAGTGACTTACCTTGGGCACTTTAAACAATTTCGAGAAGCAATCGTTCATTATAAAAATCGACCAGGAATCATTTTCTTTTTCTAAAATTAAAGCTGCAGTATCAATGCCATTCAAAATAGAACGATAAATCAATTCTTTAGAATTCTGATCCTGTTTCTGCACTTTCAAAGTATCATATAATTGATACAAACTTCTGAAATTGTCTTTTTTATTTTCTTCAGAAAAATTGGCCGTAAAATCATTGTGCAAAATAGAATTAATGGTTTTATCGTAGAACAACAGTTGGTTTTTGACAAAAAAATACATTTCAAATAAAAATAATAAACCAAAGAAACCCACCAGAATTCCGTTGTATCGAAAATCTTTGTAAAAAAGTAAAGCGCTGCAAAGAAAGAGTATCATTAAAAACAAAACTCTCGCAAACAAGGCGTTATAAAATTTCCAGTTCTTCATTATTACTCGAATTGTCTCCAACCTGAGCTGAAGAGATAATTATTTATAGAAACAGGCTTTCCTGATTATTACATCCGGCTCAGCTGTACGCTATTCATTTTCTTTAATTTTTTAAATCGTATTTTTCAATTCTTCGATAAAGAGCTGCTCGTGATAAACCTAATTCTTCTGCGGTTTTGCTAATGTTGCCGCTGTGCTTGAATAATGCTTTTTCGATAGCATTTTTTTCCATTTCAGACAAGGCATTTTCGTCGTTTTCCTCCATTTCTTCAAAATCCAGAATATCCAGATCCATTACAGAAATGGTATTGTTTTCTGCCAAAATAAGGGCGCGTTCAATTTTATTTTCCATTTCACGCACATTTCCCTTCCATGGATATTTTTCAAGATAAGGCGCTGTATTTTCATCAAAATGCCATCCCGAAGCTTCGGAACCAGGATTGTACTTTTGGGCAATCTGTTCTAAAATGAAGTTCGCCATAGGTACAATATCATCTTTTCTTTCCCGAAGTGCGGGCAGATTTATCTCCATGGTATTGATTCGGTACAATAAATCTTCACGGAAAGTTTTATTTTTCACCTCAGCCTTAATGTTGCTGTTTGTGGCCGCAATTACACGCACATTGAGCGGTCTGGGTTTGCTTTCGCCTAAGCGTGTAACGGTTTTTGTCTGCAAAACGTGTAATAATTTTGCCTGAAGATGCAATGGGATATTTCCAATTTCATCTAAAAAAATAGTGCCGTTCGATGCATTTTCAAATCTGCCGGCGGTATCTGTTTTGGCATCTGTAAAAGCCCCTTTTGCGTAGCCAAAAAGTTCGCTTTCGAATAAATTATCACTTAACGAACCCAAATCTACATGCACAAATGGCTGATTTTTTCTTTCTGAGTGTTGATGAATATATGCTGCAAAAACATATTTTCCTGTTCCGTTTTCGCCCAAAATCAAAACATTGGCATCTGTTCTGGCTACTTTTTCGGCAATAGAATACGCTTGTTTGATCTTAGCCGAAGTGCCGACAAAATACTTCTTTTCGGTTTGGTCTGCTTTTTCAACAGCAGATTTTTTGCTGTTTTTTCTGTTTTCTGTAATCGCTTTATCAATTACTTCAAGAAGTTTTTCATTGTTCCAGGGCTTCAAAACATAATCAAAAGCACCGATTTTTATTCCTTCAACGGCAGTTTCAATTTTCCCAAAAGCAGTCATTAAAATTACAATCGTATGGGGCGAAAGCGTCTTAATTTCCTTAAGCCAATGAATTCCTTCACGGCCGTCTTCAAAACCAATTCGATAATTCATGTCGAGCAAAACCACATTTATTTCATTTTCGTTCAGAATCGAAATAATTTTTTTTGGATTGTTTTCTGTAAAAATGGTTTCAAAATGTTTTTTCAGAATCATTTTTGCCGAAAAAAGAATTTCTTCCTGATCGTCTACAATTAGTATTTGAGCTTGTTTTTTTCGCATGATCGGTTTTTTGTGTTCGCTTTCGAACGGTCAGGTGTTCATTATTGAACACTGCTGTTTTGGGTTTGTTTTGAAAGACTCTTTAAAATCAATGCTTTACAAATAATAAATTTTATGGCACAATAATTACCTATTGATAATCAGTAAATTATTAAAGAAATGGACAAGTTAATTCCTCGTAAAAATAAAAAATTTAGATATTTAACAATAGCAATTGCTGTTTTTTTAGTTCTCGCGGTAATCGTTTTTTTTTCGTTTAGTACAAAAAGAACGCTGAATGTGAAAACAGAAGAGATAACCATTCAGAAAGCAGAAAAAGCTTTTTTTGAAGACTTTGTCGTTTTTCAGGCCAAAGTAGAACCTTTGAATGTCATGCTGGTAAACGTAACCGAAGGCGGATCTGTGAAAGAAATTTTTGTAGAAAACGGGGCAATGGTTACCAAGGGTCAATCGCTGGCCCGTTTGTACAATCCGAATACCGAATTGAATTATCTGACTCAGGAAACTGCTATTATCGAGCAAATCAATAATTTAAATACAGGAAAACTTAATATCCGGAATCAGGAACTGAATTTAACCAAAGATCTGGTTTTGATCGAACACGATTACAACGACGCGAAAAGGCTTTATGACATGAATGCCAAACTATATGACAAGGATGTAATTTCTAAAAATGACTGGAATACTTTTAAAGAAAGTTTACGCTTTCAGGAAGAGCGTAAAAGAACCATTCAGCAAAGTGTTCAGAAAGAAAAACAAAGTAATCAGGTGCAGATTTCGCAAATCAACCGCTCAATTCAGACTATGGAAAAGAGTCTGGAAATCCTTAGAAATAACAAAAAGAATTTCTTAATTACAGCGCCCGAAACGGGAAGATTAACTTCTTTTGAACCGGTTTTAGGAAAATCTTTTCAGGCCGGAGCGAGCATCGGAAAAATTGACTCAAATAAAGGGTATAAACTTACAGCAGAAGTAGACGAATTTTATCTGGAAAAAATCAGGGAAGGTTTGAAAGGTCAGGTAGAATTTAAAGGAAAAAACCTGGAAGTTTTGGTAACAAAAGTAATTCCCGAAGTTAAAAGCGGTCATTTTACTGTAGAACTGGCTTTTACCTCTAAAGATAATATCGTTTTGCAGGACGGACTTAGTTTTGGTGTGAAACTCATTTTATCTGAAAAGAATAAAACTTTAGTAATTCCGAAAGGAAGTTTTAATCAGGAAACGGCAGGAAAATGGATCTTTGTAGTGAAAGGAAATAAAGCTGAAAGAAGAAATATTAAACTAGGACGCGAAAATCCTTCGTACTATGAAATTTTAGAAGGCATAAAAGAGGGAGAATCGGTAATTACTTCTTCTTACTCAGATTATAAAGATATCGAAGTACTTTCTTTAGAATAGTTTGTTTTGTTTCAGGTTTCAGGTTAATGAAGCAAACCTGAAACCTGAAACAAAAAATTAAAATCATCAATCATCAATCAAAAAACGAATACAATAACATTTTAAAACCAAAAAATTATGATCACAATTCAGAATTTAACCAAAGTTTTTAGAACAGAAGAAATAGAAACTGCTGCTTTGAGCGGTATCAATTTAGAAATAAAAAAAGGAGATTTTCTAACCATTATGGGGCCTTCCGGCTGTGGAAAATCCACTTTACTGAATATTATCGGTCTTTTGGACAGTGCAAGTGACGGAAGTTATAAATTACTGGATCAGGAAATGATTGGTTTGAAAGAAAAAGGAAGAGCAAAAGTAAGAAAGGAAAATATTGGTTTTATTTTTCAGAATTTCAACCTTATCGACGAGCTTTCGGTTTATGATAATATCGAATTGCCGTTGCTTTATAACAATGTAAAAGCATCAGACAGAAAACAAAAAATTGAGGCAATTGCAGAAAAACTGAATATTTCCCATCGATTAAAACATTTCCCGCAACAGCTTTCGGGAGGTCAGCAGCAGAGAGTTGCCGTTGCCAGAGCTTTGGTAAATGATCCGAAAATTATTTTGGCTGATGAGCCAACCGGAAACTTAGACAGTAAAAATGGGAACGAAGTAATGGAACTTTTAACAGATTTACATGCTAAGGGCGCTACAATCCTGATGGTAACCCACTCTGATTATGATGCTTCTTTTTCGCAAAGAACCATTCATATGAAAGACGGAGTTATCTTTTCTGAAAAATTAAATCAACGCAATGTTGATGTTTTTATGGACGCTAAATAAGTATAAAATGATTAAAATTATTGTCACTGCACTCGTAGTTCTGGTAGAATTGGTCTGCAAAATTTTTACGATTATCTAAAACCACAGGTTTAAAAAACTGCCATATCAACTATTAAATATAATCAAAATGATTTTTAACTGGTTCAAAATATTTATATATCATTTAAAGCAAAGCAAGCTGTTTTCGTTTTTAAATGTTTTAGGATTAAGCATCGGGATTGCGGGTGTAATTTTCGCAATTTTATACTGGAACAATGAACATTCCTATGATCAGTGGAATCCGGAAAAAGAAAACGTTTACATGGTTCTCAATAAAATTGGAACCACAGGCGATACTTGGGCGACGAGCTCGATTCCTTTTGGAGAAACCTGTAAAGCTACAATTCCGGAGATTGAGCAAATTTGTTTTTTAAATACCTGGTACGACGAAGAAATTGTCAGATACCAGAATCAGAAACTGGTGGCAAAAAAAATAATGTCAAGTGATGAGAATTTCTTTGATTTTTTTCCTTTCGAAATTATAAAAGGAGCCAAAACAAACATTTTAAAAGAAAAGAACAGTGTGGCCATTTCTGAAGAGCAGGCAAAAATTCTTTTTAAAAATGAAGATCCAATTGGCAAATCTATTTTCTACAATGTTTCCAATTATACCGTTAAAGCGGTTTATCGTATTAAGCGGCCTTCGTCTGTCGAGCCAAATTATGTTTTTAGTGGTGTAAAAAGAGAAGGCGATTTAAACAGCTGGGGAAATTTCAACTACGGGCTGCTGGTTAAAATCAAAAAAGGGGTAAGTCCGGAAGTGGTTCGGAAGAAAATGCACAACGTTAACTTTGTCAACAGAACCGTAAAAGATGCTAAAGCCAGTGGACAGACTGTGGCCCAGTACGTTAAAGAAAATGGTGAAATCAAAGTATTGCTGGATCAATTAAAAACAGCACGTTTGCATAGCACAAAAACTTCTGGATCTAATTTACCCGAAGGTGTGGGTAATTTAAAATTGCTTTACATTATGGCCGGTTTATCTGTTTTAATTTTGGTACTGTCACTGGTAAATTACATCAATCTGGCAACTGCATCGGCAATTAAACGCGCCAAAGAAGTGGGAGTCCGTAAAATTGTCGGTGCTACAAAAAATCAAATTATTGCTCAATTTATCTTTGAAACTGCCATAATCGTTGTATTGGCCATTTTATTTGCGCTGGCGATTGTGGAACTTTCGCTTCCGTACTATAATAATTTTCTCAATAAAACAATGACTATAAATGGCAGCGAATTTTACCTGCAGCTCATTTCGATTTTTGGATTAGTAATCATTCTTGCAGGTATTTTCCCTGCCATTTATATCTCTAACTTTGAAACTTTAAAAGTTCTAAAAGGTAATTTTTCCAGAAGCAAAAGCGGAATCTGGATTAGAAATTCGATGCTTATTTTTCAGTTCGGAATCGCAGCTTTTTTTATCATAGGCGCTTTAATCGTTAACTCGCAAGTAGATTATATGATGAATAAGGACCTTGGATTTAGCGGCGATCAGGTTATTTCTATCCCGTACAATAAGCCGGACCGATCAAAAAGAACGGAGAAATACCTGGCTGACAAACAGGAAATTCAAAAAATTCCAGGTGTTGTCGAAGTTTCTACTTTTGCAGGTTCTTTTGGAGGAAGCACAAGCTCGAGTTCGGGTTTTAAACACAATGGGATTTTTGTACAGCCCAGAAATGTCGAAATGGATTTTGGATTTCTCGATATGATGAAAATTAAAATAGTAAAAGGGCGTGATTTGTCTCCTAAATTTTCTTCGGATACTATTGGAAGTATGTTAATGAATGAAACTTTGGTAAAAGAACTGAATTTAAAAAACCCTGTGAACACGATTATAACTTCCGGATGGGGAAATGAAACCGGTAACCTGAAATTTAAAATTGTGGGTGTTGTAAAAGATTTTAATATTACCGGTTTACAGGATAAAGTGCCGCCAATGGTTTTTATAAATCTAAAAACGCTGAAATGGAATAATTTTAATAATGTACTTGTGAAAGTTTCTCCAAATAATTTATCTGAAACTTTAGAAAAATTAAAAACCTACTGGGAGAAAAACGTAAATCCAGATTATCCTTTTGATTACGAATTTGTTAACAAAGGATTTGCTAAAACTTATGAAGAGCAAGTAAAGCAAAAAAACTTGTTTTTTATCCTGAATCTTGTCGTTATTATAATTGCTATCTTTGGCTTGTTTGCTTTGGCATCATTTTCGATGGAGAGAAGACTGAAAGAAATTGCAATTAGAAAAACATTAGGAGCAGAAACCGATATTTTACTAAAAGAATTATCAAAACAATATATTCTTTTCTGTTTAATAGGATTCGCAATCGGAATTATACCTGCTTACATTTTACTGCAAAAATGGCTTGAGGATTTTGCTTTCAGGATCAACATTTCTGTTGTTCCTTTTAGCACCGCACTAATTTCATTAGTAGTGCTTACTTTGATAATTGTCTTAACAAAAGCATATCAGGTAACCAAAATAGACGTTTTAAAATATTTAAAATATGAATAAGCTTGTAGACCATTTTTTTAAAAAGCCCGACAGATTTGAGTTAGATCCGTTGGGCTTTTATTTTTTAGATTACTTCATGGTAACAGAGTCAGAATAAAGCAATTTGTCTAAACTTGCATCCCTTTCGTACACATCGGGAAAAAAATTGATTTCACCATTATCCTGCACCCAGGCTGTAAAGTATCCAATATAAACCGGAATTTTATTTTTAAGCATACAAGTGGTTTCTTTTTCACCGCTCATGGCTTTATCAATTTTATCTGCGGGCCAGTCGGGATCGTCTTTCAAAATTGCCAGAGCCAGTCCTTTTGCTTCTTTTACATTGATACAGCCATGGCTAAAAGTACGTTTTTCAAAAGTAAACAAACTCTTTGCGGGCGTGTCATGCATATAAATATCATTCGGATTTGGGAACATGAATTTCACTAATCCCAAGGAGTTTTTAGGTCCCGGCTTTTGTCGAACTTTGCCTCCATTCCACTCCATATTATGGTCTGCTAAATAATTTTTATCACTTGCAATTTGCAGTTTTAATTCGTTTTGAATAATACTGTTCGGCACATACCAATAGGGACTAAAAACAATTCTGTCCATGGTACCGCTAAAAATTACAGTCTCGGTTAACCTGCTTCCGACAAAAATATCAGAAACCAGTTCGTATTTTCCTCCTTTTACATAGAACATTCTAAACGACGGAATATTAACCATAACATATTCATTTGCTTTTGCCAGTTTGGTCGGAATCCATCGGCAGCGTTCCATATTTAGCATAATAGTTTTGATTCTTTTGCTAACAGGCTCATTCATCTGATTGATATGATCTCGTGTTATGATATAATTTGGCGTAAGAACATGCCTCAATTTGTAATTCATAACAGCATCCATTAGTTCCCTGTCATAAAAAGAACTTTTAGAATCTTGTTTAAGATCGCCAATCACAAATAAACGCTGTCTAATTTGTTTTATAACTACTGAAGTGTCGTCGGGTCGCAGATCTTTATAATTTGCGCTGTCGATCGTAATTTTCTGCCAGAGATTATCTTTTTCTATTTTACGGTATTTCTTTAAAGCATCCTGAAGTTTGTAGTATTGACTGAATAATAAATTATCGTCTTCATTCAATCTGTTAGAATCGACAATGAGAGAATCTAAAATTCGAGAATAAGAAATGGTTTTTGCAGGAAGATACCACCCAATTTTTTTTAAGGTAGCAGGATCGACGCCGGAATATACTTTGCTGGCATAGAACACGTACATGTTTGTCAGTAATAATTCGGTATCGGTCTGAGTAGGAATTATATTGTCACTTTCGTTAAAAGCTGCATCAATACTATCTTTATAAGGCATTTCACTTTCAATTCCCTGATCTTTAAGCAGGTTTACTTTTTGATAAAGTAAGGCGGCAAATTCAGATATACTTTTATCGTCGTACCAAATAGACCTGTATTGCTTAGTTTTATAAATCTCTTCCACATCTTTTTGATATTTTTTAAGTTTCGGATACTTTTTAAAAAATGTAGTAAGAGCAGCTGCATCAATTGTTAAGGATGTATAGTTAGAAATAGCTGATGAATTTCTATTTTTTTTGATTTCAGGAAATGACACAAATGAAAATGCACAAAAGCTAACCAAAACGAGAAGTGCTGAAAAAGTAAAATTTCGCATATTTTTAAAGTTTAAGTGGTACAAAGTAACTTTATAAAAAATATCGAAAACCCAATAAAGATTCCTAAAACAAGTTTTCAAATACTTTTACAACTGGAAATTCATTAAATGAGAGAATCAAATATACAGAAGAATAGCGAGATTTGACTTTAAATTAGAAGAAAAATTAGACAAAAAGACAGTTTTCTTAATGATAAAAATAAAATTACGTGAGCAACAGAGAATTTCAGCGTAATTTATTCCTGAATTAATATTTTTATAATACAGACCATAATTTCGAATAATCTCCCTATCAATAATTACAATTCAAAAACGCTTAATTCCGAACTTAATCTGTTATCTTTGCAAACTGAAATCAGTTTAAATAAATATAATTTTATAAAGTGTTTTCCCAGAATAAAAAAATAGCCCATTTACAATGAAACTAGATAGAAAAGAAATTCTAAAAGCTTTAGAGACAATCACTATAGCCGGAGAAGGAAAAAATATGGTGGAAAGCGGCGCTGTAACCAATGTTATTACTTTTGGTGATGAAGCTGTGGTAGATTTAGTATTGCATACACCTGCAATGCACATTAAAAAAAGAGCCGAAGACGATATTAAAAAAACAATTCATGATTTAATATCACCTGATGCCAAAGTAAAAGTAAACATCAAAGTTGAAGCTCCGGAAAAGCCGGAAATAAAAGGCCGTGCTATTCCCGGAATTAAAAATATTATTGCAGTTGCCTCTGGTAAAGGAGGAGTAGGAAAATCTACTGTAACTGCAAACTTAGCGGTAACGCTTGCAAAAATGGGTTTTAAAGTTGGAGTTCTTGATGCCGATATCTACGGACCATCAATGCCAATTATGTTTGATGTTGAAAATGAAAAGCCAATTTCTACAACAGTTGACGGAAAATCTAAAATGAAACCTGTTGAAAGCTATGAAATAAAAATGCTTTCCATCGGGTTTTTTACTGCACCAAGTCAGGCCGTTATCTGGAGAGGACCAATGGCTGCAAAAGCATTGAACCAAATGATTTTTGATGCAGACTGGGGAGAATTGGATTTTATGCTTCTTGACTTACCGCCGGGAACCGGAGATATTCACTTATCTATTATGCAGTCACTTCCAATAACGGGAGCTGTTGTTGTAAGTACACCTCAGGCAGTTGCACTTGCAGATGCTAAAAAAGGAGTTGCGATGTTTATGCAGGATAACATCAATGTTCCTGTTTTGGGAATTATTGAAAATATGGCCTATTTTACTCCGGAAGAATTGCCTGAAAATAAATATTATATTTTCGGAAAGGAAGGAGCAAGAAATCTGGCAGCAGATCTTGAAGTTCCATTTTTGGGAGAAGTTCCAATTGTACAGTCTATTCGTGAAGCGGGTGACTATGGTCGTCCGGCAGCTTTGCAGACCTCTTCGCCTATCGAAAAAGTTTTTGAAGAAATCACCAGAAACGTTGTTCAGGAAACTGTAAACAGAAACGACAGCCTGCCAGCCACAGAAGCCATCAAAATTACCACAATGGCCGGATGTTCTGCAGTAAAAAAGAACTAAATAATTAAGCTAATTTGTCAATTGGATAAATATTTAATTGACGAATTTCTAATCAAAATAAATAATAAGAAAAGGAGATTATTAGACAATGAATGGATTATCTAATTTTCTAATTGACAATTTTCTAATTAAAAAAAATATGACAACAGAAGAATTAACCAATAATGTTTTATTGGCCTTAGATGAGATAAGACCTTTTTTAAAATCTGACGGTGGAGACATTTCTTTGATTTCTATTGAAGACGATAAGCATGTAAAAGTTCGTTTGGAAGGCGCATGTATTAGCTGCAGTGTAAATCAGATGACTTTAAAAGCCGGAGTTGAAACTACAATAAAAAAGTACGCACCACAAATTGAAACAGTGGTAAATATTATGTAACAAAAGTAAAATGTTGGCTGAAGTCTGATTCTGTATTAACAAGAATAATAATCCTTATTACGATTTCTTTAAATAAATCATAAAAAAGACTTCAAAAAACAATCATTTTTACCATATTCACAAAAAACAACTCAAAGTTTTAAGAGTTTTAGTTACATATTTATTACATTTTAAATTAAATTTGTAAACTAAATCCTGAATCCTGAAACTTATGAGAAACTTTTACGCTCTTTTTTTATATTGTTTGTAAGCGCCGTAAATGCACAGCAGGGCCAAACACTTTTTGCTGACAAAGCCTGGGTAAGTGAAGCTGAAGAATGGTCGGACTTTCAATATTCGGGACAAATAATTTTTTCTACGAATGGGAAGACTGAAGAAGGTGCTTTGAGAATTGGCAATTATGATTTTTTATATGACCTTTGCGAAGGAAAAGCAAAGTTTACCAATAAGGCAACTTATAGTTCGGCCGATTTTTCGCATCCGCGAAAACTTAGCGCTCAGACGGACAAACAAGGAATATTGAATTCTACTTACGAGGGAACTTTAATATTTCAATCTGACAAAGACTATTATTCTGTTATTGCCCTGGTAACCATACTGGAAAAAGGCGGTAATATCATTGGCGTAAAAATGCGTCAGAAAGATGGAAATCGCAAAGAATATGCCTTTAGCTTAAAAGAAAAGAGTTAAAACTAACAAAGAATTGAACACGTTTTCAAGTTCTATAATAAAATCCCAATAACCAAAATGGATGTATTAATAAAGATTAAAGATCGAGAAGGAGTTGTACATGAATTACAGGCTCCAACTGATATGGCAATGAACATAATGGAATTGTGCAAAGCATACGAACTTCCTGTTGAAGGAACCTGTGGCGGAATGGCAATGTGTGCTTCCTGCCAATGTTATGTTTTAAACGATGTTGCATTACCCGAAATGGGAGATGAAGAGGAAGCCATGCTTTCAGAAGCCTTTTATGTTAAAGCCAACAGCCGTTTGGGTTGCCAGATTCCAATTACTACAGAACTTGAAGGTTTGGAGTTGGAACTAGCTCCCGAATACTAAAATATACAAAAGCGAGAATTATTAATTCTCGCTTTTTTTGTTTTTAATATTTTTGGATTAGATCATCCAGAGAAAACTCTCTTAATAATAAATCTAAGTATTTACCTCTACTACTCGATTCTCTCTGATATGGCGCAAATAAACTTGTAGATTTATTAAACTCTTCATTAAGCTCTTTTAATGGATATACTTACCTGGTATTATTCTATCTTCTCTAAACGTAAAGAGCCCCAGCCACAAAAAGACGTAAATACAATAGAATAAGACATCGATCGAAGCAGACGATAATTTTGTAAGTATATTTGTACTTTTAACAGAGAAGGTTCAATGAAGAAAATATTATTATCTCTTGTAATTTGCTTAATTACAATACTTTCATGCAATACAAGCACTCAAAAATACACGATGCGGCCAATTAGCAACTTTATGAAAAAAAGAGTACCTGAAAAAAGACAGAGTACAATTGCATACGATATAAAGGGAATTAGTAAGGAAGGAGCCGAAGCAAATGCAACATATTTAGGAAACGAAATTAAATCCTGTAAAATAAATATTTACGGAGAAGCTGATCACACAGAGCTTATCTACGATTTTGAGGCCAATCAAATTTTAGTCATTGAAAAGAAACAAATCTATGCTAACACAAAAGCTACCACTTCTGGAAATTCTGTTGTTGAAAAACGAGTAAATTTCATAATTGGATATGACGGGAAATACATTAAGAAACCTAATAAAGACAATGAATTTGACCATTTCTACCTCGAAATGAAAAAAGTAGTTCCTTTTAAAATTTTGTAAAAAAACAAATAGCTTATCCTATTAGTTTAATGTCTTTTACCGGCTTAATCATAAGCCACTCTCAAATAATTTTACCAAAAATGAGGATGAGATTCTCATCATTAGTAAAATTAAATAACAAAAATGAAAAGATTTTTCAATTACATCAGCATTGCTTTACTGGCAATAACATTATTCTCCTGCAACAAAAACGAATGGACTCCCGAAAACGAAAAGGAATTTAAAGAAGGCTTAAAAGAGGGAATTTTAAAAAAAGGACAAGGCATCTTATCTGAAGAACAGATAAATTATATTACTGATTGTTCGACTGAAAAGATCAAGGCAAGAAAAATTCAAATGAATGATCTTCAAAAACCTGAAAATGTAGCCCTAATGAAACAATTTGGAAAAGAATGTGCTCAAGAATGTGTTTCTAAAAATATTAAAAACACACAATTATCGAATAATTGGACTCCAAAAACAGAAAAACAATATAAAGAAATTTTAAAAAGCTCTTTTAAACAAAGTGCTGTCAGCAGCGACAAAGCCGAATTCCTGGCAGATTGTGTTATAACCAAATTGAAAGAACAAAAAATTGGACCAGCAGACCTGCAAGATCGTAAAAACGGAGATCTTGTTCAAAAAGTTGGATTTACTTGTGCTCAGGAAATGATCAAAGAGAAATAATTTTTCTGAATCTAATTTATAAATTAAAAAAACCGTAATCACATTTCTGTAATTACGGTTTTTCCTTTATAACAATTTTATTTAATCTCTAATTATACCAAACCTGCCTGAATTAAATATTCGGCAATTTGGATGGTGTTTGTTGCGGCACCTTTTCTTAAGTTATCGGCAACAATCCACATGTTTAATGTGTTTTCCTGACTTTCGTCACGACGAATTCTTCCAACAAAAACATCATTTTTTCCTTCAGCGTATAATGGCATCGGATAATTAAAGGTATCTAAATTATCCTGAACCGTTACACCATCTGTGTGGTGTAAAATTTCACGAACTTCGTTTACATCAAAATCATTTGTAAACTCCACATTTACTGCTTCACTGTGACCTCCAACAACAGGAACACGAACTGCAGTTGCTGTTACTCTGATGGTATTGTCGGCAAGAATTTTTTGAGTTTCACGAACTAGTTTCATTTCTTCTTTCGTGTATCCATTTTCTTCAAAACTATCGCAATGCGGAATTGCATTTCTATGAATAGGATATTTGTATGCCATTTCGCCCTGTGTACCGGCATATTCATTTTCTAATTGTTTTACTGCCTTAACTCCGGTTCCGGTAATGGATTGGTAAGTCGAAACAATAATTCTTTTAATATTGTATTTTTTATGCAAAGGCGCCAAAGCCATCACCATTTGAATGGTAGAACAGTTTGGGTTTGCAATAATTTTATCTTCTTTAGTTAAAACAGAAGCATTGATTTCCGGAACCACTAATTTTTTAGTTGGATCCATTCTCCAGGCCGATGAATTATCAATTACAGTTGTTCCGGCAGCAGCAAATTTCGGCGCCCATTCTAATGAAGTATCTCCGCCAGCAGAGAAAACAGCAATATCTGCTTTCATATCAACAGCTGTTTGTAAACCTACTACTTTATATTTGGTACCTTTATATTCAATTTCTTTCCCTATTGATCTTTCAGATGCAACAGGAATTAATTCTGTAACAGGAAAATTTCTTTCTGCCAATACTTTAAGCATTACTTCGCCAACCATTCCGGTAGCACCTACAACTGCAATTCTCATTTTTATATTTTTAAATAATTCAATAATCTATTTTGTAAGGCAAAAATAAGTATAATAAAAGTCTCCACAAGGTTGTTCACAAAAAATAACAAAATGTTATAAATTAAACAAATTGTAAAAAAACCGTCTTCTAAGAGACGGTTAAGTTAGACTTAGTGTAGCGGTATTATACTTTATTATTTTTTAATAGATCTCTAATCTGAGTAAGTAATTCTTCCTGAGTTGGTGCTGCAGGCTGATTCGGAGCCGGCTCTTCTTTCTTTTTAAGACTATTTATTCCCTTAATAATCAGGAACAAAACAAAAGCTACAATTAAAAAATTTATAACAGCAGAAAGAAACATTCCGTATTTTACGCCACCAAAAGCTGTTAAATCTTCAATTTTAGACAAATGAGCTGCATCCAGAGCTGGTTTTAATACTAAAGGTGTAATTACGTCTTCAATAAATGAGCTTACAATTTTACCAAAAGCAGCTCCAATAATTACAGCAACAGCAAGGTCAACTACATTGCCTTTCATTGCAAATGCCTTAAATTCTGAAAAAAATCCCATATCTGATTTGTTTAGTTCTTAAATAAATGAATATCGAAAATACGCAATTTTCCTTAAAATCACTAAGAAAAATTGCTTTAACGACATAACAACTTATAAGCGAGTATGAAGAAAATGAACTTATATAACTTATATGTTGCAAAATTACCTAAAAAACACTCTTTTTACACGTTGCGAAATACTGGTCATAATCTCGTACGGAATGGTTTTTAAAGCTTCTGCCATTTCTATAACAGTTGGGCTTTCGCCGAAAATAATTACAGAATCACCTTCCTTACAATCTATTTCGGTGACATTGACCATTAACATATCCATGCATACGCTTCCTACAATTTTGGCTTTTTGATTTTTTATGGTCACAAAACCAACTTCATTACCCCATAATCTTGCTATTCCGTCTGCATAACCAATTGGAATTGTGGCAATTTTAGTCTCTTTTTCTGCCATAAATCTTCGTCCGTACCCAACGCTGTCGCCGGCAGGAATGGTGCGAACCTGAGAAATAATTGATTTTAAAGTCCCCACGTTTTCCAGGTATTTTTGTTCTGCCGGATCATTTGAAACGCCGTACAAACCAATTCCTAAACGAACAATATTATATTGTGCATTTGGAAAATTACTTATTCCGGAAGTATTTAAAATATGACGAATCGGATCGATATTTAATTCTCTAATTAATGCTGAAGATAATTTCTCAAACAAGGCAATTTGTTGATTGACAAAATCATAATGTTTCGGATCATCACTTGTTGCCAGATGCGACAAGATACTTTGAACACGAACGGCCGAATTTCCTTTTAAAGTCTGAATTAGTTCGTTGAGTGTATTTTCTTCAAAACCCAGACGATGCATTCCCGTATCAATCTTAATATGAATCGGGTAATGTTTTAAGTTCTTTTCGCGTGCCATCTTCAAAAATGCATTTAATCCTTTAATGCTATAGATTTCAGGTTCTAATTCATATTGAATGATGGAAGGAAAACTGGTCGATTCGGGATTTAAAACCATAATGGGAAGTTTTATTCCGCCGTTTTTCAGCAAAATTCCTTCATCGGCGAAAGCCACACCCAAGTAATCTACTTTATGATGTTCAAGCAATTTTGCAATTTCCAAACCGCCGTTTCCGTAACCAAATGCTTTTACCATTGCCATCATTTTGACATTTGCATTCAGTTTTGATTTGAAATAATTATAATTCTGACTAATGGCATCAAGATTAATTTCGAGAACCGTTTCATGCGTTTTTTCTTCTAGAAGAGAAACGATTTCTTCAAATTTGAATGACCTTGCCCCTTTTATTAAAATGGTTTCATTGTGGAAATTCAGGTTCTCAATCTCAGCAATAAAATCTGCTGTGCTGTCAAACATTGTACTGTTTTTAAATTTATCCGAAAAGGATGAAATCGTTGATCCAATACCAATGATACGGTTTATTTTATTGTCTGAAATTAATTGTGCTACTTTAGAATACAATTCTTCGTTAGAAAAACCACTTTGAAAAATGTCTGATAAAATTACTGTTTTAGACGTTGCTTTAATTTTCTGACTTTCTAAAAAATCTAATGCGATCTTAAGTGATTGAAAATCGGAGCTATAACTATCATCAATTATAGTACAATTGTTACTTCCGTTTTTCACTTCCAGACGCATCTGAACCGGATAAAGCATCTTAATTCTGTTTTGAATAGTTTCCTGATCGTATTGGAAATGTAATAAAACCAGCAAGCACGAAATACTGTTTTCTACAGAAGCCAGATCATTAAAAGGAATTTCTAAACTAAAAACTTCATTTTTATAATGGTATTGAATAAAAGTGTGCTCGTTTTTGTTTTCTTTTTTTTCTATAAAAACATCTGCAGTCTGATCTGTAAAACTCCACGAAAAAAGTTTTGTGCTTTTAAATTCATTTAAACACCCATCAACTTTTTCGTTTTTTTGATAAATAATAACCGAAGCGTTTTTAAACAAAACCAATTTTTCTTTGATTTTCTGTTCAGGGTTTTCAAAACCTTCGTCGTGTGCAGAACCAATGCTGGTAAGAACTCCTATGTTGGGTTTAATAATTTCTTCCAGTTTATTCATTTCATTAACCGTTGAAATTCCTGCTTCGAAGATTCCGAGATTGTGTTTTTGATTAATGGCAATTACCGAAAGCGGTACACCAACCTGAGAATTGTAACTTTTTGGACTTCTAATTATATTGTAATCGGGACTTAATAAAAAATTCAGCCATTCTTTTACTATGGTTTTTCCGTTGCTTCCTGTTAATCCGATAACCGGAAAATGGAACAAATTTCTGTAATAAGCAGCAAATTTCTGGAGTGCTTCAAGTGTATTTGCTACCACTAAAAAATTAGCTTTTTCTTTAAGTTCCTCCGGAATATGATGAACGACAAAATTCTGAACGCCGTTTTCTATCAGATCAGAAATAAATAAATGCGCATCATTGTTTACGCCGCTCAGGGCAAAGAATAAAGTCTCCGATCCGTTTTGCAGTGAACGGCTGTCAATTGAAATATGATCAATAAAAACATCTTCATTTTGGCCCATCCATTCAGCATTTAGAACAGAAACAAGGCTTTTTACATTTAGACTCATTTAGAAATTTCTTTTTTTCAAAATTAAAACATTACATACAGAAAAGCGTCAGAGTTCGCGACGAATTACGCCCATTTTCACTAATTTATTTTTAGAAGAAACAGAATAATGCTTTGTAATCAAATAATCTGCCGCGAAAATGGCTATTGTAAATTATGTTAAAATTCGTGTATTTCGTGGCAAAAAGTTATATTTGTTTGGTACCACAAATTTTTGCGTTTTGAAAAAGTTTCTTCCCATATTCTCTTATATATTACATCCGATTTTCATATCGCTGTATGCAACACTATTTTATCTCTACTACAAAGAAGATATATTTAGTAGGCAGGAAAAATATTTTGTTTTAATACAGATTTTAGTGATCAATGTAATTGTACCGGTTCTGTTCTACTTATTATTACGATCAACGGGTTATGTAAAATCGATTATGCTGAGTCAGACTTCCGAGCGTACTATTCCTTTGGTCTTACAGTGCTTTCTATATATTTTGCTCGTCAAAAGAAGCATTGTAATCACGCGTTATCCGGAACTGCATTTCTTTTTTCTCGGAGCATTGTTCAGCACGATTCTGGCATTGGTTTTTGTGCTTTTTAAAATCAAAGCAAGCCTACATATGGTTGCCATTTCGGGATTAGCCATTTTTATAATTGGATTAAATATTCATCTTCAAATGCACAATCCGTATTGGCCGGCATTGTTTATTTTGTTGTCGGGAATTGTAGCGTCCTCGCGTTTAGAAATGAATGCGCACACCTCAAGAGAAATTTTAATTGGATTATTTGTCGGTATCATGCCTCAGTTGCTTTTTCTGTATTTGTGGCTATAAAATATAAAAAATCAATCCTGCATTAAGTGTTCTCACATTTAGCTTTTCTCCCGAAAGGGTTGTCGCAGATTTAAACAACGGATTTAACCCGTAATAAACGTAAAGATTCCAGGTATTGTAACCCGCAGAAAGATAAGGTCCGTATTGAAATTTATTAATATCCGGATTATTATTGATTTTATAAGTCTTCTCCCCATCATCAAGAATAGAGGAATTCGAAAAGACATAACTCATTTTTATTCCGGCATATAAACGCCAGAATTTAGAACTCTCAAAAGTAGAATTACGCCATCTAAATTCGATAGGCAGCTCTACAGAGTACTGTCGGTAACGATTAGAAACAAATTCGCCATAACTATTTACTCCATATATAAGTGCACCATTAGCATCCTGGGAAATATTGATATTCTGATAATAATTTTGATAACTCAGTCCTAAACCGGCTGCAATGGCAACAGTTCTCGTTTTATTAAGCGGCATGTCACGAAGAAATCCGCCCGAAAGTCCGAGAGAAAATTTATTCTGCTTAAAATTATCCGGAACATCCGTAAACATATTATAGGTAATCGAAAAATAAAACTGATCTTCCCGATATAAAGAATCTATCTTAACCAATGGTTTTATCTCGGGCTTAATTTCATTTTGGGCAAAAGAGTAGAAACAAGTCAGTAAAAATAAGCAATTGTATATAATACGCATGTGAAGGTTTGGTTTTAGGTATTTTTAAATAAACGGTTTTCGCTGTCTGTTTATTTTATATACAAATATAATATAATGCTTTGTTTAGATGAGATTTCAATCCAGTTATTCTGTTTAATGCTGTTTAAAGTCTTTTTATTACATTATTTTCAGCAATCGTTATTTGAAGTCAAAAATTTAATCTGTTTTTCTTTTTATGTTTTATACCTTTGCGAAGTATGAAAAGAAAGCAGCTCATATTAAGTTTCTCTTTTGTTGTCACAATATTATTTTCGATATTGTTTCAGTCCATACACAGTTATGAGCATATTGTAAAACAACTTTCCGAGAAACAATGTCATCATAAATACAGTGATCCAAGTGGTGAAATTACCCACCAGCATCATGATTTTGAGGTTTGTTTTGTTTGTAATTTTGCTTTTGAAAGTTACATTGCTCCCGAAGTTTTTCAATTTCAATTTCACTCTTTTAACAGAGAAACTCCCTATTTCTTCCCCTTTTCAGAGAAGATTTTTTCTGTTTCAACGATTTCCTGTTATTTACGGGGACCTCCTTCAGTTATCTTTTCGTAGGTTTCGATATTCGGAAAAAACTAATTCTTTCATTAAAATTCCAGAGTAACATTCAGTTTCCTAATCTCTTTATAAACCGGGATTAGAATGCTTTGCTGTTTATTGGTCTTTTATTCTAAGAAAATTCAAATTAATTTATAGTCTCATTTTCAAATGAAAAAAATAATAATTGCCCTTATTTTAGGGTTTTCGGGCCTGCTTAGTGCTCAAAATTCGGTTTCGGGAACGGTAACCGACTCTCAGAATAAGCCATTGCCGGGTGTTTCCGTATACGCTCCGGAATTACATAAAGGAACAACAACAGATGAAAATGGAAAATATCAAATGAATAATCTTCCAAACGGAAGCCTTCGTCTCGCTTTTTCCTTTGTCGGATATGCTAATCAGAATAATACAATTCAGAAATTACTAAAAGAAAACACACTTGATATTACGCTTGCAGAATCTATTCTGGAAATGGACGAAGTCGTAGTTTCTACTCCTTTTAACAAACTGCAATCGCAAAACGTAATGAAAATTGAGCATGAAAGCATTAAAACATTACAGCAAAAAGGAACCTCAACATTAATTGAAGGTTTGGCTACGATTCCCGGAGTTTCTCAAATTTCTACGGGAACTTCAATCGGGAAACCTGTAATTCGCGGTTTAAGCGGTAATCGCGTTTTGGTTTATTCACAGGGTGTTCGTATCGAAAACCAGCAGTTTGGAGACGAGCATGGTTTAGGTTTAAATGATGCCGGAATTGAAAGTGTAGAAGTTATTAAAGGCCCTGCATCCTTATTGTATGGCTCTGATGCTTTGGGAGGCGTCTTGTATTTTAACCCGGAGAAATTTGCTGATGCAGGAGATTTCACAGCCAATTTCAGTCAAAAATATTTCACCAATACACAGGGAAGTAATTCTTCTATCGGATTAAAAACATCTACAGACAACTGGAAGTTTCTGGCCCGTGGAAGCTATAATACGCACTCTGATTATAAAATTGCAGATGGCGACCGCGTGACAAATTCACGTTACAACGAAACCGATTTTAAAACGGGAATTGGCTACAGCAACTCGAGTTTTTCCAGTGTATTAAGATACAATTACAATAAACTGGATATCGGAATTCCTGAAGATGGAATTGCAGAACAATCTTCAAGCAAGGACACTCAATTTCCGAGACAGGGAATTTTTAATCATCTATTGAGTCTGAATAATGTTATCTTTTTTGAAAACTCTAAACTGGATGTTGATTTAGGTTATATTTCGAATGACAGAAGTGAGTTTGAAGACAGCAACGAAGCGTCTTTGCACATGAAACTGAATACGTTTAATTATAATGCAAAATACCACCTTCCTAAATTCGGAAAATTTGAAACAATTGTTGGTGTTCAGGGTATGCATCAGACCAATAAAAATTCCGGAGAGGAATACCTGATTCCGGATGCAACAACAAACGATCTTGGAGTTTTTGGAACAGCCAATTACGAATGGGACAACAGCGTTATCCAGGCCGGCGTACGTTTTGATAACAGAAACATAACTTCAATTGCGCACGGAACAGAAGGCGAAGAAGGTTACTTTCAGGCTTTAAACAAATCATTTGACAGTTTTAATGCTTCTTTAGGGTACAAAACCAAACTGGCAGAACCGCTTACACTTCGACTAAATGTTGCAACAGGATTTAGAGCACCCAACTTAGCTGAATTAACTTCAAATGGCGTTCACGAAGGGACAAATCGCTACGAAATTGGAAATGCGAATTTAAAAACCGAACAAAATGTTCAAACCGATTTGAATTTAGAATATAAAAACACCCATTTTGAATTTTTCGTAAACGGATTTTACAATCACGTAAACAATTATATCTACACCTCTCCAACCGGAGACGTTTTAGATGATAATGATGTTTTTGCTTATGTTCAGGACAATGCCCAATTGTACGGAGGAGAGGTTGGACTGCATTTTCATCCGCATCCACTAGACTGGCTGCATTTTGAAACGAGTTTTGAAACCGTAACCGGCAAAAAAGACAACAAAGATTATCTGCCTTTAATTCCGGCAAATAACTGGAACAATACTTTAAGAACAGAATTCAATATCAAAAATTTCTTAAGCGAAGGTTTTGCCTCGCTGAATGTTTCTTCGACTTTCAGTCAGGATAATGTAAGTGGTTTTGAAACGGCTTCTAAAGGTTACACATTAGTAAATTTAGGATTTGGAGGAACCGTAAAACTGGGAAAAACTGCCTTTGATCTTAACTTAAACGGAAACAATCTGTTTGATAAAAAATATATTGCACACCTTTCAAGATTAAAGACTGACGGTATTCCGAATATTGGAAGAAATATCGTGCTTGGAGTAAATTTTAATCTGTAACATTTTTAAACCATATAAGTCCTATAAGTAAAAAATAACATCACGTTATTAAATGAACTTATATACTTATATGGTTTATTTTTTCCGCCTTGATTTTTCACAACAAAAAGTGCTATTTTTGTTACAACCGACAAAATTTAAATATGAAAAAAACATTTCTTATAATGGCAATCACAACTGCAGGAATTTCGTTTGCACAAAATAAAATTCAATATCCCCAAACTAAAAAAGGAGAAACCGTCGATGTTTATTTTGAGACCAAAGTGAGCGATCCTTACCGCTGGCTTGAAGATGATAAATCTGCTGAAACCGGAGCGTGGGTAAAAGCTCAAAATGAGGTTACATATAGTTATCTGGATAAAATTCCGTTTCGCGATGAACTTAAAAAACGAATGGAAACGCTTTGGAACTTCGAAAAAATCGGTGCTCCGTTTAAGGAAGGAAAATTTACATATTATTCTAAAAATAACGGACTTCAAAATCAGTCTGTGATTTACAGAAAAGATCAAAATGGTAAAGAAGAAGTTTTCTTAGATCCGAATACTTTTTCTAAAGACGGAACAACTTCTCTTGGCGGTTTAGATTTTTCTAAAGATGGTAATAAAGCAGCGTATTCTATTTCTGAAGGAGGAAGTGACTGGAGAAAAGTGATTATTATTGATGCTGTTTCTAAGAAAGTTCTGGAAGATACTTTGGTTGATGTAAAATTCAGCGGGATTTCATGGCATGGAAACGAAGGGTTCTATTATTCTAGTTATGAAAAGCCAAAAGGAAGCGAATTATCTGCGAAAACAGATCAGCACAAATTGTATTTTCATAAATTAGGAACTTCTCAGAAAGATGATAAAGTAATTTTTGGTGCAGACCAAAAAAGAAGATATGTTGGCGGTTATGTAACAGAGGACAACCGTTTCCTTATTATTACTGCTGCCAATTCTACTTACGGAAACGAATTGTATATTAAAGACTTAACAAAACCAAACAGTCCTATCGTTACCATTATAGATAATTTTGAAAATTCTTATTCCATTATTGAAAATGAAGGAACTAAATTATTTATTGAAACTGATTATAAAGCGCCAAACGGACGTGTTGTAACAGTAGATGCCAGTAATCCGAAAATGGAAAACTGGAAAGATTTCATTAAAGAGACCGAAAATGTTTTAGCACCATCAACCGGGGCGGGATACTTTTTTGCCAATTATACAAAAGATGCTGTATCTCTTGTAAAACAATATGATTATAACGGAAAACTAATACGCGAAATCAACCTTCCGGCTGTTGGAACTGCGGCAGGCTTCGGCGGAAAAAAGAACGAGAAAATTTTATATTACAGCTTTACAAATTATACTACACCGGGAAGCATCTATTCTTTTGAACCTAAATCTGGAAAATCTGAAATTTATCAAAAACCAAAAGTCGATTTCAAAAGCGATGATTACGAATCAAAACAAGTATTCTACACTTCAAAAGATGGTACAAAAGTTCCTATGATTATTACGTATAAAAAAGGAACAAAACTAGATGGCAAAAACCCAACTATTCTTTACGGGTATGGCGGATTCAATATTAGTTTAACACCAGCTTTCAGCATTGCGAACGCTGTCTGGATGGAAAATGGAGGTGTTTACGCCGTTGCGAATCTTAGAGGTGGTGGTGAGTACGGAAAAAAATGGCATGATGCAGGTACAAAATTGCAAAAGCAAAATGTATTTGACGATTTTATCGCCGCTGCGGAATACCTAATTGCTCAGAAATATACGTCATCTGATTATCTTGCTATTCGCGGAGGTTCGAACGGAGGTTTGTTAGTTGGCGCCACAATGACACAAAGACCTGATCTAATGAAAGTAGCGCTTCCGGCAGTTGGTGTTATGGATATGCTTCGTTACAACGCATTTACTGCCGGCGCAGGATGGGCTTTTGATTACGGAACTGCTCAGGATAATAAAGAAATGTTCGAATATTTAAAAGGATATTCGCCTGTGCACAATGTTAAAAAGGGAACAAAATATCCGGCAACTATGGTAACTACAGGAGATCACGATGATCGTGTAGTTCCGGCACACAGTTTTAAATTTGCCTCTGAATTACAGGAAAAACAATCAGGAGATAATCCGGTTCTAATTCGTATCGATGTAAAAGCCGGTCACGGAGCAGGAAAATCTGTTGCGGCAACTATCCAGGAGAATGTAGACATTCAGGCGTTTACTCTTTACAATATGGGTTTTAAGTCCTTGCCTAAGAAATAAGACTTTTAAAATTTTTTTAGCCACGAATTCACGAATTATTTTTGTGAGTTCGTGGTTTTTCTTTTTTTAACACTAATTACAAAAATTTACGCTAATACTTTTTTATTATGCCACTGTTTAAAAATTTGTGAAATTAATGTAATTCGTGTCGAAGCTCTTTTATTTTTAAATCACCGTCAAAAAATAATTCGTGAATTCGTGGCTAACTTTTTTTGCTTTAAATTTGAGAAACTTAAAACTAAAACCATGCAAATTATAAAATGGGGAATTATCGGATGCGGTAATGTAACCGAAGTTAAAAGCGGACCTGCATTTCAGAAAGCTCCAAACTCGAAGTTAGTTGCCGTTATGCGAAGAGACGCCGCGCTTGCCGAAGATTATGCCAAACGTCATAACGTTCCGAAATGGTATTCTAATGCACAGGATTTGATTAATGCTCCTGAGGTTGATGCTGTTTATATTGCTACTCCACCATCTTCTCATAAAGAATATACCATTTTATGCGCAAAAGCCGGAAAACCGGTGTATGTCGAAAAACCAATGGCTCTGACTTTTGAAGAATGTAATGAAATGATCAGCGTTTGCAAAGAGCATAATGTGCCCTTGTTTGTCGCCTATTACAGAAGAGCTTTGCCTCGTTTTTTAAAAATAAAGGAAATAATTGACAGTGGAAAACTGGGAACCATAAGACATGTCAATTGTGTTTTATACCATCCTTTTGAGGAACGTTACGACGATGAAATCAATCTTCCGTGGACTGTTTTGCCGCATATTTCCGGAGGTGGAATCTTTGTTGATTTGGCTTGTCACACGCTGGATTTTCTGGACTATGTTTTAGGTCCGATACAATCTGTCCGCGGACATGCGACTTCGCAATTAAAGGCATATCCGGCAGAAGATGCTGTCTCCATGTCATTTTTATTCGAAAACGGAATTCACGGTTCCGGAATCTGGAATTTTGCAAGCTTTGAACGTTATGACAATACCGAAATTGTAGGCGATAAAGGTAAAATTTCATTTTCAACTTTTGGAAATGACCCTGTTCATATTCAATATGCAAATGGAGAAAAAGAAAGTATTGCAATAGAAAACCCACTTCATATTCAGCAGCCGTTTATAGAAACTGTTATGGCTGAGCTTTTGGGTCAGGAAAATGCTGCACCATCAAAAGGAATTTCCGGTGCCAGAACAACCTGGGTTATTGATGAAGTTTTGAAGGAATTTAGAGCGGCTTCAAAATAAACTGCCTCCCGATAAATCAGCAGGCAATTGAAAAAAAAACTTTGTCCAAGTGTAAAACTTTGACAAGTTGATGTGACTAATAAAAAAAGAGGATATTCAATTGAATATCCTCTTTTTTGTAAACTATAAAACGGAGTAAAATTATAGGCTATATTTAAGACCGAAAGTCAAACCAAGACCTGAAATACCAACATAAGAACTAATATCATCTGTAGCTTTTGTATTATCAAAACCAGCAGCATTAGTTACCTTACTGTTAGATGTTGAATTAATTTGTTCCACATATTTAGTATGATTTGCAGAATATGAAGCATCTGGACGGAAAGCTGTTGCTGTATTTAATTTATCTACACCATTTTCAGTATATACTTCAGTTTCTTTTGTTTTTCCATGTACTGTAAAGTTACGATACTCTAATTCTGCAAATAAAGAAATATGTGTTCCTAACTTATATGACGTACCCAAAGCAGCCAAGAATCCAACGGTTGGATTTGGTTTAACAACATCTTTTGTATAAGTGTTTGTTACTCCAGCCGGATTAGTATATGCTCTGGTTGTTTCGATTGTTAAATCACCGTGCACCGGAACAATAACTCCCACTTTTGTATATGGTTCAAAACCGTGTGCTTCTCCTAAAAACAGTACAAGTGCAGGAGCAATATCATAAGCACGTATTTTTCCTTCTGCTTTACCAGTTGCAAAAGTTGGTCCCGCTGCAACTAATCTATTGGTTGTTTCAACCATAGTCTTACTTGCACTGCTAAAGTAATTAGCAGAAACCTCCACACCTAAACGTGGAGAAAAACGATATCCGGCAGTAATACCAGAACGGAAACCTTCTCCAAAAGAACCATGATTAGTTTCTCTTGAAATTAAAGTTGTTCCATTTGCAGCATATACATCTGTATTTGGTAACGCGCCTGAAACAGTTGGAAATTCTGTTGCAGCAGTTTGCAAAAAGTATGACCCACCTAATTTAAAATACCAGCTCTCTGGCTTTTCTGTTGTCTGCGCCATTGTGGCCATAGAGCAAACTAATAATCCTAATAAAAATAGGTTCTTTTTCATAATTCTGATTTGATTAATTTATACAAACTTAGAATATTTTAACATCATCTTAAAGTTTGCAAGGTTAGACTTGGTACGAAAACGTTGTAATTTTGCGCAATATTACTAAAAAACTATTATGCATGCATATTTTTAACTAAAAAAAATAACATCTGTTTAAATTTTAACTGTTAATTTTTTAGTTCAATTTAAAATTAATCTGCATTTTCTCTAATTCCTGCAATAATTCTGTTGAGATTCTTACTTTTAAACGACGACTCGGCATCGTTAATTTGGTTACCACTTTTATCTCTTCCACTTCATTAACTTCCTGAACTTTGGTGTTTTCGAGAGCCACATCTTCACCTTCATTTTCATCTTCAAAAACAGCGTCTTCAGGTTCAAAATCGGTTGGTGTTTCCACCTCAACAAGACGTTTTATTTTTTCTAATTCCATGATTTCAAATGTCACAGAATTATCTCCCTTATTTTCATTGAATAAATGACTTAGTCTGTGAATAAATTCAGCCTGTAAGTCCTGAATATTTAACAGCACAATTAACTTCTTCGCAAAAGATTCTAAAATATCCTGAAGCTGTCTGATTTCTACAAACTGCATTCTTGGATCTGATTTTTTGCCGGTATCATGATTGACCCAGCCGTCTTTTATCACAATCTTTAAATAAGCAAAATTATTCTGAATCAGGAAATGTCTGAATTTTAAATATTCTTCGCCAAAAATCTTAAACTCATAACTCTCATCATATCCTTCTAAATTGAAAACCGCCCAGCCTTTTCCATTTTTGGCCACACGATGCTGAACGTTATTGATAATCCCGGCAAAATTTAAATTTTTACCTACATATTCGTTCATACTTTTTAATGCTTCCAGTCGGGCATTGCAGAAGTATTTCATCTCAAATCTAAAATCGTCAAGCGGATGTCCGGAAATATAAATTCCGACCACTTCTTTTTCTTTCGCCAGTTTTTCCATGGTGCTCCAGTCTTCACACGGCGGCACAACAGGTTCTGCAATTTGTACTTCGCTGGTTTCTCCAAACAAACTTACCTGCGATGAATTTTCATTTTCCTGAAACTTCGACCCGTAACGCATGGCTTTTTCGTAGAATGTAATTCCGTCGCCATCATCATGAAAATATTGTGCTCTTGTAGTTCCTTCAAATGAATCAAAACCTCCGGCAAGTGCTAAATTTTCTATTGCTTTTTTATTCGCAGCACGCAAATCAATTCGCTTTGCTAAATCGAAAATTGACTTATAACGACCGTCTTTTCTATTTGCTACTATGGTTTCTACAGCTCCTGATCCCACACCTTTAATCGCTCCCATTCCGAAACGAACGGCATAATCATCATTTACTGTAAATTTATAGTACGATTCGTTTACACAAGGTCCTAAAACCTGTAGACCCATACGTTTACATTCTTCCATAAAAAACGATACCTGCTTAATATCATTCATATTATTAGAAAGTACCGCCGCCATATATTCTGCAGGATAATGCGCTTTTAAATAAGCCGTTTGATATGCAATCCATGCATAACAGGTGGAGTGTGACTTGTTGAAGGCGTAACTCGCAAAAGCTTCCCAGTCTTTCCAGATTTTTTCCAGCACTTTTGCATCGTGGCCTTTGGCAGCTGCCTGCTCCACAAATTTTGGCTTCATTTTATCCAGTACGTCTTTTTGTTTCTTACCCATCGCTTTACGCAAAACGTCGGCCTCACCCTTTGTAAATCCTGCCAAAGACTGAGACAAAAGCATTACCTGCTCCTGGTAAACTGTAATTCCATAGGTTTCAGACAAATATTCGGCACAAGCATCTAAATCGTATTTGATTTCCTCATCGCCATTTTTTCTTCGAACGAATGAAGGAATGTATTCTAAAGGACCCGGGCGATAAAGTGCATTCATGGCAATTAAATCTCCAAAAACCGTTGGTTTCAGGTCTTTCATGTATTTCTGCATTCCGGGTGACTCGTATTGGAAGATTCCAACAGTCTCTCCTCTTTGGAAAAGTGCATACGTTTCTTCATCATCAATCGGGAAAGTATCAGGGTCTAAATCAATTCCCGTTCTGTATTTTACCAGTTTTACGGTATCTTTTATCAGCGTTAAGGTCTTCAGACCCAGAAAGTCCATTTTCAGCAATCCCGCACTTTCTGCAACCGAGTTGTCAAACTGGGTTACATATAAATCGGAGTCTTTTGCGGTGGTTACGGGAACGTAATTCGTAATATCCGATGGCGTAATAATTACCCCGCAGGCATGAATTCCGGTATTTCGCATCGAACCTTCCAGAATTTTTGCCTGCTGAATGGTTTCTCCGGCCAAATCACCTTCGTTGGCAATGGCAATTAATTCTTTGACATTATCAAATTCGTCCGAGCGGAGGGCTTTTTTAACCTCGTCCTCACTTTCAGAAATAAAACGTGCCAGATTCCATTTTGACGGCATCATTCCCGGAATTAGTTTCGCAATTCTATCCGCTTCAAATAAGGGTAAATCCAGTACACGTGCCGTATCACGAATTGCCGATTTGGTCGCCATTTTACCGTAAGTGATAATCTGTGCCACCTGTTTCTGACCGTATTTATTGATTACATAATCCATTACACGTCCACGACCCTCGTCATCAAAATCGATATCAATATCGGGCATCGATACACGGTCAGGATTTAGGAAACGCTCAAAAAGTAAGTCGTATTTAATCGGGTCAATATTGGTAATTCCGAGGCAATAAGCAACTGCAGATCCGGCTGCAGATCCACGACCCGGACCAACAGAAACGTCCATTTTTCTGGCTTCGGCAATGAAATCCTGTACAATCAAAAAGTAACCCGGATATCCCGAATTCGAAATCGTTAAAAGTTCAAAATCCAAACGCTCCTGAATGGATTCTGTAATTTCGCCATATCTTCTTTTGGCCCCTTCCATTGTAAGGTGTCGCAAATATTTATTTTCACCTCTAACTCCCCCATCTGCTTCATCTTCAGGAACTACAAATTCCTCCGGAATATCAAATTTTGGAAGCAATACATCGCGATAAAGTGAATATCCTTCTACTTTATCTACAATTTCCTGAATATTAATTATGGCATCAGGAAGGTCAGCAAAGAGTTTTTTCATCTCTTCTTCCGACTTGTAATAATACTCCTGATTCGGAAGTCCGTAGCGATAACCACGACCGCGTCCAATTGGCGTTGCCTGTTTTTCACCGTCTTTTACACACAATAAAATATCGTGTGCATTGGCATCTTCCTTATTTAAATAATAAGTATTGTTGGTCGCAATCAGTTTTACATTGTGTTTTTGCGAAAACTCAATCAGCGTTTTATTCACACGATTTTCATCTTCCTGATTGTGGCGCATAACCTCGAGATAGAAATCTTCACCAAATTGCTCTTTCCACCAGATCAAAGCTTCTTCCGCCTGGTTTTCACCTATATTAAGGATTTTACTCGGAATCTCTCCGTATAAATTCCCCGACAAAACCATTATATCTCCTTTATATTGCTCAACAATTTTTTTGTCAATTCTGGGAACATAATAAAAACCTTCCGTGTAGGCTATAGAAGCCATTTTAGCCAAATTGTGATAGCCGGCTTTGTTTTTTGCCAGTAACACCACCTGATATCCGTTGTCTTTTTTGGATTTATCTAAATGATTTTCACAAATATTAAATTCACAGCCAACAATTGGTTTAATTTCAGTTTCTGTTGGCTCTTCTCCGGCATCCACCAATGCTTTATTTTTTCCCGAAGCTGCTTTATTGTGGTTCATAACCGCACTCACAAAATGGAAAGCTCCCATCATGTTTCCAGTATCGGTCATGGCAACGGCAGGCATTCCGTTTTTGGCGGTAGCGGCAACGATATTTCCGATTCCGATTGTAGATTGAAGAACCGAAAACTGGGTATGATTGTGTAAATGCGCAAATTTTGCTGCTTTAAAATCGGCTTTCTCAGATTCTGAAACTACTGTCGGCGTATCATCAACCTGTAAAGCTTTGATTTGCTCCCTGACTTTTTCAGAAGCCGCTTTTAAGTTGATGTGTTTTAAACCAATTAAAGGAAATTCCTGTGGGTTTCTTTCCTGAAATTCTCTAAAATATTCTTTTGGAACATCTAGTTCTTCTTTGGTAAAAACCTCTCTTCTAACCAATTCTAAGAAACAACGCGTTGTCGCCTCAACGTCGGCGGTTGCGTTGTGTGCTTCCGCGAAAGGTTTATCGAAAAGATAACTGTGTAATTCTGTTAAGGTCGGAAGTTTGAATTTTCCTCCACGACCTCCCGGAAGTTGTAATAATGAAGCTGTAACCTCGGTACAGGTATCCAGAACCGGCATAGAACTCATAGGAGAATCAACGCCCATTCTATGAAATTCAGCGCCCATAATATTAACGTCGAAACCTAAATTCTGTCCAACGATAAATTTGGTTTTGCTTAATACGATATTGAATTTTTCCAAAACTTCAGCAAGCGTAATTCCTTCCGCTTCTGCCAACTCGGTAGAAATTCCGTGAATACGTTCGGCATCATACGGAATATTAAATCCGTCTGGTTTTACCAAATAATCCTGATGTTCGATGAGCTGTCCCATTTCGTCGTGCAGCTGCCAGGCGATTTGTATACAGCGCGGCCAGTTATCAGAATCGGTAATGGGTGCGTCCCAGCGTTTTGGTAATCCGGTTGTTTCGGTATCGAATATTAAATACATATATTTTTATAGAAAAATCAAAATTTAAATTGCTCCAAATCTAAACTATCCACAACATAAACCTCTGATTTTATGTGTGATGAGATATTTCAAAAGTAAAAAATGGAGAAAGTCAAATTTAGTCATTTTTTTGGGTAAAGAAAATAGATTAACTCTTAAAATTCATTCTTGCGAACTATTCAGTTTTCCTCTTAAAATTCATAAAATTTAATAAAATTACACCTTTTGGATGTCGTAGTATTGAGATGTTTTATTAAGTCTGAATAGCGTTGTAAAAAAGTACATAAAAGTCCATATAATTCATAAAAGCTTTCATTTCGAAACAATTTAAAAACTGACAATTATTACTATTTTTATTCTATTTGTTACATTTTTTCAAAACAAAACCTATCTTTTGCAATTATTATCTAATAAATTTGCAAACCATTAAAACATAAAACAATCAAGCAGAATTAAATATAAAAAAGAAAAATCCAATCATTTTCTAAATCATTTTTCTGTCAAAACTAAAGTTATAAAAGCCAATTCGCAATTTGTTATTTAGTTTGGGTATCGTATATAATGAAATATTGAAATTGACTGTTTTTTACCTTTTTTTACTTTTGCTTACCTATTATAATGAACAGGGAAAGGCTGTCGTTATAAAATTACAATTAAAAAAAAATAAAAATGAGTAAGACATTATTTGACAAAGTATGGGATTCACACGTTGTGCGTAAAATTGAAGATGGACCAGATGTGTTTTTTATTGACCGTCATTTCATTCACGAAGTTACGAGCCCTGTTGCTTTTTTAGGATTAAAATCAAGAGGCGTTAACGTTTTGTACCCAGAACGTACTTTTGCAACTGCAGATCACAATACACCAACTATAAACCAGCATTTACCAGTTCAGGATCCATTATCCGCTAATCAGCTTCAGGCTCTTGAAGATAATGCAACTGAATACGGAATTTCGCACTGGGGATTAGGTCACCAAAAAAATGGAATTGTGCACGTAGTTGGTCCTGAAAACGGAATTACTTTGCCTGGTGCTACAATTGTATGTGGTGACTCACATACGTCTACTCACGGTGCTTTTGGAGCGATTGCTTTTGGTATTGGAACTTCTGAGGTGGAGATGGTGCTTTCTACGCAATGTATTATGCAGCCAAAACCAAAGAAAATGCGTATCAACGTAAATGGTCAATTAAGTAAAGGTGTTGGTCCAAAAGACGTAGCACTTTATATTATTGCTCAGTTAACTACTTCTGGAGGAACTGGATATTTTGTTGAATATGCCGGTGATGTTTTCAAAAACATGACTATGGAAGGCCGTATGACAGTTTGTAACTTAAGTATCGAAATGGGTGCCCGTGGAGGTATGATCGCTCCTGACCAGACTACTTTCGATTTTCTTGAAGGAAGACTTTACGCCCCAAAAGGAGAAGCGTGGACTAAAGCTGTTGAATACTGGAAAACACTTAAAACAGATGCAGATGCTGTTTTTGATGCTGAATTAAACATCAAAGCTTCAGACATTGAACCAATGATTACTTATGGTACTAATCCTGGAATGGGAATTGGTATCACCAAACATATTCCGAACGCTGACCAGGTTGAAGGCGGAGAGGAAACATACAAAAAATCTTTGGCTTACATGGGCTTCAATGAAGACGATGTAATGATTGGAAAACCAATTGATTATGTTTTCTTAGGAAGTTGTACTAATGGACGTATTGAAGATTTTAGAGCTTTCGCTGAAATTGTAAAAGGAAGAAAAAAAGCAGATAATGTTACCGCCTGGTTAGTTCCGGGTTCTCACGTTGTTGAAGCGCAGATCAAAGAAGAAGGTATTTTGGATATTTTGACAGAAGCTGGTTTCGTATTACGTCAGCCAGGATGTTCTGCATGTTTGGCAATGAACGATGATAAAGTTCCTGCCGGAAAATACGCAGTAAGTACGTCAAACAGAAACTTTGAAGGTCGTCAGGGTCCTGGTTCAAGAACGCTTTTGGCAAGTCCGATTATGGCTGCTGCAGCTGCAGTTACAGGAAAACTAACTGACCCGCGTGAATTATTTTAATTCTTGCTATAAGCTGTAAGCAATTAGCTTTAAGCATGCAAACGATTAAAAAAGGGCCTAAAGCTTACCGCTTAAAGCCTAAGCAAATAATAAATATGCTGTAGAAAAAAGCCTAAAGCTTACAGCCTACAGCCTAAAGCAAAAACAAAAATGGCATACGATAAATTTAATATATTGACCAGCAGCGCAGTGCCGTTGCCAATTGAGAACGTAGATACAGATCAAATTATACCAGCTCGTTTCTTAAAAGCTACAAAACGTGAAGGTTTTGGAGACAATCTTTTTAGAGACTGGAGATACAACGGAGATGATACTCCAAAAGCAGATTTCGTCTTAAACAACCCAACTTACAGCGGAAAAATCTTGGTTGGAGGAAAAAACTTCGGTTCTGGATCTTCAAGAGAACACGCTGCTTGGGCAGTTTATGATTACGGATTCCGTGCGGTGGTTTCTAGTTTCTTTGCTGATATTTTCAAAGGAAACTGTTTGAATATTGGTGTTCTTCCAGTTCAGGTGAGCCCTGAGTTTGCTGACACTATCTTCAAGGCAATCGAAGCTGATCCGAAAACAGAATTAGAAATCAACTTACCAAACCAAACCATTACTTTGTTAGCAACAGGACAACAAGAATCTTTTGCAATCAACGGATACAAAAAGAACAATATGATCAATGGTTTTGATGACATTGATTATTTACAAAATATTAAAGAAGATATTGTGGCTTTTGCCGATAAACTTCCTTATTAAAAACAACCCACAAAAAGCAGTTATTCAAGCTTCAACTTTAGGGTTGGGTTTAATAACTGCTTTTATAATTTACCTAAAATTAGTTCGATTTAGAAATATTAAAACGGATTAAAATCATATCATATTTAGAATGGAAAAAAGAAAAATTGAAATAATGGATACAACGCTTCGTGATGGTGAACAAACCTCCGGAGTATCTTTTTCTGCTGCAGAAAAACTAACCATTGCGCAATTATTGTTGGAAGAACTAAATATTGATAGAATCGAAATTGCTTCGGCACGTGTAAGCGAAGGTGAATTTCAAGGAGTAAAAGGTATTATGTCCTGGGCCGAAGAAAAAGGATATACTAACAGAATAGAAGTTTTGACTTTTGTTGATGGCGGACTTTCTATAGAATGGATGAAAAAATCGGGTGCCAAAGTGCAGAATTTACTAACTAAAGGTTCTCTGAATCACCTGACACATCAATTAAAAAAAACTCCGGAACAACATTTTTCTGAAATTGCTCAGGCAATTGCTTTAGCCAAAGAAAATAATATTGAAACTAACGTTTATTTGGAAGACTGGAGCAACGGAATGCGAAATTCTCCTGAGTATGTTTTTCAATATTTGGATTTTTTGACCAAACAGCCTGTAAAAAGAATTTTACTTCCGGATACTTTAGGCGTTTTAATTCCGTCGCAGGCATTTGAATTTATTTCAAAAATAAAAACAAAATATCCTCAAACTCATTTTGATTTCCATGCGCATAACGATTACGATTTAAGTGTTGCCAATGTTATGGAAGCTATAAAAGCCGGAATAAATGGTCTTCACGTTACCGTAAACGGAATGGGAGAACGCGCCGGAAATGCACCGTTAGAAAGCACTGTAGCGGTTATCAACGATTACATGCCAGAGGTAAGCATCAATATCAAAGAAACTTCATTGTATTCTGTAAGCAAACTGGTCGAAACTTTTACGGGTTACAGAATTCCTGCCAACAAACCCATTGTTGGCGATAATGTTTTTACGCAAACTGCCGGAATCCATGCTGACGGTGACAACAAAAACAATCTTTATTTTAATGATTTACTTCCGGAACGTTTTGGAAGAAAAAGAAAATATGCGCTTGGTAAAACTTCCGGAAAAGCCAATATTGAAAAAAATCTTCAGGAATTAGGTTTAAAACTAAACAATGAAGATTTGAAATTGGTTACGCAAAGAATTATTGAATTGGGCGACAAAAAAGAAACGGTTACCAAAGAAGATTTACCTTATATTATTTCTGATGTTTTAGACAGTCATACCTATCAGGACAAAATTACAATCGATTCTTATATGTTGGTTCATTCTAAAGGAATGCGTCCATCAACCACTTTATCTCTTAATTTAAACGGAGAAATAATCGAGGAAAATGCACAAGGCGACGGTCAGTTTGATGCCTTTATGAATGCTTTATCAAAAATTTACAAAAGCAAAAAATTAACCTTACCAAAATTAATAGATTACGCAGTAAGAATCCCTCCAGGAAGTAGTTCCGACGCGTTATGCGAAACGATAATCACCTGGACAAACAATGGAAAAGAATTTAAAACAAGAGGTTTAGATTCTGATCAAACGGTTGCAGCAATAATTGCAACGCAGAAAATGCTTAATATAGTTACTTAAAATAGGGACAAAGGTCCACAGGTGCAAAGGGACAGAGTTTCCACCCAACACCTTTGAACCTTTGTCCCCCTGAACCTTTGAACCTTTTAAACAAAAAATAATGAAATTAAACATAGCCCTTTTAGCCGGTGACGGAATCGGACCAGAAGTAATCAATGAAGCTGTAAAAGTATCGGATGCTATTGCACAAAAATTCGGACATGAAATTACCTGGAAACCAGCTTTAACTGGTGCTGCCGCAATTGATGCAGTAGGCGAACCTTACCCGGATTCAACTCACGAAGTTTGTAAAAATGCTGATGCCGTTCTTTTTGGAGCAATTGGCCACCCTAAATATGATAATGACCCTTCTGCACCTGTAAGACCAGAACAAGGTTTGTTAAAAATGCGTAAAGCATTAGGTTTGTTCGCAAACGTAAGACCAACTTTTACATTCCCTTCATTATTAGATAAATCGCCATTAAAAAGAGAAAGAATCGAAGGAACTGATTTGGTTTTCTTAAGAGAATTAACCGGCGGAATTTACTTCGGAGAAAAAGGAAGAAAAGATAACGGAGACACTGCTTTTGACAACTGTGTCTACACAAGAGCCGAAGTACAACGTTTGGCTAAAAAAGGTTTTGAGTTGGCGATGACAAGAAGTAAAAAACTTTGTTGTGTTGACAAAGCAAACGTTTTGGAAACTTCACGTTTATGGAGAGAAACAGTGCAGGCAATGGAAAAAGATTATCCGGAAGTTACGGTTTCTTACGAATTTGTTGATGCAGTTGCAATGCGTTTGGTACAATGGCCAAACTCTTATGATGTATTGATTACTGAAAACTTATTTGGAGACATCTTAACAGACGAAGCTTCTGTAATTTCCGGTTCCATGGGATTAATGCCTTCTGCGTCTATGGGAGCCGAAGTTTCTTTGTTTGAACCGATTCACGGTTCTTACCCACAAGCTACCGGATTGAATATAGCAAACCCAATGGCTACTATTTTATCTGCTGCTATGATGTTCGAAAACTTCGGATTGATGGAAGAAGGAAAAGCAATGAGAGATGCTGTAAACAAGGCTTTAGAAGCTGGAATAGTGACGGAAGATTTAGCTGACGGAGGAAAAGCTTACGGTACAAAAGAAGTTGGTGACTGGTTAGCTTCGAATATATAAATTTTTGTTTCAGGTTTTATTTGTTCCAGGTTTCAAGTTCTAAAACCTGAAACTTGAAACCTGAAACAAACAAAACAAAAAAGGGATCAACTTTCGTTGATCCCTTTTATATTTTAGAAAAAAAATATTAATATCCTCCTCTGTTACCACCACGGTCATTTCCACCACGGCTGTTTCCTCCACCATAACCACCACGGTCATTTCCACCACGGCTGTTATTATTGAAGCTTCTTCTTTCACCTTCTGGTTTCGGCTCAGATTTATTTACAACAATTGTACGTCCTGAAACTACAGCTCCGTTCAATTCGTCGATAGCTTTTTGTGCCTCGCTATCATTAGACATTTCAACAAAACCAAATCCTTTACTTCTTCCAGTAAATTTATCAGTTATAATTTTAACAGAGTCAACTGCACCATAAGCCTCAAAAGACTCTCTTAAATCTGCTTCCTCAATACTGAACGGAAGACTTCCAACGAAAATATTCATAGATACTATTTTATAATATTAAGCAAATGTAGTCTTATTTTTCTCTAATCTACTATATGTTAGTTTATTTAAGTTTTTATTTTGTTTTTTAACAACTAATTTCAATCTTATTATATTGAAAATTTACTGCCCGGACCTACAGGAATCTTATAGAAAACCCCTTCTGTAAAATGTATTTGCTGTTTCTCTGCATCAGGATTAACATTAGGGGCTGCAAACCGAAACGTTCCGGAAATAGTTTTTTCTTCGCTATTATATTCAGTTACAATAATTTGTCCGCTGCCTTTTGCTTCGCCCGTACTAAATTCTTCTTCCCGTCCTGGATAAGTATTTTTATAAGTAGCCTTCGTTATATTATCGATTCCTAAAGTATAACTCTTTTCAGATGGCCCGGGAATATAAAAGTTTATTTTTTCGTAACCCAGCGAACCTTCAATCATAAAAATTCCGTTGGAATCAGTTTCTGCTTTGTAATTTTGTCCTCTCCAGAACACATTATCCTTTAAAGTCTGAAAAGCCGGATTATTAAAACGTATATCCTCTGTGCAGGAAATAAAAAGGAGTAAAAATGATAAAACGTAAAAATATTTTTTCATAAGAAATGAAGAATTTATACAAAAGTACCGCATTACAATAAAAAAATGCCCCGATTAAAAGCTAAATAAAAGTAAAAATTACTATCAAATATATTTAGTTCATTTTCAAACGCATTATTGATAAAAAAATTATATCTTTGCGCCCTTAATTAACAGAGGTCGAGTACCTCAAATTTAATCATACGATTATGTCAGTAAAAATTAGATTACAAAGACACGGTAAAAAAGGAAAACCTTTTTACTGGGTTGTAGCTGCAGATGCACGCTCAAAAAGAGATGGTAAATACTTAGAGAAAATCGGTACTTACAATCCAAACACAAACCCTGCAACTATCGACTTAAACCTTGATAGCGCTGTTAAATGGTTACACAATGGTGCTCAGCCAACTGACACTGCAAGAGCAATTCTTTCTTACAAAGGTGCTTTATTGAAACACCACCTTGAAGGAGGTATTCGTAAAGGAGCTTTAACTCAAGAGCAGGCAGATGCTAAATTAGCAGCTTGGTTAGAGGCTAAAGCAGGAAAAGTTGACGCTAAAAAAGACGGCTTAACAAAAGCGCAAGCTGATGCTAAAGCTAAAGCTTTAAAAGCAGAACAAGAAGTTAACGCTAAGCGTTTAGCTGCTGCAGCTCAGGCTGAAGCTGATGCTATCGCTGCTGCAACACCTGCAGTTGAAGAAGAAGTTGCTGAAGTAGAAGAATCTACTGAAGAAGCTCCTGCTGCTGAAGAGAATAACGAAACAACTGAAGCATAATTTTACCCAGCGATAATGCGTAAAGAAGAATGTTTTTATTTAGGTAAAATCGCTAAAAAATTTAGTTTCAAAGGTGAAGTCCTGATCTATTTAGATACAGACGAACCTGAGTTATACGAAAATCTGGAATCAGTGTTTGTTGAACAAAACAAACACTTGGTTCCTTTTTTTATTGAAACCAGCTCTTTACACAAAAACGACTTCTTAAGAGTTCGTTTTGAAGATGTTACTACCGAAGAAGAAGCCGATAATCTTTTAGGAAGCGGCATTTACCTTCCTCTGTCTATGTTGCCAAAACTGAGCGGCAACAAATTTTATTACCATGAAGTAATTGGTTTCGAAATCGAAGACAAACGTCTGGGTGTTTTCGGTAAAATCACTTCTATTAATGACTCTACAGCACAACCTCTTTTTGAAGTGTTAAATGGTGAAGTTGAAATTTTGGTTCCGATGATTGATCATTTCCTTGTAAAAATTGATCGCGAGAACAAAAAAATAATTATGGATCTTCCTGAAGGTCTGGTAGAAATGTACTTATAAAACATTTCGTTTCCGTATTTGAGTTTCCGTTCTTCTATTGTGCTTTAATTTCTAATGTTATATTATGTCTAAATTCACTTTCAAACAATTTTCTGTTTTGCAGGACAAAACCGCTATGAAAGTAGGTACAGATGGTGTTTTATTAGGCGCCTGGGCTCCCGTAGACCACAATCTGTTTAGTATTTTAGATATTGGTGCTGGAACCGGAATTATTGCTTTGATGCTGGCACAGCGCACTTCTGCAGAACAAATTGACGCTTTGGAAATTGACGAAGAAGCTTATGAACAAGCCGTAGAAAATTTTGAAAATTCTCCCTGGGGCGATCGCTTATTTTGTTTTCATGCGGGATTGGATGAATTTATTGAAGAACCTGAAGACGAATATGATTTAATTGTTTCGAATCCGCCTTTTTACGCTGAAGATTATAAAACCGAAAACGAACAACGTGATTTAGCGCGTTTTCAGGATGCTATGCCTTTTGAAGAATTGATAGAAGCGGCCGATTTATTACTTTCAGAAAACGGAATATTTGCATTGATTCTTCCGCATAAAGAAGAAGAAAAATTTATTGCTTTAGCTAAGGAATACGAATTATATCCAGTAAAAATTACAAGGGTAAAGGGAACTCCTACTTCAGAAATCAAACGTAGTTTATTGGCTTTTAGCCGAAATAAAATTGCCGAAATAGAAGTCGATGAATTAGTTATTGAAATCGACAGACATATTTACACTCCGGAATATATTGAATTGACAAAAGATTTTTATTTGAAGATGTAGCCATCATACACCTTTGTCAAAGTTTTAAACTTTGACAAGATTGTAATTTAGGTTAAATTGCGATTATTAAAGATTATGTCTGCTCGAAAATATTCTTAAACTGATACAAAACTCTCTCCAGAAGACGCAGGTCTTCGGTTACAATTTCTGCTCGTCCTTTCATTTCCTGCTGAAAGATTATTTTTTTATTGTACGATGTTTTCAATCCGTTTGGAAGAGCGACATCCAGTAATAAATTACCGTCTTTATCGGGAACTAGTGAAATGTTTTTAATTTTCCCGTTTAAGACACCAAACTCCCTGTCTGGATAATTGGCTAAACGAATATTTACACGCTGTCCGACTTTTATTTTTCCCGAATTTAAAGCCGGTGCTTTTACTTTTCCTATAAAACCGTTTTTTGCATCTGGAATTATAGAAAAAACATTATCACCTGCATTGATAGTCTGATTTTCATTCCAAACCTGCAAAAAAGTAACCACACCACTTATAGAAGATTTTAAGGCATACGCCAGTTCCCAGTCTCTTATTACCTTTTTTAACTGATAAAAAGATTGTGACATACTGCGACCTAAGTTAACTTCTTCCCTTGTGCTGTTTATTTGCGAATTCTGACTCGATTTTGTATTGTCAATCAAAGAGGAGCGCAATTGAGAAATGGATGTTAAAAGGCTTTTGTAATTCTTTTGAGCCTGAAGATAACCAAGTTTTTTAACTTCCATTTCCTGCGCAGAAATAATTCCTTTATTGAACAAAACTTCAAAACGGGCAATTTCATTTTTCTGAAGCACTAGTTCGCTTTCGTTAAGTGTTTTTTGCTGTTGTAAAATATCCAGTCTTTCCTTGATCTGTATTTTCTCTGAACTCTGCGCCCGGCTTTCTACTTCAAACGGATGAAGATTCTGATTCAGCTGCTGCGCCTGATAATCTTTTTGAAAAACTGCATACGCACTTTCAATTTCTCCTAACTGTGTGTTCTTCAGCAAAGCAAATGGAAATTCTTTTTTTGAATTATTGACATCATATTGATCGACAAGACTTTTTAGCAAAAAAACATCTTTGTAATTCGCTGTATTTTCGATAATGGCCAAAGTACTGTTCTTCGCTACAAGGGTTTTATTTTTTACTAAAATCGCCTCAATTCGACCTGAAGATTTGGAGACGATTCTTTCCGGCGGAATGTTGGTTGTAATTACAATTTCTGTATTCACCACATCAGGATATTTGACGAACCAGGAAACGAAAAATAACATGATAATTATGGCAAATATCAGAACAGTTCCCCATCGTATCATCCAATGCGGTACTTTGGTCAGAATGTCCTGAACTTCTTCACTTCTTAATTCGAATGTTTCCTCGGTCATGATTAATTTCCTAATTGCAGTTGATTTCGTACCAATTCAAAATAATTCCCTTTTTGTTCTACCAAGGCAGAATGACTTCCAATTTCTATAATTTTACCTTTATCTAAAACCACGATCTGATCGGCGTTCATTACTGTACTGAGTCGGTGTGCTATAACAACAACCGTTTTTTCCTTAAAGAAAATATCAAGTTTTTTCATAATTTCCTTTTCATTATTAGCGTCTAATGCGGAAGTTGCTTCATCAAAAAATAAAATTTCAGGATTCTTATAGACTGCCCGGGCAATTAATAATCGTTGTTTTTGTCCGGTGCTCATTCCTAATCCTTCCGCGCCAATTTTGGTATTAAATCCTAAAGGAAGCCCGCTAATATATTCTTTTATATTGGCAACATCTGCGGCATAAACTAATTTTTCCTTATCAATTCTGTCGGCACCAAAGGCTATATTATTGGCAATTGTATCACTAAAAATAAAACCTTCCTGCATTACCGCGCCAATGTGTGAGCGCCAGGCTTTTTGCGAAATATTTTTAAGTTGTGAATTGCCTATCAAGACTTCTCCTTTTTCCGGATCGTAAAATTTTAAAAGCAGTTTCATTAGTGTTGTTTTCCCGCTTCCGCTGACTCCAACTATTGCTGTAACTTTATTCGCGGGAATAATCAGACTTAAATCATCTAAAACAAGAATATCTGAACCCAAGTAGCGATAAGAAAGATTTTTGATCTCAATATCTGAATTGTACGGAACATCGTTAGTCTGATGAAGTTCCTGCTGCGTCTCGTCTTCTTTCTGATGAATTTCGGATAGTCTGGCCAAAGAAATTTTAGCGTCCTGCAATTCTCTTACAAATTCTATTAACTGCGTTATAGGACCGTTTAAACTTCCCACAATAGCACTTATGGCAAGCATCATACCCAAAGTAATAGAACCGTCGATCACTAGTTTTGCTGAAAGAAGTATTATAAATATATTTTTTAACTCATTAATTACCGATGAACCGATGGTCTGCGATTGTTCTAAAACCAAACCTTTAATCGAGACCCTGAAAAGTCTTGCCTGCACGTATTCCCAACCCCATCTTTTTTGTTTTTCTGCATTGTGGAGTTTGATTTCCTGCATTCCATTAATGAGTTCCATTACTTTACTCTGCTCGTTAGAGATCTCGGCAAAACGTTTGTAATCCAAAACTTCTCTTCTTTTTAGAAATAAGGTTATCCATCCAAAGTAAAAAACGCTTCCGATAAAAAACACTAAAAATATCTGCAAATTAAAATAAGCCAGAACGGCTCCCATGACAAACATGTTGAGTACAGAAAAAAGAACGTTTAAAGAAGATGTGGTCAATATTTTTTCGATCCGGCGATGGTCATTGATACGCTGCATGATATCTCCTGTCATTCTCACATCAAAAAACGAAATCGGGAGATTCATCAGTTTTATAAAGAAATCTGAAATAAGAGAAATGTTGATCCGGGTTGATAAATGCAGTAAAATCCAGCTGCGGATTAATTCTAATCCTGTTCTTCCGGCAAATATGAAAAGCATTGCAAAAAGAATTAAATATATAAAATGTATATTTTGATTCTGAATGCCGACATCTACAATACTTTGTGTTAAAAAAGGAAAAATCAGACTGAGCAAACTACTCGCCAGAAGTCCGATACCTAACTGAACAAGAAATGATTTGTATTGAAATAAGTATTGGGAAAGAAACCGAAAACCCAAACCGGAATTTTCTTCTTTATCAAAATCAGACTGAAAAAATTTTGGCGTTGCTTCGATTAATAATGCAATTCCTTCCGGTGTGGCATCGCTGGCATTATTACCGATCCAGAACTTTACAAACTCCTTTTTATCGTATTCTAAAAGTCCAAAAGCAGGATCTGAAATATAATATTTGTCTTTTTTTATTTTATAAAGTACCACATAATGATCTTTATTCCAATGCAGGATACAAGGCAGTGGTGCTTCTTCAATTCTTTGGGCAGATAATTTAACTCCTAAAGTCCGGAAACCTATTTTTTCTGCTGCATCACTCAGAAAAAGCAAATTACTTCCTTCACGAGTCGTTTCGCTATAATCCCGCAACTCCTGAATATTGATTGTCTTACCGTAATATTTAGCAATAATTTTTAAACATGTCGGTCCGCAATCTTTATGATCTGCCTGTCTGTAATTGACGAATTTTTTCAATTTATTTTGATTTATTCAAGACCAAATTAATAAAAAAATTTCTTGTTAATCCATAAAAAAACAGAGAAGATACCATCTTCTCTGTTTTGGGTATTTAAAAACAAATTTTTTAGCAATACAATTTCTTTAGGACATGGCCGCGGTTCACCCTAACCAAATAAATTAAACCAGCGACCAACTCCTAAGAATCTTAGTACCAATCATCAATACTAAGAATTTGCTCAATGTTCCACGATCGAGCGCCCATACATTTAAAAAAAACATGACTAAATTCTAAATAAGGCTATATCGTATTACTTTTAAAAAAAGTTAAAAATTAACAACAAAGACGACCTGTATCACAAATACCTGATGTTGTATTTAGCGGACAAGTTTCGCCTGCGGATATTAAAATGCATCCTGCTTCTAAAGCATAAACCCAACATTCTGGAATTCCTCCCTTCATTGTTTTCTGCTCAGTTTTACTTATACTGTGAGCTCCGTTTAAACTTAAAATCTTCTTCAACATAATTAATATCATTTAATATATAGTAACTGCGTTTTTCGCTTTTTGTTACTATTGGTTCAATTTAATTCGCAAGGATATTATTTTCAATCGTTACATCGTGACAATTGTGTTCTTGTGAATAATCACCTCCCAAAATGCGTTTCTGTTCTTTTTTGGTCAGCTTTTGGGTTTCTTTGCTTTTTAAAATCTTTTCTAACATAACTTGTATTTTACTGTTCTGAATTCAGCTTCAGATCTGTAAAAAACCTGATGCTTCTCAAATTCCTACTTTAACAGCTTCCGACATAATTATTTGGTATACAGGTCCAATATGCGGGCACTGTGCCAAATTCTGTACATCTTTTGGCTTTAAATCCATCATCACAAATAGGAGCATTTCCTCCATTTATTGTTTTTTGCTCATTTGCAGATAACTCTACTGCACCTTTCAACTTCAAAATATTCTTTAACATAACTGCAGGTTTTAATGGGGGAGGTTACTAATCTTATGCTGTTTTTTCCAATACCTGAACTTCTTCTACAAAATCATTTAAAAAATATTTCAATTCGTTCAGGTCATATTCATTTGGAAATATTTTTTCATTTACAATTTTAATTGGTGTATAATTAAAATTATTCATCGAGCACCAGTCGTATTGTTTCTGGATTTCCTGACTTATCATCATACTAACAGAATCTACATGCCATTTTTTGAGCCATTTTTTGTGTACCATTCTTTTAATGTACCAATCTGAAATAGCTTCTACTGTTTTTCCTGGTGTTGCTCTGTTAATTGTTAACATTCTTTCGACTACTGCCTTATACGGATTATCATTATTTTCCGGATTGATATTAAAAAGAACATTTAAAAATATTTTATCGGGAAACTTTAATACTAATTCAAAAGCATCCTGAAAAGTTTTGTAACAATGTCCGCAGCTCGGACTCAAAATTATCGATAGTCTTACTGCTGCATTTTTATTTCCAAAAGTCAATCCTCTTAAATCTTCAAATCCTTTGGTATATTTTACTTTTTTGGATAAGAAATTTAGCAGAGAATAGTTTCTTTTAAATTTCTTAAGCTCTTTTAATGAATTCTCATTATCAAGCATATTCTTAATCATAACTTTAACTGCTGCCCAAATCGGAATTAAAAGCAATAGTGAGAAAACATATGGAAAAACCATATTTATACTAAAATTCAGGGTAAAAAGATTGGATGAAAACCATGCAATACTCTGAATAAGAATAATAACTGAAACTGCCAGGCACATTACACACCACTTTTGAATTTCAAATTTTTGAATCCAGACAGAACAAACTACCAACGGAATTGCCAAAAGACTCAAAAAGCCGACAAATACCGCAGAAGTAACTGGTGCTACAAGGATTGCAATTATGCTGGAACCAAAAAACAGCAGCGGCAAATCTGAAAAACTCAACCACTTATTCGCGATATCATCGTTAAAACTAATTACGGAATGACAAGAAGAGTTAGAACTTAAATTACAAAATTTAGAAATTACTGTATTTTTAACACCCCATTTTTGCTGCACAATAAATATGCTTACAATTAAACCTATAATAGAAGTCGCTAAAAAAGCAGCACTAAAAACATTATAATGGTGATAGAAAAATGACAATCCTGTTAAAAGTAAAAGAGGTAAAAAATATTTTAACCAATTATATTCTACTTTAAGATTTTCTCTTGCTACAACATTATTGGGTTCGATAGCCACGATAACGCCATTCCAGTCTAACAAAAAATTGTCATACGATAATTTTTGAGCTCCTTTTTTTGTTGTCGTGATTCGAACACCATTTTTAATCTTTTCTACAAGAGTTAATTCTTCTTTAAAATACGCCAAAAAATTTGCTGGTAAATCTACAATCTGTTCTTTCGAAACTCTCACCGCTGCATTCTCTACAGAAAGCAAATCAAACGAGTCTGTAATGGCAAATAAACTCGGATAATTTGGATGAGATAAAAACAGATCCTTAAACTCATTTTTTATATCTGAGTATCGGTTGATTTGCAGAAATTTTTGAACCAGTTTTAACATCTCTTTTGATCGTTTTTAAATCATAATTACAGTGCAAATATTGGTGTTTTTATTGATAAATATCACATGCATACATACATTTTATTAATTATACCACATACAATTTATAAATTATACCAACTATAGTAATTAATACAATCACTTGTTTATCAGCGCATTGTGTCGATTATTTTTTAGAAAAAAGTGTAGATCCTTCATTTTCGATTAACGGTCTTTCTTTTTGCCTAGTTTTGAATAAGCAATAATCTAAACACCATCAAACATGAAAAAAGATTCATTTATTTCCGTTGATTTTATAGAAAATTAAACTTAGAAATGACGTCCATAAAGACTAAAAAAATAGTCAAAAACAGATAAAAGTCGGCATAAATATTCCCCCAAAAAACAGATTAAAAGCATTGATAAATTGAAAGATTTAACTTATAATATAGTAAATCTCGACCGCTTTTAAACTTCCCAAAAATCCATAATTAAAAACAACCTAAACCAAATTTACAGGCGTAATTATCGCATTTCATCAGATTGCAAAAAAATATTTATGAAAGATTAATTGTACAAAATAAGCAAATAAAAATTAATAAACATGGAAAAGAGAACACTAAAAATCAGTCATTTCGAATCAGAAAAAATAAATAAAGAAGCTCAAAAAGTTATTCGCGGCGGTAATGGCGAACCCACAGACCCTAATAATCCGATAAAAAATGGCGGAAGCGGAAACGGTTAATAGCATCAAAAAAATATAAAACACTATAAAAAAACGAATCAAATAAATAAGAAATTATGAAAACTAAAACATTGAAAATCGCCGATTTTGAATCACAAAAAATAAATAAAGACGCGCAGAAAGTAATCCGTGGCGGAGATGGTGAACCTATAGATCCTAACAATCCTGTAAAAAACGGAGGTGGCGGAAACGGCTAATTACATCAAAATATAAAAGATATATCATCTGAAAATTAAAAAGGTTATGAAAAATAAAGTATTAAAACTAGTAGATTTTCAACTGGAAAAAATAAATAAAGACGCTCAAAAAGTTATCCGTGGCGGAGGTGATGAACCAACAGATCCAAACAACCCAATAAAAAATGGCGGTGGCGGAAACGGTTAATCGTGACCTTGAAATTATAAGAAACAAATTAAAAAAAAAGAAAAGATGAAAAATAACTCACTGAAAATCAAGAACTTTGAGTCAGATAAAATAAGTAAAGAAGCTCAAAAAATTATTAGAGGAGGAGACGGCGAACCAATAGATCCGAACAATCCGGTAAAAAACGGAGGAAGCGGAAACGGTTAATTCCTGTTCAGAGTATAATTATAAACAACCAAAAAGATAAAATCATGAAAAATAAAGCACTTAATATCAAAGATTTTGAAATAGAAAGAATAAATAGAGAAGCTCAAAAAAGTATAAGAGGCGGCGATGACGAAACCCCTACTGATCCAAACAACCCGATAAAAAATGGAGGTAGTGGAAATGGTTAATATTACAGCTTTAAATATTGTTCGCAAATTGAGCTGGAGAAACTCCAGTTCTTTTGCGAAACGATTTTGCAAATGAAACTGCATTTTTAAAACCAACACTTTCTGCAATTGCCTGCGTAGAATATTTACGATACAAATGATTCGTAATCATCTGATTAATAACATAATTAATCTTTAATTCGTTAGAATATTCGCCAAAAGATTTTCCAAATCTTTTATTGACTACGTACGACAGATAAGTTGTATTTGTCTTTATCTTTTTCGCAACATACGACAGGGTAAAATCGGCATTCAGGTATTCTAATTTGTCTTCCAGTGCCAGTAATTTTTCTACAATTTTATTTTCTTTTGCTTCGTCTATACTAAGATTTGCATTTTCTTTCTTAAGCAAACTGTCTTCTAATTCGGGAACTTCTATTGCTACGGCAGCCTCCTCTACTGTAGCTTTTTCAATTTCAACTTTTTCAATTTCCTTTTTCTCCAAATTAGCTTTAAATTCCTCAATTAAGGCATTCATTTTCTTCTGTGCCTTATTTTTATCACGAATACTTTTGATGAGGAAAAATACAATTCCGATCACTAAGATTACATAAAGTACTTTCAGGGCTTTATTCCATAAAACTTCATATTTGTACTTTTCCCTGATGCTAATCATCTCGTCACTCAAATTAGCTGTACCAAGTTTGTAATTGACTTCTAAAGCTTCTTCCCGTAACTCTCCTTCATATTTTTCGTAAGAATCCAGATAGATTTTAGAATGTTTAAAAGCCTGTTCAGGCTCATCCTTTAAATTATAAATTTTAGCCTGGAGGTAATTGGACTGAAAAGAAATTCGATCAATTTTTTTTCCTTTTACAGATATAGAATCCACCTTTTTTAAAAAAACCAGTGCTTTATCGTAGTTCTTAATAGAGTAATATAAATCTCCTAAATTATAATTGGCAATCCTGTAATATCCCTCATCTTTATTTTGTTTCGCATACATCGAAATATCAAAATATGTCCGTTCAGCATTTTTAAAATCTTTCTTAAACAAATAAATATTTCCTAAACTTAGAGTAGACGTCATTTTATTGTCTACATAATTCTGAGAATAGGTAATTGCTCTTTTATAAAAGTATTCTGCCGAATCCAGGAGGAATCGTTTGGTCCGGTTTTTCATAAAATAACCTTCATAGACATTTCCTAAATTGGTGTAGATGTTACTTTTACTATTTTGCAATTGCTCAGATTCGTAAAGACCTTCATTCTTATTAAGAAAATCACTGTTTTGTCTCAGGTTTTTAATGGCAAGTGCGTAGTTCCCCACTTCTTCATTTACCAGAGCAATATTACTTTTAAATTTTACAATCTGGATTACGTCGGTAGTCTTTGTAGAAAGTTTTATACCTTCCTGATAATTAGTGAGGGCGTTACTAAAATTTTTTCTTTTCCATTCGGTAAGTCCTCTGTAATTATACAGGTAAGCTCTGAGATTTATTTTTTGTACAGATTCGGGAATTTTATTGTAATACTCTAATGCTTTTTTGTACCATTCGTCACATTTAGATCTGTTACCTTTTAGTTGATATAAGTAAGATCCCGCTCCGTAAGCAAAGGATAAATGTTCTGCATTTGAAGATTTTTGAAGTTCGGCAGCATACTCCAGACCCTGGTCAAAACTACCATTCATGCTGAAACGGATTTTATCCTGTAGTTCTAAATATTCTTGTTCAGTAAACTCTTTTGTAGGTTGAGCCTTACTTGTACAAAATACTAGTAAAAATAAAAGAGAGATGATCAGCCTCATTTAATTTTGTTTTTGGTATTCAAAAATAGTCTATAAATTATCAATAAACTACAATTAATTTGCCAAATTCCTATTAATTTTATTTTCGATATTAAAAAATATAACAATTTAGCTTTGATTTGTTATATTTTTATTGCGTAAATTTGTTTAACAAAAATTCAGAAACATGAAACCAGATCTATTTCAATCTCCAGATTACTATAACTTAGACGATTTGCTAACAGAAGAGCATAAATTGGTTCGCGAGTCGGCTCGAGCGTGGGTCAAAAGAGAAGTTTCTCCTATTATAGAAGAATATGCTCAAAAAGCCGAATTTCCGAAGCAAATAATTAAAGGTCTTGGTGAAATTGGTGGTTTTGGACCTTATATTCCGGTTGAATATGGCGGTGCCGGACTCGACCAAATCTCTTATGGCTTAATTATGCAGGAAATTGAAAGAGGCGATTCGGGGGTACGATCTACTTCATCTGTACAATCATCCCTGGTAATGTACCCGATCTGGAAATATGGAAACGAAGAACAAAGAATGAAATACCTGCCAAAACTGGCCACAGGAGAATTTATTGGATGTTTTGGTTTAACAGAGCCGGACCACGGTTCGGATCCCGGAAGTATGATTACCAATTTTAAAGATATGGGAGATCATTATCTTTTAAATGGTGCCAAAATGTGGATTTCGAATGCGCCATTTGCTGATATTGCTGTCGTATGGGCAAAAAATGAAGAAGGAAGAATTCATGGTTTAATTGTAGAAAGAGGAATGGAAGGTTTTACAACTCCCGAAACTCATAATAAGTGGTCGCTTCGTGCCTCTGCAACGGGAGAATTAATTTTTGATAATGTAAAAGTTCCTAAAGAAAATCTTTTGCCAAATAAATCCGGACTTGGGGCTCCACTTGGTTGTCTAGATTCTGCACGATATGGAATTGCCTGGGGAGCAATCGGTGCCGCAATGGATTGTTACGATACTGCTTTACGCTACGCCAAAGAAAGAATTCAGTTTGGAAAACCAATTGGAGGCACACAATTACAGCAAAAAAAACTAGCCGAAATGATCACCGAAATCACAAAAGCACAATTATTAACCTGGCGTTTAGGCGTTCTAAGAAACGAAGGCAAAGCTACAACAGCACAAATTTCTATGGCAAAACGTAATAATGTTAACATGGCAATCACGATTGCACGTGAGGCAAGACAAATGCTGGGCGGAATGGGGATCACCGGTGAATATTCTATTATGCGACACATGATGAACCTTGAAAGTGTCATTACATATGAAGGAACACACGACATCCATTTATTAATAACCGGTATGGATGTGACTGGAATTCCTGCCTTTAAATAACTGCTAATTATAAAATTATATATAAAATCAATCTTAAAAGCTTCTTCTAACCGAAGAAGCTTTTTATCTTTGCACCAAAATCTCCAAAAATGAATATCGAAACGATAAACAAAAGCATACAACTACAAAAAGACCAATTATTAAACCATTCTTTATACAATAAAATTCAAAACATAGAGGACTTGCACAGCTTTCTGGAAACCCATGTTTTTGCAGTCTGGGATTTTATGTCACTTTTAAAAGCATTGCAGGCCAAACTTACCTGTACGACAACGCCATGGTTTGCCACAAAAAATCCGGAGACCAGATATCTGATCAATGAAATTGTCCTGGCAGAAGAAACCGACTTAACAATCGATGGAAGAAGACAGAGTCATTATGAAATGTATCTGGAAGCCATGGAAGATTGCGGAGCAGATACAACAGGCATATTAAGCTTTTTATCAGAAGTAAAATCGCTTCATAATATATTTGTTGCCATTAAACAAAGTACATTACATCCAAATGTAAAAGCCTTTTTAGATTTTACCTTCAGAGTAATCGAGGAAGGAAAAACACACGAGATAGCCGCTGCTTTTACCTTTGGAAGAGAAGATTTAATTCCGGGCATGTTTACTCAGATCCTGAAAAATTTCCAGAAAAATCTTCCGGAAACCGATTTAGCAAAATTGCTGTATTATTTTGAAAGACATATCGAATTGGACGCCGACGAGCATGGACCAATGGCAATGCAGATGATTACCGAATTATGCGAAGAAGATGCACAAAAATGGAAAGAAGTTGAAGAAGTTTCTATTCTGGCCTTAGAAAAACGTATCGCACTCTGGAATGCCATTGAGGAAGAAATTGTGATGAAAGCCGAAATGGTTTAAAAACCAAAACCAGATATTTGACGTAACTATTTGTTTAAAACGACCTCAATTAAATTTAAACAATATGAAACCTGAATTTAAACAAATAGTTACCCTTATACTCTCCGTATTTCTTTTGAGCTGCAGTTCAGACGAACCAAATACGAAACCTGTTGTAACAACACCTCCCGTTGTAAATCCGCCTGTAACAAATCCAAATATTTCAATTCCGGGCACTGTAAATTATTTAGCTTTAGGCGACAGTTATACGATCGGCCAAAGCGTCTGCGAAACCTGCAGATTTCCCGAACAGCTAAAAAAAAGCCTGCAGAACATGTATGCCAGTACCATTTCGCTAAAAATAATTGCGACAACGGGCTGGACAACATCCAATTTGATTTCGGCAGTTAATAGCCAAACCCTTAAGCCCGATTATGATTTGGTAACACTTTTAATCGGAGTCAACAACCAATATCAGCACAGAAACTTTTCTGTTTACGAAAAAGAATTTCCAGAATTAGTCACCAAAGCGATCATGCTGGCAAAAGGCGACAAAAAAAATGTGGTAGTCATTTCTATTCCCGATTATGCCTACACGCCTTACGGCCAAAGTATGGCCGGAAATCAAAGCGCTATGATTTCTACAGAAATTGACCAATACAATAACTTTGCAGAAAAATACTGCGCCACTAATCAAATCGCTTTTGTATCTATCACAGATATTACACGTCTCGGCTTAAACAGTCCAAATCTTGTGGCTTCAGACGGACTTCATCCTTCCGAAACCGCTTATAAATTATTTGTAGACCGTATGATGCCGCAAATTAAAATAGCATTACAAGACTAATATTTAGGATTTTTAGAAGCAGAAAATACGATTTCAAAACAATTTTAGTCCCGATCCCAGACTTCGGGACAATTTATCTCTATTGGTAAACCCAGCCAATAGAGGATACCGCTTCTATCGGGGTTATACTAGGAATTGTCATTTTTTCAATTTCTTCATTTTACTATTCTATTCTCTAAAAAAGGTTAAAACTGATTTTTTAAAATACCCAATCCTTTCAAAAAGCTACCTTTGGTTAAGAGTACTTTTTAAAGAATAAAACACAATAATGGAATTTTTAAAAACCACAAAAAAAGATATCGATGCCATATTCGATATATACAATCAGGCAACAGCATATCAAAAAACAGTCAATATAAAAAGCTGGCGAGGCTTTGAAAAAGAATTAATAGAGAAGGAAATCGAGGAAGAACGTCATTTTATAATAAAAGAAGAAAACGAAATTGCCTGCACTTTTGTATTAACTTTTAATGATTTAATTATTTGGAAAGAAGCCGCTGAAGATCCTGCAGTTTACATACATAGAATTGCTACAAACCCGAAATTCAGAGGACAATCTTACGTCAAAAAAATCATTGAATGGGTAAAAGTTTACGCGCATGAAAATGGCAAATCATATATACGGCTCGATACACACAGCGGCAACGAAAGAATAAACAAATATTACACAAGCTGTGGTTTTGAGTACAAAGGAATTAGCGTTATAGAATGGACACCAGAATTACCCGAACATTATAAAGAAGGTTCTTTTAGTTTATTCGAAATCAAACTTTAAATCCACAAAAGGAAATCCCTGAAGCGTTCAGGGATTTTGTTTTTTGTTATTATTTAGCTTCCCAAAAACATCTTTTGGGAGAAACAATTGCTCCTTCTTCTTTCAGCATTTTCATTGCCTTATCTACTTCCTTGCGATCCAAATTGGTTAATTCAACAACTTTTCCCGCATTAACTGGTACAGCCGCTTTTTTTATCGCTTCCAACACCTGATTTTTTGCCTCCATAATTTAAATTATTTAAATAATATGACAAAAATAGCATGTGTCTTCTTCTAATAAAATCCTTTGAAGTCATAAGAATGACAGTTTAAGACACTATTTGTAATTCTCAAAATCAACCTCGACTTTTTCAAATAGTTCAGATTTTTCCAAAATCATATTAATTCGATTTAAGCCTTCCTGATTTCCATCTGCCGTAATAAAAGCAAAACCCCAAATATCTTTAGAAACTGAAAAGGGACCAATGTCAGAATCAAAAGTCATCAAAACCTCATCGTTCATCCATAAATCGAGAATATCGATCATTTTCGGATTTAAATCTGCAATTACATTCAGCAAATCCGAATTAAAATCGTCACTTTCAGCACCTCCAAAAATGTCAATTAAAAGTTCTTCCGATTGATAACCGGGACGAAAATGATATCGATATTTATTCATTACTTTCCACTCTCTTATATTGATATGCTGAATTATAACTTGATCCCGCCCAAATAAAAAACAAAAGTGCCCCGCTGTTATCGTATGCGTAATTTACAATTAGATTATTGTCTTTGCTAAGCCCAATTCTGGTTTTATAATTTGTGTAACCGCCCGCAAGATAAGGCACGCCGTTTCTTTTTAAATATTTATTATCCAGATAAAATAATCCTTTTTTCAACTTACCGCCCAATTCTATGCTGTCAGTTTTTACGTGGTCTTTCAGAGTAATAAATTTTATTTTATTCAGATTGACCAGCTTTATTTCGACACTGTATTTTTCTTTAAGATTGTATTCTGTTTTTGAATCTTTTAGAAAACGATTCAAATTAGAATATTGTTTGACATCATCAGAATCTACTTTTACAACATTTCCTTTTTCATAATATTTTACATCGGCAAACAATTCATACGTGCCTTCCAGTCTGGACAAATCGTTTTTTGTTAATACTGTTTTATCATTCTTAATCATCTTGTCTGAAAAAGAGGCGCAGGATGTAGAAAGAAAAATCATGAAAAGAAATGTGACTGATAGTGATTTCATATCTCGACCGACATTTTTATATTAAGCTGAATTAAAGATAACTTATTATCGCTTTTGAAAAACAAAAAACCCGTAAATTCAATTTAATGAAATTACGGGTTTTATTCAGCAGAAAGGAAGGGATTCGAACCCTCGATACAGTTACCCATATACTAGCTTTCCAGGCTAGCTCCTTAAACCACTCGGACACCTTTCTATTTTGGTCTGCAAAGAACACAAAAAAAATCGAGTTTACAAAAGTAAATTCTAAGATAATTAAATGCTTTTTTTAAATTCTTCCATAAATAATTGTACAGCCTTTTTTTGATACCCTCCAATTGTCAGCATAAATGCCTCTCTCTTAGTGGCTACGCCTGTAATTTGTACAGCTTTAAGTTCGTCCCAGCCTTTTAGAGCTTTCTCAGCAACAATGGTAGACCAATCGCTGTTTTCTACCATTTGCAATAAAGCGTGTATGGAGTGCAGCTCAATCGAAATCTTGGGTTTCATATTGAATTTTTGAAATAATTCTTCGACAAATTCCCGGGAATTTGATCCTTTTCCGGGCAGAATCAACGGAATATCTTCTATTTTTTTAAATGCGATTTTATCCAAATTGGCCAGAGTATGATTTTTAGAAACTGCCATAACCATATTAGAAGTAAACAAGGGAACTTTCTGGATGGGATGTTCGATCGCGTGCGACGGAATTACCAAAACAACATCTACCTGGTTATTGATTAGCTTTTGTTCCAGCGACTCTGTTGTTCCATATTCTACAATTATTTTGAGGTTTTTATATTGTTTGGCAAATGTATTGACAACCGGCAGAATCAAAAGTCCGAAAATATAAGTTACACCAATTCTTATTTCGCCTCCAATCATTTCGTTTAAATCGACAATGGCCTGCTTTCCATTCTGCACATTTTCTACTACTTTTTTGGCATGCATCAGAAAAACAGATCCGGCTTCGGTTAACTGAACCTTTTTGCCAATTCTTTTAAACAAAGGCATTCCTAATTCTTCTTCCAGCTTTTTTATTTGTTGCGAAAGTCCCGATTGTGTAACAAAACACAATTCTGCCGCTTTTGTAAAATGCAAAACCTCAGCGGTTTTAATAAAATATTCCAGTTGATAAATTTCCATATTGATAAGTTTTAGTACTTATTATCAGTAAAATTATTAATTTTTCTAATGTTATCATAATCCCGACCTTTGTTATAAATAATTAAGATCATGTTCAAAGCCTTAAAATCTAAAAACTTCAAACTCTTTTTCTACGGTCAGTCTGTATCTGTTATCGGAACCTGGATGCAGAAAACAGCTGTTAGCTGGATGGTTTACAGCATAACGGGATCGGTATTTTTATTAGGACTGGCGACTTTTTTAAGTATGATTCCGTCCCTGTTTCTTGCACCTTTAGCGGGAAGCATTATTGGTCGTTATGACAGACATCGTGCAATGCTGGTGCTGCAATCTTTGGCAATGCTACAGGCGGGAACTTTAGCTTTATTGATTTATCTAAAAATTTATAATATCAATTTTATTCTGGCACTGAGCCTAATTCAGGGAATCATCAACGCTTTTGATATGACCTGCCGTCAGACCATGATGATAGATATTGTAGACAGCAAAGAAGATCTTGCAAATGCAGTGGCACTAAATTCTACAATGAATAATTTTGCCAGAATAGCCGGTCCTGCCGTTGCGGGAATTATTCTGCACGAATACGGTGAAGATATTTGTTTTATTGGAAATTTCATAAGTTATGTCCCGGTTTTGATTTCTTTACTCCTGATGAAAATCACGCCACATATTAAAGCAGAAAACAAACTCAATATGCTCGACGATTTAATAGAAGGGCTGGATTATGTAAAAAAAGAAGCCGAAATGGCAAAAATGCTTTTGATGCTTACCTGCAGCAGTTTATTTGTGATTTCTTTCAATACACTAATGCCTGTTTTTGCTAAAGATATCTTCAGTGGAAACGCAGAAACTTTTAGCTGGTTCGAAAGCGCCGCCGGAATTGGTTCTGTTCTTTCTGCAGTATATCTTGCCAACTTAAAATCATCAGAAAACATGAATAAATTAATGATTGCTGCCAGTTTACTTTTAGGCTTCAGCATTATAATTCTGGCCGTTTCAAGCAGTATGACAATTGCATTAATCTGTATGACTTTAAGCGGAATCGGAATGATGGGACAAACTTCCTCTATCAATATTTACATTCAGACACATAGTCCGGTATATATGCGTTCCAGAAGTATCAGTTATTATATGATGGCTTATCAGGGAATGATTCCCGTGGGAAGTTTGATTATTGGTTACGTTTCACACTCACTCGGAGTACGCGCAACAGTTGCCATTCAGGGCGTTATATGTATTCTTTCTGTTTTAGTATATGTCTATTATAAAAAACATAAAGCTACAGAAGAATTGGAAACATGTCCTGTTGAGTATAGAAATTCCAAACTTAAGGGAGACTTTTGAACCATATAAGTGATATAAGTTCATTTAAGCTGGTTGTTTTCAAACAGTTTGTCATTTCGAGGAACGAGAAATCTCCACGAGAAACTCTACAAAGATTGGATTCTCGTTGCGGAGCTACTTGCGGAGATTTCTCGTTCCTCGAAATGACAAAACAATACGCAGAACTTTGTCAAAGTTTTAAACTTTGACAAAGTGATACATCGTTCATTCTTTTTAAATGAACTTATATCACTTATATGGTTCAAAAAAAATTAAGAGATTTCTCCGCGTAAAGCCGTTTCAAAAACACCTTTAAATTCATTTTGCGGAATATTATGTCCCAGCAAATACATTAATTTGGTAATTGCAGCTTCTGTCGTAATATCTTTTCCGGAAATAACGCCTAAAGATTTTAGAGCCGTACTGGTTTCGTATTGTCCCATATTAACACTTCCGCCGGAGCATTGTGTTACATTTACAATATGCATTCCCGATTTGATGGCTTTTTCGATTAAGTTTAAAAACCAATCTTCGGTTGGCGCATTTCCGGAGCCGTAGGTTTCCAGAACGATTCCGCGCAGACCCGAAGTCGCCAGGATTGAAGCCAGAACAATTTCGCTCATTCCCGGAAACATTTTTATAATAGCAACGTGATTGTTTAAATTCTTGTGAACAATCAGTTTAGCGTCTTTATTTACAGGCAGGAATAAATGTTGATTTAGCTTTAAATGTACGCCAGATTCTACCAATTCAGGATAGTTGGGTGCTGTAAAAGCTCTAAAATGTTCTGCGTTAACTTTTGAAGTACGGTTTCCGCGGTATAATTTATATTCAAAATACAAACAAACTTCTGTAATTACAGGTTTACCATTTTCCTGTAACGAAGCAATCTGAATTGCTGTAATCAGGTTTTCTTTGGCATCGGTACGCAAATCTCCAATTGGCAACTGCGAACCCGTAAACACAACCGGTTTTGATAAATTTTCGAGCATAAAACTCAATGCTGAAGCTGAATAAGACATCGTATCTGAACCGTGCAAAACAACAAAACCGTCAAAAGAATGATAACTTTCTTCGATAATAGTGGCAATTTTGGTCCACATTTCGGGATTCATATTAGAAGAATCAATAGGATGTTCGAATGAAACAGATTCAATTTCGCAATCCAATTGTTTGATTTCAGGAATCTTCTGAATTAATTTGCCAAAATTGAAGGCTTTTAGAGCTCCAGTTTCAAAATCTTTGCTCATACCGATGGTTCCTCCGGTATAAATCAGCAATATTTTAGCTTTAGATGACATCCTGGTATTTTAATTTATTAACCACCGGATTGGCATACATGGACAAAAATCCTTGTCTGGTAACCGGATTATCGCTTCCGATTCTCATTTCTAAACGACGTTCAAAAAGTGATTTCTCACTTTCTTTATATTTATCTGCGAATCTATTTGTTTCGTTTAAAATATCGTAGGCAATAAAATTTGTCGGCCACAATTGGTAGTTTTTCAGAATAACATCATCAATCGTTTGTGCCAAAGCCTGAATTTGTTTGTTTCCGTTGTCATTTTCAGCTACAATCTGATCGATTTCAGTATCCAGAACATCGCCAACAGAAATGTGTATTCTTTTTTTAGTTCCCATGATTCCACTTAGAATGGTCATGAAATCTTCGTTTTTATCTTTTACGTATACTTCATTATTGGCTTCTGCCATTAATTGAGGCATTTTTAAAACATCTGTCGGATCATATTCGTAAGAAATAGAAACCGGGACGATTTTTAATTTCTTAAAATAATCCATTAGATTTTCTTCATCAGAACCCATTCCGATCATTTTCAAAACTCCGGGATTGGTTTCGTCGTTTCCGTCTTTTGTTCTTCCCTCACGCTGGGCAATCCAAACCGAACGATTTTCGCGCAGCAGTAATTGTCCCATATATTCAGAAAGCAATTTAGAACTTTGCAGCATTTCGCGAGGTGTTAATCCTCTTAAAACCAAAAAGTTTCGGTTTAATTTTGCTAAAGTTGCCAGAAAAGCTTTCTTTACTAAATTATCTCCAATTGCCGAAGCCGTCATTACCAATCCATGTTCAAACAAACACACATTTAATAATGTAGTATCTAAAAGAATATCCCTGTGATTGGAGATAAATAAGTAAGAGGTATTTGGTTCCAGTTTTTCAAAACCTGAAGTCGTTAAACCTTCAGAACTTTTTTCCAGAACTTTTTGAATCGTGTTGTAAATAAAGTTGCATTGAAAATCGCGAATAGAATGCGTTTTCTTCAGTTGTTCCTTCCAGACCTCATCTTCTACTTCCGGAAAAGTAAAGTTCATCATGGTTTTCATCATCGGATGATTTACCACATCATGAAGTGCTTCATTTATTTCGGAATCATAAAACGGTCGAATGGCATCAAATCTCTGCATTATTAATTTGGGTTTAAGTGGGCAAAAGAACAAAAAAAAAATTAAAGTTTTGTAAGGCACAGGTTAAATCCCAAAAACGTCTTTAGAATTTTGCGTTGTAATTGCTGCTATTTCTTCTTCAGAAACTTTATAAATGTCGGCCAGTTTTGCAATCACATTGACCAGATAGCTGCTTTCATTTCGTTTTCCACGATACGGAATGGGTGCCAGATAAGGCGAATCGGTTTCCAAAACAATGTGTTTTAAATCGATTTGATTGAGAAACTGATCTATTTTTCCGTTCTTAAACGTTACAACGCCGCCTATTCCTAATTTCATTTTATAAGAAATAGCCTGCTGTGCTTGTATTAAAGTTCCGGAAAAACAATGAAAAATCCCAAATAAATCTTCAGATTTTTCTTCTTCTAAGATTTCGAAAATTTCATCAAAGGCTTCACGACAGTGAATTACAATAGGCAATTTGTATTGTTTTGCCAATTGAATTTGCCTTCTGAAAGCGATTTGCTGCTCTTTTAAATGGGTTTTATCCCAGTACAAATCGATTCCGATCTCGCCAACAGCGTAGAATTTTCGCTTTGCCAGTTCGGTTTCAACATGTTTTAATTCGTCTAGATAATTGTCTTTCACGTAAGTTGGATGCAAACCCATCATCAGGAAAACATTGTCCGGATAATTTTGTTCTAATTCATACATCGATTGTGTAGCGGCGGCATCGATTGCAGGAATAAAAAAGCGTGTAATTCCGGCATCAATGGCACGCTGAATCATTTCGTTACGATCCTGATCGAATTCTTCAGAGTATAAATGGGTATGGGTATCGGTGATTGCTATAGTAGGTTTCAAAGTCTTAATTTTTAAAGTGGTCAAAATTACGACAATATTAAAAGAATAGCAATTCCAGATAATTGGTACGCGGATGAGACGGATTCACTTCGTAAAAACACTGATAACAACGGACTTTTTTTGAGTTTTGATCTCTTAATGTGAGAAGCTTGAGATAAAATTACAACACGAAATCTTTCGACTTCGCTCACTAAGCCAAAATTATACAGAGTTATTGTGGGAAATCTTTTGTCTAACGAATGAAAAATACGGAAGTTAAAAACGAAAAGACCTTTATTAAAGTTCTGCACTTTAACAAAGGTCTAATCAACCGAAATGAAACCTGAAACGGCAACTAAAATTTAGACCCCCATCTCTATGAATTTTAATGCGCGTTCCAGAATTTCATCTCGTCCTTCCTGAATTCCTTTTATAGTTGGTTTTATTTCTATATCAGGAATTATACCAATTCTTTGTGTTTCTCTTCCGTCAGGATAAAAAACTCCAATTCCTGAGAATAAGGTATGAAATCCTTCAAAATCAAATTGAGAAACATTTCCATCTGCGCCAGCAGTTTGGCTGCCAATTATAGTTGTATTGCCTGCCGTCTGAAAACACATTGCCGTCCATTCTGACTGACTTATTGATTTTTCATTCAGTAAAACGATTACTTTTCCTTTATAATAATCTTTGTTTTCAGCACCACTTTTTGATTCGCCATCCCAAATAAATCTACCCGGATAACTATAATATGGGCGTGTATAAATGGCAAATTCTTTTTCCTGAGAATTTAAAAATTCTGATATGTCTTTAAAAGTTCCTAACGGATAATTTCTCATATCAAAAATAATTGCTTTAGTCGCTTTTAAAGCTTCAATCATAGCAGGAATATTTCTGGGCTTTATAATGCCCATATCGACATAACCTATATTATTGCCTAAGAGTTTAAACCTTTCTTTCTTTTTCTCTGCTCCTTTTTTAAATTCGTTTCTATGAGAATCGTGATAATTAAACCAAGTCATATTTTTAACTACCTGTTTATCTCCTTTCAGGAATTCAACTTCTACGTTGTCAGCATCACTCCATAATATATATTTTACCAATTTATCTAAATAAGAAGACTCATTTGAAGCGCAGATTAAATCCTTATTTCTATTAATGTGTTCTTTGATTGTTTTCCCATTTACCTTCGTAATTACATCGCCAATCTTTATATCATAAGCCTGAGCCAGACTATCTCCCAAAATTTCTGTAACTACCAATTTTTCATCAATTATTTTACCATTTGCCGGAAAACATCTCACTTTATTACCAGAACCTTCTGGTGGATATATGAAAAATTCAGTATGACTGTCATCCATTTTTGAAACCATATTTTTCATTGCTGTGTAAAAGTCATTACTGTTTTCAGCTTTGATAACTGTGGGTAATATTTCTTCTAAAGTTTGATCCCATTTCTGACTCATTAAATGTTTATACGGAAAAAAATATTCTACCAAATTCCAGTACATGAATATCATTCTTAGTTTTGAACTTTTATCTTTAAAATCCGGATTCCTGTAACTTTCATTTATTAAAGAAACATTCTCAACATGCTCTTTTCCTTCAACATAAAACTGTTTGCCCTGAAATCTGTTTTCTTCTATAAATTTCAATTTTGCAGAAAGATTTCTGGAAAATAAAGCATTGGTGCTTGTCCACGATAAGTCGAAGTTTTTATCAAAAAACTTAACATCTTTAGGCAGTGCAATTGGCTCAATTAAAGGTACTTCTCCCAGAGAATCTATCCAGTTTGAAATTATTAATGAATATTCTTTTCTTGTATGCGCTTTTTCAATTTTTGGAAGGATGTCAATTAATTGTTGATCCCAATTAAATTCGCCCGCAGCCACTTTAGGATGATAATATTTTAAGAATCCCCAAACTTTACAGGTTGCTGCAAGTTTTTCGGTTTCGGTAATTTTGTTCTGACCAAAAAGAATTTGCGAAAAGATAATCAGTAACAATAAGATAATTTTTTGCATGCCGGTTTGGTTAGATTAATGTAGCTTTGGGAAAACTTGCAATTGTAACCCGAGCCGAAATTAGAGATTAATTTGTAAGAATCTTTACGGGTTTCCACAATCATGCAATTTTTTTTCAGTTTGTCAAAATCTAAGAAAACTGATTCTCTTTCGCGAAAGCACTGATATAAGAGTTTTTATGTTTTCTATCTCCATTTTTGCAATCGAATCAGATTCTTTCTTTTATTAAAATAAAAAAACCTTTGACAAAGTGTGCAACTTCGGCAAAGGTTCGTAACATTTCATTTTGTGAAAAATTTAATTCAGTTCCTCAAGCAATTTTTCTACTTCATCATAATCTTCATAATCCTGCGAAATAGTTTGCAGTATAGCTTTAGAAGCTTCATAATCGCCTCGCTTTAATTTTGATAAGGCCATATTCCATTTTGCTTTTTCCTTATAAATAGAATTGCCCTCTTCTAACTCCTTAAAAATTTCTTCCGCTTTTACGTACTTGTCAATTTGTAATAGCGAAACGCCATAGAAATATTTAATTTCCGGGGAATTATTCTCTTTTAAAATCGATTCGAAAAGAGGCACTGCCTGCTCATATCTTTTTCCGTTGAATGTTTCCTCAGCCTTTTTTAAAGTTTCTTCAGAGACACCTCTTTCGGTAAAATAAGCACTTTCCGGATGATTGTAATCGTCAAACGAAGGATTATTATTGTCATCAAAGAAAAACAATCCGCATAAAATAATTACAGAAGCTGCAGCCACAAAATACCAAGGTCTGAAAGAAGCGACTTTGGTCTTCTCTTTTTTGAAATATTTATCTGAAATCTGATCCAGTTTTGCCATAAAAATTTCTCTTTCCTGCTGCTGTCCAAATTTATTTTCCAGTTGAAAATGCATTTCTTTGAACGTTTCAAATTCCGAAGAAAGCCCAACATTATCAAACAATTGCTTTTCAAAATTATTCTGTTCATCAACGGTCAGCTCGCCTTGGAGGTATCGGTCAAATAAGATATAGCGTTCTTCGTGCATGATTAATTTTTAAAAGAGTTAAAATTTTTCGCTTCTTCAATCCACTGCGTTAATTGTCCCACGCACAACGACTTCTCTTTACTAACATAGCCGGGAGCGATGTTTAATTTTAGGGCTGCTTCTTCTACAGATTTAAGAGAAAAACTATGTTTTAAAACTTCCTGACATTTCTCGTCAAGTTTTTCAAACATTGAGTCAAAATTTTTCTGTTTCTCCTCAAATTCTTCTGTTTGCGCAATCAATTCATGTGCAGATTCATTAATGGAGACCACATTCTCATAAACTGTCACTTCTTTATTGACCGAATTTTGCAGTTCATTGAGCCAACGAATTTTACACAATAAGAAAAAGTAAGCATCGAAGGGACAGGTTAACTGAAGTCGATTGGCTTTGGCCTGATTAAAGAGTAAAATGAGAATTTCCCGAATCACATCCTGCGCATGCTCCTTATCCCCCGAATTATTGGTAATAAAAGTACACACTTTTGGCGCAAACTTCTTGTATATCATTTCGATAACTACCGAATCATGTGCGGCAAGACCATCAATATATTTTTGGTCAGGATGAATTTTATTTTGATCCATAAAAAAGATTTTAACAGCTAATTTAAAAAAAGAATCTCAAAAATTTTACAACTATAGATAACAATATTGCAATAGATCATATATAATTAAAGAAAAGTCTTTTAAAAACTTCTAAAAAATTAAAGAAATGAAAAGCCAGACATTTACCAATGCTACTATCAGCAGCGATTTTATTTGTTTCTAAAATGCCATGATTTTAATAGCACCTAATACAATAAAGAATTGCCGGATGTAGTTTATTTCTGCGGCGCTTTTATGTATTACAAGATTTTCAGATACCTGATAACTCTAAATTATATCTTGTATATCATTAGCTTTTTGGTTGTAATTGGTTTATTTTTGATATTCAATCATTACATAAATGGAAAATCTTCACGAAATTCTCAAATTAGAGAAATACAAAAAAATAAAGTTTAAAATTACCAGAACCCAACACCTTCAGATAAAAGCCAAAATTAACGGCGTGAGCGGAACTTTTATTTTAGATACCGGCGCATCTAATACCTGTGTTGGTTTTGAAAGTATTGAGCGTTTTAAACTGACTGCGAAAAATTCTAAAACCAAAGCTTCCGGAGCCGGCGCAACGGGAATGAAAACCCAGGTTTCTTCTGAAAACAAACTGGAGTTAGGAAAGTGGAAAGACAAAGATTTCAGCCTTGTTATTTTTGATCTTTCGCATGTAAATGAAGCGTTGGAATCTTTTAAAGCGAAACCTGTTCATGGCATTATAGGTGCTGATATATTGATGGAAGGAAAAGCAATAATTGATTATTTTAATCATTATTTGTATCTGAAATAGGATTATTAACTGTTTCATAAAACTAAAAAATCCCAAACTCCTTTCGGAATCTGGGATTTTTTCATTCTAAAATTAAATCAAAAATTAATGGGTATGTTTTGGATTAAAACCGTCTTCGCTTAATTCTGTGTGCTCATAATCGGCAACCATTTCAGCTTCGTAGTCGATTTTTTCTCCTTTAGAGAATTTCTGAATCAGTTTCTCCATAATATTATAAATAACAGGAACTACAATCAACGTCAGGAATAAAGAAGAAATTAATCCTCCGATAATTACCCACGCCAAACCGTTTTTCCACTCTGCTCCTGCTCCGGATGCCAATGCGATTGGGAACATACCAAATACCATCGCAATTGTCGTCATCAAAATCGGACGTAAACGTGCGTGATTTGCCTGAATCAAAGCCGTTCTGATTGATTCTCCGGCAGCTCTTCTCTGGTTGGTATAATCGACAAGCATGATGGCATTCTTACACACCAGACCAATCAACATGATGATACCCAAAATGGTAAAAATGTTTAATGAGTTGTTTGTTAATGCTAAGGCTAACATCGCACCGATAAACGAAAGCGGAATTGCAAACAATACCACAAATGGATGCGCGAAACTGTCATACAAACTCACCATTACAAGGTAAACTAAAATAATAGCAGCTAATAAAGCGATTCCTAAAGTACCAAATCCCTCAGACTGGTTCTCCTGGTCACCACCCCAGATGTAGTTTACACCAGCAGGTTTTTTAAGCTTATCCAACTTAACCTGCCATTGCTGCACAATTGTTCCGGAAGGAACCCCAACATTCTGTCCTTTTACGGTTACAGAAGCAGATTTATCTCTACGTTCTAACTGGCTAGGTCCTGAACCTTCTGTAATATCTGCAAACTGAGACAATTTAATTTGTTGTCCGGCAGCATTTACGAAAATCAAATTACTTACGTCAGTAATACTCTTTCTGTCGAATGCATTGTATCTGATGTTAATATCATATTCATATTCTCCTGCACGGTATTTACCATCTGTGTTACCACTAAAAGCGGTTTGCATTGTTAAACCCACTGTTTGAAGTGTCAATCCTAAAGCAGCCATTTTATCACGGTCTACTTTTACGTTGATTTCCGGGTTTCCGTCTTCAACCGTTAATTTAATCTCCGTTGTTCCGGGAATAGTTCGTAACGCAGCCTCCGCCTGTTTAGCAAAAGCCATTGCCGCTTCTGTTGAAGGACCTGTTACGATTAATCCTAATGTTGCATCTTCGGCAGTACCTAAGATACCAACAGGAACCGTTTTTACTTTTGCACCAACTAAAACTTTTTCTAATTTACGTTTGATTTTTGCAGCGTAAACATTCGCATCATCAGTACGATCTTTTTGCTCAATCATTTTTACATCGATCTCTGCTTTATAAGCAGTTGCCTGAGATGCTCCAAAACCTTCACTGGTTTGTCCTACAGTTGTAATCTGACTGTGTACGTATTCTTGTTGTTTTAAATAAGCTTCTGCTTTCTGCGTCATAAAGTTCGTTTGTTCTAACGAAGCATCTTTTGGCATTTCGATCTGAACCAGAAACTCCCCACTATCAGATGATGCAAAGAACTCTCCACCAATAAAGCCACCGCCCATTAATCCGACAGTTGAAACTAAGAACAATACAACAACTACTACAATTGTTTTAATATAATGATCCAGACACCAGGTCAATAGATCAGAAACCCAGTTTGTAAAACGAGTTAAGTAACTTTCAAATCCAAGAATAATTCTTCCGAATAAGTTTTTCCCTTCAATATGCTCTAATTTTCCAAAACGGGATGATAACCATGGAATAATAGTAAATGAAGCTAAAAGTGATAATAATGTTGAGATAATTACCGTAACACAGAATTGCGTAATAATATTAGAAACCAGTCCTGAACTCATTGCAATTGGTAAAAATACAACTACAATTACCAATGTAATAGACGTTACCGTTCCCCCAATTTCGGCAGTTCCGTCATAAGATGCACGAATACGGCTTTTACCCATCTCCATGTGTCGGTAAATATTCTCCAGTACCACAATCGCATCATCGACCAGAATACCTACAACAAGAGATAATCCTAATAAACTCATTAAGTTTAGTGTGTATCCCATTAAATAAATTCCGATGAAAGTTGCAATCAACGATGCAGGAATAGATACCATTACAATCAATGAGTTTCTAATACTGTGAAGAAAGAACAACATTACAAAAGCAACCAGTACAACCGCGATCAATAAATCGTGTACAACAGAATCTGCTGCTTCCAGTGTAAATACCGTACTATCTTTTGCAACTTCCAGTTTTAACTGGTTTGATTTATAATCGTTTTCAAGAACTTTAATAGTTTTTAATAATTGCTCACTTACCGCAACAGCGTTGGCATCAGATTGTTTTACCACTTGTAAAACGATCGCACTTTTTTGATCTACACGAGAAATTTTCTCCGCAATTTTCTGAGTATCCTGAACATCGGCAATTTCGCCCAAACGAATCTGAATCCCGTTTTGAGAAGAAACAACCAAATTTCTTAATTCATCAACACTTTTATATTTACCCGCTAAACGAATTAGTATTTTCTGATTTCTGGTCTGAATGTTTCCTGTAGGGAAATCTAAGTTGGATGTTAAGATATTTTGCTGCACCTGAGGAACAGATAATCCGTAACCCTGCATTTTTACAGCATCGAGGTTTACCTGAATTTCACGTTCAGAGCCACCAATAATATTTACCTGCGCCACACCTTGTACACGGGATAAAATAGGTGCAATTTTTTTATCAATTAAGTCATAAAATTCTGCCTCGTCCATTTTTCCGTTGGCACCAAGCGTCATAATTGGTAAATCACTCAGCGAGAATTTGGTCAGCGAAGGCGTTTCGGCATCGTCTGGCAAATCGCTAATGATGGCATTAATTTTACGCTGGGCATCATTTAGAGAGAAATCGACTTTTGCGTTTGATGTTAAGGTAATCGAAACGATAGATAAACTTTCGTACGACTTAGAATCAATTTTCTTGACATTTTCAAGAGACGCGATCGCATCTTCAATTTTCTTTGTAACTGTATTTTCTACCTCACTTGGAGAAGCTCCAGGATAAATGGTAGAAATTGTAATAACGTTTTGTTCAAATTTAGGGATCAGCTCATAGCCTAACTGGCTGTAACTGAACAATCCACCAAGAGTCAGAATTGTAAACAATACAATTACCAACGACGGACGTTTTATGGATATTTCGGCTAATTTCATATTTGTTGCTTTAGGCTCCAGGCTGTGGGCAATAAGCTTAATGCTCATGCCCTACAGCTCATCGCTTTAAATTATTTAATAATTTCTATTGAATTTCCGTCCTGTAAGTTAATCTGACCTGTAATGATTACTTTTTCACCATCAGATAATCCTTTAATAACTTCCACTTTATCCCCTAGAATTCTACCTGCAGTTACTTTTCTTAGTTTTGCAATTCCGTTTTCGGCTACAAATATTTCGTTACTGCTTACACTTCCTACGAAAGCATTTCTTGGTACAACCATCAGGTTTTGTTTTTGTTGGTTTGAAGAGAAATTTGCCGTTCCGTACATACCCGCCTTAAGGTCATTGTTAACATTGTTTGTAATTTCGATTTCAACCGGGAAGTTTAAAGACTCATCTGCTTTTGAAGCGATGAAAGTAATTTTTCCCGAGAAATTTTTATCAGGATAAACACTCGCTGTTACGTTAACAGTGTTCCCTTTTTTTAAGCTTGCTACCTGAGTTTCATTTACTGTAACAGTCAGTTTTAATTTAGAAACATTTACAATATCAAATAATGCAGTAGCCGGCATTCCTGCTAAAATAGAACCTGGTTCAATATATTTTTTATTGATAAAACCATTGATTGGCGCTTTTACCTTAGTATCGCCAACATTGATGTTAGCTTGTTTCAGGTTAGATTCTGCATTTGTCAAAGCCAGTTTTGCCTGATCTAATTGTTGTTTGGTTACACCACCTGTTTTAAAAGCGTTTTCATATCTTCCGTAATCAGATTTTGCATTTTGGTAAGCTGCCTGTGCTTGTTGTGCACTTACATTAATTATATCACCTCTCACTGTCAATAAAGTCTGTCCCACTCTTACATAGTCACCTTCTTTAACTAAAACGCTGATTACTTTACCTGATTTTTCTGCAGAAAATGTTAATTCCTGAATTGGCTGAAAGTTCCCGTTAGCAACGAAATCCAGTGAAACTTCTTCTGTTTTTACTTCAGAAACTTTTACAGAAACAGCTGCATTTTTCTCCGCTACAATATCTGTTTTTGCTTTATTTTCTTTCTTATTATTATTTAAGACATATCCAATCACACCCAGCGCTGCGATTATGATTACGATTGTTATAATAGTTTTCTTCATTGTAATTAGTTATTTAATAAGAGATTTTAGTTCGCCTTTTGATTTAATTAGAGATATTTCGGCAATTTTATAATTTAAAACTGCTCTTGTATAGTTATTTTGAGCTTCAAGAGATGCATTTTCAGAATCCAGTAAATCGGTTAAAGACGCTAATCCCTGAAGATAATTGTTTTTTGTATTGACTAAAATTTCCTTAGCCAGTCTCATATTTTCTTTTTGATTCTGAATTGTCACTAAATTATTTTCAATTTGAGCCATTGCATTTCTATAATCTAAATCAAGAGAAAGTTTAGTGTCTTTAATATCTTCCTGCAAAGATCTGATCTCAACATCGGCTTGTCTTACTCTGGAGCGTGTTCCAAAACCTGTAAAAATTGGCACTCTTAAGTTTAATCCAATTCCAGAATAATCTGACCAGTAAACACCTGAAGATGGTTTTGCAAACCACGGAAATTCCGGTCCCTGCCCGATATAGTTATAACTAGCAGACAATGAAAGCGTTGGGTAATATTCTGCCTGAATTGCTTTTTTATTAAAAACAAGTAATTCTTCCTGTTTCTTTAAAAGCAGATATTCTGTTCTGTTTTCAATATTAGGTTCTTCAGTTAATTCTGCCGGAACCACTTCAAATTCTTCTTTTGGTAATACAATTTGAGTTTCGATTGGCATTCCCATATAAAACTTCAGTGCATTTTCCTGCAAAGTAATTTGATTTTTAATCTGCTGACGCTCTGTGTCAATATTTGACATTTTCACTATAATACGGTCTAAGTCGATTTTTTTAGCCAGACCATTGTCAAATTGCCCTTGTACAATGTCACGGACTTTTGTCGTATTTACATAGTTACTGTCTAACAAAACCAATCTTTCCTGCTGTACATAAACAGAATAATAGTTATTTGCCACTCTTTCAATAACCTGCTCGTCTGTCAATTGACTATTGATCTGATAGAATTCGCGCGTTGATTTTGCCGCTTTTAATCCTGTAAAAACAGCCTGATCAAAAATGGCCTGAGTTAAGGAAACACCAGCTGTAGAAGTCCATTTTTGACCAAAAGCAGCCTGAATCGTAGTTCCCGGCTGACCAAATCCCGCACCATCAATAACTGTAGTCTGAATAATTGGATTATAAGTTAGGTTTCCGTTTGCGGAAATTTGAGGTAAAGCTCTGGAGCGTACTTCCTGAATTTTATATTCGCTTTTCTCAACCTCCAACTGAGCCTTTTTCGCATCAGCTTTATTTTGAAGCGCATAAGTAACCGCGTCTTTCAAGGTTAAAGTCGTTTGTGCATTGGCCGACAAGCCCAGTGTGCACAAAACTATAAGAAGGATTCTTTTCATAAGTAGTTAAATATTTATTTTAAAAATTTTGAGATAGTTACATCATTCTCCTTTACAACTCCCACAGAAGTATGATGATTTATTTTGATTGCTGATTAATAAGTAATTCTTTTAAGCTGTTTTTCTAATTCGTTAACTCCCTTTTCTGTTGCCATAGCACGGGTGTGATATTCTAAAGCCTCCAGCTCTATTCTCTGAGCTTCACTTTCTGAAACCGTATTTTCATTAATATGAAAAATAAGTGTATAATAAAATCTTACATAAGTCTCTACATTTAAATCGCTTCTGTAAAGACCTTCACGAATTCCTTTTTCAATATTATCTCTAAAACACTGTGTACACTGATCAATTTCATGAGAAAGAATATTTTGATAAATTTCCGGGTAATGTTTTTTTAACTGATAAAGAGGAGAAGTATCAATATTATTCTTAAACATATCACGAAACATTTCCCTGATCTCAAAATTTTCATGAATCGCATTGTAATTCTTGGCCACAATGCTGTCCATAATTTCATGAACCTGTTGATGCACCATTGACGTACTTTCTTCAATCAATACCTCTTTATTGCAAAAGTATTTGTAAATCGTTTTTTTTGAAATACACATTTCCCCCGCAATATCATCCATGGTAACACTCTTAAAACCAAGCTTTAAAAACAACTCGCTTGCTTTTGATATGATTTTCTCTTTCATTTTAAATTCTCAAATTGCATCACAAATATAGTTTGGAAACTAAAATTTAAAAAATAGTTTCCCAATTATTTGTAATAATTTTACATTAATTTATTTATTTAGTAAGATTTATATACTAAATTCTAAATTTGCTATAATTTTAATATCTTTTCCTAATGCAGCACCCGAAGAATGGTTAAAAGAGTTGAAATCTAAACCGAAATCTTCACGTTTGATATTCCCTTTAATCTCAAAAGCTAATTTTTTTTGTCCGTTATAATTGTTTTCTCCAAGAAACTCTGCATCCAATTCTACAACTCTGGTAACATCTTTAATAGTCAGGTTACCTTTGAAAAAATTGATATTTTGATTTACTTTTTGAAATGAAGTCGATTTGAACCGAACAATCGGATGCTCATCTTCTTCAAAAAAGTCCTGAAGCTGCAAATAAGCATCTATCGACTGGAAACTTTCGTTTTTATTATTAAGATCCAATGAGAATTCTACCGAAGCATCTTCGATCTCATTATCCTGAATGTTTACATAGCCATCAAATTTGTTTGCAGTTCCTCCTAAATAAGAAGTTCTTGATCGTCTCATCTTCAATAAAACATCTGACTGACTAGAATCTAAAGTCCATTTTGTTTTCATAATTACCTGATTTAGCTGAATTATAAATCATTTCAACTTAAGCGGAAACTTTTAGAGTGTTCTGAGTTTCCATTTTACGATTGCAAATATAGACAGGAAACTCAGAATACCAAAAAAGTTTCCACGTTTTTTTTGAAAAAATTTAACATATTATAAATGAGGCCGGTTACAGCCGATTTTTATAACGCAAAAAAGCTTTTAACATTTATCCCCTCAATAATTCATTTTGAATTGTATCTTTGAGGCTCGTAAATCAGATTTCATTTATGCACGATATCAGTCAGTACCAGAATTTTTTCATTAATTACCTGCAGGGTCAAAACATACACAAAGAACCGGCAAATCTCTATGAGCCAATCGAATATATTTTAGGTCTTGGAGGAAAACGTATTCGCCCCATTTTAACCTTAATGGCTGCCGAAGTTTTTGATACCGATTATTCTAAAGCCCTTCCGGCAGCAATGGCTGTAGAGGTTTTTCATAATTTCTCTTTGGTACATGACGACATTATGGACGACGCGCCTTTGCGAAGAGGACAAGTTACTGTGCATGAAAAATGGGATTTGAATACCGGAATTTTATCGGGAGATGCAATGCTGATTCTTGCTTATCAATATTTCGAAAAATATGAGCCTGTTATATTCAGAAATCTGGCCAGACTTTTTAGTAAGACCGCTCTTGAAGTTTGCGAAGGACAGCAATGGGATGTTGATTTTGAGATCCGTAACGATGTTACGATTCCACAATATCTAAAAATGATCGAATATAAAACAGCTGTGTTGGTTGCCGCAGCCATGAAAATGGGTGCTATAGTAGCCGAAACTTCAGAAAAAGAAGCTGACTTAATTTACGATTTCGGTTTAAATTTAGGGCTGGCATTCCAGCTTCAGGACGATTATCTGGATGCTTTTGGTGATCCAAAAACTTTTGGAAAACAAGTTGGCGGCGACATTATCGAAAACAAAAAAACCTATTTATATCTAAAAGCTTTAGAATTTTCGTCAAGCGAAAAAGCCTCGCAATTACAACAATTGTTTACGATTTCATCAGAAGATAATTCAGAAAAAATTGAAACGGCAAAAACCATTTTTAACGAATCGGGCGCTTCAAAAGCAACACAAGATGCTATTGAAATGTATACACTAAAAGCTTTTGAAACCTTAGAAAAAATGGAAATTAACGCTGAAAAAAAAGCGGTTCTGAGAACTTTTGGCGAAAACTTAATGGGAAGAAAAGTTTAAAAACAATTGCAATGTCAATAAAATGACAAAATTCAATTTCCAATTCTAATTGATTTTTACATTTAAATTTGACATTGATTTTTGAAATTGATATTGTAATTGAAAATTATGTTTGTAGCGCCAATAAATACAGAATCTTTACTAGAGCAAGCTCAGGCGGAGAAGTTATATTTGAGTCTGATTGAACAAATCAATAAAGATTTCAATCTTGCCAATGAAGGAATTGATTTTCCATTAAGCATTTCGCCAGACGAATTAAAGATTCAGCTTCACGAAAAAATCTACAGGATGATTCAGTATAAATTTGCTGAATATTTGAACTTACTTTATATTATTGATGTTCCCGAAAATGAAATTAAAAGTCTCGACGGTTCAGATTTAGTAATTCTTGCCGAACAAGTTGCTTTTTTGATTTTAAAAAGGGAATGGCAGAAGGTTTGGTTTCGGAATTTTTACAGATAAAGGTTCAAAGGAGCATAGGTCCAAAGGCGCAAGGCAAATCTCTGTCCCTTTGTTACTCTGTAACTTTGTACCTTTTTAAAAATACACTCTCACAAAAGGCATAAATCCAGAACCATAAAGACTTCTGTTCGGATCATACAAAACATCGTACCGGGCCCCAATTGTTACATTTCCTGTCCTGTAACCTGCTCCCAGATATAAGGCAGTATTCCAAAAATTATCAGAATAAGCAGGCCTGTTAAAATTAGCATCGTAATCTGTGTTAACACGAACTTGTTCTAATTCTGCTGACAACTGAATTTCAGGAATGGGATTAACGAAAGTAAGAACACTTCCTCCGTAAACGAAAGATTCATAATAATTTTTCGAATTCAGATAGCCGAATTGAAGTCCGACACCAACAGCGACAATTTCGTTTACGTTGTAAATGGCACTGGGCATCACAGAGATATCCGTATATCCGGAACCAAATCCGAGACCTAATCCACCTCCAAACTGAACTTTATCCCAAAAATTATTGTTATTATCAATTACATAGTTTTGCTGTGCAATTGTGTAACTTGAGAATAAGACTGCCAAAATCACAAAATAATATTTGCAATCGATTGAAAATTGAATTTTATTCATAGTTAACGTTTATTTTAACAAATTTTTACGTAAAAGTACGTAAAAAAAAGATTTAAATAAATGTGATTGTTGTACTTTTGCCTTTCTATATAACAAAAAGTATATTCACTCATATTATGGATAGGTTTTCATTTTTAAACGCAGCGCATACCGAGTTTTTTGCACAATTATACGATCAATATTTAGTAAACCCAGACAGTGTCGAGCCTAGCTGGAGAAGTTTCTTTCAAGGTTTTGACTTTGGACAAACGACTTATAACGACGAAAATCCGGTGCAAACAATCGTGGAGTACGTGACTAGCGACAACACAGATTACAGTCAGGTTTCAGAAAAACTAAAAAAAGAATTCAACGTTCTTAAATTAATTGACGGATACCGTACGCGCGGACATTTATTCACGAAAACAAATCCTGTTCGTGACCGTAGAACTTCATCTCCAACTTTGGATATTGAAAACTTCGGTTTATCAGCAGCTGATCTTTCAACTGTTTTTGATGCGGCACAAACTATCGGAATGGCGCCTTCATCATTAGAGGCAATCGTAAATCGCCTAAAAGCAATTTACTGCCAGCACATCGGTATTGAGTATATGTACATTAGGAATCCGGGCGTTGTAAAATGGATTCAGGACAAATTAGCTGTTGATAACAATCAGCCTAATTTTTCTACAGAAGAAAAGAAAACGATCTTAAATAAATTAAACGAAGCTGTTTCTTTTGAGAATTTCCTTCATACTAAATATGTGGGACAAAAACGTTTCTCATTAGAAGGTGGAGAATCTATTATCCCGGCTTTGGATGCTTTAATTGAGCAGGCTGCAGAAAAAGGTGTTGAACAATTTGTAATGGGAATGGCTCACCGTGGCCGTCTGAACGTTTTGGCAAACATCTTCGGAAAATCTACTCAGGATATTTTTGGCGAGTTTGACGGTAAAGATTACGATCAGGAATATTTTGATGGTGACGTAAAATACCATTTAGGTCTTACGGCTGATAAAAAAACAAGAACCGGAAAAAGCATCAATATCAATTTAGCTCCAAACCCTTCTCACTTAGAAACTGTTGGAGCTGTTATTGAAGGTATTACAAGAGCAAAACAAGATAAATATTACGCAGACGATTTCTCTAAAGTTTTACCAATCGCTGTTCACGGTGATGCTGCAATTGCAGGACAAGGTATTCTTTACGAAATTATTCAGATGGCGCAGCTTGACGGTTACAAAACCGGAGGAACTATCCATATTGTAATCAACAATCAGGTTGGATTTACAACCAATTATTTAGATGCCCGTTCGTCTACTTATTGTACAGACGTTGCAAAAGTGACGCTTTCGCCGGTATTGCACGTAAATGCTGATGATGCAGAAGCTGTAGTACACGCTGTATCTTTTGCATTAGACTATAGAATGCAATTTGGACGTGACGTATTTATTGACTTATTAGGATATAGAAAATACGGCCACAACGAAGGTGATGAACCTCGTTTTACACAGCCGGTTTTATACAAAATCATTGCTAAACATAAAAACCCAAGAGACATTTACGCAGAGAAATTACTTTCTAACGGCGTAATAGATGCATCTTATGTAAATGCTTTAGAAAAACAATACAAAACCGCATTAGAAGAAAACTTAGAAGCTTCCCGTAAAAAAGATCTGACTATCATTACTCCATTCATGAAAAACGAATGGGACGGATTTGTTCAGGTAACAGATACCCAAATGCTTCAAAAAGTAGATACTAAATTTCATAAGGAAGGTTTAGATTCTATTATCAGTACAATTTCTACTTTACCTTCTGATAAAAAGTTTATCAATAAAATCACTAAAATTGTTACCGACAGAAAAGCCGGATATGATAACAATACTATTGACTGGGGAACCGCAGAAGCTTTAGCTTACGGTTCTTTATTAACAGAAGGATTTGATATCCGTATTTCTGGTCAGGATGTGGAGAGAGGAACTTTCTCTCACCGTCACGCGGTAGTAAAAGTAGAAGATTCTGAAGAAGAAGTAATTTTATTAGATGCAATAGAAAACAAAAAAGGAAAATTCGGCGTTTTCAATTCTCTTTTATCAGAATACGGAGTTCTTGGTTTTGATTACGGATATGCATTGGCAAATCCGAATGCCTTAACTATCTGGGAAGCACAGTTTGGAGATTTCTCTAACGGTGCCCAAATTATGATTGACCAGTATATTTCTTGTGGAGAAGACAAATGGAACAACCAAAACGGTATTGTTCTTTTATTGCCTCACGGATATGAAGGTCAGGGAGCAGAACACTCTTCTGCAAGAATGGAACGTTACTTACAACTTTGCGCAAGACAAAATATGTATGTAGCAGACTGTACCACTCCAGCCAACTTCTTCCACTTGTTGAGAAGACAAATGAAAACGAACTTCCGTAAACCTTTGATAGTTTTCTCTCCAAAAAGTTTATTACGTGATCCAAGATGCGTTTCTACAGTAGAAGAATTAGCAAACGGTAGTTTCCAGGAAACAATAGATGACAATACAGTAGATAAAAAAGGAGTAAAAACTTTGGTTTTTGTAACTGGTAAATTCTATTATGATATTGTTGCAGAAAGAGAAAATAACGGAAGAAATGACGTTGCAGTTGTTCGTATCGAGCAATTATTCCCTTTCCCTGTTGAACAGATTAAAGAAATCATCGCACAATATCCAAATGCTGACGATTATGTATGGGCACAGGAAGAACCTAAAAACATGGGAGCTTACAGCTTTATGTTAATGAACTTTGATCTTGTAAAATGGAGATTAGCTTCGTTAAAAGCTTACGCAGCACCGGCATCCGGAAGTTATACGCGTGCAAAACGCCGTCATGCCGATGCAATTAGAATGGTATTCGATAAAAATTTATTCAGATAAAAAGAATGTTTCAAGTTTCAGGTTTCAGGTTTACAAGCCCGAAATCTGAGACCATAAAAACCTTAAACAAAAACAAAGATGATTTTAGAAATGAAAGTCCCATCACCAGGGGAGTCAATAAAAGAAGTTGAAATTGCAACTTGGTTAGTAAAAGACGGAGATTATGTAGAGAAAGATCAGGCTATTGCTGAAGTAGATTCAGATAAAGCTACTCTTGAATTACCTGCTGAAATGAGCGGAGTAATTACATTAAAAGCTGAAGAAGGAGATACAGTAGCGGTTGGTGCTGTAGTTTGTTTAATCGATACTGATGCAGCAAAACCTGCAGGTGATGCTCCGGCAGCTGAAGCACCGAAAGCAGAAGCACCAAAAGCGGAGGCGCCAAAGGCAGAAGCTCCTAAAGCAGAAGCACCACAAGCAGCTCCGGCAGCTACAAGTTACGCAGCTGGAACTCCATCTCCTGCAGCAAGAAAAATATTAGACGAAAAAAATATTGCTCCGGCAACAGTTTCAGGAACTGGAAAAGGCGGAAGAATCACTAAAGACGATGCTGTAAATGCAGTACCTTCTATGGGAACTCCAACTGGTGGAAGCCGTGGAACTGAGCGTACAAAATTATCAATGTTACGTCGTAAAGTAGCAGAAAGATTAGTTTCAGCTAAAAACGAAACAGCCATGCTTACTACTTTTAACGAAGTAAACATGACGCCAATCAACCAGATTCGTAATGAATATAAAGATGCTTTTAAAGCAAAACATGGTGGTCTTGGTTTAGGTTTTATGTCTTTCTTTACAAAAGCAGTTACAAGAGCTTTACAATTATATCCGGATGTTAACTCTATGATGGACGGTGATTACAAAATTGCTTACGATTTTGCTGATATATCTATCGCAGTTTCCGGACCAAAAGGTTTAATGGTTCCTGTGGTTCGTAATGCTGAATTGTTAACTTTCCGTGGAATTGAAGCTGAAATCAAAAGATTGGCTTTAAGAGCACGTGATGGTCAGATTACAGTTGACGATATGACTGGAGGAACTTTTACAATTACTAATGGTGGTGTTTTTGGAAGTATGTTAAGTACTCCAATTATCAACCCTCCACAATCAGGAATTTTAGGAATGCACAATATTATTGAGCGTCCAATTGCCGTAAACGGAAAAGTTGAAATTCACCCAATGATGTACGTAGCGCTTTCTTATGATCACAGAATTATTGACGGACGTGAGTCTGTTGGTTTCTTAGTGGCTGTTAAAGAAGCTTTAGAAAATCCGGTGGAATTATTAATGAATGGCGATGCTAAACGTGCTTTAGAGTTGTAATTCTAAAAATTTTATTTATATCAAAACCCTGCTTTTTTAAGCAGGGTTTTCTTTTTTTAGGGCAATTCTTAATAAGACAATTTTAAACAAAAATTAAGTTATTTAATTTGGAATAAATAAAAATAAAGCTTGCTTAATAAACATTCTCAACTTACATTTGCACTATTAAAATCAATTCTAAATAAAAATGAAATTCAAATCTACAATTTCTGTTTTGAGCTTTTGTTTTTTCTTATTGACAACAGTAACAATGTGGGCACAGGAAAAAGCAACGATTAAAGGTCAAATCAATTTATCTAATAATCAGGGCGCCGATAATGTATCTATCGTTTTAAAAGGAACAAAAATCGGAACTAACACAGACGATCAGGGTTACTACGAAATTAAAAACGTAAAACCGGGAAGTTATGTAATACGAGTTTCTGCTGTTGGATTTTCTGCAAAAGAAAAAAGTGTCACACTTAACGGAGGTGACGAAATTATAGAGGATTTCACTATTACTTCAAATTCAGAACAATTAGACGAGATTGTAATTAACGGAAATGGTAAAAAAAACCCGTTAGCACGTAAAGAAACACAACAGGTATCAAGATTACCTCTTAAAAATCTTGAAAACCCACAAGTTTATACAACCATTACATCTGAACTTTTAAAAGAACAGGTAGTTACCAATATTGATGATGCACTTAAAAATGTACCTGGATTATCTCCACTTTGGGCTTCTACAGGACGTGGAGGCGATGGTGCTGGATATTTCTCTTTAAGAGGATTTGCTGTACAGCCAACTATGATCAACGGTTTACCAGGATTATCCAATGGAGGACTAGATCCTGCAAATATTGATAAAATTGAAGTAATTAAAGGACCGTCAGGAACTTTATTTGGAAGCAGCTTAATATCTTACGGAGGTTTAATTAATTTAACTACAAAAAGACCATACGATCACTTTGGCGGCGAAGTTAGCTACACTGCCGGAAGTAACGGTTTAAACAGAGTTACTGCTGATGTTAATACACCTGTTGATGAAGAACACAAAATCAACTTCCGTGTAAATACAGCATACCACACTGAAAACAGTTTTCAGGATGCAGGATTCAAAAAATCATTCTTTTTTGCGCCGTCATTATCTTACGAGGTTAACGAAAAACTTTCGTTTTTTATTAATACAGAATTCATGAACAATAAACAGACCAATGCCACTATGCTATTTCTAGACAGAGGTGCTCCGTTAAGAGTTCATAATATGGACGAATTAGGTTATGATAACAAAAGATCTTACACCAGTAATGAGCTTGCAATAGAAACTCCTTCTTACAATCTTCAGGGACAAATGAATTATAAATTTAATGATCAATGGACTTCTCAAACTGTTGTTTCAAGAGGTTCATCAAAATCTGACGGATATTATAGTTATTTATATGAAGGTACAAGATTTGCTCCCACTCAAATAAGTGAAGGAATTGTCTTAGGACGTTCTATGAATTACCAAAATTCAACTACTCTAACAACAGATATTCAACAAAACTTTATTGGAGATTTCAAAATTGGCAACATGAGAAATAGAATTGTTGTTGGTTTGGATTACTTTAACAGAGGTGTGATTGATAACAGCTCCAACTATGTAAGCAATGGTAATATTTATATTGGTAATCTGGATTTAGCTACTGTGAATGAATATTTATATAAAATTACCAATCCGGATGATTACATCACAAACGGCGATAACGGAAATTTAAGCAAAGCAGGAACTGATGCGCTTATCGCAAATGCCGGGATTAGCATGAACAGAACAAAGCAAGAAGTTTATAGTGCTTATCTTTCTGATGTAATCAATTTTACACCTGCATTATCTGCAATGGCAAGTTTACGTGTGGATCGTTTTATTACTGCGGGAAATGTGGCAACAAAAGCGGATGATTTTAATCAAACTGCTTTTTCCCCAAAATTCGGTATTGTATACCAGCCAATTATAGATAAAGTATCCTTATTTGCTAATTATATGGATGGTTTTGCCAATTCAGCTCCTGTTACAGAAATTTTAGCAGACGGAACTTCCCGCCCTAGAACTTTCAGACCTGAGCATGCTAACCAATTCGAAATTGGAACAAAATTAAACATCTTTAGAGATAAATTGTATGCTACATTCAGCTACTATGACATTCAGGTAAAAGATCAGGTATATGTAATTTACGCAGCAACAACTCAGACAGCTTTTCAGGACGGTGCGCAGAGAAACAAAGGTTTTGAAGCAGAATTTATAGCAAATCCGGTTGCAGGATTAAATATAGTTGCAGGTTATAGCTACGTAGATGCTGTCTTAAATGCTGGAGATCCGGATTTCGTTGGTCACAGACCAGAAAGCTCAGGACCAAGAAATACGGCTAATCTTTGGGCAAGCTACAAATTCCCGGAAGGTGACTTACAAGGGTTCGGATTAGGTTTTGGAGGAAATTATGCAGATAAAAACTTAATTATGAACAGAACTATAGTAGGTCAGTTTACACTTCCATCGTATACTGTTATGAATTCATCTGTATTCTATGGAACAGAAAAATATACTCTGACGTTAAAACTTGACAACATTGCAAATGTTGATACGTATGACGGATGGTCAACCATTCATCCAAGAAATATGAGAGCTGTTTCTGCAAACTTCTCGTACAGATTTTAAACATTTTAACAACAAAACACCTTTCTGTTTTAGGAGGGTGTTTTTAAATTTCTAAGATTATGATTACTATAGCAAGTCTGATTGTTTTTTTAGCTTTTTACACACTTTATTACACATCAAAAAGAGCGGTTCTATCGTATGATTTTGGTTTTGAAAAATGGATGAAAGACAATCCGAAACCAACTAAGATTACAGGTTTAGCTTTATTAACGCTTGCCTATGCCTCATGGCTTTATACCCAGTCATTAGGTTGCGGAACTTTGATGTTTTTTATTCAGTTAATGGCTGTTGGAAGTCTGATCATCATTTTGACACCACTGAAAAAAGTAAACACTAAAGCTCTTTTAGCACTGTTTATCATCATTGCCATTTTAGAATTTTACTACAATTAAATTAGATTATCGATGCCAGCAAATCCAAAATATCTAACACCCGCTTTTTGGCCGCGTTTTTTAAAAATTACAGCAGCCATTTTAGGAGGTTATTTTGTTGCCGTTACTTTTCATCTGGCACTTGCTTCCTGGTTTAACCGCGCCAACATTTTAATGACTATGGCCTACAGCGGCTTTATCCTTTGGGTAGCTTTGATGGTTATAGCATTTCTGGCTAAAAGTGCCTGGAAAATCTGGGCGATTTACTTATTGCTCACCTTAGTTTTCTGTCTTTTTATTTATTTGGGTCAAACTTATAATACGGCACATTAATATTTATGAACAACCGCCACTATAATATCTATTTTCATACACATACTGTCAGCGGGATCGTTATCAGTGTAGTACTATTTGTAATTTTCTTTGCCGGATCTTTTTCTTTTTTTAGAGATGAAATCATCAATTGGGAAAGAAGTGAATCTACAGCAATTACAAGAGAAATTCAGTTAGACTACGATAAAGCCATGAAACATCTTGATGAAAAACATATTCTACACGGTCGAAACATAACTATTTCTAAACCTTCTACCGAAGAACGCGTAGCTGTATATATGGAAGGAACCAAAGATACTTTGGCACCGGCTAAACAAAAAGAAAGTCAGTTTTTTTATCTGAATACCAAAAACTTCAAATCCTTCACATACGAAGAATCCTATTCGCTGGGAGAACTTTTATATCGTTTGCATTTTCTGGCGCAAATTCCATATCCTGCAGGCTATTATTTATCTGGCTTTGTGGCCTTATTTTTTCTGTTTGCCATAGTCACAGGAGTATTGTTGCATTGGAACAAAATTGTATCTAATTTTTATATTTTCCGACCAAAAGAAAAATTAAAAACACTCTGGACAGATGCTCATACGGCATTAGGAATGATAGGTCTGCCTTTCCAATTTGTTTATGCAGTTACAGGTGCTTTTTTTATGATCAAACTTTTAATCGTTGCACCTGCCGTAATGGCTTTATACAATGGCGATCAGGCCAAATTATATAAAGAATTAGAATATAATGATCCGGATTATAAATTTGAAAATAAAAAACTTGCAATCCCTTTCCATATTAACGAACTGGTTGCAAAGACAAAAAACAGCTGGTCAGATTTTGAAATCACACGCGTGTTTATTCAAAATTATGGTGATGCTAATATGCATATTTTAGTAGAAGGCCAATTATTAAGTCATAAAAAATTTACCGGAATTGGTAAAATCATGTATCGCATCGCTGACGGAAAAGAAATTGCAAAAAAAGATCCTATCTCTCAAACCAGTTATCTGGATGTTGTCAAAAATGTTTTGTACCGAATTCACTTTGGTGATTATGGTGGTTATGCTTTAAAAATTGTCAGCTTCATTTTAGGAATTATAACCTGTTTTGTCATTATTTCAGGAGTTATGATTTGGTTGGTTGCGAGACAGAAAAAAAATATGCCAGAAAAGAAAAGACGTTTCAACGCAGCGGTTGTTCGTATTTATCTGGCAATTTGCTTAAGCATGTATCCTATTACAGCGTTGGCTTTTATTGGAAGTAAAATTTTCTATCCTTTGAGTCAGTCCAATTTGTTTGCACTTTATTTTGGTGGCTGGTTGCTACTTTCGATCTTTTTTATCATCAGAAAAAATGATGCCTTCACCAACAGATTCTGTCTGATCTCTGGAAGTATTTTAGGATTCTTAATTCCTGTCACAAACGGAATTGTTTCCGGAAATTGGTTTTGGAATTCTTTTATGGAAAACAAAATTCAGATTTTTTTTATTGATGTTTTTTGGATTTTCCTTGCAACAACATCACTGTATGTCGCGTATCATTTAAAATCTAAAAAAGAAGTTTCTTAAAACTGTTTTTTTGCTACAAAACATTAAGACACTCAAATTTTTTGTCATCCTGACGGAGGAAGGATCTCTCAGGGAACTTTACAAAGTAAGTAGACGACTATACAGACTAATTGTAAGATCCTTCCTCCGTCGCTAACAAACTAAAGTTTAAAAACCTTGCCACTTCGCAAGAGCAAATCACTTCGTAACATGTGAATTGACAAAACAAAATACTTGTAATAATTTGTCTTCTATTAATTTTGCGTATACTTTTACCGTTTTATACAAAAATGGGATTCAAAAAGAAAATACGTTTCTTACATAAATGGCTGGGATTAATTTGCGGACTTATTGTTTTTATAATAAGTATTACAGGATGTATATTTTGTTTTCACGACGAAATAAAAGACATTACGCGAAAAGAATGGCGTTTGGTTGAAACTCAGGATAAACCTTTTATACTTCCTTCAGTACTATCGGAAAAAGCCAGAGAAATTGTTCCGAAAAACAAAGTAAGCATGGTTTCTTATTATGGAAAAAACCGTTCGGCAATGGTTTATACGTATTCTGACACAGGAAATCTCTATCTCTACTTTAATCCGTATACCGGAAAATATCTAAAATCAGAAAATCCCGAAACGGACTTCTTTATCATTGTAGAATATATCCATTTGTATTTGCTCCTTCCCGATTATATTGGAAAACATATCATCGGCGCAGCCACAATTATTTTTATTCTATTATTGATTTCAGGAATTATACAATGGTGGCCAAAGAAAAAATCAGATATCAAAAGAAGTTTTACTATAAAATGGTCTGCAAAATGGCGTCGTGTAAATTACGACTGGCACAATACCTCGGGATTCTACATTTCTTTAATCGCACTTACATTGGCAATAACCGGACTTACCTTTACCTACGAATGGGTAGGTGACGGAATATATAAAACGTTTAATTTGGGAGGAGACAAAGCATTAGAAACCAAACTTCCTGCAATTGACACTTCCCAACTCAAAGCAAACACAGTTACAGCAATTGACCGTGCTTTTATTGAAACCATACAATTACAGCCAAAAGCAGAAATGTTTTTTGTACTTATTCCGCAACAAAAAGGAGATATTATTAGTACAGGCGCTTATCCGCACGCGTTACGATACGATCATCAGAGTAATTATTACTTTCATCCCGAAAATGGCAATATACTTCAGAAACATTCTTTCGAAACAAAAAGCCTTGGCTTACAAATTGTAGAAATGAATTACGGAATTCATACAGGACAGATTTTAGATTTACCGGGTAAAATTATTGCTTTTTTTGCGAGCCTATTTACCGCTGCCCTTCCGGTAACAGGATTCATGATTTGGTACGGAAGAAATTTCAAAACCAAAAAAAAGGCATAAAAAAAACCGTCTGCAAAAGACGGTCTTAATAAAAAACAATAACGAAACTTTTAGTTTCTATTTGCGACAGCATTCTTTTGCAAATTCTTTACAGAATTCACTTTACTGTTTACGTAAGCTACTTGTGAAAGATTTTCTTCATTATAAAATGTCCAATTTCCAGTTTTCATACCATCATTGTATTCTCCTTCTACCGTTTTATTTCCTCTTTCATCATAAGATACCCAAACACCATCTAATTTACCATCCTTAAAGAAGCCTTCTTGTTGAATTTTTCCATTGTCATAATAATAAGTAGCTTTTACTTTATTTCCAACAATTTCAAGTTCAGGTTTAACTTCTTGTGCTGTTAAAATTCCTGAGAATAACACAGCCGCTAAAATCACACACTTTTTCATATCTTTAGGTATTAAATGTTATCAAATCGTTATCAAATATAATTAAATGTTTACATTAAAAAAACTTTTGCTTAACAATTTGGTAACATTGACTAAAAACTTAACATTGGAAAAAATATAGAAACACAAAAACCAGCGCCGAAGTGCTGGTTTTACTGGTATTTATAAGATTTTATAATTTTACGATAACGTTGTAATTTTCGTAAATAATTTAGTTCAATAATGAATTTAATTGTGTTTCCAGCTGACTATCAGATGGTCTTGGGGCATCTGCGTTAACTACATTTCCTTTTGGATCTATCAAAATAAATCTCGGAATTCCTGTTACACCATATTTCGTAACAAACTCCGATTCCCAATCCTTATCTGCAAAAAGCTGTACACCTCCAAGATTTTTATCAGTTACAAACTTTCTCCATTTTTCGTTGTCTTTTAGTTTGTCAATAGAAATACTGACGAACTCAATATTTTTACCATGATATTTCTCTTCTAATTTCTGTAGGTACGGAATTTCAGCTCTACACGGTGCGCACCAGGTTGCCCAAAGATCTATGTAAATATATTTGCCTTTTAAGTCTGCCAGCTTTGTTTTACCTCCCTTATGATTTTCGTAATCAAAAGACGGAGATGGTTTTCCAACTAATTTATTTGATTGAGCAGCTCTTTCATATCCTTCTGAAGCGTATTGATGAAAACTCTCGAAACTTTGTTTCAAAGCCATTTTAAATTCCGGATCAAAATCTCCTTTTTCAAGACTTTCTGTATCTTTCTTTAATTTGTCATCAAGCGTAGAAACAAATACTGGCTTATCAAGTTGAAATGCCGTTTCCTGAAACTTTTCATCCTTTAAAGCCTGTTGCGCCAAAAAATTACTTTCGTTAACACCTTTACCTTTATATACAATCGTTTCATCAAACTCCTTTGCATTCATCGTTAGGTTAACCTCAGAATCCGGCTTTAAATAAATGTTCGAGGACTCTTTACCATCAGAAAACATATAAAATCCTTTTGGAGCTTCAAAAGTAGCTGCGAAAAGTCCTTTCTTATCAATCGGAATAACCTGTTTGAAGTTATTTCTTCCTTTAATTACTAAAGTGTCACCATTACGATTCTCGATTTTTGCAGTGAACTTTACTGTATTCTTGCTTTGAGCCATAACATTCAAAGCATTAAAAATTACCAAACCAGCAACAATAAGTTTCTTCATAGGTATTAAATTTATTTTTAGAGACTCAAAACTAAATAATTTAAGGCTGCAAAATTTAGAATTAACATATTATTTGAAATTATTCTGCATCAACTTATCACTTTACTATATTAATTTGAATTTTGTGTTTACTTTTGCAGTCTAAAATTTAGATCATGTATAGAAGTCATAATTGCGGCGAATTAAATGCCTCAAATATTAATACGGAAGTTACACTAGCGGGATGGGTGCAAAAGTCACGCGATAAAGGATTTATGAACTGGGTGGACTTACGTGACCGTTACGGAATTACACAACTTATTTTTGACGAAAGCCGTACCGAAAAAACCGTTTTTGAATTGGCAAAAACTCTGGGAAGAGAATTTGTAATTCAGGTAAAAGGAACTGTTATTGAGCGTGAAGCTAAAAACAAAAACATTCCAACCGGCGAAATCGAAATTTTAGTTTCTGAATTAACAATCCTTAATTCAGCTCTTACTCCTCCTTTTACTATTGAAGATGAAACAGACGGCGGAGAAGATATCAGAATGAAATACCGTTATCTGGATATCAGAAGAAATCCGGTAAAAAACAGCTTGTTATTCCGTCACAAAGTGGCAATGGAAGTTCGTAAATATCTATCTGATTTAGATTTCTGCGAAGTAGAAACTCCTTATTTAATCAAATCGACTCCTGAAGGAGCGAGAGATTTTGTTGTACCAAGCCGTATGAATGAAGGTCAGTTTTACGCATTACCACAATCTCCACAAACCTTCAAACAATTGTTGATGGTAGGCGGAATGGATAAATATTTCCAAATCGTAAAATGTTTCCGTGACGAAGATTTACGTGCAGACCGTCAGCCCGAATTTACGCAGATTGACTGCGAAATGGCATTTGTAGAACAAGAAGATATTTTGAATGTTTTTGAAGGATTGACAAGGCATTTACTAAAAGAAATTAAAAGCATCGAAGTAGAGAAATTTCCAAGAATTACCTACGATTATGCAATGAAAACATACGGAAACGACAAACCGGACATTCGTTTCGGAATGAAGTTTGGCGAATTGAACGAATTTGCGCAGCATAAAGAATTTCCTGTTTTTAATTCAGCTGAATTAGTTGTCGGAATTGCTGTTCCCGGCGCAGGAAATTATACACGTAAAGAAATCGATGGGTTAATTGACTGGGTAAAACGTCCTCAGGTTGGCGCATCCGGAATGGTTTACATAAAATGTAATGAAGACGGAACATACAAATCATCTGTTGATAAATTCTACGACAATGATGATTTGGCAAACTGGGCAAAAGCTACAGAAGCAAAAGCCGGAGATATGATTTTTGTATTATCAGGACCTGCAAATAAAACCCGCGCCCAATTATCTGCGTTACGAATGGAATTAGCAACTCGTTTGGGATTGCGTAATCCGGAGGAATTTGCTCCGTTATGGGTGGTAGATTTCCCATTATTAGAACTTGATGAAGAAAGCGGCCGCTATCATGCGATGCACCATCCGTTTACCTCTCCAAAACCGGAAGATATGGCACTTTTAGAAACAGAGCCTGGAAAAGTTCGTGCAAATGCATACGATATGGTTTTGAACGGAAACGAAATTGGCGGAGGTTCTATTCGTATTCACGATAAAGCAACCCAACAATTAATGTTTAAATACTTAGGATTTAGCGAAGAAGAAGCAAAAGCACAATTCGGTTTCCTAATGGATGCATTCCAGTTTGGGGCGCCGCCACACGGAGGTTTAGCTTTTGGATTAGACAGACTTGTAGCCATTTTAGGTGGTCAGGAAACCATTAGGGATTTCATTGCATTCCCAAAAAACAATTCAGGACGTGATGTAATGATCGATGCTCCGGCTACAATTGACGATGCTCAATTGAAAGAATTACACATAAAAGTGGATTTAGTATAAAATTTATTATTCTTACAGAAATCGCAGTTAAATATTTTAACTGCGATTTTTTTTATAATAAAGTCAAAAAAGACCATAATTTACAGAAGATCAAAGTCATAAAGTTCTTACTTTTTACAGTATTTTTAATATAGAGCTATAATAGACTATTGAAACTTAAACCAACGCAATATAAATAGTAAAAACACTGTAAATCAATAATTTTTACAAAAAATTAACACCTTCTTGTCTTTTGTATGAATTTATATCTTACATTTGCTTCATTATAAATTATTATTACAATTACAATGCGTACAGGTACAGTAAAATTTTTCAATGAATCTAAAGGTTATGGATTCATTACAGACGAAGAAACAGGAAAAGATATCTTCGTTCACGCTTCAGGAATTAACGCGGAAGAATTACGCGAAGGTGACCGTGTAAGCTACGAAGAAGAAGAAGGAAGAAAAGGGAAAGTTGCTGCTAAAGTAGCAGTAATCTAAGAAAAATATAGCAATTTATTTTTTTTGCCTCTGAATGGTCTCAGAAACGTTTCGATTAATTTCGGGACGTTTTTTTTTGCTCAAATCTTAAAATAATATTAAAATAACGCCCTGTTATTTATAATCAATAAAAATTAGGCATAAACGCAGTTTCTCACTCTACTTAAATCCTTTTTTAGCTTGTGTTTTACAGACTTCCAAGTTATCTTTGTGGCTCATTTTTTAAGTAAAAAATAGAAGTTTATGCAATCTGATCAATACAGTTACATCCCGATTTTAATGCAGTTTATTCTGGCTGTTGGTTTTGTGGTAGGAACAATCATTATTTCTGGAAAATTAGGCCCTAAAAGAACCTCTGAAGTTAAAGATAAAAACTTTGAATGTGGTATCGAATCTGTGGGTAATGCACGTATTCCTTTCTCGGTAAAATATTTCCTGGTAGCGATTTTGTTCGTATTGTTCGACGTAGAGGTAATTTTCCTTTATCCATGGGCAGTAAACTTCAAAGACTTAGGAGTTGAAGGAATGCTTAAAATGATTGTTTTCATGGCTTTACTTTTGGTAGGTTTCTTTTACATCATCAAAAAGAAAGCTTTAGAATGGGAATAAATGATTTTAGATTTTAGATCTTGGATTTTAGATTTATCTACTATTGCGATTTAAAGTTTGAACTCAAATTAATTACTGATTTAAAAAAATTGATTTTTTATTTAAAGATTTACCCAAATCTAAAATCTAAGATCTAAATCTAAAATAAAATGAGCGATTCAAAAGTAAATATGGTTGCGCCGCCTGAAGGAGTTGTTGGAGAAGGTTTCTTCGCCACAAAACTTAATGATGTTGTTGGTTTAGCAAGAGCCAACTCACTATGGCCGCTTCCTTTCGCAACTTCATGCTGTGGTATCGAATTCATGGCAACAATGGCATCACATTACGATTTAGCAAGATTTGGTTCTGAGCGTGTGAGTTTCTCTCCACGTCAGGCAGATATGTTGCTGGTAATGGGAACTATTTCAAAAAAAATGGCGCCAATTTTAAGACAGGTTTACGAACAAATGTCAGAACCACGATGGGTAATTGCTGTTGGAGCCTGTGCTTCTTCAGGAGGAGTTTTTGATACGTACTCGGTTCTTCAGGGCATTGACAAAGTAATTCCGGTTGACGTTTACGTTCCGGGATGTCCGCCAAGACCAGAACAAATCGTAGACGGAGTTATGAGACTTCAGGAATTGGTAAAAAGCGAATCTGTGAGAAGAAGAAGCTCTCCAGAATACCAGGAATTATTAGCTTCATATAATATCTCATAAGATGGCTTTAGAAAATACCCAAATTCAAGATAAACTGATCGAAACTTTTAATACTGATGTTTTTAACTTTCAGCAGGAAAGAGATATTTTTTCTTTAGAAGCTTCAGCTGACATCATCAAACCACTAATCCTTTTCCTTAAAAACGATCCGGAATTGCGTTTTCACTTCCTGACAGATTTATGCGGGATTCATTATCCGGATAACGAAACAGAACGTCAGTTTGCAGTGGTATATCATTTACACAATTGGTACGAAAACACGAGATTGAAAATCAAAGTTTTTCTAAATGGAGAAAAACCTGAAATTAAATCGGTTTCAAACATATTCCTGAGCACAAACTGGATGGAAAGAGAAACTTACGATTTCTTTGGGATTAACTTTATTGGTCATCCGCAGTTGAAACGTATTTTAAATATGGATGAAATGCAGTCTTTTCCAATGAGAAAAGAATTCCCAATGGAAGACAGCGGAAGAACAGATAAAGATGACCGATTCTTTGGAAGAACACCATCAAATTGCTAAGAAAAAATTACATATAATTTTTCACATTAAATAAATGTCAGAACTATTATTACCACCAGAGCATCGCTATGCTAAAATAATTAATGAAAGACTTAACGAAGACGGAAGTGAACTTTCTGTACTAAACTTAGGTCCGACACACCCTGCAACACACGGTATCTTTCAGAACATACTTTTGATGGACGGTGAGCGAATTCTTGAGGCTGAACCAACTATTGGTTACATTCACAGAGCATTCGAAAAAATTGCCGAAAACCGCCCTTTTTACCAGATTACTCCCCTTACAGACCGTATGAACTACTGTTCGTCTCCTATCAATAACATGGGATGGTGGATGACTTTGGAAAAATTATTAGGTATTGAAGTTCCTAAAAGAGCGCAGTACTTAAGAGTAATCGTAATGGAGCTGGCACGTATTACGGATCATTTAATCTGTAACTCGATTTTGGGTGTAGATACTGGTGCGTATACTGGTTTCTTATATGTATTTCAATTTAGAGAGAAAATCTACGAAATCTACGAAGAAATTTGTGGAGCTCGTTTGACAACCAATATGGGAAGAATAGGTGGATTTGAAAGAGACTGGTCTCCGGAAGCTTTCAAAAAACTAGATACTTTCCTTGAAGAATTTCCAGTTGCGTGGAAAGAATTCGAAAACTTATTTGAGAGAAACAGAATTTTTCTTGACAGAACTGTAAACGTTGGAGCTATTACTGCTGAACAAGCAATGGCATACGGATTTACAGGTCCAAACCTGCGTGCAGCCGGTGTTGATTATGACGTTCGTGTAGCACAGCCTTATTCCTCTTACGAAGATTTTGATTTTATTGTTCCTGTTGGAAAATCAGGAGATACTTATGATCGTTTCTGTGTTCGTAACGCTGAAGTTTGGGAAAGTTTAAGCATTATTCGTCAGGCTCTGGACAAAATGCCTCCGGGGAACGAATATCATGCGGAAGTACCGGACTATTATCTTCCTCCTAAAGAAGATGTGTACAACTCAATGGAATCTTTAATATATCACTTTAAGATTGTAATGGGAGAAGTTCCTGTACCTGTTGCAGAAATTTATCACCCGGTAGAAGGTGGAAACGGAGAATTAGGTTTCTACTTAGTAACAGACGGAAGCCGAACTCCATACAGATTACATTTCAGAAGACCTTGCTTTATTTATTATCAGGCATATCCGGAAATGATTAAAGGTTCACTTTTATCTGATGCGATTGTTATTCTGTCAAGTTTAAATGTTATCGCTGGAGAATTAGATGCTTAAAAAAAATTGCAAATTTTAGTACCGAAGCTTCGGGATAGAATTTAGATTAAAAATTTGTGCCTTTGTGCCTTTGTGGCAAAACAAGAATAAGATGGAAAGAAAACATTACAAACAAGAAATAAACATGACTGAGGCATTGATGAACCGCATCAATGAATTAATCAGTCATTATCCGGAAGGCAAACAAAAATCGGCTTTATTGCCAGTTTTGCACGAAGTGCAGGATGCGCATGACAACTGGTTAAGTATCGAATTGCAGGATAAAGTCGCTGAGATTCTTCAGATTAAACCAATCGAAGTTTATGAAGTAGTGACTTTTTACACCATGTACAACCAAAAACCAATTGGAAAATACATGTTCGAATTCTGCCAGACTTCTTGTTGTTGTTTAAATGGTGCTGAAAATTTAATGGATTATACTTCTGAAAAATTAGGCATTAAACTGGGTGAAACCACTCCGGACGGAATGTTTACCATTGCCGGTGTAGAATGTTTAGGCGCCTGCGGATATGCTCCGATGATGCAATTGGGAGATTTCTATAAAGAGAAACTGACAGAAGAAAAAATCGATCAGATCATTGCTGATTGCAGAGAGGATAAAATAATATTACACGATAAATAAGATGTCACAAAAAATATTATTAGATAAAATCAATATTCCTGGTATTAAAACCTACGAAGTATATCGCCAAAATGGTGGTTATGCTTCTGTAGAAAAAGCTTTAAAAACCCTTACTCCGGACGAAGTTACTGAAGAGGTAAAAACATCGGGTCTTCGCGGACGTGGTGGTGCAGGTTTCCCTGCCGGAATGAAATGGAGTTTTATTGATAAAAAATCAGGAAAACCAAGACACTTAGTTTGTAATGCCGACGAATCTGAGCCGGGAACATTTAAAGATCGTTTCCTGATGGAATATATTCCTCATTTATTGATCGAAGGAATGATCACTTCAAGCTACGCTCTTGGCGCAAACCTTTCGTATATATACATTCGTGGAGAATATATGTGGGTTTTCAAAATTTTAGAAAGAGCAATCGCCGAAGCTAAAGCTGCAGGCTGGTTGGGTAAAAATATATTAGGAACAGGTTATGATTTGGAACTTCACGTACACTGTGGAGCCGGAGCTTATATCTGTGGAGAAGAAACTGCATTAATCGAATCATTGGAAGGTAAAAGAGGAAACCCTCGTATAAAACCACCTTTCCCGGCTGTTTCGGGTCTTTGGGCAAATCCAACAGTAGTAAACAACGTAGAAACTATTGCAACGGTGCCCTGGATTATCAACAATTCTGGTGAGGATTATGCAAAAATCGGAATCGGCCGTTCTACCGGAACTAAATTAATTTCTGCCTCAGGACACATTAAAAATCCCGGAGTTTACGAAATTGAATTGGGTTTAAGTGTTGATGAGTTCATGAATTCGGATGAATATTTAGGCGGAATGTCTTCGAGCAGACCTCTTAAAGCATTTGTACCGGGAGGTTCTTCTGTGCCAATTTTACCGGCTGAATTAATTTTTAAAACAGCAAACGGTGAAGACCGTTTAATGACATACGAATCTCTTAGTGATGGTGGTTTTGCAACCGGATCTATGTTAGGTTCAGGAGGTTTTATTGTATACAACGATACGGCATGTGTTGTTAGAAATACGTGGAATTTTGCGCGTTTCTACCACCACGAATCTTGCGGACAATGTACACCTTGCCGTGAAGGAACTGGATGGCTGGAAAAGATATTATGGAGAATCGAAAACGGTCAGGGCCGTGAGGAAGATATCGAATTATTGTGGAGCATTCAGAGTAAAATTGAAGGAAACACAATTTGTCCGCTTGGTGACGCAGCTTCATGGCCAGTAGCAGCAGCGATACGTCACTTTAGAGATGAATTTGAATATCATGTTCGTTTCCCGGAAAAAATTAAAAATAGAGATCACTTTGTAGCTGAGCCTTTTTCTCAGGTAAAACATTTAGTTGGCGGTAAAGTAATTATATAATATAGTTTCAAGTTTCACGTCTTTTTTGTTTCAGGTTATCAAACATGAAACTTTATACCTGAAACTCAAAAAACAAAGTAAAGAGATGAAAGTAACCATAGACGGTCAAAGTATAGAGGTAGAACCAGGAACAACTATCCTGCAGGCTGCACGTATGATTGGAGGAGATCTTGTTCCGCCAGCCATGTGCTATTACTCAAAATTAAAAGGCAGCGGCGGTAAATGTCGTTGTTGTTTAGTTGAAGTTTCTAAAGGTAGTGAAGCTGACCCAAGACCAATGCCAAAATTAATGGCTTCTTGTGTAACAGGATGTATGGACGGGATGGAAGTAAACAGCAAATCGTCTGCAAGGGTAACTGAAGCACGTAAATCTGTAACAGAATTTTTATTAATCAATCACCCTTTAGACTGTCCTATCTGTGATCAGGCCGGGGAATGTGATTTACAGAATTTAAGTTTCGAACACGGAAATCCGAAGTCACGTTATATTGAAGAAAAAAGAACATTTGAACCAGAAGATATTGGTCCGAATATTCAACTGCATATGAACCGTTGTATTCTTTGCCAAAGATGTGTACAAGTTGCAGATCAATTGACAGACAATCGCGTTCACGGAGTATTAGATCGTGGAGATCACGCTAATATTTCTACCTGCATTTCAAAAGCTATTACCAACGAATTTTCCGGAAATATGATTGATGTTTGTCCGGTAGGAGCATTGACAGACAAAACGTTCCGTTTTAAATCGAGAGTATGGTTCAACAAACCTTATAATGCGCACAGAGAATGTACAACTCCGGGATGCTGCGGTAAAACCACAGTTTGGATGTTTGGTGGAGAAATTCAGCGTGTAACGGGTCGTAAAGACGAGTATCATGAAGTAGAAGAATTTATCTGCAACAGTTGTCGTTTTGATCACAAAGATGTAAATGACTGGGTTATTGAAGGTCCGAGAGAATTTGAAAAAGACTCTGTAATTAATCAGAATAATTACACTCAAAAATTAGAAAAAGTTGAAATCGATACAGAGAAAAACATTCTTTTAGGTAGAGATATAGACCGTAAAAAGATTAGTATGGCCGCAATTCCATTAACCACAAACGATAAAAAATAAGAAATGGAAAGTGCATTTATTATAGAAAAAAGTGTTGTTATTGTTATCGTTTTTGCGATTACAATGATTATGGCAATGTACTCTACCTGGGCAGAACGTAAAGTTGCTGCTTTTCTTCAGGATCGTGTGGGACCAAACCGTGCGGGATGGGGAGGTTTATTGCAGCCGCTTGCCGATGGTATGAAATTATTCTCAAAAGAAGAGTTTTTCCCAAATACACCAAACAGATTTTTATTCGTTGTAGGTCCGGCTATTGCCATGAGTACTGCTTTAATGACAAGCGCTGTTATTCCGTGGGGAGATCGCTTACATCTTTTTGGAAAAGATATTATTCTTCAGGCCACAGACGTAAATATTGCTTTATTATATATTTTCGGAGTACTTTCTGTTGGAGTTTACGGCATCATGATTGGTGGATGGGCTTCCAATAATAAGTTCTCTTTGATGGGAGCAATTCGTGCTGCTTCTCAAATGGTTTCTTATGAGGTTGCAATGGGATTATCAATGATTGCATTATTGATGATGACCGGAACAATGAGTTTAAAAGAAATCTCACTACAGCAGCAAGGAATGAACTGGAATGTTTTTTATCAGCCATTATCATTCTTAATTTTCTTAATCTGTTCATTTGCTGAGACAAACAGAACTCCATTCGATTTAGCAGAATGTGAAAACGAATTAATTGGAGGTTACCATACAGAATATTCATCCATGAAAATGGGATTCTATTTATTTGCTGAATATGCGAGTATGTTTATTTCTGCAACTATTATTTCTGTGTTGTTCTTTGGTGGATATAACTATCCTGGAATGGCCTGGATGGTAGAAAATGTTGGTGTTAATACCGCTAATCTTTTAGGAATTGCAGCCTTATTTGTAAAAATATGTTTCTTCATATTCTTCTACATGTGGGTTCGATGGACGATTCCAAGATTTAGATATGACCAGTTAATGCATTTGGGATGGAGAATTTTAATTCCGCTTTCAATCATTAATATCATGATCACGGGAGCTGTTATTTTAAGACACGATATCGCAGCAGCCTTAGGATTCTAAAAAACTGAGTGCCCTAGCCCTGATAGAAGCGGCATCCTTTTATGGTGGGGTTCACCATAAAAGATACAGCGGAGAGCAGGATAAGCTTCAAATAAAAATAAAATAGATTTTGAATTTGATTACCAAATTTTGAATCATAAACTATAATAGTAAAAATGTCAATAGAAACTATTTCATTATCGGGTAGAAAAAAAGTTGTCTCTAACAAAGACATGACTTTTATTGAACGATTGTATCTTGTGGCGATTGTAAAAGGTTTGTTTATTACTTTGAAACACCTTTTTAGAAAGAAAGTTACCATTCATTATCCGGAACAGGTTCGTGAGATGAGTCCGGTTTATCGCGGACAGCACATGTTAAAACGTGATGAGCAGGGCCGTGAAAATTGCACTGCCTGCGGATTATGTGCGTTGTCTTGTCCTGCAGAAGCCATCACGATGAAAGCTGCTGAACGTAAAGCTGATGAAAAACACTTGTACAGAGAAGAGAAATATGCTTCTATTTACGAAATCAATATGCTTCGTTGTATTTTCTGTGGTCTTTGTGAGGAGGCGTGTCCTAAAGATGCTATCTATTTAACTACTTCAAAAGTATTAGTTCCTGCAAGTTACGAGAGAGAAGATTTCATTTTTGGGAAAGATAAATTAGTAATGCCGTTGGAAATGGCTATGAAAAACGCTCAACTTAAAAACGCTAACTAAATGATACATATTCCTGATTTTGCAAACGCGACAACTGTTCAAGTTATCTTTTGCTTTTTAGCGTTTATTACTGTTATCACCGCTTTCCTGACTATTTTTAGCAGAAATCCAATTCACAGTGCCATCTATTTGGTTATTTGTTTCTTCTCGATTGCCGGGCATTATTTATTATTAAATTCTCAATTTTTAGCAGTTGTACATATTATTGTGTATTCGGGAGCGATTATGATTCTCTTTCTGTTTACGATAATGCTGATGAACTTAAATGAAAAAAGAGAAGTGCACCGCCCAAGAATTACACGTCTTGGCGCAATTGTATCTTTCTGTATAATCCTTATTGTTTTAATAGCACTTTTCATCAATTCGAAACCAATTGTTGGCGGATATGACTCTACGGGAGAAGATTTCCAATCTATTAAAGTTTTAGGTAAAATATTACTGAACGAATATATGGTTCCTTTTGAATTTGCTTCGATCTTACTTTTGGTTGCCATGATTGGAACTGTTCTATTGTCTAAAAAAGAAAAATTAAATAAATAATGGGTAATATATTAAATCAAATAGGTATTGAAAACTACATCTTTTTGAGTGTTGTACTTTTCTGTATTGGTATTTTTGGTGTATTGTACAGACGAAATGCAATTATCGTTTTCATGTCTATAGAAATTATGTTGAATGCGGTTAACCTTTTATTTGTTGCTTTTTCAACTTATCATCAGGATGCACAGGGACAAGTTTTTGTGTTTTTCTCGATGGCGGTTGCTGCAGCCGAAGTTGCGGTAGGATTGGCCATTTTAGTTTCTATCTTTAGAAATATCGGATCAATTAGTATCGATAATTTAAAAAATTTAAAAGGATAATCAGCAATGGATACCAATTTAGCTTTAATTTTAGTTTTAACTCCTTTACTAGGTTTTCTGGTAAATGTCTTTTTTGGAAAAAGCTTAGGAAAAACAGTATCCGGTGCAATCGGAACTGTTGCTGTAGCAATTTCTTTTGTTGTTACTCTTTTACTTTTTAATCAAATCAATTCAACTGGAAAAGGGATTCAGGTTACTTTATTTGACTGGATTCAAATCAGTAATTTAAAAATCAATCTTGGCTTTCTGTTAGATCAATTGTCTGTTCTTTGGTTACTTTTTGTTACCGGAATTGGATCTTTGATTCACTTATACTCTATCAGTTACATGCACGATGATGAGAATATGCATAAGTTTTTTGCCTATTTAAATCTATTCGTTTTCTTTATGATTACGCTTGTAATTGGAAGCAACTTACTAGTTCTTTTCATTGGTTGGGAAGGTGTTGGACTTTGCTCCTACTTATTAATCGGGTTCTGGCATAAAAACCAGGATTACAATGATGCTGCAAAGAAAGCATTCATTATGAACAGGATTGGAGATTTAGGTCTTTTGATCGGAATGTTCATCATCGGATCTATGTTCTCCACATTAGATTATGCAACATTACAAACTGCAATTGCAGGAGCTGTAAATTTAAATTTACCATTACTTTCTCTAGCCGCTTTATGCTTGTTTATTGGAGCTTGTGGTAAGTCTGCTCAGATTCCGTTATACACCTGGTTACCAGACGCGATGGCAGGTCCTACTCCGGTTTCTGCATTGATTCACGCAGCAACGATGGTTACTGCCGGTATTTTTATGGTGACGAGATTAAATTTTGTTTTTGATTTAACACCAGATGTACAAAATGTAATCGCAATTATTGGAGCTATCACTTCGCTGGTTGCTGCAACAATTGGATTGGTTCAGACCGATATTAAAAAAGTATTGGCTTATTCTACGGTTTCACAATTAGGATTAATGTTTTTAGCATTAGGTTTTGGAGCTTATGAAGTAGCCGTTTTTCACGTAATTACTCACGCTTTCTTTAAAGCTTGTTTATTCTTAGGTTCAGGATCTGTTATTCACGGATTACATGGTGAGCAGGATATGCGTAAAATGGGTGGACTTAGAAAAGCGATGCCAATAACATTCTGGACGATGTTGATTTCTTCTTTGGCTATTTCCGGAGTTCCATTTTTCTCGGGATTCTTTTCTAAAGACGAAATTTTGATGACGGCTTTCCATCATAGTATTCCTTTATATGTTGTTGGATCGATTGCTTCTATTATGACGGCTTTCTATATGTTCCGTTTAATGTTCTTAACTTTCTTCAAAGAGTTTAGAGGAACTGAAGAGCAGAAACATCATTTACACGAGAGTGGTTCTTTAATAACTATTCCACTTATTATTTTAGCTATTCTGGCAACCTTCGGAGGATTAATTAGTCTTCCTGGGAACAGCTGGTTAAATGAATACCTTGCTCCTCTTTTCACAAAAGCAGCCGGCGGAGAACATCATCTAGGTACAACCGAATATACTTTAATGGGAATTGCAGTTGTTGGAGGATTAGTAGGAATTCTTATTGCCTATATTAAATACTTTAAACAAGATAATGTACCTGAATCTGACGAAAACATTACTGGATTAACCAAAGTTTTATACAATAAATATTATGTAGATGAAATCTATGATGCTGTTTTTGTAAAGCCTGTTAATGTGTTGTCTAAGTTCTTCAGAGATTATATCGAAACTGGATTATCTTCTCTTGTTTTCGGATTAGGCAAAGTAACAAATGAAATTGCTTTTCAGGGAAAAAGGTTACAATCCGGAAGTATCGGATTATATCTATTTGTTTTTGTTTTAGGACTTTGTGCAATTGTTTCCTATATATTTTTAGCTCAATAATATTATAACTATGAACGTTTCTACTATATTAATTATACTCTTAATTGGTGCCTTTGCCACTTATTTTTCTGGTGACAAACTCGCTTCAAAAGTTGCTTTGCTTTTTAGCTTAGCTGCTTTAGGATGTTCAATTGTATTATTGAATAATTATAATGCCGGCGAAAATATCAGCCTGATCAACAGCTGGATTACGCAGCCTAAAATCGCTTTCGCTTTAAATGCCGACGGATTAGGAATGGCAATGGTTTTATTAACTGCTGCTCTTACTCCTGTTATTATATTTTCTTCTTTTGGAAATGAATATAAAAATGCAAAATCATTCTACGGATTAATTCTGTTTATGGCTTTCGCTATGACTGGAACTTTCCTTGCTGCTGATGGTCTTTTATATTATATTTTCTGGGAATTAGCGTTGGTTCCAATTTACTTTATCGCCTTAATCTGGGGTAATGGTGATGCTGAAGAACGCAGAAAAGCAGTGGTTAAATTCTTTATTTATACACTTGCCGGATCCCTATTTATGTTAACTGCTTTTATCTATTTATACCAAAAAGCGGGTTCTTTCTTAATCGAAGATTTATATAAACTTGAATTATCTTCTACTGAACAATTATGGATTTTCTTAGCTTTCTTTTTAGCGTATGCTATTAAAATTCCAATTATACCTTTTCATACATGGCAGGCAAATGTGTACCAAAAAGCACCAACTGTTGGAACAATGCTTTTGTCTGGTATCATGCTAAAAATGGGACTTTACAGTGTTATAAGATGGCAATTGCCAATTGCACCGCTTGCAGCAAAAGAATATATGTATATTTTTATTGCTTTGGGAATTGCAGGTGTAATTTACGGTTCGATTGTAGCTTTGAGACAAAATGACCTAAAGAAACTTTTAGCGTATTCTTCTCTTGCACACGTGGGTTTAATCGCTTCAGGATCTTATACTTTAACACTGGATGGTTTAAGAGGCGCTGTTTTACAAATGATCGCTCACGGTTTTGTTGTAGTTGGATTATTCTTTGCCGCTGAAATTATTTTCAGAAGATTTGAAACCAGAGAAATTGCAGCAATGGGCGGTATTCGTACGCAATCTCCAAAATTTACTTCAATGTTTTTAATCTTAGTATTGGCATCTGTTGCTTTACCAAGTACGTTTAACTTCGTTGGAGAGTTTACAGTTCTGTACAGTTTGTCACAGATTAATATTTGGTTTGCCATTTTGGGCGGAACAACTATTATTCTAGGTGCTTATTATATGTTAAGAATGTTTCAGCATGTTATGTTGGGACAAACAAACTCAAAAGCTTTTGCAGATGTTTCTCTAAACGAAGGAATTTCTTTCGCAGTAATTATAGCGGTGTTATTGTTCTTCGGATTTTTTCCAAAACCAATTACAGATTTGATTACACCAAGCTTGGAAACTATTTTACAGGTTATCAATAAGAACTAATATTTTAAACAAAATAAATTAGGATTCGTTTTAAACTGAAATCCTAACTCAAAAAGACAAAAATGAATACATTAATAGCTATAACAGGATTGGGTATTTTCTGCCTATTGTTTGAAATTCTTAATTTAAGAAAAGCCATCATTCCATTTACCATATTAGGTTTATTGGGTGTTCTGGCACTTAATTTCTGTGAATTTGGAATGGAACAAAGTTATTATAACAATATGATTACAGTGAGTAAGTTCTCTACTTCTTTTTCATCGTTGTTTATAATTTTGACGATTTTCCTCGTAGCGTTAAGTCATAATTTTTACCAAAATCATCCCACAAAAATTTCAGATTATGTTGCGATTAAAATATTTTTACTAGCCGGAGCAGTTGCCATGGTTTCTTTTGGAAACTTAGCAATGTTCTTCTTAGGAATCGAAATTTTATCTATTGCTTTATATGTATTAGCTGCAAGTGATCGTCTGAACATTAAAAGTAACGAAGCTGGTATGAAATATTTCTTAATGGGATCTTTCGCATCTGGAATTATCTTGTTCGGAATTTGCCTGATTTACGGCGCAATGGGAAGTTTTGACATAACTGAGATACATGAAACTGCACTTTCTGCAGAATTACCAATCTGGTTTCCAATCGGAATGATTCTGGTAATTATCGGAATGCTGTTTAAAGTTGCAGCAGTCCCATTTCATTTTTGGGCTCCGGACGTTTATGAGGGTTCTCCAGCTTTAACCACAGCTTTGATGAGTACACTGGCTAAAGTAGTGGCAATTGCTACTTTATTTAAATTAATTTCCGGCTTGAATTTAATTTCCTCATTAGAAAACCAGGACCTTCTCCACACATTTGAAGTTATTGTAGTAATCATCTCTATCGCTTCCATGTCTGTTGGAAATATTATGGCATTAAGACAAGTAAACGTAAAACGTATGCTGGCTTTCTCCGGAATTTCTCATGCAGGTTTTATGTTAATGACATTATTAACTGTATCTGCATCTGCGGGAGTTTTGCTTTATTATACTGCTGCATATGCTTTAGCTGGTATCGCTGCTTTCAGTGTTATTCTATATGTATGCAGAGATCGTGATAATGAAGATATTACCAACTTTCACGGTTTAGCTAAAACTAATCCGTTATTGGCAGCAATTCTTACGGCTTCATTATTATCTATGGCAGGAATTCCAATTTTTTCCGGTTTCTTTGCTAAGTTATTTTTGTTTAATAATACTATTCAGGCAGGATATATTGGTTTGGTAATTGTTGCGGTAATCAACTCAATCATTAGTGTTGGATATTATTTTAAACTAATCTTAGCCATGTATTCTAAGGAACCAAATGAGGAAAGAACAGGAAAACCATTTCTTATTTATGCGACTGCAATAGTTTCAATTACATTAAATATCGTTTTGGGTTTATTTCCTTCACTGGTTTTAGATCTTTTGAAATAAAAAAATGTTTTTTAAAAATATCAAAATCCATCAAATTAAGCTTTGATGGATTTTTTATTTAAAGTCTTTTTTACAAAGAGAAATTCATGTTAAAAATTTCTCACATGCCATTCCACTTCAAAAAAACTCCATATATTTGGATTTAATTAAATGTATTAAAATTATGAACTTTAATTCTAAAAATCCATTTTTAAGCAATAAGCGTTTTTCATCAAATGGGGTTTCTAACGCTGAAGAAGTACACCAGGCACAGATAATTGATTACAATCAGGAAATGACTTTGTCCGGTACGATAAACAAAACAGCAATTTTGTTTTTAATTCTGTGTGGTGCTGCAATGGTTACCTGGTGGATGGCTTTTAACGGAATGAGCCCACTTATTCCATCTATTGGAGGTGCAATTATTGGTTTTATTTTGGTATTAATTGCTGCTTTCAAACCGCATCTTTCCCCTTATTTAGCACCGGGTTATGCTTTATTTGAAGGTTTATTTATTGGAGGAATATCTGCCATCTTTGAAATAAAATTTCCGGGCATTGTTCTGAATGCCGTTGGAGCAACTTTGGTAACATTCCTGGTTTGTCTGGGTCTATATAAATTTGGAATTGTTAAAGTTACAGAACAATTTAAATCGGTTGTTATTGCCGCAACATTGGCCATCGCCACTTATTATCTAATTTCATGGCTGGCTTCGCTGATATTTAATTATACTCCGGCACATTACGGAAACGGAATGATGAGTATCGGAATTAGTGTTTTTGTTATTATCGTAGCTGCTTTAAATTTATTTTTAGATTTTGATCAAATAGAAAGAGGGGTTCGTGAGAGAATGCCAAAATTTATGGAATGGTTTGGCGCAATGGGACTAATGATTACATTGGTTTGGTTATATATTGAGTTCATAAGACTTTTAAGTAAACTGGCCAGCAGAGACTAATACACATCTTTTTTTAAATATTTTGAAAGCCTTTTTGAGTAAAATCAAAAAGGCTTTTCCTATTTATAGACAATTTCTCAATTCGGTAAATATTAAATACATTTTGATTTGGGTCTTTAATTTTTTTTTATTTGAAGAAAAAAATTACCGAGCATTAATAACAAATTAATCCATTTCTTACAAAAACTGTATTGTAATTTTTATGTAATTAAATATTTTAGTTATTTATTTAAAAAGGCTTAGGAAAAATTTATTCTATTTATTAATCTCAACATTAGTACATAACTTCAAAGGTTTTTAAATTGTGTAATAAATTACAATTGATGCAATTTATTACATTATAACCATTTTATACGCTAATAAATTACATTTTAATTTAAATTATTTACATAAAATTAAATTATTATAAATTATTAAATATATTTGTGTAATCGATTACAAATAAACCACTTGTGTCGACAGTAAAACCACTTACTGATTTATTAACTATCTAAACAAACTATTATGAAAAAAAACCTACTTTTCGTAGTCGTCTTTCTCATGACTGCTCAGTTATGGGCACAATCTATCACTATCAACGAAGCTTCAGGCTGGTTGGAATCTGCATTTGTAAAATGGCAGCCTGTTAGTGGTGCTCAAACGTACAATGTATATTACACTGGAAACGGACTTACAGACAAAAAAATTGATGATCAGCTTATCAGAAGTTATGGTACTTATTTTCGCGCGGATATTCCGGGACTTAAAGCGGGAACTTATACTGTTAAAGTAAAACCCGTAGTTTCAGGAATTGAAGGAAGTGGCGCTGTCACAGCAAATTTAAATGTTACAGCGCAAGACAGAAACGGATTTGCTTTTGAAGGCGGCCGCGTACCAGGTGGTTATAAAGCAGACGGAACTCCAAAAGATAATGCTGTAATACTTTATATTACACAAAATACCAAGAATACTATTTCAATGAATATCACAGGGGCAAGCGCAAATCCTTGTATTGGTTTGCAGAATATTCTGTATGCCATAAAAAAAGGAAAAGACACACGTCCGTTTATCTTCCGTTTAATTGGAAACATTACGGATATGACTGTAATGGAAGGCGGAGATGTGGTAATTGAAAATAGCAATAATGCGTCGAGTTATGTCACTATTGAAGGAATCGGTAATGATGCTGTTGCCAACGGCTGGGGGGTAAGACTTAAATCGGCTTCTAATATTGAAGTAAGTAATTTAGGTTTTATGAATTGTAATAGTACCGCCGGAGACAATGTTGGAATGCAGCAGGATAACGATCACGTCTGGGTTCATAATTGTGATTTATTCTATGGAAATGCAGGAAGTGATGCCGACCAAATTAAAGGTGACGGAGCATTAGACAATAAAACTTCAACGTACATCACATTATCCTACAATCACTTTTGGGACAATGGAAAAGCCAGTCTTTTAGGATTGAGCGAAGGAACAACTTCAGGTCTCTATATTACCTACCATCACAATTGGTTTGATCACTCCGATTCCCGTCATCCGAGAGTACGTTACTACTCTGCTCATATTTACAATAATTATTTTGATGGCGTTGCAAAATATGGTTCCGGTTCAACAGTGGGTTCATCGTTATTTGTAGAGGGAAATTATTTCAGAAACAGTAAACATCCTATGTTGACTTCTTTGCAGGGAACAGATATTTGGGATGAAGCCAACCAGGTAAATAATGCCGGAACTATGGGAACTTTTTCCGGTGAAGCAGGCGGAAGCATAAAAGCTTTTAATAACACTTTTGATGCCTCAAACGGAACAAACAATATGCGTTTTGTAGCTTATAATGATCCAAATCCGTTATATAATATTTCAGGAAAGATAAGTTCTACGACAGATTTTGATGCATATGTTGCGTCAACCAGAGGTGAAACAGTAAGCAGTTCTGTTAAGTCTAAATCTGGTGCAAATACCTATAATAATTTTGACACAGATGCAGCTTTATACGTAAAAAACTTAGTAATCGATCAGCCTGCGACAGCGAAAACGAAAACGACACAATATGCGGGACGCATATCAGGAGGAGATTTAAAATGGACATTTAACAATGCAACAGATGATACTTCTTCCTTAGTGATTACTGCTCTCAAAACAGCTTTAACCAATTACACTGGAACTTTGGTTGCCGTGCAAGGCGAAGGAAATCCACCGGCAGGAGCACAGACTTTGACATTAACTTCAGCTTCTAATAATAACCAAACTGTTGTAAGCGGAACTGCAATTACCTCTATTGTATATACCTGGGGCGGAGATGCGACAGATGCTACAGTGACAGGATTACCAGCTTCTGGATTAACTTTTGCAAAAAATACAACGGCAAAAACAATAACTATAACAGGAACGCCAACAGCTACTGTGACATACTCGATCGCAACGTCTGGAACTACTGGTTCTCCGGCTACTGGATCAGGAACTATTACCGTTACTGCGGCAGGAAATCAAACTTTAACCTCATCCGGCAACAATAATCAAACAGTTTCTAATGGAACTGCTATCGCGACCATTATATTTACCTGGGGAGGAACTGCTACAGATGCCACTGTAACGGGAATACCGGCATCAGGATTAACTTTTGTAAAAAATACAATGGCAAAAACACTTACGGTTTCCGGAACTCCGACAGCAAATGTATCTTACTCTATTACAACTTCAGGAACAGCAGGAACACCGGCAACAGCATCAGGAACCATAACCGTTACAATGGGATCAACCGGAGGAAGTGAACTACATAATTTTACAACCTCGGGAAAAACCAGCACATTTTATTCTATTACCGGAAATATGAATTCAACTCCGGGTTCTGTAATTTATAATGGGATAACTTTGACAGAACGTTTAAAAATTGAATCCAGTACTTCTATAACATACAATACAACAAACGCATCCACTTTAACCCTGGTTTTTGATTCTAATTTTACCGGAACTATCAAAGTAGATAATGTTTCTTATACAGCATCTGCCGGAATTGTAACCGCATCAATCGCTGCTGGTTCGCATACGATTACCAAGGGTTCTGTTGCTAATTTATTTTACATCAGCACAGTTTATAACGGAAGCACTTTAAAAACAGCAAATGTTGTCGATGCATTAAATCAGGAAACTGAAAACTCAAAAATTATATTGTATCCGAATCCCGTTTCAAACGCTTTATATTTAAGGGATCCGAATCAGAAAATCGAAAAAATAGTAATTTATAACATAACAGGAAATCAGGTTACTACTTCCGGAAAATCTGAAAGTATTGATATTAGCCATTTAATTCCGGGAACTTATCTCGCTAAAATTCATACTACAGACGGATCATTTAATCAAACTATCATAAAAAAATAGCTTAATAAAAAAAGGCTTCCGAATCAGGAAGCCTTTTTTTATTTTTAAAAATATGTTATTACAAATCAAATTTTATTCCCTGTGCTAATGGAAGGCTTGTTGTATAATTAATTGTATTAGTCTGACGTCTCATGTAGATTTTCCACGCATCAGAACCAGATTCACGACCGCCGCCGGTTTCTTTTTCACCACCAAATGCGCCACCGATTTCTGCACCTGAAGTTCCGATATTAACGTTTGCGATTCCGCAGTCTGAACCAACAACAGATAAAAATCTTTCTGCTTCACGAAGATTGTTTGTCATAATGGCTGAAGACAATCCTTGTGCAACACCGTTTTGAATTTCGATCGCATTATCTACTTCCCCGGAATATTTTATTAAATATAAAACCGGAGCAAAAGTTTCGTGCTGTACAATTTCAAAAGAATTTTCAGCTTCTGCAATTGCAGGTTTTACATAACATCCGCTTTCATAACCCTGGCCGGAAAGTACACCGCCTTCTACGATAATCTTTCCTCCTTCTGTAGTTACTTTATTTAAAGCTGCTGCATACATTTCGACAGCATGAACATCAATCAGCGGACCAACATGGTTGTTTTCGTCAAGCGGATTTCCGATTCGTAATTGTTTGTAAGCTGAAACAAGTGCTTCTTTTACTTTATCATAAATACTTTCGTGAATAATTAGTCTTCGGGTTGAAGTACAACGTTGTCCCGCCGTTCCGACAGCTCCAAAAACAGCTCCGATAACGGTCATCTTTATATCGGCATCAGGAGTTACGATGATGGCATTGTTTCCTCCTAATTCTAACAAAGATTTACCTAATCTGCCTGCTACTTCCTTTGCTACAATTTTTCCCATTCGGGTTGAACCTGTAGCAGAAATTAACGGAATGCGTGTGTCTTTTGTCAATAACTCTCCTATTTTATAATCTCCGTTTACTAAACAGGAAATTCCTTCCGGAAGGTTATTTTCTTTCAAAACCTGAGCAATAATGTTTTGGCAGGCAATTCCGCATAAAGGTGTTTTTTCAGAAGGTTTCCAGACACAAACATCGCCAGAAATCCAGGCCAAAGCAGTGTTCCAAGACCAAACTGCAACCGGAAAATTAAACGCCGAAATAATTCCGACAACTCCCAAAGAATGGTATTGCTCATACATTCGGTGTCCGGGTCTTTCAGAATGCATGGTTAATCCGTGCAACTGGCGCGACAAACCTACCGCAAAATCGCAGATATCGATCATTTCCTGAACTTCTCCGTAACCTTCCTGCAGCGATTTTCCCATTTCATAAGAAACCAATTTACCAAGAGCTTCTTTATTTTGTCTTAATTTTTCTCCAAACTGACGAACAATTTCACCTCTTTGAGGCGCCGGCATTAACTTGAAAGTTTTGAAAGCTTCAGTGGCAGACTTCATCACTCTTTCATAATCTGCAGCTGTAGACATTTTTACAGAAGCAATCAGTTTTCCATCTACTGGCGAATAACTGTCCAGGATTTCTCCCGATGAAAAATTATCAGATCCGGTTGATGTTCCTTCATTTATCTTTTTGATGCTCAATTTTTCCAGAGCTTCATCCATTCCAAATTGCGATGCTATTGTTGTCATTGTAACTTTTTTGGTTAAAATTGTTATATTTTATTGTAAATATATTATTTCAAAATGAATTAAATACTGTTACAACATAATTTAAAAGTAAATTTAGAGCTATTTTAATATAATCTGAAAATTAGATTGTACTTATTAACCGGAAATATTGACCTTTGTATTTTTAAATTTTAGGAATATGAGTTTTTTAAATCGTTTTTTATTTTGTCTAGTTTTCGTTTCTGTCACAACAATAGCACAGAAAAACCAAAAAGCATCTTTTCAGGTTGTTCCACTTGGCGTTAAAGGCGGAATTGATGAAAAAAATCTTTCTGCTTATTTATTAGCTCCGACAAAATCAAATGATTTTATCTGTCTCGATGCGGGAACGGTAAATGCCGGAATTGAAAAGGCCATTGAAAAGAAAACTTTCAAAGTTCCGACAACCGAAGTTTTACGAAAATATATTAAAGGATATTTGATTTCTCATGCACATCTGGATCATGTTTCTGGTCTGATTATAAATTCGCCTGCAGATTCTTCAAAGACAGTTTATGCGACAAATAAATGTATGGAAATGATGGAAAACCATTATTTTAATGATCAGACTTGGGCCAATTTTGGAGATGCAGGACCAGGTTTTCCATTAAAAAAATATCATTTTCAAACTTTAAATATTGGAGAAGAAATCCCTCTTTCAAATACTTCAATGACTGTGAAAGCATTTCCGTTGAGTCATGTAAATCCGTTTGAAAGTACTGCTTTTTTGGTTAAAAATAATGATTCGTTTGTATTATATCTCGGAGATACTGGTGCGGACGAAGTTGAAAAAAGCAGTGACTTAAAAAATTTATGGACGGAAGTTGCACCTTTAATAAAAGATAAAAAATTAAAAGGAATTCTAATAGAAGTTTCTTTCCCTAATGAACAGCCTGACAAGTTCCTGTTTGGTCATTTAACACCGAATTACTTAATGAAAGAATTACATTTTTTGGAGAATTTGGCTGGAAAAGGTTCTTTAAAAGATTTTAAAATTATTATCACTCACTTGAAACCTCCGGCAAAAAATATTACCAAAATTAAAGAGCAGATTAAAAATCAAAATGATTTGGGAGTGAAAATTATTTATCCGGAACAGGGGAAAAAATTAGAATTATAGTTTTTTCTTAAATCAAATGTTATTTAGATTGAAAAGATTTCTTTTGGTATTGATCTTTGTCAAAGTTTAAAACTTTGACAAAGATTCATGATTATAAAAATTATTTTGTTTTGAAAATGAGTGCCCTAGCCCCGATAAAAGTGGAAATCCTTTTGCTTTTTCTGTAAAAAGCAAAAGATTGAAACGGATAGCGGGATTAGCTCATAATTAAACTACTTCTTCGCCACAAATCTAGGATCAGTCTCCATAACTGTCCCACAATTATCACAAGTTCTTAATTCTTCCGAATTGTAAAAATGTTCAAAGTGAGGAAGAAAATCTTTTTCGATATTGTGCAATTCAAAATAGACTTCATACAACTTGTGATTGCATTTTTCGCAATGCCAAAGCAAACCATCTGTAAATCCCTGACCGGCACGTTTGCGTTCAATAACCAAACCAATTGAACCTTCGGAACGAACTGGAGAATGTGGTACTTTGGCAGGATGCAGATACATATCACCGGCTTTTAACTCCATTTCTTTGCGCTGACCATCTTCTTGTATAACTACTTTTATATTTCCTTCCAGTTGGTAAAAAAGCTCTTCGGTTTCGTTATAGTGATAATCTTTACGTGCGTTTGGGCCGGCAACGATCATTACAATATAATCTCCGGAATCAATATAAAGATTTTTATTTCCTACAGGCGGTTTTAGTAAATGACGATTTTCGTCAATCCACTGGGTTAAGTTAAAGGGTTTTGCAATAGCCATTTTTTTGAAGTACTAAATTATGAAAAAGCTAAGTTAGTGAAATTGTAGAAATGCAATGCAGTGCATATTCAGATTCTTAATATCACTTCAACGAGATTAGATGCAGTAAATTGAGGCTTTGTATTAAAACTCTTTTATTAAATAAATATAAACAGGAAAATGATCGCTAAATCCTGCCTGAGCAATCGTATTTCTTAGCGGATAACCTTTATAAGGTCCGGAATTCTGAATTAAATAAGGTTTATTGAAAATGCCGGCTTTCCAGAAATTATAAGTTGAAAAGTCAGATGTGACTAAAGATCCGGTCATAATGATCTGATCAAAAATATTCCACGAATCGCGGTAAGCAATTGTTCCCATTCCTTTATTGGCCAAATCTTCAAACGGATTGAAAACACCGAATTCTGGTAATTCGGCTTTTCTCCCTTTTGCTCCTAACCCCGTTCTTATACTTTTATTAAGTGGACCGTCATTAAAGTCACCCATTGTTAATACTTTTGCCAAAGGATTAATTTGCTGCAAGGAATCGATAATCTTTCGGTTTAGTTGTCCAGCCGCCTCACGAAATGCACTGGTAGCTTTTTCACCTCCAGATCTCGACGGCCAGTGATTGACAATAATATGAATTTCTTCATTTTCTAAAAATCCTGAGACCAAAAGCTGATCTCTTGTAAAAACACGATTTTTATTCTCTTTTTTAACTTCTGTTTCTTCATCTAATTGTTCTGAATCTTCTTCTTTGTGGAGCAGATTGTTTTTATAAATAATTAAAGGAATATTTGAAAAGGATACCGGTCGAAAATACTTTTTCTGATAAAGCAAAGCAACGTCGATTCCACGTTTATCAGGAGAATCAAAATGAATAATGCCTAAATCTAGTTGTAGTAATTGCGGCTCTTTTATTAAATCTTCTAAAACACCCCGATTCTCTATTTCGCAACCTCCAATTAATGTTGGCGAATTGGAATTTTCAGGCTTGCCAATTTCGGATAATACTCGTGCCAAATTTTTTAATTTCTGATCGTATTTTTCGGTTGTCCAATGCTGCGCTCCGTTGGGTGTCCATTCGTCATCATTTGTGAAAGCATCATCAATAGTGTCATAAAGATTTTCAAAATTGTAAAATGCGACAGTATGTATTTTATATTTTTTGGATTGTGAAAAAATTTGAAATGAATAAAGAATTGAAATAGCGAAAAAGCAAAATCTAATAAACTGCATGTATTTACGTTTTAAAAAAAATGACAATTTAATCATTTTATTTAATTGTAAGAAAATTCAAATAAAATTAAAATCTAAAATCTTTATATTTGTTCTTCATACCAATTGAAAAGAAGCAGAATATCATGAAAAACCTTTTAAATAGTAAAAACATCTTTAACTTTCATAAAATCGCATTTCTTATTTTTGCTTTACAATCATTTACCTGTCAATCTCAACAAAACATGATAACACCACCTTATTTACAAAAAGGAGATACTGTAGCACTTTTAGCAACAGCAAGAAAAAATATTGATGACAATTTAAAACCAACTATAGATTTATTGCATAGCTGGGGATTAGAAGCAGTTGTAGGTTCAACAATCGGATTGGATTATCACCAATTGGCTGGAACTGACGAGCAAAGAGCTGCTGATTTTCAAAAACAGTTAGACAATCCAAATATTAAAGCAATATGGTGTGTTCGTGGCGGTTATGGAACGGTGAGAATGCTGGATTTGTTGGATTTTACTAAATTTAAACAGCATCCGAAATGGATTATGGGTTTCAGTGATGTTACGGTTTTGCACAATCACTTAAATACTATGGGTTATAAATCGCTACACGGAATTATGCCCGTAACGGTTCCCAGAGCAACACCTGAAGCGGTAAGTTCTCTTAAAGCAAGTTTATTTGGCGAACCTGTTTCCTACTCTATCAGTCCAACGCCGATGAATCGTTTAGGGAATGCAACGGGAGAATTAGTCGGTGGAAATTTATCGATTTTATATAGTTTATTGGGATCTCCTTCTGCGATTGATTGCAGAGATAAAATATTATTTATTGAAGATTTAGACGAATATCTTTATCATATTGATCGTATGATGATGAATTTAAAAAGAAACGGATGCATCGAAAATCTTAAAGGAATTATTATTGGCGGAATGACGAGCATGAAAGACAATGAAGTTCCGTGGGGGAAAAATGCTTTGGAAATTATAGACGACGTTACAAAAAAATACAATATTCCGGTAATCTTCAATTTCCCGGCCGGTCATATTAGAGATAACAGAGCTTTAATTATGGGAAATACCGTTTCTATGGAAGTTACTTCAAACGGAAGTACGCTTACCTTCAAGAGATAATACTGAATCTCCTTTTTAAGGAACTATCTAAATACCACGTAAAATCTCGCAAGACGCGAAGTCGCAAAGTTTTGAATACACTTTGCAACTTCGCGTCTTTGCATGCAGATAACTCAAATTATTTTATGATTCAAAAACTTGAAACTTGAAACTTTAAACTTTAAAACAAAAAATTATGGCAGAACATAACGATCTGGGAAAGTTAGGCGAAGATCTCGCAGCCGCTCATCTTGAAGAAAATGGTTATAAAATTTTGGAAAGAAACTGGGAGTTTCAAAAAGCCGAAATTGATATCATTGCGCAAAAAAAATCCACTTTGGCAATTATAGAAGTAAAGACAAGATCCAGTCTGGATTTTGGAGCTCCGCAAGATTTTGTGAAGCCAAAAAAGATTCAATTACTAATTAAAGCAGTAAATGCCTACATAAACGATAGGGAAAAGGATTTTGCTGATGATTGTGAAATCCGTTTTGACATTGTAGCAATCCATAAAAACGGGGAATCCTTTGCAATTGAACACATTACTGATGCTTTTTATCATTTTTAACATAAATTTTTATTGTTATAATTGTAACAATTTGTTTTTTTATTTATCTTTGCAAAGATTTATAACATCGCAATGTTAAATTAACAACCAACCGAATACAAAAAAAAAAAAAACGAATTATGAAAACTGTTTCTTCTATTGTAGAAAACTACATTAAAACAAAACCATTTTTATTAAATGCCCTATCCCTCGGAATTATTAACCTGACTTCACTTTCGCGAAATATTATGACCGAATTGGAAAGTGAGTTTGGCAAAGAAGTAAAACAAGGGGCTGTTGTAATGTCTTTAAAACGTCTTACAGAAGAACTGGATTTCAAATTAAACCACAAAATTAATAAGGTAATTAAAAATATTGGTGAAATTACCGTTCGCTCTGAACTTACCGATTACACTTTTGCAGCGTCTGAAACGGTCTTAAACAAGCAGGCAGATTTAATCTCTGATATTAATGCTTTATCTGATATTTTTTATACCTCATCGCGTGGTGTAAATGAAACCAATATCGTTGTCAGCAGTAGCGTGAATCATTTGGTTGAAAAACACTTTATGAGAGAAAAACTAATACAGAAACTAGATAATCTGGCTTCCATTACAGTAAAATTACCAAAAGAAAATATTGTTGTTCCTGGTATTTATTACTTCATCTTCCAGCGTTTAGCCTGGGAAGGAATTATTATAAATGAAGTTATTTCAACTTCGAATGAATTTACAATTCTTGTCGGAGAAGATCAGGTTGATGTTGCTTTTAAAGTAATTAAAGATCTGAAAAACTAACTAGACAGCCATTTTACGAATCAATGTGATTCTTTATCATAAATCCTTTTGTCTTTTTCTTATAAGATAAAAGGATTTTCTTTTTATCAGTATTCCCAACTCATATCTTACAAATAAGAATATTCTCAAAAGTAAAATTCAAAACAAAAATTATAATTAGTGAAAGCGTCATTATAACACTTACTTGTAAAAAAGCGACTTGCGGGCGGTTTTTGACTCATCAACATAAAAAACTAACAAAAAATCCGAATTAAGTTTTTTTATATATAATTTGTTGCGAATAATATTTTTATATATTTGCCATGAAGTCAGATTTAAAGACTTAATCTTTGATAGTTTAATACCTGGAATTAAAATAAAGCGAATTAAATTGTTAGAAGCTGCCAGCCATAGTGAAAAATTATTGGTAAGTGAACTCAAAAATGGTAACGAAAAAGCTTTTCGTCAACTTTTTGATTTATATCACCAGGATATTTATGGTTACAGCATTAGTCTTTTAAAATCAAGAGAAGCGGCGGAAGAAAATGTGCAGGATGTTTTTATGAAAGTCTGGCTCAATCGGGAAAGTCTGAATACAGAACAATCTTTTAAGGCTTATCTTTTTACGATTGCAAGAAATCAGGCTTTTAATGTTTTGAATAAAGCAGCAAATGAAATTCTTTTAAAAGAAGCTGTTTTTTATGAAAGTCAGAAATCACACGAACACGGAGATTATGCCATTCGGGAAGCCGATTGCAAAAAACTCCGAAAGCAAGCTATAAAACAGCTTCCTCCCAAACGACGGCAGATTTTTAAAATGTCCCGAAAAAAAGGAATGAGCTACGAAGAAATAAGTCAGGAACTCGGAATCTCGATAAACACGGTCCGGAACCAAATGAGTAAAGCGCTCGAATCGATGCGCGGCTTTTTTCAACTTCACGATGAAATTATCTAACCAAAACCACAATAATGCCATTAAATCACTCTTCGGAGTGATTTTTTTTTGATATTAATTCTACGAATTGCCATTCCGTAATCTTGCGTTTCATCTTTGTCAAAGTTTAAAACTTTGACAAAGATTTTTTTTCCGATTTACAAATAGACATCTACATTGAAAATCAGCAATTTAAATTTTCATTAAAACCATTAAATGTTAAATTTTTAAAATTTCCAAGATTTGAATAGTACTTCAATCGTTTTCGGCTGTATTATATTCAGAACCTCCAAATAAATTAATTCGTAATGAATTCAAATTCTGAAATAAAAACGCTTTTACAAAAATTTGTTCAAAATAAATGTACTCCGGAAGAAACGGAAGAAGTAATTGCTTATTATAAAAATAATCAGCTTACAGACGAATTTCCAACTATAGAAGAAGTACAGAATCTTTTGGATGAAATGCCAAAAATGGACAGGCAAATCGCAGATACTATTTTCAATAATATATTAGCAGATGCAAAAGAAAAAGAATCTGTTATTGAAATGCCTGCAAGAAAAACAAATTACAGAAAATACATTTCGATTGCTGCTTCTATAATTATTTTATTAGGAATCGGGTTTTTCTACAAACAAAATTTAGTAGACAAACCTGTTGAACAAAAATTCGATTTTAAAAGTTCCGACATTGTCCTCCAATTAGAGAACGGAGAGACTCAAATTATCTCTGAACAAAATTCATCTCAGGTTAAAGATGCAAAAGGAAATATTGTTGGAAATCAAAATGGGGATAAATTAGTTTATGAAAACAGTTCTAATGCTGAAAAACTGGTTTACAACACGATTAAAATTCCATACGGGAAAAAATTTCGTCTTCAATTATCTGACGGCACATTTGTGCATCTAAACTCTGGAACAACTTTAAAATATCCTGTGAAATTTATTACTGGAGAAAACAGACAAGTCTTTTTGGATGGTGAAGCTTTTTTTGATGTTGCCAAAGACAAAAATCATCCGTTCATCGTAAATGCTGACGAATTGAATGTTCGCGTTTTAGGAACACATTTCAATGTTTCAAACTATCCTGAAGATACTGCTACAGATGTTGTTTTGGTCGAAGGTTCTGTTGGAATGTACGAATCTCACACAGAATTTGATGCGGCAAAAAACACGATTTTAAAACCTGGTTTCAAAGGAAGCTTCAACAAAGGAAATGCTAAAATTTTGACTAAAGCTGTTATAACAGATATCTACACTTCATGGATTGATGGCGGACTGACTTTTAGAAATATGACTTTCAAAAACATTATTACCAAATTAGAAAGACGTTATAACGTAACCATTATCAATAAAAATGAAAAACTGGCAAACGAGAAATTTAACGCCAGCTTTAAAGAAGAATCTATAGAAAATGTAATGAGTTATTTTAATGACATTCATGGCATTCAGTACACTATAAAAAACAATCAAATACTAATTAAATAACCAAAACCAATGAAATTCTATGAGGAAAAAAAAGTACTAGAATAAAAAAATCGGAAAGAGCTGCGAACAATTTCCGATTTACTAAGTGATTGAATATAACGAATTAACTACAATCAATTAACAAAATTATGAAAAAAAAATCTAAGAATAATGGGTTTCTATACTCATTGTTCCAAAATGACCTAAAATTGAAATTAACTACACTACTTATTTTGGTCGCCATGTTTAATATCAGAGGGAATACTTATGCCCAAAAGACAAAAGTTACTCTGGAATTAAACAATTCAACAATCGAAAAGGTTATTGAGACCATTGAGCAAAAAACTGACTTTAGATTTATTTACAAACTTAACGACATCGATCTGGACCGAACGGTTTCAATTTCTGTAAAAGATCAGTCTATATATGTTGTTTTGGACAGACTTTTTAAAGGAACTCCTACCGAATTTAAAATTCGTGACACACAGATTATCCTTAAAAAACCCGAACTCAAAACACAGGCAAAAATTGAATATCAAAAGCAAACGGTTTCCGGTATTATCACCGACGAAAATGGTATGCCGTTACCGGGAGCTTCTGTAATTGAAGAAGGAACAAAAAACGGAATGGTAACTGATTTTGACGGAAAATACAAACTTACCGTTGAAAGCAGCCAGTCTGTAATTGTTGTTTCTTTTGTAGGTTACAAAGAAAAAAAGGTTGTGGCCAACCAAAGCGTAATCAACATTCAGCTTCTTCCCGATGCTACTGATCTACAGGAGATTGTAGTGGTTGGTTACGGAACTGCTGCTAAAAAAGATGTAACCGGTGCGGTTTCTTCTATTGCTGCTAAAGACATGAATCAGGGTGCAATTGTAAATCCGTTGCAATTGATTGCCGGAAAAGCTGCGGGTGTAAATATTACGCAATTAGGAAGTGAACCAGGTAATGGACCAAGCGTTCGTATTCGTGGCGTTTCTTCTTTAATTGGAGGAAGTGATCCTTTGGTGGTTGTAGATGGAATTCAGGGAAATATGGATTTATTAAATCAGGTACCGCCAAGCGAAATAGAAAGTTTTGATATTTTAAAAGATGCATCTGCAACAGCAATTTACGGTTCTCGTGGTGCGCCTGGTGTGCTTATCATTACAACAAAAAAGAATAAAGCGGGCAAAACTACTATGGAATACAGCGGTTCCACTTCTTTAGATTTTATTCCGAAAAAGCTGGATATGTTAAATGCAGACGAATGGTGGGCTGCTGCACAAAGCGTGGGAGTTCCGGCATCTGCAAATCATGGTTCGAATACAGATTGGTACGGGCTTTTAACGCAGACGGGAATCAGTCAGACCCATACCTTATCTTTTGGAGGCGGTACAGATAAATTTAATTACAGAGCTTCACTAACAGCTATTATGCAGGATGGAGTTGTAATTAATTCAAGTAATAAAAAATATATTGGCCGCATCCAGGCAACGCAACTGGCGCTGGATGATAAATTAAAACTGACTTTTAATTTAAATACTGGTATCAACAATACAACGAGTATTATACAAAGTATCGGAACAGCAGCATATCTGGGTAATTTAATAACAAACGCCTATTTAGTACGACCTACAGATCCTGTTTATAATACAGATGGAAGCTATTTTACAGATCCGAATGTTTTTCAATATTTAAATCCGTATGCAACTGCACAAACGGTTTCTAATAATGCTGAGAATGATAATCTATTTGCAAGTTTAAAAGCCGATTTAGATCTTGCTAAAGGCTTGACCGCAAACTGGTTTGGAAGCTGGAGAAAAACAAATACAACCGACGGTTATTATCTTCCTGTTGCTTCAACAAGCGCTTATGCCATAGATCAAAATGGATATGGAAATGTTAGAAACAGAAGACAAAACGAAAAACTAACGAATTTCAGTCTTAACTATAAGAGAACTTTCGGCATTCATAACATCAATGTATTAGGATTATACGAATGGCAAAATCAAATGTATCAGGGAAATTTTGCACAAGTAAGAGGTTTCATAAATGATGATGCTACTTATAATGCGCTTCAGTTAGGAGATTTAACAAAAATTCGTCCCGGAGATATCGAATCTTATAAAAATGACCGAACATTAGCGTCGTTTTTAGGAAGGGTAAATTATTCCTTATTAGATCGTTATTTAATTACTGCCAGTATTCGTCGTGATGGTTCATCTGTATTTGGAGTTAATAATAAATGGGGTAATTTCCCGTCGGCATCTGTTGCCTGGCAAATTGAAAAAGAACCGTTTATGCGTAATCAAAATTTGTTTGACGAATTAAAACTGCGTGCAGGATATGGAGAAACGGGCAATCAGCAGGGACTTTATCCACAAAACTCTATATCATTGGTAGGAAGTGGCGGAACTACTTATTTTGGTGGTTCACCAATTACAAATTATATTATTACTCAAAATGCAAATGCCGATTTGAAGTGGGAAACTAAAAAACAAACCAACTTAGGTCTTGATTTTGCACTTTTAAATAACCGATTAAGAGGAACTGTTGATGTTTATGATTCTAAAACAGAAAATTTATTATTTGATTACACGGTACCTCAACCGCCTTATCCTTACCCTACTATTAAGGCAAATGTGGGAAGTATTTCCAACAAAGGCATTGAAGTTTCACTTGCTTATGATGTAATTAAATCTGCCAATAGTGCACTTACAATAGCTGGAAACGTTTCATTCATGAAAAATGAGGTCCTTAATTTGAACGGCAGCATAAATGGTGTTCCTTTAAATACCGATTATGTTGGCTGGGGAGCTGCAAACTCTTATTTAGTAAAAGGAAAACCAATTGGAGCCTTTTATATTTTAGAGCATACCGGTAAAAATGAAAATAACGTTGAAACTGTTCTGGATCGTGATGGAAATGGTACAATAGATCAGGGGGCTAAAAGTCCGGATCGCTATTATGCGGGCTCTGCTTTGCCTACGTACTCCTTTTCTTTTAATCCATCGTACCGCTATAAAAATTTTGATGCTGCGTTATTAATGAGAGGTTCGGGAGGAAATAAAATTTACAACGGATTACGTTCAAATTTAAGCCGTTTAGAAAATATTGGTAAATCGAATGTTCTGGCAAGTGCTGTAGATCAGGGAATTTATACTTCTCCGTACGGATCAGATTTATGGTTAGAAGACGGTTCGTTCATTCGTTTAGAAAATCTTACTGCAGGATATACTTTCCGCTTTACAGATAAATACATTGACACTATCAGACTTTCACTTACAGGAAACAACTTATTCCTAATCACAGATTACTCGGGTATCGATCCGGAACTGAACGTAAGCGGAAGTGGTAATCCTGCTGATAACTTTGGAGGTGACAGAGGGATTTATCCGCGTACCAGAAGTGTTGCGTTTGGTTTGACTGTAAAATTTAAATAGTAAAAGACATGAAAATTAAAAATATAGTAATAACAGGAAGCTTATGTTTCCTGACACTTTTTAGTTGTACAGATATTGACGAAAATGTGTACGATAAATATCCTGCAGAAGATTTCTACGGCACTCCTGAAGGAGCAGACATTGCTCTGGCAAGTGTATATGCTCAGGTTCCGGGTGACTTTGTCAGGGATAATGCTTCGGGAGTTGGTTATGCCGGTGCAGATAATGGCTGGTATGATATGAATTGTATGTCATCAGACGAACAGGTTATTCCGCACAGAAATACTGGTGACTGGCAGCAGGATTTCGCGCGTTTGCACAAACACGAGTGGCTGCCAACAGATTTTATTATAGGAAATACCTGGAACTGGCTTTACAAATCTATTTTCAATGCCAATTTAGCGGTTAGCTTATTAGAGAAATCAAATGCCGAAGCATCTAAAATTGCCGAAGCAAAAACGCTGAGAGCTTTCTTTTATTATTTATTGATTGATGATTATGGCGATGTTCCTTTCTTCACCGATAATAATATTACTGTTGATAAAATTCCGCAATCATCCCGTAAAGAAGTTTTTGATTTTATTGTTAAGGAATTAACTGAAAACGTTGAATTGTTGTCTGGAACAAGAGGCGGAAATTACTACGGAAGATTCAATAAATGGGCTGGTTATACTTTATTAGCAAAAGTATATCTGAACGCCGAAGTATACACAGGAACTCCAAAATGGAATGAAGCTTTAGCAGCCTGCAATAAAGTTGCCGAGGGCGGATTTACACTTCACTCCGGAGCTGCAGATGCTGCAAATCCGCTAGGAAGTAAATATTATGAATTGTTCGGGGATGTATTACCGGATGACGAAACCATCTTACCAATTTACGCCACACTGGATGTGGTGTCCCGAAATATTTATGCCGTTCGAAGTCTATATGGCGCACACGCTCAGACTTTGTTTGGATATAGTGGTTGGAATGGTACTATTGTGCCTAAAGAATTTTTCTTAAAATATGATGCAAATGATATTCGCAGAAAACAGTTTTTAGTTGGAGAACAGCCAGGCGGTACCAATTATACCCTTGAAGTAGCGTCATTAGATAATCCGGGAGCAGATCCGCAGGCTGGAGTGCGTAATGTGAAGTTTTATCCTGTTGCGCCAAGAACCGGCGGTGGAGCTTCTAACGATTTTCCAATCTTCAGATATGCTGATGTTATTTTAATGATGGCAGAATGTAACGCACGTTTAGGAAATACTGCGGCTGCAAAACCCTTTATCGATCAGATTAGAGTGCGTGCAGGATTGACGGCTTTAGACCACAATCCCACTCTTGACGAAATTTATAATGAACGAGGTTTTGAATTAAACTGGGAAGGCCACAGAAGACAAGACATGATTCGTTTTGACAAATTTTTATTAGCCAACGAATTCAGACCGGCTTCTCCAGCTTTTAGGAAATTATTCCCAATTCCAACTTCAGCTTTGGATGCCAATCGTGGATTAAAACAAAACCCGGGTTATTAAAAACAAAACGATCATGAAAAAATATATCAGTAAATTATTCATACTAGGCAGTTTGCTTTTTCTGGGTTCGTCCTGCGAAAGCGACGCCGAATTAACAACATTGAAAGCTGTTAGTTTCCCTTCGGAAATTAGTGTTTCATCAACTAAAATAGTTTTAACAGAAGATACTGCAGACGCTCAGGTTCTGCTGGTCTCATGGCCAGAAGTTACTTTTCCAATTGAAGCGCCTGTTACTTACGCATTGCAATTTGATCTCGTTGGAGATACAAGCGGTGCAAATGCCTGGATGAAAGCCAAACGAATTGAAGTTGGTGCAGATGCTTTGAGCAAAACTTTAATTGGTCAGGAATTAAATAAAATTGCTGTCGATTTAGGACTTCCGATAGATGTTGAAGGAAAGTTGGTCGTTCGTGTCGAATCGGTTATGGATCGTAAAGTCTATTCCAATCCGGTAACGCTTATCATAACTCCTTACGAAAAAAGTGTTGTTTTTGGCGAAATTTATATGCCGGGAGCTTATCAGGGAGAATGGAATGTAGATACTGCAAATTCCTTATCAGCAATCGCAAAAGGTGTTTATCAGGGCTATGTTACTGTTTTACCTGGTTATGGTCCCGTATTTAAACTGAATACCGAAAGAAACTGGGCGCAATTTTACGGAGCCGGAGTTGCAAACACGGATATGGTCAATATGAGCACAAAAGATTTTGCGCTTCCTGGTGAAGGATCTTTCCAGATCAAAGTAAATTTAAATACTTTAAAATGGTCTGCAACTCCGTATTCATGGGGAATTGTCGGAGACGGAACTGCCGGCGGATGGGACAACAGTACACCTATGAACTACGATTACCAGACCAAAACCTGGAAAGTAACTGCCGTTTTGGTTCCCGGAAATGTGAAGTTTAGACTCAATAATAACTGGACAATCAATTACGGATCTAAAAATTCTACAGACGGAATCGCTTATCTGGATGATTCCGGTGCTCACTATGTTGGTGACGGCGGTACGTATGAAATTACAATGAAAATTAATGATGTTGATCCTGCAAGTCTCGGATATCCTCCAACTTTAACGTATACGATCACAAAAAAATAAATAAAAATAAGTTTAGTTTGGTTTGAGTTTACCTGCCTTTTTTACTTCGAAAGGCAGGTTACTTCTCAATCATTAAAAATAAAAAAGTAAATTATGAAATTCAATATAAAAATCGTTTACGGTTTATTACTGGCATTAGCTTTCATATCGTGCAGTTCTTCTGATGATGACAACACAACTCCGGAATCTCCGTATACACAATATGGAACTCCTTTTGATAAAATGCCAAAAAAAGAAGATGCCATCATTTATCAGGTAAATATCCGTGCTTTTAGTCAGGCTGGAAATCTGAAAGGCGTTCAGGACAGACTGACTCAAATTCAGGAATTGGGTGCCAATGTTATTTATTTAATGCCCATTTATCCTGTTGGAAAAGAAAGAGCAACTGGCGAATTGGGCTCTCCTTATGCTGTTAAAGATTATAAGGCAGTAAATCCGGATTTTGGAACTTTACAGGATCTTCAGACTTTGGTTGAAGAAGCGCATAAGAAAAACATAGCAGTTGTTTTAGACTGGGTTGCCAATCACACTGCCTGGGATAATGCGTGGATTACACAACATAAAAATTGGTATCAGCAAGATGCAAGCGGCAATATTATTATTCCGCCGGGAACCAATTACAACGACGTTGCACAGTTAAACTTCAACAATCAGGAAATGAAAGATGCCATGATTGATGCTATGTCTTACTGGGTTTACAACGCAAACATCGATGGTTTCAGATGCGATTATGCCGATTTTGTCCCGAATAATTTCTGGTCTGACGCGATCACTAAATTGAGAAAAATCAAAAAGAATCAGGAAATATTAATGTTAGCCGAAGGCTCAAAATACAATCACTTTGCTTCTGGTTTTGATTATATTTTTGGTTTTAATTTCTTTTATACAATAGAACAATTATTCAAAGAAAACAAACCCGCAACAACAATACAGGATTCAAATGCTACAGAATACGCTAATGTTTACGACCCGACAAGCAGAGTTGTTCGATACACCAGTAATCATGACGTAAACCTTTCTGAAGGAACGCCTTTGGAACTTTTTGGAGGCAAAAAAGGATCAATTGCCACTTTTGTTGTAGCTGCTTATTTAAAATCGATTCCGATGATTTATAACGGTCAGGAAATTGGTTATAATAAAAGGTTGAACTATTTCGCAAAAACCCCAATTGACTGGTCTGTTGCAGATACTGAAATGCTGGCTGAATATAAAAAAATCATTGCTTTCAGAAACTCAAGCAACGCTATTAAAACAGGTGTCTTTACCGGTTACAGCAGCGATGCAGTTAGTGCCTTTACAATGGTAAAAGATTCAGAAAAAGTTTTTGTCCTTTCTAATTTAACCGGTTCAACGGTAAAACAATTAATTCCCGCCACTTTAAAAGGAAACTGGAAAGATGCTTTTAGCGGAGCTGCCGTAACAGTTGGTGCAGATGTAACATTAGAGCCTTTTCAATATTTAGTATTGAAAAATTAATACTTAAAGCAACTTTAAAACCTAAATTTGCACAAAATTAAAATAACATGAATTTTCAATCCCAAAAATCACTGCTTCAAATACGTTTGAGCAAAAAAACAGCGCTTTTATTTTTTGCATTTGTCTCCACATTCTGGCTTCAGGCACAAGAAATAACTTCGCCGGACAAAAATCTTTCTTTAAAATTTGAATTAAAAGAAGGCGGCATTCCATCTTACCAACTTTCATACAAACAGAAACCGGTTATTAAACCAAGTTCGCTAGGACTGGAACTTCAAAATAACGCTTCGTTTATGGATGGTTTTTCTGTTACAAATACAGCACAATCTTCTGTTGATGAAAACTGGAATCCGGTTTTAGGGGAAGAAAAAACAATTCGAAATCATTATAACGAATTGGTTGTCACTTTAGCGCAAGCGAAACACAACAATAGATTTATCCGTCTTCGTTTCCGTTTATTCAACGACGGATTGGGATTTAGATATGAATTTCCGAAGCAGAATAATTTGAGTTATTTTGTAATTAAAGAAGAACGTACAGAATTTCAATTGGCCGGAAACCATAAAATTTTCTGGATTCCGGGAGACTATGATACTAACGAATATGCGTATACGACTTCTAAAATCTCTGAGGTTCCTTCGTTGATGAAAAAGGCAACAATAGAAATCAATGCACAACAGCCAATTAAAGAATTATCTGTGCAAACTCCATCCATGATGAAATCGGATGATGGTTTGTACATTAACATTCACGAAGCAGGATTAATTAATTATCCGGCAATGTATTTGGAATTGGATGCTAAAACCAATAAAATGGTAAGTCAATTGGCTCCGGATGCTGTTGGAAACAAAGGTTATATACAAACTGATGCGCACACTCCATGGAGAACGATTGTTGTAAGTGATAAAGCAACTGATATTCTGGCTTCAAAACTTATTCTTAATTTGAATGACCCGACTTCATACAAAGATGTTTCCTGGATTAAGACAGTAAAATATATCGGAATCTGGTGGGAATATTTTGTTGCAGGGAAAAGTACATGGGCTTTTGGAAAAGAAAACAACGTTAAAATGACGGATGATTTTACTAAATTGACGCCAAACGGAAAACACGGCGCTACGACAGAACGTGCCAAAGAATACATAGATTTTGCTTCTAAAAATGGTTTTGATGCGATTTTGATCGAAGGCTGGAACATTGGCTGGGAAGACTGGATCGGCAACTGGAAAGAAGATGTTTTTGACTATGTTACCGCTTATCCCGATTTTGACGTGAAAGCAGTTCACGCTTACGCTGACTCCAAAGGCGTAAAAATTATCATGCATCACGAAACTTCAGGATCGGCTACGAATTACGAACGTCGCCTGGATCGTGCTTTCCAATTTATGAATGACAACGGTTACGATGCTGTAAAAACAGGTTATGTAGGACAGATTATTCCGCGTGGCGAACATCACGACGGACAATGGATGGTGAATCATTACATTAACGTTGCGAAACGTGCTGCCGATTATAAAATTATGGTTAACAGCCACGAAGCCGTTCGTCCAACGGGATTAAACCGAACTTTTCCAAACTGGATTGCTCAGGAATCTGCGCGCGGTACCGAGTTTGAATCTATGGGAGGCTTAGCACCGGATCACACTACAATTTTACCTTTTACACGTTTAATGGGAGGTCCAATGGATTACACGCCGGGAATTTTCCAAACCGATCTTTCTTACTACGGAACAGGAAGTACCCAACGCGTTAATACGACTTTGGTAAAACAATTGGCTTATTATGTGACAATGTATTCTCCGTTACAAATGGCTGCAGATATTCCGGGGAATTACGAGCGTTTTCCAGATGCTTTTCAATTCATAAAAGATGTCGCTGTAGATTGGGACAACAGTTATATTCTGGAAGCAGAACCTGGCGATTATATTACCATTGCAAGAAAAGCAAAAGGTAAAAACGAATGGTTTATTGGCGGAATTACAGATGAAAACTCAAGAACAGCCAACATTACTTTTGATTATTTACCTGCCGGAAAAAACTTCATTGCGACTATTTATGCTGACGCTAAAGAAGCAGACTGGAAACAAAATCCGCAGAAATATACGGTTACTAAAGTTATTGTAAACTCAAAAAGCAAACTGAAACAATATTTAGCTCCGGGCGGTGGTGTTGCCATTAGCATTAAAGAAGGAAATGCTTCAGATTTAAAAGGATTGAAAAAGTTGTAATCTTATTAAACAAGATTCAACCCTCAATAAATAAATATATAATACATTTATAAGGCGAAGGATTTCCTTCGCCTTTATTTTTTAAATAATCTGTGAATGAGGTTTCCCGTACTGATTTCATCATATAATTTCATTCTTTTGCGTTTTAATTTAATCCAAAAAAATGAATAAAAAACTACTTTTACTTAGCCTACTATTAGCAGCAGGATTATTTTTCTCCTGTTCAAGCGACGATTCAGAAGATAAAACAGAACCTCCAGTTGTTATAAAAGATCCTCTGCCCATTACCATTACCGAACTTTCTTCTGAATTTTTAGTAACGGGACAAAATTTAGAAATTAAAGGAACAAATTTAGCTAACAAAGATTACCCAACAGTACTATTAATAAATGATACGGAAAAATTATCTGCAAAAGAAATTACAGATACAAAAATCGTCGTGCCAATTACAGATGCGATAAAAGCAGGTACTAATTCGGTAAAAATTCAAATTAACAAAACACTAAGTGCCCGTTTAAATTTCTACGTGATGAAAAAGGGATGGAATAAATTAAATGGTTTAGGAAATTACGATATTCATACATCAAATGTCTTTGATGACAGCAATTCTATTTTCTCATTTGCAGACAGTGATATCAGGGATTTTGCCTTTTGGGGGTTTCCAGCAAAATTAGAAGGAACAGCGGAAGGTTTTAAACAAGCCTTTATTAAACAAGAGGGCAGTTATGGCGCCTTTAAAATGATAAACGATAAAACAGGTGTTTTAACAAGCACTAACAGAGCAACCTATTCAATCAGTGGCTTTGAAAACAGCAATTCAACTCTTGTTGAATCTTCTTTTAGCCCAGCAATCAACGGCTTAAACATTGGTTATGCAGATCAAAATATGAGTATTGTAACGACATTTAGAGGAGGACAACTTTACACTGCAGACAATGGAGCCACTATTGTTAAAAGCGATCCGTTAAAATGGACGGCCAGAACAAATTATTACAGAGCTTCAATGACTGCTTTTGGAAAATCTTCATCTAATGGTAAATTTTATCAATTGGGAGTCATAGACGATTATGTAAAAGAAGGCTCAGACAAAGATCGAAACGTTGTATTAGAATCTCAAACTGGCTATAGTGACTGGACTGTGATTGACACTATCTCAAAAGCAAACCTTAACTTATCTTACAGCTATAAATTCTTAAATGTCAACAAAATTTTTACTATGGATTATACCAATAAAGCATTAGCTGTTTCTACTGATATGCTAAAAACCTGGAGTATAATTAAAACGGATGTCAAAAATATATTTTTAAGAACTGAAACACAATGGTACATTGTTTCTGGTGATAACATTTATGTTACAAAAGATTCCGGAGCAACGTGGGAACTTGAATTAGAATTACCAATTGGTTCCGTTGTAAACAATATTTCTTTTTCAAAAACAAAAATAATTATTTCCGGTAATAAAGGTTTGCATTATCTGAAATTTGAATAATCAAAATGATTTAAGAAACTAAAAGGCGCATGAAATTTATCATGCGCTTTTTTTACCACTAATTTGCACTAATTTTTGTGATAAGATAAAATATTGGAATTCGCGGCAATTCGTGAAATTAGTGGCTAAAAACAATTTAGAAAGTATAATTTAGGCAAATCCAAAATTAGTATTCGCTGTGATATCGTTTTTTATAAAAGCGGGCTTAAAAGCAAATTTTTCACTAACATTAAATTGCGACAAAGCGGCATCAACATTCGCATCAATTATATTCAAAACATAAAAACCAACAATAAATAAAGCAGACAGATCTCTGTTTCTCTGAAATTGCTTTTGTGCAGAAATCAATTGACTTTCACTTAGTCCGGCCAGAAATTCTGAATCACTTTTTTTGCCTTCCAATCTGCTTTTATATTCGTCTCTGTACAAATTGTATTTTTTTTGATTGTCGATATAAAAATACGTACTTGTTCCTATTGCTCCATAAACCAGTGGGACTTTCAAATACTTTTTATTATAAATCTGGCCCAGACCTGGTAATACTGCCGAATAAAATGCCGCTTTTGAAGGACGAAGCGGATCAATTGTTTCTGATTGTAATGAATCATTTAAAATAATTTTATCTTTTCCCTGAGCGAAAATTGAAGTTAATCCAAGAAATAAGAAAAGAACAACAAAGTAATTTTGCATAAAAAGTGTTTTTGAAAAATTTGATTCAAAGAAAACTTTTTAGTTCTAAGTATTTTCTTAAGTAAAATACAAATAAAACTTAAATATGAGAAAAGTTTTACCGCCACGAATTCACAAATATTTAAATAAGATTTAATTAATTAGTGAATTCGTGGTGGAAAAAACTCTTTTACTCCCCAAATAATTCCATCAACTCCAAAGCACGTTTTATAGACTTCACATTATCAAATGTCAATAATAAACGTAAACCATTAACGGTTTGTTTTTCCTTCATTTTGCAAAGATTACCATGTTTTTGAACAAAATTCAAAACTTGTCTAAATTTAGAAGATTGATAATAATCTGATTGTTGGTCGGAGACAAAATAGCCAATCATTTTTCCTTGTTTCAGGACTAATTTTTCAATTCCTACTCTGGTTGCAATCCATTTAATTCTAATGCTGTTTAATAGAGAAACCGCTTGTTTTGGCAATGGCCCGAAACGGTCTATTAATTTTTTCTCAAATTCCTGTAAACCGGCTTCGTCTTTTATAGCTCCTAGTTCGTTGTATAAAACCAAACGTTCCGAAACGTTATTGATATATTCATCTGGGAATAATAACTCAAAATCGGCATCGATCTGAATGTCTTTTACATATTCTTTGGTATCGATATCATTTTCTTCCGGATATAAATCTTTAAATTCATTTTCCTTCAATTCCTCGATCGCTTCGTTCATGATTTTTTGGTACGTATCAAAACCAATTTCATTAATGAAACCACTTTGTTCACCACCTAATAAATCTCCGGCACCGCGAATCTCCAAATCCTTCATGGCAATGTTGAAACCACTTCCCAGTTCGCTAAACTGTTCTAAAGCCTGGATACGTTTTCTGGCATCTTCGGTCATTGACGAATACGGCGGGCAGATGAAATAACAAAATGCTTTTTTATTGCTTCGTCCCACCCGACCACGCATTTGGTGCAAGTCTGATAATCCGAAATTATTGGCGTTATTAATAAAAATTGTGTTGGCATTCGGAACATCCAATCCGCTTTCGATTATTGTGGTGGCAACCAAAACGTCAAAATCTCCGTTCATAAAACCTAACATCAATTCTTCCAGTTTAGCGCCGTCCATTTGTCCGTGACCAATTCCAACTCTTGCATTTGGAACCAGACGTTGAATCATTCCGGCCACTTCTTTTATATTTTCGATTCGGTTATTGATGAAGAAAACCTGTCCGTTTCTCTGAATTTCATACGAAATCGCATCGCGAATAATCTCTTCATTAAAACCAACCACATTTGTTTCAATAGGATAACGATTTGGCGGTGGTGTTGTAATTACCGATAAATCGCGTGCGGCCATCAACGAAAACTGTAAGGTTCGCGGAATTGGCGTTGCCGTCAAAGTCAGCGTATCGACATTCGCAGCAATCGTTTTTAGTTTATCTTTTACATTAACCCCAAACTTTTGTTCTTCATCCACAATCAATAAACCAAGGTCTTTAAAAACCACATTTTTATTGACCAATTGATGCGTTCCAATTACGATATCCAGCTTACCTTCTGCTAAATCTTTTAGCGTTTGTGTTTTTTGTTTTGCCGTTCTAAATCGGTTTAAATACCCAATAGAAACCGGCATATCTTTCAATCGCTCCGAAAAAGTTCTAAAATGCTGATACGCCAGAATAGTTGTCGGAACCAAAACCGCGACTTGTTTACTATTATCAACGGCTTTAAAAGCGGCACGAATCGCAACTTCTGTTTTTCCGAAACCTACGTCGCCACAAACCAAACGATCCATTGGTCGGTCGCTTTCCATATCGGCTTTTACTTCTGCTGTTGATTTGGTTTGATCTGGTGTATCTTCATAAATAAACGAACTTTCCAATTCATTTTGTAAATAACTGTCCGGTGCAAACTGAAAACCTTTTTCTAATCGTCGTTTTGCATAAAGCTGAATCAAATTGAACGCAATATGTTTGACGCGCGCTTTGGTTTTCTGTTTTAAAATCTTCCAGGCGTTCGATCCTAATTTGTATATTTTGGGAGGAGTTCCGTCTTTTCCGTTGTATTTTGATATTTTATGCAGCGAGTGAATACTGACATAGACAATATCATTGTCGGCATAAACCAATTTTATCGCTTCCTGCGTTTTGCCTTCAACCTGAATTTTCTGCAATCCGCCAAACTTCCCGATTCCGTGATCGATATGCGTAACATAATCGCCTACAGAAAGCGCAGTCAATTCTTTTAAAGTAATATTCTGTTTTTTAGAATATCCGTTTTTGATGTTGAATTTATGATAACGCTCAAAAATCTGATGATCGGTATACGCCGTAATCTGATTTTCTTCGTCAATAAAACCCTGATATAAGGGAAGTACAATAGTATGATATTGTTTTCTGATGTTCTCTGAATTGGCTTCGTCTAAAGTTTCAAAAATATCATGAAAACGTTTCGCCTGCGTTTCATTCGAACAGAACAAATAATTTTTATAGCCGTTAAAATGATTGTCGCTCAGATTATTCAGCAACAGATCAAATTGTTTATTGAATGATGGCTGCGGCTGAATATGAAATTCGAATTTTTTAGTTGTTTTAAAAATCGGTCTGGAAGCCAGTTCGACAACAGAAAAATCCAAAGCACGTTTTATAAACGAAGCCTGATTTAAAAATAACTGTTCAGGCGTGGCATGTTTTATTTCCTTTGAAAGTTTCTCAAAAGCTTCTTCTGCCCTTACGAACTGTTTGTCTAACTGAGAAAAAAGTCCTTCGGTATTTTGGATGAAAAGAACCGTTTTTTCAGCAATATAATCTAAAAAGCTTTCACGGTTTTCCTGAAAAAGTTTGTTCTCCACATTTGGAATAATCGTGATTTTTTTATGCGTTTGCACTGAAAGCTGGGTTTCTACATCAAACGTACGAATGCTGTCTACTTCGTTTCCAAAAAACTCTATTCTGTACGGATGGTCGTTTGAAAAAGAAAACACATCGACAATTCCCCCACGGACAGAGAATTCGCCGGGTTCTGTAATAAAATCAACTCTTTTAAATTCGTATTCAAACAAAACTTCATTGATAAAATCAATCGAAATTTTATCGTTCAAAGCTACTTTTAAGGTGTTTTTGTCCAGTTCTCTTCTCGTAACCACTTTCTCAAAAAGTGCCTCAGGATAGGTCACAATTACGGCCGGTTTCTTTCTGGAATTGATCCGGTTTAAAACCTCAGCGCGAAGTAAAACATTAGCATTATCTGTTTCATCAATTTGATACGGACGACGAAATGAGGCAGGATAAAACAAAACATCCTGTTCGCCAATCATTTGCTCCAAATCATTTAGATAATAAGCCGCTTCTTCTTTATTGTCTAAAACAATCAGAAAAGGCAATTCTGTTTTCTTAAAAACGGAACGGATAATAAATGAAACGGCAGATCCCAATAATCCGCTAATATTCATTTTTATCTGATTCCCTTCCAGTAAACTATTGGCAATCTGCGCTGCTTTAGGCAAATTGTCGTATGTTGTATATAAGGCGTTTTTACTCAACTTTTGGTATATTTTGATCTAATGGCGGTGCTGAATTCGGTATGGCACGTGCCGTGTCTAACATTCGCAGAAAATCTGCTTCTCCTTCTTCTTTTGGAATTTTGGCTTTTTCGACAATCTTATCCATTTGTCTTTCCAGAGAAATCAATTCTTTATTGATTTCCTGCACCAGAAAAACCACTTTATCATCTGGAATTTTATTTAAATGAATAAACAAATCCAGCATTTTAATTTTTGTAATTAATATAGAAATTCGGCTTCTTATGGCAGGTAAATTAAATTCTGCCGGAATATTATTGTTTAATAAAAGGGCTTTTTTAGAAATTGCCGCCGATTTTTTCTGAAATGCTCCTATGGTTTTTCTTGGCTTATCGCCGATTTCTTTCATAAAATCGCGCCATTCTGCCCAGGAATTTAATTTGCTTTCCGAAATTTCATTAATTGGTTCGTCAATAAATGTCCATCCTTTATTGATATTATTAAAAATAACTTCTTTCTTTTTTGCTTCTTTTTCATTTTCGGCGCGACGTTTCTCATCATCGCTCTGGCATGAAAATAATACAATTGTTAAAAGTAGAAAAAGAGATATTTTATATTTCATTTGTAAAACATTAAGCTACAAAGTTACGAAGTAATTTTACAATTACGAATTCTGTTTTGTGCTACAAATTCGTTAAATTACAGTTGATTTTCTGGAAAGATTTCCCCTATCAAAGGATGAAAAATTCTTTCCAAAAAAAATTACCGCAAGTTCGCAAAGCCAGATGTGCAGAAAGATCTGCAAACTTGTGGTTCTAAACTTTCTGCCATATAAAAATTTAGCGTTATCTAAGGTAGAAAATTAAGCACTCCGACAGAGAAAAACCCAAAGAACAAACTTTTTTATTATTGAATTTATAATTTATACTTCAGAAAAGTCGTTGTAATTGCGAAAACGTTATATTTGTCTTTTTAAAAATCATCAGGAAATGAATCCAAAAATATTGATCATTGGCGCGTGCGGCCAGATTGGAACCGAGCTGACGCAAAAGCTTCGCAAATTGTACGGAACAGAAAATGTAATTGCTTCTGATATTCGTAAACTAAATACTGATGTTGTTAATTCTGGTCCGTTTGAAGTGGTTAATGCCTTAGATTTTAACCAGATTGAACATTTGGTTGAAGTTCATAAAATTACCGACGTTTATTTAATGGCTGCACTCCTTTCTGCAACTGCCGAGAAAAATCCCGCTTTTGCCTGGGATTTAAATATGAATTCACTTTTTCATGTTTTAAATTTAGCGAAAGCAAAAAAAATACAAAAAGTTTTCTGGCCTTCCAGTATCGCTGTTTTCGGACCAACGACTCCAAAAGAAAACACCCCGCAATATACCGTGATGGAACCGTCAACAGTTTACGGAATCAGCAAACAGGCAGGAGAAAGATGGTGCGAATACTATCATAATATTTACGGTGTTGATGTCCGCAGTATTCGTTATCCGGGCTTAATCAGCTGGTCGACTCCTCCCGGCGGTGGTACTACAGATTATGCGGTTGATATTTTCTACAAAGCTATTGCTGATAAAAAATACGAATGTTTCTTATCTTCAGAAACAAAAATGCCGATGATGTACATGGATGATGCGATCGACGCGACCATTAATATCATGAAAGCTCCGACTGAGAAAATTAAAATACATTCTTCTTATAACTTAGCCGCAATGAGTTTTACACCAACTGAAATTGCAGCAGAAATTAAAAAACATATTCCGGATTTTGAGATTACTTATAATCCGGATTTCCGTCAGAAGATTGCGGATAGCTGGCCGGCAAGTATCGACGACAGTTCTGCAAGAGAGGACTGGGGGTGGAATCATACTTTTGATTTAGAAACTATGACTAAAGATATGATTGAGCATTTGGGATAGTCTCTCTTCCTCATTTAAGCGTATTATTTAAAAGTATTTCTTCTAAAATAATACGCTCTTTATAGAATATATTTTTAAACAAAAATAAATGATTACATAATTTTGCTACTTTTGATTTTTAGAATAATTTCAGATTTATCTAAAAATAATCAATCAAATCACAACAAAAATGTCAATAAAACGATAAATTCTTATCATCAAGGCTTTATGAATGAATTTATTTAGATTAACTTTTAAAGACAACTTTTTATACATTAAAAACAAGAAGGTGCATGCTCATTATAAAAAGCATTACGAGTTCAGGATCTGTTTATAATCGGGAGTTAACTTTATTACGATAATTTTATTATTTCATTTATATATTTTTAATTCTGATTAAAATCTTGAAATAATAACAATCTTAATTACCACTATTATTTATTTTTTTATTCTAAGTTTCTTTAAAAAATTTTCATTTACATCTTCAAATTTAATTGTTCCAAAATCTTTAATCGACCATGTTTTAATGGTTAATTTATTATCGGGATTACTTCGATCAGTATATTCTTCTCCATATTTATGAAGATATATTTCATTGGTCTTTTCTTCTATTTTAAATGTTATATAAGAATTCACAAACATAAAATCCTGGCAAAATATTTGTTGAATAGTGAAAAAACTATTTTTATTTATGATCCCCCCATATCCATCAGCTGAACAATTATCATCATATTTAAATACCAGATTGTAATTATCTGCTTTTTTATAATATGTATTGTCTGTTTTTTCTAAAATTATTACAGGATTAGAATTGTGTTGAGCATTCTCTTTATTCTTAATTTCATTTCTTTCTAACGTTAGTATTTTGTACTTTATACCTTTTAAATTAATTATGGTACTATCAAGAATATAAAATCCATTCGGAATCTTAAAGTTTTCGTCTACAACTTTAGATATTTTTTTTAAAGATTCGTCTGTTTGAAACAATCTATCAAAAAATATTTTCGCATTTATATTGCTTTTATCCTCAAATTCGATAATAAATTTTGAATAATCAATCTTTACAAATAGCTGGTCCAAATTTTTAAAATCTTTATTAGTTTTTTTAAAAAAATTTACTGACTCTTTGTATTCGGAAGAATTCGTCCCTCCAAAACCTTCACTATTAGCAATTATTTTTTTAAAATAATTTTGATTTACTAGGTATGCACTGTTATAAACATCTTTTTTTTCAAAATGCTTAATCAGAGTTTTTTTTATATTTTCAAAATTCGGAAGTTTTATTTCATTATTAATTACGCTAAGAGTTATTATAGTATCACGATTAAAACCAAGGGCAATTTTTCTCTTTTCTTCACCATAGTAAAATGCGTCATAATTAAAAGTTATTTTTACATTGCAAACAGCATTATTTGAAAATTTTATTGTTTTTCCGTCTAATAAATCACTTTCTAAATAAGATTGTCTTATCGAAGTTTTATTTCCATTCGTTCTAATTATAAAATCGCCTTGAATATTATTTGGGTCATTCGTTGTATTAACTTTTTCAAAAACTACAGAAGTATTTTTAAATTTTAAAATAATATCATTAGGCTTATTAGTACCGGAATTATTTTTTTTTGCTTGTCCATTGCATCCTACTAAAGATAGCATTAATATGGTAATTAGAATTTGTCTCATATTTTTGTTACAGTAATTGATTGTACTTCCTCTATGTCTAAATCAGTTAATCCAATGTGACCATGATCATCATGATCTCTCTGGTGAATCACGCCTAAAACAGCACTTCCTAATACTGTAACAGGATTTGCACAAAAGTTTTTTCTAAATCCATATTTATAAGCTATGTTAAAAAAAGTCTTATTTTTCTCTGCATCAAAAATAGAATTAGTATTTAATCCATGGAAACTTTTTCCGGATGTATTTAAATATCTAAAATCACAATCTAAGCCTTTTCTAGTGCCATTATGCCCATGTCCAGCATGATGAAATGAACCAGCTCCCCATGGATCACTCCCATTTTTTGATGACATATCGCCTAAATGAATTTCCCAACCTTTTTCATCTACCTCATTGATAATGCCAAATAGTGCTGATGCTGTTTTAGGTAAAAGATAATGATCACCTTCTCCAACATTTTCACTTCCTGAAACACCTCCTGCATCAACACCTCCATATCTATTAAACCCACTCCCTGAATCTGGAATTTTAACCATTCCGAAGTCATTTTCCTCTAACGTATAAAGTAATTTAAATTTACCTTCAAATTTTTCAACATAATATCCATGACTTTTTTGAGTTCCTTTTTTTAATTTAATTTTTCCTGATTTATATATATAATATTCAGATGGACCTTCAGTTTCTTTTACCGAATCATTATTTTTGCATTCTTTTACTTTAAATATTTCAACACATTTTTTTAGATTTTCCCATCTTGAATTTCTCGTAGGTGTATTTTTATTTATTATATCTACAATAGCATCTAATTGCTCTTTTTTATAACCTTTATTTGCTTCGTCAAGACACTTATATTCTTTCCAATAAGACATACTTGCTATAGTTCCTTCATTGAGATTATTAATATTATTTGCATCGATGTCAGTACTAAAATCGGAATAATCTGAATCTATTCGATTATTTATTTTAATATACTTATCCTTTCCTGTAATTTGTATAATACCTCTTCCTCTATATTTCCACCCATCTCCACTTTGAATATTTCCATTGCCATTTCTATTAGCATAAGCAATATTCGCAATCATTTCCTTATCAGCATTTTGGGTTATTATAGTTTTTCCATTTTTAATTTCCTCAAGTCTTCCATATTTAAAAGCTAAATCATTTGGTGGGCCATTTAAAAATCCAGTAGTACTAAATTTAGCAAAATGAACTGGCAAAGCTTGAGCTTTATAATTTAGACTTTCTCCCTCACTGACATTGATACTAATACCTACTTCTTGCATAACTTGAGCAAAAAAATGAGCTTTCTGTTGACAGGTATTTAATCCAAATTTTTTGTTTGCATTATTAAAAGCATTTCTTAAAGCATTTTTATCAGAAGCAGATGCACCCGTAAAAACTTTTGTCATTTCATCGGCAGTTAATGTTTCGCATCTAGGACAAGTTCCTTTTTTATCATCACTATGACTCCAAGGATCCATATCAACCTTCATCAAGCTATTAATCATCTCCGTTATTGGATTAACAAAAACAGTTGTCTGTACAGTAACCTTCTGCTCATGATAATCATGAACCTTATTCTCAGATTTAGCTATTCCTTTAGTTTCTTTTTTAGAAGGTCCTTTTTTCTCTGCCGGTGTTTGCTTTTTAGGTTCTGTTGTTGGCGTAGTTTTATAATCAGGATTAGGTACATTGGTATTTTTACTTGGTATTCTCTTTGAAACCTTTTCAAAGATTTCCGCTGTTACATAATACTCATGAAACTTTCCTTCGTCTTTATCTCCTTTGGCTAATTTTGCATTGGCAAGCCAAGCATGACTAGGATTTAAATAAAATGAAATATCACTTTTACCATTTAGCACATTACCTTGTTTGGTTTCTATTTTTACGTTTGTTGTATTTTGCTTTTGTTTGTCGCCATCGTCTTCCCATAGTGAAACTTTTACTTGCAATAGTTCCATATCAACACAATGTACCCGTGCAATTATGTAATCGCCATAAGCAAATGGTCGTGATGGTTTGATATAATTGGCATCAAGCAAATCAACTTGCAAAATCTTAGCATGCGATGTTTTTTGCGGTTCTATATCAAGTACTGCTTTTTCTCCATTGGCTTCAACCAGCATTCTTATCCCCTTTCGGGTTAGGCTTTTTTGTGTAAATGTATAATCTACGGTTGCGCCTGTTTTATTATTTTCTGATATTTTTAGCCAAGAACCACGCATTAAAACCCAAATACTCCATTTTATCAGATCGTTAGCCGGCACTTTTAATTCTGGATCAAGAAATGGTACAGGAGTTGATTTTCCGAAAAAATCATTTATAGAATAAAATTCTTTTACACCTACCTCTGGCTTGGATTTTCCGAATATTTTTATTTTTGACATATTATTGCTTAAATTATTAAATGACATTTTAAGATAAATCTTATAAAAATGCTAATTTAAACAATTGGACTATAAATAAATATTTTCTTACTTTTTATTTTCAAACAAAAAAAAGACCAAATTCACAAAATCGCGAATTTGGTCTTTTTATAAAATGTTTCAGTAATTACTTCACCTCAAAAACATTATTTGCAGCTTTAACATCAGCCATTAATCCGCTTGGATCGATGGTGATTTTTTTGATTGCTGATTTAGTTTTGTCAATTGTAAAATTATAGTTTTGTTGTGCCCAGGCCCAATCTTCTAAAACAGTTCTTTTTTCGTTTGAATTTGGATTTGGTTTAATAAAATTCATCATTCTTAACGGAATATAGAATGTCTCAGAAGTACCGTCGGTATAATCTACTTTTAAATCGATTGGCATTGGCATTCTTCCAATTCTTTCCAGAGTTACAGTTGTTTTTCCTGAATTATCAGCAACGTCTTTAATTCCGTAATCAATTGTATTTAAGGTTTGCGTCCAATCTGTTAGATACCAGTCTAATTCTGCTCCGGAAACTCTTTCGGCTGTTCTTTTGATATCGTTTGGTGTTGGGTGTTTGAATTTGAAATCATTGAAATATCTGTGCAAAGTTGCATCAACATTTTGTTTTCCGATTACATATTCTAACTGCGAAAGGAAAATACTTCCTTTTACGTAAGATGAAATGCTGTATGGACGGTTTTCGTCATAACGATCTCCGTGCGTTGTTTGTGGCTGTTCTTTTCCTGAATTTACTAAGCTGTAATAAGCTGCATAATTTCCTTTAAAGGGATTTACCTCTTTTTTATCTCCTTTCAATTCGTTTAAAGCACTATCTTCAATATACGTTGTAAAACCTTCATCCATCCACGGGTGTTTGGATTCGTTTGATGCCAGAATGTGTTGGAACCAAGAGTGTCCTAATTCGTGCGTTGCAGTTCCAAGAATACCTTCCAAAGTTCCGTTTCCAAGCATTAAAGTACACATGGCATACTCCATTCCGCCATCTCCGCCCTGAATAAATGAATATTGTTTGTACGGGTAAGCGCCAACTCTCTGGTTGTAATAGTTCATTACTTTGACCATTAGCGGCTCTAATTGTTTCCAGTTTTCAGCAACTTTTGGCGTATTTTTATAGAAGAAATGCAAATCTACATCGTTTGGTCCTTTTACAATATCGTGTGCATATTCTTTGTCTGCTGCCCAGGTAAAATCATGCACGTTTGGTGCTATAAAATGCCATGTAAGCGTTTTTGCTTTTTTTGGATAAGTAACTGTTACACCTGCATCTTCGTAACCATGTCCAATAGAATTTTTATCTTGTAAATATCCTGACCCACCAATCGTGTACTCTTTGTCGATTGTAATTTTTACATCAAAATTACCCCAAACTCCGTGAAATTCTCTTGCAATGTATGGATCTGCATGCCAGCCTTCGAAATCAAATTCGGCTAATTTTGGATACCATTGTGACATAGACAGCTCAATTCCTTCAGAATTATTTCTTCCCGAACGACGAACCTGTACCGGAACCTGCCCATCAAAATCTAGTGTAAAAGTAGTTTTAGAATTTGGCAAAATCGGCTTTGCTAAAATCACTTCCAGAATAGTTCCTGAAACTCTCGTCTGAGCCACAGCGCCATCCTGTTTCAAATTTGTGATTTTTAAAAATCCAATTTCGTTTGGCTTTAACGTTTCAATACGGCTTTGTTTACTATCTTTTCCATCAGCGCCTTTTACTTTGTTTACCATTCTTCCGTCGGGATCTTTTATAAAGTGAAGACGGGCATCCATTTCACTTCCCGGCTGAAAAGCATTTGGAAATAAATGATAAAATACTTTTCTCAATGTATCAGGAGAATTATTGGTGTAAACCAATTCTTGTTTTCCTTTATACTGATAGTTTTTTACATCCATAGAAACCTCCATTTTATAATCGGCATGTTGTTGCCAATAGGGAGCGCTTTGTGCAAATGCTGAGCTGAAGCCCAAACTCAGGAATGAAAGTAAAATAATTTTTCGCATTGTATATATGTAATAGAAAATGGAAGAGCAAGAGCCCTTCCATTAGGTTAATAGTGTAATCGTATTATTTTTTTGACATCTTTTCTGCCATTAGTAACGCGTTGTAAGCATTTACCATTTTCGCAGTTTTAGAAGATTCTACAGAAGAAACTGCTTTTGGTTTTTCTCCCGGATTTTCACTTTCTCCCAAAACTACCATTGAAGGAAGTGCTACTCCTGATTCCATTAAAATCTTTTTAACCTGAGCTGCTTTTAATTTTGGATAATAAGAACGAATTAACGCTGCAACTCCTGCCGCGTTTGGCGAAGCCATAGAAGTTCCCTGTAAATATTTGTATTTGTTGTTTGGCACTGTTGCATAAATTTCTTCACCCGGAGCAAAAACGTCAACATTTATTTTTCCAAAGTTTGAAAATGGGGCAACCACATTTTCTCCGTACTGTTTATTAATTGCTCCAATAGTAATTAAATTATCTGCAAATTCTTTTATATTGTCCTGAGAATCGTTTGGATAATTGATGTTTTTGGTTTCGTCAATATTGTAACCGTCATTACCAGCGGCATGCACAATTAAAACGTCTTTTTTAGCAGCATATTTAATAGCATCGTAAACCCAGTCTTTGTGTGGAGAAAAGCTTTTTCCGAAACTTCCGTTGATTACTTTTGCTCCATTGTCTACTGCGTAACGAATTGCCAAAGCGATATCTTTATCATACTCATCTCCGTCCGGCACTGCTCTCACTGTCAAAATTTCAACATTTGTAGCTACACCGTCTCCACCTAAATTATTTCCTCTAACCTGGGCGATAATTCCGGCAACGTGAGTTCCGTGAAGTGCTTTTTCTTTGTCCGGTCCAAAAACAATATTATTACCGTAATGATTGTCTTTTATATCTTCAGGATTGTCTCCCACAATTTTTCTTCCGTCAAAATCTTTATTCAGATTATAACTTAACTGATCGTAAACCTGCTCTTTATACTCTCCAAAGTCAGCTTCAGGATCGAACGTTGGTCCGGCGTTTGTAAAAATCTGAGTCATGATTGCCTTACTTCTGGCAACTTTTGGATCTGTTGAAGTAATGGCACTTAAATCTTCAATTTTATAGGTTGTTTTATTAAGTTCTTTTTTAATTGTATTATGAACATCTAATAAAAAATCTACTTGTTCTTTGTCTTTTAAAGCTTTTTCGTATTTCTCATTATACTGAGCCAAAGCTTGTTTGTATTGTGCAGAACCGTCATCTGCTTTTTTGACAACGCGTGTCATTTCCAGGTTTTCGTTTACCGAATTTCCAAGGAAATTCCAACCGTGAACATCATCAATAAATCCATTTTTATCGTCGTCAATTCCGTTTCCGGGAATTTCTTTTGGATTGGTCCAAATCATTCCTTTCAGGTCTTCATGCTCAATATCAACACCAGAATCTACAATTCCCACGATTACTTTTACGCCTTTTTTTCCCTGAAGCAATTCAGCGTAAGCTTTATCAACACTCATTCCCGGAATAGAATCTTTGATTAAATCGAGGTGACTCCATCTTTTCAGTTCATTTTCGCTTACCGGTGATTTCTTAACAACAGCCAAAGGCGCTTTTATAAATTCTTTTGCAGCCGATTGTGCCTGTAATGTATTACAACCTGCTATTACTAATAATGCAAAAGCAGATAATTTAAGTGGTATTATATGACTCATCTATCTATAAATATATGTAAAGTTAAAAGATGGGACTAAATTATGCTTTTTTGTTACAAAAAGCTAACCGTTAACAATGTGTTATGAAATTTTGATTGAAAATTGTAAAAGCTATGAATTTTTTAAATCTCTACCAGTCAAAGTCATACCGTTTTTAAGACATAAAAAGAACCAAACATAACCTTCTTACAACTTAAAAAATTATAAATACTATTCTTTACGGTTTCACGTAAGGAAATGTTAAAATTTAGCTATATACTTGCGCGACCTAATCATAATCTTAATCTATGAAAGCAAAACTACTCTTACTGCTATTATTAGCAAACTTTTCTATCTATGCGCAAAACACATTAATCCCTGACATTAACTTTGAAAATGAGCTAATTAGACAGAAAATTGATTCTGGAACTCCCGACGGACAAGTACTGACATCTAAAATTTCCAGTATTTTAAGTATCGATCTTTCTTTTAGTTCTATTACAGATTTGACCGGAATTCAGGACTTTAAAGATCTTGAAACTTTAAATTGCAGCAGTAATACTTTAATTTCTTTAGATTTATCGGGAAATATTTATTTGTCTACCTTATATTGTTCGAATAACAAACTGACGAGTATCAATTTAACTAAAAACACAGAATTAAAAATATTTAATTGTTCGAACAATAAGCTGGCTTCTTTATCGCTGACAAATAATAAAAAGTTGAATTTATTTCAGTGCAGCAATAATCTGTTGACGGCTTTATCACTAAGTAACGCGCCATTATTAGAAAATTTTACTGCTGATAAAAACAGTCTTACTGCTTTAAATTTTTCTTTAAATCCGTTATTAAAAACAGTCTCTTTTACAGAAAATAAAATTACAACTGTCGTTCTTACCCAAAATCCGTTGTTAACAGATTTAATTTGTTGGAGCAATAAATTAACAGCTTTAGACGTAAGTAAAAACACGGCTTTAACTTCATTGTATTGTGATACGAATGAGATTAAATCGCTAAATCTTTCTGCAAATATTAATCTGGTTGATTTTTCCTGTTCGAAAAATCTCTTAACCGAGCTTAATCTGAAAAATGGCAACAATACCAAGTTAAACAAGTCTATGTTGGATTTTCGTAGCAATCCAAGTTTAACTTGCATTCAGGTTGATGATGTGGCTTATTCTACCAATAACTGGCTTTCGGTTGTTAAAGATGGTATAGCTACTTACAATGTTGATTGTACGGTTTATACTTTGATTCCGGATGTTAATTTTGAAAATAAATTAATTGCTCTTGGATACGATTCCGGTGCTCCTAATGGAAAGGTTCCGACAGCTAATATCTCTGGTCGAACTTCTTTAAATATCTCAAATAATTCAATATCTGACTTAACGGGTATTCAGGACTTCGCTGGTTTAAAAATTTTAAATGCTGACAGTAATAATCTAACAAGCCTTGATCTTTCTAAAAATGTACTTTTAGAGAGTGTAAGCTGCAGCAATAATAAGATTACAACTTTAAATGTCTCAAAGAATATTAATTTAACTTCGTTGTCATGTTATAATAACAAGTTAAATACTATTACAACAAATCCGTTGTTAAAAAACTTGTACTGTTATAACAATGAACTTACTAGTTTAGACGTATCCAACAATACTGCTTTAGTAAATTTGAACTGCTCTAACAATTTAATTCAGACTTTAGACGTTTCCAATCATCCGAACTTATTGGTTTTAAACTGTTATCTTAATTCCATTAAAACTTTAAATGTTTCAAAAAGTGTTTCGCTGACTACTTTAAATTGCCAAAGTAATAACACTTTAACGACTTTAGACCTAATTAATAATATTGCTTTGCAGGAATTTGATTGTACGGCCAATAAAATTACTTCGTTAGATTTGTCAAAGAACACTTTATTAAAAACCGTTAATTGCGGAAGTAATGAGCTAGCAAGCTTAACTTTACCAGCATCAACAACACTTAACTATTTAAAATGTGATCAGAATAAGCTTGTCAGTTTAGATGTTTCACAGTTGCCAAATCTAGTTAATTTGCATACTGGCTTTAATAATCTTACTACTTTAAACGTGAGCCAGAATGCTGCTTTACAATTATTATCCTGTCATTCTAATAAGCTTAAAACTTTAAGTCTTTCTCAAAATCCCGCATTAACATCTGTAATGTGTCACAACAATCTTCTAACAGAATTAGATTTAAGAAACAGACAAAATACATTATTAAAAGATGCTCAGGTTTATTTAAACTCTAATCCGGCTCTAACTTGTATTCAGGTTGACGATGTGGCTTATTCGACTGCAAACTGGACAAACAAAGATGCAACAGCAAGTTACTCAACACGCTGTAATTTAGGCATCGAAGATTCTGTCTTTAATAAAGCTATTGTTTATCCAACTCAAACAAAAGGAGAAGTTTATATAAGCAACGTTTCTCTGGAAAAAGCGACAGTTTACAACTCATTAGGACAATTGGTAAAATCATTTGCTTTAAATGCCGGTGATAATGAAAATACCATCAACTTATCAGGGCTTCCAAGAGGCATTTACTATGTTTATTTAATAAACGGAGACGTTGCTTCGGCTAAGAAAGTTATCGTCGAGTAACAAATAACACACATAACTTAAAAATCCATTTTCATTAATTTGAAAATGGATTTTTTTGCTGTTTTTGTTTAATTTAATCTGCTATTTATCCATCTGTACTACGATAAAATGCAAACCTTCATTTGTTTTACGATTGCACAAAATCCTTCAGCGAAAATTTATTCTTTACTTTATGAAAATATCAAAGAATGAGATTTACAAATTAATTTAAAGTCAAAAAAATGGCCGTCTTTTTAAGACAGCCATTTTCTAAATCAGATTAAAAATCTTAATTATGAGTTACCACAAAATGCCGTATAATCATCAAACATTTTGATATACGTTTCTTTGTTCTCAAAATCGTAAGCTCCTTTTTCGATGCTTTCTATCATTTTAGGACAATCAGAAAAATATTCTTTTAATGCTTTTCTTCTTCCTAAGAAAATTGGAGGACTAAAGAATTCATCTTGTGTTGGTTTCTTTAATGAATAATCATCCTGAGGAAAGAACTCATGGTACAATGATACTTTTCCACCCTTTTTAACTTCTTCGAACATAGAGTATCTTTTTGTACTCACTGAAGATTTATCGTATGCACCAACAAGAGGAATTCCTCTTCCTGCTTTACCTACAATATATATTCTTCCTTCATTATCTTTAATATTTACTACTCTTTTCAGATTAGTTTTCTCTGGTTTTTTCTGCCCGTCAATAAAGATTCTCACAGAACTTTTTTCAGAACCAATTCCATCGATCATAGATCTAAGACCTGATACCGTTTCTACAGTTCTTAAATCTACCAACTCAGGATAATCACTGATTATTCTAACTTTTCCTTTAAAAACTTTAGAGTCTGTATCTAAAACTTCACCATCAAACTCTGCATATCTAAACGCTGTTTCTGCTTTTTTATAAGATGCCAAAACTGGTTCCTGAGGGATTGCTTCGATAGTAAATGTTTTTTCTGTAAGCTTTTTGTAATTATCGATTTCTTCAATTAAAGTTGTCATGTATGGAAAATCAGTTCTTAGGCCTAAGAAACTTTTTTCGTTTTCTTTTACACCCGGAAGATATTTCGAAGCTTCCTCAACGTTCCCTAAAAGAATGTAAGTCGCAGCCAGGTTGTAGTTTGCACTAAATCTGACTTTCTTAGCCAAATCTTCGTCATCTTTATCCTGAAAATTAACATATTCCATCCAGTATTTCTGAGCTTCACCAAATAAATCTCCCCAGTTTTCTCTGTCAACATCTACTAAAGTTGGCAATACCTGAACTGACTGATTAAATTCATCTACATTAAATGTTGATTTTGATTTTTTCTTCTTTTCAAGATCAGAGTATTTTAGTTTTTCAATTTTAGGTCCGTACAAATAGAAACCTTCAAATTCCTGAAACATATTATAGAAATTATCAGTCAATATCTTATAAGTTAAGTTCTCATAAGTTTCTGTCGGATTTGTAACATACATACAAACCTTTGGAGTTGTATATCTTTTATAAATTACTTTTCCAGATTTATCTGTAATTTCCAAATTAGATTCTAAACCAATATAATATGCAGGTGCTTTTTGGTAAGTAGTCTGCAAATAATCTTCGTCGTTTACAAGTTCAAAACGGGTCAGATTATATTTTACTTTAAAATCTCCTTCTTTCTGTTTTTTCAGTCCTGAAATATTAAACGCCTGATAGAATTTTTCTGCAGAAAAAGGCGCTTTTTTAATATTCATACTATTTTCTAAACCCGGAGCAAGATCCAAAATTACTTCGTACGACTTGTATTTTCCGTACTCCATATTGGTTGGCGGTACGGGTCCGCGAAGATTCAATCTATTTGTAATTGCTTCTGTTTTTCCTGAAGCCCATGCAGTCATTTGAGCCGATACGGTTTGAGTGGCTCCTGCAAGCATTAATAATACTATAACGCGGGTTATGTTTTTCATCTATTTTATTTTAGGGCTGGGTTATGCGTGGTGTTTGTTTTGGCAGCTTTAAAGCTTGCAATTAATTTATTTGCTTTTTCAATCATTGCTTTTCCATCACTCTTATCGTAGTCATTTGCAATTAATTTCTCAGATTCAGCAATTGCTTTTTCAGGCTGGTCGAGCATTAGGTAAATAATAGCTAAATTATAATAAGCAGAATATCTCATTTTGCGCGATGGCTTATTATCTTCTGTATATTTTGTTTTTATTGAATCAAAATACTCAATCAAAGGCTCCATATTAGATTTCAGATCATCAATTGGCTCATCTGCTTTCATAGTCGTAAACAAAGCTTTTACGGCCTGAATTGCTTCAATTTGAGTTTTACCTTCATCACTTTTCGCGTCTAAAATCCAAAGAATTTCATTATCGCTTTTTGGTTTGAAACCATAGGTACTATTAATATTACTATTAAAATAAGCTACCGAATTATCAGCAAAATCCCTTAACATTTTGTCACGGTAAGCTGTTTTATTAATATTAAAATCCTTAACCGCAGACTGACTGTCTGTAAATTCTTTTGTTTTGAATTCTAAATCTCCATTAAAATTTAGATTGTAACCTTCGTTTGCTGTAGTGTCTTTTTTAACAACAGCATTTTTTAAGAACCTGTTAGTGGCTACTGCTGTTTGCTTCGCTTTTTCTGCCTCTGCCTGTTTTTCAGAAAGTGGCGCACCGCCAATTGGTCCTTTAATTTTTGCGTAGCCTCTTGTAGTATATTTTGATACTACATAGTAATATTCTTTTCTACTAATAACTCTTCCGTCTTTGTCTTTTTGTTCTTCAGCTCTCATTGCTGGTGATGCGCCTTTTTCAACAAAATCTTCCAGGTTAAACTCGATATCAACAGTTCCATTTTCGTCTACTTTTTTCCATCCAATAATATTAAGTTTGTCATTAACTGCAGCTGGACTTGCGTACATTTGAATGGCACCGCCTAATTTTACTCTTGAAGAGTATGTTCTTTTTTCGAAAGGAACCGGCTCTTTGGGAAGAAGCTGGTAAGTTACCGGAAAGTAAAATCGATCTAAATCAACTTTCTGTGCATTCGCACAAAAAACAATCATAAATACGATTAAAATTGTAATTTTTTTCATAGGTTATTTATTAATAATTTTTGTACGGCAAACGTATCTATAATATTCATAATAACCAACTATAAAGGGCTGTATTATAACGATTTTCAATCTAATTTTTATTTTTTTTATATCCGGAGTATATAAAAAAATATTTGTTAAACAAATTATAAAATTTAACAAAATTGGTCCTAGGTATAAATACGTTTTTTGTAGTCCTATTTTAACAAAAAACCTGTGCCTGAAAATGACACAGGTTTGTAATATTTTAGAGTTTATAATTTTTATAAAATGTCTTCGCAGGTAAAAATATCCTTTAACCGAACACCTTTATCGGTGTGCTCGACTGTTATAATTTCATTATGAGCATCGTGTTCCAAAAATAAATAATGATTCTGATCTGCGGCATCATTTAGAAATTTTGCTTTTTCAGGCATAGTCAATAAGGGTCTTGTGTCATAACCCATTACATATGGCAGAGGAATGTGTCCGGCTGTAGCAAGCAAATCGGCACAAAAAACAATAGTTTTACCGTTGTATTTAATATATGGAATCATTTGCTTTTCGGTATGACCGTCTACATAGAAGATATCGAAACCAAGTTCTTTCGAATATCCAAAGTTTGATTGTGGTCTTTCAATAAAATTAAGTTGGCCGCTTTCCTGCATCGGCAGAATATTTTCTGTCAAAAAAGAAGCTTTTTCTCTTGGATTGGGCTGAGTTGCCCATTTCCAATGATTTTCATTGGTCCAAAACCGGGCATTTATAAAAGCCGGTTCATAACCGGTTTTATCAGCATTCCATCTGATACTTCCTCCGCAATGATCAAAATGAAGATGTGTCATAAAAACATCTGTAACATCATCGCGACTAAATCCGTATTTCGCCAAAGATTTATCTAGTGAATGTGATCCCCAAAGCGAATAATAACCAAAAAAATTCTCAGATTGTTTGTCACCCATTCCGGTATCAATCAAAATAAGACGGTTACCATCTTCAATCAATAAACATCTTGCAGCGATGTCAATTAAATTATTTGAATCGGCCGGATTGGTTTTGTTCCAGATAGTTTTAGGTACAACACCAAACATGGCGCCGCCGTCTAATTTAAAATTTCCGGATTCTATTGGGTATAGTTTCATAAGAATGATTTTTCTAAACAACAAAGCTAGAAAAATCAATTCCTTTTACTACAATTATTTTTAAAAACCCGAGGATTATTGTAATGTAATAGATGTTGTTCCCATTATTTCCTGCTTGTCAAAATAATTTATAAAGTAAGTCCCTTTTTTAAACTGGTTCTGATCTGCATTTAGGATTCCGTAGGCACTTAAAGATTTACCCTGAAAATCTGCACTGACAATAAAACTGTAAACGAGCGCTTTATCACTTCCAAATTCAATGAGTTTATTATCGCCCAAAACTGTATTTTTTTGATCTAACACCTGAATATAATATACCCTTCTTCCTGTTTTAGCCACCCCGTTACCATTTATAGTAAAACTGATTTTTAGCTTTTTAGCATTCTTTGCCTTAGTGGTTTCCAACTCTGTTCCCGAACTTTTTTCACGAAGCGCAATGGCTTTAAAATTACTTAAATAAAGTTTTGAAGCATCTTTTAAAGTAGATTCTAATATTTTTTGTTTTGAAATTAAAGTGTCATTTTCTGCCTTTTGCTGATACATCACGACATTTTGACTTTCTATTTCTGTCATTAAATTTTTATTCTGAGATTTCAGCTTTTTAATTTCTAAAACCCTGCCTTCAAGAGAAACATTCAGGTTTGAAAGCTGATTTCTAAATATTTTAATCTGATCTGCCGACGGATTTTCAGAAGCTTTAATGATCTCCATTAAATTTTCAACGTTCGCACGTTCAAATTCCAACTCTTTGGATAAGGCCGTTTTCTCAAGAATTGCCACATCATAGGCAATTTTTAATGCTTTTAGAGAATCTAAAATATCTTTACGTTCGCTTGTTTCTTTGCTTTCAAATGAGAGTCGTTTACTAATAGTTTCCGGTGTTTCAGCAACATCTTCAATAGATTCGCTACTAAAAACTAAAAATACAGCACCAAATCCCAAAATAAGAATAATTGCAAACAAAGGTTTAAACCATTTAGTATTATTTTGTTTTTTCATAAATATTCACAATTTTATGCAAAAATAACAATTAAAAATTCGTATGAACAAGTACATATACTTGTTTTTTAACAATTAAAAACAATATTTTATAGAAATTAGAAACCAATTTTTTTATACCGCTCTTTTATTATTTCCAAATCGTGATTTTATAAAAATAAGTAATATCTATTTTAACATTTGTTATAATAATGTGAACCGTTATGGAAAAAGGTTTTTAAGTCGTATCTTTGCAGATAATTTCTATTTAACATTGAAAATTAGCGTTTTAAAACTGTAATAAATTCATTACAGGAGAAAATGCTCTTAAAAACAAACATCTAAGAACAATGATAAAAGTTTCAGATACTGCCAAAAAGAAAATCATCGATCTGATGACTGATGATGGTTTTGACGCCGCAAACGACTACGTAAGAGTAGGCGTGAAAAGCGGTGGATGCTCTGGTTTGTCTTATGATCTAAAATTTGACAAAACCAAAGGAGATGACGACAAAATATTCGTTGATAACGATATACAGATTGCAGTTGAAAAAAAATCTTTTCTATATCTGGCCGGAACTATTCTTGAGTTTTCTGGCGGATTAAACGGTAAAGGATTTGTTTTTAACAATCCAAATGCAAGCAGAACTTGCGGATGCGGAGAATCGTTTTCTTTATAGTCAAAAGCCGGAAGTCATAAGTTGTAAAAAGACTTAAACTGACTTTCAGACTTTGGACTTTAAAACTTTAAGACATATAAAATAATGAGCAAATACACCGAAGACGATTTAAAAATCGAACTGGAAACTAAAGAATACGAATACGGATTTTATACTAATATAGAATCGGAAACATTTCCTATTGGTTTAAACGAAGATATTGTTCGTGCCATTTCTTTAAAGAAAGAAGAGCCGGAATGGATGACTGAATGGCGTATTGAAGCTTTTCGTGCCTGGAAAGAAATGATCGAACCGGAATGGGCAAATGTACACTATGAAAAACCTGATTTTCAGGCTATTTCTTATTATTCAGCTCCAAAACAAGTGGATCCAAACAAAACTCTGGATGATGTAGATCCTGAACTTTTAGAAATGTACAAAAAGTTAGGAATCTCTGTAGATGAGCAAAAAATGATGAACAATGTCGCTATGGACATTGTGGTCGATTCTGTTTCTGTTGCTACTACTTTCAAGAAAACTCTTGCAGAAAAGGGAATTATTTTCTGTCCAATTTCTGAAGCTATTAAAGAACATCCTGAATTAGTTCGTAAATATTTAGGAACTGTTGTACCGCAAAAAGACAACTTCTACGCAGCATTAAACTCAGCGGTTTTCTCTGACGGAAGTTTCTGTTATATTCCAAAAGGTGTTCGTTGCCCAATGGAACTTTCAACTTATTTCAGAATCAATCAGGCAGGAACAGGACAGTTCGAAAGAACACTTGTTATTGCAGATGCAGGAAGTTATGTTTCTTACCTTGAAGGTTGTACCGCTCCAAGCCGTGACGAAAATCAATTGCACGCTGCTGTGGTTGAATTAATCGCGATGGATGAGGCTGAAATTAAATATTCTACTGTTCAAAACTGGTTTCCTGGAAACAAAGAAGGAAAAGGTGGAGTTTACAACTTCGTAACCAAAAGAGGTTTATGCGAAACAAACGCTAAAATTTCCTGGACACAGGTTGAAACTGGTTCTGCGGTAACATGGAAATACCCTTCTTGTGTATTAAAAGGAGATAATTCGGTTGGGGAATTTTATTCTATCGCCGTTACCAATAATTACCAACAAGCAGATACCGGAACTAAAATGATCCATTTAGGAAAAAACACTAAATCGACTATTATTTCGAAAGGTATTTCGGCTGGAAAATCACAAAACAGTTATAGAGGTTTAGTGCAGATTAGCCCAAGGGCTGAGAATGCAAGAAACTTTTCGCAATGTGACTCTTTATTAATGGGTAACAATTGCGGGGCACATACTTTCCCATATATCGAAAGTAAAAATCCGTCAGCAAAAATTGAACACGAAGCTACTACAAGTAAAATTGGAGAAGATCAGGTTTTTTATTGCAACCAAAGAGGTATTCCGACTGAAAAAGCGATTGCCTTAATTGTTAACGGTTTCAGTAAAGATGTATTGAACAAACTCCCAATGGAATTTGCTGTTGAAGCTCAAAAATTATTAGAGATTTCTTTGGAAGGCTCGGTAGGATAAAAAATTTCAGGTTTCAGGTTTCAAGTTTTGGGATCTGAAAATTTGTTCTTCAAAGCATTAAAAAGAATTTTATATCAACTAAATTAAAAGATTTTTCAAAGTTTCATTTTTCGGTCGAACTGAAAACTTGAAACTTGAAACTTTAAACAAAAAAAGATGTTATCAATAAAAAACCTTCACGCCGCAATCGGTGATAAAGAAATCCTTAAAGGAATTAATATAGAAGTAAAAGCTGGAGAAGTTCACGCTATCATGGGACCAAACGGTTCCGGAAAAAGTACACTTTCTGCTGTAATTGCCGGAAACGAAAACTACGAAGTTACAGACGGAGAAGTTATTCTTGACGGAGAAGATCTTGCTGATCTTGCTCCTGAAGAAAGAGCTCATAAAGGAGTTTTTCTTTCCTTTCAGTATCCTGTAGAAATTCCTGGAGTTAGTGTAACTAACTTTATGAAAACGGCTATCAACGAAACTCGTAAAGCAAACGGTCAGGAAGAAATGCCGGCTAATGAAATGCTGAAAGTGATTCGTGAAAAATCTGAATTGCTGGAAATTGATCGTAAATTTTTATCCCGTTCTTTAAACGAAGGTTTTTCAGGAGGAGAGAAAAAAAGAAATGAGATTTTCCAAATGGCAATGCTTGAGCCAAAATTGGCTATTCTTGATGAAACCGATTCTGGTCTTGATATCGATGCATTAAGAATTGTAGCAAATGGCGTAAACAAACTTAAAAGCGAAAAAAACGCAATTATCGTTATCACGCACTACCAACGTTTGTTAGATTATATCGTTCCGGATTTCGTTCACGTATTATATAATGGTAGAATTGTAAAATCTGGCGGAAAAGAATTGGCATACGAATTAGAAGAAAAAGGATACGACTGGATTAAAGCAGAGAATTAAATTTTTGTTTCAGGTTTCATGTTTTTTTTAGTTTTAAGTTAAACCACATTTTGTAAGTTTAAACTTAAATAAAAAAATTACGAAATATGGCAACAATCACTCGATTTGAAGATTTAGAAATTTGGAAGGAAGCGCGACGGTTAGCAAAAGAAATCAATCTTATTGCAGTGCATACAGAGTTACGATCAGATCTCAGATTTAAGAATCAAATAAAATCTTCTTCCGGTTCAGTGATGGATAATATTGCTGAAGGTTTTGAACGAGATGGAAATCTAGAATTTAGACAATTTCTTTCTATTGCAAAAGGTTCAGCCGGAGAAACAAGATCTCAGTTATACCGGGTTTTTGATTTTGAATATATTTCAGAAGAAAAATTCGAAGCTTTAAAAAAGGATTATGAAAATTTAAGCGGTAAAATAAAAAACTTTATCACTTATCTAAATAAAAAAGATTTCAAAGGAAATAAGTTTCAATAACAAAACCTTGAAACATTAAACCAGAAACAAAAGGATTCAGAAATAAGTTCCAATAATTAACTTGAAACTTGAAACCTGAAACACCGAAGGAAACAAAAGAACAATGGATTTAAAAGAAAAATTAGTATCGTCTTTTATGGCTTTTGAGGAGCGTGTTGATGTGCATTCAGATTTGCATGACATTCGCACAAATGCTATAAAAAACTTCGAAAATAAAGGTTTCCCAACCAGAAAGGAAGAAGCCTGGAAATATACATCGTTAAACGCCGTTTTAAAAAATGACTTTACGGTTTTTCCAAAGCAGGAAAATGCAATCGAATTCAATCAGGTAAAAAAATACTTTTTACACGAAATCGACACTTATAAATTAGTTTTTATTGATGGCGTTTTCAGTTCGCATTTGTCTTCTACAACACACGACGGAATCGATGTTTGCCTGATGTCTTCGGCATTGACCAAACCAAAATATAAAATGGTAATTGATACCTACTTTAATCAGATTGCAAGTAAAGATGAAAGTTTAACTTCTCTGAATACTGCATTTGCATGCGAAGGCGCTTTTATCAATATACCACAAAAGAAAGTAGCAGATAAACCAATTGAGATTATGTATTTCTCAACAGGAAATGAAGCAGCATTAATGGTTCAGCCAAGAAACTTGATTATTGTGGGTGAGAACTCACATGTTCAGATTATCGAACGTCACCAAAGTCTGAACGAAAATCCGGTTTTAACCAATTCTGTTACAGAGATTTTTGCGCAAAAACGTGCTATTGTGGATTATTACAAAATTCAGAATGATAACAGCGAAGCAAATCTAGTAGACAATACTTATGTTTCGCAACAACAGGAAAGCCATGCGTATGTGCATACATTTTCTTTTGGAGGAAATATTACACGTAACAACTTAAACTTTTATCACTTTGGTGAAAGATTGACAAGTACGCTAAACGGAATTTCAATTCTTAACGACAAACAACACGTTGACCATTATACGTTGGTAAACCACGCGCAGCCAAATTGCGAAAGTTTTCAGGATTATAAAGGGATTTTCTCTGATCGTTCCACAGGAGTTTTCAACGGAAAAATTTTAGTAAACCAAATAGCTCAAAAAACAAATGCTTTCCAAAAAAGCAATAATATTTTATTGAGCGACAAAGCAACCATCAACGCAAAACCGCAATTAGAGATTTTTGCTGATGATGTAAAATGCTCTCACGGATGTACAATCGGACAGCTAGACGAAACCGCAATGTTTTACATGCAGTCACGCGGAATCCCGAAAAAAGAAGCTAAAGCTTTATTGATGTACGCATTCTCAAATGCCGTTATCGAAAGCATTAAAATACCGGAATTAAAACAAAGAATTACTAAAATCATTGCCATGAAATTGGGTGTGAATTTAGGGTTTGATTTGTAATAGATTCTTTTTAACAATAAAAACCGATAAGCTTTAAAACTTATCGGTTTTTTTATGAAAACTATTATCTCATTCTTGAGACACTAAAATATTTGTACTTTTTGATCTTTTTCTCGAATATTTAAAAGATTGAAGCATTTTATCTTTAAGATTATCTGAATAAGGCAACTCACTTTTAGGCTTAAATAAAATTTCAAACTCTTTTAAAGAATTAAAACCCGCTAAACCTATATTATATTTTTTAAACAATTCAATATTTTTTAATGCCAAATTAACTCCTACAGAAGGAATAACCACATAAGATATATTCGAAAAACTCTTATACCTAAACGCTTGTTTCATCGCCTGTTTCCAATCTTTTAATTTTAACTCAAAAGCTATTAATTCTATTTTATCATCATTTTTATCATAGTATACAAAATCAGGAATTCCGAATAATCCCTTACATTCTTTCATATAACTATTCCCGAAATTTTCTTTCAAAAATTTCTCAAAAACAATAGACATTTCTTGTTCACTATTAAACATAAGAGTTAAATTTCTTTTTCAAAAGCATTTATAACATTAAACCAAGTCGACAAGTGTGACCCATCGCTATCATTGTCCAAAAGTACATTGTTTTCAATGATTTTAAACAAACTTAATGCTTCTTTAATGGTTTGTTTTACATAAAAAATTCTATCCGATTGTAATTCAGGCAACTGCTTGATTTGTTTATCGAAAACGAAAAAATAATGTTTGTATGGCTCCGCTTTCGCAAAGTGCCATTTGAAATCAGGTTTAAACATTAAAGGTTTAAATTCTGAATCATCAAAAAAATCTTCATAGTTTGTTATAAGTTTTTCCATTGCCTGTATATACACATAATCAACCCATTGAAGCAGAAAACTACTATATAATCTAGCATTAGGACCTCTCATTGGTGCATTTTCCAAATCTTGAAATCTTTTTATTCCAAAAGAACGTAGATTTTCATAGGAACCTATAGTTACTGAGTCAGGCATTGCAATTGAATACAATAACGCTTCAGTATTACAATAACCAATATGAACCTCAAGATGATTCATTTTTAAAATTTTAATAAATCTTAAAACATTTAGTAAATAATCAAAATCTTTAATTTGTTTTGAAGTAAAATTGTTCTCAAATATTATATATACTCCATCTATATTTTGATGACCAGTAATCCAATTTAAAACTTCATTTTTCCTTTCATCATCTATCAACATAACTGTTTTAATAATTACTGACAGCAAGACTTTTTTAGAATTTTTAATCTCTTTTAAATATTCACAAAATGGGTCTACAAAAAAATCCGTAGAATCTAGAAAATAATTTGTTGGATTATTAGCGTGATACCTCGTAGGAATTACTAAATATTCAAAATCATTTTCTATTTGATAATCAACACATAACTTTGCTAATTCATCTTGAGAATTATCCAAATCTGGCGTACTAAAATCTGGTTTTAAATTTCCTGGAAAATATGGATAAGTATCTAGACTCCCCTTTGCTTCATTTAATAAATAAAGTTGAGGATCTAAAAAACTTACTTGTTTCATCTTTTCTTTAAAAGAAATAAGTTTATCTGAATCAATATTTATTGGAGAAAAAATCAAACCATTCCCAATACCTTTTTCAAAACTTTCTATATTCCAATTATATCTAAATCCAGTTTGGTGATAAATTTTCATCTATAAATATGTTTTTAAAAATTCTTTAAATAACGAATAATTTCTAAATCTCATATAAGGTTGTGTATGTAATACTTTTAAAGCTAATTCTGACATCTGTTTATTTTGGTTTACATTTTCATTTTCAACAATATAATTATTTCTCAAAATGTTTTCCATTATTGAATATTTACTTCCAGATTCATTAAATGGATGCTGTCCCAGATACAATTCCAATGCTATAACAACTAAAGCAAAGAAATCAGTTCTTAGATCAATGGAATTTTTGTTATTTGTCAATTGTTCTGATGATGCATAAATTGGCGTACATGGACCAACTGGCGAGATTGTTTTCGTCAATGACTCTAAATCTAAAAATCGAGCTATCCCTAAATCAATTATACAAGGTTTCATATTTGGCCTCAAAATAATATTCTCAGGCTTCAAATCTCTATGAACAACATTTTTATCCCAAATTAATGACAATCCATCGATCAACAAATCCAATAAGGAAAAAATTTCAGAAGGATTGTTATAAAAAATATGCAAAGTATCTCTAAGCGTTGCCCCTTCAATATACTCTTCTACAATTTCAAATTCGTTTGTTTTAAAATCTATATTAAAATGATATTGTTTAGGATAATATTCCGAATCTAATTCATCTAATAATTTAACTTCCCGTTTAATCCGTTCCAAGGATGTAAAACTTTTTATTAATCCTTTTTTTATAACAACTTTACCAAATTTAGGATGTTCCGCTAAGAAAACCTTTTTTTGACCTCCTTGAGCAAATTCTTTAATTGATGTACATTCAGCAATCATATTTTATTACATTTAATAACGAATATAAGAAAAATAAGCTAAATAATCACTTTTTTACTTCTTCACACTCTCAATAACCTCCTTCAAAAACCCATTAAAATCAAAACCAGGTTCGTCTTCCCTAACTCCCATTCTCACAATTACCATGTCCAATGATGGAATAATCGCTACCATCTGACCTTGATAGCCACTGCAATAAAACATATCACGGGGAACGTCAGGGAATTTTCCACCGGCGTTTAGCCAGAATTGTGCTCCGTATTTCCCACCAGAAGTATTTGTTGGTGTGGCCGTATATTTTACCCAGCTTTCATCCAGAATTTGTTCGCCATTCCAGTTACCTTTTTTTAAATATAATAATCCGAATTTTGACCAGTCGCGCGGTGTTGCCCATCCGTAAGATGAACCTACAAAAGTTCCCGACATATCTTGTTCTACAATCATGGAGTTCATTCCGATTTTGTCGATTACGGCGCTGTACCAAAAATCAAGATATTCCTGTTGGGTTTTAAATTGTCTTCTTAAAATCAGCGATAATAAATTGGTTGTTCCAGAAGAATAATACCAATGTGTATTGGGTTTGAATTGTGCTGGTTTTTCCAATTGTACTTTTCCCATATCTTCAGCCTGAAAAAGCATTTTTGTAGCGTCGCAAATCGTACTGTAATCTTCTTCCCACTTCAACCCGGAGTTCATGTGCAATAAATCATTAAGCGTAATATTTTTACGTTCGTCATTCTTCCATTCTGCAACCGGAGCTGGTTTATAAATATCAATTTTTCCTTGTTTTGCCAAAACACCAAAAGCAGAACTGGTAATACTTTTGGTCATGGACCATCCTAAGATTTTGCTGTCCTTTGTAAAACCGGTATCGTATTTTTCGGCTATTAATTTGTCTTTATATAAAACAACAACGGCACGCGTTCTTTTAATTCTGCCACTGGTTTTGTCAAAAGCACCATCAACGGCTTTCTTTAATTTTGAGTAATTTATATTTGAAAATGCAGTATCTTTTGGTTCTTTATTTCCGTAAGGAAAAGGAAGATTGTTTTCTAATTTAGTTCTTTTGGGAAGCAAATAAGGTTTTGAAACATCAAAATCATCATTAATCAAAATTGCTCCAAGACCTTCACGATAGATGGCTTTTCTCTCCTTTAATCCATAAACTGTTGCTGTTGCAAATTTTCCGTTTTCATCAATTGAATTTTTTGCCAGATCTATCATTTTAATATCATTGTCGGTTTTTTCGATTAAATCTACCGAACGATTATCAATAAAATGACCCGATGCGACACTTTTAGCAGAGAAACCGGAAATCAAATCCAGTTTCGGATAAGTGGTAAACCCGAAATATAAAAAAGCAAGAATCAAAAGCAGCAAAAGGATCTTGAGAAATTTTTTCATAGTGATTAAAGTTATTTTAATGCAATATAAATAATTTATGTTCACATTTTTAGAAGTCAAATTATAAATCTGTTTGAGATAATTCATAAAACAGATTTGATTTTTACAAAATCTATATTTCGGGCACAAACAATGGCGCCATAAAAGGAAATTATAGAATTGCCGTATATTACAATTTAGTTTTAGTACTTTTGTAAATAGAATTTTTCTAAATAAGACATGCTAGATATCCAAAAAATAAGAGCTGATTTTCCGATACTTTCACAAAAAGTAAACGGTAAACCATTAGTATATTTCGACAACGGAGCTACTTCGCAAAAACCACAAATTGTGATTGATGCTGAAGTAAAATATTATCAGGAAATCAATGCCAACATCCATCGTGGTGTTCACACATTGAGTCAGTTGGCTACAGATGCTTATGAAGTTTCACGTGGCAAAGTGCAGGATCATATCAATGCCAAATTTGCGCATGAAGTGCTTTTTACTTCAGGAACAACGCACGGAATCAATTTAGTGGCAAACGGTTTTACTACAATTTTAAAACCAGGCGATGAAGTTGTAGTTTCTTCGTTGGAACATCACAGTAATATTGTGCCCTGGCAAATGTTATGCGAAAGAACCGGAGCGGTTTTACGTGTAATTCCAATTGATGAAAACGGAGAATTGATCATTTCAGCATTTGATGCTTTGCTTTCTGAAAAAACTAAAGTTGTAACCCTGAACCACATTTCTAATGCGCTTGGAGTTATAAATCCGATTAAATATATTATTGAAAAAGCACATGCTGTTGGCGCTGCCGTTTTAATTGACGGCGCTCAGGCTGTTCCCCATTTAAAACCGGATGTTCAGGATTTAGATTGTGATTTCTATGCTTTTTCCGGTCATAAAATGTGTGGTCCAACCGGAACCGGAATTTTGTACGGAAAAGAAGAATGGCTAAACAAACTTCCTCCTTATCAGGGCGGTGGGGAAATGATTAAAGAAGTTACTTTCGAAAAAACAACTTATGCTGATCTTCCTCATAAATTTGAAGCCGGAACGCCAAACATTGCTGGTGGAATTGTTCTTGGGACTGCAATTGATTACTTAAATAGTATCGGTTTTGAAAATATACAGCAGTACGAGCATGAACTATTAGAACATGCAAACAAACGTTTATCAGAGATTAGTGGCATCAGAATTTACGGAAACACAGAAAATAAAGCTTCTGTAGTGTCGTTTAATATTGACGGAATTCATCCTTACGATGTTGGTTCTATTATAGATAAATTAGGAATTGCTGTTAGAACGGGACATCACTGCGCACAGCCAATTATGAATTTTTTCTGCATTCCGGGAACTATTCGTGCTTCCTTTTCATTTTATAATACAAAAGAAGAAATTGATTTAATGGTAGATGCTGTTAAAAAGGCACAAACCATGCTAAGCTAAAAAAAAACAAATTTATGAGAATATTATCCTTATTGCTTTTGACTATTTTTATCGCAAGCGGATGCTGCAGCCAAAAAAAAGTAGATATGACATCAACTCAAATTGAATATTCTGCGCAATCCAGAGGCTATTATAAAAGTATTGTGGCACAAAACAAAACGGTTTCTGTTACAAACGGACGTGACGCATCGCCAGTACAAATCAATCTTGATGATGCTAAATGGAACGAAATTGTGACTGCATTTTCAAAAGTTAAACCAGAAAATCTTTCTTCCTTAAAAGCTCCTACCGATAAAAGAACATACGACGGGGCAGCGATTGGAAACTTAAAAATAACAAAAGACGGAAAGACCTACGAAACGCAAGGCTTCGATAATGGTTATCCGCCAAAAGAAATCGAAAAACTGGTAAATTTATTAGTTGATTTTGTGACCGAATAATTATGACAATAAAAGAAATTCAAAACGAAATAATTGACGAATTCTCAATGTTCGACGACTGGATGCAGCGTTACGAATACATTATTGAGTTAGGAAAAAGCCTTCCTTTAATTAAGGAAGAATACAAAACCGACGAGAATTTAATTAAAGGCTGTCAGTCTAAAGTTTGGTTACAAGGCGAACAAAAAGACGATAAAATTGTTTTTACCGCAGATAGTGATGCGATTTTAACAAAAGGAATTATTGCTATTTTAATTCGCGCTTTTTCCAATCAAAAAGCTTCAGATATCATAAACGCTGATACGCAATTTATTGACGAAATCGGATTAAAAGAACATTTATCTGCTACTCGTGCAAACGGTTTAGTTTCTATGATAAAAAACATCAAAATGTACGCTTTGGCTTTTGATGCTAAAAATAAAAATTAATTTTTTCTGCCACGAATTCTCGAATCATCACGAATTTTTATTTAACAAAAATGCTTAATTCGAGTAATTTGTGAAATTCGTGGCAAAAGAAAAAACAAAAAACAAAAATGGAACAAGAAATAGACACAAACGAATTAGGAGAATCTATTGTAAGAATCCTTAAAGGAATTTACGATCCGGAGATTCCTGTAGATATTTATGAATTGGGATTGATTTACGACGTTATGGTAAATACAGATTACGAAGTAAAAATCTTAATGACACTTACTTCACCAAACTGCCCTGTTGCAGAAAGTCTTCCGAGGGAAGTAGAAGAAAAAGTAAAAACTATCGAACACATAAAAGATGTAGAGGTAGAAATCACTTTTGATCCACCTTGGAGCAAAGATTTAATGAGCGAAGAAGCAAAATTAGAATTAGGAATGCTTTAATAATATTTGTTTCAGGTTTAAAGTTTCAGGTTACACGTTCCAACAACTTGAAACTTTAAACTTTAAACCTGAAACCATTTTTCAAATGGAAGAAATCGTTAACAAAGTTGCCAACAGTGCATTAGAAGTATTTGATCTTGAGGATTATTATCCGAAAGGAATACGCACGCAGATTGACATTTCGCAATGGCTTTTAGAAGGTTTTCTTTTGAAGGAAAAAGACTTTAGAGAGCATCTTAAAAATCACGATTGGTCACAATATCAGGATCATTATGTAGCGGTGCATTGCAGTACCGATGCTATTATTCCTGCCTGGGCATTAATTTTAGTTAGTGTACATCTGGCCCCTTTTGCCAAAAAAGTAGTCAATGGAACAATCGAAGATCTTGATGCAAGTCTTTACGAAGAAATTTTAAGTAAAATTGATTTTTCTGTTTATCAGGACAAACCGGTAATTGTAAAAGGATGTTCGAGAAAACCTGTTCCTATTCGGGCTTATATTTTAGCTGCAAATAACCTTCAGTTATTTGCAAGAAGTATTATGTACGGCGAAGCCTGTTCAGCAGTACCATTATATAAACAATCTAAGAAATAACTTTCAATTACACGGTATTAACACTCCACTTTCAATTGGTTTTTAGTATATTTGATAATACACTAAAATTTAATAACCATGAAAAAGCTGGCGTTCTTACTATGCATAGTGGCGAACTTTACTTTTGTTCAGGCACAAAACTCAGAAAAAGAATTAATTCAGAATACCGAAAAAGCGGTTAAAAAAATAAACGATACAATTGAAGGCGAAGGCTGGAAAAGCAAAGGAAATTTTTCTTTATTATTAAACCAGTCCAGCTTTAACAATTGGATTGCCGGTGGAGAGGACAGTTTTTCAGGGACACTGGGAATCAATTACGATCTGAATTATAAAAAAGACGATGTAACTTGGGATAATAAAATCCTTGCATCATATGGTTTGCTTCAGACTAAAAATGCCGATTTCGAGAAAAAAACCGATGACCGCTTTGAGATCAATTCTATCGTTGGAAAAAAAGCTTTCGGGCAATGGTACTACTCTTATTTCCTCAACTTTAGAACCCAGTTTACAACCGGATATATCTATGGTCAGGATGCAAATGGCAAAGAAATCAGAACCGAAAACACCAAATTTCTCTCTCCCGGATATCTAACAACAGGCCCAGGTCTTTATTGGACAAAAGATTCTAATTTAAAAATCAACTTTGCCCCTTTAACATCAAAATTTACATTTGTAGACAGCGCGTATACCTCTGGAATTGATTATGTAGATGGTAATTATTTCGGAGTAGATGCTAATAAAAGCATGCGTTACGAACTGGGTTTTTACGCTTCTCTTTATTACAAACTTGCTATTATGACCAACGTAACTGCAGAAAATACCTTAAACCTATATTCTAATTACTTAGAAGACCCGCAAAATGTCGATATGGATTACTCGCTGAATATTATTATGAAAGTCAACAAATACCTTTCGGCAAACTTTTCATTTCAGGCAATTTATGATGACAATGCTTTCCGCGGATTCCAAACCAGACAGGTTTTTGGTCTTGGGGTAAACTTCGGATTTTAATAATCAGGAGCAATAGAAGCATTTCATTAAACATTCTCCCGCTCTCTGCTTTATCTCGATGTTGCCCGAAGTTGAGCCATTAAGGATATCGCCTCTTCCGAGACTTCGGGAGACTGGATTTCAACAATTTGTGCTTGTAAAAATAAAAACCCTCTAATTTAGAGGGTTAAATTTTATAATAACTTAGCTTTTATTTTTACTATTTTATCATCTTTCATAATAACTAATTCACTATTTGATTTCTTTTTGAACTCAATTAATTTTTCATAAACAAGATCCATTGAATCTAAAATTTTAGTTTGAGTAGCCGATCTTTTATATGTTTTCATCATAATATTTTTTAAGTCTGTTGTATTTAATATTATTGATTATATCAATCTCTGTATCTAATGTTTTTTCTGCAATTAATTCTGGTTTCCCAAAAGAATTATCAAAAATCATAACTTCATTAGCTATAGGCAAATATATATTAAATAAATTTGATATACCATTTACATACCTACGCCTAATAACTTCAATTTCAATATTATGACCTCCTTCTTTGACTCTGGTTTTTACTCTTTCAATCGCTAAATCTACATCTTGCAGCCAAAAAAACAAAAGTATAACTTTATAATTTTTTTCTTGGGCAATTTTAATTTTAGATTTATAACTTTTAGTCGCCAGCGTTGTTTCAAAAGAAAAAATCTTATCCGTTTCCAGCAATTCATTTATCCTGTGAAGCATAATTCTTCCCGCTTCAAAGGCAACTTTTTCAGGTTGAAAGGGTGACAGTCCTTTTGCAATTTCATCTGCATTTACAAACTCTTTACAATCCAAAATTTCAGGCAATATTGTGAATGAAGCAGTGGTTTTACCCGCTCCATTACAACCCGCAATTATATATAAATTCTTACTCATTCTAACAAAGATAGAAAATATCAATTTCTATTAAATATTATTGCAATTATTTATTGCTGTAAAATAGAAACGGCTTTTGTATCAAAAGCCGTTTCTATTTTATTCCTCTTCCTTCTCTACTGCATCCTTATAATCCGGATACAAAAATTTGTTATAAGGAAAACGTGTAATATGAATTTGTCTTACAGCCTCATAAACAACTTCTCTAAATTCTTCAAAATTTTCTTTATTGCTTGCCGAAATGAACAATGCTTTGTCTTCGCCAACATTACTCATCCAGGTTTGTTTCCATTCACCTAAAGAATAGTGTTTTCGTGTTCTTTCGGTAATCAAATCATCTTCATCGATTGTCAGGTGTTTGTAAGCATCGATTTTATTAAAAACCATTATTGTTGGTTTATCGTTACTTTTAATTTCCAGCAAAGTTTTGTTTACAGATTCAATATGATCTTCAAAATCAGCATGCGAAATATCTACTACATGAAGCAATAAATCGGCTTCGCGAACCTCATCCAGTGTGCTTTTAAAAGAATCAACCAATTGTGTCGGCAGTTTTCTAATAAATCCTACCGTATCAGAAAGTAAAAACGGAAGGTTTTTAATGACTACTTTTCGAACCGTTGTATCTAAGGTAGCGAACAATTTATTCTCCACAAAAACGTCACTTTTACCAATCGCGTTCATTAAAGTCGATTTTCCAACGTTTGTATATCCAACCAAAGCGACACGAACCATTGCGCCACGATTACTACGCTGGATACTCATTTGCTTGTCAATCGTTTTGATTTTCTCTTTCAGTAATGAAATTCGGTCACGTACAATACGTCTGTCTGTCTCGATCTCCGTTTCTCCGGGACCGCGCATACCGATACCCCCTTTTTGTCGCTCAAGGTGTGTCCATAAACCGGAAAGTCTTGGTAATAAGTAAATACATTGTGCCAATTCTACCTGCGTTCGTGCATAAGATGTTTCGGCTCTTTGCGCAAAAATATCCAGAATCAGATTCGTTCTGTCCAAAATTTTACAATCTATAATTTTTGAAATATTTTTTTGCTGTGAAGGCGTCAACTCATCATCAAAAATTACAGTCGATATTTTGTTCTCGACAACGAAAAAATTGATTTCCTCAATTTTACCAGTTCCCACAAAAGTCTTGGGATTTGGACGTTCCATTTTTTGCGAAAAGCGTTTTATAACTTCACCTCCTGCGGTAAAAGTCAAAAACTCCAATTCGTCCAGATATTCATTTAATTTTTCTTCACTTTGATTTTGAGTAACAATACCAACAATAACTGTTCTCTCAAAATTTATAACTTCTTTTTCTAACATAGTCTTGAATAAGCTGCAAATTTAATCATTTGTACGCTACAATTACTTATACAATTTAGTTTTTAAATTTATATATAATAGATTTCTTTATAAAAAAAATGGAATTCTGTCGAGACAAACTCAACAAAATTCCATTCTGAATGATCTAATTATGAAATGTTTATTCGTAAATAAACGTTTTTTCTGTTTTTACAATTCCGTTCTCTTCTATTTGGGAACAAGAAATTGGATAGTTTAATTTGTTGTATTTATACTTTCTGCTCACTGCCACTAAAGCTGTCGACGAAGGGCTGAAATTCATTTCGTTATTGTAGGAGATCGTTTCAAAACTAAATTCATCTTCGTGATATGAAATCATGGGTACAATTACTTTATAATTATCACCAAACAAGTTCTGAACAATTAATTGCTCAACCGATTTTTTATCATCATAGGTATAGGTTTTTGAAATTTTATCTCCAACTAATCCCTTATGTTTCGAAACATTATCGTTTACATAAACATATTCTAATTTTCCAACAATTGCCTTGTTTCTGTCACGTGTCGTACGTCTCACAATGAGGCCATTTTCAACTAAGTATTCAATATCATCCACAATATTCTGGTGATTGGTACTTTTCTTCGTAATTGCTTTTATCCTCGCACCTTCATAACTAAAAGTTACCGTTTTTGTAATGTAATCGCTACCCTCGTGGTATTTATTTACAAACTTTATAATGTTATTATCAGCATCATAAGTATAATTGATAACTTCCTTCCAATCACTTCCAATCTTTTCCTTCACAGTCATATCCAATAATCCGTTTTTATTGTAGAAGAATTTTTGAATAACATCTGAAGTTGTAATGGTTTGGATTTTTCCGTCGGCAAATACAATTGCTTTATTTACAATTTCACCATCTTTATAATTTTGGTAATTTGTTTTTACAATATTAATCTGCTTTAATTTTACGGGAGCGTCCTGACTGTGCAACAAACATGGGAAAACCATCATTAAGATGGCTAATAAGTAGATTTTTTTCATGGTATTTGTATCGATTTGGGATGACCAAAATACAAAATCCAATTAAATTTTAAGAGTTTGAAATACAAAAACTACAATTTTTTAAATAATAATCTAAAAATCAACCTCTTAATTTAACATTTAAAAATTACATCTTATTTCTCACCAAAAATCTTAATATCATCAACCATAAAAGCGCCGTTCAAAGTCTTATCTTTTCCCGATCCCACATATCTGAACCCTATATTAATATTTCCTGAGTAAGCCGATAAATCTATTCCGCCAGAACTAATAAATTCCCTGGACGGATTTGAAAGCGAAGGAATTTTAGCTTCCAGTTTTGTCCATTTTGCTTTTGTAATACTAGAACCATCAAAATTGGCAGAAACATAAATTTCTAAAGTATTTAACGGTGAATCGATTTTTAAATCATGTTGCGCACTTCTAAAAGAAAGTACTGCGTTTTTATAACCTGACAAATTAATTTTAGGGGAAACAATCCAGGCTACATTGTCTGCTGCTGTTGTACTGGTGGTATTAAATTCAGCATATCCGTTTCCGGAGTACACCATGCTTTTCCATAATTTTGAAGCTTTTTCTACGATGTTGCTCCAGCCCGGCAACGCAAAATTCACATTGTTTTTAACCGATTGAAAATCCTCAGCAAAAAATGGCGTATTTCTTTTTCCATTCATTATAATATCATTTTCAGCACGAACCATCAACTGATAATCAGAACCAAACTTCGTTAAAATTCCCCTAACTGTTCCGCTGCCTTCCGGTACAAAGTGATCCGCAAATTTCGCGTAAGCACTGGTTCTAAAAATAACCTGATTTCCGGTTTTATCCCTAAGATTCCAGTTGGTAGATCCTCCAACATTATTCGATTCTTCAAAATAATGTCGGCCCAATGCAGCTTCGGTAAATTCAACATCTTTTAGTTCTATTAGTGTATTTAATTTAGAATCTGACAACGCTTCTTCTATGGAAAGTGATTCTACTAATCTGTTTTCCTCTATAATAGTACAAGAAGCATTCAGGACGTTTTTAAAATCATTTTGCGAAATTCTGCCAATAGTAGGATCGCCGGCATTACTAACATACAGACTTCCAATTCGCAATCCTCCGTAATACAAATCTGTAAATTGATTTTTAAGCTTTACATATACTTTATTTCCTATACGATAATCAATATAAGTGTTGGTTGCATCAACTGAAACGCTAAATCCAATTGACGGAATTCCATTTGAAGCTAATGTCTGCAAAGAAATGGTTTTGAAAAAATTACCGCCCTCGTCACTTGATATTACGTAAGCTTCCATTACATCATCATATAAATATTGTTTTGCAGTGGTACCAGAAAGCTCGTAAACTTTCTCTACTGTTTTATTGACCGTAAGATCGGGTTGTGTACAGGATAATTTTGGAGTTTCAATTTCCGTACTGCAGCTAAATAATAATATTGTGAAAAGTGTAAATAATTTTTTCATGAGAAAATAATTTCAGTTTATAATCCGATAGTAAGATTTAAAAAATAAGTGCGCCCATAACCATAATAATATTTTGGTCCAAAAGAAGGGGTTCCGCTGGAAACATCCTGATTTAAAGCTCTGAAGTTTGCATTTCTGGCTTGCTCAAAACCACCAGTCTTATAAAGCAGATCCAGCACATTGTTGACGCTTGCAAAAAGCCCGATATATTTTTTTCGAATTCGCCACGATTTTCCACCACTAACATTTAGCAATGTGATAGGATTGAATTTTTCCTGCTTCAATAATTCATTTCCACGGTCGGCCGTAGCTTCAGGAAATGGAAAACCATTTGCCGGATTGATATAAAATTGAGAAGTTCTGGAAATTGGAGATACATCAATGTAACTTTCTGCTAAATAATTAAGATTGGCTGCCAGCCACCAAAATTTAGGATCGCGATATTCCAGACCAAATGAAAATGCTTGTTGTGGAGTTCCGGGTTGTTTGTAATTTTTTAAATAAGCAGGTCCAAAGTCAAAAATTGTTTTAAGATTATCTTTTGCCCTATTGGCGTCATTGGTAATGATTACATTTGGATTGCTGCTGTAAACATATTTCCCAAAAGCAGCAGATAAAGTGCTTTTAAGTGTGGAGGAAAACTGATATTCAAGACTTAATTCTGTTCCAATATTTTTCTTGTCTAATTTTGTCAAAGTCTGAGTGACAAAAGCATCTGTCGCATCATAACCTGCGCCATTATCAAAAATCCCTTCGGCGTAGAAAAAAGATGTTTTTGAAGCGTTTTTAATAATTGAATAATAAGCTGTTAAACGCAATTTCAATTTGGGAGAACGATACATATAATTGGCATCGGCACTACTGATATTTTCACTTTCAATTCCATCAACAACAGAATTGTTTAAACGCGAATTTGAAAAAGCATTTCGCAATGAAGGTGTCCGCGTAAGATGTGCCGCATTCAAAAACAGTAACTGCTTTCCTGATATTTTATAAGTAAAGCCTCCTTTAAAACCAAAATTTTCAAATTTTAATTTTTCGCTTTTCCCTAAAGAAGTTGTTGGATAAAGTCCGTTTTGGTATAAACCTTCCCTTTGATAATCTGACATTGAATAAGACTGCGCCAGAAAGAATTCTGTTTTATTATAAGTAAATTTAAACTGTGTAAAGACTTCTGCTGTCTGAGCCAAAAGATTATAATTATATCCATAAGCATCGCCTTTTCTAACTTTACGATTTGGGTTCTGCAAGTCGGATTGCGATAAATTTCCTTTGTAAAAAGGATCTACATCTTCAAAATATTCTCCGCCAAGAAGATCCAGTAAATATTGAAAATTATGTGATTTTAATTTTTTAAAAATAAATCCCGCATCAAAGGAAATATTCGCCGTCAGCAGCGTATTTAAATTGGAGTTTACAGCAAAAGTGTGGTCATCGGTTCTGTCTTCGTAAAGTACATAATGACTTTGCGAAGGTATATACTCTTTTTCTGCCGGTTTTTGATTGGCCAAATACAGGGCATCCCAATTAATCTGGTGATTGGCAAATAATGCGATTTTACTTTTTTCTGCGTTTTCATAATCAGGCGTAAATTCACCTGAAAATTCCCCGTGATCTTTTGCGTAAAGTGAACTAAAATAACTGGGCATGTTTTTATAATAAACCGGGTCGGGACTGTCTGCATTTTGATAATCTAAATTGCTGTTGCCCACTTTTCCGAATTGATACATTACGCCAGAAGTGAGATTGGTTTTATCATCAATTTTAAAATAATGATTCAGCATTAGCAGCGGCTCTTGTACATTTTTTATTCTTGCGTTTCTTTTTTCCCCACTTTGAAATCCCCAATACGAATTGTATTTTTCTCCCAACAAACGGGTTACTTCATTTGTATTGGCAGAATTTTTACCACGTGAATTCGGTGTATAAAATCCAGTGAAATTCAGTGAATGTCTGTTGCTTAATTTCTTTTCAACACTAAGAAAAAAAGAATCTGCATTAAAATTGGTTCCTTCAAAATAGCCTTCTTCGGCCCAGCGTTTTCCCGCGGAGATTACGTATGCCCAGCCTGAAGTATTCATGCCCGAAGCATAAGTTGCAATTGCCCTCAATGAATAAGTTGTATTGCTGCCCGAAAATGTAAGTGATGTTCCTTTTCGGTATAAAGATGCGCGGGTGTAGATTTTCTGTGTTCCTAAAATTCCTCCGAAAGTATAATTGGACGGCGCAGCTCCTATAGAAAATTCCTGATTGCGAAGGACATTATTTAATCCGCCCCAATTACTCCATTGCGGTCGTCCGTCATAAATTTTATTCATCGACATTCCGTTGAGCATCATGATTCCATTTTCGCTGTCTAATCCGCGAACACGAAATCGTGCCTGTCCCCAACTAAACGCCGATGCCTGCATAAAAGCATCTTTGGAAGATTGCAGAAGTCCAGAAGTCATTTCGGAAGAACTATTATCTTCTGTAAAATCATTGTCTGATAAAGTGATCAGTGCAGCCGGAACTTCGTCTGAATAAGTATCCTCTAATTGTAAAATACCAAGATTGATATCTTTGCCCAAATCAGACTTGAATTTTAAAAGATAATCCTTGTATCCCTGACTTCTTAATAAAAGCAACTGTTCTTTTTGAGGGAAAATATGAAGTTCAAATTTCCCTGCCTTTGACGTGAGCTGCATCAAGGCTGTATTTTGTATCGTTACCACCACATTCTCCAGCGGAGTCTGAGTTCGGGCATCCATAACAATTCCCGTAACCTTTATTTCCTGCTGTGCCGAAGCTATGTTGAAGAACCATACAATAAAAAAGACCGCGTATTTTTTTCTCATTTAAATCCAATTTACTTTGAAAACTAATCGTCGTATTCAAAAGATAAAATTGGTTTTTGGAAAGAGCGAATTAAGAAAACGAAACACTCTGTTTAAATTCAAATATAAAAGAAATTATTTAAAATAAATAAATTCTTACAAAATATTATAAGATTAGTTAATGTTGACAATTAAAATCTGATTTATGTTGTTCTTATTTTGGAAACCATAAAAGCAATTAAAACGCCAAAAATTCCGATAAAGGCAAACGAAAACTGAAGTCCGAAATTTTGTGCAATATGTCCAATTATTGGAGGTCCCATCAGAAAACCCAGGAAACTTACACTGGAAACGATTGTTAAAGCTTCGCCTGCCGGCACTGTCGGGTTTTTACCGGCAATACTATATACGGTAGGAACGATTGTTGCCACGCCCAAACCAACAAACATAAAAGCAATAGTGCACGGAATAATATAAGGAAGAAAAACCGCAGTAAAAAGTCCGGCAGAAATCATGACTCCGCTGATCTGCATAACGCGTTCGCGGCCAAATTTGTTGATTAATCCGTCGCCTAAGAATCTTCCGCTCGCCATCATAATCATAAAAGAAGTATATCCTAAAACCACCAAAGGTCCGGGTGCCTGTACAATATCTTTAAAATAAACCCCGCTCCAGTCGAACATTACGCCTTCGCTGGCCATACTGCAAAATCCAATTACTCCCAGCCAAAGCAGCGCCTTATCTGGTTTTACAAAAAGCTTTTTTTCTTGTTTTGTTTTTATTTTTTCTTTGGCACGAATTAAAAATTTAAAATTAAGAGCCACCATTATTAGGACAATCCCGGCTACGATCATAAAATGATGCAACGGACTTAATTTTAAAGCCAGCATTCCTAATCCAACTAAGGCTCCCGTAAATCCGGCGAAACTCCACATTCCGTGAAAAGAAGACATGATTGTTTTTTTAAACAAAACTTCGGTATAAACTCCCTGCGTATTTACAGCGATATTGGCTAAATTTCCGAAGACTCCAAACAAAAATAAACCCAGTGATAACTGCAAAACGGTAGATGCCAAACCTAAATTTATTAAGCAGAAAACATACATAATCAATGAAAAAATCAGGATGCGATGACTTCCAAATTTGGTTACCATTTTTCCGGAAAAAGGCATTACAATTAACTGCCCAACCGGAAGTGCAAAAAGTATGGAACCCAAATCGCCTTCTGTTAAATGCAGAGCCGTTTTGATATCCGGAATTCTGCTCGCCCAACTTGCAAAACTTAAACCCATTCCAAAATAAAACATCCCAACGGCAAAACGAATACGATTTAAATAAGAAGCCTTTGCTTCTCTAAATACTTTCTTGATTTTTCCTTTAGTCTGAAAAAGCGATAACGGATTAAAATTTATCAGCATATTAATTTTTATTGATATTTTCAAAAATACTAAAAACACTTTTCAAAGCACACAGCATCTTGTGTTATAAACAATTTACAACGTTATTGTTTATAATTTAAGGGCATCAAAAGTGATTTCATCTTAATAAAATTACACATTTCGAATTTAGTTTTAAAATGAAAGTCCAAAAAAAAGACGCACTATTGTGCGCCTTTTTTTAGTTTATACTTATTACTTTTTGCTGGGCGTTACTCGCAATGGCAGCTTCTATAACCTGCATTACTTTTACACCTTCATCTGCTGTAACAGGTTCTTTTTTATCGTTTGTAATTGAATCGTAAACGCCATCAAAAAAACTGAAATAATTACCCTGAAGTGTTGGAATTTTTTCTCTTACTATTTTTCCATCAATTTCGGTGTGTAAAAGCCCTTGTAGATTTTCATCCTCTGTACCCCAGGATTCTCTGTTTGGTTTTTTTCCGACTTTTAAATCATCTTCCTGAATATCTCCGCGAGGTTTTAAGAAAGAACCTTTTTTTCCATGAATGGTATATGCCGGATGGGCTTCTCTCACAAAAAAACCGGCTTTAAGACGTACTCTGAAATTAGAATAAAACAAAGTCAAATCGATCCAGTCGTCTACAACAGAATTTTCGCGTGTGACGCGAATGTCTCCAAAAACCGATTTCGGACAACCAAACAAACTTATTGCCTGATCAATGATATGCGGACCTAAATCTTTCAGTACTCCTGCGCCGTTATTTGCGGTTTCTTTATGTGCTTTGGGGCTTAATACAGGATTATATCGGTCAAAATGAAATTCGGCCTCAACCAAATCTCCTAAAACGCCATCATCAATTACTTTTTTGATGGTTTTAAAATCACTGTCCCATCTTCTGTTTTGGAAAACAGCAAGTTTAACATTTTTTTCTTTTGCAATTGCAGCCAGTTCTTTTGCCTCTGCAACTGTAGTTGTAAAGGCCTTTTCTACAACGGCATGTTTTCCTGCCAAAAGTACTTTTTTTGCATATTCGTAATGCGTTCCCACAGGCGTGTTAACAATTACCAAATCAACGTAATCTTCTAATAATTCGTCGATTGAAGCATAACTTTTTACATACGGATAATCTTCCTGAATTAGTTTTTTGCTTCTTTCCCACGAACCTAACAATTCAAATCCCTCATGAAGATCTAAAAACGGAGCGTGAAAAACTTTACCCGACATTCCGTATGATAATAGTGCTGTTTTAATTTTTTGCATTGGTTTGTGTTTTTTCAGCCCCGAATTCACAAATTATAATTTTAAAATAATTCGTGAATTTGTAGCTAATAAATTTAAAGTTTAGCTCTTTCGTATTGTTTTGGCCATTGAATTTCTGACTCTAATTCTCTGGCAAAATCTAACGGTAAATTCGGGTTTCTAAGTGATTCTCTGGCAAATAAAATTAAATCGGCCTGACCTTTATTTAGAATATCTTCGGCTTGTTTTGCTTCTGTAATTAATCCCACAGCGCCTGTTAAAATATCTGCTTCCTGTTTTACTTTTTCTGCAAAAGGAACCTGATAACCCGGACCTAATGTTATTTTCTGATGCGAAACCAATCCGCCTGACGAAACATCGATTAAATCTACTCCTTTTTCTTTCAATATTTTAGAAAGCTGTACAGATTCTTCGGGATTCCATCCGTTTTCTGCCCAGTCGGTTGCCGAAATTCGAACAAATAAAGGAAGATCTGATGGCCATTCTGACTGAACAGCTTCGACAATTTCTAATGTGAAGCGTATCCTGTTTTCAAAACTTCCTCCATATTCGTCTGTTCTGTCATTCGTTAAAGGCGATAAAAACTGATGCAGCAAATAACCGTGCGCTGCATGAATCTCTAAAACCTGATAGCCGGCTTCGACAACTCTTTTGGTTGCTGATTTAAAATCAGAAATCACTTTTTGAATTCCGTTTTGGTCTAAAGCCTCAGGAAGAAACGGTTCATCATCATGATATGGAATGGCACTTGGGGCAACCGTTTGCCATCCGCCTTGAGCCAAATCTAATTTTTTATTTCCCAACCAAGGAGCCGAAACACTTGCTTTTCTTCCCGCGTGTGCGAGCTGAACTCCGGGAATTGAATTTTGAGAAACTATAAACTGGTTGATTTGTCTTAATTTTTCGATATGTTCGTCTTTCCAGATTCCGAGATCTGAAGGAGAAATTCTGGCTTCCGGAGAAACGGCCGTTGCCTCCTGAATGATTAATCCTGCGCCGCCGGTTGCCCGGCTTCCTAAATGCACCAGGTGCCAATCGTTTGCAAATCCGTCAACTGAAGAATATTGACACATTGGCGAAATTACGATTCTGTTTTTTAAAGTGATTTTTTTTATAGAAAGCGGAGCGAATAATTGAGATGCCATAAATGTAACTTTTAATGATGTTAGACTACTTATTACGTATAAAAGTCTTTGAAAAGTAAAGTTACGGCATCTTGTTAAAACTGGAAATCTAAATGTTTATTAATTAACAAACATTTAAAACCTTAAACACTATCTTGCGCTCTTATATTAAAATAGAAAACGCTACTTTTGTGCGTTAAATTACGAACTAAAATTTTAAAATGGATATAGTTATCAAACTCTCTCAATTTCTATTGAGTTTATCTTTACTTATTATTCTTCATGAATTAGGGCATTTTATCCCTGCAAAATTGTTTAAAACCAGAGTCGAAAAATTTTATTTATTTTTTGATGTTAAATATTCCCTTTTTAAAAAGAAAATTGGCGAAACAGAATACGGTATAGGATGGCTTCCGTTGGGAGGTTATGTGAAGATTTCGGGAATGATCGACGAAAGCATGGACAAAGACCAAATGGCTCTGCCTCCACAGCCTTGGGAATTTCGTACTAAACCGGCATGGCAGCGTTTAATTATTATGCTTGGTGGGGTTACAGTAAACTTTATTCTTGCTTTTATTATTTACATCGGAATGGCGTTTGCTTACGGTGATACTTATATTGCCAATTCTGATTTAAAAGATGGTGTGGCGATCGATAATCCCGCTATGGTTAAAGCCGGTTTTAAAACGGGTGACAAAATTGTTTCGATCGATGATAAAAAAGTAGAAAATTTTGATAGTGATATGAATATGAATATCATTATGGCTAAAGAAGTTTTGGTTGAAAGAAACGGACAACCGCAAACGATTAAAATGCCAACTGATTTTGTAGACCAGCTTTCTAAAACAGAAAAAGGAATGCTTGTTGGTATTCGTTATCCTTTTGCCATTGGAAAAGTAGCTGAAGAATCTCCAAATCAAAACCTAAAACCAAAAGATTTGATTCTTTCCCTTAACGGACAAAAAATTAAATATTTTGATGAAGCAAAATCTATTTTAGAAGCCAATAAAGGAAAGGCTATTTCTGCTGTTGTTTTGCGTGACTTAAAAGAAACTCCGATTAATTTAAAAGTGAGCAAAGACGGCAAACTGGGTGTTGTTGCCGGAGGTTTAGACATGAAGTCTCTCGAAAAGTTAGGCTATTATAAAATAAGTAAAAAAGAATATGGTTTCTTCGAATCTATTCCGGTTGGTCTTGAAAAAGGAAAAGATCAATTGGTGGGTTACGGAAAACAATTGAAAATGATTTTTAATCCGGAAACAAAAGCATACAAACAAGTGGGTGGTTTTGCGGCTATTTTCAATATTTTTCCTACTTCATGGAGTTGGGAAGCATTCTGGACAATTACCGCTTTGTTATCGATTATGCTTGGAGTTATGAATTTATTGCCAATTCCTGCTCTTGATGGCGGACATGTTATGTTTTTATTGTACGAAATAATTAGTGGCAAAAAACCGAGTGATAAATTCTTAGAGAACGCACAAATGGTTGGTTTTGTATTACTTATTACACTATTAGTATTTGCTAACGGAAACGATATTTACAAAGCGATTGTCGGCAAGTAAAAATATTTAATAAAAAGAGTTAAAATATTTTTGAGAAACTAAAAATTCGATTATATTTGCACTCGCTAAAAAGAACAGCAACTTCCTCCTTAGCTCAGTTGGTTAGAGCATCTGACTGTTAATCAGAGGGTCCTTGGTTCGAGCCCAAGAGGGGGAGCAACTTTTTAGCAAACATATTTACCTTTAAGGTGATTCCTCCTTAGCTCAGTTGGTTAGAGCATCTGACTGTTAATCAGAGGGTCCTTGGTTCGAGCCCAAGAGGGGGAGCTTATTAAATACCACTTACAAATTGTAAGTGGTATTTTTTTTTTTGACTATTAATCAGAGCCCCGAAAGCTTTCGGGGTTGGTTCGAGCCCAAGAGGGGAAGCTTAAAAAAAGACGATCAAATTGATCGTCTTTTTTTGGTGTTTTTATTCAAAGGAAACTTATCTCAAGTTTGTGATTTCGACTGAAAGGAGAAATCACACCAGTTAGTCCGCAAACAAAGAATTCAGTCGAGATTTACATACGCTAAGAGGAACAAAAGACCTTTAATCTTACCTCTTTAAAAAAACCTACCTCATCAAATAAAAAGCTTCTTCAATTTCACTTTCGGAAAATGGCTCCAATGTTTTCACAAGCATTTTACTGGTTCTGATACAGCTTAAAATTTTCATTCGTAATTGAAGATCATTCCCTATTTCGGTCTCGAGTATGTATTCAAAAAGTTCCGTTAAGTATTCGGGATGGTTTTTAAATTCTCCATCAAAACAAATATCTGAAAGGAATTTTGCTAAAGACTGCATTACATTTTCTGCATGTGCGGTTGTTTGGTTTTCTGTCTGCATGCGTTTGATTTTAAATTTCGAATTCTTGCTAATAAGAAAAATCGTATTTGTGTTGTCGTGCAATTAAGCGATAGATTACGCAACCGCCAAACACTAAAAATTGTAATTCACAACCGAAAGATTGTGTTTTACTATATTCTTAATTTTTAAGGAATTTTAATATCTTTGAAGTATGAGCACAGCAACAAAACCAAAACACATAGGGAGAAATATAAGCCGAATTAGAGAGCTTAGAGAAATGAAACAAGAAGCGCTTGCTATTGCCATTGGCGTAAGCCAGCAGTCTGTTTCTAATATTGAAGGTAGCGAAACCGTTGATGAGGAAAGACTGGAAAAAATCGCTGAAGTTTTAGGAGTTTCGGCTGAATCAATTAAGAATTTCTCTGATGAAGCGGTTTTAAATAATATTCAAAATAACTACGAAGGTTCTATTATTAATGATGGACCAACTGTGAATCATAATTGCACTTTCAATCCTCTTGATAAAGTTGTCGAACTTTATGAGCGTTTGGTTTTGGCGTAAAAAGAGAAAGTGGAGTATTTGGAGAGGTTGTTGAAGGGAAAGTAGGATTATATGAGCCTTTTTTAGCTTAGAATATAGGAATACTAAAAACAAATTATTATGTAATAATTTTAAGTTTCTAATTCGATTTCATTTTCTATTCTAATAGATTCATAAATTTCCACATTTGCACCTAGCACTTCAATTGTAACAACAAAAGCGTAAGGAATTGCTTTTTTATTTTTATCCCATCCCTTATGCCCTCGAACTGAAAAACATATCTCTTCTCCCAATTCAAACGATCTTATTATCGCCCAATCTTTTTGAAGTGTACTATCATTTCTTCTTATACCCCTAACTTCTCCCCAGTTATTTCTCTCTCCAAGCTTCCAATCCCATGAAGGCAATAAATTTCTAGCAACATTATCATATTCTTTTACCGTGCCGTTAATTTCTTTCATTGCAAAATCTTCATAATCTCTATAACTTTCACCTTTTTTTGATGAATTCCAATCTAACCAAGTAGCTAAGTAAGATTTCGTTTTTTGTCGAGTTCTTCTTGTTTCTGCTGTGTATGACAAAGTCACTTCAACTAGAATACTATAATCATCGCCTTGCGATCTTAAAATCTCTGGAATTTTAAGAGAAAATATATGCCCTTCTTCCGCTTGAATAGTATTCGTATTATAAAATGTTATACGATGTGGTGTATTATTAACCACTCTTTCTAATGAAGGTAAACCATAACCAAATTTTCTAAATCCTTCGAAAGTAGGATTATTAAATAATAAATTCGGCAACCTTGCTCCTTGAACTACAAATGCCCTTATCAAATTCACACCCTCATCTGGATATAGTTTAAGTAGTTGTCCAACAATATGTGAAACTTTCGGTGTAGCATATGAAGTACCTACATCGTCATTCCCGTAATGTCCACCGCCATGCAAAGTAGATCTGATTAATTCGGGAGAAATCTGACTCCTTGTAGAAACTAAATTACCCGCAATTGTTTTGGCTAAACCGCCACCAAACTCAACTACATCTGGCTTTATCATCCCCCATATACCTGTTCCAATTCTTGAGAATGGCGAAACTTCATGAAAATTACCTATTGATTCCCAAAAGCCATCATTAAATGTAGAATGATTTACAGAGCCAACAACTAAAGCAAAACTACTTTGCGCTGGATTAGCAATTCTATTTTCGGGATTAAATAAATAATCGGGATAATTATGTCCTGTTGAGAAATAATGACTTATATCCGTTGCTGTAATATTTCCGACTGATATCACAAACAATTTATCTTTCCGATGAATTAAGCTATCAATAGAAGATGCCCAAGCAGACATATGCCGTGTTCTGCAAGGAACTTTTGTATTTATTGATAAATTAAATATTTTACAATCTGGATTGTCATTAACAATATTATTCATTAAAACAGGCGGATAAATATATAGCGGAAGCTTTTTATTATTATCCAAAACCCTTAAATTTCTTATAAAAAATGGCAATTGATAATCCGTACTTATCGCACTTACACCATTAGGATATAAAATTGCACCAGCAACCCTAGTCCCATGTCCGCCTCCTGCTACAAAATCTGCAACTTGAACATCTGATAAATAAGATCTTGATTTAGTAGCATCAATTGCACCTGCTAATAAATTATGATTTTCTTGAATCCCGCTATCAATTACAGCTATACTTGGAGAATCATTGCTAGGGGCTATAATATTAATATCATTATTGGTTAATTCTGATTCGGAATTAATATCTCCTAATCCTATTTCATACGCTTCTGTCACTTCAAAGACAAAAGGATAATTTAAAACAATATCTTTCAGTCCTTTTCCTGCAATTTCAATTCTACATGAAAAGGAATCATTAGATTCTAAATAACTACTTAAAAATTCAGCACTGTAGCCAGAAACAAACCTTTCAAAATCATATTGTCTTTCAGCAAATAAATCATCTTTTTCAATTAATTGAGATTTATATTCTTGAATTTTTTTGTCGTATCCTCTTATTTTTGGATCAGGTTCTTGCATAATTTGTTTATAACATGCAATAGCGATGTCTACAACATATAATTCTTCATCCAAGATTGCGTCCCATTCTCGAAGCAATCCTTCAGATAAGATATATTCTATTCTCCATTTTTTCTCAGATAAGATTTCCCAAAGTTGAGATGCTTGGTCTTTATCCCTTCCTTTTTCTTCTAAAAATCTATTTATTTTTTCTCGGAGACCTCGGAGACCATCAAATGAGGTGCCAATAATATATCCATCCTCATTTTCAGATATAACATTTATATTAAATCCCGAAAACGCAGTCTCAACATCAAATGATAATGGATCAATTTTTAAAAAAACTGGAATTACATCAGAATCTAAATCAGGTAAACCTGATTCCTTTCTTTTAATTATATTTTCATCCCAAATCTGCTTTAACTTATTAGTTTGCAGATTTAGATAATTTCCATGATTACGTCTATTCTCAATATTATCTTTTGAGCGTTGACTTTTATCTCCACCTCCAAAAAGTCTTGGTGAACCTGTAATTTTTTCTGCAAGCTTTAAATGTGGAAATTTCTCCATATGTATATTACTTATTAAAAGCTATATTTTCTCCCAATGCTTTTTCTAAGTTTAATAGCGAAATTTCTTTTTGATTTTTTATTACTGAAATTTTCGCTGCATCGTTTGCTATTTTAACAACCAATGCAGAAGAAAAGCCTAGCATTTTATTTGAAATATCAATTAGACTAATGTCTTTTCCAAGCTTCATTGATGAGAATGTCATTTTAAGCAATCCTAAAATTTCTTCTTGATTAGGTCTAGGAATTTGAATTATATCATCAAATCTTCTGAATAATGCAGTATCTATAGAGTCTTCCAGATTAGTTGTTGCAATAAGTATTCCTGGAGCTTCATATTCTTCAAGTAAACCTAAAAGGATATTTACTATTCTATGAATTTCTCCCACATCATTATTCTGTCCTTCTCTCTTTTTTGCTATAATGTCAAATTCATCAAGTAATAAAACACATGGAAAATCTTTTAGTGAATCGAAAAGAGATTTCAAATTTGCAGATGATTCTCCTAAATAGGATGACATAATTGCATCAAATCGAACTTTATAAAATGGGAGACCTAAATTCCAAGCAATCCTTTCTGCAGACATGCTCTTTCCACAACCAGAAGATCCGTATAACAATATTTTTTGCCGTGGTCGTAAGCCATAATTTGCCAATCTTTCTCTAGCAGCATATTCATTTTCAATTCTTTCAATTTTATACTCCACATCTTCTGATAATACCATATGATGTCTGAGAAGTTCCCTATCGACATGGCTTGCAAGAGGCAATCTATATCGTCTATCTGCAGGGATTTTAAAGACATCATCCCTGTTTTTTGTTAATTTTAGTATAGACTCATTAGTTTGAGACTCCGTTTTTTTTACTAAATTACCTTCTAATATTATATCAAGCCTATCGGCTAATTTTGTATGTCCTTTTTTTCTTTCTTCATCAATAATTGTATAGGCTATTCTTACCAAAGGTTGTTCTTTACTTCCTTCGATAGACTTGAATAATCTTGTGAGCAACGTTTGATTCATTATTAATGTTTGTAAGTTTTATTAAAGATACAAAAATAGAAAATAGAGTGAATATTATTTACTTTAATCCAAATATTATTAAGACGTTAACAACTCTTCAATTAATTACTTGCGAGTCCATTTCCTACACAATTCAAAAATAAAAGCGCCACAATTTTCATTGCAGCGCTTTTATATTTTCTTTAAAACTCTCAGAGTAATTAAACCCCTAATTTTTTAGCAATCTCAGTTGGAATTCCTCCTTTGTTTACTAGTAATGCTGTAGTTTTATATTTTACGAAATTCTTAGTTACAAACAAGAAACCTTTGTAGTCGTTTGTTTCTCCCCATGAATTTTTTACGATATAGTATTCTTTTCCGGTTTGATCTTTTGCTAAACCAATAATGTGCATTCCGTGGTCGTCTGTTGTGGTGTAGTTATCAAACGCCGCCTGACGCATTTCCGGAGTGATTTCCGGTTCTGCTTTTGGTCCGTTAAACATATCTGCTTTTTCTTCAGCTGTCATGTCATCGAATTTTTTACTAGCAACATAAGCCACACCATTTTTCCAGCTGAAAGATTTCTCACTAACATCTGTTGCCCAGGCTACAGTATATCCTTTTTTCAGGGCATTGTCGATAACGTCTGTCATATCGTTTACTTTTACGTTGTAGACCTGATCCAAAGACCAGTTGTCCGGCACCATCATTGTCGTTTTTTGGTAATAAGGTGCATTGGTAAAAGAAGACATTTCTACATACTCGTCCGGGTTAATTCCTACCACTTCTTTTGCAAAAGATTGTGGCGTATAGCTTTTCCCTTTGTAATTAAAATTTTGAGGTGCTTGTCCTAAATAAGAATCGATCATTGCTGCGTAGGCTTTTTTCCATGCCGGAGTCAATTCTCCGTTCGGGTTTTTAACAACTGCGGCTAAAAAACCTTCGATTAAAGCGCCCATTTCGGCAAATTTATTTTTGTCTGTTCCGTAGTTTAAACCTGTATAAACTTCTCTGGGTACAGTTCCATATTTTTTGTACATATTAATTACATCGTGCAAAGCTCCACCGTCTCCAAGCGAAATTGCACCGTGCATGCGAACGTAGTTTTCTCCTTTGTCAACATATACATTTCTTGCAGAATAAATTTGAGACAACTCAACCGGCTGTTTTCCTAAACGAATCATTTCTGACTCTAAAAAAGAGTTTGAAGCATAACTCCAACAGGTTCCAGAAGATCCCTGAGATTTTACCGATGTTGTTCCTAAATTGATTACTTCTGTAAATTTGAAGTTCTCTTTACTTTTGTCGCTTGCGTTTAGCTTTAGTGAATTTACTAAAACATCCTGCGCAAAACAGCCTGCAGTTCCAGCCAAAAATACTGATGCTGCAAACACTGATCTGAATGAAAATGTATTCATAAGTTAGGTTTAAGATTTATAAAAATTAGTCTCTTATGTTTCTGATTTGTTACAAAACAATTAAATATTATACAATTTGTTTAAACTTTATTTGTTAATATTTTCCTAATGATATCAATTATTAGGTTATTTAATACAAAAAGCCACAATATGGGATCATTGAGGCTTTTTAAGGCTATCATTTTATAAATTAACTTCTTACAAGTTTCTTTCTCTTTTTTTATCGCATCCAGTTACTTCCAAAAACAATGTAATAGGCCCATTGTTCGGGACCTTTTGCAACGTCTATTCCCATTCGTAATTTGAATTTTTTGGCCAGTAAGTATCTAAAACCGGTTCCGTAGCTGTACACAACTGGTTTCGCAAAAGCCTGATCCCAGTCGTCAAATGCGCTCGCCAGTCCGCCGTAACCCATAAGACTCCATCTTCTGTACACGTCCCATCTTAATTCCAGTTCACTGACAAGACTGGTTTTACCCATATATCTGGCCGCGGGAATTCCTCTCATATTAATTCCCGGTTCCAAATAAAAGGGCGGACTACCAAAAGCCTGTTCTCCTTCAATCCTTAGTCCGGCAATTAAATTGCTGGTCACAGGATGGTAACCAATTGCCGATAAATTGACGCGCCAGGATTGATAATCGCTTCCTAAAGCTTTGTCCGACCAGAAAAAATCAGACTGAAGTCTCATTCCTTTATCTGGTGTAAATATATTATCGCGTCCGTCAAACTGTATCGCAGCTCCTAACTGACTTACCGTACTCTTAATATCTTTTGGTTCTACAAATGGCGGTGGGAGATTAAAATCGGGCAGGTTTATTTTAGAATTTAAAAAAAGATATTGCGGACCTGCACTCCATTTTGCATTATTAAACTGTTTTAGCCATTGCGTGTAGAAAATAACAGATCTAAAATTAAGTTTAAATTCCTCATCGGACAGATTGGGTCTTTTCGAATAAAAAGACAAATTCATATCACCATATGCGGCCATGACACGATATAATATTTTAGGTTTTATTAGTGTCGCAGATCGAAAAGCGCCAACGAGCCAGCTTTTATTTCCGGTATACATTCCCATTCCGCCTGTTATGTCCGGGTTTATAAATCGTTTTTTTCCATTTTCTTCTATAACCGGTTCGTGTTTTTTAAGAAATATAGGCGCAACAGCTCCTCCAATTCCGCCCAGAGCCGGTTCTGTTATAATGGATGGAATCACAATAAAACCGTGTGCATAAATAATGTAGTCGCTCAGATCGATGGCTCCGTCAATAGAATCTCGTAAGCTTATATGCTGTTTTTGCGCGTTCAGTGTATTAAACGAAATGATAAACCATAACGTAAAAAGGAAAATGTTTTTTGTTGGTCTTTTCTTTTTCATAAGAGTATAAATCGTTACTATTCACAACTTTCAAATAGAATCTAAACTATTTTTTCATACAAATTTATAGTCTGCTATGATTTTTACTAAATAGAATAAGCAGTTCTATGACCCGGATTCAGTCGAATTGTTTTAAAATACTTTGATGGAGATTTTCCTGTATGTTTTATAAATGCCCTAAAGCAGGTTGTACGGGATTTAAAACCAGAAGCCCAGGCCATACCTTCTAATGAGAGATCTTTCCACTCGGGATCGTTTATTTTATCTTTGAAGTGTTCTATCCTTTTAAGATTTATGTAATCCTGAAAATGAAGCCCAAATTCAGAATTTATAAGATTAGAAAGATGATGTATGGTTATTCCGGTTTCATCTGACAGGTCTCTTATTACAAAATCTTTCTTTAGATAAAGTTTTTTAAGATTTAAAACAGAATCCAGCTTCGAAAGATATTCTTGTTTTTTTTGAGCTGTTAATTCGTATGCAACTGAAACATTTTTTGTTTCCTTAGATTTAACAATAGTAGTTTTATCAACTACAAAATCGAATCTTTCTTCGTCGTCATGAAAAATTTGCGGCCTGAAATAAAGCCAGCCCACTGTAAGAAATAAAACTGTCGAAATGAGAACATAGCCCGAAATCTCTACTGCATATATATTTCGAAGTAAAAAGTGATATACAAAAAGGGCAGAAAACAAAAACAAAACCATAAGATTGTAAACACGGATCCAGTCGATTATTTTAAGGCGATGAAATTGATTTCCGTTAAATTTTTTCAGATCATAGTTTAAAATCAACATGGTTTGAAAAAAGACATAGAAAAGCCAGATCGTCAATGTTAAAATAGAAAATGGATTTTTAATTTTTGCTTCTATAACATCTACCCATTTTAGAGTTGTAAAATTTCCTGCATATACAAAAACAGTTAATGCAAAATATAAAGCAAAAGGAACAAAATGCAGCCAATCGAGTTTTCTAAAGTTTTCCTTTGCAGACAGAATGGTTCGTACATATAAAAATGAAGATGGAGCTGCTAAGTATATAAATGATTTTGCAATTATAAAAAGATCCGGAAAATCTTTAAATACCTTAGCCGCCAAGTAAAAATTATAAATACTTACCATCGCAAGACTTAAAAGAAATATGCCTAAAAAGAAACTTTTAGAATAGTTTTTCTTAGAAAAAAGTACCCTAATTGACATGGCAATGCCTGCTATTGTTGCTATAAAAAAGAAAAAAGAGAGTAAAATATTAGTCATTTTTTTAAGTTTAATTAGTAAATATTTATCTTAAAAACCTAAAAATAAATTACTAAGCAGAAGAGATAAAAATAAAGCTTTGTAACTGCCAAAAGTTTTGACAAGTACAAAGCTTTATTTTACAGCCTTACTTTTTGACTGTTCCGGGAGGAAAATCTGCCAGTATTTTTTTGATAGAACTATTAATAAATTCTTCAGGATTATCTGGTTTGCTGTCAATTTCTGCATTTCCGATTCCCTGCCAGAGTAGTTTTTGAGTTTTGTTAGAAACGATATCGATCACCAATGAGCCGTCGACATAATCATAACTATTAAATGTTGTATTGGCACCGCCCATCATGGCTCCTCCGCCCCAATATCCGTAAGGGCGATACATTCCGCCATAGCCGTAAAAATCGGTATTGGCGGTTACAGATGTTTTGTTTTTAAGAATAGAAACAGCATTTACTTTCAGATCCGGATTACTGGATTCTGTAAATCCTTTTGCTAGCATTTCATTTCGAATGGCTTTTGCAACACGGTCAACATTTAATTGATTCACCTGACCTTGTTGGGCTTTTAAATCATAAACAGCAAAAGTTTTGTATTCTGTGAAATTTGCAGAATGATCATAATCGGTAGTTACTTTTACAGTTGGAGAACAACTATAAATTAAACCCAAAAATAAGATTGGGATAATGCGAAGATTTGTACTTGTAATATTCATGTTTTATTATTTAAATTATTATTAAATCAGTTTAACTCGAATCTACTAAAATCTAAAAATCGTAATGAAATAGAACATTGTATTGCAAACCACAATATTCAAAAGCAAATAGCTATAATACAATCACTTATAGCAACATAAAGATATATTATTTTACTTAAACTGATACTATTAAATAAATAATATCTTACGGATTTTTAAAATTAATTAAAAACTCTTTTTTTTACGTTTTATAACTATATACCTAATTGATTCTTTTTTAGAATTATCTAAAAGAGATTAGTATAATTTAAAAGTTAACATGACCTACAATTGGAATTAAGGTTGTACTGAAAACTGAACTATCTGTGATCCGAATTTTGTAATTCCACCTATTGAAGGATTTAAAGAAATTAGAGTTGTATTACCTTCCCCATTTTGAGTAATTTCAGCATTTACAACCAAACTCGTTCCGGTTTTATAAATGAACTATTTCTAACTTCAATTAATTATCTGAAAAAACTTTTTTCCAGTCTTTTTTCATATCAATGACATGCCATTTATTTGCAGCAGCTGCATTTAGCGAAGCATTATCTTTTTCCTGATATTTATATTCCCTTATAGAATCATTGTGGTTAACCAATAATTGAAAAGATGGATGTTTACTTCCCTGTGAATATTTCAGCATAGCAACGTCTCCTGCGCCGCCTTCGTTGCCACAAGCAAAAACAGGTCTTTTCCCTATAAACAATTGTATTCCTACCGGCTTACCTTCTTTATCGTTAAAATGATTTAACACGGGTTCGCGCTGAACAGCATTTTTTGCTGCATCGTATTTATATTTAAATGAAGTTCCCACAACCTGATTTTTCGGTATCCCGTAAAAATCCTCAGATATACCTCTTACGACTTCTACTGTTCCCCCTGTAACGATATAGGTTTTAAATCCGTTGGCACGCAAAAAATCCAGCAATTCTAACTGGGGTTGATAACGGACTTGTTTTAGCGGAACGTTTTTACCGGGGTATTTGGCTTTTTTATAAAATTCATTAACCGAAGCTTCAAATTCATCTTCGGTCATTCCGGTATGAGTTGTAGCAACCAATTCTATGAGGGCTTTGTCTCCGCCTTTTTCAAAATAGGTTTTATCATTTTCAATCACTGCTTTAAAAGGTTGTTTTTTTGGATAATTCAGGATTTGCTTCTACCATTTTCTTTACGCGATAAAAAGCAAAAAGCTCCTGAACATAAGGCTTTTCAGCCCATAATGTTCCATCGTTATCAAAAGTGGCGATTCTGTCCTCGACAGGAATAAAATCTGCGCTTCCTTTTCTGGTAACTTTTTGGACATACGCTATAATACTGTTTTTTAGAGCTCCTTCATTCCAGGCTGGCAGCGGGTCACCTGTACTTATCGTATCTGTTTTTTTACTTTCAGTTTTGGATAAGGTTAACGTGTCGGATTTTTTACAGGAAAAGAAAAACAGAACTATTAAGGGTAGAAAAAATATTTTGGCTTTCATGATATTTTTAGGTAAGAAATGATACAATAATTATTGAAGCTCACAATGAAAAACCATGATACACTATAATCTGCATCTCAAATTATTCGCTGATGAGGATATTTAAAACATATTAGATTTTTACTATCAAAATTAAGTAATAATTGAGCGATTATTCTTTATTTAATGGCATTGGCTTGTTTCATTTTATAAAATGAAACAAAAAAGAATGGAATTTGCACCATTTTTTCTTTATGAAATACATACTAAAACTTAATACACGGATTTGTTTTTTTAAATATAAACTGAACACATCTTTGAAAAAGTTTGTTGAATGAAAGAAAGTTTAATTTTTTCCCGCTAAAGGATATTCTTTACAGAATTAAAATGGGTATAATTTTCGACAAAACAATTCACCCTTCATTATTTCAGAATTTCTCTTCCTCGCACTTTTTTAATAATTTAATGTCTAAAATCCTATCATTTTAAAATAAGAACAAAAAAAAGCCGCTTAAATAAGCGGCTTTTTTAAAATATTGAAAGAGAGAGTTATTCGATCTCTGAAACTCTCATGGTATTCACCATACCTTTTTCTTTAATTGGCATTGCAGCAAGATTAATTAAATAATCTCCTTTTTGTGCATATCCTTTTTCAATTGCTATTTTATTTACATCTGTTACAGTATCATCTGTACTTTCTTCATTATCATAATAGAAAGATTTAACTCCCCATAATAAATTCAGCTGCGTTAAGATTCTTTTGTTTGAAGTAAATACTAAGATGTGTGCAGTTGAAGGTCTCCAGGCCGAAATCTGGAAAGCAGTATAACCACTGTTTGTTAACGTACAAATTGCTTTTGCTTCGATTTCGTTAGCTAATAATGCAGCCTGATGACAAACTGTTTTAGTAACAAAACGTTTTGTTTTAATTTGTGGTGTATTCTGCGGAACCTGAATTAATGGTGAATTTTCAACAGCCTCACAAATTTGTGTCATTCTCTGGATTACCTGTACCGGATAATTTCCTGTTGCAGTTTCTCCTGATAACATCACCGCATCTGCACCATCCATTACTGAGTTAGCAACGTCATTTACTTCTGCTCTTGTTGGCGTTAAACTGGTAATCATTGTTTCCATCATTTGTGTTGCAACGATAACCGGAATTCTTGCGGTTTTTGCTCTGCGAATCAAGTCTTTTTGAACTAATGGAACTTCGTGAGCAGGAAGCTCAACACCAAGATCTCCACGGGCAACCATTAATCCATCACAATATGCTACAATTTTGTCCATGTTCTCAAGAGCTTCCGGCATTTCGATTTTAGCAATAATTGGAATTTTAACTTCCGAATGTTTCGCGATCAGTTCCTGTAAGTCTTGTAAGTCACGTGGCGTCTTTACGAATGAAAGTGCAATCCAGTCTACTTTTTGCTCAATTGCAAAAATCGCATCTGCAATATCTTTTTCAGTCAAAGCTGGTAGAGAAATTTTAGTGTTTGGTAAGTTAACTCCTTTTTTAGATTTTAACTCTCCGCCCTGAATAACTCTGGCAACAACTTCTGTTTTTTTATCTGTAGAAACGATTTCAAAAATAAGTTTACCGTCGTCAAGCAGGATACGCTCTCCAACGTTAACATCATTTGGAAAATTTTGATATTTCATGAACGCTTTTTTTGACGTTCCAATAATATCTTCAGCAGTAGTAAAAGTGATTTCGTCACCATCGTGTACAACTGTTCCTTCTTCCATTACACCAACTCTAAGTTTTGGTCCTTGCAAATCTCCTAAGATTGCAGTAGTATAACCAAACTCTTCGTTTAGACCTCTAATAATGTCAATCTTTTCTTTTACTCCTTCGTAATCTGCATGCGAAAAATTGATTCTAAACACATTAACCCCTGCATCGATCATATCTTTGATGATCTCTCTTGTACTACATGCGGGACCAAGTGTAGCAACAATTTTGGTTTTCTTGTTTGTTAACATTTTTTTTAAAAAATTAGATTGTTTTTTGATTTTATTTTGTCCGTATCGACGGCATATATGGCCGCAATACTTTCTATGGTATTTAGTTTTTGTTGAATTTCTGAAAAATTTAGCGCCTCTTCGCTATTGTCTATTTTCAGGAAAAAATCGACCTTTTTAAATTCAGGAAGTAAATGAATTGTTGTTGAAACCTCACTTGTTTCATTAGAAAACAAATTCTGAAAATCATTTGTACTCACCGAAATGATTTCATTTTTATTCTGAATTAAATTCCATGAAACAGCCTTTTCCTCATCATAGTAATAGAACCTGGAAAAACTTGCTTCTCCTTCCTTAGTCTGAGCATGGATCTCGTTTTTGCTCTTACTTAAGTTTATCGGAAGGTTTTTATTGATAAAATAGGCAAGTCTGTAATCTTCTAATGAAGTATGAATTGCCATTAAATAATAATCAATTTCGTCAAATTCGTCTAAATCCAATCTATGAATAGCCATGTCATGAAAAATCAAGTTGTAAATATACTATTTCTAACGGAGCTTAAATAGTGTAGACGAAGTTGTTTTTGTTAAATTATAAACGAAAACGTTGTAGTCTTGTGATAGTTACAACATTTTTGAAGCTATTTTTTGTCAATTTTTTCCTGAAATGCAAAATAGGCTCTTTGTGATGCCTTTTCTTCTGCTTTCTTTTTTGAAGTAGCTCTTGCTCTTGCAACTACTTTCTCATCAATACTCAATTTGACTCCAAACAGGCGCTGTCCGTCAATTCCGTTATCTTCAAAAATATCATAATGGAAAACTCTTTTTTCCTTCTGACACCATTCGATAACCAGACTTTTGTAACTAATCACTTTTCCTTCAAGCCGTGCAATATCTACATAAGGCGTTATCACTCTTTTTTGAATAAATCTTTCGCAAAAAGGATAACCTTTGTCCAGGTAAATAGCACCAACAAGAGACTCAAAAATATTACCATGAATATTTTCTCCAAAATGCTGAATGGGCACTTTACTTTCAACAAACTGCACTAAATTCAAATCTTTTCCTAATTCGTTCAAATGCTCACGGCTTACTATTTTTGAACGCATCTTGGTTAAGTAACCTTCGTCACCATTTGGCGCCTTATTAAATAAATGTGCAGCAATGACAGCACTTAACATGGCGTCTCCTAAAAATTCTAAACGTTCGTAATTAATAGGATGCCCATTCTGATCTAATTTATTAGACGAGCGGTGTGTAAACGCTCTTCTGTAAAAATCAATATTAGCAGGCTGAAAACCAAGAATTTTCTGAATAGTGTCAAAAAAAATCCCGTCTTCTAGAGAACGGGATTTAGAAAATATTTTTTTGATAATATTCATATACAGAAATTAGTCAGCTAGTTTTTTAAACAATACACAAGCATTGTGTCCACCAAAACCAAATGTATTACTCATGGCAACATTTACCTCTCTTTTTTGAGGTTTGTTTAAAGTAAGGTTTAAAGACGGATCAATATTTTCGTCAACAACTGTGTGGTTAATTGTTGGAGGAACAATTCCATGTTGCATTGCCAGAATAGAAGCAATTGCTTCAATAGCTCCGGCAGCACCAAGTAAATGCCCTGTCATCGATTTTGTAGAGTTGATATTGATATTTTTAGCATGTTCGCCAAAAACTTTGCTGATTGCTTTTAACTCAGCAACGTCTCCTAATGGAGTAGAAGTTCCGTGAGTGTTGATGTGATCAATATCTTCCGGTTTCATTCCGGCATCTCTCAAAGTATTTTCCATAACTGCAATAACCCCGATTCCTTCAGGATGTGGTGCAGTCAGGTGGTAAGCATCAGATGACATTCCGCCACCGCCAACTTCGCAGTAGATTTTTGCACCTCTGGCTTTAGCATGTTCATAATCTTCAAGTACCAATGCTCCCGCTCCTTCTCCTAATACGAAACCATCTCTGGTTGCATCAAAAGGTCTTGAAGCCGTTTCCGGACTTTCGTTTCTCGTAGATAATGCGTGCATTGAGCTGAAACCTCCCATACCAGCAATTGTAACTGCTGCTTCAGAACCTCCGGAAACAATAACATCGCACATTCCTAAACGAATGTAATTGAAAGCATCGATTAATGCATTTGCAGAAGATGCACAAGCAGAAACCGTAGTATAATTAGGTCCCATATACCCGTTACGCATAGAGATATGCGCAGGTGCGATATCGGCAATCATTTTAGGAATAAAGAAGGGATTGAACTTTGGAGTTCCATCGCCTTTTGCATAGTACATTACTTCATCCTGAAAAGTTTCTAAACCTCCAATTCCTGCTCCCCAGATAACACCAACTCTTTGTTTGTTTACGTTATCATTTGTAATTCCGGCATCTTTGATCGCTTCATCACTGGCAGCAATTGCATATTGAGCAAATTTATCTAATCTACGAGATTCCTTGCGATCCATGTAATCTTCAATATTGAAGTTTTTTACTTCGCAGGCAAATTTCGTTTTATGCTTCTCGGTATCATAATATGTGATCGGAGCGGCTCCGCTAACTCCATTCACAAGTGCATTCCAATAATCCTGGATATTATTCCCGATAGGGGTAAGTGCACCTAATCCTGTTACAACAACTCGCCTTAATGCCATAAATATGTGTTTTGTACTTTAAACAAATAAAACCCACGCTTTCTTAACTTGTTGTTACTTAAGAGCCATGGGATTTACAATATAAATATATCTTTTTGATTGAAAATCAATCGAATTTTAAATTTTAAAAAAAATAATAACACCCAATTTTTAATAAATTTCAACTTTCAAAAACAAATTCCAAAAAATTTGGAGTCTGGCCCCGAAGCTCGGGATTAAAAAATTGGAATTTTTTAAAAACCGGGTGTGGTATTATTATTTTTTAGCTTCCTCGATATAAGAAATAGCTTGACCAACAGTAGCAATGTTTTCTGCTTGATCGTCTGGAATTTGAATATCAAATTCTTTTTCGAATTCCATAATAAGCTCAACAGTGTCTAATGAGTCAGCTCCTAAATCATTAGTGAAGCTTGCTTCTGTTACAACTTCGTTTTCGTCAACACCTAATTTGTCTACGATAATCGCTTTTACTCTTGATGCAATGTCTGACATAATCTTTAATTTTAGAATTTAATTTGTTGGCAAAAATAAAAAACTTTATCTTAAAACCATGATTTAGTTAATAAATGTAACACTAATTTATAAAATTAATTTCAAGAAAGGTCTTTTAAATCTATTTATTTTCGATTTTTATTCCGTTTTTTGCAGTCTCAAAATTAATTCCAATATGAAAAAAATTGTTGTTTTTGCCTCAGGATCAGGTACTAATGCAGAAAACATTATAAAATATTTTGCCAATACTGAAATTGCAAAAGTCGTTTCGGTGTTTACAAATAATGCTACGGCAAAAGTGATTGAAAGAGCAAAAAATCATCAAATTCCGGTGGAAATTTTCGAAAAAAACGATCTTTTAGAGAGAAATGTATTACAAAAAATAGAGAAAATCGACCCGGATATGATTATTCTGGCTGGTTTCCTGCTGAAATTCCCAGACAACATAATTGAAAGATATCCCAACAAAATCATAAACATTCATCCTGCCCTTTTACCCAATTATGGTGGAAAAGGAATGTATGGAATGCACATTCACAGAGCGATAGTCAATAATAAGGAAAAAGAAACCGGAATTTCTATTCACTATGTTAATGAACATTATGATGAAGGCGGAATAATTTTTCAGCAAAATATTGCCTTAACAGAGAACGATACGCCGGAAACTGTTGCGGAAAAGATTCATGAACTGGAACAAAAGCATTTTCCTGAAATTATTGAAAAGTTATTAGAAGGAAAAATTTAATTGCCATTGTAAAGTTCAAGTGCAACTGCAATATCAAAATCAAAAATCAATTTTAGATAAAGCCTGACCAATCTAAAATCTTAAAGTCTAAAATCTAAAATAAAAAATGCACGAAGTACATATATATACAGACGGCGCTGCAAAAGGAAATCCCGGAAATGGCGGCTATGGTGTCGTGATGGAATTGGTTGGAACCCCGCATAAAAAAGAATTTTACGAAGGTTTTCGTTTAACAACAAATAACAGAATGGAACTTCTGGCAGTAATTGTAGGTTTAGAAAAACTCAAAAAGCCAAATATGAAGGTTTTGATTATTTCCGATTCCAAATATGTCGTTGATTCTGTTGAAAAAAAGTGGGTTTTCGGATGGGAGAAAAAAGGATTTACCGGCAAAAAGAACCCTGATTTATGGAAACGCTTTTTAATAGTTTACCGCAAACATCAGGTTAATTTTAAATGGATTAAAGGTCACAATAATCATGTCCAAAACGAACGCTGTGACCAACTGGCCGTTATGGCGTCAATGCAGCCGAAACTTTCTGTTGACGTTTATTACGAAACAATCGGTTCTAAAGAATAAAAAAACGCATCTGTATGGATGCGTTTTTTGTAACAACTCAAATGTACTTACTTCTGTTATTTATCTAAATCTTTTGCTTTATGAAATCCTACCAGTAATCCAATTCCGGACATGGTAATTATGGTAGCCGGATACACTACATCAGGATTCATTTTTGTATAGGTAGTTAAGAATAAGGCAACAAAAAGTCCGACACCAATTCCGATTAGAAGAAAAGCGGTATTTATAACGAAAACTTTCCAGGCGGGAACATTTTTTTGGTTGGTATTAAAAAAGATACTTGCATCTACGCCTTTTTCTATAAGTGCGAGACGTTCTCTGTTTCTTGTTGAATAAATAAGGTAAATGATTCCGAAGATCATTAAAAAGAAACTAATTGGGATTAAAATTTTTTCGTCCATGATTTTTTTATGTTTTTAATTAATTGATATACCCATAGGACGACAGCTTTTGAAATGAGGTTACAGGATTTTCCGAAAAAATTAGATAATTAGAAAATTTGGTCATTAGACAATTAATAAACCTCTGATAATCAATTATTTTAACACTTCAATTAAGCATGACAAAGTTTTGAAGTTCAACTTCTCACAGGTTACAATTTTAATTCTTTGTCCCTTTTGCAATATGTCGAATTATCTAATTTTCTAATTATCTAATTTTTTCGGAAAATGCTGTAACCTAAAGAAACAAAATGTCGTCCTATATAATATGAGTACTTTAAATGATCAACATTATATCGATAAAATTCTGCAGGGCGAGAATAGTGCCTTTGCAGTTTTGGTTGATCGTTATAAAGATATGATCTTCACCTTGTCCTTAAAAATGCTAAAAAACCGGGAAGAGGCCGAAGAGGTTGCGCAAGATACTTTTATAAAGATTTACAATTCGCTGACCAAATTTAAAGGGGAATCTAAGTTTTCGACCTGGATTTATAAAATTGCTTATAATACCTGTCTGGACAGATTGAAGAAAAATAAAAAAGAAAATTTAAATATTTCGATTGATGAATTTTCTTCTCAATTAATTAAAACGATGGACAACGCTTTAAGCGCTTTAGAAGAAAAAGAACGAAAGCAAACCATTCAAAAATGTTTAAATTTATTGCCCGGAGATGAAAACTTCCTGTTGACTTTATTTTATTTTGAAGATCAGAATTTGGAAGAAATCGGAAAAGTCATGAATATCTCGGCCAATAATGCTAAAGTAAAATTATTTAGGAGCCGGCAAAAATTAGCCGTAATTTTGAGACAGCAGTTAGAACCAGAAATAATAGAATGTTATGAAAGAGAGCGATAAAAATATTGAACTACTTATTGGCAAAATGATGGCGGAAGAAAAACTGCAATCACCATCTTTTGACTTTACTTCTAAAATAATGACTGAAATTTCAATTTTGGAAGAGAAAAAACTTAATGCATATAAACCATTAATTTCTAAACCAGTCTGGATTTCTATCGGAATCGCTTTAGTATTACTGATTATATACGTTTCTTTCTTTACAGGAACAGATACTGTTTTAGATGTAGAAACTCCGTATGCAGATACAATTTCAGGATTGTTTTCAGGAATTCACATTTCAAAAACTTTATTATATACACTTTTAATTGTCCCAATTATGATGTTGATTCAGATTGGGATCCTGAAGAATTATTTTGACAAGAAATACAATTTGTAAGAATTTTATACAATATATTTTCAGGCATACTATTTTTTTTAAACTTTGTATTGTTCATTAAATCTAAAAAGATGATACGTAAAACAATTTCTCCTAAGAATAATATTATTGACCTTTCTTATGAAATTCCAAATAATCAAATTGGAAAATCACTGAAAATATCGATCGATTTCGAAAATGAAGTTGATCAAAGTGAAAATAATTTATCTAACGAGGATTTTGTAAAATGGATTAAAAATGCAGAGCAATCTCCAACAATGTCTCTTGAGCAGTTTAATCAGAAATGGGAAGAAACAAAGTTAAAGATTCTAAACAATATACGCTAAATATTACTAATAACTACTTTTATAATTTACAAGAAATTGTTGATTACATTTCTTTTGAAAAACATCAACCTCTAAATGCCATAAAAATTGGTAACGGAATAAATAAAGCAATGAGTAAAATCATTGAAAATCCTCTACTCTATTCCGAATGTGAAAACCTCCCTACAAAATCTAAAATTTATAGAGGAGCAACTTATAAAACGTGGTTAATCATTTTTAAAATCAAAAATTATACTATTACCATTCTTGGTGTTTTAAGCGGAAAAAGAAAAACTTCATCATTTCTAAAACTTACATAAAACGGACACTTATATTTACTAAAATATAAATTGCATTTTAAATTGAGAAAACCTATTTTAAACTTCCCGAAAATCAATTTCAATCAATTCATTTACAATAGTTTTACAACGAAATCGATGTTGTTTTTTTAAGAAAATTTTGAGACGCTAAACCGTTGCAGGATTGTAACTTATAGAGTATCTTTGCACCCTAATTCGAAATTCATAAAATGAATAAACTATTGATTGTTGGAACAGTTGCTTTCGACGCGATTGAAACTCCTTTCGGAAAAACAGATAAAATATTAGGTGGTGCTGCAACCTACATCGGATTATCGGCATCATTTTTTAACTTGCAATCGGCCATTGTTTCTGTAGTTGGCGACGATTTTCCTCAAGAACATTTAGATCTTTTAACTTCAAAAAATATTGATATCTCTGGTATCGAAATTGTAAAAGGCGGAAAAACCTTTTTCTGGAGCGGTTTATATCACAATGATTTAAATTCAAGAGATACTTTGGTTACGGAATTAAACGTTTTAGCTGATTTTCAGCCAAAGGTTCCACAAAATTTTAAAGATGCTGATGTTGTAATGTTAGGGAATTTGCATCCTTTAGTACAAAGCAGTGTTTTAGATCAATTAGAAAAAAAACCAAAACTGGTTGTTTTAGATACAATGAATTTCTGGATGGACTGCGCTCTTCCGGAATTATTAGACGTTATCAAACGTGTTGACGTTATTACTATTAATGACGAAGAAGCAAGACAGCTTTCTGGTGAATATTCATTAGTAAAAGCAGCAAATAAAATTCAGGAATTGGGACCAAAATATGTGGTAATCAAAAAAGGAGAACACGGAGCACTTTTATTTCATAACAGAGAGGTATTCTTTGCACCGGCTTTACCATTAGAAGATGTTTTTGATCCAACAGGAGCCGGAGATACTTTCGCAGGTGGTTTCTCAGGATTTATAGCGCAAAGCGAAAATATCTCATTTGGCAATATGAAAAATGCAATTATTTACGGTTCCAATTTAGCTTCGTTCTGCGTAGAAAAATTTGGAACAGAAAGAATGGAAACATTAAGCAAAGCAGAAGTAGCGATTCGATTACAGCAATTTAAGTCGTTAACTCAGTTTGACATAGAAATATAATGCGCAAAAGCCTCGATAAAACGGGGCTTTTTTATTACAATAATACACACAACTTACACAACACAAAAAAACAAAAACAATGAGCGACGCTTTAAAACACGAATGTGGTATAGCCTTAGTGAGACTACTAAAACCGCTTGAATATTATAAAGAAAAATACGGAACTGCTTTTTACGGAATCCAGAAGATGTATTTAATGATGGAAAAACAGCATAACCGTGGACAAGACGGTGCTGGTTTTGCAAGCATTAAATTGGATGTTGAAGCCGGACAACGATACATCAGCAGAGTTCGTTCGAATCATGCACAACCTATTCAGGACGTTTTTAAACAAATCAATGAGCGTATTAGCGAGGAGTTAAAAGAACGCCCGGAACTTGGAGATAACATGAAAGCTCTAAAATCAAACATTCCTTATATTGGAGAATTGTTTTTAGGTCACGTTCGTTACGGAACTTTCGGAAAAAACAGCATCGAAAGCGTTCACCCGTTTTTACGTCAAAGCAACTGGATGCACCGCAACCTGATTTTGGCAGGAAACTTTAACATGACAAACGTTAAAGAGCTTTTTGAAAATCTGGTAGAATTAGGGCAGCATCCTAAAGAAATGGCAGATACTGTTACAGTAATGGAAAAAATTGGCCATTTCTTAGATAAGGAAGTAATGCAGCTTTACCAGGATTGCAAAGCAGAAGGTTATTCTAAAAGAGAGGCTTCTCCCGTTATAGCAGAACGTTTGGATATTGCAAAAATATTAAGCCGCTCGGCAAAAAATCTTGACGGTGGTTATGCAATGGCCGGATTATTAGGTCACGGTGACGCATTTGTTTTTAGAGATCCTGCTGGAATTCGTCCTGCGTATTTCTATCAGGATGATGAAGTAGTTGTTGTTGCTTCAGAAAGACCTGTTATTCAAACTGTATTTAATGTGCCTTTTGAAAAAGTTCAGGAAATTGATCCGGGAAATGCTTTGATTATCAAGAAAAGCGGAAAAGTTTCTATGGAGCAAATTTTGGAGCCAACTGTTAAGAAAGCATGTTCTTTTGAAAGAATTTATTTCTCCAGAGGAAGTGATGCCGAAATTTATCAGGAACGTAAGGATTTAGGTAAATTAATTTTACCGGCTGTTCTTAAAGCAATTGACAGCGATACAGATAATACTGTTTTCTCTTATATTCCAAATACTGCTGAAACATCATTTTATGGTTTAGTTGAAGCTGCGCAGGATTTCTTAAACCAGAGAAAAAACAATTATATTCTGGAAAACAGAAATACACTTACAACAGAAACACTTCAGGAGCTTCTGGCCGTAAAAATACGTACAGAGAAGGTTGCCATTAAAGATGCGAAACTAAGAACCTTTATTACAGAAGACAGCAGTCGGGATGACCTAGTTGCGCACGTTTACGATGTGACGTATGGAGTAATCAAACCAGAAGACAATTTAGTTATTATTGACGACAGTATTGTTCGTGGTACTACATTAAAAATGAGCATTATTAAGATGATGGATCGTTTAAATCCGAAACGTATTGTTATTGTTTCATCTGCACCACAAATTCGTTATCCGGATTGTTACGGAATCGACATGGCAAAACTAGAAGGTCTTGTCGCTTTTAGGGCTGCTTTGACTTTATTAAAAGAAAGAAATTTATATCATATTGTTGATGAAGTATACGCAAAATGCAAAGCGCAGGAGAATTTTGCCGACAAAGACGTCGTAAATTATGTGACTGCTATTTACGATCAATTTACACAGGAAGAGATTTCAGATAAAATTGCAGAAATGTTAAGCTCTCCGGAAATTAATGCAGAAGTAAAAATTATCTTCCAGACTGTTGAAGATCTTCATATAGCATGTCCTAAAAATTTAGGTGACTGGTATTTTACCGGTGATTACCCAACACCTGGAGGAAATCGCGTTGTCAACCGTGCATTTATGAATTTTTATGAAGGAAAAGACGCAAGAGCTTATTAAAAAAGTATTAATAAAAGGTTAATTTGTGCATTTCATCGGTTTTTTTTGCCGTTCATCCTGTTTGTTTGGTAAAATTGAAAAGCTACAATATATTTGAGATACCATAACATTAGTAGGTTAAGTTTATGGTAGATTTGGGGCAAAAAGGGTGGAAGAAATTCCACCTTTTTTATTGAAATAAACTCAAGTATTTCTACAAGAGTTATTTAACCTTTTTTAACATTCTTCTTAATTTATTTTTTATTTAAAAAAAACAAATTATCCCAAAGAAGAAAGTCCCCCAATTTATATCTCACAATGTCAAAAAGAATTAAACAGTACTTAATCGGAAATACTGACCTTTTAACTGAAAAGTTTTTAACGCATAAATATCTGTTATACATTTACTAAACCATAACATTAGTAGGTAAAGTTTATGGTAGATTTGGGGCAAAAAAGGTGGAAGAGATTCCACCTTTTTTATTGGTGAAAATTCATGTTATTTATAAAATAGCAGTTACAGCACTTTAATCGGATATACTTGCTTTTTATCTGAAAAGTTTTTAACGCAAAAATATCTGTCATACATTTACTAAACCATAACATTAGTAGGTTAAATTTATGGTAGATTTGGGGCAAAAAAGGTGGAAGAGATTCCACCTTTTTTATTTTCTTTTTACAAGAGCAAAAATCATAGATTATAAAATAAAGAAAAAATATAAAGACAAAAAAAAGACGAGCACTTTTGGCACTCGTCTTTTTCTATAATCTTTATTCTATTTTCTTCTTATTTGTCTAAAGCAAATCTTCTTGCAACTTCTGTCCAGTTAATTACACTGAAAAAAGCTTCAATATAATCTGGTCTTCTGTTTTGATAGTTTAAATAGTAAGCATGTTCCCAAACATCCATTCCTAAAATTGGAGTTCCTCCACATCCTACTTCCGGCATTAATGGATTATCCTGATTTGGAGTTCCGCAAACATCTAATTTTCCCCCTTTTTGAACACATAACCATGCCCATCCAGAACCAAATTGAGTTGCACCAGCTTTGGCAAATTTTGCTTTAAATTCTTCAAATGATCCAAAAGAAGACTCAATTGCCGCTAATAAATCACCCGTTGGCAATCCGCCCCCGTTTGGTGCCATTACTGTCCAGAACAAGTTGTGGTTGTAAAAACCTCCACCATTGTTACGTACTGCTGCATTAGATTTATCTAAATTGATTAAGATATTTTCGATTGTTTTTCCTTCCAAATCTGTTCCTGCAATTGCTGCATTTAGATTTGTAGTGTATGCATTATGATGTTTTGTATGGTGGATTTCCATTGTACGAGCATCAATATGTGGTTCTAATGCGTCATACGCGTAAGGTAACTGTGGTAATTCAAAAGCCATGATATCTTTAATTTTATGGTTTATAATAATTTATTCCAAATTTAGACATTTAACTTTGGAATTGAAAATACTATTTACTTATAATTGAATTTAATTCCTCAATAAAATGATTTTTGTGTCATTAAAGACCTCATAATCTTTATTTTCCATTAAAAGTAGTCATTGTGTTTTCTAATCCGGCCGTTCCGAAAGTTCTAATAATCTCAGCAGAAATTTCCAAACGTTCCGGTAATTTGGCCTCCTCTTCTGCATTCCATTCCCCTAAAACATAATCTACTTGTTTTCCTTTTTTAAATTCATCACTTATTCCAAATCTAAAACGGGTATAATTTTGAGTATTCAGAACCAGATTTATATTTTTAAGACCATTGTGCCCACCGTCGCTTCCTTTTGGTTTGATGCGGATGGTTCCAAACGAAAGATTCAAATCATCCGTAATAACCATAATATTTTCCAGCGGAATGTTTTCTTTGTCTATCCAGTATTTTACGGCCTTACCACTTAAGTTCATGTAGGTATTGGGTTTTAAAAGAAAAAAGGTTCTTCCTTTAAATTTATATTCTGCAAGCGAACCCAGTTTTACAGTTTCAAAAGACAAACTTTCTTTTTTGGCTAAAAAATCTAAAACTTTAAATCCGATGTTATGTCTTGTGTTTACATATTCTGCTCCTATATTTCCTAATCCTACAATTAAATATTTTTTCATATTGTCTGTGTTCTCTTCTTTCGTCGTTGATGAAAACAGTTTGGTTATCCATTTCATGAATGCAAAAATAAGTTTTAATTCAATAATTTTTCTTTAATACTAGTGAATTTTAATATTCTGTTTTTTTTTAAGAGATAGATTATCATTACCATATTATGTCCCGGAATAAGATATGTCCTATACTACAATTTTAAAAACTTTTAGAAGCTAATCAACTTCTTACTTCGATGGAAATTTGAAAATAAAATTACAAAAGAATTCTTATGAAAAAGAAATTACAAGTATTGGCTTTTGTTTTAGCAAGTTACGGATCATATGCACAGGCCGTTGTGGGTGACAAAAAACCTGACAAATCTGCACAATTTCAAGTGGTCGCAACCGATCGAGGAATATTGATTCCTCAGGTAAAACTAAACGGAACAAGAGACGTTATTACAATTACTAATGGTAATAAAGAGAGTTTATTGGTTTATAATACCATTACTACTTTAGATGTTACCCCAGGGTATTACTATTGGTATATAGACAGATGGAAAAGATTTGCTACTTCAGATGAAATAATTAATGGAGATGGAAAAGAAATTTCTAACAGTATAATAAATAATGCGGGAGATCTTATTATTACATATACAGATGGCACAACTATAAATGCCGGAAATGCAAAAGGTGACAAAGGTGATAAAGGTGACGATGGCAAAGGAATTACTTCTGTTGTTGTGGATCCCGTTACCGGAAATCTTATCATCACTTATGAAGATGGAACTATATCAGATGCCGGTAAAGCAAAAGGAGATAAGGGCGATAAAGGTGATGACGGAAAGGGAATTACTTCTGTTGTTGTGGATCCCGCTACCGGAAATCTTATTATCACTTATGAAGACGGAACTACATCAGATGCCGGTATAGTAAAAGGAGAAAAAGGTGACAAAGGTGATGACGGAAAGGGAATTACTTCTGTTGTTGTAGATCCCGCTACCGGAAATCTTATTATCACTTATGAAGACGGAACTATATCGGATGCCGGTAAAGCAAAAGGAGACAAGGGCGATAAAGGTGATGACGGAAAGGGAATTACTTCTGCTGTTGTGGATCCCACTACCGGAAATCTTATCATCACTTATGAAGACGGAACTAAATCAGATGCCGGTATAGTAAAAGGAGAAAAAGGTGTTGCTGGGCCTGCAGGACCTCAAGGACCAATTGGAGAAACAGGTTTAACTGGACCGGCCGGACCTCAAGGGGCCATTGGAAAAACTGGAGCAACCGGACCTGCCGGATCTCAAGGACCTGTTGGACAAACTGGAGCAACCGGACCTGCCGGACCTCAAGGACCTGTTGGACAAACGGGTGTAGCAGGACCTGTCGGCCAAACTGGACCAGCTGGACCTGTCGGATCTCAAGGACCTATTGGACAAACAGGCTTAACTGGACCTCAAGGACCTGTCGGCCCAACTGGACCAGCTGGCACAAACGCTACTGTTACTAAAGCAGATTTAAAAGGCACTAGTCCAATAACCGTTTCCGGCTCAGGAAAAGTAATAGACAGTGACCTGACAATTTCTATAATACAAAAAGATATTACAACAAATAACACCTCAGATATACTTCAGGTTACCGGTAAAGGTGCAACACTTGTAGATGCTAAGGTAAATTTAATTAAAGGAGACAACAATACTTTCTTAGCCACAGACGAAAATGGTATACTTAAGTGGGATGCTAACCCATGGCTAACCAAAGGTAATGTTGGAACCAATCGAAGCACACATTTTGTCGGAACAAAAGACAATAATGATTTAGTTTTTAAAAGAAATAATACCTTTAGTGGGCTATTAAATCTTACAAATACGGTGTTTGGTGTTGGCGCTAGTGAAGCATTAAATAGTGTGAATTTGGGCGCAGTTGCAGGAAACACAACAGCAGGAAACAGCGTCAATGTAGGGTACAATGCAGGTAGCAATGGAGGTGCAAACAGCGTTGCTCTTGGTTATAATTCCGGACAGGGAGGTAATAACAATGTGGCAGTAGGTCATCAAGCGTTATCCGAAAACACAAATAGTGGAGTTACTGCTGTAGGTATGGGAGCACTTTCCAAAAACAACTTTAACGACAATACAGCTGTTGGATATATGGCTTTAACAGCAAATACGTCAGGCTCAAATACAGCTGTAGGTTCTCAGGCTTTACAGACAAATACAACAGGAACAAGAAATGTAGCATTAGGGATTTTGGCACTTAGTAAAAACGATTTTTCCAGCTATAATACTGCAATTGGCTTTCAGTCGCTAATGAACAATGTAGGAAAGAGTGGTTCAGACAATGCAAATACTGCCGTTGGATGTAATACTCTTGCACTAAATTCAACTGGTAATTATAATGTTGCTCTGGGCGCATCTGCTCTATATAGTAATAATGGAAGTTACAACACTGCGCTCGGAGGTGGAGCACTTTATTATCATCAAACTGGAAACAACAACTCTGCAATTGGTTATCAGGCATTATATAATAGCGTGCAAGGCGCACAGAATAATACAGCCGTTGGTTCGAGTTCCCTTTTGAACATCTCAAAAACAGTAGCACTTGATAATACTGCATTAGGTTTTGAAAGTGGAAAAAATTATGGTCCAACATCATCCGGCGGAAATACTTCATCATCTCAATCTGTTTTCATAGGATCTCAATCCAGACCAATGGCTGATAATCAAACTAATCAGATTGTGATAGGATTTAATGCTGTTGGTAGAGGTTCAAATAGTGTACAGATAGGAAATAGTAGTATAAAAGATATTGGTGGCGCAGTTGGTTGGTCTATTGTGTCAGATGTACGTTTGAAAAAAGACATTTCCACTAGTCCTTTTGGTTTAAATTTCATTACCAAATTACGTCCAGTAACCTATTTTATGAAATCCGGACCAACCGATTTACAATCGGGATTTATAGCGCAGGAAGTTGAAGCTGCCGCAGATCAAATCAATTATAAATTTAATGGAATTGTTAAACCCCAGAATAATGAAGATTTCTACAGTTTAAGATATTCAGAATTTGTAGTTCCTCTTGTAAAAGCAGTTCAGGAACAACAATCTGTAATCGAAAACCTTCAAAATCAGGTGGAGCAACAGCAAAAAAGCATTGATCAATTAAAAGAACTTGTTCAAAAATTAATAGAAAATAAATAGTTTATTTAATTTACAAAATAGTTAAAAAGCAAAGCCTAATTGTTATAAACAGTTAGGCTTTTGTATTATATAAATTCAGTAAAACTGTACAACCGTATCCGGGATGTGATTATTATTTCAAATTACAAGCAACACTCTTCACCAAAGATTGAAGCAAAAAAAAAGCACCAACCTTTCGATTGATGCTTTTTGTATTGAGTTGAAAAAAATTATTTTTTCTTTCCTTTTGCAGGAGCTTTTGCAGCTTTTGCAGCTTCCTGAGCAGCTTTCATAGCAGCACGAGAAATTCTTACCTGAGCAACAACTGTGTTCTCTGGGTGCATAATTTTGTATTCCGGCTTACCAACTTTAGTAACATATAATTTGTTACCCATTTCAAGGGGAGTAATATCAGCCTCAACAAAATCAGGAAGATTTGCCGGTAAAGCTTTAACTTTTAATTTACGAGTGTTTAGACGTAAAACACCACCCGCAAGAACACCTTTAGATGTACCTACAACTTTTACAGGAACTTCCATAGTGATTTCTTTATCATCAAATAATTGGAAGAAATCAATGTGTAAAATCTTGTCAGATACAGGGTGAACCTGAATATCCTGTAAAATTGCGTTGAATGATTTTCCTTTTCCAAGTTCGATCACAACTGTGTGAGCGTTTGGAGTGTAAACCAAGTTTTTGAATGCTGCAACATCCGCTGAAAAATGTACTGCCTGGTTTCCTCCGTATAAAACGCAAGGTACCTGTCCAGCATTACGTAAGGCTTTAGTTGACACTTTGCCCACGCTTTCTCTTTCTGATCCTTTAATTGTAATCGACTTCATTGTAAAAAAAATATAGTTATTAATAAATATTCAATTTTGCTTTAAGCTTTACGCCATAGGCTTAGGCTTTTTTTTCAGTAAGTATTAAGCTTATAGCTTAAAGCGTATTGCTCCTTACATTATAAATTTTCCACTGATGGAATTGTTGTGGTGAACCATCTGCATAACCTCAGCAAACAGAGGTGCACAGCTTACCACTTTTATTTTATTGGATTCTTTCTTCAACGGAATAGAATCGGTTACGATCAATTCTGTTAATTTCGAATTTTCAATTTTTTCATAAGCACCGCCAGATAAAATAGCATGTGTACAAATTGCTCTCACACTCAATGCTCCTTTTTCGATCATAAGGTCTGCAGCTTTAGCTAAAGTTCCTCCCGTATCGATCATGTCGTCTACTAATATTACATTACGCCCTTTAACTTCACCAATTAGCTCCATCGTGTCGATAATGTTGGCTGCTTTTCTTTGTTTGTAACAGATTACTACATCTGATTCTAAAAACTTAGAGTAAGCATATGCTCTTTTTGAACCTCCCATATCCGGAGATGCAATTGTCAGATTTTCTAATTTTAAACTTTCTACATAGGGTAAAAAGATAGTAGATGCAAATAAATGATCTACCGGTTTTTCAAAGAATCCCTGAATTTGATCTGCGTGCAAATCCATTGTCATGATTCTGGTTGCTCCGGCAGCTGTTAATAGATTTGCTACTAACTTCGCTCCGATTGGAACTCTCGGTTTGTCTTTTCTATCCTGTCTTGCCCAACCAAAATAAGGCATTACAGCTGTAATATGTCTTGCCGATGCACGTTTTGCAGCATCAATCATTAACAACAATTCCATCAGATTATCTGCACTTGGAAAAGTAGAACATACAATAAATACTCGTAAACCTCTTATTGACTCTTCGTATGATGGCTGAAATTCTCCATCGCTATACGTTGACATCGTTACTTTTCCTAACGGAATACCGTATTGTGCAGCAATTTTTTCTGCAAGATAAACACTTTGTGAACAAGCAAAAATTTTAGCTTCTGGTTCTAGGTGCGACATTGTAATGTGTTGTTTTTGCTCCGTAGTACGCTGCACCATTTTTCTTTATCTTTTGAATAAAGCAAAATACGCATAATTACCTCGGATGTAGTTAGTTGTGTGTGCTTCGTTTTAACGAGGTGCAAATTTATAAAATTAATCGAACACTGACAGCAAAAAATTGAGATTTTTTAGTAGAACTTTTAATTTTATTTTTTACATTTGCACCGTGTTAAAGGAATGAGCACAGAAATGAATCATTCTATTGCGTTAAAATAACAGATTTATCTTTTATTTTTCGTCTGCTAAGCCCGGATGGCGGAATTGGTAGACGCGCTGGTCTCAAACACCTGTGGGAAACCGTGCCGGTTCGACTCCGGCTCCGGGTACAAAAACCTCTTCTTAATGGAAGAGGTTTTTTTGTTTTAGATAGTTTGAAAACTACAAAAGAGAACTGATTTTCCTAAAATTTAAAATAAAAAACTATTGTATCAAACATAGCCAATGGTTTCAACCATTGGTATAATCGTAAATATATTGCGCTCCAATGGTTGAAACCATACTTTGTTAATGAGCTTGTATCAATAATTTAAATAATTCCACAGCTCGCATGATGCAAAACAGGAAAATTGCACGAATTAGCAATAAAACATAATTGATTTGCTTTTGTATGAAGTTCCACAGCCAGCTCAATTTTAGCTGAATCCGTAATTATAACTTTAGGATTAAATCGGACTTCTGTAAAACGACCGCTTCCGTCTGGATTTACTTCTAAAATTCCTTCAGCGTTATCTGAATATTCTAAAACTTCAATTCCGTTTTGAGTGCAGACATACAAATAGGACATCATGTGGCAGGAAACCAAACTGCTCAACAACAAATCTTCTGGATTGTATAATTCAGGATCGCCTTTGAAAGCTTTTGCTGCGGATATATCCAAAACTGGTTTTCCTTCAATTTTAATTTTATGGGTTTTGCTATAGGATCTTTTTGTTGATTCCGTTTCATTTTTCCTAGAAGTCCAATTTAGCTGTGTTTTGAATAGATGTTTCATTTCGCTAAGTTAAGATTTTCTAAGCTTAAATGAATTAATCTCGCAAAGTCGCAGAGTCGCAAAGTTTTGTTTTGAGAACACAATTTACAAGATTAAAAAAAAATTTATTTCACGCAGATTCTGCAGATTGTAGCAGATTTATTTGATTTTTAAATAATCGCGAGCATCTGCCTAAATCTTTTTAAAATCTGCGTGAACAAAAACTTTGCGACTTTGCGAGCAATTTCACTTCATAAAAAAACCTCGAAAGCATTACACTTTCGAGGTTTCTCAGAGAATTAGAACTAACTAAATAAGTTCTAAAAGAATTATTTTTGAACAGAAAACTTAAAAGTAGTTTTCGTTTTATAGTTTTCTCCCGGGTTTAAAACCGTTGTCGGGAAGTTTTTCTGATTGGGAGAATCCGGATAATGCTCTGTTTCTAAACAAAGTCCGGTTCTGTGTGCGTATGTTCCGCCTTTTGGCATTGGCAAAGTTCCGTCAAGGAAATTTCCAGAATAGAACTGAATTCCAGGTTCGTCTGTCGTCATTTCCATAACTCTTCCGCTTGCTGCGTGATATACTTTTGCAATTATTGTTCTTCCTTTTTCAGGATTGTTCAAAACCCAGCAGTGATCGTAACCTTTTCCTCTTTCTAACTGCTCGTTTTTAACTTCGATATCTTTTCCAATTAATTTTGGTTTTCTGAAATCGAAAGGCGTATTGGCAACATCTTCTAATTTTCCTGTCGGAATCAAAGTTGCATCAACCGGAACCAATTTATCTGCATTTAATGTCAATTCGTGATCTAAGATTGTTTTGGTAAAATCTCCTGATAAATTGAAGTAAGAATGCTGCGTTAAATTCACAACCGTTTTCTTGTCTGTTGTTGCTTCATACAAAACTTCTAACTGATTGTCATTTGTCAAAGTATACGTTACAAAAACCTGAAGATTTCCAGGATAACCTTCTTCCATATCTTTACTTAAATACGATAATTTTAAAGTAGCCGTATCACCAGATTTAACCTCATCTGCTTTCCAAACCACATTAAAATAACCTTGCGGACCACCGTGTAAAGCATTTGGAGCATTGTTGATCGCTAATTGATATTCTTTTCCGTCAAGCGAAAATTTTCCTTTCGCAATTCTATTTCCGTATCTTCCGATCAAAGCGCCAAAAAACGGATTCTCTTTTTCGTATTGTGCCAAAGAACTAAAACCGATCACTACATTTTCTGACACACCTTTTTTATTTGGCACTTTTAAATTTGTAATTCGGCCTCCAAAGGTGATGATGTCCACTTCCATCCCATTTTGGTTTTTCAGTTTATAACTCTCTACTTTTTCTCCCTTTGCAGTAGTTCCATATTCCGATTTTTCTATCGTAACCGCAGCTTTTGCATCAGCAGTTTCTGTTTTTTCTGTCTCGGCTTTTTTATCGCTTTTACACTGAACCGAAAGCGTCGCCAAACCTAAAAGCGTAATTCCAAAAATGTAACGTTTTAATCCTTTCATAAATTTGATTTTTTTGTGAAATGTTAGATGTTAGAGGTAAAAAGTTAAAAGTAAGAAAAAAACTCTGAACCTTTGTTCCTTTGAAACTTTGAACCTCTAATTACAATCCATGCTGAAACAAATGAAAATAAGCTTCATTGGCATTGATTTTATCTTTGAAATCTCTTACAGTAGTTCTTTCATCAATAACCAATAATTCGATTCCTGCGATATCTGCGAAATCTTCCATATATTCTGTTGTGATCGATTGGCTGTAAACGGTATGGTGCGCTCCTCCGGCTAAAATCCAGGCTGTTGCTGCAACTTCTAAATTTGGTTTACAATCCCAAAGTACACGTGCTACTGGTAATTTTGGCAACTCTGCCATTGGCTTAATCGCCGTAACTTCGTTCACAATCAAACGGAAACGAGTCCCCATATCTACTAAAGAAACATTGATTGCGTCACCTGCAGGTGAATTAAATACCAAACGAGCCGGATCTTCTTTTCCTCCAATTCCTAATGGATGTACTTCGCAAGAAGGTTTTCCGTCAGCGATAGATGGACAAATTTCTAACATGTGAGATCCTAAAACATATGATTTTTGCGGTGTAAAATGGTAGGTGTAATCTTCCATGAAAGAAGTTCCGCCTTCTAAACCAATACACATTACTTTTAAAGCTCTTACCATTGCAGCAGTTTTCCAGTCTCCTTCACCCCCAAAACCATAACCGTCAGCCATTAATCTTTGGGTAGCGATTCCTGGTAATTGTTTCCAGACTCCAAGGTTTTCAAATGTATCTGTAAAAGCACCAAAACCTCCTTCTTCAAGGAAAGCTCTTAAACCTAATTCAATTTTTGCTGCTTCTACTAATGAACTTCTTTGTGCACCGCCTTCTTTTAAAGAATCAGTTAAGTTGTATGATTGCTCGTAAACGGCTAACAAATCATTCAATTCTTTGTCTGTAACTTTTTCAATATGTTTGGTAACGTCTGACGAATCATATCCGTTTACCGACATTCCGAAACGAATTTGAGCCTCAACTTTGTCACCTTCTGTAACGGCAACTTCGCGCATATTATCTCCAATACGAGCCACTTTTAGGTTTTGAAGTTCATCCCATCCTAAGACAACTCTTGACCAGATTCCTAATTGTTTTTGAACTCTTTGATCTTCCCAATGCCCAACTACAACTTTACGTTTTTTACGCATTCTTGACATGATGAAACCAAATTCACGATCTCCGTGCGCCGATTGGTTCAGGTTCATGAAATCCATATCAATGCTTCCCCACGGAATTTCGGCATTATATTGCGTATGTAAATGACATAATGGTTTTTTAAGGATATTTAAGCCGCCAATCCACATTTTTGCCGGTGAAAAAGTGTGCATCCAAGCGATAATTCCGATACAGTTTTTCTCTGAATTCGCAGCCAGACAAACATCTAAAATCTGCGAAGGCGATTTCACTACATCTTTATAAACCACTTTTACTGGTATCGAAGATGAAGCGTCTAATCCTTTTGCAATTAGCTGCGAATGCTCTGCTACTTTTCTTAGTGTTTCTTCACCGTATAATTCCTGGCTTCCTACTACAAACCATACTTCTTTTTGAGAAATGTCTATCATTGTTTTGTTTATTTTGTTTCAAGTTTCAGGTTTCAAGTTGTTGGAATCTGAAGACTCGAATTGTTATTTTAGTTTTAGTTTTTTTTGTTTCAGGTTTCAGGTTTCAGATTTCACGTTCCAACAACTTGAAACTTGAAACAAAAAAACCTGAAACAAAAACTCTACTGCCCGTAATACGAATCTTTTCCGTGTTTGCGGTTGTAATGTTTTTTGATTAGTGAATCTTTTAATCTTGGTGCATTTGGATTTATTTGTAAAGTCAGGTAGGCCATTTCTGCAACCACTTCCAGAACTTTACTGTTGTAAACCGCTTTTGCAGCATTTTTTCCCCAGGCAAACGGACCGTGATTTCCAATTAAAACCATTTCTACTTCTTCGTACGAAAGATTTTTTTCTTTGAAACAATCCAAAATCTGAATTCCGGTATTGTGCTCGTAGTTTCCTTCAATTAAAGAATCTGCCATCGGTGGCGCACACGGAATATCAGCTGTTAAGTGATCGGCGTGCGTTGTTCCGAAAATCGGAATATCTTGCTGAGATTGTGCCCAAGCCACAGAATAAGTTGCGTGTGTATGTGCAACGCCTCCGATATTTGGCCAGTTTTTATACAAATAAGCATGCGTTTTTGTATCAGAAGAGGGACGCATTGTTCCTTCGATAACATTATTATCAAAATCTACGATTACAATATCTTCAGGCTTTAAATCTTCGTACGGAACACCGCTTGGTTTAATGGCAAAAACACCATTTTTTCTATCCACAGCGCTTACGTTTCCGAAAGTATATACCACGAGATTCAATGCATTCAACTGCATATTTGCCTCGTAACATTCCTGTTTTAAATCTTTATAAAGAGAACTCATTTTGAGAAATTTTAATTGTTGGATCTGCGAAAGCGCTTAATTGTTCATACGCTAAAAGCAGTTTATGATAAGCTTCTACTTTATCTGTTTGAGGAAAATATTCTCCGTCAAAATCACTTCCGATTTTTTGGCTTGCTTCAATTACGTTTGGATAAATTCCGGCTGCAACAGCTGCGTAAATTGCTGCACCTAAAGCTGGAGTCTGGTCTGAAGCAGCAATTTTAATTGGCTTATTCAATACATTAGCCAAAGTCTGCATGATAAAAGGAGATTTACGAGCAACGCCTCCAATTCCGATTACGCTGTCGATTTTTACACCTTCTTCTTCAAAACGGTCTACGATTTTCTTTGCTCCAAAACAAATTGCGTTTACTAAAGCTTTAAAAATATGAGGCGCTTTTGTTCCTAAAGAAAGGTTTGAAATCGCGCTTTTTACTTCCTGATTGGCATCAGGAGTCCTGCGTCCGTTGATCCAGTCCAAAGCAATTGGAAGACTTTCAGAAACTGGAATTTTCTCTGCTTCTTTTGTCAATTCAACAATTAATTTATCGCTGAATTCTTCTCTTAATTGTTCTTTTTGAGTATCATTTAAAAGAGATGAAGCACCTAATAAATGTTCTGTCGGCCACATCAATAATTCTTTGTACCAAGCCAATAAATCACCAAAAGCAGATTGTCCGGCTTCTAAACCGATGAAGCCCGGAATTACAGAACCATCAACTTGTCCGCAGATACCGCGAACGGTTTTTGTTGCCACTTCATCATAAGAACCAACCAGTATATCACAAGTTGAAGTTCCCATAACACGAACCAAAGTATTCTCTTCGATTTTGGCTCCAACAGCTCCAGAATGCGCGTCAAAAGTTCCAACAGCAATTACAGTGTCGGTAGAAAGTCCTAAACGATCTGCCCATTCTTTGCTTAATTTTCCTGCTGATAAATCTGAGGTATAAGTCTCATCATATAAATTACCACGAAGCTGCGCTAAATATGGATGTAATTTTTCTAAGAATTCAACTGGTGGCAATCCGTTCCAGTCTGCGTGCCACATTGCTTTGTGTCCTGCGGCGCAACGGCTTCTTTTAAAAGTTTTTAAATCTTTATCATCGATTAATAAATACGTCATTAAATCGCAGTGCTCCATCCAGGTGTGAGCTGCATTTCTAACGGCTTCATCTTGTCTTGCAATGTGCAGGATTTTTGCCCAAAACCATTCCGAAGAATAAATTCCGCCTACATATTTTGTAACGTCTTCCCCGCTCCAGCTTACTGCCAGTTCGTTGATTTCGTTTGCTTCATTTATTGCGGTATGATCTTTCCATAAAACCATCATGGCATTTGGGTTTTCTTCAAAACCTTTTGTCAATGCCAATGGCGTTCCGTCTTTGGTAACAGGAACGGGAGAAGATCCTGTTGTATCGATACAGATTCCTTTTATCAAAGAAGGATCAACTTTACTTTCTTGTACAACATTTTGAATTGTAATTTCCAGTCCTTCAATATGATCCAAAGGATGCTGACGAAACTGGTTTATAGAGGCATCACAATATTGTTTGTTTTTCCATCTTTTGTAATGAGAAACATTCGATGCCAGCTCCTGTCCATTTTCAGCGTCAATAAGCACCGCGCGAACAGAATCTGTTCCGTAGTCCAATCCTATTACGTAATTTTTCATTTCTAAATTTAATTGGTTAATTATTTGACAAATATAAAAATTATAATTTTATAAGTGTACAAAAAACACTTAATTGAAATTGCATAATTCATTTTTACTAATAATGCATTAAAACAGCATTTTAGCTTTCAATCAAAAAATAAATGTTATCAATACAATTATTAGTTTGCGATTATTTCATCCTATAAATAAAACCTGATTTTCTAGTTCTGTTTTTTAGAATTAAATTCGATTATTTTCCTTCTAAAACTAAAACAGAGAATGGCGGAATTGTAATTTCGAGTTTTCCTTTTTTATTTTCAAAACCCTTAAAAGCAACCGGAACAATTTTATTCGGATTTTCGAAAGAATTATAATCCTGCAATTTTGCCGCAGTAATAATACTTCCGGTATAGTTTTTTGCTCCCAACGCTGCAACATCAATTTCGATTTTATTTTTATTTACTGCGTCAACATTAACGATAGAAATATGAATTAATCCGCTTTGGTCTTTTGAAGCTGAAGCCGATACAGCCGGAATGGTCTGCCCGTTAAAAGTATAAGACGGTGATTTAAAATCGAGTGGAATTAATTTGGCTTCCTGATGCACGCTGTACATTTTCATGACATGATAGGTTGGCGTCGTAATCATTTTGGCTTTATCGGTCAAAATTACAGCCTGAAGTACATTTACACATTGCGCCAGATTTGCCATCTTAACACGATCCGCATGATTATTAAAAATATTCAAAGTTGATCCGGCCAAAACTGCGTCACGCATGGTATTTTGCTGATATAAAAAGCCAGGATTTGTTCCTTGCTGAACATCGTACCAGCCTCCCCATTCGTCTACGATCATGGCAACTTTTTTCTCCGGATCATATTTATCCATAATTGCAGCATGTTTGGTAACCAATTCTTCCATTTTTAAAGCAGACTGCATCGTAAGGAAATATTCTTTTTCTGTAAAAGCAACATCAGATCCTTTTTTATTCCAGTCTATTACAGCATAATGATGCACACCAACACCACCCAGCATATTTAGCGGAATGTTTTTCATCAATGTTTCTGTCCAGTTATAATCTGAACTATTTGCCCCAGAGGCAATTCTTGTAATACCGCCGGTATTATTCCAATCGGACATAAAAGTGGCAAATTTGCGGTATTCATTAGCATAATAATCGGCTGTCATATTTCCTCCGCAACCCCATGCTTCATTTCCTATTCCCCAATATTTCACTTTCCATGGTTCGGTTCTTCCGTTTTTTTTACGCATGTCGCTCATCGGACTTTTACCTCCAAAATTGGTGTACTGTACCCAGTCCGCCAGTTCCTGAACAGTTCCGCTGCCGACATTTCCTGACAAATACGGTTCGGCACCCAAAAGCTCACACATATTCAGGAAATCATGTGTTCCAAAACTATTGTCTTCGGTAACGCCGCCCCACCACTGATTTACAATTGTCGGACGCTGTTGCTGTGGCCCCACTCCGTCTTTCCAGTGATACGTGTCGGCAAAACATCCGCCGGGCCATCTCAGATTAGGAATTTTTAAATCTTTAAGAGCTTTAATAATATCATTACGAACGCCCTTAGTATTCGGAATTTTGGAAGTGTCACCCACAAAAAAGCCGCCATAAATGCAGTGTCCCAAATGTTCTGCAAAATGCCCGTAAATGTGTTTACTAATAGTTGGTGCTTCGTTGTTTGTTTTAATGGAAATTGTTGTAGTTTGATTTTGAGAGAATCCAATCTGACAGGAAACTGCTAAAATCAAGGCTAAGAAAAGTGGTTTTTTCATAGGGATTATAGTTCGTTAATAAATAGGTTTAAGTGTGGTTTAGACATTTGTAAAAGTAGTTAAAAAATTAACTAATAGTCATTTTAACTATAATTAAAAATATATTTCTTAAGAATACCTTTAAAATAATTAGAAACCATTATTTAGAAATTTTGTTTAAATAGAAAACTTTCCCTTAAATTTGACCAATTTTAAAGCCCGAAAACAATTTATCCGCACCTTAATACTAAACAATAAAATTTCTGAATTCGCAACGAATACTTGTTAAGTGTAAATATTACATTAATAATTATGATACGATTTGAGAAGTTTATATATTTACCAACCAAATTAATAATATATGCTAAATAGTTATAGCTCTGCCGATAAAGTGTTACTGGCGGTTGACTGCATTATTTTCGGATTCGATAATGAAGGTTTAAAAATACTTTTAATTCAGAGGGATTTTGAACCTGAAAAAGGAAAGTGGTCTCTTATTGGAGGCTTTCTGAAACGTGACGAAGTTCTCGACACAGCGGCAGCAAGAATCTTAAATACTTATACCGGACTAAACGATATCTATATGGAGCAATTGTATGCTTACAGCGAAATCGATCGTGATCCTGTAGAACGAACAATTTCTGTTTCTTATTTTGCTTTAATTAATATTGAAAACCATAATGCAGAGCTAATCCAGAATTATCATGCAGAATGGTTCCCGATAAATGATGCGCCAAATTTAATTTTTGATCATAACGAAATGGTTAGAAACGCCATTAAAAGACTTCAGTATAAAACTTCAATTAAGCCAATTGGCTTTGAACTGCTTCCGGAAAAATTTACCATGCGACAGTTATTGGAATTATATGAAGCCATTTTAAGCAAAGAACTGGATAAACGAAATTTTATAAGCAAAATTAATTCGCTCGAAATATTAAATAAATTAGAAGAAAAAGATATGCAGTCTTCCCGAAAAGGCTCCTATTTGTACACTTTTAACAAAGAAAAATACGAAGAGAAATTGTTAAATAATTTTGTATTGAATTTGTAAAATATTAATTTTTTCTCTCGCCCATTTAGCAGATAAAGTAGATTTTTTTTTGATATTAAATCTGCCAGATCTTTTAAATCTGCTAGAAAAAATTACAAAGAATTCCTTACTATAAGAGCAGATTTATTTTCGATCTGCTCTTTTTTTGTGCCTTTTAAAATCATCTCTGCCAAAATTTTTCCCATAAGTTCAAAATTGGTAGAAATAGTGGTAATTCCGTTTGCAGCAATTTTTTTAAGCGCCGTTTCATTGTACGATATTATTCCGAAATCCTGCCCCAATCTTAAATTCCGGTTCATTCCGTTTTCTATTACCAAAAGTAAATCACGATCAGTCGGAATAATATATAAATCTCCCGGAGTTATGGATCTTCCTGTAAATTCTGGAATAATTTCAAACTCAAAATGGTATTCTCTGCAAAAAGATTCAAATCCCAGTTTCATTCCCGGAGGTTCCCGATATTCAGAAAAAATCAAAATCAGCTTCTTATATTTGGACAATCGGGATTTCCCTTTGAGCAAACCTTCATAAATGTCTTTTTTATGATTTTGATATACTGCGGGAAACATTTTAAGTTCAGAATTAGTCTGGTCCAAAATAATTACATCGTTTACTGGTAGGGTTTTTATAGAATCAACGATATCGTTTAAGTTTGTCGGCATAATTATATATTTAGTATAATTTCCGTTGCTGTCATTAATGAGTTTTTTAAAAACCGGAACATTAAAATGATGGAAGAAAATATCAACCTGAATATTTTTTCCAATATTTTTCAAAAACGAATTATAAATATCTTCTTTAAAAATATTTAACTCATCAAAAAGCAAAAAAATCTTCTGAGTAATAGCAATTTCAACACTTTTAACATAATATCCCTTTCCTGGAATTGCATAAATAATTCCTCTTTTCTTCAATTCCTCATACGCCAAAAGTATGGTATCGCGCGATAATGAAAACGCCAGACAGACTTTATTTACCGAAGGAAGACGGTCGCCTTTCTGCAATTTTCCCTCTTCAATTGCCTTTTCTATTGAAAGAATTATCTGCTTATATTTTGGAAGACCAATATTATTTTGAATGGAAATAATGCTCATAAATAAAGTCATTTTGACTATTAAGTTTAAAAACTGGTAGGTACTGGTATGCAAAAATAAGAAATGTTTCTATTTTTGAATTTCATTTTTGTTAAAAATAATATGGAAATAAAACATATATCGCATTTAAAAGACCTTGATAATTGCAAATTATTTGGCATAATGCCAGATAAGCAAGAAATATTTTCATTGGAAATAGTTAATAAAAAAGGAATGAAAGTGCAGCTTATTAATTATGGCGCTTCTGTTACCTCAATTAAAGTTCCTTTATATAATGGCGATTTAGTCGATGTTGTTTTAGGTTTTGATAATCTGGATTCATATTTAGAATCGTATAATTTGCCAAGTGCTCCCTATTTCGGAACTACTGTGGGACGTTATGCAGGACGCATCCATAATGGAACTTTTACCTTAAATGGAAAAACATTTCAGCTTGACGGAAATAACAACGGAAATACGCTCCACGGCGGTCCGATGGGATTTGGCAGAAAAGTCTGGAGTATCACAAATACAACTTCGGGCGAAAATCCGTCAGTAACCTTTAGTCTTTTTAGTGAAGATTCAGACGAACATTTTCCCGGCGAAATGACAGTTCATTTAACTTATACCTTAACAGAACAAAATGAATTAAAACTGGAATACAAAGCCACTTCAACCGAAGATACTGTTATTAATTTAACACATCATAGTTATTTCAACCTCAACGGACACGATTCTAATGTTCTCGAACAGCAAATGTTTATTGAATCGGATAAAATGCTGGAAACGGATTCTGATAATATACCGACAGGAAATTTTGTGGATTTAACGGATCATGATTTTGATTTTAGAACCCTAAAAAATTGTCCGTTTCCAATTGATAATTCTTTTGTGGTAAATTCAAAAACAGAAATTGTGGCGCAATTGTTCAGCACAAAAAACAATCTGAAAATGAATGTTTATACAGATCAGCCAAGTGTGCACATATATGTAGGCGGAAATTGTTTCGGAAAATTAATCGCAAAAGACAATGTTTCTTACCATGCCCAAAGCGGAATTTGTTTTGAAACCCAAAATTTTCCGGATGCTCCAAACCAGCCGGATTTTCCAAATTCGATTTTGAAAAAAGGCGAAACTTACGAGCAGAAAACAGTTTACAAATTTGAAAATCTGAACTAACTATATTCTCAAAACCAAAATTACACTACCCCTAAATGAATGCTACTTTAATACAAAATACAACCGCTTTTTTTGAGAAGTCATTTGGATCTTCTCCTGAAAAAACGGTTCTTTCGCCGGGAAGAATTAACATTATTGGCGAACATATCGACTATAATGACGGATATGTTTTACCGGCAGCAATAGACAAAGTTATTTGTTTTGCTTTCGCGAAAAGCAATTCGAAAACCTCAAAAGTGATCGCCATTGATTTGAATGAAGAATTTGAAATTGATCTGACTCATGAAATAAAATTGAGCGATGTTGTTTGGACCAATTATATTCGTGGTGTAATCAAACAATTGCAGGACAACGGATTTGATTTTGAAGGTTTCCATTGTGTCTTCAGCAGTAATATTCCGGTTGGTTCTGGATTATCTTCTTCTGCAGCTTTAGAATGCGGAATGATTTTCGGAATTAAATCTCTTTTTGATTTAAAAATAGAGAAAAAAGACATTTCCTTATTAGGCCAAAAAGCAGAACACTGGGTGGGCATCAACTGCGGTATTATGGATCAGTTTTCTAGCGTTCATGGTCTGGAAAACAAAGTCATAAAACTGGACTGCAACACCTTGGACTTTGAATATCACAACGCCGACTTTAAAGATTATTCCCTGATTTTATTTGATTCTAATGTGAAACATTCGCTTTTTACATCAGAATATAATACCAGAAGACTGGAATGTGAGGAAGGTTTATCGATCATTAAAAATCATTTTCCTGAGATAAACAGTTTCAGAGATGCTTCTAAAGAACAGGTTCTGAGTCTCAGAGACAAAATGAGCGGAAAGGTTTTTAACAAAGTTCACTTTGTGGTAAAAGAAATAAATCGTGTCATTAAGGCTTGCCAGGCTTTGGATGAAGGAAATATCGAACATTTAGGAGAATTACTTTTCGAAACACATTACGGATTATCTCAGGAATATGAAGTAAGCTGTGAAGAACTCGATATGCTGGTAGACACTGCAAAAGCAGATGACAATATTATTGGTTCCCGACTTATGGGAGGCGGTTTTGGCGGATGCACCATTAATTTAGTTAAAAAAGGAAATGAAAATGAGGTTAAACGTACGTTTTCGAAACTTTATTTAGATACATTTGGAATTGAATTAAAATTCTATGATGTAAAAATCTCAAACGGAACAACACTACTTTAATACCACAACACATTACAATGAAAAATTTTGACATTAATGAAGATCCTCACAGACGTTTCAACCCTTTAATTAACGAATGGGTTTTGGTTTCTCCTCACCGTTCAAAAAGACCGTGGCAAGGACAAAATGAAGTAATTTCTACAGAAGAGCTTCCTAAATACGACCCGACTTGTTATTTGTGTCCGGGAAATGTTCGTGCAAACGGAGTAAATAACCCTGATTATGAAAGCAGTTTTGTTTTTGAAAATGATTTTGCCGCCATGAAACAGGACGAAATTATTTTTGAAGACGATATTAAACATACTTTCTTTAAGGCGAAACCGGAACAGGGAATTTCAAGAGTGGTATGTTTCTCTCCAAGACATGATCTGACGTTGCCTGAAATGGAAATAGCAGACATTGAAAATATCATTAAAACCTGGCAGAAAGAATACACTGATTTAGGGAATATAAAATACATTAATCACGTTCAGATTTTCGAAAATAAAGGCAGCGTTATGGGTTGCAGCAATCCGCATCCTCATGGACAAATCTGGGCGCAGTCTTCGCTTCCAACACAGGTCGAAAAAACACAAAACAGCTTAAAATCCTATTACGATAAAAACCAAAAAACACTTTTGGAAGATTACGTAAAAGCAGAGATAAAAGCCGGAGAAAGAATTGTGATTGAAAACGATCACTTTGTAGCTCTGGTTCCATTTTGGGCAATCTGGCCGTATGAAACAATGATTGTAAGCAAGAGAGCGGTAAATAAAATAACGAATTTTACTGTGGAAGAAAGCACTGCTTTTGCTACAATTTTAAAACAGCTAACGACTAAATACGACAATTTATTTAATACCTCATTTCCGTATTCATCCGGAATTCATCAGTCGCCAACCGATGGATTTCAACATCCGGAATGGCATTTCCACATGCATTTTTACCCGCCATTATTAAGATCGGCAACGGTGAAAAAATTTATGGTTGGTTACGAAATGTTAGGAGAATCGCAGCGCGATATTACACCAGAGAAAAGTGCCGAAATTTTAAGACAGTTGTCTGATGTTCATTATAAAACTTTGGTAAAAGTTTAAAATCGAGATTTATCTAAAGTCGGAAAACTAAAAATTTAACACAATATCCAGATTATAAATGTAAAAAACACATTTGCTGATGACTGTTTTCTAATTTTTTATTTTACATTTGGCTTCCACTTTTATTTTGATAAAAAAATAACACAAAATAAACACATCTTGCATTTTTAAGGAGATGATGCAACATAAAAAACAATTTTAAACCAAATAAACAAATTTACTCTTATAATAATTATCTAAAATACTACTAACAATGAACCAGAACCTCGCTTTCGCAGATTATGCGGTTTTTATTATTTATTTCATCGTAGTTTCGGTCTACGGTTACACCGTTTATCGCAAACGAAAACAAGACGAACAAGATGCTAAAGCTTACTTTCTTGCCGAAGGAAACTTAACCTGGTGGGCTATTGGAGCTTCTTTAATTGCATCTAATATCTCAGCAGAACAATTCATCGGAATGAGTGGTGAAGGTTTCTTTTTAGGAATTGCCGTTGCGGCTTACGAGTGGCTTGCTGCTGTAGCACTTATTATTGTGGCAGTTTGGTTTATTCCTGTTTATCTTAAAAATAAGATTTACACAATGCCGCAATTCTTAAAAACACGTTATAATGAATCTACGGCGTTAATTATGGCGGTTTTCTGGTTGTTTCTGTACGTTTTTGTAAACTTAACTTCGATCCTTTATTTGGGAGCCGTTGCTATTAACGGACTTGCCGGAGGTGAATATCTTCATGTAATTATGGTAGGTCTGGCTGTTTTTGCCTTATTCATTTCTCTTGGAGGAATGAAGGTTGTGGCTTACACAGACGTAATTCAGGTTGCGGTTTTAATTATCGGAGGTTTGGTAACTTCTTATATTGCTTTAACTACTGTTGGACAGTATTTTGGAGTGGGAGAAAATGCAATTGCAGGTTTCAAAGTTTTAATGAAAGAAGCTCCTGAGCATTTTAAAATGATTATTCCAAAACCTACTGCGACTTCTTCTCAATTAGAAATCGATAAATATTTGACTTTCCCGGGCTTGATGTCTTACCTTGCCGGTATCTGGATCATCAACTTAAACTATTGGGGATGTAACCAATACATTACGCAAAGAGCTCTTGGTGCAGATTTACAAACTGCACGTACAGGTATTTTATTTGCCGGTATGCTAAAATTATTAATGCCGCTTATTGTAATGCTTCCGGGTATTGCAGCTTATGTATTATACGAAAACGGACACCTTCCTCAATTGGTTGGAGGAAAAGACGGTGCTTATTCTGCAGTATTAACTTTCTTGCCAACAGGTTTAAAAGGACTTTCTGTTGCCGCTTTAACTGCTGCAATTGTAGCTTCTCTGGCCGGAAAAGTAAACAGTATCTCGACAATCTACACTTTAGATATTCATAAAAAATACATTCAGAAAGAAGCGGGCGAAAAACAACAGGTAAATATTGGTCGTATTGCCGTTTTTGCTGCGATGCTTTTAGCAGTTTTATTTACATGGAATGACATCTTAGGAATTGGCGGTGTTGGTGGATTTACTTATATCCAGAAATACACAGGATTTATCAGTCCGGGAGTTTTTGCCATGTTCTTCTTAGGTATGTTCTGGAAAAGAACGACAGGAGCTGCGGCAATCGTAGGTGTAATTTTAGGATTCGTACTATCTGTACTTTTCAACGAATATGCTCCTGCATTGTTTGGACCTGACACACTTTTATATACAGCTTACCCTAACGGAAAAGGAGCTTACGAAATTCCGTTTCATATCTGTATGGGATTATCATTCTTCTTCACTATGTTAGTGATGATTTTGATGAGTTTTGCCGGACCAAAAGTAAACCCTAAAGCATTCGAGACTGAGCCTGGAATGTTCAAGGTAAAACCACAAACTACGGTTTTAATTGTAATTACATTATTAATTATCGTAGCGCTTTACGTTAAGTTCTGGTAATAAATTATCAGTTCTATTCTCTCTATTTTTACAGCTGTTGTTTGTCATGAACAACAGCTGTAAATTTTTAAAAGAGATGTTGCGTAGAAAATATATGCCACAGATTTAAAGGATTAAAATGATTTTCATCTGCTTTGTCAGGCTGAGCGAAGTCGAAGCCCACGTCCAATTGGAGCGCCCTTCGACTTCGCTCAGGGTGACAATCTAATTCATAAATCCTTCAATCATTGTAATCTGTGGCAAAAAAAAATAAAAAGTATTTAAATTAAAATAAAAATCATGCAGTTATCATTAACCCAAAAAATCATTATCGTTACCGGAGGCGCAAAAGGAATCGGTTTAGGAATTTGTAAAGTTTTAGCCGAAGAAAATGCAATTCCGTTTATCGTTGGACGTAACGAAAATGACAACATCAAAGCCGTAGAAGAATTAAAAGCCATTGGAAAAGAATCACATCAGGTACTTGCCGATTTAACAAAACCTGAAGACTGCAAAAAAGCTGTTGAAGCTGTAATTACAAAATTCGGAAGAATTGACGGATTGGTAAACAATGCGGGAGTGAATGACGGCGTTGGATTAGAAAATGGAAATTACGAAGATTTCGCTGCTTCACTTCACAAAAATTTAGTGCATTATTATTTAATGGCACAGCATGCACTTCCGTATTTGAAAGAATCCAAAGGTGCGATCGTAAACATCGGTTCTAAAACTGCCGAAACCGGACAAGGCGGTACTTCGGCGTATGCTGCTTCAAATGGCGGACGAAATGCTTTAACCAGAGAATGGGCGGTCGAATTATTGAAATACAGCATCCGTGTAAACGCTGTTATTGTAGCAGAATGTTACACGCCGCTTTACGAAACGTGGATCAATACTTTTGAAAATAAAGAGGAAAAACTGGCGACAATCACTAAAAATATTCCGCTGGAAAACAGAATGACAACCGCAGAAGAAATCGCAAACATGGTGGTTTTCTTATTGTCTGAAAAATCAAGCCATACAACTGGACAGATTATTTATGTTGATGGTGGTTATACCCATTTGGATCGATCTATTTAATTTTTTCAGCCACGAATTCACGAATTTTTTCTACAATTTGTAAATTAAAAATTCGTGAATTCGTGGCAAATCTTTTTCAAACCAAAGCATTGCTCTTAAACTCCGTTGGCGTTATTCCCTTGCACTTTTTAAAAAGTTTATTAAAATTGGATGCCGTTTTGTATCCGCATTCATACGCAATCTCAGACATACTTTTATCTGTTTCCAATAACAATTTGCAGGCATTAGAAATTCGGATTTCATGCAGGTAATCCATGAAATTTTTCTTGGTTTTGATTTTAAACATTCTGCAGAAAGACGTTGGTGTCATATTCGCGACGGCGGCAATTTCACTTAAAGCGATATTTCGTTTGTAATTTTTATTCACATATTGAAAAACCTCCGAAATGCGATCTGTTTTGGAATTCTTTTGCATTAACGAATAAATTTCGTCGTTAATATAAATCTTATCCTGGCTATCAGACAAAATCGATAATATTTCAAAAAGTCCGACAATAACTTCAAAATCTTTTTTGGCAACTAATTTTTCCAGTTTTTTGGCAATTTGCTTATTCGTTTTTCCGATAATCGAAATCCCTTTCCCTGCCTGAACAAAAAGCTCGTTTATTTTCTGTGTTTCCTGCAATTCATAAAATGCAGATCCGAAAATATCTTTGTTGAAATAAACCACAATCGAGTTGGCTTTTAAATCTGCAATTCCCTCGTAATACTTTTCGTCATTCAGCCACACATGCGGAATATCAGAACCTAAAAAAACCATATCGCCAGGCTCAAATGGCATAACCGAATTCCCGATAATACGTTTTCCGAAACTCTCTTTCACATACACCAATTCTAGTTCGGGATGCGAATGAAAAGGCGATTGGAAAAAAGGTTCTATACGATTGAGTACCGAAACTTTAGTGTTGAGATAAGATGTTATTTTGGTTTGCTCCAACTTCATATCACAAAGATAATAAAAGATTAGACAAGGATAATATTAGACTAATAGTCAATGCTTAAAAAAACTACTTTTATTTTTCGTTTACTGCCCAAATTTTATAGAGAATCAAGGGTTTAAATTGATTTTCAAATTTAAAAAGTGACGAAACAAAAAAGAAAAAAAACAACAACGATGTCTGAGAATAACACAAAAAAGCTGGTTGTAAAACTACATCCGGACGATAATGTCTTGGTTGCCCTTACCGATCTTCAAAAAGGAGAAACCATTCATTTTGAAAACGAAAACTACGTTTTAAAAGACCTCATCAAAGCCAAACATAAATTCTACATGCAGGATATGAAGCAGGGAGAAGAGGTAAATATGTATGGCGTTTTGGTTGGAAAAGTACAGTTTGATGTAGCGAAAGGAAGCCTAATGACAACTGAAAATCTTAAACATGCGGCAGATCCGTATGCCTACAGAAATGCTTCTTACGAATGGACTGCGCCAGATGTTTCTAAATTTGAAAACAGAACTTTTAAAGGCTATAAAAGAAAAGACGGACGCGTAGGAACGGCCAATTACTGGCTTTTTGTTCCGACTGTTTTTTGTGAAAACAGAAATCTTGACGTTATCAAAGAAGCGTTGCACAAACAATTGGGCTATGCAGTAACCGACAAATACAATCAGTTTACGTCTGAATTATTAGAAGGTTATCTGAACGGAAATGATATTAACGATATCAATATTGAATTGAATCCGACGCCAAAAAACAAACGTGTTTTTGAAAATGTAGACGGAATTAAATTCTTAAATCACCAGGGCGGCTGCGGTGGAACACGTCAGGACGCTTCTACTTTGAGTGCTCTACTAGCTTCTTATGCCAATCATCCAAATGTGGGCGGGATAACTTTATTAAGTTTAGGATGCCAGCATTTGCAAGTTCAGGATTTTGTGAATGATGTAAAGAGACAAAATCCGGAATTTGACAAACCGTTGTTTATTTTTGAGCAGCAACAAACCGAAAGCGAAGAGGCTTTGATTACAAATGCCATTAAAAAAACTTTTGAAGGTTTAATCGAAATCAATAAATACGAAAGAACCGATGCGCCTTTAAGCGATTTATGCATTGGTGTAAAATGTGGCGGAAGCGACGGTTTCAGCGGTGTTTCTGCAAATCCAGCTGTGGGTTATACTTCTGATTTAGTTGTCGCTTTAGGCGGAAAAATTCTTTTGGCCGAGTTTCCGGAATTATGTGGAGCCGAGCAAAATTTGATCGACAGATGTGTGACCGAAGATAAAGCAAGAAAATTTATCGATTTAATGGAATCTTACGACGAACTGGCTCATACAGTAGGTTCAGGTTTCCACATGAATCCTTCTCCGGGAAATATCAAGGACGGTTTAATTACCGATGCAATCAAAAGTGCGGGTGCAGCAAAAAAAGGCGGTACTTCTCCCGTAATTGATGTTTTAGATTATACCGAATTGGTAACAAAACCAGGATTAAGTTTGGTTTGTACACCAGGAAATGATGTGGAAGCAACGACAGGAAAAGCGGCTTCTGGAGCTACTTTAATTTTGTTTACAACTGGTTTAGGAACGCCAACTGGAAATCCGGTTTGTCCTGTAATTAAAGTCGCAACAAATTCTGTTTTAGCGACAAGAATGAAAGATATCATTGACATTGACTGTGGCCCGATCATCAGCGGCGAAAAATCTATTGAAGAAATGGGTGAAGAAATTTTAGAATATTGTATCAAAGCGGCAAGCGGCGAAATTATTCCGAAAGCGGTTCAATTAAATCAGGACGATTTTATTCCGTGGAAACGTGGCGTATCTTTATAACATTTTCAAAATTAAAATAACTTACTAATACATATACTATGTTTTCATTACAAAATAAAAAAGCGGTGATAACCGGCGGCGGAAGCGGAATCGGAAGAGCAATTTCTGTCCTTTTTGCTAAACAAGGCGCTGAAGTTCACATTTTAGAACTGACTGAAGAATCTGCAAAAGAAACTATTGAAGAAATAAAATCAAACGGCGGAACTGTTTTTGCACACGCCTGCGACGTTTCGAATCACGAACAAGTGAAGTCAACTTTCGAAAAAATTGGGAATATCCACATTCTGGTAAACAATGCCGGAATTGCTCACGTTGGAAAAGTAGACACCACTTCTGAATCTGATTTTGACAGAATTATGAATGTAAACGTAAAAGGGGTTTACAACTGTCTGCACGCAGCTGTTCCGGCTTTAAAAAGTTCAGGCGGTGGTGTAATTTTAAATTTAGCTTCTATTGCATGCTGGGTGGGTATTCCGGATCGTTTTGCTTATTCTACCGCAAAAGGTGCCGTTATGGCAATGACTTTGTCGGTTGCAAAAGATTATCTAAATGATAAAATCAGATGTAATTCTATTTCACCGGCGAGAGTTCACACGCCATTTGTAGATGGTTTTATTTCGAAAAATTATCCGGGAAAAGAAGAGGAAATCTTCGAAAAATTATCACAATCACAACCAATCGGCCGTATGGGAAAACCGGAAGAAATTGCGACTTTGGCATTGTTCCTTTGCAGCGACGAATCGTCTTTCATCACAGGTTCTGATTACCCAATTGATGGCGGATTTATTAAATTGAATAACTAAAAAAATAGCCACGAATTCACGAATTTTTACAAATTATAATTGGTGAAATTCTAACTGATTTTTTTACGCAGATTTCACGAATAATTAAAATAAAAATTCGTGAATTCGTGGCGAAAAAAAATAAGGCCACCGATTTTATAAAGATTTAAATAATTCGTGAATTCGTGGCAGAAAAAACTAAAAATAAAAGAATATGAAACTTATTAGATTTGGAGAAGAAGGAAAAGAAAAACCGGGAATTCTTTTAAATGATAAAAGATTTGACGTTTCGTCTATCGTAACAACAGATTACAACGAAGCGTTTTTTGAAAACGACGGATTAAAGAAATTAGAAGAAGCTTTAAAAAATAACCCTTCTTTACCAGAAGTAAGCGATTCAGTTCGTTTAGGCTCTCCGGTTGCAAGACCTTCAAAAATTATCTGCATCGGATTAAATTATGTAGATCACTGCGAAGAAACCGGCGCACCAATTCCTGCTGAGCCAATTATCTTTTTTAAATCTACAACTTCTTTGTGCGGGCCAAACGACAATCTGATTATTCCAAAAAACAGCGAAAAAACAGACTGGGAAGTAGAATTGGCTTTTGTAGTAGGTAAAAAAGCAAGCTACGTTTCTGAAGAAGATGCGCCCAACTATATCGCGGGATATTGTCTCTTGAATGATTACAGCGAGAGAGAATTCCAAATTGAGCGTGGCGGACAATGGGCAAAAGGAAAAGGAAGCGATACTTTTGCGCCTCTTGGACCAACAATGGTTACACCAGACGAAGCCGGAGATGTAAACAATCTAAAAATGTGGTTAACGGTAAACGGAAAAACATTCCAAAATAGTAACACTTCAAACCTGATTTTCAAAATTCCGTTTTTAGTACATTATTTAAGTCAGTTTATGACATTGCTTCCTGGTGATGTTATTAGTACAGGAACGCCTCCGGGAGTTGGATTGGGAATTAAACCAGATCCTATTTACATTAAAGCGGGCGACGTAATCGAATTAGGAATTGAAGGTTTGGGCACAAGTAAACAAACTGCTGTAGCTTATTCATAAAACAATAAAATTATGGCAGCACAAAAATTTTGTCTGGCTTTAGACTTAAAAGAAGATCCAAACCTGATTGCAGAATATAAACAACTGCATGAAAATATCTGGTCTGAAATTAAGAAAAGCATACAGGACTCCGGAATTGAAGTTTTGGATATTTACTGTACGGGCAACCGTTTGGTTATGATTATAGAAGCGGATGAAAATTTTTCGTTTGAGAAAAAGGACAAAGCCGATGCCGAAAACGAAAAAGTACAGGAATGGGAAACTTTAATGTGGAAATTCCAGCAAGCTTTACCGTGGGCAAAACCGGGACAAAAATGGATTTTGATGGAGAAGATATTTCAATTATAATGCACGAAAATAACACAACTTCCAGTAATGGAGATTGTAATTTTTAATTCTATTTTTTTTGTAAAAAACGAGGATATCAGAAATGGTACCTCGTTTTTTGTTTTAGAAGCAATATCCAAAATTTAATTTATGCGGAATAATCATTTTTCTTATTTTAGCCCCAAATCAATTATAAAAATTAACCAATGAAAAAATTAATTATTGCCTGCTTCTTTTTTTCAGGAGCATTATTTGCACAAGACATGGAGGTCGTTCAAGGAAATTTTGATTTCTTAAAAGACCAAAAAGAAGTAAATGTTGTATTTGATTACAGCAATTTTACCATGATGAAGGAAAACAAACCTGAGGCACAATATGTTGCCGAGCATAAAGCCGATCTGGACCAAAAAGCAAAAGGTAATGGAAATATCTGGGAGAAAAAATGGATTGGTGCAAAAGACCAGATCTGGACTCCGAAGTTTCTGGAAATCGCAAATATTGTTTTAACCAAAGAACATAAAGATTTAAATTTTCAGGAAAATATAAAAACTCCTTACACATTAATTGTAAAGACGGTGTGGATTTATCCGGGATGGGATGCCGGAATTATGAAACAACCTGCAAAAGTAACCACTAACCTGAAGTTTGTCGAAACTGCAAATAAATCAAAAGTTTTACTGGAAATTACGAGTGAAGAAGCACCGGGAGATCAATGGGGAAGCAACTTTAGCAATGAATCGAGAATTGGAGAGGGATTTGCCAAAACCGCAAAATCAATGTCTAAACTTATCGTAAAAAAAGCCTACAAATAAAAAACAAAAAAAATCCTGATATTAACTATCAGGATTTTCTATTTTCTCTTTCTGCATATTCAGCAAATATGCCATATTAGCGATTACGTGATCGTGCTTTTTTACAAACGGATTTTCTTCATTCCAGACATAACCTGCCAGAACTGCGCAGATTTTTTCTTTTACATCCGGATTTTCAGGCTGGTGGAAAAATAATGTCTGCAGGTTTCCGGTGTACCATTCTTTCACGTAAGTGGTAAAAACAGCAATACCGCGTTTCATATATTCGGTAAATTCAGTTTCCCAGTTTACTTCAATTCCTTGCGATTCTTTTAAGTATAATTTTGCAGCCAGCATTCCCGATTCTGTTGCAAAGGCAACTCCAGAAGAAAAAACAGGATCAAGAAACTCTGAACTATTTCCGGTTAAAGCAAATCCGTCGCCGTACATTCTTTTTACGGCTCTTGAATAATTTTCCAGTTTCACGGGTTCAAACAAGAATTCGGTACCGGCAAATCTTTTGATATAATAATCCGATTTCTGAATGGCATTTTTCAAAGCCTCAGCATTGTCTTTATTAGTAGAAAGTGAGTTGATAAAATCGGTGGGGCCTACAACTCCCAAACTTGTATTTCCATTCGAAAACGGAATTACCCAAAGCCAAACTTCGGTTTCCAGAATATCAAAAGAAATCTGTGTTCCTTCTTCTCCTTCCGGTCTGTTTATATCCTTAACATGCGTAAAAATAGACGAATGCGGATCTAATCCCGAAGGTGAATCCAGATCTAAAAGTCTTGGTAAAACACGACCGTATCCGCTGGAATCGATAATGAATTTAGCATGAATCTCTTTTAGATTTCCGTCTTTGTCTTTTACAATTGTTTTTGAATTTTTTCCTTCAAAGGAAACTTCCAGAACTTCAGATTCAAATTCTAAATCTATTCCTTTTCTAATGACTTCCTGCGCCATTGTATTATCAAAATCTGCTCTTGGAACCTGCCAGGTCCAATCCCAGCCTTCTCCAAATTTAACGCTGAAATCAAAATTGCAAATTTCTTCACCTCTGATAAAACGAGCTCCTAACTTTTTTTCAAAATTCATTGCATCAAGCGCATCAAATAATTCTGCCTCAGCAAAATGATCCATAACCCGGGGAATAAGACTTTCGCCTACCACAAGTCTTGGAAACTTAGTTTTTTCTACCACCTTAACCTTCACGTTGTTTTTATACAGATAGGACGCCGAAACGCAACCAGAGGGCCCTGCACCTATCACTAAAACATCAACAAACTCCTTTGTCATATTAGAATTATTATCATTAATTAAACTACATTTGCCTACATCAAAATAACTACATTTATTTTGATAAATAAAATTAAATTAGCACAACCAAAATCGATTTAATGAATACAATAAATGAATTTTTAAGTTTAGCAGAATTTGAAGCCATTATCTTCGGAAAAAACAAAGTTTCGATCAGTGAAGTGGTGCTAGACAGGGTAAACGAAAGTTTTAACTTCCTTAAAGAATTCTCAGGAAACAAAGTAATTTACGGGGTAAATACCGGCTTTGGCCCAATGGCTCAATACAGAATTAAAGAGTCTGATCAGATTCAGTTACAATATAATTTAATCAGAAGCCATTCTTCCGGAACAGGAAAACCGCTAAACGCAGAATGTGCAAAAGCAGCGATTTTAGCCCGAATGAATACGCTTTCTTTAGGAAACTCCGGTGTTCATCCTTCTGTAATTCATTTAATGGCAGAATTGATTAACAGAGATATCACACCTTTAATTTTTGAACACGGCGGCGTGGGCGCAAGCGGTGACCTGGTACAATTATCTCATTTGGCTTTAGTTTTAATTGGAGAAGGCGAAGTTTTTTATAAAGGTGAAAGACGTCCAACTGCTGAAGTTTTTGAAATTGAAGGTTTAAAACCAATTCAGGTTGAAATAAGAGAGGGCCTTGCGTTAATCAACGGAACTTCTGTAATGACAGGAATTGGAGTCGTAAATACTTTTTATGCTAAAAAATTACTAGACTGGTCTGTAAAAGCTTCCTGTGCAATCAACGAATTGGTTCAGGCTTATGACGATCACTTTTCTGAAGAATTAAACCAGACCAAACGTCATAAAGGACAGCAGGAAATCGCAGAAAAAATGCGACAAAATCTTTCTGACAGTACGTTGATCCGTAAAAGAGAAGATCATTTATATTCTGGCGAAAATACCGAAGAAATCTTCAAAGAAAAAGTTCAGGAATATTATTCTTTAAGATGCGTTCCTCAGATTTTGGGACCGGTTTTAGAAACTATAAACAATGTCGCTTCTATTCTGGAAGACGAATTTAATTCGGCAAACGACAATCCGATTATCGACGTAAAAAACAAACACGTTTATCACGGAGGAAATTTCCATGGAGATTATATTTCACTGGAAATGGATAAACTGAAAATTGTTATTACCAAATTAACAATGCTTGCAGAACGCCAATTGAATTACTTACTAAATTCAAAAATTAACGAATTGCTTCCTCCTTTTGTAAACTTAGGAACATTAGGATTTAATTTCGGAATGCAGGGTGTTCAGTTTGTGGCGACTTCTACAACTGCTGAAAGTCAGATGTTATCCAATCCTATGTATGTGCACAGTATTCCGAACAACAATGACAATCAGGACATTGTGAGTATGGGAACAAATTCGGCTATTATTACATCAAAAGTGATCGAAAATTCATTTGAGGTTTTGGCTATCGAATTAATTACAATCGTTCAGGCGATCGATTATTTAGAACAAAAAGGAAAAATTTCATCTGTTACCAGAAAATGGTACGATGAAGTTCGTACTATAATTCCAACTTTTAAAGAAGATATGGTCATGTATCCTTTTGTACAAAAAGTAAAAGATTATTTGATCAACAGTTAAATATTTGCCATTGAATTGGCTGGTTTTAGAAAATTTCATGCCCCAAAAGAATTTTATATTTTAATCATTAAACATTGAATTTGAAAAATCATGAAAAAAACATTTATTTTTTTGCTGCTGTTATGTAATCAAGTAATTAATAGTCAGGAACTGGCATTAGTTAAGAAAAATTCCAAAATTGGATACATCACAAAAGACGGATCTTTTAAAATTGAGCCGCAATACAAATCTGCCAGAAGTTTTTCTGAAGGTTTGGCAGCTGTAGAAAATGGTGGGAAATGGGGATTTATTGATACAAAAGGAACCTGGGTAATTCCGGCAGATTTTAAAGACGCAAAAGACTTTAACAACGGAATTGCAGTTGTGCAAAAAGACAAAGACTGGGTTTATATCAATACAAAAGGTGAAATTCAGAAAGCTCCTGCGACCGAAAAATTATTCGATTTTAACAATGGTGTTGCTTTTATCAGACAAAATAATAAAGTTGGACTGATCAATAACAGAATGACGGTAATTCTGGAACCAAAATACGATCAGATTAAACCTTTTGAAAATGGTTTTGCGAGAGTCGAACTAAACAAAAAGTGGGGAATTATAAATACCGACGGAAAAGAATTGATTGAACCTGTTTATGACGAAATCGGAAATTATTTCAAAAACACGACCTGGGCAAAAAAAGAAAAAGCTTTTGGACTGGTAAGCGGTGCCAAATTTATTCCGGTTGACGGAGCTGAAAAAATCTGGGATTTTGAAAATCAGGATCTTACATTTGCCAAAAAGAACGGAAAAATTGGCTACATCGATCTAAAAGGAAACTGGGCTATTCTTCCTATTTATGATAAAGGAAAAGCATTTTCGAAAAACTTAGCTCCGGTTTTAGTTGGAAAAAAATGGGGATTCATTAATCCGGAAGGAAAATTTGTAATAGAACCTACTTACAATGATGCGGAAGTTTTTAGCTCCAACGGACTTGCTCCTGTAAAAGAAAACAACTGGGGTTTCATTAACGAATCCGGAAAATTGGTCATTCCGACACAATACGGAATCACAACAAATGCCATTATTGCCATGTTTACACAACAGGACAAAGGATTTATTGATGGTATTGCCCGTGTTAAAAATGAAGGTAGATGGGGTTTCCTCAGACCAGATGGCACAGTTTTAGCAAATCAGTGGTTTGAGAATGCAGAACTTTTTTCGAAATCAGAAAAAAAGCAAATGCCTGAACCAGTTGCAGAAAAGCCAAAAGAAGAAGCAAAACCAACAGCAAAAAAGCCGGCCGCGAAGCAGGTAAAAAAACCAGCTGCCAAGAAAAAATAACAATATATTTCCACAAAAATAAACCTATATAAATGAAGTGTGTATTAGTAACAGGCAGTTCTAGAGGAATTGGAAGTGCGATTTGTAAAAAATTAGCCTTTGAATCCAGTTATCATATTCTGATTAATTACCATTCGAATAAAACAGCTGCTGAAGAGACATTACAGGAAATACAAAAATTAGGTGCAACCGGAGAAATTTTAGGCTTTGATGTTTCTAATTTTGAAGAAGTACAGAATGTTCTAAATCAATGGCAGGAAGCAAATCCTGACGCTATTGTTGAAGCCATTGTAAATAATGCAGGAATTACCAAAGACGGTCTCTTTATGTGGATGACACCACAGGACTGGAACGGCGTTATGAATACCAGCGTAAACGGTTTTTTTAATGTCACACAGTTTTTTATACAAAAAATGCTTCGCAATAAATACGGACGAATTGTAAATATTGTGTCGGTATCCGGAGTTAAGGGAACTGCCGGACAAACCAATTATTCGGCTGCAAAAGGAGCGATTGTTGCAGCAACCAAAGCCCTGGCGCAGGAAGTAGCCAAACGAAATATTACAGTAAATGCCGTTGCTCCCGGTTTTATTAAAACCGATATGACAAGCGAACTGGACGAAAAAGAATTATTAAAACTTATTCCGGTAAATCGTTTTGGTGAAGCCGAGGAAGTAGCCGATTTGGTAAGCTTTTTGATTTCTAAAAAAGCAAGCTATATTACAGGAGAAATTATCAATATAAATGGCGGAATATATTCTTAAAAATTAATGCCAAATTGCTGCAAAGACATAAAGTCGCACAGTTTTATTAAAAAACTAGTTACTTTGTACCTCTGAAACTTTGAACTTTGCCACTATAAAAAAAGACCATGAATAGAAGAGTTGTAATTACTGGAATGGGAATTTATTCCTGTATCGGAACATCTTTAGATGAAGTGAAAAATTCTTTGTACGAAGGGAAATCCGGTATTCAGTTTGATGCTGAACGCAAAGAATTTGGTTTTCAATCGGCCTTAACAGGAATGGTTCCGAAAGCAGATTTAAAAAATCTTTTGACACGCAGACAGCGCATGAGCATTGGCGAGGAAACCGAATATGCATATATGGCGACAATCGAAGCGTTGAAAAATGCCGGAATTGATGATGCTTTTTTTGATGAAAGAGAAGTCGGGATTATGTACGGAAATGACAGCGTTTCTAAAGCAATTATCGACGCAACTGATATTGTTCGTGAGAAAAAAGATACCGCTTTAATCGGTTCGGGTGCGATTTTTAAATCGATGAATTCTACTGTAACGATGAATCTTTCGACAATTTTTAAACTTCGAGGAATCAATCTTACCGTTAGTGCAGCCTGCGCAAGCGGTTCACATTCTATTGGTTTGGCTTATTTCTTAATAAAAAGTGGTTTTCAGGATATTGTAATTACCGGCGGTGCACAGGAAATTAATAAATATGCAATGAGCAGTTTTGACGGATTAGGCGTTTTTTCTAACAGAGAAAGCGATCCTCAAAAAGCTTCAAGACCATTTGATGCAGACCGCGACGGATTAATTCCGAGTGGCGGCGGCGCTACTTTAATTTTGGAAAGTTACGAATCTGCAATAGCGCGTGGAGCCAATATCATCGCTGAAATCGGCGGTTACGGATTCTCTTCAAACGGGGGACATATTTCAACTCCAAACGTCGAAGGCCCGGCAACAGCCATGAAAAGAGCACTTGAAGAAGCAAAATTAAAGGCATCAGACATAGAATATATCAATGCACATGCAACCTCAACTCCTGTTGGAGATGCAAATGAAGCAAAAGCAATTTTCGAAGTTTTTGGCGAAAAAAACCCACCTGTTAGTTCTACAAAGTCAATGACAGGACATGAATGCTGGATGGCCGGAGCCAGCGAAATCATTTATTCTGTATTAATGATGCAGCACGATTTTATCGCGCCAAACATCAATTTAGACAACCCTGACGAAGATGCTTCAAAATTAAATTTAGTTAAAACTACGTTAAACAAAAAATTTGACATATTTTTGTCCAATTCTTTCGGGTTCGGAGGAACCAACTCTGCGTTGGTGGTTAAAAAGTTTAAATTGGACAATGAATAAAGAAGATATAATAGCGAGAATTAATGGTTTTTTGGTAGATGAATTTGAAGTAGATAATGATGATATTGAACCAGATGCTAATTTAAAAGATACACTTGGACTTGACAGTTTAGATTATGTAGACTTAGTCGTTTCAATCGAATCTAATTTTGGTGTAAAACTGGTTGAAGCTGATTTTGTCGGAATTGCTACTTTTCAAAATTTCTATGACCTTATCGAAACCAAATTAAAAGCCAAAACAGTGTAATGAGTCAATGGGATGGCAAATCAAAAGGAACTGTTGTAGGTTATAAAATATTTGTTTTTTTGATTCAGAAAGCGGGTGTTAAATCGGCTTATGTCTTACTTTATTTTGTGGCTTCTTATTACTTTTTGTTTCTAAAGAAAAGCAACAAAGCCATTTCTTATTATTTTAAAGAAAGGCTGAAATATTCCCGGTTCAAATCTAAAAAAATGGTTTTCAAAAGTTACTATACTTTTGGACAGACTATTATTGATAAAATTTCAATTTCAGCGGGAATGCGAAACAAATTCACATATGAGTTTGACGGCATCCAAACTTTAAAACAATTACTTGCCGACAAAAAAGGCGGAGTATTGATCAGCGCGCATGTCGGAAATTTTGAAATCGCTGAACATTTTCTCGGAGATATCGATCTCAATTTCCAGATCAATCTGGTTACTACAGACTTAGAACATTCTGCAATCAAGAATTATCTGGAAAGTGTTACTCAAAAAGCAACTGTAAAATTTATTATCATCAAAGAAGATTTGTCTCATATTTTTGAGATCAATGCTGCTTTGGCAAATAACGAACTGGTTTGTTTCACCGGAGATCGTTATTTTGAAGGAAGCAAATTCTTGACTGAAAATTTATTGGGCAAAGAAGCAAAATTTCCTGCCGGACCTTTTTTAATTGCTTCGCGATTACGGGTTCCTGTTGTTTTTGTTTACGTAATGAAAGAACCCAATCTTCATTATCATTTGTACGCCAGAGAAGCCGAAGTAAAGCACCGCGACGAAAAAGGACTTTTGAAAGAATATGTAAAAAGCGTAGAAACCATTTTGCAGAAATATCCACTGCAATGGTTCAACTATTTTGATTTTTGGAGTTCTTTTTAAAGGTTCAAAGCTACAAAGGTTTGTAGCCACAGATTAAACGAATTAACACAGATTTTCATTTTCAAAAACAACTTTCGGTCTTTGTGCCTTTGCGGCAAAAAATTCGTGCAATTCGTGTAATTCGTGGCAAACAAAATTACACACCACAAGAAAATTCACTTAAATAAAATTTACTTATTTTTGCTGACCAACATAGCCAAAAACCCAAATGAAAAATGTACTCGTAATATATTATACGCAGTCTGGCCAACTTGAATCTATTGCAAGAAATATTGCAAAGCCATTTCTAAATTCAGATGAAATAAATGTAGCATTTCACGAAATACAATTAGAAAAACCGTTTCCCTTTCCATGGGATAAAGATTCTTTTTTTGATGCTTTTCCAGAATCTTTTTTACAGATTCCGACTGCATTAAAACCGGTTTCAGAAGAAGTTTTAAACACAAAATACGATTTAATATTATTTCATTATCAGGTTTGGTATCTGTCACCTTCCATTCCAATTAATTCATTTTTGAAAAGTGATGAAGGAAAAAAACTGTTGAGCAATACTCCTGTAATTACCATAAGCGGTTCGAGAAATATGTGGATTATGGCGCAGGAAAAAATTAAGATCCTGCTAAGAAAAGCCAATGCCAATTTAGTTGGAAACGTAGCATTGGTAGATCGTGTTGGAAATTTAATCAGCGTTATTACCATTGTAGAATGGATGTTCTCGGGAGCAAAGAAAAAATATCTGGGCATTTTCCCGCTTCCCGGAGTTTCAGATAAAGACATTCAGGAATCAGATAAATTCGGAGAAATTATGTTCGAATCGCTGCAACAGAATAATTATGCAGAATTACAGCCAAAATTAGTAAAAGCAGGAGCGGTGAAAATAAGTTCCTATTTAGTAACAGTTGACAAAACGGCCAATAAAATTTTCAATAAATGGTCAAACCTTATTTATAAAAATCAAAAAAACCGAAAAAAGCTGCTTAAAGTATTTAATGTTTATTTATTCCTTGCGATATGGTTAATTTCGCCAATAGTGTATATATTGCACCTTATTACCTATCCGCTTAAGTTTAAAAAAATAAAAAAGGAAACTCAATATTATCAGGGAGTTTAGAAGAGGAATTTAAATTATGTTTGAAGTATATATTACAAAAGCTGCAAAATATTTGCCAAACGAAGCTGTTTCTAATGACGAAATGGAAGGCTTTTTAGGTCTTATTAACGATACTGCTTCTAAAGCAAGACGTATTATTTTGCGCAACAATAAAATTACAAGCCGATATTATGCTGTTGATAAAACAGGAAAAAGTACACACTCGAATGCCGAACTGACCAAAAATGCGGTAGAACAATTATTTGATGATAATTTTACGCCACAAGATCTGGAAGTTCTTTCCTGCGGAACATCAACACCAGATATTTTTCTGCCTTCACATGCAGCGATGGTCCATGGTTTGTTAAAAAATAAATCGGTTGAACTAAATTCTTCAACTGGCGTTTGCTGCGCCGGAATGAATTCACTAAAATTCGGATTTCTTTCTGTACGATCAGGAAATTCAAATAATGCCATTTGTACAGGATCAGAAAAAGTTTCGACCTGGCTAAATGCCCAAAAATACAACCACGAGGCAGACAATTTAAAAGTTCTGGAAGAACAGCCTATTATAGCTTTCAAAAAAGATTTCCTACGCTGGATGTTATCAGACGGAGCAGGCGCTTTTTTATTAGAAAATAAACCAAAAGGACCCATTTCCTTAAAAATCGAATGGATGGAGGCTTTTTCGTATGCATACGAATTGGAAACCTGCATGTATGCCGGTGGAGATAAAATGGAAAATGGAGAGATAAAATCCTGGAGCGACTATGCACCGGAAGAATGGCTAAACGAATCGGTTTTTTCTATTAAACAGGATGTCAAATTATTAGACGAATTTATTTTGTCTAAAGGTGCAGAAAGTATGAGAGATGCCATGCATAAAAACAAAGTAACGTCTGAGGATATTACTTATTTTATTCCTCATGTTTCTTCTAATTTCTTTGTTGAAGGACTAAAGAAAGGTTTAACAGAAAAAGGCATCGGAATGGCTGACGAAAAATGGTTCATGAATCTTTCTAATGTTGGAAATGTAGGTTCTGCTTCTATTTATTTAGCTGTTGAAGAACTAATGAATTCCGGAAAACTGAAAAAAGGAGATCACATTCTCTTATCTGTGCCGGAAAGCGGAAGATTTTCTTTCGCGTATGCGTATTTAACTGTTTGCTAATAAATGGCACTTTTAGAAAAAGAAACTGTAGAAAATTTATTGCCGCAAAAGTTCCCTTTTGTAATGGTAGATACGATGCATTCTTATACCGAAACAAATTTGGTTTCAGGTTTAAAAATTAAAAGTGATAATATTTTCGTTTCAGAAAATACTTTTCTGGAAGCCGGTGTAATAGAACATATGGCACAGTCGGTAGCGTTGCACACCGGATATCAGTTTTTTTTAAAAAACGAAACTGCTCCTACCGGATATATTGGCTCTATCAAAGAAATTAAGATTATAAAACTTCCGGAGTTACATGACTATATTCAGTCGGAAGTAACCATATTACAGGAATTTGCCGGAATAACTTTGGTAGATATTGTGACTACCTTGAATAATGAGGAAATTGCCCGCGGGCAAATGAAGACCGTATTGGCAAAATAAATTAATAATGAAAACAACTTCTGCTGTTGACATACAAAATTATTTACCCCACCGTGCTCCAATGCTTATGGTGGACTTGATTTTGAATATCGATTCGAACTCAGTAGAAACTGTTTTTTTAATTAAAAAAGACAATATTTTTATTGATAACGGGGTTTTTAATGAAGCGGGATTAATTGAAAATACGGCACAGACCTGTTCTTCTATCGTTGGGAAAAAGTACTTTTTTGATGATAATGGTATGGAGAATGAAAATGTAAACGTTATTGGATTTATCAGCGCTTTAAAAAATGTAAAAATTCATTTGCTTCCAAAAGTTGGAGATACTATAATCACGAAGGCTGTTTTAGTTTCAAAATTTACAACAGACGATTATACGCTGTGTACCATGAATTGTAAAAGTTTATTGGGTGAGAAAATTCTTTTAGAATGTGAGATTAATTTATTTATTAAGAAAACGGTTTCAGTTTAATGTTGCTCAAAAAAGTGATTCTTCACTTAACAATCCGCATTGGTATTTTGATTCTTTTGTTCGGATTGGTTTTCTTATTTTGGCATTTCACTTATGATCCTCATAAATTTTGCGAAGGAGATGAACACCGGCATGTAGATGGCGGCTTAGGATTTTTTATCATTCTATTTATAATAACCCAGCTGTTTTATTTTGGGTTACTGATCGAAATGATTTATTTATTTGTAAAGAAAAATAAAGCCCTGGCATTAGCAAACCTGGGATTTTTAGCATTTAGTTTACTTATAGTTTTAAGCTATATGTTTCTAATAGATTAAATTAGCAGTATGGAAAAAGAAAATGTACCACAGGATCAAAGCAATTTAACTAAGAATAATGTTAAAGAACTTCTGTATGCAACAGATGAAAACGGCGAATATACCACCACCTTAAGTACAGGCTGGGAACCAAAAGCCATTGCACTTTCTAATTCTATTGATGAAATAAACGAGCGAATTGCCGATGCCAGACAACAGGTTTTAAATGGCGAAGCAAGTCCCATTGTTTATTTTATGGAATTAAATAAAATGGATCTAACGATTCTCTCCAGTTATGTCGGTTTGTGGAAATGGCGCGTAAAAAGGCATTTTAAACCCAATGTTTTTGCCAAACTAAATGATAATACTTTAAAAAAATACGCTGATACTTTTGATATTTCTATTGAAGAATTAAAAAACAGCATCAAATAATGGAGTTAACTTTTACACATCACCAATCTGCGCACTGCGAAAACGGAGTAGCGTCGAATCTGCTTAAAAACAGCGGACTCAACATCAGCGAACCAATGGTTTTTGGTATTGGTTCCGGTTTGTTTTTTGTTTATCTTCCTTTTATAAAAGTCAATCACGCGCCGGCAATCAGTTACAGAACTTTGCCGGGACAGATTTTTAATAAAGTTGCAAAACGCTTAAATTTAAAAATAAAAAGAGAAAAATTTTCTTCTGTTTCGAATGCAAATAAGGCATTAGACGAAAATTTAAAAAATAATATTCCGACGGGACTACAAGTTGGTGTTTACCATTTGAGTTATTTTCCTGATGAATATCGTTTCCATTTTAATGCCCACAATTTAGTCGTTTACGGAAAAACTGAAACCAATTATTTGGTCAGTGATCCGGTTATGGAAACCGTGACTACTTTGACGCATGATGAATTGGACAAAGTTCGTTTTGCAAAAGGTGCATTTGCTCCCCGCGGACAAATGTATTATCCGATTCAGATTCCAAAAGATGTAGATTTAAAAAGCGCTATTATAAAAGGAATCAAAAATACGTGTCGCGATATGCTTGCGCCAATGCCAATTGTTGGTGTTCGCGGAATCAAATTTGTTTCGGCACGAATCAGAAAATGGCCTGCGAAACACGGTGTCAGAAAAGCCAATCATTACCTCGCGCAAATGGTTCGCATGCAGGAAGAAATTGGAACTGGCGGCGGTGGATTCCGTTTTATTTATGCCGCATTTTTACAGGAAGCTTCGGTTATTTTAGGAAACGAAGAACTAAAAACGCTTTCTAAAGAAATGACACAAATTGGAGATTCATGGCGCGATTTTGCTGTTGAAGCATCCAGAATTTATAAAAACAGGAGCGCCAAAGAAGATGCTTACAACACCATTGCAGATGAACTTCTGGACATCGCCAACAGAGAAGAAATCTTTTTTAAGAAACTAAAAAAAGCGATTAGCTAGAGTTTTGTTTCATTTTAAAATCTCCGGATTAATAACAAAAGTTATATTTGCATAATGTTCGATTTGAGTAAAACTTATTTGTATAGAATGACTCATATTGAGAATATCTCACATATTCTTAAATATGGAATTACTCATGTTCATTCTTTAAATGCTAATTTGAATTATACTCCTATCGGAGATGCTAGTTTAATAAAAACACGTAACGAGTTTTTATTAGATAATGGTAAAAAACTTGGAGAGTATATTCCTTTTTACTTTTGTATTCTTACTCCAATGTTATATGTAATTCAAAAGGGATATAATGTTACGAAAGTTGAATCCGAAAATATTATATATTGCGTATCTTCAGTTCAAAAAATGATAGACTCTAATCTTGATTTTATTTTTACAGATGGGCACGCAATTGAAACTATAAGTTCTCAATATTCTTCTCAAAATATAAACGATATCGAAAATTTAGTAGATCTTTCAATTACCAAAGACCCTAATTTTAAAGATCTGAATGATTTGGACAAGAAGAGAAGAAAACAAGCAGAATTTTTAGTTAGTTGTGACATTCCTGTTCATGCCATTTTGGGATTCATCGTTTTTAATGAAGAAGCTCAAAATAGATTACTAGCTTTAGGAATAGAACAAAGAAAAATAAAAGTTCTCAAACATTATTATTTTTAAACATGATACAATATAGAAACGACAATTTATTAGAAAGCGAAGCAGAAGCTTTAGTAAATACAGTAAATACCGTAGGTGTGATGGGTAAAGGCATTGCATTACAGTTTAAAAATCAATATCCCAATAACTATAAATTATATAAGAATGCTTGTAAATTAAAAGAAGTTCAAATTGGGAAAATGTTTGTTACCGAAGAAATTTCTTTATTAGGAGGAAAAAAAATAATAATAAATTTTCCAACTAAAGCAGATTGGAGAAAACCTTCTGAGTATGAGTATATAGAAGCGGGCTTGAAAGATCTTGTTAAAATAGTGAAAGAAAAAAAGATTAAATCAATTGCTATACCTCCTCTTGGAGCGGGAAATGGTGGATTAGATTGGAACAAAGTGAAAATTCTAATGGAGAAATATTTAGAAGGTATTGATTCTAAAATTTTTATCTATCAGCCAAATTCGACAGTTTTGGAAGTATTAAAAAAAGAAAGAGTAAAATTAACTCCTGCACGAGCAATGCTTTTATCTGTTTTATATGACTTAGTAAAGAATGGTGAATTTGTTTCCGAATTTACATCTGAAAAAATTGCTTATTTTTTGCAAAGGTTTGGAGCTAAAGAAGAATTTAAATTGGAGTTTCAGCCAAATTTTTATGGTCCTTATTCTGGAAAAGTAAAACATGTATTGTATTATCTAAATGGAAGTTATATTTCAGGCTACAGTTCTAAAGATAAAAAACCGTTTGATGAATTGGGAATAATGCTAGATGCGGAGAAAGATGTAAATGAATATCTGGAGAACAATGAGAATAAAAGATATAATGACATTGTAAAAAAAACAAAAGCTTTTTTATCTGGTTTTTATGCTGATTTTGGGCTAGAATTACTTTCTACTATTGACTTCATTATCATTGAAAAAAATACTAAATCTGTAAATGAAATTGTCCTCTATTTAGAAAAATGGAGCGATAGAAAAAAAACACTATTTACAAATCCTAAATTTATTACTATAGCCATGCAAAATATTCAAAAACATCTTGCCTAAGTAATAAATGAACAATTGCATCATTCAAATAGAATCCCTTTCGAAACAGTACAAAAATGCAGAAATGTATTCTTTGAACAATGTTTCATTACAAATAAACGAAGGACAGATTTTTGGATTATTAGGTCCGAACGGGGCCGGAAAAACCACTTTGATTTCCATGCTTTGCGGACTGGTAAAACCAACATCGGGAAGTTTTACAATCGATGGTTTGAGTTATGCGAATCATTCCAAAAAAATAAAAAAAATTATCGGTGTAGTTCCTCAGGAATATGCCTTATATCCCACATTAACTGCCAGAGAAAATCTGCAGTATTTTGGAAGCATGTACGGTTTAAAAGGTGCCGATTTAAAAGACAAAGTTATAGAAGCACTAGATCTTTTGGGTCTGTTAAAGTTTGCCGATAAACCGGTTTCCACTTTTTCTGGCGGAATGAAACGCCGTGTCAATCTGATTGCCGGAATTCTGCATAAACCTAAAGTTTTATTTTTGGATGAACCAACCGTTGGTGTTGATGTACATTCTAAAACCGCCATTATTGATTATCTGAAAGCCCTAAACCAAAGCGGAACCACTATTATTTATACTTCGCATCATTTGGCTGAAGCCGAAGATTTTTGCACCGATATTGCCATCTTAGATCAGGGTCAGATTTATGCTCAGGCTACGCCGTCTGCATTGATTGAATCTGTAAAAGATGCCCGAAATCTCGAAGATGTATTTATTTCATTAACCGGAAAAGCGTTGCGAGATGATGTATAAGATTTGGATGTCGGTAGTAAAAGAATTTCTTTTACTGAAAAGAGATCTAGGCGGACTGATTATACTGTTTGTCATGCCTTTGGTTTTGGTGATCACCGTAACTTTAATTCAGGACAGCACTTTTAAGGCAGTGACTGATTCTAAAATTCAGATTCTTTTGGTGGACAACGACAAAGGTTCTGTTTCGAAAACGGTTTTTGAAAATTTAGAAAAAAGCAATTTATTCACGGTTGTGACACAAATTGACAATAAAACGGTTACAGAACAAATCGCCAAAGAAAATGTTTACAAAGGAAAATTTCAACTGGCCATTATAATTCCGCAAAATTTAAGTTCAGATTTACAGGCGAAAGTCGATCAGAACGTCGAAAAAATTGTCAGCAGTTTGGGTTTAACAGACAGCACTGCGACCAATGAACAGCAAAGAGTTATTAAAGAAAAAGAAGTAAAATTGTATTTTGATCCGGCGGTTCAGATGAGTTTTAAAAATGCCGTGATGAATTCAATCGATAAAATGATTTCTCAGATTGAAACCAAATCGATTTACACCACTTTTCAAAATCAGCTTGGCGAAGGAACAACCAATTTTGAGCAAAAAAGTTTTATCACCTTCAAAGAAATTATTCCCAGAATTAATAATAAAGAAGTTCTTCCAAACTCGGTACAACATAATGTTCCGGCCTGGACGCTTTTTGCGATCTTTTTTATTGTTATTCCGTTATCTATCAATATCGTAAAAGAAAAAACGCAGGGAACTTTTGTTCGCTTAAGAACCAATCCGGTTTCAAATCTGGTTGTCATTATAGGAAAAACAATTACATACTCCATCATTTGTATGATTCAGTTTTATATGATGGTTGCGGTTGCCGTATTTTTATTCCCGCACATCGGACTTCCTTCTTTAAACATCGAAGGGCATTTGATTATGACCAGTATCGTGGCTTTATTTTCAGGATTTGCCGCGATCGGCTTCGGAATTTTACTGGGAACCGTTGCCAGCACTCAGGAACAGTCTGCTCCTTTTGGCGCAACAAGTGTGCTTATTTTAGCTGCCATTGGCGGTGTCTGGGTCCCGGTTTTTGCAATGCCAAAAATCATGCAAATTATAGCCAGATCTTCTCCTATGAATTGGGGGCTCGAAGGTTTTTACGATGTTTTATTGCGCAACGTTTCCTTCTTCGAAATTATTCCAAAAATGAGTTTATTATTTTTGTTTTTCATTATTACAACTTCCATCGCATTATTTTATGATAAAAAGAAAAGAGCAGTTTAACGAGGCTACCGACTTAACCGTTACACATGAAATCAGGATTCGTTTTAACGAAACAGATCCGCTTGGAATCGTTTGGCACGGAAATTATATTACCTATTTTGAAGATGGAAGAGAAGCTTTTGGACGCCAGCACGGATTAACCTATCTGGACATTGCCGCAACCGGCTACACTACTCCAATTGTAAAATCGACCTGCGAGCATAAATTGTCTCTGCGTTACGGCGATGTTGTAACCATAGAAACCACAGTCGTTGACACACCGGCGGCAAAGATGATTTACCGTTTTAAGATTTTGGATGACAAAGGAGAAGTAGCCTGTACCGGAGAAACAGTTCAGGTTTTTTTGGATAAAGAAGGAAATTTAATGCTGACAAATCCGCCTTTTTATGAGGAATGGAAAAGAAAAGTAGGTCTTTTAAAATAATATATAATTCTCATTCTATATTTCTAAAAATAATTAAAAACTCAAACCAATTATGAATAAAACCTTAATTCTTCTTTTAGTTGTTTTATGTTCAGTTTCCTGTCAGAAGGAAGCAGCAAAAAAAGAGCAACTTCCTGAAAAATCAAATACTAAAATAAAGAAAAAAGAAATAAATCAGGGAAACAGTGAATCTGAAACGGCAAAAAAATGGTTAGTAGAAACCATCCTGACTTATTTTAAAAACGATATTTCCGAGATGTCCGGTATTACAACCAAAACGTATGAGGAATATAAAAGTGAGGCCACAAATGTCGAAATGGATACCGATATTTCAATGACACAGGAAGAATTTGAAAATAAGTGGAAGAATAAATATGACACAAAATATGCCGGTATAGGTGGTTTTTTAATATCAGCACAGGATTGGGGAAAAATTGAGGTTACGAAATGTAATTTATTATCAGAAAACAAGGATAGTTATGTTTTTGAAGTTATAATAAGTGATACCGACGCTAAGGCAGATTACAAAAGAGATATTAAAGTAATAAAGTCAGGAAAATCTTTTCTGATAGATGATGTTAAAGAATACAACTAAAACACTTTAAATTCATCAATTTAGTGTGAATAGAAAGATCAGAATAAAATCATAAGATGTTAAGAGACATATACATAGCAAAAACGAATTGTATCACTCCATTAGGTTTTGATGTAGAAGCCAACATCGAGGCAATTCTTCGCGGCGACTCGGGAATTCAGCTTCACAATGATATTTCTTTAATGCCGAATGCATTTTATTCTTCGATTATTAATGATGAAAATATAAATAACGCTTTCGCGGAAATTAGTTCTGAAACCAAATATTCCCGTTTAGAAAAAATGATGATTTTAGCTCTGGAGCCGATTGTCAAAAATTCAGGCGTTGCCTTAAACTCAAAAACCGGATTTATACTCTCTACTACAAAAGGAAATGTTACGGCTTTAAAAGACGATTCAGAAGAAAGTTTTAACAATGCTCATTTAGATGTTTTAGCAAAAAACGTTGCTAATTTCTTCGGATTTCAAACCCAGCCAATTGTGGTTTCAAATGCCTGCGTTTCGGGAATTTTAGCCGTTTCAGTTGCCAAAAGAATGATTCAGTCTGAATTGTATGATCATGTTTTTGTGGTCGCCGGCGACGAAGTATCAGAATTTGTTTTGTCTGGTTTTAATGCATTTCAGGCCATGAGCGATTTGCCTTGTAAACCCTATTCTAAAAACAGAACAGGCGTAAGTTTAGGCGAAGCAACAGCAGCGGCTTTACTTTCGGCGGAAGCCAAAAATGCAAAAATAAAAGTGATTGGTGACAGTTCGATAAACGATGCGAATCATATTTCCGGTCCTTCAAGAACGGGTGAAGGTTTGTTTTTAAGTATTCAGAATGCCTTAAAAGAAGCACAAATCGACGCACAAAAAATCGATTATATTTCTGCACATGGAACCGCAACGCCTTTTAACGACGAAATGGAAGCGATTGCCTTTGGAAGATTAAATCTTCAAAAAATCCCTGTAAATAGTTTAAAAGGTTTTTACGGACATACACTTGGCGCTTCCGGATTATTGGAAACGGTAATTGCAATTGAATCTGTAAACAGCAATACACTTTTTGAGTCAAAAGGTTTTGATGAAATCGGGGTAAGCGAAACTATTAATGTGATTGAGAAAAACAAAGAAGCCAATATTGATTTCTTTTTGAAAACAGCTTCCGGTTTTGGAGGTTGTAATACGGCTGTGGTTTTTGAAAAAGTGAAACACGAATTGCACTAATTTTCACGAATTAAAAATGAAACTATCAAAACTCCTATTTATAACTCTAATTCTTCTTTCATCTTTTGGATGTAAAAAGAAAGAAGTGTCTAAACCTGAATTTGAAAAAGAGGTTTTGAATAGTGTCTTCGTCGAAATTGTGGATTCTATTTATATGGATCGAAGATTGATGCTTGGACCACCGCCTCCAAGATTTAATTCTAAAACAAATAAAGTAGACACAACAGGACATGCGGCCGAATTAAAGAAATATTTACGTTATAAAGACAGCATAGAAAACGATAAAAAAAGAATTTTACTAGGTGTTTATGATCAAGTTGGAAAAATTAGTTCTTTAGAAACAGAAATAATTTCGAAAGAAGTTGAACTTTCAAACTTTACTTATGATACCTTAAAAAAAGGTGAAGAATTTAAATTTGATTTAAAACCTTTCAAGAATAATAAAAAGTTTCGTTTTGAAAGTACTTCCAAATATCTTCATGAAAAAGAATGGAATTTAAATGATAAAAGTAACTCTTTGATACCTGTCGGAACTATTTTTATTTCAAGAATTCAATTTGATAAAACAAAACAAAAGGGGTTTTATCTGCTGGCGCTTCTTGTGGCGGGGGAAAATGTGGAAGAGGTTTTATCATTATAATTGAAAATAAAAATGGAAAATGGAAAGTAAATAAAGTTATCCATACTTGGGATTCTTAAAAAGTTAAAAATTATGAGTTTAGATATATCCCTTTTTAAAAATGCTTTAAAAATTCAGAATTATGATTTCGATAATGAAACCATAAAAGTAACAGATAAAACTATCGAGTTTTTCGAAAGCATAAATTTATCTTCTGAAGTAATAGATTTTTTCAAAACGTTTTCTTTTAGAGAAGAAATTGAATTTGGAAATGTTTATTTCAATTGTGTGAATAAAATAAGAACTGAAAATCTCGAAGAAGAAAATAAAGAAATTTACAAGAAAAATTTACTAATTATTGGTTCAGGTCTAAATGGCGACCCAATCGTTTTAAATACAAAAACAATGAATGTCGGATATATTTTTCATGATATTCTATGGGAAGAAGAAAATTTCGAAATAGATAAAATTTATATTGATTTAAAAATGAGTATTGGAAATTTCTTTTACAAATCGGTTACTGAAGAAAATTTTCCCATTGATGCTTAAGAAGCAGAAGATTACATAAAATAAAATGACTCAAAAAACCTACATACAATCCTATATCCAAATAGAAAACAACGAAATTGTTCTCAACGGCGAAACTATATTCAAAATTGAACCAACCGATTTTGGTGATTTCTCCAAACAAGCTTTGCGTCATTTTGAAATTCAGTATCCTAAATTTTTCAAAATGGATCCTTTGAGCAAACTGGCTTTTTTGGGTGCAGAACTGCTTTTGAATCCGATTGTGAAGGAAAACGCAGAAAATAATATCGCTTTGGTTTTGGCTAATAAATCGGCTAGTCTGGATACCGATGTCAAACATCAGGAATCTATTTCAGATAAAGAAAATTATTTTCCGAGTCCGGCGGTCTTTGTTTATACGCTGCCAAATATCTGTCTGGGTGAAATAAGTATCCGTCATCAGCTGAAAAGTGAGAATACTTTCTTTATATTTGATGCTTTCAATACCGAATTTATGTTTAACTATTCGAGAATATTGTTAAACACAAATAAAGCAGAAAAAGTTTTATGCGGCTGGACAGAGCTTTTTAATGACAATTATAAAGCTTTTCTTTGCATCATCGGAACCGAAGAAAATTCGAAATTTAAAAACGAAACTATCAATACATTATATAAAAAATAAGCATGGAAGCATTAAAATTAGAATTAAAAAATAAAATTATAACGACTCTTAACCTGGAAGATATTGCTGTAGAAGATATCGCAGACAACGATGCTTTGTTTGGAGACGGTTTAGGTTTAGACTCGATTGATGCTTTAGAATTAATCGTAATTTTAGATAAAGACTACGGAATTAAATTAGTTGATCCGAAAGAAGGAAAGTCTATTTTTCAGTCAATCGAAACTATGGCGGCGTATATTGATGCTAACAGAACTAAATAGACTTCTTAGACTGGCTTAGATTTTTAGACTTCGTTGATAAGTTTCAAATTCTAAGTCAATCTAAAATTCTAAGATATCTAAGAAAGTCTAACAATCTAAGCAAGTCTCTATGAAAGGTGTTGCCATAACGGGAATGGGAATTGTTTCTGCAATCGGAAATACGGTTGAGGAAAACTATATCTCGTTAATCGAAAATAAAATCGGCGTTGCTCAAATTCAAAATATTTCGACCATTCATGCAAATGCGATTAAAGTGGGCGAAATAAAAAAAACAAATGAGGAACTTATAGCAGAATTGCATCTGGACGAAACTAATAATTTTTCCAGAACGGCAATGATCGGTACTTTGGCAGCAAAACAAGCTGTTGAAAATGCCGGTATTTCTGCCATTAATGAATTCAGAACCGGATTGATTTCGGCTACAAGTGTGGGCGGAATGGACATGACTGAAAAGCATTATTACGATTATTTTGAAAAACCCGAACTGGTAAAATACATCACGTGTCATGACGGCGGCGATGTTGCTGATAAAATCGCCGAAGAATTAGGTCTCAAAGGAATGGTAACTACCATTAGTACCGCTTGTTCATCGGCGGCAAACTCAATTATGCTTGGCGCAAGATTGATCAAAACCGGAAAACTGGACCGCGTAATTGTGGGCGGTGCAGATGCTTTGGCCAAATTCACCATCAACGGATTTAAGACTTTAATGATTTTATCTGACGATTATAACAAACCGTTTGACAACGAAAGAAAAGGTTTAAATCTTGGCGAAGCAGCTGCCTATCTGGTTTTAGAATCAGATGAAATTATAGCAAAACAAAATAAAAAAGTGCTGGCGAGAGTTTCCGGTTACGGAAATGCCAATGACGCTTTTCACCAGACCGCTTCCTCAGAAAATGGTGACGGCGCTTATCTGGCAATGAAAAAAGCATTTGAAGTTTCTGGTTTGAATCCTTCGGATATTGACTATATCAATGTACACGGCACAGCAACTCCAAACAATGATTTGTCTGAAGGTCGCGCTATAAAGCGAATTTACGGAGACGAAAAAGTTCCTGATTTTAGTTCGACAAAACCTTTTACAGGCCATACTTTAGCGGCAGCAGCTGCAATTGAAGCCGTTTACAGCGTTTTGGCGATTCAGAATAATGTGGTTTATCCAAATCTGAATTTTGAAGTTCCGATGGAAGAATTTGATTTGAAACCGCAGACTTCCTTAAAAAATAAAACCATCGAACATGTTCTATCCAACTCTTTTGGATTTGGAGGAAATTGTTCAACCCTTATATTTTCAAAAAGCTAATGACAAAAAAAACATATATAAATGGAGTAGGCTGTATTTCGACTCAAAAAACATTTGATACCGTTTTTTTGGAAGAAGCCATTGTCAATCATGACGAAAATGTGCTGGCAATCATTCCGCCGGCGTATAAAGAATATATTTCCCCTGCCGCAAGCCGAAGAATGGCAAAAGGTGTAAAAAACGGAATTGTAGCTTCAGCATTAGCGATGAAAGATGCCAATGTAGAAAACGTTGATGCCATTATAACCGGAACCGGTTTAGGATGCATTGAAGATTCTGAAAAATTCCTGAAAAGCATTTTAGATAATAACGAAGAATTTTTAACTCCGACTTCTTTTATACAATCGACTCACAATACGGTTGGCGCGCAGATTGCTCTTTTACAGCAATGTAAAGGTTACAATTTTACTTACGTGAATGGCGCAGTTTCTTTTGAATCGGCTTTGATTGATGCTAAAATGCAAATTGAAGAAGACGAAGCCAATTCTATTTTAGTGGGCGGCGTGGATGAAAATGGAGAATATACCACTGCCCTTTTCAAACTAAACGGACGAATTAAAAAAGATAATGCTGCTCCCTATGATGTCTTAACTTCTGGTACAAGTGGAGCTGTTTACGGAGAAGGTGCCAGTTTTTTTGTTTTAGAAAATGAAAAAAAAGATACCACTTACGCTCAACTTTTAGATATTGAAATAGTAAATACACTGGATGAAAATGAAGTCCAGAATGCTGTAATTTCATTTTTAAAAACCAATAATTTATCCATTTCAGATATTGACGCTATTGTTTTGGGTTATGACGGAAATATTTCTTTCGAGAATTATTACCGGGTTTTAGGAGAAAATGCTTTCGCAGAAACTCCGCAATTATATTATAAACATCTTTCGGGCGAATATGATACTGCATCGGCATTTGCGCTTTGGATGGCGGCTAAAATTTTAAAGACACAAGATATTCCTGAAATTGTAAAAATAAATTCGGTTACAAAACCGGCTTATCATACGATTCTACTATACAATCAATTAAACGGAAAAAATCATAGTTTTACGTTACTTTCAAAATGATAACGCACAAAAACATTTCGATTTTCTTTATCGTATTGTTGCTTGTAATGTTTCTTCTAAACTTTTATACAGCAATTAATATCGTATGGTTTATCGGAATTGTATTAATCTGGATCGGAATAAACGCTGTTGGTTCAGCAAGGATTTCTTCCAATTATCACGTAAAAGCTTTCTGTCATAATCCTTTAGAAACAGAAAAAAAAATTGCTCTTACTTTTGATGATGGTCCAACTCCATTTACGTTGGAAATTTTGGAACTTCTGAAAAAATACAATGCAAAAGCAACTTTTTTCTGCATTGGAAAAAACATTGAAAAGCACCCTGAAATTATTCAAAAAGTTATCGAAGATGGTCATTTGGTCGGAAACCATTCCTACTCTCATTCTAAATTTTTTGATTTTTATAATGCCGGAAAAATAACAGCAGAAATTCAGCAAACAGATGTTCTTCTGGAAAAATTTACTGTCAAAAAAATAAACTTTTTTCGTCCGCCTTACGGAGTTACAACGCCATCAATAAGACGGGCTTTAGAAAAAACCGGACATAAAGTGATCGGCTGGAATATTCGTTCGCTTGACGGCGGAACAAAAAATCAGGAATTAATTTTGAATCGCATTATAAAACGTGTTTCTCCCGGCGGAATTGTACTTTTGCATGATACAGGATCTCACTCTGTTTTGGTCCTGGAACAGTTTTTGCAATTTTTACAGCAAAATAATTATCAGGTCGTTTCGATCGAAGAACTTTTGAATCTTAAAGCTTATGAAAGTTGATACGGATTCGGTTTCGCGAAAACGCGGATAAAAACGGATTTTTTATATACTTTATTGAATAAAATAATCTGTGGCAAAACATTTTAAAGCATAATTCTAAAAAAATGAAAACTAAAATAGCACTCTTAATTCTATTTGTCTCAGGCAGTTTGTTCGCTCAGGAACAAAAAATGTCTGCTGTAGAAATCGCAGCTTTTAAAGAAGATGTAAATGTGGTGGCCAAAAAAATCAAAACCCTGAGTACAGATTTTGTTCAGTATAAACATTTAGATTTTTTGTCGAAAGATATAGAGACATCAGGAAAAATGATTTTTAAGGAACCGGCACTTTTGCAGTGGCAATATAAAAAACCATACAACTACAGCATTACGTTTAAAAATGGAAAAATCCTGATTAACGACGAAGGAAAGAAAAGTGCCGTTGATATAGGAAACAGCAAAATCTTTGCAAGAATTAATAAGTTAATCGTAGGAAGTGTAAGTGGAAATATGTTTGATGACAAAGAATTTACAATTTCGTATTTCAAATTAAAAGGTCAGAATCTGGCAAAATTTGTTCCTAAAGATGCTGCTCTTAAAAAATACATCAAACAAATTGAACTGACTTTTGACAAGGAAGAAGCAACTGTGGTTCAGGTAAAACTTTTGGAATCTTCTGAAGATTTTACCCGAATTGTACTTAAAAACAAAGTGATCAATGCAAAAATCGACGATTCAGTTTTTACTAATTAATTGTTTTCTGGCTTTGTTCGTAATTTCCTGCGGACCGGTCACTAAAAATTATACGCCTAAAAAATTAGACAAAACGTCTTATACGGTTCCGTATTTTTCAGATTCAAAAACAGATTACGTTTATAAGACCAATATTAGCATTTATGGTAATGAATTATCGGGAATTTTTATTGCCAAAAAAATAAGTGCCACCAAACACCGAATTGTTTTTACAACAGAATTTGGAAACAAATTAATGGATTTCGAAATTTCTGAAAACGATTTTAAAGTCAATTCTATTGTTTCAGAATTAGACCGAAAAATATTGATTAACACTTTAAAAGAAGATTTCAGACTGCTTTTGAAAAAGGATTATCAGATCCAGGAACAATATGAAAATGAAGCTTCAGAAATTTATAAATCGAAAGACGGCAAACGTGATAATTATATTTTCATTTCTAAAAAAGATCAGAAATTAGAGAAGATCGCTCATTCATCCAAAACAAAAGAAAAATTTACGCTGTTTTTCAACTCAGAAAATAATATTTTTGCCGAGAAGATTCAGATTGTCCATCAAAACATCAAGTTAAAAATTGAGCTGAATTACTTTAAATCAGAATAAAATTAAACCAAAATAAATTAAACTAATCAAAGATGAAAAAACTAACCTTAATTGCATTTGTTTTATTTGCCGCAATCTACACACAGGCTCAGGTACGCGTTAGTCCCGGACTTAGAGGCGGTTTAAACGTTTCGACTTTAACTAATATTGAAGATAATAGCAGTAAAACCGACTTTTATGTTGGAGGATTGGTTGATATTAAATTCAACAAATTTTTCTCATTACAGCCAGAGGTAACGTATTCCAGACAAGGTGACGAAGGAAGAGAATATTTTGACAATGGCAGTTCCCGTCGCATAGATTATGAATTAAACTATTTAACGTTTGGAGCAGTCGCTAAATTTAATTTTCAGGGTAAAGGATTTCATGTTTTGGCAGGACCTTCTCTGGATGTAAAAGTGGGCGATAACTACATTAATTCTGATCCTGAAGGATTTGACTTAGCAATAGTTGGAGGTGTTGGTTATACTTTACCAAACGGTTTGACTTTTGAAGCCAGAATCAAACAAGGATTGGTTGACATTTACGGATACGACGGTTATGACAATGATTATTATTACGATGATGTAATCTTAAATCAGGTTTTTCAAATCGGAATCAGTTACACTTTTAACGTAAAATAATGCGTTCAAAATCAGCATTCTTTTTGGTTTGCTTTTTTACGCTTGCAAATCTTCAGGCACAGGTAAATTTTAAACCGGGTTTAAGAGGCGGTTTGTCATTATCTACTATTTCAGAAATGCATGCCGATTACAGACCTGAATTTTATATTGGTGGTTTTGGCGAGATTAATTTAACCAGACGCTATGCACTTCAGCCTGAAATCACGTACGTAAAACAAGGATCTAATAATGTGGCCAGAAATTATTACGATCCGGTTACAGAAACTAACAATGTCGTTTATCAGGATTTAAAACTGGATTATTTATCTCTTTCTATGATGAGCAAATTTACATTTGGTCAGGGATTTCAGGTTTTATTCGGACCATGTTTAGATGTGGCTTTACAGGATAATTTAGTAATCAGAAAGACCAATAATGACTTTGCGTTTAATGTGGGTATGGGTTACCGAATGCCTTCCGGCCTTGCTTTTGAAGCCCGATTTAAAAAAGGTTTTTTAGATATTCTCGACAGCGATTACTATCATAACGATTCTAATGATCACTATTTATTTGGTGATTATAATACCAATATTAATTTTCAAATAGGTGTTTCATATTCTTTTGATGTGAAATAAAAAATTAAAAATATGCTTCTAAAAGACTTTTACAAAGTGCTTTCCAACGATAAATCGGAGGATTCTAAACATAAAATTCGTATATTAGTTAATGCCGATCATGAGGTTTTTAATGGACATTTTCCTGGAAATCCGATTATGCCTGGCGTTTGCATGATACAGATTATTAAAGAACTGACAGAATCTATTACCGAAAGTTCGTTAATGATTGAGACTTTGTCTAATGTAAAATTCATGGCATTAATTAACCCCGAAGTTAATCCGGAACTTCTTTTAGAACTTGACATTACAACCACAGATGACGGTTTGGTAAAGGTGAAAAACACCACCTATTTTAACGAAACCACAGCTTTGAAATTAAGCAATGTGTATAAAAAATTATCATTATGAAATTACTCGTATCCTTACTTTTATGGATAAATTTTATCGGAAATCCAGATCTGGCCACTATCCGAAAAATGTATCCTGATGTTGCAAAATCAGAAACAAACGCAAAAGAATTTACAGACAAACTGGCCGGAATTGGCAACAATGAAGAAAAAATTCTGGTGGCTTATAAAGCAGCCTCCATTTTAGTAGATTCCAAATTTGAAAAGAAAATAGGCCAGAAGATCGAACGTTTTAAAGAAGGTGCAAAACTTCTGGAAGCAACGATAAAAAGTGATCCGGGCAATATTGAAATGCGGATGATCAGACTAAGTATTCAGGAAGATGTACCAGGTATAACAGGTTATAAAAAAAATATTAAAGAAGATAAAAAATTTATTACCGCTTATTACAAAGCGCAAAGTGGTGCTTTGAAAGATTATCTAAAAGACTTTGTTTTGCAATCTAAAAGTTTCTCCGAAAAAGAGAAACAGTTTGTAAAATAAGCCGAAGAAAAATTATAATGAAACCTACTTTATCAAAGGAAGAATTACTTACTTCAATTTCGTTTTGCGTTATTGTTCCAACTTACAATAACCAGAAAACTTTGAAAAGAGTGCTGGATTCTATTTTAAATTACACATCAGACATTATTATTGTCAACGACGGTTCTACAGATGAAACCACCGATATTTTAAAACAATATTTGCAGCTTACTCAGATCCATCATCCTAAAAACACAGGAAAAGGGAGAGCGCTGCGAAATGGTTTTAGAAAAGCAATTGAAAAAAACTTTGAATACGCCATTACAATAGATTCTGACGGTCAGCATTTTGCTGATGATATTTTAGTTTTTTTGGAAGAAATCTACAAGGAACCCCATTCTCTTTTAATTGGAAGCCGTAACATGACTCAGGAAAATGTTCCGAGAAAAAGCAGTTTCGGGAACAAATTTTCCAATTTCTGGTTTAAATTCGAGACCGGAATTAAACTGGACGATACACAATCCGGTTTCAGATTATATCCTTTGCGATTAATTCCGAAGGTTTTCTTTACCAACAAATTTGAATTTGAAATCGAAGTAATCGTGCGTTCTGCCTGGAAAGGCATTGTTGTTAAAAATGTTCCCGTTCAGGTTTTATATGATCCCGCCGAACGTGTTTCTCATTTTCGTCCTTTTCAGGATTTTACCCGAATTAGTATTTTAAATACCGTTTTGGTTACCAATGCTTTATTGTATATAAAGCCCCGGGATTTTTTTAGAAGAGCAAAAAAAAAAGGTTTTAAAAAATTCTTTCTTGAAGATATTTTAGAAAGCAAAGATTCTAATTTCAAAAAGTCGGCTGCTATTGCTTTGGGAATTTTTATCGGTATGTCGCCATTTTGGGGATTTCAAACCATCTTACTTTTTGCATTTGCTGCTTTGTTCAGGCTGAATAAAGTTATTGCTTACCTGTCTTCAAATGTTAGTTTTCCTCCTTTTATTCCGTTTATAATTTATGGTTCTTTAAAAATGGGAAGTTATTTTGTTTCTTCTGATGCCCCGTTAATTTTAGACAGTTCCATGACATTTGATGATATTCAGAAAAATGCCGCCCAATATATCGTTGGAAGTCTTATTTTAGGAACCGTTTCTGCATTAGTTGTCGGCTTCGTAAGTTATTTGCTTTTAACGGCTTTTTCCAAAAAACGTAAAGAATAAAATTCTGTGTCGATTCGCCACGAATTCACGAATTAATAATATTTAATTAAAAATAAATTCGTGAATTTGTGGCTGAAAAAATTTAATCGAAAATTATGCATCAATATTTCTACGCCATTCATTTGTTTGTAAATCGAAGAAAATCTCTATCGGTTCTTTTGGCTGTACTGATGCTTTTGGTGTTTGGCTTTTTTGCTTCAAGATTAAAATTTGAAGAAGACATTACCAAACTTATTCCAACCAACGATAAAACCGATGTGACGGCCAAAGTTTTAAAACAGCTAAATTTTGCCGACAAAACTACTGTCATTTTCAAACTGGAAAAAAATGGTTCTGCCGAAGATTTAAAAGCAATGGCTACTGTTTTTTCAGACAGCGTTTCACAATCCTGCAAACCTTATATAACAGGAATCCAGGGAAAAATCGATGAAGAAAATATTCAGGAAACCATAGATTTTGTCTACCATAATCTGCCGCTTTTTCTTACTGATAAAGATTATCAAAACATACAGCAGAAAATTCAAAAAGACAGTATTGAAGCGACCGTGCAGGGCAATTACAAATCGATAATTTCCCCTTCAGGATTTGTAACCAAAGATTTTATACTTCAGGATCCGTTTGGGATTTCGTTTATTGCCTTAAAAAAACTACAGCAATTAAATATTGGTGACGATTTTATCCTCGATAATGGTTTTGTAATGACCAAAGACAAAAAGAAATTGCTGCTTTTTATTACATCAAATATTCCGTCAAGCGAAACAGAAAAAAATACACTTTTTGCAGCAAAACTAAAATCGATTCAGGAAAATTTAAATCAGAAATTTAAAGGAAAAACCTCTGTTAGTTATTTTGGTTCGGCATTAATTGCTGTTGCAAATGCCAATCAGATTAAAAGCGATATTATTCTCACGACCTCCATAGCGATGTTTACGCTGATGTTGATTCTGATTTTATTTTACAGAAAAGTATTAATTCCGCTAATTATTTTTCTTCCAACCGTTTTTGGAGGCTTATTTGCCGTGGCATTTTTATATTTTGTGAGAGAACAGATCTCGGCAATTTCACTCGGAATTGGGTCTATTTTATTAGGAATCACAATCGATTATTCCATTCACATCCTTACGCATTACAAACACAACAGCGATGTAAAAACATTGTACAAAGACATTACAATGCCCGTAATTATGAGCAGTTCTACAACTGCAGTTGCGTTTTTATGTCTGCTTTTTGTAAAATCTGATGCGCTTAATGACCTCGGAATTTTTGCCGCCGTTATCGTTATGGCATCGGCAATTTTCTCGCTCTTAATTATTCCCCATTTATACAAACCAAAAGAAAATCCGGCGGAACATAAGAAAAATGTAATAGATAAAATGGCGCATTTTTCTTTTCACAATAATAAATTCTTAATTGCTTTTTGCGTCATTATAACTATTATTTGTTGCTTTACTTATAATGACGTTGGATTTAATAATGATTTATCTCAATTAAATTTTGTTCCAAAAGAAATAAAAGCCGCCGAAAAACAACTGGAAGAAAGTACCAGTTTAACTTCCAAAACTATTTATGTGGCTTCTTACGGAAAAAGTATGGAAGAAGTTTTGCAGCACAACAGCCAGCTTTTCTCAGATTTATCTGCAGCAAAACAGCAAAACAAAATCCTGAATTTCAGTTCTGTTGGCGGCATTATGCTTTCGCAAAAACAGCAGCAGCAAAAAATAGAAAAATGGAATTCTTTCTGGACTCCGCAAAAAAAACAGCTTTTGCAATCTCAATTAATTTCTGAGGGAGAAAAACTTGGATTTAAACCTACAACTTACCAGGCCTTTTTTGAACATTTAGATTTTGATTTTAAACCCATTTCGGCACAAGACTATTTAAAGATTCAGGCTTTACAATTACAGGAATTTGTAACCGAAAAAAATGGTTTTTATACGATTTCCACTTTAGTAAAGGTGACTCCACAACAGCGCGATGCTTTTGTAAAATCAGCTTCCGCAAAAGAAAACATCATTGCAATCGATCGTCAGCAAATGAACGAGACATTTTTCAGCACCCTGAAAACCGATTTTAATTCTCTTGTTAATTATTCTTTTGTAGCGGTGATTTTAATTTTGTTTTTCTTTTTCCGCAGAATCGAATTGGTAATTGTAAGCTGCATTCCAATTGCACTTACGGGAATTGTAACCGCAGGAATCATGGGCATTTTTGGCATTCAGATGAATATTTTCAGCATGATTGTATGTACGTTGATTTTTGGTCACGGTGTTGATTTTAGTATTTTCATGACCAGCGCGCTCCAAAAAGAATATACCGACGGAAAAAATGAAATTGCCATTTACAGAACTTCCATAATTCTGGCCGTAATCACGACAATTCTCGGAATCGGCGCCATGATTTTTGCCCAACATCCTGCCTTGACATCTATTTCGTCGGTTTCATTAATCGGAGTTTTTGCAGCGCTCATTATTACCTTTATTTTTTATCCAATTCTATTTAAGATATTTATCTCCAACAGATCAAAAAAAGGAAATCCGCCTTTTCAATTGCGAACTTTTATTCATGGCGTCATTTCGTTTTTCTATTACGGTTTGAGCGGAATTGTAATGTCGATTTTCAGTTTTACCATTATGCCCATTATTCCGCTTGACGGAAAAACAAAAATGAAAGGTTTCAGATATGTGGTTTCAAAACTAATGAAATCGGTATTGTACACCAATCCGTTTATTAGAAAAAAAATCATTAATAATTTTAATGAGGATTTTAAAAAACCTGCTGTCATCATTGCAAATCATTCTTCGTTTATCGATATTCTGGTCATCGGAATGCTGAGTCCAAAAATTATTTTTCTGGTAAGCGACTGGGTTTACAATTCTCCTATTTTTGGCGGAATTGTTAGAAAGGCCGGATTTTATCCTGTTTCTGAAGGTATTGAAGGCGGTGTGGAGCATTTGCGCAAAAAAGTCGATGAGGGTTATTCTTTAATGGTTTTTCCGGAAGGAACCCGCTCAGAAAATAATGTGGTAAAAAGATTTCATAAAGGTGCTTTTTTTCTTGCCGAAGAATTTAATCTCGATATAATTCCTGTGATAATTCATGGTGCTTCTGAAGCAATTCCGAAAGGCGATTTCGTCATTCATCACAGCTCGCTTACAGTTTCAATCTTAAAAAGAATTACTGTAAATGATCTTTCCTATGGAAATAATTACACCGAAAGAACCAAGCAAATTAGTGCTTTCTTTAAAAATGAATATCGTAAAACCCGTCAGGAACTTGAAGGTCCGGATTATTTTAAAAACATGGTAATTTCCAGTTACGATTACAAAGAAATTGAAGTCGGAAACAGTGTGAAAAAAGATTTGAAACAAAATCTAGAAACCTATTATAATCTAAATAAATGCATTGATCCAAAAGCTAAAATATTGCATTTTGGAAATGATTACGGACAGCTCGATGTTCTTCTGGCTCTGCAGGAGCCGCAGCGAAAAATATTTTCTTTTATAAATGATAAAGAAAAATTATCTGTTGCCAAAACAAATTATTTTCTAAAAAAGAGAAAAATTGTTTATCTGAGCCAAATAGAATCTGCATTACAGCAGCATTATGATATGCTGATAATTTCCGATGAAAGTTTTAAAGATGAAATTGAAAGAATAGTTGCAAACGTTTCTTCTGTCATTTTAGTAAATTCTTCTAATTTAATAAATCAATTTACGAATCTTGATTTTGAAATTATTTCTGAAGAAAATGCGTTAATCATTTTAAAGAAAAAGTAATGAAAAAAGAGTACGATGTAGTCATTATTGGCAGCGGCTTAGGCGGATTAGTTTCTGCCGTGATTCTGGCAAAAGAAGGCTACAGCGTTTGTGTACTCGAAAAAAACAATCAGTACGGTGGAAATCTGCAGACTTTTGTTCGCGATAAAACTATTTTTGATACCGGAATTCATTACATCGGAGGTTTAGGTGAAGGCCAGAATCTGCACAAATATTTCAATTATATTGGAATAATGGATCATTTAAAGCTGAGAAAATTAGATGAAAATGGTTTTGATATTATTTCTTTTGAAGACGATCAAACAGAATATCCGCATGCACAGGGTTTTGAAAATTTTATAAAACAATTGATTCCCTATTTTCCCGGGGAGAAAGAAAATCTCGAAAAGTATTGTAAAAAAATTCAGGAAGTGTGTCAAAATTTTCCACTTTACAATTTAGAATCCCAGGGAAAATACGATGATGAGATTTTAACGCTTAATGCGAAAGAAACAATAGATGCTTTTACCCAAAATGAAAAGCTGAAAAGCGTCCTGGCAGGCTCTAATTTTCTTTATGCCGGCATTGCAGATAAATCGCCTTTTTACGTTCATGCCTTAATTGTCAACTCTTATATAGAAAGTTCCTGGCGTTGCGTAAATGGCGGAAGTCAGATTACAAAGCAACTTTTAAAACAACTCAAAAAATACGGCGGAGAATTTTTTAAACACAAAGAAGTCGTTAAGCTTGAAGTAGAAAATCATAAAGTGAATCTTGCGCGAATGAAAGACGGAACCGAAGTTTCTGGAAAGCTCTTTGTCTCGAATATTGAACCCAAAACAACTTTGAAAATAGCCGGACAGGAAAACTTCAGAAAACCATTTTTCAACAGGATTCAAAATTTAGAAGGTGTACTTTCTGCTTTTAGTCTTTATATTGTTTTCAAACCCAAATCATTTAAATACATCAATCATAATTACTACCATTTTAAAAGCAGTAACGATGTTTGGAGCGCTTATGATTATGACGAAAACTCATGGCCGAAAACTTTTATGGCGTCTATGAGTCCATCAAAAAAGGAGGAGGAATGGGCAGACGGAATGACGTTTTTAACGTACATGAAATATGAAGATGTCAAATCCTGGAAAGATACTTATAACACTACTTTTGACGAAAATGACAGAGGGGAAAGCTATGAAGATTTTAAGACTAAAAAAGCCAAAATCTTTTTAGAAGAGATCGAAAAAAAATTTCCCGGAATTAAAGACTGCATAAAATCGGTTCACACTTCTACTCCACTTTCGTATCGCGATTACATTGGCGGCGACAGCGGAAATATGTACGGTTATGTTAAAGATTCCAATAATCCGATGAAAACTTTAATTCCGACTAAAACTAAGTTAGAAAATCTTTATCTTACAGGCCAAAGTATTAGTATGCATGGTGTTCTGGGAGTTACAATTGGAGCGGTCTTAACCTGTTCTGAAATTGTAGGAAAAGAATACTTGCTGGAAAAAATTAAAAAAGCCTCTGAATAAGCAATCATGAAAATCCGAATTTTATATATCTTCTGCATCGGTTTTCTTCTGTTACTGAGTTCTTGCGGCACTTCAAAATCAAAACATCATATTCCTGATCTCACCAATTTTAATGCTGAAAAACCAGTGGTTAAGAAACTCTCGGACAGTAGTTTTATTTCTGGAAAAAATTCATTTTTAAAAAATAAACAAGGTCTTTGGGAACTCTATGTGCAGGGTGATCCTTTGGAAATTGGCCTTGCAACGGGTGCCCTAACCGATTCTCTTTTGCAAAAGCAGCAACGCATTTTTTTCTCTAAAATAACCGATATTGTTCCGTCTAAATTTCAACAAAAATTACTGCGCCATTTTTTAAATTGGTACAATCGTAAATTGTATCTGAATGTTCCAAACGAATATCAAAGCGAAATTTATGGAGTTTCACAATATACCTCACATGAATTTGATAATATCGCAACACAATACCAACGCAGTCTGTATCTGCATGGCGCACATGATATCGGACACGCTTTGCAGGATCTGGCGTTGGTGGGCTGCTCTTCTTTTGCAGCGTGGAACGACAAATCAGAAGATGGAAGTTTAATTCTGGCACGTAATTTTGATTTTTATGTAAATGATGCTTTCGCGGAAAATAAAATCGTTGCCTTTATAAAACCGGAAAATGGAAATCCTTTTATGATGGTGACCTGGCCAGGAATGATCGGCGCTGTTTCGGGAATGAACCTTGAAGGATTAACGGTTACGATTAATGCATCGAAATCCAAAATTCCGCTTAGCGCGAAAACACCAATTTCGATTTTAACACGCGAGATTTTACAACATGCCACCACTATTGAAGAAGCTGTTGCAATTGCAAAAAAAAGAAAAGTATTTGTTTCTGAGTCGATTATGGTAGGAAGCGCAAATGACAATAAAGCCATTTTAATCGAAGTTTCTCCGGAAAAAATGGATGTTTTTGAAGTGGCAAACAGCAATGAATTAATTTGTTCAAATCATTTTCAGGGCGAAGCTTTTCAAAATGATAAAAGAAATAAGGAACAAATTGCCAACAGCCATTCTGAATATCGTTTTGAGAGAATGCAGGAACTTTTGAATCAAAATCCTAAAATGAATCCAAAAATTGCATCTGAAATTTTAAGAAATAAGGAAGGTCTGCAAAATATTGCTTTAGGTTTAGGAAATGAAAAAGCACTAAATCAGCTTTTAGCACATCATGGAATTATTTTTAAACCCAAAGAAAAACTGGTCTGGGTTTCTGCAAATCCGTATCAGCTGGGTGAATTTGTATGTTACGATTTGAAAACTGTTTTTAAGGAAAGACCTGATAATCAAACAAAATCCTTTGAGATTGAAGAATTAAATATTGCTAAAGATGATTTTTTAAATTCAAAATCCTTTTCGGATTTTCAGCAATTTAAAATTGAAAATCATAAAATTGACCTTGCTTTAGAAAAAAAAGAAATTCTCTCACAGGATTATCTACACTATTATGAATCACTAAACCCCAATTATTGGGTTGTGTATTACAAAACAGGATTGTACTTTTATCAGCAGAAAGAGTATGCTTCCGCGAAAGCGAATTTCGAAAAAGCATTAACCAAAGAGATTACCACCGCTCCTGAAAAAGCAGCAATTGAAAAATATTTAAAAAAAGTCAAAAGAAAATTACAATGATTCCAGATATAGAAAAAGAATCTTTAGAACAAATTAAAATTTTTCAAGAGCAGAAGCTAAGTGAACTTTTAGAATACATTGGTAAAAATTCTCCTTTTTATAAAAGACTTTTTGCAGGGCAAAATATCGACATTTCAAAAATAAAAACGCTTGCAGATTTACAACATGTGCCTGTTACCACAAAAGAAGATTTACAGCAGTACAATGATGATTTTTTGTGTGTTCCGCAGTATAAAATTATCGATTATGCCTCGACATCAGGAACTTTAGGCGATCCGGTAACGTTTGGTTTAACCGATTCTGATCTGGACCGACTGGCGTATAATGAAGCCATTTCTTTTGCCTGTGCCGGAATTGCAGAAGGCGATGTGGTACAGTTAATGACCACAATTGACCGAAAATTTATGGCAGGTCTGGCTTACTTTTTAGGTTTAAGAAAATTGAAAGTTGGTGTTATTCGCGTGGGCGCCGGAATTCCCGAAATGCAATGGGATTCTATTTTAAAATACAACCCGTCGTATTTAATTACGGTTCCTTCCTTCCTTTTAAAATTAATAGAATATGCCGAAGTTCACGGAATCGATTATAATAATTCGAGTATTAAAGGAGCAATTTGCATCGGAGAATCATTAAGGGAACAAGATTTTTCGATGAATATTTTATCGAAAAAAATTACAGGTAAATGGAATATTAAGTTGTTTTCGACTTATGCTTCTACAGAAATGAGCACTGCTTTTACAGAATGTCAGCACGGAAAAGGCGGGCACCATCATCCTGAATTGATTATTGTCGAAGTCCTGGATGAAAACAACATACCTGTGAAAAATGGGGAAACCGGCGAATTGACTTTTACAACTTTGGGCATTGAAGCGATGCCTTTGTTACGTTTTAAAACGGGCGATATGGTACAGCTCCATGATGAACCTTGTGCCTGTGGACGAAATACTTTTCGCGTGGGTCCGGTTGTTGGCCGTAAAAAACAAATGATCAAATACAAAGGAACAACGCTTTATCCTCCGGCGATGAATGATGTTTTGAGTAGTTTTGATACTATCGAAAATCATTTGATTGAGATTTCGACAAACGATTTAGGTACCGATGAAATCCTGATTAAAATTGCGGCAAAAAACCAGACACCGGAATTTCTTCAGGAAATAAAAGACCATTTCAGGGCCAAATTGAGAGTTACTCCAAAAATAGAATTTGCTTCAAAAGAGATTCTGAATCCTTTGGTTTTTAATCCGATGAGTCGAAAACCAATTCGGTTTTTTGACTATCGGTCTTAGTATGGGGACAAAGGTTCAAAGGAACAAAGGAACAAAGTATTCCTAATTGTCTGATAAAAAACCTTTGAACCTTTGCCACTCTGAACCTTTAAACCTCAATTTGGTACAAATTGAACTAAATGTTGTAATTTTGCAAAAAATATACAATATGGTTAAGATTGGCAATATAGAACTTCCCGAATTTCCTTTATTACTGGCTCCGATGGAAGATGTAAGTGATCCGCCGTTTCGCAGGTTATGCAAAACGCACGGAGCCGACATGATGTACTCTGAGTTTATTTCTTCAGAAGGACTAATTCGCGATGCCATAAAAAGCCGAATGAAACTGGATATTTTTGATTACGAACGCCCTGTTGGAATTCAGATTTTTGGTGGTGACGAGGAGGCAATGGCACTTTCCTCAAAAATTGTTTCTACTGTAAAACCAGATTTAGTTGATATTAACTTTGGCTGTCCGGTAAAAAAAGTGGTTTGCAAAGGAGCCGGAGCCGGAGTTTTGAAAGATGTGGATTTGATGGTTCGTTTAACCAAGGCGGTTATCAGAAGCACCGATCTTCCTGTAACAGTAAAAACACGTTTAGGTTGGGACGAAAATTCTATAAATATTGATGAAGTGGCCGAAAGACTTCAGGATATTGGTGTTCAGGCTTTAACAATTCACGCAAGAACCCGTGCTCAAATGTATAAAGGTCATTCTGACTGGTCGCATATTGCACGCGTAAAAAATAATCCGAGAATTACAATGCCAATTTTTGGAAATGGAGATATTGATAATCCCGAAAAAGCTTTAAAATATAAAAATGAATACGGAATTGACGGAATTATGATTGGCCGTGCTGCCATTGGTTATCCGTGGATTTTTAATGAAATCAAACATTTTTTTAAAACAGGTGAACATTTACCTGCTCCAACAGTTATTGATCGTGTTGAAGCTGCACGAAATCATTTGCAATGGTCGATGGACTGGAAAGGAGAACGCCTTGGAATTGTCGAGATGCGTCGACATTATACCAATTATTTCAAAGGAATTCATTCATTTAAAGAATTCAAACAAAAATTAGTTACAACGGATGAGCCTGAAAATCTTTTTGCCATTATGAAGGAGATTGAAGAAGTTTACGCCGGATATGAATTTGTTTAAATCAGACATTTATAACAACAAAAAAGACCTTCAAAATTGAAGGTCTTTTTTTTATATTAAACTTGTACTCTCTTCCACTTCCCTCTTTTATAAAAAAAGATTCCAGCCAGCGTAATGGCAGTTTCCGCAACCGGAATAGCAATAAAAACTCCGGTAGGACCCATATTAAAATGTTTGGCCAAAACATAAGCCAGCGGAATTTGGAACAACCAAAATCCGAAGAAATTTATTCCGGTTGGTGTCCAGGTATCACCCGCACCATTGAAGGTATTGATTAAAACCATTCCGATTCCGTAGAAAATAAAGCCAATGCTCATAATTTGTAATGCTTCAATCGCAATGGTTTTTACTTGTTCATCATTGGTAAAAAATGAAATAATATATTGGCCAAAAACCAGCGTAATAATCATAATTGAAGCCATAAAAATAACATTGTAACGTGCAGTTGTATAAACAGACTTTTCGGCACGTTCGATTTGTTTCGCTCCTAAATTCTGACCGACCAAAGTTGCGGCTGCATTACTTAAACCCCAGGCCGGAAGAATGAAAAACATCATAATTCTCAAAGCAGTCTGATAGCCTGCAGAACCATGATCTCCACCGGTTGTAGCTACCAATTGCGCTAAGAATATCCAACTACAGGAAGCAATTACAAATTGCAAAATTCCAGGAGCTGCAATTTTTATTAAAGCACGAATTTGTTTAAAATCAGGAGCAAAATAAGCAATTTTGATTTTGAGAATTCCGTTTCCAAAAAACAGGTGATAAACCTGATACAAAACTCCAATGGTCCTTCCAATCGTTGTAGCCAAAGCTGCACCTACTAATCCAAAGGCAGGAACTGGTCCTAGACCATTTATTAAAACCGGACACAAAATAATATTGCACATATTAGCAATCCAAAGACTTTTCATGGCAATGGCGGCATTTCCGGCACCACGGAAAATTCCGTTAATCAGAAATAAAAGCATAATACAAAGGCTGCTTCCAATCATTATTTGCGTAAATCGGTAACCGTGTTCGGCAGATTCTACAGAAGAGCCCATCAGGATTAAAATATCTTTAGCATAGACAATTCCTAAAATGCTCATTACACTATTTACTGCTATTGCTATAATGATAGCCTGCATCCCGGCTTTTGCAGCAGCGACCGGATCTTTTTCGCCTATTCGCCTTGCAACAACTGCTGTTGCCGCCATACTCATTCCGATGGCTAGCGAATAAATTACCGTTAAAACTGATTCGGTTAAACCCACAGTTTGAATTGCAAAACTGCTGTGCTCCAAATGTCCGACAAAATATAAGTCGACTAAAGCAAAAACCGATTCCATCATCATTTCTAAAACCATCGGAATGGCCAATAAAATTACGGCTCGTTTTATGCTTCCGGATGTATAATCAAAAGATTCATCCCCTTTTAAAGCTTGTTTTAGTGTAGTATAAATTTTCGAAAATAAATTGTCTTTTATAGTTGTTTCTGTCATGATATATTAGGATAAATAAAAAAATTGGTCCAGATATTTTAACCTGAACTAAAAAAAAAGTAAACGTAAAGTATCCTAATTATTCTAAAAAAATAAAATAGGATTAGGCAGAAACAATCATAGACTATAGATTTATAAGGCGGTAAATATAATAATTTTTTTTAACAAGAAATTAATCCAGTAATTTTTTAGTTACCCGACTACTTGCAATTAAGGACGCAATAAATCCAAGAGAGATAATTGTCGCCATTACAATTAATACATTTTCTATTGTAAAAACAACAGGATATGCCAAAGTTGGCGTGATCATAATAAGTTCAAACTGTTGCTGTAAAAGCACAAGGATTATTCCCAAAACAAGTCCGGTGACACCGCCGAAAAGGCTAAGTAATGTTCCCTGAAGAAGAAATATTTTGCGAAGATGGCCAATATCTGTTCCTAAGTTGAAGAGGGTTTTAAGATTTCCTTTTTTCTCTAAAATCATCATAATCAATGCGCCAATTAAATTAAAAAGCGCTACAATAATGACTAAAGTAAAAATCAAATACACGGCTATATTTTCTGTATTGAGCATTTTGTATAAAGACTCATTCAATTGTGCCCTGTTTTTTAATGTAACCGTATTGTTGAAAATAGCGTTAAGCTGTTTTTTAACAGCATTCTCATCAGCATTTTCTTTTAATTTAAATTCGATTCCAGAAATCTGATTGGGTTTATACACTAATAATTCCTGTACCAAACCTAAATCTGCAAATACATATTTGGAATCTAAATCTTCGCTGATTGAATAAATTCCTACTGGTAAAACATCTGTTTTATTAAAAGCTTCTTCGGGATTTTCGATTGCTCCTTTCCCTGGTTTGGGTGCAAAAATCTGAAGTGGATTTTCGAAATCAAGAATTCCCATTGAGAAATTTTGAGATAATCCGTAACCAATAACTACCTGGTAACTGTCAGGCTTAAGCCACTGGCCGTTGAATAGCTTCTTCTTAATATCATTAACAACAGGATATATACTGTCAACACCCTTCAAATAAGTTACCTGCTGTTTGTCTTTAAACAAAAACAAAACGCGTTCTTCTATAATTTTGGTGTAAGAAGCGACGCCATCGATTTTTTTGAGTTGAGATTCCTGATCAGGAGTCAGTAAAAATGACTTGCCGTATGTGGTTGTCAATTTTAAATCCGGATCAATTTCATTTGTAAACGAAAGACTAAAGACTTTCAGCCCGCTGAAAACAGATAAAACCACAAACAAAGCCATTGTACCAACAATGATCCCCATGCTGGCAATGCGGTTGATAATATTAATAGCATTGTTTTTACTTCTGCTAAAAATATAACGTTTGGCTATGTATAATGGGAAATTCAACTTATGACTTTCTTCTTTTTTCTAAAAGATCACGATTTTCGATTGGATTTTCTCTGTTTGATAATGCGTTGTCTATTTTCTCAATATAATCCAACGAATCATCTATAAAGAAAACTAAATTTGGAACACGGCGCAATTGCAAACGAACGCGCTGCGATAAATCATGTTTTATTAATGTTGAATTAGATTTAATTCCCTCTAAAGTTTCTTGCGCTTTTTCCTGAGGAAAAATACTTAAATACACTGTGGCTACAGATAAATCTGTGGTTACGCTAACTTTGGATACTGAAATTACCAAGTTGGTAATTCCATTTTTTCTCACTTCACCCTGCAAAATATCAACCAGATCTTTCTGAATTACTCCGCCAATTTTTTTCTGTCTATTTGTTTCCATAGTGCAAAAATACTACTTTTTAAATTTAATCTGTATACTTTCAGTTTCAGGAAATAAGTAATTTTTATTTGTCAGATTTAATTTTGCAAAAGAACGTTATTGATTTCCAAAAAAAAGGGAGCAAAAATTGCTCCCTTTAAATTATCTGTTTTGCAGCCATCCTTCCGGATTGTTATTTGTTGTATTCTGAAGGATCAGGAATTTGATGATTGTTTTTCCTGTATCTCCACTTGTTCGTACTCTTCCTATGCTTTGTTTTATTGTCACTTTATCTCCCTGACTAACAGAAACTGAGCTAAGATTTTGATATACTGTAAAGTAATCACCATGCTGAATTACCACTGCCTTATTTACAGGTGACAATACAATAACTTTAGAAACCTCTCCTGCAAACACTGCTCTTGCGCTTGCGCCATCTTCTGTAGTTATCTCCACACCAGAGTTATGCACTGTAATTGAAGGATGCAAAGGGTGTGGCTGATCACCGTATCCCAGAGAGATAAATCCCTTTTCTACCGGCCATGGCAATCTTCCGCGGTTGGCTTTAAAATCTGCAGCTAAAACTTTATCTTCAGGAGTTAATGCAATTTTAGATGAAGATACCGGCTCTTTTTTGTCGCTCGAGCCAGGATTTGCTTTTGCTCTTTCGGCTGCGGCTTTTCTGTTTGCCTCTGCAATTGCTTCACGAATTAAACGATCGATTTGTCTGTCAATACGTTTTGATTCACTTTGTTTGGATCGAATGTCTGCAGCAATTTTATTTTTATCTTTCTTAAGTGAATTTACTAATTTCTGCTGCTCTTTTTTCTCTACTTCCAGAGTGACTTTTTCTTTTTGATTTTCAGCAATAATTTTCTTTTTTACTTGTCTCTGTCCGTCAAGCTTTGCGTTATAATCTACTAATTGAGCCGTTTTAGACTGAATTTCTAGACCTTGATTTTTTCTGAAATTTGTATATTGTTTTAAATACTGTGCTCTTTTGTATGCCTGCAGAAAACTTTCTGAAGATAATATAAACATGGCACGGCTTTGTTCTGAACGGCTTTTATAGGATTTCAGGATCATTTTGGCATAATCTTCTTTTAGAACTTTCAGCTCTTTTTTAAGTTTATTAACCTTAACCTGATTGATATACATATCGTTACTAATCAGCTTTTCCTGTTTTGCCGTAGTATTAATTAATTTCTCTTTCAATTTGATTTTGTTCGCCTGAATCAAATATTCATTTACAGCAGATTTTTCCTTTTTACGAACAGACTGAAGCATTTTTTCATTGTCTCTAATTTCCTGCTGAATCTGAGCTTTACGCTGCTCCAGTTTTTCTTGCTGTGAATCTTGTGCAAATACAAAAGTAGTCGCACACATTAAAATTAGGCTTAGGAGAAATTTTGGCATGTTTATGTTTTCTTTTTGCAAATTTACTTAATTAAAACTTGTTTATATCCGCTTGGAACGCTGTACGGAAAAGAAAGTTCTTCGTTAAAGGTAATAGTATTGTAATTCAGACTAATACTTGTTTTTCCTTTTGGCTGTACGGCATTGATTTCGATATTTGTCGGAATGGTTCCCTGATTAAAAACTTTACTGTCTGAATAGGCAATTTGTAAAGTTCTGTTTTCTGATGGCTGCGAAATCTCTTCTTTCTGAATAAGATATTTTTCCCCATCCAGGAAAAAAGTCTTTTTCAAATTAGCTTCTTTTTGTTCGTCAAGTCTAAAAAGGTTATCTACAATTGTCTGTGTATATTTTCCTTTTCGTAAATCATCAAAAGCTTCACCAATCAATAAATTTTGAACTTTCGAATAATCTAAATCAGTTCCCAGCCATTTACTCAGACTGGTAAAATCACCTTCGTAATAAGTGCTGTTTATTTTTTCGTAGTAACTTACAGCAGAAGGAGTTATTAAAGCTTTTGCCATTGTGATTCCTAAGAAACGAACGCTTATTAAAATTTGTTTGTCTTTTTCAATTCTAATTTCTGCAGTAACATTCTGGCTTTGTTTTTCGTCTACATATTTTGCACTTGCTTTTATGTAAAGAGTCGAAAAGTCTAATTTATTATCGTAATGTTTTTCTATTACTTTTTTATCCTCTTTTGTCGTAACGTTCTGGCTTGTATTTCCCTGTACTGCCACTGCCTTTGATTTACATGAAATCACTGCAAGGGACAGAATAAGTATTGCTATATATTTTTTCATCTGATTCTCTTTTATTTTTTCTTTTTCAATAATTCATTTGCCTTCAAAAAGTATTCCTCTTTTTTTCTGGTGTCTCCTAATCCATTAAATGCTTCTCCTAACTGAATATTAAAATCTGCTTCAAGTTTAGCGTCATCAACTACATAATCAAGCCCCATTTCCAAAACGGTTTTTGCATTTTTAAATTGCTTTAACTGATTGTTTCCTAAACCGGCATAATAATAAAACTGTGGCTGACTCGGATATACCTCGATCATTGTCATCGCTCTTTTGGTCAATGGTTCAAACTGATTGGCCTTTGAATAAGCATCCAATAACAATAAATTGGTTTCACGATCTGTTTCTGAATTTGCCTTTAAATCTTTTTCGTAATACTTAATTGCGTTTTCAAATTGTCCTTTGCTGTGATAAAATTTTCCAATTTCTTTTGCAACATCCACATTTGGATCGTTATCAAAATAAGAAATTGCTTTTTCTAAATCTGTTGAATATTGGGGATTTTTATTCACAAAGATTAAGAACTCATTTAAAGTTCGGTGTTTTATTTTTGAATCAATTTTGGAACTGGCCAAAATTACATTCATCGATTTTATGGCTTTATCGGCCTGATTGGCATCCAAATAGGTTTTGAATAAACTTACCTGAGCCCATTCTGAATTTGGAATTTCCTTCGCTAATTGTTTGGCAACTTCCAGCGATTTTTCATTTTCATTGTTTTTCGAATATAAAAGAATAAGATTCAGATAATTGGATTCTTCTTTTGGATCTTTTTTAATCTGCTGAATAAGATTATCTATTTCTGCATTTTGATATTTTCCCTGTGATAATATCTGAGCTTTATAAATTTCACGATCAGAAGATTTTCCGAACTTATCATTCATTTCATTAATCGCCGTCAATGCTTTATCGTATTGATTGGTAATCATGTATAATGAAATCAAATCGTCTTTGTACTCTTCGTCAAAAACAATAATTTTTTGAATAGTCTCTATTGCCAGCGGATAATTTTTGGTTTCGTAACTTACATCATAAATCCCCAGCCAAAACCATTTATTTTTAGGATCCAATTGTGTGGCTTTTTCGAAAGCATTTTGTGCGTTTTGATATTCTTTCAGCGACAGGTAATTTTTTCCTAATTCGAAATAAGCAACTGCATCATTGGGTTTCAGCTTAATGCATTTTTCCAGTGATACAATGGCTTTATCGTAATTTTCAATTCCTTTTTGTTTTAATGATTCATAAAAAGAGTCCTGATATTCATCTGTCGCCATAGCAATATCTTCGGGTTCTGTCTGTGCAAAAACCGAAAACGTACTTCCAAACAAAGCGAAAAATAATATAGTTAAGACTTTCTTTTTCATTGTTTTAATCCCCCTAAACAAAAACGAAACTTTTTTAAGTTTTTATTCTAAAACTGCATAATCACCAATGCTGATACTGGTAAACTTACCATCATAACTAACATGATTTCCTATCATTGCGTTATCTAAGTTAGCATTTTTAATTTGAGAATACGTCTGTACCAAACTATTTTTGATTGTACTGTCTGTTACATGACATCCTTTTCCTAAAGAAACATATGGGCCTACTGTTGCATTTTTGATCACAACATTTTCTCCAATATAACATGGCGGAATAATGGTTGCATTTTCCAGCGTTACATCATAATCTACCAAATGTTCGCCGTCATTATGCAAAAAGCCTAACATTCTTGTATTAGTTTCAACGGTAACATCTTTATTTCCGCAATCCATCCATTCGTCTACACTTCCGGTTTTAAAAACTTTTCCGTTTGCCATCATGGCTTTAATTCCGTCATTGATCTGATATTCACCGCCGTTCTGAATATTATTATCCAATACACTTTGAAGTTCATTTCTTAAAACGCCAACTTCTTTGAAATAGTAAATTCCGATAACGGCTAAATCACTTACAAACTCTTTTGGTTTTTCAACCAATTCGATAATTTCATTGTTTTGATTTAGTTTCACAACACCAAAAGCTTCCGGCTGATCGACTTGTTTTACCCAAATCACAGCATCTGCTGAAGGATCCAATTCAAAATCGGCTCTAATTAAAGTATCTGCATAAGCAATTACAGCTGGCCCTGAAAGAGATTCTTTTGCACACATTATCGCGTGCCCGGTTCCCAAAGGCTGATCCTGACGATAAATTGACGCTTTTGCCCCAAGTCCTTTTGCCAATTCTTCTAAACTTTTTACCACATCATCTCCAAAAAAAGCTTCGTCTCCTAAAATAAAAGCTACTTCTTCTATTGGTTCTTTTAATATTTTTGCAATATCTTCAACTAAGCGGTGTACTATAGATTTTCCGGCAACGGGAATTAATGGTTTAGGAACGGTTAATGTATGTGGTCTAAGTCTTGATCCGCGGCCTGCCATGGGCACTATTATCTTCATCTTATTTAATTTTATTGGAAGATTTATAAAATCTTCATTGGGTTTGGTCTTTCTTTTTTTTAACTATGTATGAATTCTCCGAATTTATTTTACTCCGGTGCTTCCAAAGCCTCCTTCGCCTCTTGATGTTTCAGAAAGTGTCTCCACTTCGATCCATTCTGCTCTTTCGTGTCTGGCGATAATTAACTGCGCAATTCTTTCACCATTTTCGATTATAAATTCATCATTAGATAAATTTACTAAAATTACACCAATTTCACCTCTGTAATCGGCATCAATAGTACCCGGAGAATTTAAAACTGTAACGCCTTTTTTTGCTGCCAGACCACTTCTTGGTCTTACCTGAGCTTCGTAACCAATTGGTAATTCGATAAAAAGTCCTGTTTTTACAATTGTTCTTTCTAAAGGTTTTAACGTAATTGGCTCTGTAATATTGGCACGCAAATCCATTCCTGCAGATGCGATAGTTTCGTAATTGGGTAAATCGTGTTGCGATTTATTGATAATTTGAATTTTCATTTGTAAGTATAAATTTGTAAAGCGCTTATTTTCTTTTCATTATTCCTTTAATCGTAGCTTTTTCATAATGATAAACCATGTACATAAAAGCTAATAATAAAGGAATTCCAACTAAATAATTTTCCCTGAATCCGTAAAATGAGATTACAGAAAACAGAATTGAAACTCCAAGATAAGCTCCAATTTTGTTCATATCATAAGGAATTGGATAATATTTATTTCCTAAAATATAAGAAATCAGCATCATACTTCCGTAGGCTGAAATTGTTGCAATTGCCGAACCGTAATAACTATATTTCGGAATTAAAAAATAATTTAAAACTAAAGTTACAATGGCTCCTACAATAGAAATATAGGCGCCAATTTGGGTTCTGTCGGTAAGTTTATACCAAACCGAGAGGTTATTATAAATACCCAAAAAGAAATTTGCCAGAATAATAAGGGGCACAACCTTCATGGCTTCCCAATACGACTTATTGTCTAATAATAAATATTTTAAGACATCTGCAAAAACAATAACTCCCAGTAAAATTAAGGAACCAAGAATTACAAAGTATTTGGTAATCACGGCATAAGTCTGAGGAGCATTTTCGTTTTTGGCGTGACTAAAAAAGAAAGGTTCAATTCCTAGCCTGAACGCGGTTGCAAAAAGCACCATAAATAATCCAAGTTTATAACAGGCAGAATAAGCCCCTACTTCAGATTTTGCTAAATTTTCTGGTAATAAATAGCCCAGAAGAATTTTATCGAAATGTTCGTTAACCGCAAAAGCCAGACCTGCAACTAAAATAGGCAATCCATATTTCATCATTTTTCTCCAGAGTACGGGATCAAATTTTCGTCCAAGCGAAAGATAATTGGGAGAAAGTACAATAAAAGTTGCCAAACTTGCCAAAAGATTTGCGATGAAAATATAAGCTATCTGAAAGTTTTCAACATATAAATTATCCCAGACCGAATTGGGGTTTGAAGCAGCTAATTTTGGCAAATACATCAAAAAGAAAATATTCAGCAAAAGATTTATAACCACATTACCGATTTTAATTGCTGCGTAAACCATCGGCCTCTGATTAGCTCTTAATTTAGAAAACGGAATTAAAACCAATGCGTCCAAAACTAAAATCCAAACCGTATAAGTTACATACTGAACATCTACTTCTGCTAAATTAGCAAGAGTATTTCTAAAAATTAAAGCAACAAAAAGAAAACCAATTGAAGTCCAAAATATTGAAATTGTAGAAGTTGCAATTACATTTTTCTTATCTTCTTCGGCGCTGTAAAATCTAAAAAATGCAGTTTCCATTCCGTACGAAAGTACAACATTAAAGAAAACCATCCAGGACAATACAATTGAAACTTCACCATACTCTGCTGTAGGTAAAATTCCTGTATATAATCTCACTAATAAAAAACTTAGCATTCGCGGTAAAACTGTCGCCAGTCCGTAAATTGCCGTTTGCTTGAATAGACTTTTATATAATCCCAAAATACAATTCTAATAATGTTTGTAAGACAAAAATAACCATTTCTTTTGTTTAATGATGCTTTTGTTGGTGCAATAAAGAAAAGTTATGCCTGTTTTATACGGTCATTTTTTTTTCGTCTAAGATTTTCACGAAATGAAATCCTTTTGGAGCATAGCCCTGATTGTAGTAAAATCGATGCGCACCAAAATTTCCTGTAAAGGCATCCAGAACAATACTGCTGCATTCTAAAGAATTTGCTTTTTGTTCTATATAATCAGTTAATAATTTTCCAATACCTTTTGAGCGATAATCTGGATGCACCACAAAATTATCAATTTCAAGATATTTACCTGTCCATAATTTAGTTGCAGACCAGCAACCGGTAATTCCTAAACATTGCTGCTCTTCAAACACTCCAATCTGTGTGTAATTATGAGGAACCATTTGAGAAAGGTATGCCTCATACTTTTCTTCGGAAATGTTTGGATAGAGAAATCTGATTGTTTCAATCTGGGCAAGCATTTCTTTGATAGTGGTAAGTTCTTTGATTTTCATTATATAATAGACATTAAAATTAGATAGAAACTTAAATTTGAAGAAAATAATATTTGCTATAATTAAAGCAATAATATGAGATATTCGTCGTTGATATGTTAACTTTTCGTTATTTAATTAACAAAACCCTCCTTTCATTTCATTTATTACTTTAATTTTTTACCAAACATGTGAAATATATAAATATCACATGGAAATTGTGTAAGATTTTTTTCCTAAAGCTTTCTTAAATTTGTCCACAGGGATTGAGAAAGCTAAATACAACCCTTATAAAAAAGGAAGCACTGGGACTGATAAAGCTTGTTTGTTCCCATAAAAGACAAAGCACAAAGGGATTGAAGATAGCTAAAATGTAACCCTTACAAAAAAAACTAAGCATTGGGACTAATAAAGCTAGTTTGTTCCCATGAAAGACAAAGCAAAGGGATTGATTCTGCTGAAATGTAACCCTTAAAAAAACAGAGCCGTGGGACTAATAAAGCTAGTTTGTTCCCAAGAAAGACAAAGCACACAGAGTTATCTGTCTATTTTTATAAAATGGTAGTGATTCTCAATTTTTAGATAATTTGAGAATCACCATTTTATAAAATTTTTTTTTTACGAAAAATGAAAATCTTTTTATAAGAAACAAAAAAGCCAGCATTTGCTGGCTTTTTTTTGTATAGTATCAAAATAAATTATCCATTTAAAGCTTCTGCTCCACCAACAATTTCTAAAATCTCACTAGTAATAGCAGCCTGACGCGCTTTATTATAAGTTAATTTTAATTGGTTTCTTAATTCAGTAGCATTATCTGTTGCTTTATGCATTGCTGTCATACGTGCTCCGTGCTCGGAAGCAAATGAATCACGAATACCTTTATACAATTGTGTTTTTAAAGATTTAGGAATCAGTGTTAACACAATTTCTTCTTTTGAAGGCTCATAAATATAATCTCCAGCTGTATTATTAACTGTCTCATTAGTTTTAATAGGAGCTAACGGTAAAAATTGTTCTGTCTGAACGATTTGAGTTGCAGCATTTTTAAACTGATTGTAAATCAATTCGATTCTGTCGTACTCTCCGGATAAAAACTTCTCAGTTAAATTATCCGCAATTCCAGCTACATTTTCGAAAGTTAAATGATCAAAAATTGCATTATGGTGACCGTGAACTTTATGCGATTTGCTTAAAGCATCATTTCCTTTTTTACCAATAGCAAAAACATCAACCTGCTTTCCTGCATAAAACGCAGTACGGTTTTTAATTTCTTTAATCACATTAGAATTAAAAGCTCCACACAATCCTCTGTTTGAAGTAATTGCAACAAGCAAAACTTTTTTTACTTCGCGTTGTGTAGTATAATCTCCTCCAACTTCACCTTCAAGTGATGCGGAAAGGTTTTGCAATAATTCTGTTAATTTTTCGGCATAAGGTCGCATTGCAGTGATTGCATCTTGTGCTTTCTTAAGCTTTGCAGCAGAAACCATTTTCATCGCTGATGTAATCTGCATCGTCGATGAAACGGAAGTAATTCTATTACGGATTTCTTTTAAATTTGCCATCTATTAATTAGAAAATGTGACAATCAGAAAATTAGATAATTAGAATAGTGATAAAACATTTTCTAATTATCTAATTTACAATTATCTAATTAGTTATATTTTGCTGAAATTTCTTTTGCTGCTTTCTCGATAACATCTGTAATGCTGTCATCTAATTTACCAGCTTTCAAAGCATTTAATGTATCTCTATGTTTATTGTTTAAGTAAGCTAAGAAATCAGCTTCGAATTCTTTTACTTTTTCAACAGGAACATTTCTTAATAAGTTTTTAGAACCAGCGTAGATAATAGCTACTTGGTTTTCAACTGTATAAGGATCATTTAAACCCTGTTTCAGAATTTCAACGTTTCTTTTTCCTTTTTCAATTACGTTTAAAGTAACAGAATCTAAGTCAGAACCAAATTTAGCGAAAGCTTCTAATTCACGGAATTGAGCCTGATCTAATTTTAAAGTTCCTGAAACTTTTTTCATCGATTTAATCTGAGCATTACCTCCAACACGAGATACAGAGATACCTACGTTAATTGCAGGACGTACTCCAGAGTTGAACAAATCTCCATCAAGGAAAATCTGACCATCTGTAATCGAAATTACGTTTGTTGGGATATATGCAGAAACGTCACCAGCCTGAGTTTCGATAATTGGTAAAGCAGTTAAAGAACCCCCACCTTTTACGATAGACTTAATAGAATCTGGTAAATCGTTCATGTTTTTAGCGATACCATCGTCAGCGATTACTTTACAAGCACGTTCTAATAAACGAGAGTGCAAGTAGAAAACGTCTCCAGGATATGCCTCACGTCCCGGTGGTCTTCTTAACAAAAGAGAAACCTCACGGTAAGCAACGGCTTGTTTAGATAAATCATCATAAACGATAAGAGCTGGACGACCAGAATCTCTGAAATATTCCCCAATTGCAGCACCAGCGAATGGAGCGTAAACTTGCATTGGAGCTGGATCAGAAGCATTCGCAGCAACGATAACTGTATAAGCCATTGCTCCTTTTTCTTCCAACATTTTAGCTATTCCTGCTACAGTTGAAGCTTTTTGTCCAATTGCAACATATATACAGAATACAGGTTTTCCTGCATCATAAAATTCTTTCTGATTTAAGATTGTATCGATACAAACAGTAGATTTTCCTGTCTGACGGTCACCAATCACAAGCTCACGTTGTCCACGACCAACCGGAATCATTGCATCTACTGCTTTGATACCTGTTTGTAATGGTTCAGTTACTGGCTGACGGAAGATAACACCAGGTGCTTTTCTTTCTAATGGCATTTCGTATAAATCTCCACCAATTGGTCCTTTTCCATCAATTGGAAAACCAAGAGTGTTTACTACACGTCCTACCATTTGCTCACCTACTTTAAGAGAAGCAATACGTTGAGTTCTTTTTGCAGTAGATCCTTCTTTAAGTCCTGTTGATGGTCCTAAAAGTACAACCCCAACATTATCCTCTTCAAGATTCAATACGATACCTTCCATACCGTTATCAAATTCTACTAACTCACCATATTGTACATTAGACAGCCCGTAAACACGAGCAATACCGTCTCCAACCTGAAGTATTGTTCCTACTTCCTCTAGCGTAGCACCAGATTCAAAACCTTCTACTTGCTTTCTTAATATTGCTGAAATTTCAGCAGGTTTGATTTCCGCCATCTTAATTTATAATTTAGACACTTTTTATGTGTAATAAAACTAATTACTTAACTCTCTTTTTAATACTTGTAATCTATTTGCAACAGAAGCGTTGTATTGATTATCTCCTATTCTCAAAATAAATCCTCCGATGATTGAAGGATCTACTATATTTTCAATCGTAATTTTTTTATCTGATAATGTCGCGACTTTTGCTAAAACTTTAGCTTCTAAATCAGCATCCATCGGGATTGCAGTTGTAACTTTTGCTACTTCAACACCATTATTCTCATCAAATAATTTATTATATTCTAATGCAATTGCATTCAGAATTTCAAATCTTTTGTTTTCAAACAATAAATGAAACAAGCCTTTTGTTACTCCATTTACATCTGCAAAAACTTCCAGAAGAGCACTTTCTTTAACTTCAACTTTTGTAGTTGGGTTTTCGATAAAGGTACTCAATTCTAAATTTGTTCCAATTGCATTTGCAATTGATTTCATATCGTTATTGACAGCTTCGGCAACACCTTTAGAGTTTGCTAAGTCTAGAATTGCTTTTGCATAACGAATTGCTGCTCTTGTACTTGCCATAATATCTTAGTTTAACTTTACGTCACCTAACATTTTCTCTACTAGTTTAGTCTGAGATTCTTTATTAGATAATTCTTCTTTCAGTAATTTTTCAGCAATATTCAGTGATAAGGTTGAAACTTGCGCTTTTACCTCAGCCATTGCAGCATTTTTTTCGCTTTCGATAGCCGCTTTAGCCTGCTCAATCATTTTTTGACCAGCTTCCTGCGCTTCGTTTTTAGAATCAGCAATCATCTTCTCTCTCATTTCGCGAGCTTCTTTTAACATCGCGTCACGTTCTGCACGAGCTTCATTCAAGATTCTTTGATTATCTGCTTGCAAGTTTTCCATTTCTCTTTTTGCGTTTTCAGCAGAAAGCAATGCATTTTTAATACCCTCTTCTCTTGCAGTAATAGATTCCATAATTGGTTTCCAGGCAAATTTTACCAAAAGCAAAATTAATATTACCAAGATTAAAGCTTGCCAAAAGAATAAACCGAATGAAAAATCGTTAATTAACTTATCCATTTTATAACTATATTAAATATTTAATTTCTTTTTTAAAAGTAACAACATCTCTAACCAACCGTTAAAGATGCTGTTATTTATTCTTTATTATTTTCCTAAGATTAAAGCAGCAAATGCTAAACCTTCTAATAAAGCAGCGATAATAATCATCGCAGTTTGGATTTTACCAGCAGCTTCTGGCTGACGAGCAATAGCGTCCATAGCAGATCCACCGATTTTACCTAAACCTAAACCTGCACCGATTACTACTAAACCAGCACCTACTAAAGTTGGAATTGTTCCCATAAGTATTTATATATATAAAATTAAACTTCTAAATTAAATAATTGCATTTTCTTCTTCATGTGCATGTCCATGATCATCATGATGGTGATCCTGAACCGCCATTCCTATAAACAATGATGATAACATTGTAAAGATAAAGGCTTGTAGAAATGCAACTAAAACTTCGATAACCGAAATAAACAATGTCAACCCTAGTGAGATTGGTAAATCTGCGGCTAAATTTTTTCCAACAAAAATCATTGCGATCAAACTCATGATTACTACGTGACCCGCAGTAATATTTGCGTACAAACGAATTAATAATGCAAATGGTTTTGTTAGTGTTCCTAAAACTTCTATTGGAGCCAATATAATTTTCATTGGAACCGGCACACCCGGCATCCAGAAAATGTGTCCCCAATAATCTTTGTTAGCACTAAATTGTGTAATTATGAATGTAAATAATGCTAAACAAACTGTGATAGCAATATTACCTGTAACGTTAATTCCCAGAGGAGTCATTCCTAATAAGTTTAGCAACCATACGAAGAAAAATACAGTTAATAGGTAACCCATAAATTTACGGTATTTTTTCTCACCAATATTAGGAACTGCAATTTCATCTCTGATGAAAATTATAAGCGGTTCTAATACTCTGCCAAATCCAGTTGGGATTGGTCCTTTTTTATAAGACTTTGCTAAACCAGTAAACATTAAAAATAATAAAACTGATACGAAAAGCATTGAAACAACATTTTTTGTAATTGAAAAGTCTAATGGCTTCTCGTTTGACGGATGACCATGCTCATCTAAAGTAATTGTTCCGGCTGCATCTGTTTTGTAAATTTTACCATGAACTAATTTATAGTAATTGCCATCAACTTCTGCAACTGTTTCTCCGTGGTGTAATTTTGAAGAAGAGAAAACTTTTAAACCTCCATCTATAAGAATAACTGGCAGCGAAAAACCGTAGTTTTTATTTTCTTTTTCGTCTGAAAAGAAAACAAAGTCGTGTGAGTCTTGTAAGTGGTGACCAATAAAAGCATCCACCTTTGCCTTTGGATCAAGAGCTGCGTGTTCTCCTTCTTCATGAGCATTATGCGAAACTACTTTCTCTTCATGAGCTGTTTCAGTTTGAACATGCGTTGAGTCATTCTCCGGATTTGCGAAACCCATTATTGGTAGAGAAGCTACAAAAGCGGCAAGAATAAAGCTGAGTGGTTTGTTTGAAATCACCATATCGTGGAAAATCTTATTTTTTTACGTTTCTAAAATTTGGTGCAAAGGTACATTTTTTATTAATATTCAAAAGGATATGAAAAATTATTTTTAAACCTTGTTTTAAAGAATTGTTATTTTAACGCTTTTCATTTAATAATCGGACAGTTAAAAGGGTCTGAAATAACAAAAACAGTACAAATGTTATAAAAAAACTAAATTTTTCAGTATTAACGTCTTCAGTATTGCTTTTTAGAATTGGCTGTAATACTAAATATGCTAATAACATTTGTGTAAAAGTTCCAAATAAAAACGTCATTCCAACGACATCAAAATTTCTCTTTTTTACAAGTAATAATATAAGGTATAGCAAAGCAGAGACTGCAAAGAATGACAAATACAGTAATTCTAAACTGTAATGGAAGTTTTCTACATCTATATTGCAAAAGTAAAAAACGGCTTTGTGTAAAATATAAATTGCCAATGAAAGACAAAATAAATAAAAAACAGGTTTGTAATTGGCTGAAAGCATTTGAAATATTTTTGCGCAAAGATGCAACTTTTATCCCAAGCGATTTAAACCTATTTTGTTTTATTGATATCCGTTACTTGACGAATCACATTATATAATGCCAATCCAACACCGAGCATTACAAAAATTGTATTATAATACACTTTTGGACTTGGATGATTTTCGTCGAGCCATGTTCCAAAATAGGAAAACAAAAAAATAATAACCCCCATTTGAAATGGAATATTAATAAATGCCAGCCATTTATTTCTTTTACTGTTATTCGGTTCCTTTTCCATCTTCTAACATTATAACCTGATTTGAATGTGCAAGCATCGTACAGGTTGCCGTGAAATCTGCACCTGGTTCTATAGAAAGTTTTCCTACTGCTACTTCTCCGTGAATTTGAGCGGTAGATTTAATATTAAGAATTTCAAGAACTTTTATTTTCCCGTGAAATTCTCCTTCAATATCGGCATTATTACAAATAATTTCTCCTTTAACCACTCCTTTAGCACCAATAACAATTTTGCCTTGCGAAGTAAAATTTCCAATCAGTTCGCCGTCTAATCTAAAATCGGCTTTGGAAACTATATCTCCTATTATAGAGGTTCCTTCTACAATTCTGTTGGTTTTTCCTAATTGTTCAGTTGCGTTTTTCTTTACTTTCTCAAACATGGCAGATTATGGGATTTTGGGCGTCAAATAAGCGTCCAGATTTTTTTTGATCTGAACTACTTTATAATTATCAGTCGATATAATAATAGGTTGATTTGCAATTTTATACTTTTTATCATCTCTCAAAACTCCGGAAACATCTTTTGCATATGCCTCTGACTTTAAACCATGTATAACGACAAAATTTTCTGTTCTATTGTATTTATCATAAGATGTTGTCAATCTTTCAAAATTTTCGACCAGTAAAAATACGCGGATCGCTTCTTCAATCTGCTTAAGACTTTTGGTGTCATCTTTCTTTATTGGATATATAATTTTCCAACTATTGCTGTCTGTAGTAGTAAAAGCAAGCTTTTCTAAAACCGGAACTTGTTTCTCCAGAATCTCCCTTGCGTTTTTTCCTTCCTCACTGTTCGGATAATTATCTGCCACATTTTCAAGACCTTTTTTATAAGCTTCTAAACCGTCCGCCTTTCCTAAAGTATTGGCTTTTAAAAGTTCATACTTAGAAACAATATCATCTCCGGAATATTGATTGATCAGATTATCGATATTCGCTAAGACTTCTTCAAAATGTTCTTCTTCAAAAAGTTTATACCATTTTTGATATTCCTTGTCCGGACTCAAATTTGAATCTTCTTCTTTATTGTTTAAAATCTGCGAATATCTCGAATTTGGATATTTTGACGAAATTTCTGCTTTAATCGCAATCGCTTTTTCCGGATTCGTTATCTGATATATTTTGTACAAATTATACATGGAAGGAAGCACATATTTTTCTTCCGGATTGTTGCGTAATAATGCTTCGAGTTTATCACTCGCCAGTTTATATTCTTTAAATTTTTCCTTGTAGATAAGTCCCAGCTGATAATAGGAAAAGTTACGTTCTTTTCCAATACTGTCTATAGACGCTTGTGTTGTCGGAAGCTGTTTTACGTAAAATGCAACTGTATATTTTTCTGGTACAACAGTATCATTCAGCACGTTTGCAGACTCTTTGGTACCAATACTGTCGTTTATTGCGGCACTTGCCTGTCTAACTCCTCCCATTCTCCAGTTTCCGCCTAAGGTTCTGTTGCCCCACATTTTTTTAAATTGTAGTTTGCCATAAGCTACGGTAGTCGGATTATAGAAATAAAATGAACTTGCTGCATCGCTGCCTCCGGGAGGCATTCCTATTCCTTCAGATTCAGTCGGTTTACCCAAAGACTGCGGATCAACTGCTCCGTTTACCGGATTTTGTGCCAGATTATTTAAATCGATATTGGCTAATCGTTCTTTTTCTTTTTCTTCGAAAAGTCGTTTTGCCTCATCTTTCTTTTTTAATTCTGTGATGTAACTTTCAAAATAATCTTTCTTTTCACTTGGTGGCATATTGAATACTTTGATAATACTATCGTTTCGTTTTGCAATTGCCTCATATTTAATTACCTCATTAAGATTTTTTCTGTTTTTTTCTATAAAAGCATACTCGCGTGTTTTAGAATCGAGTTTTACCAAAGTACTATCGTAATATTTGGCAGCCATTGTATAATCTGTATTTTTAAAATACATGTTGCCAATATTTCGGTATGCCGATGCCGCTAAGTAGGGATCTTTCGACTTTCTGCCCAAAGATTTATTATAGAATTTTAATGCATTATCGTTATCTTTCTTTTTATCATAATAATTTCCCATTTCGTAAAAAAGGACATCATAATAAGGGCGATTCTCCCGGTCGGCAACCAATTTATTATATGTTTTAAGAAAAAGTGTATCGTTTCCGCCTTCATAATCAAACAGCTGCGCTTTTTTCGCGTAAGCATGCATCATATATTTACGATCTGCTTTTCGATTTAAATCAATTACTCCATCGTAGAAATAAATGGCACTGTCACGTTTGCCTTCTGCCTGATACATCTGCCCCAAAATAAAACGATATCTGGCGCGCTCTTCATTCTTTCTTGTAAATTGTTCTGCTATTCTAAGTTTGGCTACCGCACTGTCTTTTTCTTCGAGATTTAAAAACGCCTCCGATAAAAGTGCATTGGCGTCAGCGTAAGTCTGTTTGTCTAAATCTGTTTTTTTAAGTAATAAACGGATATTTTTTAATACAATAGCATCATTACCTAAACGCATATTCGTTTTCTCACGCCAAATTTTAGCAGTGTAAATATTACTGCTGTTTGGGTATTTATACAAAATATAATTAAAAGCCTCAATTGCGGGAATAAAACGCTGGTCGTAATATCTTGCTTTTCCTAACATAAGGTAAGCTTCGTCGATTTGCGAATTTTTTTCTCTTCCGCCAATATTCATCGAGTGTTTCTGAATGGCTTTTGTTGCCTTCGTTTCTGCCAGTTCGAAATCAGGGTTTTTAGCTTTTTCGCCTTCCGTAAAATTTTCGTCAAACTGCATTTTTTCAATAGGCAACATCTCCCAAAAATTATCCTGATTATTGGCCTGAATAGCTTGTAATCCCTTGTCTAAACCAATTCCGCCATTATACAAAATATTATACTTTGTACTTAAAGCATGGGAATTCCTGGACAAAAAAGTATTTTTTTTGGTAGAACAAGCTATCAAAAAGAATATGAAAACGAAAGTAAAACTATATTTAAGAGTAATCTTTTTCAATAGAAAAGAGTTTAAAACAGATAACTACTAAAAATCAATTTTAGTATAATTACTTGTAAAAATAAGCTTCTTTTTGTAATTTAAACCGTTATACAGCAAAAAACGATTCCAGCTCCTGCAACGTCTCTTCTGAAGTTTGAATATCTTTTACGATTTCTCCCTTATTTAGGGCAACTATTCGGTTACAAACTTCTACTGTATGCTGCAAATCGTGGCTCGAAACCAGAACTGTTACATTAGGATTATCGGCCAATTCTTTAATGATTTTTTTTAATCGGCTTACTGTCGTCGGATCAAGATTAGCAAAAGGTTCATCGAGAATTACAACTTCGGGATTTCCTATAAGTGTTGCAATGATTCCCACTTTTTTCTGATTTCCTTTTGATAAATCACGAAGGTATTTTTTGTTATTCAAAATTTCTCCGTTAAAAAATTCTTCATGCCTCGCTAATAGCGCATCAATATCTGCTTTGTTCTGATTACGCAAATCGCCGATAAAATAGAAATATTCTTCCGGCGTTAGATAACCGATAAGGAAATTTTCATCTAAAAAAGATCCGGTAAACGATTTCCAGCTTTCATTTGTATTTACCTGAATATCATTGTTTTTTATATATCCTGTTGAAGGCTGGATAAGATCTAAAAGCAAACTGAAAAAAGTTGTTTTTCCTGCTCCGTTATTTCCAACCAATCCGAAGCTTTGTCCTTTTGGAATTTCCAGGTTGCTGATGTTTAAAACTGTTGTATTGTTATATGTTTTGGAAAGTTGATTTACTTGTATCATGTTTATTTTAAATTTAAGATTGTAGGTTAGATTGATTTTCTAATTGACTAAATTATCTATTAACTCTTTTGTTTATAAGCACTTATTGTACTATATTTTTCGATCTTGTATCTTTTTTCGATTAATGAAAATACCTTTTCCTTAAATACAAATCCGATAACTCCCGCTCCGGCAACAAATGCCAGTCCCATCATTTTATTTCCAAAATAAATCCCTAATGCGTACAAAGCCAATGGAAGTAAAATTTTTGGTAATGATAATAGCATAGCATTTACATTAAATGCTTTTTTATCGCCAAATGCGCCGCCGGCATTACTTAAATCGATTGGTGTTTTTGTAAATGCGCCGCCTAAAAGTACCAGATGCGAATTTACCCCAATATTATAAATCGCTCCCACAACAATTGTCAGGTAGATTTCCCAACCAAAAAACAGATAAAATGAAGCCAGTATGGTCGAAATAAAAGTTGCAATAACGATTAGCCACCATTTAGCCGTAATGTATCCGCGATACGGAATGTTTTGTGTCATCATTAACTGGTAGTACGAACTGTCCCAGCTTGGTACAAATTGTCCGAAAACAAATAGAAATCCACCGGAAACAAAAATTCCAGCAAAAATATGCATGACCGCAGGCTGATGAGAATTTCCGAAAAAAATCAAACCGTAAAACAGAAATACCACACTCATGATAATTGTAGTTTTAGATCGCTTATTTCTTTTGATGAGTTTAATATCGTTCTTAAGGAATGTTCCCAAGGTTCCAAACTGATTCAGCCAGGAAAGATTTTCTGTAGAAGCAATATCCTGTTTTACAGAAAGTCCGGCATCGAGATATAAATTATTTTTGAAATATTTGAAAGTAAAAGCGTAGAGTCCTACTAATACAAGAACCGGAATTAAAAATAAGCCATCAATATCATAAAAACCCTGAAAAAATGGTGTTGTAAATATCGTGACATCAAATATTTTATAATACTGACCTGCAGCCAGAGCTAAAGTCAACAGAACAAATACAAATAATAATTTATCGATATTACTTAAAATAATATTGAGAAAATTATTGATGTAAACCAATGCTATAATTCCTAAATGCCAGAAAATGATCTGTATAACATCATATCCATTTAAAATTAATACAACCGAAAAAGGTATAAAAAACAACGCATGCACCCAATTAAAAAAAGATAAAGCGGTTTTACCTAAAGAAAAATGAACAATTGTGGGTTTCTTAAATGGTAAAACCAATAAAGGCTTAATATTTAAAACCGGAATAGATTGCAGTAACAACCGAATCATTAAATCGGCCAGAAAATAGTAAATTAAAAATTTGTTGATGGTTACTAATGGCTCTAGTTTCATATCCTTAAGAATATAAAATGCTCCAACTCCCATACCTATAAAAATTAAGGAAAAATAGATCATTAAAAATCCTATTACGATTTTCATTGCCAGGTTCTTACCAAAAGATGCGGATCGGGTGAAAGCTTTCCATTCCAGGTAAATAAACTTCTTAATCATGGTTTTTGATTTTAGTATTTTGATAGTAAGAGATCAAATGTAGGAAAACGTTACAAAAAAAGTTAAAAAAAATAATTTAGTACTAAACTTTTAATAGTGGTTTGCTATTTTTGCATAAAAATTTTATCATGCCTTCATTCTTAAAACTTATAATTAAAGAGGTTAAACGCGAGACTGCAGATGCCGTATCGATTCTTTTTAATGTTCCTGAAGAACTAAAACCAGACTATAAATTTATAGCGGGTCAATATATAAACTTAAAATTAACTCTTGACAATCAGGAAATAAGACGTGCTTATTCTATTTGCTCTGCACCAGACAGCGGCGAATTAAGAATCGCTGTTAAAGCTGTAAAAAGTGGTCTTTTTTCTCAGTTTGCAAATACGACATTAAAAGCTGGCGATGTTCTGGAAGTTGGTCAGCCGGAAGGTAAATTTACATTTGAGCCCGATGCCGAGAGACAAAAAAATTACGCTGCATTTGTTGCAGGAAGCGGAATTACACCTGTTTTATCCATTATTAAATCGGTTTTAAAAAACGAACCAAAAAGTTCTTTTGTATTGGTTTACGGAAATAAAACTCCGGAAAACACTATTTTTCATCAGGAGCTTCATGACCTTCAACTGCAATATGTAGGCAGACTTTTTGTACATTATGTATTTAGTCAGGCAAAAGCTGAAAATGCGCTGTTTGGAAGAATTGAAAAATCGACTGTGAATTTTGTTCTCAACAATAAACATAAAGAACTGGAATTTGACAAGTTTTTCCTTTGCGGACCGGAAGAGATGATCAATACTGTTTCTGACGTACTGAAAGAGAAAAATGTAAAAGAATCTGCAATTAAATTTGAACTTTTTACTTCTTCTACCGAAGAGAATGTAATTCAGGGTTCTCAGGAAGGTCATACAAAAATTACTGTTTTAGTTGATGATGAAGAAACAACTTTCGAGATGTCGAAAAAACAAACTATTCTTGATGCAGCTTTAAAACAAGGCGTTGACGCTCCGTACTCTTGTCAGGGAGGAATTTGCAGCAGCTGTTTAGGACGTGTTACAACCGGTACGGCAGAAATGACGAAAAATTCTATTTTGACAGATGGTGAAATTGCAGAAGGTTTAATTTTAACCTGTCAGGCACATCCAACATCAGATACGATTTATGTCGATTATGATGATGTCTAAATAACATATTTTTCAAAAATTTATTCCAAATCAAATTTGTACTTTACAATTGGTTTGGAATTTTTTTTTGCTATTCGCATCTTTGTCAACATTAAAACTTGACAGGATTAGCCTGCGAATTTATTTTATCATTATGAAATCAATCCGTGAAATATTTAGAAATAACGAAACCCTCTTAGAAGAAAAAGAAGTGCAAAATCTTGTTGCTTATTGCGAAGAACTGCAAGATGAAATTGTCGAATTAAAATTTCAGAAAACAGACAATAAAGAACTCGCTTTAATTGACATGATTAAAGAAGTGATAAAAGGATGTGAAGCACTCGAAAAAGAACAGATGGAACACGAACGTTTTGGTTACGATGCGCCTGATTATGAGTCTACCATTTCAAGTTTAAAAAGATATATTTACAGCCGATGCAAAGACGAGAAAATTTGGATCGGATAATTTAAATTCCAATTTAAAATTGTTTTTCAATTTTAGAAACTACTTCTTCAGGAGAAATCGTTCTCATTGCATCTTCATAACCTTCTACAATTTTATTTCCGTAAACCGACGTTGGCAGTTTTGGATATTGATTTCTGTCGGAAGTCAGCGCATTTTCTAAGCTCTGATTGAATGGTAAAAATCCTGCGTAAGGATGAGTTGCGCCCCAAAGTGTAACTACTTTTACACCCAGCATCGCCGCAATATGAGCATTTCCGGAATCCATAGAAAGCATGATATCCAGATTACTTATTAATTGTAATTCCTGTTGAAATTTTATTCTTCCGGCAACGTTTATAACATTTTTATAAGGCTGAGAAAGAGAATCTAAAATTTCAGTTTCGTTCTTTCCTCCTCCAAAAAGTAAAATTTTATTTGTTGAATTTTGGGCTAATTTTTCAATCACTTCTTTCATTAAATCTAAAGGATAAACCTTAGAGGTATATTGCGCAAAAGGAGCGATTCCGATTAACTTTGAATTTGTGTTCCCGATAATTTCCAAAATTTCAGTACTTAAAATTGCTTTTTCAGGAAATTCAGGATGAGATAAATCTAAAGGAAAACCAAGTTCTTCAAACACTTTTGAGTGTCTCTCAAACATTGTTGGTAATGGTTTAAAAATCTTATTTTCAGAACGGGTTAATTCTTTTTTTCCTTCTCTGCCTTTATCTACAGTGGCTCTTTTTTTTCCGCTTAAAGCGAAAAGCAGACTTACAATTTTAGATCTTAATACGTTATGAAGATCTGCAAAAGCATCAATTTTCAGCTTTTTTACATCTGAGTATAACTTCAAAAGCCCTTTAAAACCTTTGTGTCTTTCTTTTTCATCAAAAGCAAAAAATGTAAGATTCGGAATTCCGTCAAAAAAAGGTTTAAAAAACGGTCGTGAAATAACCGTCAGTTTTACCTCTGGATATTGTTTTACAAAAGCGCGTAAAACAGGAACCGTCATGGCGACATCTCCCATTGCGGATAGTCTCATGACGGCTATATGCTTAATTTTGCTGGACAAGTCGGCCAAATTATTTTTTATTCTGATACAAAACAGGGTTCAGTTCATCGTCGTTGTACATTTTCATTTGTTTGTACACTTTCATGAATTTATCTCCGTTTTCGATATCTGTCAGTAATTCTTCAATTGCAGTAGACAAATCTGTTCTTTGTTCTAAGAGCACGTTTAATTTTTCCTGACATTTATCTCTGTGTTCCTGAGAAGCTTCTGCACGATTTGCTTCTTCATGCATGTGATAAATCTTTAAGGCTAAAATTGACAATCTGTCAAACGCCCATGCCGGACTTTCTGAGTTGATTTTTGCGCCGTCTTTTACTTTTACATTGCTGTACTTTTGCAAAAAATACCCATCTATATATTCCACCATATCAGTACGTTCCTGATTGGACGCATCGATTCTTCTTTTTAAAGTAAGGGCAGCAACAGGATCAATCTGCGGATCACGAATAATATCTTCAAAATGCCACTGTACAGTATCGATCCAGTTTTTTAGATATAACAAATGCTCAAACTGATCTTTTGGATAAGGATTGTTTATTGGCTGATCTACATTATCAAATTGATGATAATCTTTAATGCTTTGCTCGAAAACAGAATATGCTAATTTTGAAAACATGTTTTTATTTTTTTATAAAACAAAGATACTTTTTATACTTTTATAGTTTGAAAAAAACGGTTAATTTTTCATTTTTCTTATAAAACAGTTGATATTTTAAAAAACAATTATGAAAATTCATTATATATCTGATAACAATAGCGTACTAAATCATTTTCTGGGACAAATTCGAAATGTAAATGTTCAGAACGACAGCATGCGTTTTCGCAGAAATATAGAACGTATCGGGGAAGTTATGGCGTACGAATTAAGCAAAATTCTGCCTTACAAAAATGTCGAAATTCAAACTCCGCTTGGCATTAAAAAAACTACTGAAATTGAAACCGATTTGGTTCTATGTCCTATTTTAAGAGCTGGTCTGCCCTTGCATAACGGATTTTTAAATTACTTTGATCATGCCGAAAACAGCTTTGTTTCTGCCTGCAGGCATCATCCCAATAACGATGATGAGTTCGAAATTTTAGTCGAATATCAGGCGATTTCGAATTTAAATAATAAAACAGTTTTGCTTCTGGATCCAATGCTGGCCACAGGGCAATCCATTGTTGCGGTTCATAAAAAATTAATGGAAAACGCAACTCCGGAAGAGTTTCATATTGTTGTTGTTATTGCCGCACCGGAAGGAATTGCTTTTCTGGAAAAAAATCTTCCCGAAAACTGTCATTTATGGGTTGCTTCTCTGGATGAGAAACTAAACGAGAAAAATTATATTGTTCCCGGACTTGGTGATGCCGGTGATCTTGCTTACGGAAGTAAACTATAATTGAGAGAAAAACAGAATTAAACTACACACAATTAGTGTATAATAAACAATTTCGTTATTAAGTTTTTGTTGCATATATTCGACATGTGCAGTTGCCATAATGGCCAGTGGAGCAATACTGAACAGTAATAAATCATTGCTTTTATCTGCAGAAATAATAAAAACAAAAACGGCTATAAAAAAGTAAGCCACAATTTTCTTATAGGAAGAATGTACGATTTGTGGTCTGTTTGATATTGTCATTAACATCGAAGTGACAAAAAATAATGCCACTGCGGTATATATTGAAAGCGCTGCATTTTCGGCATTATCCTTAAAATAATTAATTCTAAAATCGATTAATGCCCTTTCCTGAAAAAACGAAAAGATATCGATATTAAAAATTAAAGTGGTCATATAAAACAATATTGCTACCGCTAAAAGTGCCACAAACGGCAAAACCCAGTTTCTGTAATCTCTGGAAACGTGAAAGACAATCGAAATGAAAACCAATATTATAAATAAAATACTCCAAAATTGAAATAAAGAGGCTACAAAGATCCAAAATGAAGCGTCGAATATTTTTTCTTTGGATGCTTTAAGAGATTGGAGCGAAATCAGTCTTCGAAGGGCCAATAAAACAAAAAAATTGGCGTAAATAACATTTGTGTTATTAAATAAAGTCGGGAAAAATAAAATAAACAACAGATAAAAAAGTATCGCGTATCCGTTGTCTTTACTGAGTCCGTTCTTTTTTACAACGAAATTAATCATAAAAAAAGAAGCCACAATAAAGCAAAGCAAGCTTACTTTTTGAAAAGCCAAAAAATAAGATGTTACCCAGCTTGGGTCCTTGATTTGGAACATAAAAAAGAAAACCAGTATCAAAATTACAACCAATGAATAATTTAATGGCGTAGATTTTTTAAAAACACTTGTTATCATAAGGATATTTTATACTTTTGTGATTGTAAATATAATACTTGTTTAAAAGGAAAAACCCAACAAGTTGAAAAAAGATTTAGCTGGCTGAATTTTCGATCAATGCGTTACACAATAATAAATAACATATAATTTTTAAAATTATGACATCTTTTTTCGAAGGAATACAATACTTATTTGTGAACATTTTATTTGCTCCACTTGACTTTTTACGTCGTTTAGAACTAATTACGTGGTTTGGTGCAAACACAATTAACTGGATTTTTATGATCATCTGTGCTTGTGCAATCGTTTACTGGATTAAGCAATTACGCATTTTTGATGATGCAGGAACAGAAAACCAAGATACTACAGCTCATTCATTTTTAAAATAAAAAACCAAACCCTTTATTTAAAAAGGGCTGGTCTAATTTATTTTTAAATTAAATCGAAGCCGATATCTTTTCTAAAATACATCTTATCAAAGCTTAGTTTATCTATGTTTTGGTAAGATTTTTTTATGGCTTGTTGAAAATCATCTCCGTAAGAAGTAACCGTTAATACACGGCCTCCGTTACTTAAAACTTTTCCATCTTCTAATTTTGTTCCTGCGTGGAAAACAATAGAATCTGTAATTTTTTCTAAACCTGTAATTTCTTTTCCTTTTTCAAAATCTTCAGGATATCCGCCGGAAACCACCATTACAGTTGTCGCACTTCTTGGATCAATTTCTAAATTGAAATCTCCTAGTTGCTGATCCGCAACTGCCAAAAATAACTCCACTAAATCTGATTTCAATCTCGGAACCACTACTTCTGTTTCCGGATCTCCCATTCTTACGTTGTATTCAATTACAATTGGTTCGTTTTTCACGTTGATCAGACCTATAAATACAAAACCTTTATATTCGATTCCGTCTTTTTGAAAACCTTCGATTGTTGGTTTTACAATACGGGTTTCAATTTTTTCCATTAAAACAGCATCTACATAAGGAACCGGAGAAACAGCTCCCATTCCGCCTGTGTTTAAACCTGCATCTCCTTCGCCAATTCTTTTGTAATCTTTTGCTGTTGGAAGAATTTTATAGCTTTTTCCGTCAGTAAGAACAAAACAGCTTAATTCAATTCCGTCCAAAAATTCTTCGATCACCACTTTAGAACTTGCAGTTCCAAATTTTGCATGAACCAACATGTTTCTCAATTCCGTTTTGGCTTCTTCCAGATCCTGAATAATCAAAACTCCTTTTCCTGCTGCCAAACCATCTGCTTTTAAAACGTAAGGCGGTTGTAAAGTTTCTAAGAACTCACATCCTTTTTCAACCGTTTCTGCAGTAAAACTGTCATAAGCTGCGGTCGGAATATTATGTTTCATCAGGAATTCTTTTGCAAACTCCTTGCTTCCTTCTAATTGCGCTCCTAGTTTTGATGGGCCGATAACCGGAATATTTTTTAAACTTTCGTCGTTTTTAAAATAATCGTAAATACCTTTTACCAATGGATCTTCTGGTCCTACGACTACTAAACTTATATTTTCTTTAAGCACAAGCGCTTTTACGGCTTCAAAATCGGTTGGAGAAATTGCGATATTTTCAGCAATTGCAGCAGTTCCTGCATTTCCCGGTGCAACAAAAAGTTTTTCGCAAAGCGGACTCTGAGTCATTTTCCATGCAAATGCATGTTCTCTTCCGCCTGAACCCAATAATAAAATTGTCATGTGTAGTTGTATTTAGTTGTGGTGCAAAAATAATTGCTTTTGGACGTAAAAAATAATTTAATCTTAAAAAGTTGTTGATTCTTCGGTGTTAGTAACCGGATAATATTATTTTTGATGAAAAATTTCTCCTGAATGATTTCTTTATTCAATATTTCGCTTCGATTAAATGGTTTTCCAATAAAGAAAGCCAAAACCGAATTGGATAAAATTATTCATTTTTCTGATGAAGAATACGCTGCTTTCCTTCAAAATAAAAAAAAAGAAATTGTTGATTTTCACCTCAAAAACAATTCGTTTTATGCAGTATTAGCTGGGAATACAACTGCTGAAAATTGGGAAAATCTACCTGTTTTGACTAAACAAAATTTGCAAAAACCTCTCGCAGAAAGACTTTCAAAAGGGTATACTTTAAAAAATGTTTATGTCAATAAGACTTCGGGATCGAGCGGAACTCCGTTTGTTTTTGCTAAAGATAAATACGCTCACGCATTAACCTGGTCCTCTATTATTATGCGTTTTGGATGGTTTGGCATTAATTTTAATCATTCTTACCAAGCTCGTTTTTACGGAATTCCAATGGATTTTATCGGATATCGTAAAGAACGTTTGAAAGATTTTTTGAGTCGCCGGTTTCGATTCCCGGTGTTCGATTTATCTGATGTTGTTTTGGAGAAATTTCTAAAGGAATTCAAAACAAAGAAATTTGATTACCTCAACGGATACACAAGTTCTATCGTTTTGTTTGCTAAATATTTAGAAAGGAAAAATATTATCCTAAAAGAAATCTGTCCAACTTTAAAGGCTTGCTTCGTAACATCTGAAATGCTTTTTGAATCGGATAAAAACCTTTTAAAAAAGCAATTCGGTATTCCGGTCATTAATGAATATGGTGCTTCTGAATTAGATTTAATTGCTTTTGAAAATCCAAACGGTGAATGGCAGGTAAATGCCGAAACCCTTTTTGTTGAAATTCTGGATGAAAATAATAATCCTGTCCCAAATGGAACCGAAGGAAAAATTGTAATAACATCTTTATTCAACAAAGCAAATCCATTCATCAGATATGAAATTGGTGATATTGGAATTTTGGATGAAAAAAGCACTTTGCAAAAACCAATTCTGAAAAAGCTTATTGGAAGAACAAATGACATCGCCATTCTTCCAAGTGGTAAAAAATCGCCTGGTTTGACTTTTTATTATGTAACTAAAAGCATCATTGAAGATGACGGAAATGTAAAAGAATTTATCATCAAACAAATCAAATTAGATTCTTTTGAAATAGAATATGTTTCTGATAAAGAATTAGATATAGATCAAATTCAAAAAATACAACAAGCTATCGATTTGTATTTAGAACCCAATTTAAATTTCATTTTTACCAGAAAAACAGTTTTAGAACGAACGAATCGCGGTAAACTAAAACAGTTTCAATCTAATTTATAAATATAAACAAAATCTTACATTTGTTTTTGTAATTAAAACTCATCGACTACTTATCTTTACAAAACATAGAATTGGTATTCTCTTATTTAGATGAATCAACGGATAAGAAAGACAATGAAACAGAAGAATTAAAATTGGATGTAAAAAATAATTAATCAAGGTCACAAATTGTGACCTTGAAATTAGAGGTTGCAAATTGCGATCTTCAATTCTTAAAATAAAAACATTAAGAAGGCGCTTCAATCTATTCAAAATCCAATTTAAACTTTACTTTTGCTTTACAAAAAAGTTTTTCCTATTTATTGAAGCCAATCTATGAAAATTACCATAATTGCGGGCGCAAGACCTAATTTTATTAAAATAGCACCTATTATTAACGCTATACAAAAGAAACAAAATGAAGGTTTTGATATTTCATTTCGTTTGGTGCATACGGGGCAGCATTATGATAAAAATTTAAGTGACACCTTTTTTGAGGAATTAAATATTCCGAAGCCCGATATAAATCTGGAAGTAAAAAGCGGTTCCCAGGCTGAGCAAACCGCTGCTATAATGGTTGCTTTCGAAAAAGAACTCATTCAAAATCCTACTGATTTGGTTTTGGTTGTCGGCGACGTAAACTCAACAATGGCTTGTTCTATCGTAGCTAAAAAATGTAACATAAAGGTTGCTCACGTTGAAGCAGGAATACGATCTGGTGACTTAACAATGCCTGAAGAAATTAACAGAATGCTGACGGACAGTATTACGGATTATTTTTTTACCACCTCAACCTCAGCCTCAGAAAATTTATTAAAACTGGGTTCAGATCCAGAAAATGTTCATTTTGTGGGCAATGTCATGATCGACACATTGTATCAAAATATTAATAGAATTTTAGCTCCGGATTTTTGGAACAAACACCAGCTAAACGAGAAAAATTATATTGTTCTGACTTTGCATCGTCCGGCAAATGTTGACGAAGTTTCCTCACTTATTCAACTACTTCATGGAATTGATTTGCTGGCAAGTGATAAAAAAATCATTTTTCCTATACATCCAAGAACTCAGGCCATTCTAAGAGAAAGTAATTCCGATTTTAAAAATATCATTTTTGTTTCTCCTCAGGGATATCTGAATTTCATGTTTCTAATTAAAAACAGTTTTGCCGTAATTACCGACAGTGGCGGTATTTCTGAAGAAACAACCGTTCTTGGAATTCCATGTTTTACGATGCGCGATAATACCGAAAGACCTGAAACAGAAACCATTGGAACTAACACAATTGTTGGAACTTCATTAGAAAATCTTAAAAAAGTTTTTGGATCTTTTGTACAAAATGGAGCCCGAAAAAGCGGTATTCCGGATTTGTGGGATGGCAAAGCTTCTGAAAGAATTGTTTCAATTTTACTGGAGAAAAAATAATGAAAGATATCTTAATCATATCGAATTATTATCCACCGGAAAAAGGCGCTGCTGCTAATAGAATTGAACAATTAGCTTTAAAATTAAATCAGAACGGATATCAAGTTTCGGTAATTTCCCCACTGCCCAACTATCCAAAAGGAGAACTTTTTCCGGAATATAAAGGGAAATTTTCTATAACTGAGAGAATTCAGAATATCACTTTAAAACGTCTTTGGATTTATCCGAGTAACAGCTCCAATATTTTTAAAAGAATCGTTTCAACTTTTTCCTTTTCGACCACTTTATTCTTTTATTTATTGTTTGTCCGAACGCCTAAGAAAGTTATTGTTCAGTCTCCGCCGTTATTGTTATCCTTTACAGCTGTTTTGGCTCTTTGGATAAAAAGAAAAAAGATACTATTAAATGTTTCAGATCTTTGGCCAATTGCAGCTATTGAACTTGGTGTGTTGAAGGAAAATAGTATTTCGCATAAATTCCTGTGCTTTCTGGAGCATTTTATTTATAAAAAGGCTTCACATATTTTTGGTCAGTCCAACGAAATTATCACGCATATTCATTCTGTTTTTCCGGAAAAGAAATGTTTTTTATATCGTAATTATCCGGATCATTTTATTGAAAATAATATAGAAAAAGAGCCGCATTCAAATGAACCGATTAAACTATTTTATGCAGGTTTATTGGGCGTTGCACAAGGGGTTTATGAACTTATTCAGAACCTGGATTTAGAAAATCTAAATATAGAACTTCATATTTTTGGTGATGGTGCTGAAAAGGCCGAAATATTAAATTATATCAATAAAAAACAAAGCAAGAAAATTATTTTTCATGGAATGCTGGAACGAAATGTTCTTCATCAAACTTTGCAAAATTTAGACATCGCTTTTGTTCCACTTAAAACCAGAATTTACGGATCTGTTCCTTCCAAAATATTCGAATACACTGCTTTAGGCTTTCCTGTTCTGTATTTTGGCGGCGGCGAAGGAGAATCTATTGTACAAGAAAATAAGCTGGGCTGGGTAGTTCCGGTTGAAGATTTTAAAGGTTTAAACGAGGTTTTAAAACAGATTTCGGAAATTGGAACACAGAAAATCCAAACGATGAAACAAGACATTTTTATTCATGCCAAAAAGCATTTCAATCTGGATGAGCAAATGAAACAATTAATTGAAAATGATGCCTTTTAATTACATTTTCATTGAAAAATAAAAAAAGGAAATAATATATATTTCCCTTTTTTTTTATTTTATATAGCTCGAAAAATCTTTGTGCTCTTCTTTAGAAAGTTCTTCCGGAGATAATGATCTGAAATAATCATACGTAATTTTCATTCCTTCAGAACGGCTAACTTTTGCCTCCCAACCTAAAATTTCTTTTGCTTTTGTAGTGTCTGGCTGGCGTTGTAAAGGATCATTTATTGGCAGCGGATGATATACAACTTTCTGGTTCGTTCCAGTCAGATTTATAATTTCTTCTGCAAAATCTTTAATTGTAATTTCGTCCGGGTTACCGATATTTACCGGATATACATAATCTGAATGCAGTAATCTGAAAATTCCTTCAACCTGATCGTCTACATAACAAAAAGAACGGGTCTGCATTCCGTCACCAAAAATGGTTAAATCTTCACCACGTAATGCCTGACCGATAAACGCCGGAATCACACGACCGTCGTTTAGTCGCATTCTTGGCCCGTAAGTATTAAAAATACGAACAATTCTGGTTTCTACGCCATGAAAAGTATGATATGCCATGGTTATGGATTCCTGAAAACGTTTTGCTTCATCATAAACGCCACGCGGACCAATTGTATTTACATTTCCGTAATATTCTTCTGTTTGTGGATGAACCAACGGATCTCCATACACTTCTGAAGTTGATGCAATTAGAATTCGGGCTTTTTTAACTCTTGCTAAACCTAATAAATTATGAGTTCCTAAAGATCCTACTTTTAAAGTCTGAATCGGAATTTTTAAATAATCTATTGGACTTGCCGGTGATGCAAAATGCAATATATAATCTAAATCTCCCGGAACATGAACAAATTTCGTAATATCATGATGATAAAATTCGAAGTTTTCCAGTTTGAATAAATGTTCAATATTTTTAAGATCTCCCGTAATCAAATTATCCATTCCGATTACAAAATAACCTTCTTTGATAAATCTGTCACATAAATGGGATCCTAAAAATCCTGCCGCTCCGGTAATAAGTATTCTTTTCATGCTAATTGTTTAGTCACGCAAATGTAGTTGATTTGCAAAAATATTTTAACTTATATATCACTTAATCTTCTTTCCAGAAACTGAGTATGTTCTTTAAATTTTGTTTCCACAAACTCTTTCAGTTCTTTTTCAAATCTTTTTTTCGAAAATTTCACCGCATGTTCTCGAACTACTTTAGAATCAAATTTTTTTGTTCCGAAAGTGATTATGGCTTCTTTTATTTTTTCTGCAGTTTGCTCTTCAAAGAAAATTCCGGTTTCTTTTTCAAGAACCGTTTCTAGTGTTCCGCCTTTTTTTAATGCAATAACCGGCGTTCCGCAAGCTTGTGCTTCGACCGGAATAATTCCAAAATCTTCTTCTGCAGCAAAAACAAACGCTTTTGCTTTTTGCATTAAACTTCGGAGTTTTTTATTCTCTACAAAGCCAACAAATTCTATGTTGCTATTGGCTATTTTTTGAAGTTTTTCCAGCTCTGGTCCTTCTCCCGCAACAATTAACTTAAGATCCGGCAATTCATTAAAAGCTTCTACTATTAATTGCGTCTTTTTATAAGGGACCATTCGCGATGCGGTCAGAAAATAATCTTCTTTTTGTTCTTCTAATGTAAAAAAATCAACATCAACCGGCGGGTAAATAACAACTGATTCTTTGTTATAAGTCTTTTTGATTCTTTGCGCAATATGCTTCGAATTGGCTATAAAATGATCTACATTTTCAGAATTAGAAAGATCCCATTTCTGTATTTTATCTAAAACAGATTTTGCGTATATACCCTTTAAGCCTTTTGTTAATCCGGCATCTTTTAGATACTGTTCTCTTAAATCCCAGGCATAACGCATTGGTGAATGACAATAACAAATATGAAGCTGATTTTTACCAACTTTAATTCCTTTTGCAACGGCAGAAGAAGAACTAATTATTAAATCGTAATCACTTAAATCAAATTGTTCTATTGCAATTGGAAATAACTGTAAAAATTTACGATGGTTTTTTTTGACTGTCGGCAGTTTCTGAATAAAGCTGGTTTTGGCTTTTTTCCCGTTTAAAATGAATTTTCGGTCTTCGTCATTCAAAAAATCAATAAGCGCAAAATGATCAAAATCATTCCAGATGGAATTTATAGAATGAATGACTTTTTCGGCTCCTCCGTTCACATAATACCAATCGCTGATTAGGGCTTTTTTCATTTATTGCATTATTTTTCTTGTAAGATAATAAACGTAATAGGCATTTTTGCCAAAATTATTGTTTAAAAAATATAATGTTTTCGGAATCCAGTGATCAAACAAATTTAACTCTTGTAATTCAGATCTAAGTTCTTTTAAGGTTTGTTTAGTAACTCCGACATTCATTTCAAAAACATGAAAAGATTGTCTGACCATTAATTCTCTTTGCAGTTCTTCATGTAGTTTAATATTATAGTGATCGCCCACATCTTTTCCTATATCAAGAACACCTTTCCACATTAAAGCCCTTCCTTTTGCCGAATAAGATCCCGGAACATGTACATTTCCATGCTTTTCAGAATTTCCAAATAATGGAGGATTTCCTGCTCGTCCACCAACAGACGGATTGGCCAAATATCCGATTCCCGTTGTGCAAAATGCATGTGCAGCAAGATATATTTGATAAAAAAGCGTTCCATCGTATTTGTCAGTTGCCAGGTTTTTTGCCCATTCTTTATTAATAACCAATCCTCCGACAAAACCGCACATTCTGAAAATTAGTTTTGCAGAATCCTTTTTATCAATAATTGTCTCATTTTGTAAAATTCTGGAAATTCCTAGTGGTTTATTAATATCTTTTTCAAACCTGATAAAGGGTCTGGAAATCATTGCTATGGATTCATTTCTTTTACAAAAAGCATCAATTTCCGTTAAACCGTTCCTCAAAAACAAATCATCGTTACCAATAAGTATTACCCATTTACCACTTGCTAAATCAATTAGTTTTCTAATATTAGCATCATAACCCAGATTTTGCTGATTTTCTATATAAGAAAGAGTTACATTTTTAGATTTAAAAATTGTGAGATACTTTTCTGCTATAAAACGAATTTCATCTCTTTCTCTGGAAAAGTCTTCACAAATTATGACCTCATCCGGCATCATTTCCATTTCATAAATAGATTCCAGCAACTCTTCAAATTCGTTTGGTCTCCCGTAGGCGGGAATTGCAATACTATATCCTTTTGTCATTTTTACATTAAAAAAACTTGCGTTTTCTGATTTTATCAAAAATATAATTTTAATTTGTATTTGTTTGAAATAATAAGTCAAGTTTCTTTTAAACTTCAATAACAAATTATATAGTGCTTAAAAACATATCATTGAGCTTTGGAATAAATTTTGTCAATTTATTATTTCCACTCTTACTAATTCCGTTTTACATTAAAACGTTTGGTATTGACATTTACGGCTTGATTGCGGTGTCTCTGGCATTTATTAATATTGTATCTGTATTATACGATTACTCGTGGTATGCTTTTGCGCCATTAGAACTTCAAAAACTAAAAAATAATTCAAAATTAATTAACCACTATATTTCAAAAATTATTAGTTGTAAGATTGTTATTTTCCTTCCTTCGATAATTTTGCTGCTCATTTTTGTGTTATGTTCTGATATAAAGCACAACATCTTATTTGCTTTTTCATTGCTGGTGTTTTTATTTTCAAGATCTCAAAATAATCTTTGTTTTTTTATTGGCCTTGATAAAGTACTTCCCTATTTTATTATTAATTCTTTAATTAAAATATCTTGCATTGCACTCATTTTCATTACGCTGACAGAAAAAAATGATTATGATTTTGTTTTTTATTATTTAGGAATAGCTGATATTCTTATTTTCATAATTTCGACACTTTATTTAATCATAAAAAATAAATTTAAATACTCAATTTCTTCATTTTCAGAAATTTTTGAAGAACTTAAATTTGGCTACAAGTTATTTTTAACAAACCTGACTATCTGCGCTCTTATGAATTCAAGCACTCTGGTTTTAAATGTCTTTTTTGATAATAAAGTAGTAGGAATTTATAATGTTGCAGAGAAAATAATAATGCTTTGCAAACAATCTATCAGCGTATTATTTCAGGGAGTTTATTTTAAAGCATGCGAAATTGGAACATCAAAAATTATTCAGCTCAATCATTTTTTGAAGTCTCTATTCTGGTCCTATCTTTTTATGTACGGTTTGGGAGGTATCATTTTAGTTATTTTCCCAAATTTGATTATTAGTATTTTAAGTTCTGAATACACTTTGAGTTCTGCTCTTTACTTACTTTATCTTGCGCCTATTCCGCTTATTTCAGCCTTAAATCAGTCGGCATATATTTCTTTATTATTGCATCATAAAAAGAGTATTTATTTCTATGCTCATCTTTTCGGTTTGATTATTAATATTGTACTATCCTTTGTATTGTGTTATTTCCTGAAAATTTACGGCGTTATTATTTCTTTAATTTTAACTGAATTGTTTATAACGCTTTGTCTGAATTTTGCCGTAATTAAAGATTCTGAATTAAATTTTTTCAAGACTAAAATTAATTAGAATGAATTTAACCAAAAAACTTATAGGACCCGTACTTTACTTGCTTATATTCTCCGTTTTAGTATATTTTAAAGAAGCTTTTCAATCTGTTTTAATGATTGTTACTGCATTATTATTGTTACGTTTAGGTAAATTCCAAGATTTCAGAATTTCAAAAAAGAATACCCCTTTTTTACTGTGTTTTATTATTTTGACTTTCTATTATCTGTTTTATTTTAGTTCCAAAAGCTTAAAGCTTGTGGGTGAAAGTTTATTATTATTTGTTATTCCGCTGTTTAGTTTTTATTTATATCAGATAGATTCTTTTGTCAAAAATCTTAAAAACATTCAATTTGCTTATTGTATTTCGTTAAGTTTATTGTGTTTATATTTTTTGGGTTTTTATCTAAATGATATCCACAATCATCATTTTGATTGGTATGTGGCAAGATATAATTTGGAGTTTTACAACAAAATTCATGGTACTTATATTTGCTTGTGGATTGCTATTGCCATTTTATTTTTAGTAGACCTTACAGCAGATTTTAAGCTGTTTTCTGTTTATAAAAAAACATTGTTTTTTATCCTGTTTGCGCTTCTGTTTGCAGGCTTAATTATCTATAATTCACGAAATATCATTGTTGGACTTATAATCATTTTTGCGGTTCGTTTTGTCTTACTAAAAAAACAGAAAAAATCAATTTCTAAAAAAGTAGTTTTCCTGGCCTTATTTATTGTTGCCGGCGTGATTCTACTGTCAAGACGTTACGTAGATGATATTCATTTTTTATTTTATGATTCTTTTAAAAATTCAACGCGTTATGCCAGTTGGTCGTGTAGTGCAAAACTTATTTATGAATCAAACTTTTTAGGAATGGATTTTAATCTGATTCAGGAAAAATTGGACCAGTGTTATCAGCCTTTTAATAATTTTGAATTGACCAAATTCAGAATTAATTCTCATAACCAATATTTAGATTACTTACTGAAAGGGGGGATTTTATTATTGCTGACTTTTGTGTGGACGTTATTTATCAAAATAAAATATTCCATCAAAAACCATCATTACTTATATCTTTCTATAACTATACTTTTTATAATTGCCTTTTTAACCGAAAATATTCTTGTTAGACAATACGGAGTGTACAGTTATTTTTTATGCGATATTCTGTTCCTGGGTGTTATTTTTGAAAATAAAAATCATCGTGGAGACGAAGTAGAAAAAGACTAATGTTGGAATATATAACATGCAACCGTCACTGCAACATACGAATAAGTAGACCATACAACCCACTAAATATAGGTAATTGTTTTTTTTAGTTGTAATTGCAATGTAAACCGGCATAAAAAAAGAGAAGCAAAATAAAATGAGTCCGATAAGTCCAAGTTGTTTAAAAATGGAGAGATACACTATTTCTTCAATAAATTTAAAAGTTTGGTTTCCAAAAAAACTTAAACCACTTAATTGCCTTATTTGATGTATTCTTCCACCAAGATTTGAATCTAAAATAAAACCGGACAGCGACCCGTACTGAAAATAACGATTCATCAAAAAAGCTCCAATCAGGATCAAAATTAACCCTAAAAGGGCGTAAATTTTGATTAACCTAAAAATGCTGTCTTTATAAATAAGTATGAAATAAAACAATAAGCCCAGCCATACCGTTCTTGACAAAGTAAGAATTAATGCCAGAATCACTATACCGAGCTTTATTTTTGAAATGTTTTTTTTATGAAAAATTGGAAACAACATCAAGATACAAACTCCAAAAATATTTCCATTGTTATAAGTAGAAATTAGCTTATAGAGTGATCCGCGCATGTTATATTTTCCTTCTAAAGTCCCCAAATCTCCTGCATTTACAGTAACATAAGGAATTTCGATATAATGTCCTGTCAGCTGCTTAAAAGCAAAAAGTATAATTCCGTACAGCGAAACCAAAAAAACAGCCTGAGCAATTCTTTTCTCAAGATATACAAAATCCATTTTCTTAAAAAAAGGACTTAAAAAGAGGTAAAATAATAAGGGCAGAAATACAAAACTTACATAAAAAGCAACAAGATTTCCCAACGAGCCATCATAGCCTCTAAAAAAAATATTCAGAGAAAAATAAACCACAAATGGCAATGTGGCCAAATAGCAAATAAAATGCTTTGTCTGAATCAAAAATGCCCTTTTTTCAAATAAGATAAATACAGACAAAACAAATAGAAATCCTAAATATAAATATCCCCATGTAAATGGTATTCCTATAATTTTGAACCCTCCCTTTGGTAAATAAACCAAAAATAGTAATCCAATAAAAAAAAGATACTCTCTAATTTTTTTGTTACTTAAAATAAGTTTAAAATTAAAACGCATCTTTTATTTTATTTTTGGTAATAGCTTTAAAATTAGTATTTAATTCTCTGGAGTTCATCCATCAATTCATTATTACCCATTAGAAAAGGATCATAATTATCATTTACGGTACTTAATTTATATCCAAAATAATTGGGATCCCAGCTTACAAATTCATTGCCATAAAAGTACTTTTTATAAGCTTCCAAATCTCCGTTAATAATTTTTGCATTATGTTTTACAGAAATGTTTTTTATTGTAACGTACTGCTGGGTTGTATTAATTCCTAAATCTACTCTGATATTTTCCGGAAAAACGTTATCTGGAACATTTAATACAATTTTCTGCATTTCCTCAGATGCGTAAACCGGTCTTAAAATCGAATTTTCATCTTTCCACTCCTGTCCTTCAACCAAGTAAAAAACCTGTATTTTATCATTTTTTGCGAAAACCCCTTCAATTGTGATTTCAAAAAAATCTCTCTTTTTTACATTTTCTTTTTTATCACAGGAAGCCATAAATAAGCTAAAAAGGAGACAGATAGAAATGACTTTTAACTTCATTTTTTAATATTTTTAATTGTTTTGTTTTTCTGCTATTAAACTTTGTTTTTTATAAAAAGTCTTAAATCGATGCAAGATGATAAAAAAGAATACAAATAAAACAGGAAGTAGTATTTTCCACTTTCCATTTAAAGTTGTCCTGTTCTCAATATTTATAGTATAAGTAATCTCTTTTATAGTTTTGTCGAAATCTATTACTTTCAATCTGTTTCTGCCTTGTTCATCAATCAGGGATTGTTTTGTCTTTATAATATCGTTTAGCTGGGTATTTTCATTATAATACACCAATTTATCGTTTTTCTGAGCTCCTTTTGTAGCATTTGAAAAACTACTCAAAACATTATTAATCTGTTTTACAATCGAATCATTTTGAGCTATATTAATTTGCAGGTTTTTTAATTCTATTTTCTGAATTGTATTAAAATATTCCGATGAATTTAAAAAATTTAAAATTGGAGTCACAAGATCCTTATCTGTTAATACCTTACTTGCTGTAAAAGAAATAGTGTGGTATCTGTAATTTTTGCTTGTTATGGTATCTAACAAAATTTTGTTGATATCGCCATTCTCAGCCATTAATTCCAATAACTGAAAATTTCGCTCCTTTGTGTCAACAAATTTATATGCTTCTACAACAGGTCTGATTTGAATGCGTTTAATAAGGTTCGGCTTTTTAATTCCAACCACATCCTTTAAAAAAACAGTGTCTTTCGAATTTACCTTTGACTGCAGTAAATTGATTTTAGAATACAGATAATCAACACTTTCAAAATTGGGCTGAACAATGATTTGATTATTATAGACTTTTCTTGTAGCGTCCATATACCAGCCTATTGCAAACCCGGCCAAAACTAAAACCAAAACTAAAACCCAATTCTTCATAAAGAACTGAATACTTCTAAAAATAGAAGTATTTACTCTATCAAAAAAATTACCTATCTTTTTTGAAATCTGAACTAAATCAATCTCCTGATCTTCTGAATTATGGGGTAATTTTGTACTCATTTATACAGGTTCTTTTATGTTGAAAATTTGTTCTAAAATTTTAATGGTGATCAGATAAGTTGGTTTTACGCCTGTTGTTCCCAGTCCGCCTGAAGCTAAGGTGCTTCCGGTTTCTAATGGATTATCTGAAGCATAATATGCATATCTTACTTTAATATCATGGGGAACGCTTTTTCTGATTTTTGATGCTGACTGAATGGCTTTCTGATAATAGGAACCCTCCATTTCCAGACCAATTACGCCCCAGGTAGATTCGTGGAAAAATTTTAATAAATCCCTGTTCTGCAACGAAGTTCCTAAAACGGTAACCATTGCACCTTCATAAATATCTATGTCGTTTCCTTCGAACATGGCGCCGGTTAATTCATTTTCGAAGAAATAATTATCGGCCGTTCCTTCATTAATATGCGCTGTTGGAATCATGATATCGCCTTTTCCTCCTTCCAGAATTCCGGCTTTACCCATTATAGAAACCGATTTTACATTTAGTAAGGTTTCTTTTTTATAAGGTTTCAAAAGTTCATCAATTGTTTCGTACGCCTGTTCGCCAAATGCATAATCCATTACGATGATAACCGGTTTTTCTTCGTCGATATTCGCGTATGAAAATGCGGTTTTTGACCAGTCAATTTTGGCCGTATCAAAAATCTGAACATCAATATTAGTTCCCGATGTATCCGGTAACGAAATCATTCCGTTTTTTTGTGCCAGTTCTTCAACCTGTGCTCTGATTTCTTTAGATCCTGAACTGCTTAGTTCTTCGTAAATAAAGAAATCTGTTTTCCCTTTAAATTTGTTTTTTAGTAAAGGCGTTGCAAAAATCGAATTCATTACACTGTGCATATTCGCACTAATGACATGAATTGGCCGTTTTAATAAATCGTTGGCTTTTAAGACTTCCTTGATATTTGTTGCCCAGACTTCTCCGTGAATGTGGTGTCCTAAACGTTCACGCAAAACCGGACTAAAAGTAATTGTACGTTTATTGTTTTCTACAATCTCTTCGATAGCCAATTTTCCCAACCAGTAAATTACATGCAGGAATCGATCTGGAGCATTTTCAGAGCCAAAGGCATCGTAAATATCCAAAACCTCCTCAAATGTTCTCGCTACGATATTGGCAACATGAGAAATCGCTTTTTCTTTCTCGATCTGACTTAGTTTTTTGGTGCTGGTTACAGCTTGTTCCAGCTTCAGCCAATCGCGGGAAACTTCTCCGCCATCATCAATTAAAACTCTGTTTTTGATTTTATGAGATTCAATGAAGATGAATGTCAAATGCGTCAGGATATCATAAATGTCCGAACGACCACGTGTGATTTCCACGTTCATTTGTTCCTCGTCGATTCTATAACAATTTCTTCTTCTTTTTGGAGGAACAATCGCTTGGAAATGAGATCGCGAATAACCTTCATCTGAGGTTAAATTGATAAAACGGCATTGCTCAATTCCGATTGGAAGACGTTCTATAACATACAAAAGTCCGTTTAGTTCTACTTTTTCTTCGGCAATATTCCCGTAAATTTCCGGACGCAATGCCAATAATGATTCTCTTAAACTATCGCCCGAAACTCCCATTGGTTTATAAAAACCACGGTTGAATAAATGGCGCATGGTAATGTACATTTTTTCTATCGCCGCAGAAGATTCCTGCGCTCTTGATCTTGATATATGTTTGGTTTCTTTCATGTATTTTTATTTTAATAATCTTCTAATCTGAAGATAAAGAGAGTTATTCGTTAAACGAAAGTAGGAATTTTAAATAAGACTTTCGTAAAACAGTATTTAACAAATTGTTAGAGAAGTTTAGTTTTTCATTTCAAATTATCAGCAATTTTCCTGTCATTTGACAATCTCGGAATTTTATTCTGACCTCCCAGTTTTCCCTGAGATTTCATATAATCCTGAAAACCGTTTTTGGAAACTTTAGTTACAACTACTTTTCTTAAAACATTTCCGGTAATTAAATCATCGTAATAAATATTTTGCTTTCGCATCGAATTATCAATTGTTTCGGCAAATACTTCCATGTTTTCGGGTTCTTTTTCAAATTCTATAAACCATTCGTGAAACGGCAATCCGCTTGACGGATTAATCTGAGGCGCAACAGTAAATTCGTTGATTACGATATTGGTTTCTGCAACAGCTTCTTTCATTGCATTTTCAACTTCATTGGCAATTACATGTTCTCCAAATGCCGAAATATAATGTTTGATACGACCTGAAACGATTACACGATATGGAAATGTAGAAGTAAACTGAACCGTATCTCCAATATTATAACGCCAAAGTCCCGCATTCGTAGAAATAATCAAAACGTAATTTACCCCAACCTCAACTTCGCCAATTGTGTACACTTTCGGATTTTCGGTAAAAAATTCTTCTGCTTTTATAAATTCATAAAAAATACCTGAATTTAATAATAAGAGCATTCCTTTTTCTTTTTGTGAATCCTGGTAAGCAAAAAAACCTTCAGAAGCAGGAAACAATTCAATGCTGTCTACTTTTCTGCCAATCATGTTTTCAAATTTGGCTCTGTACGGTTCATAATTAACGCCTCCGTAAATAAAGAGATTGAAATTTTTGAAAATATCTCCAATCTTTTTTCCGCCGCTTTTTTGTACAAGACGTTCAAAATACATCTGAACCCAGGACGGAATTCCTGAAATTACCGACATATCTTCGCTAATAGTTTCGTCTACAATGGCATCTACTTTGGTTTCCCAGTCTTCAATGCAGTTGGTTTCCCAGGAAGGCATTCGGTTTCTTTGCAAATATTTAGGAACAAAGTGCGCTACAATTCCGGAGAGACGGCCGAATTTAATTCCATATTTTTCTGTTAAAATGGGACTTCCCTGCAGGAAAATCATTTTTCCGTCAACCAAATCGGCATTGCCGGTTTCGTGTACATAATGTAAAATAGCATTTCTCGCCGCATTAATATGCGAAGGCATAGATTCTTTTGTAAGCGGAATATATTTTGCACCCGAAGTAGTTCCAGAAGTTTTGGCAAAATAAATTGGCTTTCCTTTCCAGAGAATGTTCTCTTCTCCTTTTACTACTTTTTCGATATAGGGTTTTAATTCCTCGTAATCTCTTACAGGAACTTTTTTCTGAAAATCTGAAACCGAGTTTACAGAATCAAAATTATGGTCTTTTCCAAATTGTGTTTTTTCTGCATTTTTAATCAGATTTTTAAAAACTGCGTTTTGAGTCTCAACGGGTTTTTGAGACCATTTAAGAGTTTGCTTGTATATTTTTCTGGCGAATATTTTTGCCGCAATTGACTTAATTGACATTTTTTGTGGTATTTTTTTTGTCGCTTTTCTTTTTGCCCTGAGATTTTAACTGCTCTTTTTCGGTTTTAGATACTTCTTCTCTCAATTTTATTTCGGCATCTGATGCTTTCATGTTTAAAGCTGAAGCATCTTCGGCTGTTTCTGTTAAGATAGAATCTTTGTTGAATTTTGCATATTCTAATTCTCCTTTTAAAACTTTTTGGATACCTTTAATATAAAGCTCGTTTTTTCTCAAAGCAGTTTCCAGCGAATCAGATTTAATGGCCAGTCTGGTAGCATTTCTTTTTAATTCTGTCGAAGAATATCCCGGAATAAATTCGCGAAGCGGTGTAAATGCGATTATGAACGTAGTAACCAAAATTAGAAAAATACCTCCTAAAGTAAACGTTACAAAAACATTCATTAAAGTTAATCTGAGAGAAAAGATTTCCTCAAAAGTATTCTCATTCAAAATAACCAGACGGTTTTTAATGAATAATTTTTTACGAAGATTTCTTTTCTTTTTACCAGGCATTTTAGTTCTTTAAACGAGCAAATATAGTAATAAATCGTAAGGATAATGTGCGGAAAACTTTTATCAATTTACTTAATTTACGATTTTATAAAATATTTAACGTGGTCTATTACAAATATTTTAAACCAAAAACACTTCTTCTTCGTATATTTCTATATACCTTTGCGGGATAATTAAGAAAAACAACTTGCTTCGGCATTAAATATACAATCATGGGAAGATTAGGTCTTACAGAAATCCTTGTAATAGTAGGTATTGTGATTTTACTTTTTGGAGGTAAAAAAATTCCAGAATTAATGAAAGGTTTAGGAAGCGGAATAAAGGAATTTAAAAACGCTGCTAAAGACGATCAACCTGCTGCTAAAAAACAAGAGGAAGAGTCAAAATTATAATTTTTTAACTTCTTTATTAAATCCCAGATTACAATTGTAGTCTGGGATTTTTTTTGCCTTACACTAAGCTTTAAAAAACACCAGTTCATTCTTATAAGTGTTTTCTCAAAAAAAAAAAAAACAACGTAGTTATACGGTATTTATTGTATCTTTTAACAAAATATTATCATTTAATACTTCCTTTCATTACTTTTACTCCGAATTTTAACTGAAAAGCAGGGAATTATGATTGATTCTACACGTAGAAGTTTTATTAAAAACGTGAGTATAGCTGGAGCTGCAACCTTATTTAGCAGTTCGTTAATTGCTCAAAATTCCCTAAACGATTTTTGGGATTTAAACCATGCAGATGAGGAAAATATTTTATCAAAATTTTCAAAATCAATTGCTACAAATGCTTTCAAATCGGATAGCTCTTTGCAAGAATGCTATAATAATGCCATCAAAACCTGGCAAAAAAATGGATATGAAGCTTCTTCAGATAACTGTTATAGTTCTGCAGACGGACTTTTAAAAATGTTTCCAATGCATCTTCATACCGAAACAACTGGAAAAATTGACAATGTTTTATTGTGTTTAGGAAAAAATTCAAATGGTAAATGGCAATCTATAAAATCACTCTCTGGATTTGATATTGAAGCTATTACTGTTGCTGTTAATGAGCTTAGAAAAAATAATACAAATGTTGATTTATCAAAATATTTATTTCCGGCAGCTGAACAGCCCTTTAATCCTTACGGTTTTGCAACAGAAAAAGGAAATGTTCAGCTTGCCACAATCTTATCTTCCAATCAAACTATAACAAAAATTATTATTACAGAAGGAAATAGAATTGTATACGACAGAAAAATTATTTCTTCACATACCCTTTCCATTACTTCTTTAGTAGTTTAAAAAATTCGCATATGGAACCATTTTTAGCCGAAATAAAAATTTTCTCTTTTAATTTTGCCCCAAAAGGATGGGCTCTTTGTAATGGACAGTTTATCCCTATTAATCAAAATCAGGCGTTGTTTGCTTTATTAGGAACGACATATGGAGGTAATGGGCAGACTAACTTTGCGTTACCCGATTTTAGGGCACGGACTCCAATACATTTTGGAAATGGTCATAATATAGGCGAAAGAGCAGGAGAGCAGGCTCACACTATAAACATTAGCGAACTGCCTCAACACAGGCATTTAGTTCAGGTTAAAACTGATGCAGTAAGTACAAATATTCCTTCCAATCAAACTATATTAGGTAATACTGCACCCAATCAGGTATACAATGGGACTGGAGAAAATCTAGTTTCAATGAATAATACTTCCTTATCCAGTATTGGAGGAAGTCAGGCACATTTAAATATGCAACCCTACCTTGCTTTAAATTTTTGTATAGCTCTACAAGGTGTGTTTCCATCTCAAAATTAATTAAATTAAAAAGTATATTATATATGGTATGTGTTGGTGAAATAAGAATTTTTGCAGGAAATTTTGCTCCTAACGGATGGATGTTTTGTGATGGACAAATGATGTCAATTTCAGAAAATGAAGTTTTATTTCAATTAATTGGCACTACCTATGGCGGAGATGGCCAGGAAACATTTGCATTGCCCGATATGCGAGGTCGCCTTCCTGTTCATTACGGAAATAATATCAATTTCGCAGAAAGTGCCGGCGTCGAGGAAGTAACCCTTATAACAGGGCAGATTCCAAATCATAATCATAGTGTAATCGCAACCAGCAATACAGCAGATACTGCAAGTCCAGCTGGTGCATATGCAAGTGCCACTGCAACAGGTAATAAGATTTATTCTCCAACAGCTCCATCGATAGCTCTAAATTCTCAAACAATTACAATTACGGGCGGTAGTCAGCCTCATACAAATATGCAACCTTATTTGTGCGTAAACTTTATTATATCCTTGTATGGCATCTATCCACCTGTTAGCTAGTGCCTAAATTAGATAGTAACCTTTTTTTAAAAATAAAAATATTATGGACCAATTTGTGGCTGAAATACGCATATTTCCATTCAATTTTGCACCTACAGGCTGGGCATTTTGTAATGGACAGCTTTTGCCTATTTCTCAAAACACCGCCCTTTTCTCTTTGCTTGGGACAACATATGGTGGTGATGGAAAAACTACTTTTGCTTTACCAGATTTACAAGGAAGATCACCGATGCAACCGAGGCAAGGTCAAGGCTTATCATTACATGATTTAGGAGAAATGAGTGGAACTGAAACGGTGACATTATTAGAATCTGAAATTCCAGCTCATAACCATACGTTGTTAGCCGCCAGCTTTAATGCTCAGGTTACTTCTCCTGCAGGAAATAGTTTTGGACGCGGAAATCCCGTGAAAATCTATACCACTACAGGAACTTCAGCTTTTATGGATGAAAATTCAATTGCATCTACTGGTGGAAACAATCCGCATAATAACATGATGCCTTACTTGACGGTCAATTTTTGTATAGCACTTCAGGGAATTTTTCCTCAAAGACCTTAAAACTTAATTGTCATTGAAATTAGAATTAACAGATCTTAATCTTCGAAAGATTCAAAACATTGATTTGCCAATATTGTGTAAAATATATGGCAGTACGCGAACAGAAGAGTTAGATAATGGAACAAATTGGGATAATGAACAGAAAAAAAAATTTATAGAACATCAGTTTTTTGCTCAGCACGATTATTATCAAAAAAAGTTTCTGGGAGCTGACTTTTATTTAATTGAGAAACAAGATATAGCTATAGGTAGATTATATATAGACTATTTTTTCGAAAATAAAGAAATCAGGATTATTGACATCACAATACTTCCCGAATGGAGAAACAAAGGCATCGGAAGTTTAATTTTCAAAGAAATTATAAATAAAGCAAGAAATACAAACTTAAAAGTGACCATTCATGTTGAAAGTTTTAATCCTGCTAAGGAATTATACAAAAGATTGGGATTTATAAAAATAAGTGAAACAAATGGTATTTACCATTTAATGGAATGGAGCCCTAAATAGGTATAAAATTAAAAATTAATGCATGGATATAACTTTACTTTCTATAAAAGATTTTGAATCACAACTTAATCAATTTTTTAAAATTCAGATTTCGCCAGAACTTCAGTTAAATGCTCAATTGATTGAAGTAACTGAGTTAAAAAACTATTCTCAAATGGCACGAACTCCTTTTTCTGTTGTTTTTCGTACAGAACAGAAAAACGAATATTATGAACAAGGAATTTTTACTGTAATACACCCTCAAAAAGGAAACTTTGACTTATTTCTTTCTCCATTAGGTTTTGATAATGTTGGAATGAAATACGAAGCTGTGTTTTCTTGATTTATAAACTTTTAAAGTGAAAATATGAAAAATAACAAACTATTAATCATACTAATACTGTTTGGTTTCCTAACCTTTGGAATGTCTTACAATAATGTCATTAAGGAAAATATTGTCGGATCAATAATCAAGAAGATTCATAAAGTAGAAGAAAGCTTTGTGAACAAAAAAGGTAAAGATCAAAAGGTTATTACTAGTAGAGGTCAAATGCATAAAAAAGCTGCGTTTGCACCAAGTATTTCTGTTCTTAATTCTGTAGCTGTCAATGGTGGAGGCACAGCCGTACCAGGTTCACAACTTGATTTTACAATTACGATTACAAATAATGGAATTGATTCTGCCTTAGGAACTGCTTTTCAGGATATATTAGACTCTAACTTAACATTAGTTCCGGGTTCATTAAAAGCTACGCCAATTTCCGTAGATGATACCTATAATTGTATTGGTAATGTTGGTATTGTATTAAATGCTGCTCAGGGAGTTTTGGCTAATGACATAAGTCCCGACGGAACATTGTTAACATCTACTGTATTAGTAAATCCTTCTCATGGTACTGTTAATTTGTCTTCTAACGGATCTTTTACTTACAATTCTGCAGCAGGATATTCGGGTTTAGACAGTTTTACTTATACTCTGACCACAGCAAGTGGAAAAACAAGTACTGGAACTGTAAACATAAATGTTACAACCCCAATCTTTTTTGTAAATAGCGCTGCCACTGTAAATGGAAACGGGACCCTTGCAAGTCCTTTTAAAACAGTTGATAATGCGACAGGAACTGGATCAAATCCAATTTTTATTTATTCAGGTGCTAGTGGAAACGCGCTTACATTAGGTAATAACCAAAAAGTTATTGGACAGGGTGCTACAAGTTCTTTAGTATCCATTCTAAATTTAACACCACCATCTTACAGCAATGCACTTCCTGCTACAGGTGGAACAAGTCCAACATTTTCTGTTCTGAATCTTAACACAAATAATGATATTCAGGGAATTATACTAAGCGGTTCATCAGCAACAATGACGGGTAGCAATGTTGGCGCCTTGAAAGTTCGCGATGCAAGTATTTTGGGAGGTACAGCAACTGCATTAAATATTATTTCAGGAGGAATTGTCGATTGTATTTTTAAAACTATTTCTGCAAACGGAGGAGTAAAGGGAATATCTGTTAATGCGACAGGTAGTATTTACGTTACGGGAACAGGAACAACTGCTGGATCGGGAGGTACAATTCAGAATATACAAAACAGAGGTGCCGAATTTATTTCTTGCACCGTTGTATCGTTAAAAAACATGACCTTTATTAATGCCAATACTTCATCGGCAATTTGCAACAATGCAGTAAATGATAATTCCGGATGCAATGGTGCGATACATCTTAAAGGAATTTCGACAAAAGTAGATCTAGATAATATCTCTATTACCGGAATTACAAATTCAGTTGGTATTAATATTAATGACGTTAACAACTTATCCCTTACAAACAGTACATTAACTGGTTGCGGAAGTTTTAATGGCGGAAATTCGGAAGTTGGCGGGATTATGGCTCTTAACTTAAAAGGAACATGTTCTATAACTAATACCAATGTAAATGATTCCTGGGGTCGTGGTTTTTATGGTTATAATGGTATTCTTTCTCAAAACCCCAGCGTTGTTTTAACTGTGACCTCTTCACAATTTAAAAACTCATTTAATAGAGCAAATGGTGGTAGTAATTTTGCTTTTGAAGGTTATGGATCTTCAAATAATACTTTAATACTAAAGAAAAATGATTTCTCTAATTCTAAAACCGATGGCTTAACCTTAAATTTTGGAGGTACTTCTACTAACAGTGTTCAGGTTGGCGGACCAGTTCCAACTGATGGAAATATCATAAATGCACCTTCAGTAAGTCCAGGAGGTAATGGTTTGTCTTTGCAGGCTGTGGGATCTGCTGTGGTAAATTATAATATTATTTATAATACTTTAAAATCAAGTTTTAACGGATCCTTTGCTTGCAATGTAGGACATCAGGATAATGGATCAATGACCGGAAGAATCAACAATAATATTGTCGAAGGATCAGGTATAGGAACAGTTTCTAATGGAATTTCTGTAGCCGCTTTAGGAAACAGCAAACATATTACAGAAATCTTAAACAACACCATTAACAACGCTTCTAATTACGGTATTCAATCTGAAGTAAATGATAATAACTTGGCTGGTACAGCTAGAATGGATGCTACTATTAAAAATAACACCGTTAATGCTGTCGCGAACTCATATGCAAATGTTGGAATTGTAGCAGTAGCAACTGCTTCAAGCAGCATTAAAAATGCCGCGAATATTGGCGGAAATACGATTAATAATCCTAGTGGTATACTGGTAAACTTTGATGTTCTTTCTTACGGGGCAAGCTCTCAGGTAATTTTACAAGGTGCAACGGCTTTAAACTCTGGCGTCGGCGACAGATCTGCTGCATTAAAATTATTTTGGGATGCTAATAATCCAACTCCGGGTACTGCAATAGATGAAATGGCGGGACAAAATGGTACTGGGACAATTATATCAGGTAATGTTACACCACCTTCAAATATCTCAGCTTCTAAAATGGTTACAGTACCAGAAGATCTCCAAAGTGCGGCCGTACAAGAAGAATCAACGAAAAATATACAACCTGAAAGTACTCAGACTGCAAAAAATAATTCGGTACAAGCCACCACAGCAACAACACTTTCTGCAGGTCCATTTACTTTACCAGCCGGAAAAAGTACTGTAATAACCTTTAGTGCAACAATTAACGCTGCAGGAACATTGCCTCAAAACACCTGTGCTGTAACAAACCAGGCAACTGTAAGTGGTTCAAATTTTGCAACTTTAAATTCAAATATTACTACAACATCAATAAAACCAACAAACGCTACCGTTACAACAGATACACAAAATATTACTTGTCTAGGTAGTACGGCTGTTACTTTAAATGCTACTTGTCCTTTGGCTACCACTGCAACTTGGTATACTTCCTTGACGGGAGGAACAAGTTTTGCAACTGGGGCTTCTGTTTCAGCAACTCCTGTTGCAAATAATACAACTTATTGTGTAGCTTGCGAAGCTGCTTACTGTTCAAGTGACAGAGTGTTGGTAAAAACTGTAACCGGTACACCTTCCACTATCGCTCCTGATCAAGTGGTATCAGCATGTGATTCATATACCTGGTCGGTAAATGGTACAAAATATACCAGCTCCGGAACTTATAGTGTTGTCGTCGGATGTGAGACTAAAACATTAAAACTTACCATCACTCCTTCTGATAGCGCTGCAGATGAAGTGGTGAAAGCATGTGATTCTTACATCTGGGCTGCGAATGGTACTAAATACACCAGCTCCGGAACGTATACAACTGTTGTTAATTGTCAGACAAGAACTTTAAAACTTACCATCACTCCTTCTACTTCCCTGCCGGATGAAGTGGTAGAAGCCTGCGATTCATATATCTGGACTGCGAATGGAACTCAATATACCAGTTCCGGAACATATACAACTGTTGTTAATTGTCAGACAAGGACTTTAAAACTTACCATCACTCCATCTACTTCCCTGCCGGATGAAGTGGTAGAAGCCTGCGATTCGTACACCTGGATTGCAAATGGAACTAAATATACCAGCTCTGGTACTTATACCAACAAAGTTGGATGCGTGACCAGAACGTTGAAACTTACTGTAACTCCTTCTACTATCGCTGCTGATGAAGTGGTGAACGCATGTGATTCTTATACCTGGGCTGCTAATGGTATTAAATATACCACCTCGGGAACTTATACAACTGTTGTTGATTGTCAAACAAGGACTTTAAAACTTACCATAACTCCTTCTACTTCTCTGCCGGATGAAGTGGTAGAAGCTTGCGATTCGTATATCTGGACCGCGAATGGAACTCAATATACCAGCTCCGGAACATATACCAACAAAGTTGGGTGCGTGACCAGAACGTTGAAACTTACAATCACTCCTTACACCAGTTCGTCACAAACAGAAAATGCTTGTAGCAGCTATATCTGGTCCGTAAATGGAACCCGATACACAACATCTGGAACCTATACACATACAGTTGGTTGTGATACTAAAACTTTAGTATTAACAATTACAAACTCAACAAATTCTACACAAACAGAAACTGCTTGTAGCAGCTATACCTGGTCAGTAAATGGAGTTACGTATACCTCTTCCGGAACATACACATATACTGACGGATGTGATACTAAAAATTTAATATTAACAATTACTAATACTTCTACTAATACAGAGGTACAAAATGCATGTGATAGTTATACCTGGCCGGTAAATGGAATAACGTATACAACATCTGGTACCTATACATATACAGCTGATTGTGATACTAAACTTTTAGTATTGACAATTACGAACTCAACAAATTCTACACAAACAGAAAATGCTTGTAGCAGCTATACCTGGCCAGTAAATGGAGTTACGTATACCTCTTCCGGAACATACACACATACTAACGGATGTGATACTAAAAATTTAGTATTAACAATTACTAATACTTCTACTAATACAGAGGTACAAAATGCATGTGATAGTTATACCTGGCCGGTAAATGGAATAACGTATACATCATCTGGAACATTTACTCATACTTTAGGATGTGAGACCAAAACTTTAAGTTTAATAATTACTGATTCTACTACTACTACAGAGACAGTAACAGCCTGCAAAATGTATGTGTGGCCGGTAAATGGAACAACTTTTTCAACTTCAGGAGTTTATAGTCATACTGTCGGTTGTGATACTAAAACATTAATATTAACAATTAATGATCCTTCAGCAATTCAGAAAACAGTAAGCTTAAATTCAGGAATAGTAACAGCAGATTATTCAGGAGCTTCTTATCAGTGGTACAAGTGTCCTGATACAGCATTGAGCAATGAAACTAATCAATCTTTTACGCCTACATTACCAGGAGATTACAAAGTTGCTATTACTGTTGGCGAATGTACAGTTGTTTCAGATTGTATTACTGTAACTAATTTGGGCGTCGATGATTTTAAAGTTTCTAATTTTAAAATGTATCCTGTTCCAAGTAAAGGAATTTTAAATATCCTTACCAAATATGATGGAAAATACATCATTGTAGATTCAGCAGGAAAACTTGTAAAATCAGTGAATCTAAACGCAGATGTTCTCAATACAATTCATATAGAAGATCTCGCAGATGGCGTTTATTTAATTAAGAATACCAATAATCAATCAATTAAGACTCAGAAATTCATTCTAAAAAAATAACTTCCTTAAGTTCTCCAAAAGCCTCAAATTGTAAAGACAATTTGGGGCTTTTATTGATATACTAAAATTTCAAAATAAAAGACTCCCAAACTACAATTGTAATTTGGGAGTTTTTTAAAAAAATATTTTCAACTTTTGGAATTTAAAGAATCATCGTTAACTGAATTCTCTTTCTGTCTTCATCAACCTCCGTAACCTTTACATCAACATGCTGATGTAATTTTACTACTTCGTTCACATCGCTTACAAATCCGACTTTTAGCTGCGAGATATGTACTAAACCGCTTTCTTTGATTCCGATGTCAACAAAACAACCAAAGTTGGTAATGTTATTCACTATCCCCGGCAAAATCATTCCTGTTTTTAAATCTTTAATCGATTTTACGTTGGCGTCAAACTCAAAAACCTTCGCCGATTTCCTTGGATCTAATCCGGGTTTTTCCAGCTCTTTAATGATGTCTTTCAGCGTAAGTAAACCAATTTCAGGTGTTATATAATTTTCGGCTTTAATAAGCGCTGTTTTTTCTTTATTCGCAATTAGATCATTTACAGAAATTTTCAGATCCTTTGCCATCTTTTCTACCACCGGATATGCCTCCGGATGTACTGCTGAATTATCCAGCGGATTCTTCGCATTCGAAATTCTGATAAAGGCTGCTCCCTGCTGGTAGGCTTTATCTCCTAAACGAGGCACCTTTTTCAATTGCTTTCTGTCTTCAAACGGACCATTTTCAGAACGATATTGTACAATGTTTTCGGCAAGTTTCTCCCCTATTCCACTTACATAACTTAGCAAATGTTTACTTGCGGTGTTAATGTTAATTCCAACCGAGTTTACGCAGCGAATTACGGTATTGTCCAATTCTTCTTTTAATTTATTCTGATCCACATCGTGTTGGTACTGCCCTACTCCAATGGCTTTCGGATCGATTTTTACCAATTCGGCCAACGGATCTGAAAGTCGTCGTCCAATCGAAACCGAACCACGAACTGTTACATCATAATTAGGAAATTCCTCTCGCGCAATTTTTGAAGCTGAATAAACCGAAGCTCCAGCCTCAGAAACGATAAAAACCTGAATTGGCTTGTCGAACGCAATTTTTTTAATGAAAAATTCAGTTTCCCTAGACGCTGTTCCGTTTCCGATAGAAATGGCATCAATCTGATACGCATTCACCATCGAACGGATTTTTTTAATTGCCATTGTTTCCTCATTTTGAGGCGCATGCGGATAAATAGTTTCGTTGTATAGTAAATCACCTTTTTCGTCCAGGCAAACTACTTTACAGCCGCTTCTGAAGCCCGGATCTATAGCCAAAATTCTTTTTTCTCCCAACGGCGGCGCCAATAATAGCTGTCCGAGATTATTAGCAAAAACCTGAATTGAGTTGGCGTCGGCCTTTGCTTTGGCTTCCTGCAAAGTCTCATTCCCAATCGCCGGATTTAGTAATCTTTTGAAACTGTCTTCAATCGCCAGCTGCAAATGTGCTGTCGAATTATTTTGTTTTTTTATAATAATTTCGTCAATTACATCATACGCTTCATCGAGATCTACATCAATTTTCATTTTTACAAAACCTTCATTTTCGGCACGCAGCATTGCCAGTAAACGGTGCGAAGGTGCTTTCGCCAGATTTTCTTCCCAGTCAAAATACTGGCTAAATTTCTGTGCTCCTTCTTCTTCCGATTTCTTTTTTACCACTTTAGTCGCAATTGTCGCTTTACGCTGATACAATCTTCTAAGTTGTTTACGCACGTAAATATTTTCGTTGATCCATTCGGCTACAATATCTCTGGCGCCCTGAATTGCCGCTTCTTCATTTATGACATTATCATTTAAATACTGTGTTGAAATAAAATCAAAGTCGACATCACTTTCAGACATAATTAATTTTGCCAAAGGTTCAAGACCAAATTCGCGGGCAACATCTGCTTTTGTTTTTTTCTTCTTTTTGTATGGAAGATAGAAATCTTCAATTTCCTGCAAATCAAAACTATCTTCTATTTTTTTCTTCAATTCGGGCGTAAGTGCTTTTTGTTCTTCAATAGATTTTAGAACCGCTTCCTTACGTTTTACAATCACCTCATACTCTTTATGAAGCTTTGCAATCTGTTCAATTACAACTTCATCAAGATTTCCGGTCGAATCTTTTCGGTAACGGGAAATAAACGGTATTGTACAATCTTCTTCTAAAAGTTTAACGGTGTTTTGAATGTTAACCGCCGCTGTTTGTACAGTTTTGGCAATGAATTGAATATTAGTCATTCTTATTTATTTTGATCACAAAGATGCAAAGTGTTTTACTAAAATTGAAAAGATTTCAGTATATTATTTTTTTGATTTAAAGTAATTTCTTTTTATCTTGAGGTAGAAAATTTTCTCCTGTTACTACACTTTTTCCTGTTTTTTCTTCCAAAGCTGTTCTTGCATTTTTTGCAATTGCGCCGCCTTTTTTACCAGAGTCCGCATTTTCTGCCAATCCTTTTGCTTCCACACTTTCTGCAATTTGTCGTGTGGAAAGCTCAGCGAGAGCAGTAAAAATTAATTCTGCTTCAGACATATGATCCCTCAAATTATGAGATTTCAATCCTTTTGCTTCTTTATGTTCTTTTACAGACAAACCAGTCCATTCCTGATGAATAATATTGGTCAGCATTGCAAATTCATCCTGTTTTTCAACTCCGGAATCTTTCCAATAATCTGTTAACTTATTTCGTGTTTCCTGCCCCGTCATTCGTTGCTGAATCCATTTCTCACTTCGTCCCAAATTTTGCCAATTTTCACGAGCCCTGTCTAAACTTTGAGAGGGATCTGCCAGTTCCTGTATTCTTTCGTAACCCACTTTAGCCAGCCATTGTTTAAAAGGTTCTGCTTTTGGAGAAGGAATAGATTGTATTAAACGTAGAAGCTGTTCGGTATCAGCCACATCTGTCATTCGTTGTTTACCGTCTGTTGCTTCTAATTTCAACTGTCCGATTTTATCGGACACTTCACTCCCTTCTTTTATAAGCTTATTTTTTAAATCTCCCCAGTATTTTCTTGGTCGGTCTGTCCCTGTTAAAATTTCGATCACATCAATAACCGAAAAATACCAAACTTCATTTTCAGCATCATAATAACTTCTTACTTTTTTCTGTTCAAATAATTGGACTGGACTCATCTTATAATGTAAGTTAGATTATTTCTATTTTAAATATGTAGCTAAAATACTATATTTGTTGCTAATTTTAGCCAATGGAAGTTTTATTAATATATTTTTTAGTTGTAAATATTCTTGAGTTTAGTATTGCCGGTTATGATAAATCACTGGCAATTAAACAAAAACGCCGAATTCCGGAAAACACCTTATTTTTTCTCGCCTTTATTGGCGGAACAATTGGTTTATTATCGGCCATGTTTCTATTTACTCACAAAACGAGTAAATTTTCCTTTATTGCAAAATTTGCCGGAATAATTTTGATTCAGGGAGGAATTGGCTACCTGATTTATACTTATTAATGATAGTTATCCACATTGTTAATAACTTTAAAAAAGTATATAATACTATTAAAATCAATTATTTAAATAAAAAAACCGGCAGAAATTATATAATCCGCCGGTTTGTTTTGTATTTATATGGTGCGAAGCACCGATTTTTTTTTGACTTTTTAAGAACAGGCAATTTTATTGACTCTTGTCTGATGTCTTCCACCTTCAAAAGCAGTTGTTAAGAACGTTTCCACAATTTCTACCGCCTGATGAATTGACGTAAAACGCGCCGGAATACTTACGATGTTTGCATCATTATGTAAACGTGTTAAATACGCGATTTCTTTGGTCCAGCATAATCCGGCTCTTACTTTTGGATGTTTGTTAACCGTCATCGCGATTCCATTTCCGCTTCCGCAGATAACAATTCCAAAATCTGCTTTTCCTTCCGAAACATCATTAGCTACCGGATGTCCAAAATCCGGATAATCTACAGAGGCATCTGTATCTGTTCCGTAATTGGTTACTTCATATCCTTTTTCTTCCAGCATTTTTACAATTGCTTTTTTATATTCTGGTCCCGCGTGGTCGTTTCCTATCGAAATTTTCATTTTAATACTATTAAGTTGTGCTACTACAAATTTACTTAATTATTACCTTTTGGCCACGATTTACAGCAATTTTCACTAATTTCTTTTTAATACTTTAGTTTTAAACATTCATTATTTGAAATAATAAACAGGAGCCTATTTATAATTGGGAAGCTGTCCCTAAAATTACACTGCAAGATGCCAATTTATTTTTTGATAAACAGTTTTCAAAATTTCTATATTATAAATGATAATTTTCAAAATTGGCGTAATTCATGTCTAAAAATATAAAACTACAACTCTCTTACGTTCAAACTCTTATCACTTATTAACAATTTTAATAACTTTATAACTAACTGATTTCCAATAAATAATAAGCAATAAATTTGTTAAATTTTAGAGCTGTTAATAGCATTTCGTAATTCATTGATATTCAGTTAACCTTAAATTAACAAAAACTGTTAATAAGTTAGAAAAGAAAATTAGAAGTTTTTTTTGGTTGTTTGATAAAAATGCTTAATCCAAAACCGGAATTAAAAATCCTAATAAAGTTTCAGGAATTTTTAGAAAAGTTATCAATATCAAAAATGCTATTTTCAACAGAAATCAACATATCAACTTATCTACAATTTCAATTCAATTTTGGTTGTCAACCGTTGTTAATTAAAATTGAAAAAAGCTTCAAAACTAAACTTTTAACCCAAAATAAGTATGTTGATAACTCCGAATAACTAAAAGAAACTTCATTTCAATACTTTTAAAAATAAATTTGTTCGACATATTAACACACTATAATAACCAACAATTTTATTTAAATTTTAAAAAATCTTTTTTGTTGTATTTAATATATGTTGAAAACTATTAAAAGTTTAAAATTGAAAAATTTTAGTTTTGAATCGAATCTATTTTGAATTTGAATTTGTTTCAGACAATTTTAAGCGGATTGTTAAGATTGTCGAGAATCTCCTGAACTTGTTCGAAATCGCCAGGGTGAATTTTGAGTCTGATACCACCCAGTGCTGCAGAATACATTGGAACGACTGATAGTGTGATTTCGTTTTCAAAAAAATAGGGTATTCCTTCCTGCTCTAATAAGTGTTTGAGAATGACCGTTTCGTAGTCATAGTTGAATATGGCGATCGTCTTGAAGCTTTCCATAAAGGTGTTTTTATAAAGATACGAAATGGCCCGCATTTAAGTTGAAAAAGCAATATTTAAAATGGGTGAATTGTTTTTTTATAGTTTAAAAGGATTGAAAATCAGTATTTGAAAGTTATAATTTTAATAAATCTATTTGTTAAAATCTGTTATTCGATATCTTATTTGTAATTTTAAACTTTATAAGAAAAGATATATGAGTAAGAAAATTAGAAAGCCGATAAAAAACGACAAGGATTTCTCCGGAAAAATATTGAAGATTTTATCGCAAAATCCTAATAAAGGATTTAATTACAAACAGATAGCAGACAAACTAGAACTTGACGATACAAAAAGCAGAAATCAGATTATTAAGGATTTAAAGATAATGGCAGGTTCAAAAAAAATTATTGAATCGGAACCTGGAAAATATTTAGTTAAAGCCGAAAGTCAAGATTATTACGAAGGAACCATAGATATGACAAGCCGTAAAACTGCTTATTTTATCTGTCCGGATTTTACAGAAGATGTTTTTATCCCGACAAATAACTTAAACAGGGCTTTGGACAAAGACAAAGTAAAAGTTTATGTTTATAACAGAAGAAAAGGTAAAAGACCAGAGGGTGAAGTCATTGAAGTTGTAGAAAGAAACAAAACCGAGTTTGTTGGGGTTATTGATATTCAACCCAATTTTGCTTTCGTTTCTACTGCAAATCCCAAAATGTATACGGATATTTTTATTCCGAAAGAAAAAATGGGAGAAGCAGAAAACGGCGATGTGGTTTTGGTAAACATTGAAGACTGGCCAAAAAGAGCCGATAGTCCGTTTGGTTCTGTAATTAAAGTTTTAGGAAAACCCGGAGAACACAATACAGAAATTCATGCGATTCTTGCAGAATATGGTTTACCATCAGATTTTCCGGTAGAAGTAGAGGTATATGCACAAAAAATAGATACTTCAATACAGGAATCTGAAATTGCAAATCGACGTGATATGCGTGATACACTTACGTATACAATAGATCCAAAAGATGCAAAAGATTTTGATGATGCACTGTCTTTCAAAAAGTTAGAAAATGGAAATTACGAAATCGGTATTCACATTGCCGATGTTTCGTATTATCTTGAAGAAGGAACTATTCTGGATGACGAAGCCTATCAGCGTGCTACCTCGGTTTATTTGGTCGATAGAGTAGTGCCAATGCTTCCGGAAGTTTTGTCTAATTTTGCTTGTTCGCTGCGTCCACAGGAAGAAAAATATACTTTCTCTGCCGTTTTTGAAGTTTCTCCGACAGCACAGGTTATCAATCAATGGTTTGGAAGAACAGTAATCTATTCAGATCAGCGTTTTGCTTATGAAGAAGCACAATATATCATTGAAACAAAAGACAATACTATTCCGGTCGATATTTCGATTACCGGAGAATCGTATGTTGTGCCGGATGAAATTGTAGAAGCGACTTTAAAACTCGATGAATTAGCTAAAATTTTGAGAAAGAAAAGAATGCAGAATGGTGCCATTTCTTTTGATAAAGTAGAAGTAAAGTTCAATCTGGATGCAGAAGGAGAACCTGAAGGTGTTTATTTTAAAGTCTCTAAAGATGCCAATCATCTTATTGAAGAATTCATGCTTTTAGCCAACAGAAAAGTGGCCGAATACATCGGAAAACAAAAGAAAACCTTTATTTACAGGATTCACGACGAACCAAATGAAGATAAACTTATTGCAATGCAGCAAGTAATTGCAAAGTTTGGTTATAAAATTGATTTTAGAGAAAAAGGAAATATTTCCAAATCTTTAAATGCTTTGATGGAAGAAGTAAACGGTAAAAAAGAGCAAAACTTAATAGATACTCTTGCGATTAGAAGTATGAGTAAAGCCAAATATTCGACAGAAAATATTGGTCATTACGGTTTGGCTTTTGATTATTACAGTCATTTTACTTCGCCAATCCGTCGTTATCCGGATGTTATGGTACATCGTTTGTTACAATTTTACCTGGATGGAGGCAAATCTGTTGACGAAGAAACCTACGAAACCAAATCCCAGCATTGTTCTAACATGGAAAGTCTGGCAACAAACGCCGAACGTGACAGTATCAAATACATGCAGGTTAAATACATGCAGGATCATCAGGACGAAGAATTCCTGGGTGTTATTTCTGGTGTTACCGAATGGGGAATTTATGTAGAAATTGTTTCTAACAAATGCGAAGGTATGGTTAGAATCAGAGATATAAAAGACGATTATTATACTTTTGATGAAAAGCAATATGCCTTAGTTGGTGCTACATCAGACAGTATTTTACAATTAGGAGATGAAATTTACGTTAAAGTAAAAAATGCAGATTTAGTTAAAAAACAATTAGATTTTCATTTTTTACGAAGAGCTGAATAGGTTAATAAATAAAAAAAGAAACATGAAAAAATTAATTATAGGCGCTGCAATATTAGTAGCACAATTATCTTTTGGTCAGGTAACCAAACAATTAGGAGATTTTGATTCGGTAAAAGTATTCGATAAACTGAGTGTAAAATTAGTACAGTCGACAGAAAATAAAATTGTAATAAAAGGTACCAGAGAAGCAGAAGTTGAAGCTGTAAATAAAAATGGTATTTTAAAATTGAGAATGCCTTTTCCGAAACTTTTGTCGGGAAATGATTTGGATATAACTTTATATTACAAGCATTTAGAACTTATAGATGTTAATGAAGGTGCTGAAGTTACAAGTAAAGAAACCGTAAAAGCAACATCTTTTAAAGTTAGTGCGCAGGAAGGTGGAAAAATAAAAGTAGATTTGAATGTTGATAAACTAAAAGTAAGTTCAGTTTCCGGAGGAGAAATTACTGCAACAGGAACTGCAACAAATCTGGATGCAGGTTTAGGGGCAGGAGGATATTTCCTGGGAAGTAAATTAGCAACGTCTCAAACGAATGTAAGCGTTTCTGCGGGAGGAAAAGCCGATGTGAATGCATCAACCCTTGTAGATGCAAAAGTTAACGCAGGAGGCTCTATTTACATCTATGGTAATCCGAAACAGATCAATGAGAAGAAAGTTTTTGGAGGTAAAATCGAACAGGTTAAATAAATAATGATTTTGAATGATAAATGATATTCTAGCTGGACTGCCATGGGGACTTTTTTTAAGTTTCATGGTAGGACCAGTATTTTTTATACTAATAGAAACCAGTATTACAAAAGGATTCAGAGCTGCAATGGCTTTTGATTTTGGTGTAGTATTAGGTGATATTTTTTTTATAGGAATAGCATACTTAGGCAGTTACAGACTTATCCAGAGTTTAAAAGATAAACCGGCATTGTTTATTTTTGGCGGTATTATTATGCTCGCTTACGGCATTATCTCTTTTCTAAAATTAAAGAATAATGAAAAAATGGATGATGAAGAAATAGACCGGGATATTATTAAAAGAAATTACGGAAGCTTATTTATAAAAGGTTTCCTGCTCAATGTTATTAACATTGGAGTTTTAGGTTTCTGGCTTGCAGTAATCATTTCTGTAGGACCAAAATTAGAAATGCAGAATAGCAGAATGTTCACTTTTTTTGCTTCTGTTATCATTGCTTATTTATTAGTCGACTGCATTAAAATAGTTTTAGCCAAACAATTAAAATCAAAAATGACACCCACTAATATTATCAAAATTAAAAAAGCTATTAGTATTGTTTTAATGATTTTTGGGTTGGTGTTAATAACTCAGGGATGGTTTCCTAAAGAAAAAGAAATGATGAAAAATGCTTTTGAAAGAATTGAAAAGAAGTAATTTAACTTAAAAAATAGTGTGATGAAACTTTTACTTTTATAAAATTTAAACCTCTCATTTTGAGAGGTTTTTTTTGTTTATTGATTATCGAACTTTGTCAAAGTTTCAAACTTTGACAAAGTTAACGTGCAGTTTTACGCATATTTTGTCATTTCGACGAAGGAGAAATCCCCGCAAGAAACTATGCAAAGTTTGATTCAGATTGTAGAGCTACTCGTGGAGATTTCTCCTTCGTCGAAATGACAAAAATGGGGATAATTATTGTAGAAAACATAGCCCGAGGTTTCAACCTTGGGTTACGAATTGCCATATTCTGTGCGTTCCCAAGGTTGAAACCTCGGGCTATGTTTGAAATTGTAATATCTAAAAATTATTAGAAAAGGTTTTGAGAAATCGTCCGGAGTCGAACGTGAATCTTTATCTTATTTTTCTAAAAATTAAACATAAAAAAAACCTTCAAATTGCTTTAAAGGTTTAGAGAAATCGTCCGGATTCGAACATAATCTTTATCTCATTTTTTCTAAAAATTAAACATAAAAAAAACCTCTAAATTTATTTAAAGGTTTAGAGAAGTCGTTCGGGTTCGAACATAATCTTTATCTAATTTTTTCTAAAAATTAATCATAAAAAAAACCTTCAAATTGCTTTGAAGGTTTTAGAGGCATCGTCCGGAGTCGAACGTGAATATTGATCTAATTTTTTCTAAAAATTAATCATAAAAAAACCTTCAAAATGCTTTGAAGCTTTTAGAGCCATCCTCCGGATTCGAACTTATCTTTATCTAATCTTTTCTAAAATTAACAATAAAAAAAACTTTAAATTTCTTTAGAGGTTTTAGAGGCATCGTCGGGATTCGAACTTATCTTTATCTAATTTTTCTAAAAATTAATCATAAAAAAAACCTTCAAATTGCTTTGAAGGTTTTAGAGGCATCGTCCGGATTCGAACCGGAGTAGGAGCTTTTGCAGAGCCCAGCCTAGCCGCTCGGCCACGACGCCATTACTTGAATGGATGGCAAAAGTAACTAAAATCTTTAAAATTCAAAACTTTAAAATGAAGTATTTTAAAAATTAGTTTTTTAACCAAACGAAATTACTTTCTGGTTTCCGTCATTTTTATCGTAACTGATTCTACATCACCACCAATAGGAGGATTTATTTTAGAAACCCAAACTGTTGTTTTTGTTACCGAATTTATCTCTGCCAATACACGATTATTGATTCTTTTGGCAACATGTTCTAATAAATGCGAACGAATTGCCATTTCTTCGGCCACAATTTTATTCAAATGAACATAATCAACAGTATCTAAAAGATGATCTGTAGCTGCAGATTTTTGTAAATCGGTTTTAATTTTTAAGTCTACTGTGTAATCAGAACCTATTTTTCCTTCTTCAATTAAACATCCGTGATAGGAAAAAGTTCTGATGTTTTTTAATTTTATAATGCCCATTTTATTATTGTTTCAAGTTTAAAGTTTCAGGTTGTCCGCCACTTAAGTAACTTTAAACCTGAAACCTGAAACCTTTTTTTTATCTTTGCTAAAATTACTATAAAATAATGGCATCAGAAGAGAAATCACTCAATTTTATTGAACAAATCATAGAGGAAGACGTAAAATCAGGTCTTTCAAACACCAAACTTCGCTTTCGTTTTCCACCAGAACCTAACGGGTATTTACACATTGGGCACGCAAGTTCTATTGCTTTAAATTTTGGTTTAGGAATTGATTATCAGTCGCCTGTAAATTTACGTTTTGACGATACCAATCCGGAGAAAGAAGAACAGGAATTTGTTGATGCTATTAAAAAAGATGTAGAATGGCTGGGTTACAAATGGTCTGAAGAGCGTTATGCATCAGATTATTTTCAACAATTGTACGACTGGGCCGTTTTATTAATTAAAAAAGATAAAGCCTATGTCGACAGTCAATCTTCTGAAGATATGGCGATTCAAAAAGGAACTCCATCTACAGAAGGTGTTGATAGTCCGTTTAGAAACCGTTCTGTCGAAGAAAATTTAGAGCTGTTCGAAAGAATGAAAAACGGCGAATTTGAAGCCGGAACTCATATTCTTAGAGCAAAAATCGACATGAAATCTACTAATATGTTAATGCGTGATCCTATTATGTACAGGATTTTGCACAAACATCATCATAGAACAGGAGACAATTGGAAAATTTATCCAATGTACGATTGGGCACACGGACAAAGTGATTATTTAGAGCAGATTTCTCATTCTTTTTGTACGCTTGAATTTTTGCCTCACCGTGAATTGTACGATTGGTTTCTAGATCAGATTTTAGACGAAAATAAACTACGTCCGAAGCAAAGAGAATTTGCCAGACGTAATTTATCACATACTGTTGTTAGTAAAAGAAAATTACAGCAACTCGTTAAAGAAAAGCATGTTAACGGTTGGGATGATCCAAGAATGTCAACAATTTCAGGCTTAAGAAGACGTGGTTATACAGCTGCTTCTCTGCGTAATTTTGCTAATACAATTGGTATTGCAAAACGTGATAATTTGATTAATGTATCGGTTTTAGAATTTTGTATTCGTGAAGATTTAAATAAAATTGCACCTCGTGTAATGGCCGTTTTAGATCCTGTAAAACTGGTAATTACCAATTATCCAGAAGGAAAAGAAGAATGGTTAGAAGCAGAAAATAATCAGGAAGATGAAAGTGCTGGTTTCAGAAAAGTACCTTTTTCAAGAGAATTATACATTGAAAGAGAAGACTTTTTAGAAGATGCTCCTGCTAAATATTTCCGTTTGACTTTAGGAAAAGAAGTACGTCTTAAAAATGCGTATATCATTAAAGGAGAATCTGTTATAAAAGATGCAGAAGGTAATATTACAGAAATTCATGTGACGTATGATACCGATTCTTTAAGCGGAAGCGGCACAGAAGCAAGCCAGAGAAAAGTTTCCGGAACTTTGCATTGGGTTTCTATTCAACATGCAGTTGAAGCAGAAGTGCGTTTGTACGATCGTTTGTTTACAGACGAAGCACCAGACAGTTACAAAGACAAAAATTTCTTAGATTTTGTGAATCCAAATTCTCTGGAAATTGTAACCGGATATGTGGAGCCGAGTTTGGCAACCGCTCAAAACGAAGAGAAATTTCAGTTTCAACGTCTTGGTTATTTTACTGTTGATAAAGACTCAACTGCTTCAAAACTAGTATTTAACAAAACAGTTGGATTGAAAGATGCCTGGGAAGAAAAAGGTAAGAAAGAAGAAAACAGCATCAATAATTCTTTAAAGGAAATCAATAAATATTTTAAAGTTGAAAGTAAACCGGAAAGAATTGCCATTGAAAGTGCAATAGGGGAGAGCATAAAAAATGTTTCGAGTTTTTCTTTATTGCAAAATTCATTAAAGAAGAATATCAACAATAATAAAGCTTCACTGTTATTTTCTCAATTTTTATTGAAATATTCAAAATGGAAATCTTCAGATTTTGATCAGGACGATATCAAAAAATTATATACGATGTCTTTACGAAGCGAATCGACTTATGTAAGATCAAAAGCACTTTTAAATTTACGAGATATTGAAAATTCAGATTTAAGAAATCAGTTTGATGATGATATTTTAAAATTATATTCAAATCCTCCAAAAAATGCTTCGGAGAGAGAAATAGAAATTCTTGCCGAAATTGTAAAAAAATAATATCAATTTTATTTATGAAAAGCGCTTTTATGAAGCGCTTTTTTTATTATTTATATTTTCTATTATAATTTAAAAAATTATAATTTTTATATATAAATATTGACTTACATAAATTGATTTTAAAACGTTTTTTTATATCTTTTAATATATTTATCATTTTATTAAAAATCTTTCAATAGAGAGTCTTATTTTAATTTTAAACTCTCTTTTGCGATGTTTTTAACCTTATTAACAGTTAAATGTTGATAAAGTGTAATTCCGGGTAGTTTTTATAATTATGGTATAAGTTCTTGTCAATAAATATTTTCTATTTAATATTAATTATTAATGAATTAATTTATTATTTATAAAAACTATTAATATGTAAATTTAATAATTATTTTAAATCAATATTGACGTAAATAAATTCATTTTTAAGCCTTTTTAGGATTGATTGGACTGATTTATCCTTATCTAAATTATTGTTTATTAAAGAGCTTTATTTTAATTTTATCTCTCGTTTTAGTCAGTTTAACGTGGTGTTAACACACAATTGTTTATAAAGTTGATATTTTTAACTCAATACAAAAATATCGGAGGAGATTTTAAAAAATCAAAATTTCCAGAATATTCAAAATTGAGATGCATTTCAAAATTTAAAAATTCATTTTTTGTTTGACATGTTTTTCAAAACTGAGTTCTAAAAACAATTTTATGTTCCCATTTTGATTGTGAACTGTATTTGATAATATATAAATGATATTCTTTCAAATTACTTTCATAATTTTAAATGTCATGAAATTGATTTCGTGTTATTTTATTTTTTGATTTTTTCTGATAAATATTCAAATCTCAAAAAAATAGAAATCATGAAAATATTATATTTTACACTATCGCTTTTGTTTGCAAATATTGCCATTTCTCAAACACATCAAATTTCCAAACACAATGGAGAAGAGTTAGATGTTAATTTCATTAAAAATGAAAATGGTTTAGTTTATTATTCTTTAAACGGAAGTTCTGAAGAATTGAAAATGAGTAAATATGCTATTTCTAAAATTGCCAATAAACAAACCAATCAGACTCAAAAAATTTCGGATAAAATAATTGTTGATTCAAAAGATGATTTTAAAATGGTAACAGTTTTACCTCAGGAAAAAACAATTGGACTGAAACAAGCTGCTAACTTTTCGGGAGTTTCGACCAGGACAAAAGGAGAACCGCCAATTGCAAATCAAAAACAAACTGCAATGAGAATTAAATCTAAATCTGCATCGAATGGTTATCCATTTGTAAGTATAATCGAAAAAGATAACGGCAAATATGAAGCTGTAGCTTATGTGTATTAATTTTATTGTTAATTTTTTGTAAATTACATTTAATGAAAATTTTTAAAGTTTAAAAAGGTTATCTTTATTACTAAATTTAATTGTAAATATCATGTCTAAAAACTTTAATACAGCTGCAGCGATCTTAGCCGCAGCAGCAGCCGGAGCAGCAATCGGAATTTTATTTGCTCCAGATAAAGGATCAAAAACGAGATCTAAATTGAAAGAAGGTATTGATGATACCAAGAATAATCTAAAAGATTCTATCGACGCAAGTTCTGAAGTTCTTCGTGAAAAATTTGCAAATGCTACTCAGAATTTAGATGGAACCTTAAGTGATTTGCTTTCAAATGTGAGTCATAAGACAGACGAAGTAATTTCTTTTTTAGAAACTAAGCTTGCTGATTTAAAAGCTCAGAACGCCAAATATCAAAAATAACGAATTCTAAATAAAAGCATAAAGCTGGCTTGTTTCTCAATAAGCCGGTTTTGTGCTTTTTAATTTAAATATTATGGCTTTTGAAGATTTAAAAGAAAATACAGAAAATATTCAGGAACAAGCTAAGGCTTATCTGGATAGCCAATTGTCCTATTATAAACTCTGGGGATTTAAAGTTGCAATGAAATCAACAACTTTGATTTTTAAGTTTACTCTTATTTTACTGTGTTTTAGTATGGTTTTAATTTTCGGATCTTTTGCCGCCGCTTATGCTTTTGGCGAACTATTTGAAAGTAATTCATTAGGGTTTTTAACAATAGGAGGGATCTATCTTTTTATAACCATTTTACTTTTCTTCGTTAAAGATAAAATTGTTGAAGGTCCGATTCTCGAGAAATTTTCAGAAATATTTTTTAATGATTAATTTATGGAAAGAAAAAAATACTCGTCGTATGCTGAAATTGAGCGAGATCTCGAAGTTTTAAAATTAGAAAAAGAGCTCAATTATCAAAAAATGGTTTTGAGTTTTCAGAAAACAAAAGAAAGTATTACACCCGAAAATGTTTTGAATGGTATTTTTTCTTCGTTCAAAGAATACTTTTCAAATTCTTATGCAAGTATCTTACAATCAGTTTTGCCTTTTGCAATCAATTGGTTTATAAATAAAAAAAGAGGCAGTTAAGCCTCTTTTTCGTTTTTAATATTTATTTAATTTCCGGAGCAATATCATCTTCATAACCAGATTGTGGCTGAATTGGTTTTGGCTTTTCTACTTTTTTATTGGTCTTTTTCATCATTTCACCCACTTGGTTGGATGCTGTGAATGACGCCACCATATTATTCAGCATATCACTTCCTGCTTGTGGAGAGTTTGGAAGAAGGATTAAATTAGAATTTGCATCGGCGCCAATTGCCTGCAAAGTATCATAATGTTGTGTAACAACAATTAGGGCAGAGGCTTCCTGAGAATTGATTCCCACATTGTTTAAAACTTCAACACTTTCTACGAGACCTCTTGCAATTTCACGACGCTGATCTGCAATACCTTGACCTTGTAAACGTTTACTTTCGGCTTCAGCTTTTGCTTTGGCAACAATTCTTATCCTGGAACTTTCTGCTTCAAACTCGGCAGCCGTTTTTTCTCTGTCGGCAGCGTTGATTCTGTTCATGGCATTTTTTACCTGAATGTCCGGATCGATATCTGTAACCAAAGTATTGATAATATCATATCCGTAAGTAGTCATCGCTTCGTTTAATTCTCTTTTTACTGCAATAGCAATATCATCTTTTCTTTCAAAAACGTCATCCAATTTTAGTTTTGGAACTTCAGCACGAACCACATCAAATACATACGCTGTAATCTGATCGTGTGGATATTCTAGTTTATAAAAAGCATCATATACTTTTTCCTGAATAACTTTAAACTGAACCGAAACTTTCATTTTAATAAAAACGTTGTCTTTTGTTTTGGTTTCGATAATAACATCCAGTTGTTGAATTTTAAGATTTACACGACCGGCAACTCTGTCCACAATCGGAATTTTTAATTGTAATCCTGAATTTCTAACACTCTGAAATTTTCCAAATCTCTCAATTACTACTGATGATTGCTGTTTTACAGTAAAAAAAGAAGACATTAAAATGAAGAATGCGAATACTAGTAAGATAATAAATGCTGTACCCATGGTTATATAATTTATGTTTTAATGATCGGGTAAATTACGAAAATTCCTCTCAAATCAAATTTATAAATCAATAAAAAAACGCTAAGAACATTTATAATGTTTCCTAGCGTTTGATTTTTTGAACCATTAAGAGATTAAGGTCAAGCTTTGTCAAGTGAATTAAGTTAATTAAGTCAAGCTTTGTCAATTAACTTAAATCCTTTCTATTTTTTACCATTAAGTAAGGCTTAATCAACTTAATCCTTAATGGTAAAACTTTATAGTGTAGCAATTGCTTTCTGAATTCTCGAAATAGTTTCTTCTTTTCCAATGATTTCTACAATGTCAAACAGATGAGGACCTTTAAGCGCTCCAACCAAACTTAGACGGAAAGGCTGCATCACTTTTCCCATTCCGATTTCATTTTTCGTCATCCAGTCTTTTACAACTGCTTCAATATTAGCAGAATCAAAACCTTCAATATATTCAAGAGTCGAAATCAATTCCTGCATTAAAGCCGGAGTTTCTTCTTTCCAGTTTTTGCTTGCTTTTTCGTCATAAGATGTTGGCGCCTGGAAAAAGAAATCAGTTAAATTCCAAATATCAGTAGTTAAAACTAAACGTTCTTTAACTGATGACATAATTTTTTCAACGGTATTTTTATCAACTTTAATTCCTTTTTCTTCTAAGACAGGTTGAAAAATTTCAGCTAAAAATGAGTCACTTTTGTTTGATAAATAATGATGATTTACAGATTTTGCTTTTTCAATATCAAATCTTGCACCTGCTTTATGAACTCTGTTTAAATCAAATGACTGGTATAATTCTTCTAATGAAAAATATTCTTTTTCAGTTCCGTCATTCCAGCCAATCATAGCAAGAAAGTTTATTAAAGCTTCGGGTAAATATCCATCACCTTTAAATCCTACAAGTTCTTTCCAATCTAAAGGAAATACAGGAAATCCACCAATTTCTCCATCACGTTTTGATAATTTTCCTTTTCCATCCGGCTTCAAAATCAACGGTAAATGTGCAAATTCAGGAGCATCCCAACCAAAAGCTCTGTACAATAAAACGTGAAGCGGCATAGACGGCAACCATTCTTCACCACGAATTACATGTGATGTTTCCATCAAATGATCATCTACAATATTGGCCAAATGATAAGTTGGCATTCCGTCACTTTTAAACAAAACTTTATCATCAAGCAGATTGGTTTCAAACTTAACATCACCACGAATAATATCTTTTAAGTGTAAAGTTTCATCAACCGGCGTTTTAAAACGAATTACATAATGTTCTCCATTAGCAATTCTTTGCGCCACTTCATCAGCAGAAATTATCAAAGAAGTATCTAATTTTTCACGATTAGTATGATTGTAAATAAATGTTTTTTTCTCTGCTTCGTATTCTTTTCTTAAAGCAGTTAAAGATTCAGGAGTATCAAATGCATAGTAACCCCAACCAGAATTGACAAGTTCATCAGCATATTTTTTGTATATTTCTTTTCGTTCACTCTGTCTGTATGGACCAAATTTTTCATTTTTTCCAACCGTTTCGTCAGGAGCAATTCCCAACCATTCCAAAGCTTCCATAATATAAGCTTCAGCACCCGGAACAAAACGAGTCTGATCTGTGTCCTCAACTCTTAAATAGAAAACGCCATTGTTTTTTTTGGCAAATAAATAATTAAATAGGGCAGTACGAACTCCGCCAATATGTAATGCTCCTGTTGGACTTGGTGCAAAACGCACACGAACTTGCTTTGACATTTTGTTTAAATTTTGTTGCAAAGATACGACTTTAGTCAAAAGCCTAAAGTCGAAAGTCTGAAAGCTTTTTCGAAAGATTTTCCTTTTTGACTTTCGATTTTCGACTTCCAGACTTATTATTAAAATTACTACTTTTATAGGTTATAATTAAAACAGATTAATTTTGAAAACAACATCTGCAATATACTTAAAGCTTGAGGCTTTCATTAAGAAATATTACACCAACGAGCTGATAAAAGGAATGCTTCTTTTTACGGGATTCGGTCTTTTGTATTTCTTGTTTACGCTTTTTGTTGAGTACTTTCTTTGGTTGAAACCAGCAGGAAGAACTTTTTTATTCTGGCTTTTTGTCGGGGTGGAAATTTTTCTTTTAGTCCGTTTAATTGTTTTCCCGTTATTTAAATTATTCAGGCTTCAAAAAGGGATTGATTATAATCAGGCTTCGAAGATTATTGGAAACCATTTTACAGAAGTTAGTGATAAACTGACCAACTTTTTACAACTTTCATCAGGCGAAAATGCCAATGAAAGTTCAGAATTAGTAATGGCTTCGATTGAACAAAAAGCCAATTCTTTGCAGCCAATACCTTTCGGTAATGCTATTAATTTTAAAGCCAATAAAAAATATCTTCCATTGGCATTGATCCCAATTTTGCTTTTTGTTGTATTTTATATTTCCGGAAACAGTAATATAATTTCTCAAAGTTTTAATAGAGTAGTGCATTTCAATTCTGCATTTTTACCTCCGGCACCTTTCAAATTTGTAATTCTTAATTCTAATCTTCAGGCAGAACAAAATAAAGATTTTGTAATTAAAATGGAATCTGTTGGAAATATTGTTCCGGAAAATGTGATGATTCATATTGGTGATGAAAGCTATTTTATGGAATCTCCGCAAGTTGGAAAATTTGAATTCAAAGTTGAAAAGCCATCTGAAGATATTCGTTTTTCTTTTGAAGGGAATTCAGTTTCATCTGAAGAATATGAATTGAAAGTAATAACAGTTCCTTCAATCGCAAACTTTGAAATGGTTTTAAATTTTCCTTCTTATCTAAAGAAAAAATCAGAAACAATTCAGGGAACCGGTAATGCAATTGTCCCTGAAGGAACAACTGTAACATGGAAAATGAATACCAAATCTACACAGGAAATTGTGTGGAAAAGAGAAGGAGAGACTTTAAAGTTCAATAAAATTGAAAATGAGTTTAAATTAGCTAAAAATATAAGTCAAAACACCGATTATCAAATACTTACATCAAATAATAAGGTTAAAAACTACGAAAAGCTGGATTATCAGCTATCAGTTATTAAAGATCAGTTTCCAACCATCAATGTTGGACCTGCACCAGACAGTTTAAAGCTTGATAAGAATTATATCCTGGGAAGAGTAGGTGATGATAATGGTCTTTCAAGATTGCAGATTGTTTACTACGAACGCAATAAACCGCAGTCTGCAAAACGTGGAAATATACCGGTAAAGTCTGGAGTATTTGATCAATTTGTTTTTAATTTCCCTGGTAATCTTCCGGTTCAGGAAGGGGTATCTTATGAATATTATTTTGAAGTTTTTGATAACGATGCACCACACGGATTTAAGAGTACAAAATCTTCTACATTTTCAGATCGTGTTGCTACAACAGATGAAATTCAGGATCAGGAATTGCAGCAGCAAAACAATAATATTAACAGTTTATCTAAGTCTTTAAAAAATCAGACAAAGCAGATTTCAGAGATGGATAAGCTTCAGAATACTGGAAAAGAAAAAGATAATTTAGAGTTTAAAGATCAGCAGAAGATTAATGATTTTATCAAACGTCAGAAACAACAGGACGAAATGATGAAGCAGTTTTCTGAAAAAATGAATCAGAATCTGGATAAATTCAAAGGCGATAAAAAAGATAAGACTGCCGATGATTTGCAAAAACGTTTAGATAATGCTCAGAAAGATTTAGAGAAAAACCAAAAATTATTAGATGAGTTAAAGAGCCTTAACGACAAATTAAACAGTGAGGAACTGTTTGATAAAATGGAAAAATTTAAACAAATTAGCAAAAACCAATCTCGTAATTTAGAACAATTGGTGGAACTAACCAAGCGTTTTTATGTTTCTAAGAAAGCAGAGCAAGTTGCAGAAAAGCTAAATAAATTAGCAGAGCAACAAGAGAAACTTTCCAATAATGAAAAGGAAAATACGAAAGAAAAGCAAGATGAAATCAATAAGTCTTTCGATAAAATTCAGGACGATTTAAAGGATTTGAAGGAAGAAAACAAGACTTTAAAAAAACCATTAGACATTCCGTCAGATGCTTCAAAAGAGAAAGATGTAGATAACGATCTTAAAAAAGCCGCAGAAGAATTGAGTAAAAAGAGTACTTCTTCGGCTAAGCCAAAACAAAAGAGTGCCGCTAAGAAAATGAAGAATATGGCTCAGGAAATGCAATCTGAAATGGAAGGAGGGGAGCAGGAACAATTAGAAGAAGATGTAGCAATGCTTCGTCAGATTCTGGACAATCTTTTAGCCTATTCTTTATCGCAGGAAGATGTCATGAAACAGTTTAGATCTATGAAATTGGGTTCATCCGCATTTACGAAAAACATTAAGATTCAGCAGAATTTAAAGCAACAGTTCAGACATGTCGATGATAGTTTATTTGCATTGTCACTTCGCAATCCGAAAGTTGCTGAAGACGTAACAAAGGAAATCGGCAACGTTCAATATAGTATGGACAAAGCAATTGAAACCTTAACCGATGTACAAATTCCAAGAGGTGTTTCGCACCAGCAATATGCCGTTTCTTCTGCGAATAAGCTTGCAGACTTTCTGAGTGATTTATTAAATAACATGCAGATGTCTATGCCAAAACCGGGAGCCGGAAAACCAAAACCAGGGGACGGACAGGGAATGCAGTTACCTGATATTATTCAAAAACAAAAAGGTTTGGCGGATAAAATGAAGGAAGGAATGCAGTCCGGACAAAAGCCTGGAGATAAACCGGGAGAGGGTAAAGATGGAAAGTCTGGACAAGGTCAAAATGGACAAGGGAAAGAGAGTGGTAAAGAAGGACAAGGAAACAAAAGTGGTGATAAGGGTTCTTCTGGTAAAGATGGAAAGAATGGGAAAGGGGAACAGAAAGCAAAAGATGGAGAAGATGGAGAAGGAGATGCAGAAGCTATTATGGAGATTTACAAAGAACAGGTAAAACTTCGTGAAGCGTTACAAAAAGAGCTTGCAAAAAAGGGTTTGGATTCTCAGGGAAAATCTGTAATCGACCAGATGAAACAATCTGAAAAACAGATTTTAAATAAAGGATTTAAAAACGAAAACCTTCAGCGTATTTTAAATATACAGCAGGAATTATGGAAATTAAACAATGCAGTTCAGCAGCAAGGTCAGGATACACAAAGACAATCTGAAGTTAATAAAGCTGAATTTTCTAATCGTTCTAATCGTTTACCAAGTTCCTTATTGGAATATTTAAACAGTGTAGAGATATTAAACAGACAATCACTACCTTTGCGCTCGAATTTTAATCAAAAAGTTCAGGAATACTTTAATACAAAATGATAAACTTTAATTACGAAACAGATTTTACTTTAGGAGACGAACAGGCTTTTAGTGATTGGCTTAGCTCCGTAATTGAATCTGAAAACAAAAGTGAAGGAGAAATCAATTATATATTTTGTGATGATGAATATCTTCATAAGATCAATGTAGAATATCTGGATCACGATACATTAACTGATATAATCAGTTTTGATTATTCTGTTGGTAACGAGTTGAATGGCGATATTTTTGTTTCTATTGAACGAGTTGCAGACAATGCAAAAGACTTCAATGTTTCGTTTACAGAAGAACTTAAAAGAGTCCTGTCACACGGCATACTTCACTATTGTGGATATAAAGATAAAACGGAAGAAGAGGCTCAATTGATGAGATCTAAAGAAGAAGAAAAAATGAAAATGTTTCACGTGGAACAGTAATATTGAATTATAAAATTATGTTCCACGTGAAACCAATTGAATTGATTTGTGTTCCACGTGAAACATATTCAAAAGTACAATTACATGATGTTTCACGTAGAACAGTAATTGTGTTTTGGTGAGTAACTTTGTATTTCCGTGACGTGATCTAAATAGTGTTTCACGTGAAACATATACTGAAAGTTCTCTTTGAAGTTTCTAGTGGAAATTTCTATTTGAAGTTGTATTTGAAGTTCTTTTTGAAATTTCTTTTTGAAAGTTCTGTTTGAAAGTTCTATTGAAAGTTCTATTGAAAGTTCTATTGAAAGTTTATTGAAAGTTCTATTGAAAGTTTATTGAAAGTTCTATTGAAAGTTCTATTGAAAGTTTATTGAAAGTTCTATTGAAAGTTCTATTGAAAGTTCTGTTGAAAGTTCTGTTGAAAGTTCTGTTGAAAGTTCTGTTGAAAGTTCTGTTGAAAGTTCCGTGTTGAAGTTTCTGTTTTGAAGTTTCTCTTCGAAGTTTCTCTTCGAAGTTTCTATTTGAAGTTTCTATTTGAAGTTTCTGTTTGAAGTTTCTGTTTGAAGTTTCTATTTGAAGTTTCTATTTGAAGTTTCTATTTGAAGTTTCTATTTGAAGTTTCTATTTGAAGTTTCTATTTGAAGTTTTTATTTGAAGTTTTTATTTGAAGTTTTTATTTGAAGTTTCTATTTGAAGTTTCTATTTGAAGTTTCTATTTGAAGTTTTCCTTTGAAGTTCCTTTGAAGTTTCTGTGTAAACCTGAAACTTAAACCTGAAACAAAAAAAAATAAACACGTTCCACGTGGAACAAAAAAATATAATAATTGTAATTCTGAAAATCACCACAACGGTTTCCAGAGAAAATAAAACAAAATGTTTTTAGAAGAATACGATGTAATTGTAGTGGGTGCAGGTCATGCAGGTTCTGAAGCCGCGGCAGCGGCTGCAAATTTGGGATCAAAAACTTTATTGGTAACAATGAGTTTGCAGAACATTGCGCAAATGTCTTGTAATCCTGCGATGGGTGGAATTGCAAAAGGACAGATTGTTCGTGAAATTGATGCTCTTGGAGGATACTCGGGAATTGTTTCAGACCGTACGGCAATTCAATTTAAGATGTTGAATAAATCGAAAGGTCCTGCAATGTGGTCTCCGAGAGTGCAAAGTGACAGAATGCGTTTCGCAGAAGAATGGAGAATGATGCTGGAGAAAACTCCAAATCTTGATTTCTATCAGGAAATGGTTAAAGGGTTAATTATTGAGAACGGAAAGATAAAAGGAATAAGAACTTCGCTTGGTGTAGAAATCAAAGCGAAGTCTGTCGTTTTAACAAATGGTACTTTTTTGAATGGTTTAATTCATATAGGAGAAAAACAATTCGGTGGAGGTAGAGCAGGGGAAAGTGCAGCAACGGGAATCACCGAAGATTTGATTAAAGCAGGTTTCGAAGCAGGAAGAATGAAAACCGGAACACCGCCACGCGTTGATGGACGTTCCCTGGATTATTCGAAAATGAATGAGGAAAAAGGAGATGCGAAGCCAGATAAGTTTTCCTACTCAGATGTGACGACTCCTTTAACTCATCAGCGTTCTTGTTATATGACCTACACTTCGTTGGATGTTCATGATATTTTGAGAGAAGGTTTTGACCGTTCACCAATGTTTAACGGAAGAATAAAAAGTTTAGGTCCGAGATATTGCCCTTCGATTGAAGATAAAATAAATCGTTTTGCAGATAAAGAGCGTCACCAATTATTTGTCGAACCTGAAGGATGGAATACTTGTGAAGTTTATGTAAACGGATTTTCGACATCGCTTCCTGAAGATATTCAATTTAAAGCTTTGAGTTCTGTTGCAGGATTTGAAAAAGTAAAATTCTTTCGCCCTGGTTATGCAATCGAATATGATTTTTTTCCTCCAACACAATTGAAACATACTTTGGAAACAAAGTTGGTTGAAGGTTTATATTTTGCCGGACAAATAAACGGAACAACAGGATATGAAGAAGCAGCATCACAAGGTTTGATGGCGGGAATAAATGCGCATTTAAAAGTTCATGAAAAGGCGCCTTTAATTTTGAAACGTGACGAAGCCTATATTGGAGTACTAATTGATGATCTGATCACAAAAGGAACTGAAGAGCCGTATCGTATGTTTACATCAAGAGCAGAATACAGAACATTGTTACGTCAGGATAATGCTGATTTCAGATTGACACCAATGTCGCACGAAATTGGTTTAGCATCAGAAGATCGTTTGCGACGAATGGAACGTAAATTAAACGAATCTGAAAAGATGGTTTCATTTTTTAAAGAAACAAGTGTAAGTGTCGCAGAAACGAACCCAATTTTAGAAGCAAAAGAATCAGCAACAATTTCGCAGGGAGATAAGATGTTTAAAATTTTCTCTCGTCCTCAAATCGAATTAGAGGATATGTTGAAATTTGAAAAGGTTTCTTCTTATATCGAAGAAAATGATTTAGATGAGGAGATTGTTGAGCAAGCTGTAATTCAGGTTAAATATTCGGGATATATCGAGAAAGAAAGAAATAACGCGGACAAGCTTAATCGTTTAGAAGATGTCAAAATACCTGAAAATTTCGATTACGAGAAAATCAAATCAATGTCGATTGAAGCAAGGCAGAAGTTGAGTAAGATTCGTCCGGTAACGATCTCTCAGGCTTCCAGAATAAGTGGAGTTTCACCGAGTGATATTTCAGTACTTTTGATTTATATGGGGAGATAAAAATGTTTCAGTGGCAAGTTTTGTTCCACGTGAAACTTAAGCTTACCTTGAATAGAAACTATGTTCCACGTGAAACTATTTCAATAAATATTATACAATAAAAAGATCCTAAAAGTGATATTTCATTTTTAGGATTTACTACAATAACCAATATCTATAATTATAAATGGACGTTTTAAATAAAAAATATTTTCTTACTGTTAAGGACCATTCTGTGTCAAAAGAAGTTTTCGATTTGTATTATGATGAAGAATTAGATATGCTAATTACTTTTCCACAACCAGAATTGAAAAACCTTGGAAAATATTATGAAAGTGAAGATTACATTTCGCACACTGATAATAAACGTTCCTTATTTGAAAAAGCATATCATTTTGTAAAAAATATTGCGCTTCAGAATAAATTGAATCTTATCAATAAAGAACAAGTTCATAAAGGTAAAATTTTGGATATTGGAGCCGGAACGGGTGATTTTTTACTAACAGCTAAAAATAACGGTTGGGAAACAATTGGTATAGAACCTAGCGAAAAAGCAAAAAATATTGCGAGACAAAAAGGAATCGCATTTGTAGATGAAACCTTAGTTCTGGAAAATCATTCATTTGATGTAATTACAATGTGGCATGTTTTAGAACATGTTCCTGATTTAGATGCTCAGATAAACGAATTGAAACGATTGCTAAAACCAACTGGAACATTAATTGTTGCGGTTCCAAATTTTAAATCGTTTGATGCTAATCATTATCATGCTCATTGGGCCGCCTATGATGTTCCAATTCACTTTTGGCATTTTTCAAAAAAATCAATAAAATTACTTTTCCAAAGAGTAGATATGGATTTAGTTAAAGTGCTTCCAATGAAATTTGATTCTTTTTACGTGAGCCTTTTATCGGAGAAATATAAGTCAGGAAAAATGAATTATTTCAAAGCTGTGTGGATCGGATTAAAATCAAATTTAAAAGCTAAGACTACAAAAGAATATTCTTCCCATATTTACGTTATTAAAAATAAATAGCTTTAGAATGAAATAAGAGTACAATATGGGCATAAAAAGCTTATCTAAGGATAATAGCGACTAATTATAGCTATTATTTTTATCATAAATAAAATCAATATCATAAAATTTACGCATTTTATAAAGTTTATGTCAATCCTATTGATTTTTTTATATTTTTGTCATCAATACTTAAAAAAAATAGAATTAAAAAAATGAAAAAAGCATTAGTTATTATCGCACTTTCAGTTTTTGCAGTTTCTTGTAATAAAACAGCAGAGGTAAAGGAAGTAAAAACAGCTTACGTGGATACTTCGGTTTTAATGAAAGAGTACACTGAGGCAAAAGATCTAGAGGCAAAGTATAAAGCTCAGGCAGAAGAGAAAGGAAGACAATTACAGGCTGAGATTTCACGTTTTAAACAAGATGCTGCTAATTTTCAAAGTCAGGCTCAAGCCAACGGACAAGCATGGGCACAACAACGAGGAGCAGAATTACAAAAAAGAGAGCAACAATTAGGGTATGCTCAACAGGCATTAGCGCAACAATTGCAACAAGAAAGCGGTGTTGAAATGGATTCTCTTGTTAGCGGAGTTAAGAAATTCATCAAAGAATACGGAAAGAAAAACGGTTATTCTTATATCTACGGAACTGGAGATGCTGCATCTGTACTGTATGCTGAAGATAAATATGATATTACAAAAACTATCATTAAAGAATTAAATGATAAATACAAAGCAGAGCCAAAAACAGATGCTAAACCGGCAGCTGAAACTAAAGAAGGCGAAGTAAAAAAATAAGAACACACCAAATTAACTAAATTACTGAAAACCTAAATCCACTAAGATTTAGGTTTTTTTCTTTTTATAAAAATGCGGTAATTTTATTTTTTAATTCAGGCCAAATGCAAAACGTTTCAGAAGCTGCAGCTTACACTTTACAATTCATCAATCAAACTCAAAAGTCCATTTTCCTGACAGGAAAAGCGGGAACAGGAAAAACGACGCTTCTTCGCGAAATTATTGCGACTACGCACAAAAATACCGTGGTCGTGGCACCCACCGGAATTGCTGCTTTAAATGCGGGTGGGGTAACTATTCACTCTATGTTTCAGTTGCCTTTTTCGGCGTTTATTCCAACTTTTGAAGGAAACGCACAATTTACCGAGACTGTAAAATTTGAAAACAAAGAATCGCTTCGCCGTCATTTTAAAATGAACAATCTGAAGCGAAACGTAATTCGCAACATGGAATTGCTTGTTATTGATGAAGTGAGTATGCTGCGTGCAGATCTTCTCGATGCGGTAGATTTTATGATGCAGTCGGTGCGAAGAAACACGCAGCCGTTTGGAGGCGTTCAGGTTTTGTTTATTGGCGATTTATTACAATTGCCTCCGGTGATTCGCGATGAGGAATGGCGTACACTAAAAAATTATTACCGCGGAAAATTCTTTTTCCATTCTCATGTGCTGCAGCAATATCCTCCGATTTATATCGAATTATCGAAAATTTACAGGCAGACCGACGATGCCTTTATCTCTGTTTTGAATAATTTAAGAAATAATCAAATTACGCCACAAGACATAAGTGTTCTAAATCAGTATGTTAAGCCAGATTTTGACTTTAAGGAGAATAAAGGTTATATCACCCTGACCACGCATAATGCTAAAGCTGATTCCATCAATACACAGGCAATCAATGACTTAAATGGAAAGGAATATGTTTTTACCCCTTTTGTAGTTGGAGATTTTCCGGAAAAGATATTTCCCGTAGAAGAAGAATTAAAACTGAAAGTCGGTGCACAGATCATGTTTGTTAAGAATGATTTGTCTTTCGAAAAAAGATATTTCAACGGAAAAATGGGAATTGTGAAATCCCTTTCAGACGAAGAAATTTTTGTGTATTTCCCGGAGGAGAATATGACACTCGAAGTCGAAAAATACGAATGGAAAAACATCCGCTACAAAGTCAACGAGCAGACCAAAGAAATTGAAGAGGAAATAATGGGAACTTTTGCTCATTATCCAATCAAACTGGCGTGGGCAATTACAGTTCACAAAAGTCAGGGTCTGACTTTTGACAAAGCTGCGCTCGATGTATCGCAAGTTTTTCTCCCTGGGCAGGCCTATGTAGCACTTTCCCGTTTGCGTTCGTTAAACGGGCTTATTTTGCTTTCTCCGATGCAGATGAATGGTATTTCGAACGATCAGGACGTGATGGATTATGCTTTGAATAAAGCTACTGAGGAAAGTCTCGAAAAGTCATTACATTTTGAAACTAAAAATTTTATTCATAACTATTTGATAAACAGTTTTAACTGGACAGAATTGGCGCAGGAATGGCGAAACCATCGTTTTAGTTATAATGAAAATGCAGCCGGTTCAGAAAAATCAAAACACTCGGTTTGGGCGCACAAACGCATGGATACGTTTGAACAGCTTTTAGATCCCTCACAAAAATTCATCAATCATCTCAATAAAATTTTTATCAAAGAAACGGTTGATTTGTTTTTTGTGAAAGAAAGAGTAGAAGCGGCTTATGATTATTTCTTTAAACCAATGGACAAACTCGTAGAGGATCTGATTTATAAAATGGCTGAAATACAGAAATTTAAGAAAGTTAAAGAATATTACGAAGAACTTACTTTCCTGGAAGATCTTCAGACGAAAGCGGTTTTACGGTTAATGAAAGCCAGATTGTTGATGGAGGTTATGGTTTCGGGAGAGGCAATCAGTAAGGAAAAGTTATCATCTCCGATTATTAAAAATTACAAAAATAATAAAGCGGAAAAGATTCGGGATGAGCTTAAAATAACAAATACAGACATTTTCCGGATAGAAGAGCCGGTCGTCCGATATAAGTCAGCCCGGGCCGAAAAAAATGAGCTTAAAACAGCTAAAAAAACGACCGTTGAAGAAACTTATGATTTATGGTTAGAAAAATATTCTGTTGAAGATATCGCGAGAATGCGTAAATTGACAGTACAAACCGTCGGGACACATTTGATAAAACTGATTCAGGCCAAAAAAATAGAAATTAGCGATGTTATGCCTTATGATAAAATTTTGGCGCTGCGTGAGGCATTTCAGTTTTATCAGGAAGAATCTTTGAATGGTTTGAAGGAAAAACATGGCGACGAATTTACCTGGGACGAATTAAAAATGTTTAAGGCAAGCATTAATTAATTTGATTTAGGTCCCACGTGAAACAGTACTTCTAGTTTTTAAAAATCTAATTTATAACGCATTAAAGCATTTTTTGACATGAAAACACTTCAATCATTTTTAATGGTTTTGATTTTTAGTTCGCAAATTTCAAACGCGCAGGATCTCAAACCAGAATACCAAAAATTCGTTTCTAAATTTATTTCAGACGTAAAAAGTGGAAATAAAGAAGCAATTTCTAAACAAATTAATTATCCGCTAAAACGTGATTATCCAATTCCATCAATAAATAATAAAGCCGATTTTTTAAAAAGGTATAATGAAATCTTTGACGCTGTCTTAATTGGAAAAATAACAAAATCAGATCCTGCAAAAGACTGGTCAGAAATGGGCTGGCGCGGCATAATGCTAAATCAGGGTGATTTGTGGATGGATACCGACGGAAAAATTACAGCCGTAAATTACCAATCTGTGGTAGAAAAAAAGAAAAAAAATTCTTTGATTGCTTCGCAGAAAAAAGCGATAAATTCTAAGATTGCAACTTTTAAAGAACCCGTTGCTATTTTAGAAACTTCCAAATTCAGAATCCGAATTGATGATTTGGGAAACAACAATTACCGATATGCTTCGTGGTCGGTCAAAAAGAAAATGACAGAAGCTCCGGATTTAATTATCGAAAAAGGAATTTTCTCTGCTGATGGAACAGGTGGAAATCATCATTACGAATTTAAAAAAGGCAATTTCAGATACGAATGTCATTTTATCGTTTTGGGAGAAAAAGATTCTCCTCCGGCGATGTTGATTATTTATCAGTCCGGTAAAGAGATACTTTCGCAAAACGCTAAAATTGTTTCACGATAAACAAAAAAAATCCGGATTCAATCGAATTCGGATTTCTTTTTTACAGCGCAGACATTGCTTTTTCCAGTTCTTTTTCCTGGGTGATTTTGGTTAATTTCAACTTCTGGATGGCAACATCATTTTCTTTTGCTTTAATTTTCTGCTTCTGAATTTCTTCGTCAGAGATTGAAGTTGTATTTATCTTGTTTTCCAATTTCTGATTGGCGATTTCCAGTTTATCGATTTTATCTTTGGTGGATTTTAAATTGCTTTCAGACTTAGTCAGGTTTTTCTTTTTTAATTCTAAATCCTTTTGCTCCTTCTTGAGCAAATCAATTTTATCATCGAGTTTTTTGTGGCTGTCTTTTAAGAATCGTTGCGTTTCTGCTTCATTTCTTTTCAATTCAATTTCTTGTGTTGCAATTGTTTGAGCCTGTTGTGCAAAAAAAGATTGCGAGTTAAGCAGTAATACCACAATCAGGGTTTTGAAAATTTTGTCCATAATATGATTTTTAAGGACGAATTTAGAGGATGAAATTTTCAGAAAGTGCCAGAGAAATTTTTAAAAGTGACAGAATAAGACAAAAAAAATCCCGTTCCGAAGAACAGGATTTAAAATTATAAGTTTTCAACCAAAATCCAGGCTTGCGGATTTTCGCCTTTCTGAATTTCTTTTTGTGCTTGTTCTGCTTCCCGCATTGTAGCGTAGCTTCCATATAAAACAGGAAACAAGCCGTGTTTGTTTTCTTTTAGCATTCTGGCTTTAAAACCATCTTTTATCAACTGGTTATAGGCTTTTTTTGCATTTTGTTCACTTCTAAACGCACCTGCCATGATATGATATGGCATAGTTGGTTCTACTGTTTCAACTTTAGCCGAATCAACAGAAAGGGTTACAGCCGGAAGCGGACTTTTAATAAAAAAAGTGGCTTCCTGAATTTTATTCTGAACCTTTTTCTGAACAGATTGCTCAACTAAAAGTGTCTGGTTTTCAATTTGATTTTGATATAAAGGATAACCAATGCTTCCTGTAATTCCAAGTCCTAAAACCAAAATTGCTGCGTATCTCAGGAACGAATTTGAAGATTTTGCTTCTTCTTCATTTTCATACAATAAAACAGTTTCTTTTTCTTTTGATGCGATTTCTTCGATTTTTTTCTCGAAGATTTCTTTTTTCACCATTGGAGAAACAAACGGACTTAATCCAAAAGAAGTTGCAAGATAATTGGTCTGGTCGTTGGGTGTAAAAACGATATTACTTTCAGAATTTAAACGCAGTTCGCCGATGTTTTTTAAAGATACAAAGCCATTTTCTTCCAGCGTTTTTTGCCAGTTTAGCACCTCAAAAGCAATTGCACTTACAGCAAAACCATAAGATGTTTTCTCTGCCTGCGCAATGTGATTTGCCAACAAACCGTCGTTGTTTTTAATACGGCTGTTAAAAGAAATAGTTTTCTTTGGAGGAAAAAACGAATTAGTGCTTTCATTTAGGTGTGCCGAATAAGTTTCGGTTAAAAATGCACCAAATCCGGGAACCGTTACACACTGATAACGATACAATAACTGTGAAATATATACTTCGATTTTCATAGTAACAAAGTTAGACAACGCATATAGTTATCAAAATTTTATTCACAATTTTTATTAACAATTTGAGAATATTTTTAGACAACTCAGATTCAATTAATTAATTCAGGAAATTCTCGCGCATAAGTCTAATTCAAAATTAAATCTGTTTATTTTATTAAGAAATTACTTTGTTTTATAGATATTTGTGACTTCAAAAAATAAAAATAGAATTTCTATTTTACATAATGTTTATAATGACAGATCAGGAATTGTTTAGTATGCTGGCCTTGCTTAAGGTTGATGGAATAGGAGATATAATGGGGAAAAAATTGCTGAACAGTTTCGGTAAGGCCTCTGAAATTTTTAAAGCCAAAAGTACGCAGTTGGCTGCTATTGATGGAATTGGAGCTGTCTTATTAAAAAATTTAAAAGACAAAAGCATTTTTGAAAAAGCAGAAAAGGAACTTCAGTTTATTAAACGAAATAATATTCAGGTTTCTTTTTTTCAGGATGAAACATATCCCACACGTCTGAAGCATTGTATTGACTCGCCAATTTTGATTTTTACTGCGGGAAATATTGACTTAAACAACAAAAAAATAATCAGCATTGTGGGCACCAGGCAAATCACTGCTTACGGAACCGAATTCTGTAGAAAATTGATAGAAGAACTGGCACCGCTAAATCCGATTATCGTGAGCGGATTTGCCTATGGTGTTGATATTGTCGCGCACCAGGCCGCTATGGATCATGGCTTGCAGACAATTGGAGTTTTGGCTCATGGTTTAAATCAGATTTATCCAAGAACGCACAAAAAATATATGGCGAAAATGGAGGAAAATGGCGGATTTATTACCGAGTTCTGGAGCGATTCTAATCCCGATAAGGAAAAATTTGTACGCCGAAATCGCATTGTTGCCGGAATGACCGAAGCTACTATTGTGATTGAATCTGCAGATAAAGGCGGTTCCTTGATTACTGCGAATATGGCAAACGATTATAATCGCGATGTGTTTGCCGTTCCCGGAAGAGTTATGGACAAGTACAGTCAGGGTTGTAATAATCTGATTAAAACCCAGAAAGCCAATTTACTAACCAGTGCAGCCGATCTGGTTTATATCCTAAATTGGGACATTAAGCAGAAAACGCAAAATATTCAAAAACAGTTATTTGTAGAATTAGATTTAGACGAGCAAAAAATATACGATTACCTCTTAAAAAATGGTAAAGAATTGCTGGACACCATTGCCTATGATTGTGATTTTCCCATATTTAAAATGTCTGGAATTCTGATCAATATGGAATTAAAAGGTGTTGTAAGACCTCTTCCCGGAAAACTTTTTGAAGCCATTTAAAATGGAAATTCTATATCATTTTCTTCTGAAATGTTTGAATAGTCTGTATAAAATATAAATAAGCAATAGCCCAAAGAATATATTCAGAATCTGAAATAAATAAGGCGGTATATCGTAATCTTCAATATATTTATTCATCTTTTTGTTTTTTAAGTGGTTAATATACTTGAAGTTACGAAATTATCATTTAAATCTAAAAAGAAAGCTGACTTTAATTAGTCAGCTTTTCAAATCTAAATATTTCATTTATTGATTATTCTCATTGTAACTCCAAAATGCTTCTTCAGCACCCGCGCCATCTAAAAGACAAAAAGAAGCGTAAGATATATTAACTAACCAATCATCAATTTTTAAAGTTTGTTCTTTGGAAATCAATTTATTACTCTGTAACATTCCTTCAGGATTAATAGCCCACATTCTACCGAGATGGCAGATTCCCATTACGGAACTTATGATTCTTTTATCTATAAATTCTTTTTCCATTTCTGGTGCTAGGACTTGTAAAGCTTTCATAATTAAGTGATAGTTTTCTTCACGCAATTTTCCTTGAAATGGCCGAAGATGACCTAGAAAACCATTTTGCCACCTTTCATGTTCAAAGTTTTCATGACTTCCGCTTTGATACATCAATTCTTCAATTGCATCTTCGATTGTCATCATCCAAAAGCTATTTTTATTTTCCAAATCCCAGAACTTCTCTAACTTTTGCCAAAACGCCATCAGCAATAACAGAAGCTTTTGCTGCACCTTTTTTTAACAGAGCATCTACTTCCTCCAGATTATTCATGTAATAGTTGTATTTCTCTCTTTCTGTTTTAAATTTTTCTGTGATCAATTCGAACAAAGCTTGTTTCGCGTGGCCATAACCGTAATTTCCGCCTAGATAATTCGCTCTCATTTGTTCCGTTTGTTCTTGATTTGCTAATAAAGCATAGATCGCGAAAGCGTTACAGGTATCAGGATTTTTAGGATCTTCAAGCGGAGTGCTGTCTGTTTCTATACTCATTACTTGTTTACGTAATGTCTTGTCATCCAGGAAAATGTTGATAATATTATTGGCAGATTTACTCATTTTACCGCCGTTTGTTCCCGGGATTAACATAATGTGTTCCTCGATTTTAGCTTCCGGAAGTACAAAGGTTTCACCCATTTGATGATTGAAACGCGCAGCAACATCCCGTGTAATTTCTAAATGCTGCAACTGATCTTTTCCAACCGGTACAAATTCTGCATCATACAATAAAATATCGGCAGCCATTAACATCGGATACGTGAAAAGTCCGGCGTTTACGTCGTCTAAACGATCTGCTTTATCTTTGAAAGAATGTGCCAGAGTCAATCTCTGAAATGGAAAAAAACAGCTTAAATACCAGGTTAATTCAGTAGTTTGAACCACATCAGATTGTCTGTAAAAAGTAACTTTTTCAGGATTCAATCCGCACGCAAGCCAGGCGGCTGCAGTGCTGTATGTGTTTTCTCTTAACGTTTTTCCGTCCTTAATCTGAGTAATCGAATGTAAATCAGCAATAAATAAATAAGATTCGTTTGCTGGATTATTCGATAATTCAATCGCCGGAATAATTGCCCCTAATAAATTTCCTAAATGAGGTGTTCCTGTACTTTGAACACCGGTAAGTATTTTTGCCATTATTTTTATTTCTTAATCGCAAATGTCGGAATGTTTTTTTTAACCGCAAAGCTCGCAAAGATTTATACGCGATTCATACAGGGATTTTTACTATAAATGTTGTTTATACCAAAGGGAGTAAGGAGTTTTTTCGGTAGAGTTAAATTCTTTATGATTTTCCTGGAGTCTGAATTGAATTTATTAGATTATTTAGGACTACCTTTTTGGAGAACAACTTCATTATCACAACGAATAAAATTATTTGGATAGAATTCATTTCTCTTTCTTACATTTGAATCTATGAAAATATTGAAAATTGCTTTTTGGATTCTTTGGCGCATTTGGTTTTACGTTTTAATGGCGATTCCGATCTTAATTATGTTGCCGTTTTTACTCGTTTCTATCATCTCGGAGAAGGGATATCCTTATTTTTTTAAAATGGCCCGTATCTGGGCTAAAATTATCCTTTTCGGAATGGGTTTTTACTACACTGTAAAACGCGAACAGAAGCTCATTAAGGGTAAAAGTTATATGATTGTGGCCAATCATACTTCTATGACCGATATTATGCTGATGCTGGTACTTATAAAAAATCCTTTTGTTTTTGTGGGGAAAAAAGAACTGGTGAAGATTCCGCTTTTCGGATTTTTCTATAAAAGAACTTGTATACTGGTTGACAGAAATTCGTCAAAAAGTAAAAATGAGGTTTTCAAAAGAGCTCAGGACCGTTTAAATCAGGGTTTAAGTATTTGTATTTTCCCGGAAGGAGGCGTTCCGGACGATGAAAGTATTTTGCTGGATGAGTTTAAAGACGGTGCTTTCAGACTGGCTATTGAACATCAGATTCCGATTGTGCCAGTCGTATTTGCTGATAATAAAGAACGATTTTCTTATACTTTTTTAAGCGGAAGTCCCGGAAAAATGCGGGCCCGAATTCTGCCTTTTATAGAAACTGCAGGTTTCACATCAGAGAACAGAAAAGAGTTGAGAGATAAAGTCAGAACTTTGATTTATAACGTTTTGATTGAATTTAGTACTAAGAAATAATACTATAATAAATTTAAAAGCGGGCTGATTTTTCTAAAATCAGCCCGCTTTTGCTTTGAATTAAAAACCCCCAATTTTTATTCAAAAGTTATTATCTGTGAATTATCTTCTCTGAAATAAAACGCAATACTTTTTTAAATTTCAATTTGGTCTTTCTTCGGTTTTTATTGTACAACAATTCCATTTTTTCTTTCATGATTAAAAATATTAATAGTTGATAATAAAGAGTTTAAATAATAACTCAAGTTAATGTGACATTATTATAGATGAAGAAAAATTAAAAAGGTTGCGCAGATTAAGAAAAAAAATTTGATAAAAATCCGTCAGTGTACTAACTAACGGATTTTTTAATCAAATAACCAACCAATATAAATTCTAAAAAAACTGCAAATTGATATATGGCAGTACCAATTACAAACTGCTTTTTTTATAAGATGATGTATTTTAAAAAAGGTTGCGTCTTATTTCATTATTTATTTTCAGGATAAAAAAAAAGCCGAAAGATTCTTAGATCTTTCGGCTTTTGCGAGTCTGCTGGCAGACTTATTTTTATGCATTTGCCAATTCTTTGATATGCTCTTTAATTTTAACTTCCAGCTCATCTGCAAGTTCCGGATTGTCTTTAATTAAAGTTTTAACAGCGTCACGTCCTTGTCCTAATTTTGTATCGCCGTAGCTAAACCAGGATCCTGCTTTTTTTACAATGTCAAATTCAACCGCTAAATCTAAGATCTCTCCTGTTTTAGAAACTCCTTCTCCGTACATAATGTCAAATTCGGCAGTTTTAAATGGTGGAGCAACTTTGTTCTTAACGATTTTAACTTTCGTTCTGTTTCCAATTACGTTTTCACCGTCTTTAATCTGAGATGAACGACGAATATCTAAACGTACAGAAGCGTAAAATTTAAGTGCGTTACCTCCGGTTGTAGTTTCGGGATTTCCGAACATTACACCGATTTTTTCACGAAGCTGGTTGATAAAGAAAACAGTACAATTTGTTTTACTGATAGTTCCTGTAAGTTTTCTTAGTGCCTGAGACATTAAACGAGCATGAAGACCCATTTTAGAATCTCCCATTTCCCCTTCAATCTCACTTTTTGGAGTTAAAGCCGCAACAGAGTCAATTACAACAATGTCAATAGCTCCCGAACGAATTAAGTTCTCAGCAATTTCCAAGGCTTGCTCTCCGTTGTCTGGCTGAGAAATAATCAGATTTTCGATATCTACATTTAATTTTTCTGCATAGTTTCTGTCAAATGCGTGTTCCGCATCGATAAAAGCGGCAATTCCTCCCGCTTTTTGAGCTTCTGCAATTGCATGCAGGGTCAAAGTAGTCTTTCCTGAAGATTCCGGACCATATATTTCAATGATTCTTCCTTTAGGGTACCCATTAACTCCAAGAGCTAAATCTACTCCAAGAGAACCAGAAGAAATAGTTTCTACTTCTACAATGGCTTTATCGCCCATTTTCATTACGGTTCCCTTCCCGTAAGTTTTATCTAATTTGTCAAGCGTAAGTTGTAGCGCTTTTAATTTTGCATCTTTTTCTGAACTCATCTTTTCTTTTTCTTTTTCTTTCATGTAAAATTTTATAATTTTTTCATTCTCAAAACAAATCAGAAATTTTAATATCTTCTTGATTTAGATTTGTATCAGGCTTGTAATAATGCAAAACTACTTCTTTTTTTTGAAGTTTAGTTCTATCCGGTTGTTACAAATTGTCACAAATTGTACTACAAAAATAACGCCTTTAATTCTGTAGCGTCTGAAGGTTTTATTTTTCCGGCAAGCAATAAGCTCAGCTGTTTACGGCGCAACGCAGCGTCAAATCGCTGTATTTCCAAGTCAGTTTCCGGTACAATTGGAGGGACTTCTACCGGTCTTCCTGTATCATCAACAGCTACAAAAGTATAAATCGCCTCGTTGGCTTTGGTTCGGTTTCCCGATTCGCGGTCTTCTACCCACACATCAATAAAGACTTCCATAGAACTTTTGAATGATCTTGAAACTTTTGCTTCTACTGTAACAACGCTTCCCAGAGAAATGGCTCTGTTAAAAGCAACGTGATTTACAGAAGCTGTTACCACAATTCGGCGGGAATGTCTGCGGGCTGCAATACTTGCTGCACGATCCATTCGGGCTAATAATTCGCCTCCAAAAAGATTGTTTAAAGGATTTGTCTCGCTCGGTAAAACTAAGTCGGTTAAAATGGTAAGGGATTCTGATGGATGTTTTGGATTCATTTTTTTGAATAATAAATTTATTTTTGCCATAGCATAAACGGATAAGGATCTGTGAATTTGTGGCTATATTTTTTAAAACAGTGTCGCTTTAATTCAGCCAGTAAACAGCCATTACAGCTGGTATAAAATAGATGACAATGGTTCTGGCACCATCGTAATCTTTTGCAAGTCTTTGTCCGAAAAGCATCATTAACAAACAGATGCAGGAAAAGACAGCACCGTAAAATCCAAATTCTCTTCCGTTGTTGGTGAGTAATTGAATGCCGCCAACGATACATAAAATTCCGGAAATCAATTCCAAAATCAACAAATGTAAAAGAGCCAGCGGAACCTGATTTTTCAATGGTGTCTTGGCGAAGTGTTCTTTAAGCCACGAGACATTATCTTTCCAATAAAATATTTTTTCGTAACCTGACTGTAAGAATGTTAAAGCTAAAAATGCCAGAAGCAGTATTGAGGCAACATTATTCATTTTAAAACTATTTTTTATGAATTAAACGCGTTAGTTTGATAGATAAATCGGTCAGAATTATTTTTGCATTTCCGTTTCTTTCGATATGATAGAGAGCATCTGAAAGTTCTTTAAATATTTCGTGAATATTATTTCCGTTGACAAACGGAGCAAAATTTTCCAATTTAAATTTATCTACTTTTGGTTCGATGTATACCAAAGCAGGTGCCTGATAATTGAGCATTAAAGCTTGTCGGAACATTTCGATACAATACTGAATGAATTTTTTTTGACTTTCGCGGCCCAGCGCAGCAATTTGTTCACTCCAGGAAATCAGATCCTGAATAGCGGCGGCGTTTCCTTTTGCTCTAAAGGCGGCGCGGACCCAATTTACAAACCATTGCTCAAAAGGCAAGTCATCATCATCTTCTTTTAATAAATGCAGTGCTTTACTAAAATTGCCCTGTGCCTGATGCGCGATTTTTTTGGCTAAGTTAGGGTCTATATTTTCCTGAGCCACCAAGGCTTCTGCGATAATTTTTTCCGGAAGTCCGTTAAAGTGAATTACCTGACATCTCGAACGGATGGTTTGTATAATATCTTCTTCATTTTCAGAAATCAGAATAAACATCGTTTTGTCTGATGGTTCTTCTAAAAGTTTTAAAAGCTTGTTGGAAGCAGCAATATTCATTTTATCGGCCATCCAGATTATCATGATTTTATAACCGCCTTCATACGATTTCAGCGCAAGCGATTTTAAAACTTCCTGTGCATCTTCAACACGAATTTCTCCCTGTTTATTCTGCACGCCGAGAATTTTATACCAGTCAAATAAACCTCCGTAAGGCATTTCCTGAATAAAACCGCGCCAATCCTGAATAAAATCTAAACTTTTGGGTTTTGTTTTTACATCTTCGGTGGTTACAGTGGGATAAATAAAATGCAGATCGGGATGAGAAAGATTGTCAAACTTAAGATTGCAGGAATCGTTTCCGTTTGAATTTTCTTCGCCGGTGTTACTGCATAAAATGTACTGTGCGTAGGCAATGGCGGTAATTAATGTCCCGCTTCCTTCAGGACCGACAAATAATTGTGCATGAGGAATTCTACCAGAAGCAGCACTTTTTATCAAGTGGCTTTTGATGTAATCTTGACCTAAAATTTGAGAAAATTGCATGGAACAAAGATAGTAGAAAATGACAGAGTCAGAAATTTTCAGGATAAGATTATTTATGAGCAATAATTTAAAAAAGCGAAATTATTTTTTGAAATTTCTGGATGGATTTTGACACAACTTTGTTAATAAATCACTCAAGCTGAGCAGATATGAAGATTTTTTTGTTAATATTTTTTTTCTAAAAACGACAAACGTAAGGTTTTTTTGATTATTTAAAAGAGTAAATTTTCAAATATCATAGCGAATCTCTTACATATAGCGGGTTTCGGTTTTTAACAAAAAGCGCGTTAAAACGCACATTTTCTCGACATAAAGCGATTTTTTAAGTTTTTTTTAAGATTTTTTTTTGAAAAAAAAATTCATTCCAGTTGTAATTTAAGTTAAATTATATATTTTTGTTTTTCAACAACCAATTATAAATAAGAATCTATGAAAGGGAAAATTATTTTATTTAGTGCTTTTTTAATGTTAACTACAGCGGCTGTAACAGCACAGGCTAAAAACGCACCAAGAAGTATTATTAGTACAACTGCGCTTATCCGTAAATACCATGATCAAAAAGAATTAAGTGGTATGCAAAAAGGAGAGCTTTTGGAATTATACATTGAGCGTATTAAAGTTTTAGTAAAAACTCTCCCTTACATTGCTTTGGTTACTAAACCAGGTGTAACTATGGCCGACTTAGGTATTCCGGACGATAGTGAGCACAAAAAAGTATTGGATGCTCAGGCAGTTGGTACAACAACATTTTTGGATACCACTGTAGAGTTTCAAAGAAAAATGATGCCTTACTCTGATAAAGGAAATCTAATTGCCGCAATCTTATTCTACGAAAGTACATTGAAATCATTACACGAGTTCAACGATTTGAACGAAATGTAATAAAAGCTTATATTTTTTAAAACCTTTTTTACAGTGTTTGCGTAAATGATTTAAATTTATTTGTACACTATGAAAAACAAAATAAAAAATAACTCACTCCCGGGCTGTCCGCATAAATTTCGGAATGCCCGTGAGGAGTTTTTTCATTTACGCATACCCAAATTTATTATTAACAGTAATACCCCCTTATCATGAAAAAAATTACTCAATTAATCTGCGTTCTTTTGACAGTTACGAGTATGAGTGCTCAACAAGAGAAAGGAATTATGGGCTACACGAATTGGTTAAACAACTGGACCGAGTTTAAGCCTAACAAAGTTGACTATGGAGAAGCAAACCAAATTTTAGCAGGAAATATTTCTGTTAATACTAAATTGCTGAAAAGAAATATTTACGTTTTGCAAGGAAACGTATATGTTACAAATAATGCTGTTTTAACTATTGAACCGGGAACTGTTATTATTGGTGATTTCGAAACAAAAGGAACATTGGTAGTTACAAAAGGTGCGCAACTAGTTGCAGACGGTTTAGAAACAGATCCAATTGTATTTACTTCAAACAGAAGCATGAAAAAAGCTGGTGATTGGGGTGGAATCGTAATCCTTGGAGATGCTCCAATTAATAAATTTGGAAATGTAGGTTCTTATAACCTTGATCTTGATCCAACTCTTACTACTTATGGAGGAGACAACGTTGCCTCAAATTCCGGAATCTTAAGATTCGTTAGAATTGAATTTGCTGGTAAAAAAGTAAAAGGAGTGGATACTTTTAATGGTTTAACTCTTGCTGCTGTTGGAAACAAAACAATTCTTGAAAACATTATGGTAAGTTATGCCGGCGGAGATTCTTTCGGAATCTTAGGTGGTGACTTAAATGCTACAAAATTTGTTTCTTACAAATCTGTTAATGATGACTTTAAATTCACACAAGGAGTACAATGTCGTTTCTTTAACTCTTTAGCAGTTAGATCTTCTTATTTCTCAAGTACCAAAGACGGATCTCGTTGTATGGAGGTTAAATCTTTTGAGAAGAAAAGTGAAACAGATTTCACTAAAAAACAAACTTTAGTTGTTGCAAGTAATATCACAATGGTTAATGACAGCGAAAACATTAAAGCAGACATTCAGGCTGGTCTTGTAAAAGAAGCGGTATATGTAGCTGAAAATGCTTCTCTTGAGATGAAAAGAAGTGTAATCTCCGGATTTAACCCTGCAGTATTATTAGACAGCAAAACTGAAATCAATGATGCCAACCTTAAAAAAATCAAATTTGAGGAAATGTACTTCAACTTATGTAACGGAAATATCTTTACAGAGTACAATTCTAATAACGAAGATTTAGAGAGCTGGTATGGAAACAGTGTTTTCTTTAATGTTTACTCACAAAGTGACAACAAAGAAACATTTATTGATATGTTCAATCCTAAAAAACCAGACTTCAGACTACAATTAGGAAAAATCACGGCTTCAAGCGGTAACAGATAAATAGTTTCGATTTTTATTTCCCACGCGTAAATTTTATTAATTAAGTCCCCAGACACAATTTATGTATCGTCTCTTAGGGCTCAAATAAAGATCAAAACATAATGGTATCTACGAAAAAATATTTTTTATATATAATATTTTTGGTTTCGCCTATATCGTTAACTCTATATGCACAGAATACAGCAGATAAACCTACACAGGCTGCTGATTCTGGTTGCACATTAACTTTAGGTAATGTAAACCAAATTAATAATAACGCTGTTGTTACAAACAGCAATTCAGACAAATTTAATCAGTTTATAGTAGGGATGTCCAACCCCAAGGACAGCCTTACTATAGCAGCTGAGCCAAATAGTGTATCTGGCGATTGTCAGGAGAATTCAATGATTACTGCAACTTCAATTCTTGCAAAAGATATAATTGAAAATTACAAGTATGATTTCTCTGAAACATTCATTGATATTTTGTTTTTTGAGCGTATAGATCTAGCAAGAACTCGCACTATATGATTCGAAAAATTACTTTATCTTTTACTAAATTCTTATTTTTATTTGGCATATTCTTGTTTGCTGAAGCGAAAATGCATGCCCAAACTATTGTGCCTCAGCAATTAGATGGTTTGGAGAAACTGTGCGCAGGTAATTCTTTTAATGAATTTTTTGCAACATTTAGCTATGTAAATTTCCCGGCAGGCACGACATTCGCTGTAGAACTTGTAGATACAGCCAATAATCCTATTGCTACAACATTATTACAGACAACTGATTTATCGGTAACGCAAAAAACTATAAAATTTGCAGTACCGGTAAATCTTGTTGGTTCTGATACTTACGGTTTAAGAATCAAAAGCTCAACAGGTTATACCAGTGTGAGATACAAAAATTCTTTAGGTAACACTTCTTTCCCTGCTTATTTTAAAGATTATGAATCATCATTTTCAATTAATAACAAGGAAACCAGTGCTATTATTTGTTCTGGCGGTACTATAACACTTTCAATAGATGCCAATGCAACATCTCCATTAAATATCGAAAAATTAAAATACAAATGGTTTAAAGATGGTGCCGCTATCGCAGGACAAAGCGGTAAAACGTTAACCGTAAATGCAACGGGTGATTATTATGTTACTATTGATTATGGAGAATGTACAGATCCAAACTTTAGTTCTAATCATATTGCCGTAGGTAGTTCGTCTTCTGGAGCAGGAGTAACAATTAATTCCAGTCTTGGAAATCCTTTTTGCGCCAGCGGAACGGGAACGGTGTTAACAGCAACTTCAGGAAATAGTTATGTATGGAAAAAAGACGGAACAGTACTTTCAGGCGTAACTACCCGTACTTATTCTACAAATGAATCCGGATTATATACAGTAGAAGTTGATTTTGGTGGTTGTAAAGCTACAGGTTCTATTAATCTTCAAAGTAATGGATTTGAAGCAAGTATCGATGCTCAAGACGGTTACAAAATCAGCGAAGGTGAATCAGTAACTGTAACGGTTACAACCGATGCAACAAGTCCTAAATTCGAGTGGTATCTGAATAATAATCTAATTACAGGAGAAACAGGTAATACATATACGCTCTCAGTAAAGGGTAATTATAAAGTAATAATTTCCCAGGCTTCTGGGTGTACGGCAAAAAGAGAATTTTCATTTCGTATAAATGGTGATTCAGGACCTTCCAGTGTTATTCCAAATATCATAAAATTAAACGGAATGAATCCGTACTGGAATATTCCGGATGAATACAAAAATGCAAATACACAAGTCATCATTATTAGTTCAAACGGAGATAAGGTGCTTGACGTATTTAATTACCAAGGCGACTGGCCTCAAAACAGTATAGATTTTAAAAATGTAAATCCAGTATATTACTATGTCATCAAAGGCGATGCAGGTGAAAAAAAAGGATCAATAACTGTGATAAAATAATATGAAGAAAATTTTACTATTCGTCACTTTATTTTGCGGTTTTTCAATAGTACTCTATTCCCAGGAAGCTTCTGAGAATGGAGTTGTTTCGTTTTCATTACCGATCAGAAATTCTCTGAAATTTAACAGATATTTAATTAACCCGACGTTCAGTTTTGTTCGGGAAGCAAATCCATATATCAGTTTTTATAACAAAAGACAATGGACACAATTTGAAGATGCTCCAAACACTTATATTTTTGGTTATTCCGGACGTTTCAAAGAAAATGAGGCTTTTGCTTTTAGTTTGTTTCAACAGAATTATGGTTTAATGACAGTATTTGGCGGAGTAGGAAACTTTGCCCATAACATTGTTTTAGATCAGGACAGTAATTTAACTTTTGGTTTAAACGCCGGTTTTTACCAAAGCGGATTAAACACAGGAAAAATTGTATCTGACGATTCAGATATTTTAACAGGAGAATTTCCGAAAAGCACCTTGCTTACGATAAATCCGGGGATTAATTACGGTACAGCATTTTTAGATTTCGGTTTATCGATCAATAACTTAGTACTTTATAACTTAGGTTCAGGAATGGTTCAGGAAGATCCGGAAAGAGCTATTGAGTTACACGCGATGTATACAGGTTACATTGACAGTTTCGGTTTCTTTGACAGAAGCAGATTTTCCGGAATTGTAAAAACAGAAATTAAAAAAGACAAAACAGTTATTTCCGGACTTGGAATGCTTACTCTTCAACAAGGAATTTGGGCACAGGCCGGATATAACACATTATACGGAGTTTCAGCAGGACTTGGGGTTAATATTTCTCCGAGCATTGCTATTGAATACAATTATGAAAGAGGAATGGGCAATTTCTCCAATTTAGGAGGATCACATGAATTTGCTATTGCCTACAGATTTAAAAACAGAAATTACTATTACGCAGATGAAGACGAAGGTTCTCTTATAGATCCTGCAAAACCAAAAGCCGTAATTGCAAAACCAAAAACTACAGCTCAGGTTACAAGAGTAGATGGTGCTGAAAAAGCAAGGCTGGCCGCAGACGCAAAAGCAGTTGCAGATGCTGAAGCTAAAAAAGCAAGACTTGCTGCTGCAGAAAAAGTGAAGGCTGATGCCGAAGCTGCAGCGAGAGCAAAACTGGAAGCAGATAATAAAGCTAAAGCAGACGCTGAAGCTATCAAAATAAAATTAGCAGCAGATGCAAAAGCCAAAGCCGATGCAGCTGCCGCAGCAAGAACGCAAACTGCAACGGCAAACAGAGCAGTAGCAGCAACACAAAAAACACAAGCGCAATTAGCGGCAGACAAAGCAAGAGCTGATGCAGAAGAGCGCAGAATAAAATTAGCAGCAGACAATAAAGCAAGAGTAGATGCCGCAGCTGCAGCAAGAGCTCAGGCCGTAGCAAACAAACCGGGAGCTACTGCTGCACAAAAAACACAAGCTCAGCTAGCTGCGGATAAAGCAAAAGCAGATGCAGAAGCTATGAAATTAAAATTAGCTGCTGATGCGAAAGCAAAAGCCGATGCAGAAAATACTGCAAAAGCAAAAGCAGACGCAGCAAAAGCGGCGTCGGCTCCACAAAAAACACCCGCTCAGTTAGCAGCTGATAAAGCTAAAGCTGATGCAGAAGCTATGAAATTAAAATTAGCAGCAGATGCCAAAGCGAAAGCCGATGCAGAATCAGCAGCTAAAGCTAAAGCAGAAGCTGCAAAAACAGCTCCGGCTCCACAAAAAACAGCTGCCCAGTTAGCTGCCGATAAAGCAAGAGCAGATGCAGAAGCAGCGAGACAGGCAAGATTGGCTGCTGCAGAAAAAGCGAAAGCAGATGCAGAAACAGCAAGATTAAAACTGATTGCAGATAATAAAGCAAAAGCCGATGCTGCCGAGGCAAAACGTAAAGCAGATGCAAAAGCAAAAGCAGAAGCGGCAGACATGCAATCTATTTTAGCTGCAGATGCAAAAGCCAAAGCAGACTCAGATGCGCTGCAGGCAAGATTGGCCGCAGAAGCTAAAGCGAAAGCTGCGGCAGAAGCTAAGACTAAAACTTCTATTGATGCAGCCAACAAAGCGAAACTAGCGGCCGATGCAAAAGCAAAAGCGGCAGAAGAAGCTGCTCTTAAAGAGAGATTAGCTGCCGAAGCGAAAGCAAAAGCAGATGAGGAAGCAAGACAGGCTCTGATAGCCGCCGAAGCGAAAGCAAAAGCAGATGCAGAGGCCTTGAAAATAAGACAAGCTGAAGAAGCACGTCAGGCACAATTAAATGCCGAAGCAAAAGCCAAAGCAGACGCTGAAGCACTGCAGGCAAAACTGGTTGCTGATGCAAAAGCGAAAGCCGATGCAGAAGCTGCTGCAAAAGCAAAATTAGAAGCAGATGCGAAAGCGAAAGCAGATGCTGAAGCAGAAAGAATAAGATTAGCAGAAGAAGCAAAAGTAAAAGCCGATGCAGAAGCAGAACAAGCAAGACTTGCTGCAGACGCAAAAGCAAAAGCAGATATGGAAGCTTTACAAGCTAAGTTAATTGCTGATGCCAGAGTAAAAGCAGATGCAGAAGCTACAGCTAAAGCGAAAGCAGAAGCTGAAGCGAAAAAATTACAGGAAGCAGAAGATGCACGTCAGGCGAAGTTAGCGGCAGATGCAAAAGCAAAAGCCGATGCAGAAGCTTTACAGGCAAAACAAGCTGCAGATACAAAAGCCAAAGCAGACGCTGAGGCTTTACAAGCAAAATTAGCAGCAGACGCCAAAGCGAAAGCCGATGCAGAAGCTTTACAGGCAAAACAAGCGGCTGATGAAAAAGCCAGAATTGCAGAAGAAGCACGTCAGGCGAAATTAGCTGCCGATGCAAAAGCCAAAGCAGACGCTGAAGCTTTGCAAGCAAAATTAGCAGCAGACGCCAAAGCGAAAGCCGATGCAGAAGCTTTACAAGCGAAGTTAGCAGCAGATGCCAAAGCGAAAGCCGATGCAGAAGCTTTACAGGCAAAACAAGTGGCTGACGAAAAAGCAAGAGTTGAAGAAGAGGCTCGTCAGGCGAAATTAGCTGCAGATGCAAAAGCGAAAGCCGATGCAGAAGCTCTGGAAGCTAAACTTGCTGCAGATGCAAAAGCAAAAGCAGATATGGTGGCTTTACAAGCACAATTATTAGCAGATGCAAAAGTAAAAGCAGATGCAGAAGCTACTGCTAAAGCAAAAGCAGATGCAGAAGCTAAAAAATTACAGGAAGAAGAAAATGCACGTCAGGCTAAATTAGCTGCTGATGCTAAAACAAAAGCAGATGCAGATGCATTAATAGCCAAACAGGCCAACGAAGAAAAAGCAAGATTAGCAGCTGAAGCAAAAGCCAAAGCAGACGCAGAAGCACTTGCTGTTAAACAGGCGAATGAGGAAAAAGCGAGATTAGCTGAAGAAGCACGTCAGGCGAAATTAGCAGCCGATGCAAAAGCGAAAGCCGATGCTGAAGCAGAAAAAGCAAGATTATCAGCAGAAGCTAAAACCAAAGCAGATGCAGAAGCACTTGCGGCTAAACAAGCTATTGAAGAAAAAGCAAGATTGGCTGAAGAAGCACGTCAGGCTAAGCTGGCGGCAGATGCCAAAGCAAAAGCCGACGCAGAAGCAGAAAAAGCAAGATTAGCTTCTGATGCAAAAGCCAAAGCCGATGCTGAAGCTTTAAAAATACAACAAGCGGCAGAAGAGAAATCCAGAGCTGAAGAAGAAGCACGTCAGGCTAAACTGGCAGCCGATGCAAAAGCCAAAGCAGATGCTGAAGCACTTGCTGCAAGACTGGCAGCCGAAGCCGCAAATAAAGATGCAACTGCAAAAGCAATGGATGAGTTAACAAAATCTATTGCAAATGTTGGTAAAACACAAATCGAGTTATTGAAGCAATTTAGCGCGACTGTTGCTAATAAGCAGAAAGATTTAGATGATTTGAAAGAAGAGAATGACTTAAGTGAAAAAGGAATTTACAAAGAGCCAAAACCATTCAAAAGTGTAGCGGCAGAAAATAGTCAGATTGAAGCTTTAAAATTACAGATTGCTGAGGCAAATACCAGCATGAAAAATGAGATTGCGAAGCTGTCAGATTTATATAATGAAAGGCTTAAAAAATTCCCTAAAAATGATCCTTTAAACAAGGCATATTTAGATAAAATCAATGAGTTAAAAGCGACTCAGTTGAAAATGGAACAAGACAGCGCCGCTTTATTAGCCAATTTAGAGCGTATTAAAACCGAGACTGAGATTGAGCGTAAGCGTAGAATCAAACGTGCGGCTTATGAAAATGATCAGGGAAGATATGCACAGGACGTTGCCGCTCTTAAACGTATTAAAGAAACAACGAAATTAAGCAGTACACCGCTAAAAGCAAGTGATTTTGATTTTGGAGAAGATCAGTCTAATATGCAGATTATTAAGAATATTAAAAATTCTGACAGTGGTTACTATATGATTATTGCAGTACACAACAGTGTTGAGAAACGTGATGAATTCTTAACTAAAGCGGTTGCTGCAGGACGTTCAGATGTTAATTTCTTTTACAATGTGACAACAAGTAAATATTATATCTATTACGAGAAGTTTGAAGGTTTACAAGAGGCAACAAAAGCATTAGAAGCTAAGGGAAGTAAACCGTATAACGGAAAAATGGCTATCGTAAAAGTCGAAAATTAATAAAGATACCAGTCTCACTTAAAAGCTGAGAGAGACTTCGAAATAAATGTTATAAAAAACAATTGATTCTATTGTTAATGCCCCTTAACAATAAGATAGAAGTAACAAAAAATGATTATGAAAAAACCTACTACTTTAAGAACGCTGATTTTTGTTTTAGCTTTGCTTTTCAATTTTGCTTCCTACGCGCAAAATGAAATTGCATTTAATTCAAAACTTAGTTCAGGCTCGAATGAGAACTTTTTCTTAAAAGCAAATAATTCTGAGAATCGTTTTAGTTTTGATCTCGATGCAGCACCGTCTAAAACTTCGGCTGCGCCACTTACAAATCCGGTTATTCCTTATGCGCAATTACCATATGCAGGACAGGTAACACAATGTCCTAATGATGGTAAATTACTTCCAAAATTATTTTTATGTGGTGGAAATGATTCGCGTCTTATTGATACAAAGATAACTGATGCACAATCTATAATTTGGGAGCGATTTGCTTCTGGAGGAGGTTGCGTTGCGGTTTCTAATAGTGATTGTGCAAATGAGGCGGCGGACGCTAGTTGCTGGAATCAAGTAGGTACTGGACAAGATTATCTGGCAAATGTTGCAGGGCAGTTTCGTGTTAAAATTATTGATAATACAGGAACTCCTTATATTTTTTACTTTAATGTTTATCAAAATACATTAATACCTACAGCTACCACAAAAAGTGACATCATTAGAAATAGTGCAGGAAATTGTCAAATTAGCGGAAAAATTACTGTAGGCGGTTTTGGTGCCGGTTATCAATATAGCTTTACTACAACGGGCACTTCGGGAGCATGGCAGGACAGTAACATTTTTACAACTAATACACCAGGTAACTATACTGCTTATATAAGAATAAAAGGAGTTGTGGGTTCATGTGAATTTAAAGTAATAAATCTTGATATTAAAAATGTAAGTTTTGCGGTTACCACATCTATTACATCTCCAAAATGTAGTGGCGCTACAGGAAGTGTGCAGGTAATTACAAACGATATTAAACAAGAGTATACCTATACCATCTATAATGGTACTAATACAAGTGGCGCTTCATTAAATAAGGTTGGCCCAACACAAGATGCCACTACTACCTTTACAGGTTTGCTTCCGGGAACGTACACAATATTGACATCAATAAAAGGTTCAACTTGTGCTCCTGAAAAAAATACTATTACCATAGCTAATGCACCAAATCCAATAACTTCCGGTGCAAGTATTACACAGGCACTAGGTGTTTGTAATTCAGGTCAAATAACAATTACAAGAGGTGGCGGAACGGCGCCGTATAAATTCTTTGTGAATACTAACGGTGCAGGTTTTCAAGAAAATCCAACGAATATTATTGTGGTAACACAACCTGGAAGCTATGTTATTCGTGTAGAAGATGCTAATGGATGTTCATCTGCAAGCAATGTTACTGTGAATGTTCCTGCAGTTACTAAACCTATTTACCAAATTAATAAGGTCGATGGAGATTGCTTAGGGAATGTAGGTAAAATTTCACTTAACGTTTCTAACAATAATACATACAATCTTATACAATATAGTATAGATAACGGAGTAAACTTTTCATCTAGTACTACAGTATTTAATATACCTAATCCAGGTAGTTATAGAGTCGTGGTTAGATATCGAAAAAATGTTAGTGGGAACGAGGCTTTCTGTACTGAGCCTGCAAGTATAATAACTGTAGGTCCTTCTGTTGCTCTGACAGCATCTGCAGGTGTAGGTGAATTATCCGGTTGTGGTCCGGTTGGTAAAGAGCTTTACGGTTTAGTTAGAATTATAAACCCGCAGGGAGGTACTCCTTTTCCGGGAGCATTTCCATATAAATATAGTTTTGACGGTAAGCAAACGTGGGTAGATAATAACACCGAATACATGAATTATGGTGGACCTTACACCGTTTATATAAAAGATGCAGTAGGTTGTGAATATGCAATGGGGGGAATTACAATTGATAAAAAACCTGATCCTCCAACAATAAAAATTTTAGATCCTGTTTTTAATTGCGACGGATCTGCTACAACTACAGTAACAGTTACAAATAGTGGTACTGGTGACCCGAAATATAGCTATGATTATTATATGGATGGTGTATTAAACACATCTGTGCCAACTAACGTTTTCAAAAACGTTACGCAAGGTGATCATACTGTAACAGTTAAATATAATGTATTAAAAGTTTCTACTTATAGTAATTTATTACAAGAGGATTTTGGAAAAGGAGGTTTTACTACTACTCCGGGTATTAATCCTGCCTATTGTTACGAAGATGAAGCATTTACTCATCTTTTGCCAGGTTATTCTTGTAATAAAGATGAATGGATTAATGATGGTGAATACGCAGTGGCAAGTCAAATTAGAACACGATTTGGTAATTCCTGGATCGTGGCAAAAGATCATACCACTCCAGCTGATCCACTTGGCAGGTTTCTGGTTGTAAACGTGGGTGGAACTGCAGGTATTGGTGGTATCTTATATAGTAAACCTATTAAAGATGTTATTGAAAATCAGGATGTAATAATTTCGTTGTGGGCTGAAAACTTAATTGTTAAGACTTCAACTACACATGATGATCCAAAATTAACTATTCAGTTAGTAAATAACTTAAATGGTGTAGGAGGAACAGAAACAATTGTTGCAACAACAGATACTTCGAATCCTTGGGTTGTTCCTAAATCGGAAAAGTGGGAATATAAAGAGTTATTATTAAATCCGGGCGCTTATAAAAATCTTAGTTTTGTAATTCGTTCGTATAGTAATCAGTTTAACGGAAACGATGTACTTATAGATGATATTTGGGTACGCCAGATTCCAAAATCATGTAATACTGTTGCTGATTTTCCAATCTACGTTGATGGTAGTAAAGCTTTCTCTGCTGGTATTACAGGTTTTAAAAATATACTATGTAATGGAGAACAAAATGGTGAGATCACATTATCTGCCAAAAATTTTGATCCAACAAAAGGGTTTCAATATTTAGTTGCTGGTGATCCTGCAGGATGGCAGACATACAAGCCTGTCCCAGCGGCAAACAGTGGAAGTATAACATTGACTAATTTAAAAGCGGGAACTTATAGTATACAAATTCGATACGACAATTCTGCAAATAGCTGTGTTTTTCCAGTAGCGCAGGAAATTAAAATGCCAACGGCATTAACTCTTACAGCTAAAGTAACTAAAGTTGCTACATGTGAATTGGGAGCAACCATAACTGCTGAAGCAAAAAACGGAACACCGGGTTATCAATATGAATTAAGGAAAGAAGATGGAGTAACAGTTGTTGCTGGTTATACGTTTAGCAATTCTGCAGTATTCACAGATGTTCCTGTTGGAAAGTATGTGGTGGTAGCCAAAGATTTAAATGAATGTCAGGCAGCGGTTCCTGCAAAAGTAGAAGTACTTCCTGCAGTTAAACCAACGTTAGCTTTTGGACCAATTCCTCAGTGTTTTGACTCAAAAACCGGTCTTGATTTAACCCTTACAATTGGTGGCGGAGTAGGACCATACACTTATACAGTTGCTTATAACGGTGGAACACCGAGTTTACCAAGTGCAACTTTCAATGGACCAACTTTTACATACAAAGCGACGAACGAAGGTACTTACGAATTTGTAGTTAAAGATAGTTATGCCTGTGAAACAGAGGCAAAAAGCACAATTATAAAAGCACAATTACTTACAAGTACAAACGTTACCACAGGACTCGATTGTGATCCTGCACCAAATAACCAGGCAGTAATATCAGGAGAAATTAAGGGCGGTACAGCACCATACGTGGTAAGTATCACTTCGGGAGTAACTACCGGTACGTTGGTACAACCTGTGGCAAATGGAAACACATTTACATATAGTGTAGCAACGGCAGGAAATTATACATTCCAGATTAAAGACGCCAATAATTGTATTACTACTAGTGAGGCAATTATTGCACCTCTTGATGCTATAACATTATCTACTAAAAATACAAATCCAAAATGTAATGGCGGATCTACAGGAATCATAGAATTAATTGCAGGAGGAGGAGCTGGTGATTTTACTTACAGTAAAGATAATATTACGTTCAATCTTAATTCTATAATTACAGGACTAAAAGGAGGAATAAAATATACTTTCTATGTAAAGGACAAAAATAAGTGTGTAAAAAGTATTGATGTAACATTGACGGATCCGTCACCAGTTGTGGCATCTGCTTCTATTCCTAATAATACAACATGTAGTAAAACTACAGTAATCACAGTTACCGGGGCAGGCGGAACACCTGGATATAGCTACAGTTTTAATGGCAGTACGGCTTATGATCCTTTAAAAAATACTTTAACAGTAACCAATACTAAAGCAGCACAAAAGATAACGTATTCTGTTAAAGATTCTAACGACTGTATTGATACTAAAGAAATAGATATTCCTGCTTATGATCCACCAGTTGGAATTACTTTCAGTACTCCGGCAGCGATCACTTGTGCGCCTGGTAAAACAACAACTAGTGTAACCTTAACTCCAAAATCTGGAGGAATTGCACCTTATAGTTATACAATTACAGCAGGTCCAAATAATGTTGGAACTACAAGCACTAGCGTTTTCTCAGGATTAATTGCAGGTAGTTATACCTTCCAGATTAAGGATGCTAATGGATGTACGGATTTTGGATCTATTACCATTGATGCAGCAAAAACAATTTCAGTTTCTGGTAAAAAGACAGATGTTAAATGTGTTGGACAAACCAATGGTACAGCTACATTTACTGTAAATGGAGCAAGTTCAGTGGGTAATTTTACTTACGTATTAACTCCGACTTCAGGGACTGTTACACAAGTTAATGATGTGGTAACTGTTACCGGTTTAGGAGCAGGAACTTACACTTTGCAAGTTACAGATAAAACTACAGGATGTTCTTCTAATGTAGCTTCTGTTACAATAGCTCCGGCAACGGCAATAACAATTACTGCAGCTACAGCAACTAATGTAAACTGTAAAAACTCTATTTCAAACATTGTGGTTACTGCCAATGGTGGTTTACCAAATTATAAATATGCTTATGTTATAAAAGGAAGCGGAATGCCAGCGGCAACTGCTTTCTCAAATATCAATACAACGATTAATACCGGAGCAACACAATCTAATTTATTTTGGGATGTGTATGTAATGGATCAAAACGACTGTACAGCAGGACCATTTGACTTAGAAATTAAGAAAGATGCTTCACCATCAGTGAAAACTCCGGCTCCGGCAACTTTCTGTTTTAAAGCTCCGTCTTCAACAACAAAAGATCTTAGTACATTCTTTAATCTTGGAACAGGTACTCATACTTATACTGTAAACGGGGTATCAGTCGCTAATCCAACAACTTATAAGATTACAGCTAGCGGAACTTATACAATTGTAGTAACCGATGCTAACACTTGTACTGCAACAGCGACATATATTATTAATGATGAGTTGACTATTTTAGCAACTAGAGCAAAAGATCTGGATTGTAATAGTAATGGTCAAATTACTTTTACTGCTAATGGTGGTTCAGGTACTTACTCTACTTATGATGTACAAGTTAATGGAGCGGGTGCATGGACTTCAGTAACTTCTCCATATCCAGCTTCAGCTGCGGGAGATTATCAGTTTAGAGTTACTGATAATGCAGGTTGTCAGGCAGTATCAAATATTATAAAGATTACGGCAAAAACAACGCCTACATTTACACACAATGAAAAAAATCCAACTTGTATTGGAGCTACAAATGGTGAAATTAACATAACCAATCCAACAGGATTAGCACCGTTTACTTATGAAATTAAAAAAGGAGCAGTAGTTGTTTCAACAACAGCAACTAAAACAAATTTAAGTGCGGGAGTTTACGATATTCTCTTAACAGATAGTAAAGGATGTACAGCGACAGCTCAAATTACATTAAGTGATCCTAATCCATTAACTGCGACAGTAAATTCTACACCTTTAGCTTGTAACACAGATAATACAACAAAAGAAGGAACAATTACGGTGACTGCGCCATCTGGAGGTACAGGAATAGGTTATGAATATAGTTTTAATGGTGGAGCTTTTTCTCCAACGCCTAATTTCAGTACTTCTATAACTGGTACAGCAATAGCTGTTAAAATGAGAGATAGTAATAATTGTGAACAATCTTTAGGATCTGTAACTTTCAATGCACTGGACGCTCCAAAGATTACAAATATTACTGCAAGTCTGATTACATGTAAAGCAGGTGAAAATGTAAGTGATGTAGAAATTACCACAAGTAACGGAGTTGGTACTAAGACCTACGTTATTGTTTCTGGACCAAGCAGCACAAATACAACCGGAGCTACAGATGGAAAATTCAAAGGACTAGCTGATGGTTTCTATGTGTTTAAAGTTACAGATGCAAATGGATGTAGTACTACAGGTGATATCACAATAAAACCACTTGTTACAATTACAGCATCACTAGTATCTCAGGTAAATGTAAAATGTAACGGAAACAGTACGGGTTCAGCACAAATAACAGTTGGGTCTTATTCAACAACTTATACAGCTACTTTAACTGCAGGAACTGGTTCAGTTGCACAAACAGGAAACATTGTTGATGTTACTGGTTTAGCTAATGGATCATATACTTTAAGAGTTACAGATGATACTACAACTTGTTTTAAAGATGTAAACTTTACCATTACACAAGCAGCAACTTTGACTTTAGTTGAAGCAACAAATAAAAATGCTTTTTGTTCTCAGCCATTATCAAAAGTTTCTGTAACTGCTGGTGGTGGAAAAGCACCTTATAGCTATGCTTTTAGAAGCACAACTGGAAATCCGGCAACAGGGGATTATGTTTTAAATAAAAATACCGCAGATCTTGACCCGGCAATTACAACATGGTATGCATGGGTAAAAGATGCTAATGGTTGTGAAACTTCTACAACGATTACTATTGCTAAAGATCCGGATGCAGCGATAAATCTTCCTGCACAACAATGTTTGGCGGCACCATTTGATATCACGCTTTCAGGTAGTGGAAAATTACCGTTGACATTTAGTGTAAACGGAGTAGATTTACCAGGAAATACATACAAGGTTACGGCGTCTGGTATTTACAAATTAGGTGTCAGAGATGCTAATGGTTGTAAGGCTTTTGTTGATTATACTGTAGAGAAGCAAATATTTGCAAATGCAGTACCTGGAAAAGATCTCACTTGTTCAATTCCAATGGCAGCAACTATTACAGTAAATATTATAAATGGAACAGGACCGTTTAGTTATCAAATTTATGATGGTACTACTCCAGTAGGTTCAGTAGTAACAGGTATAACAGCTAATACTTTTACAGAAAGTTTTACCACGGCCGGAAATTACAATTTTGAAGTTACAGATAGTAAAGGATGTCCTGTAAGAACTAATGCCGTACTAGTTACTCCAACAGGAACTATTGTTGCAAATCCATCACCTATAGCTTCGAATTGTCATGGAAGTGAAGATGGCTCTGTAACTTTTAACCCAACTGGAGGTACATTACCTTATAAAATTAGTTTTGATGGAAGCCCATTAGATTTTAAAAATTCATTTGGTGGCTTAAAAGCAGGTACTTATAATTATACTATTGAAGATGCCAGAGGATGTAGAATTTCTAGTACAATAACAATCAATGAGCCTAATGAAATTCTGGCTACATATTTTTCTCATGACATAAAGTGTAATAGTAATGTACCGGGAAGTATAGAAGTTCTAACGGTAACAGATGGTGTAGGTCCTTTTGTTTATACTTTATATAATAAAGTAAATGCTGTACTGCATACGAGTGCACCAACTAATGATAGATTTTATGTGTTCCCTAATGCTCTGATATTTGGTGATTATTATGTAACTATTGTAGACAGTAAAGGGTGTGAGGCGAAAAGAGAGAAATTAAAAATATCAACAGAACCGCGCCTTAAGTTTTTACCTGTTGTAATAACAGGTACTTGTAGTGCGGGTGCTACAGTTGATTTGTTCTTAGATATAATAAATTTCCCAAGTGCTCCAAATTACGTTTATGCAGTTGTTGGTGACCCAAGTAAAGTTTCTGCTCCAACTCCTGATGATCATTATCAATTTACCGGATTGAATTTTGGACAAACGTATTATTTCCAGGTAACGGATAATAATGCATGTACATCTGTTGTGGAAGTTATAATTCCAAAATTATCGTTAATAGATTTTTCTGCTGTTACTACAACCAATGTTTCTTGTAATACTACCCCTAGCGTTCCTAATGGACGTATAGATTTTACAGTTTCAGGTTATGATTCTGCAGTGACTCAAATTAGATTTGAGGTAGTGGATCAATTGTCTAATGCATCTTTTGTACCACCAATTGCACAAATATTGCCAGTTACTTCACCTAATCCGGTGAGCTATAGTTTTACTGGTCTGCCTGTAGGATCTTACACCTTGGTGGCGAAAGAAATTGATGGTACAGAATGTTCAAATTCAATGACATTTGAAATAACACAGCCTGTACAACCGGTGAGCGTAAGCGTTGTAACTCAGACAAAAGACAATTGTAATAAAGATGCTCAGGTTACTGTAAAAGGAATAGGAGGATCTGGAGGTTATGAATATACTTTTGTTGCAGATGGAAATCCTGAGCCAACTACGGGTTGGTCAACTGCTAATCCTATTTCACTTAATTACGAGTCTGGTACAGACTGGGATATTTGGATAAAAGACAAAAATGGTTGTACAGCAAAAGTTGATGTAACAATTGGAAAAGATTTACCTCCTGCTATTGTGGCCGGACCTACAGCACCATGTTTCACGGGCGCTTCATTTACGGTAGATTTAAGTCAATACTTTACTACAACAGTTGGTACTCCAATATATACGCTAGATGGTGCAGATTTATCAACAGCAATCGCTACTATAAATTCAGCTAAAAATTATACTATTGGTGTAAGAGACGGAAATGGCTGTACAGCTACTCAATCTTATCTGGTAAGAGAAATATTGACGCTTGTACCAAAATCAGTAAAAGAATTAGATTGTAACACTCCTGCTCCAAATGGAGGATTTACAGTTGAGGCACAAGGTGGTAACAATACCTATAATTATACCATTACGGCAGGAGCTGGAAATACGACTGGTGCATCAACGGGTATATTTACAGGTTTAGATGCTGGAACATATACTGTTGAAGTTAATGACGGATTCTGTACGGCTACAACAACAGTTAAAATTGACGCTTTAATTGATATTGTTCCAGCCAAAGATGTTACCCCACCATTATGTCCGGGTAATGCTGCAAAAGTAGAGATAACGGCAACTGGAGGAACTGGTGTTTACACTTACCAAAAAGGTGCAGCGCCAACATTGCCAACAGAAACCGCAAATATATTTTCACAAACTGCTGCTGAAGGAACGGTAACATACTATGTGAAAGACAGTAAAGGCTGCGTAAAAACTATTGATGTAACTGTAACTGATCCAACACCGGTAACTATTACTTTAGTAGATGTAGATCAAATGTTATGTGGTGGTGGAAACACTCCTACTGATGCTAAGATTACTGTCACAGCAACAGGCGGGGCAGGAAATTATGAGTATAGTTTTGATAATGGTCTTAACTTCTCTCCAGATAACTTCTTTATTACTACGACCGCTAAAACGTATGATATTATTGTAAAAGACGCAAACGGATGTTTGTCAGCAGCAGCAATCGGAACAGTTAATCCATTAGATCCACCGGTTTTTGCACCATTTGGTTTAACACAAATGACTTGTCCAGGATTGACGACAGATGTAACAATTAATTATACGAACGGTATTGGTTTAGTAACTTATAAGATGGTATCCGGTACAACAACTAGTACCAGTGGAGATTCATCAGGAACTTACACAGGATTAACTCCGGGTGATTATGTATTCAGAATTACGGATAGCAATAATTGTACTGCTGAAAAATCATTGAATATTCCTAATTTACCAACATTACAAATGCAGGAGCAGGTGGTTGCTAATGTAGATTGTATGGGTAATAAAACAGGTAGCGCGACATTCACGGCAAGTAATTTTACAGCTTCAGGTGCATTTACATATTCAGTTGTAACTACTCCATTAGGATTAACATATACAGATTCTAAAGTAAACGATGTGGTTACATTAACAGCTCTTGCAAAAGGACGTTATGAAGTTACATTTAAAGATAATACAACATTATGTACGGTAACTAAATTCGTTGATATTACAGAACCATCTGTAGCACTATCCCTTACTGCTACTGCAAGTAATGTAAATTGTAATGATAGTATCTCACAATTTACAATGACTCCGGTTGGAGGAACATTAAATTATACCTATTCAATTGTAGAGAGTGGTACACCAGCTGGAACGTATTCTACTACAACAACTATCGATACTGCAACTTTAACAAATGGAGTAACAGTAGGTTTAGGTATGACATGGTTAGTAGATGTTTACATTAAAGATGCAAACAATTGTACTGCTATGACTACGGTTACTATAACAAAAGATGATACACCAACAGTAACAACACCTACATTGGCGAATAACCAATGTACTGCAAACGGAAACTATACGTTTACTGCTACTGCGACAGGTGTGGCGCCATTTAAATTTAGTATCGATAATGTTACTTATTTTGACAGTGCTACTAATACTTATGAATTTACAGTGCCAGCTCCAACAACGGCTTCACAAGCTTATACAGTTTATGTAACAGATGGAAATGGCTGTCCTGCAACAAGTACGACAACAACAACGGTTTATAAACCATTAAAACTGAATGTAGCTCAGGATAAAGAAATTACCTGTATTGCGATGCCAGTAACTGGAGCTCAATTTACTTTGACAGCTTCAGACGGAAACCCAGCTTATACCTATGCAGTAAAAATTAATGGTGGTGGATTTAATACCATTTCATCTACAATGCCGTATACTGCAAATGTTACAGGAACTTATATTTTCAGAGTAACAGACAGTAACAATTGTCCTGTTGATAGTGATGAAATTCTAGTTTCAGATCCGGTAAATCCTGACTTTACAACAACTAAGGTTGATGTTAAATGTTATACAGATGCTACAGGAACAATTACAGTTACGCCTTCAGGAGGTGTCGGCCCTTACACTTTCGCTTTAAGCGGAGCAGGAACAAACAACTCTGGAAACGCTACAGGGTTATATACAGGATTACAAGCTGGTTCTTACACGGTAGTTATTACAGATAGCTATGGCTGTACATCTGCAGTAAAACCTGCAATTGATATCATTGAACCTACAGAATTAAGAGCATCAGCTTCAGCTCCGGACAATAAAACTTGTAGTACAACTACAGTAATTACAATTACAGGACAGGACGGTACTCCGGGTCCAACAGGTCAGGAATATACCTATAGTTTTGATAATGGTTTAACTTATGATTCATCTAATACACTATCGGTTGATGATAATGGATCAGTTCAGACAATCTGGTATTCTGTAAAAGATGCGAATGGTTGTAAAACGGCACCACAATCTATTGATGTACAACCATTAAATAAACCGGATCAGTTAACTTTCTCAGCTTCACCAATTACTTGTAAATTAGGTGAAGATGTAAGTACAGTTCAGGTAAAAGCAAGAAATGGTGTGGGTGGTTTAACATTCAGAATTATTGCAACCAATACTGCGACACCTGCAACAGCATTTGGACCAATTACAACGGCTGACTCATCAGTAGCGGCAAGTTTCCCAAACTTGCTTCCGGGTGATTATACTTTCCAGGTAACAGACAATTTCGGTTGTTCTTATCAGGATGTTTATAAGGTATTAGATAAAGTTGACATCGCTGTTGATGGAATTTTAAATAACGGAGTACTTTGTAAAACGGAAGCTAACGGAAAAGTTACTTTTGTAGTTTCAGGTTTCGCTGCCGGATTTACATATAATATTACAGGTGTAAATGCTCCAGGTTTAGTTACACCAGTAGGAACCGACAAGTTTGAACTGACTAACTTAGCAGCGGGTTCATATACAATTAATGTAACAGATAGTGCTACAAATTGTGTGGCTAGTTCTACAGTAGATGTTCCTGAACCAGATGCTTTACAAGTTAAATATACACCTATTAAAAACGCAAATTGTACAGACGGATTCAAAGTACAAGCTGCTGCTATTGGTGGAACTCCTGGTTACACTTACGCATTTGTAAAAGCAGGTGATCCAAAAGTGTATGATGTAGCAGATACTGCTGTATTAGATAAAGGATTTACATGGACAATTTGGGCAAAAGATTCACACGGTTGTGAGGCTTCTAACCCGGTGACAATTATTGTAGATCCAGCACCAGCTATTACTAACGTAGTAGCAACACAATGTCCAAGTGCAACAAATACTTATGACATTACAGTAACTGCAACAGGATTTACAGCAGATCTTGAATATAGCTTAGACGGAAATACTTGGCAGCTGAATAATAATATATTAACAGCTACAAGAACTGGAACTCATACTGTATATGTAAGAGACAAAAACAAATGTCAGGTTACATCAACGGTTGATATTTTAGAACCTTTGAAATTATTATTTGATATTACAATTCCGCCAACGTGTACAACAACAAATGGTCAGGTTACATTGACCGCGTCTGGAGGATCAAATAATTATGAATATAGTATTGACGGAACAACTTATGTTGCTTCTAATGTATTTAATAATTTAGGGCCTGGAAATTATACATTCCATGTTAAAGATTTAGGAACGCCTTGTACAAAATCAGTAGATGTTTTAATTGATATTCCAAATACTGCAATTGATTTCACATTAACTCCTTCAAAAACACTTTGTAACGGAGCAAGTGACGGAACAATTACCGTTAACATGGCAACGCCAACAACAACCGTAAACAATAATCCGGTTTATACGTATTCAATTAGTCCGGCTCCAGTGGGAATGGTCTTAGTTGGTAATGTATTTAAGAATCTTCCTCAGGGATTATATACTGTTACAGTAACTTCAGGAAAAGGATGTCCGGTTTCATTAGACGCAACTGTTGATCAGCCAGCGATTATCGATGTGCCAAATGCGGTAGTAGTACAATATGTTTGTACGGCAGGAAACAAAGATAATTATGCGACTATAACTGTGCCATTGCCGACAGGAGGTTCAGATGATTATAAAGTATATGAGTTCTTAAGAGATGGAAATGCTGTACCAGTACAAAGAGGAGATAGCAATGTTTATACTGAATCTGATTTGTTAGGGCATTCTTATGTTATTAATGTATACGATACTAATGGATGTTTGGGATCAACAACTGCCACAATTAATCCATTTGTAGCAATTGACTTCGGAACTCCTGCTGTTACGGTTACACAACCAATTACTTGTGCTAATGACGAAAATATTCAGGTAAATGTTGTGACAACGGGAACAACTACCCCAATGCCGGTATTAATCTATCATGTTAAAGGAACTAATGCAGGGAATACTTATGATCAGACAAAGAATAATGGTACTTTCCTTCAATTACCAATAGGTATTTATAGTGTTACCGTTACCAATCCTGCAACAGGATGTATTTTAAATTATATTCATTATGTGAACAATCCAAATACATTTAACTTAATAACAGAGAATGTTAAGAATGTTGCTTGTTTTGGAACTGCAACGGGAAGTATTGATTTAACTATTGTTGATAACGAAGTAGATCCTAAAGACGATGCTGGTATTTTTGATTACCAAATTTCCGGACCGGTTATGATTAATGGCCGCTCGACAGGTGCGACTATTACTATTCCTAATTTAGTTGCAGGAGTTTACACAGTCAAAGCACAGCTGGTTGGATCACCATATTGTGAAGTTGAAAGTACTTTTGCAATTGATCAGCCACTTACGGCATTACAAATTTCTGAAACTCATACGGTTATTACTTGTGACCCAGGTAACGATGGTACGATTACAGTTAGTGCAAATGGAGGATGGGTAGGAGGTTACCAATTTGAATTGGTAGGTCCGGTAAGCGTTCCTTATTCTGATCAGTACTTCTTCGAAAATTTAGTTGACGGAGTTTACACATTAAATGTTAAAGATTTTAATGGCTGTATTGAAACAACGACAGTAACCCTGAGAAATCCTCAGCCAATAGTAGTTACTGCTCAGGCAACAGTTGCCGACGTAACTTGTAACGGAGATGCCAGCGGTGAAATTACTGTTGATCTTCCAACAGGTGGTCAGGGAACAAATTATCAATACATTTTAAATTATTTATCTGTCGATCCAGTTGTTTCATCTACGCCTCAAATAAGTCCGGTTTTCTCAGGACTGAGTGCAGGAACTTATTCTGTAACAGTAATAGATGGAATTAATTGTAGTTCTCAGCCAACAGCAGACATTGTAATTAATGAACCTGCAAAAGTTAAAGCAAACCTAACTTTAGAGACTGGGGTAACATGTAAAACTGATGCGACAGTAACATTAAGTGCATTTGACGGAAATGCTCCATATACGTACAGTACAGATGCTTCATTTAGTACTGTCTTAGGAACATTTGCATCTTCTGTTACATTCTCTGTAGGATTTGGAGATCATCAATATTACGTTCGTGATTCTAAAGGATGTATATCAGATATTTCTAATAACATTACGGTAACACCATTAGCACCATTAGATCTTAAAATAGATTTAAGTAATGCTGTAGTTTATTGTAAAGGAAGTTTAACTGCAGTTATTGATGCAGAAGCAACAGGAGGTTTAGAAAATTATATATACACATTGTATGATGGTAGCGGAAACATACTCAAACCTGCAGAATCAACAGGATATTTCGATCAGCTTCCTCAGGGTACTTACGTGGTACGTGTAGATAGCGGAGATTGCCAGTACGATTCAGCTCCTATAGTTATTACAGAACCAGCCGCAGAATTGTCTGCCATACCAACTGTTACAGATGCAACTTGTTTTGGTGCCAACAATGGTAAAATCGAAATTGCTGCTACAGGTGGTACAGGAATTATTAAATATGCTATTTCGCCAAACTTAGCTCAGTTTGATGATAAAGCGGTATTCGATCGTCTGGCTCCTGGTATCTATACAATATTAGTTCAGGATGAAAATTCTTGTTTTGTTCTGATAGAGCGTGAGATTAAAGAACCAAATCCTTTAGAAGGTAAAGTAGTTGGTCCAATCATTCAGGAAATTTGTGATGGAGATAATGATGGAGCATTTACAGTAGAAGTTTCCGGAGGAAGACCACCTTACAGCATTAGTCTTGATAATGAGAACGGAACTTATATTCCATTAAATAATGGTACAAGACATGACTTTACTGCTCTTAAAGGAGGTACTCATAACGTTTATATTAAAGACGCTAGTTGTACAACAATGGTTGAAGTAATGATGGATAAAGCTGTAGTTCTTAACCCAACTGCTGAGGTAACATACGACTGTGTAAACAATGCGCAGGCAAATATGGTAGTGGTAACAGTTGACGCTTCAAGTAATCCAACAGATGTAGATTACTCTCTGGATAATAATGGAACGTATCAGCCAAGTAACATCTTTACAAATGTTCCTGCAGGAACTCACTTCATAGTGGCAAGACATACTAACGGATGTGAAGTGCCAACTGCAACATTTGATGTAGAAGGAATAGCTGAGGTAAGTTTAATCGATGTAACAAATTCGACTACAGACATAAATGTTATTACTGTAAAAGCTTCTGGCGGAATTGCTCCTTACGAATACAGTTTCAACGGAGAGCCATTCTCATCATCTAATACATACAGAATCTATAAAACAGGTGATTATCCGGTAATTGTAAGAGATAAAAATGGTTGTGAGGCAACAATAATAGTTCATGGTATTTTCTACGATTTCTGTATGCCAAACTATTTCACACCTAACGGTGCAGGTTCAAATACAACAATTGGTCCTGATTGTGGCGCATTAGCATACAAAGAATTAACGTTTGACATCTTCGACAGATATGGTAGAGCAGTAGCTAAATACCGTGTAGGTCAGAAATGGGACGGTAAATACAATGGAAATGAATTACCAACAGGAGATTACTGGTATGTTCTTAAACTAAATGATCCGAAAGATAACAGAGAGTTTGTTGGACATTTCACTTTATACAGATAACAAAATTATAGCCCCAATGATGTTATCTAAAAAAATTAATACAATGAAAAAGTTTATTTTATCCTTAGTACTCATGGCTGTAACAACTAGTTACAGCCAGGAGTTAAACCTACCAGTGTTTACTCAATATTTGGCTGATAATCCTTTTATTCTTTCACCTGCCTACGCCGGTATTGGAGATAATCTTCGTATTAGAGCCAATGGTCTTACGCAATGGGTCGGAATTAAAGATGCACCAGACAACCAGTCATTGTATGCCGATTTTCGAATTTTAGACCGTTCAGGTGTTGGTTTGTCATTGTATAATGACAGTAACGGTAATACCAGGCAAACAGGAGCTAAAGTGTCTTTTGCGCATCACCTTATTTTAGATTATTATTCAGAACAATATCTGTCCTTTGGTATTTCGTATAACTTTAATAGTTTTCGTTTAGAAACAGGTAATTTCACGGGCGACGTAAATGGTCCCGGAACAGTTATAGATCCTTCTATAACAGATAATCGTCAGACATCAAATAATAACTTTGATGTGAGTGCTTTGTATCGTAAAAAAGGTTTTTACCTGAGTTTTAATGCCAACAACGTTTTAAAGAAAAACTTAACCAAGGAAAGAACAAACGAACCATCTTTGCTTTCGAATTTTCAGGTTTATTCTGGATTTACTTTTAAAGACGGGGAAAATAGACGTATAGAATACGAACCATCTGTTTTCTTGCAATATTTTGCTAGTGATGGACGTTCTACAACCGATTTTAACTTCAAATACAGAAGATACAACAGATACGAAGATTATTACTGGATCGGAGTTTCATACCGTTTCTTAAACGATCAATTTCCAAAACCACTGGCAGCTGGACCAATGGCAGGATTTATGAAATCAAAATTCTATTTTGCCTATTCTTATCAGATAATGTTTAATGGTCTTGGAGCTTACAATTCAGGAACACATTCTATTACAATCGGATTCGATTTCTTACAATCTATCAGTAACTGTCCTTGTACACAAAGTCCGGTTCACGATTAAACAAAGTAATTTTATCATTTTTGAGAATTAATTTGTTGGTTTTCATAATTTACAACGTTTTCGTTTTTATTGAACTGTTATTTTTGCTTATTTGAAATTTAGAGTACTGTAAAAGTTCTATATTTGTTATTCTTTCAAAAAATTATAAAAAATTAACAGATGAAAACTTTAAACGATTTCGATTTTAAAAATAAAAAAGCCATTATCCGTGTTGACTTCAATGTACCATTGGATGAGAATTTTAAGGTAACAGATACTACACGTATCGAAGCTGCAAAACCAACAATTGATGCTATTTTAGCACAAGGCGGTAGTGTGATTTTAATGTCGCATTTAGGAAGACCAAAAGGAGCAGAAGAGAAATACTCTCTAAAGCATATTTTGAAAACAGCTTCAGAAATTTTAGGAGTTGAGGTTAAATTTGCTGAAAACTGTGTTGGCGAAAAAGCTCAGGCAGCAGCAAAAGACCTTAAACCGGGTGAAGTTTTATTATTAGAAAATTTACGTTTTCATGCAGAAGAAGAAGCTGGAGATGTAGCTTTTGCTAAAGAATTAGCTTCTCTTGGAGATATTTATGTAAACGATGCATTTGGTACAGCTCACAGAGCGCACGCATCTACTACTATTATTGCACAATTTTTTCCAAACGATAAAACATTCGGAACATTATTGGCAAAAGAGATTGAAAGTTTAAACAAAGTGCTTAAAAACAGTGAAAAACCTGTAACAGCAGTTCTTGGAGGTTCTAAAGTTTCATCTAAAATTACCGTTATCGAAAACATCTTAGATAAAGTAGATCACATGATTATTGGAGGCGGAATGACATTTACTTTCATTAAAGCTCAGGGCGGAAAAATCGGTGATTCGATCTGCGAAGATGATAAATTAGATTTAGCGCTTGAAATTTTAAGATTAGCAAAAGAAAAAAACGTTCAGGTTCATATTCCGGTTGATGTTATTGCCGCAGATGATTTTTCAAACAATGCAAATACTCAGGTTGTTGATGTAACCGCAATTCCTGACGGATGGCAGGGTTTAGATGCAGGTCCAAAATCTCTGGAGAATTTCAAAAAAGTAATTTTAGAGTCAAAAACTATTCTTTGGAATGGCCCATTAGGCGTTTTTGAAATGGAAACTTTCTCTAAAGGAACTATTGCATTAGGCGATTATATTGCAGAAGCAACCGAAAAAGGTGCCTTTTCATTAGTTGGAGGTGGAGATTCTGTTGCAGCAGTAAAACAATTCGGATTTGAAGACAAAATGAGCTATGTTTCTACTGGTGGCGGGGCTATGCTTGAAATGTTAGAAGGAAAAGTTTTACCTGGAATCGCTGCGATTTTAGACTAAAATATCACAATTAACATTTTTTTACATAGTTTTATTCGATAAAGGGCTTAAGTTTGCAAAAGTAACACTCTTATATTCGATTGATTTATAGAATTTTAAAAAAATGTTATATGATTGTAATAAAAAGATTTTCATTAGTCATTTCTGCTTTATTTTCTATGGCCGCTTTTGCACAAGATATTGCAAAAGTTGAGGTAGAAAAACCTGAAGTAAAACTTTCTTATCTGGATTCTATTAAAAGTACATTCAAAAAAGACAATCTGGCAACCAAAGTCGATAGTTTATGGATGAATGAATTAGTAAGTTTAGATATTTACGACGATTTAACAAAAGACATCCAGACCATTAATAAGGATGTTACTGTTGATCAGGAGCTTCCAACCGAATTGTTAAAAGAACGTTTGGTTGCAATGAATCAGAAATCGCCTTTTGAAATCGAATACAATCAGGGTTTAGAAAATATAATAAAGTCATTTCTTAAGAATCGTAAAAAATCGTTCTCACGATTAATGTCTTTATCAGAATATTATTTCCCAATATTCGAGGATGCTTTTGCCAAACAAAATGTTCCTCTGGAAATAAAATATTTAGCCGTTGTAGAATCTGCTTTAAATCCTAAAGCAGTTTCTAAAATGGGCGCCACGGGACTCTGGCAGTTTATGTACGGTACCGGAAAACAATACGCTTTAAAAATCGATTCGTATATTGATGAAAGAAGTGATCCTCTTAAAGCTACAGCAGCAGCTTCAGAATATATGAGTAAAATGTTCAATATATTTGGAGACTGGGAACTGGTTTTAGCATCTTATAATTCTGGCCCGGGAAATGTTACCAAAGCAATTCGTCGCTCTGGCGGAAAAACAAAATACTGGGACATTCGTAATTATCTGCCAAAAGAAACACAAGGTTATGTTCCTGCTTTCCTTGCTACAATGTACCTTTTTGAATATCATAAAGAACACGGAATCAATCCGCAAAGAGCTGTGGTTAAAAACTTCGAGACCGATACAGTTTGTGTAAAAAATCAAATATCTTTTAAACAGCTTGCTGATTTATTAGACATGCCACAATCACAAATTCAGCTTTTAAATCCATCTTATAAAATGGGTGTAATTCCTTTCTATCAGGGAGAACAACATTTTATTCGTCTTCCAAAAGATAAAATCGCAACATTTGTTTCCAACGAAGATCAGATCTATGCATACGTTAAGCACGATACAGAACATAAATCAACTTCATCAAGATTAGCAGTTAAATATGCTCCAAAAGTAAAACCGGCAGTAGTTAAATCTGTTATTGAAGAAGATGATAATGAATACCTGTCGTATAAAGTTAAAAAAGGGGATAACCTTGGGGCAATTGCTTCAAAATATAATGTAAGCAGCGCATCGATTAAAAAATGGAATAATTTAAAAACAAATAGTGTTGCTGTCGGAAGAAATCTTAAAATCAAGTTTGAAGATCAGCCGGTATTTAAAGCTGTTCCATCTATTGACAAAGGAGAATCTGTCATTGCAGCTGCAGATGATAAAGATAAAACAACAAGTAATCAGGATTATGTAGTTGCTGCCGGAGACAATTTAGGAAGTATTGCAAAAAAATTCGGTATGACTATTGCGGAGTTAAAAGAACTTAATAATTTATCATCAAATACTATTGGATTAGGTAAAACGCTTATTATTTCTAAAGCTTCTGTAGTTATTGAAGAACCGGCTACAACTGCAATTGCTTCAAATTCGATTGATTCATTTAAGAAAAAAGCACCGTCTAAAAATTTTGGTGAAGATTATTACGTTAAAAAAGGTGACTCTTTATACAGCATTTCAAAAAAATATCCTGGGGTAACAATTTCAGATATTAAAAAATGGAATGGTATTAAAGACGAAGATATTAAACCGGGAATGAAACTTAAAATAAACGGATAAAAGAAAAATCTTATTTAAATTTGGGTTTTATTTCATAAATTAATAAAATGAATAAAACCCATTTTTTATTTTTATTACTTCCATTTTTGCTGATCTCTTGCTTTAAAGGAGAAAAACAAAGCCAGACTGTTTCAGGAAAAACAAATGCTATTTCAGTCATTATAGACGATCAGTTATGGTATGGAGAAGTTGGTGACAGTATTCGGAATAAATTTGCTTCGCCCGTTCTTGGGCTAACACAGGAAGAGCCTCTTTTTACCATTAATCAATATCCGGCAAGATTGCTGGAAGGTTTTGTTACCGACAGCCGCAGTATAATTGTAGTCAAAAAAACCGCGGCAGAAAAATTCGAAGTCATTCGAAGTAAAAATTTACCACACAACACTTTTCGCATTTACGGCAAATCTGTAGACGATATTATTTGCAGTATCGAACTGAATTCGCCCGAAATCATCAAAATTATCCGCAATGCTGAAATCGAAAAAATTCAGCAGGACAATAGTGCTTCACTGTTGAATAAAGCCATCATAAAAAATAAATTTCATATCAATATTCAGATTCCGACAGGATACGAATATATGCTTCACAAGAAGAAATTTATCTGGCTGAAAAAAGAAATCATAAGTGGCAACACCAGTCTGCTGATTTATCAAATTCCGCTTCGCAATTTTAAAAAGAAAAAAGATGTCGTAAACGCCATTGTAAAAATGCGCGATTCAGTTGGAAAATACATTCAGGGACGTGAGCTGAATACGCAGATGATTACAAGTGAGGCGTATGCTCCTTATTTTTCTAAGACTATGATCGACAATAAAAATGTTTTCGAAACGAAAGGAACCTGGGAATTAAAAAACGATTTTATGACCGGACCTTTTATTAATTACGCGTTCGTAGACGAAACCTTTAATCGGCTTTTGGTTATCGAAGGTTTCTGTTATTCACCCTCACATCAGGAACGCGATCTCATGTTAGATTTGGAAGCAATCATAAAAACCGTAAGAATTGACAAACGTTAGATTTTGATTTTTTATTTTCGAAGGTTTTTCCAATTAATTACTTCGTTCTTACTAATGATTAAACTTTAACCACAGCAAGACAATTTTTTTTCGTAATATTGTTTGTAACAAACTTTAAAACAAATAGTTATGAAAAAATTAACCACAGTATTAGTAGGGATAACATTATGTTTTATTTCCTGTAAAAAAGAAGTAAAGCCAGAAGTTACCACAACAAAAGATAAGGATACAACAGTAACCAAGGAACCAGCAGTTGAACAGCCTGTAGATTCTGCTACCGAAGTAAAAGCATGGCAGGCATATGCTACACCGGGAACCGAGCACAAATTGCTAGCAGATGAAACCGGAACATGGAACTGTGATATGACTTTTTGGTACGAACCAAATGCAAAACCTGAAAAAGCCACTTCGGTAGCAGATGTTAAAATGATTCTCGGAGGACGCTATCAGGAAGCAAATTATAAGGGAACTATAATGGGGCAGCCATTTGAAGGAAAAAGTACGGTGGCATACAATAACGCGAGTAAAGAATTCACTACCACTTTTATTGACAATATGGGAACCGGAATAATGACGGCTGTCGGAACATATGATGACGGCTCAAAAAGCATAACGTATAAAGGCGAGTTGGTAAATCCTGTAACGGGCAAAAAAGCACCCTACAGAGAAGTTTATACCATCGTCGATGCAAAAACCAGAAAAATGGAAATGTTCGATGTCAAAAACGGTTCAGAATATAAAAGCATGGAAATTGTAATGACAAAAAAATAGTTTTTTCTGAGGGACAAAGTTACAAAGTAGCAAAGGCACAAAGCTTATTTCACAGCGAATTGAAATAAACTTTGTGCCTTTGCTACAAAAATTTTAGCGTAGCTAAAAAATAATATAACTTAGCGACTTCGTGCCTTCGTGGCAAAAAAATAGAAGAATGGAATTAAAATGGAAAATAAAGCCTTTTGAGGCATTAACTGTTCATGAGTTATATGATTTGCTTAAGCTGAGAAGTGAAATCTTTGTAGTGGAGCAAAATTGCGTTTATTTGGATCTTGACGGAAAAGACCAAAAAGCTTTACACTTAATTGGAGAATTTGATGGTAAAATTGTGGCCTATACCCGTTTGTTTGATGCCGGGATTAGTTTTGATAACTCCTCGATCGGAAGGGTGGTGGTAGACCAAAATTACAGAGACAGGAAATGGGGACACGATTTAATGCGTGAATCTATTGCCGGTATTAAATCGAACTTCGGAAAAGATAAAATTACAATTGGCGCGCAATTGTATTTGAAGAAATTCTACGAAAGTCACGGTTTTGTGCAAACCAGCGAAATGTATCTGGAAGATGATATTCCGCATATTGAGATGGTACGAGAATAAATAAAAGAGGCTGAAATTCTAATTTCAGCCTCTTTTAATTTTATGTAAATCGGATATTTATATTACGACATCTTTAAAATCGTTTTATATTCCGTTTGGTTGCTTAATACATTAACCGCTCTCTTAATTTCAGAATTATTTTTGATATAATATTGATACAAACCTTCCTGATATTGATATCTTTTAATCAGTTCTTCCAAAATCATGTTTTTGATTTCTTTTTGGTTTTTATCCAGTAAAGTTGTTTCACTTTTTTCTAAAGCACTCAATAACTGCTGATATTCTCCAGTAATTGTTTCGTCGATTTTTTCTTTTTTCGCTGCAGCTAAAGTGTTTTTCAGAGCCACTTCGGTTTCGGTATCAAAAGTGATTTTATTAACTTTTAGATATTGTTTGAAAGCGTTATAGTCGGCATCTGTCAAAGTTGGGATCTTGTCACCCAAATTTGGATTTTTATAATAATAAGTGGTAGCATAATCAAAAACACCATCGTTTTTAATTAAAGCCGTTGCAATAGCACTTGTTTTTGCTTCTTCAAGTTCAATATCAGGTAATACACCGCCGCCATCGTATACAGTTCTTCCTTTTCTGGTTTTAAAAGCATTAAAGTTTTTGGCATCTGTTTTCTGAGCAACACCGTTTTTGTCCTTGTGCGCATAATCCAAAGCCTGAATACATCTTCCTGAAGGTGTATAATATCTGGAAATAGTTACTTTTAACTGAGTTCCGTAAGTTAAATCTACAGAACGCTGCACCAAACCTTTTCCAAAACTTCTGCTTCCTAGAACCACTGCGCGATCCAGATCCTGTAAAGCACCGGAAACAATTTCAGACGCCGAAGCACTTCTTCCGTTTACTAAAATGGCAAGCGGAATCTGGGTATCAATCGGATCTTTCTGCGTTTTGTAAGTATTGTTATGTTTCTCAATTCTCGATTTTGTAGTTACAATAACTTCATTTTTCGGAACAAATAAATTACAGATATCAATAGCTTCATTTAATAATCCGCCGGGATTTCCTCTTAAATCCAAAACAATTTGTGTTGCTCCGTCAGCTTTTAGTTTTTCAAGTGCGTCTTTTACTTCGTTTGAAGCTTTTCTGCTAAAATGTGCCAAAACAATATAACCTGTTTTCTCATCAATTTTTCCGTAAAAAGGCACCGATTTAATATCTACTTCATCCAAAACCAAAACCGTAGTAAAAGGTTTTCCCTGACGGAGGTATTTAATATTGATTTTTGTATTTTTTGTTCCTTTTAATAAAGAAGAAGCATCATCTTTAAAATCGGCAATCATAATATCTCCAATCTGAATAATTTCATCGCCTGCTTTTAGTCCGGCCTTGTCGGCTGGATAATCTTTGTAAGGTTCACGAACAATTAAGCGATCTTTTTTTCTGGAAATCAAAGCACCGATTCCGGTATATTCTCCAGTATTGTTGATTTTAAAATTAACTACATCCTGTTCGTTAAAATAAACTGTATACGGATCCAGACTTGCCAGCATGTTTTTGATGGCTTTATCCATCAGATCACCCGGATTGGTTTCGTCCACATAATTCGTATTTACAGCTTTAAACAAGGTTGTAAAAATCTCGATCTGCTTGGCAATTTCAAAAAAATCTTCTTTAAAACTGGCACCAACAAACAACATTCCCGCCGCAGTGACAGGTATAATGAATTTCTTTTTGAAATATGGATACATGATTATTCTTTTTTTCTTCTTCTTCTAAATCTTTTTCTAATAAAATAGGCCAATATACAAAGTATAATAACAAACGGCCAAATACTGATAAGTCCAATTAAGAAATCAGATAAACTATAAAATCCCGATTTTACAGCGGCCCACAATTTGGATCCATAAGAGATTTTAACGCCTTCTTTTTCGGCTATCGTTTTGTAAAATTCAATTGTAACGGTACTTTCAGAAACACGGCTTTCCAGATATTTAAGCTGACCTTCTTTGGCTTCGATTTCTTCACGAATGGCAGAAATCTGCTTTTCGATTTCTAAAATCTCACTTACCTTATTTGCTTTTTTTAAAATTTCCAGATAACGTTCTTCGAGTTTTTTCTTTGTTTTTAATCTTGATGTTAAATCAATAAATTGTTCGGTAACATCTTCTGCAGATATGTTTTTGACTTCAAAATACGAAACACCTTTTGAAATATCACTTATAAAACGATCAAAATTCTGACTTGGTACTTTTATAGTAAGATTTCTAAAAACAGTGGCAAAATCTTTTCCCTCAGAATCGTTTATAATTTTTGCTTTATTCGCAGAAACCGCTTTTTGAATTTGAGTAAAAGTGTTTTCAAGATCATCTGTTTCGAATCTTAAAGTTGCTTCTTTGATGATTTTTTGTTCCACTTTTGGCGGAGGAGTTTCACTTGGACTTTCATCAGATGATTCAGATTCGCTTTTTGGAGGTAAATTTACAGTTTGCACAGACAAATTTTCTTTAGGCTCATAAGATTTTTTACATCCCGTTAGAACAGAAAAGAAAATTAACAATAATAACAAATGTCGCATATACAATTCAATTTTAGAGCTAAAACTACGATTTTTTTATCTAATTTGATTATTAACCTTACGTTTTGAGATTTACGATTCTGTTTTCTTTTCAGAATCTTCAATTTTATTGATTTGCAATGAAAATTTCTCAAACAACTGAATCATTTTGGTATTGATTTCTTCGTAAGATAATCGGTCTTTGGTCTGATAAAAAAGCATGATAGAATATGGCTGATCCAGATTATCCAAAAGCAGATGTTTATTGAGACGATAAGTTTCTCTTAAAACTCTTTTGAAATAATTTCGGTCAACGGCTTTCTTGAAGTATTTCTTGGAAACCGAAACTCCGATTTTAGTTTGCCCCTGAGAATGCTCATCCGCCTGACGGTAAACCAAACGCAATGGATATTTAGAAACCGATTTTCCATCAGAAAATAAAAATCCAATTGTGGTTTTGCTCTTTAAACGCTCGTTTTTAGGGTAAGTGAAGTTCATTTAATTCAGAAAAAATTTGCAAATTTTGATGCAAAGGTACAATTAAACCATAAAAATGGTTATTGTTTTCAATTTTAATAAGTCTAAAAATATATTTACTACTTTTGCGCATTAATTTTTAAGCATGGAAAAAATAATTTCGTATCCAATATCGGTAGTTTACTATTTATTATTTGGTTTGTGTCTGGTTGTTTTTCATCCCATTCAATGGATTTGCTTAAATGTATTCGGTTATCAGGCACATAAAAAAAGTGTGGATTATTTGAACTTTTTTCTCTTAAAATGCACTAACTTAGTAGGTACAAGATATACAATTGAAAATGTAGACACAATTCCGAAAGGTGTTCCTATCATTTTTGTGGCCAATCACCAAAGTATGTACGATATCGTAGCAATGATTTGGTACTTTAGACGTTTTCATTGTAAATTTGTAAGTAAGAAGGAGTTAGGCAGCGGAATTCCAAGTGTTTCTTATAATCTGAAGCATGGAGGATCTGTCTTAATAGACCGTAGAGACCCTAAACAAGCGATACCAGTTATCAAAGGCTTGTCTGAATATATAGAAAAGAATACACGATCTGCCGTAATTTTCCCGGAAGGGACCAGAAGTAAAACGGGCGTTCCTAAAGAATTTGCGCAAAGCGGTTTAAAAATTTTATGCAAATACGCGCCTTCTGCGTATGTTGTGCCAGTGAGTATTAATAATTCCTGGAAAATGGTGAAGTTTGGTTTTTTTCCTGTCGGTTTAGGAAATCATCTCAAATTTACTGCCCATAAAGCAATGGCTGTTAAAGATTACAAATTTGAAGAGCTGATGGCGCTGACAGAAAAAGCAGTTAAAGAAGGAATAAACGAGTATAAACAGGTTTAAGTTTTAGTCCGAGCTAAAACATTTAACCCAAATCTAAAATAAGTAATGTCTATAAAAAACATTAGATTAGAAGTGATGCAGTTTTTGGAAAAAAACGTGGATAGCTTCGTCGAACAGTATTTAATTCCGGTTGAGACAATTTGGCAGCCGTCTGATTTTTTGCCTAATTCTGAAGGAGAAAATTTCTTTGAAGAGGTAAAAGAACTACGCGAAATTGCTAAAGAACTTCCATACGATTTCTGGGTTACGCTTGTTGGTGATACAATTACCGAAGAGGCTTTACCTACTTACGAATCCTGGTTGATGGATGTAGAAGGAATAGATCAGATTGAAAATAGTGGAAACGGTTGGTCTAAATGGATCCGTCAATGGACCGGAGAAGAAAACCGCCACGGGGATCTTTTAAATAAATATTTGTATTTGTCTGGTCGCGTCAACATGCGTGAAATCGAAATGACCACACAGCATTTAATCAACGACGGTTTTGATATTGGAACGGGTAGTGACCCATACAAAAACTTTGTATATACCAGTTTTCAGGAATTAGCGACTTATGTTTCACACAATCGTGTTGCACAAATAGCTAAAAAGTTTGGCGATAATAAATTGTCTAAAATGTGTAAGATGATTGCTGGCGACGAAATGCGTCATCATCATGCATACAGCGAATTTGTTACCAGAATTTTTCAGGTTGATCCCAGCGAAATGATGTTGGCTTTCCAATATATGATGAAACAGAAAATCGTTATGCCAGCGCACTTTTTGAGAGAATCCGGACAGAAAATTAGTTCGGCTTTTGAGCAGTTCTCCGATTCGGCACAACGTATTGGTGTTTACACAGCAAACGATTATGTTGATATTATGCAGAAATTAATCACGAAATGGGAAGTGGATAAAATCACTAATTTAACCGATGAAGCAGAAAAAGCACGTGATTATTTAATGAAATTACCGGCTCGTATGGCAAGAATTTCAGAAAGACTGGTTATTCCTGCTGAAGGACACATTTTTAAATGGGTTGAACCGGCGAGACTATAATTTAAATTTCAGATTGCTGATTTCAGATTTTTGGAATTGTAAATTGCTATTGCAATCGAATATATATTTGTTGATTGTTGAAGATGAGACATCTTTGGCAATCAACATTTTTTTATAATTAAAACATTTTTATGAGCACTATAGAATTAATCAATAAAACCATCACTTTTGTAAAAGAAAAACTAAATGATGCCGAAGGCGGGCACGATTGGTTTCATATTGAGCGTGTTTACAAAAATGCCCTTTTGATTGCAAAAGATACAGATTGTGATAGTACAATTGTGCAATTGGGTGCTTTGCTTCATGATATTGCAGACAGTAAATTTCATAATGGAGACGAAACCATAGGTCCGAAAACAGCAAGAGCTTTTTTAGAAGCCGAAAATGTTTCTGAAGAGGTAATTGTCCATGTTGTTAGTATAATTGAAAATATCTCATATAAAGGCGGAAATTTTGAAAAGAAATTCTCTTCTGTCGAGTTGGATATTGTGCAGGACGCCGATCGTCTGGACGCGATTGGAGCAATTGGAGTCGCACGCGCTTTTAATTATGGCGGATTTAAGAATCGCGCGTTGTACAATCCCGAAATTGAACCGGTAACTAATATGACCAAAGAAGAGTATAAGAAAAACAATGCTCCGACAATTAATCATTTTTATGAAAAGCTTTTGCTTTTAAAAGATAAAATGAATACAACGAAAGGAAAAGAAATCGCAGCAGAAAGACACCGTTTTATGGAAGTATTTCTGGGTCAATTTTATGCGGAGTGGGAAGGGATTAAATAGAGTTGATCAACATTGTTCACGATGCTTTGTGATAAAAATGCGTAATTAAGAACGCACAGACAAAACCGAGTCCAAACCATAATAAACGAGCCACTCTATTATCTCTAACTATTTCTATTTTATCTTCTTCTGACATTTTAGTAGATTTTAAACATCAAAAGTAATTTTATAAAAATATACAATTTGTCTATTTAAGGTTTAAAAATAACAGAATAGGACATTTTAATAATAAAAAGCACAATGAATGCAGAAATTTAATTCTGTAATTATTGTGCTTTTTTAATATGTCTTTAAAAAATGATAATTAACTACAGCCACAATTTCCGTCGCCGCAGTCTTTTTTCTTTTTAGATTTAAAAAAATATTTTTTAATCAAAAAAGTAACTGCAATTCCTAATATGGCGAAGGCTATAATTTCCTGAATCATTTCTTTTTTTATTTTAAAAGTTGATAAGCAATTAGTGCAGCAAAATAAGCTAATCCGCTCATAAGAACGAGTTGCATCGCAGGCCATTTCCACGAATTGGTTTCCTTTTTTGTAATTGCTAAAGTACTGGCGCACTGCATCGCAAATGCATAAAACAGTAATAAAGATATTCCGGTCGCGAAGTCAAATACTTTTTTTCCGGTTTCCGGACGTATTTCTGCCTGCATTTTGCTTTTTATCGTCGATTCGTTATCGGTATCCCCGACGCTATAGATCGTGGCCAGAGTTCCCACAAAAACTTCGCGTGCAGCAAACGAACTGATTAAGGCAATCCCGATCTTCCAGTCATAACCCAAAGGTTGGATAGCCGGCTCAATCGCTCTTCCCATTAAACCGATATACGAATTTTCTAATTTTTGTGAAGCAACTTCATTTTCAAACTGCGTTTCGTCTAAAGTTGTATTTGTAAATCGCTCTTTAACGATTGTCTCAGCTTCATTAAATTCTTTTCCGGGTCCGTACGAGGCTAAAAACCATAAAATAACAGAAATCGCTAAGATAATTTTACCCGCGCCAACTATGAATGCTTTTGTTTTTTCTACAACATTGATTCCCACGTTTTTAAACAGCGGTAATTTATAACTTGGCATTTCTACAACGAAATACGTTTTCGATTCTAATTTTAAGACTTTATTTAAAATATAAGCCGACAAAATAGCAGCAGTAAAACCTAAAACATATAAGGCCATTAAGGTTAGTCCCTGAACATTCAGAAACCCAAAAAGACGTTTACTGGGCACTACAAGAGAAATAATAATTGCATAAACCGGTAATCTTGCCGAACAAGTAGTAAATGGCGTTACTAATATCGTAATGAGGCGTTCTTTCCAGTTTTCGATATTTCTTGTCGCCATAATTGCAGGAATTGCACAAGCTGTTCCCGAAATTAACGGCACAACGCTTTTTCCCGAAAGACCAAACCGGCGCATAATTTTATCCATTAAAAACACCACACGGCTCATATAACCACTTTCTTCCAGAATCGAAATGAACAGGAATAAAAAAGCAATTTGCGGAATAAAAATGATAACACCGCCAATTCCCGGAATAATTCCCTGCGAAAGTAAATCGGTTAAGATTCCGCTTGGCAATTCCTGCGCAACCCATCCGCTTAAAGAGGCGAAAGTGCTGTCAATAAAATCCATTGGAATCGTTGACCAGCTGAAAATGGACTGGAATATCAGAAATAAAATGGCAAAGAAAATGACATAGCCCCACACTTTATGGGTTAGAACACGATCTAATTTGGCTCGGATGTCTTTTGCCATTGTGGCATCTACTTTTAAACCTTCTTTTAAAACATCATTTATAAACTGATATCTTTTTATGGTTTCTTTTTGTTGTAAGCGTTTTAACTCCGAATGTGATTTGGTGAGAGTACTGCGGACTTCATTTCGGTCTAAATTTGAGAAATTAACGTCCTGAGTAATAACAAGCCACAATTTGTACATCAATTGATTGGGAAAAGCGTGCCTTAATTTTTCAAAATATTCAGGATCAATTACAGAGGCGTTTAAACAAGGTTCGTGAGTTATGGTTTTATAAGAAACAATTAGTTCTTTTAGTTGTTCGATTCCGTGACCTTTTCTCGAACTTACTAAGGCAATTTTAGTTTTTAATTTTTCTTCCAAATACGGAATATCCAGAGTAATTCCTTTTCGTTCCATTTGATCGGACATATTTATAACCAGAATGGTCGGAATTTCAAGATCTTTTATTTGCGTATAAATCAGCAGATTTCGTTTCAGATTTTCAACATCTGTTACAACTACTGCTACATCCGGATATAATTTGTCGTTTTTATTTAACAAAAGCTCAATTACCACACTTTCATCCATCGAACTCGCGTTCAGACTATAGGTTCCGGGTAAATCAAGAATATTTGCTTTTACGTTGTTTGGGAGTTTGCAGAAGCCTATTTTTTTCTCAACAGTTATTCCGGGATAATTTCCAACCTGCTGATTAAGACCTGTTAACTGATTAAAGACAGAAGTTTTTCCGGTATTCGGATTTCCGATAAGGGCAACATTGATATTCTGAACGCTCATTATAAATTGTTTTGAATAAGTTCAACTTCAATTTCACGAGCAGTTTCTATGCGAATGGCTACATGGGAACCATTAATATCTAAATATAACGGATCTCCGAAAGGTGCAATTTGTAATAATTCAACCAAACTGCCCGGCAAACAACCCATTTCTAATAACTTAAGTGGAATAAGATCGATATCAAAATCTTTGATAATGGCTTTCTCGCCTTTTTTTAAGGTATGAATTGTATTTTGCAAAGCTTATTTAGATTGAATTTAGATTGCAAAAGTAGGCAATTATTCTGTATTCCAAGATATTTAACACCTCGACATATGCTAAATGTTTCTAAAAATAAAGGATTTTACTCGTTGGAAAGGAAATCAATGTCTTCTAAAAGTCGTTTTATGTCTTCCTTGTTTGTTCCGTCGTAAAATCCGCGGACACGGCGCTTTTGGTCAACCAGAACAAAATTCTCCGTGTGCACCATATCATAAAGCTGATCAGGTCTTCCGAGTTTTGCAGCCAAATATGATTTTCTGGCCATGGAGTAGATTTCCTTTTTGTCTCCGGTAACCAAATTCCATTTACTGTCAACCACTCCATATTTAATAGCGTATGCTTTTAAAACCGATACACTGTCCACTTCGGGAAAAACAGTGTGGGAAAGTAGCATTACTTTAGGATTATTAATTACAGCTTTCTGAACCTCAACAAGATTAGTTGACATTTTAGGACAAATAGAACCGCAGGTGGTAAAGAAGAAATCGGCAACATAAATCTTTCCTTCGTAATTCTTTTGTGTAATCGTATCGCCATTTTGATTTATAAATGAAAAATCGGCAATGGTGTGGTATTTACTTTTGTACTGAATCGTGCTGTCTACTAATTCCGGATTGACATCAGCGGGATTGTAAATGGGTAATGTCTTTTTTGGTTTTAAAGCAGAATAAAAAAGAGATATCGTAACTACCGAAAATACTATTAAAACAATAAAGAATTTACGGTATTTGTATAAAAGCGATTTCATAAAAATAATTTGGCGCAAAAATACAAAAGCAGATTTTAAAAAGTTTACTGTGTGCTTTTTTTAACAGCCAGTGTAACATTTAATTTCAAAGATAGACTTATAAATTTGTATTAAAACGGCTGTTTGTGAAACTTATGTCTCTTTTTGTCCTTACAGTTAGAATTTTAACACAATTTTTGAAATAATAACAATATGTTTGTATTTTCCCTTAAACTATAATTTTTTATGAAAAAACAATTTGCTAAACCTATGTTTGGTGTTGTTTCTGCAATGTTTGCAATAACTTCAGTTCAGGCCCAGACAGCACCAAAAGAACCGGGTATCAATGTATCTTATATGGATACAAAAATAAGTCCGAGTCAGGATTTTTTTAAATATGTAAACGGAACGTGGCTGGATAAAACTGAAATTCCGAGCGATCGTACAACGTGGGGAAGTTTTAACGAGCTGATTAAAAGAACGGACAAAGATGTAATGACGGTTTTAAAAGACGCGTCTAAAAATCCAAATTACAAATCGAATACCGATCAGGGAAAAGCTGTAAACTTATTTAATACGGTTTTGGACACGGTAGGAAGAAATAAAAGAGGAATTGAGCCTTTAAAACCGTATCTGAAAAAAATTGATGCCATTAAAAATGTTGCTGATGTACAGAAATATTTGACAGAAATGGAAAAAGAAGGTGGTTCTGGTTTCTTCGGAATTTATATTGGAGCTGATGATAAAAACAGTTCCAAAAATTCTGTCAATCTGGGTCCGAGTCAACTGGGACTTCCGGACAAAGATTACTACACTTCCGATGATAAGGATTCTAAAGAAAAACGTGCCAAATATGAATTGCACGTTGCGAGAATGCTGCAATTTCTTGGTGAATCTCCGGCAAAAGCAAAACAAAGTGCTGCTGAAGTGCTGGCTCTGGAAACAGAATTATCTAAACCAAGATTAAACAGAGTTGAAAGAAGAGACAGCCGTTTACAATACAACCCAATGACTGTTGCGAATGTTCAGAAACTAACTCCGGCAATAAAATGGAATGAATATTTTGCAGGTTTGGGAATTACCAAATTAGATTCTGTAATTGTTTCTGAACCTAAATATATGACTGCTTTACAAACTGTTTTTACAGAAAATAAAGTGGCACAGTGGAAAGAATATTTAAAATGGGATTTGATAAACGGTGCTGCAAGTAAATTAACAACAGAAATCGATAATGCTAATTTCGATTTTTACAGCAAAACATTAAGAGGAGCCATAAAACAACTTCCTGCAGAAGAAAGAGCGCTTGCTGTTGTAAATTCAAGAGTGGGAGAAGCTCTGGGTAAACTTTATGTAGAAAAATTATTTCCTGCCGAAGCAAAAGATAAAGCGCAGAAAATGATTCAGAATGTGATTTTGGCTTATCAGAACAGAATTAATTCTTTAACCTGGATGTCTGCTGAAACAAAAGTAAAAGCAGTTGAAAAGTTAAATAAAATCACAATCAAAATTGGATATCCTGATAAATGGAAAGATTATTCTGCTTTGACAATTAAAAGTGTTGCAGAAGGTGGAACTTACTTCGATAACAATAAAAATTTATCGAAATGGAATTTCCAGAAAAGCATTGAAAAACTGAGTAAACCAGTTGATAAAACAGAATGGGGAATGTCACCTCAAACGGTAAATGCGTATTACAATCCGTCTTATAACGAAATTGTGTTCCCGGCTGCAATCTTACAACCTCCTTTCTACAATTACCAGGCTGACGAAGCGGTAAATTATGGTGGAATTGGCGCTGTAATTGGTCACGAGATTTCTCACGGATTTGATGATTCAGGAGCACGTTACAATGCTGATGGAAACTTAGTAGACTGGTGGACAGAACAAGATTTAAAACAATTTACAGCTTTAGGAACCGATTTGGCAAATCAATACAGCGCTCTTGAGCCATTACCGGGAGTTCACGTGGATGGAAATTTCACTTTAGGTGAAAACATCGGAGATTTGGGCGGAATTAATGCTGCTTATGATGGTTTACAATTGTATTTGAAACAAAATGGAAATCCGGGATTAATTGACGGATTTACTCCTGAGCAGCGTTTCTTTATTTCTTGGGCTACCGTTTGGAGAACAAAAACAAGAGATGAAGCAATTAAGAATCAGGTAAAAACAGATCCGCACTCCCCGGGAATGTACAGAGCTTATGTGCCAATTCAGAATGTTGATGCTTTTTACAAAGCGTTTGATATTAAGAAAGGTGATAAAATGTATGTGGAGCCGGAAAAACGAGTTAAAATCTGGTAATCACCATATAAATCTAAAAAAGGCGCTTTTAATAAGCGCCTTTTTTTATGGTCTTAAATGGCAATGTAAATGTCTACTTCTGCATTTTCGGGATCTTGAGATTTCTCATCGTAAATTTCAAAATCGGCAGTAAAAGATCTTTTTAAATCTGAACTCCAAATCTTCAGCCATTCGTTAAAAACAATTCCGTCAGAAAGTTTTCCTTTCGTAGTAAATTTTTCATAAGTCAATCCTTCTATTGTTTTTCCTGTCATTCCTTCGGGAATCATGTCTAAATTGTCGACCGCGCAGCCCAGAATTGTGGTGTAAGGTCGGGTATGATCTTTTTCGTAATCGGTGTAAACACAAATTAGATCCGAATTTATTTTGTTCGGAATCTGACTGGCAATTTCTGTTGATAAAAACTGAGTCCAAAGAGCCGGAATATCTTTTCCGGATTGACCATTTTCATTTGTTGTTCGAACCGCAATTCCGATGATGTTGAATTTTTGAATATTCATTGTTATATAATTTTTTTGTGTCACACAAATTTAAAACTTTCAGGTGACAACAGTTTGTCAGCAGTAACAGACTATAAATAAAAAAGGCGTTACTAGTAGCGCCTTTTTTTATCTGGAAAGTCAATTACTTTAAATGACTGTAAATATAAGTTTCAATTGCTTTTAATTCTTCATCAGACATTGCCTTTGTGATTTCAAAGTTGGTCTGCATGACCGAAAACTGACTCGGATCTACAATAGGATCCTTCTGTCCTTTCAGGAAATTGACCACATCGCCATTTTTATCTTTATAGATTTTTGCAATTTCTTTAATGCTTGGGCCAATGACCTTTTGATCAGGCAGGTGACAAGCTGTGCAATTTCCTCTTCCTTCAAAAATTTCTTTTCCCAGAGCTTCCGGAGTTTTAGCTGTAGCCGACTCACCTTCAGTCTGACTTTCTGTTGAGGTTGCTACTTTTTCTGTTTTCTCGTTTTTACAGGATGCAAATACCAAAACAGCACTTAAGAATAGTATTTTTTTCATTCTTATTTGTTTAAAAGTATTGCCGCTTCCTTTGCAAAATAAGTCGAAATTAAACTCGCTCCTGCACGTTTGATGCACATTAACTGTTCCATCATAATTTTATCATTGTCAAGCCATCCTCTTTCGGCGGCGGCTTTGATCATGGCATATTCGCCCGAAACATGATAAACCGTTACCGGAACATTCACCGCATTTTTTACTTCACGGACAATATCAAGATAAGCGATTCCGGGTTTTACCATAACCATATCTGCACCTTCTTCAACATCGCATAATGTTTCTTTGATAGCTTCAATGCGGTTCGCATAATCCATTTGATAGGTTTTTTTGTCTTTTGGGATTTCTGTATTATCCACTGGCGCACTATCCAAAGCATCTCTAAACGGACCGTAAAATGCCGATGCATATTTGGCAGAATAACTCATAATTCCAACATTATGAAATCCCGCAGCATCCAGACCTTCGCGAAGGCGTAAAATTCTTCCGTCCATCATGTCACTCGGTGCTACAAAATCGGCACCGGCTTGCGCATGAGAAACGGCCATTTTTACTAATGCATCAACGGTACTATCATTTTCGACATCGCCATTTTTAATAATTCCGTCATGACCATAAATCGAATAGGGATCTAAAGCTACGTCTGGCATCACAACCATTTCCGGGCACGCAGCTTTAATGGCACGAATGGCCTGCTGCATTAAACCGTCTTTATTCCAGGCCTCTTTTCCGGTATTGTCTTTTAGGTTTTCACTCACTTTTACGTAGATATTAACAGCGCGAATCCCTAAGGCAAAAATTTCCTTAACTTCTTCAACAGTCAAATCGATTGATCTGCGAAAGATTCCCGGCATGGACGGAATTTCTGCTTTGTAATTTTCGCCCTCCGTAATAAACATCGGAAACATAAAGTCGGTCGGACTTAAACTTGTTTCGCGAACTAAAGAACGAATAGATTCATTAACTCTTAATCGTCTGCCTCTGTGAAGTGGGAACATATAATTTTAGATTTTAGATTTTAGATTTTAGATTTCTGCTGAAATATTAACTTCTAAAAATGTTATTGTTTTTTTTTTGAGGAATACTGTTTTAAACAGCGTTGCAAAGTTAAGTAAAAAGGAACAAAACCAAACTTTTAGACTTTCTAAGAATGAGTTAATATTATCTAAAATTTGTGACTTTTTTCGTTTATTTTTGTGAGATGAAGAAAATTCTCATTCTATGCTGTTGTTTCCTCCTGACAAGTTGTTTTGAAATAACAGAACGTATTAAACACCACGACGATCAGAGCGGCGAATATACGCTGATGATCGATTTCTCTAAATCCTGGTTCAAAACCAAATCGGCTATCTGGCTCGAGGAAGTCGATGGAGTTAAAATCCCGAACGAACAGGAAATTACCGCAAAACTCAATGACTTTAAAGCCAAAGCTTCAAAAATTGACGGCATTTCGAATGTCACTACAAAAACAGATTTCGACAAATATGTCTTTATAATCAAACTCAATTACGCCAGTCTAAAAGCGTTGAATGCCGTCGTAAACACGATAAACAATCAGCGTGATCAGATTCACTTTAGCGGAAGCGGAAAAACTTTCGAGCGGATTGCCTCTTATCCAATACCTGAAAAAGTGGTAAATGATCCGAAGAAAAAGAAAGATCTGGAAGAAGCGAATATTATTGCTATTTATACTTTTGATAAAGATATTCTGGCAGTCGAAAATCCGAATAGCAAAATTTCTAAAAATAAAAAAACGGTTTTTTTAAAACACAGTATGTACAGCGTATTTAAAAAATCGACTTTAATGAATAATACCATCCAATTAACGCCTTAATTATGAAGCATTTTTACACCTTAATTTTATTACTCGCCTCGTATCTTACTTTCGCTCAGGCGAAATCTGACCAATACGATTATTTTGTGCAGTTTAACGGAAGTCAGCTTTCGAAAAAAGTAAATATCGATGATGTTTTAAATCATCCCGTTATAACAAAATTTATCGGTAAAAAACCTGATTTTGATCTTCGTCAGTATACGTCTATAATTCAGTTGGATCAGAAAATTACGATTCACGGAAATTTTTTAGACAGTATTCCGTATTATCAGGTTACCATTCCGATAAAGAACAAAGATGCCGTCAGACAATATTTGACGGAGAAATTTGCTGCCAGGGATTCGGTTAAAAAGACTGCTATTCAGGATTTTGCTAAGTATTCTGTTTATACGCCTGGGGGAGCAAAAAAATCTTTTGCATGGAATGAAAATTATTTGATTGTTTTTGAGCTGACGAAAAGACTGCCTGCAAAATTTGATAATTCTCAGGCTTATATCGATTCGGCGTACACTCAGGCGAGCGATGTAATTGTAGATATTGATGAAAAAGAGGCACAATACGAAGTTCCGCCGCCGCCGCAAATTGTAACGGACGCGCCGATTGCTGAGACTGAAAATGGCGTGAATGAGGATTATACTTATGATGGAAATCCGTATGAAGAATATACTTTGGAGCAGGCAGAATTTGATCGAAAATTAGCAGAACAGCAAAGTGAGATTATAAAAAAATTATTTGAAAATGGTTTTACAGCGCCAAATTCGACAAAAGTAAATGAGTCGGCAGACATTTCTTCCTGGGTAAATTACGGCGGAGCAATTTCGAGTTTATATTCTGCTTACAGCGTGCCGATGGCGATGTTTGGCGGATATGACAAATATTTACCAATGCAGCAGAATTTCGCGAATTTTATAAAAGGAATTAATCTCGACTTTTATTTCGATAATGACAATGCAAGAATGGAAGAAATTATTGAATATTCTCCTGAAATTGCAAACGATATAAGCAAAATCAGCAATAGAAAAATCAATAAAAACATCTATAAGTATTTTCCTGCTGAAAAACCTTTGGGTTATATGACGTATCACATCAATACAATGGAAATGCTTCAAAGGTTTCCTTCTTTGACGGCCGAATTGTTCCAGACTCCGAAATTTGGAAAAGAAGATATCAGCATAGTTACAGATTTAATTTCTACCATTGTTGATGAAGAAGCCACAGCCAAACTTTTTGATGGCGATTTAAGTGCTTTTTTATATGATATGAAAGAAGTTGAGGTTATGACTAAAAAGTACGATTACGATGAGAATTTTGAAGAAAAAATAACAGAGGAAAAAGTAAAAAAACAAATTCCGTTGTTTTCTTTCATTTTTACTTCTACGCATTCCACATTTGGAGATAAATTGTTACAGTTGGGTGTCCGTAAAAAAGTACTGACGCAAAACGGAAATTCGTATACCGTAGTTGGAACACAGGATTATGGTGATATTTTTATTATGAAAGACAAAGATGTCGTGGTTGTTGCCAATACGACGGCTTATTTCAGTAATGGAAATGGTTCTTTTATAAAAGACACCAAAAAAGCTTTGAGCAGAAATTCTATTTTAGGAAAGATGGATATTGCCAAAACAGTGCATACTTTTGGTAAGAATGCCAAAGAATCTGATTTGACGCTGTTAATGAAAATGACTAATCAGTTTTCGGATTTTTCTATGGAATCCCCAAAAAAACTGACCGACAATAAATTCAAATTTATATTGAGGTTAAATACGAAAAAATCAGATAAAAATATCATTTTGCAGACTCTGGATCTTGCTGAAGAAATGACATCTAAATAAAGAAAAATTCAAATCAAAAATCCCTGATAACAAATTGTTTCAGGGATTTTTTTTGAAAATTTATGTGATAGAAGCTTTATAAATCTCCTTAATAGAACTTTCTAATCTGGCGTTAAATTCAGAATCGATTTGCTTCGCGGTAAGTCCTTCTGATAATGCTCGTGAGAAACTGGCAATTAACCCGGGATTTTCAGAAAGCTTTACATTTGCTTCTTCGCGGGAATACCCGCCGGAAAGAGCAACCACACGAACAACATGCGGATTACTCATTAAATCACTGTAAAAATTATTGACAGTTGGAATAGAAAGTTTCAGGATCACCTTAACATCCTGGTCCAATTCATCTAAATGTTTTTTAATTTCATTTTTTAAAATTTCCTCTGATTTTTCTTTGTCGGCACTATAAATGTCGATTTCTGGTTCAATAATCGGAATCAGTCCTTTTTGAAAGATTTGCAGACCCACCCTAAATTGTTGTGCTACAACATCTCGTATTCCGTCGGGATTTGCCTCTTTAATCAGGGATCGCATTTTAGTCCCAAAAATATTTCTTTCAACCGCTCTGGTAAGCAGATCATCAAGATTTGGAATTGGTTTCATGAGCTGAACACCGCCTGCAGGTTCTGTAAGTCCCTGATCGACTTTTAAAAACGGAATAATATGTTTTTTCTCCCAAAGGTACTCGGCTGTCCACTGTCCGTCGATTTTTCGATCCATGGTATTTTCAAACAAAATGGCCCCAAGAATAAACTGGCTGTCAAAAGCAGGACTTTTAATAATTCTGGTTCGCATTTCGTGTACCAGGGTGTACATTTCTTCGTCGTTTGCAAATTGACTTTCCAAAACGCCATATAGCGATAATGCTTTTGGTGTACTTCCTCCGCTTTGATCCAGGGCGGCAATAAATCCTTTTCCGGAATGCATAAGATTTAATTGCTCTATATTTCTATTTTCCATGATGCTAAATTTAGTTTTCTGTAAGTGACTGTAATTTAAGCATTTTTCGGAGAATATTTAGAAATTTTAAAGTCCGATTTTTGAATTTACTTTATTATAAACCTCTTTTACCTTTTTCGGAGGATCAAACCGGTAACCGACAGAAAGTTTTACGGTTGCAATATTATCATTTAATCTTGGATCGACATTCTCATCCTGAGCAAAACTAACAGTATTAAGACTGGCATAACCAAAGAAACTGTTGTTATTATACGCTAATTTTAAATTGAAATCTGCCTGATACAAAGCCGATGTCTCTCCGTCTATAGTATTCACTCCTGCGCCTACAGCAAGACCTGCGGCAATGAGAACACGGTCACTAATTACAAAATTGTAAAAATAGGCAGGTGCCAAAGTAAAAACATAAAGATCTCCTTTTGAAGAATCCGGCGTATTTAAATCCAGATTAGTATAGTAAAAAGAAAAACTTGGAATAAAACTGCCGGAGCTTTTTATCTGCCATTCATTTTGGCTGGTCAGGGTTTTAAAGGAGAATTTATCGTTGAAAATATAGGAAGTAGAGCCGCCGATTTTTGTGGTGCGCATTTGAGGTAATTCTGTTGTTATATTGTTATCGCTGATATAAAATCCTTTTTGATTGATGAATGTAAAAGACTGCATCCACTTTTTATAATAAAAGCGGGTATTGAAATTAAAATTCTTTGAATTGGAATCACCTTTGTTGCCACTGAGGAACTTGGGCGCAAAACCAATACTGACATCAATAATTCTATAACTAAGATTAAACCCAATTTGTTCCCTTCGGTTAGGAATGAGATCTACAAAGATTTTGGGCTCCTGTTCTGCAGAAGCAATCTGAAAACTGTTTGAAGTGTCTAAATAATAGGCGCTGACAGTTATTTTATCAGTATAAGATTTAAAATAAGGATTTTGTAAAGTGTCGTTTTGAGCGAAACATCCAAATATGCCTGTAAAAAAGAATATGGGAATCAATTTTAGTTTCATTTAACTAGCATTTTATCGTGCAAATTGCTCCGTCGGAGCAAAATATTTATAGAAAAAGAATGATCGCCAATGAGATAAAGCTCCATCGGAGCGACATATTATACATCAGCAAAGATATATTCATCTTTAAAATCAATATCAAATAATTTCAAAAACAAGATGTATTCTTCTCTGAACGTTTTAGTTTTATGATGTATTTCTTGATTTTCAATGTATTTTACCACATTAACCAATTGTGAATGACTATATGAAAATGCTCCAAAACCAGTTTGCCATTCAAATTTTCCATTAATCCATTTTTTCTCATTTATAAACTTTGATGAATTGGATTTAATATCTCTTACTAGATTTGATAATGAAACATCCGGTTTTATGCCAACTAAGATATGAATATGATCTGGCATTCCGTTAATTGCAATCAGCTTTTGTTTTTGATTAGTGATAATTCCGGTAATGTATTTATAGATTTCGTCTTTCCAGTTTATAGAAATTAAATTTTGTCTTCCTTTTACAGCAAAAACAATTTGTATATACAATTGAGAATAAGTGTTTGCCATATTATAGTTTATAGTATTGATTGGCAAATCTAATTAATAATTTTAATTTGTAGGGTAAATCTTTAATCAGGCTAAATGTCGCTCCCTTGGAGCTTTCTTTTGATTTGTTATATTTTCTATAAATATTCCGTCCCTCTGGGACTAATTATTTCATTCAAAAAAAATGCTCCTAGAGGAGCATATTATAATAAATTAAAAATAGACAAGGCATCTAAAGCTTCACGGAAGTATATATTAAAATTAATATAAAACAGTTACAAAACCCACTCACGTGGATTTTCCAACGCGTTTATCAATTTCTCTTCATCACTTCCTGCTTCCGGATGATGATCATAAACCCATTGAACATGTGGAGGTAAACTCATCAGTATACTCTCAATTCTTCCGTTGGTTTTTAATCCGAATAAAGTTCCTTTATCATGAACCAGATTAAACTCAACATAACGACCGCGACGGATTTCCTGCCAAGTTCTTTGTTCTGGTGTATACGCAAGATTTTTTCTTCTTTCTACAATTGGTACATAAGCTTCAAGGAAACTATTTCCAACTTCAGATACAAAACTAAACCAGTCTTCCATAGACATTTGTTTGTTTGCTTTGCAGTAATCAAAGAATAAACCGCCAAGTCCGCGTGCTTCATTTCGGTGTGCGTTCCAGAAATACGAATCGCATTGTTTTTTATATTTCGGATAAAACTCTGGGTTGTGTTTGTCGCAAGCCGTTTTACAAGTTTGATGAAAGTGTTTTGCATCTTCTTCAAACAAATAATAAGGCGTTAAATCCTGTCCGCCTCCAAACCATTGTTCAATTACTTTTCCAGACTCATCGTACATTTCGAAATAACGCCAATTAGCGTGCACAGTAGGAACCATCGGGTTTTTCGGGTGAATTACCAAACTCAGTCCGCACGCAAAGAAATCTGCTTCCCCAACGCCAAACATTTTCTGCATAGCTTCGGGAAGTTTTCCGTGAACGGCTGAAATGTTTACACCGCCTTTTTCGAAAACAGCACCGTTTTCAATAACGCGTGTTCTTCCGCCGCCGCCTTCCGGACGTTTCCAAAGATCTTCGCGGAATTTTGCAGTTCCGTCAACAGCTTCTAATCCGGCTACGATTTGGTCTTGTAAATTTTGTATATATGCGTAAAATTTATCTTTCATTGTCTTGAATTTTGGCTTGCACCGAAGTAATTTTTGCATTTATTCCGAAAGAAAAAACTTTGCTTTCCTGCTGAATATATTGATAAATAGCCAAAGCTTTATTTTGAAAATCATAGTTTTCTGCTTTAGAAAATTCCATTAGGACATCGGCAAATTGTTCTAAATGTTCCCAGTCAAAATGCATTTGAAGTAGCAAAGTGATTAATTCTTCATTTTGAAAATCAACTAAAGTTTCAATATTTAAACCGAATTCTTTTAGTTGATTTTCAATATCTTCTTTTTGAATGTTATTCAAAGGATAAGGCACGTAAATGAGAGTTCGTAACGTTTTGAGAACGTTATCAATTCTAATTTTTTCTTCGTCTCTTAGGCCTTTGTTGAGCATTTTTTTGTTATTCGTTCTCCTGCAAGGTTTTCAAAACCTTGTAGGTATTAATTGTACACAATCTTTTTTATCTTCTGGTGAGCATATTATATCTACAAGGTTTTGGAAACCTTGCAGGAGACAAAACATGACTATTCAAAAGTATGTGTTTCGTTTAATAAATCATTTTTTTGATTGTGACAAAAAATGAAATTTTCAGCACCTCCAAATAATTCTAAAACTTCTTCTCGTTCTATTTTTGATTTTTTTTATCTGATAAAAAAGCAGGATAAGAAGAAAATTTAAAACTTTTAAAATCCTCATCTAAATGATGTTTTGGATTTAAATGAACGTAAATAATTAGTTGTTTTAAATAATTCTGATCTTTTAGTTTTATTCTTTTGAAATGCTTTTCAAAGAGACTGCCGGTTCTATTTGTCTGGTTATTAAATGCTTTCGCATAAGAATTTAATAAATTTGAAAAAGCCTGAGTCACTTCCTTTCCTTCAACGTTCAAACGAATTACTAAATGAAAATGATTCTTCATCAGGCAATAAGCAAATATTGATATTTTATTCTCAGTGTATTTGGCTAATTGTTTTAGAAAGTAAATTTTGTTTTCATCATTTTCAAATAGATTCGAACCATTAATTCCACGATTATAAATATGATAATAACAGTCCTTTTCTAAAACCTCCAACTTCATTTATATCTTCTCTCTTTTTCATTTCCTGCAAGGTTTTCAAACCTTGTAGGTATCTATTTTAACATCATCTAAATATCTCAGCTTTGCGAATTAATACCTACAAGGTTTTGAAAACCTTGCAGGAGACATAAATGAGACTGATAATATTAATGTTATTGTCCGTATTCCTTAACAGCGTCAATAAACGCTTTTGCATGATCTACAGGAATATTTGGTAAAATTCCGTGACCCAAATTCACTACATATTTATCTTTTCCGAATTCGTCGATCATTTCGTGAACCATTTTTTTGATTGTCGGAATTGGAGAAAGCAATCTTGATGGATCAAAATTTCCCTGAAGCGTAATATTTCCGCCAGAAAGGTAACGTGCATTTCTTGCCGAACAAGTCCAGTCAACACCTAGTGCAGACGCACGGCTTTTTCCCATTTCGCCAAGAGCAAACCAACATCCTTTTCCGAAAACAATAACCGGAGCGTGATCTGCCAAAGCTTCAACAATTTGGTTGATGTATTTCCATGAAAATTCCTGATAATCTACAGGAGAAAGCATTCCTCCCCAGGAATCAAAAATCTGAACCGCATCAACACCTGCTTTTACTTTTTCTTTTAAATATAAAATCGTTGTGTCTGTTATTTTTTGCAATAAAGTATGCGCTGCAGCCGGGTTTGAAAAACAGAAACCTTTTGCAGTATCAAAACTTTTAGAACCCTTTCCTTCAACAGCATAGCAGAAAATTGTCCAGGGCGAGCCTGCGAAACCAATTAACGGCACTTCGTCGTTCAGCATTTCTTTAGTCAATTTAATGGCATCCATTACATAACCTAAACTTTCCTGAATGTCCGGAACGTAAACTCTGTGAACATCTGCCATAGAACGAATCGGATTTGGTAAAAACGGACCAAAATTTTCTTTCATTAAAACTTCAATTCCCATTGCTTGTGGAACTACCAAAATATCCGAGAATAAAATAGCAGCATCCGGTGCAATTCTGCGAATAGGCTGAACAGTGATCTCAGCTGCTAATTCCGGAGTCTGACAACGGGTGAAGAAATCATATTTATCACGTAAAGCGATAAATTCTGGTAAATATCTTCCTGCCTGACGCATCATCCATACTGGCGGACGTTGAACTGTTTCTCCTTTTAATGCTTTTAAAAATAAGTCGTTTTTTAACATTTTTTCTTGCTTTAGGCTTTAAGCTTTAGGCTTTAAGCGTGATAGTTATTTGTTTTTGGCTTAAGGCTTAACTGCCTAAAGCTTATTGTTATATTGAAATATTACATCTTCAATCACATTCTCAACTGTTGGCTGATCTGCGATAATGATGTTTTTGGTCAATTTATGTAAAGCTTCGGCAGTAGTTTCTCCAATACAGAAGCAGGTTTCTTTTTTAATGGTATTCTCTTTTAAATAACTTTCAATTCCCGACGGACTAAAAAATAAAATGGCGTCTGGAGAAGTTTTTATTTTTTGAGGTGTCAGTGAAGTTTCATAAACCTGAATTTCATTCAACTTAATTCCAGCTTCTTTTAACGCGTTTGGCAATGTATCTCTTCTCAAATTGCCGCTAAAAAAAGTAAAACTTTCTTTATTGTAAATCAAAGCGATAATTTCAGCCAAATCAGAAGCGTAACCTGTGTAAGCCACAACATTAAAGCCATTATCGCTTAATAGCGCTTTTGTTTTTAGGCCAACGCAAAAAACGTTTTTATCACGAAGCTTCGGGATTAAGTCGTTTGATTTTGGGTTTTCTAAAAAACTGTAAACCGCATTCTGACTAGTAAATATCAGATTTTCGTTGAGGTCTTTTATTTCGAAAGATTTGTTTTCGGTTTTAATGAAATCAAATTCTGAAACTTCAAAACCGGCTTTTTGCAATTCCTGTTTTTGAATTTCGTGAAGAACTTTTGTGGATAGTATCTGAATTGATTTTGCCATTATTTTTTCAAAGATTCTTTAATTGACTGCATCAATTCGGTTCCGCCATTGTTTAAAATTTCCTGAGCAGCGTGAAAACCTAGTTTCTTCCATTCTGAAATATCTACTGTTTTATTGATATCCAGCTTTTGTTTTCCATCAATTGAAAGTAAAACGCCTTGAAAATGTAAAGTATCTTCCTCTTCATTGTAATTTACCAAAGCCCCGATTGGCGCGGTACAACCGCCTTCCAGCGTTCTTAAAAACTGACGTTCGATATACGTACAAATTTCAGTTTCAATATGATTTAGCTGCGATAAAGCATCCAACGTATAATTGTCATTTTCCATAGCCACAACCAACATCGCTCCTTGCGCCGGTGCGGGAATCATCCAATCCAGATCAATAACATTTTCGGGTTTTAAGTTAATGCGCTCCAAACCTGCAGCAGCAAAAACGGCTCCGTCCCAATTGTTGTCTTGTAGTTTTTGCATACGCGTATTTACGTTTCCACGCAAATCAACTACGGTATGATTTGGATATTTATTAAACCATTGTGCCTGACGACGCAGACTTCCGGTTGCAATTGTGCTTGGATTGGCAAAATCAGGATTTCCTTTATGAACTAAAATATCCAGAACATTCGCTCTTTCTAAAACCGCTGCCTGAACAATTCCTTTTGGTAAAGCCGTCGGAACATCTTTCATAGAATGCACTGCAATATCAATATCTCCATTGATCATAGCGATGTCAAGCGTTTTGGTAAAAATTCCGGTAATCCCCAATTCGTAAAGTGGTTTATCCAGAATAATATCTCCCTGAGATTTTACAGCAACAATCGAAGTTTTATAACCCAAATCGTTTAGTTGTTTCTCTACGTTATGTGCTTGCCAAAGAGCCAATTCGCTGTCGCGCGTTCCTATTCTGATTGTTTTTTCTGCCATGTTTTTTAATTTCACCATATAAGTTATATAAGGTCAGATATAGTTTGCGCAAAACTGATCAACAAATCTATAATATGAACTTATATAACTTATATGGTTTAAAATTTATGTTTTTTATGATGCTTTTATTTTAAAGACTTTTTCGATCCATTCGATGCTTTCGTCAACCATCGTGTCGTCGTCTTTTAAATGATTGGCAAAATGAGTAGTGATTTTCTGAATGATTCTGTTGCTGATGATTTCGGCTTGAGCCTCATTAAAATCTCTGATTTTTCTGCTTTGAAAATCTAGTTCTGAAGTTTTTATCGCATTCAGTTTTTCTTTTAAAGCATTTATGGTTGGTGCAAATTTGCGTCCTTTCATCCAAACCACAAATTCTTCTTTGATTTCTTCGATAATCGCTTCGGCTGCTGGAATATGCAACTTTCTGTTTTCCAAAGTTTCATCTGTCAGTTGCGACAGATAATCCATGTGAATCAAAGTTACGCCTTCTAAATCCTCTACGTTTTCGTGTACATTTTTCGGAATCGATAAATCTAAAATCAATAAAGGTTTTTTAAGATTAAGGATTGCTTTATCAACCGTTGGGTTTTGTGCGCCTGTTGCAACAACCACAACATCTGCTTTTTGAAGTTCTAAATGTAATTCAGAATAATCTTTAACAATCAGATTTAGTTTTCCGGCCAGTTTCTCAGCTTTGTCTTTTGTTCTGTTGATTAAAGTAATATGTTCGTTTTTGGTATGTTTCACCAGATTTTCGCAAGTATTTCTTCCGATTTTTCCGGTTCCGAACAATAATATATTTTTGTTACTGATGTCCTCAACATTTTTAAGAATGTATTGTACCGAGGCAAAAGAAACCGAAGTGGCTCCGGAACTAATTTGCGTTTCTGTTTTAATTCTTTTACTAGCCTGGATAACAGCATTTACTAATCTTTCTGTAAACGCATTCGCCAAACCTAAAGATTTTGAGTGTGCAAAACTTGTTTTAATTTGAGATATAATTTCAAAGTCACCAAGAATCTGACTGTCTAATCCAGTTCCTACGCGAAACATATGGTTAATAGCTTCCTGATTTTTATAGACAAAACCTACTTTTTGAAATGCGTCGACAGAACCGTTACTGTTATCGCAAATAAGCTTTATCAATTGAAAGGGGTGTTCTGCAAAGCCGTAAATTTCAGTCCTGTTGCAGGTTGAAGTAACAATTAAACTTTCTATTCCTTCCGTTTTAGCTTGTTCCAGCAAACGGGTTTTCGCTGCTGCATCCAGACTAAATTGACCTCTTACCTCAGCATCAGCTTTCTTATAACTAAGGCCAACTGAATAAAAATAGAGATGTTTAGGTACGTTATTGTTTTCCATAAATTCACTTTCTAAAAAGTGCAACAAAATTATTACTATAGCTTTGATAAAAGTAACGCTCAAAGTACTTTTTATGTCGCTGTATGTTTTTTTGATTTCATATGTGCGTTTTTAAATAGAAATCAGCACTTTTTCAGCAAAATCAAGTTGTTTGAAATGTTTTGTTTAGAGCGGTTCTAAATAGCCAAAGCCAAATCATTAAAATTTTATTCAGAAAAAATATCGCTATGGGTTCAAATACCAATTTGCGTTTTTATAAAAAATCTTACTATATGATTGGCAATATTTAAGCTTAGGATAATGGTATAAAATAAAAGCGCTATTTATTTAAAATAGCGCTTTTTCAAAGAAAGATATTATTTTTGAACAATTGGAGTTCTTAATGACTCCAAAACTGCAACAATATCAGTGTAAAGTTCTGTGTTAGAAGCAACGCCGTTTGCATTTGCAGCAGCGCCAACATAACCTTCAAACTTAGTAAAATCTGCACTGCTGGCTTTAGTACCCATTCTAGGATTTTTTGACGGGTCGTGCGCTGCTACCATATTCAATCCTGAATAAGTGTTTACAGCATTTTTTCCTCCTGTATTAAAAGAAAAGAAATCAGTAAGATTGTCTGATAATTTAGCAATATTAGTTGCCTGTGTAGTTCCTGTTTCTGCTAAAAGAGGAGCAAAGTGTGCCTGTAGGTTACCCGAAGCATTAGACTGAACATCGGCAACAATTAATCCTATAGTAGAATTTACAACTTTGCGAAAGCTCAAACGTCCTTTTTCAATCATTTGACCTGAATTATCCGGATCTGAAACCATTGCAGACCCGCCTAATCTTTCGTAGATTGTTGCTTTTTCAGCAGGAGCTTTTTCATCGTCATTACTGCATGATGCCAATGATGCCGACGCGGCAATTAATACGCTAAGTGTAATTTTAGAAAAATTTCTCATAATAAATATTTAAAGGTTAATTAAAAAACTGATTTATTTTTTTTGACAATTTGTAGCTGTAACTATTCTGATCTATCGGACAAACTTCGTTACTCGCCAACGAAGCGGGCAGGATGTAGCGTTGAGCATCGTAATGTCCTTTGCTTATTAATTCGTCGTAAACTTTTTTAGAATTGGTGATTTTATTGTTATGAAAATAAACCACTACATTTCTTTTTACGATTATAGAATCAGAAGTTAATCCTTTGATAGATCTCAAATCGGCGCAAATCTTTTTAGCGGTCGCCGAATCTATATTTTCTTTAAAATCTATTCTGCTTACCTGCAGATTTGGGCTTTCGTAAACAGCTGGTTTTGCCGTAATGATGTGAAATACCAGAATGGCAAAAAATAATACACTCGTTATTAGTATCGCCCAAAGTCCTTTTTTTACTGTTTTGTTCATTTTATAAATAGCTCTTAGTTAATTTTTCAATTCGGTTTTCCAGAGTCATTTACGGACGCTTTTTTTACTTGGTTTTATTTACGGGCTCTAAAAGTTCAATTTAGAATTGTTATAAATACTGTAAGAAACGATTTATGTTTTATTGCGAAACGAATGATATGAAAATGAGTAAATTAGCGTATTTGGAGTTAATACACATTTGGCCGACTAAGAAAGAAGTGTTTGAAAAAAAAGAAGGAAAATACTTAGAAAGAATAAAGAAATTATAATTTTAGAAGTAAGTAAACGATAAACCGTCAAAAAGATTTAATTTTGAAAAGCCAAATTATTGTTTCATTAAAAATGACATAGCTTGAATATAGTAAATCAAAAAATGGAGGAAGAAATAAAAATTGAAGACGACTTTACGCTAATCAGGTTTCAAAACGATAGTCTGGAGCCTTTTTCTGCCCAGCACGAAATTGGCACTGGATTGATACAGTTTCACTTTGGTATAAAAGGCAATGCAAAATTTTTATTCAATCAGGGCAATTATGCTTTAGAGTTGAAAGAAGAAAAATCACTGCTTTTATATAATCCGCAGAAAGAATTACCGCTTCATTTGGAACTCGCACCAAACTCGTGGGCGATTTCTGTAATTGTTTCCATTAAGAAATTTCATGCGCTGTTTTCTGCCGAAGCCGATTACATTACTTTTTTAAGTGCCGATAATAAGGACAAAAAATATTATAATGAAGGGAATATCAGTCCTTCAATGGCAATTGTGTTGAGTCAGTTGTTTCATTACAATCTTCATCCATCCATAAAAAATCTTTATTATAAAGGAAAAGGATACGAATTGCTAAGTTTGTATTTTAACAGAACCGAAGACCCAAACGCAGAACAATGTCCGTTTTTAATTGATGAAGACAACGTTTTGAAGATTAGAAGAGCCAAAGAAATAATTATTGCTAACATGGCTGAACCGCCCGGATTGCAAGAACTCGCAGATGAAATTGGTTTGAATTTAAAGAAACTAAAAATGGGTTTCAAACAAATTTACGGAGACACTGTTTATGGTTTTCTGTTTGATTATAAAATGGATTTCGCCCGAAAACTACTCGACAGCGGTTCTTATAATGTAAACGAAGTTGGATTGAAAATTGGCTACAGCACCGGAAGTCACTTTATAGCGGCCTTCAAGAAAAAATTTGCCACAACTCCAAAAAAGTATTTGATGTCGATTAATGCGAATGTATAATTTTTTCGGCCACGAATTCACAAATTAAAATCTGCGATAATCTTTGTAAATCTGCGAGAGAAATTTCATAAATATTCTAAAAATCAATTTTGAATATTCAACAATAAATAAAAAGTAACAATTATCATATATCGAATAAAGTACACAACTTACTTTTGCCGAAATTTTAAAAAACAAATAAAAAGCTTAAAGCAAAAAAACAATAATGAAAGGCGTATTATTAGTAAACTTAGGTTCTCCGGAAAGTCCAACTCCAAAAGATGTGAAACCATATTTAGACGAATTTTTAATGGATAAATACGTGATCGATGTTCCGTATTTATTGAGAGCATTATTGGTTCGCGGTATTATTTTGAGAAAAAGACCGGAAGAATCAGCGCATGCGTATGCAAAAATCTGGTGGGACGAAGGTTCGCCTTTAGTTGTTCTTTCAGAAAGAATGCAGAAAAAAGTACAGCCTTTAGTAAACGTTCCGGTTGCGCTTGCAATGCGTTACGGAAGTATGACAATTGAAAAAGGACTTCAGGAATTAAAAGACAAAGGCGTTACAGAAGTTTTGCTTTTTCCTTTATATCCGCAATATGCAATGGCTTCAACTTTGACAATTTTGGTGAAAGCGGAGGAAATTCGTAAAAAGAAATTCCCGGAAATGACATTTACAGATGTTCCTGCATTTTACAACAAACCGGACTACATTAAAAACTTAGCAGATTCCATCAAAAAACATTTAGTTGGATTTGATTATGATCACTTATTGTTTTCATACCACGGAATCCCGGAGCGTCATATCCGTAAAACCGACATTACAAAATCACATTGCAAAATTGACGGATCTTGTTGCAGCACGCCATCTCCGGCGCATGATTTCTGTTACCGTCACCAATGTTATGAAACTACAAGACAGGTTATAAAGCTATTAGACATTCCAGCAGACAAATACAGTCTGACTTTTCAATCGAGATTAGCGGGAGATAAATGGTTGGAACCTTATACAGATATTGAAATTGATAAAATGCCGGCAAAAGGAATTAAAAAACTGGCGGTTGTAACTCCGGCTTTCGTTTCAGATTGTTTAGAAACTTTGGAAGAAATCGCCATGCGCGCCAAAGAAGACTTTGAAGCAAAAGGAGGAGAAGAATTTTTAGCAATTCCATGTTTGAATGACGATGACGAATGGTGTGAAACGGTTGGAAATTGGATTAACGATTGGGCGAAATAATATTTTTGTTTCAGGTTTCAAGTTGTCCCTAAGTTGATAACTTGAAACCTGAAACTTGAAACCCAAAACAAAATAATTAATGGAATATTATAACTACTTAAAATCATTACATCTTATTTTCGTAATAACTTGGTTTGCAGGTTTGTTTTATATTGTTCGTTTATTCGTTTACCAAATCGAAGCCAACGAAAAACCTTCTCCCGAAAAAGAAATTCTGCAGGCGCAATATAAAATTATGGCCTACCGTTTGTGGTACATTATTACATGGCCGTCGGCGGTTTTAGCGAGTGTTTTTGCTTTTTGGATGCTGTTTTTTACAGAAGCCGGCCATGTCTGGATGAAAATGCCATGGATGCATGTAAAACTATGTTTCGTTTTCCTTTTATATTTATATCACGGAAAATGTCATCAGATTTTTAAGCAATTGCAAAATGATGAGGTAAAATATACCAACAACTTCATGCGTTTATGGAATGAAGGCGCGACGATTATTTTGTTTGCAGTTGTTTTTTTAGTAGTTTTAAAAAGCGCCATCAACTGGATTTTTGGCGTAATCGGGATTATGTTATTCTCGATTTTAATTATGCTGGGATTCCGATTTTACAAGAGAATTAGAGAGAGAAAATAGTTTTTTTAGTTTCAAGTTTCAGGTTTCAAGTTGCCAATCGCAACGGAACATGAAACCTGAAGCCTGAAACCAATAAACAAACTGATGGTTAACTTCAAAATGTCAATGCTTTCGCTTCGTACCAGGATTTTCCTGTCGATGATTGTATTGATTGTTGTGGCCTCATTTTTACTGGCTTCGATTTCGATCATTCAGTTTAAGACAGAAGCCAAAGAATACCATCAGGAACGACTTGAACGTAAGGAGAATGCGGTAAAAGAACATATTAATTACGTTCTGGCTACGACCACTTATCCGCTAAAAACCGGGAACTTAGATTTAATTTTCAAAGATAAAATCCACGAACTGGCGCAGATTCATAAAATTGAAATCAACATTTACAGTCTGGATGGAAAACTTCTCAAATCATCCAAAGAATCATTTGCCGTTGACAAAGTTGCACCGCCAATTCCCGAATATATTTTAAAGCTCGTGCGTTCTTCTATAGAAAAACGTTTTGTAGACATTAAGACTATCGATGGCGTTAAAAACAGGTCTTCCTACAGTTTAATAAAGGATGAAAAATTTAAACCGCTTGGAATTTTAAATCTTCCTTATCTGGAAGATGATGGTTATTATGATAATGAACTTAACACATTTTTAATTCGTCTGAGTCAGGTGTATTCCTTTATGCTGATTGTAGCTTTTGCATTGGCTTATTTTCTTTCGACTTATATCACAAAATCACTAAAAACCATTTCAGATCGTTTGGAAGAAACCAATCTGGATCAGAAAAATGAGAAAATCGTTCTGGAAGCCAATAGTAAAGAAGTCAACTTCTTAATTAAAGCATATAACGGAATGGTGGATAAACTCGAAACCAGTGCCATTAAATTAGCGCAAAGCGAAAGGGAAGAAGCCTGGCGCGAAATGGCAAAACAAGTTGCGCACGAAATTAAAAATCCGCTTACGCCAATGCGCCTGACTGTGCAGAGTTTTCAACGAAAGTTTGATCCTTCCGATCCCGATGTAAAGCAAAAAATGAACGATTACTCGGAAACTTTAATTCAGCAGATTGATACCATGACAGCTGTAGCTTCGGCTTTTTCGAATTTTGCTTCAATGCCGGCGCAACAAAATGAAACCCTTAATGTGGTCGAAGTTGTCGAATTGGCTCTGGATATTTTTAATGAAGATTATATTTCTTTTGAAAGTGAAGAAGAGGAAATTATTTCCAAAATGGACCGTACGCAATTAATTCGTGTTATTACCAATCTGGTTAAGAACGCAACCCAGGCAATTCCTGAAAATCAGCTGCAAAAATCAATTGTTGTGACGGTTAAAAGACAAAGCGACAATGTGGAAATTGCCGTAAAAGATAACGGGATAGGAATTCAGAAACAAGACAATACAAGAGTGTTTGAACCTAAATTTACAACCAAAACCAGCGGAATGGGATTGGGATTAGGAATTATAAAAAACATTATCGAAAATTATAAAGGAACAATTACCTTTGATTCAACTTACGGAAAAGGAACTACATTTCGCGTTTCGCTTCCTATTACAAACTCATAAAAAAACTGCCATGAATTACGAAAATCTTTTAATTTCTATTCAGGAAAATATCGCAACAGTTACCATAAACAGACCTGCTAAACTAAACGCTTTAAACAGAGCAACAATTAGCGATCTTAGCAAAGCGATTAAATTACTTGGTAAAAATGATGATGTCCGTGTTATTATTCTAACCGGAAGTGGAGAAAAGGCTTTTGTTGCCGGAGCTGATATTTCTGAATTTGCCAACTATACAATTGTAGAAGGTGCACAATTAGCAGGCGAAGGACAGGAATCTCTTTTTGATTTTATTGAAGGACTTAAAAAACCGGTTATTGCCGCAGTTAACGGATTCGCATTAGGAGGCGGATTAGAACTGGCGATGGCCTGTCATTTTAGAATTGCTTCTGATAATGCCAAAATGGGTCTTCCTGAAGTTACTCTGGGATTAATCCCGGGTTACGGAGGTACGCAGCGATTACCGCAATTAGTAGGGAAAGGACGTGCTATGGAAATGATTATGACAGCCACGATGATTTCTGCAGAAGAAGCCAAAGAATACGGTTTGGTAAATCATGTAGTGCCGCAGGCAGAACTTTTGTCCTTTACGACTGTAATTGCTCATAAAATTATTAAAAATGCTCCATTTGCTATCGGCAAAGCTATTAAAGCAATCAACGCTAACTATACAGATGGTAAAAATGGTTTTGATGTCGAAATAAAATCTTTCGGAAAATGTTTTGGCACAGCTGATTTCAAAGAAGGAACAACAGCATTTTTAGAAAAAAGAAAAGCAGAATTTACAGGGAAATAGAAGTCATAACACAAAGTCACACAAAGATTTCACAGAGGTACACAAAGAAAATTTAAAAATATTAGCGAACCTTGCGTAATTCTTTGCGAACTTTGCGGTTTAAAAAGAATACACAGCCACACAAAAGATTCACAGAGGCTCACAAAGGTTTTAAAAACTTAGAGCCTTAGCATCTCAGAACCTTAGCAACTTAAAAAAAATGTACGAACCAATATTTGCCCTTTTTTGCGAACGTGTTAAAGAAAGTATCCAGGCCGGAACTTTCGCAAAATTGACTTTGGCCAAAACAATGGGCGATACCGAAATCAAAAACATCTATTTCAGATTGGTTTTGAATGAAGACAATACCTTTTCGATATCACTAACAACAAGATATAAAACCGAAGAAATCGAAAGTATTCATAGTTTAGAAGAAGCTTTAATGGTTTTAGGAACTTATATTAAAAACCCGTTTTTGACTGCTTTGCTTTTTACAACAGATAATGATGTAACATTCAAAGTAAATAAGAAAAATGCAGGAAGCATTATTGAGCAGGAGCCAACGTTTAAAAATGCATCTCCGGTAATGCTGGAAATGATTGAAAAAGGAATTGTATAGAAGTCTGTAGTGAATTTAAAATAAATTTTAAAACCATAAATATTAGTATTTATGGTTTTTTTTATGTCTTATCTTATTGCTTTTAAGTTTTTCACGAGGAGTTTTCCATAAAGAGTAGTAATACTTTTGCACTCATTAATATTAAATATTTAATGTCAATGAAAACTTATGTAATTTCAAATCGTTGGAAGACAATACTGTATGGTTCTTCTGCTTTTGGAATATTATTATTTGGCTCTTTTGCATTCATAATGATTCTTCCTCGTGAGGTAATAGTATTTGATGGTGAAGAAGAAGGATTAAAAAAATGGTTGGCACTTGTCTATTTAATGGGAGCATTGGTTTCGATACTTTTAATTGTTAAGACTAACAAAAAGAAGGTTATAATTACTAAAACAACCATAAAAAATATAAATTTATTTGGCGTAAGTGAGTTAAAATTTTCTGATATAAAAAAATTTGATATTGAGAAATATCCTAAGTTTCCCCAGCTTCAGCAAATTACTATTACCCCATTATCCAAAGAAACTGAAAAGCTAAGTTTTACTTATTCTATATTAGATCAAGGTTGTGAATTAGTTTCAATATTAGAGAATTCAAATTGGGAACAAAAAGATAGTATTAAAGATCAGGAAAAAGAAATCCTTGGAAACAAATCTTTGGATAGATCAATACAAGAAAGACATGCTAATTTAAAAAAAGCAAATCTGGTAGTTAAAATTTTAAATTTTATAAGTGTAGCTGTTATAGTGGGAGTTATAAAATGTCCTCAATTTTTCAAATATATTTTAATAAGTTGCTTAACGCTACCAATTATTGCAATTATAACATTGATATTATGGAAGGATATAATTGTAATTGAGCCCAAAAGAGACACTACAAATACTAATGTTATTATTGCTTTTTTACCCATCATTATTTTAGCTATTACAGCACAGGATAAGTATTTTATTACTTATTATTCTAATCTTTGGTTGCCAATTATTACTGTAGCAACCATTATTGTAGCATTATTTTTAGCTGGAAATAAAAAAATTATTCAAAGAAAATTATATAATCTAGTATTACGAATTTGTATCTTTTCTGTCTTTTATAGTTATGTTTTTGCTATTGGAGTAAATTGTGTTTTTGATAGATCCAAACCTGAGGTTTTTATATCTCAGGTTTTATATAAAAGGAGTTATGGCCTTTCTCTTGCAAAGTCTTATAAAATTGATGTTGAAACATGGCGTCAAGACTCAAAAACATTAGAATTATTTATTAGCAAAGATTTTTTTGAGGATCTTCAGTTAGGTGATGAGGTCTCTGTAAATTCTTATAAAGGATTATTTAATATTCCTTGGGTTGAAGCAGATAGAGCAAAGTAATGAATCGTTCCTAAGGAACTTTATCCACGTAAACGGAAAAAATCCGTTGCTATAAAATTTTCTTTCCTGTAGAATTTTTCTGAAAATTAATAGGTTAGTTAGAGAACCATCGGCTCGCATTTATATTATAGGGACGGATTAAAATCCGTCCAAAATTAACGGCAAAAGACAAAGCAAAGCGCTATCGGCTCGACCAATGTAGATTCTTGGTGAATCTTTACACAAACTCTTTGCGAATCCAAATGAAACGCCAGTTAAACCAACTTCACAAACAGATTAGAAGCGATTTTATTAGAAATCGACAATTCTCGTTCGCTGACTTTAATTTTTACCGATAAATCGAAAGATTCTTTAGAAAGGAATTCGATTTGCGAACCCAGCGCAATTTCCTGTTTGTCCAGATATTTCAAAAATTCCGACGAAGTATCTTTTACGCCTACACAAATTCCGGTCTGACCTTCTACTAATTCAGAAAGTAAGTATTTTTCGATTTTTACAATCCGCCCGTTGGCATCGGGAATCGGATCGCCGTGTGGATCTTCAGTCGGATTCCCAAGAAAATCATCCAGACGATTTATTAGTTGTTCCGATTTAATATGTTCCAGCTGTTCTGCAATATCGTGAACCTCATCCCAGCTGAAATTCAATTTTTCAACCAGAAAAACCTCCCACAAACGGTGTTTTCTCACAATCATTTTAGCGGCAAGTTTTCCGTTTTCAGTCAGAGAAACACCCTGATATTTTTTATAATTGACTAAATCTTTTTCAGAGAGTTTTTTAAGCATATCCGTTACCGAGGAAGCTTTTGTTTCCATGATTTCAGCAATAGCATTCGTACTGACTTCCGTTTCCAAAGCAGCCGTTAGATGATAGATAGATTTTAAGTAATTTTCTTCTGAAAAAGTCATTTTTTTGGAGGTTCAGAGGTGAAAAGGTTCAGAGGTTCACAGGGAAAAACTTTGTCCCTTTGCAACTTTGAGCCTTTGTACCTTTTATTTAACAATCAACAAAGGTATCGAAATTTTATGTCTCAATTTGTCTACGGTTGTACCAAAAAGAATATCTTTTACACCAGTATGGCCGTGGGTTCCCATGACAAGGATATCGAAGTTACGATGATTTATAATTTCAGGAATTACTTTGTTAGGTTTTCCAAATCCGAGTTCTGTTTCGATTTTAAATCCTCTTTCGGTCAACATCTCCTTATATTGAAGTAACAGCTTTTCGTCAATTGTGGTTTCATGATCATGTATATGAGTGCCGTACATTAAGGCGCCGACCGTTTCTACGATGTGAATGAGCGTATATTCCGTGTCAATGCCACCCAATTCAAAGGCTTTGTTCAAAGCGGCTTCATCTGCACTGGAGAAATCTACAGAAACGGCAATATGTTTTATACTCTTACTTTCTTTCGGAGAAAACTGCAGTTTCAAATTATGCGGGGAATGGTTGATACTACTGTCCTTTGCTTTTGCGATAAAAGGTTGAAAGATAATATAAAGCAAAAGACCCAAAAATCCAAAAGCGAGCGGAACAACGGTTAACCAAAGAATAATCGGGTAACTGGAACTTGCCAGCCATGAAGTAATTTCATCATAAACCAATTTTGCATTTAGTGAAACAATAATAGCAGCAATAATCCATGAAATAACCTGAGTGAGTTTTGAGATATGAAAACCATTCATTTTCGATTTATCGCTCACAAAATGAATTAACGGAATAATGGCAAATCCCAATTGCAGACTCAAAATAACCTGACTTAAAATCAATAATTTTCCTGTAACGCCTTCTCCATAAATCAGAATCACAATTACGGCAGGGATAATGGCAATCAAACGGGTAATAATTCTACGAACCCAGGGCTGAATCCTGAAATGCAAATATCCTTCCATTACAATTTGACCCGCCAGCGTTCCGGTAACAGTCGAACTTTGTCCTGCAGCAATTAATGCAATTGCAAATAATGCCGGTGCCCATTTGGTTCCTAAAAGCGGCTCGAGAAATTTATGCGCATCCTGAATTTCTGCAACTTCGTACATTCCGTTTCTGTGAAAAGTGGCCGCTGCGAGAATTAAGATCGCGGCATTGACAAAAAAGGCAAGATTTAAAGCAATGGTAGAATCTATAAAATTGTATTTTAAAGCTTGTTTTATTCCGGCCGGCGTTCGGTCAAATTTACGGGTTTGAACTAAGGACGAATGCAAATACAGGTTGTGAGGCATAACCGTAGCACCAATAATTCCGATTGCGATGTATAGAGCAGCAGAGTTTGGAATCGAAGGAATCAATCCTTCTAAAACTTTATGCATTTCCGGTTCGGCAAAGATCATTTCAAAAATAAAAGAAAAGCCTATAATGGCCACTAGCGCAATAATAAAGGCTTCCATCTTGCGGATTCCTTTATTGATAAGGAAAAGCAATAAAAAGGTGTCTAATACGGTAATTAAAACTGCTTCAAGAAGAGGGATTCCAAAAAGGAGGTTAATTCCAATCGCCATACCAAGGACTTCTGCCAGATCACAGGCCGCTATGGCAATTTCGGCAAGGAAATATAAAACGTAGTTAATGTATTTTGAATAGGTTTCCCGCGATGCTTGTGCGAGATCACGCTGTGTCACAATTCCAAGTCGGGCACTCAGACTTTGCAATAGCAGAGCCATTAAGTTACTCATTAATAAAACCCATACAAGAGTGTACCCAAACTGACTTCCACCGGCAATGTCGGTTGCCCAGTTTCCGGGATCCATGTATCCGACGCTTACCAGATAGGCCGGGCCTAAAAAGGCTAAAATTTTTCTAAATCCTGTTTTTTTATGTTCTGTAGAGACCGATTCGTGAACTTCTTCTAATGATTTGCTCATTGTAAAAATATTGATTTACCAAATATATAGAAAAATCACATTCGCTCAACAATATTTTTAGACGAGTCTAAATATTATATGTTAGAATTTAAACATTTTGGACATAATCCTGATAATGTAAAATTTATCTCGTTGACCTTATAATTGTGCGGCATAATATAGCTCGGTTTAACATTTTCCAAGCACGTAATTTCATGGCAGTTTTCACAGCTGAAATGGGCATGATTGTGAATATGCACACGCTGATGCGTATGGTTACACTTTGCATACTTTACCGTTCCGTCCAGATCTACAATTTTATGAACAATATCATCATTAACCAGACGATCCAAAATTCTGTAAATCGTGACGCGGTCGCATAAATCGTCTGTAAGTTTATGAATTTCTGAGTGCGAAAGTGCAGTTTTAGATTGGGTAAGAATTTCTGTAACTGCCGTTTTTGCTGTTGTATTACGGGTCGTTTTCATATTTTGAGAATAAAATTTAATTGCAACATTGTTGCGTTATAAATAAAATAACTATATTTGCAACAAAATTGCGTTAAGCAAATGTACAGTAAATGAAGAAATTAAGCACACCTTTTTACGATATTTTAGGAATTTCAAGCGCTACAATTTGTTTAGTGCATTGTTTGATTTTCCCACTTTTGACTATTCTTCCCTTAGGAATTAGTCACAACCCATTTATAGATTTACTGTTTGCTTCAGTCGGTTTATTTGCAATTCTCAAAATTATAAAAAAATCGTCTCTTTTAGTATCATCTGTTGTGGTTGTTTCAATGGGACTGATCTGGATCAGTATTTTGGCGGAACTTTTTCTTGAAATCCACGTCGATTTGATATACTTCGGTGGAATTGGAATGGTAATCGGTCATTTAATTAATTATAAATTTCATAAAAAACAAAATCATTAAAGATGGAACAAAGTAATTTTGATGTAATTATCATAGGCGGCAGTTACAGCGGTTTATCTGCTGCTATGAGTTTAGGGCGGGCTTTGCGTCAGGTTTTGGTCATCGACAGCGGACTTCCGTGCAACAGGCAGACGCCTCATTCTCATAATTTTATTACTCAGGATGGAGAAAAACCCGCCGTGATTTCGGCGAAAGCCAAACTACAGGTCCAAGTATATAAAACGGTTCAATTTTACACCGGACTCGCCGTAAAAGCAATAAAAAAGGATAAGGGTTTTGAAATCACAACAGAAAATGGAGCTGTTTTTACTTCCCGAAAAATAGTATTTGCCACTGGGGTTAAAGACTTATTGCCAGATGTTGACGGTTTCGCAGAATGCTGGGGAATCTCCGTTATTCATTGTCCGTATTGTCATGGTTATGAAGTTAAAAACGAAAAAACAGCTATACTTGCAAACGGAGAAATAGGATTTGAATATGCAAAACTAATTTCGAACTGGACAAAAGATGTAAGATTGTGTACTAATGGAAAATCAGGATTAACACCTGAACAGCTGCAAATTCTTAAAAACCATAATATTTCTGTTGTAGAAGATGAAATTGATTCTTTTGAACACAATCAGGGATATATTTCCAATATTGTTTTTAAAAACGGAAAGAAAGTGGACGTTAAAGCAGTATATGCAAGACCGCCTTTTGAACAGCATTGTACTTTATCGCAAGATTTAGGATGTGAAATTAATGAACAAGGTCTGCTGAAAGTTGATATGATGCAAAAGACAAATGTACCCGGAATTTACGCCAGCGGCGACTGCACCACTCAAATGCGATCTGTTGCTATGGCAGTCTCTACAGGTTCTTTTGCTGGTGCCGTTCTTAATAAGGAACTTATTGATGAGGATTTTTAAAAGTTTACAATCCAATACAGGGAAATTATCAGCTCTGTGTAGGAAGATTTCAAAAAGGCTTAATCCAATAAAATTCTTGGATTAAGCCTTTTTCATATTTATCCATTGAACCGAATGTTATCCAGCATTTTTGATTGAATTAAAAAAATAATCTAACAGATTGAATGCAATGCGTTTGAAAATTTTTAGCAGTAGAATAATTGTTTGTCAAATTTAATTTTTAGATTTGTCTAAATTTAATTTTAAAATGATGAAATATTTATTTTTGACACTTTTAATATTTTCGGCTAAAGATTTCTACGCACAAACTATTTCAGGAAAAGTGGTTACAGATGTTCCTTCATTTCATGATATTACGGTTAGTTTATTAAATTCAGATTTTAAAACTCAAACGGATTCACTCGGATTTTATAAACTTGAAAATATCCCTGGTGGCAATTATAAAATTCAGGTTTCGGCGGAAGGTTTTAAAATACAAACCCGAAAAATTTCAATTTTAGAAAAGGAAAATATTAATCTTGATTTTGAATTAAAAGAAGACAATAATGAACTGAATGAAGTTGTCGTTTCGGGAACATTAAAAGCCGTAAAACGTCTGGAAAGCGCAGTTCCTGTTGAGGTTTATTCGCCAACATTTTTCAAAAAAAATCCCACACCCAGTATTTACGATGCACTTCAGAATATAAATGGCGTTCGCCCGCAGCTTAATTGTGGAGTTTGTAACACGGGCGATATTCATATTAATGGGCTCGAAGGTCCGTATACCTTGGTGCTAATCGACGGAATGCCGATTGTGAGCAGTCTTTCAACGGTTTACGGTTTATCGGGAATTCCGAATTCTCTTGTAGAAAGAATCGAAATTGTAAAAGGTCCGGCTTCTTCTCTTTACGGAAGTGAAGCTGTTGGCGGCCTGATTAATATTATCACTAAAAACCCAACTAATGCACCGGTTTTCTCTGCGGATTATTTTACAACATCGTATTTTGAAAGCAACCTAGATGTGGGAGCAAAATTTAATTTTGGAAAAAAAGCGACCTCTATTGTTGGGGTAAATTACTTTAATTATGATCAGGTTATTGATAAAGACCACGACAGCTTTACAGATGTAACGCTTTCTGAACGAATTTCGGTTTTTAATAAATGGACTTTTCAGCGAAATAATAATCGCCTTTTTACGATTGCAGCGCGTGGAATGTATGAAGACCGCTGGGGCGGAGATGTGCGTTGGGAAAAGCGCTTTCGCGGAGGCGAAGAAATTTACGGTGAAAGTATCTACACCAAAAGAGCAGAATTAATTGGAAGCTATCAATTGCCTTTTGAAGAAAAACTGATGCTTTCGTTTTCCGGAAATGTACATTATCAGGACAGTCGCTATGGTACGACATCGTATATCGCCAATCAGAAAATTGGTTTTCTGCAGGTAACCTGGGATAAAAAAATAGGAAAAAATGATCTCCTTGCGGGAATTGCCAGCCGTTATACCTATTACGACGATAATACTCCGGCCACTAAAGAAGCAGAAAATACTTGGCTTCCGGGGATTTTTGTTCAGGATGAAATAACATTTTCGCCCAAAAGTCAGGTTTTGTTAGGAATGCGTTACGATTATAATTCTATCCACGGTTCGATCTTTACCCCGAGATTGGCATATCGATTTAAAGCAAATGAAAATACCATTTTCAGATTAAATGCCGGAACCGGATTTCGAGTTGTAAATCTGTTTACCGAGGATCACGCCGCACTTACGGGTTCTCGTAATGTTATAATTGCCAATAATTTAAAGCCGGAAAAATCCATAAATGTGAATCTAAATTACATTCAGAAAATCAATTTTGAAAATGGTACTTTTATAGGAATCGAAACCACGGCATTTTATACCCGATTTAGCAATAAGATTATTTCGGATTACGAAACGAATCCGAATGAAATTATATACGATAATATAAACGGCTACGCTTTAAGCCAGGGAATCAGTACGAATGTTGATTTGAATTTTCCTTCGGGGTTAAAATTTATTTTGGGCGCCACGGTTTTGGATAATAAAAATGTTCAGGACGGAGTGTCAGAAAGACCTTTTCTAACCGAAAATTTTACCGGAACCTGGAGCGTTTCGTACAAAATTCAGCCTTGGGACTTGTCGTTTGATTATACGGGAAATGTTTACAGTCCGATGAAGCTGCCTTTGTTGAGCGAAACCGATCCAAGAAATCCGAAATCGCCTTGGTACAGCATTCAAAATATTCAGTTTACCTATTCAGGCTGGAAAGATTTTGAAGTTTATGGCGGAATAAAAAATCTGCTGAACTTTACACCAAAACAAAATAATCCGTTTTTGATTTCTAGAACTAACGATCCTTTTGATAAAAATGTGCAATACGATTCGGCCGGAAAAGTTTTAATAACACCGGATAATCCGTACGGTCTGACATTTGATACGACTTATGTTTACGGCCAGAATCAAACCATTCGGGGGTTTGTAGGGTTGAGATTTACATTTAGATAAAATTTTATAGCCACAGATTGCACAGATTAAAAGGATTTGCAGCATTTTCACCCTAAGCGCCCGAGGCTTCGGGGAGAAGGGCGCTTTAATTGTAACGTGGGCTTCGACTCCGCTCAGCCTGACATTGAAAATGTTGAAATATAAAAGGGAATAAAATCTATTGCAAAAAACAAACAATATGAAAAAGCTATTTCTACTTATTCTCCTTTTCGGAATTACTTCAATGGGATTTTCCCAATTGAAAAGTATTGCTTTTGAAGAAATAGAAAACTTACAGAAAATTCAACAGAGAAAAGTTATTGTTTTCATTCATACCGATTGGTGTCAGTTTTGTCAGCGAATGAAAAGCACGGCTTTCAAAAATCAGGAAATCATACAGCAATTAAACGCCGATTTTTATTTTATTGATTTTAATGCTGAAGAAAAACGGGATGTTTCTTTTCAAAACCAGACATTCCAATTCAAACCCACAGGAAATAATGTTGGAGTTCACGAGTTGGCTTTACAGCTGGGAACCATCAATAAACAAATTACATATCCGGTTTTGTGTGTCCTCAATGAGAAGAATGAAATTATTTTTCAGTACCATAATTATCTAAGCCAACGAGATTTTAAACAGCTTTTGCAAAAACTAAAAGAATAAAATCCCTATTTTTGAGAATGAATTCTTCGCAAATCCCACATTTCGATTACATTTTTACCGGAACCGGACTGGCATCTTTAATGACAGTTTATAAAATGATTTTGTCTAAAAAGTTTACAGACAAGTCCATTTTGCTTTTAGATGAAAATGCTAAAAAAGAAAATGACAGAACCTGGTGTTTTTGGGGAAAAGAAGAAACGGTTTGGGATTCGGTTATTTTCAATAAATGGGACTCAGCGCTTTTTGCCAATGAAACATTTAATCGCGATTTGGCGTTGACACCTTATCAATACAATCAAATTCGCGGATTGGATTTCTATAACCTTGTTTTTGATGCCATTTCAAAACAGTCTAATATTACTTTTTTGACTGAAAAAGTAACCGATATCAACGAACTCGAAACACATGTTTTTGTCGGAACCGATCATAATCGATTTACTTGTACTTACTTATTCAATAGTATTTATACTAAGGCTTCCGCCGAAAGGCAAGCAAAATATCCTGTTTTGCAACAGCATTTTATTGGCTGGTTTGTTAAATCTGAAAAAGAAATTTTCGATCCTGAACAGGCAACTTTTATGGATTTTTCGGTAGAACAAAAAGGCAATACCCGTTTTATGTACGTTTTACCCAATTCAAAAACCGAGGCTTTGGTAGAGTATACTTTGTTTTCTGACAAGTTACTTTTAAAGGAGGAATACGAAGATGAGATTCAAAAATACTTAAAAAAACTAGGCGCAATCGAATATCAGATTCTCGAAAAGGAGCAGGGAAGTATCCCGATGACTTGTTTTCCTTTTTGGAAAAAGAATACGAAACGTGTTTTAAATATTGGGACTGCCGGCGGCTGGACCAAAGCGAGTACCGGTTATACTTTTAAAAATTCAGACAAAAAATCTTCTGAATTGGTAAAATCTCTTCAAGGAGAAGAATTTAAAATGAAGGATTTTCATAAAAAAAACCGATTCTGGTATTATGATTTACTGCTTTTGGATATTTTGTACCGCCAAAATGAACTGGGAAGTTCGATATTTTTTTCCTTGTTTAAAAAAGGAAATCCAGCTTTGATTTTCAAGTTTTTGGATGAAGAAACTTCTTTAGCTGAAGATTTTAAAGTCATTTGGAAATGTCCTAAACTTCCTTTTATAAAAGCCTTATTTCGAAATTTAATTAAATAATTAGTAAATATTATTCGACTAAAAATAGGCAACCCATTTTTTCAGAATAATGCTGTAGCTAAAAAGTGACTTATTCTTGTATTCTAATAACTTCTTGTGGCAATAAAAAACAGTGTTAGTATTTAAGTTTGCAGACATCATCGATTTATAACGATAATAAACAGCAAATTAAATGGGAATTACAAAGCGTTTAAAATTTGATGCCGAAACCGAGATAGTTGGTAAAATCTGCAAAGCTTTGGGCCATCCCACAAGAATTCAGATAATGACACTTTTGTGGAAGAGAAATCACAGGACTTGTGGCGAAATTGTGGAACAGATTCCATTAGCCCAATCGACCATTTCGAAGCATTTGCTGGAATTAAAGAAAGCAAATCTTGTAAATATTCAATATAAAGGCAAAACGACGATTTACTCCATTGACTTGTTGAGTATGCAGATTCTTAAAAAATATTTTACCAGTTATTTATCGACCATCGAAATTGCCGAGCAAAATAAATCTACTGTTTTAAATACGCATCATAAACAAGGGAGAAAATCGTATTTGCGACAGTATAATTATCAGTTTCCGATTAAAAATAAAGCTATAATTCATTCAACCGAAGAGTTAGTTACAAATGAAAAATGAGTTTTGAGTTTAAAATTTATTATAGAACTATAACAAAACTTTATACTTCAAATTAACTAGTTGCGGGTAAACTTTGTAACTTTGCAGATCAAAAGTAAAATTTAAAAACATTCGATATGTATCCAGAAGAAATGGTAAAACCGATGCAGGCAGAACTTACTGCTGCAGGTTTTCAAGATTTACATAGTGCAGAAGCTGTAGATAATGCTATCAAAGCCGAAGGTACCACGTTAGTAGTTGTGAACTCAGTTTGCGGATGCGCGGCAAGAAATGCACGTCCGGGAGCAAAAATGAGTTTAGACGGAGCTAAAAAACCAGACAACTTAATTACTGTTTTTGCTGGTGTTGACAAAGAAGCTGTTGATGCTGCAAGACAACATATGTTTCCTTTCCCTCCATCATCGCCATCTATGGCTTTGTTTAAAAACGGAGAATTGGTTCACATGTTAGAGCGTCACCACATCGAGGGTCGTCCGGCAGAATTAATCGCTGAGAATTTGCAGGATGCATTTAATGAGTATTGCTAAATAAGGGACAAAGATTCAAAGGTACAGAGGTACAAAGATTGAAAAAGCACTATAATTTATAGTGCTTTTTTTATGATCATATTTTATAAACCTTTGCCTCTATATACCTCTGTCCCTTTGCAACTTTGAACCTTTTTTCATACTTTTGCAAAAATATTCTAAACTTAAAAACTGTTTATAGCATGCAACTGTACAACACTTTAAGCGCAGAAGAAAGGGCCATCATGATCGATGATGCCGGTAAACAGCGTCTTACGTTGTCTTTCTATGCGTATGCCAAAATTCAAGATCCTAAAAAATTTCGCGACGATTTATTTATTGCCTGGAACGCACTCGATGCCCTTGGCCGAATTTACGTTGCCCACGAAGGAATAAATGCTCAAATGAGTATTCCGGAAGAAAATCTGGAGGCTTTTAGAGCAACTCTGGAAGTTTATGATTTTATGAAAGGCATTCGTCTGAATGAAGCAGTAGAACATGATGACCATTCGTTTTTAAAATTAACCATCAAAGTACGTGACAAAATTGTTGCCGACGGTCTTAACGACGATACTTTTGATGTGACCAATATTGGCGTTCACCTGAAAGCCAAAGAATTTAACGAGATCTTAGATGATCCAAATACGATTGTAGTTGATTTTAGAAATCATTACGAAAGTGAGGTTGGGCATTTTAAAGGCGCCATTACTCCGGATGTGGAGACTTTTAGAGAAAGTTTGCCCATTATAAACGAGCAGCTTAAAGATCATAAAGACGATAAAAATCTTGTCATGTATTGCACAGGCGGAATTCGTTGCGAGAAAGCAAGCGCGTACTTTAAACATCAGGGATTTAAAAATGTATATCAGCTGGAAGGCGGAATTATCAATTACAAAAAACAGCTTGAAGAAGAAGGCTTAGAAAGTAAATTCATTGGTAAAAACTTTGTATTTGATAATCGTCTGGGCGAAAGAATTACAGACGATATTATTTCGCAATGCCACCAATGCGGAAAACCTTGCGACAATCATACAAATTGTGAAAATGACGGTTGTCATTTGCTTTTCATTCAATGTGACGAATGTAAAGCTGCTATGGAAAACTGCTGTTCTACAGAATGTCTGGAAGTGATTCACATGCCTTTGGTTGACCAGGTTCGATTGAGAACCGGAAAACAAGTTGGAAATAAAGTGTTCAGAAAAGGAAAATCTGAAAACTTAAAATTCAAACATTCAGGCGAATTAACAGATACGGCTTTGGCTCCTGCCGAAAAACCATCAGACATTCGTCAGAAAATAAAAGTGAAGAAAGTACTTCTTGGAAAAGCGGAACATTACTACGTAAAAGCTCAGGTTGGACAATTTATTATTGAGAATCAGGAATTAAAAGTGGGAGATAAAATCTTAATTTCCGGACCAACTACAGGAAATCAGGAAATGGTTTTAGAAAAAATGATTGTTAACGGCACAGAGACTCAATCTGCTCAAATTGGAGATAAAGTTACTTTTGAAGTTCCATTTCGTATTCGTTTGTCAGATAAATTGTATAAAATTGTAAATTAGCTTTTTTTAAAAGTTAATTTTTACATGTCTCAGCATTCCTTTACTAAATTATGGGTTCACGCTATTTGGTCTACAAAGAACCGTGAAGAGTTAATTGATGACTCTATTGAAAGAAAATTGTATAATTATATTCATGATGAATTAATTAGCCTTGGCTGTCCAGTTAGAATTATTAATGGGATGCCAGATCATGTGCATGTGTTATTTTTATTAAATCCCCAAAAAGCTGTATCAGATATACTTAAGCAAATTAAAGGAAGTTCTTCTCATTTTGTAAATGGGTCAAATCTTATTCTTCAAAAATTTGCCTGGCAAGCTGGCTTTGCTGCTTTTGCAGTTAGCGAGTCTCAATTAGATGCCGTTTTTAATTATATAAAAAATCAAAAACAGCATCATCTTAAAAAGAATGGAGAACGGGAATTTGATGAATTTATACAATTACATGGATTTGTAAAGAAATAAATTCTTTACGATATGTCCCCGTGGTTGAAACCAAGGGATATATTTAAAAAAACGATACCACAAATAAATGTAAACATAGCCAATGCTTTCAATAATGTGTTTCCGCGGTTGAAGCCAAGAGCTATATTATAAAAGATACCACAAATACATGTAAAACATAGCCAATGATTTCAATCATTGGGACGTAATATAAATCCTTCGCGATGTGTCCCCGTGGTTGAAACCACGGGCTATATAAAAAAAACAATACCACAAATACATGTCAATATAGCCAATGATTTCAATCATTGTGACGTAATATAAATCCTTTGCGATGTGTCCCCGCGGTTGAAGCCAAGAGCTATATTATAAAAGATACCACAAAATACATGTAAAACATAGCCAATGATTTCAATCATTGGGACGTAATATAAATCCTTCGCGATGTGTCCCCGTGGTTGAAACCACGGGCTATATAAAAAAAACATACAACATATAAATGTAAAACATAGCCAATGATTTCAATCATTGAGATGTAATATAAATCCTTTGCGATGTGTCCCCGTGGTTGAAACCACGGGCTATATTAAAAAAAACCATACCACCAATAAATTGTAAAACATAGCCAATGATTTCAATCATTGGGACGTAATCTAAATCCTTTGCAATGTGTTTCCGCGGTTTACGCCAAGGGATATATTAAAAAAGATATAACAAATACATGTAAAACATAGCCAATGCTTTCAATCATTGGGATGTAATATAAATCCTTTGCGATGTGTCCCCGTGGTTGAAACCACGGGCTATGTTAAAAAACGATACCACAAATAAATGTAAACATAGCCAATGCTTCAATAATTGGGACGTAATATAAATCCTTTGCAATGTGTTTCCGCGGTTGAAGCCAAGGGATATCTTTAAAAAATGGATACCACAAATAAATGTAAAACATAGCCAATGATTTCAATCATTGGGATGTAATATAAATCCTTTGCGATGTGTCTCCGTGGTTGAAACCACGGGCTATGTTTAACAACATACTACCAAATATTTTTTAGAACATAAACTATGATTTAAATCATAGGAATGTAATCTACCACCACATTATTTTTGCGCATTGTTAAACGACGATATTCGAAAAAAGAAAATAACTAGTGGTTTCAATTACTGGAACAGATTACAAACAATGACACTTACCAATAAAATCGAACTCATGGCTCCTGCTGGAAGCTTTGAGTCATTACAGGCAGCGCTGGATAATGGAGCAGATTCTATTTACTTTGGCGTAGAACAGCTCAACATGCGAGCGCGTTCTACAGTAAATTTTTCCATAGATGATTTGCCGGAAATTGCCCGTCGATGCGAAATGAAAAATGTTCGCAGTTATCTGACTTTAAACATCATTATTTACGATCACGATTTAACAGTTGTAAAGACACTTTTGACAAAAGCCAAAGAAGCTAATATTACAGCAGTAATTGCTTCTGACCAGGCCGTAATTGCGATGGCGAGGTCTATTGCAATTGAAGTGCATATTTCTACACAGTTGAACATTACCAATATCGAAACGATAAAGTTTTACAGTTTATTTGCCGATACCATGGTTTTAAGCAGGGAATTAAGTCTTCGTCAGGTTAAGAAAATTACAGATCAGATCAGGAAGGAAGATATCAAAGGTCCGAACGGAAATTTAGTCGAAATCGAAATTTTCGGGCACGGCGCTTTATGCATGGCGGTTTCGGGCAAATGTTATTTGAGTCTGCACTCACACAATTCGTCGGCCAATCGCGGGGCCTGCAAACAAAATTGCCGAAAAAAATATACCGTTATCGATCAGGAAACCGGTTTTGAAGTTGAATTGGATAACGAATACATGATGTCGCCAAAAGACTTGTGTACGTTGGATTTTCTGGATCAGGTTATAGATTCAGGAATTCAGGTCTTAAAATTAGAAGGTCGCGGCCGTGCGCCCGAATATGTGGCTACGGTAACCAAAACCTATCGTGAAGCTATTGACGCTTATTATGATGGTAGTTTTTCGAAAGAAAAGATTGAGGTTTGGATGGAAGATTTAAATACAGTTTACAATCGTGGTTTCTGGTCAGGCTATTATCTGGGTCAGGAATTAGGGGAGTGGAGCGATATTCCGGGCTCTGCAGCCAGTCAGAAAAAAGTGTATGTTGGAAAAGGAACCCATTATTTCCCAAAAGCAGAAGTTGGTCAATTTAAAATAGAAGCTTATGATATTAAAATCGGGGATAAAATTTTGGTAACAGGCCCAAGTACCGGAGCTCAGGAAATGATTATTGATGAGATGTTTGTAAATGATATGTCCGCAGAAAAAGCCTCAAAAGGTGATGAATTCAGTTTGAAATTGCCATTCAGAATCAGAATGTCTGATAAATTATATAAAATTGTTGAGGCGTAATGGTTGTTATCACACTACAAAGAGATAAATGCATTGGCTGTAATTACTGTGTGGAAATGGATCCGGTTCATTTTCAAATGTCAAGAAAAGACGGAAAATCTGTTTTGATTCATTCGCAGAACGCAAAAGGATTTTACACCTTGAAATCACCCAATCATGTCATTGCTGAAAGTTGTGAACGGGCAGCGAAAGCCTGTCCGGTTAAGATTATTACGGTTAAAGAAATTTGATTAAAAATAAATAACCCTGCTTGCATGGTAACAAACAGGGTTTTTGTCTATAATAAAAACCTGGAGTCGTTATTATTAAATTCCAAACTGTGCATTTATATTATGTTTGTCTACATACGCTTTTGCAACATTCATTAATTTTGTGAATTTAGCATCAATCTCTGTTCGCGTTGAAGCATCAAAATCGACTATTGCTTTTTCTATTTGTTCAGACGATGCTTTATCATCTTTCATCTTGGCAATCGGCAGATAACCTTTTTTTTGCTTAGCGATAGCATAGGTAAATAAATCTTTAGAAGCCTGAAGAAGTTCTTTGTTGTCATCGTCTTCATTTATTTCCTTGATCCTCCCGAGTTGCTTTTCCAGGTTGTCAATATTAAATTTAAAATAGTCATAATAAGATGAGGTAACCATCTTTTTTTGGCTCTCGTTATAAATCTGAGGCTCAGATTGGAGCTTTTCGCTGATTTCCTTACTTCCAAAACGGGATAACAGATTGCTGTTTAGAGCTGCTATTTCAAAAGTTTTTTCAGGAGAAAGGTTTGTACAAGATGTAAAAGTCATGCTTCCGGTAATTACTAATACCATTACCGCGCATGTATTTAAGATTTTTTTCATTTTAATAGTTTGTTATTTAGGCTTTTAATATTTTACTTTTTTCTAAATCAAATTCTTCCGAAGTTAAGATTCCGGCATCCAAAAGTTCTTTCAAATCTAATAGTGCTTTTTTCTTTACTTCCATCGAATTGGATGCATCTGCTTTTGGAGTTTCTTCTTTATGAATTGGCGTGACAACCGTTCCTGATGGGGCATATTTCAAAATCAATTCAGTAATTTCATTGAAGCCTTTCACATTCGAATAATCTATCGCTTTTTGTTCTTTTACGTTTACTATCGCAGCGTCGGCCTTATTTTCCAATAAATATTTAACTACGTCTTTCTTTCCGTTAGCAGCACTGTAATGTAAAGGTGTATTTCCCGATTCATCCTGAATATTGATATTCGCTCCGGCCTCAATCAATAATTTTACCATACTCAGATTGCCTTTTTTGGTAGCAACATGCAAAAGACTTTCTCCGCCGTAATTGTAGGAACTGTTTAATGTAAAACTCGATTCGTTTGAAATATTGGTCGCGCTCACAATCCAGTCCAGATAATCATTCATAGAAGTAGTATCTCCTGCAACCGGTTTGCTGTAATTTACGTCAACTCCGTTTTCAAGGAATAAAGACACAATTTCCTTTTGATTATTCGCGCAGGCGTACCAAACTGGAGAGTAACCGTTATTGTTTGAAGCGAAAACATCTGCGCCTCTTTCTACCAGTAATTTTGCCAGCATTCTGTTGGTTTCGTAACAAGCGATCAAAAGTGCATTTTCGCCCGAATGATTGGTGTGATTGATATTTGCTCCATTATCCAACAGTAAGGTTACCATCGGGATCGATTTGGTATAGCAGGCATAAAGCAAGGGTGTGTTTCCTTGCTTGTCGGTCACGTTTATATCGGCCCCATTATCCAAAAGCAACTGTATAATTTCTCTGTTTAGCTTTGCTGATGCCAATAAAAGTGGTGTCTCTCCGTTGTTATTCAGTAGATTAACATCGGCCCCTGCTTCAAGCAACTTTGTTGCAATTTCAATTTGAGCAGTCTGAACGACCAAATGCAACAGACTGTTTCCGTATTTGTCGTTTTTGGTAATTTCGGCTCCATTATCTAAAAGATACAATGCCGTTTGCTTTTGTTTTTGAAGACAGGCGAAGTATAAAGGGGTTTCTCCCTGATGATCTTCGTAATTAAGATCGGCACCGTCTTCAATCAAAATTTTTACGATATCCAGATATCCACGATGTGCTGCATAATGAAGTGCCGTTCTGCCTCTTTCATCAGTATATTTTACATCTACTTCTTTATTCTGAAGCAATAATTCGGCTATTTTTCGATTACCGTTTTCACAGGCAATTATAAATGACATTGACATGAATTTTTCTTTTTTAGTAAATGATCGTTTTATTGTTTCATTAAAAGTTCCACGGTTTTGATTTTCAGATTATCACCGGAAGCCAGCATCAAAGCGGTTTCATCTTTATCATTGGTAATGGAAATATCTGCACCATGTTCTAATAGTAATTTTGCTTTTCTGTAGGTTTCTTTTGCCATTTCAGCGTCGTAATTGACATTGTAAGCGCAAACTTTATGTAGAATTGTATTTCCCTGATTGTCCTGTTCGTTCACGTCCGGTGAAGCATTTTCTAATACCGATTTTAAAATATCCGATTTCTTTTCTACAACAAAATCAATCCCCGATTTCGGCTGTCCGTAATATTGCGCACAGAAGTTAAGATCGGCACCATCGGCCAATAAACGTTCTAAAAATTTGATGTCCGTGGGAGAACCCGAAATAGTGCTGATAAAATTAGTCAGTAAAGTGCGTCCGTCTGTGTTTACAATATTAAAATCAGGTGAAGAAACGGCTGCTAAAGCATCATACATATCAAACGAAAACTGTTCTGCAACGGCATAATAAAGAGCGGTATTATTGCCATTGTCTGTTTCATTAGGATCGGCGCCGTTTTCCAGTAGAAAAGGAATTAATTCTTTTCTGTTTCGCTTTACAGCGGCCATTAATGGGGTTGTGCCCACAATATTTTTTTCGTTGATGTCAATCCCATTATCTAGAAGAATCGAGATGTATTCTTTTACTTTTCCGGCTTCCTGTCCATAGCTGCTTATTACCTTGTAGATAAAACTTTCTCCGGCATTATTTTTATACTGGACATTAGCACCGAAGTCTTCAATAAGGATTTTAATAACTTTTGGCGAAGCACCATTCTCAAAAAAATAACCTAGCAAAGTCTGATCGCTTATTTCATCATTGATATTTTCCACTTTGGACATCAATTCTTTAAAAAAAGAAATGGAATCGTCATCCTCTTTTAAAGACCGCATTAGCGGACTAAATATTGATTTGTCAAAATTATCCAGTTCATACATATCTGTTTCGATAAAGCCGGCTTTTATTAGTTTTTCTATGAAGTCGATTTCTTTTGCTTCAATAATTTTTGACGCTATCTGCGAAAAGTTGTTTTTAAGATATTGTTCGTTAAAACTTTCTCCGTTATTCAGGCATTCTCTGGCCTCGTCAAATTTTCCCTGAAAAAGGAAACTTTCAATCTGGTTTGGTGTTTGCATTTGAAATATATTTAAAAAATGAATTATACATCTAAACTGTGTTATTACTTGCAGTTACTGCCATTCAAAAATGAGATGTAAGATAAAACATAAAAATCGTAAATATATTTCAGGATAAAAAGTAAAAGTTTTCTTTTATCGCCTGAGATTTACACATTCGGGGTTTTTGAAAGGAATATTTATTTTTTAAAGAAAAATCTTATAATCAAAATAGTAATCAGAATCACTTTTTTATTTAACAGCCCTTTAGATTTAATCCATAAATACGCAAATAAAAAAAATACTATCTTTACCGATCAAACGTTTATGAACTTAAGTCGCACTTGTGTGACACTACATATATAATTATGGCATGTACAAGTTGTTCAACCTCAGATGGTGGCGCACCAAAAGGTTGTAAAAATAATGGGACTTGCGGCACCGATAGCTGCAATAAACTGACGGTTTTTGACTGGCTTTCGAACATGAGCCCGTCAAATGGAGAGCCTGTTTTTGATTGTGTTGAGGTTCGTTTTAAAAACGGACGTAAGGAATTTTTTAGAAATTCAGAAAAATTAACTTTAAGTATTGGCGATATTGTGGCAACAGTCGCTTCGCCAGGACATGATATAGGAATTGTGACTCTTACAGGAGAATTGGTAAAAATTCAAATGAAGAAAAAAGGAGCAAATCCGGATAGTAATGAAGTTCCTAAAATTTACAGAAAAGCATCGCAAAAAGATATCGATATATGGTCTGTGGCGCGTGATCGTGAAGAACCAATGAAAGTTCGTGCACGTGAACTGGCCATTCAGCATAAGCTGGAAATGAAAATTTCTGATATCGAATTTCAGGGCGACGGGTCTAAAGCAACATTCTACTATACTGCAAATGACAGAGTCGATTTTAGAATGCTGATTAAGGATTTTGCAAAAGAATTCAGCACAAGAGTAGAGATGAAACAGGTCGGTTTCCGTCAGGAAGCGGCTCGTTTAGGTGGAGTTGGTTCATGTGGACGTGAACTTTGCTGCTCAACCTGGCTGACTGATTTCAGAAGTGTTAATACTTCTGCGGCACGTTACCAGCAATTGTCCCTAAATCCTCAGAAATTAGCAGGACAATGCGGAAAATTAAAATGTTGTCTTAACTATGAGTTAGACACTTACATGGACGCTCTTAAAGATTTTCCGGATTACGATACTAAATTAGTAACCGAAAAGGGAGATGCGATTTGCCAGAAACAAGATATTTTCAAAGGTTTAATGTGGTTTGCTTATACCAACAATTTTGCAAACTGGCATGTTTTGAAAATTGATCAGGTAAAAGAAATTATTGCTGAAAATAAACAGAAAAACAAAGTTTCATCTCTGGAAGATTTCGCTGTCGAAGTAATTGCAGAACCTGAAAAAGATTTCAATAACGCAATGGGGCAGGAAAGTTTAACCCGTTTTGATCAGCCAAAGAGAAAGAAAAAACCAAATCGCAAGCGTAAACCTAATGCTGAAGCGGCTATTGTAGCTACTCCGCAAAAACCACAACAGGATAAAAATAACAATACCGCTAAGCCTGGAGGAAATAATAATCCGAATAATGGTAACGCGAATAAGCCAAACAATCCAAACAAGCAAAATCATAAGAAAAAGAATAATTCGAATAAGTCAAACAATTCGAATAATTCAAATTCTAATGAAACAAAACCTGCTGAACCCAGAAAACCAATAATTATTAAAAATGAGAATAAAAAATAGCGGAATTCTTCTTTTGGCAGCCGTACTTCTTTTTTCTTGTGATAAAAAAAGAGTATTTGACGAATATAAATCTGTTGGAAGTGCCTGGCACAAAGACAGTATTGTAACTTTTGATCTGCCGGTTTTAGATTCTACAAAAAAATACAATCTTTTTGTAAACATTAGGGACAACAACAATTACCCGTTTAATAATTTGTTTTTAATTGTAGCTATCGAAACTCCCAGCGGCTTCACAAAAGTAGATACTTTACAATATCAAATGGCAGAACCTGATGGTACTTTAATGGGAAATGGGTTTACAGATATTAAAGAAAGTAAGCTTTATTATAAAGAAGATGTGAGATTTAAAGGAAAATACAAAGTTCACATTAAACAAGCGGTAAGACAATCGGGTAAAATTCCGGGTGTTGAAGCTTTAGAAGGAATTACAGACGTTGGTTTTAGAATAGAACAAAAAGATTAGATAAATAGTTATGGCTGCTAAAAAAAACAATCCATCCAAAAACGTTAAGGATATTAATTATTACAAAAAGAAATTTTGGCGCGTTTTTGCTTACTCATTATTAGGCGTTTTAGCTTTCTTTTTATTTGCTTCATGGGGTATATTTGGATCGATGCCTTCATTTGAAGACTTAGAAAACCCAGATTCCAACCTGGCCACAGAAATCATTTCTTCTGATGGTGTTGTAATTGGTAAATATTTCAAAACCAACAGATCACAGCTTAAATATTCAGATTTGCCAAAGAATTTGGTTGAAGCATTGGTTGCAACTGAAGATGCACGTTTTTACGAACATTCGGGTATTGACGGACGCGGAACTTTACGTGCTGTCTTTACTTTAGGGACAAACGGAGGTGCCAGTACTCTGACACAACAATTAGCAAAACAATTATTTCATGGTGAAGGTTCTAAGTTTTTGCCTTTTAGAATTGTACAAAAAATTAAGGAATGGATTATTGCCATTCGTCTGGAAAGACAATATACCAAAAATGAAATTTTGGCAATGTATTGTAACGTATATGACTTCGGAAATTATTCTGTTGGAGTAAGTTCTGCAGCTCAGACTTATTTTTCTAAAGAACCAAAAGATCTTACTGTAGATGAATCGGCTATTTTGGTTGGGATGTTTAAAAACTCCGGATTATACAATCCGGTGAGAAATCCTGAAGGGGTAAAAAATCGCCGTAATGTGGTTTTATCTCAGATGGAAAAAGCAAAAATGATTTCAGAGGCTGAAAAAGAAAGACTTCAGAAGCTGCCTATCGCTTTAAAATTTAAATTAGAAAGTCATCGTGAAGGTATGGCCACTTATTTTAGAGAATATCTTCGTGATTATATGAAGAAATGGGTAGCCGAAAATAAAAAGCCTGATGGTTCTGATTATGATATTTATAAAGATGGTTTAAAAATCTACACTACAATCGATTCCAGAATGCAGACTTATGCAGAAGAAGCGGTAGCGGCACACATGAAAAACCTGCAGCAACAGTTTTTTATTGAAATGAAAACCAATAAAAATGCACCTTTCGTTAATATCACACAAGCTGAGACGGAAAGGATTATGATGCAGGCCATGAAAAACTCTGTTCGTTGGGCGCAAATGAAAGATATGGACAAAAGTGAAGACGATATCATTGCTTCTTTCAAAGTAAAAACTAAGATGCGAATCTTTACCTGGAAAGGAGAGCGTGACACCATCATGACACCGCTTGATTCTATTCGTTATTACAAACACTTTTTACAATCGGGTCTTATGGCGATGGAACCACAAACCGGAGCAATTAAAGCCTGGGTTGGAGGTATCAATTACAAATATTTTCAATACGATCACGTAGGACAGGGAGCAAGACAGGTTGGTTCTACTTTTAAACCGTTTGTTTACGCTACGGCGATAGAAGAGTTGAATATGTCTCCTTGCGATTCGATCCTGGATGGTCCTTTTATGATTCACAAAGGTCGTCACCACGTTACAGAAGACTGGGAACCAAGAAACTCAGACAACAGATACCGCGGAATGGTTACTTTAAAACAAGGTCTGGCGAATTCTATTAATACGGTTTCAGCTAAATTAATTGATAGAACAGGTCCTGAAGCAGTTGTTGAATTAACTAAAAAATTAGGAGTAAAAACAGAAATTCCGGTTCAGCCATCTATCGCCTTAGGAGCTGTAGATATTACTGTTGAAGATATGGTGGCAGCTTACAGCACCTTTGCCAATCAGGGTGTTTATGTAAAACCACAATTTTTAAGCAGAATCGAGAATAAAAGCGGCGAGGTGATTTATGAGCCAATTCCTGAATCTCATGACGTTTTAAATAAAGATATTGCTTTTGCAGTTATTAAATTACTTCAGGGAGTTACAGAAACCGGTTCAGGAGCACGTTTGCGTACGCAGGGCGGTGGAAGCGGAGACAACCGCTGGACAGGATATCCTTACATGTTTACCAACGCAATTGCCGGTAAAACGGGAACAACTCAAAATCAGTCAGACGGTTGGTTTATGGGAATGGTTCCAAACTTAGTAACTGGTGTCTGGGTTGGATGTGAAGACCGTTCAGCTCGTTTTAAAAGTTTAACTTACGGTCAGGGAGCAACAGCTGCACTGCCTGTTTGGGGTTATTTTATGAAACTGTGTTATGGCGACAAAAATCTTCAGGTTTCTAAATCTGATTTTGAGCGTCCGGCTAATCTTTCTATTAAAGTAGATTGCTACTCAAGGCCAGCCGTTGTAAAAGACACCACTGCAACCGAACAAAATACAGATGAGTTCGAATTGTAACCTTGTTGCAATATATAATTTCTAATTAAAATCCCTTTATTATTCTTGCTGCAAGATCAATAAAGGGATTTTTCTTTAGTTTTATTTTTTTACGAAATCGTTATAAATTAATCAGAATATCTTATTTTTATCAAAATTAAACAGCGATAAACAGAGTTTGTTATGATAACAAAAAAAGTAGATAATGTGCAGAAGGCAATTGCCGGAATCACAAACGGCATGACAATCATGTTTGGCGGATTCGGTTTGTGTGGTATTCCTGAAAATACTATTGCAGCATTGGTTAATACTTCTATTTCAGATTTAACCTGTATTTCTAACAATGCCGGCGTCGATGATTTCGGATTGGGTTTATTATTACAGAAAAAGCAGATCAAAAAAATGATTTCGTCGTATGTGGGTGAAAATGCCGAATTTGAACGCCAGATGCTTTCCGGAGAATTAGAAGTAGAGTTAACGCCTCAGGGCACATTAGCAGAACGTTGCCGTGCAGCTCAGGCCGGAATTCCTGCTTTTTTTACTCCTGCAGGTTATGGAACGGAAGTTGCCGAAGGAAAGGAAGCACGAGAATTCAACGGAAAAATGCACATTATGGAAGAAGCTTTTAAAGCCGATTTTGCTATTGTTAAAGCCTGGAAAGGTGATGAAGCAGGAAATCTAATTTTTAAAGGAACTGCCAGAAACTTCAACGCATGTATGGCCGGAGCTGGAAAAGTTACCATTGCCGAAGTCGAAGAGTTGGTTCCAGTTGGGACTTTAGACCCAAATCAAATTCATATTCCCGGAATTATGGTGCAGCGTATTTTTCAGGGTGAGAAATTTGAAAAGAGAATTGAGCAACGCACCGTGCGTCAGAAGTAGTTAATTAGAGAATGAGATAATTTGTCAATTAGATAATTGTAGGCATGCTTGAAATTATCTAATTATCAAATGACTAATTAAAATATAAAAATATGGCACTTAGTAAAGAAGATATTGCAAAACGAATTGCAAAAGAAGTAAAAGACCGCTATTTCGTAAATCTGGGAATCGGAATTCCGACTTTGGTTGCGAATTATGTCAGGGAAGATATTGCGGTTGAATTTCAGAGCGAAAACGGTGTTCTTGGTATGGGACCTTTTCCTTTTGAAGGTGAAGAAGATCCAGATATTATCAATGCAGGGAAACAAACGATAACCACACTTCCCGGAGCAAGTTTTTTTGATTCGGCTTTCAGTTTCGGAATGATTCGAAGCCAAAAAGTAGATTTAACGATTCTTGGCGCAATGGAAGTTTCTGAAAATGGAGATATCGCCAACTGGAAAATTCCGGGCAAAATGGTAAAAGGGATGGGGGGTGCAATGGATTTGGTGGCTTCCGCCGAAAATATAATCGTTGCCATGATGCACGTTAACAAAGCGGGCGAATCTAAAATCTTAAAAAAATGTACTTTACCATTAACGGGTGTAGGATGTGTTAAAAAGGTAGTAACAGAGCTTGCGGTTCTCGAAGTAACCGAAAAAGGTTTTAAACTCTTAGAACGCGCGCCAGGCGTGTCAGTCGAGCACATTGTAGAATCAACAGAAGCGGATTTGATTATTGAAGGCGAAATACCGGAAATGAGGATTTAATTTAGGTCCAAAGACTCAGATGGACAAAGGCTCAAAGTTTAAAACTATAAACATTTCACCATAGAAAGGAAAAACCGCTAAAATAGCGGTTTTTCCTTTTTTTATTATTTAATGAGTTCTTAAACTTGAACCTTTGTCCATCTGAGCCTTTGAACCTATAAAAAAAAACTTTAATTCAAATTAAAAGAAGCTCCTAAACTAAAAGTAGCCTGATTATTTAAGTGATAAAATGGTTGGTCGTTCGTTCCGTATTTTGCTATTGGAAATCCGATTTCTGTGAAAACTCCAAATCCGTCTGTAAAGAAATAGCGTCCGCCAACATGGGCACCAAAGTTGTGTAAACCTAGGCTTAAACCAGGGTATACATCCAATTGTTCCACTCCAATTACACTGGATAAATTAGCATTAATTCTTGCTTTTGCATCAAAACGATCTCCAAAATCCGGCTTTGCATCAGTATAAGCAGAAGTATTTCCATGATAAAAACCATTGAAGTTGTCAACGCCTAATAAATAGTTTGCAACAAATCCGAAAGAAAAGTTTTCTCCCAGACCAAAATCTACAGAACCCTGAATTCCAGAACCTCCATCTTGTAAATTTGCACCAACGTTTACTCTTGTGTCACCTTTCCCAGTAAAAGCCTGTTGTGCATTTACAAATCCGAATGATACCAGAAATAAAAGTGTAATAACCTTTTTCATAAATTTTAAATATTAATTATTTTGCAGGGCAAATTTAATTTTTAAATAAATTAATTCCTACCCTTTTCATTAAAATACAGTTCATTTAACGGTTCGCTTTGCCAGTATTCTTTGGTGTCCACGTCTAAAATTGTAAGCGGGCCGCGAAATGCAGCGCCGGTATCGACATTCCAGACGCAGGCTTTGTTCACAGGAACTGTTTTTCCGATTCGGGTAACAGGCGTATGACCGATATAAACTTCTTTATAAACGGTAAAACGTTTCGGATAGTGCACATCATCTTCTTTTAATTTTGGGTCCAAAGAAAGCGCAGACTCCCAAAGCGTTCTGTCCCAATAAAATAGTTTAGGAAAATATTCCCATTTTACACCATTTAAATTGGTGAATCCGGCATGGACGAACAGACGGTTCTGATCATCAAGATAGTAATCCTGAAGATTTTCCAGAAATTCGATATGGGTTCTTTTCTTGTCTTCAGAAATTTTGGAATATCCTTCCATTGTTGCTTTTCCGCCATGCTTGTACCACATTTCTTCATCAAAATCATCATTTCTCTCTTCGAGCCAGTCCAATGCCAGCTGATCGTGATTTCCTCGTATGAAGATGCAGTTTTGTTTGCTTTTTAATGCAATCAGATAATCGATTACTTCAACAGACTGACTCCAGCCGTCAACATAGTCGCCAAGAAATATAAGAGTATCTTCTGTAGTCACTTCGGCTCTTTGCATAACTTGTTCCAGTGCAAGTAATCCGCCGTGAATGTCGCCTATAACAAATGTTCGCATATTTAATTTTTCGTGTAGAAGAACAAAAATAACAAGAATAATTGGTTTGAAGCAACCGAATCTGCATTCTTTAAAAATTGATATTAATTATAACAAGCCGCAGCGTTTTTTTTATGGCATTACTCTTTAAATTTGTAGCATGTCTGACACACCATCATATCGCAAAATTATTCATATTGATATGGATGCCTTTTACGCATCGGTAGAGCAAATGGACAATCCTGAATTGCGCGGAAAACCACTTGCGGTCGGCGGTTCTGAAAATAGAGGAGTAGTTGCCGCAGCCAGTTATGAGGCCAGAAAATTTGGTGTAAGAAGTGCACTTAGCGGAGCGTTGGCTAAGAAATATTGTCCGGAAATTATTTTCGTCAGACCAAGATTTGACCGTTACAAGGAGATTTCGGCGAAAATTCATAAGATCTTTAATGAATATACCGATTTGGTCGAACCACTTTCGCTTGACGAAGCATATTTAGATGTCACCAAAAACAAAAAAGGAAATCCGAGTGCAAGTTTACTGGCTCAGGAAATCCGGTCCAGAATTTTTAATGAAGTGGGTTTAACGGCATCGGCCGGAATATCTGTAAATAAATTTGTCGCGAAAATTGCCAGCGATTACAACAAGCCAAACGGACAAAAAACCGTTAATCCGGATGAAGTAGAATCTTTTCTGGAAGAATTGCCTATTCGTAAATTTTACGGAGTGGGAAAGGTGACCACAGAAAAAATGTATCAGCTCGGTATTTTTACCGGAACAGATCTGAAAAGTAAGTCCTTGGAGTTTCTGGAAAAACATTTCGGAAAATCGGGAACATTCTATTATCATGTAGTTCGGGGTATTCACAATAGTGAAGTAAAATCGTCCAGAATTGCTAAATCTGTCGCAGCAGAACATACCTTTGATGTTAATTTATCTTCCGAAGTTTTTATGATGGAGCAACTGGAAAAGATTGCCGTTTCATTGGAAAAGCGTTTGCAAAGACACAACATTTCTGGTAAAACGATTACGCTTAAAATTAAATACAGCGATTTTTCGCAACAGACCCGAAGTAAAACCCTGCCGTATTTTATTGCTGATAAAAGTCTGATACTCGAAAATGTGGAAGAATTATTGTATCAGGAAAAAATGAAAGATTCTGTACGGCTGCTGGGAATTTCGTTGAGCAATTTGAATACCGAAATAAAAAAAGCAGTGGTGGTACAGTTAAAATTTACATTCTGAGCGCTTTTTAAAAGCTAAAAATAAGGTTTTCCAGATACAGATAGGATTTTTCGCCTATCTTTGAATAAACGATTTATTGCTCATTTAAAACATTTTATATGAAAAATAAAAGTCCTGAAGATGTTTTACAAAGACATACAGTGCCCATCCATGCATGGGACTTTCACTATGAATATTTAAACGAACTCAAAGCGTTAACTGCTGATTTGAAAAAAGTAAAGGAGATTTCGAATGAGTTTGCCTGGAATAAAAAGAAACTTGATATTGAGGAGCGAATAAAAGATGAAGTGGTAGTGATTACCGATCTGGATCTTAAAATAGTTTTCGCTTCAAGCGGAATAAAAAAAATGACGGGTTACAAAGAAGAGGAGATTTTAGGAAAAACCCCAAGAATGTTCCAGGGCCCGGCGACGTCAAAAAAGGATCTAAAGGAAATTAGTGAAGCTGTTAAGCTGCAGGTTCCGTTTGAAAAAACACTTGAAAATTACCGGAAAAATGGGCAAACCTATAAATGCAGGATTAATGGTTTTCCTGTTTTTAACCTAAAAGGAGAAATGTCTCATTTTATAGCTTTTGAGAAACAGGATATTAGTGCGTGAAGTAAGCTTACGCTTCAAAGGTTTAAGGGTACAAAGGTACACAGGTTCAGAGGAACAAAGGTGCAAAGGTGCAAAGGTTCAATGCTTTAAGTAATAAGACTGAAAGTTTTAATAAAAAAATAAACCGCCATTTGGCGGTTTATTTTTTATTATATGTATGTTCTGTTTTCCTCTGAACCTTTGTCCCTCTGAACCTTTGTCCCTTAAAAAAAACTATAAATTGGCAAAAAAATCATTTCCTTTATCATCGGTAATAATAAATGCAGGGAAATCTTTAACTGTAATTTTACGAACGGCTTCCATTCCTAATTCTTCAAAATCAACAACTTCTACTTTAAGGATGTTGTCCTGAGCCAGAATAGCGGCCGGACCTCCGATGGAGCCTAAATAAAATCCGCCGTATTTGTTGCAGGCATCTGTAACTTGTTTGGTTCGGTTTCCTTTTGCCAGCATAATCATACTTCCGCCATTTTTCTGGAATTCATCTACATAAACATCCATACGGCCGGCAGTTGTTGGTCCGAAACTTCCTGAAGCCATTCCGTCCGGGGTTTTAGCAGGGCCGGCATAATAAACCGGATGATTTTTAAAATATTCCGGCATAGGTTTTCCGGCATCTAACATTTCTTTAATTTTTGCATGCGCAATATCACGGGCAACAATTACGGTTCCGTTTAGTTTTAAACGTGTTTTAACCGGATATTGAGATAGTTGGGCCAGCATATCTGCCATTGGCTGATTTAAATCAATTTCAACAGGAGCTTCTAAATGCGGAGCAGTTTCGGGTAAAAATTGTTTCGGATTCACTTCTAACTGTTCAACGAAAATTCCGTCTTTCGTAATTTTCCCCTTAATATTTCTGTCCGCAGAGCAAGAAACGCCTAATCCAACCGGACAAGAAGCTGCGTGACGCGGCAAACGAATTACACGTACATCATGCGTAAAATATTTTCCTCCAAACTGTGCTCCAATTGCACTTTCCTGACAGATTTTTTGCACTCTTTCTTCCCATTCATGGTCACGAAAAGCCTGACCGGCCATGTTTCCTGTTGTAGGCAGATGATCATAATATCCTGCAGAGGCTTTCTTTACTGCACTTAGGTTCGCTTCCGCGGAAGTTCCGCCGATAACTAAAGCCAGGTGATAAGGAGGGCAGGCAGATGTTCCTAAATCTTTGATTTTTGTGCGAATAAATTCATCCAGGGATTTTTCATTCAGCAAAGACTTGGTTTGTTGGTATAAGTAGGTTTTGTTGGCAGATCCACCACCTTTTGCCATAAACAAAAAGTCGTATGAATTGCCTTTTTTAGCATAAATATCAATTTGTGCCGGAAGATTTGATCCTGAATTTTTCTCTTCAAACATCGAAATCGGAACAATTTGAGAATAACGCAGATTTCTTTTTTGATAGGTATTGAAAATTCCACGGCTTAACCATTCTGCATCATCAACACCAGTAAAGATGCTTTCTCCTTTTTTGGCCATAACAATGGCAGTTCCGGTATCCTGACAACTCGGCAACTGACCTTCTGCAGCTACAGAAGCATTTTGTAGTAAATTGTAGGCTACAAAACGATCATTATCTGTCGCTTCCGGATCGTCAAGAATTTTTCTTAGTTTTTGCAAATGACTCGTTCTCAACATAAACGAAACATCTGTCAAGGCTTCTTCAGCCAGTAATTCTAAACCTTTTGGATCAACGGTCAAAACTTCACGTTCTCCAAATTGTTCCACTTTTACAAAATCAGAGGTGATCTTGCGATATTGGGTATCATCTTTCAGAATCGGATAAGGATCCTGGTATATAAAATCAATCATTATTTTGTTTTTTGCAAATTTAGAAATTATTTAGCAAAGAAAGAATTTGAATAAGGTCTGGTTTGAATGATTATTGTTGGTTATGAAATTCATCAAAAGACATTTTCTTCTCAAAATAGGGTTTGTCTTTTGCAGAAAGTAATAATTTTTTCCATTGTTGATTTTTCAATTCAAATGTTATTGAATCTGAGTATTTTACAATTCCCATATCTTGATTTTCATCATCTGAAGGTTCAAATGCAACAGTTTTGCAATAAAAAGATTTTGGATCGGAACTGCTCTCGGGGCTCACTATTTCAACCCAGCTTCCCCAGCCGCTGTCTGTCATCGTACTCCATTGATGCACCAGTTGTAAAGAGCTGTTTTTGAAATAATACAGATAATTATCATGCGTATAACCGCAGGCAGGATATCCTACCGAAACTTGTATAAACGGAGATCTTGCAGAACCTTCAGAATTTAATCCGTACGAAGCAACCCATTCAGAACCTTTTTGAAAGCCTTCAATTGTAATTTTGGACGAAGTGGTTTTAACTTTATTCTGATAAAAATCCAATCTGTATTTTACGGTTACAATACTATCCTGATCAGCCTTTTGTTCTGTTAGATTTGCCAGGATATAATCTTCGGCAGATTCTTTACCATCCGTATACAGTGCAATAGTATCGGTTTTAATGATTTTTTCGTCTGGCGATATTACTGTGTTTTCCTGAATTACGGGTAACTCTGTAATAGACCCTGGCGCTTTAGATTTGGTTTTCTGGCATCCGATTAAAAGCAGTACAAGGAATAAGGGGGCTATTTTCATGGTATTATTTTAAATCTTCAAAAATAAATTTTTCGTCGTAGTGAACGTTAAATTTATTTAGAAAATTTAAATATTCCTTATTAAAGCTCTCTTTTTTATGATGCTCCTTTTGATTATTTATGTATTTGTAAACAGAATCAATTTGAGATTGGCTGTATGAGAAAACTCCATATCCAACCTGCCATGAGAATTTCGACTGAGTTAATTGATTGTCGTTAATATATTTTGAAGATTTTGCTTTCACAACCTTCATTAAATCGGAAATGCAGATTGTGGGTTTTATAGTTATCAAGCAATGCACATGATCTTCAACTCCGTTGACGATAATCGTTTTAGCATTATTTTCATTAATCAGATTTCCAATAACAGCAAAGAGTTTTGATCTCCATGAGTCTTCCAGTAAAGCTGTTCTGTATTTAACAGCAAAAACAATTTGAAGATAGATTTGATGATATGTATTAGCCATTTTTAGTTTGAATTTTTATGGCAAAGTAAAATTTTATTAATCTAAAGTAAAAACATTTTGTAATATTTAACTTTCTTTTTTTGAAATAGTTCGTTCCTACGGAACTTCTGAAATGGCGTTAATTATAAATCAACGGATTAAAATCCGTCGCTACAATATAAATTGTTTCTACGAAACTTACTGAAAATGGTTAATTGATGGATAAGAGCCATCGGCTCAAAAAAATTGTAGTCCCGTCCCGGAGATTCGGGATTAATCCGGGGAAGGCGGTAAATATGCCAAAATATGAGAGCCAAGTAAATAAAGAAAGAGCCATCGGCTCCAAAAATATTATAGCCCCGGATTTTAATCCGGGGAAAACGAATGGTGTTTCCAAAAACAAAGAGCCATCGGCTCGACGCATTTTAATGGCTATCTATTGTTCTTTAAATCTAATAAAAAATTAATCGTTCCTACGAAACTTTGGTGCGGCGGTCAATTATATTCCACGGATTAAAATCCGTGGCTACAATATAAATCGTTTCTACAAAACTTTCAAAATGGTTAATTTGATGGATAACAAGCCATCGGCTCAAAATATTATAGCCACGTCCTGAAGCTTCGGGGGAAGATTAGGTTATTCATTTTTAGGGTGCAATTCAATTTTTAATTAAAAAAACCAAGTAGCCACAAAAATTGCAGTAATTACACAAATTAAATCAACCAAAAGCATTGTTCCTAGCGCATAACGCGTGTTTTTGATATTGACAGAGCCAAAATAAACTGCAATTACATAAAATGTACTTTCGGCACTACATTGAAAAATACTGCTTAATCTCGCCGTTAAAGAGTCTGCACCAAACGTGTTCATAGAATCAATAAGGAAGCCTCTGGAGCCTGCAGAACTAAATGGACGCAGCATGGCAACAGGAAGTGCATTTGTAATTTCTTTGCTTACGCCTAAGTTCGAAAACACAAATCCGATGGCGTCGCTTATAATTTCGAATAAACCACTATTTCTGAAAAGCGAAATAGCAACTAGCATTCCTAAAACGTAAGGAAAAATAGTTACTCCGGTTTTTACGCCATTATTTGCTCCAACAACGAAAGTATCAAAGACAGTAGTGTCTGCTTCTTTGAATTTTTTCTCATGCATGAATGAAAAAATAAGTGTGAAAGCGATAATTGCGATTAAAATTAAACCCGAAAGATTCGATGTAAAATAGTTTTTACCAATTAAATCCAAATGATTAACGTACATCAGTAATCCAACTATGGCAGCGATCAAAACCATCAGCCCAATTAGCAGTGAAGCACTTTTGAAATTGATTTTTTGTTTGATTCCCACCAGCAGGAAAGCAGCAATAGTGCCAATAAAGGACGTAATGATACAAGGCAGCATCACATCTGCAGGATTGCTTGCATTTGCGGCAGCGCGATAGCCAATAATCGAAGTCGCAATTAAAGTTAAACCCGAGGCATGAAGGCACATAAACATAATTTGTGCGTCGCTGGCTTTATCTTTTTCGGGATTTATTTCCTGTAAACTTTCCATGGCTTTTAGGCCGAAAGGTGTGGCCGCAGAATCTAACCCAAGAAAATTGGCCGCAAAATTTAAAGTCATATACGAAATCGAAGGATGATTTTTAGGAATACTCGGAAACACTTTTACAAAAACCGGACTCAATGCTTTGGCCAGTTTTCCTGAAGCTCCGGAAATAATTAATAGCTCCATCAATCCGCAGAAAAAGGCTAAATAGGCAATAAGCGGCAGGATTAAATCCACTAAAGTACTTTTGCAAGTTGGCAGTAAACCATCCGATTTTTGGAGTCCGCTGTAGATTTTTACGGTTTTGTTCTTATAAACGTAGGTTGTGTCGGCGTTTAGCGTATCACGATTGATAATCATGGTTTGATCCGGTGCTTTTTTAATACTGTCTTTTAAAAAAGCGGGAAGTTCCTGGATATATTTTTCGGAGACTAAAACAGGATCATCTTTTTTTCCATTTAAAACAGAATCAATGGTATAAGTGTTGGCAGTAAACAAACTGACTACAATAAAAACAATCGAAGAAATGAAAATCACTAACCAAAATCTGCTTAATACCATAATTGTAATTTTTTGTAAATGTAATTATTTAGCAATAATAAGCATAAAGATTGAAGTAAGGAAAGCCGAATTTATACAGTTTAACACCAATATTGAATTCAAATCCAGATTATTCTATAGTAACTTTGCTTTCCAGATACTTTTCGAACGACTTTATTCGTTCAAAAATAAGTTGCTTCTTATGCTCGTTCGGTTCATTAAAAAATTCCGTTTCTACTTTAACGTGCTCTTTTTTGACAGTCCGTTTCCATATTCCAATCACTTTACCGTCTTCTAAAATGATCGGTTTAAAAATACCATTATTTGTAAATACTTTGGTTTGATGTTCTGACAGAAAGGAGGCGTCACGTGTTTTGTATGAAATTAGAATTTCGTCAAAAGCAGGAAGAAAATGAACGCTTTCGCGAAAGTTATCTGCGTCATGATACGCTTTCTTAAACCAATACTGCTGATTATCAATGGTAATATGGTTTAAGTGCAATTCTATTGCATTAATTGCTTTTTTGCAAATTGTAACAGGAAATCCGGACCACCATGAAAAATCGCCTATTGTTGCCGGACCATGACTTTCAAAATAACGAAGTGCAAGCTTGGCTAATGCTTCTTCTTTTGTGAAGGTAGTTTTTGGTTTTGGAACCCGTTCCTCCAGCAGGGCATAAGTGATTTGTTTGCCCTTCATGACCCCGTTGCATACCAAGCCGTCTAATTCGGCATTCATCATCACGATAACAGGAGACAGATCACCAGCATTTTTGCTTATGTTAAGCTCCTTCATGATTTCCTCTCGTGTCAGATGATTGTTTCCTGCTAGAAGTTTTTCTATAGTAGAATTAACTTTATCCAATTTCTTTTCATCAAAACCATGTTGTCTGGCCGATGAAGCAAACAGACGTTTGACTTGTGGTGCAGAAAGTTCGAGCATCCAGTAAATGTCTTCAGCCGATACGAAGTGCCAGGTCGGACGCAGGATGTGAGTTCGAATAATCTTACCTGAATTTATAGCTTCTTCGATTTCCTTTTCAGAAGCATCACAACGTGAGCCAATTGCCCACTTTGCCATGGCATAATCCTGTGCCTGCATCGCGCCAAAATGCTTTACGATCTCCTGCGGGGAAGAACGTTCTGTTTTATAAAGCTTTTGCGAAACCAGGCGATAATATGAAATTTCAGAATAAGTCATTTTGGAATTTAGTTAAGATTTAAGCTTGGAACCTTTGCAACTTTGCCTCTTTGACCCTCAAAAAAGCTATACATGAATTATTTCTTCGTCGATCAGTAAATCTTCACGGCGTAGACGCAGAAAAATCTGAGCAACAGCTATAGTATCTTTTTCGCAATAGGTAATGATTCTGTCAATGTCTTTTTCGATATAATAAACATGAGCAACCTGACTTCCATCGATATCACCTTTTGGAGAAGGTACACCGAGAATTTTGGTCAGCAGTTTTAAAGAAGTAAAATGCTTATAATCGCCAAACTTCCATAATTCCAGCGTATCCAAATGCGGAATTTCCCATGGTTTCTTTCCAAATAAATTGAGTTTTTCGGGAATTGGCATTTGATTGATTATCATTCGCCTTGCGATAAACGGAATATCAAATTCTTTTGAATTATGTCCGCAAATAAGATGCTGCGGCTGGCTAAAGTGATTATTAATCAGATTGGAAAAGTCTTTCAGGATAGTTTTTTCTTCTCCAAAAAACGAAGTTACCCTAAAGTTTCGAATATCTCCCTTAATAGTAAAAAAGCCAACAGAAATGCAGATGATCTTTCCAAATTCTGCCCAGATTCCCGCACGGTTGTAAAATTCTTCCGGAGTAAAATCGTCTTTTCGCTGGTACTGTGTTTTAGAATCCCAAAGAGACTGCATTTCCGCGTCAAGCGAATGAAAATTCTCTTCTTCAGGAACAGTTTCTATATCGAGAAATAAAATATTATTGAGGTTTATTTTTTCAATCATTTTTTAGACTTCTTAGATAATAGATAATTAGACTTTTAGATTCAGTTTTGAAGTTATACAAATATGCATAAAATTCTTATAAAAAACTAAAATAAACTTTGCTGAGCAGTTGGATTTTCATGTTCCAGAAGCCATTTTTTACGGGACAATCCGCCGGCGTAACCAGTTAAAGAACCGTTTGTGCCAATAACGCGATGGCAGGGAACCACGATCCAAAGTGGGTTTTTGCCATTTGCCGAAGCTACGGCACGAATTGCTTTAATATCTCCCAGCTTTTTGGTTTGGTCCATATAACTTACGGTTTTTCCAAACGGAATTTCTAAGAGTGATTTCCAGACTTTTTGTTGAAATTCTGTTCCTTTTGGATTTAACTTTAAGTTGAAATCAGTTCGTTTTCCTTCGAAATATTCATTTAACTGCGACACGGCATCTTGTAAAACCTCCGGAACTACTTTGGAAATTTCATCTGTACAAAAGTCTGAAACCGAAATTACAGCAATGCCATTTTCATCACCAACAATTTTGGTGATTCCTAAAGGGGAGTTGATGTAGACTGTTTCCATAAATAAGTTTTAACCGCAGTGAGTGCAAGCTTACTGCAAAGTTCGCAAATATTTTGCTATTTATTATTTTATTAGAAAGTCATTAGCAATCCATGACCTCTTTTTTGAGCTTGCTCGTAAATTGAAATTAAGCTTTCATACCCTTCCATAAATTCTGTATATGATGGCTCATATAATAGTTTAGATTTATCAACATTTTGATCATAAGAATTCCATATTTCATCTCTTAAAGAGATCAATTCAGTATGCATGGTTGAAATATGAACTGCATCAATAAAACCTAATCCTAATTTGCCAGGATCCAGAGCAAAGTTTTTAGTTTTTAAAGCATTTCCAAGAATATAATATTCGGGCTTTAATAATAATGCAAATCCTTTTAAAGTTTCCAAAATTGCATTCCATGTGTATTCGCAACCTGGCTCATCCTCAATTTCGTAAAAAAATGTCATCGCAAAATCTGAAAGCTCTTGAATATCTGCTGTTTCTAAATCTTGTCTCCAATCAGAATCTAGAAAGTCATAGGAATATGGCGATGTTAAGAAATTGAAATTTTCGTCGATAAATAATTCTAACAAGTTATTATTGTCCATCGTTGCACAATCAAGGATGATATTTGATAGTTTTTTATGAAATCCGAAAGTATCAAATACAAAAGCTTTATGACTCATCGACATAATTCCTGTTTTATAGGTTTTTATAAAAATAACAAGTTTTTTAATTAGCGATTGCTACAGGAAGATTTGTCTTAGACAAGATACGACAAATTTAAAGGTTGTGAATGTCAAACTTATAATCTAAAAAATCTTTAATTTTTTCGCTTGAAATGATCTTTTTAATGTCTGATTTTTCAGAATTAAATTTAGGAACAGGCAAGTTCATTTCAATTGCTTTTTTTGTATAATACTCTTCTCTGGTTGGATGAAAAGGTGCAACAGCATTAAAGACGTCATTCCATTTTGACTGGTTTATGATTTCCTCAATAATAGCAATGCAGTCCTTTTGATGAATCAGATTAACAGGTGCATCGGGATTTTCAAGATTTTCTTTTCCCGCGAGAAACTTTACCGGATGCCGGTCTTCTCCAATTAAACCGCCGAAACGTAAAATGGTAGTGGCAAAATTTGGGTTTTCCTGTAGCAATTTTTCTGCAGTAAGCAATTGTTTTCCGCTTTCTGTGTCCGGATTTGGAATCGTTTCTTCTGTTATGAGATTGTTTGCATCACCATAAACGGAGGTAGAACTAACAAAAAGAACTTTCTGAACCGTTGATTTTTCGATAAACAGAATCAGATTTTTGATTTTTTCAACAAAAACCTTTATCTCGGCATCGGAATTTCCATTTCTTAGCTTTGGCGGAATATCAATAATCAAGATTTCGCTTTCCGCTAAAAAATCGTTGATGCTTTCCGATATACTTTCGCTTTCAAGCGTAACTAAAAACGGATCTATTCCGGCATTTTTAAAAATGTGTAGTTTATTTTCAGAAGTTGTCGACCCTTTTACAGAACTTCCTTTTGCCAGTAAACTTTCTGCTAAAGGAAATCCGAGCCATCCACAGCCTAATATGCTAATTTTTGTCATTTTTTAAATTCAGAAGTGTTAGATGCTAAGTGCAAATTTTTAGTTAAAAGATTTATTATAGGAAATTTAAAATATAAAAGACAGATTTACGGTTAAATCTGCCTTTTTATTAAATATCCGAGATTTGGTTTTAGTCGATTTTAATGTTGTTTTTCTCCGCTATATTTTTAAACAGATTTTCTTTGTTTTCCGACTTCATTTTCTGATAAATAGCAGCCAGCAGCTTCTCAGAATCTTTTACATATTCTGAATTGTCGGTAGTATAAATTCTGTGTGCTTTAAAGATATTGTCCAGCGCTTTTTCATCGTCTTTCAGCATCATGTAGTTTTTTCCGGCTCCAAAATATCCTTCTGCATTGTCAGGATGATATTGGATTAGTTTTTCATAATAGCTGATAGCGGTGTTATAATCGGATTTAAAGGTATAAACAACCCCAATATTCATAAGGGCAAAACTTCCTTCAGGATAAACTTCCAGCGATTTTTTATAGTATTTTATGGCATTTTCATAATCATTTAACTGTCTGTAAGAAACTCCCATGTCATCCAGCGCCAGAACAAAAGCCGGATCTGCATTTACGGCCAATTGAAAACTTTCAACAGCCTGTTTATAGTTATTCTGATTCATAAAATCCTGCCCGATTATATAATAGTTCTGAGCATTTTTATTTTTTGATTTGCCGTAAAAAATATCTTCTTTACTTTCTGTAATTCCCGGTACCAAATCGGGACATTTTTTAGAAATAATCTCCTGAACCCGGATGATCATATCCTGGATGCCGTCTACAGTATTAATACTTTCCCTTACTTTAGGATCTTTGTCAGTTAAAACCAATTCGCCCATTGGCTTTGTCAGACAATCTCTATAAACGTCCTGCGTGATTTTAGAATTTTTTTCCAGGCATTCACATGCTTTCACTGCAATTTTTTCTTCAACAGTTTGTGCTTCAGTGTTAGAAAAGCTTGCTAATGTTAAAAAAAGCATGTAAAATTTTTTCATTTTTAGTTTTATTAGAAGTAAGAATTAAACGTGTCTGTTTTTATTCCGGATTTACAATTGGTTTTATACTGTCTTTAGGCACGGCCAGACTGTCTGTAACGACAACTGGTTCAAGAGCTTTTACAGGCGGCGTGTATCTTTTGATTTTTTGCTGTATCAAAACGGCATCGTTTAAAACAAAAGGCGTCGGCATCATCCAGTTCTCTCTTGGTTTTATTTTCAATAAAGGATTTGTCATTAAGTCAAAAGAACTCTCAATTAGATCCATATCAAAAATAGCCGATTTGTTAATATAGAAATCCATTACAAGAGGTTCATTTCCAACTACATAATAGCACAGAATTTTACTGTCTTCCCTTTGCAGGCGGTTTCCTTTTTCGCCCGAAGTGGCAACACCATTTGCCTTAAAGTTATAAAACGTCATTTTTGGATTGGCGTAAATATCATATCGGTTTACTTTTCGGTTTGGAGTTATCCTGATTTTCAGATATCTGTTATTTCCGATGACGCTGTCTCTTAAAAATTCAATAGATGGTTTAGCAATATCAACAACCGGGGCAGTCGCACTGTACGTGAATGTTGTATTGTATTTACTTGCGAGTGGAAGCGTATTTAAACCCACCGCTTTTTGATTGGTTTCACCCAGATAAGATTTTGTCCATTCATCTAAATTGGTATCGTAAGTGGTCCAGGAAGCAGAATTACGGTCAGCATTATAAACATACAATAAACTGTTCGATTTTGCTTTTCCGTGTTCGTAACCTGAATGATATCCCGCGTAGATAAAAAATGAGATTGAAGTAAGGAAGAAAACAACAATCCAGGCACCTTTTCTGGCAAATGCCCCAAATATTGGGAGCAGCAATCCGAACAATAAAACGGTTAGAACCGCACTTCCGTAAAGAATTTTAAGACCTAATCCAATTGGAAACATCATGATGAAAGGGGCAACAATTGCTAAAGCCGGAATGCTGAAGATTAAATTCATTCCTAAACTGTAATGCTGTGTGAAGATAAATATTCCGAATAATAAGATTCCGAAATAAACCGGAATGATTAAGAAACCAGCACCTGTCAGACTATTAGCTAAAAAGGCATTTATAATAATCCATAATAACAATGGCGCCACAAAATGGTTCATTGTGATTTTAGCTTCAGAAAAATGATGGTAAAAAGCAAAACAAATGGCAATGCTTAAGGTTACAAATGCGCCAATGTACGCATGCCCATTGTAGGTAAATCCGTTTAAAAGATCAGAATATTGCGGATAGATTTCGAGAATAAGCTTCCACCCTAAGAAAGTTACCAGTCCGGCAATAAGAATTGATCCTATAAGCGGGACAAAACCCTTAAAAATCTCTGTAAAAGTGATGATTCTTTTTACTTTTCCAACAAAAATAAACAACGCCAGTAATCCGAAAGCAATTAAAGTCATCGGCATTACCCATGAAAACGGATAACTGATAAAGGTAAAGGGTGCATTGAAATAGACATTATCTTCTGAAGATTCTGTCTGATTTAAGTCAATGTTGCTGAAATATCTCAGCAAAGGCATAATATAAGTTCCCTGATGCGCTAATGTTGTTTTGTTTAAATGCTGAACATCATCTTGTTGTGTATGGTAATTAAAATGACCATCAATAAAAGCAAAATTAAAACCCTGAATATTTCCCTGTTCTCTAAAAACAGTCAGGTCCGTATCATTTGGAAGCATTTTATAAATACTGTACATCAATGAATTAGAAACGGGATGAGAAGGCTTTGCTTTAGCAAAATCTTTTATCAGAGTTTCATTTCCGTTGTTGGTTTCCAGAAGCATATAGCTTGGTCCGGAAGTTCCGCGCGCTTCAAAGTTTAAGACTAAGCCCACATCTTTTGCCCACGGATGTTTGTTTACAAATAATGCGGCACCGTTTAAGCCTAATTCCTCTGCATCTGAGAATAATATGATGATATCGTTTTTCTGAGGATGTTTGGAATAAAGAAAGGCACGAATCCCTTCTAAAATCGTTGCCACTCCAGATGCGTCATCACTTGCACCTTTTGAGAACGAATGCGGCGCGCTGTCATAATGGGAAAGAAGTAAAAGGGCTTTTGTATTGTTTGTTCCTTTTATGCGCGCTAAAATATTTTTAGACTTTACCAGAAGTCCTTTATCATTTAAAGTAAAACCTTCCTGAACACTCGTTTCTAATCCTATCCTGTTGAGTTCGAGTTTAAGATAATTGGCAACCAGTTCGTGATTGGTCGAGCCAACGTAATGTGGTTTTTGCGCTATAATTTCGACCTGATTTAAGGCTCTTTCCGTCGAGAATTCGGCAAGTGCTTCATCATCTTTAGAAATTCCTTGTGGCATCATGGTAATATATACGATGGCAAGTAAGGCTAAAACACAGATTACGGCTAGAATTGAGGTTTGGTTTTTTCTCATGATGTATAAATACTAACTATATTTCTTTTTTAACAAGCATAAAATAATCATTGTCCAGAGAACGGTATCCCTGATCGTAAAGGAAATAATATGTATTTCCCGTTTTGGTTTGCAAAATGTTTGTAAAGAACTCAAAATCAAAGCCCTTTGTTAATAATTTATCTCGGGAAGCTTTAGATTTTCCATCCACATTTAACTCAGCCAAAATACGGTAATTTTTGCGTAACTTGTTGTTTATATTTCGCATGAAATTCGTACTGTCCTTATTTATTTTATTATTGTAGGCATTACGACAACTGTCAGAACAGAATTTCTTGTCCTCACGGCCTACAATTTTAGCGGAACATTCCAGGCATGTTTTCATTCCATCATTTTTAATTTTGCCGAAAAGTAAGAATTTTAGTTGATTTTTTTAAGAATTACCTGATTAATCTCATACATCATAAGTTCAATTTTATAATAAATCAGTATATTTTTACTTAGAGTTCAATTTTTTTATTTCATAAAGATCAGATCTTCTGTCTTTTAAAATTTTCACACTTCCATGTTCGTGCAGTTCTTTTAATAGATTTAAATCACAATCTACAATTAAGGTCATTTCTGTGTTTGTAGTTGCTTCAGCTTTAATTCCGTTGCTTGGGAATGCAAAATCTGAAGGCGTAAAAACAGAAGATTGCGCATATTGAATGTCCATATTGTTTACTTTCGGAAGATTCCCAACGCAACCTGCTATGGCTACATAACACTCATTTTCTATGGCACGCGCCTGCGCACAATGTTTTACACGGGTATATCCGTTTTGTGTATCGGTCAAAAATGGTACAAATAAAATATTCATTCCTTCATCTGCCAACAGTCTAGGAAGTTCCGGAAATTCGACATCATAACAAATTAAAATTCCAATTTTACCACAATCGGTGTCAAAAGTTTTAAACTCAGAGCCGCCTTTCATACCCCAGTGAATGACTTCATTTGGTGTGATGTGTATTTTGGTATACATTTCTGAAGTTCCGTCTCTTTTGCACAAAAAGCCAACATTATAAAGATTACCATTTTCTAAATAAGGCATACTTCCGGTAATGATATTGATGTTATATGAAATTGCAAATTCCTGAAAACGCGTTCTGATAGGATCGGAATGACGCGCCAGTTCGCGAATGGCTTCTGCTTCAGATAAATGGTTGTAATCGGCCATTAAAGGCGCAATAAATAATTCGGGAAACAATGCGAAATCGGATCCGTAACCGGAAACTACATCAATAAAAAATTCTGCCTGCTCAAATAAGGCTTCAACATTATTCAACGGACGCATCTGCCACTGAATTAATCCCAGACGAATAACGTTTTTCTTTAGATTGATCAGTTTAGGACTATCATCATAGTAAATATTATTCCACTCCAGTAGTACCGCAAATTCTTTTGATTCTTCGTCGCCTTCCAAATAATTTTTAATGATTCGTAAAACATGAAAATCATTGCTTAGCTGAAAAGAAAGTACGGGATCATACAATTCTTTGGTGCGGACTTTTTCTATATAAGTTTTAGGGGTCATTTTTTTTGCATGTTCCCTGTAACTCGGAATCCTTCCTGCAAAAACAATGGCTTTTAAATTCAACTGCTCACAAAGTTCTTTTCTGGCATCGTACAATCGGCGCCCTAAACGTAAGCCGCGATAATGCGGATGAATAAAAACATCTATTCCGTATAAAATTTCAGCATTCGGATTGTGCGTAGAGAATTTATAATCACCGCTAATCTGTTGGTAATTGTGTTTTTTATCTACCAATTTTTCATCAACAATAAGCGATAATGCAGAACCTACCACTTTACCATCCACCAAAATTACCAGCTGCCCCTCTGGGAAAATAGAAAGTAATCGCTCTATATCATCAGATCCCCAGTACGAATCAGCCATTTCGGGATAGGATTCGATCATTGATTTTTTTAATTGTTTATAGTCTTCAATTTCCAGATTTCTTAATTCGACTTTATTGATTTTTGCCTGCATGTATCGTAAGGTTTATCTCAAATATACAAAAAACAATTTCCAATTACAAACGCTTACAAATAGTTACAGTCGATAGTAATTGGTTACCAACCGACTGTTATTGCTGAGTTGTTTCATCTTTGCACTGTTGAATTTAAAGAAAGATTCAACTTTATATAACTTAAAAATAATATACGCCATGAACGCAATGAAAAACAGAGTGCAGTTAATAGGAAATGTGGGGAATGACCCGGAAATTAAAACGTTAGAAAACGGAAAGAAACTGGCCCATATCACCATCGCGACAAATGATCATTATAAAAATGATAAAGGTGAGAAGGTAGAACAAACAGAATGGCACCGCGTTACTGCCTGGGGAAAAACAGCTGAAATAATAGAAAAATATGTAGTAAAAGGAAAAGAAGTTGGTATAGATGGAAAGTTAACACATAGATCGTACGACGACAAAAATGGCGAAAAGCGCTATATAACAGAAGTAGTGGTTAATGAAATCCTGCTTCTGAGCAAATAATATGCGAATTAATTTTCAAAACCCGACAATATTGAAACTTCAGTATTGTCGGGTTTATATTTTTATATTTTATGTCATAAAATCGATGCTCCATTAACATCTGTTGTAAGAACTTCGCTCATATAATCAAAAAAGGGCCGCATGTTCAGGAAAGCATCCAAAGCCTGATTAAGGAAATCAGAACTTAAAACCTCTTCGTCTGTAAAGCGTTTGATGACCAAAAACTGTTTGAAACGAAGCAAATCAATCGCGGGATGATCTATTTCAAAACCTTTTGGTTTTGTCTTAAGCTGTTCACCCTGGAGAGATCCAAAGTTACTCACAAAAGATTTTGATTTTACTATTTTTTGAAAAGTTTCGGGATCCCGGCCAAATTCAGTTCTGATTCTTTTTAAATCGGAGGCATTGGGTCCCCAGAATCCACCGGCAAAAAAGCTGTTTCCTTTTTCGAGATGGAAATAATAACCGCCTCGTCTTGCTGCAGTCGCGCGCGTGTAGCTTCCGCCCCAATAAGTTTTAAAAGGCGTTTTATCTTTAGAAAAACGGATATCGCGATAAATTCGGTAGACGCTTTTTTTTCCCGAAGCATTTTCCAAAACATCTGTTTTAGAAAGCTCCTGAAGTAAGGCGCCGGCAAAGTTCTCTATATGATTTAATTCTGTTAAATAAGTTTCTTTATTCGTTTCAAACCACGGTTTGTTATTATTTTCTTTAAGCTGAACCAAAAAATCCAGACTCGATTTTGGAATGGTAATGTTGTTTTTCATAATTCAATTAAAATCTGAAATAGACCGCAATTTAAAACTAAAAAACCCATCAGGAAAATCTGATGGGTTTTTCTATATTTATTTAAGCCGTTTTTTTGAATAGATCAAACATAGGACAGCGTGAGCAGCGTTTTTTCTCGCTCTTTTTATATTTCTCACAGCACGAAGATTTACAATTTTCAATCTTCTTGATTTTATCAAGGATATCTTTATTCTTCTTTTTCTTTTTATCCTTTTTCTTGTCCTTGTCTTTTTCTTTCTTGCTCAATTTCCTCTGTATTAAAAACAGAGACAAATATAAAAGAAAAAAGTTATTTTTAAATATTCTAAATAAACTTTAACTTTTTTATTTAGGATTGATAGCGATTGAACTCGTAACTGTTAATTGCTGAATATCACGGTCAAACAAGTAAAGTCCGCCTTTGTCATCTCCAATTAAGTTTATTTTGTCCAAAATAGATTTGGCTGTAGCTTCTTCTTCAATTTGTTCAGATACGTACCATTGTAAGAAATTATGTGTGGCATAATCTCTGTCTTCAAATGTAATATGTACTAATTCGTTGATTGATTGAGAAACAAAAAGTTCATGATTATAAAGCTCCTCAAACATTTCTTTAAATGTAGAGTAAGTCGTTTTTGGTGCTTTTAAATCTGTTACCTGAGCGTGACCTCCGCGTTCATTTACATACTTAACCAATTTAAGCATGTGAGCACGCTCTTCATCTGACTGTGTATACATAAATTGAGCAATTCCCTCAAGTCCGTGTACTTCTGCCCAACAAGCCATAGAAAGATAAGTTTGCGAAGATTCTGCTTCTATGCGGATTTGCTTGTTTAAAGCCGATTCAATATTTTTTGATAGCATAATATGTGTCTTTTTTGTAAAATTAAGAAAAAATATTCATTCCATTTTTTGGAAACCGTGAAAACATCAGCGATTTGGATTAATTCTCAATAAAAATTAACATTATTTCAGAGGAATAGATTTAGAAAATTCTGCTTTATTTATAATCGAATTTCCAGTTCCTTCATCCATAAAACCATCTGTAAACTTACGCATTATATAACTTTTTGTCGGAAGGTCGTAATATCCTAAAATGTAAAAATCTTTGACTTTAAGAATGTTTTCATGAGTAAAATTTCTCGTTTTACTTAAAAAATAGTGAAGATTATCAATAGCAAGTGGCTCAGCCTGATTATTCTTTATAAACTCCAAATCAGAATTAAGATAAGAATCAAAAAACACCATTTTACTATTGCTTTGGATGTTATTAAAACTATCATTCGAACCATAATTAAAGCTCATGCCCACAGACTGATAGGAAGCAAATCCACCCAAGGTAATAAAAGTTAATCCGTTAGTATTGAAAGCAGAAACTGCCGAGTTAACTGTAGATAATTGTTTTAGAAATTTGCTTGTAGTCTTTAAGATCTGTGGCTTTTCGCCATTGATCTGCAAAAATAGTGGAGAATTTTTAAAACTTATAGAATCATTTTTTGATAGGGCGATAGTTTTGATGTTTTTACCTGAATCAAAATCTTGTATGCCAAATAGAAATTGTTCGGTGTTAGAACTAATCTGAAACAGTTTGTTTTCCAGAAAAAAAGAATTGGTTGTAGCTGTTAATTGAGTAACAGGCAGTTCAAAAATTTTCTCGGTAACTTTCTTTGTATTCAGATTTAGATCAAAAGCCTGCGTGTATTTGGTATTGTAGTCAAATGTCAGTACAATCCGATCGTTTAATACGTACATTTTGCTTTTCTTTTCTGTCTTGTCGAACGGAGAAAAATCGCCGATATCCATTTTTTCAATAGGATAGTGATACTGTACAAGGGCACTAAAAGAAAGCCTCTGGCCTTTTTCATTCTGAAATGTGAAAGGTGAAAAATCAAACAATTTTACATCGCATTTTTCATCACTAAACTCAAATAACAAAAAATGTTCCTGATCTTTTTCTTTTGAAAGCAGGTAAAATTTATTGTTTTTTTGAAATGAAGTTATTACAGTTCCTGTGTTTGCCGGAAAATCAAAACTGGAGGTTTTTGACGTTTTGGTCTCCATATTGTATTGTACAACCTGAAGATTTTTACGATTTGGCGACTCCCAGTATAATGTCGGGCTGCCATTTTCGTTAAGGCTGTAACCCATTAAAGTTTTATTTTTCTCAACCCGAATCGTATCTTTAAACTGGTTCGCAAGAAATAGCGATTTGTTGTATTTTAAAATAGTAATGCTTTTATTATCAGAAGCAAAGACATAGACTTCGTGTGTTTTCTCATTTTCAGCACTTAGAATTTGTCCATTCTCTATGGGTTTGTTCAAATTTAAAACCGAAGAGTTTAGTATCGTCTGACTTAACATTACGGATTGTGAAAGTAAGAGTAAAAATAGTAGTTTCTTCATTAGGATTTGATCGTATGAGTTCCAAAAGTAATGAATAAATGTTTTATAGGTGGAAAATTTAAAAAGTCTATTGTCACAAAGAAAAAGCCTCAAAGTAACTTACTTTGAGGCTTGTTTATAAAATATAAAAGAGATTATTTTACGATAAAAGTTACTCTTCTCGCTAATCTTCTTGCTTCATCAGAATCTTTTTGGATTGATGTATCTGCACCATTTGCAATAACATTTAAACGTGAAGAAGCGATTCCGGCTTTTTCAAAAATTGTTTTTACGTTAGTTGCTCTGGTGTTAGAAAGTCTTTCATTGTATTCTGCTTTTCCAACCTGATCAGCATAACCCACAAGGTCAAGTGATGCAGAAGGATTTTTTCTCATGTAATTTAAAACAACATCGATTGCTGCAGTTGAGTTTTCGATTGGCGTTGTTTTATTGAAATCAAAATACACACTGTAATATTTATCATTGATCATTCTTTTGATCAGTTCATTATCACTTGGTTGCTGATTGCTAACTTGTTTTTCAACAACTACTTCTTTTGCAGGGATTTTTTTGATTTGTGCCTCAAGATCAGAAATTTTGTTTTCTAAGGCAGACGCATCAAAATTATTGTCGTTTGATGTAACAGTCCAGTCAGCATGTTTTGTGTTTTTACCTAAATAGACATTTAATCCAACTGTACCATTAAAGATCAATCCGGAAAAACCTCTGTTCTGACCTACATAAGCGCCATCAAAAGTATGATCCTGAGATGCATTTAAAATCGTAGAGAAATCACCGGTCAAAGCAATTCTGTTTGATAATCTAATCTGTCCGGTAACACCTGCAATAAAGTTACCCGTTCTGTCTCTTTCTGTAAAATTATCCGATTTTAATTGCGCCACACCAAAACCAGCATGTCCTAATAATCCAAAAGTATTTGTCCATGTTTCAAAATTCATGATTCGCCCTAAGTTTGCAACAGCCTGCAAATCTATTCTGTAGTATTTGGAATCAAATTCAAGAGAATTACTTTTATTAGTAAAACTGTTGTATCCAAAATCTGCTTTTAAACCGAATTTATTGTTAAACATGTAACGAACTCCCAAATCACCAACCCAAGGACTAGGAGTGTCTGTTGAGTAACCTGTTGAGAATGGTCGTTGAGGTTTTGTCAATCCACCAGCTAATTCTACAGACCATTTATTAAATCCGCTGTTGTTTTCTGTTTGAGCATGTGCTCCTGTCAACGCAAGGGCAAATGCAAGAGTCATTACAACTTTTTTCATTGTTATTGAATTTTAAATTTGGTTCAAAACAACGATAATTTGTAAGTAAATACTTCCCTTAAAAGTCAAAAAGGTATTAAAATAAGGTAATTAACGAAATGCTTACTTTTGTGACTTGATGTAAACATACGTGATTTATGAGAAAAAATTTATCTAAGTTTTTGATTATAAGCCGATTCAGTTGAAGCCGTCTTCAAATTTTCGTAAAACAATTTCTTTGGCATCGACATCATAATAACTCAAAATAGTATAATTATTGAGTTTTATACTATTAGGAATCATGGCTTCTTTGTGGGAATCTAAAAAATTGTAGATTTTATCTGTGGCAAAGGGCTCGCGATTTCCGGCAATAACGTCTAACTTTTTAGTCCATACGCTTTCAAAAAAGACAGAATAGTTGGTTTCGATGTTATAATAATTGTTTGAAGGGAAATCTCCAAAAAAATCATCAAAATTGAAACCATTCACGCTTATACTTTTTGAATCGCTGCCACTCCCTCCCAAAGTCAGAAAGAGATTTTGTCTGCTTTTAAAAACCGAAACTCCAGCATCGAGAGAAGATAATTCTTTTAAAAATTTAGCGGTATTTTTGATTTGTTTCGGCGGCCGGTTTTCAATCTGCATCAATAAGGGTGAATTGGCAAAACGAATTGTATCCTTTTTGGAAACAGCAAATGATTTTACAGATTCTCCCGATTCATAATCCTTAATATCAAACAGAAGTTCATCAGCATTGACATTCAATTGATACAATCTGTTTTCATGATAAAAAGAATTGGATGTTTTTGGATTTTTTGCACCAATTGGCTTTATAAAAGTCTTCTCTTTAATCTCCAGATTTTCCAAATTAATGTCAAATAACTGTGTCTTTCTGAAACTTTGGTCCAAAGTAAGGATCAAACGATTGGGTAATGTATACAGTTTACTTTTTGCGGTGACTTTATACAATGGATTGTATTCTCCTGAATCCATTTTTTCAATTGGATTCTCATTCAAAATCTGATTGAATGTTTTTTGCTGGGTTTTGCGATCACGAAATTGGAAAGAACTGAAATCGAGGAATCTTTCTTCTGCCATTCCGTTTTTGAAGATAAAAGCGGTCAGTGCTTCCTTCGTTTTTTCTCTCATTATCAAATAGAAATTATTGTCTTTTTGATAATAGGTAAGAATAGATTTTTCATCCAGGGGAATTTGAAATTTCAGGGCTCTGGATGTTTTATTTTCGATATAATATTTGATTAGAATAATGCTTTTTTCCTCTCCCGAAAACCAGTATAAAGTAGGATTCCCGTCTTCGCTGAAACTATAACCAAGTAAAGATCTGTTTTCAACAAATTGTCGTGATGTTACAAATTTATCTTTTAATAACAATGCGCTGTTGTATTTTAAGATAGTGAGACTGTCTGAAGCAATAAAAACAAATACATCTTTTGTAATTGTATTTTGTGCATTTACAATCTCCGGCTGTTCTTTTTTGATTTTAAAATCTACCTTATAAGAAGTTAGTACTGTTTGACTTAACAAAACACTACTCCAGATTAAAGACCAAAAAAGAAAGATTTGTTTCATGCGTTTATGTTCTCAAAAATCATTCCGATTTATTTTACTTATTCATCAGATCCTGAAACAGGTCGACAAATTGACCAACGTGCATACCGTCCATTAAACCGTGATGTACATAAACGGCCATCGACATCGTTCTTTTACCATTTTCGGCGCTCATCATTTTTCCGAAAGAGATTTTTGGACAGCTATCGGGATATGTAAAACTTCGCGCATGCGTAATTGAACTAAAATTCAACCACGGAATTGCCGAAAAATGAATCAGATTGTCGCTGTCAAAAGATCTTGTAAAAAGTCCGGTTGTATTTTGAATGCGTTCGATTTCGGTTAATGCAGTTTTTTCAAATTTTTTAAAATCCGAATCGTATTCAATTAATGAAAACCCGAAAGTTCCGTCCTCGCGACCTATCGTTGCCGACGCATCGACGCGATCGTTAACGTAAATTTCTTCTCCTGAAATGCGATATTTAAAATTTTCAACTGCATTTACGGCAGTTAACGTTTTGTGCAGGTAAAAAATGAAAAAAGATGCATTTAAACTTTTTGCCGTCTGATACGCTTTGGTGCAGTCAATTTCTACAGTGACACCAAAGAACGGTTCGTCCATTTGTTTAAAATGCCTGAAATGCTCTTTTCTATTCCAGTTATCTAAGTCTAAAAGTGTTTTCATTATAATAAATTCGGAACAACTTCTGCTATAGTCTCAAAGGTACTAAAATGCTCGTGTTCTACTTTGTGATTGATTTTTTCGTGTTCCCAAGTGGTGTGAAACGGAATGTGGACGGCATATCCGCCAATTCCTAAAACCGGAAGAATATCTGATTTTAATGAATTTCCGATCATCAGAAACTCATGTGCCTGAATGTCCAGACGTCCTAGAAGTTTTTCGTAATCGATTTCCTGTTTGTCCGACATTACTTCTATATGATGAAAATAATGCCCCAAACCCGAGCGGTGCAATTTACTGTGCTGGTCTTTTAAGTCGCCTTTCGTGGCAACGACCAATTTGTATTTTCCGTGCAAAGCCTGCAGCGTTTCTTCAATTCCGTCCAAAAGTTCGATTGGTTTTTCGAGTAACTCTTTTCCATATTGAATGATTTTTCCAATCACTTCAACCGGAATGGTATTGTTTGAAATGTTCATTGCAGCTTCAATCATGGATAGAATATAACCTTTAATCCCGTAGCCGTATAGCGGAAGATTGGCGATTTCTATTTTGAATAATTCCTGCGAAATACCCTGATGGGAAAGATAATCTTCCATCAAAGCACAGAATTTATGTTCTGTTTGTTCAAAATAAGGTTCATTTACAAACAAAGTATCATCGGCATCAAATGCGATTACTTTTAAGTTCGGTATTTTAGTTTTATGTAACATGGTTTTTTTGTTTCAAGTGTTTTTTTGTTTCAGGTTTCAGGTTTCAAGTTTTGTTTTGCCACAGATTTAAAGGATTTTAATGATTTATAAATCTGTGTAAATCTGCCAAATCAGTTGAATCTGTGAGCTATTTTATTTAGAAAACAATCGTTTCAAAGAAATTGTTTTATCGTAAAACGTAATTCGGATTCCGAAAAGCAAAACGATTCCGCCGAAAACCATTTGTAAAGTTATTTTTTCTTCTAAAAACAACCAAGCTAAAATTGCAGTAATTATGGCCTGACTCAATAAACTTAACGAAACTCTTGTGGCGCGCATGTGCTGCGTGGCATAACTAATAGAAAGCCATGCGCACAATTGGCATATGACGGCTTGTAAAACCAAAACAAACCAGCCGGTATTTGTAAATCCCGAGAAAGGTTCATTTAGAGAATAACAAAGAATTCCCAAATAAATTGCGGAGGCAAATAAACTTATTGTCATAAAAGATAAAACATCCACTTCTGATAATACATTTTTACTGATTAGGAGATAAATCGAATAAAAAATACCAGACAAAACAGCAAGAAGAAAGGCTTTATCAAAATTTAAATCAATAAAAAAATCAAAACCAACTAAAGTAATCATTCCGAAAAGTGAAACCACTGTTCCGATCCAGAAATTGGTTGCCGGGCGAACTTTCAAAAAGAAGAAAGAACCAATTCCGACCCAAACGGGAGATAAATTAGTCAAAAGCGAAGCCTGTGTCGCGCTTGATTCCTGAATGGCGATATTCCAAACGGCCACATCCGAAGAAAATACAACGCCGCAAAGTGCCGCCAAAAGCAGAAATTTTGGTTTAGGAAGTTTAAAATTCCCTGTAATAATTACATAAGGTAAAAGCAACGTGAATGCGAAAGCCATTCTGTAAAAAGCCGAAATTAATCCCGGAGCTAAACGTAATTTTACCAAGATCGGGAATATTGAAATACAAAGTATTCCGGCAATTAAGGCTAATCTTGGTTTTGTGAGTTTCATGCGTAATTTATTCTTTATTATTTTTCAAAGATAGTTTAGAAAGTAAATAGTTTGAAAGAGAAAAGCGCGAAGCAATTAAAAATAGTAATTGATTTGCACTTTTTTATTTAAATAATTTAGATCCCGAAGTTTATACAGGAACAATTTCAATTTGCTACACTTTTAAATTATTCGCTGAAACTAAAAATCTGATACTTTTTGTTCTCGTTATTATAACTTCCGAGATATAAAGAACTGTTGAGTTTAAAAAGAATAAGATCTTTATATAAGTCTTTATTAAAAATGGTACGTCCGTCCTTTATATTCTCATTTTTTTCCAAAAACATTCTTATTTTTTCAAATGCTGAGGTTTTGACCGGATCTTGCAGATGATTAAAATTAGAATCGAAAACACAAGTTGTATAAACAACATTTTTATCTTTATAAGAAATCAAATTTTCGACCGTATAAGTATACATAGGAATAGAAGAAACAGCAAAACCTCCGCCCATTCCCATTCCGCCACCACTGGCATAAGCTATATCTTGTGAGCTTCCTATAACGGCATAATACAAGCCATTTAGAGTATAACAGGAAATTCCAGGAGTAGAGTTATTGATTTTACGTATAAATTGCTTTGGCTTTTCTAAAACTTTTTTATTGGTAAATGAACCAGATTCCTGAAAAACATCGCTGTTTTTAAAAGGAATTTCTTCATCACGCAATGCTTTAAATGTATTAATTCTCATGCCTTCCAGATCGCTTACAGTTAAAAAGAGAACCTGCGGATTTGTTTTAATCTGAATCAGTTTATCATCAATTAAAAACGAATTGGTTTCAAAGATAAGTCCTTCATATTCATCTCTTGTTGTTCGTTGCTGTTTAATTGATTTTAATGAAGCACTAAAGTCATTGAGATTTATTCTTAAAACATCCGTAAAAAAAGGATTATTATCTAACGTAAGAATGATTTCATCATTTTTATACGTGTAGATTTTATCTTTTTTTGTGCTTAAAGCCAATGAAGGAGGACTTTCGTTATTAATATTCTGGAAGTAAAAGCTAGCAGAATCCCAGGTTAATGCGGTATGCAAGTTTACAGGATTTCCTTCAAAATTACTGAATTCGAACTTGGACAAATCTACTGTTTTGGTGTCAAATCCACCAGAACTGTCAAAAATGTAAAATTTTAAATTTCCGATATTTTTGACAAGTGTTATTAGGTAAAAGACATTATTGATAGTTATCTCTTTAACGATTTTTTCTTTTTTTAATTCTAAATCGAAAGTCTTTATATTTACTTGTTTCGTTGCAAAATCAAAAGATTGAGAGAATATTTTTTTTCTGTCTTTTGAACCCCAGAAAATACTGTAGTTTTCATCTTTCTGAGCGGATCCAAGAATTTCTTCATAATCACTTTCCGGCCTGGCAAACGAAAGAGAATCTTTAATGTCTAAGTTTGAATCAAATCTAATGGAAGAAACTTTTTCTTTATCGTTTGAAAATAAAACGATTTCATTTTTTTTAGAATTGGAAACCTGGTAATAATCTCTTTTTTTTTCCAGTTTCAGATCGAATTCTTTTACCATTTCTTGTGCAAAAGAGTTGAAACCAAGAAAAAGTAAATGGACAAGGAGCAGTTTTTTTGTCATGGATTTAATCAACAAATCTTCTAATGGCATATTCTTTCGTTTTATTGTCATAATAGCCTAAGTAATAAAAAGCATCTATTTTGTATAAAGTTTGAGACGAAACATTTTTGTAATCATCAAAAAAAGTACGGATCTTGTCAAAGGCCAATGGCTGCAGATCACCTTTTATATGATCGCCCTGACTATCAAATAAACCTTCAATTTTTACTACTTTTCTATTAGCGTAAGCGTTAAAATTTTCCATTGTCGGGCTAAAAAAAGCAGCTCCTACTAAAGCGCCAATAAATCCAAATTGATTTGCAGTAACCTGTCCGGCAGATTGTCCCATCGAAGAAATACCTCCAAAAGTAATAAGAGTATTTTGGCCAATACGATAACAAGAAAGACCAGCATTTAGGTTGATGATTTTTCTTAAAAACTGAGAACTGTTTTCTAAAATCCTTTTTCCTCCAAAATCTCCGCCTTCCTGATAAATATCAGAGTTTTTAAAATCAATTGGAGCGTCAGATGTCGCAATAAATTCTTTTAAAACATTGTCTTCCATGTCTTTAATAGTAAAGAAAAATTGATCTTCAGAAGATTTTAATTGATAGAATTTATTATCAAAATAAAATGAATTTGAAGTTATAGGAATTTTATAACCTGAAGAAGTAACATTTGAAATGCCGGGTGAACGAATTATTTTTTCAGTTGCCGAAAATTTATCTAAATCAATTACAATTGCCTGTGTATAATCGCGATTTGTATCGATTGTCAGAACAAGTTGTTTGCTGTTAAAATAACATTTTCTTTTTTTGGCAGCTTCCGTAAGTGAAGTAGGACTGTCCGTATCAATATTTTTTAGCGAAAAAGGTGCCTCAAACGGAAGCAGATTTTCTCCTAAGATACCATAGATGTCAGATTTCGTGTAATTAGATTTGAAGAAATGAAATCCATCCAAATTGATTATTCTTGCAGAATAAACACCGTTTTTATCAAAAACATGAAGTTTTAAAGAGTTGTTTTTTTTGAGTACAGTTAAAATATAAAACTTCTCACTTTCGCTGAATTTCTGTAAAACCTTTTCCTCTTTTAGTTCAAGAGTGTACTGTTGTGTAGTAACTTTTTGATTGGAAACCTCATATAATTGTGTGAAAATGTTTTCGTAATCATTAGAAGCCCAAAATAAACGTGTATTGTTGTTATTGATATTATAACCAATCATCATGTCGTAGGTTTTAGTATCTGGCCTTTCAGTTGAGATGCTATCCACAATTTTCATGCTTTCATTAAGGTGAATTGCTTTTACTTTTATTTTATCACTTACAAATAAAGTAACTTCTTTTTTCTCCTTATTTACAACTTGAAAAATATCACGATTCTTTTTTAATTCAAAGGGAACTGAATTTACAATTTCTTGTGAAAAGGCAGTAAAAACAGCTAAAAATAAACAAGCGCAGAGTACTTTTTTCAACATAAATATGATTTGTTTTGGTTTAGATAATTGGGTGCTAATATCTTATTTTTTTTCAAATAAAAAGATATCGGCCTGTTTTTTCAAAATAAAAAGCGTAAACAGTTAAAAATAACCGGTTCACGCTTTTTTTTTATAAGAGTATATAAACTTTTAATTCACAGTTTCCCCATTCGGAGCATCAGCATCCGGATTTATGAAAACTAATTTTCCTTCTGCATTGGTTGTCATCAAAATCATTCCCTGACTTTCGACACCTCTTAAAGCTCTTGGAGCAAGGTTTGCTAATACAGAAACACGTTTTCCAATGATTTCTTCCGGAGAAAAGCTTTCTGCAATTCCCGAAACAATTGTACGTACGTCGATTCCCGTGTCTACTTTTAAAACCAATAGTTTGTTTGCTTTCGGCATTTTTTCAGCTTCCAGAATAGTTCCCACACGAATATCCATTTTAGCGAAATCTTCAAACTGAATTAAATCTTTCTGTGGTTCAACTTGTTTGTTTTCGGCAAGATTAGCTGTTTTTGTTGCTTCCAATTTGTCTATTTGTTTTTGTATTTCTTCGTCTTCAATTTTTGCGAAAAGCAATTCTGCTTCGCCAATTTTATGTCCGGCCGGAATCAAATCTGAATTTTCAGAAATGTCATTCCAATCCAAAGTTTTTTCAATAAAAATGTCTTCTGCGTCACGATTTTTCTCTTTCAGGAATTTACTGAATCCTGCAAAATGTTCTTTAAGATCACTTAAATTCAATATTTTAGACAATTTAGCCGCAGTAAAAGGTAAAAATGGTTCTGCTAAAACACTTAAAGCAGCAGCAATTTGAAGTGCCACATACATTTGAGTTTTGACACGCTCCGGATTGTCTTTCATTACTTTCCAGGGCTCTTCGTCGGCAAGATATTTGTTTCCTAAACGCGCCACATTCATCAATTCGCCCAAAGCTTCACGGAATCTGTAACGCTCTACAGAACTTGCAATTACAGCCGGATACGCTTTTAATTCTGCCAGAGTCTGTTCGTCAACTTCTGTAAATTCGTTCGGAGTCGGAATAACGCCTTCATAATATTTATTGGTTAAAACCACCACACGATTTACGAAGTTTCCGAAAACAGCAACCAATTCGTTATTGTTTCTCGCCTGGAAATCTTTCCATGTAAAATCATTATCCTTGGTTTCAGGAGCGTTAGACGTTAAAGCATAGCGTAAAACATCCTGCTTATCCGGAAATTCTTCTAAATATTCGTGCAACCAAACCGCCCAGTTTTTAGAAGTCGAAAGTTTGTTTCCTTCCAAATTTAAAAACTCATTTGCCGGAACGTTGTCTGGTAAAATATAGCTTCCTTCGGCTTTTAGCATCGCCGGGAAAATAATACAATGGAATACAATATTGTCTTTTCCGATAAAGTGAACCAGTTTTGTTTCTTTATCTTTCCAATACGGTTCCCAGTCTTTTCCTTCGCGCGCTGCCCATTCTTTTGTTGAAGAAATGTACCCAATAGGCGCATCAAACCAAACGTATAATTTTTTACCTTCTGCACCTTCAACCGGAACGTCAATTCCCCAGTCAAGGTCACGGGTTACGGCGCGGGGTTCTAATCCGGCATCAATCCAGGATTTTACCTGTCCGTAAACATTCGTTTTCCAGTCGTTTTTATGTCCGACTAAAATCCATTCGGTTAAAAAATCAGAATATCGGTCTAAAGGTAAAAACCAGTGTTTTGTTTCTTTTAAAATCGGAGTTTCGCCGGTAATCGTCGATTTCGGATTAATCAAATCGGTTGCGTTCAAAGTAGAACCGCAATTTTCGCACTGATCTCCGTAAGCGCCGTCATTGCCACATCTTGGACAAGTTCCTACTACAAATCGATCTGCCAAAAACTGATTGGCTTTTGCATCGTATAATTGTTCGGTCACTTCTTCGATAAAATCTCCTTTATCATATAATGTTCTAAAGAATTCAGAAGCAGTATCGTGATGAATTTTCGCCGAGGTTCGGGAGTAATTGTTGAAAGAAATTCCGAAATCTGCAAACGATTTACGAATAATTCCGTCATATTTATCAATAACTTCCTGTGGAGTAATTCCTTCTTTTTTGGCTTTCATCGAAATTGCAACGCCGTGTTCATCGCTTCCGCAGATAAATGCAACATCTTTTCCCTGCAATCTTAAATATCTCGAATATATATCTGCAGGCACGTAAACTCCCGCCAAATGCCCAATATGAATTGGTCCGTTGGTGTAAGGCAAAGCAGCTGTGATCGTATATCTCTTTGGATTCTGTGTCATTATATAAATTTTATGAGTGCAAAAATAAGCAATAGAATTGAGATTTTAATATTACGCGGAGATTCGCTGAGAAAAAGCACACAGATTCGAAAAGTTTTTTGTTCTCGCAAAGTCGCAAAGTTTTTTGTTCGGGATTGTCAGGCTGAGCGAAGTCGAAGCCCCGCATAGTGATTCAGCAACATGGTTTCGACTTCGCTCAGCCGACAATGTGCGTTAATTCTTTGTAAATCTTTATATTTGCAATCTAATCTATTAAGATTAAATGTTATGGCAAAAGGACCTCAAAAAGACTCAAAAAACAAAGCTTTACATACCAAATTGCTGAATCGGAAAAAAGCTAAAATTCAGGAAGAAAAAAAAGAAAGAGCATTACAATTGAAAGCTATAATTGCGAAGATGAATCAGCAAAAAAAGGATAATGAATCTGATATTCAAAGCGAATAATTTTCTCCTCTAAATTTACATATTAAAGAATTTTTCAATTATAAAACTTGCGTGGCTGTGCCTTTGCCAGATAGTTTCCATTCAAAAAATAAATCTTGCGGGACTTCGACTTCGCTCAGTCTGACTGTACTATAAATCCGGGAAACAAAAAACTTTGTGCCTTAGCGTCTTCGTGGCAAAAAAAGTCACATAAAATAGAACCAGTTTAAACTACGTTTCCCGCTTATAAATACCAATATATTTCGCAACCTTTGCATCCGAAAAAAAACAAAATTTATGAGCAAGACAAAACTAATCATCAATAAAAACGGATCAATCAAGATCGAAGGAGATTTTGAAATTATGGATCCGGAAGGAGTACTTTACGGTTTACAAGGCAGAGCTGCATTAGGACTTTGCCGTTGCGGATTATCTGCAAACAAACCATTTTGTGATGGAGGACACAGAAACAACTTCGAACATGATTCTGTTGCTTTCGATTTACCACCAATGAAAACTAGCTAAGATTATTTTAGATAAATACCTAAAAACCGCATTCTGTTGGATGCGGTTTTTTTTTTGCCGTTTTTTATAAAGTAAGTTATTACTTAGAAAAACAATATTATATTTACGACAACTTTAATTTTCCAAAAATGAAAAAACTAATAATGCCAATGCTATTTTTGTTTTTCAGTGCAAGTTATGCTCAAAAAGAAAAGATAGTTTCGAGCGATTGGACCTCTTTCAATCAGACCATTGATATTCAGACGAAAGTCAAGAAAAAGTTCAGAGTTATTGCTTCTGTTAAACTAGAAACAACAGAACCCAAATCCTGGGCCGGAGTGTGGGCAAGAGTAGATACAAAAAATGATGAGGATGGTTTTTTTGACAATATGGGTGATAGACCTATAAAATCAAATGTCTGGCAGTCCTACACAGTTGAAGGAACAATTGATGGCAATAGTAAATCGTTAAGTTTTGGCGGTTTGTGTGAGTTTAACGGAAAATTCTATTTTGATAAATTTGAATTGCTGATCGAAAATGACAAAGGTGTTTTTGAACCTTTAACCATTTTAAATTCAAGTTTTGAAGTTCAGGTTACAAACGGAAATATTCCAAAATGGGATTTTGGTATTTCAAAAGAAACTATTGTAAAAGTTAAAGAATATAAAGTTACTTCAGACAAATCAAGTGTTGATGGTAAATGGAGCGTAATGCTTGAAGGAGCCGGTATAAAGCCCAGAGCAGAAGCTAAAATTGGAGGAGTAGAAGGTGCCTCCCCAAAAATTGGAGATATGATTTCGATGCTCGAAGATCTTAAAGACCGTGTAGAGCGTACAGTTAAAAATATGAGTCAGTATGAAATTGATTATCTTCATGATGAAGAAGCAAACCGAATTGGCGCATTGGTGATGCATTTGGCTGCAGCCGAAAAATATTATCAGGTATTTACTTTTGAAAACAGAGGATTTAATGATGAGGAAAAGAAAATATGGAATAGTGCTTTAAATTTAGATCAGGGAGGAAGAGACGATTTTAAAGGGCATCCAATTCAGTATTATCTGGATATTTATAATGAGGTACGGGCAAAAACTATTGAAGAGCTAAAAAAGAGAGACGACGCCTGGTTTGCACAAGTTCAAACCCGATACGATTGGACTAATCAATATTGCTGGTTTCACGTTATGGAACATCAATCAAGTCATTTAGGGCAGATTTTGTTTTTGAAAAAACGTATTCCGCCAGAGCAAAAGAAGACTTTGGATAAAGAATTTAAAAAATAGAATATTTATCAAAAGCTGCATTTACAGAAATGCAGCTCTTTTTTTATATAAAAGTTAAGATTAAGACGAACTTCTCATTTTGAATTAATTCAGTTAATTTATTTATGTAAGTTCTTAAATATAAGTGTAACTATTCCGTATAAAACAAAGAAGAGCCAGTACCGTTTCGCGTTTTTTGCATGTTCATTTTTGAATATTTTAAGGAATATGCCTATTATTATAAACAATATTGGAAAAAATATATGAGTAAGATTTTCGTAAGTCATTGTAATAGTTTTATTACGGGTGTTTAAAATTCATTGCAATAATACGACTATATTTTAGTAAGAAAAATCTTCGTAATAATTTTTTGATTTTTTTGAACAATAGAAAACTTCCCTTTCGTTATTATTTTTCTCAACTTTGCAAAACAACATTAAACCCTTATAAAATGGAATTCGGTAAAATCATAATCTCAGAAACTGCAGCCAACAGCGAAAATCCTCAGGACGTTGTTAATTCGAATATTTCGGTTATTAATTTAATGCGCGAAGAAAAAATAGACGACGATTTAATTCACGAAGATGCCTTGATGAGTTATTATCTGGATTATTATGCTTCAAAATATACAGAAGGAAATTTTTCGAAATTCGTCTATGATTCGGGTTGGAATAAGGAACTGAATGAATTAATTGAAGAAGGTTTGGCCTTAATTGGCGCCGAAAAACATTTAGAATTATTTAAAGAACAAAGCAGAAAATTGCGTTTGCAGAGCACTATCAAACTTGGAAAATTCTTGAAAGATACTTTCGGAACTAAAAGCCCATTGGTAGAGATTTTAAATAACAATACTTATTTCGAATTAGATGAAAATCTAGTGGAATTAAACGCGGCATTTTTAAAATCACATCCCGATACAGTCGTTCTTTCGGTCGAAGAAATGTTTAAAGAACTGGAAGAATTTGTGGGCCACGAAATCAAGAGAGATTAAAAAATCTTTAAAATATTAATAGTAAATTTTATGTTTTGGAAATATAGCCTTTAGATTCTACTTTTTTCAAAAAGCTTTGTAAGAAAATTATATATTTGGATCGCCCTAAATTTTTATAACACAAATGCCTATGAAAAAAAGTATTCTTTTGAGTGGAATTTTATTGTTTTTATTTTCCTGTGGGAAAAATGAAAAAATTAAAGAATCAGATATTGGTAATGAGGAATTTCTCTCCCAGACCGATTTAAGACAAAAACCGGTTAAAAAACTGATTTTTAGAAATGCGGAAGATTTTAAAGAATCAGAAGAATTAAATATGCAGCTGCTTTCCAAAGTCGCATCGAATCTTCAGATTAAATATTCGTCGATTAAAGTTGCCGAATCCAGCTCCATTAATTATGATGATAAAACAGCCTTTTTCGTGTTGACTATTATGGAACCAAATAAAAAAGTTCAAAAGTCTGAAGGAGAAGATTTGGGGAATTATTTCGAACGAAAATATGTGTTTGCAGATAGAGAAAGCGGAAATATAATCGCCGAAGAATCTGATGATAATCTTAGTTATTATGATACGGAAGCAATTCGGTTTTCTAAATCACATATTTTGAAAGATCTGGTCTATGTGAATGAAAAAATGCCTGCAGTCGCATTTTATACAGAGGCGAGTGCAGGCAGCAGAATCGTTTTGTATTCGGAACAAAAATTTACTTTACTGACTTTGGCAGATAAAAAGATCAAAAAACTGCTGTATGATTATCCTATCCGAAAGATAAATGGTGATTCTAACGGAAGCGGAACTTTTGAAGTAGAAACTTTAGAAACCGGAATGAGCTTTTCTGACGAAAAAACCAATGGTTGTTTTGATCTGATGATTACTAAAAACTTTTCGTATGAAGAAGCTGTAGAAGGTGATCCGGAAAACGGCGTAGAAGGACAAAGTAATCTTAAAACCAGGAAAGAGTTTGAAAAACTCAAGTTTAACGGAAAACAATATGTTTTTCATCGAGATGGCAGGCATCGCTTTCTGGAATAAATTTCATACATATATCAATTGACAAAGCACTTCTTTAGTGCTTTTGCTGTTTATAAGAGATTTCAGTATTCGGGAAAAACTTTGTCCTTATGTTAACAAACATTTGCTTAAATTTGCTTCCGTTATAAAAAAATACAATAGTTATAAAAATCAAGCTATGTTACAAATCGCATTTATTAGAGAAAATCAGGAGAAAGTAATCAAGGCTTTGGCAAAACGAAATATCGATGCTAAAAGCCTGGTTGAAGAAGTAGTTCAATTAGACGAAAACCGTCGTGCTGCGCAGGTAGAATTAGACAATACTTTATCAGAATCTAATAAATTGTCCAAAGATATTGGTGAATTGATGAAAGCCGGAGAGAAAGCTAAAGCAGCAATCTTAAAAGAAAAAACAGTTTCACTAAAAGAAAAAAGCAAGGAACTGGGCGAAAAAGCAGAAGCTTTGGCTGTCGAATTACAAAATAAACTATACACTTTACCCAATCTTCCGGCAGATATTGTTCCGGAAGGAAAAACTCCGGATGACAATTTGAATGTTTTCCAGGAAGGTGATATCCCGGTTTTGCACGCAGATGCGCAGCCACACTGGGAACTGGTAAAGAAATACGATATCATCGATTTTGAATTGGGTGTAAAAATCACCGGAGCAGGATTTCCTGTTTATAAAGGAAAAGGAGCAAGGCTACAACGCGCTTTAATCAATTATTTCTTAGACAAAAATACAGCTGCAGGATATAATGAAGTTCAGGTACCACATTTGGTAAACGAAGCTTCCGGATACGGAACAGGACAATTGCCCGATAAAGAAGGACAAATGTACCACTCTACAATTGACGATTTATATTTGATTCCGACCGCTGAGGTTCCAGTTACCAATTTATTCCGCGATGTCATTTTAAATGAAAACGAATTGCCGGTTTTGTATACCGCTTACACGCCATGTTTCCGTCGCGAAGCAGGTTCTTACGGAGCGCATGTGCGCGGCTTAAACCGTTTGCACCAATTTGATAAAGTAGAAATTGTACGTGTTGAACACCCTGATAATTCTTATGCAGCGCTGGACGGAATGGTAGAGCACGTAAAAGATATTTTGAAAGAATTGAAATTACCGTACAGAGTTTTACGTCTTTGCGGAGGCGATATGGGATTCACATCTGCGTTGACTTATGATTTTGAAGTGTTTTCTACAGCACAGGACCGCTGGTTAGAAATTAGTTCTGTGTCTAATTTTGAAACTTTTCAGGCAAACCGCTTAAAATTACGTTTTAAAGACAAAGACGGAAAAAATCAGTTGGCACATACACTAAACGGAAGTTCATTGGCGCTTCCACGTGTTTTGGCCGGAATCATAGAAAATTACCAAACGCCGGAGGGAATTGTAATTCCAGAAGTTTTACGCCCTTACTGCGGATTTGATATTATAAATTAATTTTTTCAGTTTACAGTCCCGGTTTCAATTTACAGTTTACTGCTAATTGAAACTGGAAACTGAAACTGAGACTGAAAAATAAAACTAAATGAAAAACGGTATCTTAAACTGGAATGTCGATCCCGTTATAATCTGGATCACAGATAGTTTTCCGCTGAAATATTACGGGGCACTTTTTGCGACCGGACTTCTTCTTGGGTTTTATATTGTTAGAAATATTTATAAAAAAGAAAATCTTTCGCTGGACAATCTGGACAGTTTATTGATTTATGTAATTGTCGGAACCGTTCTTGGAGCACGATTGGGACATTGTTTCTTTTATGAAGCCGATTACTTCTTAAAACATCCAATAGAAATCCTATTGCCAATCCAGAAAGTTAAAGGTGCTTATGCATTTGTTGGTTATCAGGGTTTGGCAAGTCACGGCGGAACCATTGGTGTTCTTACGGCCATGATTTTATATTGCCGCAGGTACAAAGTAAATTTCCTGGGACTTCTCGATAAAATGTCAGTTGCAGTTCCTGTAACGGGTGCGTTTATCAGAATAGGAAATTTTATGAATTCGGAAATTTATGGCAAACCAACCAACGGAAATTGGGGTGTTGTTTTCCAGAGAGACGATTTAATTCCGCGTCATCCTACACAATTATATGAAGCTTTTGCTTATTTAGTAATCTTCGGAATTCTGTTTTATATGTATAAATCTGAAAAAAACAGAGATGCAAAAGGATTAATTTTCGGAACTTTCTTAACTTTATTATTCTCAGCCCGCTTTATTATCGAATTTTTCAAGGAAAATCAGGAAAGTTTTGAGAACAATATGCTAATTAATATGGGGCAGATTTTAAGTATTCCGTTTATTTTAATTGGTTTAGGATTGATTTTTTGGAAGATTAAAAAAGCCACGGCTGACAGTGACAGTTTGCAGTTAAATAAAACTGAAAACTAATAGTCACGTTTTTCAGTGCCCGTTTCCAGTTTTCGCAAAACTGAAAACTTTGACTGAAAACAAAAAAACTGAAATATGAAAAATCTATTGCTCTGTTTCGTTTTGTTATATACTGGTTTTGGGTTTGCTCAAAACGAGCAATTGGCGCAATATTATTATGACAAAGGCGATTTTGAAAAAGCAAAAATCAGTTACGAAGAACTTCTAAAAAGTTCGCCTTCAAATACGCAGTATTTTTTAAGAACTATAGATTCATATCAGCAATTGCAGCAATTTGCGAACGCAGAAAAAGCAATTCAGGAGCGTTTTAACCGATACAAGCAAGGTGTTTTTTTGGTTGAACTGGGATATAATTTTCAGTTGCAGAAAAACGATTCGAAAGCAAAAAGTTATTACGAACAGGCAATCGAAAAAATAAAAACAAATCCGAATGATGTTTACGGAATTGCGGGTTCTTTCGAGAAAAAAGTGTTGTTGGAATATGCATTAAAAGCATATCAGACTGCAATGTCGGTTCAGCCGAACTTTAACTTCAATTTTCAAATCGGAATGTTATACGGTCAGTTGGGCAAAACCGATCTTATGATTGATTTATTATTGACAGAATCTTTCGCAAATCCGCAAAATACAAGTCTTATTCAGACACAATTGTCCCGTTTTATGAATGGCGAAACCGATAATACGGCTTTTAAAGATGCCATGCGTAAAGCATTAATCCTGAAAACCCAAAAAGATCAGGATGTTTTCTGGAACCATTATCTGAGCTGGTTCTACGTTCAGCAAAAAGAATTCGGAAAAGCCTTTATTCAGGAAAAAGCCATTTATAAACGCGAACCGGAGTCGTTGATGAGTATCGTCAATCTAAGTCAGTTTGCTATGAATGAAGATGATGACGAAACGGCTGTTGAGATTTTGAATTTCATTCTTCAAAATACTAAAGATCTGGATCTGCTCATTCAGTCCAACGCGTATTTGATGGAAATTAAAATTAAAAATGCACAGGAAAAAGAGTATTCTGCAATCGGTCAGGAGCTTCAGCAATTATTGACGACTTACGAAATCAGTCCTTTTACCTTATCTTTACAAATCATCCAGGCTCATTTTTTGGCTTTCAATTTAAAAAAGAGTGAAGAAGGAAAAGCTGTTATGAAAAAAGCTTTAGAATTAAATCTAAACGAATATCAGAAAGCCGATGCAAAAATGGAATTGGCGGATATTTTGCTTTTGGAAGAAAAATTCAATCAGGCCTTAATTTATTATTCGCAAATTCAACTGGATTTAAAGAATGATGTAATGGCGCACGAAGCCAGTTTAAAAGCGGCTAAAACCAGTTATTACAAAGGCGATTTTGAATGGGCAAATAAACAGTTTAAAGAACTTAAAGCGGCAAATACACAATTGATTGCCAATGATGCTCTTGAATATTTTTTATTGATAAATGATAATACTGCTGCAGATTCGACTCAGGTAGCGCTGAAAGCTTTTGCAAAAGGTGATTTTTTAATGTATCAGAATAAAAAACAAGATGCCATTGCGCAGTTTCAGAATATTTTGAAAACCTATAAAGGTCAGGAAATAGAAGCCGTTACATTTTTAAGATTGGGAAAAGTCTACGAAAGCCAGAAAGATTTTGCTTCGGCTTTAAGCCAATACCAGCAGATTATAGACCATCACAGCGACGGAATTTATGTGGACGAAGCCTTATTTTTCTCGGCAGAAATTTACAATGATGAATTAAAAGATCCCGAAAAGGCAAAAGCATTATACGAAAAAGTAATTTTCAATCATCAGGACAGTATTTACTTTGTTGATGCCAGAAAGAAATACAGAGAATTAAGAGGAGATAAGAATTTGTAATTAGGTTTAATCGTTGATTTGTTTAACCGTTTAATCGATTAAACAAATCAACGATTAACCGATTAAACAATAAAAAAAAATGATCATATACAACGTTACCACCAATATACACGAAAGCGTTCACGACCAATGGTTAAAATGGATGCAGGAAAAACACATACCGGAAATTCTGGCAACCCAAAAATTTTCATCAGCAAGAATTGTAAAAGTGCTGGTTGAAGAAGAAATGGGCGGCATTACGTATTCAACACAATTTGTAACGGACAGTAAAGAAAAGCTGGATAAATTTTATATAGAAGATGAACCGGAATTTCACAGAGAAGCTTTAGGCCTGTTTGCAGATAAAATGCTTTCTTTCAGAACAGAATTAGAAGTTATTTCTGAACACTAGTTTTTTTAGTATTGAGTGTTCAGGAAATTAGTATTAGTTAAAATGTCTATTATGGAAATGCCATTTCAAACCAAAGAAGAAAGCAACAGGCAACAGATTAAGTGAACGCATAAGAAAATTTCCGGTAAAAAACAGGTAGCTAAGAAAAGGATAATTTTTTGATTGTAATTAAACCGAAATAAATAAAAACTTTGTGTCTTTAAGTCTTTGTGGCAAAAAAACTAAAAGTCTGCAAGCCTTTACAATAAAAAAGAATACTTTTGCGCCCTCGCGGCAAAACAAGAAATAAAATGGAAAAAGTAAAAGCCAAAAAACATTTAGGACAGCATTTTCTTAAAGACGAAAGTATCGCAAAAGCAATTGCAGATACGTTGAGTCTGAAAGGATATGATGAGGTTTTAGAAATAGGACCGGGAATGGGTGTGCTTACTAAGTATTTGCTTGAAAAGCCGATTAATACACACGTTATCGAGATTGATACAGAATCTGTGGTATATCTGGGCGAGAACTATCCCAAATTAAAAGATAAAATTATTTCTCAGGATTTCCTGAAATACAATATAAATGAAGTTTACGAAAACAAGCAATTCGCTATAATTGGAAATTTTCCATATAATATTTCGACGCAGATTGTTTTTCGGACTTTAGAATTTAAACATCAAATTCCTGAATTTTCGGGAATGTTTCAAAAAGAAGTTGCAGAACGCATCTGCGAAAAAAAAGGTTCAAAAGCTTACGGAATCTTATCCGTTTTAGCACAGGCTTTCTATGACACTGAGTATCTGTTTACGGTTGATGAAAACGTTTTTATTCCTCCGCCCAAGGTGAAGTCGGGTGTGATGAAAATGACCCGAAAGGAAGATTATAGTCTTCCTTGTGGTGAAAAGTTATTTTTTACAGTGGTAAAAACTTCTTTTCAGCAGAGACGAAAAACATTACGTAACAGTTTGAAAACATTAAATTTATCTGATAAACTGCGAGAAGACACTATCTTTGATAAACGTCCGGAGCAGCTTAGTGTAGAAGAATTTATTGAACTAACTCAAAAAATAGAAGCCGATGGAGTTCAAAGTTAGCAAGGAATTTATACATCAATTAGAGGAGCTTATTATTAAGAAAAACGACAATGAACTTGAAGTTTTGCTTAATGACATGCACCACGCAGATATTGCCGAAATCTTAGACGAATTAGATTTTGATGAGGCAACCTACATTTTTAAGGTTTTAGATAGTGATAAAACGGCAGAAATTCTTCTGGAACTGGAAGAAGATTTACGTGAAAATATCTTAAGCAGGCTTTCGCCGAAGGAAATTGCAGAAGAACTTGACGAACTTGAAACTAACGATGCTGCCGATATTATTGCAGAACTTTCTCAGGAAATAAAAGCAGAAGTAATCTCGGAAATGGTTGACGTTGAACATGCCAAGGACATTGTAGATCTTTTGCGTTACGACGAGAATACCGCCGGTGGTCTGATGGGAAAAGAGCTTGTGAAAGTTAATGAAAACTGGAATGTACTGACTTGTGTAAAGGAAATGCGTATTCAGGCAGAAAATGTATCCAGAGTACATTCTATCTATGTTGTGGATGATGAAAACCGACTAAAAGGAAGATTATCCTTAAAAGACCTTTTGACGTCTTCTACCAAAACTCAAATTGGAGAAGTTTACATTAGAAAATTAAATTTTGTAAATGTAGATACCGAAGATGTTGAAGTAGCCCGTATTATGCAAAAGTACGACTTAGAAGCAATTCCGGTTGTGGATGAATTAGGGCGTCTTGTTGGGCGAATCACAATTGACGATATCCTGGATGTGATTAAAGACGAAGCAGATAAAGATTATCAGTTGGCAGCAGGTATCACACAGGATGTTGAATCTAATGACAGCGTTTATGAGTTGACAAAAGCACGCCTTCCGTGGCTTTTAATCGGAATGGTAATCGAAATTGTAGCTTCTTTTGTTTTAAAAGGAAACGAAGCTACTTTTCAGAAATATTCGACTTTAATTATTTTTGTTCCGCTGCTTTCTGCAACTGCCGGAAATATTGGGGTTCAGGCTTCTGCCATCGTGGTTCAGGGTTTGGCAAACGGAACTCTGAAAGAATTTAGCAGAGGCTATTTTACCAAAGAGCTTACCGTTTCTATGATTTCCGGAAGTATAATTTCACTTCTTTTATTGGCATATCACTCTGTAATGTACCAGCAATATCTTGTTGGATTTGCAATTTCAATTTCAATGATTGTCGTTATATTATTTGCCGCTACATTAGGAACTTTGGTCCCGCTTTTTCTTAATAAAAACAAGATTGATCCGGCAATTGCAACGGGTCCCTTTATTACCACTACAAATGATGTATTTGGAATTATGCTGTATTTTACGGTGGCCAAATTAATTCTTGGGTTTTAGATTTTTGCCACAAATTGATGAGTTGCCGTGATTTTAGATCTCTAAAATCTGCGTAATTTACAGGCCAAAATATACTGTTAAACAGTTTACTAATTTAAGCGAGCCAAAATGAAAGTACATATTATTGGAGGTGGAAATCTTGGGGTTTCTATTGCCGTGGGAATTGCCAAATTTTCAAAAGACAATCAGGTAACCGTTACCAGAAGAAATATTGCTGCTATTCAATATTTAAGTGATTATGGAATTACGGTTTCTTCAGATAACAAACATACTATTCAGGAAGCAGATGTTGTGATTTTAACCATAAAGCCGTATCAGGTAGATACTGTTCTTGCTGAAATTCTGCCGGTTATTCATAACAAAACGATCGCTTCTGCCGTTAGTGGGTTATCGTTAGAAATGCTTCAGGAAAAAACAAATAATGCCTATCCTGTCGTTCGTATTATGCCGAATATTGCAGCACAATTTGGAGAATCAGCTACTTGTATTTCTTTCCCTGAAAAATATAAAGAAAATGCTTTACCAATCGTAGATTTATTTCAGGATTTGGGAACCGCTCCCGTAATCGACGAAAAATTAATGGATGCCGCTACAGTCTTAGGTGCATGCGGAACTGCTTATGCGTTAAGATATATCCGCGCTTCTATGCAGGCAGGAATCGAAATTGGTTTTGATTCCAACACAGCTTTGGCAATTGCGGCACAAACCGCAAAAGGAGCCGCAAAAATGCTTTTAGAAGAAAAGGTGCATCCGGAGCAATTAATTGACCGCGTAACAACGCCTCAGGGCTGTACAATTGTTGGTTTAAATGAAATGGAACACAATGGTTTTAGTTCTTCCTTAATTAAAGGAATCAAAACTTCTCTTAAACAAATTAAGGGATTGTTGAAATAAAAATTCAATATTTTCGGGAACTTTCCGAATCAAATTCCGAATTCCAGTGTCATGGGATTTGGAATTTTTTGTTTTTTGAAATAGTAAAAGGTAGGTTGTTATTCCGCAAACCGGAAGCAAAAACAATTTACAAATCTACTTTTTTATGAGCTGAATATACTTTAGCCCACATTCAGAAATTTTGGTATAATAATTCATCGCATTCCCATAATTCTGAATCGTCAAAGTGTCTTTTACGTAAAGAGCGCCAATTCCAACTGGAATTTCTAACTCTTTTCCAGGTTTGGAATCTGAAACAGAATCGTTTTCCTCTTCATTGCTGATATCTCCTTCGTATTCGTCCCACGGAATCCCTTCCAAAGTAATATATTTTTCTCCTGAATCGTCTTTAGAATAAGTCGCTTTTCCTTTTAAATTGCGGGCACTTGTTTTTAAAATATAGTGATAGTCATTTTTTATTTTTGAAATAATAATGGAAATGTGACAGCCTTCAGCGGTATAAGTTCCAGAAATTTCATCTTCTAAACGATTTTCTGCAACTGCTTCAACTGCATTATTTTTCGTAACTGTAGTTTTTTCTGTTTTTTGATTACAGGCATTTACAGATAAAAAAGAAACTAAAAGCAGTAAAAATTTAATTTTCATAATTACAGAGACTGATTAGTTCGTTTTTTATTTAGAATATATTTCAGATAAACAAAACCTAAAAGTCCCGCCAGGAATGAAGCTATAAGAATTGCTATTTTAGAAAAAACAATGATTTCCGGATTTTTAAATGCGAGTACGGTGATAAAAATAGACATTGTAAATCCGATTCCACCGAGCATTCCCGCACCCAGAATATGTGACCACTTTAGATTTTTGGGTAAAATGCACAAACCGGAAGTGACGCCAACAGAAGAAAAAAGCAAGATCCCAAGCGGTTTTCCCACAACAAGTCCGAGGATAATTCCGTATGTATTGACGTGGCTAAGTCCTTCGTGCCAGTTTTGAGAAATGTGCAGCGCCGTGTTGGCAACCGCAAACAATGGCAGTATAAAAAAGGCAACTGGCTTATGCAGAAAATGCTGTAATCTGTACGAAGAAGTTTTTTCTCCGCCATCGCCAAACGGAATTACAAATGCCAAAATAACGCCTGTTATCGTAGCATGAACACCTGAATTGAGCATAAAATACCACATTGCAATTCCACCCACTAAGTATGGAATTAAATTGTGAATTTTCATGCGGTTTAAAACAAACAGAAACGCCCAAATGGCCAGTGCAATGCCGAGATTTAAAAAAGAAATAGAAGTAGTATAAAAAATCGCGATAACTATAATCGCACCTAAATCGTCGATTACGGCCAAAGCCGTTAAAAAGACTTTTAGTGAAGCAGGAACTTTATTACCCAAAAGCGATAAAATCCCGATTGCAAAAGCAATATCTGTCGCCATCGGAATTCCTGCTCCGTTTTGCGTGGTTGTTCCGTAATTTAGGGCCAAAAAGATTGCAGCCGGAACCAGCATACCGCCAAATGCCGCCATAATGGGCAAAGAAGCATTTTTGAAATTCGATAATTCTCCGTGATAAATTTCTCGTTCCAGTTCTAATCCGATTAATAGAAAAAAGATTGTCATTAAACCATCATTAATCCAGTGTGTTACAGAATGTCCGACAAGTTCTTTTTCCCAAAAAGCTACATAAGATTCATGAAAGGCTGAATTAGCGCAGTAAAGCGACAATATTGTGACAAACAGTAGAAGTATTCCGCCTGATTTTTCGTTTTCAAAAAAAGCTTTAAAGGTTTTTGTTAATTTCATGTAGAATTATTCTGAAGTATTAATGAATGGATTTGAAAAAACCCTGTTTTTCAAAGTTAAAAAAATCTTGGCAATAAATTACGCCTGCAACGAAGTTCATTACGTTTACCTATTTCTCTAAATTTTTCTTTTGATTGAAATCAATACACAATAAAAATAAGAATATTCTGTATTTTTGTATTCTGAAAGTTTAACTATGAAGTATCAAAATTCTATTATCATAACTTTATGTTTTTCTTTGGCACTTATCCAAATTTCGTGTAGAGATAATAATACTCCAAAGAAGAAAAATATAGTTTTATCGAATCCTGCCGTATTTGATAGCTTTTATCAAAAAAGAGAGTTGATAAATGGGGATCAACAAAGAGTAAGGTCAATTATTCATTTTTCAGAAAGACATAATTCTCCAATGCATTGGCAGTATAAGGCAATAGCAAATGGCCTAACTTTAGAAGATGCGGCTGTTTTGAGCAATGGTGAGATAGTTAATGTATTGGAAGAATATAATAATAAAACTCAGAAAAATGGGCTTATTGTAATAATAGTTGACAAAAATGGGAAAGAAATTTATAGAGAGGAAATTACAGATGCATTAGCAAATTGCAATATTAAAAAATCATGGATTGTAGATTGTTACGGTGAAGGATTTGCTCTTTATATAAGAAAAAAAACAGATATTGCTGCTACTGTAGCGTTTAATTTGAGCAAAATAGTTTTTAAAAAAACTAATACCGGATATACTTCTCAAAATATATCTATGAACGATGGGTTGCGTATACCCTTACAGGAAAGGGGATTCTCTCTTGTAAAAAATAATGCGATATGGTTTGATATTTATTCTATACAGGATAAAATATTTTTGTCATCCAATGTCAAAAACAAGAAGCAAATCGAATTTCCTTTTATAGCAATATTTGATAAAAACTTTAAATTAGTAAAAATGAACGTTTTTGAAGAACTTAAAAACACTTGTTTCAATGGGTTTTTTTTTAATACAAAAAATACTTTTTACATAAGAGGAGCAGAAAAAATAACCATAAATGTATATAATTCCTTAATTCTGAAGAGGTTTATAATTAATGAAGATTTAAAAATTATAAAAAACTATTCTGATATTTCGTCACCATATTATGATAGAGTTGACAGTCAACCAACGCCTCGGCAAGAAAAAGTTATTAATACCTTTTTAACGAAGAGATCTAAAGTTAAGGTAGAAACAGCAATAAGTAAAAAAGAATATATTACAGATGATTCTTTAGTTATGAATACTTTTTACCGGGATATTTTTGAAGATTGTTATTACACTAAACCGAGATTTGATTATTCAGATAAAATCATATTTAATAAAGTGAGAAGAAGAGATGGAGCCAATTTATGGGAAGTAAATATTAATCTTCCCAAAAATTATAAAATGACAAATAAATATAGTGAATTGATGTGGTATGAAACCGAAAGTATGAAAGGCTTAAATTGCAATAATGGAAATTTTGCTTTGATTACCATACTTGAAGTTGATGATAAAAAAAAGAAATTATATAATGTTATGTCAATTTTCGTATTTGATAAAAAAGGAAATCTTGTTCGCCAGTTTGTGATTCCTAATGCTTCAGAAATTAAGGGTGTGAATATAGCTAATCAAAAATTAATTGTGAGTTATATTAGTGATGAAGATATTTTTTTAAATAAGATGTGGAAAGGTTCCTCGTATTTTTATGTAAGAGCTTATTCGTTAGATTAAATTCTTTCAGTATTAAAGAGTTTAAATTTTTGAAGTTTACCAGATCATATTGACGTATTTTTGTTTTACAATAAAATTCAATAAAAAAATGAGTGTAAAAATTCTTCACATAGACAGCAATAATCCCATTCTTTGGAATCAACTGGAAGAAGCCGGTTTTGAAAATCACGCCGATTTCAAATCTTCAAAGGAGGAAATTGAAGAGAAAATTCATGAATATAATGGAATAGTAATTCGCAGCCGTTTCAAGATTGATAGGCAATTTTTGGATAAAGCAACAAAGTTGCAATTTATTGCAAGAGTTGGAGCAGGTTTAGAAAGTATAGATTGTGATTATGCTGAAACTAAAGGAATTCATTTAATCGCTGCACCTGAAGGCAATCGTAATGCTGTTGCCGAACATTCGCTTGGCGTAATTTTGTCTTTATTTAATAATTTAAATCAGGCAGACGCCGAAGTAAAATCCGGACAGTGGAATCGTGAAAGCAATCGGGGTCACGAACTCGATTTAAAAACGGTAGGAATTATTGGTTATGGAAATATGGGGAAAGCCTTTGCCAAAAAACTAAAAGGCTTTGAAACGGAAGTTTTGTGTTACGATATTCTGGATAATGTTGGCGATGCAAATGCGAGACAGGTTTCATTGACAGAATTACAGGAAAAGAGTGATGTTTTAAGTCTTCATCTTCCCTGGACGCCAGAAACGGATAAGATGGTCGATAAAAGCTTTATTAATGCCTTTAAGAAACCATTTTGGATTATTAATACGTCGAGAGGTAAAAACATTGTAACTGCCGATTTGGTTGCAGCTATGAAAGAGAAAAAAGTCTTAGGAGCAGCTCTTGATGTTTTAGAATATGAAAAATTATCTTTTGAAACGCTGTTTCAGGAGGAAAATACACCAGAAGCATTTCAATATCTTTTAGAAGCTAAAAATGTGTTACTTACCCCGCATATTGCAGGTTGGACTTTCGAAAGTCATGAACGTTTAGCTCAGGTTATTGTCGATAAGATTAAATCGCTCTACCCAGTAAAATAGGTTTGCGGCCTTTACATTTTAATAACGAGTCTTTTCTTTAAATATATGTAGTCAGATTAGTTTTATTTGTTAATTTTTAATAATATTGCTTCCGAATTGCTAAAAACAATCTAAATAATTATTGTTTTAACGTTTGATAAAATGATTCTTAACTAGATTACTAAAATGAATTAATTAACCTTATAAAATAATTGAAAATGGAAACTACAAAACCAGAAAGCTGGAATACCCCTTCACAGCCAAGAGAAGAGAATAAGAAAGTATTAGCAGGCCTTATGGGTATACTTTTTGGATCCCTGGGTATACATAAATTTGTGTTGGGTTACACTCAGGAAGGAATTATACAATTAGTAATTAGTGTAGTTACCTGTGGAATCGGGAGTATTATCGGATTCATCGAAGGAATTATCTACTTAACCAAATCTGATGAGGAATTTTATCAGACGTATCAGGTTGGTAAAAAAGGCTGGTTCTAATTCAAAAATATATCAAACAAAAAATCCCATTCAGAAATGAATGGGATTTTTTGTTTGATATATCGGGGGTATTTTTTAAGATGCCCTTTTTTGATACAAATTCAACTTTTAGGGACAGATAATGAACTTTATACTACCTATTCTTGCATTTTTAGAAACGCTCTTAAAAAAGATGAAAATTAATTTAATGTTTTAAAAAATGGAAAGCAAAGAAGAAAACAAGAAAGTTGTGGCAGGGATACTAGGAATTGTATTAGGTTGTTTCGGGGCTCATAAATTTTATCTTGGTTACCAAAAAGAAGGAATTATTCAGCTAATTGTTTCTGTTGTAACTTGTGGTTTGGGCGGAATAATCGGTTTTGTTGAAGGAATAATTTATTTAACAAAGTCAGATGATGAGTTTTATCAGACTTATCAGGTTGGAAAGAAACCATGGTTCTAATAATAAATCCCATTTCAAAATGGGATTTTTTTATTTCTGATACTTACTAAACGTATTTGAATTTCTTCATCTGTACTTAATGTAGATAAATTACTATTGGAGTTTGTTTTAGAAGTATTTGATAAATAGCTGAAAGAAAATATTTAAAAAATTATTATGTTGAAAATTTACACAAATGTGCTTTTTGAAAATTATATAAACTTCAGGGGAAGAGCCCGCAGAACAGAATTTTGGTTGTTTTTCCTGATAAGTTGTATGGTTTATTTTGGTTTAAAAGAAGTTATAAGTTTAATTTTTTCTGTCGAAGATTTATTTTCGGAAATCTATTTGGCAGCTGTTCTAATTCCCGGAATTGCCGTTGGAGTGCGAAGAATGCATGATATTAATAAATCTGGATCGTATTTTTTTATTCCGTTTTATAATCTGTATTTGTGTACTGTGACAGGTGATGTAGGTGAAAATCAATATGGTCAGGATCCCATTAGTGAAGAGGAATATTTAAGGGAATTGGGAAAGGATTTGAATTAGACTTATTTGATATAAAAAATCCCATTCAGTAATGAATGGGATTTTTGTTTTATAAAACTTTGAATTAATCTTCTTTCTCGGATAATTTCTTCTCCAGCTCGATCTGAAACTCTTCAATAACCGGTTTCATGGTGCTTTCCGGAATATCTGCAATTCTAATGTACATTAAACCATCAATGGCATTATTAAATAGCGGATCAACGTTAAATGCAACAACTCTCGCATTTTGTTTAATGTATTTTTTAATTAAAACCGGTAAACGTAAATTTCCCGGTTCCAATTCGTCAATGATTTTATCAAATTTATTCAAATCAGATTCGGCTTCATCGAAGATAAAATCTTTATCGGCGTCTTTTAGTTTTACTTTATACGCTTTTTTCGGATGAATGTACTGCGCAATGTACGGATCGTAATAGTTGGATTTCATAAACTCAATCATAAGCGATTTTGAGAAATCTGAAAACTGGTTACTGATACTTACACCTCCAACCAAATATTTATGTTCAGGATGGCGCAAAGTGGTATGGATAATACCTTTCCACAATAAAAACAAAGGCATTGGTTTTTGCTGATATTCTTTTACGATAAAAGCACGTCCCATCTCGATCGATTTGTGCATCATATCATGAAGTTCCGGTTCAAATCTAAAAAGATCAGTCAAATAAAAACCTTCAATTCCGTATTTCGGGTAAATTTCAGAACCTAATCCCATTCGATACGCTCCGGCGATTTTTTTGGTCTCATCATCCCATAAAAACATATGGTGATAATATTGGTCGTATTGATCTAAGTCAATAGATTCATTGGTTCCTTCACCAACTTCACGGAAAGTAATTTCGCGGAGACGGCCTAATTCGTGTATAATGTTCGGAATTTGTTTCGCACTCGCAAAGAAAACTTCATAGTTTTTACTCTGCAAAAATCTGGCATCACTATTTCGTAAAGCCTGAACTTCATCAATTATTTTTGATTCGTTGGCGGGTGTTACAATTTTTTTAGGTGCCTTTGTAATTTTAAGACTTGCAGTATCAATCAGCTTAGTGTCTTTTTCGAACGGATTGGCCAGCATATAGGTTTTCTTTCTCAGGAATTCTGAATATTCCTCAAAAGATTCTATTTCATTTTGTTCACTTACCGAAATTGGTTTACCAATACGAACTTTAATTACACGGTCTTTCTGCGTTAGAAGCTCAGAAGGTAATTTTGCCGTTCTCAGGGTATCATCAATTTTAGAAAGCCAATAGAACAGTTTACTGTTTTTGGCATGAAAATAAATCGGTACAACAGGAACTTTGGCTTTTCTGATTAATTTTAGAGCGCCTTCTTCCCATGGTCTGTCGACTACGAGTTTACCGTCTTTATAAGTAGATACTTCCCCGGCAGGAAAAATACCCAAAGGTTTACCATCACTTAAATGGCGTAAAGTTTCCTTAATTCCGATTACGCTCGATTTTGCATCCTTATGATTTTCAAAAGGATTAACCGGCATAATGTATTTTTTCATGGGAACAATTCTGTGTAATAAGAAATTGGCAATGATTTTGAAATTTGGCTCTCTTTCCAGCATTAATTTCAAAAGCAAAATCCCGTCGATTCCTCCAAGCGGGTGATTCGAAATGGTAATATAGGCACCATCTTTAGGGAGACGTTTTAAATCTTCCTCCGGAATCTCGAACTTAATTTCCATCTCATCCAAAATCCCGTTCAGAAACGCAAGGTCTTCCAAATGTTTATTACGGTCGTATATTTTGTTAAGGGTAGAGATCTTAAGAACCTTCATAAGTATCCAGCCGGAAAAGGTACCGAGAACTCCGTACTTTTCAACATTTATTGCTTTTGCAACTTCTTTCGCGGTAACTAAACCCATGTACTACTTTTAATTTATTAGAACAGCGAACAAAGATAACAAAAAACTCTACTTTTCGTTGTTTCCAAGACAAACTTTGCACATTTTTATTACATTTGGAATCCTAAAAAAATCACTGATGAAAATTATTTCTTATAATGTAAACGGAATTCGCGCTGCGATAAACAAAGGTTTTATCGAGTGGCTGCAACAAGCAAATCCCGATGTAATCTGTCTTCAGGAAATTAAAGCGATGCAGGACCAAATTCCCGTAGACGACATAACGGCTGCGGGCTATCCGTTTCAGTATTACTATCCTGCGACCAAAAAAGGATATAGCGGTGTGGCGATTCTTTCTAAAATAAAACCCAATAATATAGTTTTCGGAACCGGAATTCATCACATGGATTTTGAAGGCAGAAACCTTCGTGCCGATTTTGATGATGTCTCGGTAATGAGCCTTTATCTTCCGTCGGGAACTAATATTGAAAGGCTGGATCATAAATTTATGTTTATGGATGATTTTCAAACTTATATCAACGAGCTAAAATTGACGATTCCGAATCTGATTATTTGTGGCGATTACAATATTTGCCATGAAGCTATTGATATTCATGATCCGGTTCGCAACAAAACCGTTTCGGGATTTCTGCCGGCAGAGCGCGCGTGGCTGGACAGTTTTATGAAAAACGGATTTATAGACAGCTTCCGTCATTTTAATAAAGATCCGCATCATTATTCGTGGTGGAGTTACCGCGCTGGTGCAAGAGGAAACAATAAAGGATGGCGTATCGATTATAATTTAGTAAGCGATTCTCTGGAACACCGATTAAAAAGAGCTGTTATACTTCCGGATGCCGTGCATTCTGATCATTGTCCGGTTTTGGTCGAAATTGACTAAACTTTGGTATTGTTCTTGTTGAAAGAATGTCAGTTTAAAAACAAGTGGGATTATAATTTCTAACTGTTTGCAGACGAAATATATTTTATAAATGCCCCAGAAATAAAACCAAGTAAAGAAATGATTAAACAAGCCTCCATCGGATTGCTGGCATTAGCCTTGTCCACAACATCGTGTGTTTCTAAGAAAATTTATAATGATCTTGAAACAAAGTATTCAGATTTAAAGAAAGAAAATCGCTCTGTAGTTGATGAAAATGATAATCTAAAAAAAGACAAGAATCAATTAGAACTAGACCGCGATAAACTGACCAAAGATTTAGCCAGTACAAAAGATGATCTGGCAAAACAAAAAGCCGATTTAGCTGCTGAACAAAAGAAATACAAAGTGCTTCAGGATTCTTATAATGCATTAGAAAAGAACAGCAACGATGCATTGGAAAGCAATATGGCTAAAAACCGCGATTTGTTAGCGCAACTTGAAGCAAAATCTAAAAAACTTGCTGACGAACAAACACGTTTAGATAAAACTGCAAACCGTCTGAAAGAACTGGAAGATATGATCGCAGCAAAAGAAGAGTCAATGCGTAAGTTAAAAGAAACTTTATCTAAAGCTTTAAACGGTTTTGAAGGTAAAGGTTTGACAGTAGAACAGAAAAACGGAAAAGTGTATGTTTCTATGGAGAACAAATTGCTTTTTAATTCGGGAAGCTGGGCTGTTGGTACAGAAGGAAGAAAAGCAGTTGTAGAACTTGGAAAAGTTTTGGGAGACAATCCTGATCTTTCGGTTTTAATCGAAGGCCATACAGACGATGATCCGTATGCCGGTTCCGGGCCAATTGCAAACAACTGGGATCTGTCTACCAAAAGAGCCACAGCGATTGTAAATATCCTGAGTGAAAATGCCAAAATCAATAAACAAAAATTAACTGCCGCAGGAAGAAGTGAATTTTCTCCGCTGGCAAGCAACGCAACTCCGGAAGGAAAAGCAAAAAACCGCAGAATCGAAATTATCTTAACTCCAAGATTAGATGAAATTGCGGAGATGTTGAATAGTATTAATTAAAAAGTTGCTAAGGTTCTGAGATACTAAGCTACTAAGTTTAAAAAAAGGGTTCAAGTAAAACTTGAACCCTTTTTTTGTTTTAGTCCTGCAAGGTTTTCAAAACCTTGTAGGTCTGAAATAGTTTAGTTTGATATATATACCTGCAATGTTTTTCAAAACCTTGCAAGAAAAGCGTAAAATCTTGTATATTTTTTAACTTTCGAAATATTTTCAATTGAAAACTCCCTTTGTATCTTTGAAACTTTAATAACATAAAAGTAAAAAAACTTAGCCCCTTAGAATCTTAGCAACTCAGCAACTTAGAAAATGATCTACACAACTATACCCAACACCGATATTAAAGTCTCCAAAATATGTCTTGGAACGATGACTTTCGGGCAGCAGAATACCGAAGCAGAAGGACACGAACAAATGGATTATGCGCTTGAAAGAGGCGTAAACTTTTTTGATACTGCAGAAATGTATTCGGTACCGGCAAATGAAGCTACTTACGGAAGTACAGAAAAAATAATCGGAACGTGGTTTAAGAAATCGGGAAATCGCGATAAAGTGATTTTGGCGTCTAAAATTGCGGGTCCAAATGCGAATTTTGGATATATGAGGGAGAAACTGGATTTCTCGCCGGCAAGTATTAAATATGCAGTTGAAAATAGTTTAAAAAGACTTCAGACTGATTATATAGATTTGTATCAGATGCACTGGCCGGAAAGGAAAACAAATAATTTCGGACAGCGCGCCTTTCACGGACACGATGATGTATGGGAAGACAATTTCAGAGAAGTTTTAGAAACTTTTGACGGATTAATCAAAGAAGGTAAAATCAAACATATCGGGGCTTCAAATGAAAACGCATGGGGAATGATGCGCCTTTTGGAAGAAAGTAAATACAACAGCCTTCCGAGAATTAAAACCGTTCAAAATCCGTATTCTTTACTGAACCGTTTGTTCGAAGTAAATTCTGCCGAAGTTTCCAAATATGAAAATGTGGGCCTTTTAGGGTATTCTCCTTTGGCATTTGGCGTTTTAACGGGTAAATTTTTAACAGGCGAAAGTCATCCGAATGCGAGAGTAAATCTTTTTCCCCAATATACACGTTATAAAAGCGAACAATGTACGCAAGCAACAAAATTGTATCTGGAAATCGCTAAAAAACATGGTTTAACGCTTACGCAATTGGCGATGGGATTTGTTTTAGCTCAACCGTTTTTGACAAGCGCGATTATTGGAGCTACAACTATGGAGCAATTAAAAGAAAATATTGACACAATTGATGTGATTCTTTCTAAAGAAATCCTTGCCGAAATTGATGCTGTTCAGGCCATAATTCCTGATCCGGCGCCTTAATTTTTTTTGCAGTGAAGAGCCACAAAGCTTTTTAATCATATTTCGCGTCTTTGCGTGCAAATTTCTCTTTTAAGTAGTAACGCTTAAAGTTTTAATCTCGCAAAGACGCAGAGGCGCAAAGTTTTTTAAAATAACAAAGCCACAAAGTTTTTATTATAAACTTTGTGGCTTTGTACCTTCGTGGCAAACCTGAACTTATAAATCAAATTCGTCATCAGTGGCGAGAGAATCTACTTTTACTGCTGTAGAATCCGGAGCTTTGATTTTTATAAAAGAACGTGCATTTCCAGAAATATATACCGGTAGTTGTCCCAATGTGTCTTCGGGAATCAATAAACCTCTTCTGAACATTAAGTTTTTAAGGAATTTTTGATTCTTTAAAGCATAGTCCTTTAAATTCCCTTCATCATTAAACTGATACATGAATTTTCTCGGCTTCGGAATAATCGTTGCCAAGTATAAACATTCATCCACATTTAGCGCTGATGGACTTTTCTGGAAATAAAAATGACTTGCTTCACCAATTCCGTATACATTTGGTCCCCATTCAATAATATTGAAATAAACTTCCAGCATTCTTTCCTTGCTTACAATTCGGTTATTTTCTAAAATATAAACTAAAAGAATTTCTTCGAGCTTTCGCGAAAGCGTTTTTTCACGGGTCAGAAATACATTTTTGATCAATTGCATACTAATTGTGCTGGCCCCGCGTGAGAATTTTTTAGTTCGGATGTTCTTTAAAATCGATTGTTTAAATGCTTCGTTTATAAAGCCGCGATGTGAGAAGAATGATGGATCTTCGGTTGTTAAAACGCATTTTCTCAAGTAAGGTGAAATCTGGTCCAACGGTGTATATTTCGGATTTGCATTTCCGACCAATATCGGACGCTGTAATACATTCTGAATAATAGCGCGATAGACAAATTCTCCATTTAATTTATTCAGATCGGCTTCGCCATATTTTGTAATTCGTAAATCTTCTTTGTGTAATTTACTATCAAAAACCAATGTATTTGGTTTGTTTTTATTGAATTTGAAATCCAGTTTATAATCGAAATTTCCTGTTGCCTGCATTCCCTGAAAATGAGTAAACAAACCATCCGGAAGCGAAACGATAAAATCCTGCGCTTTCATTTTAGGAATGTCCACTTTGAGGTTATAGATCGTATCTTTTTCAGTATCGTAAGAAACGTAAGGGCGGACTTTAATTTTGTTCAGCTGCATTGTTGAACTGCTGTCAATTGAAATAAAATTGTCTCCCAGTAAAAAGCGATAATCAAAACGGGCATTTTTAATTACAACATCTTTACTGGCAATTTTTGGATGATTGATGGTTAGATTCGCAATCGATGTGTAACCGTCAATATGCAATTCGCTGCCGCTTTTGTCAATATTTTTGACATTTAAACGAATAGAATCAAAACTCGCTTTTAAATTATAACGTTCGTCCAGATACGGAACGCGAATCGCGCCTGTATCGAGATTAAAGAAACGGATGTCTGCTTTTTTATTTCTCGGATCTGCAAAACCTTTAATGTTCCATCGCTGGTCAAAATCCTTGGCACGAACGTGAAGATTTGTTTCTAATTTTTTGTTGTTTAAAACCAGTTTGTCAACAGCGATATTAGTGAGTTTTCCATTATCATCGATTTTGAATTGAAAGTTTTTCAAATCCATATCGGTAGGAACAAGATTAAGCAGGGTAGAAATTATTCTGTAAGCAGTTGCACCATATTTACGTTTTTCGTTGGTCTCGGTTTCGTCTTTTTCCCTTTTTAGAAAAGCATCAAAATTTCGTTTCTTTCCTTTTTTTACCAACTGAATATATCCGTTATCAATTTTTAACGTTCCAACCTGAACGTCGCCTATTAATAAGTTACTCAGACTAATGCTGGTCTCTACATTTTTTATTTTACAAAGAGTATCTGCATTTATAGGAGCCAAAACCACATCGGTTAACTTGATAGTTGACAAACCATCAAAAGAAGCCGATTTAACAGAAAAATTACTGTTGTACTGTACAGCCATCTTGTGCGTTACTTTCGCAATCGCCTGTTTCAAAAGAGAATCACGGAAATAGTACAGTCCGATGCAAAGCAAAATCAATATTATTGCTAATATCTTTAATGCATTATATATTTTTTGTTTTGGAAAATTCATAAAGTGAATTTACAATATATTTTTAATGTTTGGAGGAGTTTTGTTAGCCACGAATTCACGAATTATTAATTAAAAAAATAAATTCTTGAATTTGTGGCTATAAAAATATTAACCGAAAAGAATACTCGCAACATCTTCAATTTTTGCTACAAGTTCTATTTTTATACCCGTATTCTTTAATGCAATTTTGTTGTATTTAGAAACAAATATCGTGTCAAAGCCTAATTTTTCAGCTTCCTGAATGCGCTGATCCACCCGGTTAACGGGACGGATTTCTCCGGAAAGTCCAACTTCGCCGGCAAAACAGAAACCTTTTCCAACCGGAATATCTTCGTTAGATGATAAAATAGCCGCTACAACGGCGAGATCAATTGCAGGATCATCAACAGAAATTCCGCCGGTGACGTTTAAGAAAACGTCTTTTGCACCCAAACGAAATCCGGCTCTTTTTTCTAAAACAGCCAAAATCATGTTCAAACGTTTGGCATTATAACCCGTTGTGCTTCTTTGCGGCGTGCCGTAAACTGCTGTGCTTACCAAAGATTGTATTTCAATCATTAAGGGACGCATTCCTTCCAGAGTAGTTGCAATTGCTGTTCCTGATAATTCTTCGTCTTTGTGAGATATTAAAATTTCTGACGGATTAGAAACTTCTCTTAACCCGCTTCCAAGCATTTCATAGATTCCAAGTTCTGCTGTAGAACCAAAACGGTTTTTTAGCGAACGCAAAATTCTGTAAACGTGGTTTCTATCACCTTCAAACTGAAGAACGGTATCCACCATATGCTCCAGAATTTTTGGGCCTGCAATGTTTCCGTCTTTTGTGATATGACCGATAAGAATCACCGGAGTGTTGCTTTCTTTGGCGAATTTTATTAATTCTGCAGTAGTTTCTCTAATCTGCGAAATACTTCCGGCAGTAGATTCGATATAATCGGTATGCAAAGTCTGAATCGAGTCGATAATAACCACTTCTGGTTGCATCGCTTCAATCTGCTTGAAAATATTTTGCGTTTGGGTTTCCGTTAAAATATAACAGTTTTCGCTGTTAGGTGTAATTCTTTCCGCACGCATTTTAATCTGTTTCTGACTTTCTTCACCAGAAACATATAATGTTTTATAAGGTAATTTTAATGAAATCTGAAGTAAAAGTGTACTTTTTCCGATACCGGGTTCTCCGCCCAAAAGCGTTAAAGATCCGGGAACGAGTCCGCCTCCTAAAACACGATTTAATTCGCTGTCGGTTGTATCCATTCGGACTTCCTGCGTTGAATCAATTTCAGTGATTTTTAAAGGTCTCGGGGCTTTACTGGTCGAAGTTGGCTCGCTTTTCCACGCCACTTTATCCTGTTTCTGTATGACTTCTTCGGCAATCGTATTCCATTCTTTGCAGGCATTGCATTGGCCTTGCCATTTTGAATACTGCGTTCCGCAGTTCTGACAAAAAAAGGAAGTTTTAACTTTAGACATTATTTACTTTTTTTAGCAAGCGTATTCATTTCGTCGATTTTCTCATACATCATGTCTTTGTTCAAATCGCCAATTGGCTCCATTTGAGAAGCATTTTGGTATTTTTTTGATGCATGTTTCGGGTCGCCCATTTTTTCATACATTAATCCTAATTCATATTCTCCCAACATCGCTTTTGGATAATTTACATTCCCAATTTCAGCCATTTTTCCCAATTCGTCGTAAGCATTTCTTTTTAAAATAAGGCTTTCCACTATTTTAAAATCACTCACTCTTACCGGAATCTGAACGCCTAAAACTTCAGACATTGTATTGTATTTCTTTTCCAGATATTCTGCATAACCTGTTTGCAGGACCGCAATTTTGTCGTTGTATTCGGCAGAATTTATTGGTCGGTACACTTCAAAAATTTGGTATAACGCACTTGGTATAGAATGTAAAACTTCTGTATAATGAGTTGCGCCTTTAAATACGTCATATTTATAATTTACTAACGGATTATTTGCAATTTTAATATTGCTGTTTAATTTTTCTATTGGTTCTTTTATCTTTTTAATATCTCCTTCACCTGCAGAAAGGTAATAGAAAACCGGTTTTTTAAATTTCGCAAATTTTTCGGCAATACGAACTTCCATTTTAGGGGCCAGTTCAGGACTTAAACAAATATAAGCGTTAAAAAGCGGCTCTTCTTTATACAAATAAAAATTAGCAAAACTGGCTGTTACGTCGTGTCCTGCGATAATTCTAAAAGGAGAGGTGCGATATTTTTTTTCGATGTACGGAATTAATTCAGCTCCGACAAACTCAAAAAATTTCGCTCCTTTTTCAAACGGTAAACCTTCATTTTGGTCAATGGTTGTATCATCAAAACGTTCTCCGTCTTTATTTTGATGGATTCCGATAATAATCATTTCGGGAATATCATCCCAATAAGTTCCATAGCTTACAGCTCCGGAAAATGGATCGAATAAATAATCTCCGTCTAATAAATAAAGAACCGGATATTTTTTGTCTTTGTTATTTTCGTAAGAAGCCGGAAGTCCGATGGTGATTCTTCGTTCTTCTCCGAGCTTTTCAGATTGAATGTTGTCGAACGTTTTTTGGGCAAACGACGAAAATGAAATTAAAATAAACAGTAGGTAAACTTTTTTCATGATTTGTGGCATTTCAGTGAATTAAAAAGTATTGAAAATAGTGTGGCAATATACTATTTTATTTGTTTCTATTGATGTGGAAAATAGCAAACAAATAACAGGTGTGTAAATCTTTTCTGATTTATACCAATGCGGAATTCTTTGTTCAAAAATTGTTTTGACAAAGTGAAATAACTTCAAAATAAAAAGAAGATTATGTTAGCGAATTATCATTTTCATTAGGGAAAATAATCCACGGTTTGAAGGTTTTGGCTTCTTCAAACTCCAAAGTAGCGTAAGATATAATAATGATGATATCGTCTTTCTGTACCTTTCTCGCTGCAGGACCATTCAGCGTAATTTCGCCCGAATTTTTTTCTCCTTTAATAGCGTAAGTTTCAAAACGCTCACCGTTATTAATATTTACGATAGATACTTTTTCGCCTTCAATAATGTTAGAAGCTTCCAGTAGAGTTTCATCAATAGTAATGCTGCCAATATAATTTAAATCGGCACCCGTTACCTTAACGCGATGAATTTTAGATTTTATAACTTGAATTTGCATGTTGCAAAGTTAGATTAATTTAATGAAATGGTATCAATCAGTCTAATAGAATTAACAAATACTGCTATAAATGCGCGGTATTTTTTATCTTTCTCCTTTTTTTCAATAGGCAAAAGTGTCGATTCGTCAGCGATAACAAAATATTCAAGTTCGAATTCTTTGTTGTCCCTGAAAGAATTTTCTACAAAATCGACTGTTTCCTGTGGCGTATTCGTCTGGAAAATCTCTTTCGCTTTGGTAATAACCTGATAAATGATAGCAGCATCTTTACGTTCTTCTGGAGTCAATCGTTCATTGCGTGAACTCATTGCAAGCTGATTTTCTTCTCTAAAAATAGGACATCCGATAACGTTAACCGGCAGATTAGTTTTTTCGACCAGTTTTTTAACAATCTGCAGCTGTTGGAAATCTTTTTCTCCGAAATATGCATTTGTCGGAGTAACGATTTCAAATAATCTTTTTACGATCGTGCCGACTCCATTAAAGTGACCTGGTCTGAATTTTCCTTCCATTTGGTTTTCAAGTCCGTCAAAATCAAAATTTTGTGAAATGGTATTTCCTTCGTAAATATCTTCAACCGTTGGTGCGTATAAAATAATTTTATCACTTAATGTACGCATTTTCTTAACATCTTCTTCGAGTGTCCTCGGATATTTTTCTAAATCTTCCGGATTATTAAATTGTGTCGGATTGACAAAAATGCTGACAACTGTATCGTCGTTTTCTTTTATCGAACGTTGCATTAAAGCCAAATGGCCTTGGTGTAAAGCGCCCATTGTAGGTACAAATCCGATGGTTGAATTTGCGGTTTTGATAGTTTTAAGATAGGCTATCAAAGCTGCTTTACTGTAGAAAATATGCATTGAGGTATTATTAAAATTTAGTGCAAACATAATATATTAGTTATAAACTGCATAAATTTTTGTAATTTTGCGACGTTTTTATTACCAAAATTAAGTAAAATACTATTATGAAAGATAAGAGGATATTATATGTATCATCTGAAGTCGTGCCTTATTTGGCTGAAAATGAGGTCTCTTTAATGTCTTATGACGTTCCGAAAATGATTAATGACCAAGGTGGTCAGATAAGAATTTTCATGCCAAGATATGGGAATATCAACGAGAGAAGACATCAATTGCATGAAGTGATTAGACTTTCCGGGATGAATTTGGTAGTGAATGACTTAGATATGCCGTTGATTATTAAAGTAGCTTCAATTCCGAAAGAAAGAATTCAGGTTTACTTTATTGATAATGATGAATACTTTAAGCGTAAGGCAACTTTTGCAGACGAGGAGGGTGTTTTATATCCTGATAATGATGAAAGAGCGATCTTTTTTGCAAAAGGCGTAGTTGAAACTGTAAAAAAACTAAACTGGGTTCCTGATATCATACATGTTCATGGGTGGCTTGCTGCAATGCTTCCGATCTACATGAAACATTATTATAAACACGAGGCCTTATTTTCTGAAACTAAAATTATTACCTCTGTTTACGGACAGTCTTTTGATGAAAATTTAGATTTAGAAATGATAAATAAAGTTAAATTTGATGGTATTCCTCAGGAATCTGTATCAGATTTAGAAGTTCCTAATTATGAGAATGTTTTAAAGGCTAGCATCTTACACTCTGATGGAGTTATAATTGCGTCAGAAAACGTTTCGCCAAGTTTAACAAAATTTATAGAATCTTCAGGAAAACCTTTTTTACCTTTCGCCACGAAAGATGCATTCGCAGAAGCGTATACAAATTTCTACAGAACGTTTGGACTTTAAAAAATTAACTTTTATTATAAACATGTATAATACTTCTTTTGTTAAAAAAATTCTTTTAGCTGTAATTGCTGTTTTCTTATATTCTTGCGACAAAGATTTTAATGCGCTTGGTGATGGATTAATTGGAGATGATCATTTTGGGCTTGAAGCCACTAAATATGATGTTGTAGCGTTTAATCAGGAAGTAACTCCGGTACAGTCAAATAATTTGGCGACAAATGCTTTGGGTATTTATGATAATCCTGTATTTGGAACTACTACGGCTAATTTTGTTACGCAACTCGGGTTGGTTTCTTATTCGCCTACAATTGGCGAGTCTCCTGTCATTGAAAGTGTGACTCTTAGTGTTCCTTATTTTAGCCACGTAAAAAGTACAAATGCTGACGGTAGCAGTGTGTATGAACTGGATTCTATTTATGGAGATAAAAACGGAAAAATAAAGTTAAGTATTTACGAATCGGGGGTACAGATGAGAAATAGCTACTTTAATAATGGTTCGCAATTACCGCAGTTTTATTATACAGATCAAAATGCTGATTTCTCAGGTTTAAAAAAAGGAAACCGACTAAATGATGCGGGTGTACTTGAAAATGATGAATTTTTCTTTGATGCAAAAGAAACTGTGACAACAACGGTTGATGCGGATAAAAAAGAAACTGTTACGAGAACTGGTCCAGAAATGCACTTAACGCTTAATAAAGCATTTTTTCAGGATAAAATATTAAATGCCGCAGCTTCTAAATTGTCTTCTGAGGATCTTTTTCAGGAATATTTCAGAGGCCTGTATTTTAATGTAGAAAGATCAGGAAGTAATCCTAGTAATATGGCGCTTATTAATTTTTCTGCAGGAAAGATTACTATAAAATATAAAGCAAAAACAGCCTCTACAACAGATGATGTGAATGCTACGGAGGATAAAACAATTCTTCTTAATTTTAAAAGTGGTGTTACTGGCGGCGTTGCAAGTACGGCAAATTTCCTTGAAGATGTGAGAAAGCCTGATTATGAAGCTGCTATAACAACTTCTGTAAATAAAACAGAGGGAGATGAAAGACTGTATTTGAAAGGTGGTCAGGGCGCTGTAAGTGTCATAAGACCGTTTAATCAGACAGATGTAATTTCTTATGATACAAAAGGTGATGTTGTGAGTGGGGCAAATGGAGTTCCGGATCAATTGGATGAAATTAGAAATAATGTTGCAACCAAAAACTGGAAAATAAACGAGGCAAATTTGGTTTTCTATATCGACGCAGATAAAATGAATGGAGCGGAAGAACCAAGAAGGGTTTATTTATACGATTTAACTAATAATCTGCCATTGTTGGATTATTACTCAGATGGAAGTTCTAATACATTGGATCCAGGAGCATCAAAATCTGTTTTTGGAGGTTTGATCACATTAGGTGCTGATAAAAAAGGGAAAAGTTATAAAATTAGAATTACAGATCATGTTCGGAATCTTGTAAAAGATGCGACAGCTAAAAATGTTGACTTAGGATTAGTTGTTTCTCAAAGCATTGGCATAACTGCATCAAATGTATTAAAGTTAAAGAACGAAACTATTTCACAAGTACCGAGAGCATCGGTTATGAATCCTTTAGGGACAATTTTATACGGTGCAAAAGCTTCTGCTTTGGTGCCGGAAGATAAGAGATTGCGACTTGAGGTTTACTACACGAAACCAAATTAATTAAATATATGTGTGGAATTGTTGGGTATATCGGTCACCGAGAGGCTTATCCTATTGTAATAAAGGGGTTAAAGCGTCTTGAGTACAGAGGATATGATAGTGCCGGCGTTATGTTGTATGATAACGGGTCGGAGATAAAACTTTGTAAAACAAAAGGTAAGGTTTCAGATCTTGAAGCTAAAGCTAGTGAAGGTTTTACTACAAATGGAAATATAGGAATAGGACATACACGTTGGGCTACGCATGGTGTTCCAAATGATGTCAATTCGCATCCGCATCTTTCTAATTCAGGTGATTTAGTAATTATCCATAACGGAATTATTGAGAACTATGCACCTCTGAAAGAAGAACTTATAAAAAGAGGTTATACTTTTAAATCAGATACTGATACTGAAGTTTTAGTCAACTTAATTGAAGAAGTTCAGAAAAAAGAGAACATCAAACTTGGTAAAGCAGTCCAGATCGCTTTAAATCAAGTTGTAGGTGCTTATGCGATTGCAGTCTTTGATAAAAAAAATCCAAACGAATTAGTTGCGGCAAGATTAGGAAGTCCGCTGGCAATTGGTGTTGGTGAAGGGGAGTATTTTGTTGCTTCTGATGCATCACCGTTTATTGAATATACTTCTAATGCGGTGTATTTAGAAGATGGAGAAATGGCAAATATCAGATTGCACAAGCCAATCAAAATCAGAAAAATTAAAGATGACTCTTTGGTTGATCCTTATATTCAGGAACTTCAAATGAATTTGGAGCAGATTGAAAAAGGCGGTTATGATCATTTCATGCTAAAGGAAATTTACGAACAGCCAAGTGTTATCAAAGATACTTACAGAGGAAGACTTCATGCAAATGAAGGAATTGTTCAAATGGCGGGTGTAGAAGATAATTTAGAAAAATTCTTAAACGCAAAAAGAATTCTAATCGTTGCTTGTGGTACTTCATGGCATGCAGGTTTAGTAGCAGAATATATTTTTGAAGAATTTACAAGAATTCCGGTTGAAGTAGAATATGCTTCGGAGTTCAGATACAGAAATCCGATCATCAACAAAGATGATGTTGTAATTGCTATCTCTCAATCGGGAGAAACTGCAGATACAATGGCAGCTATTAAACTGGCGAAAGAAAACGGAGCGTTTGTATTTGGAGTTTGTAATGTAGTTGGTTCTTCTATCTCAAGAGAAAGTCACGCAGGTGCTTACACGCACGCAGGCCCTGAAATTGGTGTTGCTTCTACAAAAGCATTTACTACTCAGATTACTGTTTTAACAATGATTGCTTTAAGATTAGGAAAAGCAAAAGGAACATTATCAAATACAGATTTCCATACTTATCTTCAGGAATTAGAAATTATTCCGGAAAAGGTAGCCGAAGCATTAGAAACTAATGATAAAGCAAAAGAAATCGCTGCTGCCTTTAAAGATTCACCAAACTGTCTTTATTTAGGTCGCGGGTACAATTTCCCTGTTGCTTTAGAAGGAGCTTTGAAGTTAAAAGAGATTTCTTATATCCATGCTGAAGGGTATCCTGCGGCAGAAATGAAACACGGTCCGATCGCCTTAATTGATGAATTAATGCCGGTTATTGTTATTGCTCCTAAACAAGGACATTACGACAAAATTGTAAGTAACATCCAGGAAATTAAATCAAGAAGTGGTAAAATTATTGCTGTTGTAACTAAAGGTGATACTCAGGTTCGCGAATTAGCCGATTATGTAATCGAAATTCCGGAAACTTCGGATGCATTATCTCCATTGGTTACTACAATCCCGTTGCAGCTGCTTTCTTATTACATTGCTGTCATGAGAGATTGTAATGTAGATCAGCCTCGTAACTTAGCGAAGTCTGTTACAGTTGAATAGTAAACTTATTAAATAAATATGTTAAAAAAGCGAGATTTTCATCTCGCTTTTTTTTTATTGTCAAAAATTTTTTTCTCGACCTGTATTTTTATGATATTTTCATTTTTTTAATAAATAATTATATGTACGCATAGTAAAATGATTTTTCTATTGGTTTTCTTTGATTTTAGTTTAATAAATTCAATTGTCAAATAGTTAAAATATTGTGCAAAACTGTATCAAATATGGATTTTATTTAACGTTTTTTTATGTATATCAAAATATTTGTTTATTTTGGCTATATATACTAACGAAAACTAACCCAAATGAGAGTCTATTTGCTAATTATGTTGTTATTCAGTGGAGTATCTTTTGCGCAGAATACAATTACAGGTTCCGTTACAGATGGTAACAAACAATCCATTCCTGGTGCTAATGTTGTTGTGGTCGGCGAAAATAGCGGTACATCTACAGATTTTGACGGATCTTTTAAATTAACCACTACGACCAAACTTCCTTTCTCTATAAAGGTTTCGGCAGTTGGATTCGGGTCTAAAACAATTAATGTTACTGCAGCAAACCAAAAAGTAAATGTGGTTTTAACTGATGAAGAAAACAAGCTTGACGAAATTGTAGTCTCTGCGTCAAGAACTCCTGAAAGAGTACTGGAATCTCCGGTGACAATTGAAAGAATGGGAATTCAGGAAATTAAGAAAACGGCTTCTCCTTCTTTTTATGATGGTTTAGAAAACATGAAGGAAGTGCAGATGAATACCAGCAGTATGTCTTTCAAATCTATTAATACGAGAGGGTTTGCAACTGTTGCAAATACACGCTTTATGCAATTGGTAGATGGTATGGATAACTCTTCACCTTTATTAAACTTTGTTTTAGGTAATATGATTGGGGTTTCTGAAATTGACGTGCAAAGCGTAGAGTTGCTTCCGGGTGCATCTTCTGCTTTATATGGTGCTAACGCATTTAATGGAATTTTATTCATGACCAGTAAAAGTCCGTTTGTGAGTCAGGGAGTTTCTACTTATTTAAAATATGGAGCTACCTCTCAGGAGGCAGCGGGTACCAATAGTTATTATGATTTTGGTATTCGATTCGCTCATGCCTTCAATAAATATTTTGCTGCTAAAGCTAACTTTACTTACATGGAAGCAACCGATTGGTATGCGACCAATTATAATGATAAAACAAGAGGAGGTATAGATCGTTCTAATCCCAGTTACGATGGTATAAATGTTTATGGTGATGAGGCTTCGACTAATATTAAAGGCGTTGGTTTAAAGCTTGAGGCAATGGGATTGATTCCTGCCGGAGCATCTAATATTCTTCCTAATTCGGTTGTAAGCAGAACCGGATATAACGAAATTGATCTGACCGATAATAAAGCGGCAAATAAAAAAGTTGATTTCTCTTTTCATGGAAGACCATTTGGTGATGAGCGATTGGAAATTATCTGGCAGAGTAAATTTGGAACAGGAAATGCAGTATATCAGGGAGCAAACAGATACTATTTAAATGACTTTTTTATGCAGCAGCATAAACTGGAATTTAAAGGAAAAAACTTTTTCGTAAGAGGATATATGACTACCGAAGATGGCGGACATTCGTATGATATGGTTTTTACGGGAATCAATGTAAATAGAAAATGGAAAGATGATAATACCTGGTTTGGTCAATATGCAGGAGCTTATATTCAGGGTACGCTTGCAGGTATGACACCAGAACAGGCTCATTCAGCAGGACGTGCTACAGCAGATACTGGCCGTTTTTTGCCGGGAACCCCAGAATTTAAAAATGCTTTTAATCAGGTTGTAAATGAGGCTGATGTTCTTTCTGGTTCGAAATTGGTTGACAACTCGAAAATTTATCATTCAGATGTAAATTATAATTTTAAGGATCTTATCAAATTTGCAGAGATTCAGGCCGGAGGTTCTTACAGATCTTATGAATTAAATTCTCACGGAAGGATTTATACAGATGCAAATGGTCCTATTAATTATAACGAATATGGAGCTTATGCACAGTTAATGAAGAAATTTATGGATGACAGGTTGAAGTTTACCGGTTCGCTGCGTTACGATAAATCGAAAAACTTTGATGGGAATTTTTCACCACGTTTATCTCTTGTTTACTCAGGCGGAGAAAAAAGAAATCACAATTTCAGAGGGTCTTTTCAAACCGGTTTCAGAAACCCGTCAACTCAGGATCAGTATATAGGTTTTAATGTCGGAAGCGCAGTTCTGCTTGGTTCTGCTCCAGATAACTTAACCAGATTTAGCGAAACTTTTAATCTTAGTGCAGAGGGACAATCGTACAGTAATGGAAGTCCGACAAAAGTAATGAATGGAAATGATGCTTATGGTAATTCTTACCTGGCAAGTTCTGTAAATGCATTTTCTGCAATGGCGGGAAGTGATCCGGTTGCTGCGGCTGCCTTGTTGAAAAAATCAACTGCTAATTATGTAAAGCCTGAAGAGGTAAAAGCTTTTGAACTGGGATATCGTTCTGTGTTCGAAGGGACATCGATAGATATTAACGGTTATTATAATATTTACAACAACTTCATAGGGAATCTAAATGTAATTGCTCCTTACTACGGAACGGCTCAGGATAATCCTAACATTGCTGCCGGAACTGCCGATCCTGGTGTTCAGTCTATCAGAGCGATTCAAAATGGAGAATACAGAGTGTATCAATTGTACACTAATTCGGATGTAGAGATAAAGTCACTGGGATTTGGAATTGGACTTTCGAGAAAAATAATTGCTGACTTTGAACTGGGATTGAATTACAATTATGCTCAATTTGATTTTGATCAGGAAAAAGACCCAAGTTTTGAAGCTGGTTTTAATACTCCTAAACATAGAGTTAAAGCATCTATTGGAAATGATAAATTATTTAAAAATTTCGGATTTAATGTGAGTGGAAGATGGAATAGCGAATATCTGTGGCAAGCTGGTTTTGCTGATGGAACAATCAAATCGGCAACTGTGATCGATGCTCAGATTAATTATGGAATTCCAAAATTAAAATCTGTTATAAAATTAGGAGCGGCAAACATTGGAGGTAAGGAATACTATCAGGTAATTGGGGCCGGATTAATCGGACAGCAATATTTTGCTTCCTGGACAATTAACCCATAATTGTTATTAACTAAAAGTCAAATATATTATTTGTATTTCTAATGCATAAATTGGAAATCAATAATTTAAAAATATAAATTATGATAAAAAATTTCAAATGGCTGCTATTGGTTTCGTTAACCTTTATGGCTTGTAACAGCGATGATGATGTGGTTACTGTAGTTAATTCATCTGATGGTAAACCGCTGACTCCGGGAAGTGCGGATTTTTCAAAATATGTTGCATTAGGAAACTCCTTAACATCGGGATTTAGCGATGGTGCGCTTTTTATAAAAGGGCAGCAGGGTGCTTATACCAATATAATGGCAGAACAATTTAAACTTGTTGGGGGAGGAGAATTTAAGATTCCGCTTATGAATGATAATATTGGCGGACTACTTTTTGGCGGTCAGGTAAATCCTTCGTTCGGGCCGAGATTGACTTTTAATGGATCTGCGCCTGTTCCTGTTACCGGAGCATCTACAACAGAAGTAATGAATGCGGCTGTGGCTGCGGCCGGACCTTACAATAATACAGGAGTTCCCGGGGCTAAGAGTTTTCATCTGCTTTCTCCTACTTATGGAGCGGCTGCCGGTTTAGCAAACGGAACCGCAAATCCTTATTATGTGCGTTTTGCTCCAAACGGAAGTACTTCTGTTTTGGCATATGCCATGAGTCAGACTCCAACATTTTTCTCTCTTTGGATTGGTAATAATGATGTTTTAGGATATGCCACAAGCGGCGGAGATGGATCGAACCCAATTACGCCAGCTTCTGGCGCCGCGGGTGTTGGCTTTGATGGGACATACGCCGCACTTATTACAACTTTGACTTCTGCGGGAGCAAAAGGAGTGGTGGCCAATATTCCTTATGTAACCTCAATTCCGTTTTTCAAGACTGTTCCTTATAATCCGTTAACGGCTTCTGCAATCGGAAAAGGAAATGCCACTCAGGGCGCGGCACTTATTTCTGCATTGAATGCCCAGTTATACGGACCTTTAAAACAGGCGTTAACTGCTTTTAATGCCGGAGACAGAATAAATTTATTGTCTGCGACGGCTTCCAATCCATTATTGATAAAAGATGAATCGCTTACCGATTTAACGTTGCAGCTAACAGCGGCATTTACGCCATCTCTTGGTGCTCAGACGGCTGGTTTTTACGGCAAAGTATTCGGGCAGGCACGTCAGGCAAAAGCATCAGATTTAATTCTTTTGACTACACAAACTGCTATTGGGACGGCTCCTACCGGTGCAAATTCAGGTTTGGGAGTGGCACCTCCGGCTCCGTTAAATAATTTCGGAATCACATATCCGCTGCAGGATAAACATGTTTTGATTCCGACAGAAATTGCAGAATTAGAAGTAGCTACAAACGCGTTCAATGCCACTATCAAATCTCTTGCAGATTCTAAAGGGCTGGCTTTTGTTGATGCCAACGCAATCATGAAAAAAATAGACGAAGGAGGAATTTCTGCCGATAATTATACAATGAAATCTACATTTGTGACCGGTGGAACATTTTCGCTTGACGGAATTCATCCTTCTCCAAGAGGATATGCATTTATAGCAAATAAATTTATTGAAGCTATTAATGCAAAATATGGTTCAAATTTAAAAGGTGTTAATGTTGGAAATTATCCAATTTTATACCCTGCATCGTTATAAGGAACTGTTTTTTTTAACTGGGAAAGCCACACATTTCTAAAATGTAGTGGCTTTTTTCTTTTAACCAAAAAAATGCTGTTTTTGCTATTTTTTAAACAAGTTTTATGAATCAAACAAAATCATGCTATTTTTTATGAAAAAAAAATTGATTTTATATTTTAAAAATTTATCTTTGCGCTCTGAAAAAAGAGGTATTTTCGATAAACCTAAATAGCTATTTAATAAATACATAAGTAATGTCAAAAGTAATAGGAAAAGTTGCTCAAATCATTGGACCAGTAGTAGACGTAGTTTTCAACGGTAAGGATGTTGAACTTCCAAAAATTTATGATTCACTAGAAGTCACTAAAAAAGATGGAACTATTTTAGTTCTAGAAGTACAATCTCATATTGGAGAAAACACTGTTCGTACCATTTCTATGGATTCAACAGATGGTTTAAGCAGAGGATATGAAGTAGTTGGAACTGGAAACCCAATCCAAATGCCGATCGGTCCAGACGTATATGGAAGATTATTTAATGTTGTTGGAGATGCAATTGACGGTTTAGGTGATTTACCTAAAACTGGAGAAAACGGTCTGCCAATTCACAGACAGGCTCCTAAATTTGAAGATTTATCAACTTCATCTGAAGTTTTATTCACAGGTATTAAAGTAATCGATTTGATCGAGCCTTATGCAAAAGGAGGTAAAATTGGATTGTTTGGTGGTGCAGGTGTTGGTAAAACAGTATTGATTCAGGAGTTGATCAACAATATCGCAAAAGGTCACGGTGGACTTTCTGTATTCGCAGGAGTAGGAGAAAGAACACGTGAAGGAAATGACTTGCTTCGTGAGATGTTAGAGTCAGGAATTATTAAATACGGTGATGATTTCATGCACTCTATGGAAAATGGAGGATGGGATTTATCTAAAGTAGATATGCCAGGAATGAGAGAGTCTAAAGCTACTTTCGTTTTCGGACAAATGAATGAGCCACCTGGAGCTCGTGCACGTGTAGCACTTTCAGGATTATCTATAGCTGAGTATTTCCGTGATGGAGCCGGAACAGATCAGGGTAAAGACGTATTGTTTTTCGTTGATAACATCTTCCGTTTTACACAAGCAGGTTCTGAAGTATCGGCACTTTTAGGTCGTATGCCTTCTGCAGTAGGTTACCAACCAACTTTGGCAACAGAGATGGGAGCGATGCAAGAGCGTATTACATCTACAAACAAAGGATCTATTACATCTGTACAGGCGGTTTACGTTCCTGCGGATGACTTAACTGACCCGGCGCCGGCTACAACTTTCGCCCACTTAGATGCAACAACTGTATTGTCTCGTAAAATTGCTGAGCTAGGTATTTATCCAGCAGTTGACCCGTTAGATTCTACTTCAAGAATTTTAACTCCGCATATCTTAGGAGATGAGCACTACAACTGTGCACAAAGAGTAAAAGAAATTCTTCAAAAATACAAACAATTACAAGATATCATCGCGATCTTAGGTATGGAAGAGCTATCTGAAGAAGATAAACTTTCTGTATCAAGAGCACGTCGTGTACAACGTTTCTTGTCTCAGCCATTCCACGTAGCAGAGCAATTTACTGGTATTCCGGGTGTATTGGTTGATATTAAAGATACTATCAAAGGATTCAACATGATTATCGATGGTGAGTTAGATCACCTTCCGGAAGCTGCTTTTAACCTGAAAGGTTCTATCCAGGATGCAATCGAGGCCGGAGAAAAAATGTTAGCTGAAGCATAAAAATAAAGTTAAAAAGTTAGAAGTTAGAGGTTAAATGTTCGTATTTTACTTCTAACTTTTAACATATAACTTCTAACTTAAAAAATATGATTTTAGAAATAGTATCACCAGAAGCTAAATTATTTTCAGGAGAAGTTACTTCGGTTACTTTGCCTGGGGTTGATGGAAGCTTTCAGATTTTGAATCATCACGCGCCTATTGTTTCTATTCTTGAAAAAGGTACAATTAAAATTGCAGCTCCAAGCTTCAGTTTTTCTAAAGAAGCAACAGATAAATTCACAAGAATAAATGACCAGACGTACACTTTGGAAATTAACTCAGGAACTATCGAGATGAAAAACAATAAGATTATTGTTTTAGTTGACTAATACAATTTTGAATAAACTAAAAAGCCAGACAATTTTGTCTGGCTTTTTTTTTATCCACACAATAAATATAGAATTGTTAAAAGTATAATTAATAAATAAAAATGTAATAATTTACTTCTAATAAGATATATTTGTAAGTATATTAACATTTAAAAAAAATAATTATGAAAAAAGTTTTTTTGGGAATGCTATTAGTTACACTGGGATTTGGAACGATGTCAGTTTCGAAAATTCCTGATGATGTTTTTAAAACATCACTTAAAATTCAAAATGCAGATACGCAAAGCGCGTTTGGGCCAACGTATACTGCTCCATGGCTGGGTGTATGTTGCGAGTCACCACTCACAGCAATTGAACGCGACATCGCAAAACGCGGATACCCTGCTACAACCCCATACTTAATTATTGGGACTACAAGTAATACTGTAACCTACACAATTAATTAATTTTATTTAAAAAGTTAATTTAAATTAAGCCATACCAGATATATCAAGACCAGACATTTTTTGTGTTTGGTTTTTATTTTTATTGAAATTATTTTTATTTTTGAAGTATTAAAATCTCTTTATAAAATACCTGATCATGTATAAAAGCGCAGTAAGCTTTTATGTTTCTGCTTTATCATAATGATGAAGCAAAATTTTTAATGTCAAATTTTATAAAGATCATATATGAAAAATATATCAAAAGTTGCCGTGTTAGGCGGCGGCGGAAGAACTGGAAAATTTCTTGTTAACCAGTTATTGGAAAAAGGATTTAGTGTACAACTTCTATTACGAAGTCCTGAAAAATTTACGATTCAACATTCAAAAATTGAAATTATCAAAGGCGATGCTATTGATGAAGAAGTGGTGCATCTATTAGTAAAAGATTGTGATGCAGTAGTAAATTGCATCGGGCAAAGACCGGGCGAACCAATGGTTGCAAGCAGGGCGACTAAAAATGTCCTGAATGCCATGAGCAATTTTGGTCTTGAGAGGTATATTTTGCTGGCAGGTTTGAATATTGATACGCCGTCTGACAAAAAGAGTCATAAAACAATTATGGCGACCGACTGGATGAAAACTAATTTTCCTGAAATCCAAAAAGACAGACAACTGACATACGATATTTTGGTAGAAAGCAATATAAATTGGACACAAGTGCGTGTTCCCTTAATTGTTTTTTCTGACGATACATTTCAAGTGTCAGTAGATCTTGAAGATTGTTTAGGGGAAAAAATTACGGCTGCCGACATTTCGAAATTCATTATTAAAGAAATGACTGAATCGAAATTTAGCAGACAATCACCATTTATAAGTACAATTTAAAACTTAATTTTAAACAGCGGAAACTTTAAATTCCGCTGTTTTTTTATTGTGATTTCAATTGCATAACTTTGTTTTTATGGAATTACCGCAAAATCTCAATAGCAGAATAGAACAACTTCAGGAAGGTAACCTCTTAAGAAAACTTCCGGTTTTTAATAATCCGGTAGATTTTTCTTCTCATGATTATATTGGTTTTTCTAAGTCTGAATCTATTTTTCGCAATACGCATGCTTACCTGCTCGAAAACGAAATATTTCAAAATGGATCCACTGGCTCAAGATTGATTTCCGGAAATCATTCTCTTTATACAATCACAGAAAATTTCATTGCTGAATTTCATGACGCTGAGGCCGCTTTAATTTTCAATTCGGGCTGCCATGCCAATTTGGGTTTTTTTAGCGCTGTGCCGCAAAAAAAAGATGTTGTTTTGTATGATGAATTCTGCCACGCTTCGATAAAAGATGGTCTTGCATCTAATGCAAAATCATATCATTATAGGCATAGTGATATAGAAGATTTGGAACAGCATATCCTTAAATTTCCGCATACGAATATTTATATTGTGACAGAAAGTGTTTTTTCTGTAGATGGAGATAGTCCGAATCTGGAGGAATTAGTTCTGCTTTCAGAAAAATACAATTGTTATTTAATTGTTGAAGAATCTCATGCATTAGGTGTCTTTGGAGAGAAGGGTGAAGGCCTTTCTCAATTCCTGAAATTTCATGACAGAATCTTCGCCAGAATAATCAGTTTCGGAAAAGGACTTGGATGTCAGGGTGGGGCTGTTTTAGGATCTGCAGCGCTGAAAGAATATCTGGTAAATTTTGCAAAAACTCTTATATACACCACCGCACTGTCTCCTCATTCCGTTGCTACTATTTTTACAGCCTATCAGCATTTGGAAACAGAGAAAGAGATTATCGGTAGACTTCGCGAAAATATCTTATTTTTTAATCAGCAGAAAAATTTGCTGGGATTAAAACCGATGTTTGTTTACAGTAAATCTGCCATACATAATGCTATAGTTCCAGGTAATAAAAATGTAAAAGAACTGGAAGTTCAGCTGCAGGACAAAGGATTTGATGTACAGTCTGTTCTCCCGCCAATGGTTCCGGAAGGACAAGAACGCCTTAGATTTTGTATACACAGTTATAATTCTCATGAAGAGATTGATCAGGTATTAGAGTTGGTTAGGGATTTTCTTTTTTGAAGTTATAAAATAAATGTACTTTTTTTGTAACGTTTTGCTTATTCGATTACTTACAAGATGTAATCCAATAAACCAATAGTTATGAAACCAAATTCAATTTCAATAAAAAAGAAAATTTTCAACCTATTCGCTTTAACTGCATTTGTATGTTTTTATACAAGCTCAGTGTTAGCTCAGACTTCAAATTCAAAACCAGAAAATTCACTTCTTTGGGAGATTTCAGGCAAAGGAATCCAAAAACCCTCTTATTTGTATGGTACAATTCATATGATTTGTGCTAAAGATTATTTTTTATCTGAAAAAACAAAAACTGCTTTTGATAAATCGGATAAATTATTTCTGGAGATCAATTTTACTGATCCTAACGAAATGAGTCAGATGCAGCAATTGGCAATGGGAAAAGAACCATTAAGCAAAAAATTAAATCCGGAGCAATTGGCCAGATTAGATTTAATCCTGAGAAAAAATACGGGAATGACTGTGCAGCAAGTGGATAGTTTTAGCTTAATTACAGTTTTGAGTTTGATTTCGATGAAAAGTTTTGGCTGTACCGACCTTAAATTTTATGAAATGGAATTTTCTGAGATGGCCAAAAAGAGAAATATAACAATAACCGGATTTGAAACAGTTAAATCGCAATTTGATATTCTGGAAGATGCTTATTCAAATGATGAGATGCTGAAACTTTTAGAAGAATCAACACCTGAAGAAACAACTGAACTTTTGAAACAATATAAGAATGAAAATATTTCAGCTTTGTTTGCTGCCACAACAGACGAAAGATTTACAAGCGAAAAAACTAAAAAGCAAATTCTGGACAATAGAAACATAGACTGGGTAAAACAAATGCCGGAACTGATTAAGCAGAATCCTGTTTTCTTTGCCGTTGGCGCGGGACATTTGGGAGGCGAATTTGGTGTGATTAACTTACTGAGAAAAGAAGGATATACTGTAAAACCTGTAATGAACTAAATCTGTTGAAGGATAAAGAACAAGAATTTTTGAATCGGATAGAAAATCATAAGGGAATTTTATATAAAGTTTCTAAAATGTATATGGATAATGCTGATGATCAGCAGGATTTGTTTCAGGAGATTATCTGCCAGCTTTGGAAATCGTATGAATCTTTTCGGAATGAAAGTCAGTTTTCTACCTGGATGTACAGAGTTGCCGTAAATACAGCTATAGTTTTCCTTAAAAAAGAAAAAAGAAAGGTAGATAAATACAAGATTCCTTCTGAAAATGTAAAAGAAGAAGAGAATGATTCTCAAATAAAAGAAAGTCAAATGGATCATTTTTATAAAGCGGTCCACAAGCTGGAAAAAATAGATAAAGCCATAATCTTTTATCAACTTGAGGGTTTCTCTCATAAAGAAATTGGCGAAAATCTCGGAATTTCTGAAGGAAATGCGAGAGTGAAATTAAACAGAGCCAAAGAAAAATTAAAAGAAATTATAAAAAATCAGGGATATGGATTTTAACGATATACAAAATGCGTGGGATAATGAAAAATCTGAAAATGTAATGCTGCCCAAAAATCTAGACAAGATTCAATCTGCTAATACACCATTAGATAAAATCAGGAAAAATCTAAAAAAGGAATTTACCTATCAAATTGTATCCATTCTTTTTGTTGGAATAGTACCTGTAATATGTGACTTTCCAACCAAAATGACAACGGTATTTTATTTACTTTACAGTTTATATGTGGCAGTTTGTATATATTATTTAGTCAAATTGTACCTTTTTTACAAGCGGTTGAATGCAATTACGCTTACAACGAAAGACAGTCTTTATGAAACTTATTTTGATATTAGGCTAAATATGGAGCTTTACAAAACTTTTGGTTTTGCTTTAACGCCATTTTTAATTCTTTATCTGGTCGGCCTTTTTTATTTCGAATTTTCTAAAATTCCGGGATTTGAAACGCATCAATTTACTAATTATCATTTGATCGGGTTTCTTTCAATAGTGTTTTTTTCCATGCTTTTTATGGGAATTAGCTTGGAATGGTGGGTACATCATTTTTATGGAAAATTTGCTAAGGAAATTAAGAAAGTAATAGACGAATTAAAAGAAGATTAAAAACAATAAAACCCATCAGATGTGATGGGTTTTATTATTTCTGAGTTGTTTAAGTTTTAATGAAATATAACTTTTTTAGTGGAAGTATAGCCGTTTTGCAAAATTGTTTTGACTAATAATACCTGATTTCCAGTCTGCAAATTTGAAATTTGTAATTGAGCATTATTGATTTTCTTTTTATTGAAAATTTCCTGACCCAAAACATTAAAAATCAGTACTTCATCAATCGATTCTTTTGAAGAAGAAATACTAATTATTTTATTTTTTACGGAAACTACAATTCCGTCAGAAAGATTTTCGAAGTCTTCATTGCCTAATGTTTTATTTGTGTATTTAAGGACAAAACGATTTGTAAATGTTCCGGCATCAGTTGTAAAAGTGTAGTTCTCTTTTCTTAAATCAGTTATTTTGCCGGTTGTTTTATCTTCTAAATACACTTCCTGAGTAGTAAAGAATCCGTCGGCGTGGTCAATTGAAATTGTAAAATCGCCCGATATTGTGGATTTATATCCCATTGGAACCAAATCTGTGTTGTCAAAAGGAAGGGCACGCGCCTGAATGGCTAATTTTTTAGATTCGTTGATACTGTAAAAATCGACATAAGTATTGGCAGACATCGTGACAGCATCAAAATCAAAATCCAGGCTGTTGGTTGCTCCACCTAAATAACCCACCAATGTTTGTTTGAAAGCACCTTCATTGTTGGCAAGATTAAGCCAGATACGGTTCTTTTCTATACTGCTTGTTTTGGCTGTTTTATAGAATTGAGTATTGTCGGCTGCGCCTTTTCGGAGACCATTGTTAAAATTAATTACCGATGTGGTTGGTTTGGCAAAAAATGCCTGTCCGGCAGCGATTTTTCCATTAAAGGCGCCGGTTGTAACCGGGCTTTGATCAATTCTGATGGAACCAGTTCCGGTAAAAACAATATAATCAGAACTTGCATAACGATAGGTGTTGGTTCCCGGAATAATGGTCGGCGGCGAAGCATGTGTCCAGAAATATAATGCCCCTAATTTGCTATTATTGGTAACAAGAATTAACTCCTCGGCATCTACGGCCGAAGGGTAGGGATTCCCCATAAGATTCCATTTGTCTGCTTCCACTGTTACTGCAATATTTCCGTTGTTAGGTACTCCGGTAAATACCCCCGTAAATAATGAGGGAGTAGTTATACTAAATGTCTGCGGACCACGTATGCTGTAACCTTTACCCACCTGCATTGGTAAAGAGGCTCCGCTAGGGTCAACCAGCCATCTTGTATTTACTGCATCCCAATAAAAATATTTGTCATAAAGAGTATTTGGTGACAAAGAACTCATTGTAAAGCCCGCCTTTGTAACAGGCATAGACCAGTATGTCAGATCAAATCGGGATATGTTGGTTTCTCTTTCGTAAACAATTTCTCCGGTATTGGAAACATTGGCAGTTTGTACCAGACTCGAATTATTTTTGAATATTAACTGACCATTTGTTACCACTTCGTTAGTAACAGTTAAGGTCACTCCACCAGGAATTACAACTGTTGCGCCCGGATTTACCGTCAAAGCACATATTGCAGTATCTGTAGTAAATGGCTGATTTGGAGTAGCAGAAGTAATTATTGCTCGTCGGGTTAAAGTTGGCGGGCCTGAAGACCATGAAATTCCATTCCACGTTGTGGAAGAATCTTCTCCAATGGTACTGCTTGTCGTTGTTGGCGAATTACAGCCGCCTAAACTTACTCTGAAAGCATACGAACCCACAGTTAAATCTGGAACGGTAAATGTAGAACCAGTACCGTTATAAATGCGATTAGCTGTACCAGTCTGCGTAATCTGCCAAGTTCCTGTTGCCGGAAGATTGCCAAGATCAATACTTCCCAAGCTTGCGCAGGTAACATTATGAGTGGCGATAATAGTCGGCGAAGCAAGTAAAATGGTTATGGTTGCATTATTGTTGTTGTAATCATCTCCGGAAATATCTGTAACGGTGTTAAAAGAAGGATCAGTCCCGGTTACAGTGGCAGAGTTTACGATTCTTCCCGCAGCTACATCTGCAGCGGTAACCGTATAAGTTGCAGTAATTGTCGCAACCTGGTCTACGGCCAGTGAAGGAATCAGATTACTTGAAAATACCATGCCTGGCTTTGGATCTGAGACGCTGATATTCGTGATGGGAACCTGTCCTGTATTTTTTATATCAAAATTGTAAGTGATTTGATCGCCTGCTTTTCCACAGGAAGACAATGTCGCTTTTTTTATCATACTTAGATCTGCTATCTTTAAGGATCTTGTGTTAAAAGCAATAAACGCACAATCTGAAGTTCCCGAAAAAACAACCACAAAACGATCTACCTGAGCGGCATTTGCAGATGTAATTCCGAAGTCATTAGTTTCAATTCCCAAAAGTCTTATATCCCTGGTAGCTGCCGGTGTAAAAGCCATTACACCATCAGTTGCTCTGAATAAATCCAAACTATAAGTTCCGACCACTGATACAGAATTAAAGTTCACGGATATTTCATTTCCCACAGTATTACCGGATGCATCAACAAATTTAAATATGTCTGAGGACGATGCGCCACCAGGTTCTGCCACCTGAGTCACAATTAAGTCCGGGATATTGTCGTTAATTCCATTCAGATTCAAATTATTTGTTCCGATTTTAAATTCTGCGGTGCCATTCGGAATATTTGCAATTCCGGTTCCCAGACTTAAACCGTTACTTCCATCTGTTAATCTCGATGCCCTTTCACTTGAGGTAGAAGCTGTTCCTGCCAACGGAGGTGTCAAAACAGTAGAAGTTAAAGACCCGTCTATCATGGCGCCTTGTAAAAAATAAGTTCCGCTGTTAGCTCCTAAATTCTGAATTTTTAAAGCTCTGAAATTTTGCGCACTGTAAGAAACAGCATTTGTTGTTAGTCTTGCATCGTTGACACCAGTCGAAAAAGTGGTACCTCTCCATTCAAATGCTAATAAATTATTGACATTATCAGGGCGGTTTCCAACTCCTGTTGCAGAATTGGATGTCCAGTAATTAGTACCAGTTCTGTTCCAGTCTGTATGTATTCTGGTAATGGTATTGCTTTGGCCTGTAATTTTTAACGATATTAAAAAAAGGAAGATTATGACAGTTCTTAAAAATAAAAAACTATAATTCGATGGCTTTTGTTTTCTCATAAAGTTAGGCGGTTAGGATTGCTTTGTAATAGGGTTTTTAGGGTATGCTTTTAAATGTTTATCGTTTTGTTTTAACATGCAAAAATCCGACATTGATTAAGTGTCGGATTCTGCGTAAGCTTTATAATTAATTAAAAATTATTTTCTTTGTGACTTCGCGATCATTATCTAGAATTACTTTTACTAATAAAACCTGATTGCCGGAAGGTAAATTTGATATCGTCAGTTCATTGGAGTCAACCTTATTTTTGTTGTAAATCAATTGACCTCCGATATTATATATATTGAATTCCTTAATGTTTTCGGTTCCTGTATTTACTTTTATTACTTTGGATTTAACAGAAACTAAAACATTATTGGTTGTATTTTCAAAATCATCTGTTCCTAATGTTTTATTTGTGTATCGGAGCACAAAACGAGTTGTTGATGTTCCGATGGCAGTTTTAAAAGTGTAATTTTCTTTGCGCAAATCAGTTATAATACCCGTAAATTTATCTTCTAAATATACTTCCTGAGTGTCGAAGATTCCGTCGGCATGATCAATCGCAATGGTAAACTCTCCTTCAATTGTACTTTTATAACCTAACTGAACAATATCCGTATCATCAAAAGGAAGTGCACGACCCTGAACGGTTAATTTTTTAGATTCATTAAAACTGTAAAAATCAATATAAGTGTTAGCAGACATTGAGATTCCATCATAATTTTGATCTATTCCGTTTGTTGCTCCTTCAATGTAACCAACTAAAAGTTGTTTAAAAGCGCCTTCGGTATTTGTTAAGTTCAACCAAATATGATTTGCCTCAAGATTGGTTGTTTTTGCAGTTTTGTAAAATTGGTTATTATCTGTTGCGCCTTTACGTATATCATTTGTAAAATTAATTACCGCTGTTTTTGGTTTAACAAAAAAGCCTTGTCCGGCAGCAATTTTACCATCAAAACCTTTAGCAATAGGTGAATTATCTATTCTTGTTGATCCGGTTAAAGTATAAACAACATAATCTGAGCTGCTGTAACGATAGGTGTTAGTTCCTGCGATAATTGCAGGAGGCGAATTGTGCGTCCAAAAATATAATGCACCTATATCAGGATTACGACTAACATCCAATAGTTGTTGTGCATCTATTGCTGATGGATATGGATTTCCTATTAAATTATATTTATCTTTTTCTACAGCTAAAGCTATTGTTCCATTATTTGGAGTTCCGTTGAATTTGGCCGTAAAATCGCTTGCCGTTGTTATGTCAAAACTCTGTGGACCCCTGATGCTGTATCCTTTTCCAACCTGCATTACTAATGAAGTTCCGCTAGGGTCTACCAGCCATCTTGTGCCTGCAGCATCCCAATGAAAATATTTATCATATAAGGTTTCAGGAGATAAATCATGCATAGTGTACGTGCTATTCGTTACCGGAGTTGACCAGTAAGTAAGATCAAAACGACTTATATGAGTAGTTCTTTGTAATTCGAAAGCAGTGGTGTTTCCTGTAAACATAGTTTTACTGGTTGTAGTCTGAAGTAAAGCTCCACCACTTTGAATTAGTAATTTTCCGCCAGTACCAACATTTATATCTTCATCAACAGTCAAGGTTACGTTTGTTGGTACTGTTAAAGTATAATTCGGATTAATTGTACAAGAACAAACTGTAAGGTCAGACGTTAAAGTTGTATTGGCATTAATCACAACAGAACTTCCGTTCTCAAGGGTACCTGTTCCATTATAAACCAAATCTTTTTTTATAAAATTAATTCCCAGATTGGCATCACCACCATCTTCTCTTAAGCGAATTTCTATTCTTGAATTACTGTTTAATTTGTATAAGGCTCCATTATTAATTAATGCAGGATTATTGTCCCATCCTGATCTTGAAAAAACTAAAGTCCCATCAATATAAATTTCTATAGCATCATCATAATTGGCACGTTGTATCTGGTATTGTCCACACGGAAAACCTTTACGTTTAAAAACAGTTGTAAAATTATTGTCGGGAATTAAAGCGCCCTGCCAGTTACTTGCAACAGAAGGCGACTTAGCTCTTGGCCAATATGTTGTAGATTCGATGTTTAAATTTGGATCCACGTAATATCCGGCATATCGTGTATTGGTTAAGGTTAAATCATTATTTACATAACCGTAAACATTCCAAACTTTATCTCCAAAAACAGTAGGATCTCCTTTTGGTAAACGAGATGTAAATGCAACTCTTGCTTCGCCTCCGTCTTCATAATACTCGAGTACAAATTCATGATCTCCAACAGATAAATTTTGTGTAAAATAATCTGCTGTGTAACCGTGTTGATTCCATCTCGTAAAAACTTGCACGCCATCAACAAAAAGTCTGATTCCGTCATCGCTTCCAAGATCAAAACTGTACAAACCAGCTTCTGTAATTGTGGTACGCATTTTATATCTAACAAAAAAGCGATCAGAAGGTGCGGCGTCACAGGCAAAATTTGTTGTCGTACCTGTAATAGCTCCTGTTCCTACATTTCTGTCAAATTCCTTATTTTCAGTTACTGTTCCAATATAAGTGGCAATAGTGCTTGAAGGCAATGCAGGATAAGCCACATTTGGAGGAAGTGCGGCATTGCTTGCCATTCTGTAAACATAACCTGTCCATGTATTATTTCCAAAAGAGGTCTGGTCTCCGGTTGGCACACATTTTAACACTTCATCAGCACCCATATATGGTTTAACTCTCGTGTCACCATCAAAATCTGTGGTAATTCCCGTAATTGCAACAGCAGTTAAGTTATTATTTGCAGTTACATCCTGTAAATGATAATCTGTAGCCGATGTAAAAGTTGGCAGAATATTTCTGGAATTCGAGTCAGAAGCAGCAGAATTCCAGGAAGCAGGTACAGTACCCGCTGTAGTTCCGGCATATAATGTTGATCCTATTCTGTTTAAAAAATTATTAGCACTATTTGTTACATAATAATCATTGTTGCTAATTTGTCCAAAAGAGCCACCATTATTAAACACAGCATATTGCTCATTTGCTTGTGTATTAATGAAAATATTATTTTTGACATTAATCCCTGAACCACCTGCTGTATACAGACAAGCTGCTCTCGATGTTCCATTTGGAGCTCCACTTGCTATAAGTGTGTTGTAATAAATATTTGTAACACTTCCAGAAGAAACAAAAATACTGCTTGCTTTATTATAAAAATTATAATCATTGGAATCTGCAGTGGTGTTATAAACATTGCTGATAATATTGTTCGAAATATTTGTTATTGCAGTTGTTTTTACAAAAATACCTGCCGAAGCTGTCCCATTGTTATGTTGAGTATTTACAATATCATTAATAATATTGGAAGAAATAGTTCCGTTACTTGTTCCCAGAAGCACAATTGCTGCACAGTCATTGCCTTGATTCTCCGTATTTCTAATTCCAGATAATGTGTTCCCGGAAATTTCATAGTTTAAAGCATTTGACACATAAATTCCTCTCACCGGTTTTTCAGCAGTAACTGTAGTGCCAATTTTATTCCCTTGAATTTTCCATCCTGTTGGAGAAATAGACGTTGTAGCACTACCATTAATATTTACCCCATCTTTAACATTAAACATCTCATTATTTATAATCGAAATATTAGAATTAGCGGCTGTGTTTTCCTGAACACTTATCGAATTGTTGCCTCCAATTCCATTGTTTCCGGAATAAATTCCAGTTAATAGAGTCAATTGCTGATTACGGGTTGAAAATCTGAAGTTTGCATTTTTAACTGTAATGTTTGATGAGCCTGTTGATCCATTACTCGCGATCCATATTATAGCTCTGGCGGTGTAATTTATATTGTCATTGTTTATTAAAGTTAAATTTTTTGTGTTTAAAGCTGAATTACTTCCATCGATTATGATGTTACTGGAACCGTTAATTCTAATAACTGCCGGTACACCATTTGATGCGTCTGGCATATTTGCATTAATAGTAATAGTTCTTCCTGTATTAGGCTTGATCGTTACAGTTGAAGACGTAGTATTTGAAAATGAATTAATTGAAAGTAGCGAGGTTAGAGTTTGATTTTCATCCAGCAAAAATCTTACAGGTGCATTCACACCTACAGCATTTAATCGGTTTACCGCCGCTGCAAGAGTTTTGAAGTTCGAATCTGTATTGGTATTGCTAATAACATAATCACCACTCAATGGAGTTTGTGCAAATCCTAAAAAAGGCAACAATAAAAATAAAAGTAAAGTTTTTTTCATGTTAAATGTTTTCTATCAGTTTGTTATGCTGGCATAGGACTTTTTTTATGCGTGGCAAAGATAGATACATCTACGAGCTGTAAATAAGGACGGTTTTGATAACCTATATATAATCGATGAATTGTTAAAATAGTCGATAAACTACATTAAAAAAAATCGCATTCGGCGGGAATTCTTATAAAATGTTAAAATTTATTATAAGAATAATCTCAAGAAATCGTGTTTTTTGAGATGGTATTTTTAAAATTTAGCGGCAAAAACGTCTAATTTGATATAAAATCAAAAAAATAGGAATGTTTTATAACCAATAGTTATTTTAAAAAGTGTAAGTAATTTATATTAATTATAGGAGTTAGAATAATTTACAAGTTTAAAAAAAAATTGATTAATCTGGTGAATTGAAATGTTAGTCCTGTTCTAGTTCTTTAGCCTTTTCATAAACTATATTGCTTTCATATCCTCTTCGAAGCATATAATCGCAAAATTTTTTACGTTTTTTTAAAGTATTATTTTCCGACAAACCTTTCCAGCATCTTTCAGCCAAATTTTCAAAAGTTTCAAAATACTCTTCTGAAGATATTTCTTTCAGAGCTAAATTGATATTGGTTGACGAAATATTGCGAGCTTTAAGTTCGTTAGTAATCCTGATTTTTCCCCAACTTTTCATGCGGTGTTTGCCTCGCGCAAAGCTGCAGGCAAAACGTGTTTCGTTAAGAAAGTTTCCTTCAATTAGCTGAACTACAATGTTGTCGATCTCATCTGAAGTCATTTTTAGACTATATAATTTAGAAACAACCTCATCATGGCAGCGTTCCTGATAAGCGCAAAAGTGCTCCAGTTTTTGTAAAGCTTCTTTGATGGTAAAAATATCCTTCGTCGGTTTTTTCATTCTTTTTAACAGTAAAGTATAATAATCATCATTTGGTTATATTTTATTTCAAAAAATTGTTAATATTTAACAAAAAGAAATAAATTATAACCTTGCGTATTAGGCTAATTTAGATATTTTTGCATCAGAATTTAACAGTTTTTTTCAAATCATTATAAGTCAGGAATTTAACATTTAGATTCAAGTTGTAATACAAGTCGCATTTCTTTTACAGAAGTTATGTCTTTTTGCTTTAACAACCAAAAAACAAATTTAAAACAAATACCTCCTTTATATGATTAGAAAATTACTTTACTCTTTTTTATTGTTTATTTTTTTGCAAATAGCTAGTTATGGACAGGCAGTTAATACATATTGTTTTACTTCATCGAGCGAGACTTATAATAACTTAACAGGAACAACTAATTTTCCAGGAATAAACTCCACGGACGATGATAGTATTTCAAATTCTGTTAGTTTAGGATTTTCATTTATTTTCGGTGGTGTTTCTTATAATCAAATAATGATTTCAACAAATGGGTGGATCAATTTTGGTTCGACCACAGGTGGTGTTTCTGCACAAATTAATTATGAGAATTCATTAACCAATGCAGGGACAATTAAACCAGCTTTAATGCCCCTATGGGATGACTTAAAGAACACTACGACTCCGACTTATGTAGTTTCCGGAACGGCTCCAAACAGAATTTTTAAAATAGAATGGAAAGATCAGAAATGGGATTACGCAGCAACTAATAATGTTATTTCGTTTCAGGTTTGGTTATACGAGACTTCAAATATAATCCAATATAAATATAAAAATGGCGCTGTTAATGTTAATAATGGTTCGGCAACTATTGGTATATATGATACTAATAATACGTACCAAACATTAAATGCATTGGGAGTTTCGCAAACAAATACATTTAATGCAAATATTTCTGTCAGGCCAGTTAATAATACAGTATATACTTTTGCTCCTCCTGTTAGCACATCAAATGCGGGTGTTGATCTGTATGGTAATGCTGCATTTACACTGGCGGCAAATACACCTACTGTGGGTGCCGGAACATGGACAATCGCAAGTGGTCCGAATACTTCACTAAGTCAGTTTAATAATGTTTCAAGTCCCACAGCTACATTTACTCCTTTAGCAGCAGGAACTTATACATTAAACTGGACAATCAGTAATGGTTTTTGTACATCAACAGATCAGGTAATTGTTTCAAATTGTTCCAGCAATCTCATAATTAATGGAGATTTTAGCAATGGACAAGCTAATTGGGTAAAAGCTACTACGAAAGGAAATTATGTTGAAGTTTTAACTGAAGGTGTATATTTTGGTAATGGAAATACTGATAATACAGCGGAATTGGATTTAGAGGCATCATTGAGGCAAGATGTGACTGTAATTCCCGGTGTTTCATATACTTTAAGTTTTGTATATGCGCGCAGGCCCGGATCTCCTGCTTCAGTTGCAGTTGATGTTAAGTTAACAGGAGGTTCATCTGCAACCGTGAATTATACAACAAGTAATACTACGAACACTCCTTTTCTTGGAAGTTTGACTTTTACGCCAACCAGTGCTTCTTTAGGGATTGAATTTTACAACTCTCAGGGAACTACAACACTCGGTTCTATTGTAGATAACATAGTTTTGATTCCAACTTCTCAGATAAATCCAATAGCGACAACATCACCAAAAGGAAACTATAAAACCTTAAATGCCTGTTCAAATGTACCGATTCAATTGGATGTCGATAATGTTTCTACATCCGGAGTAACCTATGCGTGGACAAGTACGTCTCCGGGAACAGTATTTTCGTCAACAACGATTAAAAATCCTACAGTGACCTATACTGGAACAGGACTTAAGGATGCAACAGTTGTTGTAACCACTGCTGGGGGATGCTCTGCAACTCCTTCTACTACATATGTTAATTTGATTGCTCCTCCAACAATTTATTCAGTGACCGGAGGTGGATCATATTGTTCGGGAGGTAGTGGCCTTCCTGTTGGTTTGTCTAATTCAACTATAGGAATTAATTACCAATTGCAACTCAACGGAGTTAATAATGGAGCTACAGTTGCGGGAACAGGATCGGCAATTAGTTTTGGCACTAAAACCGTTGCGGGTACTTACACTGTAATTGCTACAAATGCCAATTGTTCTATAAGCATGAGTGGAAACGCAGTAATTGCTATCACTCCAAATAATACAATTACCCGCACTTCTGCAGTAAATTCAGATTCACAGACAAGATGTATCAATACAGCAATTACTAATATTACCTATTCTACCGTGGGAGCAACCGGAGCAACTTTTTCAGGTTTGCCATCAGGCGTTACCGGAAACTGGACATCAAATGTAGTTACTATTAGCGGAACTCCAAATTCAATTGGTGGAAGTCCGTTTAATTATATTGTTACTTTAACTGGTGGTTGCGGAACTGTGACAGCTACAGGTTCAATAACAGTAAATCCTGTTCATACTATTACAGCGGCATCAAATCAAAACGCTTGTCAAAATAGTGCTATTACTGCCATTACTATGACTTTGGGAGGAGGGGCAACTGGAGCAACCGTAACCGGATTACCATCTGGAGTAAATTATGCAGTTTCTGGAAATACTTTAACAATAAGTGGAACTCCAACAGTGCTGGGGACATTCAATTATTCTGTAACAACAACAGGAAATTCATGTGCTGTGGCAACGACAGGTGGTACTATAACCGTCGGGATCGGAAACAATATAATTAGTTTTGCTAATGGGACTTCAGGTTCAGTTTGTGCAAATACTGGAGAAGATGGAACAGCAACATTTACTGCTCCGGCCGGAACGTATTTTAACTCAGTGAGTTTTGCTAGTTATGGTTCACCAACAGGTACTTGTGCAGGTTTTCAAATAGATTATGCTTGTCATTCGCCATCAAGCCAGTCTTTTACTGAAGGACAGCTTTTAGGAAATACAGGAACAATCTCATTTTTGGCAAGTAATGGAAATTTTGGCGATCCTTGTGTAAATACACTTAAAAGATATTATGCAACAGCTGCGTATTCTCAGCCTATATGTTCAGGAACAATTCCAGGACAAATCACAGGAGCAACACCTACCGGATCTGGTAATTATATTTATTCCTGGCAGATGAGCACCACAAGTGCAACAACCGGATTTGGTCCTGCACCAGGTACAAATAATACTCAAAATTATACCCCTACAGTTGCAGTTACTGCGAACACCTGGTTCAGGAGAGTAGTTACTTCCAATGGTGTATGTCCGAATACCTCAGCTGCTGTCTTAATAAAAGTAAATCCAAGACCAACAGCAGTTGTAAGTGGTACAACAACTATTTGCAGTGGAACAAGCACTCAGGTTTCAGTTACTTTTACAGGTACTGCACCCTGGAGTTTTTCATATACTTATGGGGCAATAACAGGTACTTTTTCTACAAGTACAAATCCGTATACTGTTAGTGTTAATCCAACAAGCACAACAACATATTCGATAACAGCTTTAAGTGATGCCAATAGTTGTGCAGCATTGGCAAGTGGTATAACAGGAAATGCGGTAATTACTGTAAATCCACTTCCGTCAACTCCAACATTAACAAAAAACAGCGATATTAATTGTGGAACTTCCGGACAGGTAACTTTAACTAATTTGCCATCAGGAGCTTATAAAATACATCAAACAGGTCAGGCCATACAAGACATTACAGATAATACAGCTTCCAGAACTATAACAGGATTAGCGGCAGGAAATTATAGTTTTACAGTAGAGAATTCTAATGGTTGTATCTCGGGATCTGTTCCGGTAACCATAATTGATAATACTTCTACAACTACCTGGAATGGTTCAGGATGGTCTAATGGTCTGCCAAATGCTAATAAAACAGTGATTATTTCGTCAGCTGCGACTCAGCCATTTACAGGTACGCCGATAAATATTGCGGCTTGTACACTGATAATTACTTCGGCGACAGATGTTATTATACCTTCGGGATTTACTTTTACAGTGACAAACTCTGTTACTAGTAATGGTAAGTTAATTTTTAAGAATAATTCGAGCTTAATACAAACCACAAATGCGATTAATACAGGAGAAATTGTTTACGAAAGAGAAACCAATATATCCCGATTTGATCTGACATATTGGTCAATGCCAGTTACAAAGGCTGGTTTTACTATGAGTTCATTGTCACCGAATACTCTTTATGACAAATATTTTCATTGGGATGCTATAGGCACAAGATGGTTGGTTGACCCTAGCGGAGTCTCACTACCTATGGAGCTAGGTAAAGGTTACAGCATACGTGGTCCGCAGTCATTTGATATTACGATACCATCATTATTTACAGGGATATTTACCGGAGTGCCCAACAACGGAAACATTGCAGTACCGGTAGAAGCAGATAAATGGAATCTTATAGGGAATCCGTACCCTTCAGCTGTAGATGCAGAGGAATTAATTTTGGTTACCAATAAAGATGTATTAGGTGCCTTATATTTCTGGACACATGCTTCACCTCCGGTTACCTTGCCGGGAACGAATACCTATCGTTATGTAAGTTCCGATTATATTGTGTTTAGCGGATTAGGTTCAACCAGACTGGGAACGGGGTCCGCTTCTACGGGCACTGACGCGTTTAATGGAAAAATAGCTGCCGGACAGGCATTCTTTGCCAAGCCAACCGCATCGGTAATTAATTTTAACAACGGTCTTCGCCGAGGAGCTTCAGACAATACTCAATTCTATAAAACAGCTAAAACCAGCGGTATAGAAAAGAATCGTATCTGGTTGAACTTATCTAATGCAGAGGGCGCCTTTAAACAAACATTACTGGGTTATGCTCAGGGGGCAACAAATAATATTGATTTAAGTTTTGATGCTGTCACGATGTCGGCCAACACCTATATTGACTTTTACAGTATCAGCGAATCTAAAAAATTAGCCATTCAGGCACGTGCGCTTCCTTTTAACAATACTGACTTGGTTGCGTTAGGGTACAAATCGACAATAGCAGGAGAATTTACAATTGCGATTGACCACACAGACGGCTTTTTTGATGCTCAGGAGGTATACTTAGAAGATAAATTCACAGGCATTATTACCGATTTACGCAAAGAAAATTACACTTTCACAACTGCTGTTGGAACATCAACTACTCGTTTTGTTCTTCGTTATACGAATAAAACTTTAGATATTGATAATCCGGAAGCACTTGAAAATAGTATCTTAGTATCTTTCAAAGATCAGACTGTAAAAATTACTTCGTCTAAAGAAATCATTAAAGAAGTAAATATCTACAATGTCGGAGGCCAATTATTATATGCTAAAAATAACGTAAATGCATCAGAATTACAGATTACAGATTTACACTCTGGTGATCAGGTGATATTGGTGAAAGTTACCTTAGAAAACGGCTATTCATTTACTAAAAAAGTAATTTTTTCCAACTTAAAATAATAGTTTAAATATATTTTTTAAAGTCCATTCCCTAAAAGAATGGACTTTTTTTATGTCTAAATATCCCTAAATCTAGGTATTGTCCCGTTTACTCATACTCATTAATTTAGTTTATTTCTTACAGATTTTTAACTTAAATACATTGTTTTGATTAAAAAGTTACTATACATATTAATATTACTTCTGGCTTATGTCAATACTACTTTTGCACAACAAGGAAAAGTAGATCAAACTTTTAACACCCAGGACGATGGACAAAGTGGTGACGGATTCAATGGTGCTGTAAGAACTCTGGCTTTGCAGGAAGACGGTAATTTGATTGTAGGCGGTGAATATCTCAGTCTTAATGGAGTTCCGGCATCTTATCTTACCCGTTTAAATCCGGACGGATCTATAGATGAAAGTTTTAATACAGGCTCTGGTTTTAATGGAAAAATCTATGCTTCCTGTTTGCAGCCGGATGGTAAAATTATCCTGGGAGGAAGTTTTACAACCTTTAACGGAGTTAGTGCCGGAAGACTCATTCGTTTAAATCAGGATGGATCTTATGACGCTGCTTTTAATACCACAATTGGTGCTACAACAGGAATTGTATATGACATTACCATGCAGTCTGACGGAAAAATTATTATAGTTGGAAGCTTTACTAAATATACTAATAATACAGTAAATCGCGTGGCAAGATTATTTCCAGACGGAACACTCGATTTATCATTTGTGACTGGTTCTGGTTCGGCAGTAAATATCACGCACGCAAAGATAACATCAGATAATAAAATAATCCTAACCGGCAATTTTATCTCCTTTAACGGAATCCTGGCAAACAGAATTATTCGTTTGAACAACAACGGAAGTGTAGATTCGAGTTTTAATATTGGCAGCGGATTCAATGATGATGTTAATGCCATTGCTATACAGGCAGATGGGAAAATTGTTTTAGGAGGTAACTTTACAAGTTATAATGAGATTTCTGCCAATCGTATTATTCGTTTAAATGCTGACGGAACTCGGGATCAAAATTTTTTAACCGGCGCCGGTTTTAGTAAAGAAGGAGTTCAGGCAATTAAAATTAATGCTTACGGGGATTTAATGATAGGCGGGTCCTTTACAGGCTTATATAATAATGCCGAAGTAAACAGATTGGTCTTTTTAAATGAAGACGGAACTATAAAATCAAATTTTGACATCGGTTCTGGACCTGCTTCAGCTTCGGTCGTAAGTCTGGAATTCGATCAGGAAGGGTCGTGGTTTGTTGGCGGTACATTCTCTGCTTTTAATGGTCAAAATCAAGGCAGGTTGGCTAAAATTGACAGTCACGGGGAACATGATATTTCGTATCTCTCTTCAGGCGTAGGATTCGATAACTCTGTTTTGAGTCTTTTGCCACTTCCAGATAAAAGAACAATTGTTGCAGGAAATTTTAAAAAATTTAATACAAAAACAAGTTCAAAAATAACCTGCCTTTTAGAAGATGGCTCTTTTGATCACTCTTTTAATATAGGTAATTCCGGAGCGAACAATTTGGTCAAAGCAACTGCTCTTCAAGCCGATGGAAAAATTATTTTAGGTGGAAACTTTACGAGATATAATGAGATAAATGCTAATAGGACTTGCCGGATTTTTTCAAATGGAGAAACAGATAATTCCTTTGCAATAGGTGATGGATTTAATGCGCAAATTTACGCTGTAACAATACAAAGCGATCAGAAAATAATTTTGGCTGGTGCATTTACAAAATTTAATGGATCAACAAGTAATGCGGGCCGGATTGTGAGACTCCTTCCGGAAGGATCAAAAGATCCTGATTTCAATGTCGGTTCCGGCGCAGATGGTATCATTGAAGCAGTGGTTATACAACCTGATGGGAAAATTTTGGTTGGAGGTCATTTTAAAAACTTTAATGAAATACCTTTTGCAGGTTTAGTACGTTTAAATTCTGACGGAAGCATTGACCAAAGTTTTAATGTCGGAATTGGTTTTGATAAATACGTCTACGCAATTGCATTACAATCAGATCAAAAGATTATTGTTGGGGGCAATTTTCTTGTTTTTAATGGTGTTTCTCAGAAAAGAATTTTGCGTTTAAACACCAATGGAACTCTGGATGCCACATTTGAGTCTGGAACAGGATTCAGCAAATTGGATGTGCGTTCTATATTAGTTCAGCCGGATGACAGGATTCTGGTCGGAGGAGCTTTTTACGGCACTTATAAAAATATACAATGCTCACGACTTATCAGATTGCAAAAATCGGGAAATTACGATGATTCTTTTTCAGCACCATTGAATAATACACTATATGCAATGAAATTTACTGATGAATACCGATTATTGATTGGCGGTAATTTTAATTCTGTTAACGGAATCTCAAAGCACAGAATAGCCCGTTTAAAACTTTGTGTAAATAACACGATCTGGAACGGCACTTCCTGGTCAAATGGTTATCCTTCTCCTGGAAAAGATGTGTATTTTAAAGAAGATTTTCCAAACTTAACCACTACAAACATTTGCGGCTGTAGTATTGATCTGGGGAAAACAGCTACTTTATTAGAAAAAAATACTTTAGGAATAGAGTTCTCCTATACTGGTCTGGGTACTTTGGTATTGAATGATAAGGCAAATTTGTATCAATCAGATGATGACATGGTAAATACCGGAATCGTTCACATAAAAAGGAAAACAAACCCGGTTATACGTTATGACCTCACATATTGGTCTTCTCCTGTAGATAATCAAAAAATCAGTGATTTTTCACCGGAAACACTTGGAGATAAATATTTTTGGTTTGATCCTGTTTCGTATTGGAATATCAATTATAACGGAACAATGATTATGAATTCTGGCCAGGGATATAGTATAAGAGCGCCACAAAATTTTTCAATCACAGAAAGAGCTGTATTTGAAGGTGTTTTTAAAGGAATCCCAAACAATGGCAAAATAGAAATAGATTTTAATGTTGCTAATGCTTATTATTTAATAGGAAACCCGTATCCTTCTCCAATCAATGCAGATCTTTTCATAAGGAAAAATTCATCCCATTTACAGGGCGGACTTTATTTTTGGACACACAATACACCACCTGCAAACAATAAATATTCCGGAGACGATTATGCTGTTTATAATCTCTTAGGAGGAGTTGCGACTACCGCTGCTTTAAATCCAGGTGTAAGTAATAGTACACCAGATGGAATAATAGCTGCAGCACAGGGATTTTTTGTCAAAAGCAATAATTCCGGTCTTATAGAATTTAATAACAATATGCGGGTTTCTGCGGATAATGCGACGTTCTATAAACCTGCAAAAAGTACAACAGAAATCCCAGACGCCAAACACCGTTTTTGGATTAATTTTTATAATGAAAATGGTTTCAAGCAAATCCTTTTGGGCTATACAGAAGAAGCTTCCAATGGTTTGGATCCGCTTTTTGATGCTGAAGTAATGAGTTCAAATCCTGAAATTGGTTTTTATAGTATTGTCGAAAACAAGAAATTAGTTATTCAGGGTCGGGCAATGCCATTTGATGAAAATGATTTAGTTGCTTTAGGATATAAAACTACTTCTGATGGTGTTTTCAATTTGCAGTTAGACCATCAGGATGCATTCTTTAAGAATATAGATATATTTTTAATGGATAAAAAGTTAGATAAAATTCATAATCTTTCTGAAAGCCGCTATCAATTCAATTCTGAAGCCGGAACTTTTAATAATCGGTTTTCAATTTTATACACTAATAAAACTTTGGAAAATAAAGAATTTCAGATGGATTCAAAGAGGCTTTTAATTTCAGTTGATCAGCATATTATTAACATCCAATCTTTAAAAGAAAATTTAAAAGAAGTTGCTGTATTCGATATTTCCGGAAATCAACTCTATAAAAAAGATAAGCTGGAATCCAAATCATTCTCCATTCAGGATCTGTTTTCATCCCATCAGGTACTTCTCGTCCAAGTTGTGCTGGACGATGGAAGTTCAACTTCGGTAAAGGTGATTTATTAGACAAAAATTCTCTTTTAAAAAAAGCCTTTTAAAATTTTGCAAAGGGTTATTTGTTTTTAAATTTCAAGTAATCAAGTGTTTAGGTAATGTAAAAATAATATTAACAGTTTTTTCTTATTTTTTAATAAAACTCACTTTTGGGTGTTAAATTTATGGGTTTAATACTACATAGAGGCTTTTGATGTAAATAAAATCGTACCTTGTATTGTGATTAATCGATTAAATACAATATTCCTCGATTAAATACATTTTTACGCGCCTTTTGATTTCCTTAAAATCTCAGTTTTAAACTGTTTTATCTGCCATTGTTAATTGTAATGTTGAGAAAGTCCTATTACTATTAAATTGATTATTGTCTGACTACTTGGTCAGCTCCTTCATCGTATTACTTTTCTATTGCAGTTAATGTTGTTTGAGTCTATTTCAATTACTAAATACCACAAGATGAAAAATAATCTGTTTACACTGAGTCTTTTCAGTTATTTGAGTTATAAAAAAAAATCTAAGAATCCACTTAAATTTCTTTTAATTTCTGTTTTGTTGTTTCTTTATACTTCAGCCGTAGCTCAAACAATTCCCCATCCCTTTCCAGCGAGTGGAACTTTAGTAGTGCCTGCAGGAATTGACAAGGTTACAGTAGAAGGCTGGGGAGCTGGAGGAGCTGGAGGAGCTGCAACCGCAACTATTACAGTTGGAAGAAGCGGCGGCGGCGGCGGCGGTGGCGGATATGCAAAAGCTGATATTGCTACAGCAACACCGCAAACTTTAACAGTAAATGTTGGAGGTACTACAATAGGCACTAATGGTAACGGGGGTAATGGGGGAGCAACTTTTGTGACCGGTTATAATGTTTCTTTTTACGCTCCTGGGGGAGCGGGGGGTATAGCAAATGTAGGTAGTGGTGCTGGAGGTGGAAATGGAGGAACTGCAACAGTAGGTAATTTGGCTACTTCCCCCGGTATTGGAGGTACGGCAGGATCATCAGCGTTATTAGGTGTTCTTTTCTCGTCTGGGGCAGGTGGTAATGCAGGTAATACAGCCGGAGGAGGAGGGATTGGCGGAGCAACGTTTACCAGTGTTGCTATAGCAAATAGTCCTGGAAATAATGGCGCTGAATATGGCGGCGGTGGCGGTGGCGGTTTAAGTTCGCTATTAGCAACTCAAAATGGTGGAAATGGCGCAAGGGGACACGCGATTTTAACTTACACTTGCAAAACCTACAGCTTAACCGGAATAGCAGCAGCAAATGTTTGTACTGCTACAGGAACTACTTCATTAGTTCAGTTGACAGGAACTACGGCAAGTTTGCCAATGGGGAATTATACAGTGACGTACAGCACAACTAATCCATCTTCTTCAGGTTTAACTGCATCAATGACTGTTTCGACTGCGGGTTCGGGGAGCTTTACAGCCACAGGATTAAATATTGTTGGAAGTAGTACTATCACTGTCAATTCACTGACATCTGTAGATTGTGTTTCTGCAATCAGTACCAATAATCAGGTTGCTATTACAGTCAGCGGACAACCCACAATTGCATTGGGAAGTACGACAGCTGTCTGTAATAGTGCAGCTTCTCAAAATACAAATTTAACTTATGGCACGACTACTAATTTACCTGTAAAATATGGCATTACATGGAATGCAACTCCGGCAAACAGTTTTGTGGCTGTTACCAATGCAACACTAAATCCTGGCCTAATTTCTATAGCTATTCCTGCAGGAACGGCAGCGGGAACTTATACAGGTAACCTGACAGTTCAAAATGCTGTTGGATGTACTTCAATTTCTTATCCTTTTAATGTTGTAATTAATTCTTCTCCTACAGCACCAACAGCTTCTGCAACGCAACAGCCAAGCTGTGAAAATAACACAGGCACAATTACAATTACTTCACCAGCCCCCGGAACGGGCTTTTCTTATAGCATTAATGGTGTAGATTATAGTAATACTTCGGGTATATTTACAGGCTTATCAGCAGGAGGTTATACTGTAAAAGTAAAAAATACGGCATCAGGTTGCGAATCCCCTGCTACACCGGTTGCCATAAATCCGTTAATTACTAAAACATGGAATGGCAATACTGATGCCAATTGGACAAATGCAGCCAATTGGACACCAGCAGGAATGCCTCTTCCAACCGATTGTGTCAATATTCCGGACAGACCTAATGATCCGGTTATTTCGGGTACGAACGGAAGTTTCTTTGCTAATAGATTAAATATAGAAAGTACAGGTTCATTGATTGTTGAGAGTTCTAATACTTTAACAGTTACGAATGAAGTTAATGTTATAGGCAGCGGAATTTTAAAATTTGAAAATAATTCCAGCTTAGTTCAGGTTTCAAATGCGGCTAATTCCGGAAATATTATTTATAAAAGAAATACAAAACCAATAAAACGTTTCGATATAACTTATTGGTCTTCTCCCATAACCAGGGTTCCGGCCTATACTTTACATGATTTGTCTCCCGAGACATTATATGATAAATATTTTAAATATGATCGTATAAGTGGTTGGATCACAATTGTAAGCGGAATGGAAGAAATGCTGAAGGGAAATGGTTATAATATTCGCGGACCTCAGACTTATAATAATGATTTTGGGCAGATTTATTATGGGGAATTTATTGGAGTGCCTAATAACGGAAACATTCAGGGACCGCCGGCTAGTCCTGAAAATTTCAATTTATTAGGAAATCCATATCCTTCGGCAATTTATGCAGATCAATTTATCTATGATAACCGGGATAATATGTACGGGACTTTATATTTCTGGACCAGTAACACGCTTCCTGCAATAGTTACACCAGGGACCAATACTTATACCTATAATTCTAATGATTACGCCTATTATAATCTATCTGGTGCTGTAAATGTTGGAACTTTGACTGGAACCGGAGCAACAAGTCCGGGAAATCAGACTGCGCCTGCAGGTTATATTGCGGCAGGTCAGGGATTTTTTGCTAAAGCGAGAACCAATCAAAGTGTGGTTTTTACAAACTCCATGAGGGTTGCCAATCGAAATGCTCAGTTTTTTAAAACTTCCTCTGCAACTGCAGGAATAGAAAAACATCGTGTCTGGCTTAATTTAACCAATACAGAAGGCGCATTTAAACAATTGCTTATTGGTTATATAACCGGGGCCACGAATTCATGGGACAATAATTATGATGCCGTAACGATGAGTGCAAATCCGTACATCGATTTTTACAGTATTAATGATGGTAAAAAACTTGTTATTCAGGGACGCGCAATTCCATTTGTGGTGTCAGATACTATTCCATTAGGATACAAGTCCGCTTTAGAAGGAAATTTTACAATTGCCATAGATCAGACCGATGGCAATTTAACTGCACAAAATATTTACCTCCAGGATAAAGTTACCAATACTATTCATAATCTTAAATCTGGCGGATACACTTTTTCAACCACTATCGGAGTTTTTCCGGAACGGTTTGTATTACGTTACGCAAATTCCGGAGCTGTCTTGGGTACTGACGAATTTAATAGTATAGATCAAAATGTTGTAGTTTCTGTAAAAGATAAAAATATAAAAATCCAATCCTTTAAAGATCAGGAAATGATCAGGGAAACAGCGATTTATGATGCTGGAGGAAGTTTATTATATCAAAAGAATCAAATTGATGAGACCGTATGGAATATTTCAAACTTTCAATCCGGGCCTCAGGTCCTTCTGATAAAAATAACTTTGGATAACGGACGAACAGTCACAAAGAAAATCATCTTCAAATAACTAAAAAAGCGGTTGGGACTGTAAACCAACCGCTTTTATTTGGGTTAAAAGGTACGCTGTAAATTTTGATGCGTATTAGTTATGGCTTTTTCATTTTTATAATCAATCCATTTTTGCCCTTTTATTTTTCGCATCATAATATCAAAGTGTCGCATAACCAACACATTGTAAGCTGCCTTTGATAAATTGCTAATATTTTTAGGAAAAGAACGCAGGCTCATCGAAAATCCCGGCGTCAGGTATTTCATATAATGCCAATATCCTTCTGGCATATATAACATTTCGCCGTGTTTTAAATTAGTAATATATCCTTCCACATTTTTTAGCGCTGGAAATTTTTCATAATCCGGATTGTCAAAATCAATATCTTCTCTCGAAATAAGCGCATGCGGAACTTTATACATAAATTTGGACTGACTGGGAGCAAAAATCATACATTGCTTTTCTCCATGAAAATGAAAATGCAGAATATTAGAATAGTCAATATCATAATGCATAAAGACTCTCGAGTTTTCCCCGCCAAAAAACAGCATCGGTAATTGTTTAACCAATCTTAAACCGATATCAGGCCATAAAAAATCATTTTTTAGGGAAGGAACACTCTTCATTAAATTATAGAGAAAGATGCGATAGTTGGTAGGTTTTTCTTCCAGTAAGTCGATATAATCACTCATTTTCATAGTGGTATGGGCCTCGTTAAAACCATCTTCATGATTTACAGGTCTGTCATCATACAAGGGTACAATTTCATCACCTGCAATATCTTTCATATACGATAATTTCCATTTCGTGTAGGCTGGCCAATCCTCCGTAAGTTGTTCAATAACGACTGGAATCTGTTTTTTTACATATTGGGTAACAAAATCCTGTTTTGAGATTTTTTTTACCCTTTCTATCTGTTTTAAATTCATGTTTTTTAATAAAAAAATTGCTTATAGCATGGAGCTATAAGCAATTTAAAAATTTTGATCGGAAAAAATGAACTCATTTAACTAAATTTTTGACTTAATTGATGCTTCGATATTTCTTTCAATTGAATGTCCGGGACGTGTCCATTTGGGTTTTTCTCCTAAAGAAGTAAATTGAGAATCCGTGGCTTCCACGGTTTTTGGCTGTGAAATTTTTGTGAATGGTTTTTGTGCAATCAGACCCAACATCTCAAACATTTTCATGTCATCATTAACATCAGGATTTGGAGTAGTAAGCAGTTTGTCACCGGCAAAAATAGAATTAGCTCCGGCAAAAAAGCACATTGCCTGTCCTTCGCGACTCATATTGGTTCTTCCTGCAGACAATCTTACCTGAGTTTCGGGCATTACAATTCTCGTTGTAGCAACCATTCGGATCATTTCCCAGATTTCAACCGGTTTTTCATTTTCCATCGGAGTTCCTTCAACAGCCACTAAGGCATTTATGGGTACAGATTCCGGTTGCGGATTTAACGTTGACAGCGCAACTAGCATTCCGGCTCTGTCTTCGATACTTTCGCCCATACCAATAATTCCGCCGCTGCAAACTGTGACATTAGTTTTGCGTACATTTTCGATAGTTTCCAGACGATCTTCAAATCCACGGGTCGAAATAACATCTTTATAATATTTCTCAGAAGTATCTAAATTGTGATTGTAGGCATATAAACCAGCTTCTGCCAAACGCTGCGCCTGATTTTCGGTTAGCATTCCCAGTGTGCAGCAAACTTCCATTTCCAGTTTATTGATCGTGCGGACCATTTCTAAAACGGCATCAAATTCGGCTCCGTCTTTAACATTTCGCCAGGCCGCTCCCATACATACACGTGACGATCCGTTAGCTTTAGCCCTTAAAGCCTGCGCTTTTACCTGACTTACAGTCATTAAATCGTTTCCAGTAACGCCTGTATTGTAACGAGCTGCCTGCGGACAATAGCCACAATCTTCCGGGCAACCGCCTGTTTTAATAGATAAAAGTGTAGAAACCTGCACCACATTGGGATCATGCTTTTGTCTGTGAATTGTTGCTGCCTCGTAAAGCAAATCCATTAAAGGTTTATTGTAAATGGAAATTATTTCTTCTTTAGTCCAGTTGTGTTTCGTCATAGTAATTACAAATTGTTTTTTGGAACATTAAAAGTAAATAAAATAGTACAACGAATTAGAACGGTTTTTATAAATGAAGATTATTCGCATATTTAAAAAAAGAAGCGCTCTAAAATCAAGAAATTTTTAATTTCAATGAATTTTAGAGCGCTGTATATTGTATTTTAATAAAGATTAATCGGCTGCGTATTTGTTATTCCAATACAACATCATCATCAAAGTAACAATGACAGAGGAAGCCACTCCTTCAAACAATAAACAAATGCAATACGTTGGCACTGATGGATTTCCTCCAAACATAAATGCTTCAGAAAGTGTTCTTACATATGCATTTCCGCCACGGGCGTAACTATAAACTAATAACCCGAAAATGCTCATGCATACACCAACCACAGAAGTGGTCATGGCAGAAACAGCATTAGATACAAAGTTGGTTTCTCCTTCATGAAGATTCATCTGCATGGTCCTGTTAACACCATAAAATATAAAGAAAACGTTGAGAGTCCTTAAATAAAATAAATCTGCTAAACCCAATACATTCATTAATAAAAAATAAATGCCGATTCCGAGAAAAATCAAAAAACCATTGGTAATTTCTTTAGGTAGTTTCATAGTGGTTATTTTTTAAGAAGTTAGTAGTAAATAATTGATAAACAGTGTTCTATCAAATTTACTAAAAAAATAACTACGATGATTTAAAAAGAGGTAATATCTACACGGACTGATTTTTAAGAGACGAATCTATAAAAGCCAGAGCTTCGATCCGATCCTGATTCAAGCGGGATTTTAAAGCTTCCAGCGAATCAAATTTTTGTTCTTCGCGAATATAATGCAATAAAGAAACTTCGATATTTTGATCGTATATGTCTTTGTCAAAATTAAAAAGATGTACTTCAATGGTTTGTTTTTCCCCATTAACTGTTGGATTAAATCCAATATTCATCATTCCGTAAACAGTTTCCTGATTTACGACAGCTTTAACTACATAAACACCAATTTTTGGAATCAGTTTGTAATCTTCTTCGATATGAATATTGGCAGTAGGAAAACCAATTGTTCTTCCCAGTTGTTTTCCTTTTACAACAGTTCCGTTCAGGAAATAATGATATCCTAAATATTCATTTGCCAAATCCATATTGCCTTCATTCAATGCTTTTCTGATTTTGGTTGAACTAACCGAAACATCCTGAATTTCTTCAGCTGAAATTTGTTCGACTTCAAATCCGTATTCGGTTCCAAAAGCAATTAAATCATCAATGTTTGCAGTACGGTTTCGTCCGAAACGATGATCATGTCCAATAATAATTTTTTGAATTTGAAATTTGTCCACCAAAATAGAACTGACAAATTCTTCTGCTTTTAATCTGGAAAAACTTTCGTCAAAAGGATGAACAATTAAATTTTCAATACCGGATGCTTCCAGAAGTTGGGTTTTTTCTGTAATAGTATTGAGTAATTTAATTTCAGATTTTTCCTGAAGTACCATTCGCGGATGCGGGAAAAAAGTAAGAACTAAACTTTCGTACTTTCCATTTTCAGTATTTTGTGTAATTCGTTCAAGAATTTTTTTATGACCAATATGTACGCCGTCAAAGGTTCCCAGAGTTAAAATCGTCTTCTTGGTTGACTGAAAATCGTTTATAGAATTAAAAAGCTTCAAAACAAATTATTTAAGATGCTGCAAATTTATACTATTCTCTCTTAAATTTAATACTAAGCGAAATCGAATTTAATCCCGATTTTCATTCTTTTTCGTGAAATTAGCCAACTCGTCTGTCAAACAGCATTAATTGTCGTATATATTGTACAATTTAAATTAAATGGACTAATTTTGATATTATATTTTTACCGTATGAAAAAATTATTACTTTATCTGCTTTTTATTTTTTGCTGCCTCAGTGCCAGTGCTCAGAACAATGAGTTGTGGCAGAAAATAACTTCGTCGTCTTCGCTTACGCGAAAGGGAACCGGAGAATCGGGTAAATTATATTATAAACTAAATGCAGATCTTCTTAGCTCTAAACTGACTTCTGCCATAAGTAAGACGGCAAAAAATACAGGATCGGAAATTACCATTCCTAATACAGAAGGAAAACTGGAACGTTTTTCTGTTTGGGAATCTTCCAATTTTGATCCGGAATTGCAGGCAAAATATCCCGAAATAAGAGCTTACGAAGGGCAGGGAATAGACGATAAAACGGCTAAAATTCATTTTAGCGTCGCACCAATCGGAATGCAGACCATGGTTTTTCGACCGGCAAAACCAACAGAATATATAGAGCAGAATCCTGATAATAAATCTGAATATGTTTTGTTTAAATCTGCAGATAATGCAGCATCAAAAATGAATTTAGATTGTCAGACCGCTGACGTAATTACAGAAAGCAAATCGACAACTTCAAAAACAGCTTCTAATGCAAAAGCCCTTAAAACATTTCGACTGGCATTATCGTGCACAGGCGAATACGCCACCTTTTTTGGCGGTACGAAAGCAGGTGCCCTGGCAGGAATGAATGCTACATTAACCCGCGTAAATGGTGTTTTTGACAAAGATCTTTCTGTAAAATTGATTTTAATAGCCAACAATGATGCAGTGGTATATCTGGATGCGGCTACAGATCCTTACTCAGCGCCTTCAGTTGGGGCTGCAGATCCGGGAGGAACCTGGGGGCAGGAAGTGCAGACTACTTTGACCAACGTAATTGGTAACGCAAATTACGATATCGGGCATTTATTTGGAGGTTCCGGCGGTGGCGGAAATGCCAATTGTATTGGTTGTGTATGTGTGAATCCGACTTCGGGTACTCCTCTGGGAAAAGGAAGCGCTTATACCTCGCCCTCAGATGGTAAGCCACAGGGCGATACATTTGATATTGATTTTGTCGCACACGAAATGGGACATCAGCTGGGTGGTTCTCATACTTTTTCGCATACGGGAGAAGGATCGGGAACGCAATACGAGCCGGGAAGTGGTTCTACCATTATGGGATATGCGGGTGTGACCCGAAATTATGATGTTCAGAATAATTCTGATGACTATTTTTCCTATGGAAGCATCATTCAGATACAAAATAATTTAGCCGGCAAAACCTGTCCCGTTACCACAGTAATTACCAATAATCCTCCTGTTATTGGTGCCGGAGCAGATTATACAATTCCGATCAGTACACCTTTTGTTTTAACAGGAACAGGTTCAGATGCAGAAGGTAATCCTATAACATACACCTGGGAACAATTTGACAGCGCAGTAACGACTTTTGGATCAAATAGTATTGCGTATGCAACAAAACCAGACGGACCCATGTTTAGATCTTTTCCGCCAACAACATTGCCGGTGCGTTATTTTCCGGCATTAAGTTCCGTACTAAACAATCAATTGACTACAACCTGGGAATCTGTTTCATCTATTGCAAAAACAATGAATTTTACGTTAACAGGAAGAGACAACGCTCCAGCCGGAACGGCACAAACCAATACAGACGCAATGGTTGTAACAGTTAGCGCTGCAGCAGGTCCGTTTGCGGTGACTTCTCAAAATACTGAAAATATTGGCTGGACAAAGGGATCTGCTCAAACGATTACCTGGAGCGTAAATAACACGAACACACTACCAGGGTCTTCTGCGGTAAATATTAAATTATCTATTGACGGAGGTCTGACATTTCCAACTATTTTAGCTTCCAATACTCCAAATGATGGCTCAGAAACTGTTTTGATTCCGTCCGGAATTGATGTTTCTACCAATTGCAGGCTTTTAATCCAGCCTGTTGCTAATATTTATTATGCAGTAAACAGCACTCCGTTTGCAATAGGTTATAACGTTTCTACCAATTGCGCGACCTATAATTTTGAAGGAGGATATTCTACCGGTTTAGGATCTGCTTTTATCACTAAAAGCGTATCTGTACCAGGTTCAACGGGAACTATATCAGACGTGAATGTTGCAGTTAATGTGACGCATGGAAGATTTTCAGATCTTGAAATACAAATTGTGAGCCCGGCGGGAACCGTAGTTTCTCTCTTTAATAAAAGCTGCGCAAGTACAAACTCTACTCTGGCATTACAATTTGATGACAGCGGATCTGCTTTAAATTGCAGTACCACAGCAAGTCAGATTGTAATTCCGGCCAGTGCTTTAAGTGCTTTTAATGGCGAGAATCCTCAGGGAAACTGGATTTTCAGAGTCCGTGATAATGTTGTTGGAATGTTAGGAACAATAAATTCTGCTTCTGTAAATATTTGCAACAGAACTTTTACACTTGGAGATTCAGATTTTGATAATATTGATTTTGCCTTGTATCCTAATCCGAATAAAGGATTTTTTACAATTCAGTTTGCAAGAGACTCCACAAGAGAGGTAAAAGTATATGTTCATGATATTTTAGGAAAATACATTTACAACAAAACTTTTCAGGGTTCGGGATATTTTATTCAGGATATTCAGTTACCAAATGTGCCATCGGGCGTTTATTTTGTAACCGTTACAGACGGAGAAAAAAGAACTATAAAAAAAATAATCATAAACTAATCTGAAATTTCAAATCTGAAATTTCAGATTTAAACGTTAGTGTGCCATTGCCATACAGATCATGCTAATCTTTGCTCCGGGAATTTTTAGCAAAGCTCTGGAACAGGCTTCTATCGTAGCTCCTGTTGTAAAAACATCATCTACAATTAAAAAATGTTTGTTGTGATCGGATTCAGAAAATTCGACATCAAAAATACTTTCAATATTTTCAGATCTTCCCAAGAGGTTTTTCTTTGATTGTGTTTTGGTATATACTTTTCGAATCAAAACATTGTCATTAAAAGGAATTTTGAAACCGGCTGCAATTGCATTTCCAAAAGTTGTAACCTGATTATAACCGCGTTCTTTAAACTTTTTTTTGTGAAGCGGAACCGGAATTACGACATCAAAAGGAATCGGCAGTTCAAGTTCCTTTAAATCCTCAGCACACCAGCTTCCTAAAACAGTACCAATTTCCTGATGACCTTTGTATTTAAGGTTATGAATAAGTTCCTGAACCATTCCCTTTTTATTGAAATACAAAAATGCAGCTGCAAACTGAATATCAATTTTGCCGTAAAACTTCTTTATTGCTTCATTTTTGGGATCTAAATGATATTGAGTCAGAGGCATTTCATGTCTGCAAATGGTACAGAATACATTTTCATTCTGAAGTAAAAGAGAACGGCAACCATCGCAGACTTTCGGGAAAAAAAGATTTATTATGTAATTAATCACAAAAAGAAAGTTTTTATTTACAAAAGTAACAAAATCAATCGCTCAATCTTTATAATTTTTCTTTTTTTTAAAGGTACTTTTTATATTTTTGCATCACTATGGCAAAACAAGAAGATTTATTTAAGAATGTGGTTTCGCACGCAAAAGAGTACGGATTTATATTTCCGTCAAGCGAAGTTTACGACGGATTGAGTGCTGTTTATGATTATGCACAAAATGGAGTCGAATTAAAAAAGAATATCCGTGAATATTGGTGGAAATCAATGGTTCAGATGAACGAGAATATTGTCGGCCTTGATGCTGCAATATTGATGCACCCGACAACCTGGAAAGCTTCCGGACACGTTGATGCATTTAATGATCCGTTAATTGATAATAAAGATTCTAAAAAAAGATATAGAGCAGACGTTTTGGTGGAAGATTTTGCTGAAAAAATTCACCAGAAAGCTCAAAAAGAAATCGAAAAAGCAAAAGCGCGTTTTGGCGATGCATTCAATGAACAGGAATTTGTAACTACAAACGGTAGGGTAGTTGAATATCTAGCTAAAGAAAGAGAAATCAGAGAGCGTTTAGGACGTTCTTTAGGAAACGGAGATCTGGAAGATGTAAAAGCTTTGATCGAAGAACTTGAAATTGCCGATCCTGAAACCGGTTCTAAAAACTGGACAGACGTAAAGCAATTCAACCTAATGTTCGGAACTAAACTTGGAGCTTCTGCAGAATCTGCAATGGATTTATACCTTCGTCCGGAAACGGCTCAGGGTATATTTGTTAATTTCCTGAATGTTCAGAAATCAGGTCGTATGAAAGTTCCTTTCGGAATCGCGCAGACTGGTAAAGCATTTAGAAATGAAATTGTTGCGAGACAGTTTATTTTCCGTATGCGTGAATTTGAACAGATGGAAATGCAGTTTTTTGTACGTCCGGGAGAAGAAATGCAATGGTACGAGCACTGGAAAGCAACTCGTTTAAACTGGCATTTATCTTTAGGATTAGGAAAAGAAAATTACCGTTTTCACGATCACGAAAAGTTAGCGCACTACGCCAATGCTGCGGCAGATATCGAGTTTAATTTCCCATTCGGATTTAAAGAATTAGAAGGAATTCACTCCCGTACTGATTTTGACTTAAAAGCGCACGAACAATATTCAGGAAGAAAATTACAATATTTTGATCCAGAACTAAATGAAAACTATGTTCCTTATGTAGTTGAAACCTCTGTTGGTTTAGATCGTATGTTTCTGGCTGTTTTTGCCACTTCATTAAAAGAAGAAACTTTAGAAGACGGTTCTACAAGAACAGTTCTGAAATTGCCTGCGGTTTTAGCACCAACAAAAGCTGCAATTTTGCCATTGGTTAAAAAAGACGGTTTGCCGGAAGTTGCAAAGAAAATTATCGAAGATCTGAAATGGGACTTCAATGTGGCTTATGATGAAAAGGATGCTGTGGGACGTCGTTACAGAAGAGCAGATGCTTTAGGAACGCCTTTCTGTATTACGGTAGATCATCAGACCCTTGAAGACGAAACAGTAACAATTCGCTACAGAGATACAATGAAACAAGACCGTGTAAAAATTACCGAATTAAGAGCTATTATCGAAAACGAAGTTTCGATGAAAAACTGGTTAATGAAAATGTAATCTTTCCCGTTTATTATAATGATCCCAAATTCCGTATGGAGTTTGGGATTTTTGATTTATAAAATCACGTATTTTACCGATGTATTTTGCATTTTATCTTTTTGTATCAACATTTTGTTGTATTATGTTAACAATGAAAGGACTAAAAATCAAAAATCCGTAATTTTGGATGCAGAAAATTCCAAACATAAAACTTATTCACAGAAGATAAAATTAAATGTTTTAATTGTGAAGTGAAGAAAGTAACAAAACCAAAATTTGAAAAAGTATTCGTATATTATAATTGATGATGATGCTGAAAGTATTTTGAAGACCAAAACGACTGCTTCAGGTTTTTCAGAATTATCTTTTACGGCATCTGCATCAAATTTTCAAGATGGTTTGCATTTGGTTTTAGAACATAAACCCGCTTTAATATTTCTGGAAATCGATCCTAAAGATACTTCCAGTCAGTTGTCTTTAACTTTTATAAGCGAACTGCACCGTTTTTTTCAGGACATTCCTAAAATTATTATTACCACCGGACACAAAGACAAAGCTTTTGATGCCATTCAATACGGTGTATTTGATTATCTATTAAAACCTCTCACGCATGTTGATCTCTTAAAAACGGTTTTGAAGCTTAAAAAAGCACATTTAGAGCCTAAAACGCTGCCAGTAAAAGAAGAGCCAACTTCTATTGTAATTGATAATGTCAATAATGTTACCATCCCGCAACATATCGAAAAGCCTCTGATAATTTGTATAAAATCGTATGGCGATTATCGGTACCTTAGTGCAGATGATATCTGTTACTTTCAGGCCGATAATAATTCGACCGATATTTATTTGAATACTGGTGAAATGATAACAGCATTTAAAACGTTAAAACATTTTGAAAGTGTTTTGACTTATCCGTTTATACGCATTCATAATAGTTATGTTATTAATCGAAATTATATTTCGAGAATTCACAGCGGAAACTCAATATGTTATATTAAAAACTCCGCAAAAAAGATTCCTTTTTCCAAAACTTATCGCTCAAATGTAGAGAAGATTATAGCCGATTTTTCCGCAGGAAATTACTTAGAGATCTAAAAACTAGATGTTTACATAGATTTGCTATGCATTGACTATCAATTGGGTATGTTCTACCACAAAGTCAATTTTTCATATAAATTTTTTTATGTCCTGATATTAATTTTACACCATGATTCGCAGCAAACAGCGGTCATTCTCCAAAAATTAAATCAAACATAAAATTCAGGTCATGAAAAAAACAGTTTTGTCAATCGCATTATTTTCTTTAATCGCAGTATCAACTTCTTTCGCTTCAGCAGACAACAGCAAAATGATTTCAGAATCACAAATATCTGTAGATCCAACTAAGGATACTAGTGGAGCAAACGGAACTGGTGCAACTACTATTGGAAGTAAGAAACACGATTTCCAATTAGTTAGAAACGAAGAGTTAAATACAGCTAACCACTCAAATTTCTCAAATATTAATCAATCTATTGGTGCAACCAAAAAAATAGATTAATTTTTAAAAAATATAAAAAAAAGCTGTCAAATTTTGACAGCTTTTTTTTTGTGTATATACTTTTAGTATTTTTGGTGAAAATCAAAAAGCTATTGAGAAAATATTGCCCAATACTATTATTTTTATTTTTTATTTTTCTTAATTGTACTAAGAAGAACGGGCATGTTAATGATCTAAATTCCTCAAAAGACAGTCTCCCTGTTTATCTCTCATTAGCGAACGATGATAATTTAAACTATGAATTTAGGCAGAACTACGCTCAAAAAGCATTCAGTATAGTATCAAATCAGAATAACGATTCGATAAGCAGAGTTAATTTGTTTAAGATTGCCAATCGTTATTACAACATGAATGACTTAAAATCTTATCGTAAGGTTTCAGAACTTGTGCTGAATAAATCTATTAGCGCAAATGATTTTGTCAGCATTGCTAAAGCCTATACTTACTTGGGCGATTATTACAGTCTTAAAACAATTTCGGATAGTGCTTACAGAAACTACTATAAAGCCCAAAAAATTTATCTCCAGATTGATGATAAGCTTAATTTAGCGAAGACACTTTTAAGTAAGGGAAGTCTTCAATACAATGAGTCTGATTTTTTTGAAAGTGAAATATCTGTTTTTAAAGCTTTGGCAATATTAAAGGATCAAAAAAATGTAAATGATAAGCTTTATGAATGTTATAATCTTCTTGGTGTTCTTTATAACGAAAGAGAAGAATATAATAAAGCGTTGGAATATCAGAATAAGGCAATTAGCACTTTAAGCGATAGCTCGATACCTGCTGATCTTCAGTTAAAAGCTACTTCATTAAACAATATCGGATTTGTTTACATGCGCATGAACAATTATAAAAATGCGATGTACTATTTTCAAAAAGGTCTGCAAGAGGAAAATTTATTTAGAGATAAGCCCATATTATATGCAATATTGCTGGATAATCTGGCTTATTCTAAATTTAAATCTGGTAAAATGGACGGACTACCCGATCAGTTTTTCAGATCATTAAAAATTAGAGATAGTCTTGGACTGAAAACTGCGATGATATCCAATCAAATTCACTTATCTGAATATTTTGCGTCTAAAAAAGATACCTTTAGAGCCATACAATTTTCAAAGCAGGCTTTATTTATTTCCCGTTCATCAGATAAGGTGAGTAATACATTAACAGCCTTGAAACAAATTGCAATTATAGATCCTAAGAATGCCTCTGCTTATTCTAAAGAATACATCAGACTGAATGATCAAATGCTAAAAACGGAGCGAAACATGGGAGAGAAGTTTTCCCGCATCGAATACGAAACCAACGAAATAAAAGATCAAAACTCCAATCTTCAGGAGAAAAATAAAACTTTAGTATATGTTTTTAGTATTTGTACTTTATTAGGATTATTTTTTTATGTTTACAAAACTCAGCAGGCAAAAAATCGCGAGCTGCTTTTTAAGCAACAACAACAGATTGCAAACGAAGACATTTATAATTTAATGCTTTCGCAGCAAAATGAAATTGAACTCACCAGAATAAAAGAAAAGAAAAAAGTTGCGCAGGATTTACACGATGGTGTTTTAGGCAGAATGTTCGGTATCAGAATTAGTATGGACAGTCTGGATAAAGTCGATGAAGCAGAAGCTTCCTTAAAGAGAAAAAAGTATCTGGCCGAATTGAAAAATATTGAGCAGGACATTCGCGAAATTTCTCACGATTTAAACAGGGAAAAATCTGAATTAATTAATAATTTTGTTGTTATCCTTCATAAATTATTTGAGGATCAGATTAATACTTATAGTTCAAAGTTAATTACAACCTTCGATCCGGAGATTAAATGGGATTCTATAAGTAACAATATCAAAATTAATCTGTACAGAATTATTCAGGAAGGGCTTCAGAACTGTAATAAATATGCAAATGCAGATATAATAAAAGTGGCGTTTGCGAACGAAAATAATAATTTGGTTTTAACTATTGAAGATGACGGAATAGGATTTAATACCAACAGAACCAAAAATGGAATAGGCTTGCATAATATAGAATACAGAGCTGCTGAGTGTAAGGGTACCGTTACTATACAATCTGCCAAAGGAGAAGGTACTATTCTTCATGTAGAAATTCCATTAGATTCAAAATAACCTGCAACATAATGACATTTGATTTACGAGCCCCAGTTTCTCAATTAATTAAAAAAAACATTCTTATAGTAGATGATCATCCGTTTATTATAGAAGGATATAAGAATGCAATTACCCGTTATAATCCGAAACAATATGAGTTTGCCATTTATCAGGCACATGATTGTAAATCGGGTTATGAAATTATTGAGGATTCAAATTCGCCGCAATTTGATATTGCTTTTTTAGATATCAGTATGCCGCCTTATGAGGAAAAGGAGATTTTTTCGGGGGAAGATCTGGCAAGACTGCTTTTGAAAAAGATGCCTTCCTGTAAAATTGTTCTCCTGACAATGTATACAGAATTGCTGAAAATTAAAACAATCATCAGAACCATTCAGCCCAATGGATTAATTATTAAAAATGATCTGACTTTTGATGAATTGCTTCTGGCTTTTGATAAAGTACTGAAAAGTGAAAAATATTACAGTCAGTCAGTAGTTAAAATGCTGAATCAATCGACTCATAATGCAATTGAAATCGATCAGTATGATAAACAAATATTAATTCATCTTGAAAAAAGAACTTCGATTGACGAAATGCTGCAGCAAATACCAATTTCTCTAAATGCAATTGAAAAACGCAAGAAGCATTTAAAAGATCTACTCAAAATTAGAAACAATTCTGACGAGGATCTGATTAAAGAAGCCCGAAGCAAAGGTCTTTTTTAAATGAAAATTCAAATAAAAAAAATCCAAATTCCGACAGCAAGTTATCGGAATTTGGATTTTTTTTACTTAGAGTTTAGAACGTTATTCTGTTAAGGCGTCCCATCCACGTGCTTTTAAAGCGATTTTTGTATTTGCACGGGTTACAAGGTGACTTCCTTCGTTTTCTTCAGCCATATGTCCGATAACAGAGAAATTAGGATTTCCTTTTATTTTGTCAAAATCATTGATGTCGATGGTAAATAAAAGCTCATAATCTTCGCCTCCATTAATGGCAACGGTTGTACTATCAATATTAAATTCCTCGCAAGTCGACATAAATTGAGGATCAAGCGGCAATTTATCTTCATATAAATTACAGCCTACTTTTGATTGTTTGCAGATGTGCATAATTTCAGATGATAAACCGTCTGAAATATCAATCATGGCGGTTGGTTTAATGTCTAATGCATGAAGCAAAGTACGAACATCTTTTCTGGCTTCAGGTTTCAATTGACGTTCTACCAAATACGTATATGGATCTAAATCGGGCTGATTATTAGGATTGACCTGAAAAACCTGTTTCTCACGTTCCAAAACCTGCAATCCCATGTAGGCGGCACCAAGATCACCGGTTACAACTAATAAATCGGTTTGTTTGGCGCCATTACGGTAAACCAATTCCTCTTCGTCTGCTTCTCCAATTGCAGTAATGCTGATAATTAAACCTTTTTGAGATGAGGTTGTATCTCCGCCAATTACGTCAACTTTATATTCTTTTGCAGCATGTGTAATTCCCGCAAATAATTCTTCTAAAGCTTCGAGAGGAAAACGATTGGAAACTGCGACCGAAACTGTAATTTGTGTTGGTTTGGCATTCATGGCGCAAATGTCTGACACATTTACAACAACAGATTTGTAACCTAAATGTTTTAACGGCATGTAAGCCAAATCAAAGTGAACCCCTTCGATTAATAAATCGGTAGAAACGACTACTTTTTTGTTTTTAAAATCGAGAACAGCAGCGTCATCTCCAATACTTTTTAAAGTAGATTCCTGAGTAACATCAAAATTTTTAGTCAAATGTTCAATTAAACCAAATTCGCCTAATTGAGCAATACTTGTTCTTTGTTGATTTTTATCTTCAATCATTTTATTTAAGGTGCAAAGGTTTTTAAGGTGCAAAGGTACAAAGGTTTTTTCCTTAAAGCTGCTAAGTTTTTATAAACGTTAAGTGTATTTGTAAAGATGCATTGTTGTGCGTTGAACGCAGTTTTAAAAACAGGTGGTCATTTATAATCTCAGATTCGCAAAAAATCTTGTAAGACCGCGTGAAGGATGGCAGCAAGTTACCGAAGTAACGCGGACAGCCTGACAGCATCCTGATAAGAGAGCGAATAACCACCATCTTAATTTGCTCTCTTATCGGGATGGTGGCACGCCCAAATACTATCGCTTCATACTAAAGTGAGCTTTAAATTCCTGAATTACGCCATCTTTGGTATAGGTAGCACTGAACCAGTAGTCTGTAGAAGGAAGTTCTTCACCATTGAAATTGCCATCCCAGCCCATTCCGGAAGGCTTGATCCTTTTTAAGAGTTTGCCATATCTGTCGAAAATACTAATAAAGGCATCTGGCTCGTAAGCGAGATCCGGAATGTTCCAGGTATCGTTGTAACCATCGCCGTTTGGAGTGAAAAATTTTGGGTATTTGAGCACTTTCGCAAATAGAATAAGATTGTCGCAGTTTGCTTTGGTATCTTTTATTGTAATCGCATGTTCTCCGGAATCAACATTATGAAAGACATTGTCTGTTTGAAAATCGCCATCGTCGAGTTGGTATTCATAGGTTCCAAAACCATTTATGAGGTTGACAATGATATCAATGGTCTCTGTAAAATCATCAGATACACTAACAGTTGCCACCGCCTGACTGGATTTGTCGACCGTTACAGTGGTCGGATTATATCCGCAGTCATTACCCACATCGGGTACGTTTTTAACCGGAACAACGGTGTAAACTCCTTCCTGAGTTGCCGTATATGTAGGGCCGGTACTAATTTTATTTCCCTGCAGATACCATTCGACTGTATAATCAGGTGAGGTTACTCCTGAATTTAAAAGTGTTAAATGCTGTAAAGTTCCCGTTTGATAATCCACACAAATGATTCCGTTTTGTATCGATAAGTTTTTAAGCGGATAAATAGTAATATCAAAATCATCCTGGGCAAAACAACTTGAATTTGTCCCTGCGGCTGCATAGATATACATTTTTTGGCTGGCATTTATTTTTTGCCCTGCTTCATACCGTGTCCCTGTTGCATTGGGTGCGCTGTAATAATTTCCTACTGCTAATGAAGGTAAGGTGTAACTTCCGCAAATGGCGACATCTGGAGTGCTGTTGAGTACCGGGGTTTGAGATATATTTACTGAGAAACTTTTTTCGCTAACACAGGTTAGTCGTGTACCCGATACAGCATAAACATAAACGGCCTGTGAATTGGTAATAACCGTTCCGGCCGGAATAACGGGTCCTTTTCCTCCGGGCTGTCCATAATAATTGCCTAACTGTAAGGCGGGTAAAGTATAAGTATCACAAACAGTAACATTGTTGAAATTGCCAACATCGATTCCGTTGTAATTAACTTTGAAAAAGGTTTCGTTGGAGCACGAAGTAAAATCGGCCCACTCATTATAAATATAAATGGTCTGAGTGGTGTTAATGGCAGTTCCTTCAGCAAGCTGAATCCCTAGACCTTTCGGACCTCCTGCAGCGGTATAATATTTTCCATTTTTCAATTTGGGTAGTTTAAAATCAGTACAGGTTACCACATCTGTAAAGCTGTCAACGGGGGGCAGAGGCCTGATTTCAACAGTAAAACTATGTTCGTTGGTACATTTTGGACCTACAGAATAAACATAAATAATTTGTGTTGAGGTAATAACATCGCCAGCTTTTAACGGTTTTCCTCCACCATTGGTTTTGGTAAAATAATTACCATTTGTCAACGGAGGAAGGACATACCGGCTGCATTCCAGTCTGTTGGCTGGCGTATCGACTAATGGAAGCGGATCTATAGTGATCACATAGTTAAGATTTTCGGTACAATTGGGCGAAGTGGTGGTAGCAGCATAATAATAAACAGTTTGCGAATTGGTAATAACAGTTCCGGCCGGGATATTTCTGCCCTGACCGCCAGGACTTTCATAATAACCGCCAATAGGAACCGCAGGTAAAGTAAAACTTCCACATCTTGAAATCGGAACAAAAATTGGAGAATTTACAATGTCGATTTTAAAAGAATATTCATTGGTACATCTTCCGTCATTTGCAAAAATAAAAACAGTCTGGCTCGAAGTTATTCGGTCACCGGCATTTAATGCTCTTCCAGACCCTCCGGAAGAGGTGAAGTACCTTCCGTTTGTTAAAGCAGGCAGTGTATACGAATCGCAAGTGACCACGTTTGTAGGTTTATCTACCAGTGGTAAAGGATGCACGGTAAAGGGTACAGCTGTGTCACGACAGACTGCGCCATTAATTACCGCATAATAATAAATAGTCTGACTGGTTGTAAAAACTGTTCCTTCGGCAATAGCGTCTCCCTGTCCGCCTGGCTGGGTAAAAAAACCGCCTGCAGGTACACGAGGAACGACATATTGGCCACAGGCTTCTTTTTGAAAACCAATTTCGTAAATCAGTGTTACATTAAAGCTGCTTTCATTGGTGCAGTTGTTTTCGTTTGGGCCTTTATAAATATAGTAAGTGCCTCCTTTAGTGACAATATATCCGGCGTTAAGTTTAGTTCCTGTTCCGTTAACTGATGTATTATATTCGCCATTTTGAATTGGCGGCAACGTATAACTATTACACGCAATCACATTTGGAAGTCGATCTACCGACGGAAGGGAATTTATGATTATATTAAAATTAACCGTCACATAACAAACAGAGTTTGAGACATTTTCGATCCGTACCCAAATTGCTTTGGTTGACTGGGTAGATGATGTAATAAATGCTTTCGGATCCGAAATGTTGTTTCTGGCACTATTAGCATCTGCTTCGCTGCTGTAATACCTGATTTTATATTGAGCAGGATTTAAGCCGTTTAAAATTACAGGCTCCTGTACAGTTAAATCAACAGAGATATTTCCGGAAATGTTGTCGCAAACATTGATATTTGGTGGTTTTACAACATTGATGGGTTCCGTTACTAATAATGTAAATGAAGCTAAATTATTGCAAAAGAAAACTTTATCATAAACCGGTACAGCCTTTATGTATATCGTTTGATTACCCGGGCTTACATACGATTTTAATTGATTTTCGGGTATCGTTGGTCCGTTTGAATTAGCTGCAGCTAAAGAATCAAAATAATAAATAGCATATTTAGCCGGATCAATTCCTAATGAAGTTAAATTATTAAGCGTTAGATCATACTGATAATTTCCGTTTGCACTGTAGCAGGCAGTTATATTCTGAGGAGATTTAATCAGAAGCTGATCAACTACAACTTCGTCTGTAACAACACAGCCCGAAAGAGTTGCTGTAACTGCATAAGTTCCGGGTCTGTCGAGAGTCAACGAATTGCTGGTTTCATTTGGAATTACTGCTCCGTTTAATGTCCACGTATAATTGAAGTTCCCCACAATATCAGATTTAAGGGTAATTTTTTCTCCTTCGCAGATGGTTCTGTCCGGGCCTAAATTCATAGTAGTCATAAAACTGCCACCTTTTATAAATACAGCGGAGTCATAATTACTATCATTGTAATCACCAATCGCCAATTTTATGCGGTAAGTTCTGTTAGGAATAACCGTTGAAGCCGCGGTTAAAACTTTGGTTTCGCCTCTCATATTAATAGGCGACTGAGCAGGATTGATAACATTATAACGATCAAACAAATTAGCATTAGCAGACAGACAAGACGAATTGTATTGCTGATCCCTGATATTCTTTACAGAAACAGGGGTACTGGTTCCTGGAACTACAGCAAGATTTGTAGAAGTTCCCGTGGTTAAATCGGTTAATATAAAAGCAAAAACGTCGCTGAAGCCACATTGAAATTCGCCATATTCATTTGAAGCAAAAAGAAAATCAAAACTAAAATTACTTGATAAGGGAGTAAAATCAAATTGAAGAAAACTTACATCGGTCACGGGTACAATTTGTCCGTTGCTGTCACTAATATTCTGCAGGTCGCTGTCGGTTGCATTATTCAGTTTACTGCTTTCGTTAGCGCCGGTGTACGAACCCTCGGTGTATTTCGCTACTCCATTTCGTATTATGATTCCGCTCGATATTGGAAAGTTTGGATTAGTGTTTGTGAATTTACCAATACCCCGGGTTGACGAAAATTTGAAATTACTTTCGTTAGAACAGCCATTTTGCATCAATTCTGTCCGTACCAGTTCGGGTATACTCAAAGTAGTAGTATCGACTGCAATTCCTTGTGATGAGGATACGTTCGAAAATAATACTAAAAGTAATAGCAGAGCAGCTCTCATAATTCATATTTCATTTTATTGGCTTACTTAAAGTTACAAAATTATTTATTTTAATTTTCTAGCTTTCAGTATTTTATGATTTGCAATCGCTTTTTTACCAAAACAGCAATTGTAGTTGAAATTTTGTTAAAATTTAGAAGTTTTACTTATTGACAAAAATTATTTTTTCCTGCTGACAAACTGTTGTCACCGGGCCATTTTACTTTTGAAGTATTAAAAATATTTAAACTTTAAAACCATGAAAACGTTAGAAGCACAAGTTATTACGAAAGAAGATTTACTAAAACACTGGCAAGGTCACCGCGCTTTAACGCGTCGTGTAATTGAACTTTTTCCTGAAAAAGATTTTTTTGAATTTTCAATAGGAGGAATGCGAACTTTTGCACAGCTGACAGATGAACTTTTAGCAATTGCATCTCCGGCTTTGAAAGGAATCGTAAATCGTGAAATTAAACCATTTGGAGAAAATGCGGAGAAATTAATTTTTAAAGCGCAATATCTTGAAAAATGGGATCAAGCGACAGAAGAAATTAACAAGGACTGGGAAAAATTAAATGTTGAAGATTTTAATGAAACGTTTAATTTATTTGGGCAGTATGAATTTCCTATAATTCACAATATTTTGTATTTTATTGATAATGAAGTGCACCACCGCGGTCAGGGTTATGTGTACCTGAGAGCTCTTGGAATCGAACCTCCATTTTTCTGGGAAAGACCATAATTCAGATAGAGATATAAAAAAACTCCTCAAGCTTAAGACTTCGAGGAGTTTTTTTTATTCCAGTAATCGTTTTTTATTTAATTCAAGTAATTCCAGTGTTCTGGTTTTGAGTGTTTCAGGTTCGAGAATTCTGGCATAATCACCAAACATTATAAACCATCTCGGAAAACCATTTTCCAAATCACGGCACATAAACGTCATTTCGATCTCATCTCCAATTTCTTTTTCAGAGACAAAACCATGGTATTTTCTATCAAAAGCCACATAATGTGCTATTTTCTTTTCAATCAGAATACGGACCTTAGTTGTTGGAATAGTTTCCGATTTATTAAGATAGGTTTCCAGCGAATCGTGTTCCAGTGTAAAATCTAAATCTGTTTTTTTCAGGTTTTGAATCCGGTCGGTTCGAAATTGTCTGTAATCTTTTCGAAGGTGACAATATCCTAAAAAATACCAATTATTATTATCATGAAAAACGCCGACAGGTTCTAAATTTCTTTCTGTTAACTCTTCCTTTCCGAAGGTTTTGTAGGTTAGCAGAATTTGTTTCTTCTCGGCAATACTTTCGAATAAAACCGCTAATGTATTAGGCGAATTGTTATGAAACATAGGTTCTGCAGTTTGCATTACTACTCTTGATTCTATGTTAGAAAGCCAGTCCTTATCTGTGTTTCGAAGCACAGATTTTAGTTTGTACATTGCAGAAGCATAATGATTTCCTAAAACCGGATCCGTAAATTTCTGCATTAGTTTTTCGGCGGCAATAAAACTGCTCACTTCTTCCCGTGTAAACATTACCGGCGGAAGACGATAACCTTCCATCAAAGCATAACCTACTCCGGCTTCACTATAAATAGGAACACCAGAAGCCTCGAGAGTTCGAATGTCCCGGTAAATAGTTCGTAAACTGCAATCAAAACGATCAGCTAATTCCTGTGCTTTTACAATTTTCTTCGATTGTAATTGGATCAGAATGGCGACAATTCGGTCAAATCGTTTTGGGGTTTCGTCCATTTGTTAGGGTTGTGGATTTTGATTCAAAGGTAAAAAATAGCAAAGAACTTTTAAAAAAGATTGTAATGAGATTGAAATTTAATTCATTTTTGAGATTTGGTAAAAGATTTAAGCGTATAGTGCTATTAGTTTGACTTTTGAAGGTATTTTTTGTTTGTTTTTCAATGTAATATTGATAATAAAAAGAATCTTTTTTATAAATGTTAAAGTTAGAAACATAAAACATTTACAACGACTCAGGTTCAATAATTTTTAAATTTAATATTATCAAAAACTATACAATGCGTTTATCATATTCTTATCTAATATTTATTTCTTTACTATTTTTAAGTTGCAGTCAAAATAGCAATTCCAAAAAAAGTAATGTCGATTTAGTTGCAGATTCACTTCCATTATTCAAACCAGAATCTGTAAAAATTACAGATGATTATTCGCCCGAACATCCGTTGGAGGTTTTAACAATTGATAAAAACTGTTTGAATGAGGAACAGCAACTGTCTTTAGCCACAAGGCAAATTAATCCGTGGCAAATATTACTTAAACTGTTTCCGGGTAAGCAATATGTTTTATTATCTAAAAAATCTGCGGATACACCTGGTGCACAATCAGATACACTTATTAGTTGGAATTGTAAAAACAAAGTATCTAATACAAAAGAGGATTATCCTTTTCCTTATGAAAACGGTGTGCTTACTCGTTTAAAGAGTCAGAGTAATTATAAAGATAGTAAAGGGAATTTATTTAAAATTATAACTTTTGAGCATCGGTCAAAAGAAGATTTGGGCGATTATTTAACAGGCTTTTCATATTTCGGAGTGCCAATTACTATTGGTGTAATAAAATTAGCATGGGTCAATAATTTCTGGGAGATAAGAACATTTCAACCCAATATTTCTTCAGACGACAAGTATTTTGGAGAAATTGAAGAACTATTAGAGATAGGTAAAGATCAGTATGCAATTAGCATTCAATCAAGTTCGGGTGAAACAACAGTTCAAAGCGCAGGTAGAACTTCTTATACACTGTTTGCGGGAATTAATGGTAAATATCGTAATGTTTTCCAGATAAAAGAACTTAATCTCACCTGTCCTATTGGATCATGGAATGGAATTGTTACGGTAGATAAAACACAAAGTAAACCACTTTTTAAGGATGTAATTGTAAATATAAAAGGTCAATGTAGTCATAATGAAGATGATTTATTAATATATCCGGAAGAACTTGAATCCTTCATGAAAAAAAATAAACAGATAAAATCATTAGATTTTACTATCAAAAGCACATACACCTATAATGGCACAAAATACGTAATAAAGAGTACGCCAGAAGTAAAAACATCAAATATTAAACTAGCGGATAAATCGGAACAAGCTGAGGAATTTGACAATTCGGAGGAATAATGAAACTCCCTGAGATTTGAATTTTGAGTAATGTCTCAGAGTACTGAGATCTGTATTAAAAATATATTTCGGATTGAAAGATATCTGCTAAAAGCAGGAAGGAATTATCTAAAAAAAAAAATCTCAAGAATCAAATTCTTGAGATTTAATATTAATGAAATGGATAATTTTTTAAAATCTATACAACAATCCAAATTGTGGCTGATCAAAAATATTTTCAAATAAGTTGATGTTTAACTGAAAAGTATCAGATGACGGACCGTCTTCTGGTGAAACACTGTTGTAAGAAAGCATATTTGCCAGTACAAAAGTTACTGCAATGTTTTTGGTAACAAAATAATTTAAACCTACTGTAATATTAGCCGTTAAACTGTTGTCGGTATCGCTACCAAAATTTGGCGTATCAATTTTGTTTCTTCCAAATCCAAGACCAGCTTCAGCATACGTTTTAAAACGTTTTTTATCTAGTTCTAAAAAATAATAACGAGCAAAAGCTCCTGCTCCTAATACATTTGTTTTTACTCCGGTCGCTTCTACTTCGTTACTTGCATAATTAAATTGGGCACCTACCGCAAATTTATCATTCAATAAATAGCCAAATTTAGGGCTAAATCCGTAGTAGTCATTTTCTCCTCCAGTACTAATCTTGATAGATCCTTCAAGAAACATATCTCCCTGCGAAAAAGTTACACCTTTTGCAGAATTCATTTCAGTTTCCGCTTGTTCTTCTTGTGCATTTGCGAAACAAAAAGTAAAAAGTGCTAAAATAACTGATAATTTGGTTTTCATAATCTTAAATATTTAATTGTTTGTAAGATTAAAAATACAGCACCTATTTTTAAAAGGCTCCGACTTTAGTCAAACGCGTTAAAAATGAATTTTTCAAGTTAAAATTTGGATAATTTTGTAGGTTTAGTCTTTTTAATTTTTGATAAAATTCAAACAAAAAACCCAACAACTTTCGTCATTGGGTTTAATCAATATTATATATTCTTTACTCTATTTTCTAAAAAAAGAATTAATCATTCAATTTCAAAACAGCCATAAAAGCTTCTTGCGGAATCTCAACGTTTCCTACTTGTCGCATACGTTTTTTACCTTTTTTCTGTTTCTCCAAAAGTTTACGCTTACGCGAAATATCTCCACCGTAACATTTTGCGGTAACGTCTTTACGAAGTGCTTTAATAGTTTCACGAGCAATAATCTTAGCTCCAATTGCAGCCTGAATCGGAATATCAAATTGCTGTCTTGGAATTAGCTCACGTAATTTTTCGGTCATTTTTTTACCGATATTATACGCATTGTCTTCGTGAATCAATGCAGAAAGGGCATCGACTGTCTGAGCATTTAAAAGTACGTCCAGTTTTACCAATTTCGAAGTACGCATTCCGATTGGGGAATAATCAAAAGAAGCATAGCCCTTAGAAACTGTTTTCAAACGATCGTAAAAGTCGAATACAATTTCAGCCAAAGGCATGTCAAAGTTTAACTCAACACGTTCTGTTGTTAAGTACGTCTGATTGGTAATCTGACCACGTTTTTCGATACACAGACTCATAACGTTTCCAACAAAATCAGCTTTTGTAATAATCGTAGCTTTAATAAACGGTTCTTCAACTCTGTCTAAACGGGATGGTTCAGGTAAATCAGAAGGATTGTTTACTACAAAGGCAGTTTCAGGATCTTTTTTAGTGTAAGCCAGATACGAAACGTTAGGAACTGTAGTAATTACAGTCATGTCGAATTCGCGCTCCAAACGTTCCTGGATAATTTCCATGTGCAGCATCCCTAAGAAACCACAACGGAAACCAAATCCTAAGGCTGCAGAACTTTCAGGTGTAAAAACTAATGAGGCATCATTTAACTGCAGTTTTTCCATGGAAGAACGCAAATCTTCATAATCTTCCGTATCAACAGGATAAATTCCGGCGAAAACCATTGGTTTTACATCCTCAAAACCTGTAATCATATTGGTTGTAGGCGTTTTAGCATCCGTCAGAGTATCTCCAACTTTTACTTCTTTGGCTTCTTTAATTCCTGAAATTAAATAACCAACATCACCGCTCGAAATAACATTTTTAGGAACCTGGTTTAATTTTAAAGTTCCAATTTCGTCAGCAAAATATTCATTGCCGGTAGCCATGAATTTAATTTTCTGACCTTTTTTAATCTCACCATTTACAACTCTGAAGATAACCTCGATTCCACGAAACGGATTGTAAACCGAGTCAAAAATCAAAGCTTGTAAAGGCTCTTCCGGATTTCCTTTTGGAGCTGGAATTTTTTCGATAATGGCAGCCAGAATATTCTCAACACCAAAACCTGTTTTACCGGAAGCATGAATAATATCTTCCAGTTTACATCCTAATAAATCGATAATATCATCGCTTACTTCTTCCGGATTTGCACTTGGTAAATCTACTTTATTTAAAACCGGAATAATTTCCAGGTCATTTTCTAAAGCTAAATATAAATTTGAAATCGTTTGGGCCTGAATACTTTGTGCAGCATCAACAATTAAAAGAGCACCTTCGCAGGCTGCGATAGATCTTGAAACTTCATACGAAAAATCTACGTGTCCCGGAGTATCAATTAAGTTTAAGATATATTCTTCACCTTTATAGGTATACTCCATCTGGATGGCATGACTTTTAATGGTAATTCCACGTTCGCGCTCCAGGTCCATGTTGTCCAGCAATTGCGCTTTTTCTTCACGGGCTGTAACGGTTTGTGTGGCACCCAGAAGCCTGTCTGCCAATGTACTTTTACCGTGGTCAATGTGTGCAATAATGCAAAAATTACGTATCTTCTTCATTTTGATATATCAGTTCTCTAACGAGTTTTTATGTATTTTTTGGGAATAATTCGCATTAGAATAATTACCTTAATGCGTGTTATAATGCGCAAAGATAGCGCAAAGTTTTGGATTCTGGAATGTTGATTTTTCGATAGTTGAAAGATCTGAAGCAAATTGTACTTTAATATTCGAAATTAAATCCTTTTTCGGTTAATTTTTTGTACATCTCGTCATCAAATTTATAAAGTTTTGCAGCCCTGTGCGAAACGTCTTTTTGCTTTTCGTCCAGTTCCGTCAACAGTTTCATATGAAGAATTTTTCTTCTGAAATTGGATTTATCCAATTCAATTCCTAAAATTTCTTCATACAAATGCATTAACTGCAGTAAGGTAAATTTCTCCGGCAGCAGATTAAATCCGATTGGTGCCTGACGCACTCGGTTTCGCAACTGCAACAAACTGAAATTCAGGATTTCGTTATGATCGAAAATTAAATCTGGAATTTCATTTATTTTGTACCACTTTGCTTCGATAACACGCAAACTGGCTTTAATATTGTAATCCTCCCTATTCACCAAAGTATAATAACCAATGGTAACAACGCGTCTTTCGGGAACACGATTTGGGTTTGTAAATGCTTTGAGTTGTTCCAGATAAATATTTTTAAGTCCTGTAAGTTCCCGGAGAATGCGCTGCGCGGCATCATCGGCACTTTCTTCTCTCTGAAGCCATCCGCCAAGAAGTCCCCATTTACCCATGCTTTCGCCCTGAGCGTGCTGTACCAAAAGTACTTCAAGACTTTCTTTATTAAATCCGAAGAAAACACAGTCTATTGTAATTCCTTCTAAAGCCGGTTGATGAGTAGTTTTTTCTGTCAATTTATTATCGTATTTCTAAAAAGTAAAATGTCCTTTTTTATTTTTTGAAGGAAATCAGAATTCAAAATTAAATCCCTTTTCAGTTAATTTTTTATAAATCTCAGGATCAAATTTATAAAGCTGAGCCGCTCTGTGTGAAACATCCTGTTGCTTTTCATTTAATGCGGCGAGCAATTTCATGTGCAGAATTTTTCGTCTGAAATTTGGCTTGTCCATTTCTACTCCCAGAATTTCTTCGTACAAACGCATTAATTGCAAAAGCGTAAATTTTTCTGGTAATAAATTAAACCCGATTGGAGTCTGACGCACTTTATTTCTGAGATGATTTAAGCTGTAATCCAAAATCTCATTATGATCGTAAATCAAATCCGGAATGTTTTCAATTTTATACCATTTAGCATCAGAAGCGGTAAAACCTGCTTTGATATTATAATCTTCCCTTTTTACCAAGGCGTAATATCCTATTGTAATTACACGTCGAAGCGGAAAACGATCCGGATCGCCAAATGCTTTGAGCTGTTCCAGATAAATATTATCAAGGCCAGTCAATTCATTTAACAAACGGTGCGCCGCGGCATCTGTACTTTCTTTTTTATAGATCCATCCTCCCGGAAGACCCCATTTTCCCTTGCTGATTCCTTCGCCATGCTGTACCAAAAGTACTTCAAGACTGCCTTTATCAAAACCAAAAATAACACAGTCAATAGTGATAGCATTCATGGCACTGTGTTCGTTTTTTCCGGCAGTTTTGTCCTCTACATTTTCAATCATATTGGAGATAAATTTTGACAAATTAACTAAATTAAATCATTAGTGAGCTTCTTAAAAGCTTTATATTTTTTTTAACGTAACAAAAAAGTGATTTTCAGTGATTTAAAAATTGACAGAAAATCCCTTTTAAATCAATTAAATCTTAAAACTCTGATTGTCAATTTCCTAAAACACTGTTTTTTCTTTAATTTTTATTTTGATTCTAATTCCTTTTTTATGGCATTGATAAAAATGGAGAACAATTTATCAGAATAGAAAAAAATTAACCCTAATATTTTGTTAATATAGAAAATTTGTTTTACACTTGTAGTCAAATTTACCATAAGATAAATTCAAATTGACTATAAGTTGAAAAGGCAAAGATAAAACTTAACTTAAACTTACCACAATTGTTTTTTTAAAAGTTGGTTCGGATAGATTTGATCTGGAGAAATACCATCAAATTAATTTCAAACTGCTTTGATAGGATGAAGATCTTGTTTTCAGAATATCGGTTTATAGTCGTTGCAAGTACTACATGTTGGAAATGAGATTCAGGCCCTCATTTTTTGCATGACCTGCTTGGGAAGTTTTCCAAATTTCTCTTACGGTAGAGATTACTAACTATAACTTAAACTTAATCAATTCTTATTATGAAAAGCAAAAATTGTATTAAAACAACAAAGCTTCCATATTTTATGGGGCTGCTGCTTAGCGTATTTATGATGCAGTTTGGATTTGCACAAGAATCCAAAACTGTTAGCGGAACCATAACTTCGTCTGAAGACGGATTTGGAGTTCCCGGCGCAACTGTACAGGTACAGGGCACAAAATCGAGTACAGTTACCGATTTTGATGGAAAATATAAAGTAGAAGCCAAAACAGGTGATGTTCTGGTCATTACTTTTGTGGGTTTCAAAACACAAAATATTACTGTTGGCACACAGAAACTGGTAAATGTAGTTTTACAACCGGAAACTGCAGAACTTAAAGAAATTGTAGTGATCGGTTACGGTACTCAAAAGAAGAAAGTGAATACCGCAGCAACTTCCCTGGTATCCGGAAAAGATATTCAGCAGGTAGCGAGTCTTGATGTTGTAAATGCTTTACAGGGCCAGGCTTCAGGGGTTTCAGTAACTTCTTCTTCTGGTCAGCCGGGCGCGAATATGGTGGTAAATATTCGTGGTGCAGGAACAGCAGGAAACAGTGATCCGCTTTATGTAGTGGACGGTGTTGTAGTAGATAACGGAATCGGGTATCTTGATCCGTCGGTTATTGAAAGGGTTGACGTTCTTAAAGATGCTTCTGCAGCTTCAATCTACGGAGCGAGAGCGGCAAACGGAGTTATTTTAGTAACAACTAAAAAAGGAAAAGACGGAAAAATGAATGTGTCTTTCAACTCTTACACCGGTTTTCAGCAAATCGCTAAAAAACTGGATTTGTTGAATACGCAGGAATATACAACAATTGCAAACGAAGCACGTGTAAATTCTGGATTTTCTCCATTATATACAAAAGCTCAAATTGCAGCTTTTCCAAATCACGACTGGCAAAATGATTTATTTAATGAAGGTGCGATGAAACAAAACCACTCTTTATTAATTACAGGCGGAGATCAAAAATCGACAATTGCAACTGGTTTGTCTTATTACGGACAAGAAGGTATGATTGGAGGTTCGACCAATCAATCACAATACGATCGTGTTACTTTTACAGTGAATTCTACTTCTGAGGTAATTAAAGATCATTTGAAAATTGGTGAAAATTTCACGCTTTCAAATGTGAAGTCAAGTGGTGTTGCAGATGACGGAATTTACAGTAACGCAATCAGAAGTTTCTTAAACGCAGCTCCGATTGATGCTGCTTATGACGCTAATGGAGATTTTGCCCGTTCTGTTATTTCAGCAGATATAAGTAATCCGGTTGGATCTTTATATTATAATAACTTCAATCAGACAAAAACAAACCGTTACGTAGGGAATATTTTTGCTGAATTAAAAATTATCAAAGACCTGACTTTCAGAACAAGTTTTGGTGTAGACATGACAGATAGCAACTACAGAGCTTTCAGACCGGTTTATTCCCTGTCTTCAAATGATAATAATACGGTTTCGAGTGTTACACAAAGTGCTACGAAATCGATGGGATGGATTTTTGAGAATACACTTCAATATAAATTCAATATTGCATCTGCTCATAATTTTGATGTTTTAGCGGGTACTTCTGCAAAAAAGAATACTTCTGATTATATGGAAGGTCAGGGAAGAAACTTAATCTTTGACGATTTTGCACACGCTTATCTGGACAATGCAAAAGATCCGACATCAAATGTGGTCAAAGGAAATCGTAGAGATTATGCGATTCAGTCTTACTTCGGACGTTTATTATACGATTACAACAACAAATATTTATTCTCTGCAACGGTTCGCCGTGATGGATCTTCAGAATTTGGTCCGGACAATAAATATGCAATCTTTCCTTCCTTCTCTGCAGGTTGGAATATAGATAAAGAAGCTTTCTTCAAAGAAAATAAAGTTTTAAACAGTTTTAAATTAAGAGCGAGCTGGGGACAAAATGGAAATGACCAGTTTGGAAGAAGATTTGCGTATTTGTCCACTGTAAATTCGGCAGACAAAACATATCACTTTGGGACTGGAGACGAAACTCTTTTAGTAGGTTCAAGCCCGGATCAGCTGGCCAACCGTAACTTAAAATGGGAAACTTCAGAGCAGTTAGATTTAGGTTTTGATGCTACTTTATTCACCAATTTCACATTGACTTTTGATTATTACGATAAGAAAACAAAAGACTGGCTGGTTTTGGCGTCGATACCAACTTATGCAGGAGCAACTGCACCGTATATTAATGGTGGAGATGTAAGCAATAAAGGTTTTGAAATTGGTCTGGCATACAGGACCCGTTTTGGAAAAGACTGGAATTTCGGAATTAATGCCAATCTTTCGCGCAATCAAAACAAAGTACTTAGAATTGCTAACAATGAAGGAATTATTCATGGAGAAACGAACGTTTTATTCCAGGGATTGGATGAGATGAACCGTGTTGAGGTTGGAAAGCCAATGGGTTATTTCTACGGATTAAAAACAGACGGAATTTTTCAGAATGCAGCAGAAGTTGCAGCAGGAGTTCAGCCAAATGCGCAGCCCGGAGATGTTCGTTTTGTTGATTTGAACGGCGACGGACAAATCGATGCTAATGATAAAACGCAGGTTGGTAACCCAAATCCGGATATCAATTATGGTGTAAATTTAGAATTATCTTACAAAGCATTTGATATCTCTGTTAATACTTACGGTATTGCAGGGGGACAAAACGTATTTGGAGTTCACGATTACACTCGTGCTTACACCAATAATACAACAGAAGTGTTGAACAGATGGACAACAGAAGGAACTTCAAACAGAATTCCAAGAGTAACATACGGAACAGATGCAAACGGAAACTACACTAAATTCTCAGATTTGTATGTTCAGGATTCCGATTTCTTCAGAATCAAAAATGCTACAATCGGATGTGATTTAACGAAGTTGACTACTAAATTAAACTTCTTTACAAAATTCAGATTGTACGTAGCAGGAAACAACATTTACACATTCACAAAATACAAAGGAATGGATCCGGAAATTGGTTTCGGAAACGTGAACCAGTCCTGGGCAAAAGGAATTGATGTGGGATATTATCCGCAACCAAGAACTTACATGATGGGTCTGAATGTTAACTTTTAAATTTTGAAAACCATGAAAACATATATAAAATTATTCGCGCTTTCAAGTTTACTTGTTTTAGGCGCATGTTCGGAAGATTTTTTAGAAAACGAACCTTATACAGATAAGGTAACCGAGAATTTTTACAAAACACCTTCTGATGCTTTTGAAGGTTTAGTTGCCGTTTACGATGTTTTACAGCGTGAAGCTTACGCCGGACCTTTACTGGTTAGCGAGCAGGCTTCTGATAACTGTTTTGGAGGATATGGTATTGCCGACGGTCAGGCCGATGTGGAATGGGATCGCTTTTTGTACGTTTCGGATAAAGACATGAACAAAGATATTTGGGCAAATGCTTATTTAGGAATTTACAGAGCTAATATTTTATTAGAGAACCTGGACAAAGTAAACTGGGGTGCAGACACAGCTTTAAAAACGCGTTACGAAGCAGAAGCCCGTTTCCTGAGAGCACACTTTCATTTTACTGCGGCGAAAATGTTTGGAGATATCATTCCGTTAGATCATACGGTAACTACAAGCGAATTTGAGTTGCCAAGACAAGCTCCGGAATTAACGTATGCTTTAATTGCCAATGATTTAAAATTTGCAGCTGATAATCTGGGGACAGAAAATTATTCGCAGAGCGGAAATGCAAATTTCGGGCGTATTACCAAATGGGCTGCAGAAGCTTATATCGCAAGAACTTTCCTGTTCTATACCGGCACATATAACAAAACAGATTTAGCAGGTATTATTACAAAAGCGCAGGCAACAACTTATATTAATGATGTTGTAAGCAATAGTGGCCATGCATTGGTTCCTGATTTTGCTAATCTTTGGCTTGCGGCTTCTCTTGAAAACTTTGTTGGAGAAGACAATACAGAAATGGTTTGGGCTGTTCGTTTTAACGGATCAGGAAAAGGAAACTGGGATCTTCACGAGGGTAACCGTTTTCAGGTAAACATTGCTCCGCGTGGAGGAGCAGTTGGAAGATACGCAACAGGATGGGGCGGAGCAACGGTAAATCCGAAATTAGTTGCAGAATACAAAACCGGAGATACAAGAAAAGCAGCTTCATTTATTGATTTTGTTGGAGAAGGATTAAACTTTGACGCCCAGGCAAGAGAGCAACGTCAGTACACCGGATATTCATGGAAGAAATATTGTCCTATTACCAATGCAGCAGGAACAGCTGTGGTAGAAGCTAACGGAGGCAACTTCCAGATTGATAACTATCAGGATTATGCAATTATTCGTTTTGCCGATGTTTTACTAATGGCTGCCGAATTGAATCTGGACGGAAATGCTGGTCTGGCACAAACCGATTTAGACCGGGTTCGTGACCGTGCTTTCAAAAACACCACAAATCGTGTTACTGTGTCTAAAGACAATATCATGAAAGAACGTCAACTGGAATTGGCGCTTGAGGGACAACGTTATTTCGACTTAATCAGACAAGGAATGACGGTAATGAAATCGGCAATCGACAGCAATACAGGCGATTCTCAGTTTAATGTAACATTTAGAACAGAAACTCAGGGATGGTTCCCGCTGCCACAGTCGCAAATCATTCTTTCTAATGGTTCAATTAGTCAAAATCCGGGTTGGAATTAATATAAAATAAAATGATTATGAAACGTATATTATATATTTTAATAGCAGTATTTTCAATTGGATCGCTATTATTTTCATGTGAAGCCATTGAAGATCGTGAAAGTCTTCCTGCTGTAACTTTGACTCCGGAAACACTTAAGTATTCGGTAACACAAGATGCAACCAATAAAAATGTTGTAATTCTTAAAAATGATGATCCGTCAGTAGTTCCTTACTGGAAATATGTTGATGCTTCCGGAAACGAATTAGGGCATTCGAATAAAAGTACAGATCAGATTACATTGCCTTTTGCCGGAAAATATACTATTTATTTTACCGCTCTTACCAGAGGAGGATCTGTAGAAGCTGCTCCGGTTGTCTTGGATATTGCACAAAATGATGACTCTTATTTCAAAGATCCAAAATGGCAAATGCTTTCAAACGGCGTTGCCGGAAAAACATGGGTTTTAGATTTTGTTGACCCGGTGGGTTGGGCTGGTTTAGATTTTCCATACAATCCGACAGGAAAAGATTATTGGAACTGGTTTCCCGATTATGCCAGTAATTCATGGGTAATGCCAAACAAAAACTGGGGAGAAATGCATTTTGATTTGAATGGGAATTACAATACTTCTGTTACTCAGACAGCGATTGCAAACAACAGTCAAACAACAAAAAAAGGAACCTACACATTTGATATTGCCAATAATAAATTAGTTTTTAATGGTGGCGCAGAAATGCTTTACGGTGGAGATTATTATGGAGACTGCAGTAACTGGTCTAGTGTGAAATTGGTTGAACTGACCGCAACATCGCTTAGATTAGCAGTGGTACGTGACCAAAGCAGAACAGGTGAAGGAGTTTGTTTAATTGTATTCCACTACAAGCCAAAACCGTAAGTTAGTTAGTTTTGTAGTCTCAGTTTTAAACATGTCTTAACATGCTTTAAGACTGAGACTTAAATTATTTTGTCCGGAGATTAACGGAATCATTTTTTATTTCTATCTTCCATTTCCAAAAACATAAAATGTACCTATGCAAATTAGAAAAAACATAAAAAAATTCAGTTTCCTGGCATTATCTTTTGGTATTATTTTGCTGAATTCCTGTGGTAAAAGAGAAGATGTTTTCGTAAATAGAAAAGTTTCCTTTAATGCAGATTGGAGTTTCCACTTAAATTACAGTATCACAGATAAAGATACTATTGGGACTTCAACAAAATGGAGAACCTTAAATGTACCTCACGATTGGAGCATCGAAGGAAATTTTGATGAAAAAAGTCCTGCAGGTTATGGTGGCGGAGCGTTAAACGGAGGTTTAGGCTGGTACAAAAAAACATTTAAAGTAGCTGCAGCAGACAGCACAAAAATAACCGCAATCACTTTTGACGGCGTTTACAAAAACAGCGAAGTCTGGATAAACGGCCATTATTTAGGAAAACGTCCAAACGGATATATTGGTTTTCAATACAATATGTCACCTTATTTAAATTACGGAGACAAAAACAACGAAATTATTGTTAAGGTTGACAATTCAAAACAACCCAATTCACGCTGGTATTCGGGTTCAGGAATTTTTAGAAACGTCTGGATAGAAACCACAGACAAACTTCACGTGGGACAATGGGGAACCTATATTACAACGCCCAAAGTTACGGCTGAAAATGCTTCGGTTGCATTCGAAACAACCATTCAGAACCAATATGCTGAAAGTAAAAAAGCAACGGTAATCACTACTATTTTTAAAGACGATACCCAGGTAACATCGGTTACTCAAGATATAACGATTAATGCAAATACCAATCAGACTATTAGTCAGCAGGCAACTGTAACGGCACCAATTTTATGGTCGGTAGAAAAACCCGAACAATATACAGCAGTTACAGAAATTTCGCTTGACGGAAAAATCATTGATCAGTACAAAACCAATTTCGGAATCAGGGATTTTAAATTCGATCTCAACAAAGGTTTTATTTTGAATGGAAAACAAGTCAAAATAAAAGGAGTTTGTATGCATCACGATTTAGGTCCGTTAGGATCTGCAATCAACACGCGTGCTATTCAACGTCAGTTGGAAATCCTGAAAGAAATGGGCGTAAACGGAATTAGAACTTCACACAATCCGCCAGCACCAGAACTTTTGGATCTTTGCGACAAAATGGGTTTTATTGTGATGGATGAAGCTTTTGACATGTGGAAACAAAACAAAACCAAATACGATTACGCAAACGATTGGGACAAATGGCACAAAAAAGATCTGATTGATCAACTATTGCGTGACCGTAATCACCCAAGTATTTTTGTTTGGAGTATCGGAAATGAAATTCCGGAACAATGGAGTGACGCAGGGGTTACAATTGCCAAAGAATTGGCCGCAATTACGCGTAAATATGACAAAACAAGACCTTTAACTGCAGCGATGAATCCGCCGGTAAATATGAATATCGATGAGGTAACTTTGCAATTTGAAAAGAAAAATGTTCAGTTTAATGCTATTGCAAAGTCTGGAATTTTAGATTTAATTGGATATAACTATGCACATCAGACCTACGAACATCATCAAAAAAACTTTCCAAACACGCCATTCATCGCAACAGAAACTACTTCGGGTTTACAAACGCGTGGTTATTATGATGCTATTTCAGACACCATAAAAAAATGGCCGGTAAGATGGGATCTTAAATTTACAGAAGGAAACGCAGGAAATACCGTTTCGGCTTACGATCAGGTACAAACGCCTTGGGGATCTACGCACGAAGCGACCTGGAAAATCATTAAAAAACACGATTTTCTTTCCGGTATGTATGTTTGGACAGGTTTCGATTACATCGGAGAACCAACTCCCTACGAGTGGCCATCTATTAGCTCTTGTTTCGGAATTGTAGATTTAGCCGGTTTCCCGAAAGATGTCTATTACATGTACCAAAGTGAATGGACCAATAAAGATGTCCTGCACATATTTCCACATTGGAACTGGAAAGCCGGACAAACTGTTGATGTTTGGGCATACTACAATAATGCAGATGAGGTGGAACTTTTCGTAAACGGAAAATCGGTTGGAAAAAGAAGCAAAAAAGGCGATGACCTGCATGTAATGTGGAAAGTTCCTTTTGAAGCCGGAACATTAAAAGCAGTTTCCAGAAAAGGCGGAAAAGTAGTTTTAGAAAAAGAAATTAAAACAGCCGGAAATCCGTCACAATTAAAATTAACAGCCGACAGAGCGTCAATAAAAGCAGACGCAAATGATTTATCTTTTGTTACCGTAGATATCTTAGATGATAAAGGAACTTTAGCACCAAATGCGAATAACGAAATTAATTTCTCTTTAAAAGGAAATGGGAAAATCGTTGGTGTTTGCAGCGGCGATCCGGTGAGTCACGAACCTTATAAAGGAACAAAACACACCGCTTTGGCTGGAAAATGTTTGGTAATCATTCAATCTTCGAAAAAAACAGGAAGACTAGAATTAACTGCGAAAGCAAATGGATTAAAAGAGGCTGCAATTGTAATTACTGCAGAATAACTTTTCTAATTCGCGTTCCTGCAAGGTTTCCAAAACCTTGTAGGTATAAACAAGTCTTGATTAAATAAGTCAAACCTACAAGGTTTTGGAAACCTTGCAGGATGAAAAAATAAAAAAAAACCAATGAAAAAATCACATTTAAAAACCTTGTTTTCGGTTTGCGTTTTTGGACTTCTGACGGTTCCAAATGCTTTGGCACAAATTCAGAATGCAGATGTATTAAACGCACCGATCGATATCAGTAAAGATTTTCAAAACTATCTGAATACTTTCTATTTTGCTGATGAATTGGCTTCTTTTGATCCCGCAACCGGAAAAGGAACAATAAAATATTTACGATACAATTACAAAACACGTCAGGCTTTCAACAATATGATGATGAAGCCGGATGTGGAAAAAGCAAACGAATTCCCGACAACAGAATATGAAGCTTCGCCGGTTTTGCCTTTTGAAATCCAGTTTGTTTCAGATAGAACGGTACGAATCAAAACGACTTCGGGTCCGCAATTTCATCCACAAAAAGAATCCTTAATGTTGGTTGAAGGTGTTGCGCCTAATCATCCCGAATTATGGAAATATTCAAAAATTGAAGGTGGTCATAAATATACAAGCGCACATGGTTCTGTAGAAATCCTGACAAAACCATGGCACGTCAAAATTTTCGATGAAAAAGGAAAATTATTGACGAGTACACTACACGATACGGACTTTAAAAATACGTATACACCAACGCTTCCATTTTCATATGTTCGCAGAAACAGTGATTATTCCAGAAGTATGGGCGCTGCTTTCAGCTTAGAACCGGATGAAAAAATATTTGGTTGTGGAGAATCTTTCACACAATTAAACAAACGCGGCCAAAAAGTAGTTTTATGGGCAGATGATGCAAACGGAATCCAGAATGAAACGATGTACAAACCAATTCCGTTTTACATGAGCAGCCGTGGTTATGGCGTTTTTATGCATCATTCAACTCCAATTACGGTTGATTTCGGGAAATATTTTTCAAGTGCCAACGAAATGTACATTGGTGATGACGAAGCCGATTTGTTTTTCTTTATCGGAGAACCAAAAGACGTTTTAGATCAATACACAAACTTAACTGGAAAAGCTGCTATGCCGCCACTTTGGTCATTTGGTTTTTGGATGAGCCGTATCACGTATTTCTCAGAAAAAGAAGGACGCGAAGTTGCCAGAGATCTGCGTAAATATAAAATTCCAACCGATGTCATTCACTTTGACACAGGCTGGTTTGATGTTGATTGGAGAAACAATTACGAGTTTGCAAAATCCCGTTTCCCGGACGCGACAAAAATGATGTCTGATTTAAAGAAAGATGGTTTTCAGGTTTGTTTATGGCAATTGCCGTATTTCACGCCAAAGAATACTTTATTCCCGGAAATAATGGACAAAAATTTAGCGGTAAGAGACAGAAAAGGAAATCTCCCGTATGAAGATGCGGTTTTAGATTTCTCAAATCCGGAAACGGTTACCTGGTATCAGGGAAAACTGAAAAAATTATTTGATGAAGGTGTAGCGGTTTTCAAAGTAGATTTTGGAGAAGCAGCTCCGCCGGACGGAATTTACCATTCGGGAAGAACTGGTTTCTATGAGCACAATTTATATCCGTTAAGATATAATAAAGCTGTTGCTGAAATTACACAGAAAGAAAAAGGATATACTTTAATCTGGGCAAGAAGCACCTGGGCAGGATCTCAGCGTTATCCGTTACATTGGGGCGGAGATTCTGAAACAACAAACGGAGCGATGTCGGCAGAATTACGCGGCGGACTTTCGTTAGGTCTTTCAGGTTTTAGTTTCTGGAGTCACGATGTTGGAGGTTTCGCTACAAAATCTCCTGAGAATATTTACAGAAGATGGACACCTTTCGGAATGTTGACTTCGCACGTAAGAAGCCACGGAGAACCGCCTCGCGAACCTTGGTTGTACAGCAAAGATTTCTTAGAAGGATTTAGAAAAGCTGATAATATGCGTTACGAATTAATGCCATATATCTACGCTCAGGCCAAAGAAAGTTCAGAAAAAGGTTTACCAATGATGCGTGCCTTATTTGTGGAATATCCAAACGATCCAGGAGCTTGGTTAGTTGACAATCAATATTTATTTGGATCAAGTATGTTGGTTGCGCCACTTTTTGAAGAAGTTGAAGAAAGAGACGTTTACCTTCCGGAAGGAACTTGGATTGATTACCAGACTAAAAAAGTATATCAATCTGGCTGGCACAAAATCAAAGCAGGTGAAATTCCGATTATTGTTTTGGTAAAAGACGGAACGGCAATTCCACACATCGGTTTAGCACAGTCTACAAAAGATATGGACTGGAGTAAACTAACTTTAAAAGTTTTCGCAAGTGATAAAACAAATACCGCTTCCGCGAAAGTGTACCTGCCAAACGGAGACAAGTTACAAGATATAAAAGTAATCAAAAACGGAAACAATTTCGATGTAAACACAAATCCGTTAAACGGAAAAACCACTTTTAAAACGGAGTGGGTTAAGTAAAAAAGTTACAGCCACGACCCGAGCGATAGCGAACAGGCGAAGCAATTCACGAATTTAATTTTTTATAATTCGTGAATTCGTGGCGAAAAAAATATAACCACAAATTACCCAAATTTCCGCCAATTAAAATTTGTGATAATTTGTGCAATTTGTGGTAAAAAAAATAAACACATAGAAACATAGATTTTATTGTGAATAAAAGAAAGTGGAAAGAAACCAGTTTCTAACACATAGAAAAGCTATGCTTATTAAAGCAAAATGAAATGCCTTTTTTAAGATTCCAATAAACTATGATTCTATGTGTTTAAAATAATCTAGCCAAAGATTTAATTAATAAAATTCGTGAATTCGTGGCCAAAAAAACATAATTCCAAAAAACATGAAAAACTATCTAATTCTCCCAACCCTACTGTTTTCAATAGCAATTGGCTACAGTCAGAAAACAAAAAATGCTTACGAACTGGCATCGCCAAACGGAAAGAATAAAATCAAATTCGAATTGGTAAAAAATGCGCCGAAATATGGTGTTTCACACGGAAAAACCGAAGTGATTTCGCCATCAGAAATGGGATTTTTGCTAAAAGGAAATGAAGATTTAAGTACCAACTTCGAGATCAAAGGAGCTAAAACCTCCACTTTCGATGAATCCTGGGAACAAGCTTGGGGAGAAAAGAAAAACATTAGAAATCATTACAACCAGTTGGTAGTCGATTTACAGCAAAAAACAGGAAACAAAAGAAAACTGCAAATTCAGTTTCGTGCTTTCGATGACGGAGTAGCGTTTCGATATGTATATCCAAAACAAAATGTAAAAGACAGTATTTTTATTACCGATGAAAAAACGACTTTTAACTTAAAAGAAGATGGAAAAGCATGGTGGATTCCGGCAAACCGTGAAAACCGTGACGAATATCTTTTTAAAGATGCTCCTGTAAGCACTCTGGATACGGTTTTGACTCCATTAACAATTGAAAGCAAAAGCGGATTAGCCTTAAGTTTTCACGAAGCGAATTTATACGATTTTGCCAGTATGACTCTGGTTAATACAAAAGGAACAGAACTGAAATCAGATTTAGTGCCGTGGCCTGACGGAATCAAAGTGCGTGTAAAAGATACATTTACTTCTTCGTGGAGAACCATTCAAATTGGAGAAAATCCGGGAGAATTGATCACTTCTTATTTGGTTTTAAACCTAAACGAGCCAAACAAATTAAAGAACACAGCTTCTTATTTCAAACCTTATAAATATTTAGGAATTTGGTGGGGAATGCACATTGGAAAATATACTTTCTGGGAAAGCGACAAACAAGGTGCTACCACTAAAAATGCAGAAACGTATATTGATTTTACAGCAAAAGAAGGCTTTAATCATTTGTTGATAGAAGGATGGAACAAAGGCTGGACACCGGGATGGTACGAAAACCGTATGCACATGTTTAGTTTTACCAAAAGTGCCGATAATTTTGATTTAGAAAAAGTAGTTGCTTACGGAAAAAGTAAAAACGTTGAATTGATCGGATACCACGAAACAGGTTCTAACTTAATCAACTATTTGAAAGAAGTTGACGAAGGATTTGCTTTATACAAAAAATTAGGAATTCATACCGTAAAAATTGGTCATGTGGGTTCTAAATTAAATATGAAACAAATGCACTTCGGACAATTTGGAGTAAATTATTTCAGATACATTTTAGAAAAGGCAGCACAATATGATTTAGCTGTTTTATACCACGAATCAATAAAAGATACAGGAGAAAGAAGAACTTACCCCAATATGGTTTCAAGAGAAGCAGCGCGTGGACAAGAATATAACGCGTGGAGCGAAGGAAATCCGCCAAACCATTTAAGTATTATTCCGTTTACCAGATTACTTTCAGGACCAATGGATTTTACACCTGGAATTTTTGATGTTGAGGTGAAACAGGGATATCCGGGAAAAAGAATTCAGGGAACAGTGGGGCAGCAATTGGCATTGTATGTAGTACTTTATTCTCCGATTCAAATGTTGGCCGATCTTCCTGAAAATTATGAGGGAAAGCCAGCTTTACAATTCTTAAAAGACGTTCCGACAGATTGGGAAGATACTAAAATTGTAGAAGGAAAAATTGGTGAATACATCACCACAGCCAGAAAAGACAGAAACAGCGCTGACTGGTATTTAGGAACTTTGACCAATGAAAATCCAAGAAAAGTAGAAGTTTCATTATCATTTTTAGATCCGAAAGCGACTTACGAAGCTCAGATTTATGTAGATGCCGAAGGGACAAATCAAAAAAATAATCCGGAAGCAGTTGCCATTTCTAAGAAAACGGTGAAAGCTTCAGACAAATTACAATTGAATTTAGGCGGTGCCGGCGGTGGTGCGGTTCGTTTTAAAAAGTTGTAATCAACTTAGATTATCCTAACAGGTTTTCAAAACCTGTTAGGTATTTAATTTAGGATAAAGTTTGAAATATTAGAATTGAAAAAAAGATACCTAACAGGTTTTGAAAACCTGTTAGGATAACAAAAAACATTTTCAGATGAAAAAACTTTTGATAGCAACAGTTTTAATTAGTTCAGTCCATTTGATGGCACAAAACCGAACCATAAAAGTTGATTACAATAAATCGGCCGGGAAATTAAACACTATGTTTAAGGAATGCATTGGTGCCGGAAGAGCAAACGAAGGACTTCGTGCCGACTGGCAGCAGCAATTGGCGCAGGCAAAAAAAGAATGCGATTTTAAATACATTCGGTTTCATGGTTTATTGTCTGATGATATGGCGGTTTATCGCGAAGATTCAAAAGGAAATCCGGAATATAATTACCAATACATTGATGTGTTGTTTGATTATATCCTGAGCATAAAAATGAAACCTTTTGTAGAATTGGGCTTCATGCCAAATGCATTAGCAAGCGGAAAAGAAACTATTTTTTGGTGGAAAGGAAATGTTACGCCTCCGAAAGATTATAAAAAATGGGAAGATTTAATTAAAAATTTAACCCAGCATTTTACCGAAAGATACGGAGCAGAAGAAGTAAAAACATGGTATTTTGAAGTGTGGAACGAGCCCAATTTAACTCCCGGCTTCTGGACAGGAACACAAGCGGAATATTTCAAGCTATACGATTATGCTGCGCGAGGTATTAAAGCCGTAAACAAAGATTACAAAGTAGGCGGACCTGCAACAGCAGGCGCTGGATGGGTTCCTGAAACTATTGCTTTCTGCGAAAAAAATAATGTTCCTATGGATTTTGTTTCAACGCATACGTATGGAGTAAATCAGGGATATCTGGATGAATTCGGAACTTCCGGAACCGTTTTGAGTCCGGATGAAAACAGTATTAGCGGAGACGTTATTAATTCGCGCAAGCAAATTAGCAGCTCGTCTAAACCAAATTTAGAATTGCATTACACAGAATGGAGTTCTTCGTATACGCCCGCAGATCCTATCCACGACAGTTATCATTCTGCAGCTTATATTTTGCAGAAATTAAAACAAGTCGGTAACGCTGCAAACTCAATGTCGTATTGGGTTTTTACCGATATTTTTGAAGAACCGGGACCGAGATTCACGCCTTTTCACGGAGGTTTCGGATTATTGAATACGCAGGGAATTAAAAAACCGGCTTACTTCTCCTATCAGTTTTTGAATAAATTAGGAGAAACAGAACTTCAAAACAGCGATAAAGCTTCCTGGATTTCCAAAAATGCAAAAGGCGACGTACAGCTTTTATTTTGGGATTTTACCAATACGCATCCGGGAGTTAAAGTTTGGAACCAGACGTATTATGTTCAGGATCTTCCATCAAAAGAAAAAGGAACTGTAAAAATCGAAGTAGGCGGATTGCAAAAAGGAAAATATCTTTTGGAAATCTATAAAGTTGGTTATAAAATAAACGACGCTTACGCGGATTACTTAGCTTTGAATAAACCAAGTCAGTTAACACGTGAACAAGTGAGTGCGATGAAAGCGAAAAATAATGGTGATCCAATTGCAACAGAAAAAATTACCATTGATGGAAAAGGAACTTTCAGCAAGGAATTCAAAATCAATGAAAATGATGTTGTTTTTCTAAATTTGATTAAACAATAAAAAAACCACAAACAATATAATTAACCGGATTTGCAGATCATGCGTGAGGAATCAGAATCTCTAAATCTAAAATCTAACTATCTATGAAAAACAAAATGACATTTTTATCGGCAGCTTTGGTTTTTGCGTTATTTACGTCTTGTAAAAATGATGCACAGACCTTGGCGACAAATTCTGGTGAAACCGAAGAATACGCAGGAAAAGAAATAGGAACAGAACATGATGCAGAAATCGACAAGCTGATTTCACAGATGACATTAGAAGAAAAAATTGGCATGCTTCACGGAAACAGTATGTTTGCCAACGCAGGTGTAAAACGTCTTGGTATTCCGGAACTTAAAATGGCAGACGGACCGTTGGGAGTTCGTGAAGAAATCTCCCGAGATAACTGGGCACCGGCCGGACTTACAAACGATTTTGCAACTTATTATCCTGCAGGCGGCGCTTTAGCAGCGACTTTTAATACAGAAATGGCGCATACTTTCGGAACCAGTTTAGGAGAAGAATTGCGTGCAAGAGATAAAGACATGTTACTTTCTCCGGCAATCAATATGGTAAGAACACCGCTTGGAGGAAGAACGTATGAATATATGTCTGAAGATCCGTTTTTGAATAAGAAAATCGCCGTGCCATTGATTGTTGGTTTACAGGAAAAAGATGTAATGGCGTGTGTAAAACATTATGCAGCAAACAATCAGGAAACAAATCGTGATTTTGTAGATGTTCAGATTGATGAGCGTACACTTCGCGAAATTTATCTTCCTGCTTTCGAAGCTTCGGTAAAAGAAGCAAAAGCATACAGTATAATGGGCGCTTACAATAAATTCAGAGGAGAATATCTATGTGAAAACGATTATATGCTAAATAAAATTCTTCGTGACGAATGGGGATTTAAAGGTATTGTAGTTTCAGATTGGGCTGCGGTGCATTCTACAGCAAAAGCTTTAAAAAGCGGTTTGGATATTGAGATGGGAACTCCAAAACCATTCAACGAATTTTTCTTAGCAGATAAATTAATTGCTGCGGTAAAATCCGGGGAAGTTTCAGAAAAAGAAATTGATTTGCATGTAAAACGTATTTTAAGAACCTTGTTTCAGGTAAAAGCAATGGGCGGCGGAACGCGTGCAAAAGGAAGTATTGCTACCGAAGCACATTATCAGGATGCTTATAAAATTGCGACAGAAGCAATTGTATTGCTGAAAAATGAAAATAATGCGCTTCCGCTAAAGTTAGACGGTGTAAAATCTATTGCGGTAATCGGAAACAATGCCACAAAGAAAAATGCCCTTGGAGGATTTGGTGCCGGAGTAAAAACAAAAAGAGAAGTTACGCCGCTTGAAGGACTTAAAAACAGATTGCCTGCATCAGTAAAAATCAATTATGCTGAAGGATATTTGGAGCGTTACGACGAAAAAAATAAAGGAAACTTAGGAAATATTACTTCTACAGGACCGGTTACAATCGATAAATTAGACGATGCAAAAGTTAAGGAAGCTGTTGAAGCCGCTAAAAACTCAGATGTAGCAATCATTTTTGCCGGATCCAACCGTGATTATGAAACAGAAGCTTCAGACAGAAGAGATTTACATTTGCCTTTCGGACAGGAAGAATTAATTAGAAAAGTATTGGCCGTTAATCCAAAAACAATTGTGGTTATGATTGCCGGAGCTCCATTTGATATTAATGAAGTTAGCCAAAAATCTTCAGCTTTAATCTGGAGCTGGTTTAACGGTTCTGAAGGAGGAAATGCTTTAGCAGATGTTATCTTAGGAAAAGTAAATCCGTCAGGAAAATTACCTTGGACAATGCCAAAACAGCTTAAAGATTCACCGGCCCATGCAACAAACAGTTTTCCTGGTGATAAAACTGTAAATTATGCAGAAGGACTTTTAATTGGTTATCGTTGGTTTGATACTAAAAATGTAACGCCATTATATCCATTTGGTTATGGATTGTCTTACACCACTTTTGCACTTGAAAATGCAAAAGCAAACAAAACGGATTACACACAAAACGATGTTATCCAAGTTTCTGTAGATGTTAAAAATACAGGAAAAACAGATGGAAAAGAAGTGGTTCAGGTTTATACTTCTAAAGCGGATTCTAAAGTAACTCGCGCTGCAAAAGAACTGAAAGGTTTCAAAAAAGTTTCAGTAAAATCGGGTGGTTCAGACAATGTTACGATCAAGGTGCCGGTTAAGGAACTTGCGTATTACGATGTTGCTTCCAAAAAATGGACAGTAGAACCGGGAAAATATACTTTAAGAGTTGGAACTTCTTCAAGAGATATCAAAAAAGAAATTTCGATTACAGTAAAATAATCTTTCAAAACCATATAAGTATGAAGAGGAAATGAAGTTACGACTTACATTGACTTTGATTACTTATATGGTTTAATTTTTTAATGATAAATTGTTTTAAAATGAAAAAAACAGCCCAAGATTATATTTTAAGTATCGTTTTATGTTTTGCTTTTTTAGGAGTTCTGGCATGCAGTTCTGATAAAGAAGAGACTACGCCGATAAGCATAAAAATGTTAGGAGCCAGTACAAATAAAATTGAGTTTGAAAGTAAAGAAAATACCACTGAAGTAACCGTTAATTCCAATGGAATTGCGTGGACTTTGACTAGTTCTGTGAGCTGGATAAAAGTAAGTCAGACCGTTGGAACTTCCGGAAGCACGGTTGTTAAAATTACCGCTTTAGAAAATACAGATACATCCTTAAGAAATGCTGTGATAACATTAACCGGAAGTAAAGTTCCGTCAGTAACAATTACAGTTTCTCAATCGGCAGCAAGTTTATATCCGGGTTATAACACGAATCCAATTGCAGCAGACGCTTCAGGAATGGCAAGTTCTGCAGTAGAATTGGCAGCGAAAATAAAACTGGGATGGAATATTGGAAATACTTTAGAGGCAACCGGAGGAGAAACCGCCTGGGGAAATCCAAAGGTTACAAAAGCATTAATTGATGCTGTAAAGGCGAATGGTTTTAATGCCATTAGAATTCCTTGTTCGTGGAACCAGAACCTGGAGAATGCTTCAACAGCCAAAATCAAAACGGAATGGTTAAACCGTGTGAAAGAAGTAGTACAATATTGCGTAGACAATGATATGTATGTTTTGGTTAATATTCACTGGGACGGCGGCTGGCTGGAAAACAATATTACAGAAGCCAAAAAAGCAGAAAACAATGCCAAACAAAAAGCATTTTGGGAACAAATTGCAACGCATTTACGCGGATTCGACGAACACTTACTTTTTGCAAGCGCTAATGAACCGGCAGTAGAAGATGCCGCACAAATGGCAGTTTTAACATCATATCATCAAACTTTTATCGATGCGGTTCGTTCTACCGGAGGAAAAAATGCAACACGTGTTTTAGTAGTTCAGGGACCAACAACTGATATCGAAAAAACAAACAAATTAATGACTACATTGCCGACAGATAAGGTTACAGGAAGAATGATGGTTGAAGTTCATTATTATTCTCCTTGGAATTTCGCCGGATTGACCAAAGACGAAACCTGGGGAAAAATGTTCTACTATTGGGGAACGGGATTTCACTCTACAACCGATACAGAACGGAATGCAACTTGGGGAGAAGAAGCCGATTTAGAAAAGAATTTTAAACTGATGAAAACGCAATTTGTTGACAAAGGAATTCCGGTTTTATTGGGAGAATTTGGAGCAATTCGTAGAACAACTTTAACCGCAGACGCGCTGACTCTACATTTAAATTCCAGAGCTTATTATTTAAAAACAGTGGTTAAAACAGCCAAAGCAAACGGACTTTTACCTTTTTATTGGGATGAAGGAAGCACAGGAAATAATGGTTTCGGAATTTTCAAAAGAAGTGATAATACAGTCTTCGATACACAAGCTTTAACCGCTTTAAAAGAAGGATTGCAATAAAAAACTGCATTAAACCATATAAGTGATATAAGTAAATTTAAGTACGTTGTAAACCATAGCTCTAAAATATCTTATATCACTTATATGGTTTAAATAATTTAATAAGGAGAAAAATGAAAAAGATAATTGTTTTTATTTTGTTGATATTTAGTGTGATATCAAGCGCTAATGTGAGAATGCCTTTAATATTTTCTGACGGAATGGTATTGCAACGCAACAAACATATTCCGATTTGGGGTTTTGCCGATGCGAATGAAAGTATAGAAGTACACTTCAACAAACAAATCAAAAAAACGCAAGCCGATAAAAATGGAAAATGGACCTTAAATTTGAATGCGGAGAAAGCCGGCGGACCATTTGAATTGATAATCAAAGGCAAAAATACGGTTACAATTAAAAATGTTTTGGTTGGAGAGGTATGGATTTGCAGTGGACAATCGAACATGGAATTTCAGGTTTACAAAACCATGAATGCCGAAAAAGAAATTGCAGATTCTAATTACCCAATGATTCGCCATTTTGGAGTTGCACAAGATTTAAGCGGAACGCCAAAAGACGATTTAAAACAAGGAAAATGGGAAGTTTCAAATAAAGAAACTGTGGGTAACTTTACAGCAGTCGGCTTTTATTTTGCTAAAAAATTATATTCAGAATTAAAAATTCCAATTGGAATTATCAATACTTCCTGGGGTGGAACCAACGTAGAAACCTGGACAAGCCGTGAAGCATTTCAAAATAGCGAAGATTTCAAAAAAATGATTGCCGATGTTCCGGCTGTCAATATGGACGAAGTTTTAGAAATATATAAGAAATCGGTTTTAGAAAACCTTAAAAAAGTACAGGGTTTTGATGTTTCTATCGAAAACGAAAACCAGTTTAAAAATGACAGTTTTGATGATAAAAACTGGCCGGAAATAAAAGTCCCTTCACTTTGGGAAAACCAGCAATTGGGCAACATGGACGGAATTGTCTGGATGCGCAAAACAATCGTTTTAACCGCAGAACAAGCCAAAAAAGAAGCCGTTTTACATTTGGCAAAAGTTGATGATGAAGATAAAACATACGTAAACGGCGTGGAAGTAGGAACCAATAATCTCTGGGACAAATTAAGAGTTTACAAGATTCCAACAAACGTACTTAAAGAAGGTACCAATGTAATCGCAGTAAGAATTGCAGATTACAGCGGCGGTGGCGGAATCTACGGCGATCCCGCCGATTTAAAAATTGCCTTTAAAGACTCCGGTTTTCCGCTTGACGGCCTTTGGAAATTTAATGTCGTACAAGTCAAAATTTCTGTTTCGCCAAACAGCTATCCGTCATTATTATACAATGCGATGGTAAATCCGCTGGTTCCTTACGCATTTCAGGGCGTTTTATGGTATCAGGGCGAAGCCAATGTATGGAGGGCAAAAGAATACAAAAAAGCATTTCCGTTAATGATCAATGACTGGAGAACAAAATTCAAACAAGGTAATTTTCCATTTTATTTCGTACAATTATCCACTTTCGACGAATTTGGCGGCAACAGTCAAAAAGGAAGCCGCTGGGCCGAACTCAGAGAAGCACAGTCTGAAACTTTAAAATTGCCAAACACCGGTATGGCCGTTACAACCGATATTGGAAACGCAAAAGACATTCATCCAACCAATAAACAAGACATTGGTTTGCGGTTGGCTGCCATCGCAATGAACAATATTTATGGCAAAAAACAAGTTCACAGCGGACCAACTTACAAATCTCAGCAAATAAAAGGAAACCAGATCATACTGACTTTTGACCATACAGGAAGCGGACTATCAACGCCAAATAACGATGAATTAAAAGGCTTCGAAATTGCCGGTGTAGACAAAGTTTTTCATTCCGCTAAAGCGATAATAAAAGACAATAAAATTATCGTTTCGAGCGAAAAAGTAAAAACTCCCGTTGCCGTACGCTATGGCTGGGCAGACGATGACACGAATATTAATTTATACAATAAAGAAAAATTCCCGGCATCGCCTTTCAGAACCGACAATTGGGAAATGCTAACAGCAAATGAGACATATAAAGTGAATAAGTAAGTCCTTAGTTATTAGAAATGAAGAATATTTGGGCGTGACCATCTCGTTGCAAAAGGGCAAATATACGTTATGGTTATACGCCCTTTTGCAACGAGACGGTCGGGCTATCCACGCTACTTCGGTAGCCAGCTCCTATCCCTCACGCTCACAGTTTAAATCAACTTTTTTTGTCATTCGTCGTTCCTTAGAATGACAAAACATAACCACAAACGAAGAACCTATGAATTCCAAAATCATAAAAACATTTTTCATTTTACTTTTCACTTTAAGTGGAAAAATAATAGCACAATCCACTCAAAAATTGTGGTACAAACAACCTGCAGAATTTTTTGAAGAAAGTTTGGTTTTAGGAAACGGAAAAATGGGCGCAACGGTTTTTGGCGGAGTAAATGCAGATAAAATCTATCTGAATGATATCACGCTTTGGTCGGGCGAACCGGTCAATGCGAATATGAATCCCGAAGCGTACAAAAATATTCCGGCAATTCGGGAAGCATTAAAAAATGAAAATTATAAACTGGCCGAAGAATTAAACAAAAAACTTCAGGGGAAAAATTCAGAATCGTATGCGCCTTTAGCAACATTAGAAATTAGCAATGCCGAAAAAGGGAAAGCAACAAATTACCATCGAGAACTTGATCTTTCTACAGCGACAACAAAAATAAGCTACGAACTGGACGGGGTGAAATTTACCAGAGAATATTTTGTTTCGGCACCAGATCAGATTATGGTTGTAAAATTTACTGCGAGTCAGAAAGGAGCTTTAAATTTTGATGTAAATCTCAGAAGTCTCTTAAAATCAAATGTTGAAATAAGAGGAAATACCATGATGATGAACGGTACTGCGCCAATTCATGAAAATGCAGGTTATAATGTGCAGTCAAAATATTTGGAGGCTAAAGAAAGAGGAACACGATTTACAACTTTGCTTCAGGTTAAAAACACCGAAGGAAAAGTTAGCAATACCAGTTCGACCTTAACTGTGAAAGATGCGTCAGAAGTAATTATTTACATTTCTGTCGCCACAAGTTTTAATGGTTTCGACAAAAACCCGTCTACCGAAGGACTTGATGATGTCGCGATTGCGTTACGAAATTTGAATAATGCTATTCTAAAACCATTTACTAAATTAAGAGAAAATCACGTTGCCGATTATCACAAATTCTACAATCGTGTCACATTAGATCTGGGAAAAACAACTGCACCGGACTTGCCAACAGACGAGCGTTTACTACGCTACGCGGACGAAAAAGAAGATAAAAATCTCGAAATTCTTTATTTTAACTACGGTCGGTATTTATTAATAAGTTCGTCCAGAACTTTGGGAGTTCCGGCCAATTTGCAGGGATTATGGAATCCGCATTTAAGTCCGCCGTGGAGCAGTAATTACACGATGAATATTAATCTGGAAGAAAATTACTGGCTGGCAGAAAACACCAATCTTTCAGAAATGCATTTGCCCCTTTTAAGTTTTATAAAAAATCTTTCGGTAACTGGAAAAGTAACGGCCAAAACATTTTATGGTGTCAATGAAGGGTGGGCTGCAGCACATAATTCAGATATCTGGGCAATGACAAATCCTGTTGGACAATTTGGAAAAGAAGATCCCATGTGGGCATGCTGGCCCATGGCAGGAGCGTGGCTGAGCACTCACATATGGGAACATTATACTTTTACACAAGACAAAGATTATCTGAAAAAAGAAGGTTATCCTTTGATGAAAGGTGCAGCACAATTTTGCCTAAACTGGATGATTACAGATAAAAACGGAAATTTAATTACATCGCCGTCAACATCACCGGAAAATCAATATAAATTATCTGATGGTTTTGTGGGTGCAACATTTTATGGAGGAACAGCAGATTTAGCCATGATTCGCGAATGTTTTGATAAAACGATAAAAGCTTCCAAAGTATTAGATACCGATGCAGCTTTCAGAGCAAAATTAGAAACCGCACTTAAAAAATTACATCCGTATCAAATTGGAAAAAAAGGAAATCTGCAGGAATGGTATTTTGACTGGGATGATAATGATCCAAAACACCGTCATCAATCGCAATTATTTGGTCTTTTTCCCGGAAACCACATTTCGCCCGTTAAAACTCCGGATTTAGCGGAAGCTTCGAGAAAAACCTTAGAAATAAAAGGCGACGAAACCACAGGCTGGTCAAAAGGCTGGAGAATTAATCTCTGGGCAAGACTTTGGGATGGAAACCGTGCTTATAAAATGTTTCGCGAATTACTTCGTTACGTAGACCCGGACGGAAAAAAAACAGAAAAACCAAGAAGAGGAGGAGGAACGTATCCTAATTTATTCGACGCGCATCCGCCGTTTCAAATCGATGGAAATTTTGGAGGAACTGCAGCCGTTGCCGAAATGCTGATTCAGTCTGACGAAAACGAAATAAGATTACTTCCGGCTTTGCCAGACGCCTGGGAAACCGGATCTGTAAAAGGTCTTTGCGCCCGAGGCGGATTTGAAATTGAAATGAGCTGGAATAATAAAAAACTCCAGAAAGTATTTGTTTCTTCTAAAAAAGGCGGAAAAACAACTTTGATTTTTGGAGATAAAAAACAGGAAATTGTTTTGAAAAAAGAAGAGACGAAAGAAATTGTTTTTTAAGCTTTTCCAGAGCTTTCGTCGGACCTTGAAAAGGTCAAATATTTATAGAAGCAAAAATCGTCAGGAAGTGCGACCCCGAAGGGGTCGAATAATTCGGTTCGGATTTTTTCTATAAACATTTAACCCCGCCGGGGTTATTCTTCTAAATTATCTTTTTCTTCTGGTTTTTGAGAATGTTCTTTTTTAAAAGTTTCGTACCATCTTTCTATCGAAGGATAAACAAAAGCAGCCACTTTTTTCACCGGATTATAAAAAATATAAGAATCCAGAGTTTCCTTTTTGGCAAATGTATTATCGAAATTGATTTTTTCGAACAAGGCAATAAAAACACTCAGGATCAGAATGGTTTTTAAAATCCTGAAAAATCCTCCGCCTAATTTATTCAGCCAGCCCAACATGGCAAAATCGGCGATTCCGGTTAAGATTTTGGCCAGGAAATAAACACCAATTACAACCAGGATAAAAGTCAGAATAAAAGCGGTTAATTGAATATTGGTAGGGTTCCACGACACGTGTTTGGAAATTATCCCTGTCATTAAAGAAGAAAATTTAATGGCAAGATAAATTCCTAAAAGCAAAGAAATAAAAGAAGCCACTTCTATGAAAAGTCCGTTTTTAATGCCTTTATACAAACTGAAAGCTAAAAGCGCTGCCACAATAATATCAAAAAAACTCATGTTTAGGTTTTTAAATGAGGCGCAAAGATATTCTTTTTTTTGAGTGGCAAAGTTCAAAAAATGCAGAGGTTCAAAGGTTTTTTTGTACGTGATAACAAGTATAAAGCTTCTATATGCATTTTATGCAAAGAGTATGTATCTTTGCCAATTCATATTTAGAATTGAGATTGCTGTTTCTATATTCAAGAATATTTAAATCACTTCGCAATATTAAATCTAAAATTTAAAATCATAAATTAATGTCCAGAGATACACAATTAAAAGAGCGTTGGGAAAAGCTCGTTGATATACTTTCCAATCAATTTTCGCAGGGCGAAGACTTAGATTTGGATGCTATAATTTACCTCATCGGAGTTCAGGAATACGGAAAAGTACACCGCGAATACAAAAAAGACGAAAAACTGAATCTAATGCATATCGCGATCTGCAGATTGTTAGAGCCATACGGATTTTATGAATTCGAATTTTTTGACGAAGAAGGGTGGCCGCATTATAAAGTAAAAGAAGAATTACCTCCCTTAAAAGCCGGAGAGCAATCGGTTTTGATGAAAGAAGCGATTGTCAATTATTTTTTGGAGAGAAAATTGATAGATTAGTGTAAAGAGGGAGTGTAAATTAAGATTTTGGACTGAAAATAAATATTCTGTTTAAGAAAATACTTCTCGCTTCTTACCTTTAACATCTCACTTTTTTATTTAAATTTGTATTCTCAAGTATTGAAGGAAAATGATAGACAAGATAAAACAGCATATAGAGGAAGCAAAAGCTTTTAATGAAAAAAATAAAGAATCGTTAGAACAATTCCGTATTAAATATTTAGGTAGTAAAGGTTTACTTAAAGAACTTTTTAATGAATTTAAAAATATTCCGAACGACCAGAAAAAAGATTTTGGACAAGTAATAAATACGTTAAAAGCGGTTGCTGAAGAGAAAGTAAAATCGATTCAGGAAGAACTGGAAAGTAAAGAAGAAACAAAAGGAATTTTTGGAGATTTAACGCGTGCTGCAGAACCGGTAATTATTGGTTCCCGTCACCCGATTTCAATCGTTAAGAATCAGATTATTGATATTTTTGCGAATATCGGTTTCAATGTTTCTGAAGGTCCGGAAATCGAAGACGACTGGCACAACTTTACGGCATTAAACTTGCCGGAATACCATCCTGCGCGTGATATGCAGGATACATTTTTCATTCAGACTAATCCAGATGTTTTATTGCGTACGCATACATCATCTGTACAGGTTCGTTATATGGAAAATCATAAACCGCCAATTCGTACTATTTCTCCGGGAAGAGTTTTCCGTAATGAAGCGATTTCTTCCCGTTCACATTGTATTTTCCATCAGGTAGAAGGATTGTACATTGATAAAGATGTTTCTTTCGCAGATTTGAAACAAACATTGCTTTATTTCACAAAAGAAATGTTCGGAAAATCTAAAATTCGTTTACGTCCGTCATATTTCCCATTTACAGAACCAAGTGCCGAAATTGATATTTACTGGGGACTTAAAACAGAAACCGATTACCGTATTACAAAAGGAACAGGCTGGCTGGAAATTGGAGGCTGCGGAATGGTAGATCCAAATGTTCTTAAAAATTGTGACATCAATCCTGATGAATATAACGGTTTTGCTTTCGGAATGGGAGTAGAGCGTATCGCGATGCTTTTATACCAAATTGGAGATATCAGGATGTTTTACGAAAATGATGTACGTTTCTTAGAGCAGTTTAAATCTAATATTTAATTTAAGTTAAAAAGTCGTAAAGTCGAAAGTTGAAAGTCCAAAAGTAATGGCTTTTAATTTTCGGCTTTACGACTTTCGACTTTATGACTTTTGACTAATATGAAAAAAGATATAGTAATTCCAGAAGTAGAAAACGTATTCTTAGCTGCCGTTCAGGAATGGAGCGACGATTTTATGGAGAAAGTCTGGTACGCATACTTAGTTAACGACAGCGACTTTAATTTAGACAGCGTAATGGTTGTTTCAAAAGCTTTTGGAACCATAGACGGGGAAATGAAAAAAACGTCGATTCTACGCCACGCCTTTGTAGAAGTTCCTGCAGTTTCTGTAGTAAAAATCGAAATGATTGAAAAAAGTCTTTTGATTATGAATAATGAATTTATGGTAACGTTCTTCATTGGAAATACTTTGTACGACAAAAAATTCATTTTCAAATCAAACCTCATTAACGAAAATGATACGGAAGAAGTGCCTATTTTGTTTGTGGAGGGGATTATGGTGAAGTAAAGAGTATAGAAAATAGAATATAGAGAAAAGACTTTTTCTCATCTTTGAAAATAAAAAAAGAGTCAAGACATTTAATTGTTCTTGACTCTTTTCTTTTATCAGTATTTCGAAAAGTCTATTCTCTATATTCTTTATTCTATTTTCTAAAAAAATCTAATCCAAAGACTCCGTTAATTTCTTAAACACCGATTTAGCATCTTTACCTTCATATAAAACTGCGTAAACAGCATCAATAATAGGTGTTTTTGCACCGTAGCCCTGATTTAGTTTATAGGCACTTTTGGTAGCGTAATAACCTTCGGCAACCATACTCATTTCCATCATGGCGCTTTTTACCGTATACCCTTTTCCAATCATATTTCCGAACATTCTGTTTCTTGAGAAAATCGAATATCCTGTAACCAATAAATCGCCCAAATAAGCCGAATCATTAATGTTACGTTTCATTTTGTGCACTTTTCTAATGAATTTTTTCATCTCACGGATTCCGTTACTCATCATAACCGACTGAAAGTTATCACCATAACCTAAACCATGTGCAATTCCGGCTGCAATGGCATAAATGTTTTTAAGCATGGCTGCATATTCTGTTCCAATAATATCATCTGAAATTTTTGCCTTTATATAATTTCCGGAAAGAGATTTGGCAACAGTGCACGCTTTGTCAGGATCTCCGCAGGCAATTGTTAAATAAGAAAGCCTTTCAAGTGCCACTTCTTCAGCGTGGCAAGGACCAGTAATTACACCAATATTGTAATATGGAATGTCGTATTGAATGTGGAAGTGTTCGCCCACAATTAAACTGGTCTCCGGAACAATTCCTTTAATGGCAGAAAAAATAATTTTATCTGATAAAGAAACCGTCATATTCTTTAATTCGGCATCCAAAAACGCAGAAGGAATTGCAAAAATTACATAATCTGCATATTCGATCGCCTCATTTATATTGTTAGTCAATTTAAGTTTGTTAGTGTCAAATTCGACAGAACTTAAATAATTTGGATTGTGCTTGTACTTCTGAATGTGCTCTATTGCAGCATCATTACGCATATACCACGAAATTTCAGAAAGATTTACACATAACATTTTCGCAATTGCCGTTGCCCAGCTTCCACCACCAATCACTGCAAATTTTAAATTTTCGCTCATTATTTTAATAATTTAAAACAAAAGTACTTAATAATGTGTCAATAAAGCAAAATCTGATTTAAGAAATTTTGAAGAAACGTATAAATCATGATGTCTTTCAAGAACTTTAGATGAAAATATTTTTTTTAATCTAAACACAATAAAAGTGACAGCCTTACGTTATAATAGATTATAAATTAGAATTTTAATGAATTTAGAAAGCATTGAGTTAGTTAGTTTTGTTTTAGTATTTTAAAAAGGCGTTCCTAAAAAATTTAAGAACGCCTTTTTTATTGTGTAATATTTAGTTTTGAAAACCAAGTATTCCTCACTAAATACTAATTAATAGCTCATTTCAACAATAGATTTTACCTTGTCTAAAGTAATGAGTTGGTTCTCACCTAAGCCTTTCCAGCCTCTTTCGTCAAAACGATTGACGATGAAGTCTGCAGTTTTAGAATAATCTTCAGTGTATTGAGAAAGTTTTGTGTCCATTCCCATAGTATGGAAAAATTCAACGGTTTTATTGATGGCTTCTTTAGCGACTTCTTCATCAGAACCCGTTAAATTAAAGATTCTTCTTCCGTATTGCGCCAGTTTTCCTTTTTTAGTTTCGAACATTACCGTATATAAACTTGGGCCAATAATGGCTAAAGTTCTTGCGTGATCAATTTCATACAATGCCGTTAATTCGTGACCGATCATGTGCGTTGCCCAGTCGCTCGGAACACCTTTTTGGATCAATCCGTTTAATGCCATCGTACAGCTCCACATAAAATTGGAAGCCAAAGTATAGTCGGTTGGATTTTCTACCACTCCCGGACCAACTTCGATCAAAGTCTGTAAAATACCTTCGGCAATTCTATCCTGAAGAAATCCTTCATGAGGATAGGTTAAATATTGCTCCATTACATGCGTGTAAGCATCTACAACTCCATTTTGCAATTGTCTTTTTGGTAAAGATGCAATAACTGTCGGATCACAAATTGAAAATTGTGGAAACAAGGCACTTCCGCCTGAAGATAATTTTTCCTGAGTTGCCTCAATCGTAACTACGTATCCGGAATTCATTTCGCTTCCCGTTGCCGGTAAAGTTAACACTGTTCCAAAAGGCAATGCATTTTCTTTAATCAGAATTCTTTTTTGGAGAATATCCATCGGATTTCCTTCAAAGTTTACTGCTGCAGAAATAAATTTTACGCCATCGATTACAGAACCTCCGCCGACAGCCAGAATAAAATCAATTTTTTCATTTTTAATCACTTCAACGGCTTTCATTAAAGTTTCAAATCTCGGATTCGGCTCAATTCCGCCAAATTCTACAATTTCAAAACCTTTTAAATTTGCGATTACCTGATCGTAAATTCCGTTTTTAAAAATACTTCCGCCTCCGTAAGCCAATAATATTTTAGCATTTTTTGGAACTAAAGAAGCAAGTTTAGAGATTTGTCCTTTACCGAAGATTAAGTTCGTCGGATTATATAATTCAAAGTTGAGCATTTTTTTTATTTTTAGGTACTAAGGTTCTAAGTTGCAAAGGTTCAAAGTTTTAATCTTTGTCGCTAAGAACCTTTGCAGCTTTGTTCCTTTTTAATTCAATTTTTGCAGCAATTTTCCAGCTACCAATTTAGACGAAGCAGGATTTTGACCCGTTATTAACAGTCCGTCTTCTACAGCGTATGGTGCCCAGTTTGGACCTTTGGAGAAAGCAGCTCCGTTTTGTGTCAAAGCATCTTCCAGTAAAAACGGTACGACTTTGGTTAAACCTACGGCTTCTTCTTCCTCATTTGTAAATCCGGTTACTTTTTTTCCTTTAACTAAAAATTCGCCATTTACTTTTACATTTTTTAAAACAGCTGGAGCATGACACACAAATGCTACAGGTTTTTTATGATTGTAAAAAGATTCTATTAATGCAATAGAGTTTTTATCTTCGACTAAATCCCAAAGCGGACCGTGACCTCCCGGATAAAAAACCGCATCATAATCTTTCTGATCAATAGTGGAAAGTTTGTGCGTATTTTTTAATTTTTCCTGTAATACTTTATCAGCGTCAAAACGTTTTGTGTCTTCTGTTGCAGAAGCGGGATCTGCGCTTTTTGGATCTATCGGCGGTTGGCCTCCTTTTGGTGTTGCAATTGTAATCTCAACTCCCTGATCTAACAATTCGTAATAGGGCGCAGCCAGTTCTTCTGACCAGAATCCTGTTTTTTCTCCTGTATTGCCCAGTTTATCATTGCTGGTAACAACAAATAGTACTTTTTTCATACTTTTTTTATTTGATTTTTGAGCTTCAGCAGAAATGCTTACAGCTGTGAATGCAGTTATTGCGAGTAATGCTATTTTCTTCATAATATTAAATTTTAGACAAATTTACGGCTTAAGTGATATTTGTAAAAATAAAATAAACTATGTTTGTTATTATAAAATTTATATCATGGTAAATCTCGAATGGTACAGAACTTTTAAAGCAGTTTACAAAAACGGTAATTTTTCAGTGGCTGCAAAGGAATTATTTATGAGTCAGCCAGCGGTTAGTCAGCAAATTTCAATGCTTGAAGCACACGTGGGGAATAAATTATTTAACCGGAAATCAAAAGGAGTAGAACCAACCGAATACGCTAAGTTACTGAATAATTTGATAATAGACGCGTTGGACAGGCTTGAAAGTGTGGAAGCCGGTTTTCGCGCTAAAGCGGAAGATGCTAACCGGTTAATTTCTGTTGGAATTTCAAGGCATCTTTTTAATTGTGTGGGTGAACTTCTAATTTCCAAATTTGATTTAATCGATTTTACTTTTGCAGAAGACGATGAACTTTTTGCATTAGTTGATGCTAAAAAACTTGATTTTGCCATTACCACAAAAAGATTTGACACTTTTGATACTACCTACGAAATTGTTGGAAAAATAAAACTAATTATGGTGGCGCCCACAAGTTTGGATGTAACCGATTTTCGCCAGAAATTAAAAGCAGACAATTATACGGAACTGGAACAATGGCTCAATACACAAAAGTGGTACAGTCATGATGCACGAATTCCGCATATTAAATTATTCTGGCTGCATGCTTTTAATAAGAAGCGACCGTCAATGGTTCCTAATTATATAATTCCTTCGGAGTCGGATATGCTTAGACTTTTGTCAAAAAATGAAGGTGTTGCAGTAACATGGAATTGCAATGCCAGGAATTATATAAAAGAAAATAAATTACAGTTGGTTTGGAACAGCTTTCATGTTCCCGAAGAATTTGTGTATTTGTTAGCACCCAAAAATAATAATGCAAAATCAATTTTTGAGGTGATAGAGAAAGAACTGAAATTGTTTTTTGGAAATAGATTATAAATTTTTAAGCCGCGAATTCCAGTAATTTTCACGAATTAATTTTTAAATATACTAAGGGAAAATTGTTGCAATTAGTGGAAAACTATAAAGAGTATGATTATGGAAAATCTACAAAATATTAGAGTTGCAGTTGATGCCATTGTTTTTGGATATCAAAATGGGCAGTTGTATGTGCTTTTGATTCAGCAGAAATTTGGTTCGGCAGAATCTTATTGGGCTCTTCCGGGCGGATTGGTAAAAAATGATGAATCGTTGAAAGATGCTGTAAAACGTGAACTAAAAGAAGAAACCAATGTCGAAGTAAACTATTTTGAACAATTATTTACATTTGGCGATGATATAAAAAGAGATCCGCGAAACCGTGTTATTTCTGTTGCTTATTTTGCTTTGGTCGATCCTTCAAAACTAGAAATTGTGGCCAGTTCAGATGCAGATAAAGCGCAATGGTTTCAAATAAATGAAATTCCGAAACTGGCTTTCGATCATAATTTAATTCTTAAAAAAGCTATTGAAAGACTTAAAGCCAAATTAAGTTACGAGCCAATTGGCTTCGATTTACTTCCAAAAGAGTTCCTTTTTTCAGAACTCGAAAATTTGTATTGCACTATTTTAGAAAAAGAAATCGAAAGAAGAAACTTCCGAAAAAAGATACTAAGTTTTGGAATTGTCGAAGAAACGGAACATTATTCTCCAGTAAAAACGGGACGTCCGGCAAAATTATTTCGATTTAATAAACTGAAATATAATGAATTATCTAAAGAAGGTATTCACTTCGAAATAAAGTTTGCGTAATTTTTACACAAAATATATTGTTTATTTAAAATTTAATTCTACATTTGCGTATAATTAACGCAAACTAAAAAACTATGATACTAAATCTCGACCCAAAATTCGCTCCTTTTCAAAATCAGGAAGAAATCAAATTTCAAAGTTTTACTTTCTCAGGAGGAGAACCACATATTAAAATTGCACCCGATTTTGATACAAACAGAAAAATAACGATTACACACCGACTAAATTCTTTCAACGATTTAGGATTATTGTGTGTTACTGTTGATGCTTTACGCAGAATGGATGTTAAAATTATCGAATTGTTCATTCCGTATTTTCCGGCAGCAAGGCAAGACCGTGTTATGATTCCAGGAGAACCGTTGTCTGTGAAAGTATATGCTGATATCATTAATGCAATGCAGTTGAATAAGGTTTTTGTTTTTGATGCACACTCAGAAGTTACACCAGCGTTATTGAACAATAGCACTGTAATTCCGAATTACACTTTTATAAAAGAAGTTTTAAACCGAATTGGCCAAAACGTAAAACTGATTTCTCCTGATGGTGGCGCCTTAAAGAAAATCTATAAAGTTTCTGAGTTTTTAGGCGGTGTTGATGTGGTGGAATGCAGCAAAAGCCGTGACGTAAAAACCGGAAAATTATCTGGATTTAAAGTTTACAATGATGATTTAGAAGGGATGGATTGTTTAATAGTCGATGATATCTGCGATGGAGGAGGAACTTTTGTTGGCTTGGCAGAAGAATTAAAAAAGAAAAACGCCGGAAAATTATACTTAGCCGTAAGCCACGGAATTTTTAATAAAGGATTTGAAGTTTTAAACTGCTTCGATGGCATTTTTACAACAAATTCTTTTAAAGATTTTGAAGGCGAAAGTGGGGTTGAGGTGATTGGATTAGACAAATTAGTTTAAAGTTTCAGGTTTCAAGTCTCTTTTGCAAACCTTAAAAAAAATCTATTAACAGTTTTAGGTTAACGCTTCAAATTTCAACTTCAGTTCACAACCTGAAACCTGAAACAAGAAAAACCTGAAACAAATTTAAAAAACCAAAAAAAATATGAGTGACGATTTAAAACCAAGATTTATTGAGTCTTTAAAAAGAAACAATGATCAGATTAGAGAAGACAGAGCCAAAACAATTGGCGAAGATTCTGAATTAATTTACAGACGAAGAGTCGAAGATATCGAATTAAAAATCAAAAGACTCGAAAGAGAACAGGAAGGACTGATTGATATTAGTCCGCTGGATAAAAACAGTTTGACATTTGCCGATTTTCAGCCGGAAGCTTTTGTACAGAAAGATATGGAACTTTCGCTGACGATTAGAAATTTAAACATCCAGTTTGAGGTTACAAAAAAGAGATTTGAATATTTATTTGGAAAAACATTTTAGTCATGGGAGGTACAAGATACGATATAGGCGCTCGTTTGAGCAGAGCAGAAGCAGCAGGTTACGGAAAAAAATCTGCGAGCGAAATTTTTACGCAAAATGCATTACACAGAGCTCATGAATCTATGAATCCGAATGGCGTGATTTTTAGAGAAGCAAGAGATTCTGAAGTACATCCCAACACGGTTCCGATTATTTTAGGATTGGATGTAACGGGGAGTATGGGACATATTCCACATGAACTGATTAAGGAAGGACTTCCGAAATTAATGGGCGGAATTATTCAGGGCGGTGTGCCGGATCCGGCACTTTTATTTTTAGGAATTGGGGATCACGAATGCGACAGATACCCGCTTCAGGTTGGACAGTTTGAATCTGGTGATGAAGAATTGGATATGTGGTTAACCAGAACTTATATCGAAGGCGGTGGCGGAGGAAATGCTGGCGAAAGTTATCTTTTAGCGTGGTATTTTGCAGCATTTCATACCAAAACCGATGCATTCGAAAAAAGAGGACAAAAAGGATTGCTGTTTACCGTTGGTGATGAACCAGGTTTGAAAAAACTTCCGGCTTCTGCCATTAAAGAAATTATGGGCCAGGGACAGCAGACTTATACACATTTAGAATTATTAGCAGAAGCGCAAAAAAGATACGATGTATATCATATTAGTGTTTTACACTCTGGACAAGCGATCAATGCGGATGTAGAGTGGAAAGAATTGTTAGGTCAGAATTGTTTGTCGATTGAAGATCACAGAGAAATTCCTAACGTAATAAAAAAGATCATCTGCGATAAACACAAAAGTTCTGGTTTAGGAACAATACCGGTTTCTGATAAAAATGATTCAGGTTTAGATAATATAGAAATGCTTTAAAAACTTTGCCCCCGAAGCTTCGGAAGTACTTCTTTGCAAGATTAAAAACATGAAGTTTTTTAGCCGAAGAAAATTTGCTCGCAAAGACGCAAAGACGCTAAGTTTTTGTATTCAGAGATTAAGTTTAAAGATATTTAATAATAAGGTTTGGCGACATAAGATTACTGTTAAAGTATATGCTTAAAAATACTTTGTGTCTTCGCGTCTTTGCGGCATAAAAAAAATAACAAAATGAAAACAGCGCAAATAGTTATAGGTTTAGGATTTGGTGATGAAGGAAAAGGCATAACAACAGATTTTCTGGCAAAACAAAAACCTGAATCTGTAGTTATTCGCTTTTCGGGAGGACAACAAGCTGCACACACGGTTATGATCGGAGACAGAAAACACATTCATTCCAGTTTTGCAAGCGGTGCACTTCGTGGTCTTCCGTCTTATTACAGCGAGCATTGTACCATTCACCCGCTTTTTCTTTATAATGAAAGAGAAGAATTAAAAGAAAAAAAAGCTAATCTGGACTTGTATATTCATCCGTTAGCAAAAGTTACAACTCCTTTTGATGTCTGGCACAACAGAGGAAATGTACGAAATATTGAAAACGGAACCTGCGGAAAAGGTATCGGATCCACCATGAAGAGAAATGAAGGTCCGTATAAGTTATTTGCTATCGATTTGATCGCGCCAAGCGAAATGCTTTTAGAAAAACTAAACCAAATCGCGTATTACTATGGTTTTTCAAATGAAGATGATATGGATGAAGAAATAAAACAATATATGGAAGCGATTGATAAACTTAAATGGAATATTGCCGATTACAGTTTTCTTTCAAAATATGAAAATTTAATTTTTGAAGGAAGTCAGGGCATTTTATTAGATATGGATCACGGCGTTTTTCCGAATGTGACGTATGCAAATACAACTTCAAAAAATGCTATTGAAATTTGTAATAAACTAAAGATTGAAGATGTGGAGATTTATTACGCAACAAGAAGTTATACCACCCGACACGGACACGGATGGATGCCAAATGAAGGAGAAATTAAATTAAAAAACAACGAAGAAGAAACCTGTATTTTCAACGAATATCAAAAACATTTACGTTTTGGAAGCTTAGATTATAATCTATTAAATTATGCTCTAAAACTCGATGCCGCTTACAGCCCAATGGCAAAACGAAATTTGGTTGTAACCTGTATGGATCAGCTGGAGCAGGATTATGAGTTCGAAAGTCTCAAAACAGAATTTAAAGAAATCTACGGATCGTTTTCGCCCGATTGTAAAGACTTTAAAAATATCACTTCTTTGTATCAATAAAAGTGAAAAAATGAAATACAACATAGAAAATATAGCTCCGGAAAGTAAGTTTTTATTTTTCTGGGGACATCAGCCCAGTAAAGACGGGACGATTACAAAAACCTGTTTCAGTCAATGGTGGTTGAGTTCTTTTGAAGTAGATAACATCACATACAAAACAGCAGAACATTGGATGATGGCGAAGAAAGCGGAATTGTTTGACGATCAGGAAATTTTAGCTAAAATCATAGCCTGTAAATCTCCGGCTGAAGCCAAAAAACTGGGTAGAAAAGTTAGAAATTACGACGACAAAATCTGGTTAGAAAACCGATTTGAAATTGTAAAAAAAGGAAACTATCATAAATTCAGTCAAAACAAAGATTTAAGCGAATTTCTAATCAATACAAATGAACGAGTTATTGTAGAAGGAAGTCCGGTAGATCCAATTTGGGGAATCGGAATGGCAGAAGATCACAAAGATGTTTTGATTCCTGAAAAATGGAAAGGGCTGAATTTGTTAGGTTTTGCTTTGATGGAAGTTAGAGATGAATTGAAACAATAAACTGTAGAGTATGCTTTATGGTTTTAGAGTTTCAAATGCATTAAAAATTAAATAAAAATTAAAAATAACATAGAAAAGATGAATGAAAAAACAGCAAAAAGCGTCAGCAAATTTTTAAGTCTGGTGCTGCGACATTCGCCTGAAACTATCGGATTAAAATTAGACGAAAATGGATGGGCAGATGTAGAAGAATTAATAGAAAAATGTAATAAAAAAGGGCAACGTCTTGATGCAGAACTTTTGGATTATGTTGTAGAAAATAACGATAAAAAGCGTTTTGCTTTCAAAGAAGATAAAACCAAGATCCGTGCAAGTCAGGGGCATTCTATTTCGGTTGAATTAAATCTGGCAGAAACAGAACCTTTAGAATATTTATACCACGGAACGGTTGGCAAATTCATGGAAAACATTCGTAAAGAAGGTTTGAAGAAAATGAGCCGTCAGCATGTACATTTGAGTAAAGACCAAGAAACGGCGACGAAAGTAGGAAGCAGAAGAGGAATCCCTCAGATATTAACCGTTAGAAGCGGTGCAATGCACAGAGACGGATATACATTTTATTTATCCGAGAACAATGTCTGGCTGACCAATGAGGTTCCGGCGAAATATATTGAATTTTAAAAAATGAAAAGAACAATAGTTTTTGGAGATATTCACGGAGGTTTAAAAGCTTTACTTCAGTTATTAGACAGAATTGACTACTCTGAAAATGACCGATTAATTTTCTTAGGCGATTATGTTGACGGTTGGAGCCAATCGGCTCAGGTTATAGATTTCCTAATGGATTTATCTCAAAAACATGAATGTATTTTTATAAGAGGTAATCACGATGCCTGGTGTCACGAGTGGCTTCAGAATGATGTGGTAAACGAAATATGGTTTATGCACGGCGGAAAATCAACCATAGAAAGTTATCAGGATATCGATCTTCCTCGAAAGCAGAAACATCTTGATTTCTTTAAAAACATGAAAGATTATTTTGTGGATGAAAATAATAATTTATTTATCCACGCCGGTTTTTCATCGATGCACAGACCAGAAAAAGAACATTATCAAACCAATTTTTCCTGGGACAGAACTTTGTGGGAAATGGCTTTGACAATGGACAAAAGAATCCAAAAAGATTCCAATTTATATCCGAAAAGATTATTGATTTTTAATGAAATATACATCGGGCACACACCAACACTTCATTACGATGTTGAAGTTCCGATGCAGGGCTGTAATGTCTGGAATGTTGATACAGGAGCAGGTTTTTATGGAAAACTTACGTGTATAAATATCGAAACAAAAGAATTTTGGCAGAGTGATGTGGTGCAAACCTTGTATCCTGATGAAAAAGGAAGAAATAAATAAAAGATGAAAAATACCATAAAATCAGGTTTACTGGGAGTTGCAATAGGCGATGCTTTGGGAGTTCCGGTTGAATTTAAGACGAGAGATAATTTAAAACAAAATCCGGTTACAGATATGTTGAAATTTATGTGCTGGAATCAGCCTCGGGGGACATTTAGTGATGATAGTTCGCTGGCCTTTTGTACTGCAGAAAGTTTATGCAGGGGTTTTGATATCGAAGATATGGCGCAGACTTTCGTAAAATGGATGGTTGAAGGATATTGGGGCGCTCATTATAAAGTATTTGATATTGGCGGTACAACCAAGCATTCTCTGCTTCGTGTAGTAAAAGGAGAATCGGCCGAATTCTCTGGAAACTTTTTTGATGAGGATAACGGAAATGGATCTTTAATGCGTATTTTGCCTCTGGTCTTTTATCTTCAAAAAGAAAAAGATATCGAAATTATTTACAGGAAAGTCAAAGCAGTTTCGTCGATAACCCATGCACATTTCCGGTCAGTATTTGCCTGTTTTATTTATGTACTATATTGTTTGGAGATTTTAAAAGATAAAGATAAATTCGAAGCTTATAAGGATATGAAAGTTGTGCTTTCAAAATTTTTGGAAGATAAAAAATATAATCCTGCTGAAATTCAGTTATTTGATAGAATTCTGAAATACGATATGCTTTATGTAGAAAGTGAAATACAGTCTTCGGGTTATGTTCTCCATAGTTTAGAAGCAAGTTTTTGGTGTTTTTTAAATGCAGATTCGTATGAAGAAACCGTTTTAAGAGCAGTTAACTTAGGTGGCGACACCGATACAACGGCAGCAATTGCAGGAGGTTTGGCAGGAATTTATTACGGACTGGATAATATTCTGGAGAAATGGATAGAGCATTTAGTCAGAGTAAATGATATAAAAGATTTGGCAGAAAGATTAGCAGATAATTTAAATAAAAATATATGAACCCTTTATTATTAACCGATGGTTACAAAGTTGACCACAGAAGACAGTACCCAGACGGAACCACATTAGTATATTCTAACTGGACACCAAGAAAATCACGTATCGAAGAAGTGGATGAAGTGATCTTTTTCGGATTGCAGTATTTCATCAAAAAATATATTATTCATGACTTTGAAGAGTCTTTCTTCAGAAAGCCAAAGGAAGAAGTTGTAAAAAAATATTCTCGCAGAATTAATAATTATTTGGGTGAAAACCTGGTCGGAATTAAGCATATTGAAGATTTGCACGATTTAGGATATATTCCGATGGTTTTTAAAGCTTTGCCGGAAGGAGCGAGCGTTCCGCTGAGAGTACCAATGTTTACGATGTACAATACGATTCCGGAATTTTTCTGGCTGACAAATTATTTCGAAACGTTACTTTCCGCAGTGGTTTGGTTACCTTGTAACTCTGCGACAATTGCAAAAGAATATAGAAAAGTATTAGACAAATTTGCAGCAGAAACTTCTTCTGTACCGGAATTTGTAGATTGGCAGGCACACGATTTCTCTATGAGAGGAATGGGCGGAATCGAAGCAGCACTAACTTCTGCAGCGGGACATTTGTTGAGTTTTACAGGATCTGATACGATTCCGGCGATCGATTTTTTAGAAGAATATTATAACGCCAATTCAGATCAGGAATTAGTGGCAGGTTCAGTAGCGGCAACAGAACATTCTGTAATGTGTATGGGAACGACAGAAGGCGAGTATGAAACATTCAAAAGACTGATAACAGAAGTGTATCCAAAAGGAATTGTTTCTATTGTTTCTGACACCTGGGATTTATGGAAAGTGCTAACGGATTATCTACCACGTTTAAAAGAAGATATCGTTTCCAGAGAAGGAAAAGTCGTGATTCGTCCTGACAGCGGTGACCCTATTCTAATTATCTGCGGAAATCCCGACGGAAAAACAGAACAGGAGAAAAAAGGAGTAATCGAATTGCTTTGGGATGTTTTTGGCGGAACAACAAACGATAAAGGTTTCAAAGAATTGGTGCCACAGATTGGAGCGATTTACGGAGACAGTATTACCGTAGCGAGAGCAACTCAAATCTGCGAAAAATTAAAAGAAAAAGGTTTTGCTTCTACCAATGTGGTTTTAGGAATTGGATCTTTCACTTACCAATACAATACCAGAGATACTTTCGGATTTGCAATGAAAGCCACTTATGGAGAAGTAAACGGAGAAGGAAGAGCTATCTTCAAAGATCCAATTACTGATGATGGAACTAAAAAATCGGCCAAAGGATTAATGAAAATCGATTTAATCGACGGCAAGTACCATTTAACCGATAATGTTTCCTGGGAAGAAGAAAAACAAGGTGAATTGAAAGAGGTTTTCAGAGATGGAAAGCTTTTGGTTGATCAATCTTTAAGCGAGATTAGGACAAGAGTAAAAAGCGATGTGAGTATCGAAGCTTAATTATAAATCAAAAGCCTGAATTTATATTCAGGCTTTTTTATGCGTTTTTGTTTTTTTCGTTCTGTTTGTCATTTCGACGAAGGAGAAATCACACCAGAAGCTCGACAAGGATTGGAATTTCGTTGAGGTGTTACTTGCGGAGATTTCTCCTTCGTCGAAATGACAATATTGCGTGAAATCTTCTTTACTTCTTATAAAAATTATTGTGATCAATATAATCCCAAACCTTCGGAGGAAGCAAAGGCTGAATGTTTTTCCCTTCTTTAATATTTTTTCGAATAAAAGTCGAAGAAATCTCTACAATTGGTGCATCGATTACATGAATTTTAGGATGCGATTTTAATTCGATATTTTCAGGTTCATCAGAAATTCTTGGGTACACATAAATATCATGATGGTCCAGAATCACTTCGTAATTTCTCCATTTATGAAGTGTTTTCAGGTTGTCTTCACCCATAATCAAAGAAAACTCATGCGTTGGATATTTTTCCTGTAAGTGCGCGAGCGTAATTACAGTATAATTCGGCTGAGGTAATTTAAACTCAATATCCGACGGTTTTATCTTCGGATAATCTTCTGTTGCCAGAAAAACCATTTCTAATCGCTGATGATCGTCTAAAAGCGTTGCTTTTTTCTTTAACGGATTATGAGGCGTAACCACCATCCAAATCTGATCTAAACCGGCAAATTCTGCCATGTGATTGGCAATAATCATATGCCCAACATGAATTGGGTTGTATGTGCCGAAATAAAGACCTATTTTCATTTTTTTTAGTACTTAGTTTTTTAGTGCTTAGTACTTAGTTTTAAGTTTAATCTTTCGTCATAGTATTAAAGATAAGAACTAGGTACTTAAAAACTAAGGACTAAAATACTAATCTTTAAGATTTCTTGAAAAAGCATTTATCATTTTGCTTTCTTCTTCAATCAAAAACATTATTTCATTAAATAAATTATTATCAGAGATGAAATCTAATTCTTTTGCAATAATAATTTGTGTTTCTATTTCATTCAATGAACCTCTCGAAATATTCAAAAAATGATTAAATGACTTGTCACTTTGTCTTCCGAATCCTTCTGCTATATTTGATGGAACTGATACACTGGCTCTTTTTAATTGACTTGTTAGCGCATATATTTCCTCTTTTGGAAAACCATTCGTAAGTTTATAGACTAAAACAACGATTTTTATTCCTTTCTGCCAAATTAGTAATTCTTTGTATGATTTAATTCCACTCATATTTTAAGTTTTGATTTTAAACTCAAAATTAAACGTAAAGAAAAATAAAAGCTGTCCACTAAGGACTAATTACTAATAACTAAGGACTAAAAAACTACTTATTTACGAAATCCTTAACCAATTGATGTGCTTCCTCTAAAGCAACTGGTAAATCATAATTTTTAATAATCACATCAAATTGAGGAGCAGTCGCTAACTCTACAGATGCCTTAGCAATACGCATATTAATTTTGTCGTCACTTTCTGTGGAACGTTCTTTTAATCTTCGTTTAAGTTCATCTACACTTGGAGGTTTTACAAAAACTGCTAAAGTTTGTTCCGGGAATTTATGTTTGATACGTAAACCGCCTGCAACATCAATATCAAAAATCACGTTTTTACCTAAAGCCCAGATTCTTTCAATTTCCGATTTTAAAGTACCATAAAAATTATCACGATATACCTCTTCCCATTCCAGGAAATCTTCGGCTTTAATATGTTTTTTGAATTCTTCCAAGGAAATAAAATAATAATCTTTTCCGTGAACTTCCTCACCACGTGGATCACGAGAAGCGGCTGATATTGAGAATTCAAGATTTAAATCTTCTTGTCCTAATAAGTGTTTTACGATCGTTGTTTTTCCTGATCCAGATGGCGCCGAAAAAACAATTAATTTTCCTTTATTCATTGTGTATGCTTTAGGCTGTAAGCAATATGCTTTAAGCTTTTTGTTTTTGCTTTAAGCTTTAGGCGATATGCTTTAAGCTTTTTCTGTATGTTTTTTTATGCGTAAAGTTAAATGCTTACAGCTTAATGCTTATAGCTTTACAACACATTTAAAACCTGTTCTTTAATTTTCTCCAATTCATCCTTCATCATCACGACCAATTTCTGCATTTGCGCGTGATTCGATTTAGATCCCATAGTATTAATTTCACGACCCATTTCCTGAGTAATAAAACCTAATTTTCTACCATTGGCTTCAGTACCTTTTATGGTTTCTAAAAAGTAATCCAGATGATTGGTCAGGCGAACCTTCTCTTCCGTAATGTCTAATTTCTCTAAATAATAGATTAATTCCTGTTCAAAACGGTTTTCATCCACATTAACCTGCAATTCAGAAATCGCAGTTTGCAAACGGTCTTTTATTGCCTGAACGCGTTCCGGATCCAATGCCAGAGCATCGTTCATATACTGACGAATATTTGCAATTCGTAGATTGAATTCTTTTTCAAGAGATTCTCCCTCGTCTTTTCTGAAACTTAAGATGTTTTGCAGTGCTTCCTCAATAATAACCTGAATCTGTTCCCAGTCATTTTCGTCAATTTCCTCGCGTTCTGTTTTTAATGTATCCGGCATACGAACGGCCATTTTCATCAATTCAGTTTCATCAGCATCAGGATAAACTTCTTTAAGTTGTGCAATATAATTTTTTACAACAGGAACATTTACTTTGGTCGAAGTCTGTTCTGCAGTACTTTCGATGTAAATCGCAAAATCAATCTTTCCCCTTTCCAGTTTAGTCGAAATCTGAGTTCTTAAGCCAAGTTCCATTTCGCGGTAAAGCGACGGCATTCTTACATTTAAATCTAAACCTTTACTGTTTAAGGACTTTACTTCGACTGTAATCTTTTTTGTAGGCAATTGCAAAGAAGCTTTGCCAAACCCTGTCATAGATTGTATCATATAATTGAGTATAAAGGCGCAAAGATACTAAAAAACTTAACAGCTGAGGTTTCTAGTTTTTAAGCAGCTAAATTTGTATTTTGTTTTGGGCGTTCCCTTTCCCGATAGCTATCGGGAGGCTATCCGTTTCAATCTTTTTTTGTCCCGTAAAAAAAAACGGGACAAAAAAAGGATTTCCACTACTATCCCTAACGCAGGCACTCCAATTCAGAAGTATTTTTTTCGAAAATATTATTTTTGCAACGCTTTCGTAACCTGAAGAATATTCTGCTGACTGTTTCCCACGTAAACCTGATTATCAATAATAAAAACCGGACGGCTTAAGAAAGTATAATGTTCCAAAATATACTTTTTAAAATCAGCTTCGCTCAAAGATTTGTTTTTTAAGTCCATAGACTTATACAATTGCGCTTTTTTACTGAATAAAGCTTCGTAACTTCCTGCCAGTTTATGCATTTCTTCCAATTGTTCTTCCGTAATTGGATCTTGCCTGATATCCTGAAAAACTAAATTATTTTCAGGAAGATTTTTAATGATTTTGCGACAGGTATCGCAAGAAGCCAGGTAATATATTTTGTCCATAATTGTCGAATTGAATTAGATTACAAAGAAAATCCATTTGAAATTGAAAAATGATTAATTTTAGAAAAAAAATTACAAATATGGATTCAGTTTTTGCAGTACAAAAAAACATAAGAGAAAATCTTTTAAGAGTATTGGACTCTCATTCTTTAGAACAATTAAATAAAATTCCGGAAAGGTTTAGTAATAACATAATCTGGAATATAGCGCATTGTGCGGCTACACAGCAAGCTTTAGTTTATAAACTTTCGGGTTTGCCAACCAAACTTCCTGAAGAATTTATAATGAAATACAGAAAAGGAGCAAAGCCGGAAGGAGATCTTTCTCAACAAGAAGTTGACGAAATTCGAGAGTTGCTTTTAACAACAAGCAGACAAATCGAAGAAGATTTTAAAAACAACGTTTTTGTGAAGTATCAGGAATATCCAACCAGCGTTGGATTTACACTTCGCAATATTGAAGAGGCATTAAATTTCAATAATTATCATGAAGGAATTCACCTCGGAATCATTATGAGTATTAGAAAGTTTGTTTAAAAAAAAGATCCCGCTTAGAGCGGGATTTTTTTTTATTCCATTATTCTTTCAATAGTCACTTTCATTGCGCCGGCGCCTTTATTTCTGGTGATTTCCATAAAAGCTCTCTTAGACAAGTCGATTTCACGGGTTTTTACAAAAGGTCCACGATCGGTAATTTTGACGATAACGAATTTGCCATTCGCTTCATTGGTAACTTTTACTCTTGTTCCAAAAGGAAGCTTTTTGTGAGCTGCCGTATAACTGTTGTTGTTAAATCTACTGCCGTTAGCGGTTTTCTTCCCGTTAAAACGATCTGCGTAGTAAGAAGCGTGAGCGTTTTTTTTATAAGGTTTTAGTTTTAAACCTTTGTCTGTAAATACGGAGTCTAAAGGTAATGCAACCAGATTTGGTTTTAGATTTTTAACAGTGTCTTGAATAATTTTAGGTTCTGTTGTAGGTTTGGTCTGGCTTACCACATACGAAAATCCACTAATTAGAGTCAGAGCGATTGTGGTGAATAAAATTTTTTTGTTGTTTCTCATGGGTTATTTTTTTTCAGACTTGGGGGGAGTTTGTACAAATAATATGCCGAGATAAAAAAAGCCCTTCATCAGGGCTTTTTAATTGGTATTTTTAGAACCAAAGGTTCCACGGAATTCTACTTAAAATAAGCAATAATCCTAATCCGTAAAATATAGCAAAGGTTTTGAATTTAGCTTCGCTATTGATTAATTTTTTATGTTTTGACCATCCAATTGTGATTAGGATGATGGCAATAAGATTGATAAGAGGATGCTCTAACGAGGTTAATCTCAATTCTGCATTCGACATTTGCCCGAAAGCAGCTTTTCCTAACGGAGAAACAAAATAAAGGATCAGACCAATTAATAATTGAGTATGAACTCCAATTAAAGCAAACAAACCGATTTTACGATCTTTTCCTGTAAATTCTTTTTTTGAAGTGACTCCGATAATGGCGTTAACAACTGCAACAAGTAAAAGCAGTAATGCAAGGTATGCCCAGCCAGAGTGTAATTTTTGTATAAAATTGTACATAAACGATGTTTTTTGTTGAAAACAAATATAACAAAAATGACTATAAAAAAACGGCATTAAACTTAAAAGTCAATGCCGTTTATGGTATTTATTTAGATTCTAAATATTAGAAATCGTAACGTAACGCGAAGTTCCAAGTTCTACCGAAACCAAAGTAAACCTGGTTTGTAGTAGCAATACCTTTATATGTTGAAACAGTTGGAACATCTGCTGCAAATATATTTGTTTTTGCTTCAGCAATGTAAGTATAGTCAAAAACGTTGTTTACGTTTAATCTGAAGCCTACAGAATTGCTTTTGTTTTTACCAACTAACAATTTATAAGATAATCCTGCGTCAGCTGTACCGTAAGATGGTAATTGTAATGAACCTCTGTTAGTTGCAGATGTAAAGTTTCCTGGAGAAATTGCAGCGTATAATTTGTCGTTATAGTTGTAGTTTGCATCAACAGTAAAACGTGGTAAAATCTCGTAAGTTGCACCTAAAGCGGCTGTAGTTTGAGCAGCATCTCCAACTCTTACACCGTCAAGGTATAATGTTATAGGAGTACCTCCACCGATAGGATTGTTTCCTGAGTCATAACGGTTACTTGTACTTGTTCCTTCATACTTCCAATCTCCAATAGAAAACATTCCAGTAAGAGTAAGTTTATCAAGTAATTTAGCAGTAGCGTCAAACTCAATCCCCGAGTGGATTTCCGTAATTCCAGCAAAATCGAAGTAACCTCCAGGGTTATCAGCAGCTCCGTCATTTTGTCTTTGATATCTGTCTTTCCATGAAGTACGGTAAAAGTTTAAGTTTGCAGTAAACATTTGTGTACGTAAACCATAACCAGCTTCAATACCGAAGATTTTTTCGTTTGTTAAGTTACCATTTACTAATGAAGCGTTGTTTGGGTAAACAGCGTTAAAAAATGGTTGTTTAGAGTAGTATCCTGAGTTAACAAAAACATTGTGATGCTCATTGATGTTATAATTAACACCACCTTTTACGTTTCCACCTAAGATGTTTTCATAATCTGTGCTTGACAGTGGATTTGAAGAAAGGTATTTAAAATAGTCCACTCTTTTGAATCCTTGTTGAGAAAGTGCACCCTGAATGAACGCAGTAAACTTGTCTGAAGAGTACTCTAATTGAGTAAATCCACCATACCATCTTACGTCACCATCATTGTAAAAGTTGATTTTTTCTTCTTTATCCGTGCTTTTGAATACGTTCCAGGCAGCATATGTAGAATATGTGTTTGTTAAAACTCTGTTTGGATTGTTTACATCAAAGTTATCAAGGTAAGAGTCAGCTCCTAATAAATTGTTTACATTTTGGTAGTGAATTCCTTTGTACCCTCTTACGTCAATTCCTAAATCCCAGGTTAAACGATCAGAGAATTTTTTATTGAAGTTAACAATTGCACCATACCAGTTATGTGAGTTAACAGATGAAATTTGAGAAATACCAGTTGTAGAATTTGTTAAATTTCCTGTAGCAGAGCTATTTTGAAACTGTCCACTTGTACCGTTAGTTGTACGAGTGTAGTTAGTACCGTTAATGTTTACAGTTTGTCCTGAGTTGTAAGCAACAATTTTGTCGTAATCAATTAAACCGTCTGCTGTTCTGAATGCGTTATTAGCATAGTTAAAACCTCTAATACCACCAGCTCCTCTGGAACCTCCTCCACGTCCGAAAGAAACATAACCAACAGTTGATAATTTAGAAGTTTCATTGATTTGGAAATCATAGTTTAATGAAACAACCGGCTTATGGTAATAGTTTCTTACCATGTTAAATTGTTCACCTCCTTTATAACCCCAGTCAGAGTTGTATTTAATGTTTGGATCAGATTCTGTACCATATTTTTGGTACTGAGCTATAGTGATAAATGTAGATCTTTGATCATGCCATTGTGGAGCACCAGTAACTGTAAATTGGAAGTCGTGCTTGTTGTTTTTTGTGGTATAACCAAGAGCTACGTAGTAGTTGTCTCCGTTAAATTCAGTTCCGTCTACATATCCGTCACCCTGAGTGTGGCTGTATAAAACAGATGCAGAGAATCCGCTGTCTAATTTTCCTGTGTTGTAAGCAACGTTAGATTTGAAGAAATTATCATTACCAAACGAGGTACCAACTGTACCACCTTGTTTCAAGTCAGAAGCTTTAGTTACGTAATTCATAGTACCCCCAACAGAAGCAATAGCTAATTTAGAAGATCCTAAACCTCTTTGTACCTGAATAAAAGAAGTAACGTCAGACAAACCAGCCCAGTTACTCCAGTAAACGGCACCGTTTTCCATGTCATTAACCGGCATACCGTTCACCATTACAGCAACGTTATTTTGGCTAAATCCACGAACAGTAATTCTTGAATCACCAAAACCACCACCAGATTTAGTTACATATACAGATGGTGTACTTTTTAGCATTTCAGGAAGCTCCTGATTTCCTAATTTTGCCTGAATTTCTGCAGCTTTAATCGTAGAAACGGCAACAGGAGTTTTTCTGTCTTTTGCGATATCGACTGTTGTACTTTTAACAACGATTTCACTTAATTCGTTAGAATTAGAAGCTAAAACAATGTTTCCAATGTTTGTAGTTCCACCAGATACTGAATACTTAACTGTTTTCGTATCAAAACCTAAAAATGTAATTACCAATTCGCCTGAGCTGCTTGGTGAGTCGATAGTAAATTTACCATCAAAATCTGTAGAGGTTGCTGTAGTAGATCCTTTAATAACTACGTTAGCACCTGGCAGTGAAGCGACACCGTCGGTAACCATACCAGTAACTTTACCTTGAGAAAATACGGTTGAAACTATCATAAAAAATAGTCCGGTCAGTAACCAATTTTTCATTTTCTTCATTTTGTTCTTTAGTTTATTGTTTTTGGCAAAATTATAACAAATAACTCAGATAGTGTTATCGAAATGTTAAGAAAAACAAGTTTTGTGGTTTCTGTTGCGCATTAAAATGAATTTTACTTTTTTTATTAAAAAAAACATCATTTACTTGAATATGTGTAAGTGTTTTTTGTTAAAATCATAATAATGTGAATAAGACTGTAGTCTTAAACGTGCAAATCAACGCATTTTAATGCTTTTTGTCGGTGTTTTACGTAAAAAAACGTCTTAATTCATTAGAATTAAGACGTTTCAAAATGTTATAAAAATTTTAAAAAATAGTATTTTTATTTATTCTTCAAAAAGTGATTTAGTAAAAATGTAGTCGAACTGTCGTGATTTTTAACTGTATTAGAAGTAATCTCATCCAAAATCGAATTGGCCAGTTGTTTTCCTAATTCAACTCCCCATTGATCAAAGCTAAAAATGTTCCAAATTACACCCTGAACAAAAATTTTATGTTCGTATAATGCGATTAAAGATCCTAAACTTTTTGGAGTCAGTTTTTGAATCAGGATTGTATTCGTCGGTTTATTTCCTGTGAAAACTTTAAAAGGTTTCAAATAAGAGGCTTTTTCTTCAGAAAGTCCTTGCTTGTCAAATTCTGCCTGAACCTGATCTGCCGTTTTTCCATTCATTAGAGCTTCTGTCTGGGCAAAAAAGTTTGACATTAATTTATCATGATGATCTTCATTGCCATAAAGAGGCTTAATAAATCCTACGAAATCGGTTGGAATCAATTTGGTCCCCTGATGAATCAATTGGAAGAATGCATGTTGCGAATTCGTTCCGGGTTCTCCCCAAATGATAGTTCCCGTTTGGTAGTTAACGGGTTTTCCGTCACGGCCAACGCTTTTTCCGTTACTTTCCATAAAAGCCTGCTGCAAATAAGGTGCAAGTTTATGTAAATATTGTGTGTAAGGAATTAAAGCTTCACTTTCGGCACCATAAAAATTATTATACCAAACACTTAAAAGAGCCAATAATACCGGAATGTTTTCGTCAAATTCGGCCGATTTGAAATGTTCGTCCATTTCGTTGGCACCCTTCAGTAAATCATTATAATTTTCAAAACCAACTGCCAGAGCAATACTTAAACCAACGGCACTCCACAAAGAAAATCTACCTCCAACCCAATCCCACATTGGGAAAACATTGTCAGGGTTAATTCCGAATTCGGTTACTTTCTGAATATTGGTGGAAACCGCTACGAAATGCTTTGCAATATCTTCCTGTGAAGCTGATGTTAAAAACCATTTTTTAATAGTTTCTGAATTTGAAAGTGTTTCCTGAGTGGTAAAAGTTTTAGAAACGATCACAAAAAGAGTAGTTTCAGGATTTAGTTTTTTGATAACTTCATTTACGTGATCGCCGTCAACATTCGAAACGAAATGTGTATTCAAATGATTTTTGTAAAATTGTAAAGCTTCAACAGCCATAACCGGACCAAGATCTGAACCACCAATTCCGATATTAACTATATCTGTAAAAGCTTTGCCTGTAAAACCTTTTCTTTTTCCTGAAATTATTTCCTCAGTAAAGTTTTTGATTTTGTTTTTTACAGTATAAACTTCCGGAATTACATTTTCTCCGTCAACTTTAATTACCGCAGATTCAGGAGCTCTCAAAGCCGTATGTAAAACGGCACGATTTTCAGTCTGATTAATTAATGCGCCTCCGAAATATTGAGCAATTGAATCTTTTAATCCAATTGAATTTGCCAATTCTAATAAGAGAGAAATAGTTTCCTGACTGATGTTGTTCTTAGAATAATCTACTAAGAAATCATTCCATTGCAGGTTAAATTTTGCTGCGCGGTCATTATCCTGTTGAAACAATTCTTGTATTGTGGTTTCGTGAATTGCGTTGTAATGGTTTTGCAGATTTTTCCACGCTTCAGTCCCGGTTGGGTTGGTTGTGTTTAAAGCCATTTTTTATATAATTGAGTTTGTTTTATATCGAAACACAAAAATACTGAAATAAGTTTTAATACCTTAAACGTTCACGATTATATAACAATTAGTTACGAAAACGTTTTATGAGCAAAGCGATACTCAAGGGATTAAATATGTATAGAATATCATGGTATCGAATAGAATACGACCCCTTTGGGGTCGGATATTATCACAATAATTTATGTCTATAAATATTTGACCTCTTTGAGGTCTGTTTGGAAATGTTTAGAATCTGGGAAATCAGATTACCAAATCTTCCACCAGGGCTTTTTATTGATATGAATAATTTTATTTTCGGTATCGATTTCTATTCTTTTCAATTCTTCGATTTTAATTTTAGAATCATCAAAAAACAATTCCCCATTGTCACTCATTCCCAGTGGAAATTTAGTTCTTTCTTTCCAGCTTTCTGTTTGTAATTTTGGAATTAAGTCAGCATCGACTTTATCTTTGAATTTTTTTCTGGCTTTTTCTATAATTTCTTCTTCCAGGTTTGAAGTGGAATTTTTGAAAAGTGTAATGGCATTATCAGGAATATTTAAAAGAAAAATTTGGGTTTTATTGCCAATTTTTTGAACATCCAAAACCTTAAAATAGGAAATGGAATCTAATAGAAAGTGACCAATTTTGCCAGAGTCAGGATTAAATTTTGAAATATCTTTGGCATGTGCGCTGGCAATTAAATATCGTAAATTACCCGAAAGTCCGCCGCCAATTGAAGACATATCTGTAAATCCTTTTTCCTGAATAATCTGGCCGGTTCTATAATTTGAAATTAAATTTTCTGCTAAATTGGTATCGCGGTAAAATAATTTTAAACCTGAAAAAGTTTCATTGTACATTGATTTAAGGCGAGTACTTTTCATTATTTAAGCGATATTTAAATTTCCCTGAACCCAGAGTTGAGAAGTTCGAAAATGTAAAGAATGTTCTATGTATTTATTCCGCGTATGAATTTTACAGCAACAAGGATTTATTCTTACAAATTCCCAATACTGTCCAGCTCTCTTTTCAAAGGTTCTATCTGATTCATAAAACGAGTTCTGTCACTTCCGGTTAAAGATTCTCCGGTTGGAAGATTCAATCGAAGTGCATCTACTTGAACTCCATTTTTCCAAAAACGATAACAAACGTGAGGTCCAGAAGCCAAACCTGTGCTTCCGACTAAGCCAATCGTTTGTCCTTGTGTGACGCGTTGACCGCGGCGAACCAGAATCTTAGACATGTGTAGATATTGTGTAGAGTAGGTTCCGTTATGTTTTACTTTTACGAAATTCCCGTTTCCGGCAGTATAACCAGTTGCTTCCACAACTCCTGAAGCAGTTGTTGAAATGGGAGTACCAGTTGGAGCAGCATAATCGGTCCCTTTATGTGCTTTCCAGGTATGTTGTACAGGATGAAATCTGTTCATTGTAAACCGCGAAGTGATTCGGCTGAATTTAATCGGCGTTTTTAAGAAAAAGTTTTTTAGTGTTTTTCCTTCGTCGTCATAATATTCTATTTTTCCGGAAGTTGTGTCTCTTTCAAAAGGAAAAGCATAAATGATCTTACCTTTATATTCAAAGAAAGCAGCTTCCAGTTCTTCAACGCCGTCGTACGTTTTTCCGTTGATAAATCTTTCAGTAAAAATTAGACCGTAACGATCGCCTTTTTTAAGTTTGAAGAAGTCAATAGACCAGGAAAAAACTTTGGTAATTCTGCTGGCAAGAGCGGTTTCAACACTTTCATTTCCTAAGGTTTCAGATAATGAACTTTTTAACACACCGCCAATTATTTTTCGCTTAAGCGTAACGGGCTTTATTTTTTTGTAAGCTTTTGCAATACTGTCTCTTAAGTCAATTATGTAATACGTAAGCGCATCAGGCTGATAAATAAAAACTTCTAAATTGTTTGTTTTGTTTTTGGAGCGAAGTAAAGTATAAGGTTTGTTGTAGCGAATAGATCTCACATTAAAAGAATCCTTGACCTGTTCTACTATATCGTGCACTTTTTTGTCTCCGATATTTTGACTCTGCATAATCGAGCCGAAAGAATCTCCCTTGGAAATTGTATCGTTTACAACATTGAAATCTGCGTAATTAAAACCGAATTCTACTTTTTTGGTTTTTGGTTTGGTAATTTTTGTTTCTACTTTTTCTTCTGTTTTTTTATTACAAGAAAATATCGAAAACAAGACAATTAAAATTACGACTGCTTTTTTCAAACTTGTGGGATTTTTTGTGGGAATTAAATGTCAGTTTCGTTTCCCCAATTGAACAATTCTTCTTCGGTCCACAATTTAGGAAAAAAGATGCGTCTTTGGTACTTTGGGTGCATATATTTTTGCCAGTCGCTTCCTCCGGTTGCTTCGCCATTTCCTTTTCCGCTTTCCAGAATATACTTGCGTGCCGTGTTTAAATGCTGCATTACCCAGGTAATATTTACCGTTTTGTCGTAATGGCGCATAGCATCGATCAGCTCTGTATTTTGTTGATCTTCAATTGGTAATTGGATGAATTTTCTCCAGATGTTTTTTGTTTTAAACGATGACATCTGTCTTAAAAACTGATCTTTGTATTTTTTTTCAAACTCATTAAGCAGGTACGATTTTTCTCCGGTGCGATAATCTTTGCCGGCAGCCTGCCAATATAGATGTTCAAACGAAGTTTCTAAATCTGTATTTTCATCAAATTTATCTTTGTAACGTGTGTCAGTCAGATTGATTACATCTGTCGAGGCAAATTCGATCATGCGATATTGCGCACTCTGAAATCCGCTTGCCGGAGTTAATGTATTTCTGAATTTCATATATTGATCCACTTCCATTCCGTTTTCCATAATGCTGAACGAATTGGTAAGCATGTCAAAATACCTTGTAATTCTGGATAATCTTTCGCTGAAAAACCCGACCTGGATATTTTCTGTTTCTGCAATTTGATCAATTTCCCACAAAATCATCTTAAAGATTAATTCGTTAACCTGATGGTACATAATAAAGACCATTTCGTCAGGAAGTGTGGTGCGCTGAATTTGTAAATTTAAAAGCGCATCTGTCTGAATATAATCCCAGTAAGTAATTGGTTTGGCCCAAAGTAATCCTTCTAACTGAACATCAGTTTTTTGATTTATGGCTTGAAATTTAAGATCAATTTCTTTTAAGATTGCTTCAGAATTATCTGTAGGGTTCATTATTTTTTTGCTTTAAGTGGACCTTGAAGTCCTTTATATTCGTCGAGATCGGCTTTAAGAGATCCTACTGCCAAATCTGCTTTAATTCGAATAGGAACTTTGTTTACATCGTCTGTAATCCAGAGTGTTAAGCTTTCCTTTTCTTTAAATACTCTTCCGGTTTGAACAGATGGCTTAAAGACCATTGTAGAAATCGTTCCAAATTTAGTCGTAATATCTTGACGACCTATATATTTTAACTTAAATTTTGTGATTTCTTCGTCAAAAAACATATCAATTGTAATCGCATCACCCGATTTAAGTTTGTCTATATTGGGGTGATTTCTGAGATAATAAAAAGCTGAAACAATATCTTGTACATTTTCAGTTACAATAATAGTTTTTTCAGATTTTCGTTTGTAGTCTTTTACCAAAACTCTGTTGTCGTTCTGGTTAAAAAAACCTTCCTGATTTTTGGTATAACCGCCTTCGTCAATTTTTCTGACATAGCGATACGGTTTTCCTGTTTCTTTGTCAAAATAGCTTTCATACAAATCATCTACTTTGAAGAAAAATTTTGACATTCCCGTTGTATAACCCTTTCCTACAGAATGATATACTTTTTTATTATTGATGGTTGCATCTTTGACTTCGAGCGTTGCGTAACCTGCATTTACAATTCCGTAGTGTATTCTGAATTTGAAGAATTCTCCGGTATCGAAAGCATCTTGTTTAAGAGTATCGAAAGACAGAGTTGTGAGTGCTAATATGATGAGGAAATACTTTTTCATAGTACAATATTTACATTTTATTATAAAGATAAATAAATGCAAATTCTATTCCAAATCTACTAAAACAAAAAAACTCAGTCAAAGATGACTGAGTTTTTATGCTATTAACTAACCAAAAAACTATAAATTATGAAATTTATATCAATTCGGAAGGAAACCACCCCTTCCTGATTTGCGAGTGCAAAGATAGATAGAAAGTTCAAAAAACAAATAGCAAAAGTCAAGTTTAACATAACATTTGCAAAAAAAGCATCATTTTTTGGAGAATTATATGGTTTTATGTGTGAAAATTAACGTTTTACAGCGTTCCTCGCAATTCCTGCTCTCTTTCAATCGACTCAAAAAGTGCCTTAAAGTTACCTGCACCAAATCCTTTTGCACCCATTCTTTGGATAATTTCGAAGAAAAGTGTCGGACGATCCTGAACCGGCTTGGTAAAAATTTGTAAAAGATATCCGTCTTCGTCGGCGTCAACCATAATGGCCAGCTTCTCAATTTCGTTTAAATCTTCTTTCATCATATCCATGTGGACGCCTAATCTTTCCGGAATTGCTTCGTAATAGGCATGTGGGGGAGCAGATAAAAATTCCACACCGCGTGATTTTAAAGCAGAAACTGTTTTAATAATATCATCGGTTGCTATGGCAATATGCTGAATTCCGGGTCCGCCGTAAAAATCCAGATATTCTTCAATCTGAGATTTTTTCTTTCCTTCAGCGGGTTCATTGATCGGGAATTTAATTCTTCCGTTTCCATTAGACATTACCTTACTCATCAAAGCAGAATATTCTGTATTGATTTGCTTGTCATCAAAAGAAAGGAAATTCACAAATCCCATTACTTCTTCGTAGAATTTTACCCAGGTATTCATTTCATTCCAACCTACATTTCCAACCATATGATCTATATATTTCAGACCGGTTGGTTCGGGATTAAAATCAGATTTCCACTCTTTGTAACCTGGAAGGAACACACCAGTATAGTTTTTTCTTTCTACGAAAATATGAACGGTTTCCCCGTAGGTGTATATTCCGGAACGGACTACTTCTCCAAATTCATCGCTTTCAACCGTTGGCTCCATAAAAGAACGTGCGCCGCGTTTAATAGTTTCTTCATACGCGCTTCTTGCATCTTCTACCCAAAGCGCCGCCACTTTTACGCCGTCACCATGTTTTTTTAAGTGATCATTTATTGGAGAATCTGCATTTAAAGGCGTTGTCAAAACAATTCTGATTTTATCTTGTTTTAAAACATAAGAAGCTCTGTCGCGAACTCCGGTTTCCAGTCCGGCATAAGCCAAAGACTGGTAACCAAAAGCAGATTTGTAATAATGTGCTGCCTGTTTGGCATTGCCGACATAAAACTCTACATAATCTGTTCCTAATAAAGGAAGGAAATCCTGCGCTCCTTCAAATATTTTCTCTAATCCGTATTCTACTGATTTTACTTCTTTTGACATAATATTTATTTTTTAAAATCGGTTGTTTTATAAACCGAAAGTGTTTTTTGATTGTGGTTTTTTACCGCAAAGACGCTAAGTTTTCGCAAGGTTCGCAAAGCCTTGTGTTCTTTGCGTATTTTTCCTTGCGTGCTTTGCGGTTAAATTTTTTTACTCCGTCCAGGATTTGTAATACTGACCATCATCTAATCCCATAGCTTCTTCGGTAACCATTAATGGCCTGAAAGTATCAACCATAACGGCTAATTCCTGAGTTTCTTTGTGACCAATACTGCGTTCCATTGCGCCAGGTGCGGGACCGTGTGGAATTCCTTTTGGATGTAAAGTGATGTGTCCCTGCTCGATATTATTACGGCTCATAAAATCGCCATCAACATAATACAGAACTTCATCAGAATCTATATTACTGTGATTGTATGGTGCCGGAACTGCTTTCGGATGATAATCATAAAGTCTTGGGCAGAAAGAGCAAACGACAAAAGTAGCCGTTTCAAAAGTTTGATGTACCGGTGGCGGCTGGTGTACACGCCCGGTTATAGGTTCGAAGTTATGAATTGAAAATCCGTATGGAAAATTGTAGCCGTCCCAACCCACAACATCAAAGGGATGTGTGGCGTAAACAACTTCGTGTATCATTCCTTCTTTTTTGATTTTAATTAAAAAATCACCTTTTTCATCGTGCGTTTCCAATTCGTTCGGCAAAATAAAATCACGCTCGCAAAATGGAGAATGCTCTAAATGCTGGCCCGATTGGTTTTTATAACGTTTTGGCGTGTAAAAAGGAGAATAGGATTCTACATAAAAAAGTCGATTGTCTTCGGTTTCAAATTCTATTTGATAAATAATTCCTCTTGGAATTATAAGATAATCACCATATTCAAAAGGAATATTTCCGAGCATCGTACGAACTTTTCCTTTTCCTCTGTGAATAAAAAGCATTTCGTCTGCGTCTGCGTTTTTGTAGAAATACTTTCGAAGTGATTCTTTCGGCGCAGCCAAACCAATAATGCAGTCTTTATTGACCAACATTGCTTTTCGACTGTCCAAAAAGTCATTTTCCGGTTTAAGTTCGAAACCTTTAAATAATAGTGATTTGATATTTTTTCCGATTGCAATTTTTGGTTCAACCGAATACGAATTTAAAATTTCTTTAACCTGAGTGGGTCTGTGAATATGATAGGAAAGTGACGAATGTCCGTGAAAACCTTCGGTTCCAAATAACTGTTCGTAATAAAAACCACCGTTTGGTTTTTCAAATTGAGTGTGTCGCTTTTGCGGAAAATTTCCGAGCTTGTGATATAATGGCATGGCTTTTCAATTAGATAATTTATAAATTAGATAATTAGAAAATGTAAATTGTGAACAGATAATCAGCTCATTTTCTAAGTTGGCTAATTATTCAATTCGATAGTATTACTCCGGATTTCTTTTGATAAGAAATTGAAGATACTCCAATAAACCTGTCCATTTTGTTTTCATTACAACAAATATCGTAATTTTTATTAATTAAAATTATATATCACATTTTTTTAGCATTAATTTATTCTTAAATATTTTTTATTAATGCCAAAATTCTATGAAAGCGGTTTTTTTCTAGAATAAGAAGCCTATGCTGAACCACGTAAAACTCTTAGACATTTCCGGCGACCAGGATTGCTTAATTTCTATCGGTCCAATAATAGTTTCCAGTCCGTACCCAACGGCATAACCCGTGTATTTTGGCATTGAAACCCAGTCCACAGTAGAAAAAATATCATCTCCTAAATTGGCAAAGTTGGCAGAAAAGTTAACGTGGTTTTTGCGCAGAATTTCATAGTCCAGTGTAATACCGGTTTTTATATAGCTGTTTCCCGCAATGCTCAGGAAGTCATATCCATAAAAATAATTAAAATTATTTATTTTGCTATAGCCGTAACCTCCTAGAATAAAGTCAAAAAATGGTACACTGCTATTTCCGAAAGTAAACCCTGCATCGGCATCAATTTTAAAAGTAGCCCTTTTAAATAAAGTATTTACAAATGATAATTCAGCTTTTGCAATCGAAAAAGGTTTAAAGTCATTAGTGTAATCAGAAGAAGTCAGATAAGTTTGGAGATCTGTAGAAAAATACAGACCGGAACCCGGATAATATTTGTCGTCTAAAGAATCGTATTTCAAATAAGCAAAAGCACTAAAATAATTGCTTTTATCGATGATGTTTTCTTCGTTGGATAATGTTGGTGAATTAATTTTTAAATATTTATATTCCAAACCACCTCCCATTAAAAATTTCTGTACAAAGATAGTCTGGAAATAAGCCTGATTATTAATGTCCATAAAATCAACATTTATAAGACTCACATTTGGATTTTCTGACACGAGATTACTTAGGCTTGTAGTCACATTTCGATTAAATTGATTCAATCGGGAGCGGAAACCAAAGCTGATATTAAATCCATTTTCAACATAATAATTAAGATCATACCTGAAATTATCCCCTAAAATAATATCTAAAGAAGTAACATCATTTTTTAAGAAGGTCTTTTTATGAGTAAGATTCAGTAAAATTCCACTTTTATAAAGTCCGTCGTAGTGAAGTCCCAGTTTTAAATAAGTCTGCGTTGGATTTTCCTTTAATACCAGATCAAGGTCATCTTTATCGCCGTCAGGCTGGAGACAATAGGAAATAGTACTAAAGTTTTGCGTTGCATTTAAGTTGTTGATACCGGCTTTTAAATTGTCGTAAGTAATTGTACTTCCGGGTTTAAAACGAAGTTTACCTCGGATGTATTCTTTCGTATAATTATCTAATTGTTCGGTATTAATTTTTTGGATCTGAATAGTATCTGTAGCAATTTTTAGTTTAGGCTTTTTGTAAAATTCTGTTTGCGGAATCAAAGTTTTAATTTTTTCGTAAACCGCAAAAGCTGCTTCTTCGCCTTTTCGGATAATTTCTTCCCCTCTGTCAAATGAAATAACGCCAAAATCACGAATGTCCGGTTTGATATAAACATCTGTGTCTTTTATTTTGTTTTTCATCTTGTCGATAGATTGCAGGTTGGTGATCTGCACCAAAATCCGGGTAGCATTTTTCAGATTTTTTCTTTTCATTAAATCATCCTGAACGTCCACTCCGATAATAATATCAGCGCCAAGATTACGTACTTCCTGAATTGGGTAATTGTTGACAACGCCACCATCGACCAGTAAATTACCATCGATTTCTACGGGAGTAAACAAGGAAGGAAATGCCGCGCTGGCCATCATGGCCTGAACGAGATTTCCTTTATTTAATAAAACCTCCTGACCGGTTTCGATATTGGTCCCGATACATAAAAAAGGAGTGGGAAGTTTATTGAAATCGCGAATATGACGAACGTTTCTTGTTAGACTGCTTAATAAATTATAATTGTACATTCCTTTAGAAAGCGCTTCGGGAATGCCGACTCTGAAATTACTAAAAGGCAGAACAATTGCATACAATTCATCATTTTTTTTGCCATAGAAGTTCTTTGATGAACGCGGAATGTAATCGTTTATAAGTTCGTCAAAATTTGTTTTTTTGAAAATCGAATCAATTTGCGAAGCATTGTAACCAGAAGCATAGAGTCCGCCGATTACAGATCCCATACTGGTTCCGCCGATGTAATCAATTTTGATTCCGGCTTCTTCTAAAACTTTCAGTACACCGATATGGGCAAAACCTTTGGCACCGCCACCGCTTAAAACCAAGCCGATTTTGGGTCTTTTGACGCTGTCTTTTTTAGTTTCCTGCGAAATGGCGTTCTGCGAAAATAAAAACGTCATTATAAAAACAAGTGTTGTTACGCCCCAGATGGAAAGGGAAAACTGCGAGAGACAAAAGGATATTTTTTCTTTCCGGAAAAGAGCGACCAAAGAAGCTCCTTTTTTGGATGTAGAAAAAAATCCTTTTGACCGAGTATTTGAAATGGACAGCTGGAATTGGCGCATAAAAAAATTAATTGGTTTTGTAAAAGTCGACAATTTTTTTGGCTTTAGATACACCTACAACGGCAGAAATATCTTTTTCGGTTGCCAACTTTAATCTTTTAACACTTTTAAAATGTTGTATTAACGTAAGCATGGTTTTTTCGCCAATTCCCGGAATATTTTCTACCGAAGAATTAAGCGCCGCTTTGCTTCGTTTGTCGCGATGAAAAGTGATTCCGAATCGGTGTGCTTCGTTTCTTAACTGCTGAATTACTTTTAAGGTTTCTGATCTTTTGTCTAAATATAACGGGATAGAATCGCCGGGATAAAATAATTCCTCCAGACGTTTTGCAATTCCAATGATCGTTATTTTTCCGCGAAGCCCCAATTCATCGATACTTTTTAAAGCTGCAGAAAGCTGGCCTTTTCCACCATCAATAATAATTAATTGAGGAAGCGGCTCGTTTTCTTCTAATAATCTTTTGTAACGTCTGCCCACAATTTCGGTCATGGAAGCAAAATCGTCGGGACCTTCAACGGTTTTCACATTAAAATGACGGTAATCTTTTTTACTTGGTTTTCCATCCTTAAAAACCACGCAGGCCGCCACGGGATTTGTTCCCTGAATATTGGAGTTATCGAAACATTCTATATGTCGCGGTTCAACCGGTAGTCGTAAATCTTTCTGCATCTGAGCCATAATTCTGTTGACGTGGCGATCGGGATCTACAATCTGCAATTGTTTTAATTGTTCTATTCTATAAAATTTAGCATTTCTGATGGATAAATCCAGAATCTGTTTTTTATCTCCAAGCTGCGGAACTGTTACTTTAATGTTTTCGCCCAACTCCATTTCAAACGGAACAATAATTTCCCTCGATAACAAATTAAAGCGCTCGCGAAGTTCGACAATTGCCAGTTCTAATAATTCCTCATCGCTTTCATCCAGTTTTTTCTTTATTTCTAAAGTATGGGAACGAATTATGGAACCATGAGAAATTTGAAGAAAATTGACATACGCCGCACTTTCATCTGAAACAATCGAAAAAACATCAATATTGGTAATTTTAGGATTGATGATGGTAGATTTGGATTGGTAATTCTCGAGAATATCAATCTTTTCTTTGATTTTCTGCGCTTCTTCAAACTGAAGATTCTGCGCATAAGTATTCATCAGTTTCTTAAAATCTTTTAAACTTTCTTTAAAATTTCCTTTCAGTATTTCGCGAATTGCGTTTACCTGTCTTTGATATTCTTCCAAAGGTTCCATTCCTTCGCAAGGACCTTTGCAGTTCCCGATATGATATTCCAGACAAACTTTATATTTACCGGAATTAATATTAGATTCGCTCAGATCATACGTACAGGTACGAAGCGGATACAATTCTTTTATTAAATCCAAAATCGTATAAACCATTTTGAAATTGGTATACGGCCCAAAATATTCGGATCCGTCCTTAATCATTCTGCGGGTTAAAAATATTCTCGAAAATGGTTCTTTTTTAATACAGATCCAAGGGTAAGTTTTGTCGTCGCGAAGCAAAACATTGTATCGTGGCTGTAACGTTTTAATTAAATTGTTTTCCAGTAAAAGCGCATCGGTTTCTGTGGGAACAACAATATGTTTTATAGTTACAATTTTTCGCACCAGAACATTTGTTCTCCTGGTATCGTGAACTTTATTGAAATAGGAGGAAACCCTTTTTTTTAAATTTTTGGCTTTGCCGACATACAGGATTTTTCCGTCTTTATCATAATATTGATAGACGCCTGGATTGTCGGGCAAGGTTAAAATCTGAAGATCTAAGGCCGATTTTTGCATTCTGTTTTGTTTGTGGAGTATTGTCCGTAAGCTTTTTCAAATATCATTCCGATTTTTGCATTTAAGCTTAACATTGAATTAGTTTCAAATTTACGAAATCAAAAGAATAATTTCTATATTTAGCTTTTATAATTCCAGATGAAAAATAATACTCCATTGGTTATTTTTGGCGAATCAATTCTGCCGGGAGAACACAAAACTATAAATGTCGAAATTGCCAGGCTGCATACTACAACAAAACTGAATATTCCTGTAATTGTGCGTCGTTCCAAACAGGAAGGTCCGACAGTTTTATTTTCTGCCGGAATTCACGGCGACGAAATAAACGGAGTTGAAATTGTTCGTCAGATTATCAGTAAAAAATTAAACAGACCCTTACGCGGAACTATTATTTGCATTCCGGTTATCAACATGTACGGCTTTGTAAATAAATCGCGGGAATTTCCAGACGGACGTGACCTAAACCGCGTTTTCCCGGGAAGTAAAAAAGGTTCTCTTGCGAGCAGGTTTGCCTATCATATTGTCGAAGAAATTCTGCCGATTTTAGATTATGCAGTCGATTTTCATGCAGGAGGGGCAAGCCGTTTTAATGCGCCACAAATAAGAATCACGGAGAATAACCCTGATTTAAAAATTTTGGCCGATGTTTTTAATGCACCATTTACTTTATATTCTAAAAATATAACCGGTTCGTTTAGAAATACATCTGAAAAGGCCAATGTAAAAATGCTCCTTTTTGAAGGCGGAAAATCATTGGATATTAACAATGAAATTGCCAACGAAGGGGTGTTGGGAACAAAACGGCTGCTTCATTATTTAAAAATGCTGGATGCTAAACAAATTGTTGAGCCTGCAATAGAGCCTTCGATTTATATTAAAAATTCGGTTTGGCTGCGCGCTAAATGTTCCGGTTTACTACATGATTTCAATTTGGTAGGAAGATTTGTAACCAAAGGAACTATTCTGGCGATTATTACAGATCCGTTTGGAAAATTTGAACAAAAAGTTAAAGCGCCGCATGATGGTTATGTAATTAATGCCAATCATTCGCCAATTGTTTATGAAGGCGATGCTATTTATCATTTATCAAAAAACAATCCCGAAAATGCCGAACAGTAAAAAAGAACTTAGAATTGAATATAAAAACCTTCGCAAAGCACTTTCTTCTGATGATATAGAAGAAAAAAGTCTCGCAATTGCAAATCATCTTATCCAAATGCCCATTTGGGATAAAATTTACTATCATGTTTTTCTTCCGATAGAAGAACAAAAAGAAATAAACACAGAATATATTCTTCATTTACTTTCAGGAAAAGATAAAGAAATCCTGATCTCCAAAAGTGATTTTGAAACCCGGGAAATGACTCATTTTCTATTGACCGATAATACTAAAATCAGAAAAAACGAATATAATATTCCGGAACCTGTTGATGGAATTGAAGTTCCTGCTTCTAAAATCGAAGTGGTTTTTGTACCGCTTCTGGCCTTTGACATTCAGGGCAACCGAATTGGTTACGGAAAAGGTTTTTATGATAAATTTCTGGCTGCCTGTAAACCGGAGACTTTAAAAATCGGTCTTTCTTTTTTTGAAGCCGAAAATCAGATTGATGATGTTTTCGAATCTGATATTAAACTGGATTTCTGTGTGACTCCGGAGAAAGTTTACGATTTTCGTTGAGATTTTTTTTAGCCACGAATTCACAAATTTAATTTTATAATTTTTAAAATAAATCCGTGAATTCGTAGCTTAAAGAAACTTTTATAATAATATTTTTTTCCTTAATGCCTTATAAATTATAGGTTTCTCCATTTTCGTTTCTTGTAAGAAAAACGTTTGTAATTTTTTGGCACGATTTTGAATGTTTCGAAACTGCAAATAATTACCTCTAGTACATCCGGAATGCTAGTCCTTATTTGAAACCATTAACCTTTTAGTAATTTTAAAATTTACTTTATGAGAAATCTTAATTTCTTTATGATGGCATTCCTTGTACTTACTATTTTCAGCTGTAAAAAAGCGTATGCTCCAGACGAAGCTGCCGATACAATGGATATGACAGTTGCTGTTCCGGCTGAAGATATGCCGTACGAAAATTACATTCCAGATCCTAACACAGAAAGCTACGCAGCATTGGAAGAAAATCCGTTTACATCTCCTTCCAAAGAGCCGCTTTCTACTTTTTCAATTGATGTTGATAATGCATCGTATACTAATATTCGCCGATTTATAAATGAACGACAAAAAGTTCCAAAAGATGCTGTGCGTGTCGAGGAAATGATCAACTTTTTTAAGTATCAATATCCACAGCCAGATGGTCGCCATCCTTTTTCCATTAATACAGAGTACAGCGATTGCCCATGGAACAAAAACAGCCGGCTGCTGAAAATAGGTTTGCAGGGAAAGAACATTCCGATGGAAAATTTGCCAGCCACTAATTTGGTTTTTTTAGTAGATGTTTCGGGTTCTATGGATGAGCAGAATAAACTCCCGTTATTAAAAGAATCAATGAAAATTTTGGTAAAAGAACTTCGCCCAGTCGATAAGGTTTCGATTGTTGTATATGCCGGTTCTGCCGGAGTAGTTTTAGAGCCAACTTCAGGCGATGAAAAAGATGAAATTATGGATGCTTTTGATGCACTTCATGCGGGCGGAAGTACTGCGGGCGGAGAAGGAATTGAACTGGCATATAAATTAGCTGAGGAAAATTTTATAAAAGAAGGCAACAACAGAGTAGTGATTGCTACAGATGGCGATTTTAATGTTGGCGCTTCAACAGATGATGATATGCTGAAACTAATAGAACAAAAAAGAGAATCTGGTGTTTTCTTAACCGTTTTAGGTTTTGGAATGGGGAATTACAAAGACAGCAAAATGGAAATTCTGGCCGATAAAGGAAATGGAAATTATGCTTACATCGATAATATTCAGGAAGCAAATCGTTTTCTTGGAAAAGAATTTAAAGGTTCAATGTTCGCTATTGCAAAAGATGTAAAAATTCAGATTGAATTTAATCCGAAACATGTTCAGGCATATCGACTGATTGGTTATGAGAATCGCAAACTGAATGCCGAAGATTTTAAAAATGATAAAATTGATGCCGGCGAATTAGGAAGCGGGCATTCGGTTACGGCGCTTTATGAAATTGTCCCGGTTGGGGTTGAAAGTGACTATGTAGCATCAGATTTAAAATATACTCAAACTAAAAAAGACAACGTTAATTACAATGATGAATTGGCAACGGTAAAGTTTAGGTATAAAAAACCGGATGGAGATAAAAGCATTGAAATCGTAAATGTAATCGCAGATAAGAAAACAAATCTGGAAAACAGCTCTTCAGATTTCAAATTTGCGACTGCTGTTTCCTGGTTCGGATTAAAACTTCGCGAATCAAAATATATTGCAAACAGCTCCGGTTCTGAAATAAAAAGCCTGGCAAAATCCGGATTATCGAATGATCCTGATGGTTATAAAGCAGAGTTTATAAGATTGGTTGATGCCGTGAATTAATAGTAAATCCAAAAAATAAATCCCAAACTCCAATTGTGTTTTGGAGTTTGGGATTTTTTTATAAATATTTAAATCCTTCGGATTTCTAATTTTGCAATATTATTTTAAAAATATAAAACCCAAATTCCGATTGTATTTAATTTTTGGAATTTGGGTTTTATATATTGAATTTATACTTATTTATTTAACCTCTTTAATTGTTGAAGCATCAAGCCATCCTTGTGTTCCGTCTGTTAATTCTACTTTCTTCCATGTTCCCACAGCTTCCAAAACGTATACTTTTGCACCTTCGTGCAGTAGAATAATAGCATTTCCTTTTTTTTGTGGTTCGCTTCGGACTTCACTTAATTCAGAAAAAACAATTGCAGGTCTGTTATTATCGAAATGACTTTTTTCAGACATTCCTGCCGAAGCCGTTAAAGCTAAAGCTACTAACAGGATAAACATTCCCACGAAATAGATTCTTTTTACAATTGAACTTTGCGAAAAATAATATCCAATAAAAAACAATAAAAAAGCGAAGGCAATTCCAACTGAAATTTTGGCCCACATATTATAATCAAAAATAGAAGTAAAGTTCTGAATCAATTTGGCAAATCCTACTTTTGGTACTTCTTTAATTTCGTCTATTGTTAGTTTTTTGGCGAATTTTAAATTGTTTAAAGTAGCAGAATCGCCCGGTTTCAAAACCAGAGCCTTTTCGTAATTGTAAATGGAAGGAGCTACTTTATTTAATTTATAATAACTGTTTCCCAAATTAAAATACAATTCTGCCGATTGTAATTTATCTTCTTTGATAATGTTTTCATAAACCTGCACCGCTTCCTGATATTGTCCCTTTTGGTACAAATCATTTCCTTTTTCAAAGCGGCCCTGCGCAAAGAAAACCTGTGAGATTAATAAAAATAGATATAGTATATTTTTCATTTTATTTTCTTTAAACGCGACAGGTTTTAAACTGCCGGGTTTTATTTTAAACAATCTGTTTTTCTAATTCAGAAATAATCAAAACGGCTTTGTCATAATCCTGCTGAATCGAAGCGCTCGATGCCGGTGCATAACGGGCAAATTCACAATTTTCTGTCAGCTCAATAAAACTCTGAACGGTTTCTTCTTTGGCATTTCTCGAAAGCAATAATTCACGAATATTGGCTTTACTCATTTCCGAGGTTTCAATATGCAGTTTCGCTTTCAGGAAATTATGCATGGCTTTTTCTAATGCGATATAGAAAGGCTCTTTGTTGTTCAGATGTTTTTTAGCCTGAGATAAATATTTCTTCGCAAGCTTGTTGTTCATTCTGATTCTGTTTCCGGTAACATCGCTGTCAATAGCTTCTTTTCGTTTCTTAACTAAAATAATTAGAGGAATAATAATAAACGGTGCGAATAAGAGACCGAGATACAAATTCGATCCGTAAAAATCATTCTTAGCAATACCGGTTAAAACTGTACGTGTTTTAATATGCGTAAACTGATCTTGTGTTGCTATACTTTTAGCTGCCGTCGACGGATTTTCTTCTGCCAGTGTCGGACCTTCTAAAACATCAATCATAATTTCTTTTGATGTTATAGTTTTATACGAACCAGTACTCAAATCAAAATAAGAAAACTGCATTGGTTTTATCGCATATTTTCCTTTGTATTGTGGTACAATAGTATATTTATCAGAAATTCTGCCGGACATTCCGCTCAGCGAAGTGCTGACGCTTTCATCGTGAACCGGATCATACATTTCCAATGCATTTGGAACAACAGGTTTTGGAAGTGTAAATAACTTCATGTTTCCTGTTCCTTGTGCGCTCACAATTAAATCCAGACTTTCTCCGCTTTTAAGTTTCGTTTTGGAAGGTGTTACAACAAAATTTAATTTACCAACGGCTCCGGTAAATCCTTCCGGTTTACTGCTCTCAGGAAGCGGACGCACATTAATTGTTCTTGATCCCGCAGAAACTACTCTGTTGCCTTCAGTTGTAATCATTTGACCAAACATGTCGCGGCGATTGGTTGCCATCTCGACACCAATATCCAACGACAGAGGCTGAATTGTTAATCTTCCTGATTTCTGCGGATATAAAATAGTCTTTTTTAAGATGACATAATAAGCCTGCTGACCCTGAAAAGAGCCTTGTTCTACTGAAAGTTGCTTAACATCTATATTCTGATTCCAAAAATCATTGTATTTAGGCTTTGCAAGTTCTTTAAATCCTGTTACGTTGATATAATTAAAATACAATTTGTAAACCACTGTAATTGGTTCATTCAAATACGGGTTTGTTTTAGAAACTTCGGCAACCAATTGCAATAGTTCGTTTCCGTTTCCGCCCTGCGGTCTGTCACCCGGGTCTCTTTCCTGTGCAACGGCATTGGTAACGGTAACTTTTATGGGCGATGTTTTATAAACCTGTCCGTTATATTCTATAGCAGAGGATTTAATAGTTATAGAACCTTTTCTCTCGGGTTGTAAGATATAAGAATATATCTTTTGAAAAGAACTTCTTCCGTTTATCCAGGATTGACTTATTTGCTGACTTGGCCCCGCAACCATTCTGAAGCCTTCAAAAGCAGGTTGTTCGAAGTTGTCTCCGTCTACATTCATAATGAAATCTATACGAAGTCTTTCGTTAATTCCAAGCGTGTTTTTGCTGACTCTGGCTTCAAATTGAACCTGAGCCATAAGTCCTTGAAAAGTGATTAGAAATAGAATTAAATATCTTTTCATTTAATGTTTAATAGTTGTTTTTTAATGTTTAATCGTTTAAACGTTATTTTGTTTAATCGTATTGTTTGGATCAAATAAACAAATTAACGGTTAAACGATTAACCAAATTTTACCAGTCTTTTTCTGTTTTCTTAGGATTGCCTTTTACTTTTTGAGCGTTTACCTTGTCCTGAATTTTCTTCTCCTCATTATTAACTGCATCTAATAAATTCTGAACACGTTCTTTTGAAATGCCTCCCGGCTGCGGTTTTGGTTCTCCTTTATTATCAGACTTGTCGTCTTTCTTCGGATCATTTTTACCGTCTTTTTTATCTTTGTCCTTATCGCCTTTGTCGTCTTTTTTATCCTTGTCTTTATTTTTGTCCTTATCTTTGTTTTTGTCTTTATTCTTATCCTTGTCCTTATTGTCGTTTTTCGGAGGATTTTCTTTTAGTTTTTGTTTCGCATACGCATAATTGTAACGCGTTTCCTCATCTGTTGGGTCATTTCGCAAGGCTTGTTTGTATGCTTCAACTGCCTGCGTATAATTTTTCTCTTTCATAAAAACGTTTCCGAGATTATGAAAAGCTTTGTGTTTTTCTGGTCTTGTTCTGGCGTTTTTTATTGCTTTCGCGTAAGCATACTTCGCTTCAGAAACCTGATTTTGTCTGTAAATTGTATTTCCTAAATTGTACGGCGCAGCGGCACGTTTAGCAAATTTAGATTCCGAAATTCTGTAATTGGCTTCAGCATCAACAAATTTATTCTGCTTATATTCTTCGTTGGCTGCAGGCAAAGCTTTGTCTTTCTCCTGCGCAGAAACCGCAAAAGAAACCGTTAGTAAAATATAAAGAAGTAAATTTTTCATTCTGTTTTTTTGTTTTTTATTCGAAATTTAAATTCGAACCCTTATTTCTTTTCGTTAAATAAATTCAACTCCTTAATCCAGCTTGTTTTTCTTTCCAACAAGAATATATCAGCGAATAAAAGTAAAAATGCAAATCCGATGAACCATTGAAACTGTGATTGAAATTCTGCCATTTGAGTTGCCTCAAATTCAGTTTTCTGAATATTGTTCAAAGCATTTTTTACGTAATCTAAAACTTCTTTGGTGCTTCCGCCATAAACATAACCGCCTTTAGTCGCTTTTGCAATCGTTTTTAAACCTTCCTGATTTAATTTGGTGGTTACAGTTTGCCCATTTTGATCTTTCTGATACCCTCTTAAAACGCCATTTTCTTTTAACGGAATAGTGGCTCCTCTTTCTGTACCAACACCAATAGTAATAATTTTCATTCCTAATTTATTGGCTTCTTCTGCGGCAGAAGTGGCACCTTCAGAATGATCTTCTCCATCTGAAATCAGGATTAATAATTTACTGGTTTTACTTTTTTCGTCAAAATAGGTCGAAGATAATCTGATGGCTTCGTCCAGTGAAGTTCCCTGTGAAGAAACCATATCCGGATTCATACTCTGCAAATACATTTTTGCAACACCATAATCTGAGGTGATAGGTAAAACGGGAAACGCACTTCCGGCGTAAGCCACAATTCCGATTCGGTCACTTCCTAATTGATTAATGATCTGAGAAACCAGTTGTTTGCTTTTTGCCAGACGACTTGGTGCCACATCTTCGGCCAGCATACTTTTAGAGACATCGACAGCAAAAACAATATCGATACCTTCACGTTTTACGGTTTCCATTTTTGTACCAATCTTCGGATTTACCAGTCCGATAATAAGACAGGTAAGTGCCAAAAGTATTACGCTAATTTTTAGAACAGGTTTAAAAACCGATTTTTCAGGACTCAGTCTTTTTACCATTTCCAAATCTCCAAACTCGCGTTGTTTTCTTCTTTGCCAATACAGATTGAAAAGAAAAACACAAACCACAATCGGGATAAGCAGTAAGAGATATAAATATTTTTTTTCGTCTAATTCCATTTTAAATTTTAGATTTCTGTCCCGAAACTTCGGGATTAATTTTAGATTTTTTTGATCTAAAATTAAATGAAGCTTCTGTAAACTGTATTTCTTAAACCAATTTCGAGCAATAATAGAAAGGCTGCAAATAAAACAAATCCTCTGTATTTTTCGTCATAATCGTAGAACTTCAATTCCTGAATTTCGGTTGTTTCCAGTTTATTAATTGCATTGTATATTTCGGCTAACCTGTCATTGCTGGTTGCTCTAAAATACGTTCCGTCGGTTTTGCGCGCAATGCTTTTCATTAATCTTTCGTCAATTTCTACTTTTTGCATTTTAAACAGAAATCCTCCGTTTGGTGCATATGCGTAAGGAGATGAGGCCATACCATTTGTCCCTAAACCAATTGTATAAACTTTTATCCCATATTGTTTTGCAATATCGGCAGCGGTTTCCGGTTCGATAAATCCGGCATTGTTTACACCGTCAGTTAAAAGAATAATCACTCGGCTTTTTGCTTTACTGTCCTTTAAACGATTGACGGCGGTTGCCAGACCCATCCCGATTCCGGTACCGTCTTGTAGAACCGTGTCGTATTTAATTCCTTTTATCGCTTCGAGAATAATTGCTTTATCGCTTGTTACCGGAGTTTTGGTATAGGCTTCAGAAGCGTATAAAACCAATCCGATTCTGTCATTTGGTCTTTCTTCAACGAAATCGGCGGCAACTCTTTTTAGCGCTTCCATACGATTTGGCTTTAAGTCTTTTGCCAGCATACTTCCCGAAACGTCAATCGCCATTACAATATCAATTCCTTTTGTTGTTTTGGTCTGATTGCTGATATCTACCGTTCGTGGACGTGCCAACGCGATAATTAGTGAACTTAAACCAAGAATCCTGAAAACGTATAAGAAAGGTTTAAATTTCGTCCAAAACGATTCGCTGTTCTGAAAACCTGCTGTCGAACTCATTTTAAGAGTAGGCGATTGCTGATTTCTCTTCCAGAAAAACCAAATTATGGCTATTGGAATTAACAGAAACAACCAAAGGAATTCCGGATTTAAAAAATTGATCTTATTCATTAGTTGTTTGCTCTTTGAAGTTCAACAGAATTGAGTACGCGGGTGGTAATATCATTTGCATAGGTATCGCCTTCTTCATGCAAAATTACAATTTGCTGTAAGCCTTGCTCTTGTTTAAAAAGCAGCAACTCATAATACGCTTTTGAACTTGTTTTTGTTACCGGATTCAGAATACTCATTGTTCCATAACCTTTTACTCCCTGAATACCTTCGTTGGTTTGGAAATCTTCCTGTTTTAAAATAATATTTTGTGCGCCCTGAGCTTCCATCACTTTTAATGAGCCCTCAAGAGCTTTAGATAAATCAATATCTGTTGGTTGTTTAAATTTTGTGGTAGAAACTGCAATGTAGAAATTGTCAATCATGCTTCCATACGCAAAAAGCTGCATTTCTTTAATAAGTGCCATAGCTTCTTTTGGAAGTACCTTTTCTGCATCCATTCTTTTCAAAACTTTTGGAGTCTCGATAAGAACGGCCGGATTTCCGTAAGCACTTTTTACCCATTCTCCTTCTAATAACTCTTTAGACGGATGACCGATTAAATTATCTTTTACATAATTGAAACCTTTTGTAACAATAAGAAAAGTAGTGGTAACAAATAACAAGAGAATTACGGCTCCGACAGCATATCCAATACGGGCATTGCGTTTTTTGCGTAGCTGAATCTGTATTTGTTTTTGACGTTGTGCCTCATTTAGCAACTGGTCTTCTATTTCTTCCGGAACTTCGGTTGGAATTGCATTGTCAAGCGTTAAAATTACTTTCTGAATTTTATTTCTGTCCTCTGTAATTTCGAAATCCAGTGGTTTTGATTTGGCAAATTTTACCAAATCGGCCTGACGTAAAACGCGTTCCAGATTTTCAACCGTTTCCGGGGTCAGCGTCATTTTCTTTTTGGCAGAAGCAGTTCTGATCGCTGCAATTAATTCAGAAGTTGTACTTTCCATTGCCGGAATATGAATCGCTTCTTCAATATAATTTCGGGCAATATCGGTTAATTCACTATAATATTCCTTGATTTCTCCTTTTTGAACCAGTTCTTTCTGTTCCAGATTATTTAGCAGACTTGTCGCTTTTTCGATCGGTGTTTTATAAACTTCTTCTTCAATTTTTTTCAACTGGCGTTTTTTTACATACCAATATACAAAAGCACCAATTCCGATAATTATTAATGCAATTAAAACATAAATCCACCAATTTCCGATTCCTTCGTCAACAGTGATAATATCTTTAATGTCGTACATCTTCTGCTGCAGTGTGTCCACTTTTACATTTGCCACTTCAACTTTAACAGAATCGCTTAAAAAAGGTTTTTTATCAATTAAAATTTTAATAGACGGAATGGTATAACGGCCAGAATCAAACTGGGTTAAACCGTACTTTTTAATTAATTCATACGTTCCGTCCTTTTTTACAGTATCGATCGGATAGGATTGAATTACTTCTAAAGCGCCAATATTTTTCAATTTTGGAAATTCAACTTTCTGTGTTGATGAAACAACAGTTTTCAGCGTAAGCTTAAACTCTGCTCCAATCTTGTTTTTTGTGGTATCAATACTGGTTTCAACTTGTTTTTGTTGTGCAAAAACAGCTGAAGTGAGCAAGAATAAAAATATGTAAAACTTTAATTTCATTTGATTTTTGATTTCAGATTCTAGTCTAAAATGAATGCTTAAAAATGGAACGCAGATGACACAGATTTAAGCGGATTTTTTATTTTTTATCAAAGGCAGAATACTTAAATACTCGATTTTCAAAATCTAAAATCTAAAATCTGCAATCTAAAATTAATTTACCTTGATTTGAAATAGCCCAAAAGTTTAGTAACGTAATTTTCATCAACTCTTGTGTTGACGATTCCTGCGCCGGATTTACGGAAAGTATCTTTAAAATAATTTAATTTTTCCTGATAATGTTTCTCGTAATTTAAGCGGACTGTTTTAGAACTGGTGTCTACCAATTGTATTTTGCCGGTTTCGGCATCCAGCATGGTTACCATTCCTAAATTCGGAATTTGTTCTTCGCGCATATCGTATACACGAACGCCTGTAATATCATGTTTTTTAGAAGCAATTTTTAAAGTATGTTCGTAAGATTCAGACATAAAATCGGAAATCATAAAAACAATAGCTTTCTTTTTTTGAGTTCCGGATAAAAACTTTAAGGCTTGTGCGATATCTGTTTTATGACTTTTTGGTTCAAATTCGATCAATTCGCGAATGATGCGCAATACATGTGAACGTCCTTTTTTTGGCGGAATATATAATTCTACAGTATCAGAAAACAGAATCAAACCAATTTTATCGTTGTTTTGTGTAGCCGAAAAAGCCATCGTTGCCGCAATTTCGGTTACGATGTCTTTTTTAAATTGATTTTTAGAACCAAAAGATTCCGAACCCGAAATATCAACCATTAAAACCATGGTCAATTCGCGTTCTTCCTCAAATACTTTTACGTGAGCTTCGTTATAGCGTGCGGTTACATTCCAGTCGATGTTACGAATATCATCTCCGTATTGGTATTGACGTACCTCGCTAAACGTCATTCCTCGTCCTTTAAATGAAGAGTGGTATTCTCCCGAAAAGATATGATTACTCAGTCTTTTCGTTTTGATTTCTATTTTCCGTACTTTTTTTAAAAGCTCTTTTGTATCCATTTTTTCGGATTGCAGATTTTAGATTTTAGATTTTAGATTTTCGAGTTACAAAACAACTAAAATTAATTATTGAGTACTTTTTAGAGCACAGATTTAAAAATCTAAAATCTGAACTCTAAAATCTAAAATTTAAGGAACCTCAATCTCGTTTACGATTTTGTTGATAATGTCTACAGAAGTAATGTTTTCTGCTTCTGCTTCGTATGTAATTCCAACTCTGTGGCGCAGAACGTCGTGTACAACGGCACGAACGTCTTCCGGGATTACATAACCACGACGTTTGATAAACGCGTAACATTTTGCAGCATTAGCCAGATTGATACTTCCACGAGGAGAAGCTCCAAAACTGATAAGCGGTTTTAAGTCGGCTAATTTGTATTTTTCCGGGTAACGCGTTGCGAAAATAATATCCAGGATGTATTTCTCGATTTTTTCATCCATATAAACTTCACGAACTGCTTCCTGAGCACGTAAAATTTGTTCTACAGAAACTACCGGATTTACTTTTTCATAAGATCCTTTAAGGTTTTGACGGATTACAAAACGCTCTTCGTCAATTTTTGGATAATCAATTACAGTTTTCAGCATAAAACGATCGACCTGTGCTTCTGGTAACTGATAAGTTCCTTCCTGCTCTACCGGGTTTTGGGTTGCTAATACCAAAAATGGGCGATCTAATTTGAAAGTGGTATCTCCAATTGTAACTTGTTTTTCCTGCATAGCCTCCAAAAGTGCAGACTGAACTTTTGCAGGAGCACGGTTAATCTCATCGGCAAGTACGAAATTGGCGAAAATTGGTCCTTTTTTAATTGAGAATTCGTTTGCTTTAATATTATAAATCATGGTTCCGATAACATCGGCAGGTAATAAATCCGGCGTAAACTGGATACGGCTGAAAGAACCCTGAACCGCCTGAGACAATGTATTAATGGCTAAAGTTTTGGCTAAGCCCGGAACTCCTTCCAATAAAATATGTCCTTGTCCCAACAATCCGATTAATAGACGCTCGACCATATGTTTCTGACCCACAATAACTTTGTTCATTTCCATTGTAAGAAGGTCTATAAAAGCACTTTCTCTTTCAATTTTTTCATTTATCGCTCTAATGTCTAAAGTCGTTGTATTTTCTTCCATATAAATATTTTTAAAAACCTTGATTTGTACGCCTAATTTTTCAGAGTGCAAATTGAATATTTTTTAAGAAGTAAGATGTTAAAGAATGGTTAAAACTTCGACCAATGACCTAATTTTAAGGACTAATTGTGAATCTATTTTTATATTTTTAAGAACTTTGATGATTATGTTTTATTAAAGCATGATTATTACCAAAAATAACGCATAACTATTATGAACAAAACTGTCTTATCGCCTATAATTTCAGGCACTATGAATTGGGGAGTTTGGGATAAAAACCTTACAACCAAAGAAATGGAAAACATGATACAAGTGAGTATCGAAAACAAAATTACGACTTTTGATCACGCCGATATTTACGGATCTTATACGACCGAAGCCGATTTTGGAAAAGCCTTTCACGCAAGTAAAATTTCAAGGGAAAAATTGCAATTAATTACGAAGTGCGGCATTCAGATGATTGCTGAAAAACGTCCCGAAAACAAAATTAAACATTACGATTATTCTAAAGATTACATCGTTAAATCGGTGGAAAAATCTTTGAAAAACCTGAAGACAGATTATGTGGATGTTTTCCTGCTGCACAGACCGAGTCCCTTAATGCAGGCAGACGAAATTGCAGAAGCCGTTGAGAAACTAAAAACAGAAGGGAAGATCATAGATTTCGGACTTTCTAATTTTACAAGTTCACAAACAGAATTAATTCGCAGTAAAACCGAAGTAAGCTACAATCAGGTTCAGTTTTCGGCTACGCATTACGAACCAATGCTGGACGGAAGTTTAGATTATATGCAGACACACGGGATTCGTCCTTTATCCTGGAATCCGCTTGGAACTGTTTTTAGAGAAGATACCAAACAAACGCGCCGTCTGAAAAAACTGTTTTCAGAATTGATGGAAAAATACCATTTAGGTGCAGATACACTTTTGTTGTCCTGGATTTTAAAACATCCTGCCAAGGTAATTCCTATTGCGGGAACAGTTAATATTGCTAGAATCCAATCTTTATCAAAAGCGGTAGAATTAGATATGGATACCGAAGACTGGTTTGCGATCTGGACAGAAAGTATGGGCAATGATGTGCCTTAATTTTCAAGTGTTCAGTAATCAGTTTTTTAGTGATTGGTTCAGTTAGATTTTATAATTCGCTTTAAGCGGAAAAAAATAGTGGCCACAGATTATAAGAATTGAAATGGATTTTTCTAATCTGTGGCCAAAAAAATAATTCAACAATGAAAAAAACAGCTTTAATTACCGGAGCTACAAGCGGAATCGGAAAAGCCACTGCACAAATATTAGCCAGGAATAATTATAAAATCGTGCTTTGCGGAAGACGTCAGGATCGTCTTGAGGAACTGCAAAAAGAACTTTCAGCTTTTACAGAAGTTCATTCTTTACAATTTGATGTTCGTGAAAAAGAAGATGTTCTGGAAAAAATAAGTACTTTGCCGGCTGATTTTTCCGTTATAGATGTATTAATCAATAATGCCGGAAATGCGCATGGTTTAGATCCGATTCAAACGGGAAATCTGGACGATTGGGATTCCATGATTGATATAAATGTGAAAGGACTTTTATATGTTTCTAAAGCAGTAATTCCGCAAATGGTGGAGAGACAATCGGGACATATTATCAATATTGGTTCGACGGCGGCAAAAGAAGTTTATCCGAACGGAAATGTATATTGTGGTTCTAAACATGCGGTTGATGCTATAACTGCCGGAATGCGGATTGATTTAAATCCGTTTGGAATTAGAGTCGGAGGAATTCATCCCGGAATGGTAGCGACAGAATTCAGCGAAGTTCGTTTTAAAGGAGATACCGAAAGAGCTGCAAATGTTTATAAAGGATTTGATCCTTTACAGGCAGAAGATATTGCTGATATTATTCATTTTGTAGTTTCAAGGCCTTATCATGTTAATATCGCCGATTTGGTTGTGATGAGTACAGCGCAGGCTTCGTCGACAATTGTTAAAAGAGACTAACGCAGACTTCTTAGACAATTAGACTTCTTAGATTTTTTATTAGTCTAAGAAGTCTAAATTGTCCAAAAAACCAAGAAATCTAAGTAAGTCTAAAATTCTAAGAATTCTAAAAATATGATCAATAAACGCCTTTTAATAAAAAACCTGCTCGCTCATAATGACGAAAGCAGTTTTTATGATAAAAAAAGGCAATTGAATCTGCATTCCCGTGAAGGAAAAGGAAAATTTCTAAAACACATTTGTGCTTTGTCCAATTCCAATCCGAACAATAATTCTTATATCGTCGTTGGGGTTGAAGATCATGACAATGAAATCGTGGGCGATGATTTTTTTGATGACAGCAGGATTCAAAATCTTGTAAACGCTTTTTTAGAAAATCCGCCAAAAATCCAGTACGAGAATATTCCGTTTCCCAATCTGCCAAAAGATAAAGTAATTGGTTTGGTTACGATTAAACCAAAAAACAAGATTTCTTATTTTAAAAAAGGAATTCATACCATTCTGGCTAATAGTGTTTTTATAAGACGCGGAAGTAATTCGATACCTGTAGAAGAACACGAAGAAGTAGAGAAAAGCTATCAAAATACCGAAACCGTAATTGGTATTGAAAACAGTTCCCGAAATAGTATTCAGTACACGTTAGACGGCGTATTTGATTTTATGAATTTCCGGCATAAAGATATGTCACCAAAATATCATGTATTTAAAGAGTTATTTGTGATTTGCTGGGCCGGCGTTCCCAAAAAAATGCGAGATAAAACCTTTTTGTCCCGCGTAGATATTGAGCTGATCAACGAACAGATTAAGCTTTTTTATTCGGCACAAGATGTTGTTACGATTGTTTATAACGATGACACTTTTACTATTACAGAATATGTTCCTCTGGGATTAAACGACAAAACGAGTTATTATCCTTTAGAAGAACAAACCATCCACTTTTTTGATAATGGTTATTATAAAATAGACCGCCAGATGCTTTTTCAGCCACCCGAATTCAACCGGAAAATGCTGTATCACATTTACAATACCAACATGGCTTTATTGTCTAAACTTCAAAAGGAAATCGCATTGTCTGAACGGGAAATGAAAGATCTGGAAAATCTGCCTTCTACTTTTATGATTTGCCATTTGAATGGATTTGAAGAAGCACGGCAAAAATTGATTGATGCCAAATTGCTGTTAAAACCATATAAACAAGTCTATTCCTCTTTTAAAGAAGCGCTTCGGGTTTTGAGAAAGATGAAATATGATGTTTAGGGGAAGGTGCTGAAATTTTAAGGTTTTGAGGTTTTTTCTTTACTGAAATTTTAAATATTTATTTACTTCATCATAAGAAAACAAAATATCTTTTGGTCCGTCTGCGTACGAAGCAGCTTCATACGAGTTGTAATATAATAGTAATCCTTCGCTGGTGTAGAAAATGTTCTCAGGTAATTGAAATTTGTCATTTTCAAACATTAAACCTGTTGCGTTTATACTGGCTTCTGCCGGAATTTTATATTTTTTGCGAAATGCTTTTTCAGCGAAAGCTTTAAATTCATTTTCGTTTTTAAAAAGCTGATTGCTTAAGATTGTTTTGCCCGTTTTCAGATTAAACAATAAAGAACGGTAACCCTGATATCCGTGCGCTCCACCCGTAAAAGTATAATGATCTAAACGGATATTTAAAATCTGCGAAGACTGAAACTCTACATTTCCTTTAATTTTTGCTTCCCAGCCAAAGGTTTCTGTTGGAAATTTTTGATGCATTTCTTCATACGAATCTATAAAAGATGATGCTAAAGATCTGTAATCTTTAATTTTTGAAGGCTTTTCTCCAAAATAAACAATTTCCTTGATCACAGTAAAAATTTTCCTGTTGATGCTGTCTCCAATAATTTTTCCATTTTTTGCGATCGGAACATCGAGATTAATTGTCGGACAATCTTTATTACAGGGAATTTTAGATTTTTCCTCAAATGTTTCATTTTCAAATGTTAGCTCTTTGCTGCAGCTTGTAAACGCCAGCAGTATAAAGATTAAAAATGGAAATTGTTTCATGTCGGGAAATGTTAATTATATGAAAAGATAGTGAAGAGGATCTGGAATAAAATAAATTAAAACGGTAAATTTGTATTCTAAATTTACGATTTTTAAAACATAAATCAAAAAAATTGCGAATATCAACAAATTTGTTGGAAACGAACATTTAAAAAATAAATTTTATTTATATGAAATTCAATACAAAAGTTATACATGGAGGACAGCATCACGATCCTGCAACAGGAGCAGTAATGCCACCGGTATACCAAACTTCTACATTTGTTCAGACAAGTCCTGGGAAACCTTTAGCAGATTACGAATACAGCCGAGCTTCAAACCCGACTCGTACTGCTCTGGAAGATGCGCTGGCAAGTATCGAAAACGGAACACGCGGATTGGCATTTTCTTCTGGCCTGGCAGCCACAGATTGTGTGTTGAGATCTTTTAAGGCAGGGGACGAAATCATTGCAATGGATGATTTGTACGGTGGGACTTATAGAATGTTTTCGAGAATTTATAAAGATTCAGGAATTAAATTTCATTTTGTTGATATGACGAATATCGAAAAATTGAATGCTTTAATTAATGAAAACACTAAATTAATCTGGGTAGAAACGCCTACAAATCCGTTGATGAAATTGGCTGATATTGCTGAAATTTCAAAAATTACAAAAGCAAAAAATATTCTTCTGGCTGTAGACAATACATTTGCAACGCCATATTTACAAAAGCCTTTGGATTTGGGTGCTGATATTGTAATGCATTCTGCAACCAAATATTTAGGAGGACATTCTGATGTGATTGCCGGCGCGCTAATTGTAAAAGATCAGGCATTGGGAGAGCAATTGCATTTTCAGCAATTTGCAACGGGCGCAACTTTAGGGCCAATGGATAGTTTTTTGGTTTTGAGAGGAATTAAAACGCTGGCATTGCGAGTGCAAAGACATTGTGAAAACGGCGAAAAAGTGGTAGAATATTTAAGCAGTCATCCTAAAATAAAAACTGTTTATTACCCGGGATTAAAAAATCATCCGTTTCATGAAATCGCTAAAAAGCAGATGAAAGCCTTTGGCGGAATGGTTTCATTTGATTTTAAATCGGGCAAAAAAGAAGATTCTATAGCGTTTTTAGAAAAATTAAAAGTATTTACTTTGGCAGAATCTCTTGGCGGAGTGGAATCTCTTGCTAATCATCCTGCATTAATGACACATGCATCCATTCCGGCAGATAAAAGAGCTGAGGTCGGTATTACAGATGATTTAGTTCGACTAAGTGTGGGTATCGAAGATGCAGAAGATTTAATTGCAGATTTAGAACAGGCATTGTCTTAGAAATATTCAAACATTCAAGAGATAAAGCTTCAAAATCTTTTTCTCTTTTGATTATAAATAAAAATCCCAAACTCCATTTTTTATTTGGAATTTGGGATTTTTTATGTTGTATCTTGCTTAAAACTAGAATTCTAAATAATGGATATATCCAAAGTTGAACCAAACCTGCCAGTCGTTAGATTTGTTTTCGGTATAAATATCCTTGTTCGGATTTAAACCGTCAATCCAGTCGGAGCTGTACATTTGAAAGCGTGTTTCAAACATTAGGTCGCTCATTTTTGTTAATTTGTAATGTACTCCAAGAGCAGCCGTTGCTGATAATACTACTCCCGATTCTGTTGAAAATCCATGCGCACGGCCGTCAGACGGCGTTAAATATTTTCCCGGAGTAACGTTAGGAAGAGTTATGTCTCCTAAGCGTGATCCAACTTTTGCAGAATAATAACTTACCTGAAATCCTAAACTTCCATACGGACTAAAACTTCCAATTGTATTTTCGAAGTCGTGAATTTTCATAAAAGGAGAAAATTCTATTTGGGCACCAAGTCCTACTATAGTAGAGCTTGCGTGCATGTTTTTAAGTTGCTGGGCAAATACTCCGTCAGGTTTTCTTTCTACCCATTCTCCAAAATGTTTTAGAGTTGTTCTACTGAAAGAAAGATCCGATCTTACTTTAAAATGTTCTGTAAAGAAACTTTCTCTGTTATTGGCAGCAGAAAAATTGATAAAATGCATAATCCCAATCCCAAAACCAGAGTTTCCTGCATTGGTGTCAAAATTGTTTCTCTGACCAAAATCTGACTGTAAAGTTACAGGTCCTGCATATATTCCTATCTCTTGTGCTAGGTCTGATTGCGCTGATGCCGTAGTTGCAATACAAAATAGGGCAAATAGTTTGATAAATAGGTGTTTAGACATTTTTTAGGGCTTACAAATCTTGGCAAATATATAAAAAACCTAAACGATTCAAAATATTAAATCGGTCTATTGAAAAATAACTAGCAAAATACTTAATTTGCTAACATTAAAAAGGTGATTTGCATGTAAACACCTACATGTAAAATGTGTTTTTTTGCAATCTCTGAAAAAAACACAAATCGTTTCAAAAACGTGAAAAATATAACACGGAATCAATATTTGATATATCTTTGTGTGTTAAAACGAAAACGTTTTCTTAAACATAATTTCTTAATTATTAGAGTAAGATTTAAATTAAATGATCTGAAAAATTTATTTCAACGATGGAACAAAAAATAAATGAGTTTATGGCTCTTGTTGAGTCAAAAAATCCAAATGAGCCAGAATTTCTTCAGGCAGTTAGAGAATTTGCAGAAACAGTAATTCCCTTTATATCTGAGCGTAAAAAGTATGATGGTAAAAATATACTTTTAAGAATCGCAGAACCGGAACGTTCTATAATTTTTAGAGTTCCATGGGTAGACGACAAAGGTGAAATCATTGTAAACAGAGGATTTAGAATTCAGATGAACTCTGCAATCGGACCTTATAAAGGAGGAATAAGATTTCATCATTCTGTGAATTTATCTGTTTTGAAATTTTTAGCTTTTGAGCAGGTTTTCAAAAACAGTCTGACGACACTTCCTATGGGAGGTGGAAAAGGAGGTTCTGATTTTGATCCTGAAGGAAAATCAGATGCAGAAATCATGCGTTTCTGTCAGTCGTTTATGACAGAATTATGCCGTCATATTGGTCCGGACCTGGATGTTCCTGCAGGGGATATTGGAGTAGGAGCAAGAGAAATTGGTTATTTATTTGGTCAATATAAAAGAATTAGAAATGAATTTACAGGAGTTTTAACCGGCAAAGGTTTGGCTTACGGAGGTTCATTGATCAGACCGGAAGCGACAGGATATGGAGTAGTTTACTTTACAGATCAGATGCTTCGCACGATAGGTCATGATATTAAAGGAAAAGTAGTGGCTATTTCAGGATTCGGAAATGTAGCCTGGGGTGTCGCTTTAAAAGTAAATGAACTTGGTGGTAAAGTAGTGACTATATCGGGTCCTGACGGTTATATTTATGATGAAGAAGGGATCTCCGGCGAAAAAATCGAGCACATGGTCGAAATGAGAGCAACTGGAGATAACAGAGCCGAAAGATATTTAGAGAAATATCCAAATGCCATTTTTCATAAAGGAAAAAGCCCTTGGGAAGTGAAAGTAGATATCGCAATTCCTTGTGCTACTCAAAACGAATTAAACGGAGACGATGCTCAGAAATTAATCGATAATGGTGTACTATGTGTTACAGAAGCTGCAAATATGCCTTCTACATTAGAAGCTATTAAACTTTTCCTTGACAATAAAGTTTTATTTGCTCCCGGAAAAGCAGCAAACGCCGGTGGTGTTGCAGCATCAGGATTAGAAATGACGCAGAACTCTATTCGTTTAAACTGGACGAGTGAAGAAGTAGATTTACGACTTAAAGATATCATGGTTGGAATTCACAACCAATGTAAAAAATACGGTGCCGAAGAAGACGGATATGTTAACTATGTAAAAGGAGCTAACATTGCCGGATTTGTAAAAGTTGCCGATGCTATGCTTGCACAAGGTGTAGTTTAAAAAATTAATTACAATGATGAAAATGCCTTCGGTTTATAATCGAAGGCATTTTTTATTCTTCCAAAAATTTAATAATCCCGTTTGTAGTATATTTGCTATTCGAATACATTAAAGAATGAAAAAAATATTTCTCTGCGGTTTGGTTTTGGTACTCATTCAGTTTTCCCAGGCTCAGGGCAAATTGTCATGGCAGGGATATTTTTCTTTTAATGAAATTAAAGATATTTCTGAATCTTCTACAAATGTTTTTGCAGCTTCAGAAAACGCGTTGTTTTCAAAAAACTTAGCAGCAAATGTCCTGAAAACAACGACCACTGTTGATGGATTATCGGGGCAAACCATTTCTGCAGTTTATTATAGTGAAGCCTTTAAAAAAACTATTATAGGTTATGAAAATGGTCTTTTGATTGTGATTAATGAAACCGATGGAAGTATTTTAAAAGTTGTCGACATTATAAACAAACAATTACCGGCAAACATTAAAAAAATCAATCATTTTATGGAACATAACGGACTGGTATATGTTTCCTGTGATTTCGGAATTGTACAGTTCAATTTAAATACTTCTCAATTTGGCGATACTTATTTTATAGGAGATAACGGAGCTGAAATCAGCGTAAAGCAAACCACTTTATTTAACGGTTCTATTTTTGCGGCAACTTCTTCGGGTATTCGAAAAGCAGACAGTGCAAATCCAAATCTGATAGATTACAATCAGTGGACGGTTGTCAATACGGGAAATTGGACTGGCGTCGAAACATTAGATACAGAACTTATAGCCGTAACCGATTCCGGATATATTCATCGGTACAATTCGACTGCGTTCGTTGGTTTTTCGCAATTGCCACAGTCAACGGTTGATATAAGAGCCAGAAATCATAATTTATTTGTCACAACAGTCAATACGGTTTATGTGTACAATAATCAAATGATTTTAAATCGGCAGATTGCTAATACACAGGTTTTGAATAATATGCTGAATTTTACCTGTGCCACGGCAATTGGAGATCAGATTTTTATCGGAACAAAAGAAAATGGATTGTTTTCATCATCGCTTAATAATGCAGGTACTTTTGAAAATAATACCCCGGCGGGCCCTGTTCGGAACAATATTTTTTCTTTAGCATCTACTTCCAATAATTTATGGGCAGTTTATGGAGATTATGATACTTCTTACGATCCTTATCCTTTAGATAGTTACGGAATAAGCAGATACAATAATACCGGCTGGCTTAATATTCAGTACACAGAAGTTTACGATGCAAAGTCAATAACGCGAATTCTTGCGAATCCGAACAATGAAAAACAGGTATATGCAAGTTCTTTTTTCTCCGGATTATTAAAGATTGAGAATGACGTTCCGACTGCGTTATATAATGAAAAAAATAGCGGACTGGAATCTATTACCAATGCAGGTGCAAATTACATTGATGTTCGTATCAATGCAACTGCTTTTGATAAATCGGGGAATCTCTGGGTTTCAAACAGCAGAATCAAAAATGGTTTAAAGGTTTTAAAAACGACCGGTCAGTGGGGCAGTTATTCTATGACTCCGGTTTTTGATATTGCTGAAAATATCAGTTACTCCGGTTTGGTTGTTGACCGCAATAATGTAAAATGGCTTGCAACAAACAGAGATGGAGTGGTAGGTTTTAATGAAACTTCAAATACGTTTAAAAAAATGACCTTCGGCGCAGATGTTGGAAATCTGCCAATTGCAGACGTGAGAGCAATAGCTCTGGATACAAAAAACCAGCTTTGGATTGGTACTGCAAAAGGTTTAAGAGTTTTGTCGAATATTGGAAGTTTTCAGACAGAAAGCCAGTTAAAAGCTAATCCTATTATTATTGTTGAAGATGATCTGGCACAGGAATTATTGTACGAACAATTTATTACCACTATTGCGGTTGATGGTTCGAACAATAAGTGGATTGGAACAGCAGATTCAGGCGTTTTTATGGTTTCTCCCAACGGTCAGGAAACTAAATATCATTTTACGATAAACAATTCACCTTTGCCGGGGAATTATGTAAATGATATTAAAATTAATGCCAAAACTGGTGAGGTATTTATTGCAACAAGTAAAGGAATGGTTTCTTTTAATGGCATTGCTACAGAAGCCAATGATGATCTGAATAATGTCTATGTTTATCCAAATCCTGTTCGTCCAAATTATTCAGGAACCGTAAAAGTTGCCGGCTTAATTGAGAATGCCAACGTAAAAATTACCGACATTGAAGGGAATTTGGTTTACGAAATAAAATCATCAGGAGGAACAATTGAGTGGGATACAACAGCCTTTGGAAAATATAAAGTAGCTTCAGGTGTCTATATGGTTTTTATTTCTGCGCAGGATGGAGGAGAAACAAAAGTGAAAAAAGTGATGATTATACGTTAGTCAAAAGTTTGAAAGTTTAAAAGTCGAAAGTCAGCTATAATCTAGAAGTCAAATATCTAAGAAGTCTAAAAATCTAAAATTTTGCTCGTCAAAACCAAAGCCATAGTAATTTCATCCTTAAAATTTCAGGAAAAAAGTCTGATCGTAAAATGTTTTACGCTTTCAAACGGACTGAAATCTTATTTTGTGCGAGATGCTTTTTCAAGTAAAAAGGCAAGTCAGAAGATCGCCTATTTTCAGCCATTTTCGATTTTGGAAATAGAAGCTGTTCATAAAAATAAAGGTACTTTAGAAAACTTCAAAGAAATAAAAACGGCAGTTCCTTTTCAGAGCATTCATACTGATATTGTGAAAAGTACAATGGTATTGTTCCTTTCTGAAATGCTGCATTATTCTATTCAGGAAGAAGAAAAAAACGAACAGCTTTTTCTGTTTTTAGAAACTGCTTTAACCTGGCTGGATCATCATGATGAAATTTCTAATTTTCATTTGATCCTGCTTTTAGAAATAACAAAATATCTTGGTTTTTATCCGGATCTTTCAGAAAATAATTTGCCTTTTTTTGAAATGAATGAAGGCGTCTTCAGCCTTTTTCAAACAGGTAATATGCTTTCAGAACATGAAACCAATTTGTTTAAAAAATTAATGGATTTAAAATTTGATAATGATCAAAAAGTTTTTCATGTTTTGGAAAGACAAATTCTCCTTAAAATTTTAATTGATTATTACAGTTTGCACCTGGAAGGATTTAAAAAACCTAAATCTTTAGAGATTTTAAAAGAAGTTTTCTCTTAACTACATTAAAAGGTTGCAGAATCTACTTGAAATTTTGTCAAACTGGTCTTTTTTCTGTCATCTTTTATCTATTTTCCTTAAAATTCCTTACTTTCGCACCTCGTTTAAGAAAAGGATAAAATGAGTACAAAATTTACTGAATACAAAGGACTTGACCTGCCAACTGTAGCGTCTGAAGTTCTTGATTTTTGGAAGAAAGAAAATATATTTGAAAAGAGTGTAACAACCCGCGAAGGTGCTGAGCCTTATGTGTTTTTTGAAGGTCCGCCTTCAGCCAATGGATTACCAGGAATTCACCACGTGATGGCGCGTGCGATTAAAGATATTTTTTGCCGTTATAAAACTCAGAAAGGTTTTCAGGTTAAAAGAAAAGCCGGCTGGGATACGCACGGTTTGCCTGTAGAATTGGGTACCGAAAAAGAATTAGGAATTACAAAAGAAGATATTGGTAAAACAATTTCTATCGAAGAATATAACGAAGCGTGTAAAAAAACCGTAATGCGTTATACCGACGTGTGGAATGATCTTACCGAAAAAATGGGGTATTGGGTAGATATGGAGGATCCGTATGTAACTTATAAACCAAAATATATGGAGTCGGTTTGGTGGCTTTTGAAACAAATCTACGATAAAGGTTTGTTGTATAAAGGATATACCATTCAGCCTTACTCTCCAAAAGCCGGAACTGGATTATCTTCTCACGAAGTAAATCAGCCTGGAGCTTATCGTGATGTTACAGATACTACAATTGTAGCACAGTTTAAAACTTTGCCGGAAACATTGCCTTCGTTTTTACAAGGTTTTGGAGATATTCATATCTTGGCCTGGACGACAACGCCATGGACTTTACCATCAAATACAGCTTTGACTGTTGGGCCAAAAATTGATTATGTTTTAGTAAAAACTTTCAATCAATATACTTTTGAGCCGGTTAATGTGGTTTTGGCTAAAAATTTAGTGGGAAAACAATTTGGGAAAGGATTTTTCCTTAGTGAAGACGACGCTGATTTTGACAACGTGAAAAACGGCGACAAAAAACTTCCATATACAATCTTAACCGAAGCAAAAGGAGCAGACTTAGTAGAAATACGTTACGAGCAATTATTGCCTTACGTTTTGCCTTATGAAAATGCTGAAAATGCATTTAGAGTAATTGCGGGAGATTTTGTTACCACAGAAGACGGAACCGGAGTGGTGCATACAGCGCCGACTTTTGGTGCCGATGATGCTAAAGTGGCAAAAGAAGCAAAGCCCGAGATTCCGCCAATGTTGGTTTTAGATGATGAAGGAAACGCAGTTCCTTTGGTAGATTTACAAGGAAAGTTTACTTCGCATTTAGGAGATTTAGCTGGTAAATACGTTAAAAACGAATATTACGATGCTGGACAGGCACCGGAGAAATCTGTAGATGTTGAAATCGCAATTCGTCTTAAAGAAGAAAATAAAGCATTCAAAGTTGAGAAATACGTTCACAGTTATCCACACAGCTGGAGAACAGATGAGCCGTTATTATATTATCCGCTAGATTCATGGTTTATCAAAGTAACCGATGTAAAAGATAGAATGTTCGACCTGAACGGAACTATCAACTGGAAGCCTAAGTCTACTGGTGAGGGACGTTTTGGAAACTGGCTTAAAAATGCCAACGACTGGAACTTATCTCGTTCTAGATATTGGGGAATTCCGTTGCCAATTTGGAGAACCGAAGATAAAAAAGAAGAAGTTCTTATTGGGTCTGTTGAAGAATTGTACAATGCGATTGAGAAATCTATCGAAGCAGGTTTTCAAAAAGAAAATCCGTTTAAAGGTTTTGAAATCGGAAACATGTCTGAATCCAATTATGATTTAATTGATTTGCACAAGAATGTTGTGGATGAAATCACATTAGTTTCTGCTTCCGGAAAACCAATGAAGCGTGAAAGTGATCTAATCGACGTTTGGTTTGATTCTGGTGCAATGCCGTATGCACAATGGCATTATCCTTTTGAAAACAAAGACAAAATTGATGATAATAAAGATTTTCCTGCCAACTTTATCGCAGAAGGAGTAGATCAGACTCGTGGATGGTTTTATACCCTACACGCGATCGGAACTTTGGTTTTTGATAAGGTAGCTTATAAAAATGTAGTTTCAAACGGTTTGGTATTAGACAAAAACGGACAAAAAATGTCTAAACGTCTGGGCAATGCCACAGATCCTTTTGAAACTATTGCAGAATATGGTCCGGATGCCACGCGTTGGTACATGATCTCAAATGCAAATCCGTGGGACAATTTAAAGTTTGATATTGAAGGAATTGCTGAGGTTCGCCGTAAATTCTTTGGAACACTTTACAATACCTATTCTTTCTTCTCATTATATGCAAACATCGACGGATTTAAATACGCTGAAGCGGAAATTCCGTTAAACGAAAGACCGGAGATCGATCAATGGATAATTTCTGAATTACACACGTTAATAAAATTTGTTGACGAATGTTATGAAGATTACGAGCCAACAAAAGCGACAAGAGCCATTTCTGACTTCGTTCAGGAAAACTTAAGTAACTGGTATGTTCGTTTATGCCGTCGTCGTTTCTGGAAAGGAGAATACGTAAAAGATAAAATCGCAGCGTACCAAACGCTTTATACTTGTCTATTAACAATCAGTAAATTAAGTGCTCCGGTAGCTCCATTTTTTATGGATAAATTGTACAGGGATTTAACTGCTTCAACAGGGACGGAGGATTTTGCCAGTGTTCACTTGGCTGAATTCCCAAAATTTGTCGAAAACTTTGTTAATAAAACGTTGGAAAGCAAAATGCAGAAGGCGCAGACCATCTCATCTTTGGTTTTGTCACTACGTAAAAAGGAAATGATCAAAGTTCGTCAACCTTTGCAAAAGGTAATGATTCCGGTACTTGACGAGAATCAGCGTGCAGAAATTGAAGCGATTTCTGACCTGATAAAAGCTGAGGTAAACGTAAAAGAAATTGAACTTTTAGATGATGCTTCGGGTATCTTAGTAAAACAAATCAAACCTAATTTTAAAGCATTAGGACCTCGTTTTGGTAAGGATATGGGATTGATTTCTAAAGAGATACAAGGTTTTTCTGCCGATCAGATCAATCAGCTGGACAAGCAGGGAACGCTGGATATTGTTATTTCTGGAAATAATGTAACTTTATCATTAGAAGACGTCGAAATAACATCGCAGGATATCGAAGGATGGCTGGTTGCAAATTCAAACGGAATTACAGTCGCGCTTGACATTACAATATCTGAAGAATTAAAAAATGAAGGTATCGCAAGAGAATTAGTAAACAGAATTCAGAATATCCGTAAAGATTCAGGATTTGAAGTTACTGATAAGATTAAGGTACAAATAAAAAGAAACGGTATTTTAGAAGAAGCTGTTTCGAAAAATGAAGACTATATAAAGTCTGAGACACTGACAGATGATTTGGTTTTTGCTGACGTATTGGAAAACGGCACAGAAATTGAGTTTGATGATATTAAAACATTGATATTAATTTCAAAATAATTATAAAATGATAGATGAAATTACAAGATACTCTGACGCAGATTTAGCAGAGTTTAAAGAAATAATCCAGGCAAAAATCCAAAAAGCTCAGGCAGATCTTGATTTAATCAAGAGTGCTTATATGAATGATCTGAATAATGGTACAGATGATACTTCGCCAACATTTAAAGCCTTTGAAGAAGGAAGCGAAACAATGTCAAAAGAAGCAAATTCTCAATTGGCGATTCGTCAGGAGAAATTCATTCGTGATTTAAAAAACGCGCTATTCCGTGTTGAAAATAAAACATATGGTATCTGCAAAGTAACAGGTAAATTAATTAGCAAAGAAAGGCTTAAAATTGTTCCTCATGCAACCATGAGTATCGAAGCAAAAAATTTGCAGAGATAATATAATCCTAAAAAAACGTCCCAAATCGGGACGTTTTTTTTGTTTAATATTTAGTGCTTCCGAAGATTGTATTTATATGGTTGTGTTTGCGAGAAATTATTTATAACTATTAAAATCAAAGGCTTCCTGTTAATTGATTAATTGTAGGAATTTGAAAAGTGTTACTGAGTTGTTTTCTTTTGAAAATAAATAAAAAAACCGCCTTTAAAAAAGGCGGTTTACTATTTGGCTGAGTTTTAAATTAAGCCAGATTTTTTTCAACCTCAGCTTTGTGCTTTTTCAAAATCGCTCTTGTCATTCCTAAATTAGCTTTTGAAGCATCTGCTGCCAGATAAATCATAAACTTTTTATTTGGAGATATATCAATAATATGAATTTGATTTGAAAGTGTAATCAGAATATCTTCAATATCCTGATTTAAATTTAAAGCTTTTACTGCGCTTAATTTGGCTTTTACAACTTCCAGATTGTATGCAGCGGCAAGTTCGGGATCAAAACTAGGGTCAACAGTTAAATTTCCGAAACTTAATCCAGATTCGATTTCTGTTACAGCGACAGCAATAAAGCCGTTTACATTGGTTTTCATTTCATTTAAAAACACGTTTAAAAAGTCGTTACTCATAATTTAGTGGTTTGTTTGTTAATGGTTTATTTACTTCAATAGGGAATTTTTGCTCAACTCAGCAGAAACTTCTTCTGTTGAGCGCATTAATAAAGCGAGATTGCTTCCTTCGCGGGAAAAAGCCACAATAAAATTGGAGCCGCTAATTTTGTTTCCGATAATAATACCTTCTGCACTTTTAAGGTATAATTGTTTTAAGGCGCCTTTTTCTAAATCAATTAAGAATTTTTCACTCATGGATAAAATGGCAGCGCTCATAGCAGCAACGCTGTCTCCGTAATCCAGATTTAAAGAAGTGATTAGTTTTCCTTTTCCATTTAAAATTAATGCTGCAGTAGATTTGGTGTTGACAAGAAAGTCGTTTAAAGTGGTTGTGATTTCATTCATAGATTCTGTAGGATTTGGGATAAATGTTAAATTACGTTTGTTTCATTAGATTATGTATTAAATTATAATTGATTTATGGTAAACAAGTGTTAATTTTTATTAACAAATATAAATTAAATTATGTATCATTGTAATGCCCAATCAGTAATAATTCAAATAATTTACTATAAAAAACTTACATTATGACTAAAGTATTGAAATTCAAAGAAGTAAACTCTGACGTAGAGCGCAGAATGAAAGATTTCGAAAAATTGCGTACCAAGTTTAAAACAGATGTAAAAAAAGACGAAGCAAAGAGATTTGCTTCAGGGAAAGAAAGTAAAGGCATATTCAAATCAATCTCAGATTTTTTCTCTGATACTCCAAAAACACCGGCGAATGCTGTGGCAAAAAAATAAAGCTGATCAGGTTTAAATTAGCACTTAAACTTTGTTTGGATTTATTAGAAACAATTAACGCTCCATTGGGAGCGTTTTTTTTGATTTAATTGTTATTTTTGCCCATCAAAAAATTGTAAAATGTCATTACGAAAAGCGTATTTCCTTATATTTCTGGTTTTAATTGTTGATCAGCTTTCAAAAATCTATGTTAAAACAAACTTCATACTGGGTGAAGAATTTGTAATTGCAGATTGGTTTAAAATTCATTTTATAGAAAATGAAGGAATGGCGTGGGGAACTAAGATTCCGGGAGAGTACGGGAAATTAATTCTAACTGTCTTCAGAATTTTTGCTGTAGTCGGAATTGGCTGGTGGCTTTCGGATGCAATTAAGAAACGTCATTCTAACTATTTGGTTGTCGCTATTGCCTTAATTTTTGCAGGAGCGGCCGGCAACATTATAGATTCGGTTTTTTACGGAGTTATTTTTGATGACAGTACACACAATCTGGCTACTATTTTTTCTCCTCAGCCTTATGGAACCTGGTTTCATGGTTTGGTTGTCGATATGTTTTATTTCCCTATTTGGGAAGGAAATCTTCCAACATGGCTTCCCATAGTCGGAGGCAGACATTTTGCGTTCTTCAATGCAATTTTTAATGTTGCCGATGTGGCAATTTCTACCGGAGTAGGGATTCTTTTGGTTTTTAATAAAAGAGCTTTTCCAAAACACGGATAATTTTAAATTTCATTATAACAAAAATAAATTCCAATGTTTGTGCGATAAAGCGCAGATGTTGGAATTTGAATTTTCAAATTATTGAGATTAATTTTTATTGTGTTATTTTTACGGTATAAAAAATAAACTATGCAAAGTCCGTCTTTCTCCATATATGATGCTTCTGCGGGATCTGGAAAGACGTATACTTTGGTTAAGGAATATTTGAAAATTATTCTGTCATCACCCAAAAATGATGCTTATCGTAATATTCTGGCTATAACTTTTACCAACAAAGCGGTTCACGAGATGAAAAGCCGTATAGTGGGAAGTTTGTCTGAATTTGCAAAAGACGAACCCTCGTCAAAAGCTGCCGATTTAATGGAAGATCTTTCCAGGGAAACCGGTCTTTCTATTATCAAAATTAAAACCAAATCGCAGCAGATCATAAAGCATTTAATTCATAATTATGCTGCTTTTGATATTTCTACTATTGATAAATTTACCCATAAAGTTATTCGTGCATTTGCACACGATCTTAATCTTCCGATGACTTTTGAAGTTACGTTGGATACAGAAAATTTATTGATTGAAGCTGTTGATGCTATAATTGCCCAGGCCGGAGAAGACGAAACGCTGACCAGGCTTCTCATCGATTTTACAATGGAAAAAACCGATGATGATAAAAGCTGGGATATCTCGCGCGAAATTCTTGATACCGGAAGGTTGGTGCTGAATGAAAATAACCGGAACGAAATTCTGCATTTTCAGGATAAAACGATTACCGAATTTGTGGAGATAAAATCAAAAATGCAGTCGCTTTGCAAAGATTTGGAAGGTTGTAATGAAGACTTTGCCATAAAAGCGATTGAATTAATAGAAAGGAACGGAATTGATCCCAAATCATTTTCTAGAGGAACATTTCCCAATCATTTAGAAAGTATCCAAAGCGGAAAATTCAATCCCAAAAACAAAACGTTCCATGAGTTTGAAGATATTGCGATTAATAAAACAGCAAAAGACCGCGCATTAATTGAAAATATTATTCCCGAATTACTTCAGATATTAAAAGAGGTATATCAAAATTTTGAAAAACGAGATTTTTACAAAGCTTTTTTAAAAAATATAACACCATTGTCGCTTCTGAACACTGTAAGCAATGAATTGGCAAAAATTCAGTCCGAACAAAATATCTTATCGATTTCAGAATTCAATGCGATTATTCACAGGGAAATTCAAAATCAACCGGCGCCTTTCATTTATGAACGTTTGGGCGAACGTTATCGTAATTTTTTTATTGATGAATTTCAGGATACTTCAGAAATGCAATGGCAAAATTTAATTCCGTTAATAGACAATTCGCTTTCCGGATTAGATGATTTAGGAAATAAGGGAACTTTGATGATTGTTGGAGACCCGAAACAATCTATTTATCGCTGGCGCGGAGGAAAAGCAGAGCAGTTTATCGAATTAAGTAAGGATGTAAACCCGTTTAATAATCCCGATAAACAAATTAAGCATCTGGATACCAATTACCGAAGCTATAGCCAGATAATTGATTTTAATAATGCTTTTTTTAAATTGATTTCAACCGAATTTTCAAATGCAGATTATAAGGATTTATATGAAAACCATAGCTTCCAGAATTCAAACTCAAAAAAGGGCGGTTATGTCAATTTATCTTTTCTGCCTGTAACAGAAAAGAATGAGTTTATTGATGAAGAAGAAGTGGTTGAGAAAGCTGATTTGTATGTGCTGGCGACTTTAAATACCATTCAGAAAGTAGTAAAACAAGGTTTTGAGTATAAAGATATTGTAATTCTGACCAGAAAGCGAGGTCAGGGAATTTCTGTTGCGAATTACCTAACCGAACAGGGAATTCCATTATTGTCTTCAGAGACTTTAATGATTCAGAATGCATCAGAAGTTCGTTTAATAATTCATCTTTTAAGGTATTTAAACAATAGTGCAGATTTGGAATCAAAAGCAAATTTTCTTCATTTTTTAGCTTCAAATAAAGACCTTTCAATGCCCGTTCATGATTTTATTGCAATGGGTATGAGTCATAGATTTGAAAAGGAATTTGAAGAATGGCTATTGACTTTTGATGTTTTATTTTCTTTTGAAGATGTTCGGAAAAAATCTTTGTATGAAGCAGTAGAAATTATCATTTCTAAATTTATTCTTCCTTCCGAAGGAAATGCTTATGTTCAGTTCTTTCTGGATATTGTTCTAGAAAGAGATATAAGAAATCAGTCTGGTGTCTCAGATTTTCTTAGTTTTTGGGATAAGAATGCAGAGAAATTTAGTATTCCGTCTCCGGAAGGAAATAACGCCGTGCGTATTATGACCATTCATAAGTCCAAAGGATTAGAGTTTCCTGTTGTAATTATGCCATTTGCCGATGAAGATTACAGTCGGAAACCAAAAGATAAATTGTGGCTCGATACCGAAGAAATAGATTTGGGAATTCCGAAAGCTTTGGTAGATAATAGCAGCGCCGTTGAAAGTTTTGGTGAGAGTGCTTCGGCAGTTTTTAACCTGAAAAAACAGGAAGAACTTCTGGATAATATCAATGTGCTTTATGTAGCGTTAACGCGAGCAGAGGAACAGCTTTATGTAATTTCGCAATCTTTAAAAGCTAAAAATGATGGCGAATATGCCAATAACATGGCCTCTTTTTTTATTAAATTTTTAATTAACGAAGGAATTTATGATGAAGATAAACTGGAATATGAATTTGGAAATAATGAAAGACTTTCGAAAACTTCAAAAGCAACTGATTTAGTAAAATCAATTCCGGTTGTCAGGAAAATTTTAAATCCAAAAAATATTAAAATAGCACAACGTGAAGCTTTGATGTGGGGGACACATCAACAAGAGGCTATTTCGTATGGAAATATTGTGCATGAGATTTTAGCATTTGTTAAGGATAAATCAGATATCGATCTCGCTGTAACAAAATCATTGGAAAATGGGCTGATCACTTACGATCAGGTCGATCCTGTGTTGCTGACTTTAAAGGAAATTGTCAATCATCCTGAATTAAGTATTTGTTTTGATGGGAATCATACTGTTTTAAATGAGCAGACAATCGTTCAGAAAGAAGGAAGAATTCTGAAGCCAGACAGGGTTGTTTTTTTAGAAAATAAAGAAGCTTATCTTTTGGATTATAAAACCGGTGCGATTAATGCCAAATATCAAAAGCAAATTCAGGAATATCAGGATGCTATTGAGGACTTAGGGTATAAAGTGTTAAAAAAGGCACTGGTTTATATCGGAGCGGAAATTGAAGTTGTAAATTTGTGAAAAAATTAATCAGATGTTAATGAAATAACGAAGCTTAATTATGGTTAAGCTGTTAATATTTAACATTTTAAATAAATAAAAATGTACGGTAAAATTAAAGAACATCTGCAAAGTGAGCTGCAGACAATCGAAGAAAATGGAATTTTTAAGAAAGAGCGAATTATTACATCTCCACAAGGTGCCGAAATACAAATTTCGACGGGAGAAACAGTTTTAAATTTCTGTGCAAATAATTACCTGGGGCTATCGTCTCATCCGGAAGTGGTGCAGGCAGCTAAGGATGCTATGGATACACACGGTTTCGGAATGTCGTCTGTTCGCTTCATATGCGGAACACAGGATATTCATAAAACATTAGAAAAACAAATTGCTGACTTTTATGGTACTGAAGACACAATTTTGTACGCAGCAGCATTTGATGCTAACGGAGGAGTTTTTGAACCTTTGCTTGGTGAGAATGATGCTATTATTTCTGATAGTTTAAATCATGCCTCTATTATAGATGGTGTACGTCTTTGTAAAGCAGCGCGCTATCGTTACGAAAATAGTAATATGGAAGATTTGGAGCAACAGCTTATTAAGGCAAATGAAGCTGGAGCGCGTTTCAAATTAATTGTTACTGATGGTGTATTCTCGATGGATGGACTTGTAGCGCCTTTAGATAAGATTTGTGACCTGGCTGATAAATACGATGCCATGGTTATGGTAGACGAATGTCATGCAGCAGGTTTCATAGGTGCAACAGGAAAAGGAACTCTTGAGGCAAAAGGAGTAATGGGAAGAGTGGATATAATTACCGGAACTCTCGGTAAAGCCCTGGGCGGAGCAATGGGTGGTTATACGACAGCTAAAAAAGAAATAATTGAGCTGTTGCGTCAAAGATCAAGACCTTATTTATTTTCAAATTCGCTGGCGCCTGCAATTGTTGGAGCTTCTATAAAAGTGTTTGAATTATTGGAAAAAGATACAACGCTTCGTGATAAATTAGAGTGGAATACCAACTACTTTAAAGAAGGCATGAAAAGTGCCGGATTTAATATAATTGATGGCGATTCTGCTATCGTTCCGGTTATGTTATATGATGCAAAATTATCGCAGACAATGGCAAATGAACTTTTAAAACAAGGCATATATGTTATTGGGTTTTTCTTCCCTGTAGTGCCTAAAGATAAGGCCAGAATACGTGTTCAGCTTTCTGCCGCGCATGAAAAAGAACACCTTGACAAAGCGATAAATGCATTCACAGTTGTCGGTAAAATGTTAAAAGTTATATAATTACCACTTTGGTCAAATTTTTGTAGGTTTTTTTTAACATTTCATTTTGTATTTAAAAAATTTGGTGTTACTTTTGCTTGTAATTAACTAAATTGTAATTAAAAAAATTAAGTATGAAACATCTTAACAAACTTTTAGTTGCTGTATTGATGGCGATGGGTTTAAGTTCTCACGCGCAAGACAGTAACAATCCATGGGCGATCTCTTTCGGGGTTAATGCTGTGGATACTAGAACAAGTTCGGGTTCAGGAAGTGGATTTTTCGATCAGCACTTCTCTCAACCATTCGCAGTAAAAGACAACTGGAATATTCTTCCTTCCCTATCTTACATTGGTGTAAGTAGATATGTTGGAAGTGGTTTCTCTGTTGGTTTGCAGGGTTCTGTAAACAAAATTGATAAATATGTTACTTTTGATCCAACTGCTCCTGGGCATGATAACAGAGGAAACGTTGTGTCTAATCCTGGTGACTTAATGTACTACGGAATTGATGCTACTATCAAATACAGCTTCCAGGAATTGATTAAATCTAAAGTGGTTGATCCTTCGTTATCTGTTGGTGGTGGTTACACTTTCTTCGGAGATAGCAGCTACGGAACAGTTAACCCAGGTGCTGGTGTTACTTTTTGGTTTACAGATGCTATTGGTCTTGAGCTTGCTACAAGATACAAGTGGTCAGTAAGCGGAGATAGAGAAGATGCTTCTGGAGCTCCAGATGCTCCATCTCACTTCCAACACACTGCTGGTCTAGTATTCAAATTCGGAGGTAAAGATACTGACGGAGACGGAATCTATGACAAAGACGATGCTTGTCCAGATGTTGCTGGTTTAAAACAATTCAACGGATGTCCTGATACTGATGGTGACGGAATCGTTGATGCTTCTGACGCTTGTCCAGATGTATTTGGTTTAGCTGCATTAAATGGATGTCCTGACACAGACGGAGACGGAATTGCTGATAAAGATGATGCTTGTCCAGATGTTGCTGGTTTAGCTGCTTTAAAAGGTTGTCCTGATACTGACGGTGACGGAATCGCTGATAAAGACGATAAATGTCCTACAGTTGCTGGTCCTAAAGAAAATGGTGGTTGTCCTTTCTTAGACGCTGACAAAGACGGTGTTGCTGATAAAGATGATGATTGTCCTACAGTTGCTGGTCCTGCTAGTAACAGAGGTTGTCCAGAAGTAACTTCTGAGGCATTAGAAGATCTTAAAGTTCAAGCTAGAGCGGTATACTTTAACTCAGGAAAAGCTACTTTCAAAACTGGAGATAAAGAAACTCAAGCTAGATTAGATGCAATTAAAGAAATCCTTAAAAACTATCCAAACGCGAAATTCTCTATTGAAGGTCACACGGATAGCGATGGTTCTGACAAATTGAATCAAAAACTGTCTGAAGACAGAGCTGCTGCTGTAATGAACGCTTTGATCGAAAGAGGAGTTAACGCTGACAACTTAGTATCTAAAGGTTTTGGTGAGTCTCAACCAGTTGCAAGCAACAAAACTGCTGCAGGTAAAGCACAAAACAGAAGAACTGAAATTAAACACATTGGTTCTAAATACCAAGGTAAACTATAATTTACAGTTTAAATAAAAATGAAAAGCCATTCTTAATTGAATGGCTTTTTTTATTTTTATACTATGGTAAATACTTCTTTTCTTCAAAAAATTGCTTCTGTCGTAATTCAGGATTATGCCGGAAAACTTTCCGCATTAACTATAATACTTCCTAATAAAAGAGCTAAAGTCTTCCTGATTGAGGCACTTAAAAATGAGACCTCTAAAACTATTATTGCACCTGAAATTACCAGTATTGAGGATTTTGTTCAGGACGTGGCATCAATCCGTTCAGTCGATTCGATTGAGCTTCTGTTTGAATTCTATGAAGTATATTTATCCATTACCGAAAAGAAAAATCAGCAATCATTTGAACTTTTTGCTAATTGGGCAAAAACTCTTTTGCAGGATTTTAATGAAATCGACAGATACCTGCTTGATCCCTCACATGTATTATCTTATCTAAAGGATATTGAAGATATAAAAAAATGGGGTTTAGAAGTCGACCAGAAAACTAAGCTTTTAGAAAATTATATTGATTTTTGGAAATTGCTTCCACTGTATTACGATTCTTTATACAATCATTTATTGTTCAAATCTATTGGGTACCAGGGTTTGGTTTACAGAGAAGCGGTAAATAATCTGAATCACTTTTCGAATACAATCGGAAAACGAGTCTTCATTTTTGCAGGTTTTAATGCATTAAATGCCGCTGAAGAAAAAATTGTACAGCATTTATTGGCTCTGGATCAGGCAAAAATTTACTGGGATTCGGATCAGAGTTTTTTAAATGATCCCTATCATGATGCGGGTCTTTTTTTAAGACGTTTCAAAGAAAGCTGGAAATATTATAAATCGAATGTTTTTGAATGGATTATAGATGATTTCTCCCAATCCAAAAATATTCAGGTAATTGGAACTCCTAAAACGATTGGACAGGCAAAACTCGCAGGCAGTATTATTGAAAAATTGATTGATGAAAATCCGACTGCGTCATTGGATAAAGTAGCGGTTGTACTCGGTGAGGAAAACTTACTGGTTCCGGTTTTGTATTCTCTTCCGTCGTCTGTGGGAGCTCTAAATATTACAATGGGATATTCGGGAAAAAATAATCCGTCGCAGATTTTTGTGGCTAAACTGTTTAAAATGCATACCAATGCTCTTTCTCGAAAAGGCGGCAGTTATGTTTTTTACTACAAGGATGTACTTGATATTTTGACCCATCCTCTGGTTGAACCTTACGCGAATGCTCACAAGCTGGTACAAATTATAAAAGAAAATAATTATACCTTTATCACGCACCATAAGATTTTTGAGCTTCATCCGGAGTCTTCTACATTTTTTAATTTATTATTTGAAAAATGGGAGAATGGTTCTATAGCAGTTTTGAGAAATATCTCAGCTTTGTTAATTGCAATTAAAGATCATTTTAGCAATGACAATGAGGAAGAAAAAATTGCAAAAGCTTTTGTATATGGGGTTTTTAAAGTGATTAATAAACTTATAAACTACTATGCAAAACATCATCATATTGATAATATAGATACTTTACATGCAATTTATAAACAAATTATAGATTTGGCAGAAGTTTCTTTTGAGGGGGAACCTTTACGAGGCTTGCAGATTATGGGTGTACTGGAAAGTCGTGTGTTAGATTTCGAAACGGTTATAATAACTTCTATGAATGAAGGTAAATTTCCTGCCGGTAAATCGCAAAACTCATTCATTCCTTATGATGTGAAACGGGAATTGGGACTTCCGACTTTTAAAGAAAAAGATGCCATTTATACTTATCACTTTTATCATTTACTTCAAAGGGCTAAAAATATTTATCTTATTTATAATACTGAAAATGATGGATTGGATGCAGGTGAAAGGAGCCGCTTTATAACACAATTGGAAGTCGAGAAAAAATTAAGACACAATATCACTTTCGATATTTATAATCCGGAGCTTCCGACGACCGCATATGAGCCAATTTCTGTTGCGAAATCTGAATTGGTGATGGAACGTTTAAGAGAAATTGCAGCAGTCGGTTTTTCTCCTTCTGCTTTGACGAGTTATATTCGGAATCCGATTGAGTTTTATTTTCAAAAAATACTGCGTATTCGTGAAGTGGAAGAAGTGGAAGAAAATATTGCCCTGAATACTTTGGGAACTATTATTCATGAAACTTTAAAGGCACTTTATGAACCTTTTATCGGAAAATTTATTTCTGAAAATGATCTTCTCAATTGTTTCAAATTATTAGACGACGAAGTTTTAAAGCAATTTAAACTGGTATATAAAGAGGGGGAAATTAAAAAAGGAAGAAATCTTTTAGCGTTTGAAGTAGCAAAGCGAAATGTGTCTAACTTTTTAAGAATGGAATTAGAAGCTGTAAGAAATAATGAAGCGATTCAGATTGTGGCTTTGGAGCAAACTTTTGAACGTGAATTTAATCATCCGAAACTTCCTTTTCCAGTTTTGATTAAGGGAAATGTCGATCGCATTGAGCGTCGGGACGGAAAAATTAGAATTATCGATTATAAGACCGGAAAAGTGGATAAAGCAAATGTAATACTGAAAACATGGAATGGGCTGACACAGGAGCTTAAAAACGATAAAATTATTCAGGTATTAGCTTATGCATATATGTTTGAAGAGCATGCCGGTAACTTACCAATTGAAGTTGGTATTATTTCATTTAAAAATTTAAAATCGGGATTCCTGCCTTTTGGTTTTAAAGAAGATAAAGATTTAAAGGTTATTGTAACCCCTGAAATTTTGAATTCCTATCTGGATGAAATTGCTAATTTGCTGAGTGAAATTTTTGATATGAATATACCTTTTGAAGAAAAAATTTAAATACCATTAGAAAAATTTTAAACATACTCGACTTTTATAAAACTACTTTAACTGTAAATATGATCATTTCAGTTTTTGGTCTATTATTCGGGAGTATAAATTACTTCCTGTTTATCTTTTCTACGATTGGTTTTATGGGGAGTCTGATTTTTAAAGAATATTACAGCAAAAACCAATATCTGTTTTATGCCAACAATGGAATAGCTAAAATCAAACTTTTGATGTATTCTTTTCTTGTCAACAGTTTGATAGTTTTGCTTATTATAGCGTTAGTAATCATTAGTTTGAAACTATTTTGAAAAAACATATTCTGGAAATAAGCGGCGTTAGAAAACAATATAAGTCTGTATCACTACTTTCAGATGTTTATTTGAAAGTTGAAACCGGTAATATAATCGGTTTATTTGGTAGAAATGGTTCCGGGAAATCCACTTTATTTAAAATTATTTTCGGAATAGAAGCTGCTTCGGAAAAAAGCATTTTTATTGATGGTATTTGCAAAAACAATTCTTCAGTGCTTAATCAGATCAGTTATCTGCATCAGAATCAATTTATTCCGAATCATTTATCGGTTAAACAAAGTATTTTGTTGTCTATAGATAAACAAAAAGTAAATCGTTTTTGTGATGATAAATTTGTAGAGTCGATTTTAAAAACAAGAATACGGCATTTATCATACGGCGAACTTCGGTATTTAGAAGTAAAATTGGTTCTTTTTAATTCTTCTCCATTTGTTATTTTAGACGAACCTTTTAGCGGATTATCTCCTAAGATGTCCGAAGTAGTGAAGCAATTAATTCAGGAAAATTCCGAGGAAAAAGGAATTATTCTCACCGATCATAATTACGAAAATGTCTTGGAAATTTCCACCGATTTGCTGCTTTTAAAGGAAGGTAAATTGCATAAAATCAAAGATAAAGCCGAACTTTTCGAAAGTAACTATCTTAAAAATCCGGCTTCTTTTTGAGTGCTTTTAACTAAATATTTTTTTAAAAAAACCTTTTTTAGCTTTTTCTTCAGAGCTTGTATTATTAATGTTTCCGTTTTGGATACGAAATCTTCTAAACTTCTCCAGTTTTACATTTAAGTCAAAGCGTAATTCGTCAGCAGTTTTCATTTTACTAAATTTTTTACAAAGCTATAGAAAAACTTCTGGCAAATGCAATAAACTCTAAATGTTAATTTTAGAAATGAATTAAATCATAAGAATTGTTACGATTTTAATATTATCCTCTTTTTATGTTAATTTTTTTTGCGGTTTTTATGGAAATAAATACGATTGATTAGTTGATAAATAAAAGTGCATCAGTACGTTATACTACAGTTTTTTTTAACAAGTGTTCATTGTACTTGTAATCTTTATTAAAATATCTTTGACGCTCCAAAAACATGACAAATACAAGAATATGATTGATTTACAAACACTGGTAGAAGAGACTGGAGCAGAATCTGGACTGAGTTTTAACATTGATGGAATTTTAAACGAGTCTGTTAATTTAGAATACGACGGAAATGTCGCTGCAATGATCGGAATGATCTTAAAGATGTGCCTGGAAATGTCGGAAGATGTTAATAATGGCGATCTGAAACAAGTTATGATTAAAAACAATGACGGAATCGTTGTTGCGATTAAAGACGAAGATGATAATTGTATTGCGTTGCTTTCTAAAGATTTAAGTAAAATGGGTCTGTTGCTGAGAAGAATGGACACCGTATTTAACAACTAATTTAAAACCAAAATTTTATAACATGTCAGATTTTTTACAAAATTTTCAAAACGATTTAAGAGAAAATATCAACGGATTCATTGCTGTATCTGTAACTGAGGTAGAAACAGGAATGTCTTACTGTTCACTTACCGTAAATCCAGATTTCGATCCGGAATTGGCTTCGGCTTACAATTTAGAAGTAGTAAAAGCTAAAATAAATGCTATTAAAGCTTTAGGATTAAACCAGAAAATAAATGATATTTTAATTTCGCTAACAGATCAGCTTCATATTATTGATGTTTCTGAAGACGGAAGATATTTTATTTATTTAGCAGTAGATTCTACAAAAGCTAATCTTGGTTTAACAAGAGCGACTTTGGGTAAATACAAAAAAGATATTATTTCAAAATTATAACAATATTTTGCCCCCAAAATGAAGAAAAAGGCTATTTCAAATAAGTTTCGAAATGGCCTTTTTTGATTTTTATGGTTTTTTGTTTTATTCGAAAAACTGTAATAAAACAGATTTTAAAGCTTCTTTGTTTTCAATGTGGCTCATATGTCCGTCTTCAAAAGTAACCAATTGTGCTGTTGTGTCTTCGATTTGAACAAGATTTTCTTCGTAATTTAAAACCGGATCTTTTTTTCCTAAAATCAATAAAAGCGGAAACAAATTCTTGCGAATTAATTCTTCTCTGTCTTTCCTGATTTTCATGCCTTCTAAAGACGCAACAATTCCCTGTAAAGGTGTTTTTAAAGCTTCATCTTTTACCTTTTCAATTTCAGCTGCTAATCTGGTTCTGTTATTTTCGCTAAAGAGATTTGCAACTGCTAAACTAACAAAGCTGACATAATTTTGCTTCACCGCTTTGATGGCGCGGGTTCTATTAAGTTTTTTTTCTTCGCTGTCTTCTTTTGAAGTAGAATTCTGCAAAACTATTTTTTGAATTTTATCCGGATATAATTCGGCGAAAGCCAATGCTACATAACCACCCATGGAATGTCCGAGAATAGTAGCCTTTTTTATTTCCAGATGTTCCAGCACTTCATTTACGGCATTTGCATTTTCTTCCATAGAATGGACATAACCCAGACAATCAGATTCGCCGTGACCTAATAAATCGATTGTAATAACGCGATTTTTTTGTGAAAACAAATCGACATATTCCTGCCACATTTTTTTGTTTTCAAGAAAGCCATGAAGCAAAACAATTGCATTTCCTTCGCCCGAATCAGTAAAAGATATTTTGGTGTTTTTATATAGGATGTTTTTCAAAATAATGAGTTTAAATTTTAGCATACAAATTTAGTAATTGACAAATCATATAAAATATATAAGTTTATTACAGTCAAAAAATAATTGTAATTGGGTTCAAATTAAGTAATAACAGATTTTGGAAGTTAAAAAACAACGGCTTTCATTTCTGAAAGCCGTATAAATTCTATTTTCTTGTTTTATTTTCTAAAACTATTCATTCATCAAAGTTTCAATTTCATCAACTTCAATCGGAATATTACGCATTAGATTAAAAGGAGCGCCTTTTTCCTGAACGACAACATTATCTTCCAGACGAATTCCGAATTTTTCTGCCGGAATGTAGATTCCAGGTTCAACAGTAAAAACCATATTGGCTTTCATTGGTTCGTGCAGTAAACCATAATCATGCGTGTCCAATCCCATATGGTGAGAAGTTCCGTGCATGAAATATTTCTTGTAAGCCGGCCATTCCGGATTTTCGTTCTGAACATCGGCTTTATCCAGTAGACCCAAACCAAGTAATTCTGAAGTCATTATTTTTCCCACTTCTACATGATATTGTTTCCAAAGCGTTCCCGGAATTAGCATTTTTGTAGCTTCATTTTTTACTCTCAAAACCGCATTATAAACTGCTTTTTGACGATCTGTAAATTTTCCCGAAACCGGAATCGTTCTTGTCATATCGCTGGAATAATTGGCGTATTCTGCTGCAACATCCAGCAAAATTAAATCTCCCGCGTTACATTGCTGATTGTTTTCAATGTAATGCAAAACATTAGCGTTGTTGCCGGAAGCGATAATTGGCGTATAAGCAAAACCTTTAGAGCGGTTACGGATAAATTCGTGAGCCAGTTCGGCTTCGATTTCGTATTCGGTAACATTTGGTTTTACAAATCCTAATAATCTGCGGAAACCTTTTTCTGTAATATCACAAGCGTGCTGAATCAAATCGATTTCTTCGCTTTCTTTTACAGAACGAATGCGTTGTAAAATCGGATTGCTTTTTGCCACATTGTGTGCCGGATAACGTTCTTTCCACCATTTAACGAAACGAGCTTCGCGGGTTTCAGTTTCTACACTTGCACGGTAATGTTCGTTTGTATTAATGTACATCGTATCGGCATACGTCATCATTTCGTTCAAAACTTTATGAAAATCCTGTAACCAATAAACCGTTCTGATTCCCGAAACCTGTAAAGCACGTTCTTTTGTCAGTTTTTCACCTTCCCAAACTGCAATATGATCGTTGGTTTCTCTTAAAAAAAGAATTTCTCTCTGGCTTTCGTAAGGCGCATCCGGAAACAAAAGCAAAACACTTTCTTCCTGGTCAACACCACTCAGATAAAAAATATCTCTGTGCTGTGCAAACGGCAAAGTACTGTCGGCACTAATTGGGTAAATGTCATTGGAGTTGAACACAGCAACAGAATTAGGTTTCATTTCTGCCATGAACTTTCTGCGGTTTTTTACAAAAAGTCCGCTGTTTATTTGATGATATTTCATAATTATTTCGTTTTTGAACTTCGAATTTCAAAATTACATATTTTAAACAAAAAGCAGGAAATTGGTTTATTAAAGTTTTCTTATTTGTTGGAAGTTTTAATGTTTTTGCTAAGAAGACACTAGCACGAAGTTTTTTTAACCGGTGAATTTTACGTCTCGTTGTCTTCCTGAGCGGAGTCGAAAGATCAATGCAAATTATTTTTCATGAGTTGGAAAATTATAATCTCGCAAAGTCGCAAAGACGCAAAGTTTTTCCTCAATCTTGTCATTTCGAGGAACGAGAAATCGCACGCGGGATTTGACAAAGGTTATCAAACATAGCGCAAGGTTTCAACCTTGGGGACGCATTGCAAATCGGGATATGTGTATGTTAGGTCAAATACTTTACGTCCCAATGGTTGAAAACATTGGCTATATTTTAATGATACTTTTGTCAATTTCGACGGAGGAGAAATCCTACTGGAACTCCGCAAAGTAAATCCTCAATTGTGTCTTGGTTTTGGTGCTGTGCGTGGAAAACAAGCATTTTCTTTGTGTTACATTTTACAGATTATTTTATGCAATGTAAAAATACAATTTTTCTGACTGTTTGAGTTGGTTTTGAAAATAGAATTGTGTAATCTTGAAACGACAAATTATTTTTTAAGAGATTTTTTTATTAGAATAAAATGAAAGAGCTAATAATCGAAAGCAAAGGAATAAAAACAGATCAATATTTTATACCGCCTTTTGAGTTGAGAGAGGGAGAGTTGGTTGTAATATATCTGTATGGAGGAGCTCATTTTCAAAATATCAAAACAGGACTAGTTAATATTTTTACTGGAAAAACCAAAAATCAAAATGTAAGGGTTGAGAAAACATTGACTTATGTCGATTATTTTAGAGAATCAAAATTTAGAAGATTGTTTTTTCCGGTTAGAGTTGATGAATATTTAAGGAAAAATGCAAATCTGGAGAGTAAATTTATTCAGAAACTTTATGAAAATCCCTGGATTAATAAAAAAACAAAAATAAATGAAATTGGCTGGAATACTAAAAGACTCCTTTCGTTATACGCCACATTTTCTAAAACAAAATATATTGTTTTTGAATTAGCCGGACAAGGACCTGCTGATGCAAAAGAAACTTTTGATATAGTTAGAAATGAAATTAAAGAGGGGGGATCTGCTATATTAATTGATTGGGCAGAAGATATGAAAGAGAATTGTGATAAATTTATAAGTATTGAATGGCAGATAGATTTAAAAGAAAATAAAAAAGCAATCCAATTTTGAGCTTATTCTTATGAGTAACGAAAATATAAAAATATTAAGAAATAAAATCTTAATTCCATTAAACAAGGCGATTGAACTTCTTAAAAAAAATAATGGTGATATTGAACTTTCTGAACAGGATTTTCACAATGAAAATATTATCGAAATCTGTAAAGTGACCGAATGTGAAGAAGAAACGGCAAGAAAAGAATATCAGATTTGTAATTATGATGTAATAAAAGCCATTGAAAGAATCAATCAAAAACCTATGAAAATAGAGACAGGAAAATTTTCAGATTCAAAAATCGGGTTTATTTTATGGCCTGAAAATGAAAGTGGAGAATTCTATAAAACCGAAAAAAGAAACTATGCTTTTATTGCAGAAGAAGATTTTGATTTGGTTTTAGAAATTTTTGAATCTGTTTTCCCAGTCCAAAATCCGTGGAATAATACAATTGAAGATCAATTTGACAAAACTGGAAATAATTTTTTCAATAACGAAATTGGCAAAATCATTCTAGAGAAAATAAAGGGAATAAAAAGTAACGACTCAAAAGAAACTTATTTTCTGAATCAGCTTTCGGATTGGTTAAATGATAAATTAGCTTATGCTGACTATATTGTAGTTTATGGTAATTTATAACTTATGAAATCAAATATCAAAATCAGAAAAATCCAAACCCAAGATTTAGATTTCGTCTACAAATCAATATGTGAACTCGAAAATGAAGTTTTTAATTTCGAAACTTTCAAAACCATATTCATTGAAAATATTTCAAACCCAAATTATTTATATTTAATTGCCGAAAACGAGAATGAAAATTTAGGTTTTATTACGTTTCATATTCAAAATTTACTGCATCATTGTGGATTAGTTGGCGAAATTCAGGAATTTTTTATCAATCAAAACTATAGAGGTCAGGGAATTGGGAAACAATTAATTGAAAGAATTATATTTTACGCAGATCAAAATAAGCTGAAAAGTATTGAAGTTACGACAAATAGAAAGAGAGTAGAAAACGTCTTGATTTACGAAAATCTCGGTTTTAGTCTAACACATAATAAGTTTACTATTTCTAAGTAAATAAATATATATTTGAATAATATTTCAACTCAAATCAATTGAAAAAACATTTAAAATATCTAATCTCTCTCCTTCTGGCCTTGGTCGTGATTGCGGGCGATGGTACTTTAAATTATCAATCAAAGTCGGCAGATTATTATCAATCTTCTCAAATAATTGTAAGTAGAGAATTAGATTTCAAAAATTCTCGTTTATACAAATTCACAAGTATAAAATTTACTGGAAATACTTCATTTCTGATATTTATGATTTACAAAACCGTAAAAGAAGTTTTGACATCTCAAACTAAAATTCTTTTGCTGTTTTTCGAAATTCTTTATCAAAAAATAAATTCATTTATAAAACAAGCTGTTTTTGTAAATGAAATAATTAATTCAGGAAACTTTAAAACAAGTTTATACACCGGTTAAGGAATTCTTTTCTAAGTCATTATGCTATTTCATGGCATAAAATGATACTATAATGTCTAATCATTTATCATTTACAAAATGTATAAACAAAATAAAACACGTTTAGAGCCATCTAAGCGACCACTTCATTGGATAAAACATAAATTACTTTTAATAATAACGGCCTTTATGTTAGGAATGGCAAACGGAATGCACACAGAAGATGTAAGAATAAAAGGAAATCAGAATTATACAGAACAGCATAAAAAGGATTAAGTTAATTAGATAATTAGTCAATTTGATAATTAGATAATTGTTTTTTTTGTGTGTTGATTCTGCACGTGACCTTTGTCAAAGTTTTAAACTTTGACAAAAGGTTTTTTACGCAATCTTGTCATTTTTGAAAGAGAAAAAACTTTGCGATTTAGCGTCTTTGCGAGCAAAATACTTTGCAAACCGTGCGTAAATCCTTGCGCTCTTTGCGGTTAAATATTCGGCATAAAAAAACCGAAACAATAAAGCTTCGGTTTTGGAATTTGGGATTTCAAAAATTGGAATTTAATCAATCCATTTATAATATCTAGCCCCAATCAAATTAGGGATTTCTTTCTCAATTCGGTCTAAAACCCATTCTTGTTTTGGAGTTCTTACACTTTCTTTCTGTTCTTTTTTATGAAGACTTTCATAAGTATTGAAATCAATTTCTACGCTTTCTTCCAGGTTTTCAAAAAGCTTTACATTTTCCAAAGCTGATTTCCATTCCGGCTGAATGGTTCCTTCAAAAACTTTCGATTTTGAACCGCTTCCGTAAGCTAAGAAACCAAATTTTTCTCCAGCGACTTCTTTTTTAGTATCGTAAAAATGAGCCAAAGTCGATAATAATCCCATAAAAATAGAACCTGTATAAAGGTTTCCAATTAAGGAAGAAGCCAATTCAGCAGGCTGTAATTTCTCTGTTACAAAATTTCTGTAATCCTCCGATTTTGCTACTTCTTTAATTTTAGTCTGATAATCTGCGGTGGCAAGATCATCAGCTATTATTTTTTCAGCACTGTCCAAAGCATAAATTTCAGATAACATTCTGCGACCCTGAAAAGAATAAGGTAAATGCATCACGATACTATGCCAGGTATTGTATAATGTTGTGCTTTCGTTTTTTAATTTTTTAAATGAAAAGTACGCATTGCGCGTACGATCCATATAACATTGATTCGAATACTGACCGTCAAAAACCGGCTGGTCTTTATGAATTTCGATCTCTGCTTCTAAATTATCAAACCAAGGATCGTTGCTTTTATTTTGTAAAATTGCCTCTTTCGAGATAGTTCTGTAAGGTTTAAAAAAGTCGAAAACACCTTTGGTACTAGTTGCCCAATTGTCATCAAAAGCAATAATTTTTGGATCTGCCGTAATCAACATCGCAACCGCACCGGCACCTTGTGTGTATTCGCCGCCGGAATTCAAATCGTATTTTGCAAAATCGCTTGTTACGACAATTGCTTTTTTTGTTGGATTCAATTTCACAAAATCGATACAGTTTTGCATCGCATCTACGCCTCCAATGCAGGCAAAAGTAAAATCGACAACATCACATTCTGCAAGGGAATCTTCGCCAAATTTTTGTTCCATTAAACTTATTAAATAAGAAGCAATGGGTTTAGAACTGTCGATTCCGCTTTCTGTACCAACGTAAATACGGCTAATTTCATTTAAGTTTATTTGATTGTTCTGAATTAGTTTGGTTAAGGCATTCGCACCAAACACCACGGCATCCTGATGAACATCCGGGAAAGTCATTTTTAGTAATCCAAGACCTTTTTCCAGTTTTTCGGGTTCTATATTTCTGGCAGTCGCCAAAGTTTTTATGGGTAAATGTATGTTGGCTACATCAAAAGAAATAGCATCAATTCCTGTTTTCATTCTTAATTTTTTGAGCCGATAAAGGTAAAACTATGTGATGGAATGGCAATTTTTTGACATAATAAAATGTATTCAGCGATTCACTTTTGAAGAAAATAAATTAAAACTTTGAATAAAATAATAATATGATAAAATTTTTGAAATCTAAAAGCCCTGAATTCTGCTTCAAAAGCGCTGTGTAATTGTTTGTTGGAGATTTTTATACTAAATTATTCGTTATGAAAAATAATTTCATAAGTAAAAATACGTATACGTAGTCTATTTTAAAATCATTATAAATAAGAGCGAAATGGTTGTAGTTCTTTTGTAATTGAGTTATTTTTGTCTAATTTTTTAAAACAAACTACTTAAATTCTTATGGCACAATCTGCACAATTGAATTCTTCCATCTTAAAGAAAGCGGCTATGGCACTTTCGGGAATATTCTTAATTACGTTTTTAGCGCTGCATGTTACCTTAAATTTCATTTCTATTTTGAGTGAAGATGTTTTCAACGAAGCTTCTCACTTTATGGGGTACAATCCGCTAATACAATATGTGATGCAGCCTGTTTTGGCATTTGGTGTGATTTTCCATTTTGTAATGGGATTTGTACTGACAGCTCAAAATAGCGCAGCGAGACCAATTTCATATTCCAGGTACAATGGCGCTGCAAATGCATCATGGTCTTCAAGAAATATGATAATTTCTGGATTGGTTATTCTGGCATTCTTAGGATTGCACTTTTATGATTTCTGGTTTCCTGAAGTAAGCTATAAATATATAGCAGGAACAGCTCCTGATGCCACAAGATATTATGGAGAGTTAGTTCATAAATTTCATGACCCGATTCGTACAGGATTATATTGTATTTCTTTCGTCCTTTTAGGATTTCACCTTTGGCACGGATTCGGTTCATCTCTTCAGTCAATGGGGATGCACAATAAATATTCAAGATTCTTGGCGAAAGTAGGATACTGGTTCGCAGTTGTTGTTCCTGCTGCTTTTGTAATTATCGCACTTTTTCATCATTTCAATAATTAATATCAATTATAATGGCATTAGATTCAAAAATTCCAAATGGTCCTATAGCGGACAAATGGACAAATTATAAAGATCATATTAATTTAGTAAACCCTGCTAACAAACGTAATTTAGATATTATTGTAGTTGGTACAGGTTTGGCTGGAGGTTCTGCTGCGGCTACTTTAGCAGAATTAGGATATAACGTAAAAGCATTTTGCTTTCAGGATTCACCTCGTCGTGCGCACTCTATTGCAGCACAAGGTGGTATCAATGCAGCAAAAAACTATAAAGGTGACGGTGACTCGGTTTACAGATTATTTTATGATACTGTAAAAGGTGGAGATTATCGCGCCCGTGAGGCAAACGTACACCGTTTAGCTGAAGTTTCTTCTAATATTATCGACCAGTGTGTGGCTCAGGGAGTTCCGTTGGCTCGTGAATATGGAGGACTTTTAGATAACCGTTCTTTTGGAGGAACTTTGGTTTCCCGTACATTTTATGCGCAAGGACAAACCGGACAACAATTATTGTTAGGAGCTTATTCTGCAATGAACCGTCAGATTGGTCGTGGAAAGATAAAAATGTACAACCGTCACGAAATGTTAGACATTGTAATCGTGGATGGAAAAGCAAGAGGTATTATCGCCCGTAACCTTATTACAGGAGAAATAGAAAGACATTCTGCTCACGCGGTAGTAATTGGTTCAGGAGGATACGGAAACGTATTTTTCCTTTCTACCAATGCTATGGGATCTAACGCAACAGCAGCATGGAAAATTCATAAAAAAGGAGCTTTCTTCGCAAATCCTTGCTACACACAAATTCACCCAACTTGTATTCCGGTTTCTGGAGATCATCAGTCAAAACTGACTTTGATGTCTGAATCGTTACGTAATGACGGTCGTATTTGGGTTCCTGCAAAATTAGAAGATGCACAGGCAATTCGTGAAGGAAAGAAAAAAGCAACAGATTTATCTGAAGCAGAAAGAGATTATTTCTTAGAAAGAAGATATCCTGCTTTTGGTAACCTTGTGCCTCGTGACGTTGCGTCTCGTGCTGCTAAAGAAAGATGTGATGCTGGTTTTGGAGTTAACAAAACTGGAGAAGCAGTTTACTTAGATTTCGCAGCAGCGATCAAACGTTACGGAACTGAAGAAGCTTATGTAAAAGGTTTAGATGCAAATGATGCTGCTTTAGTAACTAAATTAGGAACTGCAATTGTAAAAAGTAAGTACGGAAACTTATTCCAGATGTACCTTAAAATTGTAGACGAAGATCCTTATGTAACTCCAATGATGATTTACCCTGCAGTTCACTATACAATGGGAGGAACCTGGGTTGATTATAATTTAATGACTACCATTCCGGGATGTTTCTCAATCGGAGAATCTAACTTCTCAGATCACGGAGCAAACAGACTTGGAGCTTCTGCTTTAATGCAAGGTTTGGCTGATGGATATTTTGTGTTGCCATATACTATCGGAGATTATTTAGCTCCGGATATTAAAATGGGACCAATCTCTACAGACTTGCCTGAATTTATTGAAGCTGAGAAAAATGTAAAAGATCAAATTGACAGATTTATCAATAACAACGGTAAACATTCTGTAGATTATTTCCACAAAAAATTAGGAAAAATCATGTGGGATAAAGTAGGTATGGCTCGTAATGCTAAAGGTTTAACTGAAGCTATCGAAGAAATTGCCGCTTTACGTGAAGAGTTTTACAGAGATGTAAAAGTGCCGGGAAGTGCTAATGAATTTAATCAGGAATTAGAAAAAGCAACACGTGTTGCCGATTTCTTAGAACTGGGAGAATTGTTTGCAAAAGATGCTTTACACCGTAATGAATCTTGTGGAGGTCACTTCCGTGAGGAATACCAGACAGAAGAAGGAGAAGCACTTCGTGATGACGAAAACTTTGCATACGTTGCAGCCTGGGAGTATAAAGGAAAACCAAGTGATGCTGTATTGCACAAAGAACCTCTGAATTACGAAAATATTAAATTGGTACAACGTAGTTATAAATAAGAATTAGGTCGAAAGTCCAAAGTCTTAAAGTCCAAAGGCAATGTGTCAGGCGACTTTCGACTTTCGACTTGATGACTTCAAACTAAAACGGTATGAAACTTACATTAAAAATATGGCGTCAGAAAAACGCCCAAGATAAAGGAGGGATTGTTGAATATCCTATTGACGGAATTGAACCAGATATGTCTTTCCTTGAAATGCTTGACGTTCTTAACGAACAATTAATCAATAGAGGAGAAGAGCCGGTTGCATTTGACCACGATTGTCGTGAAGGAATCTGTGGTATGTGTTCTTTATTCATTAACGGAGAAGCACACGGACCAGACAGAGGAGTTACAACCTGCCAGTTACACATGCGTATGTTTAAAGATGGAGACACGATTTTTATCGAGCCATTTAGAGCAAAAGCTTTCCCTGTAATTAAAGATTTAGTTGTAGACAGAAGTTCTTTTGACAGAGTGCAGCACGCAGGAGGATTTATTTCTGTAAATACTTCTGGGAATACAATTGATGCAAATACAATTCCGGTAAACAAAGACGATGCAGACAAATCTTTTGATGCTGCAGCATGTATTGGTTGCGGAGCTTGTGTTGCAACTTGTAAAAACTCATCTGCAATGCTATTTGTTGCAGCAAAAGTTTCTCAATATGCATTATTACCACAAGGTAAAGTTGAAGCAACTGACCGTGTTTTAAATATGGTTCACCAAATGGATTTGGAAGGTTTTGGAAACTGTACCAATACCGGAGCTTGTGAAGTAGAATGTCCAAAAGGAATTTCTCTTGAAAATATAGCACGTATGAACCGTGAATATTTAGCGGCAAGTTTGAAAGGATAGTACTCCGAAAAATATATTAAAAAGCATCTGTCACGGCAGATGCTTTTTTGTTTTATATCAAATGATCATTGAAATACACAACTGTATTTCGTTTCTCTTATAATTCTATTGAATTGTTTATTTTTGTATATACTAAAACAATTGGCATGAGCACAGAAAATGAAGTTTTAAATTATACGAAGGAAGAACGTAAAAATCATATTCTAAAAGAAATCAATTTGCACACGCGTGTCAGTTTTGAAACTCTTTCGGCCAAACTTGGCGTTTCAGAAGATACAATACGCCGTGATATTAACGAATTGGATGCCGACGCACTTTTGATTAAAGTAAAAGGCGGAGCCATGACCAAAGGGTATCACTATTCTTCTTCCAATCAGACGTATGCGGTTGAATCCAAACAAGTAATTGCACAAAAAGCAGTGAGTTTGCTTCATGACGGAATGGTTTTAGTCGTTGATGGCGGAACTACCATTCGCGAATTCATCCGTTTAATTCCTAACGATTTAAATCTTACCGTCTTCACCATTACTGCTCTGACGGCTGTTCAGCTTTTAGATAAACCTAATATCAAAACAATTATGATTGGCGGAAGTATTTCTTCCTACAGTCAGATGTGTGTAAGCGGTGAAGTTTTTCAGCAATTGGCTAATATAAAGGCAGATCTTTTGGTTTTGGGTACAAATGCTTTAGATGTTGTCGGAGGTTATTCTGATTCGGATTGGGAAACCGTTCAGGTAAAAAAAGCAATGATTCAGGCTTCTAAAAAAACAGCTGTTTTAACTATTTCCGAAAAACTAAATACTGTTCTCAAAATGAAAATTGCTAATTTGTCTGATATCAATTATGTGATTACAGAAGTAGAACCAACGCATACCAAACTACAGCCTTATAAAAAAGAAGTTCCCGAGTTGGTAATAATCTAAACCGGCAAATTTATAATCTGTCCTTAAAAATAAAAGAGATGAAAATTGCTTTAATCCAAACTGATTTAATCTGGGAAGATGTCTCTAAAAACAGACAGAACTTTGATTTGAAAATCGATGAAACTGATTCAGAAGTAAATTTGATTGTCCTTCCGGAAATGTTTTCGACTGGATTTACTATGAATGCTTCTGAAGTTGCAGAAACCATGCAGGGTGAAACCATTCAATGGATGAAATCCAAAGCAAAAGAGAAAGATGCGGCCATAACAGGAAGTATAATTATTACCGAAAATGGAGCATTCTACAATCGCATGTTCTTTATATTTCCGTCAGGAGATTTTCAGTATTACGATAAAAGACATTTGTTTTCGCTCGGAGGAGAAGATCAGTTTTATACCCCAGGAACTGAGAAAATAATCGTGGAATATTTAGGCTGGAAAATCTGTCTTCAGATTTGTTACGATTTGCGCTTTCCGGTTTTTGTTCGAAATGTCGAAAATTACGACCTCATTTTATATGTTGCCAATTGGCCAAAAGTGCGAACAAATGCATGGGATTCTCTGCTAATCGCTCGGGCTATAGAGAATTTATGTTATGTTGCCGGTGTCAACAGAATAGGTTTGGATGCTAATAATTTTGAACACAGTGGTCACACGCAATTAATTGATTGTTGGGGTAATTATATAATTCAGCCACAAGAAACAGCAGGTGTTTTTGTGGCTGAACTGGATAAAAATAGTATGTTGGAAACCCGAAAAAAATTAAACTTTCTGGGTGACAGAGATTATTTTGAAATCAAAATCTAGAACGCTTTCCTTTTCTTTTCTGCTTCTTTTTTCTTTTGGTCATCTTGTTTTTTCTCGACTTCCGGGTTAAAAGGTACACTTAAATCTATAGTTTGATCAACATCCCAGTTGGCCCGGACATCAATACCTTTCTGGTAATAAAAGACTTCTTCGGAGTAGGTTTTGTTTATGAAACTTCCCGTATCGTAGACTTTGTTTTTGTTATCGTCGTAAATTATTCGGACGGTAAATTCTTCCGGAACCAGCAGATTAAATTTAATAGTGGTTTCACCTGTAGAATATTCACTTGCAAGGACATTGTCTCCTTTTTTATTTGTTATTTCTACAATGATTGGAAAGCGTTTTACATTTTGTAAATTCAGGACCATATTCCCGTAATCTTCATATTCTTTTGTGGAAAGTTTATAGGATAATGTGTCATTTGTTTTTTCATAAAAATCGGTCAAAGCGCCTGGTAAGAAAGTAAAGTTGTATTTGCTTAAAGGTTCTCTTTTAAAATCAATATATAATTTTTGGTCAAATTCATCATATTCGGTTGTGTATTCAACCGCTACAGAATCCTTATTAACCAGTCTGATTTTAGATTTGTCGAATTTAACCAAAGGAGTTTCGGTTTCTAATGTAAAACGTTCTCTAAAATCAATTTGGCCATTTTGCACCGCTTTTATATTAAGCGTATCTTTTTTAAGGGATTTAATCTTAAAAGAAAACTTTTTGCGGTATTGGTCTTTTTCGACTTCCATTGACAAAGAATCCGCTTTTATTGGCTTGTACCAAACCTGCAATGAATCTTTTTTGGGGAATTGTGTTACGATGGTTTCTAAGACTTCATTACCATTTTTAAGAACGATTTTTGGTTTTGAGTTCTTAAAATCCTGTTTTCCTTCGTACGGAAGCAATAATCTGTTTCCGGAGGCCTGAATTGGTTTAAATGTCTTTAATGGTAATACCTCTTTAAATAATTCTAATTCATAAACTGTATCTGTCGGAATGGTGATGTAGTTTTTTAAAAATCCGATTTTATCATCTTTTGGGTTGAATTTATTATTTGAACCTTTGTCTTTTAAAGCAACCAAAAGATATTTTCCTTCCTTAAGATTCTCAAATTGGAAAGTTCTCATACTGTCCAAAGTATTGGTAATGTAACGAGGAAATTGTTTGTAAATAGTAGAATCTGTAAATTTATCGTTGATTTCGTACAACATTACAGAAACAAAATTATCGACATATTTTTCATGTGCGTCTTTAATTCTCCCGTTTAGTTTTAGCGAATCGATATGATCACCTGTTGAGAAAACATATTTAAACTGGTTTAAAGCATTTCCTTCATTATTATCTGTAATAGCCTGTCCAAAATTGAAACTATAGGTCGTATTGGGTTGTAAAGTATCGCGAATTTCAAGCTTAATAAATCTGCTGGCCGTTGATGGTGTGATCAAAGGCTCACTTTTTAAAGGTGGGGAAATAATCAGCTGTTTATTTGCATTCTTTAGTTTGACATATTCGTCAAAATTCAGCGTTATCGTACTCCCTTTAAAGTTAGTGCTGTAATTTTCAGGATCGCTTGATACCAAAACAGGAGCAAGTGTGTCTTTTAAACCGCCGGTAATACTGCCCCTTTTTGCACAGCTTATCATTGAAATTAAAATTATAAATGCTATATATTTGAGCGTGTTTTTCAACATAGTGGTTTTTCAATTTGATTGCACAAAATAACAATTAAATTTGCTTTAATCGAAGTTTTTTATCCATTTATTAGGATTTATAACTGGTCAATTTCTGCGATTTTTTATCATTTCGACTATTTTAAAGAGCTATAATTTCTTACTTTTGGTTTCCAATTATAATTTTCCAGGTTTTGTTAAAGCGATTTTTCCCAATTTTACTTCTGTTTTTGCTGTTTTCATGCAGTAAAAGCGAAAAGCCTGTTATCTCTTTTTATTACTGGAAAACGGTATTCAAATTTTCTCAAATAGAAAAAGAAGTTCTGGAGGATAATAATGTCCAAAAATTATATGTAAGGTATTTTGACATTGGACTTCATCCGGAATCCAAAATTCCAATTCCCATTAGTCCGGTTCGGTTTGACGAAAATCCCAAAGATTATCAGATAGTTCCGGTTGTTTTTATTCAGAACAAGGTAATGTTGCAGCCAAATCTGAATGTCGATGATCTGGCTCAGAAAACTTTGGATTTTATAGAACAAATCAATTCAAAAAATAAAATTATTTCCCCTGAAATTCAAATTGATTGTGACTGGACATTAGACAGTAAAAGCAATTATTTGGAGTTTGTAAAAAGTTTTAAAAAGCTTTGGAAGAAGAAACTTTCGGCCACAATTCGGTTGCATCAGGTTAAATATTTCAAAAAAACAAAAATTCCAAATGTGGATTCCGGAGTTTTGATGTATTACAATATGGGATCGATTGCGCCGGATTCTCTTAATTCTATTTACGATCAGAAAGTGGCCAAAAGATATCTTGAAAGTGTAAAGAAATATCCGCTTCATTTGGATCTTGCTTTTCCGGTTTACTCCTGGGGAGTTCACATCAGAGATAACAAAGTGACGGGGCTTCGTTCGAAAATAAATATTAAGGAGCTCGGACAAAATTCGAATTTTGAAAAAGTAAGTCGGATTTTTTTCAGGGCGAAGCATTCCAATTATAATAATGGAGTTTTTTACGAAGAAAATGATCTTTTGAAAATAGAAGAAATTAAGACAGAAGATTTAAAAGAAATGGCAGAAGATTTGCAGGAAAATCTTGTCGACAAACCAAATGAAATTATATTTTACGATTTAGACGAATTCAATTTAAACAATTATGAAAAGAATACTTTTAAGCAGATTATTTCTTGTTTCTAGTGCCGTTTTGCTTTCTGCTTACGGAATTATATATGCCTGTGCCGGAGGAGACGACTGGGATTTCTTTGGCTACAATTCTAATTTTACGCCCGAAACTTTTGCCGACAAATCGTATTCGCCACTTTTTCTGTCAGGAGGTATATTTTATGGAATCGGTTTTGATACCCAGCACAATTCCCGTTTCAACGAAAACATTAAATCGGATTGGGCTACTTACTTAAAAGGAAAAGCCGATGAAGCAACAGTGACTTATTTTTTAATTGGAGATGATAAACCAAGATATTATTCTGATGAAAAAAATGAGATTAAAAACAAAGAAGAAATAGCAGATTTGCATGTTTATTATAAATCTAAAAAGGAAAATAAAAGTTCTCAGAAATGGAGCAAAAAGCTCAATTTGAAAGATGAGAAAGTAAAAAGTTTTATTGAGTTTCTGTATTTGGCACAAAAAATAGAGACGGTTTCTATTGGAGAAGATTATTGGAGTTACGATCCTGTTGTGGCTAAGACCTTTAATGATACAAAAATGATTCAGTCAATTGAAAATGTGTACAACACCTTGTCTGATCCGTTTTTGAAAAACAGATATTGGTTCCTGACCATGAAAGCGCGTTTTTATAGTAATGACAAACAAAAAGCAGTTGATTTTTTTAATAAAACAGAAAGTTCGGTTGCAAAAAACACCTTGTATTACCGTGCATTGGCATATGTGGCGGGAATTAATTATAAGCAGAAAAAATATGCTGTTTCCAATTATTTATATGCTCAGGTTTTTGATAAATGCCCGGAACTTCGCGTGGTAACGGCTTATAGTTTTCATCCAAAAAATGAATCGGATTGGACAAAAGCTTTGGCAATGGCAAAAAACAATAAAGAAAAAGCAGCACTTTGGGCAATTCACGGTTATTATAAAGATGAAAAACAGGCGATTGAAAAAATCTACGAATTAGATCCAAAAAGCGAACATTTAAATTATCTCGCAACCCGACTGGTTAATTCGCTTGAGCAGAAAATTAATAATTCTTTTCAGCAAAATGCAGGTGAAAATCAACCCGTAAAACCGCAGACCGTTGCAGAAAATAAAACAGAAAACAAAGCGAAAATTGATAATGCTGCGGTGGAATTAATTGCTAAAATTTCTGCTGCCGGAAACACCGAAAATCCTTATTTATGGGATATTGCGATTGGATATCTTCAAACGCTAAAAGGCGATTATGCCAGCGCAGATAAGAATTACAATAAGGCAGCGAAGACGCTTCCAAAAACAGAATTGGCAGGATTTCAAATTCGGTTACTGCGTTTTGTAAATAATTTAAGCAAAATAGAAAAACTGGACGATACGAATGTAAAAACAGTTTTGACAGATTTGAACTGGCTTTATTTTGAATTGCCGAAGACCTACAAAGGAAATGAATTTCGTTACCAGAATGCGGCGCAATGGAGTAAAAACTATTTGTCTTCTTTGTATAAATCAAAATCTAATACGGTAATGGCGGAACTGTTTAATGAATCGCGTTACAGTTATTGGAATGACGGAAATTCTTTTTATGATAATGAAAAAGAATTATTGGCCATGAAGGTTTTTTTAGAAAAATCCAATAAAACGGAGATAGAGAAAATTGGAGCGGACATTTATAGTTTGAAACTAAAAGATATTAATAATTTTCAGGCAGTTCAGGCAACATTTAAAAACAAAATTCCCGAGGCAATTGCATTTATGCAAAAAACAGATTCGGTACAGCATTATACGTTTTTAGGAAATCCGTTTAACGGAAGTATAAAAGATTGTCACGATTGTGATCACGTGGCTTATCAAAAAAGAAAATACACTTACATGGATTTTCTGATTACTGTAAAATCGATGCAGGAAAAATTGGCTCAGAAAGAAGATGTTTACACCAATAGTCTTTTGTTGGGAAATGCTTTTTATAATATTTCTCATTTCGGGAACGGAAGAACTTTCTATGAAATCACTATTGTGGGTTATGGTTCAAGTCCGTATTCTTTTAGAAATAAAATGAAAGAGATGATTACAGACAATTCGGTTTCAAAAATGTATTACCAAAAAGCTCTTGAAGCGGCTTCTAACAAAGAACAAAAAGCAAAATGTTTGTACCTGATTTCCAAATGTGAACGCAACGATTACTACAATAAAAAATACAATACTATAAATAACTATTGGGAAATTCAGGACGACAAAATCAATTTTATTGCGTGGAATTCTTTTAAAATTCTTAAAAAAGAGTATTCCGATACTAAATATTATCAGGATGTAATTGCAGAATGCGGTTATTTTAATACGTACGTAAACCAATAACAAGAAGTAATGGTAAATAAAATTGAACATATCGGAATTGCAGTAAAGAACATGGAAGATGCGAATGTTTTGTTCGAAAAAATGCTTGGCGTGCCTTCGTATAAAATGGAAGCAGTAGAAAGCGAAGGCGTTCTGACTTCCTTTTTTCAAACCGGAAATAATAAAATCGAGCTTTTAGTAGCGACAAATCCAGAAAGTCCGATAGCAAAATTTTTGGAAAAGAAAGGAGAAGGGATTCATCACATTGCTTTTGATGTCGATGATATCGAAGCTGAAATTATTCGTCTGAATAAAGAAGGTTTTGTGCTGATAAATGAAGTTCCGAAGAAAGGAGCCGACAATAAACTGGTGGTTTTCCTGCATCCAAAGAACACAAATGGTGTTTTGGTGGAGCTTTGTCAGGAAATAAAATAAAAAAGTTGTTTTTTTATTTTTGAATAATAGCTTGAAAATCAATTTCGTTTTGAAGATTAGGGTCAGTATTTAAAAATTAAATACAAATGATGTCTTAAAATATTTGGAGTGAATGAAAAATAGTAGTAATATTGCATCCTCTAAACCGGTCCTATAGCTCAGCTGGTTAGAGCACCTGACTCATAATCAGGTGGTCCCTGGTTCGAGCCCAGGTGGGACCACATTTTTTAGAACAGAAAAGCCTTTACAGCAATGTAGAGGCTTTTTTTGTTGAGTATATCTGATACTTCATGTAATTATTTAGACAGCAAATTTAATTTGTAAAAAGGTTTAGTTAAAATACTGAATAGGAAAAACCCATTCCCTTATTTTTCCGTATTTATTTTTGTAGAAGTTTTAAGAATGAGGTGTTTAAATTCAAAACTCAGGAAATTCTTATACGGTTTAATTAGAGTAATTAAAGGTTGAAAATTAGTTTTTTATGTACTACAACGTTTTCAGTAAAGGATAAATGAAATTAGGCTGAAAAAGTGTTAAAATTTGTTTCTTCTTTTTTATTTTAAAACTTGGTTTTGTGCAAAAAACTTATACATTTGTCCAGAATTTTGCAGGGAAAAATCTATTTGTGCGAAATTTCTATTAGACAATATTTGTTAATAATTAGTAGACTTGTTGTTTTTTACAGCTTGAATTTATGAAGAATCTTAGAGCCCTCACTTTAGCAGTTATTTTAATATTTTTTGCTGTGTCATTCGCAATTGCCGGATCTCAAAATCCGCCTCCTCCAACATTAACAGCTACGAGCACAACATCTACTTTGGATGAAGTAAGAGACTGTGATCCGATATGTCCACCAGATTTCCCAATAAATAACAATATTATTTTTTTAGCAATTGGTGGTTTAGCTTTAGGTGCTACCGTAATTTATAAAAATCATATAAAAAAAGCTTCAGTTTAACCTGAAGCTTTTTTTATATGAGAATAGTTTTTCTATTTATTAATAGCATATAATCTTGAGATGTATTTTCCAACCACATCAAATTCAAGATTGATTTTTGTTCCAACCTTAAACTCACTAAAATTAGTATGTTCGTAAGTATATGGAATTATAGAAACGCTAAACTCGTTTGGTTTCGAGTTTACAACGGTAAGACTAACTCCGTTTACCGTAATGGAGCCTTTTTCTATCGTTATGTTGTTTAAATTTCTATCATACTCAAAAGTATAATTCCAGCTTCCGTTTGCTTCGTCAATTTTAATGCAGGTTCCTGTTTGGTCTACGTGACCCTGGACGATATGTCCGTCCAGACGATCGCCCAGCTTCATCCCTCTTTCCAGATTAACGATGTCGCCTGTTTTCCAGTCTCCAATGTTGGTTTTTAAAATAGTTTCGTCGATTGCCGTTACAGTGTAAAGAGAGTCTTTAATTCCTACAACAGTAAGGCATATTCCGTTATGGGAAACGCTTTGATCAATTTTTAATTCGTGAGTAATCGAAGAGTCAACTGTTATATGAAGATTGTTTTGATCTTTTTGTATTTCATGAATCCTCCCGAGTGTTTCTATAATTCCTGTGAACATTGTGGTTTTATTTTACTAAATTTGCACATCAAAATTAGTAATAAATAAACTGAGCTCATGAATAAAAAAGCAGAAAATATAATTGTTGGAATTTCAGTAGGAGATTTAAACGGTATTGGAAGCGAAGTTATACTAAAAACATTCGAAGATTCTCGTATGTTAGAATTATGTACGCCGGTTATTTTTGCAAATGCTAAAATTCTTTCCTTCGTTAAAAAAAGTGTTACATCAACAATTCAGTTTCATGGAATAGACAAACTTGATCAAATTGTAATTGGTAAAATGAATGTATTGAATTTGTGGAAAGAAGGGGTTGATGTTAATTTTGGTGTTAACGATGAAAAAATAGGCGAGTACGCAATAAAGTCATTTACAGCCGCGACAAAAGCATTAAAAGATGGTGAAGTTGATGTTTTAGTTACAGCGCCAATCAATAAATACAATATACAATCTGATGATTTCAAATTTCCGGGACATACCGATTATCTGGATCAGCAGCTGGAAGGAAATGCCCTTATGATGATGGTTCAGGATAATTTGCGTGTTGGCCTAATTACCGATCATGTTCCTTTAAATGAAGTTGCATCTCATTTAACAGAAGAATTGATAACAAAGAAAATTGAGACGATCAGAAAATCTTTAATTCAGGATTTTAGTATTGTAAAACCAAAAATTGCTGTTTTGGGTTTAAATCCGCATTGTGGAGACGGCGGGGTAATTGGAAAGGAAGATGATTTAATCTTAAAGCCTGTTCTGAAAAAAATATTTGAAGCCGGAACAATGGTTTTTGGTCCGTTCCCCGGAGATGGGTTTTTTGGAAGCGGCCAATATGAAAAATACGACGCTATTGTGGCAATGTATCACGATCAGGGTTTAATTCCGTTTAAAACATTGTCTTTTGGAAAAGGAGTCAATTATACGGCAGGTTTAAACAAGGTAAGAACATCGCCGGATCACGGTACAGCATATGATATTGCCGGAAAAGACATGGCAGATTACAATTCATTTAAAGAGGCAGTTTATCTGGCAATCGATATATTTCGCTCGCGTAATCAGTATGAGGAGATTAGCCAAAAACCTCTTAAAATAAAAGAAAAACAGTTATAAACAAAAAAAGGTGAATAAGATTATTAGATTTATAATAATTTTATATCTTTGCACCCCAATTCAGATATCTAGTTTTAGATCTGAATGGATCAAATTGATGTTGAAATGAGCAAAACAAAAGAATTTTTAATTCCTTTCGTAGGATTAAAACTAGGAAAACACCATTTTGAGTATCAAATAAATAACACGTTCTTTAAGGACTTTGACTACGATGAGTTCCAAAGTTCTGATATTAAAGTCAATTTACTTTTTGATAAAAAAAGTAATATGTTGGAATTAGAATTCAAACACAAAGGAACCGTAAATGTACCTTGTGATCTGACCGGCGAAGATTTTGATTTGCCTATAAAAGGGAAAATGAAATTAATTGTTCGTTTTGGAGATGAATTTAATGATGATAATGAAGAATTGTTGATTTTACCACATGGTGAACATGAGTTGGATGTTGCGCAGTACATTTATGAAATGATTGCACTTTCTGTACCTCATAAAAGAATTCATCCGGGAGTTAAAGATGGAAGTCTGCAAACAGAAGCTTTAACAAAACTGAATGAGCTAAGTGTAAAAGAACAAAAGGAAGAGAGTAAAAAAGAAGAAGATATTGACCCGCGTTGGGAAAAATTAAAGAAACTATTAACGGATAAATAATATAGTAAAATGGCACATCCTAAGAGAAAAATCTCGAAAACTAGAAGAGATAAGAGAAGAACACATTATAAAGCTACTGTAGCTCAGATCGCTACATGTCCAATTACTGGAGAAGCACATTTATACCACAGAGCTTACTGGCATGAAGGTAAAATGTATTACAGAGGACAAGTTGTTATCGATAAATCTGAAGCGGTTGCTTAATACGTTTTTGTAAATTATACTGGAACTCTCACATAGTGAGAGTTTTTTTTGTTGGTTATAATTTTCGTTTTTTAGGAAAATATAGACAAATTCGCTTCGTTTTTTTTTGTAATTTTCAAGTCTTTTAAAAATTTTTCGAATACGCTGTATTTGAAAGGAAATAATAGAATATAATGAATACAATCACAGCCGCAATTACCGCTGTCGGAGGATACGTTCCTGACTTTGTGCTTTCAAACAAAGTATTAGAAACAATGGTTGATACCAATGATGAGTGGATTACCACCCGCACAGGTATTAAAGAAAGAAGAATTCTTAAAGATGCTGATAAAGGAACATCTTACCTTGCTATAAAAGCCGCACAGGATTTAATTGCAAAGGCAAATATTGATCCCCTTGAGATCGATATGATTATCATGGCAACAGCAACACCAGATATGATGGTGGCTTCTACAGGAGTTTTTGTTGCAACAGAAATTGGGGCAACAAACGCATTTGCTTACGATTTGCAGGCTGCATGTTCAAGTTTTTTATACGGAATGTCTACCGCTGCAGCTTATGTGCAGTCAGGGCGCTATAAAAAAGTACTATTAATTGGTGCCGATAAAATGTCGTCAATTGTAGATTATACAGACAGGGCAACCTGTATTATTTTTGGTGATGGAGCCGGTGCGGTTCTTTTTGAACCAAATTATGAAGGTCTTGGTTTACAGGATGAATATTTAAGAAGTGATGGTGTAGGCCGCGATTTTCTTAAAATTCCTGCAGGTGGTTCTTTAATACCGCCTTCAGAAGAAACTGTAAAAAACAGACAGCACAATATTATGCAGGATGGTAAAACTGTTTTTAAATATGCAGTTACCAACATGGCAGATGCCAGCGAATTGATTTTACAAAGAAATAATTTGACAAATCAGGATGTAGACTGGTTAGTACCACACCAGGCTAACAAGCGTATTATAGATGCTACCGCAGGAAGACTGGAATTAGATGATTCTAAAGTTTTGGTAAACATCGAAAGATACGGAAATACTACTTCCGGAACTTTGCCTTTAGTACTAGCTGATTTTGAAGATAAGCTTAAAAAAGGAGATAATGTTATTTTTGCCGCTTTTGGTGGAGGATTCACTTGGGGATCTATCTATTTAAAATGGGCTTACGATAAAAAATAAATTAAAACTAAAAACGAATCATTATGGATTTAAAAGAAATTCAAAACCTAATCAAATTTGTTGCAAATTCGGGTGTTGCAGAAGTGAAGTTAGAAATGGACGATGTAAAAATCACTATCAGAACAACTCTGGAAACAAATGTAACAGAAGCTACTTACGTACAGCAATTACCTGCGCAGGCAGCTTTACCACAAGCTACAGCTCCACAAGTTACCGCTCCGACAGTTGTAAGTGTAACTCCGGAAGCGCCAGCTGCTAACGATTCTAAATATATCACTATAAAATCTCCAATTATTGGAACATTCTATAGAAAACCATCTCCGGACAAACCTGTTTTTACAGAAGTGGGAAGCACAATATCAAAAGGAGATGTTCTTTGCGTAATTGAAGCAATGAAATTATTCAACGAAATCGAATCTGAAGTTTCAGGTAAAATTGTAAAAATTCTGGTAGACGATATGTCTCCTGTAGAATTTGACCAACCTTTATTCTTAGTAGATCCATCATAAATAAATTTAGATTTTAGATTTTAGATTTTAGAATGGATTACCGGAAATTTTGTTAATCATCTAAAATTATCTAATTATCGAATTGTCTAATTATCTAATTAAAATAAGATGTTTAAAAAAATATTAATTGCGAATAGAGGAGAAATTGCACTACGTGTAATTCGTACATGTAAGGAAATGGGAATCAAAACTGTTGCAGTTTACTCTACAGCCGATGCAGAAAGTTTGCACGTTAAATTTGCAGATGAAGCGGTTTGTATTGGTCCTCCTCCGAGTAACTTATCGTATTTGAAAATGTCAAATATTATTGCAGCTGCCGAAATTACAAATGCAGATGCAATACATCCAGGTTATGGATTTCTTTCTGAGAATGCTAAATTCTCAAAAATTTGTCAGGAACACGGAATCAAATTTATTGGTGCTGCTCCTGAAATGATTGACCGAATGGGAGATAAAGCTTCTGCAAAAGCGACCATGAAAGCTGCAGGAGTTCCTTGTGTGCCAGGTTCAGACGGATTATTAGAATCTTTCGAACACGCACAAAAAACCGCTAAAGAAATTGGTTATCCAGTTATGATGAAGGCGACTGCCGGTGGTGGTGGAAAAGGAATGCGTGCTATTTGGAAAGAAGATGAGCTTTTAAAAGCTTGGGAAAGTGCACGTCAGGAAGCTGCTGCTGCGTTTGGAAATGACGGAATGTACATGGAGAAACTTATCGAAGAACCACGTCATATCGAAATCCAGGTCGTAGGAGATGCTTACGGAAAAGCATGTCACCTTTCTGAAAGAGATTGCTCAGTGCAACGTCGTCACCAAAAACTAACTGAAGAAACACCTTCACCATTCATGACAGATGAACTTCGTGCAAAAATGGGAGAAGCTGCTGTAAAAGCTGCTGAATTTATTAAATACGAAGGAGCAGGAACTGTAGAATTTTTGGTTGACAAACACAGAAATTTCTATTTCATGGAAATGAATACCCGTATTCAGGTAGAGCACCCAATTACAGAACAAGTTATTGATTATGATTTGATCCGTGAGCAGATTATGGTTGCAGCCGGAATTCCAATTTCGGGAAAAAATTACTTACCGGAATTACACGCTATCGAATGTCGTATTAATGCCGAAGATCCTTATAATGATTTTCGTCCTTCACCAGGAAAAATTACTACGCTTCATATGCCAGGAGGACATGGTGTTCGTTTAGATACTCATGTGTATTCAGGTTATAGTATTCCGCCAAACTACGACTCTATGATTGCTAAGTTAATTACAACGGCGCAATCCCGTGAAGAAGCTATCAGCAAAATGCGAAGAGCTTTGGACGAGTTTGTAATCGAAGGAGTAAAAACTACAATACCTTTCCACAGACAATTAATGGATGATCCGAAATATATTGCAGGAGATTATACAACTGCATTTATGGATACTTTCAAAATGAATCCAATAGAGGAATAATATAAAGGCTGTCAAAATTGACAGCCTTTCTTTTTTTTAAATACTCAGAAGTTAAACTACAAAGGGAATCTCAGAAGTAATTCAATACGAAAGGATACAATTATAGTATTTCTTAATGTTTTTGTTTTTAATTTAAACTTTCAATCGGGATTTTTTTCAGAGGTTACACTTCATGTGTATACTTTTTACACACTTTATCTGCCCATTACACACTTTTTTGTTTTTCCCACTTTATATCAAATCGTCTTCAGGTCCTTTAAATACAGGAGATTAACAGGTTTGGCACAGTACTTTTCTTTTGCGGCACAATAATTTCATTATCTAAAGCGTAAACAACTATTAATTTAAATATACACGTTATGAAAAATTTATTTCTATCAGCCGCAATTGTCTTAGGAGGTTTAACTTCATTCGCTTCAAATACACAAGTTACTAATACATACACAATCGTAAAAACGATTTCTGTTGAAGACGAATACACTGAAATTAAATTAGAAGAATTACCGGCAGCAATTACCGAGTCTTTGAAAAAAGCATATCCGGATGCAGTAATTACAAAAGCATATAAAAACGAAAAGTCAGAATATAAACTTGATGTTACAGTAGGTGACAAAGTAGGAAACCTTTTCGCTAATGCAGACGGAACCTGGATTCAAAAATAATTAGCATTCTAAAGTATTCCAAATATGAAAATTCAAATTAAGAATACTAAAATTAAATTAACTACATTAAAATATACACGTTATGAAAAATTTATTTCTATCAGCCGCAATCGTTTTGGGAGGTTTAACATCATTTGCTTCAACTTCACCAATTTCAAATACAATCGTTAAAACAATTTCTATTCAAGACGAATATACAGAAATTAAAGTAGTAGAACTTCCAACTGCTGTAACTGATGCTCTTAAAAAAGCATATCCGGATGCAGTTTTGACAAAAGCATTTAAAAATGAAAAGTCAGAATATAAATTAGAAGTTACTGTTGGCGATAAAACAGGCAACCTTTTTGCAAACGCAGACGGAACCTGGATTAAAAAATAATCCATAAACTAACCCTTAAAAACTATTACTATGAAAAAGTTAATCTTATCGGCAGCAATTGTTTTAGGCAGTTTGTCGATGCATGCAGAAACCACAGTTTTTACAAATGAAATTGTAAAAACAATTAATGATCAGGATGGGTACAAAGAAGTAGACGGTGTTCCCGCAGCGGTAAAAAAATCGTTAGATGAGTCTTATCCTGGAGTAGTGCTTGAAAAAGCGTGGGTAAATGATCAAAAAGAATACAAAATTGAGATCACTGTAAGAGGTGAAAAATCAATTGTTTACACAGACGCAACTGGTAAAATTATTAAAAAATAACCATTAAACTATAATATTATGAAGAAGTTAATCTTATCAGCGGCAATTGTTTTAGGAGGTCTGACAGCAAATGCTGCAGTGCTTCCGGCAATTTCGATCTCTCAATCAGTAATTGTTCAGGATGAATATACTGAAGTAGCTGCAGATGCCATTCCGGCAGCAGTGAAGTCTACAGTCGAAAAATCTTTCCCAAAAACAAAGCTTGATAAAGCTTACAAAAACGGGAAAAACGAGTATAAACTCGAAATTTCAAATGGAGACAAGAAGTATACAATTTTTACAGATGCTTCTGGTAACATCATCAAAAAATAATTAAAAAATCAGCATCATGAAAAAACCAATCTTATCAGCGCTAATTCTTTTAGGAGCAATGTCGATTCAGGCAAATGTTTCAACTGTTTCTAAAGATGCCCATCCCACTGTAATTGTTCAGACAGAATATACAGAAGTTGCTGTAGATGCTGTACCTGCAGCTGTAAAAACAGCATTGCAGACTGCTTATCCGGGTTCAAAACTGGTAAAGGCATTTGTAAACGAAAAAAAAGAGTATAAACTCGAAATATCAGTTGGAGACCAAAAGGCTACTGTGTACTCAGATGTCAATGGTAACTGGTTGAAAATATAATTAGGTGAATTTAGATTTATGTTTTTGGTGAAAAAGAGATTGCGACATGCAATCTCTTTTTTTTTACATAAATTTATGAAATTACAAGTTTAATAGTATTAATTTAGCAGAAAAAGACCCTTCAAACAAATGCCCAAGATATTACTGATAGAAGATGACATTGCATTTTGCAAATTGTTAGAAAAATTTCTTTCGAAAAAAGCATACGATGTAACTATTGCTTTCTCTGCCACTGAAGCACGCGAAGCAGTTAAAAACGAATCTTTCGATTTGATTTTGACAGATCTTCGTCTGCCTGATTCTGACGGTATAGGTCTAATGTCTGAATTTAAAAATACTTATCCGGATATTCCTGTTATTTTAATGACTGGCTATTCTGATGTTAATACTGCGGTAAAAGCCATTAAAAATGGTGCTGCAGATTATATTTCGAAGCCATTTAATCCAGATGAAGTTTTGCTTGTAATTACCAATGCTTTACTAGCTCCTAAAGTAGAAGAAGAAACTCCTGTAAAAGAAAAGAAAGCGGTCAAAAAACAGCCAGTGTCTGGTGAAAATGAATTTGTTAAAGGAATTTCTGTTGCTTCAAAAAAATTACTGGATCACATACAGCTGGTAAGTCCGACAGATATGTCTGTTTTAATTATTGGTGAAAGTGGAACTGGAAAAGAAATAATCGCCAAAAGTATTCATCAGCAAAGTAACAGAAAGAACAATAATTTTATTGCAGTAGATTGTGGCGCGATTCCAAAAGAACTGGCTGCCAGCGAATTTTTCGGTCACTTAAAAGGTTCTTTTACAGGAGCCATCAGCGATAAAATGGGATATTTTGAAGCCGCAAATGGCGGAACGATTTTTTTGGATGAAATTGGAAATCTTTCATATGAAAATCAAATTCAGCTTTTAAGGGCGCTTCAGGAAAGGAAAATTAAACCTGTAGGAAGTAATAAAGAAATTAACGTCGATATCCGAATCATTACCGCTACAAATGAGGATTTACGTGAAGCAGTAAAAAACGGCGATTTCAGGGAAGATTTATACCATAGAATCAACGAATTTTCGATTCAGTCACCATCTTTAAAAGACAGGGGAGAAGATTTAATGGTTTTTGCCGATTATTTTCTGGAAAAAGCCAATCAACAATTAAATAAGGAAATCATAGGATTTTCTCCGGAAGTGGTCTCGATTTTTCAAAATTACAGCTGGCCCGGAAATTTACGTGAATTGCAAAATTGTGTAAAGCGCGCCACTCTTTTAACGCGCGGGGATTTTATTGAAAGTGATGTTCTTCCTGTAGAGTTCTTTCAGATTCAAAAACAGGACCAATCGGGAAACACCAGTTTTTCTTTATCAGACAACGAAAAAGATGCTATTATCCATGCACTTTCAAAAGCCAGAAATAATAAATCTGAAGCGGCAAAATTGCTTAAAATTACCAGAAAAACCCTTTACAATAAACTGAAACAATATAATATTGAACAGTAATTAAAGAATTTCTTCTTTTAAAGACTCGAATAAAACAGCCGTTTTTGTAATTAAATCTTCGTAAACATTTTTCAGATCGCTGATTGGATAAAGATCCTTTTCAATCTTTTTAAGTATTTCGCCAATTTCATTTGCCTGAATTTGTTTAAACATTGGGGCAATTCTATGCGCAATTGATTTAATTTCCTCTACATTTTTATCTGTAATAGCCTGTTCCAAAAGTTCCAAATTTTCAATGCTGCTTTCAATAAATGACCTGATCACTTCTTTTAAAGCATCTTCATCAAAACCGAGAAAATCCCGTAATGTGTCTAATGAATAAATTTGCGAAGACTCTGTTTCATCACTCTCTGCAATTTCTATATTGGGCAATTCTTCATGGTCTAAAATATGCTGAATTGTTTCGAGCAAAATTTTTGGTGAGTATGGTTTTTTAACTACCGTTGTAAAACCGGCATTTTTATAAACTGAAAGATCCAGATCGGTCCTTCCTGTTAAAGCGATAACAGGCTGGTTTTTAAATATTGATTCGGGAAGTTCCTGAAGTTTTTCCAGAAACATAAATCCATCAATTTCAGGCATCTGTATATCAGTAATCACAAAATCAAAAGATGTATTTTGAATTACTTCTAGTGCTCTCGCCGGATGAGTAAAAGAGAAAACCTCATGTTGTTCCTGTTTCAAAACGCCACTTGTAAGGTTTAAAAGATTTATGTCGTCATCTACAACTATAAAAGTCTGTTTTTTAGATTTTGTGCTTACTTTCGTAATGCTTTCCGTTTTAATATTGTTTTCACTGGTGTCAAACAATAACGGTAATTGGATTTTAAAAGTGCTTCCTTTACCAAAAATACTTTCCAGACTCAAACTTCCGCCCAGAATAGAAATAATCTTCTGGCAGATCGATAAACCAAGGCCTGTGCCGCCATATTTCTTTTCGATGCCTTCATTCGCCTGTGCAAATTCTTCAAAAACCAACTTTTGATTTTCTTTTTCAATTCCGATACCCGTGTCCTGAATTGAAATCGTAAAAAACTGATCTTCGTTCGCATAAGCGGCAATCCTGATATGTCCCTGTTCTGTAAATTTGTACGCATTTCCGATAAGATTACTAAGGATTTGCTTTAATCTGAAGGGATCACCAACAATTCGTTTGTCAAATTGTTCGTCTACATTGATGATGAGATCAATATCTTTTTGTTTGTATACTGTTTGTATATTTTTGGCAACATCGTCGATTATTTCGGGGAGGGAAAAAGGTACTTTTTCTATTGAAATTTTACCTGCTTCAATCTGCGAAAAGTCCAATAAATCCTGAACAAGCTGCGAAATATATTCAGACGAATTTTTAATATTCTTTATAAAATAAGACTGTTTTGTGTTAACATCTGAATTTCCTAAAAGTTCAGAATAGCCCACGATCGTGCTTAAAGGCGTTTTTAAGTCATGACTTACAGTCGAAATTAACTGTTCACGGCTTTTTAAAAGATTTTTGGTCTTAAAATTGGCAATTTCGAGCTGTTTCTTATATAAATGTGATTTGGTATAATCGCTTACAATTAAAATAGAAAAGAAAATAGTCAGCAATAAACCAATTACTGCCGAAGCTGTGACAATTTCGTTAATTCTTTTTAAAGATTTTTCCTTTAATGAATTGTTTTTAATCGAGATATTAATGATTTCTCTTTCTATAATTCGAAGTACTTTTCTCAACTGATCAGAAATTGCAATTTCATTCTGAAGCAATTTATTTTCCTCAAAATTTAAAGATTCTTTCTTTTTTTCGGCTTTTATTTTCACCGAACTCAACAGCTTTTTAGAATTTGCCAAAATAGAATCCGACGCTTTTTTGCTCAGCGTATTGGTACTGTCGTCCGGGATATTCTGGTTTAAATAATCCACATAACGCTGCAAAACGCCACGCTGATAACTTCCTAATTGATTTGGGTTTTTAGTAAAATCCTGAAGTTCAAGTTTTCTCAGGTTAAACTCCATCTTTGTGATTTCATCAATGGCGTTGTTTACAGAGGTTTCGTCATCGGCTTTGTTTTTAATTTCTCGTAATTGCCTGATGTTTTCAATTTTTTCAGATAAAAGAAAAGATACACTATCCAGTAGTTTTCTTTGATATTCGCTGGAAGCAGTTTGTCTTAAACTGTCAAGCCGAAAACCAAGTGAGTCACTTTCGATAAGATAACTTTTAAAATCTTTTTCAGAATTGGTCTGGATCGTTTTTCTTGCCAAACCTTCTGTTTTGTAGACATTAGAAAAAAGTCTGCTTACGCGTAAGATTTTGGTTTTTTCTAAAGCAATTTTGTCTTCCAGTTTATTGTAAACCATATATTCAGCATACAAAAACCATCCAACAGTAACCACTAAAGCCAGTAATGCAACGTAACTAATTAAAACTTTGAGGGCGGTATAACTTCTTTTGGTTTCCATTTTGCTGTTAGTATTGGGAATTTAATCCCATTGCAAACTTTGGGACAGTTAAATCGGTGCAATTTATCTAAAAAATTCTGTTTGCAAAAGAAACGATTTAGTCAAATCTTACATAATTGCAATGTTTTTTAAATAAAACAGCCGTAAATTATGTAAATCTACGGCTGAAAATATAGTTTAATAAGGTTACAAAGTCTCTTCTAACCATTTAAAGAATTCACCTTGCCAAACCTGTGCATTTTGCGGTTTTAAAACCCAGTGATTTTCCTCCGGAAAGTAAACAAATCTACTTTTTATGCCACGTAATTGTGCAGCCTGAAAAGCTTCCTGTCCTTGTCCGATCGGCACACGGAAATCTTTTCCGCCCTGAAAAATTAAAATCGGTTTATTCCAGTTTTGTACCAAAGTTGCAGGGTTAAAAGTAGTGTATGCTTTTTGAGCGACAGCATTGTCTTTTTCCCAATAAGCGCCGCCAAAATCCCAGTTGTTAAAGAAAACTTCTTCTGTTGTGCCAAGCATACTAACCGTATTAAAAACACCATCATGAGCAATAAAAGTTTTGAAACGGTTTTTGTGAATTCCCGCTAAGTAAAAAACAGAATATCCTCCATAACTTGCACCTACGCAACCTAAACGGCTTTTGTCTACATAAGATTGTTTTGCAACATCATCAATAGCAGAAAGATAATCATCCATTACCTGTCCGCCCCAGTCTTTACTTATTTTTTCATTCCATTCTACACCGTGTCCCGGCATTCCGCGACGGTTTGGTGCCACTACAATATAGCCTTTAGCAGCCATTAGAGAAAAATTCCAACGGTAAGAATATGATTGTGTCAATGCAGATTGTGGTCCGCCCTGACAAAACAATAACGTTGGGTATTTTTTTGAAGTATCAAAATTTGGAGGTAAAATTACCCAAACCAACATTTTTTTACCATCGGTTGTGGTAACATAACGTTTTTCTGTTTTGCTTAATGCTAAGGTTTTGTAAGTTTCTGTATTTACATTTGATAATTGTTTCCAGCTATTTTTCTTTAAATTGAAAGCATAAATTTCTGCCGCATGATTCATATCGTTTCTGGTCACAATAAGATCATCACCTGAAAATCCAACTAAATCATTTACATCAAAATCACCGTTTGTCAATTGACGAACATGGATTGCAATTTTGGTCAAACCTGGAAAATTAACAGAGAATATTTGTTTTGTTCCGTCAATTGGCGCTACAAAAAACACTGTTTTTCCGTCTTTGCTCCAGATGAAGTTATCTACCGTTCCGTCCCAGTTTGCTGTTAGATTGGTTTTGATGCCTTTAAACTCTACAATAATATCATTTTTATCCGACTCATAACCGTCGCGTTTCATTTGCAGCCAGGATAAATTTCCCGTTGGCGAAAATTGTGGCGCTGTGTCGTAACCCAGGTTTCCTTCGGTTCTGTTTGTCGTTTTCCTGGTTTCTAGATTGTACTCGTAAATATCAGTGTTCGTCGAAATTGCATAAGCAGTTCCGGCTTTTTTCTTGCAGACGTACAAAATACTTTTGCTGTCCGGAGACCAGATGTAATCTTCGTCACCGCCAAAAGGTTTTTGCGGAGAATCGAAAGTTTCGCCCTTTAAAATATCAATTCCTTTTGCGCCGTCTTTGTTTTCCTTATAAAAAACATGATTGAATTTCCCTTCGTTCCAGGTGTCCCAATGACGGTAATCTAGACCATCATAAATCTGAACGTCAGATTTAGTAAGATTCGGATAAAAATCTTTTCCTAAAACCTTATCGATTTTTACTTCTTCATTGTAAACAATATATTTTCCGTCTGGCGAAATATTTTTGTCTGCCAGTATAGCGCTGCTCTCTTTAATTTCTGTCGCATTTCCTCCGTTTACGGGAATAGTATACAACTTTGAACTTGATTTGTTTTCTTCTACAGACGGTGTAGAAACTTTAAAAACAATATTTTTTGCATCTTTAGAAATGCCAAGAGGTGTTACTCTGCCTAATTTCCATAACAATTCCGGTGACATTACATTCTGCCCGATAGCGTTTAAACTCATCATTATTAAGGTTGTTAATACTACTTTTTTCATAATAAAAAATTCTATTTTTTTGTGGCGCCTAAAATACGAATATAATTTTGCAACAAAATGTTAAAAAATATTAAACCATGTAAGTAATGTAAGTTCATTTAAATTAAGTATTTTTAAATGTAACCATACAGAAATTAAGAAAAAACGTTAAACGACATAAGTGACGTATGTCCAATCGAACAATTAGTATTTGTTATATTTGACTGAGGCCGGAATCTGGATTTTGAAGGTGAAACCACAACCGAATTTGGTAACACGAAAATTATTCAAAATAAATTGGCAGATTTACTGAAAAATGTAATTTTACCAAACGAGGATTTTGAGATTGCACATCAATGGAATAGCATAGTGGGAGTAGAATCCGGTAGTTACGCAACTGTCTGAAAATGTATTATGTAGAGTACGTTTAAGCGGCGTGGAAATAGCAATTGAAAGTTTAATAGGAACAGAATTAGCAGATTTAACAGCATAGAATGGCAGCACCCAAGAAACCAATACCAAAAAAAGCACCGGCAAGTAAGCCAAAACCAACAGCAAAAAAGAAAACAAACCGCACCTTTGGCGAAAAAGTAAAATGGTTTTTTATTAAAGCAGCTCTATGGTTTTTCGGAATCTCGATTGGTTCGGTCATATTTTTTAAATATGTTCCGGTGCCATTTACACCTTTAATGCTCATTCGTGCTATCGAAAATAAATGGGCAGGAAAAGAGGTTTACTTTGATCACGATTGGGAACCAATTGATAAAATTTCGATGAATCTGCAAAAAGCCGTGATCGCTAGTGAAGATGGAACTTTTTTAATTCATAACGGGTTCGATTTCAAGGCGCTACAAAAAGCTTATAAAAGTAATGAGCGCGGACGAAGAATTCGTGGTGGAAGTACGATCTCGCAGCAAACTGCCAAAAATGTCTTTCTATGGCAGGGAAAAAGTTATTTCAGAAAAGGTCTGGAAGCTTATTTTACGGTTTTAATAGAAATTATCTGGGGCAAAGAAAGAATAATGGAAGTTTACCTGAACAGTATCGAAATGGGCGACGGCGTTTATGGTGCCTATGCGGCAACAGAGCACTGGTACCGAAGAGACGCTTCGAGTTTAACGCCTATGCAGGCAGCTGGAATTGCAGCTATACTTCCTAATCCGAGAAAATTTAAAGCGACTGGATCTTCAAGTTATATCAACAGAAGAAAAGAACGAATCGTACGCGAAATGCGCTACGTTGGAAAAATTAATTATAATGGAAAAGAAAAAGAGAAGTAAAAAAGCACTTTTTGCTTTTCTGATATTGACTGTTACGCTCACTTTTGGACAAGGAAAAACTACAGAAATAGGATTTATATCGGATAATGATCTATACACGTCATCGAAAAATGATATGTATTATACGAACGGTTTAGAGCTTTTTTATCGTTTTTTATCTAAGAATGAAAATCCGAAAATCAATAAAAAAATTACTGAATTCAGGATTGGGCAATATCTTTATAATCCAAGATTTATTAATAAGGAAGCAGTAGACATTAACGATCGTCCGTTTGCCGGTTATCTTTTTGCCGAAGCAGGAAAAAGCTTTTTTTATCAAAGCGAATCGGTTTTAAAAACAGATTTTCAATTTGGTTTTTTAGGTCCTAATGCGTTAGGAGAGGAATTGCAGGAAGGATTTCATAAGATTATCGGTTACAAAAAAGTATACGGTTGGGAAAACCAGATTCATAATGCGCTGGGATTTCAGACGCATGTTATGTATTCAAAAAAAATGTTTGCCTCAAAACCTAATGATTTTGTTGATTTGCATTTTCAATCGGAAGCCAATTTGGGAACTATTTTCACGGGCGTTTCAACCGGATTTATGGCTAGAATTGGTTTTAAAAAACTTCTTCCGGTTTACGATTCGAATCTTCATGATGCCTCGGTAAGTTCGCAGCAGCAATTTAATGTTCGCGAGTTTTATTTTTACGCGATGCCAAGTGTCAATTACCAGTTTTATGACGCCACTATTGAAGGCAGTATGTTTAATGATACAAGTCCGGTTACTTTTGATTTGGTTCCGCTTCGTTTTAATGGTGAAGCCGGATTAAAATACCGTTATAACAATTTTAATATTTCCTATTCTTTCATTTACCGAGGAAGAGAATTAGAAGGCGATGTGAATGATACCAATCGCGGTTATTTTTATGGATCGATTCGGTTGGGGTTTTTGTTGAAATAATTTAAATCATAAAAGCGAAAATCAAGTTTTAATTGGAAGTTATTCTCTTATTGGATGTTTTGAATAAATAATTTTAATCCACATCCATGTTTTTAGAGAGTTCTTCCCATTTAGTATTGAGATATTGCTGCGTTTTCATGAGTATTTCAGAATTTAAATCTTCTGTGGTTTGCACTTGCGGACTTAAAATTGCTTTTTCGTTTTCAAAATAGATATAAGCCTGAACGTCATCATCGCCCCAAAAGAAAGGAAAAACCACAGCGAAATTTTCACTGTCATTGTTTACATATTTTTCCAGACTGGTGATAAAAGCGAACATGGAAAGCATTTCTTCGTAATTTTCGCTAAAAAATAACATTCCGAAATGCCATTCTTCAAGAACTTCATTATAATCAGAAAAAGCCATTGCCTGCGGATATTCGAGCCAGCTATTTATAAATTGCTGATTGCTTTGGCCGGGTATGCGAAACAATTCTGAACTCAGTTCCATTTTAGAATACATTCTACGACTTTCCCACTAGTCAATCCAGTTTTGGTTTAAGGCAGGTTTCTCAAACTTACTGTTTAAAAACTTTTCTAATTGTGATTTTTCAATTTTAACTTTAAGATATAATGAGCTTAATTCAGACATGATTTGCTTACCTTTTAATTATTATTTTGATGACAGGGAATTGCAGGTATTTGTTTTCTTATGGAAAATCATTGTAATTAACTGATATATTGTTTGTTGTTCTAAATTTACCATTCTGTGAAAATGATCACATGATCATCAGGATCTTTTAGAAATAATGCTTGTCCACCGGGATATTCCCAAGGACCGGAGAAGGTTCCGCAAGCCATTTGCATGGGATCCGATTCTTCAGTTTGGTTTAGTTGATTGGTTTTAAAGATCTCATATATTTTATCAATCGGAGCTTCGTTGACTTCGATATTCAACTGATTGAGAGGTTGCTGTAAATTGCTTATTTTTAATTCGACAGTATCATCCATTCTGACAAAGAAAGTTTTTGTCTGGTTTGTTATAATTTGGTTTTCGAGATTAAATGCTTTTCGATAATAATCAAATGATTGTTGGAGATTGGAAGAGTACACCCAAAAAGAAAATTTCATAGCAATTATTTTAATTTATGAAGTAACGATGCCACCAGACATGATGTATAAACTTACTTAATTAATTCTTCTTTTGAAAATAAAAAGTTCTCTAATAGCCCCGATGGTAGCGATATCCTTTTTGCTGCTTCTTTAGCAGCTAAAAGATTTAGAGGACAGCGGGACAGCTGGTCTTTTTGAAAAACTAAGGGATGCTTCTAAAAAAAACAATGATTACTCTTAACCTTTTAATAATGTGTTTAAAACTGAAAAACTTTATTTTTAATTAAAATTAATGATATGGAAGTCAATTGGGTAATAATTGGGATTGTAGCTTTGGTTGTTTTGGTAATTGTTATACTTACAATTCGAAAAAATCAAAGAGAAAAAAAGAAGCTGACTGATTTGTTAAATAATGATTTTACAAAGCAGGACGAAGAAGAACCGGATTCTGACAATGGTGTAAATGAAAGATAGTTACCAAATAACAAAACCCATCCTGCACAAGCAAAACGGGTTTGTTATTAATTAGTGTTTTATTTTAAAAAGAAAACCTTATTTTCTGGTGTAAATTCCTTTAAAAAAGTTTTTCGATTCAATTTTATTATCTGAAATTTTATAAAAATTAAATTTTCTTGTTTCAGAAGCAGAAACTTTATATTGCAATGTATAAGTGGTGTCTGTTTGTTTTTCTACGATTTCGGGATCTATATCCTGTATGGTATAATACCAAATTTCTCCTGTGACTTTGTAAATGTTTCCGCTGGAATCCCAAATTATATTCGATTTGGTACACTCAAATTCGGTTCCTTGTCCGTTATTCCATTTGCCCTGAATCCACTCAGGAGGACTAATTGTTGTTTGGAAATGACTTCCTTGTTCTTCTTGTTCCTCTTCTTCAGAAGTACACGAATAAATAAAAAGCAAGCTAAGTAGCAGGACTATCTTTTTCATCATTAATTTTTCTGCAAAATTGCGATGATAGATATTCTTTAATTGGCTGTTAAAGTCTAAAATGTTGCAGATTAAGACTTTTTATATAGAATTGGATATAAAAAAACCGCATCATATAAATGATACGGTTTAAGTGGAGAATACCGTCCCGAGACTTCGGGAGAACCGGTTTTCATATTGTGGAGAATACCGTCCCGAGACTTCGGGAGAACCGGTCTTCATATTGTGGAGAATACCGTCCCGAGACTTCGGGAGAACCGGTCTTCATATTGTGGAGAATACCGTCCCGAGACTTCGGGAGAACCGGTCTTTATAATGTGGAGAATACCGTCCCCAGACTTCGAGAGAACCGGTCTTTATATTGTGGAGAATACCGTCCCGAGACTTCGGGAGAACTGGTATTAATATTGTGGAGCATACGGTCCCGAGACTTCGGGAGAACCGGTCTTTATATTGTGGAGAATACCGTCCCGAGACTTCGGGAGAACTGGTTTTCATATTGTGGAGAATACCGTCCCGAGACGTCGGGAGAACCGGTCTTCATATTGTGGAGAATACCGTCCCGAGACTTCGGGAGAACTGGTATTAATATTGTGGAGAATACCGGATTCGAACCGGTCACCCCTTGCCTGCCAGGCAAGTACTCTAGCCAAATGAGCTAATCCCCCAAAGTGACTGCAAATAAAGTCAATTAATTTTCAAAAAGCAAATTTCATGAAGTTGTAAGAGAAATATTTTTCAAAAGTGTAACTTTACCTTTAAATCTTATTTTATGAGTTTAGAAAATGCAAATGGAAGCTTAGAAACTTCTTTTCAAAATACAATTGCAACAGTCCAGTTTGGGCATCCGGCTAGTAATTCTTTTCCGCGTGAATTGTTAAACCAGCTGACTGCCGAAATTAATGAGTTAAGTCGAAATGAAGCAGTTTCAGTGATTATCTTAAAAAGTGAAGGCGAAAAAACGTTTTGTTCAGGCGCCTCTTTTGATGAACTTTTACAAGTTGAAAACGAGGAGCAAGGCGTAGAATTTTTTTCTGGTTTTGCCCATTTACTTAATGCGATGCGAAATTGCAGTAAAATTATACTGGGCCGCGTGCAGGGAAAAGCAGTTGGCGGCGGTGTCGGAATTATTGCGGCCTGCGATTACGTTTTTGCAACTCCGCAAAGCGATATTAAATTGTCTGAATTGGCCATTGGAATCGGTCCTTTTGTAATTGAGCCCGCAGTTTCGCGTAGAATTGGCAAAACGGCAATGACCGAAATGACTTTGGCAGGACACGAATGGAAATCTGCCAATTGGGCTTTTCAAAAAGGACTTTTCTCTGTTTTATGCGAAGCTGTCAATTTGGATACTGAAGTCGAAAGTTTTGCAAAAAGATTAAGTTCTTATAATCCGGAAGCTTTATATGAGATGAAAAAAATGATCTGGGAAGGAACAGAAATCTGGGAATCATTGCTTTTTGAACGTGCCGCAATAACAGGAAAATTGGTCTTGTCTGATTTTACCAGAAATGCATTGACGCAGTTTAAAAAATAAAAAATTGCAACACATAGGAAGGAGGTATTTGAAACGAAAAAAAGACATTCTAATATGTGTCAATACCAATAATCTGTGTTTTAATTTCATCTTTGTTGCTAACAAATATCATATTATTGCGCTTTACATTTATGCATCTTTGTAAAAGTTTAAAACTTTGACAAAGATTGTCAGCTTTAGTAATCATAAAATAGTTTGCAATGAAACTAATTTCCTTATTCCAAAATATCGATGTTGCAGAGAAAATTAAAGACGCACCAGACAGCAGTTATCAAATTGGCGTTGTGATTGGATCTTTCGTTCCGTTTTTGTTTTTAATCGCAATTGCTTTTTGGATGTATAAGAGCGCTAAAAAAAGAGACAAAAACAGTTATTAATTTGTAATTTTGCAAGCTTAAAATAAACATCGATGAGTAATATCAGAATTACAAAACAATTTAGCTTCGAAACCGGACACGCCTTGTACGGTTACGATGGAAAATGCAAGAACGTTCACGGACACAGTTATAAATTATCGGTAACGGTTATTGGTTCACCAATTACAGACCGTTCTAATGTGAAATACGGAATGGTGATTGACTTTTCTGATCTAAAGAAAATTGTAAAAGAAGAAATCGTCGATCAGTTTGATCATGCTACCGTTTTTAACCAGACAACACCACATATTGAATTGGCCAATGAGTTGAAAAACCGTGGACATCATGTAATTTTAGTTGACTATCAGCCTACAAGTGAAAACATGGTAGTTGATTTTGCTGAAAGAATCGTGGCGCGCCTTCCGCATGGAATTTCACTTTTTTCACTTAAACTTCAGGAAACAGAATCTTCGTTTGCAGAATGGTACGCAAGCGATAATTTGTAATTTGTAATTTGTAAAAGTTAAATGTGAAATGTAAAAACGTTTCACATCTCACATCTCACAATAATGAAAAAAATATATTTTGCTTCAGACCAGCATTTTGGTGCACCAACTCCCGAATTGAGTTTGCCGCGTGAAAAGAAATTTGTGGCCTGGCTGGATGAGGTTAAAGAAGATGCCGAAGCTATTTTTTTGCTTGGGGATTTATTCGATTTTTGGTTTGAATATAAAACCGTTGTGCCAAAAGGTTTTGTTCGCGTTTTAGGAAAACTGGCAGAAATTCGCGACAGCGGCATTCCTATTTATTTCTTTGTCGGAAACCATGATTTATGGATGAATGATTATTTTGAAACCGAACTGAATATTCCAGTTTATCATGATAATAAAGAATTTACTTTTAACGGAAAAACCTTTTTAATTGGTCACGGTGACGGAAAAGGTCCGGGTGATAAAGGTTATAAAAGAATGAAAAAGGTATTTACAAATCCGTTTTCAAAATGGCTTTTCCGATGGCTGCATCCTGATGTTGGCGTAAGTCTGGCGCAATATTTATCGGTTAAAAACAAACTGATTTCCGGCGATGAGGATATTAAATTCCTGGGCGAAGAGAAAGAGTGGCTTATTTTATACGCGAAGCGCAAGCTGGAAACGAAACATTATAATTATTTTGTTTTTGGACATCGCCATCTACCCATGATCCGCACTGTTGGAGAAAATGCCGAATATGTAAATCTGGGCGACTGGATTGGCTATTTTACCTATGGTGTTTTTGACGGCGAAAAATTTGAATTGAAGGAATTCAAAAAATAATTACTTTTTTGAATTCGGATAAATCCCGATTTTGTGTGTTCTCAAAATATAATTCGACAATTGTTTGTTGTTCGAAAGCTGAAAACTAATTGCGTTTGAAGCTTTTTTCGGCATGTGACATTCTACACAATTATTGGCCAATAACTTTTCAGGCATGGTTTTTAATGTCGTTTCATTGTGTTTGAGGCCCTGATGGCAGGTCATGCAGATTTTAGAATAAGACGCCAGGTTTTTAGAAGCATTTTCATGCGGATTGTGACACGTAATACAATCCATTTTTTCGCTTTTTATAAAACATTTACTTTGCGCCATTAAGCGATATTGATTTCCATGAACGTCAAATTTTGCCGTATCGTTAATACTTCTGGTCTCGCGAAAATATTCTAATAAATTATCTCCGGGTTTAAATTCAAAACGGGATTTTAATTTCATTCCGTCATTTCCGGCGTGACACAATGCGCAGGCATCTAATTTTTGCTGACGATTTAGTGTTTTAAAACTTGTAATGCTGTTGGCTACTTTTACATTCGGATTTTTCAAATGAAAATCAACGTGTTTTTTTGCCGGACCGTGACAACGTTCACAGTCAATTCCGTAAACGATTGTTTTTTTATTGATAATGTCTTCTACATCCATCGACATAAAATTCTTTTCATCAGAACTTTGATTCACAACTCTTGAACTCACATTGGAGCTATGGCAGGCATAACAATCTTTTACGACCATACGATCAAAATACGGTTTGTCGGCCGGAAAACCCGGACTTGTTGCCCAGTTGTTTACAGAGTGATAAAAAGAAAGCGCTAATTCGTAAGTGTTGTTGTTTTTCCAGTAAACCGAGGTTTGGGCGTGTTTGGTTCCAAATACAATTTCAAATTTATATTTCTCTGCGGCTTTTCCATTTTTATATACAACCTGATATAAACTGTCGCCATGTTTTTCCATGACTATTTTAGTGGTTTTGTCGTAAATGAAAGTGTGGTTTTTAGAATCGAAATCTCCGGAGACATTTCCTAAAATTGCCGGAGCTGTGGCTTTAAAATGTGAACTGTTGAATACCATTTCAGACTGCGTTTTATGACATTGAACGCAACTTTCAGATCCTGCAAAATCGGTACCGCGCGGATCCGTATATTCTTCTGATTTATTGGAGCAGCTGGCCAAAAAAATTGTCGAAAGAATAATGGTAAGTAGAAATACAGCTTTTTTCATTGCTGTAAATATACTTTTTTTTGAAATGAATCAAAATATATTTTAATAATGAAAAGATGCTGTTAAAATGTGTGGAAATTTCTAATTCATGCCCGCTCCAAAGACATATTCATCAAGTTCAATTTTAAATAGAGAACCTTCAACTAAATCCTTAATTGATTTTAATTCGGTCATATTAACGGCCAAATCTATAGAATTGCATGGCGTTTTTAATAAAAACTTATGGCAGGAATATTTCATTTCGCAAGCTTCGCAGCAGGCATTTTCAATCATACTGTCTTCAATTAAATCACAAAAACGATTTAATTCATCTACGGTAAAATAAAATCCGGTTTCTTTAAAAACCAATTGCACTTTGTCTGAAATTGTCGTGTTGTGATCTTTCCAGTAAAAAGCTATTCCAAAGTTATTATGATATATTTGCTCAATTTCTCTCATCGTAAATACTTTAATTTCAACAAATATAAATATTATTTAAATTAATTCTAAATAAAAAATTCATAAAAAAATGAAAATTTTTCGGAACCATATAAGTGATATATGTTCATTTAATGTTTCTTATTTATTGAAGGCAAAAAGGAGAGCATAAAAAACGCTGAGGAAAACTCGCGCTTAAATAAAATCAGTTTATTAAATGAACTTATAAGACTTATATGATAAAACAATTATTGGCACATTGAATTAATGTAGAAAGTAAGACTCTGACCGCTTTTGTACCAATTACTTAAATTTTTGTCTCTGAAAAAACTGGTTTCAGTTGCGGACATCGCGGTATAAATCGCAAAGAATTTACTTTTTTCATCGGCTTTAATACTTTCAAGCCATTGAATTGTTACTGCAATATCGCCAATTTCTTTGTCTAAATAAATATTATATGGTTTTAAATCCAATGTATACAAGCCTTTGAAATTATCTTTTACTTCAAAAATAATATCTTTTTCAACGATAATTTTTGATGGCAGTCCGTTTTCTAAACTGTAAAAGTTTAGTCTAAACTTCACAGATTTAAATTCGTTTGCAGTGATATTGATATTGAAATCACTTAATTTACAATCTTTTGAGATTTTAAATTTCATTCCAGTTTCCCTGCTTAAACGATCATCGGCATCTTTGTCGTGTATTGAGAAAAAATTGAAATGCATTAAACCCAATCCTTTTGCACTTCTTCCAAATTGTTTGGGTTTTGGTTTTTTAAATTTTACGACAACTTCTTTTAAAACATTTTCGGAAGGTATCATTGTGATAATATTGTGTTCAGATTTTAACTGATTAATTGCTAATTTTTGAGTTTCAAAACCAATACAAGAAAAGATAATTGTATCATTTGCAACTACTTTTTGATCTAGTTTTAGATTGAAATTTCCCTTAGAATTTGCAACTGTTCCAGTGTTTTTATTTAAAATTCCGATATTGACATATTCAAGATTTGAGCCTGTTTTAGAATCTTTAATTTCTCCAGAAATAATTCTTTTCTGAGCAATGTTTTTTGTAAAAATGAATAAAAAGAATAAAGTAGTGGTGTATTTCATTTGCAGTTATTTTTATATAAAGAAATGAAATACGAATGAAACTAAAATTTATTTTAGCCAATTTTTAACATAAGAAATAAATTTATCCTGCTGATCTACAAATAAATAATGCGAGCAATTGTCCAGAATGGCAAAGTTGTTTTTTCCAGTAATTGTTGTAAGTGAAGTAATTTGCGCCGACGAAAAGATGCCGTCCTGTTTTCCATAAATCCCATAGATGGGAATTCCGGCAGTTTTGATTTTTTTTAATATCGGTTTGGTGTCAATATTATTTTGTTTTTCATTTTGATAAAAAAGTAAAGGAGCATTTTTATTTCTGATGTTAGATTTATAAAAGTCGCCCGCTTCATAATTAGCATATAATTTTTTTGAAGCTTTAGTAGGTTTAGGCATTTTAAAGTAATTTTCGTCACTTGCAAAATCAAAACAATGTTTTCTGTATACTGCAGAATTTTTATCAAGTTTTTCGACGCAGGCTATCTTATGTAGTGTTTTAGAATCGCCGTCGTGAATTTTCTTTATTGAATTTAAAATATGATCATACGTTTCCTGCTGCGAAAACAAAGCGCCAGCCAAAACCAACGCGCTCACATTTTGCGGATATTTATTAGAGTAAAGCGTTGCCACCAAACCACCAAAACTATGACCAAGTAAAACAGCATTTCTTAAATGATATTTTTTATAAATCAAATTTAAATCCTGAAAAGCTTCATTATAAGTAAATTTAGCATTGAGGTCTGCTGATCTTCCTTCACCTCTTCGATCGTAAGCAATAACATAAAAACCTTGTTTGGCTAGGCTCTGAGCCGTAGTTCCTTCAAATAAAGTGGCATTGCCACCTGGTCCTCCGTGAATGAAAATTATAGTTTTGTTTTTTGCGTTTCCGTACGTTTTGATATAGAGATTTTGTCCTGTAGCGAAAAAAGATAATCCGAAAAAGATAACTAGTAAAGATTGTTTCATTTTAGAAAATTTAAAAAGGGATCGATGTGAAGCTTTTATTTCAATAAAACATATATAGTTGTATCTTTTGCGATATAATGATCTTCCTTCATATCATAATCCTTTAAAATAAGATGAATTTTTAGCGTTTTATCCTTAATCTTGATATCATTCTGTTTAAAATAAAGATTTTCTTCCTCAATCTTAAAGTCAGCTAATTTATTTCAAATAAGAAGTATTTATTTTCATTTACTTCGTAACTGCAGCAGCTGCCTAAAAAGCCATGAAATTTACTTTTGATTTCAATTTGATCATTTTTAAATCTTACATCTTCTGGCATTTCAAAGAAAAAAAGAAAAATTGAACCTAAAAGTGCTCCAAAAATCCCATCTCCCAACCAACTGAAAAAAATAAAAATAGGAGATAGGAAGTAAAAACCAAAGTATAAAGCTTTCTTTTTGAATGGTTTTATATAATAAAAGAAAAGAATACAAGCCGATATATAGAATAGAATCTTTAGGACAAAACTTAAATTTGAACTTAAAGTGACGTCAAAAATATTATAGAGAATAAAATTTACAAGCAATAAAATAATCAATGTTCCTAAATGAATCCGTAAAAGTATCTTCTTGAAACGATTCATCTATTCTAATTTCTGATGTTCATCCATATCTCTTTTCAAATCTAAATTTCTAAAAGTTGGCGATTTCAATGCTGTGAAGATGACAGTCAAAAGCGTCACACTTCCGCCAAAAACCACAGACGTTACAGCTCCCATTAATTTAGCAGTTGCGCCGCTTTCAAAAGCACCCAATTCATTAGAAGATCCTACAAAAATCGAATTGACCGCACCAACGCGTCCGCGCATATGATCCGGAGTTTTAAGTTGCAAAATAGTCTGACGGATTACAACAGAAATTCCGTCGGCCAGACCGCTCAAAAACAAAGCGAAAACGGAAAGCCAGAACGACGTTGAAAGTCCGAATAAAATAATAGATAATCCAAACACAAATATGGCAACTAAAAGTTTTTTTCCTGCATTTTCATATAAAGGCACGTAAGCTGAGACAAGCATAGTTATAAAAGCTCCAACGGCAGGAGCGGCCCTTAAAATTCCAAAACCTTCAGAACCAACTTTTAAAATATCCTGGGCAAAAACCGGTAATAATGCCACAGCTCCTCCAAAAAGTACGGCAATCATGTCCAGCGATAAGGCTCCTAAAACAATTTTATTTTTAAATACAAAAGTTAAGCCTTCGGTCAGACTTTCTTTTATCGATTCTCCAATCTTCGGATTTATAATTGGTTTGCTGCTGATTTGTGATAAAGCAATTAAAGAAAGAATGGAAAACCCGAATACCAGACACATAGACCAGTGAACACCCATCCAGTTGATGGAAAATCCCGCTATTGCTGGGCCCATTACAGCTCCAATCTGCCAGACAGAACTGCTCCAGGTTGCTGCATTTGGATATACTTTTTTAGGTATAATCAAGGATAGAAGAGAGAAGATAGTAGGGCCCAGAAAAGCACGCACTAAACCACCAAAAAAGACCAGCGCATAGATAGAATAAAGAATTACAGTTGGCGAAAATCCTCCGACAATTTTGGGCCAGGTCAGTAAAAATAATCCGAAACTAATTACTGAAAAGCCTAAAATGCATTTTACCAGAAGTCCCTTTTTTTCTCTTTGATCAACGATATGTCCCGCAAAAAGTGCCATTGAAACGGCTGGAATAACTTCCATTAAACCAATTATTCCCAAAGAAAGCGGATTCTTGGTCAGACTATATACTTCCCATTCAATAACAATAAACTGCATGGACCACGCAAAAACCATTGCAAAACGCAATAATAAAAATATGTTGAATTCTCTGTAACGAAGCGCCTGATATGGATCCGGCTTATTGGATTGTGCTGTCATTGGTTCTAATGTCTTTTAGCATAAGCTGAGTAGAAACGGTTCCGTTCCACTCATTTTCAGCAATGCAGTAGGCAAGCTGAAAATTATTTTGATTTTTAGTAATATCTAATTTTTTTCCGAGACCAAAACCTATAGCAGCAATTCCGTTTGTCTCCGTACTGCGAGATTGCTTTACAAAAAGTCTCAGATGTTCTTCTTCTGCGCCCAAAGTTTTGCCATAACCGGTATCTGTAACGTCTCTGGTCATAAAAACCGGAGTCATATTTTGAGGACCAAATGGTTCAAATTGCTTTAAGATCCGAATGAATTTTGGCGTGATATCGGAGAAATCAATTTCGGCATCTATCTCAATTTCGGGCGTTCGCATTTCGGGCAGAATGGTGCTTTCTACACATTTTTCAAATGCTTCTTTGAATGGCTTGTAATTTTCTGCTTTTAAAGTCATTCCGGCAGCATACATATGGCCGCCAAATTGTTCTAAATGTTCTGCGCAGGCGTCCAATGCATTATAAACATCAAATCCTTTTACAGATCGTGCCGACGCCGCATATTTATCTCCACTTTTAGTGAAAACCAAAGTCGGACGATAATACGTTTCTATTAATCTTGAAGCTACTATTCCGATTACGCCTTTGTGCCAGTCTTCCTGAAAAACAACAGTCGAAAATCTTTCCTGTTCATTATTTTCTAAAATCTGCTGAAACGCTTCCTTGGTAATTCTTTTATCTAAATCCTTTCGGTCGGCGTTGTAAAGTTCTATTTCTGACGCAAATTGCTGTGCCTGTCCGAAATCAAATTCCGTTAATAATTCAACCGCATGATTGCCGTGTTTGATTCTTCCTGCTGCATTAATTCGCGGGGAAATAATAAAAACGACATCGGTAATATCAAGTACTTTCTTTTTTACCTGATGTACTAAGGCTTTAATTCCTGGTCTGGGTTCGCTGTTGATGACTTTTAAACCAAAATAAGCCAAAACACGATTTTCTCCTGTAATCGGAACAATATCGGCAGCGATTGCTGTAGCAACCAAATCCAGATACGGAACTAAATTTTCAATTGTTTCATTTCTGTTTTTGCCCAAAGCCTGGATTAATTTAAAACCAACACCACAGCCGCATAATTCGTCGTAAGGATAGGAGCAGTCTTCTCTTTTCGGATCTAAAACAGCAACCGCATCCGGCAGAAATTCTCCGGGACGGTGGTGGTCGCAAATAATAAAGTCAATGTTTTTGGCTTTCGCATAAGCGATGTGATCAATCGATTTAATACCGCAGTCTAAAGCAATAATTAATGAAATCCCGTTATCGTCTGCGTAATCAATTCCTTTATACGAAATTCCGTAACCTTCGTCGTAACGGTCCGGAATATAAGTGGCAATATTGGGATAATGCGATTTTAAGTAGGAGGAAACAAGGGAAACGGCGGTTGTTCCGTCGACATCATAATCTCCGAATACCATGATATTTTCTTCATTTGCAATCGCCAATTCTATTCTTTCCACAGCTTTGTCCATATCCTTCATCAGATATGGATCATGAAGATGGTCTAAAGACGGACGAAAGAAATTTTTTGCCTGATCATAAGTTTCAATTCCCCTCTGAATTAAAAGTGTGGCTACAAAATCTTCTACATTTAAAGCTTGTGCCAAATGTTTTATTTTTTCTTCGGAAGGCTTTGGTTTTAAAGTCCAGCGCATTTTAATTTTAGATTGTAGATTTAAATTTTAGATGTTGGAATCTAAAAATATTTAATCTGATATTTATTTTTGAACCGCAAATGCACAAATTTCCACTAATTCAATTTGCGATAATTTGTGTAATTTGTGGTAGAATATTCGTTTTAACTTCGGCAAGTTTGAAGAGTTTAACATGTAGAATTTCAAAATCTAAAATCTACACTCTAAAATCTAAAATTATTTCGCTTCCAAAGCATCTCCTTCAAACTGAATTCCGTCCCAGCCTAAGTTGATGAAATTTCTAATATTTTGATGGTTTGTTCCGTTTGGATCGCTCAAAACTTCGTCAAAATAAAAAGCACCAAAACAAGCTAATGTTTCTTCTTTTGATAAATTTTGCAATTTTGCAAAAGAAAACAATTTGCAGGAACCAGAATTTTCGCCTGCCGCATTATGCTGTGTTCCGTTTTGGAAAGCAGTTGGAGTAAAATTGTAATTTTCTTCTATTACTGCAATAGTTTCCGGAAAAGTATTTTCGGTTGGATTTTGTCTTAGTTTTTCTAAAAAGGCTTGTATGCTCATAATATGGGTTTGTTTTTTGCCACAGATTAAAATGATAGATGATTTTTCTAACCGCAAATTTCACGAATTTCCGCTAATTTAATTTGTGAAATTTGTGGTTCATTTTTTTTAATCTGTAACTGAAATAATAATTTATTCCTCTTCGTCTTTCGAATATTTACTTTTTTTAGCTTCTTTCTCAATTATTTTTCCAGCAACGACAACCACGATTTCGCCTCTTGGAGCTGTTTTTTCAAAATGCGCTAAAACTTCTTTTGCAGTTCCGCGTACATTTTCTTCGTGTAATTTTGATAATTCGCGTGAAACACAAACTTGTCTGTCTTCGCCAAAATACTGAATAAACTCCGCTAAAGTTTTAACCAGTTTATGTGGAGAAACGTATAAAATCATCGTTCTGGTTTCTTCCGCTAAAGCCAAAAATCGGGTCTGACGTCCTTTTTTCTCCGGAAGGAAACCTTCAAAAATAAAGCGGTCATTTGGCAGTCCGCTGTTTACCAAAGCAGGAACAAAAGCGGTTGCACCGGGAAGACATTCTACTTCGATTTTATTTTCCACGCAGGCACGAGTCAATAAAAATCCCGGATCTGAAATCGCTGGTGTTCCCGCATCCGAGATCAAAGCGATGTTTTCACCAGCTTTTAAACGCGCGATTAAATTTTCAGTCGTTTTATGCTCGTTGTGCATGTGATGGCTGTGCATGTGCGTGCCAATTTCAAAATGCTTTAAGAGTTTTCCGCTCGTTCTGGTATCTTCCGCCAAAATCAAATCGACTTCTTTTAAGATCCGAATGGCTCTAAAAGTCATGTCTTCAAGATTGCCAATTGGCGTTGGAACGATATATAATTTTGACATAATTATTTGTAAAATGTGAGATGAGAATTGTGAAAAGGATTATGAGAATTTCTTCTCGATAATTTCAAGAAAACGTTCTGCGTAATCGTCTTTTCCTTCCCAATTATTGTAATCCGGTTTTACCATATTTTCTATAAATTCTTTTGCTTCGCTGTAAGAATCAAAAGTTAAAAGCTGATTTAAAACACGGCTGTAATCTTCCGTACTGTTTCCGAAAAGATTTTTTGTAAATGCGATTCTGTCATTCAGATCAATGTGAAAACCTTTTGCCAGTTTATCATTTAAACTCACAGGTTTTGATGTTGACGGAGTTTCAAGAATGGCGGTTTCCAACTTTTTATCCTCCTCTTTTTCTTCTTTAAAATCGTGGATTGAAGGGGCTTTTACCGGAGGAATTGCCTCAAAACTATCTACTTTTACAAACTGAGGATCTGAATAATTAACTCCTAAGATATCCTGCAGAGAAATAATTGGTTTTGATGGAGATTCGATTTTTGGTTCGTCCTTAATTTCTTCTTTAATTTCTTCTTTCACTTCCGGAGCTTCTAATTCGAAAGCAGGTTTAAAGTCCGGAATTGGTTTCAGATCGTTCACGGTTGTAAATGAAAGTTCTTCAACTGTATTCTTTTCCTCTGTCTTTTCAACTTCTGCTTCGGGCTGAGGTTCAATAATTTCGGCTAAAATCGGTTCAGTTTTTTCTTCTTCAGGCTGATTTTCTATTTCTGCCGTAATCGGCTCCGTAACTTCAGCGATTGGTTCAGCGGCCTCCAAAACTTCCGCTGGCTCTTCTTCTGACCTTTCAGTTTCATAAGATTCTTCAAGTGCAATTACTTGTTGTGCTGACGGTGTTTCGATTTCGATTAATGCCGGAATTTTATCTTCTTCTCTTTCAAAGATAGTTTCGAGTTCGGTATGAATTTCGGTTTGCCCGATTGTTGGTTTTAAACCCTCGAAATTTTCATCGACAAATTTCAATACCGCTAATTTCTCATATAATTTCTGAGTTTCAAGGTACAATTGATTGATATCGGATTTATTTTTAAGTTTTAAAATTCGATGTGCAATGCTGATTAAATCGGCTTCCAATTTTTTTTTCATAACTGTTGAAATTATAGTGAATAAGGTATTTTAGTGTATTTAATGTCTGAATGTCTCTATCCTAAAGGGAATCCAAAGAATAATTTTTTATTTCTGTTAATAAGCTGTAGTAAATCTACGATTTGATAAAAATTTTCTACTTTTGAAAAAATGTAAAACAGCACATTTTTACATCTGTTTATTACCAGTACAAAGTAATAAAAACTATTCATTTTTAAAGGCAGAAAAATACAAAATGTTTCTCGAAAATACAGTAAATCACAAAGAACAATTTGGGTGGATTGAAGTTATTTGTGGATCAATGTTTTCGGGTAAGACCGAGGAATTAATCCGCAGACTTAAACGCGCCCAGTTTGCCAAACAGAGAGTTGAAATTTTTAAACCTGCTATTGATACCCGATATCATGATGAAATGGTTGTGTCTCACGATGCAAACGAAATTCGCTCAACACCGGTTCCTGCAGCTGCCAATATTCTGATTCTGGCGCAAGGCTGCGATGTGATAGGTATTGACGAAGCACAATTTTTTGACGACGAAATTATTACTGTCTGTAATGATTTGGCCAATCAGGGAATTCGTGTAATCGTTGCGGGTCTGGATATGGATTTTAAAGGAAATCCGTTTGGGCCAATGCCGGGACTTATGGCGACAGCAGAATATGTAACAAAAGTTCACGCCGTTTGTACCAGAACGGGAAATCTGGCCAATTACAGTTTTAGAAAAACAGCCAGTGATAAATTAGTGATGCTCGGAGAAACCGAAGAATATGAGCCGCTTAGCCGTGCAGCGTATTTTAATGCAATGAAAAAAAATCAGGAAAAGTAGCGGAACTTAAAAGAGAGTTTTTTAGCATTAACTGAAATCGAAAACAAAATGAGAAAACAGAATATTTTATTACTGGTTATAGTTGCAATCGCAGTCGCTGTGGCTGTTTATTTTCAGTTTTACCTTTCTAAAAATGCCACTGAAGTAAAGACAGAGGTGAGCGAATTAGTTGAAAAGTACAATAAAAGCTGTCCGCTGAATATTCAGGAAGGCATTCGCTTAGATAGTGTAAATCTGCCGGAAGAAAGAGCGGTTCAATACAATCTGACATTATTAAATGTAATAAAAGAAACTGCTGAGATTAATGTAATTCAGGAGGAAATCAAAAAAAGCCTTTTAAGTACTGCAAAAGCAAATCCGGGACTTAGGGTTTTTAGAGATAATGATTATACTTTGATTTATCATTACAGCGATAAGAAAAAAGTGTTTTTGTTTGATGTGAAGATATTACCTGATCAGTATAAGTAGATTTAAATATTGTAAAAATATAACCCGACAGATTTCAAAGTCTGTCGGGTTATATTTTATAAATATTAATGTCACCCTGAGCGAAGTCGAAGGGCGATTCAATTGGAATCGGGGCTTCGACTCCGCTCAGCCTGACATAAATAAACCCGACAGGGTTTCAATACCTGTCGGGTTTGATATTCGTTTTGATAACTTAATTTGTCTTAATTTCTTAATGGTAAAAAAGAAAATCTAAATTTTCTTTCTCATTCTTGCAACCGGAATATCCAATTGCTCGCGGTATTTTGCAATAGTTCTTCTCGCAATAGGATATCCTTTTTCTTTTAAGATTTCTGCTAATTGATCGTCTGGCAAAGGTTTCTTTTTATCTTCTTCCTCAATAGTATTTTTAAGAATCTTTTTAATTTCTAAAGTCGAAACATCTTCTCCCTGATCATTTTTCATCGCTTCAGAGAAGAATTCTTTAATCAGCTTTGTTCCGTATGGCGTTTCAACATATTTGCTGTTGGCAACACGTGAAATAGTCGAAATGTCCAAACCAACCATATCCGCAATATCTTTTAAGATCATAGGTTTTAGTTTGGTTTCGTCGCCGTCTAAGAAATATTCTTCCTGATAATGCATAATCGCATTCATCGTTACAAATAAAGTCTCCTGACGCTGTCTGATTGCGTCAATAAACCATTTAGCCGAATCCAGTTTTTGTTTGATAAATTGCACTGCATCTTTCTGTGCAGTCGATTTATCACGGGATTCCTTATAAGTCTGCATCATTTCCTGATAATCTTTAGAGACGTGCAGGGAAGGTGCATTTCTTCCGTTTAAGGTCAGTTCTAATTCGCCGTCCACAATCCTGATGGCAAAATCGGGAACTACATTTTCTGTAACTTTATTGTTTCCTGTAAAAGATCCTCCGGGTTTTGGATTTAGTCTTTCAATTTCGTGAATTGCTTTTTTAAGCTGTTCGTTTGAAACGCTGTATTTTTGAAGCAGTTTATCGTAATGTTTCTTAGTAAAAGCATCAAACTGATTTTCGATAATATCAATTGCTAAATCAACATATTCCGTTGGCGTTTTATGTTTTAACTGAAGCAGTAAACATTCCTGTAAATCGCGGGCACCAACTCCCGAAGGCTCCAGTTCGTGGATAACGGTCATCATCTTTTCTACCATTGCTTCATCAGTGTAAATTCCCTGAGTAAAAGCCATGTCGTCTACGATATCCGGAATGCTTCTTCGAATGTAACCCATGTCATCAATACTTCCAACAAGGAATTCAGCGATTTCACGCTCTTCATCATTCAGTATAAAAGTATTCAGCTGATTGATTAAATCCTGATGAAAGCTTATCGGCGCAGCAAAAGGCGTTTCGCGTTCTTCTTCGTCTCCATAATTATTAACCTGAGTTTTATAATCCGGAGTATCATCGTCGCTTAGATATTCGTCAATGTTAATGTCGTCTGCTTCGATTCTGTCCGATTCTGCATCATCATAATCATCGTAGTCTTCATTAGCAAATTCATCAGCTTCGTATTCTTCTTCTTTTCCGGCTTCAAGCGCCGGATTTTCGTTCATTTCTTCTAATAAACGTTGTTCAAAAGCTTGCGTAGGCAATTGAATTAACTTCATCAGCTGGATTTGCTGTGGAGATAATTTTTGGGATAATTTTAAATTTAAAAATTGCTTGAGCATAGTTAAGGCGCTATTTTTTTAGCCACTAAGGCGCTAAGGCACAAAGTTTTTTGTTGTATATTTTGCCGAAAAGGCGCTAACTTTATTTCTTAATTAATTACAATTTGTTTGTATTAATAAATCTTTTTATGCCACTCTTAATTAAAGGAACATTGAAATTAATTAAGAAACCTAAATCTTTATTTGAAAGTTTCAAGTGACTTATAATTTGTGCATGCCAAACTGGATTTACTTGTTCAACAGCTTTAATTTCTATAATTATTGAATCTTCAATCAATAAATCTAATCGTAATCCTTCGCTAAATTCAATTTCATCATATACAATCGGAATTTCAACTTGTCTTTTTACATCCAAACCAGTTTTAGCAATTTCATGCGCTAAACAAATTTCATAAACTCTTTCCAGTAATCCGGGTCCAAGTTGTTTATGTACTTTGAATGCAGAATTTACAATAATTTTTCCAATTTCTTCTGTTCTTTCAGAGAGCATATATTTTAGTTTTGCAACGAAGGCACAAAGCCTCAAAGTTTTTTTTAATAAAAATCCAAGATGACTTCTTTATGTCTTCGTGGTATTATTATTTAAATCAAATTAAAAACTTCGTGGCTTTGTGTCTTAGTAGCAACTTCGCCATCAAAGCAAACAAAAACTTTGCGTCTTTGTGCCTTTGTGGCAATAAACCTTTACTTAGAATTCCGCGCTACCCGGAGTTCTCGGGAAAGGAATTACGTCTCTAATATTTGTCATTCCTGTAACAAACAATACCAGACGCTCAAAACCTAAACCGAAACCTGCGTGTGTTGCAGAACCAAATCTTCTGGTGTCTAAATACCAGTATAATTCTTCTTTATCAATTCCAAGCGCTTCCATTTTCTGAACCAAAACATCGTAACGCTCTTCTCTTTCAGAACCACCAACAATTTCTCCAATTCCAGGGAAAAGGATATCCATTGCTCGAACCGTTTCTCTTCCAGGTTCTGTGTTGTCGTTCAAACGCATGTAAAATGCTTTAATGTTTGCTGGGTAATCGTATAAAATTACTGGGCATTTAAAGTGTTTTTCCACTAAATAACGTTCGTGTTCAGATTGTAAATCTGCTCCCCATTCGTTGATTAGGTAGCTGAATTTTTTCTTTTTATTTGGAGTTGAATCTCTTAAAATATCAATTGCTTCTGTATAAGAGACACGTTTGAAGTTGTTCTCTAAAACAAAGTTTAATTTTTCCAGCAAACTCATTTCGCTTCTTTCGGCCTGTGGTTTAGATTTTTCTTCTTCTAAAAGTCTTCCTTCTAAAAATTTCAAGTCATCCTTACAGTTGTCTAAAGCATATTTAATTACGTACTGAATAAAATCTTCAGCCAAATCCATGTTGTCGTCAAGATCGTTGAAAGCAACTTCTGGCTCGATCATCCAGAATTCTGCCAGATGACGGGAAGTGTTTGAATTTTCTGCTCTAAACGTTGGTCCAAAAGTATAAATCTGACCCAAAGCCATTGCAAAAGTTTCTCCTTCTAATTGTCCTGATACGGTTAAGTTGGTATGTTTTCCAAAGAAATCCTGTTTAAAATCAATGTTTCCTTCCTCATTTTTTGGTAAATTGTCCAAAGGCAAAGAAGTTACCTGAAACATTTCTCCAGCACCTTCAGCATCAGCTCCAGTAATAATTGGTGTGTTTACGTAAACGAAACCTTTATCTTGAAAATATTTATGAACGGCAAAAGACAACACCGAACGCACACGCATAATGGCACCAAAAGCATTTGTACGAACACGCAAGTGAGCGTTTTCACGTAAAAATTCTAATGAATGTTTTTTAGGCTGCATTGGGAATTTTTCCGCATCAGAATCTCCTAAGATTTCAAGTTTTGTAACCTGAATTTCGTATTTCTGACCCGCGCCTTTACTTTCAACCAAAGTTCCAATTACAGAAACTGCAGCTCCGGTAGTAATTCTTTTTAAAGTCTCTTCCGGTGTATTTTCAAAATCAACAACACATTGTATATTATTAATGGTAGAACCGTCATTAAGCGCGATGAACTGATTATTTCTAAAAGTTCTCACCCATCCTTTTGCATTCACTTCCTGTAGCGTCGTCGTACTGTTTAATAAGTCTTTAACCTTTGTGTGTTTCATTTTAATTTTAGATTTTAGATTGCTGATTTTAGATTAAATAGAATCAGTATTTTTTATATCGAATTGCAAATATAAACGATAATAATTAATTTTTGAAGCTGTTTCCTGCTCTTCGCTATATCTTTCTATTTTTAAAGAAAAAATAGAAAGATGTCTCCCGAAACTTCGGGACGATCAGGGCTAGGACAATCGTTTTCAGAAGAACATTTTTTAGTTCTTAATTTTTGTCATTTCTACGAAGGAGAAATCGCACTAGAAGCTCCGCAAAGTAAATTGTCCAATCTGTGTCGAATCCCGAGTGTGATTTCTCCTTCGTCGAAATGACAAACTATGTGTGCGTCCTTTTACTGATTTTTATATTTCTTTAAGTTTTCATGCAATAAATTCATAAGTTCTTTATGATTAATCTGCATTGAAACTGCTGAAAGACAAAACGGCGAGCCATACTTGTTGAAATTGTATTCAATTATTTTTTTTCTAATTTGATTTTTTTCATTTTCAATCCAGTAATCAGGATTGTCAACTTCAATTAAAACCAGTTTTTGACTTTGTATTTTTATTTCCGAAAATCCCTTAATATTATGCCAATTTAAAATCTCAGATTTTTTGGGATTAAAATTGATTCCGTTTTCGTCAATAGAAAGAAATAGCTTGTTTTTTACTAATTGTCTTAGCGAAATATATACACCAAGTCCAAAAAAAATAATTGAGAGGATTCCAATAGCTTTAATGAAAAACGGATTTGTAAATCTATGACCAATATAGTTTTCTGAATTTGTAAACAGTTCAAATCCGAAAATCATTAATAATAAACTTCCAATCAATAACAACAATGATTTTTTCTTACTTGAATATATTTCTAGTTTTTCCATTAATATAATTCGTGTCAATTAGTGAATCCTGATAGCTATCGGGAGTGGCAAAAAAACTATTTCTCCAAATTCTCCAATTCCTCTTTTTTAGTTTTCTTCTTTTCAAAAGTCAAAACCAAAGAAGGCAGAACAACCAGGTTCGCAAACATCGCAAACGCCAAAGTACAGGAAATTAATCCGCCTAGTGCAATTGTTCCGCTAAAGCTTGACAATGTAAATGTCGCAAACCCTAAAATCAAAACCACCGAAGTGTAAAAAGTACTGATTCCCGTTTCTCTTAAAGCACTAAAAACAGATTTTTTTACTTTTCCGCCGCTCTGAATAAAGTCATGACGGTATTTGGCCATAAACTGAATCGCATTATCCACAGAAATCCCAAACGCAATACTAAATACCAATATCGTTGATGGTTTTAACGGAATCCCGAAGTAGCCCATTAATCCCGATGTGATGCAAAGTGGTAAAATATTTGTAATTACCGATGCCAAAACCATTTTAAAAGAACGGAATAAATACAGCATCAGAACTGCAATGGTTAAAATTGCAAAAATCAGCGATTCGATTAGGTTATCGACCAAATAAGATGTTCCTTTCTGGAACACCAGTGCTTTTCCGGTAACTGTAACTTCAAAACGGTCTTTTGGGAAAATTTCATCAATTTTATTGTGCAGTTTTTTCTCGACTTTCGCCATTTCATCTGTTCCGATATCTTTCATGAAAGTGGTAATTCTGGCATATTGTCCAGTCGAATCTACATACGCTTTCATTAAATTTTCCTTGCTGTTTTTAGTCGCATTTTTCGCGTAACTTAAAATAAAAGTCTGCTCCTGCGAAGTCGGTAATTGGTAGTATTCCGGATTTCCGTTGTAGAAAGCCTGTTTAGAATATTTAACCAGATTGACGATAGAAACTGGTTTTGCCAGTTCCGGAATTTCAGAAATTGTATTTTGCAGTTCGTCCATTTTACGAATGGTAGAAGCTTTCATAACACCTTTTTTCTTTTTGGTGTTAATCATGATTTCCAACGGCATAACTCCGTTAAACTCCTTTTCGTAAAATAAAATATCTTTAAAGAAAGAAGCACTTTTTGGCATTTCTCCAATCAGACTTCCCGAAACTTTCATTTGAGAAACTCCAATTATACTAAATAGCAAAAGCAATCCGTAAATAATGTAAACGTATTTTCTTTTCGTTTTAACCAAATTTTCAACCACATTCAGTAAAGTTGAAATATAGGTTTTCGTGAGGTGATACAGATGTTTTTCTTTCGGCAAAGGCAGAAAACTGTAAATAATCGGAACAATAAAAAGTGTCAGTAAGTAAACAGAAATCACGTTGATGGAAGTTACCAGACCGAACTCAAAAAGCAAATCATTTCCGGTAATCATAAACGTTGCAAAACCAATTGCTGTTGTCAGATTGGTCATTAAGGTTGAAACCCCAATTTTTGAAATAATACGTTGCAAAGCTTTTGCCTGATTGTTATGCAATTTGATTTCCTGCTGGTATTTATTAATCAGAAAAATACAGTTTGTAATTCCGATTACGATAATCAGCGGCGGAATAATAGCCGTCAAAATCGTGATTTTATAACCAAATAATCCAAGCGTTCCAAACGACCAGATTACGCCGACAATTAAAATACAAATCGAAATAAAAGTGGCTCTGAACGAACGGAAAAAGAAAAAGAAAATTAAGGAAACAGTAAACAAAGCCGCGCCGATAAAAAGACCGATTTCGCCTTTCATGTCGTTTGCATTAATCGTTCTGATGTAAGGCATTCCGGAAACTTTTAGGTCAATACCAGTAGTTTTTTCAAACTTATCAATTTTCGGAACTAAATTCTCCAGTATAAAAGTCTTTCTCTGTGCCGTATTTACTAAAGCCTTGTTCATGTAAATCGCAGAACGCACGCTCCCGCTTTCCTTATTGAATAATAATCCTTCGTAAAAAGGAAGATTGTGGAATAAATCGAATTGCACCTTTTTTAAGTAAGCCGGATCAAGTGTTTTCTTTTGATCGATAAAGGGTGAAAGAACAAATTTTTCGTTAACTGTATCTTTTTCCAGTTTTTTTAAATCATTTAAAGAAACAACCAGATCAACTTCCTTTGATTTTTTTAAACCTGTCATCAACTCGTTCCATGCGGCATAATTTTTTGGAGTAAAGAATTTTGGATCTTTAAAACCAATAACCACAAGGTTTCCTTCTTCGCCAAACTTATCTAAGAATTTCTGATAATCTTTGTTTGCAGCATGATCTTTTGGAAGCAGGTTTGCTTCGGTATACGTCATTGAAAGGTTTTTCCACTGATAACCAAGGAAAATGGTCAAAGCAGAAAGTATAACCAGAATTATTATTCTGTTTTTCAGTATGATTCGGGCCAGTTTTTCCCAGAATCCAACTTGAATTGCGTTTTTCATAAAATCTTTAAAAAATGGTTGCAAATGTAGTGAAAAGCGCTCGAAATCTTATACAAAGGTTTGTATTTTACTTAATGTTAACACAAATGTGAAACCTGATTCTTTTCGATAATTTTCGTGTTTTTACAGATTAATCAATAGCTTTTCTCATATTTGTACCTGATTTGCCGCAATGAGACAAATGCACATATAACTAAATAGAAATCATGAAGGAAAGCAATTCTATAACATTTATTTTCTTAGCCATAATTCTGTTGCTGATTGTGCTTATTGGTCTGATGTTTTTTCAGTTAATGAAAGCCAAAAAAGCAAAAGAGGATGTGGAGCAAAGTTTTTACGCACTCGAACTGAAAGTTAACGATCTGCAATTGGAAACTTTAGAGTCTAAATTAAATCCGCATTTGTTTAAGAATATTCTAAATTCAATTCAGTCTCATGCCTATCAGACTTACTTTGCTTTGGATAAACTCGCGAATGTCCTGGATTATATTTTATATGAAAGCAAAAAAAAGTTTGTTACCGCCAAAGAAGAAATTGATTTTGCCTTGAATCTAATCGAAATCAATAAAATTAAAGTGAGTCCGCTTTTTGAGTTGAAAGTGAAAAAGAACATTAACGAAGAAGATAAATTATACGAGCAGCCTCTTTTAGCTCCTCTGATTTCTATTGATTTAATCGAAAATGCTTTTAAACATGCGGATCTTCAAAGTGCAGATGCTTTTATTTCGGTTGTTTTTGAATTTAAAGACAATGCTTTTTTTATGACGGTTTCTAATAAAATATCAGATAAAAAAGTACTTAAAAAAGAACGGGGCGGTTTTGGACATGCAACACTCGAACATCGACTTAGAATTATTTACAAAAATAATTTTAAACTGGAACGTTTTGTAGAAAACGACGTTTACATTGCTCACTTAAAAATTGATTTACTTGAATACAAAACTGAAATGCTTACTGCTGGATGATGAACTTCCGGGTTTGACTTATCTTAAAATGCTTTGCGAACAAATTCATGAAGTAGAAATTGTGAAGACGTTTAACAATCCCGAAAAGCTTTTGGCTGAAATTCCGGAACTTGAATTTGATTTGCTCATTTCAGATATCGAAATGCCAGGAATCGACGGGCTTCATCTTGCCTCAATGCTGGAAAATAAATTAGTCATATTCTGTACGGCTTACAAAGAGTATGCAGCCGAAGCATTTAACATTGATGCGGTCGATTATATTACAAAACCGGTAAAACTGGATCGGCTTCAAAAAGCGTTTTCCAAAGCATTTGAGCGTTTTAATAAACCGGAAACTGCCAAAAAATTTATGCAGCTAAATACAGATAAAGGAAAAACATTATTGTATTTCGGTCAGATTCTTTACATAAAAACCGCAATTAGCGATAGTCGTGACAAAACAGTCTTACTGCAGGACGGCAGTTTTTTGAATTTAAAAAACATTAAATTTGATACCCTTTTACAGGAATTGCCGGATGCCGATTTTTGTCGTATCAATAAAAAAGAAATTGTGGCTGTCAGAGCCATTAAATTTTTCAATCACAATGAAATTGTATTGCACCATTTAGAGAAAAACGATAAAAACACCACGCTTTTACTAACCGAAACCTATCGTGCTGATTTTTTGAAAAAGGTGAAATTATAAGTTATTACAAAGTTTTTCCATCTTATTACATACTTTGAAAATTAGCTTTAAAATTGCTTTTTCACGTAAAACCGACTTCTGATATTTGCCCAATAATTTTAAAAAATGGGTTATGAATAACTTTAAAAACTCCATATTCTACATCACGGTAATCGGTGGATTTACCGCTTTAATATATTGGATAATCTCTCAGGGTGCGTCGCTGGAAGTGGGACGAAATGTTGCTGTTAAACAAACAGAAAGTAACCACTGGAATGATTTTCTTCATTCCATGATCGACAATTTACAGCATCCGCTGGCGATTTTGCTGGCTCAGATTGTCACCATTATTTTAGTTGCCCGATTATTTGGATGGTTTTTTAGAAAAATAGGACAGCCGTCTGTAATTGGAGAAATGATCGCCGGAATTGTGCTCGGACCTTCTTTAGTCGGCATGTATTTTCCGGAATTTTCAGCAGCTTTATTTCCAAAAGAGTCATTAGGAAATCTTCAGTTTTTAAGTCAGATAGGTTTAATTCTTTTCATGTTCGTAATCGGAATGGAATTAGATTTGAAAGTATTGAAAAATAAAGCGCACGATGCCGTCGTAATTAGTCACGCAAGTATTGTAATTCCGTTTGCTTTAGGATTGGTTCTGGCCTATTTTATTTACGGAACTTTTGCTCCCGACGGAGTTGCTTTTTCTTCTTTCGGATTGTTTATGGGAATCGCAATGAGTATTACCGCTTTTCCGGTTTTGGCCAGAATCGTGCAGGAGCGAGGTCTTCAAAAAACAAAATTGGGAACTATTGCCATTACCTGCGCCGCAGCAGATGATATTACGGCATGGTGTATTCTGGCAGTTGTAATTGCAATTGTAAAAGCAGGTTCTCTTACCAGCTCACTTTATGTAATTGGCCTTGCGATTTTGTATGTAATTATTATGTTAAAAATTGTTCGTCCGTTTTTGAAACGTGTCGGCGATTTAAATGCCACCCGCGAAAGTTTGAACAAACCCGTTGTTGCCATTTTCTTTATTACACTTTTAATTTCTTCTTATGCTTCAGAATTAATTGGAATTCATGCATTATTTGGTGCTTTCCTTGCCGGAGCTATTATGCCGGAGAATAATAAGTTCAGAAATATTTTTATCGAAAAAGTAGAAGATGTTTCTATCATCGTTTTATTACCACTGTTCTTCGTGTTTACAGGTTTGCGTACACAAATAGGCTTATTAAATGATCCTGAATTATGGAAAGTTACCGGTTTGATTATCCTGGTTGCCGTAGTTGGTAAATTCTTCGGAAGTGCTTTGGCCGCCAAATTTGTGGGTCAGAATTGGAAAGACAGTCTGGCAATTGGTGCCTTAATGAATACACGCGGTTTAATGGAATTGGTGGTACTGAATATCGGTTACGATTTGGGCGTGTTGTCCACAGAAATTTTTACCATGATGGTAATTATGGCGTTAATTACGACTTTTATGACGGGGCCGGCTTTAGACTTTATCGGATTTATTTTTAAAGATAAAATTGCAAGCGTTGTACCTCAGGAAATCGGAAATAAAAGTAAATTCAAAATTTTGCTGTCTTTTGCGACGCCGGAAAGAGGTAAAAAATTGTTGAAAATAGCCAATAGTTTAGTTAAAAAGCAGTCTGATAATTCGATTGTGACCGCGATGCATTTATCATTAAGTACAGAAATTCATTCTTTTGATGTAAAAGACCACGAAAGAAAAATGCTGTTGCCGGTTATAGAAGAATCTGAAAAACTGAATCAAAACATGGTGAGCCTCTTTAAAGTAACTAATGATATTGATACCGATATTGTAGATACGGCAAATCATGGCGAATACGATTTACTGTTAATTGGTTTGGGACAATCTATTTTTGACGGAACGCTTCTTGGAAAAATTTTAGGATTCACAACCAGAATCGTAAACCCGGATCGTTTGATTGATAAATTTACCGGAAAAGAAGGATTGTTTGAGAATTCTCCTTTCGACGAGAGAACGCGTCATATTATTGCAAAAAGTAAAATGCCGGTCGGGATTTTTATTGATAAAGAATTTGAGGAAATCAATCAGGTTTTTATGCCGATTTTTGACCCGGATGATGCTTTCTTAATTGATTACGCTAAAAAGTTAATCAACAATAACGGTTCTCAGATTACAGTTCTGAATGCGGGAGCAGAAGCAAAGAATACACGTGAGATTCAGGAAAGTATTCGTTCGATCGAGCAAATAGCTCCGAATCATATCATGATTATGAATGACAGGACGATTAAAAAGGAGTTTTTAGAATCGCAAAATTTGATGATTATCAGCTTAGAAAGCTGGAAAAAACTAATCGAGTCTCAAAGCATCTGGCTGAATAATACGCCATCCGTTTTGATTTTGAAACCATAATAATTTTAAAAGAAATCAATACTAAAATCCAAATTCCAACCTTACTGGAATTTGGATTTTTTTGTTATCTAAAAGGAACTAAGAATCAAGTTGTACCTTAGATTCGCAAAGATTTTAAGCTGGAATTTAATTTGAAAATTTAATTTTATAGTCCCAGATCCAAAACATAAGAAATCTTAACCGCAATATTATCTTCAAACTTTAATAATTGATTTGGGCCATAACGATAGAATCCGCCAATTCCAAAACCTTTAAAAATTTTGTTTAACTCAACACCCGATTCAAAATAACCTTTATCCAGTGTTTTATAAGCTGGCCCCACATGCTGTTCCGGATTTTCCATATTTCCCCACGCCATTCGGGTCACCAAAACCAAAGATGGACGCACTTTCTTCAGGATTCGAATTCGGTCAAAGCCATGCTTAATTTGAAACATTAGATAATGACTCGAGAAGAATTCATTAAAAAACATCGTTTCAAAAGCATTTCTTCCAGAAAAAGTAATACGCTGAAAAACCGTTTCTTTGGTCAGATTGTTTGGTGCTGTATTGTACAAATGTGTAATGGGTACATCGCCCATTGCAAATCCTCCCTGTAAAAGCAAACTTGTTTTCTGACGGTTTAGATATTGTTTTTCGTACTCTGCTTTAAAGTCGATTTTACTAAAAGTGAAATCATTATCTAAAACATTAGGCAACGATTGTGTGTATTGAAAAGTAAATCTCGGAAATCGTTTTTCGGCTTCATTTATTCCCGTCGGAGTCTGCATGAAATTGCTAAAAGGCGCCCAAACCAGAGAAGCCATAACAGTCGTCATGGTATAACTTGAATACAGTTTACCGTCGAAATTAAAGAGATAATCAAATTTTGGTTCAATATAATTTCGTGAAATTTCCAGCACCGCTTCCGTTTTCGGAATAAATTTAGTCTGAATGTTTGCCCTCCAGCCTGTATATTCGTAAAAAGTACTAATATTAATTGGCCGCGGGTCATAAATTTTAAAGACACGTTTGTCTACGGCAAAAACTGTACTGGCTATTTCCCGTACATCATCTGCATAATACGCGTTAAGCCATGTATTGGTGTGTTTGTCCAGTAAAACTCCGCCACCGGCGCTATATTTAAAGACACCATCTTTTGTTCCGTATGCCGTATAGCTTTCCAGACGGAAATTTTTGGAAAAACGATCATTTGTAATTCCGCCCAGACCAATTCGGAAACCTTCATAATTATTGAAACTTATGATTTTTTTCAAATCTAAATCTACAGGTCCAATCGGATAAAATCCATTAATAATTTTACGTCCAATTCCCAAGCGTTTTTCCACGCGATTGCTTACAGAAAGGCTGTCGAGTAATAGATACGTTTTCTGGCTTTTTAAATCCAGATTCTCTTTTCGGTAAGCTTCCCAGAAATTTTCGGGCTTTTTAGCAGCGTCGTCATTAACTTCCATGTAAAGCGAAGGATTTTTAATGGGTGTTGCTGTGTTTACAAGAATGTCAAAACTATTACTTTCCGAAAGCAGATAAGTGAAATCTGAACCGCCTTTTTTTCGGGGTTCAAAATTCTCCTCTACATCGCCGTCGAACTGAATAGTTCCTCCGAGAATTTTAATGTCATCGTCATTTTTGCCTTTCACGATTTTAAACGTCGTGTTGCTCTGAAACCAGATTTTTTCTTTCGGAATATATTCAAATTCATGAATACCGCTAATGTCCAGAACACCTTTAATACGCATTACGGCTTTAGCAACAGCGAAATTTTCTTTATCAATATACAAAACACCTTCCAGACCCGATGTTCTGCGTTTGTGCTTGTTTTTAAAATAAATCATATATGTGTCCCTGCCTCTGATGCTTACAGTATCCAGCAATTTATAATTGTAAGTTGAAGGCGCACCATTTGCGATTGGGTTTTCATATTTGGTTTCAAACAATTCGTATTTATTATCATAAATAGAAATTGACTGAAGACTGAAAGCCAGTACTTCATAAATAGGTTGTTTGAAACCCGCCATTTTGGTTCCCAGAACCGTTTCTTTTAATTTGTTGTTCCCAAATTGATATTGCGAAACTTTTTCTGTTTGAAACAAATGCTGTTTGCTTACAATTTCCTTGAATTTATAATCAGAAGAATCAATGTTGATGCTCTTTTTATTTAAATCTTTGTAAGAAGCCGAAGAATCGATCCTGCCGTCAATGGAGTCAGGATTGGCCGTTACAATAAGTTTGTTATAGGTTTTGTACTCAAAATTATTGAGCTTTTTCTGCGGATCGTTTGCCGATTTACTGGCAATTACTTTTCTGATTAAGGTTAAAGCCGGGTTTTCATTATTGACAACTACTTCTTTTAAATCGTCTGTTTGCTGTGAAAGCGAAATCGCGTAAAATTTTTTATTAGTGATTAACGCAATAGTTTTGGTTTGAAAACCAATATAGGAAACCTTCAGCGATGTAGCAGAAGAACTAATTTTGAAAATAAATTTGCCATCAACATCTGTAATGGTATTGTTGTTTTCGGAGGTCGTAATGGTGGCAAACGGAAGAGGTTTGTTGTTTGAATCGGTTACGATACCGTTTATTTGAAATTGCGCCTGAAGAGTAAGCGTGAAAAACAAAGTCAAAAAACAAAATAGCTTCATACAGAATGATATAGTTTCAAAAACGAAAGGATTTTAATTTTCGTATGCAAAAATAAGAATAAAAAAATCCGTCTGATGCAATTAACCAGACGGATTTCTATTTTTATCTCAAATCTTACTTATACTTTCATGATTTCAGCCTCCTTAGCGACCAATAATTCATCGATTTTTTTAATGTAAGCGTTTGTTAAGTTCTGAACTTCTTCTTCTGCCGATTTGCAGATATCCTCAGATGTACCTTCTTTTTCAAGTTTTTTGATGTCGGTATTAGCATCTTTACGGGAATTACGAATACCAATTTTAGCATCTTCAGCTTCAGATTTTGCTTGTTTTGCCAAATCACGACGTCGCTCTTCTGTTAAAGGCGGAACGCTTATGATGATCATATCTCCATTGTTCATCGGATTAAACCCGATATTAGCGATCAAAATAGCTTTTTCAATTGCCTGCAGCATGTTTCTTTCAAACGGCTGTAAGGTAATTGTTCTTGCATCAGGAACACTAATTTTAGATACTTGAGAAAGCGGAGTTGCAGATCCGTAATAATCTACAAAAACACCTCCAAGCATTGCCGGAGAAGCTTTTCCTGCGCGAATGTTTAGGAATTCTTTCTCTAAATGCGCAATAGTACCATTCATCGATTCCTCAGTACTTTCTAAAATAAAGTCTATTTCTTCAGTCATTTTATTTCGATTTTTAGATTTTTAGACAATTAGATTTTCAGACTTTAAAAATCAATAATCTAATTTACTATCTAATATAATTTATTTTTTTATTTTAAATGAACTTCTGAGAATCTGAAAAAAGAATCCACGAAGTCTGACTTTCTACGAAGTCTAATTAATCTACATTTACCAGCGTACCTATATTATCGCCGGTACAAATTTTCAAAAGATTACCAATTTTATTCATATCAAAAACTACGATTGGCAATCTGTTTTCCTGGCTTAAAGTAAATGCTGTGGTATCCATTACATTTAATCCCTTTTTGATCACATCATCAAAAGAAATAAAATCAAATTTAACAGCAGCAGCATTTTTTTCCGGATCAGAATCATAAACTCCGTCAACACGTGTTCCTTTTAAAATAACATCTGCATTGATTTCTATTCCTCTTAAAACCGCAGCTGTATCTGTTGTAAAATAAGGATTTCCTGTTCCTGCTCCAAAAATTACAATTCTTCCTTTTTCAAGATGGCGGTCGGCTCTTCTTTTAATATATGGTTCTGCGATAGACTCCATTTTCAAAGCAGTTTGCAAACGCGTTTTCATTCCTTTATCTTCAAGAGCGCCTTGTAAAGCCATTCCGTTAATAACCGTTGCCAGCATTCCCATATAATCGCCCTGCACTCTGTCCATTCCGGCACTTGCACCTGCAACGCCTCTAAATATATTTCCTCCTCCAATAACAATGGCAATTTCTACTCCTTTGTCGTGAATCTGCTTGATCTCATCAGCATATTCGGCTAATCTTTTCGGGTCAATACCATATTGTAAATCACCCATTAGCGCTTCGCCGCTAAGTTTTAGAAGAATTCTTTTATATTTCATAAGTGTGTTGCGTTAATTTGTGCAAATATAGACATATTCTGATTTTTAGAAATAGTGTTTGCAAAAAATTATTAGTACGTTGCTTATAGAGTTTATTACTCCGATTGATTTTTGTCATAATGTGACAAATATCATTCTCAGCGTCTTTTCAAATTTTGTATTTTTATAATTCCAAAATAAACAACAAAATATGAAAAGCATCGTAGCCAAAGCGTTATTCAATAGTTACTCCTATATTGAATATAGAAAATTAGTAACCGATTTATTATCGGAAGGAAAATCGACAGGGAATGAGCAGTCTGAAAGCCTCACCAATTACTCCAAACTGAATGAAGCAAGAATGAACAGACTCGAAAAAACAATCATCGTTTCTGATGCTGTTGCGGAAAAACTTCAAAATCTCGATAATCATTATATCTGGCTTGTACTTTCGGAAGGCTGGTGCGGAGATGCAGCTCAAATTTTGCCCATATTAAATAAAATGGCTTTAGTTTCTAATAAAAAAATCGACTTAAGAATTGCACTCCGTGATCAAAATGATGATTTGATGAGTCAGTATTTAACCAATAACGGAAAAGCGATTCCGAAATTAATTGTAATCTGTAAAGAAGCCGGAATTGTAAGAGCAGACTGGGGTCCGAGACCAAAAGGCGCAACAGAACTAATGGTAAATTATAAAAGGGAATTTGGTGTTATTGATGAAAAAATAAAAACAGATCTTCAGTTATGGTATTTGGCAGATAAAGGCATTTCTGTTCAGGAAGAATTGTTGGGCATTATGGAAAATATAAAATACAACCGATTATAAATGACTTGCCAGAGGTGGATATTTAAGTTAAGTTATTGAAAACAAACAATTTGATTGATAAAATTATCTTAAAGTATTTTTTTAATGATTCAAATTTTGTAACTTAGTAAATAGAAACCCAAATCTATTATAAGTTTTTGATTTACTCCTTTTGTTGGTGTCTTTATTTATTGTCTAACAATTAAACTGCACTATTATGAAAAAGTTATTCGAAAAATTTTATGATTTCTTTTCTATGTATTTATTCGGAGGGAAAAGTGTGCCTCATTATTAATTGAAAATAAGTATGAAATAATATTACTTGTTTGGAGAACAGGCACATTACTGACGTAAAAAAGTAATGTGCTTTTTTATTTAATGCTTTCTTCGAACAGTGTAATGTCTATCGCATTTTTTACATCATAATCACCAATTTTTGTGCGGCGTAAAACGGTTAAATGCGAACCCGAATTCATTGCTTTTCCAAAATCATAAGCAAGTGATCGAATATAGGTTCCCTTAGAGCAAACGACTCTGAAATCTATTTCCGGCAATGCTATTCTCGTGATTTCAAATTCATGAATAGTTGTTTTTCTGCTTTCAATTTCAATACTTTCTCCTGCACGCGCATGCTCGTATAAGCGAACACCATCTTTTTTAATAGCAGAAAAAATAGGTGGTTTTTGATCAATTTCGCCTAAAAATTGTTTAACCGTTTCCTGAATTAAAACCTCATCGATATGATCTGTTGGAAAAGTCTGGTCGATCTCTGTTTCTAAATCATAAGACGGAGTAGTGGCTCCAATGTAAAAAGTGCCCGTATATTCTTTTGCCTGACCCTGAAGTTCAGATATCCTTTTGGTGAATTTGCCCGTGCAGATTAATAAAAGTCCGGTTGCCAAAGGATCTAAAGTTCCGGCGTGACCAATTTTAAACTTTTTTGGAAGTCCAACTTTATTGATTAAAAGGTATTTTAATTTATTCACAGCTTGAAACGAACTCCATTTTAATGGTTTGTCAATCAATAAAACTTGTCCGTCTAAATATTCTTCAGGTGTCATTATATAATTGTAAGCGGATGAATGAAAAAGTGAATCAGTAATAAAATGATTCCGGCAATAATTCTGTAGTAACCAAAAACTTTAAAACCGTTTTTGGTTAAGAAACCAATAAAAGTTTTGATGGCCAAAAGTGCCACTATAAATGCAACAATGTTTCCAATAACCAGCATATTAATTTGGTCGTGAGACAATTCAAATCCGGCTTTATAATAATCATAGCATTTTTTTGCTGTTGCACCCAACATGGTTGGAACGGCCAGGAAAAATGAAAATTCTGCAGCAGAAGTTCTTGTCAGTTTTTGCGACATTCCGCCGACAATACTTGCTCCGCTTCGTGAAACTCCCGGAATCATGGCAAGACATTGAAACAAGCCAATTTTAAATGCTTTGGCATAGGTTATTTCTGTTGAAACTTCCGGATCGTTCGGTTTGTTAAACCATTCGTCCACTTTCAGTAAAATAATTCCCCCAATTAAAAGTGAAATCGCCACTGTAACCGGATTTTCTAATAAACCATCAATAAAATCACTTAATAATAATCCTAAAACAACTGCAGGAATAAAAGCAACCAAAAGCTTAAAATAAAAGTCGAAAGTCTGAAAGAAACGTTTGAAATATAAAATTACAACCGAAAGTATGGCACCAAGCTGAATTACAATGGTAAAAAGTTTAGTAAAATCATCATGCGCAATTCCGAAGAAAGAAGACGCAATAATCATATGTCCTGTAGAAGAAACCGGCAAAAATTCTGTAATTCCTTCGATAATGGCAAGAACAATAGCTTGTAAAGTATTCATTAATTAGATTTTTAGATAGTTAGATTGATTAGACTTCTTAGATGTTGGTTTGATTTTAAAGATTAATAAAATAATCTAAAGATCTAAGATGTCTAAAATTCTAAAAATGTCTATTTTGATTTTTTAAAAATAGAATAAATCGTGATTCCGAAACCGATTAAGACCGTTGTAGGTGCTAAACGGATTCTTCTAAAATTAAAAATATCTTCATTAAAAACATTTGGATCCGTACTTCCTCCGCCGGACATTAGAATAAAACCTAATGCTATTACAGCAATTCCGATTAAAAGAATTTTATAATTGATTCCGTCAAAAAGAAATTCCTGTTTTTGTTGCTCTTGTATTTCTGTATTGTTGTTTTTCATTTTTATTTTTTTGTTACCCTAAAAGAAGTCAAAAGTTTTTTATAGAATCTTAAATTAATAAAGATCGTCTGTTCTTAAATTTAAGAAGCGCTGTGTAGCAAAGTGCGTGCTTACCCAGGTGATCAAAATTCCTAAACCGAAAACCGCTGCCAAAACCATAGCGATAAGGGCTTTGTCTTCTAAAATTCCTAATCCCGGGAAATTGTTTTCTACATAAATTAGAAGTGCAATTAAAGCGACAATAGCCAAACCGGCGCCCAGCATTCCTAATTTTACACTTCGCATTACAAATGGTTTGCGAATAAAAGCTTTTGTTGCGCCTACCATTTGCATGGTTTTAATGATAAATCTATTAGAATGTATGGATAAACGCAGTGAACTGTTGATTAATAAAACAGCAATTACGGTAAGAAAACCACTGATGATTAAAATCCACATACTTACTTTTCTAATATTGTCGTTTACCAGATTTACCAATTGTTTGTCGTACACGATATCAGAAATCATGGTGTTTTGTCTTAAACGGCTTTCAATTTTAGCAATACTGTCTCTTTCTACATAATCTGCTTTCAGGTGAATGTCGTACGAGTTCAATAAAGGATTTTCTCCTAAAAAGGTTAAAAAATCTTCACCGATAATATCAGTATGTTCTTTAGCGGCTTTTTCTTTGGTTACGTAAACAAAAGACCTTGCAAAAGGTGCTCGTTTCAATTCTTTGTTAAATGCAGTAATAGTGCTGTCTGTAGCTTCATTTTTAAAGAACACAGTCATTGCGATTTTTTCTTTAAAATCGTCTGCCAGTTTTTTAGAATTAATAATAAATAATCCCAGGACTCCTAAAAGGAATAGTACCAGAAATACACTTAAAACTACCGAAAAGTAAGAGGAAATTAACCTGCGTTTTTGAAATTTATCAAAGTTAGAACTCATAGTTTGCTTAAATTATGTCGTAAAAATAGTAAACAATTTTTTTATTTAGGTTAATAACGTTCAAAGTTTTGACTTTATTAGCATAAATGTACAATAACGAATTGAGTTTTTTTGTCTGAAAGTTTTTTTAAACCACAAAGAGATAAGAATTTTAATTTGCGAAGGACCTTAGCTTTTAAACAATTTCCATTTTAATGACATGTAATTTAGTTTTGGAAGGAAGGAATTAATTCAGGATGTTATAAAATCAATAGCATTAATTGTAATTGAAGTTAATTTTAAAATTTAAGTTTTTGAGTTTCTTTTTGAGCGAAGTCCTTGATCCGGCTTTCAATTTCATAAAAAAGAGCAATTGCATTTTCTCCGGCTTCAGTAATTTTTGCGCCGCCGCCGCCTTTCCCGCCTAAGAGTTTTTCAACAAGCGGTTTCTCAGCGCGCTGGTTCATTTCTTCAACCAGTTGCCAGGCCTGGCGGTACGCCATTTTCATTTCTTTTGCAGCATGGGTTATCGATCCGGTTTTACGGATATTTTCTAAAAGCCAAATTTTCCCAATACCAAGAAAAGCGCCTTCGGTTTCTTCAATCCAAACACGAACTTCAATTTTATAGTTCTTATCTCCTGTCATTATTTTCAGTATAAATAAGTATTTTTAAATACAATAATACGTATAATTACTTAAATTTGAATACGTGATTTGTTATTTTATTTGTTTGTCAATGAAATAGCTTTGCAACAAACAACAATAAATGTAAATTTGTGGACTTAAAACTTAGAAACTTAGTTACTCAGTAGCTTAGCAACTCAAACGAAATGAAATACAATCCAAACGAAATTGAAGCCAAATGGCAAAAATATTGGGCAGAGAATCAAACTTTTGCAGCAAAAAATAATTCTGAAAAACCGAAACATTATGTTTTAGACATGTTTCCTTATCCGTCCGGAGCAGGATTACATGTTGGGCATCCGCTGGGTTATATTGCTTCAGATGTGTATTCCCGTTTCAAAAGACATCAGGGTTTTAATGTTTTGCATCCAATGGGTTACGACAGTTTCGGATTGCCGGCAGAACAATACGCAATTCAGACAGGACAGCGTCCCGAAGATACAACACGCGTAAATATTGATGGCGGAGTTGATAAAGAAGGAAAACAAATTGCCGGATACCGAAAACAGCTGGATAAAATCGGGTTTTCTTTTGACTGGGCTCGTGAAGTGCGTACGTCAAATCCGGATTATTATAAACACACACAATGGATTTTTATCCAGTTATTCAATTCATGGTATTGCAGAAAACAAGGACAGGCTTTTGATATAAAAGATCTTGTGGTTGTTTTTGAAGAATCCGGAAATGCTCTGGTAGAAGCAGTTTGCGATGACAACGTTAAAATTTTTACAGCCGACGAATGGAATTCCTATTCCGATGATCAAAAAGAAAAAATCCTGTTGCAGTACAGATTAACTTACTTGGCAGAAACAGAAGTAAACTGGTGTCCGGGCTTAGGAACGGTTCTGGCAAATGATGAAATCGTCAACGGGGTTTCGGAGCGTGGAGGCTTCCCTGTTATAAGAAAAAAAATGACACAGTGGAGTATGCGAATTTCTGCTTATGCCGAACGCCTGCTTCAGGGTCTGAATGATATTGACTGGAGTGAATCTATCAAAGAGTCACAAAGAAACTGGATTGGAAAATCGGTTGGTGCGATGGTTACTTTTAAAGTCCAAAGTCCAAAGTCCAAAGTCCACAGTGAAACTGGACTTTCAGACTCAGAACTAGGGACTAAGGACTTATTCATAGATGTATTTACAACTCGTCCTGACACTATTTTCGGAGTAACCTTTATGACATTGGCACCAGAACATGATCTGGTAGCTAAGATCACAACTCCGGAACAGAAAGAAGCAGTTGAAGCATATATCGAAAAAACATCAAAGCGTTCGGAGCGTGAACGTATGGCCGATGTAAAAACCATTTCAGGTGTATTTACAGGAGCTTACGCCGAGCATCCGTTTACAAAAGAGCCTATTCCGGTTTGGATTGGGGATTATGTTTTAGCAGGTTACGGAACCGGAGCGGTTATGGCGGTTCCTTGCGGAGACGAAAGAGATTACGCTTTTGCTAATTTCTTTAAAGGTTCGGCGGGAATGCCGGAAATCAAAAATATCTTCGCTAATGTTGATATTTCTGAAGCGGCGTACGGGTCTAAAGACAATGTAGAAATTGCAAATTCTGATTTCTTAAACGGATTAAATTATAAGGAAGCAACTCAGGCTGTTATTACAGCCTTAGAAAAAATAGGACAGGGGGCAGGAAAAACCAATTACCGTTTGCGTGATGCGGTATTTTCGCGTCAGCGTTATTGGGGCGAACCTTTCCCGGTTTATTATGTAAACGGATTGCCAAAAATGATCGATGCACAGCATTTGCCGATTATTTTGCCTGAAGTAGAGAAATATTTACCAACCGAAGACGGATTGCCGCCATTAGGAAACGCCGCAGTTTGGGCTTGGGATACCAACCAAAATAAAGTTGTTAATACGGATTTGGTTGACAATGTTTCGATTTTTCCTTTAGAATTAAACACCATGCCGGGCTGGGCAGGAAGTTCCTGGTATTGGATGCGTTATATGGATGCGCATAATGAAAATGAAATGGCTTCCGCGGAAGCGTTAAAATATTGGGAAAGTGTAGATTTATATATCGGCGGAAGTGAGCACGCAACCGGACACTTATTGTATTCTCGTTTTTGGAATAAATTCTTAAAAGACAGAGGTTTTGCTCCGACCGAAGAACCATTCAAAAAACTGATTAATCAGGGGATGATTTTGGGGACTAGTGCATTTGTAAATATGATAGGATTTAATTTGAAAATATCTGAGAAATCTGACAATGAGAAATTTCCTAATTTAAATAATCAAATAAAGGAAGCAAATCAGGATTTTGAAAAAATAAATCAAATAATTGAAAAAGCTGAGATTATTAAAAACACATATTTTTCGGCTGATATTGTATCAGATCTTAAAAATGTAAATGATGTTAATTTAGATACATTATTTCGAGAAATTTCAGAGGAATTTTTAGCTCCTATTTATAAAGAGTTAGAAGAGAATGGTGTTAATAGAGATAATATTCTAAATTCCCCATTATCTCCTTTAAAAACATACAGATTGCATGTTCCTGTTAGTTTTGTAAATGGAAATGACGAATTAGATTTTGAAGAACTAAAGAAAAATGATTTTTATTTTAGAGAGGCTAAATTTGTAACTAGAAATGAAAAGTTCTTTGTTTCGAGAGAAGTCGAAAAAATGTCAAAATCGAAATATAACGTAGTAACGCCAGATGATATTTGTGCAGAATACGGAGCAGATACATTACGTTTGTACGAAATGTTCCTTGGTCCGTTGGAGCAGGCAAAACCTTGGAATACAGCTGGAATTTCCGGAGTTTTTGGTTTCCTTAAAAAATTATGGAGATTGTATTTTGATGATAATGGTTTAATCGTAAACAACGACGAACCAACAAAAGACAATTTAAAATCATTGCATAAAACGATTAAAAAAGTACAAGATGATATTGAGAATTTCTCTTTCAATACATCGGTTTCTCAATTTATGATTTGTGTAAATGAACTGTCTTCTCAAAACTGTCATTCAAGAGCGATTTTAGAACCATTAGCCATTTTGGTTTCGCCTTATGCACCGCATATCGCAGAGGAATTATGGGCACAATTAGGAAATACAACTTCTATCTCTGAAGTTCCGTTTCCAGTTTTTGAAGAAAAACACCTGGTAGAAACCAATAAGGAATATCCGGTTTCTTTTAACGGAAAAATGCGTTTCACTATCGAATTGCCTCTGGATTTAACCAAAGAACAAATCGAAGAAATCGTTATGAAAGACGAAAGAACCCAAAAACAACTGGACGGAAGAACTCCAAATAAAGTAATTATTGTTCCTGGGAAAATCATCAACTTGGTGGGTTAACCGAATACATTCTAAATATTTAAAATCCTAAATCCTCCCGAAGCTTCGGGATTGGGTTTGGGATTTTTTTTTTTTTGTTTTTTGCCACGAATTCACGAATTTTTTTTCAATTAATTAGTGAATTCGTGGCGGAAAAACTCACGCCTTTACGGTTAAACCCCGCTCCAACATTGTTTTTTTGTGCCTCATTTTGTCAGTCTGAGCGAAGTCGAAGACCGCGCAAGTAGCTCGACAAAGATTGGGGATTTAGCTTGCGGAATTTCTAGCGTGGTCTTCGACTTCGCTCAGACTGACAAAAAGGATTTTATTATTTATAGAAAGAACTAAATTTAGTTTGTCATTTCTCGTGCCTCGAAATGACAATATTGTAAAAAAACCTTTGTGATTTATTGTCTTTGTGGTAAAAAAAAATTAGTGGAAATTAGTATAATTCGTGGCGAAAACCCCCATTAAACATTGGGATTTGTATTTTATTTATTGAAATTTTTCTAAAAGTTGTAACATTTTAATAGTTGTCGTATCAAAAGCATGGATCCGATTATTTATAAACTTAAAAACTATTAAAATGAAAAAATATATTGTCTTAATTATCGCATTCTTATTTTCCGCATTGTGCTTAAATGTCTTTGGACAGACAAAATCATATCCGTTTGAAGTGGTAAAGACGGGAAAAGGAAAACAATCAATCCTTTTTATTCCGGGGTTTGCTTCTTCCGGTGCAGTTTGGAATGAAACCAAAGCTAATTTCGAAAAAGAATTTACCTGTTATACTTTGACAATGGCTGGATTCGCCGGAGTAAAAGCACAGTCAGATCCTTCATTTGAAAACTGGAAAAATGAAATTGCTGCTTATATCAAAGAAAATAAAATTGAAAAGCACATTTTAATTGGACACAGTATGGGCGGCGGATTGGCTCTTGCCCTGGCGGCAGATTGTCCGGAACTAATAGGGAAAATTGTGGTTGTTGATGCGCTTCCGTGTCTTGCGGCTTTGAGTGATCCTTCTTTTAAAACGAAAGAAAATATAGATTGTTCTGCAACTGTAAAGCAAATGACAGAACTCACGGAAAGTCAGTTTTATGATATGCAAAAACAAACGATGCCGAGACTTTTGGCAGATCGGTCTAAATTGGAAATGGTTGTTGACTGGAGTGTAAAATCGGACAGAACTACATTTGGGCAAATGTATTGTGACTTTTTTAATGTCGATTTAAGAGAAAGGATTTCTAAAATAAAATGTCCGTCTTTAATTTTATTAGAAGCCTATTTTATAAATTTAAAGCCGGCAATCGACGCACAATATCAAAACCTGAAAACGGGTAATTTTAAATACGCGTCTAAAGGCCTGCATTTTATAATGTATGATGATACAGCTTGGTATGTGGAGCAGTTACATAATTTTATAAAATCTTAAAATGGAATTCGAAGAAATTTACAGAATTTACTGGGACAGGATTTTCAGGCTTTGTATGGGTTTTGTAAACGATTATGACGCAGCACAGGATTTGGCTCAGGAAACGTTTATTATCGTCTGGCAGAAGTTGGAGACCTTTAGAAATGAATCGGCTATTGGAACCTGGATTTTCAGAATTGCTTCCAATAATTGTTTACGGCAGATTGAAAAACAAAAACGTTTCCCAAAATCAGAATTGCCAGTTCATCTTTCAGAAGAAAAACAAAATTCAACAGAACCTCAGATTCAGTTTTTGTATAAATGTATCGCAGAACTTCCGGAAACGGACCGTATTATTATTTCATTAGAATTAGAAGATGTCAAACAAGCAGAAATAGCTAAAATAGTCGGGCTTTCTGAAGCCAATGTGAGAGTGAAAATTCACCGAATCAAAGAAAAACTGACTCAAAAATTTAAACAAAATGGATAATATAAATTTCAACGATTTATGGAAAAAACAAACCGTAAGTCAACCCAATATAGAAGATTTGAAAAATAGATTGAAGGAGTTTAAAAAAGCGGCTTTAAAAACCATGTGGAAAGTGAATATCCTGCTTTCACTAACATCTGTTTTTATTGTTTTTATCTGGATTTATTTTCAGCCGCAATTTATTTCGACAAAAATCGGAATTGTTTTAACGATACTGGCAATGGTCATGTATGTGATTTTGTACAATAGATTATCAGAACATTACAGAAATATAGACACAGATCAAAGCAATCAGGAATATCTTCAAAAATTGATTTTAATTAAAAGGAAACAGCAATTTATGCAGACCAAAGGAATTACCTGGTATTTTTTGCTGTTAATTGCAGGAATCTGTTTGTATATGTATGAATATGCGTCGAGAATGAATATTGAATTCGCAATTTTGACTTATGCCATCACACTATTATGGATTGGCTTTAACTGGTTTTATCTGCGTCCGAAACAAATTAAAAAACAACAGCAGAAAATAAACAGTCTAATTGAAAAGTTTGAAGAAGTTGACCGTCAACTCGAAATATAAAAAAGAAAAGCTTCGTAATTACACGAAGCTTTTTCTTTACCAAAAGCAAAATTAAATCCTGATCCTAAATTACATAGGGAAAACGTGCGCTGTAAGAGACAGAACAATTATTCCATCGCTATTTGCTGTTGCAGTTAATTCGTTTTCCAATTTTCCTCCAATGTACATTTTTCCTGTTAAAGTTTGTCCCGGAGAACCACCAAATCCACTAGCACTTATTGTTGCTCCCGGTGATTTGGCATCGGCAGTAAATTCCTTTGTCCATGGAAGTTTTGTAATATCTTCATTTAAAGCATTTCCGCCTTTTTCCAGGTAAGTTGTAGAAAGCTTTCCTGTGTAGTTTCCTGTGATTTCATATTTCACATCTCTTGAACCTGAACCTGAGTTGTTATCGTCGTTATCGCTGCTGCAGGAAACTGCTGTAAAAGCAAGTGTCAATACAATCGCTAAAGTTTTAAATACTGATTTCATAATAAAATTCTTTAATTAATATTTGGATATATAACAAAATTAGACCCTTAAAACAGAGGGTACAATACCTGATAAAATGTATTTTGTATTACCTGATATCAGGTAAAAGTTGACGATTTCTTTTATAAAGTCATTAAGCTTTAATAACTTTGAGTAAATGCCACATTTATGAAGAAAATCTACGCCGTCTTATTTTATTTACTTTTTACTTCAATTTCAAATTCACAGGTAATTTTGTCCTTAGACGATGATACAGTTTATATTGACAGTATTGTTAAGGTTACCAAAAATCTAAAATCAGACAGTATTAAAAGTCTGAACAGTTTCAGGTTGTCCAAACTTTTTTTAATGGTGCAGAATCCTGAAAAATCTAAAGAATATCTAAAACAGGCCAATCAGTTAAAAATGAAATATCCCTTTTTAAAGGATGCTTCTCTTTATTACAATGCGTACCGTTTTTTAGAAAAAGGAGATTTGGATGGTTATGAAAAAGCGCTGTTTAAAGCCAATGAAAAACTAAAAAAATACCGAAACAAGGAAGCGTATAAACTTCGTGCGGTTGTGCTTCAGAATTATGGTATTGTACAGCAGCATAAAAATAACGAAAAGGCCTATATGAAACTGCTGGTGAATGAAGCAATTCCCATTGCTAAAAAAAGCGGCGATTTTGAACTCATTAGTGGTCTGAGTAAAGCCGTTGCTATTATTTTTATGAATAATGACGAAAGGGAAAAAGCGTCAGAATACTTAAATCAGGCACAGCGATATATTGAAAATGCAACTAAAAAATCTGCAACTCTGGCCGAATCCAAAATGGAAACCTATATTATCAATGCAGAGAATCTGATAGAACTCAAACATTTTTATGATGCAAAACAGATTTTGGATAAGGCGTTTTCCATTTTAGGAAAATATCCCGATTCGAACCTGAACGATTCTTATTATTATTCTGAAGGTATTTATTATTCTAAGCAAAATAAACATAATGAAGCGCTGATAAGTTTTGAAAAAGGGATCCAATCGGCACAAAAACACAATAATGCAATAGCGTTAAACCGTCTTAAATTTGCCGAATATGAAGTGCTTTTCAAATTGAAAAATTATGATAAAGCCACAACAAATATGGAATATCTGGTAAAAAACTCCCCTTTTATTGTTGATAAGAAAAACTATTACAAGGAGTTGTCAAAGATATATAATGCAAAAAAAGAGTTTTCGAAGGCCTATTATTATTCGAACAAATACAATATTATAAATGACAGCCTGAACAATGCCAATTTAAAAAATGAAATTGTAGAACTTGAAGCAAAATATAAAAAAGCAGAAAGCGAGAAAAAAATTGGTCTGTTACAGTCAGAAAATGAAAAAGCCGTTTTGCAGGTTAACAATAACCGATTGAATATGATGCTTTTTGCAGTACTTTCTTTTGTGCTGTTTTTGACAGTTTTGTTTTTGTGGAGCTGGAATAATTATCAGAAAAAAATCAGTTTTCAGAAAGAAGTAAATTACCAACAGGAACTCGAGGCGCTGGAAAATCAGCAGAAATTATCGATTTCAAATGCTTTGATTGAAGGCGAGGAGATCGAGCGAAAAAGAATCGCAAGGGAATTGCACGACGGACTAGGCAGTATGCTTTCGGGTTTGAAAATGCATTTGAATCTTGCTGACCGCGAAAACAAAGAAATTACCCCAAATATCAACGGAATGCTGAATGATTCAATCAAAGAACTTCGGAATATTTCTCAGAATTTAATGCCCGAGAGTTTAATGAAACTGGGTCTGGAACATGCACTAAGAGATTTGTGCGATGCTCATTCTACTGCAGAAACGGCGATTGAATTTCAGTATCTGAATAAAAAATCAACCTTGCCGCAGCATTTTAAAACCATGGTCTTCAGAATCATTCAGGAACTTTTAAACAATGCCTTAAAATACGCAAAAGCAACACAAATCCTGGTTTCCTGTTCACAAAATAAAGATGTATTTTTTATCACTGTTGAAGATAATGGAATAGGATTTAATGTTGAAGAAGCAGAAAAGAGAGGCGGAATGGGGCTTCGGAATATTAAAAACAGAGTGGCATTTTTAAATGGAAAATTAGAAATAGATTCTGTTCCGGAGAAAGGAACTTCAACTTATATTGAATTAAAATACAATAACAATCATGATCATAAAATATAAAACAGTAATAGTAGACGATCATCCGATTGTGATTTCAGGAATTGCAGGTTTACTTGCAGATTTAAAAAACATCGAAATTGTAGAAAAATTTCCCTCCGGAATAGCACTTTTAGAATACATTGAAGACCATAAAGTCGATTTGATTTTAATGGATATTTTTCTTCCGGTTATAAATGGAGTTGATTTGTGTAAAATGATCAAACAAAAGCATCCAAAAACGGTAATTATCGGGATGAGCAGTCAGTCTGAAAGAAGTCTGGTTATGCAGTTTATCCAGAATGGAGGAAATGGCTATATTTTAAAAAATGCTTCTTTTGATGAATTCAAAAACTGTATTTATAAAGCTATTGATGGTGAAATTGTTTTTAGCGAAGAAGTAAAAACCATTATCAGTCAGCCTTTGTCTGAAGATTTAGAGCGAATTCCGGGTTTAAGCCGAAGAGAACGCGATATTGCTCTTTTGCTTTCTCAGGGAAAATCCACTCAGGAAATAGCCGATGATTTATTTCTGAGCTTTCTGACGGTTCAAACCCACAGGCGCAACATTCTTCAAAAATATAAAATGAAAAATGTAGCAGAACTGATTGCTTTTTTATTGAAGAACAATATGCTGAATTAAGTCAAAACCGGTAAAAAAATGTCAAGTTGTCATTTTGTTAAAATGGTTCATAATTTGCAGTTTGTTTTGTAAATTTAAAAATCAATCTAAAAAACACGAGAAAATATGGGATCTGGATATCTAATAATTGCTGGGGCTATAATGTTGTTCAGCTGGCTGGTAAGCTCTCAGCTGAAGAGTAAATTTGAGTTATACTCGAAATTACAATTAAGAAACGGAATGAGCGGACGTGAAATTGCAGAAAAAATGCTTTCCGATAACGGAATTACAGATGTTCGCGTAATCTCGACTCCGGGACAGTTAACAGATCATTATAATCCTTCAGACAAAACAGTAAATTTAAGTGAAGCAGTTTATAATCACAGAAATGCAGCCGCTGCCGCAGTTGCAGCGCACGAATGCGGACACGCTGTGCAGCATGCAATTGGATACGAATGGCTGACGATGCGCTCTAAACTGGTTCCGATTGTAAGTGTGGCTTCCAATTATGTACAATGGATTTTAATTGCCGGAATTCTGATGATTAAAGTTTTTCCACAGTTATTATTGGTCGGAATTGTCATTTTTGCAGCGACAACTTTGTTTTCTGTTATTACACTTCCGGTAGAATATGATGCAAGTAACCGTGCTTTGGCGTGGTTAGAAAATAAACACATGCTAACGCCAGAAGAACAAGCCGGAGCAAAAGATGCGTTAAAATGGGCAGCCAGAACATATGTAGTAGCTGCAATTGGTTCAATAGCAACGTTGTTGTACTATATTTCGATTTATTCGGGAAGTAGGAGAAATTAATTAGTTAATTGAGATAATTGGTCAATTAGTAATTAAATAATTTACAGCAAACCCGACAGTTTTTTTTAAACTTGTCGGGTTTTGTTTTTTATTTCAGACTGAGCGAAGTGAAGTCTTTATTTTAGAAACGAGGGCTTCGACTTCGCTCAGCCTGACAGTAGTTAGAGTAGATTTTTAATTATTTAAATTATCAAATTGACACATTATCTAATTACTAAAGCTGAATCTGCCTGTCTATCTGCTGATCCAGAGAAATAAAGGTCTCTGTTCTTGAAACTCCTTCAATAGCCTGTATTTTTGTATTTAACAGCTGCATAAGATGCTCGTTATCTCGGCAAATGATTTTGATTAGAACAGACCAGTTTCCTGTTGTATAATGACATTCGAGAACTTCCGGAATTTTTTTTAAATCTTTTACGGCTTCAGAATTTCGGGAAGCTTTGTCTAAATAAACTCCAACAAAAGCCATAGTGTTGTATCCTAAAACTTTTGGATTTACCGTAAACTTAGATCCGGAGATCACACCAGATTGTTCCAGTTTTTTTAATCTCTGGTGAATTGCGGCGCCTGAAATTCCGATTTTATTGGCGATTTGCAGAATTGGTTTTCTGGCATCTTCCATTAAGTAACGCAGAATTTCTTTGTCGATTCCGTCAATTTCTATTAAGAGGGAGTTGATTTTCATAACTTATAATTTGAAACTATTTTTGTGATTTGGGTTCAGAATAGAAATCAAATGTAGTTAAAAGGCAATGGAAATAAAATTTCAATGGGAAAAATTTCAAATTCCAATTTTTTTAAATTGTATAAATTTAACCGCAAGGAATGCAGGTTTTTTTGATATCAATTATTTTTATTGTGCATAGTAAGTGCGCAAAGCCTTGTACTGATAAAGCTTTGAGAATATTTTATTTGTGCAAAATTTCAGAAAAGCCCTGACGAATTTTGCGATTAAAATAAAAAAGAAAATCCCAAATTCCAGTTGATTAAACTGAAACTTGGGATTTAAATATTGTATTTCTTAGGTTTATTTTCCTTTGTTTGCTTCGGCAACATATTTTTCAAGCGCCATTGTCATTGAAGGAGTTTCAGGAGTCGGAGCAAGAATGTCAATTCTTAAACCATGGTCCAGAGCTTCTTTTTGAGTAGTGCTTCCGAATACGGCAATTCTTGTATCATTTTGTTTAAAATCAGGAAAGTTTTTAAACAATGACTTAATTCCAGTTGGGCTAAAGAAAGCTAAGACGTCGTAATAAACATCTGCCAAATCGGATAAGTCGCTCATTACAGTTTTGTAAAAAATAGCTTGTGCCCAATCTACTTTTAAACCGTTTAAAGTTACAGGAGCATCTGCGTTTAACTGATCAGATGCAGGAAGTAAAAATTTCTCGTCTTTGTACTTCTTAATTAACGGAGATAAATCTGCAAAATCTTTTGCACCAACGTAAATTTTACGTTTTCTGTACACAACATACTTCTGCAGGTAAAATGCAACAGCTTCAGATTGACAAAAATATTTCAATCCTTCGGGAACTTTGTAACGCATTTCATCAGCAACTCTAAAAAAATGATCTACAGCATTTCTACTTGTTAAAATGATCGCAGTGTAATGATTAAGATCGATTTTTTGTAATCTAATCTCTTTTGCGCTAACCCCTTCCACATGAATAAATGGTCTGAAATCAATTTTTATTTTGTGTTTTTGTTGGAGCTCAAAGTAAGGAGAATTCTCCACTTTAGGTTCAGGCTGTGACACCAAAATTGTTTTCACTTTCATATTATAAACATTTTCTAAGCACTCCCTTTTGTCATCCAGTAATAGAGAAAATAATAAGGCGCTATTTCAAGAGCGCAAAGATATAAAATAAAATAAAATAACTTGCTGATTATTACGTTTTGATATGTTTTAATTGAAATAAAGTAAGAGTATACGCTAATACACAGCGCAATACCTAAGATTACGAGCGGTATAATTTTCGGAATATTGCTGTAATAGAACAATATAGCGTTGATTGGAAGGATTAAAACGCCAATATAAGTTCGATAAGTTACTTTTTGTGAGTTAAAAAGCTCTACAAACTCATCAATATTGAATGAAGCAGCCACAATTTTCTCTATTAAATATTTACCTAAAATGAAATAAAGAAGGAAAGTTGCGATCTGAATAAACAATACCCAGTCGGTTTTTTTAACCGTATCATCAAAGATATTCATCGACAAAAGAATGAAGAAAGCAAACGATACAACTTGTACAAAAAACAACCCTACCGTAAAGCTGCTTTTCATGTGATTGTTGTCCCGGTAAATCTTAGCATATTTGTCAGAAAAAATAAGTCTGCTAAATTCGCTGAATCTATTTTCATAAGCAGATTTTGTCATGGCAACAACGGCAAAAGTCAACACAAATAAGAGTGTCGCCCAGTCTTTGTTTTCAATAATTCGAGGGTGAAGTTGTTCAATCATAGCGATACAAAATTAGTAATTTTTTGGCGCAATACTTTTATTATATATTTATTATGATTCAAATGCCATAAAAAGTTTACTTTTGCGGTGAAATTACCGAGAAAAAATGAATGATAGTATTGTCATAATTCCCACTTATAACGAAATTGAGAACATAGAAAGTATAGTAAGAGCTGTTCTTTCACAACACAAATCTTTTCACCTTTTAATTATTGATGATAATTCTCCGGATCATACCGCTGCAAAAGTAATAGCGCTGCAGGAAGAATTTGCCGGAAGACTTTTTATAGAACAAAGAGCTAAAAAATCCGGTTTGGGAACGGCTTATGTTCACGGTTTTAAATGGGCACTGGCACGTAATTATGATTTCATTTTTGAAATGGATGCTGATTTTTCGCATAACCCAAATGATTTAGAAAAATTGTACGACGCCTGTCATTTCGGTGGCGCAGATCTTGCCATTGGTTCCCGTTATGTAACCGGAGTAAATGTTGTAAACTGGCCTTTAAGCAGAGTTTTAATGTCGTACTTTGCATCAGTATATGTGAAATTTATTACCGGCATGAAAATTCATGATGCAACGGCCGGTTTTGTATGTTACAAAAGAGAAGTTTTAGAAAAAATCAATTTAAATAAAATAAAATTTGTTGGCTACGCGTTTCAAATCGAGATGAAGTACAGGACTTACTGTGCCAAATTTCAAATTACCGAAGTGCCAATTATTTTTACAGACAGAACTAAGGGAGTTTCTAAAATGAGCAATGCGATTATAAAAGAAGCTATACTGGGAGTAATTTCATTACGATTAAGAAAATTAGTCAATTCATTATAAATCAACCACGATGAAAAGGATTTTAATAAAAAATGCCAAAATTGTAAACGAAGGGACAATTTTTGAAGGTGATGTTTTAATCGAAAATGATCTGATTGTTGAAATTGCAGACAGTATTTCATTAAAATCATCAGATTGTATTGTAATCGATGCCGAAGGTAACTATTTAATGCCTGGCGCGATTGACGATCAGGTGCATTTTAGAGAACCGGGATTAACACACAAAGGCGACATCGAATCGGAATCCCGTGCAGCTGTAGCAGGCGGAATTACTTCTTTTATAGAACAGCCCAATACAGTGCCAAACGCGGTTACGCAGGAAATATTAGAAGATAAATACCAGATTGCCTCTCAGAAATCGTATGCGAATTATTCTTTTATGATGGGAGCGACCAACGATAACCTGGAGGAAGTTTTAAAAACTAATCCGAAAAATGTGGCCGGAATTAAAATTTTCTTAGGCTCTTCGACCGGAAATATGCTGGTAGATAATGAAGCGGTTTTAGAAAGGATTTTTTCAAGTACGCCCATGTTAATTGCCGTTCATTGCGAAGATGAAACGACTATTCAAAATAATCTTGCTGCCTTTAAAGAGCAATACGGTGAAGATGTTCCGGTAACGGCTCATAATTTAATACGAAGTGCAGAGGCTTGTTATATTTCTTCTTCTAAAGCAGTTGCTTTGGCAAAAAGAACAGGGGCAAGACTGCATATTTTTCATCTTTCGACGGCAAAAGAAATGGAATTGTTTACCAACAAAATTCCGTTAGAAGATAAAAAGATTACAGCTGAGGTTTGTGTGCATCATCTTTGGTTTACCGATGAAGATTATAAAACAAAAGGAAATTTCATAAAATGGAATCCTGCCGTTAAAACTGCCGAAGACCGTGCAGAACTTTGGAAAGCTTTAAATGATGGTCGAATCGATGTAATTGCAACCGATCACGCTCCTCATACAAAAGAAGAAAAACAGCAATCCTATTTAAACGCACCTTCCGGAGGTCCGCTTGTACAGCACGCTGTTGTAGCAATGTTTGAGGCACATCATCAGGGTAAAATTAGTGTGGAGAAAATCGTAGAGAAAATGTGCCATAATCCGGCTAAGATTTTTAAAATCGAAAAGCGAGGATTTATCAAAGAAGGCTATTACGCCGATTTAGTTATTGTAAATGCAAGTAAGCCCTGGAGTGTAAATCAGGATAATATTTTAGCAAAATGTGGCTGGTCTCCGTTTGAAGGCTATACATTCAGGTCCAGAATTACCCATACTTTTGTAAACGGCGAATTGTTATATCAAAACTTTAAAGTAAAAGATTTAAAAGCAGGAAAACGATTATTGTTTGACAGATAAAAAACGGCTATGAAAAATTTTATAGTGTTAATAGTGGTTTTGTTTCTCTCTGTAAGTTGTAAAAAAGAGCTGGTAAAAGAGCCTAAAAAACTTATTACGAGAGAAAAAATGATTGATATTATGTATGATTTGTCCCTTTTGGAGGCAATGAAATATCAAAAACCATTGTCGTTGGATTCTGTAGAGACTGATCCAACCAAATTTATTTTGAAAAAGTACAATGTTGACAGCCTTCAGTTTGCTCAAAACAATATGTATTATGCTTCCGATTATGAAAGCTATAAGGAAATGTTTGATGAAGTGAGTAAAAAAATCGCTGTAAACGAAAGAGCTGCAGATTCTCTGGCTAAAATAGACGAGAAGAAGGCGGCTAAAGCCAATAAAAATAAACCTCAGGTAAAAGCAGAATCACGTGATTCGGTAAGAAAGACTATTCCGAAAATTAATATTGATTCTATTAGAATGGCCCAGAGAAAACACAGAAAAGATTTATAGTAGACAGCTGTCTTTAATATAATCATGAATATTAGTAAAGACCGTTCCCAGAGCGGTTTTTATTTTTTCGTTACTGTACAAATTGTTGGAGTAGGACGCTTTTGCAGTTGCTTTTGTAATGCTTCTTTTTTTGAAAAACAGCAGGAAATCGGCAATCCACAATAAATTCATAAACAAAGGTTTGGCATGAATATGTGGTCTTTTTACTTTTAAAATGTCTGCGACAGTATTTAAAAGATCCCTGAAAACTATATTGTCTGCTATAATCGTGAAGCGTTCGTTTTTAATGTCACTCTTCATTAATTCAGAAGTTATTTTTACAACGTCGTCAATAGAGACAAATCCGGTGCTTCCCAGCGTATAAAACGAAAGTCCGTTAGAGACTTTTCGATAGATTTCGCTGCTTCCTTCATCAAAAATGGTCATCATTTGCGGCGGTCCTAAAATTACTCCTGGATTTACAATAATCACATTTAAACCTTCCTGAAGTCCGCGCCAGACTTCCATTTCTGCTCCGTATTTAGAAATGGCGTAATCACTGTGCGGTTTTTCGGGATTCCAGTCGGTTTCTTCTGTAATATAAGTTTCGTGTGGGGCAATATCGCCTAAAGCTGCAATGGAACTTACAAAACAAAATTTTTCAATTCCTTTGGCAATCGAAAAATTAACCATATTTGCTGTTCCTTCGATATTGGTTTTTCTAAGTTTTTCCTCGTCTTTTGGATCAAAAGAAATTAAAGCAGCAGAATGATAAACCTGTGTAATGCCTATAAAAGCATTTTCAAGAGAAGGAACGTCCAGAATATCGGCTTCCAGCCAATCGATTTTCTCAAACAAATCTGTTTTTTTATAAAAATCAAAAACCGATTTTGTTTTTTCGATCCTTTTTTGATTTCTGTAAATAGCCCGTACATTTTCTCCATTTTCAATTAAATGAAGTAATAAATGTGCGCCCACTAAACCAGTTCCTCCAGTAACTAATATCATGCTGTAAAGATAAGTTTTTGTGCGGAAGGTGCAAAGATGCGGAGGGACAAAGTTGCATAGGTTTTTGTTTTTGCCACGAAGACACAAAGACGCGAAGTTTTTGAACTTGCAAGCTGCAAGGTTTTGTTTTTGCCACTAATTACACAAATTGCTCCAATTTTCCTTTTAATAAAATGAAATTACAATTCGAGAAATTTGTATAATTCGTGGCGAATATTTGTGTCTTAATGTCTTTGTGGCGGAACATTTTTGAGATTGCAATTCACAATCCTTATATTTGCGCAAAATATTTTAAAAAAATGAAGAATCTAGTTGAAGAATTAAAATGGCGCGGGTTATATCATGATAGTATGCCTGGAACGGAAGAGCAATTACTAAAAGAAGTAACAACGGCTTATATTGGTTTTGATCCAACGGCAGATTCATTGCATATCGGAAGTATGGTTCAGATTATTTTGCTGGTTCATCTGAAAAATTTCGGACACAGACCAGTTGCTTTGGTTGGTGGGGCAACCGGAATGATTGGAGATCCTTCCGGAAAATCTGATGAAAGAAATCTATTGAATGAAGAGACTTTGGCAAAAAACGTTGCCGGAATTAAAAGTGTTTTGTCCCGTTTCTTAGACTTTAATTCAACCGATGAAAATGCACCGGTTATGGTGAATAACTACGATTGGATGAAAGAATTCTCTTTTATTGATTTTGCCCGTGAAGTTGGAAAACGAATCACGGTAAATTATATGATGGCCAAAGACTCTGTAAAAAAGAGATTAAACGGGGAAATTGGCGAGGGAATGTCTTTTACGGAGTTTACATACCAATTAATTCAGGGTTACGATTTTTACCACTTATATAAAAATAACAACTGTATCTTGCAAATGGGAGGTTCTGACCAGTGGGGAAACATCACTACAGGAACAGAATTGGTACGCAGAATGGGTGGCGAAAATGCAAAAGCTTATGCGTTAACAACGCCATTGATTACAAAAGCAGACGGTTCTAAATTTGGAAAATCGGAAGGCGGAAATGTTTGGTTGGATGCTGATAAAACTTCTGTTTACAAATTCTATCAATTTTGGGTAAATGCAACTGATGCAGATGCTGAAAAATATATTAAAATCTTTACTTTCTTAGATAAAGAAACGATAGATGCGTTAATTGCGGAACATCAGGCTGCACCGCATTTAAGAATTTTGCAAAAGAAACTGGCAGAAGAAATTACGGTTTTTGTTCATAATAGAGAAGAATTAGAAAAAGCAATTCAGGCTTCGAATATCTTATTTGGAAATTCGACTGCGGAAGATTTGAAAAAATTGGATGAAGCTACTTTCTTAGAAGTTTTTGACGGAGTTCCACAAGCTGAAATCGCAAAAGCAGATTTAGAAAACGGATTGGATATTGTTATCGTTTTAAACGAAAAAACCGGTTTCTTTAAATCAAACGGAGAAGCGAGACGTGCTTTAACAGCAAATTCCATCTCTGTAAACAGAGAAAAAATCAAAGAAGATTTTGTTTTAACTGCGAATGATTTGATTAATAATCAGTTTGTGTTGTTGCAAAGTGGTAAGAAGAATTATTTTGTGATTCGTGCTGTTTAACGGTTAATCGAATTTATCAATTTGAATAAATGAAAGTCCCAATAGCTAATGTTTATTGGGACTTTTTATTTTTATCATTTTAGTAATAAAAATGTAAAAGTTTTTTTACTAAGTTTATCCCTTCAAACTAACTAAACAACTATGCTGGGAATTTTATTTATTTATTGGATTTGGAAATCGTTTACCAATTTGGCTATTGAATACGATAAGAACAAATGGACTTATTTTTTCATCGGAATTGTGGGTTACTACGGAAGTACTATCATTGCGGGATTTATTACGGGTCTTGTGTCTGTTTTTATTAATGGAATTGACACAACTGAGGAAGATTTTATCAACCCGGGATGGAACATTTTATTTGTTCTTTGTGGAGGTTTAGGCTGTTATGGAATGTATAAACTACTCGAATATCGAGGAGAAAAAGAAAAAGCACGTACTGAAAAAGATAGTATAGAAAATATCGGTTTAACAGAGGAAGTTTAGATTTTATTGTTTGATCCGTTAATTGCTTTTTACGGTTAAACGATTAAACTAATTTAAAGCACCATCAAATTACAGCCGCGAATATCAGAATTATCAAAACGTCCCAATACTTCAAAAGAGTTGTTGGGATTTTTTTTGCCTAGATCCTGTGTGGCAATAAAGGAGCATGAGTTAATGTTGGCTAAGTCGATAACGTTGATTCCGCCTGTTTTGCCGTCATTCACGTAAGTGAGAGCATCTTCGGGATCGCGAATTAAAATGTTCATCCACGACGGACATTCAAAAACGCCTTCGCCTAAAGAATACGCCTGCGCTAAAAGTTCGGTCATTCCATATTCGGAATGAATGGCAGAAACGCCAAAACCTTTGCATAAAATTTCGTGCAATTCCTCGCGAATCATTTCTTTGCGTTTTCCCTTCATTCCCCCAGTTTCCATAATAATGGTATTTTGGAGATTGAATTGATGTTTTTCGATTAAATCTAATAAAGCGTAAGTAACTCCAATCAGGATAACATTTTGCCCTCTTTCTTCTAATTCTAAAAGCTTCTGGGTAAGTTCTCCATGATTGTGTAAATAAAACCCACTTTCAGGCTGATTTGAGAGTTTTATAAGATCTTCGACCATGTAAATTAACGACGAACCGTCACGTTCCAAATAAGACGGCAAAAGGGCTAAAACAACGTAATCCTCAATATTGCCGTAGAATTGCGAAAATCCTTTTCTGTAACTTTCTTCGTAAAGCGTAATATCTGTAACCAAATGTCTACTGGTAATCATTCCGGTGGTACCACTGCTGGTAAAAGTTACTTCTGCAAGATCTGAATTGGACACTACATCGTGACTTTTGAAAAACTGAATGGGCAAAAAAGGAATTTGCTTCAACGATTTTACCTGTTGTGGATTAACGTTTAGAAAATCACAGAAATCGCGATAAACTTTATTGTTTTCGTGTTGAAAACGGAACACTTTTAGTGCTATTTTTTCAAATTGTTTCTGACTCGAAATGGTAAATATATCCTGCGCTGTGATCAAAACTTTTTTTTTGCAAAGATATTACTTTTAATGTTTAGTGCTGAGTTTTTTAGCATTCAGAGACTATTTTTCAATTAGGTAAACTGTAAACTAAAAGGCTGAACACTTAATACTAAAAAAGCTCCTTATAAAAGGAGCTTTCTCTATGTTTTACCGAATAATGAGTTTGCGGGTTGTCGATGCGTTTTGTTCGCTTATTTTGATAATATAAACACCAGGAGGTAAATCTGAAACGTTCAGTTCTTTTGATGTTAAATGGGCCTGCAATACCTTTTTTCCTAAGATATCAAAAACAATTACGTCTTTTTCTAAATCGTTTTTAGAAGAGATGTATACTTTTCCATTAGTAACCGGATTAGGGTACAAACTAAGCCCCTCAATAGAAGTAGATTCCTGAGTTCTTGGTAGTTGCTTGCTGTCCTGCGCGGAGACGCTTACAGTAAAGAAAAATGCCAATAAGAATGTAATATAAAAGTAGTTTTTTGCCATCGCATGTATTTGATTATTGTAAATATACAAAAAAAATTACAAAAATGAAGCCAAAAAAAAACATCTTGCATATTTAGGATGTTTTTAACAGTGTGTGTTGGAACTTGTTATATCAGAAATATATTTTAAATCAGTAACTATATTAAAATGAAAAAGCTGTCCGAAATATTTCAGACAGCTTTTTCTATTTTATAAAAGTTTGAATTATTTAGTCCAGTTGGCCCATGTTGGTAAGTCAACACCAGCACCAGCACCAATTGCACCTGTAATAGTTCCTGATAATTTAGGACCAGCTAAATTAGTTACAGAAGCTCCAAAAGTATAGTTTGTGATAGTAAAGTTACCAGCAGCAATGTTTGCAGTTGCACCAGCATCAGCAGATAATTTAGCTAAATCTGTTGGCATACCGTCAGCAACAAATAAGTTTGTGTAAGCTTGTTTTCCACCACCTTCTTTGTAATTGATTGCTTTTTCATCAGCTAAGAAAGGAGCATCACCTTTAATAATAGAGATGTTTGTAATTTTAGCATTAGTCATCGGAACAGCTGTACTTGGATCTTTTGCATTCGTAGATCCTTCAACACCAGCTTTAGTAACACCTTTAATGTAAACATTTGTAGCAGTACCTTGCCATCCGTCAGCGAAATCTAATGAATCATCGTAAGAATTTACGATTACTAAGTTAGTAGCGTTTACCGCTCCTCCGAAGAATTCGATACCGTCATCACCACTTTCGTAAGTGTAGATATCAGAAACTACAGTTCCAGAACCTACTCCGAAGAAGGAAACTCCATTGTATTCTTTTTCAGCTGTATATTTAGATCCAGTGTAAGAAATTTTCAAGAAGTTAATATTTCCAGAAGAATCTGCATTATCATTACCTCCGTAGCTTAAACTACCTACTTCAGATGTACCATTATCTCCAGTGTTTACTTTAGCGTTACCAGCGATGATTAATCCACCCCAGTCACTTTGAGCCGGAGTAGCTTTTCCAGATGTCATGATTACTGGTTTAGCAGCAGTACCATTAATGTTGATTTTTGCATTTCTTTCTACAGCGATATATAAAGATGTTGCAGCAGCAGTAGCAGAACTTTTGATTACTGTTCCAGCAGGAATAACTAAAGTTGCTCCACCTTTAACTATTAAACCTCCTGTTAAAGTATAAGTTTGTGTAGGATCTAAAGTTACTGTTCCATCTTGGATTTCTCCTTTCAAGTCGTCAACTTTTAAAACAAAAGAACTATTGTTAGTGTTTTTGTTGTTGTCATCAGAACTACAGCTTGTTAAAGCAAGTCCTAATATTGCAGCCATTGCAAATAAACTTTTTTTCATTTTTGTTGTGTTTTATTGTTTTATTTATTCAAGGCAAAGTAAATGAATGTATGTTTTTGCTGAGTTAAGACGGCATTAACAATATATTAAGTATAATATGCTAAATTAGTTTTTGCTTAATATAAAATTTACATTGCGGGACATAATTTAAAAAGGTGATTAGTATAATCTAATCACCTTTCTATTTCTGTATTTAGTTATATTTAAAAAGTGTAGTTTAAAGTCAGTCTTAAATCAGACCCTGCTTTATAAGAAGTAACTGTTATGTCACCAACAGATTCTTTTCCTAGCACTTTTCCTTGTTCTTGTACACGTTCAAAAGTTGGGTTTAAAATGTTGTTGTAAATAAGACCTAACTTTAGACTTTTAGTCAAACTTGTGTTTAAAATAAAGTCTAATTTATTTACAGCTTTGTCAACCATATTACCAACTCTGGAAGTTCCAATTACTGCTAATTTATCTGAAAAATACGAGTAAGATAATGTTGCTGTTATATCTTTAGTTTCTGTAAATTCATTCATAAATGAAAGATTTGCATTAGCTAAGAAATTCGAAGCGCCACTTAATTTACTATCTGTAAAAGTAAAGTTAGCTCCAAAATCATTTTCATTATTTACTTTTTCATTACTCAAATCCTGATTTGTATACAAATAAGATCCGTTAGCATCAAAAGATAGTTTTGTTTTTAAATTGTCATTTTTTTCAATTTCAAAAATGTCTTTTCTATATTCTAGTTCAACTCCTGCAACTGTTGCTTTATCACCAGTATTTGCATAAGAAATATCATTTGAAGAAGAATTCAGGAACATTTCGTTAATTGGATTTTGGATAATTTTTCCGAAAGCAGTTACAGAGATTAGCTCTCCGCCTTTAGGGAAATATTCCCATCCTAAATCGAAGTTGTAATTTGTCGAAGCGTATAAATTTGGATTTCCTTCATATGCTTGTGCAACATCTTCGTAAATAATTGGCACTTTTTCTTTAAACTGTGGAAGTGTATACGTCTTACTTGCAGAGAATTTTAAATTCTGCTTCTCTGTTAATGTATATTTCGATATTAAACTAGGTAGAATGTTAAACTTTGAATCGTCAGAGTTGCCACCTTGCGGAACTGTAGTTGTGATATAAAACACATTTTGATTCAATTGTTCTAATCTTGCCCCTAATATTACACTTAATCTTTCAGTTAAAGAATATTGCACATTTAAGAATGCAGCATTAATATCTAAATTTCCATTATAAATCTGATTGATTCTGTTTGAGTATGATGAACCCCAATGTGCAGGATCTAAGTAGTTGTCTACATTGTGAATTTCTTCTTTAGGAAAAGAAATCGTAGTTCTGTTAGGGAAGAATGAATATTGTTCCATATTATAATCTACGTCCTTGAATTTTCCCGAATACCCCACAGTTACTTTTCCTTTGTAAGTGTCATCGCTTTTTTTGCTGAAGTTATATGATAATGCAATATTAGCAGCGATTTCATTTTCCTTTAAGTCCTGAAAAAATCGGTGATTGTTGATGTTTGAGTTTGTAAAAAACGTGTAATCAATTCCGTTTGGAGCATGAACAAAAGAGTTTTGCATACGATCCGGAATTGCACTGTTAGACATGCTATATCCAACTCCCCAGTTTAAATTCCACTGGTCATTAAATTTATTTTTACCTGTTAATTGATTTACAATTAATTGAGTTCTTTCGAAAGTACCACGTTTGATGAAACCTGTAATTTGTTGAAGTGCATCTCCACCACCATCAAAATTCTGGTTTGTACCTTCATATTCGCTATAATCCTGATCACTTGAATTTAAGAATAAAGAAGTGAAAAATATCGAGTTTTTATTATTGATTTTGTAATCAGCGGTACCCATAACTGTTGTTGTAGTGCTGTGTTTGTAAGCTGTTCTGTAAAAATCAGAAAATATGTCACCGTCAGAAGTAATTCCTCCTCTGCTGTATCCTTCTGTAAATTTATTTTTTGCACTAAATGATCCAGTAATAAAAGTCGCAATAGAACTTTCGTCATTTAAGTTAAATTTCTTTCCTGCAGATAATGTGTAGAATGCATTTAACACATTTTTATTATCCTGTCTGTCCCAACTTGTTGCATAACTATAAGGCAGTAAAGGCGCGTTAGGAACACCTACTTTTTTAAAACCAGTATATGTTGGTCCGTCTTGCAGGTAAAAGTGATCTTGTCCTAATACGTTTGTATTAGCACCTGTTCCGATAGAAAAACTAACAAAAGGTTTTCCAGTAAATTTTTTTGAACTGATATCAATGTTTGCACCTCCAAAATCGGCATAGTTTTGAGATTCAAAAGTTTTACTTACTCCAATGTTATCCACAATATTTGTTGTGAAGATCTCTAATAAGATATTTTTATTGGCCGGGTTATTAGAAGGTAAAGGAAGGCCGTTTAATGTAGTTACATTGTATCTGTCACCAAGACCTCTTACAAAAACATTTCCAGAATCATCCTGTTTAGAAACTCCACTAACCTTAGCAACTGCGTTAGCTACGTCGTTAACTCCTTTTCTTGCTATTTCTTCTGCACCAATTGCAGCTTTAAAAGACACAGCATTTTTCTGTTCCAAAAGCAAAGCAGATTCCTTTTGTTTGCTTCCTGTAGATGCCTGAACCACTACATCTTTAAGGGTATAACTTCCCGAAGAAAGCGCCTGATTGATCACCACAGTTTCGGCTGCCTTTACAGCGACTGGAGTTTCAATTGATTCATATCCTAAAAAACTAAAAATTAAAGTGTAATTTCCAGGATTTACGCTCAACGAATATTTTCCGTCTACGTCTGTATTTACGCTAATATTTGTACCTTTAATTAAAACATTAGCAAACGGTAAAACTTCATTGTTCATTTCCTTGTCGGTTAGAACTCCAGAAATCGTACCTTTGTTTTGCGCGATCGAAACCGTACAGATAAATAATGCAATTAATAGAAATTTTAAATTGAATTTCATTTCAGTGTTGTGTTTAATTTATTTTGGTGCAAAGAAAGAACCGCGCTGTAAAGTCGATGTTACGTACTTGTTATGTTTTTGTGTTGTTAAGATTATCAAATTGTTACGAGATTAAATTACGGTTAACACCATTTTTTAAAGGTTCTTTTGTTAGTATATTTACCCTGTGAAATAAGAAATACCGAATGTTTAATGAAAAAGTTTCGGTATAAAAATCTCAATTTTTGCTATTTATGAAAAAAACACAAACTAAGATTTTATTAGTTGACGACGAACCAGATATCTTAGAAATCGTTGGCTATAACCTTGCTCAGGAAGGCTATCAGATTGTTACAGCTTCTAATGGAAAAGATGCTATAGCAAAAGCACAAAAAGAGCTTCCAGAATTAATTATCATGGACGTGATGATGGCAGAAATGGACGGAATGGAGGCTTGCGAGCATATTAGAAAAATTCCGGAATTAAATAATGTTATCATAACATTCCTGACAGCAAGAAGCGAAGATTACTCGCAAGTAGCTGGTTTTGATGCAGGTGCTGATGACTATATTACAAAACCCATCAAACCAAAATTATTGGTATCTAAAGTAAAGGCGCTGTTAAGAAGATTAAAAGAACAAGAAGTTGTTACAGATACTTTAAATGTTGGCGGAATCGAGATTAACCGTGAGGAATACAAAATCATAAAAGGCAATGTAGAAATTGCTTTACCAAGAAAAGAATTCGAATTATTTTATTTACTGGCTTCCAAACCAGGAAAAGTTTTTAAAAGAGACGAAATCCTGGATAAAGTTTGGGGAAATGAAGTGGTAGTTGGAGGACGAACAATAGATGTACACATTAGAAAACTGCGCGAGAAAATCGGTGAGGACCTTTTTAAAACTATTAAAGGTGTAGGCTATAAATTTGAAGTTTAGTCTTTAAGTTGCTGATCCCGAAACCTTGGGACTGAGTTACTAAGCTGCTAATGTTAATAACCTGAATTTAGAAAAGTTTAAAATACATTCAAATAATTTTATAATATTCAATACATTTAAACCATATAAGAAACTGAAGACCATAAATCTTCATTTTCTTATATGGTTTTTGAGTTATTCGAGTATTCATTACAAAACTTAATTTTCTTAATATCTTAATAGTTCCATTTTCAATGAAGATTAATTTTAAAAAAACATACAAATTTGCTATTAAATCGGCATTATACATAAGTCTGTTTTCGACAGGATTTGTGCTTATGCTGATGTCTTTATTCTACAAAGAACAGCAGCTGAAATACCAAATAGCATTTGGAATAATTTTCATTATCAGCATTTATGTATTTTCTTTCCTCGTACTGCAATATCGTGTAGAGCGTTTTATTTACAGACGTGTCAAAAAAATCTATGATGAGGTTTCGTTATTAGAATCGACAACGCTTATCAATCAGCCGATAAATACAGATATGGAAACGCTTTCGCGTGAAGTGAAAAAGTTTGCCACAGATAAAAAGCTGGAAATCGAAATGCTGGAAATACGTGAACAGTATCGAAGGGAATTTTTAGGAAACGTTTCGCACGAATTAAAAACGCCTTTATTTACCGTTCAAGGATATGTTTCTACTTTGCTTGATGGCGCAATGGACGATAAAAATATCAGAAAAAAATATTTAAAACGTGCCGAAAAAGGAGTAGAGCGTCTTATTTATATCGTCGAAGATCTCGATATGATTACCAAATTAGAATCGGGTGATTTAGATTTAAACATGACCGATTTTGATATTGTCGAACTCATTCAGAATGTTTTTGAATTGTTGGAAATGAAAGCCGACAAAAAGAAAATCAAATTGGCTTTTGAGAGTAAAAACATTCAGTCTGTAATTATCCGTGGAGATAAAGACAGAATTCAGCAGGTTTTGGAAAACCTGATTGTCAATTCTATAAAATATGGAAAAGAAGGTGGTTTGACAGAAGTTGGCGTGGTAAACCTTACGAAGAAAAAAGTCTTAATCAGAATTAGTGATAATGGAGAAGGAGTTGAAAAACAAAACATTCCAAGACTTTTTGAACGTTTTTACAGAGTTGACAAAAGCGGAACAAGATCTGAAGGTGGTTCGGGATTAGGATTGGCGATCGTAAAGCATATTATAGAAGCGCATAAAGAGAAAGTATATGTTGAAAGTGAGTTCGGAATTGGTTCTGAGTTTTCTTTTACGCTTGAAAAAGCCAGCAAATACTCAAAAGCTGATATTAAGAAAATGTAAGCTGACTTACGCTGGAAGCCCTAAAACAAAGGGTTTTAACAATAAAGCAACACACGGATTTAGTCCGTAACATTAAATTTTTATTATAGTAACATCTGGTTAATGATTTCTTAACATAGGTGAGTCATCTTTGCATCCTGAAATTAAGGGAATTACAAAAGAGATGATAAAAAAAATAATTGTTGCAGTTTTATTAGTGATCACTTGCGGTGCAAAAGCCCAGGAATTAAATAAACAGGATGTAAAAAACGAAGTAATGCGTCTTTTAGATTCCATTAATAAGTCAAAACTTCCGGATACAAAATCTGGTGTGAGTGGAGAGGAACACTGGTACGACAGAATCTCATTGAGAGGTTATGCGCAAATTCGATACAATGGTTTGTTTTCTACCAATGACAAAGTTTCCTGCGATCAATGTGATAAATCCTGGGGAACAACTTCTACAGCTCCGGATGCAAAAGCAAACAACGGACTTTTTATTCGCCGTGCCCGTTTAGTATTTTCCGGACAGGTTCATCCCAATGTTTTCTTTTATTTTCAACCCGATTTTGCCAGTTCGCCAAGTACAGGAATTCAGAACTTTGTGCAGATTCGCGACCTTTATTTTGATCTTTCTTTCGACAAGAAAAGAGAATATCGCCTTCGTGTCGGACAAAGTAAAATACCGTATGGTTTTGAAAATATGCAGTCCAGTTCTCAGCGTTTGGCTTTAGATCGTAACGATGCAATGAACAGTGCAATATTAAACGAACGTGACTTGGGACTTTTCTTCTATTGGGCTCCGGCAGAGATTAGAGAGCGTTTCGCAATGTTGGTAAAAGACGGTTTCAAAGGTTCAGGAGATTTTGGAGTTTTTGCCTTTGGAGTTTACAACGGACAGATTGCTAATAAGTTAGACGGAAACAGAGATCTTAATGTCGTGGCAAGAGTAACATATCCTTTTGTAATTGGAAATCAGATTATAGAATCGGGAATTCAGGCTTATACAGGAAAGTGGGCTTTTACAGGAGAAATTTCACCGGGAGTTACAGTAAATGACCCACAGTATGTAAAAGACCAACGTGTTGGAGCGACTTTCGTTTTATATCCAAAACCATTCGGAATCCAGACAGAATACAACATCGGAACCGGGCCCCGATATAACACTCTTACCAATACTGTAGATGAAACAGATTTAAATGGAGGATATGTTTTATTAAACTATAAACTGGATATTAAAAAGCAGCACATTTATCCTTTTGCTAAATTTCAATATTACGACGGAGGTAAAAAATACGAAAAAGACGCCAGAAGTTATGTTGTACGTGATTACGAATTAGGTATAGAATGGCAGCCTCTTAAAGCATTTGAGCTTACAGCAGAATATGTAATTGCCGACAGAACTTTTGAAGACAGCGCACTGCCAATAAACAGACAACAGGGAAATTTACTAAGATTGCAGGCGCAGTTTAATTTCTAGTAAAATGTTACCCAGATAAAATCGATTACTGTCGCCAAAGCGTTGATATCGCGAATTTTAAATACATCAAAAAAACAGGAACGACCTCTGGCTTTAGCTGGAGGTTTTTTTATTTAGGAATTGCTTGCTAATAATCAAAAAATCATTTTTAATCCGTGTTCCAATTTTTTATTGCGTAGCAGAATCTTCAAAAACAGTAAAAAGAGAATCCCAGTTAATCTCATTTTTAAATTGCGATAAACCTTTAAAAGATTTTACTTTATCTAAGTCATTAATGGTAAAATCATCCTGCAAAGCATACGGAACCAGATTTTCTTCCTGAAGTTTTATCGCTAAATATTCCTGTTCATATTGGCCTGGAGTGGGAATAAAAAAAGCTTTTTTTCCCAGTTTTGCCAAATCCATTACGGTTGTATAGCCCGAACGGCAAAGAACAAATTCACTTTCGTTAAAAGTTTGTTCAAGCTGTTTCGAATTCATAAAGTTATAGTAGGTTACATTTCCATTCTCCCGTTTGGTTTGTGTTTTTTCTACAACTCCCTGTACAAATACTACTTTTCCGGGATAATTTGCGGTTTCTTTTTGCAATTTTTCATCTAAAAAAGTACGCTGAGGTTCTGGTCCCGACAATATAATCATCAGATCGTAAACCTTTGGAGTTTCCTTTTTCTTCATTCGGCTTAACGGGCCAATGTATTTTAAATTGAGTTCGCTGCTTTTAAGATGACCTAAATCTCCGGTAAGATTAACTTCGTCATTTGTATCGGGAACCCAGCATTCTGTATATTTTTTAATAAAATATTGATGACATTTACTCGTAAACCAGGTAGTATTTCCTGTCATCACATTCAATTGATGTGTCATAAAAACAGAAGGTATTTTTTTGCTGAAAACGCCCAGTCGGTTATCAGAAATTATACCATCAATGCCGTGTTTTTTAATCCAGCGATTAATCATTTTTTTCTCGTCCAAAATAGCGGTAATCATTTTTGGGAGATTTTTGATGAGTTTCCATTTAAAGTTTTTACCATTCTTTGCATATTCAATATGATAAGAAGGCAATTCTAAAGTTTGTATATAAGGAAACTCTTTTCGCAACAAAGCCAGTGCAACACCGTCAGACGCAATAATCGGAATATAATTATTCTCCTGAAGCGCTTTAATAATCGGAATACATCTGGTAGCATGGCCAAGTCCCCAATTTAATGGAGCTACTAAAATAGTTTTATTCGCAGAATAATCAATGCTCATTTTTAACACGTTTTAAAAACGAAGATAGAGAAATATACTTTTTATGATATTTCGGACATATTACTAAATTATTAACTTCTTTATAGGTGCTAAGTTACTAAGTTTCTGAGTTACTAAGATTCTAAGTTTTTTTTAAGCTCCCAGCTACTAAGTTTCTGAGTTACTAAGATTCTAAGTTTCTTTTAACTGCTTATTTTCTGAGTTAATAAAAGTGCCGATCTGCTTATAACAAAAAAACCGAACATAAGTTCGGTTTTATTGTACAGAGAAGCTCAGAAGCTCAGAAGCTTAATCCTGAATATACGTTTTATTGCCATTTTTATTAATGTAATATTTACCGCCCCTTGGACCCGTATACACTTTTTTACCATTGTATTCGCCGGTAATTTTATCTGGAACAGACGGCGCTTTTTCGTTGGTCTCTTTTAAAGTTTTGGTTGCCGATTTTTTTGCTTTTGCTGCATCTTTTGTTGCTGCATCTGCTTTTACAGTTGTTTTTTTAGCATCTGCTTTTGCTTTGTCGGCAGTTTTTTTTGCTTTTTCAGATTCCGCTGTTGCTTTTTTAGCATCGCTTTTAGCTTTCGCTGCTTCTTTATCGGCAGCGGTTTTAGCCTTGTCGGCAGATTCTTTTTTAGCTTTAGCCGATGCATCTTTTGCTTCATCTGCTGCTTTTTTGGCTTTTGTTGCCTCTTTTTTCGCATCTGCAGAAGCTTTGTCTGCTGTCGATTTTGCTTTTTTTGCTGAACTTTCTGTTTTGCTTTTCGCTGTTTTTGAAGTCGTTTCCTGTGCGTAGAAATTAGAAGAGAAAACTCCTAATAAACAGATTAATACTAATTTTTTCATAAGGTTATATGTTTAAATTTGAAATAAAATTAAACAATTTTCTGTAATCTTTTTCGTGCGTGATTAAAAAAATGCACGCAGCTGAACATTTCCTGTATGAATGGTTGAGCCTGTTTCGCTTTTACGTCCGAGATAATTTAAATTTACATCCAGAAAAGAAGTTATGTTCTTCTGCAAGAGTAACTTCCAAACCAGATTGGAACCAGCCTGAAGCCCTTCCAGCATCTGAAAACCTACCGATGAAAATTCGTTTCCAATAAATTTATTTTCATAAAAAGAAAATTCACCATTCACGGTTATTTTCTTCTCGCCGGCATACGAGAATGAGGTTCCGATTCTGTTTTGTTCTAAAGTTTCGAAATTTCCAATTTGATTTTTCTTGTTTTGAAGTTCATAAAAGAAATCCAGTTTGGTGTTTTTCGAAAATAAATAACTGACCTTCGGAGCAATTTGCCATCCTTTAATGTCATAATTCTTCTCGACAAAATCTTCTGAAACTAAATCGGTTTTAATCGTTTTAGTGAAGAAATTAAACAGCCAGCTTTTTTGATACAAATGTGTGTATTGAAGCTGATGGGAATAATTCTGAACCTGTTGCGAACCAATAGAAAGCAGATTTTTCCCTTTGTTTACCAAATAAGAATACGTTACAGAATGGTTTTGTCTGCCGCGATTGTAAAATAAACTATTTCTAAAACTCGAATTCAGACCTAAAATATTTTCTTCTGATGAATCAAACGGATTAAGCTCTAATTTTTCACCTTCACTTTTTACTTTTCTGTCCAGAATAAATGAGGTCTGATTGTAAAAATGAGACAGCAGTTTTTTGAAACCTTTTGCATTTTGCCATTGCAGCGGATTCAAAGTTAAAGATTGCGAAAACTTATTCTGATTGGTTTTAATATAAACCTGATTGGGCAAAAAGATTCGCACATATTTCGCCTGATCCTGAAAAACCGCAATTTCAAATTCTTCTAATTCCTGAATACCGTTTCCGTTATAATCGTTCCAGGTGTAAACGCCTTGTCCTGTCGGAACTTCAACATACGTAAATTCCTGTTGCGCGATGGTTCCAGAACTGGTTTCGTAAGCAGTTCCAATTTGCATGAACTGATTAAAAAAGCGGTCATTATATAAAACCCTTGAATTTAATGAAGGTTCATTTTCTCTGTTATCATCCGTAAAATCGAGATTTCGATAACTTGCGTAAACCGCTAAATCTGTTTTTTTATTTTGAATTAATTTTGACTTAAAATAATAAGTTTGCGAGTTGTTAACATGCTGTAATAGTCCGTTTTGCAAACTGTCATTTTTTCTCTGCAAAAATCCGATTTCAACAAAGACTTTTGTACTGTCGCCACGGCCGGTAAAGAAACCATATTCAGAAAATCTTTGGCTTAAAGCCGAAAACTGATTGGTCACTTTATCTTTTTCCTGATTGTCTTCGAGTTGAAAACTTCCGCCGATCCAGTTTTTTCCAAAATGATATTTGGTTCTGGTTTGATTTCGAATAAATTTTGAAGTGGAAGCAGTGGCATCAGAATTTAGGAAACTTCCGTTATTTTCAATGGTCCATTTTTTCAGTTTAAATAAAGCATTTGTTGTATGTCTGGTACCCGAATAACTTTCACTGAAATCTAGTTTTTCAAACTGATACGTCAATAAACCGATATTGGAAGTTTTCTTTTTCGAAAACAAATCAAAATTCAAACCTGTTACCAATAAACTCTGATTGCCAAAAAGTGCTCCGTTTAAATTCCAGTCGCGGTTAAATTCGATATTATACAAACGTTCGACCGATTTAAAATTCTGCTCCACAAATTGATAATTAGCAAAAGCATCTAAATTCCAGCTTCTGGAAAAAAGGCGTTTTTTAAGATTGGTTTTAAAAGCAATTCCTTTATTATTAGCATCATCAATTCCCGAAAATAAGTTTTGATCATTATTGCTTACAGCCAGTTCAAAGTCAACCAAAGTTTTTTCATTCGGATTATACTTTCCAAGAAATGTTGCAACCTGAAGTTTAATTGGAGGAACAAGTTGTACAATCGGTTCGTAATTTCCTTGTAGAATTCCGTTTACAGGCTCAACATACTGATAAATCCTTTCCACAGAATTATTATTTTGAACAATATAATTTCCTCCGTTAGAACCCACCTGACTGAACCTTACATTGTACAAAACATCAGCGGGATTATTAGAATATTCATAAACTTCAACCGAATTGATACTCGTTTTTTTGTACAAAATTTTATTGTCCGCATAAGCGTCTTCGTAAGCAGAAGGTGCTTTCATTAAATTGACATCGTCTCCCGCCTGACTCAAAATCTGAACTTGTTCGGGAGAAAGATTTTGCTGTAAAGGCTGATTTTTTAAATCGTTTTCAGCATATAAATAACCGCCAAAACTCCATTTTTTATTTTCATGCGTTACTCCGGCATACGTGACCAGTCGATTATAGTTTCGTTCAGAGTATTGATATTCGACATTAATACGCATTTCTGAAGTAATAGGAAAAAGTGAAGTAAACACAATTTCTCCTGCATTGTAATCAATAACATAATCATTGTTTTCGCCGCGTTTTAGTAAAACGCCATTCACATAAACACGTTCTGAACCTGAAATAACAAGAACATACAATTCGCCGCTTTGTCCTTTTAATTTATACGGACCCTGATTTCCTTCCTGACCTGTAAAAGTGCTTCTGGCATATTGACCTTTTACAAAAGCAACCGAAGCAAAAACATTTGTTTTGGCCTTTCCGTTATCAAAATCAAAACTGGCTGAAATTCCCTGTACCTTTTTATTGAAACTTAAAAATTGTGTTTTCCTGTTTTCCAGAAAAACATCTCCTGCGCGAATGTTCCAGTCGTCACTAAAAAGCTCCATAAAAATATTATCAAACTGATCCAGTTTTTGAGAATATCCGCCATCCTGCAACGGAATATTACTATCCTGCAGGGAAGCCCGCAAACTCACCTTGTCTGAAATTTTTCCGGTAATCTGCAGATCCAGGTTAGAATTTAAAACCGTGCTTTGATTGTTCCCAATCGTCACACCGCGTGTTATGCTTCCGGAAGTATTTAAGCCGTCAAAAGGGGTGACTTTTTTCGAATTTGGATTGTCAATGCGGTATAATTTTTCTGTTCCGACGTCTCCGCTCACGATCTGATCTGATTTGTAAAGACTATATTCTTTGGTCAGATAATCCGGATACTGAAGGTAATTTACAATTAAGGTGTCTGAAGAGAATTGGAAATTTTCATTTAAAAGAAAAAAGCCTTTTTGAAAATCAACCTTATAGAAAGTTGAATCAATTCGTTCGTTTTTGGTATTTAAAATTTCAAAAAAGCCGGAATTAATACTTGCTTTTTCCAGACGGATTGTATCTTTTGAAGCCATTACTTTTCTGGTTTTATACAACGATTCTGTTTCCTGTGCCTGAAGCGCAGAACAGAAAAGAAACACCGTAAAAAACAGTAATTTTTTCAACATAAATACTTTAACTCTCAAAAGCCAAAAGTAGTATTTATAATTGGGAAAATATTGTCCCTGCCAATTGATTGCCAAATGACATTTTTTTGTTTTTCAATAGAGAATTTTTTTAGATTCCGCCTTCGCGAAAGCGAATCGGCCGGATATCCCGATGTTCAAAAAAAAAGGATCCATCAGTTAAGATGAAACCTTTATAATGAATTGAAATAATTAACGCTAAGAAATTAATTGAGTTCTTTGGTCACAATTTGCATCGTTTCGCGGCTAACTTGTTTTAGTAAAACCTCTTTATTGGCCTCAACAGTGTGCGATGCTTCTTCTGTAAAATGACGAATGGTATATAATGTTACATTGTCGGTAAAATCAACTTTGAATTTTTTCGAGAGAATAGAATTCAATTCGCCGAAATTTCCAAATTTATCTTCCACACAAACAGAAAAACTAATTGCCGAATTCTGAATCAGGTTTACTTTGATTTTGAATTCATGGAATAATCCGAAAATCTCACTAATGTTTTCTTCCATAATAAAAGAAAAATCAATTGAAGAAAGCGAAATTAATAATTGTTCTCTCTTTACAATAAAACATGGATATTGCGGTTCTAAATCAACACCTTTAGAAACGCAGGTTCCTTTTAATAAAGGATTGATAAAAGACTTTACATATAATGGAATTTCTTTTTTCTGTAATGGCTGTAATGTTTTCGGGTGAATTACCGTTGCTCCGTAAAAAGCCAATTCGATAGCTTCGCGATACGAAATCTGGTTTAATAAACTTGCATTTTCAAAATAACGCGGATCGGCATTCATAACTCCCGGAACATCTTTCCAGATTGTTACACTTTCAGCATTTAAGCAATACGCAAATATACCTGCAGTATAATCTGAACCTTCACGGCCTAAAGTTGTGGTAAAGTTATTTTCGTCAGCACCTAAAAAACCCTGTGTGATATTGAGTTGCTTTCTGGGAACATTTTTGCTGATATTTTGTTGCGTCGTTTCCCAGTCTACTTCTGCATCTCTATAATTGGCATTGGTTTTAATAAAGTTACGAACATCCAACCATTGTGTCTGAATACCCATGAAATTCATAAAATGACTTAAGATTTTAGTAGAAATCAATTCTCCAAAACTAACCACCTGATCGTAAACGAAATTGTAATTTGGCGATTTATTATGTGCTAAAAAATATTCAAGTTCCGCAAACTGTGCATTTACAGCTGCAAAAACGGCATTGTTTTCATCTTCAAATAAATCCAGCAATATTTGATTGTGATATTTTTTTATTTCCTGAACAGAAGAATTCAATTCTGTCGATTTTTCAAAATAATTTTTAATAACAACCTCAAGAGCATTGGTTGTTTTTCCCATAGCCGAAACTACAAGAATTACATCTTCGTAACCTACTTTTTGTAAAACGTCGTAAACATTTTTAATTCCATCTGCATCTTTTACCGATGCTCCTCCAAATTTAAATACTCTCATTATTAATTTATAGATTTTAGTCCGATCCCGAAACTTCGGGACAGGATAGATTTCAGATTTGGGCGAAATCTTAATTTTATTATTATAATTTTTCTAAGAACGCATTAACGCCGGCTTCATCCATTTGCACGACCTGCCAGTCTTCCAGAATTTTTGCGCCGGAATTTTTGTAGAAATTTACCGCCGGAGTATTCCATTCCAGAACATTCCATTCTATTCTTCTGACATTGTCTCTTTTTCCCTGTTTCATAATTTCAGAATAAAGGGCAGATCCCAAACCGGTACCACGCATTTTTTCTTTTACAATTAAGTCTTCCAGGTGAATTGTTTTTCCTTTCCAGGTAGAATAACGATAGTAGTACAGCGCAATTCCAACAATTTCTTTTTGTTTTTCGTCATTTTCAACCTCTGCAACAAATACATGAAATAATGGTTTGTCACCAAAACCGTCACGTATTAAATCTTCTTCTGTAATGACAACCGCTTCGGGTTCTTTTTCGAATATTGCCAGCTCCTGAATAAGCTCCAACACCGATTTCATGTCTTCAGGATTTCCTTTTCTAATATTCATAATTAATCAATTCTCTTTTTTTGTCCTGTTCTGTACCGCTTTTTCCTGTATAAGATTTGTATTCACAAACGTATAAAAGGAGCAATTTCAGGTATTCGTATTTTTAAGTATTTATTATCTAATAAAACACCGTTTTAATTGTTGCTTGCTGCCGAATATTAGCAAATATACAATAAGAGCAAACTAACGAAATAATTTTTAAATCATTCTCACAAAAAAAACGATATTTGTGACTTAAATTTAAAACTATAACGATTTAGAAATGGAAGAACGCAATAAAACACTGGGAGAGTTTATTATTGAGAACCAAAAAGCATTTCAGTATTCTTCGGGAGAACTTTCCCGGATTATCAACTCTATCCGGTTGGCAGCCAAGGTTGTCAATCATAAAGTAAACCAGGCAGGTCTGGTGGATATTATTGGAGCCGCAGGCGAACAAAATATTCAGGGAGAAGACCAGCAAAAGTTAGATGTCTATGCCAACGAAGTATTTATCCAGACGTTAATAAACCGTGAGATTGTCTGTGGTATTGCTTCAGAAGAAAACGACGATTTTATTACAGTTCAGGGGAGCGACAACTGTCATAATAATAAGTACGTGATCTTAATAGATCCGCTTGACGGATCTTCAAACATTGATGTGAATGTTTCGGTTGGAACTATTTTTTCTGTTTTCAGAAGAATTACGCCAATGGGAACCCCGGTAACAAGCGAGGATTTTTTACAGCCGGGAATCAATCAGGTGGCAGCAGGCTATGTAATTTACGGGACTTCGACTATGTTGGTTTATACGACAGGATATGGTGTAAATGGTTTTACGTTAAATCCGGCAATTGGTACATTTTACCTTTCACATCCAAATATGAAATTTCCGAAAGATGGAAATATATATTCGGTCAACGAAGGAAATTATGTTCATTTTCCGCAGGGCGTAAAAAATTATATTAAATACTGCCAGAGAGAAGAAGATGACAGACCATATACCTCAAGATATATTGGAAGTTTAGTAGCCGATTTTCATCGAAATATGATTAAAGGCGGCATCTATATTTATCCGACAAGTTCAAAAGCACCAAAAGGGAAATTACGTTTGTTGTACGAATGTAATCCGATGGCATTTTTAGCGGAGCAGGCTGGGGGGAAAGCCACAGACGGTTTTGGAAGAATTATGGAAATCCAGCCAACCGAACTGCACCAAAGAGTTCCTTTTTTCTGCGGAAGTTATAATATGGTAGAAAAAGCGGAAGAGTTTATGGCAGCTCAGTAAAAGTATTCAGCTTTCAGGTTTAATATTCAGTCACAACTCAAACCTAATAGTTTTAAAACTGTTAGGTTTTTTTGATTTAAAATTCGGCTGATTAACATTCTGTATTCATATATGTTTTGTATATATTTGATTAAAAATTTAAGTATGAAAAAAGTTACTTTATTGCTATTGGTTTTACTTTGTTGTATTACTTCATGTTCAGATGATGATGATAAAATCAATGTAAGTTCTTCAATAGTTATTGACGGAATATCGTTTAGACCTGATAAAGCGGTTTACTCTTATGAAGAAGCAAGTTTTAATTCGCAGAAGAAAGTTAGGTTTGTTGCCAGTAATGATAGAAATGATGAATTTCTTTACATTGATATTTCTTTTCCTTCAACGCAAGAAAATTTGAGTGGTGAATATTCGTATGGTCCGGGCACTGCTGACGAACAATTAGTTCAGGTTGAATTTTATGCTCCTGAGAAAAGATATTATATTGCCGGTTATTCTCTTAAAATAACAGACAATGGTAATTCGAATTTTAAATTTGAATTTGTTAGTCCATCAGCTTTTGACGGAATAAAAAACGTTGAAGTGCCTTTTAAAGGCGGACTTGAAGGTAAGTTTGTTTTGGAACAGAAAGTTAAATGATAAAGTGCTACTTCACAGAACAACGACGGTAAATTTTAAAAATAACTTAGTTTGTTTTAAGTTGAAGTCGGTCCGTAAATGTAGGGAATAAAGCCCGATAGTTTGTTTGAACCTGTCGGGCTTTGTTTTGTAAAACATTTTGATGGTAAAAATAAAAAAGCCAGTATATTTTTAACCTCCTGGCTCTCAATAAATTATGTATAACTAAGTACTAACTACTTAGGGGCTGAACACTAAATATTATTTATTCATATTTTCCATTTCGAAAAGGAAAGTATCCAAATCTACTTTTTTATCTACTAAAGAAAGTGCTTTTGCAACAATATAATTTACGTTACCAGGAGTAAAGCCTAAAGCTAATCCCATACGTCTTAACATTACTTCCTGTAAATCACCTAAGTGGTGGTCAACGTGTACCATTCTCGCCAGGTCATATAAACGCTCCAGACGTTGCGTATATAAATAAGGAGGATTTATTGGATGTTTCCATGGATCTGCAAGGATTTCTCTATATTCCTCATCTGAAATTTGTAATGTAGAAGCAATTTTATTTAAAAATTCCTGTTCTTGTGGATTTATTTTTCCGTCAGCAAATGCTACACGAACTATAGCAGAGAAATGACCTCTGTTTCTTTGTTTGAATTCGTTATCAAATAATTCTGAAAATGGCATAATTAATTAGTTTTTAAGAAACAAATATAGCCCATTTTTTAAATTATTGTTTTTAAAATTCTCATAAAATTTAACTTATTTTTGATGCAGGATTTGACATTGAAATCTTTAGTTTTGAAAATTAATCGTAAGTTTACAACCCCTAATTATTTAATTTAAATATACCTATGTCACAATTTTGGATTTATTTTCAAATAGGATTAAAACACGTTTTAGATATCAATGCTTACGATCACGTTCTTTTTTTAATCGCTTTGACCGTTCCCTATTTATTTAAAGACTGGAAAAGAATTTTTGTATTAGTATCCATTTTTACCATCGGGCATACTTTGGCTTTAATACTTTCAGTTTACGGAATTGTAACGATTAAAGTAAATCTGGTTGAATTCCTGATTCCGATAACCATTTTAATAACAGCTCTTTATCATTTGTTTACGGCAGGAAAGACTTCTAAAAATGATAGTATAAATCTGGTATTTTTTATAACTTTATTCTTCGGGATTATTCATGGTCTTGGATTCTCCAATTATTTTAAAACTATTTTAGGAGGATCGCCAACATCAAAATTAATACCTTTAGGAGAGTTTGCCTTAGGAATCGAAGCGGCGCAGTTAATTGTGGTGTTTGTAGTATTAGTAATTTCATATATCGTGCAGACTGTATTTCGTTTTTCAAAACGCGACTGGGCACTTGTAATGTCGGCTTTTATCATTGGAGTTGTAATTCCGATGATTATCGAAAGTCCGATCTGGAACAGATAAATAATGGAAATAAAAAAATTGAATAAGTACGATAAAGCGTATCTTCGAATTGCAAAAGAATGGAGTCTGCTTTCATACTGTAAACGTAAACAGGTCGGAGCGATTATCGTAAAAGACAGAATGATTATTTCTGATGGTTACAACGGTACGCCGTCCGGATTTGAAAATTGCTGCGAAGATGAAGATGGCTTAACACGCTGGGATGTATTGCACGCAGAAGCAAACGCAATTCTTAAAGTGGCACGTTCGACACAATCCTGCGAAGGGGCAACCTTATATATCACGCTGTCACCTTGCAAGGAGTGCAGCAAATTAATACATCAGTCCGGTATAAAAAGAGTGGTGTATAAAGATGGATATCGCGATGATTCCGGAATTCAATTTTTAATAAAAGCAGGCGTTGAGGTAGAACATATTCCTGTTTTAGAAGAGTAAATGAAATTTAATTCAAAATATTTACCAATCGTAATCGGAGCAACTTTTGCTCTCGGAACCATAGCAGGAAGCGTAATGAATGCTCCCGCTAATGATCAGCTTTTGGCTAAAAATTACTCTAAAACCAAGCTTAATAAACTTATTGACTTTATCAATACAGAATATGTGGATAGTGTCAATACCGATTCTATTGTAAACCTTACCGTCGATAATATTCTTTCAAAATTAGATCCGCATTCTGTTTATATTCCACCAAGCGAACAGGCAGAAGTTGCCGAAAGTATGAAAGGCGATTTTGTCGGAATCGGAATTAATTTTTATATGTATAAAGATTCGGTAGCGATTATAAAACCGATAGAAAACGGCCCTTCCGCGAAAGCGGGATTAAAATCGGGAGACCGGATTTTATTCGCAGGCAAGACCAAATTATATGGAAGAAGACTGCCTTCCGACAGTTTGTTTTCAAAATTAAAAGGACTTCAGGGTTCTGAAATTGAATTGACTGTATTTAGAAAATCCGAACAGAAGAAATTAAAATTTAAGGTCAAAAGAGATGTTATTCCAATAAAAAGTGTCGATGCGTCGATTATGATTGGAAACAAAACCGGTTATATTAAAATCAATCGTTTTGCCGAAACTACTTTTAATGAGTTTAAAACAGGTTTAACCCGTCTCAGACAAAAAGGAATTGAATCGCTGGTAATTGACCTTCGCGATAATGGCGGCGGTTATATGGAAGAGGCGATTGCAATTGCAGACGAATTCTTAAAAGATAAACAATTGATCGTTTTTACAAAAAGTAAAAATGGTACAACCGAAAAAACATACGCCACAAAAGCCGGTAGTTTTGAAACGGGGAAAGTGTATGTTTTAATTAATGAAAACAGTGCTTCTGCCAGCGAAATTTTGGCCGGTGCCATTCAGGACAATGACCGCGGAACGATTGTGGGAAGACGTTCTTTCGGAAAAGGTCTTGTGCAGAGAGAGATGGATTTTAATGACGGATCTGCCGTAAGATTAACCGTCGCGAGGTATTATACGCCAACAGGAAGATCTATACAGAAACCTTATAAAAAAGGAAACGAAGAATATTTTAAAGAGTCAGAGTCCAGAGTTGCAACCGGAGAATTGTATGCGAAAGACAGTATAAAAGTGGCGGACTCCTTAAAATTTAAAACGCCAAAAGGTAAAATCGTGTACGGGGGTGGCGGAATCGTTCCGGATGTTTTTGTACCGATTGAAGCCGAGCACGGAAATGAAAACGTAGCGTACCTGCTGCAAACGGGAATTGTTGGTCATTTTGTTTTTGAGGAATTAGATAAAAACCGTCATACTTTTGATGGTGTTCAGTTTGGCGAATTTTTAGCTAAAATGAAAAACTCAGATGTTTATTTTAAGAAATTTAGAAACTATATTTTACAAACCGGTCTGGATTTAAAACTCGATAAAACCAAAGCACTGGTAAATCGTTATATAACTGCAGAATTCGCCAGACAATTATATGGAGAATTGTATTATTATGATGTGATCCTAAAAGATGACACAATGATAAAAACAGTTTTGCATCCGAAGAAATAAACAAATTCAGAGACAACAAATGGTCTGATATGCTAATCCAAGGGAGATAATATTTAGTTTCGGATTTTTTGCTGGTAATTAAATCTTTAGGATCCTGACTGACGAGATAACTTCAAAATTTTATATCATGAAAGTAGAAACTGTTGTTGATGCCGAAAATGAACTTCTTAGAGCCATAAAAAAATCTGATGTTATGGTTTTGGAAAACATCCTCCATGATGATTTATTGTTTAATATGCCAGACGGACAAACCATAACCAAAGAGCTGGACTTACAAGCATACCGTTCCGGGAAAATGAAGATAGATTTTTTAGAAGCTTCAGATCAAATTGTAAATGTAATTGAGGATACAGCCGTGGTTGCTGTTACTGTTTCATTAAGAGGAGCTTATGATGCTAATCCCATTAATGGGGTGTTTAAATACATTAGAGTTTGGAAGAAATGTGAGAATAATTTAAAAGTTATTGCCGGAAGCTGCACTCAGCTGGCATAAAGTTTGAAGCTGAAAGAATAATGATAACTTAAATATAAATTGGCGAAACTAATGAAAACGTTAGCGAACTTCGTGGCTAAAATCAAATAGATATGAAAAATTTAAAGAGAATCGGTTTACTAGTTGTTTTAATGACTTTTATAATCTCGTGCACAGGTATGAAATCAAATAACAATGCTACAGTTTCAGGAAAAGTAGACAGTATAGAATCTGGAAAAGACGGTTATACAGCAAAAATTACAACAGATAATAAAGAAGTTTATTTTGCTACTATCAGTATTGTAAATGTTGGTGGTCCTCAAAACTACAAACAGGTAAAAATAGGCAATACCATTTCTGTAAAAGGAGAAAAATGGAAATCTGAAGATGAAAATCACATCAAAGTAACAGAAATCGTTTCGGTTAAGTAAGAAAAAGATAACTGCAGAAAAAGATAACCATGTAAGTTATATAAGTTTATTTAATCTATGCGCAAAGCAAAAATAAACTTATATAACTTATATGGTTTAATTTTTTTATTAATATTATCGAATACTATCGTGAGAATGAGTCTGCACGCCGTTGTTCCACAAAGTTAAAATATCAGTGGCAACAGCTGCTCCGCTTCCTGCGGCAATTGCTAATTGGCTTCTCCAGCCTGCAAGAGTTCCGATTACATAAATGCCGTCTGCCACTTTATGGTCATCATTTCTGAGTTGAATACGTTGTTTTTCCGGTAATGCTTTTTTATGTGGTTCAATAAAATGCATTAAACCTTCGATATCAAAAGTATTGGCAGAACCAATTCCGATCACAATCGTTTTTGTCTGGTATGAGTTTTTGTTGGTTGTGATAGTAAACTCAGGAAACTGTCCGTCAATTCTAACCACTTTTTCATTTGCGATCTGCTCAATATGCGGATAAGTTAGCGCTAAATCCTGAGTGCTTTCTGTAAGAAGTTCAGAACCAAGTTTACCTGGAGTTATTCCGTATGCATTGTAGAAAATGGCTTCCTGAAGAGAAGAATTTTTTTGATGAGTAAAAATTCCAATTTTTTTGTTGGTTACGAAAGTTTTGTTTTTTGCGGATCCTAAGACCAGAGCACAAGACATACCTGAAACTCCTCCGCCAATAATTAAAACATCAAACATATTATCTGTTCTCGTTCATTTTTTCTTCAATTCTTTTTGAAATTCTAAAAATCAAAAGAATCAATACAGCGCAAAATGAAGCGGCGATTCCAATAAAAGCTACAGCACTATCTCCCTGAAAAGGATTTTTAAAGTCTAGCAGCGTAATATTAAAAACAATTAAAGCTAATGCTAAAAGCACTAAGATTGAAGTGAAAATTTTCATAAAATTGGTTTGTTTGTCTAAAATAATAAAGTAGAACTAAAGGATAAAAAATGTCTTATAGTTGTATTTTAGAAATTTTATGGGGTAAAAGTATAAAAATAAATTCTAGACAAACAAACCTTTAACATTAGCAGCGAATAATTTAACAGCAATGGCTAAAAGTATCACTCCAAACGTCTTACGTACAACGCCTAAGCCATTTTCTCCTAATAAAGTTTCGATTTTTTTGGAAGACTTTAAAACTACATAAACCAGTATAATATTTAGTAAAATAGCAATTATAATATTAATAGTATGAAATTGTGAGCGAAGTGACAATAAAGTCGTCATAGTCCCGGCTCCGGCAATTAACGGAAAGGCCAATGGTACAATTGAAGCAGATCCCGGTTCTTCGTCACGGTAAATACGGATTCCTAAAATCATTTCCAGAGCAAGAAAGAACAGTACAAAAGATCCTGCTACGGCAAAAGAGTGAACGTCAATACCAATTAAGTTTAAAAAACCTTCTCCGACAAAAAGAAAAACAACCATAATTGCCCCGGCAACAAGCGAAGCCTTTTCAGATTCGATATGACCTACTTTTGCGCGTAAATTGACGATAATCGGAATTGAGCCAACTATATCAATTACTGCAAAAAGTACCATACTCACTGTAACAATTTCTTTAAAGTCAATTTCTAACATATCGTGTTGATTTTAAGTGTTTAAAAACTGGTGCAAAAGTAGATAATAAAGTTAGGTGATTTTTTCTACAAATCATTTTTGTTATAAAAACACGGTTTACTGCTTAAAAAAGTGATATTTATAACAAATAAGATTTTTATCATAGTGTTTCGCAAGTATTTTTGGCAAAGCTTCGCAAAGTAGTAATTGTAAAAAAGTGCTGGCGGACTTTGAGTAACCTTTTGGAAAACCTGCGGTTAAATTTTAGCAGGCAATATCTACTTTCTTTGACTATCTTTGCACTTTATAAATTACAGTATTAAGATCATGTTTCAGTTAGGAAAAACGATTATTTCGGAGGATATTCTTGAAAAAGAATTTGTGTGCAATTTGTCTGCCTGTAAAGGAGCTTGTTGCGTTGATGGTGATGCAGGTGCGCCTCTGAGTGAGGCTGAGACTAAAATCATGGAGGAAATTTACCCAAAAGTAAAACCTTTTTTACGTCAGGAAGGAATAGATGCAATTGAGGCGCAGGGAACATGGGTAAATGGTACTGATGGCGATCTTGAAACGCCGTTAATAGATAATAAAGATTGTGCTTACGTAATTTTTGACGGTTCAACCGCACTTTGCGGAATTGAGCAGGCTTATAATCAGGGAATAGTAGATTGGAAAAAACCGGTCTCCTGTCACTTATATCCCATCCGTGTAAAAGATTTTACTGAATTTGCTGCGGTTAATTACGACAAATGGGAAATTTGTGACGATGCCTGTTCTCTGGGAAAAGAATTAGAAGTTCCGGTTTATAAATTTGTAAAAGAAGCGTTGATTCGACGCTTTGGGGCAGATTGGTATATGGAACTTGAAAAAGTAGCTGAAGAACTAAAAAATTCGTAAAAAAAAAGAGGGTTTCAAATTCTTAAATATCTGAGATCTTTTTTAACTCAAACGAATAATTTTTTAGCGCTAAAAAATCTTTTTAAAACAAATTAAATTTGCTTGTTTTTTATTTAATAAAGTCTATATTTTACAGGCTTTTCCAATGTATTTGATTTTTTAAATTACTCATTTCCAATATGTTAAAATATTGTATGAAAATCATTTCAATTTTTCCCGTTGTTAAAAACTATGGCATATTGTGAATAAGTTTGCCTTTCTTTTTTGGCAGTAATTGCCAATCTTTGTATTCCTCTTAATGAGGAAGAATTCATTAAAAAATTAATAAAATCTGTCATGTCACAAATCGAACCAATATTACAAGAAAACAAAAATCGTTTCGTTATTTTTCCGATTAAACATCATGATATTTGGGAGTGGTATAAAAAGATGGAAGCGAGTTTTTGGACTGCAGAAGAAATTGACTTACACCAGGATTTGACAGACTGGAATAATAAGCTTAGTGACGACGAAAGATATTTCATTAAACATATATTAGCATTCTTTGCAGCTTCTGACGGAATTGTAAATGAAAACTTAGCGGAAAACTTTGTCAACGAAGTGCAATACGCTGAAGCGAAGTTTTTCTATGGTTTTCAGATCATGATGGAAAACATTCACAGTGAAACCTATTCTCTTCTTATTGACACTTACGTGAAAGATGAAGCAGAAAAGGCAGAATTGTTTAATGCTTTGGAAGTTTTTCCTGCAATTGGTAAAAAAGCAGAATGGGCTTTAAAATGGATCGAGTCTGATTCTTTTGCAGAAAGACTTATTGCTTTTGCAGCCGTAGAAGGAATTTTCTTTTCCGGAGCTTTCTGTTCTATCTACTGGTTGAAAAAACGTGGATTAATGCCAGGATTAACTTTTTCTAATGAGCTGATTTCCCGTGACGAAGGTGTACATTGTGATTTTGCAGTTCACTTGCACAATCACCACTTGATTAACAAAGTTCCAAAAGACAGAATTAAAGAAATCATTGTAGATGCTTTAAACATCGAAAGAGAATTTGTTACAGAATCTCTTCCGGTAAGTTTAATTGGAATGAATGCAACTCTAATGACACAATATCTGGAGTTTGTTGCAGACCGATTATTAGTAGAATTAGGTTGCGAACGTGTTTATGGATCAGCGAATCCGTTTGATTTCATGGACATGATTTCGCTTCAGGGAAAAACCAATTTCTTTGAAAAACGTGTTGCAGAGTATCAAAAATCCGGTGTGATGAATACCGACAGTGATGCTCAGAAAATTTCATTTGATGCAGATTTCTAGACAACAAAAATAATTTAAGGACTGCACTTCAGGCAGCTTTAAAAAGATTAACAAGATTTTTTCAGGTTGAATCTCTTTCCCCAAGTCGTAGATTCAATAGCAATTTTTAACGCTTTTAAATTCGTTTTTAGAATTTGAAAAGGGTAACTATTGAGAATGTCATAATTCTCAGAAATTAATTTAAAAACACGCAATGTTAAGTCCTGGAATTCGTTTTTCAAGTGACTTTCATTTTTTCAATAACTAAAATAGTAAGCTTATGTATGTAGTAAAAAGAGATGGCCACAGAGAGCCCGTAATGTTTGATAAGATTACAGAAAGAATAAAAAAATTGTGTTACGGCTTAAATGAGCTTGTAGATCCTGTTAAGGTAGCCATGCGTGTTATCGAAGGATTGTATGACGGAGTTTCTACTTCTGAATTGGATAATCTTGCGGCAGAAACGGCAGCATCTATGACTATTGCACATCCTGATTATGCGCAACTGGCAGCTCGTGTGGCAATTTCAAATCTGCATTCCAATACCAAAAAATCGTTCTCCGAAACGATGAAAGATATGTACCATTACGTTAATCCAAGAAACGGGCAAGACGCGCCGTTGCTTTCGGATGAAGTATTTAAAGTGATTCAGGAAAACGCTGCTTTTTTGGATTCTCATATTATATATACCAGAGATTTTAATTACGATTACTTCGGATTTAAAACTTTAGAGCGTTCGTATTTGTTAAAAATAAACGGAAAAATCGTTGAGCGTCCACAGCACATGTTAATGCGTGTTTCCGTTGGTATTCACTTAGACGATTTAAAATCGGTTATCGAGACTTACGACTTAATGTCTAAAAAGTTCTTTACGCATGCAACGCCAACATTGTTCAATGCAGGTACTCCAAAGCCACAAATGTCTTCTTGTTTCCTTTTAGCAATGCAGGATGACAGTATTGATGGTATTTATGATACATTAAAACAAACCGCAAAAATCTCTCAGTCAGCGGGAGGAATTGGCCTTTCTATACATAACGTTCGTGCCACAGGATCTTACATTCGCGGTACAAACGGAACTTCAAATGGAATCGTGCCAATGTTGAGAGTTTTCAACGATACGGCTCGTTACGTAGATCAGGGTGGTGGAAAACGTAAAGGAAGTTTTGCGATTTATATCGAAACCTGGCATGCCGATATCTTTGATTTCTTAGATTTAAAGAAAAACACAGGTAAAGAAGAAATGCGTGCAAGAGATTTATTCTTCGCCATGTGGACTTCAGATTTATTCATGAAGCGTGTTCAGGAAGATTCAACATGGACTTTAATGTGTCCTAACGAATGTCCGGGACTTTATGATGTTTACGGAGAAGAATTCGAAAAATTATATACCGATTACGAATTTCAAAATAAAGGAAGAAAAACAATCCGCGCCCGTGAATTATGGGAGAAAATCCTTGAATCTCAAATCGAGACCGGAACGCCGTATATGTTGTACAAAGATGCAGCAAACCGTAAATCGAACCATAAGAATTTAGGAACAATTCGTTCTTCTAACTTGTGTACAGAGATTATGGAATATACGTCTAAAGACGAAATTGCAGTTTGTAATTTAGCTTCGATATCCTTACCAATGTTTATTGAAAATGGAAAATTCGATCATGAAGCACTTTATAATGTTACAAAACGTGTAACCCGTAACCTTAACAAAGTAATCGACAGAAACTATTATCCGGTAAAAGAAGCTGAAAATTCTAATTTGCGTCACCGTCCGGTTGGATTAGGAGTGCAAGGTCTGGCAGATGCTTTTATTTTGTTGCGTATGCCGTTTACAAGTGACGAAGCTAAAAAACTGAATCAGGAGATTTTCGAAACTTTATACTTTGCAGCCGTAACCGCTTCTATGGAAATGGCGAAAGAAGAAGGTCCATACTCTACATTTGAAGGTTCTCCGATGTCTAAAGGAGAATTCCAATACAATATGTGGGGAATGAAAGATGAAGAATTATCTGGTCGTTGGGACTGGGCTTCATTAAGAAAAGAAGTGGTAGAACACGGGGTTCGTAACTCATTATTGGTTGCACCAATGCCAACAGCTTCGACTTCTCAGATTTTAGGAAACAACGAAGCTTTTGAACCTTATACATCAAACATTTACACACGTCGTGTATTGTCTGGAGAATTTATCGTAGTAAACAAACATTTACTTCACGATTTAGTAGAAAGAGGATTGTGGAACGAAGATTTGAAACAAGAAATCATGCGTCATAACGGATCTGTTCAGAATATTGATATTATTCCGCAAGACTTAAAAGAACTTTATAAAACAGTTTGGGAAATGTCAATGAAAGACATTATCGATATGTCACGTCAAAGAGGTTACTTTATTGATCAATCTCAATCTTTGAACTTGTTCATGCAGGATGCAAACTATTCTAAACTAACGTCAATGCACTTCTACGCTTGGCAATCAGGTTTAAAAACAGGAATGTATTACTTAAGAACAAAATCTGCGGTAGATGCGATTAAATTTACCTTAAACAACGATAAAAAAGAAGAAACCCCATCTTTAGTTGCAGAAACAGAAGAGATTTCTGTTGAAGATTACAAAGCAATGTTGTTGAAAGCACAAGCAGCAGGTCCTGAGGATTGTGAAATGTGTGGGTCTTAATTTTTTAGAGAAAAGAAAATAGAATCAAGAAGAAAGATTTTATTCTTAATTATATAAAAGCAGTTGTCATTTTTGATAGCTGCTTTTTTTGTTTTTTAATGACATCGAATTTAAACATAGCCCAAGGTTTCAACCTTGGGTACGTAACGATTGTCTCCTGCATGTCCCCAAGGTTGAAACCTTGGGCTATGTTTGATTTATGAATAAATCCTAACTTGATTTTGTTTACTTCACAATAACAATATTCACAAAAATCCTCCGTTTAAAACTATTACCAAAAAACTTCAAAATCTCAGCACCTTAGAACCTTAGTGACTTAGCTTCTTCAAAAAATTAAACCTTTTAAAGAAAGCGAAGTCTTATAGTAATAATTTCCAAATTATGAAAAAGAGCAGTCTTTGGTCCTTACGATTGGGTTTCTCCGGAAAAGAAGCCGATAAAATAGAAAAACTGGGAATTGAAAAATTTCTAAAGTATTCTTACGAGTCAAAATTTGACAAGGCGCTGCCTGATTTTCTGCAAGACGATCCCAAAACGTTGTTAGAGCTTAAAGAACTTCGCGAATCCATCAAAAATGCCGATTCAGAATTTAAAAAGAAAGTTTTAAAGAAAGAAATCTATTCCAATCTTGAATTCAAAAAATGGTGGATTAACAAGATGCGAACGGATGAATTTCCGCTCCGCGAAAATATGGTCTGTTTCTGGCATAATCATTTCGTTTCTACTTCCCAAAAAGTAAAAGTCAATTATTGGATTTACCAGCACAATATGATTTTGCGTGAAAATGCTTTTGGTAATTTTAAAGAATTGACCAAACAGATTCTCAAATCAAATGCTATGGTTAGATATCTGGATAATGGCGACAATAAAAAAGGAAAAGTCAATGAAAATTTAAGCCGGGAATTACTGGAATTATTCACGATCGGAATTGGAAATTATACCGAAGAAGACATTAAAAACGGTGCAAAAGCTCTGGCGGGTTTAAATGTTGGAGATAATGGCGCTGTTTACAGAAAAAATGCAGAAGATAACAGTGATAAAATCTATTTCGGAAAAACAGGAAACTGGAAAGCCGACGATTTAGTCGATATCATTTTTAAACAGAAAAACATTCCATATCTCATTACCCGAAAATTACTGAAATGGTTTGTTTACGATAATCCGTCAGAAAAATTAGTAAAGTATTATGGCGATTATTTCAGAAAAGCAAAGTTTGAAATTGAACCTTTGCTGACCAAGATTTTTACTGAAGAATATGCGAAAGAAAATGCGGGAAGTAAAATTAAAAATCCGCTGGTTTATATTTTGCAATTGGCAGATGAATTGCAGATGGAGGATTTTGATAATGGCATGGTTCAGTATTTTCTCAAACAACAGGGAATGGATTTATACAATCAGACAAATGTCAAAGGCTGGGATGGAGGAAATTCCTGGCTTACTTCGCAGATTTATTTACAGCGAAACAATACTTCAGATCTGCTTTGTAAAGGGCGAACCATTACAGGAAAGTTTTTAAATAAAATGAATTCTGATACCGAAAAACCGGTGTTAGAAATTAATAAAGTGAAAGTCAAAGTTAAATTTGATAACAGTGGAAATAATAAAACAATCATTTCAGAACTTTCGGAACGATTGCTTTTTAAAACAAACGAATCGATTCAAAAAGACATGGAAAATCTTTTGAAATATGATTTCGATCCAAAAGATCCAAACGCAGATGCAGCGGTAGTGAGGTTGTTCAGTTATATTACGAAATTGCCCGAATATCAATTAATCTAAAAGTTTGAAATCATGAACAGAAGAACTTTTTTAACCCTTACAGGAACTTTTACAGGCGGAATGTTGGTGCTTCCGGAATTTCTTCATGCCTTTGGAACACAGCAAAACTTAATTACCGGAGAACAATGTGTTGTTTTTGTACAATTGAATGGAGGTAACGACGGACTAAACACATTTATTCCATACGATGATCCGTTATATTATGATTTACGAACTAAAATTGCTTTAAATAAGGATTTGGTTATTGGTAAAAATCGCGGAATGGCATTTCATCCTTCTTTAAAAGATTTTGCTCAAATGCAGCAAAACGGAGATTTAACCGTGATTCAGAATGTTGGATATCCGGAACCTGTTCGTTCGCATTTTAGAAGTCAGGAAATCTGGCAGACTGCTGTCGATTCTAATAAATATGTAAATGAGGGCTGGTTGGGAAGATATCTTGATTTACAGTGCAACGGACATCAGCCAACTGCCGGCGTCAATTTAGATTCTATTGATAATTTGGCTTTAAAAGGAATTGAACCCAATTCGATAACCGTAAAAGATCCAAATCGATTTAAGATGAAAACAGGACTGGAAGAAACCAAATTATCAGATAATCCACAATTGGATTTTGTTCGGAAAATTGCCAATTCGGTTATCGAAGGATCAGATGAAATTCAGAAAGCCTTAGTTAAATCAAAAACAGAAACAAGTTATACAAAAACAGAACTTTCAAAAAACCTGGAATGGATTGCACGTTTGATAAAAGGAAATTTAAACTCCAAAGTATATTATACATCGCTTGGCGGATTTGATACACACGATAATCAGCTTGCCATTCACGAAAGGAAATTAACAGATTTAAACGATTCGATATTTAGTTTCTACAAAGATTTAAAACAAGCTAATATATTACAGAATGTCACAATTGTAGTTTTTTCTGAGTTCGGACGCCGTGTAAAAGACAACGGCAACGGCACCGATCACGGAACTGCGGCGCCAATGTTTATTATTGGAGGAAATAATAAAGGAACAATTTTAGGCAATAATCCTGATTTATCTAATCTGGATAATGGTGATTTAAAATATGAAATTGATTTTAGAAGTGTGTATGCTTCTTTATTAAAAGAGAAACTAGATTTTGATTACACTAAAATCGGAATTAAAAATAAGGCGGTTTCAGGATTGTTTTAAAGTTTTTTTTCAGCCACGAATTCACGAATTTTTCTAATTTTATTTTGAATTCGTGTCAAAAGATTAGACAAATTAAATTTCATCTAACAATGATTTGAGATAATTCGTGAATTCGTGGCGGAAAAACTCAGTACCTTAGCATCTCAGAACCTCAGTACCTCTTTTTAATATTCTCATTTTAACCCCATATTTTTACATTATCATACAAATCATCCTAAATTTGTTAAGAAATCCCTTTTTGTTTCATAAAATGCAATATTTTTTTTGGAGGGGTAAAAATAATTTATACATTCGCAGAGAATTTAAATAATAACACAAACAAAATGGCAACTAACCGTTTTTATTTTAGCAACAATTTTTATTTCTTCTTTAGTAGAAGTCAGGATTGTGCTATGGTTATTTGAGATAAAATTTACAACAAATAAAACTAATATACAATCCTGATGCAAATCAGGATTTTTTTTTGACTATATGACAACTAAAATTGCAATACAAGGTATAAAAGGTTCATTTCATCATCAGGTTGTGAAAGAGTATTTTTCTGAAAATGTGGCTATTGATGAATGTTTGTCTTTTGAAGAATTAGTTGATAGTCTTTTGGCCGGAAAATCAGATCAGGCCGTTATGGCGATTGAAAATTCTATTGCGGGTCCGATTATTCCGAACTATGCTTTGATTGATAAGAATAATTTACACATAATTGGAGAACACTATTTAAGCATTCACCAAAATTTAATGACTTTAAAAGGTCAGAAAATTGAAGACATAAAAGAAGTTCATTCGCACCCAATGGCATTGTTACAGTGCATGGATTTTTTGAAACAATATCCGAATATCAAATTGGTTGAAGATAAAGATACGGCTGAAACGGCAAGAAGAATTCAGGAAAAACAATTAACCGGAATTGCAGCGATTGGAAGTAAGGTGGCTTCAGAAATGTACGATCTTGAAATTATTGCTCCGGAAATTCAGACGATAAAAAATAACATGACACGTTTCGTGATTATTAAAAAGCAAAATTCATTTTTACCGGAAAGCGAAATCAACAGAGCGTCGATCAAATTTGAACTGGATCATAAAAGAGGAAGTCTGGCAGCAGTTCTAAACGTAATGAGTGACTGCAAGCTGAATTTGACAAAAATTCAGTCGCTTCCAAAAATTGAAACACCTTGGAAATATTCGTTTTTCGTAGATGTAACTTTTGAGAAATACGAAGATTACGCAAAAGCAAAAGCCTTATTAAATATAATGGCAGAATATTTTAAAGTGTTGGGAGAATATAGAAATACGAAGCCTCTTAGTGAGTCATAAAGTTGAAAAGTCGAAAGTCTTAAAGTCAAAAAAGCAGAAAGCAAATTAAAAAGTTTAAAAGAGTCTAAAGCATACAGCTTAAAGCCTAAAGCAAATAAAAAATGATTACAACAGCAAAACGATTAGACACAGTTGAAGAATACTACTTCTCCTCAAAATTAAGAGAAGTGAGACAACTGATGTCTGAAGGAAAATCGATCATCAATATGGGAATTGGAAGCCCTGATTTGAGTCCGTCTAAAGCAGTAATTGAAGCGGTCGCTTCTGCAATTCAGGACGAAAACGGGCACGGCTATCAGAGTTATCAGGGATTACCGGAAATGAGACAGGCGATGGCAGATTTTTATCAGGATCAATTTGGTGTTGCATTGAATCCGAATAATGAGATTTTACCATTAATGGGTTCGAAAGAAGGAATTATGCATATTTCGCTGGCCTTTTTAAACGAAGGTGATCACGTTCTGATCCCGAATCCGGGTTATCCGACTTATACTTCGGTTACTAATTTGGTAGGAGCAGTTCCGGTTTATTATGATTTGAAAGAAGAAAATCAATGGGAGCCGGACTTCGAAGCTTTAGAAAAACAGGATCTTTCGAAAGTAAAAATTATGTGGCTGGGTTATCCGCACATGCCTACAGGAGCGAGAGGAAGTTTAGCGTTATTTGAAAAATTGGTAGCTTTTGCTAAAAAACATAATATATTATTGATCAACGACAATCCGTATAGTTTTGTTTTGAATGATAATCCGATGAGTTTATTGCAGGTTGAAGGAGCAAAAGACGTGGCTTTAGAATTGAATTCACTTAGTAAAACTTTTAACATGGCCGGCTGGAGAGTCGGAATGGTTTTAGGAAATGCAGAAATTATCGATGCAGTTTTAAAAGTAAAAAGCAACATGGACAGCGGAATGTTCTACGGAATTCAGAAAGGCGCTATTGCAGCGTTGAAATGTGATAAATCGTGGTTTGAAGATAATAATAAAATTTACAGACGTCGAAGAGAATTGACTGAAAAGCTGGCAGAAAAATTAGACTGTAAAGTATATAAAGAAGGTGTCGGATTATTTGTTTGGGCAAAACTTCCGGAAGGAATAGCATCAGCAGAAAAGTTCATTGACGAAATATTATATGAGAAACATATTTTCATCACGCCAGGAACAATTTTCGGAAGCAACGGTGAAGGATATATTAGGTTTTCATTGTGTGTGAAAGAAGAAAGAGTACAAGAAGCGATAAATCGATTTTAGATTTTTTTCGTTCCTGCAAGGTTTCCAAAACCTTGTAGGTTTATAATAAGGACCTAGGAATCATACCTACAAGGTTTTGGAAACCTTGCAGGAATTAGCTTCAAATAATAAAAAATATGAAAGTATACGTAATAGGAATAGGATTAATTGGCGGTTCAATGGTGTTAGACATCAAAGGGCGTTATCCTGAAGCGACTATTTTCGGGATTGATAATAACGAAAAACATGTGCAGGAAGCTATTGATTTGGGTGTTATTGACCAAGAAGGAAAAATGGAAGATCTGGCAGGAGCCGATTTTGTAATTGTTTCAGTTCCGGTTGATGTAGCGCTAACGGTTTTGCCTAAAGTTTTGGATTTAGTAGGAGATAAAACAATAGTTTTTGAAGTAGGATCGACTAAAAAACCGATTTGCGAGGCAGTAGCCAATCATCCGAAAAGGAGAAATTTTATTGCAACACATCCGATTGCGGGAACAGAGTTTTCGGGACCATCGGCAGCAATAAGAGGATTGTTTCAGGGAAAAACGAATATCATTTGTGAAGTGGAAAAAACCACTTTTAAACTGCAGGAAAAAGCATTGAATCTTTTTACGGCAATCGGAATGAGAATTCGCTATATGGATCCAACTTCGCACGACAAACATATTGCTTACGTTTCGCATTTGTCGCATATTAGTTCGTTTATGCTGGGGAAAACAGTAATGAACAAAGAAAAAGACGAACAGGATATTTTTGACATGGCGGGAAGTGGATTTGAAAGTACGGTTCGTCTCGCAAAAAGTTCGCCGGCGATGTGGACACCGATTTTTAAACAAAACCAAGAACACGTTCTGGAAACCTTAGAAGAATATATTACAAATCTCAGTCGGTTTAGAGATTTGCTGAAAGACGAAAATTACAATGCCATTTTTGAAGAAATGGAAAGCACAAATAAAATAAAAGAGATACTAAACGGATTAACAACAACTAAAAAGTAAATTAAAATTAAGATGGAAAATAAGAAAGAAATGAGAAAGTGGTTAGAAGATTTCAATTTAAATCACCCACTTGTGATAGCTGGACCTTGTAGTGCAGAAACGGAAGATCAGGTTTTAAAAATCGCTCATGAATTGAAAGATTCTAAAGTAAGTGTTTTCAGAGCTGGAATCTGGAAACCAAGAACGCGTCCGGGAGGATTTGAGGGTGTTGGTGAAATAGGATTAAAATGGTTACAAAAAGCAAAAGCTGAAACTGGTTTATTAATGGGTACTGAAGTTGCAACTGCAGCGCATTGTAAACTGGCTTTAGAGCATGATATCGACGTATTATGGGTTGGTGCACGTACAACGGCAAACCCTTTCGCAGTTCAGGAAATTGCTGACACTTTAAAAGGAACAGATAAAATTGTTTTGGTTAAAAACCCTGTAAACCCGGATTTAGCTTTATGGCTTGGTGGTGTTGAGCGTTTACACATGGCTGGAATCGAAAAATTAGGCGTTATTCACAGAGGTTTCTCTACTTATGAGAAAACTAAATACAGAAACATTCCAGAATGGCAGATTGCTATCGAATTGCAAAATAAATTCCCTGATTTACCATTAATCATCGATCCATCGCACATTACCGGAGATCGCAAAATGATTTTTGAAGTAACGCAAGAGGCTTTAGATTTGAATTACGACGGTATGATTATCGAAACGCATTACGATCCGGACAATGCCTGGTCTGATGCTGCGCAACAAGTTACTCCTGATGCTTTGAAACAAATCATTAAAGATTTGACGATCAGAAAAACGGATGATACTACAGATGAGTACAGTAATAAAATGACAAAATTAAGAGCTAACATTGACGTTTTGGATGCTAATTTATTAGAGCTTTTAGGAAAACGTATGAAAGTAGCTGACGAAATTGGTCAGGTGAAGAAAGATGCTAACGTTGCAATTCTTCAAAACAACCGTTGGAACGAAATCTTAGGAAAAATGATTTTAGAAGGTGAGAAAAAAGGCCTTACGGAAGAGTTTGTTTTAAGAATGTTCAAAGCAATTCACCAGGAAAGTATTGGTCACCAAGAGAAAATTTTCAACGCATAATTTTCTTTAACCATATAAGTGATATAAGAGAATTTTAGTTTTTTATAAGCTTTGTTTTAAAGTTTTCTTATAGCATTAATTGAAAATAGATTGTTTTTTAAGAATCTCCGGCACCTGTAAAAAAGTGTTGGAGATTTTTTTTTGAGATATAACCATAGCCCGCGGTTTCAACCGTGGGTACGCAATTATATTCACAATCATACTCACAATCTTTGTTCCAAGGTTGAAACCTTGGGCTATGTTTGAAAATATTCATTTATCTTTGTGGAAGATTTAGATTTTACATGAGAAATCTAAAATCAGAAATCTAAAATCAACAATTAAATTGAATGACAGGACTCGTATATAAATCTACAGGAAGCTGGTACACTGTAAAATCGGAACAAGGTGATTTTATAGAATGCCGTATGAAAGGGAAATTCAGAATGAAAGGTATCAAAAGTACCAATCCAATTGCTGTGGGCGATATTGTAGATTATGAGCTCGAAGAAACTTCTGATGCTGTAACAGGAACGATTTTTAATATTCACGAAAGAAAAAATTACATTGTTCGTAAATCTGTTAATTTATCCCATCAGATGCATATTATTGCGTCAAATATCGATCGGGTATTTTTATTGATAACGATAAATAATCCGCCAACTACATTTAATTTTATAGACCGTTTTCTGGTAACGGCCGAAGCTTATAACATTGAGACTATTTTGGTTTTTAATAAAATAGATACTTTTGATGAACCTACTTTAGAAGATCAATTGTATATGCAATATGTTTATCAGCAGATTGGGTATAAATGTCTTCGTGTTTCTTCTACAGAAATGAAAGGTGTTGAAGAATTGAAAGAAATGATGATTGGTAAAGTAAGCATGTTCTCCGGACATTCAGGTGTTGGGAAATCTACTTTGGTAAACGCCATGGAACCTTCTTTGCACCTTAAAACCAAAACTATTTCTGAAGCCAGTAAACAAGGTCAGCATACCACTACTTTTGCTGAAATGTATGATTTGTCTTTTAATGCCAAAATTATCGATACACCCGGAATTAAAGGTTTTGGAATTGTTGATATGGAAAAAGAAGAAATCAGCGGTTATTTTCCTGAATTCTTTAAATTGAAAGACCAATGTAAGTTTAACAATTGTTTACATAAAGAAGAACCGCATTGTGCCATTAAAGCAGCCTTAGAAAAAGACGAAATTGCCTGGTCGCGTTATAATAGTTATTTGAAGATTCTGGAAGGAGATGAAGAAAATTACCGTACTGATACTTACGATGAAGATCGTAAAATTAGCGATGAAACCAGAAACCAAAAATAGATAATAGTTTAAAGGCAAATGTCTTAATGTTATAAAGTAACATTTTTAGACTTTTTCACTTATGACTTTCAAACTTTATTACTAAGATATGAAAATTGTTCTTCAACGAGTATCGCAAGCATCTGTAACAGTAGATCAAAAAAAAGTAGCTGAAATTGAAAAAGGTTTATTGATTTTAGTCGGAATTGAAGATGCCGATACTCAGGAAGATATTGACTGGCTGGCTGGAAAAATCATAAAAATGAGAATTTTTGGCGACGAAAATAATGTAATGAACTGCTCGGTTCAGGATATAGATGGCGACATAATTGTGGTAAGTCAGTTTACACTTCATGCTTCAACCAAAAAAGGAAATCGACCCTCTTATATTAAAGCTTCAAAACCAGAGTTCGCAATTCCTATGTATGAGAGTTTCGTAAAATCTCTGGAAAGAGAATTTCATAAGAAAGTGCAAACCGGAATTTTTGGTGCAGATATGAAAGTAAATCTTTTAAATGATGGTCCTGTCACTATCGTTATGGACAGTAAAAACAAGGAGTAAATTTTCTTAAAGATATGTTAAGGATTTCTAAAAATAATATATATTTGACGAAAATCCTTACTAATGAAAAACCTTTTTTGCGCACTATTTTTTTTTAGCGTAATTATTAATTCTTCCGCTCAAAAGAGTGATTACTCGGTATTATTAATTACCGACAGCCTGAAACAAAATGCAAATGCAGTTGTTCGTTTAGACCAAATGGATATCACTATTGCTTCGCAAAGAAGCATGAACATTAAAACCCAGAGAATTGTTTCGGTATTAAATGAAAAAGGTTTAAATGATATCGACGCCTATCATCATTATGATAAAACAACTTCAATAAAAAATATAGAAGCTGTGGTGTATGATGGCATGGGAAGCGAAATAAAAAAGCTAAAAAGAAAAGATTTCAGAGACGAAAGTGCAGTAAGCGGAAGCACACTTTTCTCAGACAATCGCGTCCTTTATTTAGATTATACTCCGATTTCATATCCTTTTACAATTGTTTATACTTGTGAAGTCGAAACTTCAAATACCGCTTTTATACCTCAATGGTACTTTATTGGAGGTTACTACTTAAGTGTGGAAAAAAGTATTCTGAACGTGACTTTCCCAAAGGAATTGGGTTTCAAAAAGAAAGAATTTCGTTTTTCAGATTTCAATATTAAAAAAACTACAGAAAGCGATACCCGGTTAAGTTACACCGCTGCCAATATTGTGGCACAAAAACAAGAAGATATGAGTCCTTCTTCTGGAGATCTTTTTCCAAAAGTGATGATGGGTCTGGAAAATTTTCACTTAGAAGGAGTCGACGGAAAAGCGACAACCTGGGAAGCATTTGGAAAATGGTATGGCGAGAAAATCCTGAATGGAACTACAATCTTGTTAGAAGAAACTAAAGTAAAAATTAAAGCGCTGGTAGGAGATGAAAAAGACCCTGTTAAGAAAGCTAAAATTATTTACGATTATGTACAGAAAAAATCCAGATATGTAAATATTGCGGTTGGTATTGGTGGGTGGAAACCCATGTTGGCAAGCGATGTAGATCGTCTAGGATATGGAGATTGTAAGGCATTGTCCAATTACACCAAAGCCCTTTTGCAGGTTGTAGATGTTCCTTCGTATAATACGATTTTATATGGAGACCGATACAAGTCCGATATTCAGTCTGATTTTGTTTCCATGCAGGGAAATCATATGATATTGGCGATTCCCAACAATAACAATTACATCTGGTTAGAATGTACAAGTCAGGACGATCCATTTGGATATCAGGGAACTTTTACAGATGATCGTGACGTTTTGGTCGTAAAACCCGAAGGTGGAGAAATCATCAGAACCAAAATTTATGAGGATAAAGGAAACACTCAGGAAGGAAAAGGGTCTTACACAATCGATGAAAATGGAAATTTTTCGGGTTCTTTAAAAATAGCATCACAAGGAAGCCAATATTCGTTAAAGTCGCGGGTTGAGACCATGCAGCCCAATGAAAAAGAAGAACACTATAAAGAGTATTGGGACAATATCAACAATTTAAAATTAGGTAAAATAACTTTTACCAATGATAAGGAAAATACCCGTTTTACCGAAAATGTTCAGATAAATGCATCAAATTATGGAGCAATTTCGGGTAATAAAATGATTTTTGTTGTGGATGCTTTTAATCAGTATACAGGAAATGTAAAACGAATTCGAAACAGAAAAAATCCGTTTCAGATCCAACGCGGTTATTTAGATACAGACGAAATCGAAATTAGTCTGCCTGCTGGCTACAGTATAGAATTTCTCCCTTCGAACTATGAATTAAAAGGAAAGTTTGGTGAATATAAAACGGAACTTATCAAAAAAGAAAACAACAAATTAACTTATAAACGATCAATGTTTCTAAATAAAGGTAAATATTCAAATAAAGAATATGACGAATATCGTGTCTTTATGGAACAGATTTCCCGCAATGACAACGCCAAAATTATATTAGTTAAATCTTAAACCCAATTATAACCAAAAACAATCAAAAATAGCCAATGAAAATTTTAAAACTACTCAGTTTTTCTGTGATGTTATTATGCGCTCCCAAAGCAGTTTCACAGGATTTTAGATTGGGAAAAGTTTCTGTTGCAGAATTAGAACAGAAAGTACATCCCCAAGATACTTCAGCTGTTGCCGCTGTCCTTTATAAAAAAGGAACTTCCAGAATGGAATATGATCAAAACGAAGGTTTTTGTATGATAACCGAAGTGGAAACGCGTATTAAAATTTATAAAAAAGAAGGTTACGAATGGGCCAATCAGCAAGTCTGGTATTATAATACGACCAACCTTAAGGAAAGAGTGTTTTTTGCAGATGCTGTTACTTATAATCTTGTTAATGGTAAAATAGAAAAAACAAAATTAAAAAGCGACGGCTCGTTTGATGAGGTTCTTTCTAAATACAGAGGACAAAAGAAAATTACGATGCCGAATGTAAAAGAAGGCTCTGTAATCGAATTTCGTTATACTATCCGATGTCCAAATGAAGGTATAGTCCGCGATTGGGATTTTCAAACTTCAATTCCGGTAAATTATTCAGAGTTTAAAGTAGCATATCCGGAATATTACGTCTTTAAACCAAGACAAAAAGGGTATATATTTCCAAAAATCTCTACCTTAAAAAATTCTAAATCCATTACTATCAACAGTAAGGAGAGAGGAACCGGACGAGTTTCGACAACCGAATTTTCTTCTGATAAAATAAATTATACAGAAACCGAAGTTACGTATGTTGCTCAGGATTTTCCAGCTTTGAAAGAGGAAAGTTTTGTGAACAATATTGATAATTATACCTCAAGTGTGCAACATGAATTATCGTTAATTCATTTTCCAAACAGCCCGATAAAAGAGTTTTCTACAGATTGGAGTTCTGTTGTAAAAACGATTTACGAATATGATGATTTTGGACCGGAGCTTAATAAAACGGGTTACTTTGAAGAAGATTTAAAAAAGCTTCTTGCCGGGATAAATGGTCAGGATGAAAGAATCTGGAATATTTTAAATTACGTAAAATCGACCATGAAATGGAACGGTTATACAGGATACAGCTGTGATAATGGAGTTAAAAAAACATATAAGGAAAAAACAGGAAATATAGCCGATATTAATTTAATGCTGACTGCGATGCTTCGATCTTCGGGATTAACTGCAAATCCGGTTTTGGTCAGCACGCGTTCCAACGGAATTGCATTGTTTCCGAACAGAAATGCTTTTAATTATGTAATAGCAGCGGTTGAAACTCCAAACGGATATATTTTATTAGACGGAACCGATAAATACTCCACTCCAAACGTGCTTCCTCTAAGAACATTAAACTGGATGGGAAGATTAATTAGAAAAGATGGTTCGTCGGAGGAAATAGATTTAATGCCTCAAAAAACATCCAATGATATTGTTTTCATGAATTACGATATCGATGCCGAGGGAAAAGTTACAGGAAAAGCCAGAAGACAATGTACCGACTACAATGCCATGATTAGCAGAGAAAATTTCGGAAAACTCAAAGAGGAAGATTATCTTGAAAAACTGGAAAACAATAACAGCAAAATTGAGGTGAGTGAATATTCGAGAACCAATGAAAAAGAGCTTTTGTCTCCAACTATTGAAACGTATTCTTTTACAGGAAACAATTTATGCGAACTTATTGGAGGGAAAATATATGTAAATCCGATGTTGTTTTTTACTCAGGATAAAAATCCGTTTAAACAAGATGCGAGGGAGTATCCGGTAGATTTTGGTTTTCCTTTTATGGATAAATATAATATTACCATTAAAATTCCGGAAGGTTTTGCTGTGGAAACAATGCCTGCGCCCGTTGCCTACAATATGGAAAACAATTTGGGAAGCTTTAAATTTAATATTGCTGCAAGTGATAATTCACTTCAGTTAAGCGTAGCACATCAGATTAATTCGGCTATTGTTTCTACAGAACAATACGAAATGCTGAAAGAATACTATAAAGGAATGATTGCCAAACAAACAGAAAAAATAGTTTTAAAACGTATTTAATATGCAGAAATTCTGTTTGCTTGGGATTTATCCTGTTTTGAATTTTTAATATTGAGCTCAATTTGCATGAAGACAAGTCAATAGCTGTAATGTTAAATATTTTTAAGTAACGGAAACAAAATTCAGTTTACCTTTTCCAAAGACATTAACAATACTATTTTTGCAGCAGATTATTACGATGCGCTGAAAACCCTTTTTCAGAAAGTAATTGCCTGTCAAAATGAAAAAATTGTTCTTAAAAAAATTTAAAAAATGGATTTAAAAAATGCACAGTTAGATGTTGATACGTGGATAAAAGAACACGGAGTTCGCTATTTTAATGAATTAACCAACATGGCGCAATTAACAGAAGAAGTTGGAGAAGTAGCCCGAATTATTGCACGCCGTTACGGAGAACAATCTGAAAAGGAAAGTGATAAAAATAAAGATTTAGGAGAGGAACTGGCGGATGTTGTTTTTGTTGTATTATGTCTGGCTAATCAGACCGGAATTGATTTACAAGCCGCTTTTGACAAAAAAATGGATTTAAAATCGATTCGTGACAAAGACCGTCATAAAAACAATGATAAATTGAAATAATTGTGAAATATCAATGGTGAATTTTGATTTAAAGACGAGGAGTGCTAAATTGCGTGCCCGGATTATGTACACGTAATTCGCTAATCATAATTACTATCATGAATTTAAAATTAAGCACGAATTCACAATTCACCATTGAAAATTCACAACTAAATATTACAGGATCAAAAAGCGAAACCAATCGTTTATTGTTGTTAAAAGCATTGTTTCCTAATATTACTTTAGCCAATACATCCAACTCCGATGACAGCGAAGTAATGCAGAAAGCTTTGGCAGGAAATGATGAAATTGTAGATATTCATCATGCGGGGACTGCAATGCGTTTTCTTACGGCTTATTTTTCGGTAAACGAAGGAAGAGAAGTGGTATTGACAGGATCGAGCAGAATGCAGGAACGTCCTATTAAAATTTTGGTTGAAGCTTTGGCTCAGTTAGGAGTGGAGATTTCATACGAAAAAAATGAAGGATATCCGCCAATCAGAATTAAAGGAAAAAAAGTTACGGCTTCAAAAGTAACTTTGGCAGCCAATGTGAGCAGCCAATACATTTCGGCACTTTTATTAGTGGCTTCCAAATTAGATAATGGTTTAGAATTAACTTTAGAAGGAGAAATAACTTCTATTCCGTATATTAAAATGACTTTGGCTTTGCTGAAGGATCTGGATATTCAAACCAGTTTTGAAGGAAATGTAATCAAAGTGTACCCTAAAAAATCTGTTGAAACAAAAGAAATGGTTGTAGAATCTGACTGGAGTTCGGCTTCCTATTTCTTCAGCCTTGTGGCTTTGGCAGATGCGGCAAAAATTACCTTGAGCAGTTATAAAGAAGATAGTCTTCAAGGAGATTCAGAGCTGGTTTCATTGTATGAAAAAATGGGAGTAAAAACCACTTTTCAAAACAATAAAATGACTCTGGAAAAAGTAGATGGATTTAATTATCAGGATGTCAATTTCGAATTAAACAATACACCGGACATCGCCCAGACAATTGTAGTTACCTGCTTAGGCTTAGGAATAGGATGTCATTTAACAGGTCTGCACACTTTAAAAATTAAAGAAACAGACCGACTTGAAGCTTTAAGAATTGAATTAACAAAATTGGGCGCCAATATTTCTGTAACCAATGATAGTTTGACTTTAGTTCGTTCAGAAAACATTAATCATGATGTTCATATTGCAACTTACAACGATCACCGTATGGCAATGGCATTTGCGCCTTTGGCAATAAAAGTACCCATTATTATTGATGATGCAGAAGTGGTTTCAAAATCGTATCCGGATTTCTGGAATGATTTAAAAGCATTAAATTTCAAGGTTGAGGAATCAAATTAAACCATATAAGTGTTATAAGTTCATTTAAATTAATGTTCAAAAAATAACTTGGCCTTCAGTTTTAACTGGAGGCTTTTTTGTTTTGATTTTAGGCTTCGCCGAGAGGATGATTTCAAATAATATGAACTTACATTACTTATATGGTTTAAAATATTTTTTATTGAGTTAACTTCAGTTTTAACTGGAGGCTTTTTGTTTTGATTTTAGGCTCTCGCCGAAAGGATGAGTTAAATTAATATGAACTTATATCACTTATATGTTTTAAAACATTTTTTTATAAGCTAAAAACACCACAAAATCAAGGACTTTTGAAAATAAACATCAAAACACTTGACAACGCCTATCTCACAATCGTATATTTGCAACCGATTTAAAGCTTTAGGTATAAAATCTAAAAGCTATATTTTAAAATCTACAATTCAAATATGAAATTATCACACTTCAATTTCAATTTACCGAAAGAACTTTTGGCTGAATTTCCGGCAGAAAACAGAGATGAATCTCGTTTAATGGTAATTGACCGTAAAAAACAAACTATAGAACATAAAATGTTTAAAGACGTTATCAACTATTTTGATGACGGAGACGTTTTAATTCTAAATAATACAAAAGTTTTCCCTGCACGTTTGTATGGAAATAAAGAAAAAACCGGTGCAAGAATTGAAGTTTTCTTATTAAGAGAATTAAATTCTGAACAACGCCTTTGGGATGTTTTAGTAGATCCGGCAAGAAAAATCCGTATTGGTAACAAACTTTATTTTGGTGATGACGATTCGTTGGTTGCTGAGGTAATTGATAACACAACTTCTCGAGGAAGAACTTTACGATTCTTATACGACGGTTCTTATGAAGAATTCAGAAACAAATTGACAGAACTGGGAGAAACTCCAATTCCTAAATACATCAACAGAGAAGTAACTGCAGAAGATGCAGAAAGATACCAGACCATTTATGCCAAAGAAGAAGGTGCTGTAGCGGCACCAACTGCCGGTTTACACTTTTCTAAACATCTTTTGAAAAAATTAGAAATCAAAGGAGTAAATTTTGCTGAGGTAACTTTACACGTAGGTTTAGGAACTTTTAATCCGGTTGAGGTTGAAGATTTGTCTAAACATAAAATGGATTCTGAGGAATTGATTATCAATCAGAAAGCCTGCGACATTGTAAATGATGCTAAAGCTAAAAAGAAACGTATTTGTGCAGTAGGAACAACTTCTATGCGTGCCATTGAAAGTTCTGTTTCTTCAGGAAATACTTTAAATCCTTATGAAGGATGGACCAATAAATTTATTTTTCCTCCTCATGATTTTAGTATTGCAAACTGTATGATCACTAATTTCCACACACCAAAATCAACATTATTAATGATGATTTCTGCTTTCTGTGGACATGATTTAATGAAAAAAGCATACGACGAAGCAATCAAAGAAGGATACAAATTCTATTCTTACGGAGATGCAATGTTAATCATCTAATCTCGGATATTTTATAAAGAAACCCGACAAGTTTTTAAAACCTGTCGGGTTTTTGTTTTTTTAATGGTTTCAACTTTAAAGTATCAGGTTTTAAGTTTTCGCAACGAACGTGAAACATGAAACCTGAAACAAAAGAAACCTAAAACAAAAGAAACATTTTCCTATTTTTACGATTCAAAATTAAAAATAATGACTTTTCAAAATACACGCGAGTTTGCACAACAGCTCGATTCACAGGATGCTTTAAATCAATATCAGGATCAATTTATATTTCCAAAAGTAAACGACAAACGAGTTATTTATTTTACAGGAAATTCATTGGGTTTACAGCCGAAACGTACCAAAGCCTACATCGATGAAGTAATGAACGACTGGGCGGAACTGGCTGTTGAAGGGCATTTTTATGCCGAAAAACCATGGTGGGATTATCAGGAAAGATTTGCAGAACCTTTGAGTAAAATTGTTGGCGCGCTTCCGACTGAAGTTACCGTAATGAACACGTTAACGGTCAATCTTCACTTGCTGATGGTTTCTTTTTACCAGCCAACCAAAACACGTTATAAAATTATTTGCGAAGAAAAAGCATTTCCGTCCGATCAATATATGTTTCAGAGCCAGGTAAATTTTCACGGTTATAAACCGGAAGATGCCATTGTAGAAATTAAGCGCCGTCATGGGGAACATAATATTCGTCTCGAAGATGTTCTGACGAAGATCGAAGAAGTTGGGGACGAACTGGCTTTGGTTTTAATAGGAGGCGTAAATTATTATACCGGACAGGTTTTTGACATTAAAACAATAACTGCTGCCGGACAAAAAGCCGGAGCAAAAGTAGGCTGGGATCTGGCCCACGCTGCAGGAAATATAAAACTGGAACTTCATGACTGGAATGTAGACTTTGCTGCCTGGTGCAGTTATAAATATATGAATTCCGGACCGGGAAATGCTTCAGGATGTTTTGTACACGAAAAACACCACCATTCAGATTTACCAAGATTTGCAGGCTGGTGGGGACATAACAAAGGACGCCGCTTTAAGATGGAGCCAACATTTGATCCTGTTCACGGTGCAGATGGCTGGCAGATTAGTAATCTTCCAGTTCTTTCTTTAGCACCTTATCTGGCTTCTGTCGATATGTTTGCAGAGGTTGGAATGGATGCCTTAATTAAAAAACGAGATCATATCACTTCTTATTTAGAGTTTATTCTTCATGAAATTGATAAAGAAGTAAAAGGGAATTTTGAGATTATTACACCATCAAATCCTGAAGAAAGAGCCTCGCAATTATCGGTTTTTCTACACGGTGAAGGAAGAACTTTATTTGATTATTTAATGAAAAACGGAGTTATTACAGATTGGCGGGAACCAAATGTAATTCGTCTGGCGCCAGTTCCCCTATATTGCTCTTATGAAGATATGTATGATTTTGGTCAGATTCTTAAAAAGGGAATTTTACAAAAAGCTATGTAATCAAATAATGCAATAAGCTTTCAGAGCTTAATTCAAAAATTAATAGTTTAATCTAAATAAATCTTTGAACCTTTGCGACTTTGTAACTTTGTTCCTTTAATAATTTCTTTTAATTTTGTAAAACATCGCTATAATCTTGTAATACTTTCAAAAACAAATATTCTTTCCTTTGTAATGTATAATTTTAAAAATTACAATCATGAAAGGCTTATATATTTTATTAGCAGCGATACTTTTAACTTCTTGTCAACAACAACAAAGTAAAGAAGAGTTAAATAAAGCCAAACAAGCCAGTATTGATTCAATGAAAGTTGAAATTGACAAACAGCGTGTTATCGATTCGATGAAGACCGAAATGGCAAATATAAAAGAAGCACAGAAAGTTGAGACTCAAAAGGAAAAAGTTGTTGTAGTGCACCAACAGGCAAATGGAACTGCAGCTACAACTACTACCACCACAAAAAAGAAAGGCTGGAGCGCAACTGCAAAAGGTGCTGTAATTGGAGCAGGTGTAGGTGCTGCAACCGGAGCTATTGTTAGTAAGAAAAAAGGTGAAGGTGCCATTATCGGCGGATTAGCCGGTGCTGCTTTAGGAACAGGTACAGGTGCTGTTATAGACGAGAAAAAGAAAAAGGAAAATAATTAATATTAATTCTCCAAATAATAACAAACCCCAAATTATAGTTAATTTGGGGTTTTCAATTTTAAACTAATTCGTAGCAGGGATTTTTATATCAACTAATTCATTTCTATAAGAATCGAGTTGATTTGTGTCCTTTATAAAGGTCGTTGAAGATTCAAACAAATTTTTATAATAATCAATTCCTTCCAGAAGATTAGTTTTGAAAGTATTCCATTTTTTAATTTGCGCAGTCGAAAGTTCTCCTGCAACAGATTGAATTTCATTTCTAAAATAATCCACATACATCTTGAGTTCTTTAACAAAAATATTGGGACGATCATTTGTTCTGATAACCGATTTTCCAAGATAGATGTGCTGAACCATTTCTTTTAATGTAACTTCCTGATCAAAGTAAGCCAGATTTGGTCCAGGACAAATTACCACTCCTTGAGACTGGCCTTTTATTTTTATATTATTTTCCAGATAAGAAGCATTGGCCAAACCCACACACAAACAGGATTTTTCGGTTATGTTTATTTGCTGTTTTTCAAATTCTTTATGGGATAAAGTATCCTTAGTATTTTCCAGTTCTCCTAGTTTAATATCCTGGTATTTTTTTGAAGCAGTACAAATTCCGTGTGGATCATATTCTTTGCTTAAAGCCAGGAATTTTTTAGGACAGGAACTTCCTGCTTTATTTTCCTGGATTCTTTTTTGTTTAAAAAATTCGTTTGAAGTTCCTTTCAAAGTATTAAACGGAACTCCTAAAGGAGAAATATTACTAAGATAAAAGTCATCTTCTTTGGCATTCATTAATAATTTTCTCGTTTCCTTGTCTACAGAAGTTGCTTCCGGAACCAGTAAAAAAGGCGAGCCCCAACCTACAGAATCAACATTGTATTGGTCTAATAAAAATTCGTGTTCTGCCGAAGTTCCGACACCGCCCTGAACAGTGACTTTTATTTTTAAAGGAGTTTCCGGATAATGCTGATTTTTTAGCTGTAAAGCTTTAATCATTAATTCGTGGGCAGATTGTACCAATTGCTCCTTTTTCTCTTTAAATTCTTCTAAAATAGTGCCCAGTAAGAGTCCATCGGTAGCAAAGGCATGACCGCCGCAATTTAAACCCGATTCAATTCGGTATTCGGAAACCCATAGCCCTTTTTTAGCTAAAAAATTTCCCTGAATCATAGCCGATCTGAAATCGCTTACTTTCAGGATGATTTTCTTTTTGAGTTCGTTATTTTCATTTGGAAAAAAGTCTTTAAAGTTTTCAAAATAGCTGTAAAGACGAGGATTCATTCCGGCAGAAAGTACAACAGAAGATTCCAGATTGCTGTTTGCAAAACCTCTTAAGGCAGCATGAGCATCATTAAATTCAATTGGAAGCTGTTCGTTTTTGATGAAATTGTCTTTGTCCAGTTTCGTCATAATATTGACGTCGATTTCTCCGGGAAAGAGATGCGATTCAATATAGTTTTTAATGTTTTCCTTAAAAGAAATTCCGTCATCCAGTAAATTTTGAAAACCCTTTTTGATGTCTGAAGTATTGGGCAGCATCGAAATAAAGTTTTCCAGAGCAGTTTTGCTTTCGGTTAATTCGGTTTTAAAACTTTCGAATTTTTCCTGTACAATTTTATCGACCAGATTTAAATACGAAGTGATTCGCTGCGCGCGGTAATCATGAAATTTCTGAGTGATTTCTTCGTAAGGAATATTAAATTTTGTACTGTAAAAATTGCGCATCTTTTCAATCAGATCATCATCCGCAAGTGCGATAACAGAGGAAATTCCATATTGTGCCACACGAATGGGACTGTCAATTGTATAGGCGAGTCCCATTACCGGAATATGAAAGGTATGCATATTTTTTTTTGTCATTTGTATTCAGATTAAAATAGAAGCAAATGAAAAAAAATATTTTTTTTTAAAACCTGATAATTGTCAGGTTTGGAAGTTGCAGTGTCCATCACAATGAAGTACACAAATTTCTAAGGATTAATTTGTAAAGATTTCTGGCAAATGCATTATATTAAAATCTTCTTCAAAGATTCCGCAATGCTTCTCCATAAAAAGTTATAAAACGATTTTTCCTGAATTCTTTCCAATTCTACTTCAGCAGTTTTGGTTTTGTCTTTAGAATCATTTTTAACTAATAAATTGACGATGGCACTTTTAAGTTTTGCCTCTTTTTCCGGCTTTTTCTTTTTGAATAATTTTACTTTCAGGTCGTCATAATCTAAGGAAGCATTTCCTTTCGAAATATTATCATTTCCATAAAAGTTAAATCGATATTTATGAAATGTCCCGGTAAATGAAGCGTTCATGTATGGTTTACTGAATTGTCCCATTGCCGCTACATTAAAATTTGAGATTACTCCCTGAATATGAAAACCGTCATTCTTGTCCAGAACATTAAATCTCCAGTCAACATTTAGGGGAGAATCTTTCATGAAAATGCAATTCACCTTAATTTTAACATCATTCATTTTTTTCATTCCAAAACCACTTCTAAGATTGGTGGCCTGCAGGTTGAATTTGTCGAAAGTTAAAATGCCGGGACCTTTTGAAAAATCAATTTCTTCCTCGTAAACCAGTTTAGATTTTAAAATTTGTAAAGTATCAATCTGAAGCGGAAATTTAATATTTCTCAACAAATGATTGTAAAGATATTTTTTGCTCAGATCATCTTTTGGCATTTTTCCGCGGTAGACATTTGCGTCAAAGTGATTGATTACCATTGAATTTGCTTTTAGATAAAAACGATCGTTTTTAAATCCCCAATCTAATTTTTGAACTTGCGCCGAATCAAATTTTAAAGTATAAATATCTTTTTCTTTTTCCAGTCGTTTGGTAAATTCTCTTCTGTTAAATTGCGGAATATGAGTGAAATTATTAATTTTTAAAAAGTTTTTCTCAGTGCTTATTTTTCCAACATTGATATGATAAAATGCACTTGGTCTGTAGAATAAACTATCAATAACCAGCGTGTACGTTTTATATTGTAGCGGAATTTTTTCTTTTAAGGTGGCATCGGTAATTAAAATGCCTTCCAGTTTTAAAAGAATTTTTTTTACGCTAAAAATTGGTTTTTTGGTATCGAGTGAAACAACGTCGACAGTTCCGTCATTTACGTATATATTAGAAACGGCAATGATTTTTCTGAACGGATCAACAATTTCGCTTTTAATACTTTTGCTGTTATTGATTAGTTTTTCGCCCTTTTTATATAAAATAACACGCGGCTTATTAATGATAATGCTTTCTGCCTGAATAATATCGCGAAAAGCCAGATCCCAGATGTTAAAATGTTTTATGGTAATAGATTCGATTTTGGAGAAAAGTCCGTTCTTGCTGTCTTTTGGGGCGTTTTTAGGATCTACCAATAAAGTTTCAGCGTAAATGTTCCTTGAGAAAAGAGAAACTTCAACTTTTTCATAATTGATATTATAAGCAGTTTTGTTTTTCTCATGAATGATAACCGGAAGTTGTTTCTTTATCCAGTAATTTAAACCAACATTGGCAAAAATTAATAGAATTAAAAGAGAAATTACTCCAATTGCTATTTTTTTATAGAGGGACATTTATAGTATTGATTTTAAATACATAAATTTAGACTTTTAAATATCATTTCCTCTTATAAAATTTAAGAGAAAGTTTATACTATTACGAATTTTCATCCCCATTATTTTAATATGAAAATAATAAAAAGAATTCTGCTTGTGTTGGTAATCTTAATTGTGGTAATCGCAATTGGTCTGTTTGCTTATATTTTCCATTTAAAACCAAAATATGAAGGCGAATTAGAACTGAAAAATCTGGAAAAGGAAACGACTGTTTATTTTGATGATTTTGGAGTACCGCACATTTATGCAGATTCTGAAAAAGATGCCATGACAGCCCTCGGTTATGTACATGCTCAGGAGAGATTGTGGCAAATGGAATTATTGCGAAGAATTGCGCCCGGAAGACTTTCTGAAATTTTTGGAGGTGTTGCACTTAATAATGATAAATTTTTTGCAGGAATTGGCATTGAAGAGGCTTCCGCGAAAGCGATTGCCAAACTGGATAAAAACAGTGAGAGTTATAAACTGACTCAGGCTTATCTGGACGGAATTAACCAATATATGGAAGAAGGAGTTACGCCAATTGAGTTTACTTTGGTTGGAGTTAAAAAACAAAAATTTACGATAAAAGATGTTTACAACATTTTTGGATATATGTCTTTCAGCTTTGCAATGGCGCAAAAAACCGATCCTTTGCTAACGGACATAAAAAATAAATACGGAGCCGAATATTTGAAAGATTTAGGAATTGAAGGTGAATTTAATACAACCAGAATTAAAATTTCTAAAGAGCGTGCAGAAGAATATTCAGCAATTTCAAAATCGATAACAGCTATGCTGGATCAATCGCCTGTGCCGGCATTTGTTGGCAGTAACAGCTGGGTAGTTGGGCCTCGTAAATCAAAAAGCGGAAAAGTAATTTTTGCAAATGACCCGCATATTGGATTTTCGCAGCCGGCAACATGGTACGAAGCGCATTTGGTAACGCCACAACACGAATTGTATGGCTGTTATCTGGCAGGAACGCCGTTTCCGCTTTTGGCTCATAACCGCGATTATGCGTATGGTCTGACAATGTTTGAAAATGATGATATCGATTTTTATCTGGAAAAGAATAAACTAGATGATTCTTCTCAATATCAAACTCCAAGCGGCTTTAGTAAATACGAAATCAGAAAAAAAACTATTAAAGTTAAAGATTCGTCAGATGTTATTATAACCGTTAAGTCAACCCGACATGGTCCTGTTATGAATGATTTTATGGAACGTCTGGAAAAGAAAAACCCTATTGCAATGTCGTGGACGTATACAAGGGAACCAATTCAGATTCTTGAAGCAGCGTACGGACTTTCGCATGCCAAAAACACAACAGATTTTAAAAAGGCAGTCAGTCTGATTGCTGCACCGGGTTTAAATGTAATGTATGGGGATGCCAAAGGAAATGTTGGCTGGTGGGCGAGCGGCAAATTGTACAGACATAATGAAGGCGTAAATACTCATTTAATTTTAGACGGTACAGACGGAAAAGATGATATAAAGGCATTTTTGGATTTTGAAAAAAATCCATCTGCAGAAAATCCTGAATGGGGATATGTTTACTCGGCAAATAATCAGCCGGAAGCTATTGATAATAGTTATTTGTACCCGGGCTATTATCTGCCGGAAGACCGTGCCAAAAGAATTTCAGGAATTCTGGATGCCAGATCAGACTGGGATAAAGAAGCCATCAGCAAAATGATTTTTGATAATACCTCTGATGTTGCGGTGGAAGTTGTTAAAAACCTTGTTTCAGTTTTAAATCATGAAACACTTTCTAAGGAAGAAAAACAAGTTTTGAATGTTTTAAAATCCTGGAAAGGAACAACTAATTTAGAAGATATTGCGCCAACAATCTACAATAAGTGGATTTATTTGTATTTGAAAAATACGTTTGAGGATGAAATGGGCAAAGAAAATTTCGATTTGTTTTTAGGAATTTCTATAGGCAAGCAAGTTATTGCTAATCAGATTAAGAATGAAAATTCGGTCTGGTGGGATAATATTCAGACTAAAAACAAAAAAGAAACCAGAACAGATATTATTTCGAAGGCTTTCAGAGATGCTGTTATTTCCCTTAAAAATCAATTGGGAAATAATATTTCAGAATGGAAATGGGGAACAGTTCATACCGTAGAACATGAACATCCGCTTGGAAAAGTAAAAGCACTGCGCGGTTTGTTTAATGTTGGGCCGTTTAATTCTCCGGGTTCCAATGAAGTAATTAATAATTTATTTTTTGGTTTTAATGACGAAGGAAAATATTATACCAAAGGCGGACCTTCAACTAGAAGAATTGTTGATTTTGCAGATGTAGAGAACAGCTGGAGTATTTTACCAACAGGACAATCCGGAAATCCCTTTAGCAAACATTATGACGATCAGGCAGAAATGTATAACGCAGGAAAGTTTAGAAAAATGAAACTGAATAAGGAGGAAATTATAAAGACGTCAACCAAATTGGTTTTTAAGCCTAAAGGTTAGCTGCAAAGTTTCAAAAAGACAAAGCTACAGAGTCGCTCTTTGATTTCCAGAAATAATTTTTTGCATTAAAAAATAAACTAAAGAATAAACCCTAATATACGATTAATACATTAGGGTTTCTTTTTAAATATTCGTCAAAGGAATATCTTGGCAACTTAGTATCTCAGAGCCTTAGCACCTTATTTAGATATTTCCTCCAAAACCTTTTTCCCATTTTCATTAGTTGGATCTAGCTCAACTGATTTTTTATAATTGACAATCGCCATTTTTTTATCACCATCTGCTAAGTAAGCTTCGCCTAAACTGTCATACGCATTTCCTGATTTCGGGAAAGTTTCTACGTTGATTTTGAAAACCTCAATAGCTTCCTTCTTTTTTCCGTCCTGTAAAAGCTGATATCCTACTCTGTTCATATCGCCTTCTTTAATAGCATACGTCGGATCAGCTTTTAGTTTTTTATAAGTTTCTGTTCCGGTTGCAGCCCCTTTTTCTGTATAAATATCTAATAAATCCAGAGCCAGTGATTTCTGTGGCTGATTAAATGGTTTTCCGAAAAGTATATTATTAATGGCATCCGTCATTTCTCCCAAAACAGTTCCTCCGGTATTATTCAATAAAACAACCAGATTTTTATTTTTAAAGTTTCGCGAAATTATAGTGTTAAAACCATTGATTCCGCCGCCATGACCAACTGTTTTTCCATTTTCATCTTCTTCAACAAACCATCCGTAACCGTAAGATGCGCCCCCAGCTTTGATGTAAGGTTTAAATAATGATTCAATAGATTTTTGAGAAAGCAATTTATTCGTATAAAGCGCCTGATCCCACAAATACAAATCATCAACAGTAGAATATAAAGATCCAGCCGCGTACGGAATACTCATGTCCAAATAAGCAGCGTTTGTAATTTTTTTGCCTTGTTTTTCATAACCTGCAGCTCGGTTTTTTAAAATTACATCACTATGATCATAACCGGAATTAACCATTTTTAGAGGTGTAAAAATGACTTCCTGTAAATATTGCTCATACGTTTTACCGCTAATTTTTTCAACAATATAACCCAATAGGAAGTAACCGGAATTGCTGTAATTGAATTTTTCACCCGGAGTAAATTCTAATGGCAAACTCGAAAAAGTTTTTACGAATTCTGTTGGAGTATAAGGATTTCTGGCTTTATCCTTAAAAAAACCTGGCGCATTGGTATAATTTGGAATTCCCGAAGAATGTGTCAATAATTGATGAATTGTAATTTTATCCCCATTTTCTTTTGGATAATCGGGAAGATAAGTGGTGATTGGAACATCTAATTTTAATTTTCCGTCTTCTGCCAGTTTTACAATCAAAAGTGCGGTAAATTGTTTACTGATAGATCCTAAGCGGAATTTTGTATCGCTTTGGTTCGGAATATTCCATTCCATATTAGCAGCACCAAAACCTTTTTTGAAAATTACTTTTCCATTTTCTGCCACCAGAGCAGAACCGTTAAATTGTCCGTATTCGTTGTATTTGCTCAAAAGCTGTTCGATTTTCTGCGCTTTATCCTGAGCAAAAACAGAAAATGCCGAAAATTGAAAAGCAATAAAAAGCGCAATGAGTCTGATTGATTTTTTCATAATAAATAATTGGTTATTGATTTTAAGATTAATGAAATGATTCGTTTTTTGATTGATGACTGAAACTTAATAAAGAAAAGATATTCAATGATTTAAATCGAAATTAAGATTTTTTTATTGTAATAAATTTATGTTTATAAAGGTTAGACGATCGTTTTACGATTTGGTTTCAGAAATAGCACACTTTTTTATTTTTTTTGATATAATATAAAAAAGCAGAGCATAGACCAAAATACTTTTAAAGCTGGTCTATGCTCATAACTAACAAATGTTTTATATAAATTTTAAAGTGTCAGCACTTTACTAAAATACATTAAAATAAGAATAAATAATTTAATCATATTACTCCGAATTAAAGTTGATTTAAAGTCGAATTACTAATTATTTTGTTTCAATATCTACTATTTTCCTGCCGTTTTCTCCCAAATAATGCACAAGTATATTTTCGTAAATTTTATAACCGTCGTCCACATTGGTAAAAATAATTAAACCTTGTTTTGTTTTCGGCAGTAAGATAAATATAGTCTGAACGCCTTTATCTGCTCCGCCATGAGACAACGCATAATTCTCGTTTCCTAAATCATAGATTTCAAATCCTAAACCAAAATATTTGTCTTTTTTAGTTTGAACCTGATGCGCAGTCATTTCACTAAAAACCGACGAACTCAAACCATTGCCATTCATTACGCTTGATAAAAATGTTCCGTAATCTGAGATTGTAGTCATAAGATCGTCGGCTGCATTTGCAGTTTTAATTCGGGTTGGTTCATAAGCATTACCTTTATTGTCATATCCAGTTGCGAACCTCGAAAGATCAAGTTTGTCATTCCAAACTAGTTGCGAGTCATTCATTTTGAAAGGTTCAAAAATCAGTTCTGATGCCAATTGATCTAACGTTTTATGAAATTTCTTTTCCAGAGCTTTTCTCAAATATTCAAACCCTTCACCAGAATATTGATATTTTGTTCCGGGTTTAAATTTAAAATCCAATTTCTTAGATTCGTTCAAATATCTCCAGTTTGGAAAACCGGTCTGATGGCTCAAAACAATTCTTGTCGTCAATAATTTATGATTTGGATCTTTTGCAATATCAGGATCTGTCCAGTATTTTGATAAAGGTTCGTCCAGATTCCATTTTCCCTGACTAACCAGTTTTAAAGTTACAAATGCAGTAACAGTCTTTGTTAAGGAAGCCACATTCCAGATTGTATTGTACGGTGCAGAAATACCTTTTTTAAGTTCGCCAAAAACTTTTACCTGTTTCAGTTTTCCATCTGTAATAATTCCGATTCCTAACGCGGGGATGTTGTTTTCTTTCAGCCAATTTTCAGTTTCCTGCTGATCATCAAAAAGTCCTGATTTAACTGCTGTAGAAGTGGTCATTTGATGGTTGTAACTTAGCGATCTTGCGAGTTTCCATTCTTTGTTTTTAAGAAGCCAGAGATGCGTAAATTTAGCAAAGCTTCCCGGCTGTTCCGGATTTTCTGCTGAAATTTCATAAAAACGGTGTGTTCCCATTTGAATCGCGCCGTATAAAATGCCTTTTTTATACAAGGGATAAATTTCTGTACTTCCTGGAATAAGTTCTCTTCGATAACTGTATTTTCTCGATGGAGAACAGATGCCACTTGTAAAGGTCTTTATAAATTTGGTTTTGTCTGAAATACTGTCTTTATCGTGATAGAACTCAAAATCTTCCGTATACAGATTTTCAAATTGTTTAATGTCACAGGTATTAAAACCAATATTAAACAGAAGACTGTCTTTGGAAATAATGGTTTTATACAAAACTGAGCTTTTCTCTTCCTGAGAAAAACCCATTTGAAAGTGAAAAATAAAGAATGCCGTAAAGAGAATTTTTAATTGGAAAAAAGATAAATTGATTTTCATTTTATGATTGATTGATTGATGAGGTGCAAAAATACTTCAGTTATCAGTCACAAAATTGTATAAAAGCGAAATCTTATCTTTTTTGAGAAAGAAAATAAGAATCGGGATCAAATGTTTTCGGCGTCGTTTTGGTTACATCTTTAAACTTTTTAATAAAATGAGACTGATCAAAATATTTATTGTAAAGTGCAATTTCAGTTAAATTCATTTTTTCTAAATCGGCATTTACCATTTGGTCAACCGATTTTCTGAATTTCAGTATTTGAATGTACTTTTTAATCGTCAATCCTGTTGATGCTTTAAATTTAAGCTGCAGTAAACGCTGAGAACTCTTTAAAGTAGCACTAATATGCGAAACCGAAATTTCTTCCTTCTCATTTTTAATGATTTCGCTTATTTTTTCAATCAGATTTTTATCTGGATGGGAACGAGTCAAAGCTTCAAAGTAGGTGTTAATCGTATTTAATAAAGTATCGATATTAAAATCATTTGCAATAGTAAAAGGCAGTTCTTTGGGATTAAGTTTAATAATGGAATCTAAAAAAGTATTTAAATCATATTTTGGAAACATCGAAATTGTCCACGCATGAAGCTGAATGATGGTAACTTTTGTCTTAGGTTGCATATTAACCAGAACTTTATTGGTCATTTGCGAGCAAAAGAAAATACCTTCGTTCATCTCATATCGCTTTTTACTTGTATGCACTTCGATTCCGTTTCCATTTACAATGGCAAGATTAAAACAGCCGTTAGGTAAAACGAGTTTATTCTCTATCGGGCTTTCGCCGATGCTGTTATCCAGGCACCAAATTTTATTGACAAATCTTTCTGATTTTGACGAGACATAATGTTCTGAATAAAGGCTCATTTTTTATGATTTCATAACGACACTAAATTACTATTTTAAATCAAAGTTGGTATGGTAATAAAACGAATTTAAATGATTATGGCTGGACGGCCAATAAATATTAAAGCCTATAGTCAAATAAATTATTTATTTTAAAGCTGATGTATATTAATTACTTATTTTTACGATTCATATTTTAGATTTCGCTCAATGCAAACTTCACTAAAAATTGCAGTTGTAGGTTCTGGACTTGTAGGATCGCTTCTGGCAATTTATCTTAAAAAAGCTGGTCATACCGTTCATGTTTATGATCGCAGTCCCGATATTCGTAAAATTAATTTTTCTGGTCGTTCAATTAATCTGGCAATGTCCAATCGTGGTTGGAAAGCGCTGGATGCTGTCGGCATTGGCGATTCGGTTCGTGAAATAGCAATTCCAATGGACAAACGCGCCATTCATTTGGTCGATAAATTGAATTTTCAGAATTACGGGCAGGATGGAGAAGCGATATACTCCATTTCAAGAGGAAAACTGAACCGAAGAATGATTGATTTGGCAGAAAATGCCGGTGCTGAGTTTTATTTTGAGCAGAAAATCTGGGATGTTACTTTAAGTGATGCTACTTTGCATATAGGTGAAAGTGAAAGAGGAGAATGGGAAGAACGAAAATACGATATGGTTTTTGGTGCCGATGGTGCTTTTTCCAGGATTCGCCACAGAATGCAGCGTCAAAGTATGTTCAACTATTCGCAGGAATTTTTGAATATGGGTTACAAAGAATTGAATATTCCCGCCAATGCTGACGGAACACATAAGTTAGATAAAAACTCTTTTCATATTTGGCCGAGAGGCGAATACATGTTAATTGCGCTTCCAAATCTTGACGGCAGTTTTACTTGTACTTTATTTATGCCTTTTGAAGGCGAAAATTCATTTGAATCGCTTACGGACCGAAAAATGGTTGAAGATTTTTTTGAGAAAAACTTTCCCGATTCGATTGAAGTAATTCCCGAGCTGGCCAACGATTTCTTTAAAAATCCGACAAGTACACTGGTAACGATGAAATGTTTTCCGTGGACTTTTGAAAATAAAATTGCTTTAATCGGTGATGCCTGTCATGCTATTGTGCCATTTTACGGACAAGGAATGAATGCTGGTTTTGAGGACATTACCGTTTTAAGTGAAATGATTGAAAAGTACCAGGACGATTGGAAAAAGATTTTTTCCGAATATCAAATTTCAAGAAAGCCAAATGCAGATGCCATTGCAGAACTTTCGTATCGAAATTTCCTTGAAATGAGTACCAAAACAGCAGATGAAAAGTTTTTACTCCAAAAGAAAATAGAAAAAGTGTTTTCTGAGAAGCATCCCGATAAATGGATTCCGCTTTATAGTCGCGTAACTTTTAGCGATCGTCCTTATGCAGAAGCACTGGCTATTGGCGATTTTCAAAACGCTATTATGGAAGAAGTTTTAAAGCTGAACGATATCGAAAATAGTTGGGATACGCCGGAAGTTGAGAATAAGATTCTGGAACTGCTTTCCAAATAATTTTTTTTTGAACCATATAAATAATATAAGCTCATTAAAGTTTTATTGTGATCTAAAATGAACTTATATAACGTATATGGTGAAGTTTTATTTCTTGAATATTTTGGTAAGAACGCCAAAAACGCCTCTAATAAAAGTGGCACTTGTCACAACTTTTAAAACCGATTTTGTAACGACTTCTGTTGTACTTGGTTCGCTTTTTGAAGATTTTGCGGGAGTTTGTTCCTGATGCTGTGCTGCCGTTTCAGCAGCCTGAGCTAACTTTTGGTTTAAAATTTCGAAAGCACTTTCGCGGTCAATTTCTTCAGCATATTTCTTTACCAGTTTAGATTTTGCATTTATTTCCTCAATTTCACTATCAGATAAAATATCCATTCTGCTCATTGGTGCGCGCATCATCGTTGCAACAAGCGGTGTCGGAATTCCTTTTTCATTAAGGGCAGTAACCAAGGCCTCTCCAATTCCTAAACTCGTTAGTAATTCGTCTGTTTTATAATATTTAGAAGTAGGATAATTGTCGGCTGTTTTTTTAATCGCCTGACGATCATTTGCGGTAAAAGCCCTAAGAGCATGCTGAATCTTTAATCCTAATTGCGCTAATACGCCACTTGGCACATCCATAGGATTTTGAGTTACAAAATAAACACCAACACCTTTTGAACGAATCAGTTTGACAATCGTTTCAATCTGTTCCAGTAAGGTTTTGCTGGCTTCATTAAAAATTAAATGCGCTTCATCAATAAAAATAACTAATTCAGGTTGCTCAGCATCTCCTTTTTCAGGCATTTTCTGGTAAATCTCAGCCAAAAGGCTCAGCATAAAAGTAGAGAATAATTTAGGTTTGTCCTGAATATCCATCAGGCGGATGATATTGATGTACCCTTTTCCGGTTTCATCAATTCGCATCAGATCATCAATTTCAAAAGATAATTCCCCAAAGAACAGATCTCCGCCCTGTTGTTCCAGTTCGATGATTTTTCTAAGGATCGTTCCGGTGGTCGCAGTCGAAATTTTCCCGTAGCTGGCAGCAATTTCTTCTTTGCCTTCTTCAGTAATATAATTGATTACTTTTTTAATGTCTTTTAAATCCAGTAATGGCATCTGATTATCGTCACAATATTTAAATATAACAGCAATCACCCCAGCCTGGGTATCATTTAAATCAAGAATTCTTGAAAACAAAACAGGTCCAAATTCTGAAACCGTTGCCCGTAAACGAACCCCATTTTGTTTTGATAAAGACATTAGTTCAACAGGAAATGCAGATACATTATAAGGTAGGTTTATTTTGGCATGTCGTTCGGTAATAAATCCTTCTTCTTTTCCTTCTTTAGCTATACCGCTAAAATCACCTTTAATGTCCATCATCAAAACCGGAATTCCGGCGTTGGAAAGCTGCTCAGAAAAAACCTGAATTGTTTTCGTTTTTCCCGTTCCGGTTGCACCTGCAATCAAGCCGTGACGATTTAAAGTTTTGAGCGGAATTTTTACATGAGTTTCTGTAAGTGGTTCACCGTCAAGCATTGCGCCGCCCAGAATGATGCTGTCTCCCTTGCAGGAATAACCCAAATTTATATCTGTAATAAAATTCTCTTTTATATTCATGTTTTTATTTGTAATTTAGTTGGTTATATGAGTATTTCCTTGTTTTTGGGCAAGTTTAATATGGTTTTTTTAGTAGGAAAAAGCTCTTTTTGATTGAAAATTTAATAAAAAAAAAATTCTCAGCTTTTTAAGAACATATCAAAGGAATCTTTGAATATTTACTAAAACGTTGTAATTTTTCTAATTATCGTCCTCTTTTTTGTTTTATCTAAAAAATGACGCCGGCAATTTAATGAGATATTTTTTAAATTGAAGTTAAATTTCGGTCAATTAAATTAAAAAAAGTTTTTTTATTTAAACTAAACGTATAAATTTGCTCCTCTACAAGTTAAATATAACTAAAAAATAAAAATTATTTAAAACTATTAAAATTAAAAAAAATGGCAAACGTTAAAGTTAAAAAAGAAAGCACTTCAAATGGGGGAGGAATGATCACTGGAATCATTATTGTTGCGTGTATCTTAGTAGGGGTGTTTATTTGGAAAGTAATCATGGGAGACTCTGCGAACTTCGAAGGAGGTAATCCAGAAACTGGACATCCAATCAATACATTAGGACAAGTTTATAAAGGAGGTTTTATCGTACCAGTATTATTAGGTATGTTTTTAATGGTTGTTGTTTTTTCTATCGAAAGATTTATTGTTATCGGTAAAGCTGCTGGAAAATCTAACCTTGACAAATTTATGAAAAGTGTACAAGGTAGTATTAAAGAAGGAAACATCGAAGCTGCTATCGCTTCATGTGACAAACAACAAGGTTCAGTTGCAAACGCAATTAAATCTGCTTTAGTAAAATACCAGGATGTGAAAAAAGAAGGATTCAACAGTGAAGAGGCTTCTGAGGTAATCCATAAAGAAATTGAAGAGGCAACTTCATTAGAAATGCCAATGTTAGAGAAAAACATGACTATTATCTCAACTTTAGTATCTTTAGGTACATTAGGAGGGTTATTAGGAACTGTATCTGGTATGATTAAAGCGTTTGGTGCGTTAGCTTCTGCTGGTACTCCTGACCAGGCTGCTCTTGCAACAGGTATTTCTGAGGCACTTATCAACACTGCTACAGGTATCTCTACTTCTATCTTAGCAATTGTTTCTTACAACTTCTTTACTGCTAAAATTGACGATTTAACTTACTCTATCGATGAGGCTGGTACTACTATCGTGAATACTTACAGAAAATTCAGAGGAAGTTTAAGACAATAATTAATTTTTGATAGTAATATCAAAAAAATAAAATAAAAGATAATGGCTAAAATAAAAATGAAAAAAAAGTCTACATCGACAGATATGACTGCGATGTGTGATGTAGCGTTCCTTTTGCTGACGTTCTTTATTTTGACCGCTACTGCTAAAGTGCCAGAAGCACTTCCTGTAGACATGCCTTCTTCTGTTGCTCAGACTAAATTGCCAGATACCGATTTGGCTATTATTACAATAGGAAAAGGAAAAGTGTTTTTTGATATCAAAGGAAGAGAAGTTCGTAAAAGAACTCTTGAAGGAATGGGTGCAAAATATGGTATTAATTTCTCTGAAGAGGATAAAACCAAATTTGCTCTTATGGACGACTTTGGTGTGCCAATTACAGGTTTAAAGCAGATCATTGATATGAAAGCGGCGGACAGAACCAAAGCAGAACAACCTGGAATTCCTTTGGATTCATTAGATAATCAATTAAAAGAATGGCTTCTTATTTCAAGAAGAGCTACAATTGATTTGGATGATAAAGAATTGCAGATTGCGATAAAAGGAGATGCTAAAGAAGAATATCCAAAAATTAAAAAAATTATGGATATTTTACAAGATCAGAAAATCAATTCCTTTAACTTAGTTACGGGTAAAAGAGGAAAAGACTTTTAATTAAAAAATATACACTAAGATGGCTGAATTAAATACAGGCGACGGCGGTGGTGGTAAAGGTGGTAAAGTAAGAAGTAAAAAGCAGAACTCAAAAGTCGATTTAACGGCAATGGTGGATTTGGCTTTCTTATTGATCACATTCTTTATGTTAACTACTTCGTTGTCAAAACCTCAATCCATGGATTTATCATTGCCAGATAAAGATGAAAAAAATCCCGAAGATCAGAAAACTAAGGTTGATGAAAATCGTACTATGACAGTAATGTTAGGTGGTGACAATAAAATGGTTTACTATATGGGTTTATTGGCTACTCCAAAAGTAGGGCCTAAAGACATAACGTATGGTAAAGATGGTATCCGTAGAGAATTATTAAAACAGAAAAAAAATGTTTTAGCTTACTCTGCAGCTTTAGGAAAACCTAAAAATGGTATAATTGTGATCATTAAACCAACTAAGAAATCAAATTACCGTAATTTGGTTGATATTTTGGACGAAATGGCAATTTCAGGCGTAGATACTTATGCGATTGTTCCTGAATTCTCACCAGAGGAAACGAAATTAATAGATAAAAAATAAGAGCGATCTTACTTTTATCAAATTAAAAATCAAGAGATATGAAATTAGATATTATAAAAAATCAGTGGCTTGATATCGTATTCGAAGGACGTAATAAGATATATGGAGCATACGAGCTAAGAAAATCGAACGGTAAAACAACTGTGAAAGCACTTGTTATCGGTTCACTTATTTTTAGTTTTGCAGTTGCTGCCCCTCTTATTGCAAGTTTCTTACCAGATTCTCAAGAAGAAGAGGTAAACAACGATATTAAGATTGCAACGGTAAAATTACCTCCAAAGAAAAAAGAGGAAATTAAACCAAATCAACCACCACCGCCACCACCGCCACCAAAAGTGGATCAGGTTAAATTCGTTAAACCTGTGGTTGCAAAAGCAGAAGAAGTAACTGAAGATCCACCAAAAATTGTGGATTTGAAAGACAAAAAAGTGGGTGCTGAAACAATCAAAGGCGATCCGGATGCAGTTTTAACTGTTGATGAGCCAGTTGGTAAAGGACCAGTATCCGAGGTTGTTGCAGAAGATAACACAGTGTATAACACTGCAGGTATCGAAGTAAAACCAGACTTCCCTGGAGGAATTGAGAAATTCTACAAATTCGTAGGTAACAATTATAAAACTCCGGAAGAAGAAGGTCTTAAAGGTAAAGTTTACGTTACGTTTGTAGTTGAAAAAGACGGTTCATTAACCGACATTAAAGTTCTAAGGGATATCGGTTACGGTACAGGAGCAGAAGCAATTCGTGTTCTTAAAAAATGTCCGAAATGGACTCCTGGTGAGCAAAATGGTAAAAAAGTTAGGGTATTATACTCTCTTCCTATTACTATTCAATCTGCAGAATAATGTTAAAAGATATGCTTAATAATATTCAGAAGAAATCGCTCAAAGAGCGATTTCTTCTTGTTTTAGGAATACTGTTTTTTTTAATTTATCTTGTACTCGGTTTAATGATTATGTTTTGGAAAAAGCTTCCGCTAGACATGGAGCCAAAATACAGATATGCATTTGGTGGTTTGTTGATCGTATATTCGGGGATAAGATTTTTAAGATTAATTAATTCAAAAGAGTAATAGATTATGTTGAAATATGGTAAGGCTTTAAGTTTAATCGTTTTTGTCTTTTTGTTTGTGATGTGCAACCAAAAAAACAAAAGTGAAGCTGAAAAAGAAACAATTTTAAAAGGAGCCCTTGATATTGCTGTCGATGAAACTGTAAAGCAGATTGTAGACGATCAGGTTGCGGTTTTTGAAGGAACTTACTATGACGCAAAAATTACAGTTAAGCCCAAGTCAGAAGCTGAAGTAATCAATGATCTGTTAAATCAGAAGGCTACAGTTGCAATTACGACGAGAGATTTGACAAAAGAAGAAAGAGCCCGTTTCGATAAAAGTAAGATTAATCCAAGGGTTACGCCGTTTGCTCAGGATGCCGTGGCATTTATTTCAAATAAGAGCAATAATGATACTTTAATTGCGTTGAAAAGTGTAATTGATTTTATACAGGGCAAGCCAGATTCTAAGATTAAAGGCTTAGTCTTTGATAATCCGAACTCAAGTACTGTAAGATACATGAAGAATTTGGCAAAGGTTAATGCTGTTCCGACAGCTGGGGTTTTTTCTTTTAAAACTAATAATGAGGTAATCAAATTTGTTTCTGAAAATGATGGAATGATTGGTGTTATCGGTGTGAATTGGTTGTACCAGCCAACTCCGGATATGACAGAAACAATTAAAAAAATTAATGTATTAAGTGTAAAAGGATTAAATGGAGACGGATATTACAGTCCGACTCAAAACGATTTAGAAATCGGAAAATATCCTTTGGCACGCGATTTGTTTATTATTAACTGTCAGGGTTACTCAGGTCTGGGAATGGGGTTTGCCTCATTTGTAGCTGGTGATATCGGACAACGTATAGTTTTAAAATCAGGATTATTACCCTATAAAACTCCTGGAAGAAAACTTAAAATTAGAAGTGAAATTATAAAAGATAAAGAATAAATTAATTACGATAAAGATGAATAAATTTAAAATTTTCAGTCTTGCATTAGTTGTCTCTGCGACGGCGGCGAAAGCGCAAGACATCAATCAAGCAAAAAAAGCAATTGATGCGGAACAATTTGATAAGGCAAAAAATTTGCTTAAATCAATCATCAAAGCAAAACCTTCTGATGGGGAAGCTAATTTTATTTTAGGTAACGTTTATCTAAACCAATCTGTTGTAGATTCTGCAAAGATTTATTACAATAACGGATTACAGGCTTCGGACAAGAAAAACTTAAACTATATTGGTTTAGGACAATTGGATTTAGATGCTAAAAATGCTGCTGCAGCTCAGGCAAACTTTGCTTTGGCAACTAAAGATATGAGAAAAAAAGATGTAAATGAGTTTATTTACATTGGTAGAGCTTATATGAATTCTGAAAATCCTGATTATAAAAGTGCTATCACTGTTTTACAAAAAGCTTTAGCAATTGAACCACAAAATGCACAGGCACTTGTAGCAATTGGAGACGCTTATTTTGGAGCGAGTAATCAAAATGAAGCTTACAAAGCGTACAGAGATGCTTTTACAGCAGATAATACATTATTAAGAGCTAAAGTACAATCTGGAGTATTGTTGAAAAATGCTAAATCTTATGATGAAGCAATTAAATCTTTTAATGAAGTTATTGCTTTAGATGCTAATTACGGACCAGTTTACAGAGAGCTTGCTGAAACTTACTACAAATGGGCAAGAAACAAACCTTCTACAGCTCAGGCTAATTTGCAGAAAGCAATCACAAATTATGAGAAATATTTAAGTCTTACGGATTATTCAATGGACTCTAAAATGCGTCATGCAGATTTCTTGATTTTAGTAAAAGATTATAAAAGCTTAGAAACTGTAGCAAACAAAATGATTGCTGAGGATAAAGTAAATCCAAGAATCTACAGATATTTAGGATATGCTGCTTATGAGAACGGAAACGTTGATGTAGCGATCAAATCTATTGAAGATTATATGAAAGTTCCTTCTAATAAAGTAATTGGAAGAGATTATTTATACTTAGGTTTAGCTAAAATTAAAAAAGGTACAAATGCTGAAGGTGTTGTAGATCAGGCTGCTTTTGATGCTGGTTTAGCAGATATCAAAAAAGCTATTGAATTAGAGCCTCTTGCAGTTGAAGAATTAGCCGATTTTGGAAAAGCCTTATTTGGTAAAAAACAATACAACCAGGCTGCAGCTATTTTTGAACTTGGAGCAGCTAATAAAGAGTCTAAAAACTATTTGGATGATGCTGTTTACTACGGAATCTCTGTATACTATGGTAATGCAGGCAAACCTGCTGAGAGCCGTGACAAAGCTGCTTTAGAAAATGCTAACGCTACTTTCGATAAAGTTCTTGAAGCTTCTCCAACTTATGATGAGGCTTACTTATACAAAGGAAGAATCAACAGTGCCTTGGATAAAGATGATATGATTATCAAAAACTACGAAGAATACGTGACAAAAACTACTGCTAAAGGTGCGGAGGAATTAGCGAAACCTGCAACAGTTAAGAAAATTGTTGAAGCTTACAATGCAATTGGTGCGGCTTATGCAAATACTGATAAAGCAAAAGCAGTAGAGTATTTCAATAAAACTTTAGTTTTAGATCCTGCAAATACATACGCGGCTCAATCCGTAAAATCTTTAAAATAATTTAGATTTTTAATAATAAATAAGAAACCGGCAGTTCAAAAAACTGCCGGTTTTTTTGTTCCGTATTTTATTGACTATCTTTGCACTTTAAAATAATAAAATGTTACCAAAAGAAATACAATTAGAAGTAAATAAAGGAGCTATGCTTCCGTTAATGGAAGAGTTTTATACCATTCAGGGAGAAGGTGCGCATACAGGAAGAGCTGCTTATTTTATTAGAATTGGAGGTTGCGATGTGGGTTGTCACTGGTGTGATGTGAAAGAAAGCTGGAATGCGGAAAGTCATCCGCCAACAAGTATTGATCTAATTGTTGCAAATGCCGCAAAATATGCAGACACAGTTGTAGTAACAGGAGGAGAACCATTGTCATGGGATATGACTCTTTTAACGCAAAAGTTAAAAAGCAGCAATTTAAAAGTCCATATAGAAACTTCGGGTGCTTTTGAGTTATCAGGAACATGGGACTGGATTTGTCTTTCTCCGAAGAAAAATAAACTGCCTACACAAACTGTATATGATAATGCGCATGAACTAAAAGTTATTATACACAATAAGCATGATTTTATTTTTGCCGAAGAACAAGCAGAGTTGGTCAATCGAAATGCTATTTTGTTTCTTCAGCCTGAATGGAGTAAGAAGGAAGAAATGACTCCGCTCATTGTAGATTATGTTATGAACAATCCAAAATGGAGAGTTTCTCTTCAAACGCATAAATATCTGAATATACCTTAAACAAAAAAAATCTCTTCAACCGAAGAGATTTTTTTGTTTACCGAAGTATACATTCGTGTAAAAAAGAAACACTGTCAATCCCAGTTTTTGTACTTTTTTAAATTGGTAATATGGGCTAAATGATGATTTCCATGCCAGGCATAAGTTCCGATAATTTTCTTTATTTTGTTTTCTGAATTATCAGAAGGATGGACAAAGGTTTTTTCTAAATCGGATTCAGATAAATTTTTCATAATGAATGCCAATCTGTAATGAAGTCCTTTTAATAAATCGAGAGTTGGCTGAATCGGCATTAGTAAATTATCATTTAATTCAGACCAAAGGACTTCGTCGTAAGCTTTAATAACAGGATTGTTTTCCGTTAACGCCCATTTAATCCTGATATAGCAATTCATGTGACTTTCAGCGCAATGATGAATCACCTGTCTCACCGTCCAGCCATCCGGACGATAAGGTGTATCGAGCTGTTCATCGCTTAAGTGAATTACTTCTTTTTCTAATCTCTCCGGAAATGATTCTATTTCCTTAATTTTTTGAGAAAGATAATCTCCCGAATAATCAGTGGGTGCTGTAAATTTTCCGATAGGATATTTTAGTGTTTCTAAATCTAATTCTTTCATATGTGATTTGGTTGTCATTTTATATAGAAAGTCTGGCGAGATAGTCATAATGCTCGCCTTCCAGAATAAGTTCACAATGCAAACCATTTGCAATTGCAGCGTTTTGAAGCGTATTGTAATCCAGATACAGCCAGTCAAATGGTTCTTCCTTTTCTCCTTTATAGGAGATATTAAAAACAAGTTCTCCGTAATAATCATTTTCAGACGGAATCCATTTCCCGCCGTCTTCATCTTCATCAAACATATAAATAATGTCAGAACTGTCAATTAAAATCTGGCCGCCAGGATTTAATAAAGATTTCAACTTGTTTAAATACTGGGTACAGTTTTTTAATTTACCAAAAATTCCGGTTCCGTTCATTAAAAGTAAAATGGTGTCGAATTTTTCTCCTTCAAAATCTAAAATATTTTCAACTTTAGCATTTTTAATTCCTCTAAGAAGACATGTTTCAATTGCTTTTTCAGAGATGTCAATTGCAGTAACATCCAGACTGCGTTCATTTTGCAGAGATAAAGCATGACTTCCCGCGCCACATCCTACATCTAATATTTTACCTTTTGCAAGCTGCAAAGCTTTTTTTTCTATTTCTGGCATTTCATTATAACTACGAAAAAGATATTCTACACTCATTTCGTCTTCTTCAGAAATAGAAGTTTCCGTACTAATATCCTCAGGCGAATTTTTTGTATGAAAATCAAAAATAGCTTTTCCAAAAAGATCTTTCATTGTTTTAGTTCAAAGATTAGTGTTTCAAGTTTAAAGTTGTTTAATTTTGCGGATCAACTTTTAATTTTAAACTTGAAACAGATTTTAAATAACTTAAGTAAGTTAGCCAAAGATAAGCATAACGAGAATAAAAAGTATTTCGATAAGCTTAAAAAGAAACAACCTAAAAATTTAGATTATGTAATGCAGGATTTGCACAACGCAGAATTTAAAAGAACAGATTGTTTAAAATGTGCTAATTGTTGTAAAACAACCGGGCCATTATTTACTATGGCAGATATTGAACGGATTTCGAAGCATTTTAGACAAAAACCACAACAATTCATCGAGCAGTATCTTCGTATTGATGAGGATAAGGATTATGTTTTGAAAAGTGTTCCGTGTACTTTCCTGGATAATGAGAATTATTGTATGATTTATGATGTTCGTCCCAAAGCCTGCCGTGAGTTTCCACATACCGATCGAAATAAATTTTATCAGATTTCAAACCTAACATTGAAAAATGTAGAAATTTGCCCTGCGGCATTTAACATCGTGGAAGAAATGAAGAAGAAACTGCCGTTATAAAGCATTTTGTTATTCGTACTTTCTTGATTTCTTTTTTTAAAGATGTACTTTTGAAGAAAGGAATAATTAAACAACTTAAAGAATATCCATAATTTGAATCTAGAATATTTTATAGCCAAGAGACTGATAACTGCAAAGGATTATAAAAGCAGTATTTCGGCACCCATAATAAAAATTGCTATTTCTGCCATTGCGATCGGAATGATTATGATGATTGTTTCTGTAGCAACCGGTATCGGATTACAGAAAAAAATTCGCGATAAAGTTTCAGCATTCAACGGTCAGATCATAATTTCAAATTATGATAATAATAATTCTGAAGTCACAACGATACCCATTTCTAAAAAACAAAACTTTTATCCGAATTTTAAATCAATTCCTGAAGTTAGCCATATTCAGGCGGTAGCAAGTAAAGCCGGAATTATTCGAACTGAAAATGCTTTTGAAGGAATTGTATTTAAAGGAGTGGGTGCAGATTATGAATGGAATAATATTAAGGAATATATTGTAGAAGGTAAATTACCTGATTTTACAAAAGATTTAAATGAAAATGTTATTATTTCAAGATTTTTGGCAAATCGTTTAAATTTGAAAGTAGGCGACCAGTTTAATACTTTCTTTATAAAAGAAGAGCAGGGAAAACTTCCAAATATTCGTCGATTTAAAATTGCGGCCATATTCAATTCAGGATTTCAGGATTTTGATTCGACTTATATTATTGGAGACATACGACACATTCAAAGAATCAATAAATGGAATGCTGACCAAATAGGTGCATTTGAGGTTTTTGTGAAAGATTTCAGTACTATAAAAGAGATTGGAAATAAAGTCTATGAAGAAACCTCTTCAAATCTGGACACAAAAACAATTGTAGAGAAATACAGTTATATTTTTGACTGGCTACAATTGTTTGATTTTAATATTATAATTATACTTGCTGTCATGATTTTGGTTGCAACAATTAATATGGTAGTGGCCTTGCTGGTTCTTATATTAGAAAGAACACAGATGATTGGTATTTTAAAATCGATGGGAGCAAACAATTGGTCTGTCCGCAAAATATTTCTATACAATGCCTTCTATCTAATTCTTCGCGGATTATTCTGGGGTAATTTAATTGGAATCGCACTTTTATTGATCCAACAGCAATTTGGAGTAATTCAGCTAAATCCGGAAAACTATTATGTAAATCAGGCACCTGTTTATTTAAATTGGATGTATATATTTCTTTTGAATTTACTCACAATAACTATTTGTTTTCTGGTCCTGTTAATTCCCTCCTATATAATAACTAAAATATCTCCTGTAAAAGCGATACGTTTCGATTAGTCGAGAAAAGTAAATAAAGATAGAAACCCGACAGTTTATAAAACGAGTCGGGTTTTTCTTTTATACATATATGAGTATAGTTTATGTCAGGCTTAACATGCCGAAGTTTCGAGAGAAGCCTTTTGTTGCAATCCGGGTTTCAGGGCTCTGATCCCGTTAGGGAAACTGTTTTGGGAATTCGTTTATGGATAAACTTGGCGACTTGGCGTCTTTGCGAGATTAAAAGCATAGTATCGACGCTTTTAAAATGTGTTTATACATTGAAAAAGAAGTTGAATTATTGAAAATACTTCAAATACCAGCTGTGAAAACCCTCCAAAAATAGGAGAACCGCATAGTAACTCAGAAAAACCGCACAGAAAACCAAAAAAAGTGTATCTGTAAAAATTACGTTATCAGTGTGTTAGGAAAAAGAATAAAAAAACATGGAAAAAATGCAACAAAAAGGCTTGTAAATGTAAATAAAGGTGGTACTTTTGCACCCGCAACAAACAAAGGCGTTCACTGAAATACTGACAAGAAAAGGAATTAAGGTCTTTAGAGATAAAGAAAAAAAAGATTCCAAAAAGCTTGTGAGATTTGAAAACTGATGTTACATTTGCACCCCGCAAAACGCGGAAGTTCATTGAGAGACTGGTAAGGAAAAGAGAGGAAATTGGGATTGAAAAAAATCCAAAAAAAACTTTAAATTTTTCTTGCGAGAAACAAAAAGAAGTTTTAGTTTTGCACCCGCTTTGAGAGACAAGCGAAAAACAAAAGAAGACACGTTCGTAGACATATTGAATTGACAGCCGTCTTGTC